>Ga0315312_1000004_pt1 | contig 1474674 bp, 1413 predicted proteins | sample TDP7_MG_FD_203629 | JGI IMG/M metagenome (GOLD analysis project Ga0315312, IMG submission 203629) | Freshwater sediment microbial communities from Lake Towuti, South Sulawesi, Indonesia - TDP7 | ecosystem: Environmental > Aquatic > Freshwater > Lake > Sediment | place: Indonesia: South...
TAACCCCTACGCTGCTGGCCAAGTCGGAACCTCGACTGATTCGGGCGCAACTTGGACGCTCGTGGTCGCGAACGATCTCGCATTCAAGATATGGGTTCCAACCGAGCAACTGATCTTGGATAGGAGCTTCAGCCCAACTTCGCCGACAGATCTGACATGGAGTGTCGCGAAGGTCTACCTCGGCCTGTGGACAAAGTTGAAGTCTTACGATGGGCAATACATGACGTTGCGCGTCCTCGTGGACGGCGTTGAGGCAACCGACTCCGGCGCGGCCTACAATGGCACGCCCGAATACGAAGTGAATCCGTTGCTTCCCTCAAAATCAGTCCCTCAAACGTCCTGGAACCTGAAGATCTATGGGGCCGGAGACGGAGTGATCACGAGGATTCGCTACTCACGCCACCACTACTGCGATAGCCAGACGATCACTCCGAAAGACTTCGACGTTGCGGAACTCATACTCCACACGGCGACGTTGGCAGCAGGCAGTCTCGTCATTCTGAACGATAGATTCAAGCAGCGGCTCTACGCGGACGAAACCGGGGAGAGGATCTTCGACGCGACGGGCATTGAGTACCGCATCCGGGTCCAGAAGGCATACTTCGCGAGGGGCGCGGCCTCTATCGTGTTCATCGGAAGGTGACCTGCATGTCATATTACGGGCGCGCGAAGCAGCTTGAGGACATTCGCAACGCTCTCAAGCAGATCTCCCACACCGTCGATGTCTCCATAGCCAGGTTGGAGCTGAAGGTCGCGCAAGTTGAGGGGAGGCTGACGGCGCTCGAGAAGAGGATCGATGACTTGGCGCACGCGCTCACCCTCTCGATCACGGCCCCGACGGACGGAGCGACCATCCGAGGCAGCGTGACTTTCTCGGCGACGGCTTCGTGTCCGAGCGCGCACACAATAAAGAATGTCGTGTTCCAGATCTGGGACGAGCGCGCGGGCTGGGTGACGATCTTCGAGGATACTGCATCCCCATACGAGACTACCCTCGACACGACGAAATATTCTAACGGCTCCCATAAGCTCAGGATCACATCGGCGTGCGTCTCGGGAGGCGCGAGCACGAAGGAGATCACGGTCACGATCGACAACACGATACCAACCGGAGGGACGACGACGGGAGGGGGGACCACGGGCTACGGATGCGTGATATCCATATCGATCTCGAGTCCGCCGCCCGGCTCTTCTGTACCATCGAGCTTCACGCTCTCCGGCTACGCGCGCAGTTCGGTTGGGCACAAGATCACGACCGTGTGGGCGAAAAGGGCGCGGGACGGCGCGACGGCTTCCGGCACGGTCGATGAGACGACGGGCAAGTTCTCAATTCCGCTATCGATGACCGCGGGACAAGCGAGCGACTCATTCTCCATCTACTGCACCTGTGTCAATGGCGAGTCGGGGATCACCTACGTCGGCTACTACAACTCTGAATGGCAGGCTCAGAACCCAACCGCCCCGCCAGGGGGTTTCGGAGGCATAGTCCCTGTCTGATCCGCCACCTCACTCAGAGTCGATATTACCTTGTTACGGTTTAAATTCTATGCCCTGACACATCGTTACTTTACTGAATCAAACTTGTTGTTGTATGCATCGGCAAAGCTTTTCTATGAACCTCCGACCACGTGGAGCATGGTTTCAGCTCGGGCCCTAGTAGCGCTTGTCTTGATCGGGCTTCTAGCTCCACTGGCGGGTCTGACATCGGCCTCACCGGACGAGGCCGTGAACGTCAAATACTACGGCACGCCATCGCTGAATGGCGCGATTACTGAGGGTGAATATCCCCCGGCCGTCTTCATGACATCAAATGTCAAGGTCTACATGAGCTACGACGCCACGTTTCTGTACATTGCGATATCGGTGACGGATGCGACGGCCGACGGAGTGAACGACATGTTCCAATTATACATGGACCCATACTACGCGAAGGGGCCCTTCCCAAGAACTACCGACTCCATGATCCAGATTGCTAGGGATGGGTCTCGCAAGTACTGTTGGTACTCCGCTGGTTGGACGGATGCCCCGGGGGGATGGCCGACCTACATCGACGCCCGCGTCATGTACACAGCCAACTCATGGGTGACGGAGATGAAGATACCACTGAACTCGCCGGTTCTAGACATACCGGCCGGGATGAACAGAACATTGGGCTATCTTTTGATGGTCTACGACAAGACGACCCTCTTGTTCAAGAGCCCCGCCGAAGCTGACACGATTGTGCCCGCGACATGGGGGATGATGTTCTCAACCTCTTGGTGGGGTCCAATTGACATGGCAGCAGTTGGAATCTCTTACGACGCTCATGAAGTCATCGTGGGCCGAAACGTGACACTCACGGTCGTGTTCCGGAACGCGGGGCCTTCGCCTATGTCAAACATACAAGTCGAACTCACCGTGAACGGCGCGCCCCTCGGAACGAAACAGTTCCTCGGGACAGTCGGCCCTGGCCAGACCGGCAGCTTGACATTCCGTTGGCCGGCGGGGGAGGGAGCCTTCAGGTTCATCGCAACCGTCAGCATAGTTGGTGGGGCCTACGAGAGGGACACTAGAAACAATGTAGCCGAGATAACCCTGACCCCCAGCCTGTTGAGTCTGTCCGTCGTGGCGCCGGCTGGAGTCTCGGTCACCGTGAGCGGTCGCACAGTCGAGTCCCCCGGCTATGCCGTTTCATTCGAGTTGCCTTGGGGCCCGGTCTCTGTTTCGGTGCCTAGGATCGTCGACTTCCCAGGGGTGAGGCTGATGTTCAAGAGGTGGACCCCGACCGGCGTCACAAGCCCCAGCACATCGTACAACCTGACGAGTTCGAGCACCTTGACCGCACAGTACGAATCCTACTTCCTTTGTCACTTCGCGTTCAAGGACAAGGCCAACAGGGAATTGCGGGGGCCGACCTTCAAGCTCCGGTTCCCAAATGGCACCACGCAAGAGTTTGTCGCCCCCAGTTACGTCTGGATGCCAACCGGCATCTCAAGGCTCGTTGGGGTGTTCGTAGGGAACGTGAACGTGCTAGAGGCTAACCAGACGGTGGTTATAGAATCTCCATTGGAGCTTACCTATTACGTCAACCTTCGCGACATAAGGCTGAGGGTAGCAGACATATTTGGCCTGCCGGTATCAGGGGCAGCCCTTTCAGTGACCTTCCTCAACGGAACGACGATCTCAACGACCACCCCGTCGGATGGCATAGTGACAATCACGATGGTGCCTCAAGGTAGGCTCAACGTGACAGCTTCGTTCCTTTCGTTCGATACCCAAGTTCAGATCGATGCCAGTGGCGCCCCTTCTCTGGCGGAATGGCGCGTAACGCTCACTTTGTCATACGCTGTACTTGCCGTCCTGGTGGGGATCCCCGCCGCGGTCATCGTAGTGGTGGCAGCCGTCTTGATAAGAACGAAGCTCAAGGCTTGACCGACGATCGAAGTCCGGAGATCGTGGGGATCGTCGTGGCGACGGAGCCGTACCTGCTATCGCGAAGGGCCTCGGTCATGGCGGCCAAGCTACTGTCGATGAAGCTTGGGGTTCAGCTGAAGCTTGTGGATTCTGATTGGCTTGTCCGCGCCGGCTTCGAACCATATGTCCCGTCCTTCTTGGCGGAACTTGAGGGAGGTGCGCTTGTCAGGATGAGAACCGAGGAGAGCTTGGACCACAAGGAGATGGCCAGCTTACTCGAGTCCGACCTGAACGCTGTTTTCACCTCAAAGCATCAGGATCACGGCAGCTAGGGCTACCCCGTATGCTCTCCTGACTTGTACCTCACACACTTCGTGCCTCATCCTTTCGATCTTCCAGCCGCGAGCGCTCGCCATGTCGTCTAGGAGGCCAGACAGGTTCCTCCTCATCCACCTAGCTGTGCTCTTGCCAGCTAGCTCAGCGATCATGTGATTCTCTCCCTCTCTGACGTACCCGATCGATACCCCTGCCGTCAGTCGATCTCGTCGCTTGCCCGCTGATTTCGCCATTACGGCGAAGGTGATCACTCCAGGTTCTACCTTCGTGGGTTTCACTTCTTTCGCTCCCTTTGGAAGGATCGAGGATACTGCTACCAAGTTGCATTGAGATATTCCCGCGGCGACTAGGGCTTCGTCGAAGGCGTTCAGAACAGACGTATCGCTCTCCCCACTGCCGCTGGCCAGGAAGTACTTCCTTGGGACTAAGCGAGGTCGCATCGTCTTACCCGAAGTCGGTTCTCCTCTAACCCTCGTTTAACTTTTCCCTCACAGCAGACATGAACTGACGGACCCCCTCCGCCAGCAATTCAAGGTCCAGATCCTCAGCGTCTCTCATAGCCTCGTACTTCCTGAGAAGACTTGTTGCCTCCGATATCATTTCGTCGGTCTCAGATAGGAAGCCCGTGACGGATTGGGAACTCGATTGGCCGCCAGCCAAGCCAAGGTAGCCCTGAGAGCTGGTTGACGACGATCCTGGCGCGAGCTGGTCTCTCGATGAAGGAGCTTCGCTCAAAAGGGCGAGCGCGTCTTGGCATAGCTTTAGGACTTCCTTGTATCCCAACGCCTATCCTGCGTCGGTATGCCTCCTACTTAACCTCTTCTCGAAGATCCTCTTCATCCTTAACGCATCTTGGTCCAGGAGTGGGGATTCGCATATCACGATCATCTTGTATCCAAGTTCGGCCATTGCGTCGGCGAGGCCCTCGAACCTCGGCCCGAAGCCGCTGCCGATCGTGCGGTGCCTCCTCTCACCGAAGCCCTTTGCCAGAGTCTCGACTTCCGAGAAGTGCAACACCAACGAATCCATCCTAGCCCCTCCCAAGATCCGCTCGACTCTCATGAGTATCTCAAGGAAATCGCTCGGGCTCCTGAGGTTGCTGTCCGGAGATCTAGCGTGAATGTGGGCGAAATCTATAGTCGGTCTCAAGTTGCGTAGTTTCGTCGAGAGCTCCAGCAACTCGTCCAACGATCCGAACTGACTCTCCTTGCCGGTGGTCTCTGGTCCGAGTTCTATCCCGACTCGGCAAGATGTCAACTCGCTTGCCACTCGGCTCAGTCCTTCAAGTTGCATCTTGAAGGTCTCATCCTTGGTTCGTCGGCCGTAGAAGCCAGGGTGGAAGGTGACGTGCGACGCCCCCATGATCTGGCCCACGACAGCAGCCTTGATCAACCTCTTCTCTGATTCTCTGACAATCTTCCTGTCAATGGAAGAGAGGTTGATCGCAAAGGGAGCATGGATAGAGAGGTTGATTCCGTTCTCCGAGGCTGCGCTTCCGAGCTTCCGCGCCAGCTCCTCGCCCAGCGCCACTCTCCTGACAGTCTGATACTCCATCGCGAACAATCCCCTCTTTGCCAAGTAGGCCATGGCGTCAGGTCCAGATGGTCCGCTGATGGGATACCCCGCTGGGCCGAACACGGTTTCAGTCAGCATGACCCAATACGTCGAGCCCCTCGTCGACTTATCAATTAGATGCTTTGGGTTGGGCTGAGTCCAAGACCTTCAGCACGTAGTCCTTGTCCAAAGTCACGAGGAAGTTGCCGAGCTTGGGGCCGAACTCCTGGCCCAAGAATAGCACGTAGCCCTCCCTGAAAAGCAGGCTGGGGGGAATCCCAACTTCCTTGGCGGACTGATAGATTAGTTCCTGAAGTTCGTCTCCGCTCAGGTCGGCTGAGGCATACTTATGACGTATCTTCCGGAAAGCCTCCAGTACCTTGGGATCCTCCACTTCGCGCTTCGCCTCAGGCTTGCCTATGCTCGGGAACATGATGTTCCAACTCCTCGCCCTCCGCAGTCTATCGGTGATCCCCTCGTTTTCCTCCTCGGACAGCTGCGCAGGCAGTAGGCCTGATCCTCGAAGTCTGGCCAACGCGACCTCAGGCGAGTAGAATCTGGTCACGTAGGCTGCGAGGTCATAGGGGATCCTGTACGGAGAGGGCCCCTCGGCCTCCCCGGCAACGTACCAGTAATATACCCTGGCGTCCTCAGCCCTCTCGCCCCTACCGGAGTGTGCTAGACTCTCGACCTCGTCGAACTCCGAGACGAGCGCTGATATCTTCTTGACCGCTATGTCCCTTTGAACCAACGGTTTCTTCACGTAGAGGAACCTGACCACCCTCGGTTCTGCGATCCTCAACAAGTCTCGTATAAGATACACGTTCCCTCTCCTGCTTGACATCTTCTCACCATCGATGAGGAAGAACTCGTAGACCAAGGGAACGGGGGGCTCGAACCCGTACACCTCACGCGCTAGGGCGACGCCTGACTTCCAAGATCCCTCATAGTGCTCCTTTCCGAACGGCTCGACGTCTGTCTCAAAGATCTTCCAGTCCGCCACCCACTCCAGCCTCCAAGGCAACTTCACCCCTCTGATATCCGCAGATCCCTTGTGTCCACAACCTTTCAGCCTGTACTTTCCGTGGAGCACCCTGCCCGCGCACCGATAGGTTATCGAGTCTCCCTCCTTATCGGTCGAAGTCACGACCGTCGTCAGCTTGCCGCAGTTGCCGCAGATCGGATTGACAGGCACCCAGTTCTTTGACACCCTCGATTGGAACCGTCTCATGACTTCCCTCGCCTTGTCCGCATGTGCAATTGTTTCCTTTATGAAGGAGTCAAATGCGCCCTGCTTGTACAGCTCGCTGACATAGTACAAGGACAAGTCTACGTTGATTGCCCTCAGATCCTCCATCATAAGTGCTGTGAAATGACCAGCATATGATTGATGGCACCCGAATGGGTCTGACACGTTGCAGGCAGGGGTCCCGAGACCCTTGCTCAGCGCGGACCTAAGCCTATCATCAGTTTGTCGCCAGACGCCCTCCCCGTCGGGCATCCTGTTCGGTACGGTCCTGAGCGGATCCATGTCATCGCTCGTGAGAACATGTCTGGATTCTCTCCTGAGATCATCAACGCTCTTCCTGATGAAATGCCCTCTGACTTGGTCATTCATGGTTCCTATGTGCTTGGGGCCCGACGGAGATGCCCCAGCTCTCACGGTGACGAGCTTGTGACCGCATCTGTCAGCGTGAGCGATGGCCTCGCTTGCGGCCAGCTTGGCCCAGAACCGTTCCTGCTTGCTCGGCAAACCTGAGTCCTCGGTCATCGCTTATATTTAACCGAGACCTCAGAACCGCCGGGCCCGTAGCCCAATCGGATAGGGCGCAGAAGGGGCAAGACCCGCGCATGCCTTCGGAGGCTCAACGAAGAGAGCCTGAGATTGGGGGTTCGAGTGTCCTGTTCCGGAATTCCCCTCGGGCCCGTCCATCTCTGACCGATGCCTTGCTCACGTCCTAATGGCCTGAGACAAGTTCCTCAGTACAGCCAAGGCGGAGTCGACGCCGGTCCCCCTTAGGCCGCAATCGGGATGGGCGCAGGCCACCAGGTTCTCACCTGCTGAACTCTCGACCCTGCTCAAGACTGAGTTGATCTGCGCAGGGCTGTCCGCCTGATCGGGCGTGTCGATGTCGACGCGCGCACAACCGACTGCTAGTCTCTTTCCCTCTTCGGCCAGCTTTGACGGGTTCAGCACCCTTAGGTTCTCCGGGCTGCTCGCAAAGGCGTGACTTAACGTGCCCACATTCTCAATCCCTAGGAGCTGATCGTGAAGAAGACTCGAGATCTTGCCGCATGCGTGGAGGATCGTCCTATCTGGATCAAGTTCGGAGGTCATTACTCGAAGATACTTCGCCCCCATGACTGGATCGATGAATCCTCCTGAAAGCCCTGGCTCATCGATTTGCACGAATGCGCCTTTCGATTGGAGGTATTTGGCTAGAGACCCCAGTGAAGACGAAAGATCGAGATAGAGATTAGGATCCGCGAGACCGCCATATGGTCCGCTGCTTCCGAGAGCACATGTGAAGCCCAGAGTCACCGGTCCCGTCACCGCGATCTTCATTGGCTTGCCTGCTCTCACCGACTTCAGATGGTCAGTGAGCAGACCCAGATCTTGGGCCTTCAGGCTGTCGGCCGGTCTGCCGGGCTCTCTGACCTTGTCCAGTATTGCTGGCTTCCCTCTTGAAACACCAAGGCCTGGTATGTCGGCTAGAAAGTACGCAATCATGTCGTTCCTAGGCTCCCCGTCCGTTATCAGATCGAACCCCAACTCAAGCTGGAGGTCCGCAAACCGACGGATTGACTCCTCTGGCGTCTCACCGATCCTTGGGAAGCTCCCAACGCCGGTCAGCAAGGGCTTGCCCATCGAGACGGCAATGATCTCGTCGACTATATGATGTTGCTACCGGGTTATTACGCTCGTGAATCAGCGCGACCTCTTCGTCGACCTCCTCGCAAACGCTGCGGAAATGCAGAAAGCAAGCAATGATGAGACGACGTATGGCCCCTCCAACATGAGCCCGCCTACAATTCCCCCGGTCGCTGGCCCAAGTAAGTAGCCAAGCCCAATGCTTCCTTCAAACAGGCCCGCGTACTTTCCTCTTCTCAACGGATCCGCCATGAGCGCACTTCCTATCGCCGCGATGTATGTGAGCCCGACACCCACGCCGACCATGAGAGCGCTAAGCAACAATATCGGTGGGTCGAACGAAACAGCGAACAAGAGAATAGAGACCGAAGAGGTCGCTGCGCCGAGCGTAGCCAATGAGTCGAAGCTCGCACGCATATGCCTGTACGTGAAGAATATCAGCGTCCTGCCCGCCAGTATCGAAGCGATGGCGAGTCCGATCACCATCCCGGACACTCCTCTGATCTCAGCATACGGCGCATACAACGCAAAGATCGTCCCTTGACAGAACGAGTACAGCATGGCTACGGCCCATGTGTCTATCATCCGCAACGGCGATGGGGAAGCTCCGGAAGAACCCTCTCTTGAGTCGGGCTCGACCTTCCTGTGGAAGTCAGAGATCATCAGGATCGATGCCGCGCACAGTACAAGAGCCACGCCGGCACATGGCAGGAAGACGATCCAGTACTGCCTCATATCTAAGACAAAGCTTGAGACGATCCCCCCAGTGACGCTGCCCGAACTCCAGAGGACGCCGAAGTTCGAAACTAACCTGTCGCCGCTGATGCTCGCGTTGTCTGCGAGGAGGGCCTCCACCGCGGGCCACAGGAGCGACATCGATATGCCCTCTAGCATTTTTCCCAATGCTAGGTGGGTCAAGCTTGAGGATGCCAGATAGACCAAACATGATACGATGAACACTAGCGAACTAGCGATGATCAGTCGCTTTCTTCCAATGCGATCTGAGAGAGCTCCGGAGATCATTGATATCGGGATATACGTCAGAAGACTTGAGCTACCGACCAGGCCCAGCTCAAGCTGGCTTGCGCCCATCTCGAAAGCTATCAGAGGTACGATGGGCACCAACAACGCCACCAGAGCTGAGAACGCAAAGCTCAAGATGTAGGAAACGGTCGTGTTTCTTGCTCGCGTCATGGGCGAAACGATCCTGAGGTCCGGTCCTCGTGGCTCCACGCGTCATTCACCTGCGCGACGGACTGCCCTGAGTACCCTCTCCTCGACCTGAACTGGCAGCATGGACCTGTTAGAGGTGGTGAGGTCGAACACGTTCTGAGCGGCCTCTCTCCTGATCCTTTCGATCAAAGGGTGCCTCGCTCTCCAGTGAACCGTCAGCACCAATGGTTTCTCTGAACTCAGGGCACTCTCGACCGCGTTAACGAATGCGGTGCTCGTCAGTTCCATGGGACCTATCTCGTCAATCACTATGATCTCTGATGCCTCTAGAGCGTGCTCTATAGCTCCTACCCCGATATCTTCAAGATCCTGCCTGTTAACCACGTACTTCCCAACCCTGGGCCCGGGCCCCCCTCCGACAGAAGCGAGGGTGCCGACGATCCCCCTCGAGACATCCGTGATCTCAAACCCAATCCGTGCGCCCGACCGAATGGCCTCGGAGGTGGTCATTCCTCCTACCGCCATGCCCCTTGCGCGCAGCAGTTCCACGAGCCTGTTCACAGCTGTGGTCTTCCCTGACCGAGGGGGGCCGGTCAGGACGAAGGTTACTCCCAATTCGCCCTCTTGCGACTTCCCGAGGTAGATAAGCGTCCCGTCACCTCTCGGACCTTGTTGACTCAGACCCTATGCTCAGCCCTCACTTTTATTCTCGCCCGGATAATGTCGCCGCGATGCGAGCGGTTGTAGGTTTCGACGGTGGAGCAACCAAGACGGTTGCAGTCATAGCGACCCTTGAGGGAGAAGTGATATCCAGCGGTGTGGGAGGTCCGTCCAACTATCACGTGGTGGGCATCGAAGGTGCGAAACGGTCAATATTGGAATCCTTCAACGCAGCCCTGGGCTCGATAGGCGAGGAGGTTTCGGTCGATGTCGCCGTCGCTGGCCTCGCTGGCCTGGACTGCAAGCACGACGAGATGGTGCTCAGTGAGGAGTTGCCCAAGATCAACATCGCGAGAAGATTCCTCGTGGTACACGACTCCAAGAACGCATTGTACGGCGCGGCTGGCGGAGGGGCAGGAGTGATAGTAGTCGCTGGCACCGGGTCGGTCGCGGCCGGGACCGATGGCGCAGGCAATTCAGTCAGAGTTGGGGGCTGGGGAAACGTGCTCGACGATGTGGGCAGCGCATATGAGATCGCGAGGAAGGCTCTCACGGCTGCGCTGTACGCGTTTGACGGAAGAGGTCCGGAGACTGTGCTCGAGGACAAGATCAGGCGATCGCTCGGGCTAGAATCCACGGACGACATCATAAGGAAGGTATATGGAGAGAGGATGACCGTCACAGAGGTGGCGGCACTAGCACCCATAGTGACAGAATCCGCTAAGGAGGGTGACCCTGTCTCTGCCCAGATCGTCAGCGAGGCTGCTCAGGGGCTTTTCGGTCTCGCCAAGACGGTGATACTGCGGTTGAACATGCAACATAGATCATTCCCAGTCGCCACAATCGGCGGCGTGTTCAAAGCTGGTGACATAATCAATGTCCCCTTCGCGAAAGCCGTGAACTCCGTGGCCCCGAAAGCCATGATTGGTAAGCCGATGATGGGCCCATGGTTGGGATCCGTGCTGGTGGCCCTAGAGCAGCACCTCGGACGCCTGACTCCAGAACTCGTCGACAGGGTAATGCGAACCGCCTCGAAGGTCCAGTAGCTCAGAGATTAGCACCTTGACCGATTAGAACCTTCCTGAGCCTGCGACCGTCAAGGGCCCTGGGAAGGATGCCCTCTCGAGAGCAGATCGCGGCGGCTGTGCCCGCTGCCTGTCCCGTCGCCCTCATGTTCGGCTGCACCCTGACTGCTGCCTGAGCTTCGAACGTGGCTGACAGGCACCTCCCTGCAACCAGCAGGTTTTCCACCTTGAGCGGGATCAGACATCTGTATGGGATCTCATGGTACTCACCCTTCTCAAAGGGCTTGGCCAACTCCGTGCCATCTTGAGGCAGATGTATGTCAATGGGATATCTGTTCCTAGCAACCGCATCTTCGAACTTCCGGCGATCGAAGTAATCTTCAGCGGTCAGCACGTACTCCCCTACTACCCTCCTTGATTCCCTGACTCCAACCATTGCGCTCGTTTGAGACAGGTAGGCGTTCTCGAACCCCTCAAAGTATCGCTTCAGGAATTTCACATACCTTGAGATCCTCTTCCTGCCCTGAACCTCAGCCTCAGTCAAGTCAACATGATCGTGCCCCTTCAAGTTGCCGACTATCCTAGGGCAGTTGAATCCCATCTCGTTGGGCCTACCCGGAACGGAGAACGCTTGAAAATAGACCGAGTCGCTTCTCTCAAGGATGCCCTCGTCGATCGCCTCGTCGAAGACCTTCTCAAGCGGAGAGCCGCGACCTGGGACCATCCAGCACTCGAGCCACGGGAGCCTGTACTCCCTACTGGGGTCAGTCCTGGATAGGAATTTCGTGAACCGGTCCAAATCGATGTTACCGACTAGAAATCTTAGCGACATCGGCTGGCAAGTGCCGTCCGGCCTTCTCCCCGATTCGTAAGGAGCACCAGCCTTTACAGCGATGTCCGCATCTCCTGTCGCGTCCACCGTGACCTTTGAGAGTACAGACCTCCTGCCTCCCTTCGTCTCCAGCATCACCCCACTGACCTTCCTCCCGTGGACTATCGGAAGCGAGGCGAACGTGTGGTAGAGTAGCTCGCAGCCGCTCTCTGTTGCCATGTCTTCTAGAACGAACTTGAGCGCCTCCGGGTCGAACCAGCCATCGTTACCCCAGAAGTCCCTGCCTCCCTCGCCGATGTTTGCTAGGCGCTCTTGTATCTCCGCCGATATCCCAGCACAGAGGGGCTTCCCCTCAACGTGATTCGGCATCATTGGGAACACCAAGCCTCCGGTTGCCGTTCCTCCCAGAAATCCCATCTGCTCGACGATCATGGTTTTCGCCCCGTTTCTAGAGGACGCTATACCGGCCACCGAACCCGCCGTGCCGCCGCCAACTATCAGCACATCAACCTGCGCCAGAACCCGAGCAAGTTTCCTCGCTTCTTTCAAGCTGACGGATTCCTTGTTCCTCACGACGACCCAATCCAGCCTTGTCCATATAACCCTACGACAGATGGCGGGCGTCGCGAGCTGCTCTCAGAGGTTCAAGCTTGGTCCCACGCAACACAATGGCCATTGTGCGTTGACGGGGCCTCTCCAAGATGCGACAGACAACCCGCCGGCTTCGATCTAGTCTACCCTGCGGTCATTCCCCCATAACAGTTGTCATTATTCTCCTTGATCTCGACCTCACGTCGAGCTCCAAGAAGACGATCTGCTGCCACGTTCCTAGGGTCAGTTGGCCATCCGCGATCGGAACGGTCAGGCTTGGGCCTATCACGGAAGCTCTCACATGAGAGTGGCCGTTCCCGTCGTGCCACATCCTCTCGTGCTCATAGTCGATCCCCTTGGGCGCCAACCTTTCCAAGGCTGCCGGAAGATCCCTGAGAAGACCCGGTTCATATTCAATTGTCGTCACGGCTCCGGTTGACCCTGGGACGAAGATGGTCACAGTTCCGTTCTTGACGCCGCTCTCGTCCACCCTGACCTGAACTGGTCGCGTTATGTCTTGAATCTCCCCCTCTTCCCTTGTGGTGAGTCTGATTTCCGCTGTCCTTACCCTCAACTCTGGATATCTGGCTCCCAGGCGCCTAATTGGTTTTTCTTTTGCCCTTTGGATCCGTGGCCATCGTATCTTTTCAGTTTCACTCAGCGGTCACGCAGATGTTGCGAGGACTCCAATGTTAATCTGAGGACTTGCGCTCCGAGGTAAGGTCGCGCTATGCTAAGGGTGGTGATAGCCCCACCTGAGTCCAGTCAGCTGGAGAAAAGGATCGTAGATTACAGGGAACGAAGAGGCAGGGTCGTAATAATCAGCTCCGAGAGATCCTTGAGGGTGACGGATGTGTCGTTGATTGCGGCCTCCAGAGGCATGAATCCGCGGGAGGCCTTGGAGGGCATATACGTCTCTAGGGCATTTAACATGTTCCAGGCCGAGAACCTAATGTCAGAAGCGGGCGCAAGGGCCGCGATGGACTTGAGAGCCGATATCCTCCTAGCCATCGACTTACACGAGCTCTTCTTGAGCGAGGAGAACTTCGCGGATAGCGCGAGGAGATTTTCTCGATCAGTTTGGCGGATGAAACAAAGCGCTCGTGACCTCACTTGTGAGCTGATCTTCAGGTCAATGGCGGCCAGAGGATCAAAGGGGCTCTTGGGGTCGGCCGTTTCAGCAGCGGATGAGTTTGAGGAGCTATCGTCCGCAGATGTGCACGAACTTTCCCCAGTTCCACTTTCTTCAGCCCCTCCCTCACTGAATCTTAGGGTTCTCATGCAATAATACTCGATTTCTACCCCAGCAGTTATTCGCATGGGCAGGACTATTCCCACCTTCAGGGACTTCACTAAGGAGTGGTCGAATGAGTGTCTTAAGATGATCAGGGCGCTACCAGAGCGAGAAAGGTTTGCCCTGAAAGCCCTCTTGGACGTCGTATCCTCTAGGTCAGACGCGGGATCGCTCGCACCCAGTCCACTGCCAAGCGAAACTGCCATGATGTTAATGATCATTCATCTGAAAGCAGAGTTGAACGACCTGAAGGATAGCAAGTGAGGGATCGAGGATGCTCAGCGCGCTTCCACGATCCGGCCGCACGTCGGAGGTGCGGCACACATGAGGGGGTGGATACTAGATGTACATCAAGAGGAGCCCGGCCTAGTAGCGGTTTGGATTAGGTCAGAGAGCGGCCCGACAATAAAGTTGTTTGTCAAGTATGAACCATACATACTGCTCCTAGCTTCCTCTTGGAAGCTTGATGAGGCGCGCTCGTGCGCCCTGAGGATGGGCGCAACGAGTTCCGAGTTCGTGCGCAAGAGCCTGCCGTCAGGGGAAGCCAAGAGAATGTTGCTGGTTAGGGCGAGAGATGATCCGCTGAGAAGATCCCTCTCGAAGCACCTGCTTAGAATTCCCGGTGTAACCTCATTTGATGCGGATATACCCGTCGAGCGACAATTCTTGATGGAGAGAAGGCTCTTCCCATTAGCCAAGGTGGAAGCCAGGCGCAAATCCAATGGTTTCACGTTTGACCTCAGGGACGATCTGGAATCATTACAATACGAACTGCCGGAGTTCAAGCGCGCACTATTGAGCGCCAGGACATCACGACCGCTCAGGCTCGGTGAACTTGAGGCGCTGAGCCTCTCCTTTGAGGGGGGAGAAACGCTAACCTTCGACCCCAAGGATGGCGGAGAGCTCATCGCCCTCTCTCGCGAGGTGCTGAGGAGCGGCGTAGATATACTGCTCACCAGAGGTGGCGACGGGTTCCTGCTACCGTCCATAAGGAATAACGCCGAGAGGCTAGGGGTTTCTGAGGAGTTCTCGCTCAACAGAGATCTATCGAGGATGGTTCTTGATCGCGGAGGCTTCTCGTTCACGAGCTATGGTATGGTTAGATGGAAGTATAGGCCCGCTTTGCTCAGGGGGAGGCTTCACATAGACTTGGATAACTTCATGGCGCCACCTGAGGCTGGGCTAGAAGGTTTGTTCGACCTATCGCGATCTTGCTGCTTGCCGATCCAGAGCGCCGCTAGGACGGGCATAGGAGGAATGATGTCGTCCTTGGAGGCCCTAGTGGCGTTCAGGCGGAACATAGTGGTTCCGGTCAAGGGAGCTCAGCCGGAGTATTTCAAGAGCGCACTTTCGCTGCTTGAGTCGGACAGGGGCGGGTTCATCATGAACCCGATTCCTGGAGTTCACGAGGACATCGTCGAGATCGACTTCACGTCGCTGTATCCTTCCTTGATAGCTATCAGAAACATATCCTCGGAAACCGTCAGCCCTGTGGCGCTCGAGGGTGACATAGAAGTCCCAGAGCTGGGCTTCGGCATCTCCTCAAATAGATACGGCATAGTCTCGGACGCCACAGCATTCCTATTGAGGAGGAGGCTCGCGTGTTCCCTTCTCTCGTCAAAGGAGGACGATGTATACGACAGGAGACAGAAGGCCATGAAGCTGGTGCTATGTTCCGCCTTTGGCTACCTCGGATTTAGGAACGCCAAGTTCGGGAGGGTGGAGGCTCACATGGCCACCACGGCGTTTGCTAGGGAGGCCATCCTGAAAGCGATCGGAGTGGCAGAGTCGATGGGATTCAAGGTCATTCACGCCATAGTGGACGCGATGTGGATAAGGGGCAAAGACATCGATCACAAGCCGCTAGTTAGGCAGATATCCGAGGTCGTTGGGGTTCCCGCAAAGCTGAAGGCGGAATACAGATGGACGGCCTTTCTGAAATCTAGAGTCAACCCCAACGTGCCCGTCCCAACTAGGTACTTCGGCGTCACCAAGGACGGGAGAATAAAGGTGAGGGGCATAGAGGCTAGGAGAAACGACACCCCTCCATTCGTAGCTATCTCTCAACTCTCAATGCTGGAGTCCATGGCCAAGGTTAGCCTCAGGGATGCCCCCGAAGTTGCTTTGGGAGTATTGAGATCAGGTTTGAGAACCTTACGAGATGAAAGAGTTCAGCTTGACCTTCTAACGATAAGGAAGAGGTTATCGCGTTCCCCTAGCGAATATAGGCACAAGGTCGCACACGCTCTAGCCTCTTGGTCCATAGAGCAGGAAGGCGGAAAGGTGATGCCCGGCATGGAAATATCGTTTATCATGACCAAACTTGGCCCCCAGCCCCTCGATCTAGTCAACTCAGAGCCAGATCTCGAATTCTACGAGAGGCTACTGATAAGGGCGGGTCAGTCAATCCTAGAGCCCTTCGGATTCAACCAAGAGGAGGTTGAGTGCAGAGCCCGAGGCCAGTCAGGGCTGTCGCCCTTTCTGTCACAGAGATAGAGCGCCAAGGCTAATATCCAATTGGCAGAGTCAGTCCCCATGCAAAGACCACCGATAGAAACCGAGTTCGATCCATCCGAGTTGGCTGAGAAATATGGGACTCCACTCTACATATTGAACCTCGACGCATTGGAGCGGAACTTCCAAAGGCTGAGCCAGGCTCTGTCGAGCGTGGCGAGGGATCACAAGATACTCTATGCTGTGAAGGCCAACCCCCTCTTGACAGTTTTGCAGAAGGTGATGGAACTTGGAGGGGGCGCTGAGGTGGTTTCCTTGGGGGAGATGGAGGCTGCGCGCAGGGCGAGGTTCAACCCCACAAACGTCGTTTTCAACGGACCAGGTAAGACGAGACGAGAGATAGAAGAGGCGATCAGGTGGGGCGTCGCCTCGATCAACGTTGAGTCCGTAGGGGAGCTGGAAGCTGTGATCAAGACCTCACAAGATATCTCAAAGGGGGTCAACGTCGGATTCCGAATCAACCCCGGCGTCGGACCACGAACCCATGCCTATCTCGGAACCGGACAGAAAGGGAGCAAGTTCGGCCTTGACCTCAGATCCTTCAGGCGCGCTCTCAAGATCGTTCGCAAGAGCTCGTTCCTGCACCCGGCCTGCATCCACATGCACATCGGTTCCCAGGTGCGGTACGTGAAGGATTTCAGGGTCGCATACAGAGAACTACTGAGATTCGTCAGGCTGTTCAAGAGAGCCCTGGGCACCCATCCGGACATGATCGACTTGGGCGGAGGGCTTGGCTTGGACTATTCCAGCGGAGAGTTGCGCCCACAACCCGATAACTACGCTAGAAGCGCGATCAAGCCGCTATTGTCTTCGGGCGATTGGCCAAGCGTTGCGAAGCTCGTCGTAGAGCCCGGCAGGTCTCTGGTCGCTCAAGCCGGCATGTTGGCCACTAGGGTCCTCTACGAGAAGAAATCGTACGAGTCGCGCTGGCTGATCGTCGACGCCGCAATGAATGACTTCATGAGGACCGCGCTCTACTCCGAGAGGCACAGGGTTGTGAACGTATCCAGAACCTCCGGCAGGAGGGAAAGGTGCCTCGTGGGCGGCCCGGTATGTGAGTCCGGGGATTCCTTCGGGGCTCATCTTCTGCCGGCCACGCACGAGGGAGATCTTCTGCTTCTGCTTGATGCCGGGGCGTACGGATCCTGCATGAGCAGTAACTATAACGGGAGGACGAGGCCGGCAACGGTCGCAGTGAGCCGAGGAAGAGCTTGGCTCTGCGAGAGAGGGGAAGCCCTTGATGATCTGTTCGCTAGACAGCTTCCCGATCTTGACAGGACCGTCACAGCCTGCTGACGAAGATCTCTCTGATGAGCAACGATTTGTCGACCTCTACTATCCCTATGCCTGGCGAGGGTTCCACCCCCCTCTTTCCCTTCCTTATCCATGCTCCGCCCCTCTTCGCCAAAGCCCGAGGCGTCATGAGATCTGAGTCCAAATCAGCTAGATGCACCGTCACACTGCTGAGTGCGAAGTGCACTCCCGCAGCTATGCCTATGCTGCTCTCCGAGTAACAACCGACCATGCACTTCAAACCTGCGGCCTCACACACCCCAGCTATCCTCAGGGCTTCCGATATGCCACCGCACTTCATCAACTTGATGTTCACGTAGTCACACGCATCAAGCCATACCGCCTCTAGAGCTCCGCCTGCGTCCCTCACACCTTCGTCCAGCATTATCTTGATGCCCGTCCTCCTCCTCAGTTCGGCGGTCTCCTTCAGCATCCTCTTAGGCAGTGGTTGTTCGAAGAACTCAACGTTTTCAAACTTCGATAGGAAACTGCAGAACCGAACGGCCTTCTCCAGCGAGTAGGCTTGGTTGGCGTCAACGCTCAGCCTCGCGCGCCCGCTGAGCACAGACTCAACTGCGTCGACCCGCTCCATGTCTTCTTGCAGTCCTGTCCCTACCTTGATCTTGATCCTCCTGAAGCCTTCGGACATCTTGCGCTTTGCTTCGGCGGCCATCTCCTTTGGCGCCCCTATCCCTATCGTGTAGCTAGTTTCGATCGCGGTCTTCGGCCTTCCCAAGAATGCGCACAGAGGTACCTTGATCTTTCTTGTGAATAGATCGTGGAGCGCGATGTCAGCCGCTGACAGAGCGGACCTACATATCTTCTTCGTGCGAGCTAGCTTCTCTATGTTTCGCCCGAGCTCAAAGGGATCGCAACCAATCGTGACCTTTGATAGAGACCGAAGGGACAGGATCAAGTGCTCCAAAGTTTCACCCTCGAAGTACGGATGGGTGGGAACCCCCTCCCCCCAGCCCACATCGCCCTCGTCGTCCTTCAGGCATAGAACGAGGTTCCTTGAGGACTGACTCGACCGCACAGCTGTCCTGAACTCTTTCTCAAACGGGATCTCGAAAAGCAGGCCGCTGGCTTCTACTATTCTCGCCACGGTGGCACGTTCCTCCGGGGGCTTAAAACGATTCGAAGTCTGGCGCATTTAGACTTAAATCAGCTTCATCTCCGGCCTTCCTCTCATGAGGAAGTCGCTCTCCTCCATTCTTCCGCTCGCCCTCGTAGCGACGATTCTCTTTCTGTCAATTAGCATTCCGGTTGTCCAACCTTGGTACGCGGAAGGGCACAGGATAGTAGCCTGGCGGGCGATTAGGCTGCTCCCAGCGGGTTGGCGAGATTTCTTCACGTACTATGGGTACGTCATCAACGCGACGGCAAACTACCCTGACCAATCTTGGCAGGACTTCGACCCGAACGAGGGGCCAAAACACTACATAGACTTGGAGATTGCAGGCCCGAACTTGGAGAACGAGGAGGCGGGCGTCCTTCCCTACGCAATCAACGAGACGTACCACATGATGGTCGAGTTCTTGAGATCGGGAAGGATCGGAATGGCCATGATATACGCGGGAGCGCTCTGTCACTACGTAGGGGACGCAGGCCAGCCTTACCACACAACGGTCAACTACAATCCCAAGGGGAAGCACGGCCTCGCAGACAGCTTGCTGGAAACACACCTAGGCGAGCTCACTTTGATCGAGTCCTATGACCTCGTGCGAGTTACAGACGTGTTCGGGGAGGCAGTTCGGCTGATCCGGGAGAGCCACAGTTGTTTGCCCGTTCTCAACGCCACACTGATCGGAGACCCTGACGACCCCAACGATGACAGAGAATGGAGCGACGAACTGAGGGATATGGTGGAGGAAAGGGCTAACCGGGTCATCCTCTTCACAGCCAACCTCTGGATTTCGGCGACGATGGATGCGGGAGTGACTGTGCCAGAGGTCCCACCCGACAATGCGTTGAGGCTCACCGTGTCAGCACCCCGGGAAGTCTTCGACAACAGGTCTGCCAGGGTTTTCATTACGGTTGAGGATTCTCTTGGGGTGCCGGTTCTTGCTTACGTGTCGGTCAAGTTCGGTGGGGATGATGTCTTGGTCGTCGCCAGCCCGGATAAGAACCCGATGGGCAAGCACGAGGCCCTCATACCCCTAGCTACTTTGGTCGCGAACTCCGGAAAGACCGTTGAGGTCAGCGTGTCGGCATCCTTCCTAGATCGCACGCCGGCTTCATGGAGGGGTTCGATCGTCGTCAAAGCTTCAAAGCCAGAGTCCGCCCTAGATCAGATGCTCCCCGTCGGGGCCGTAGCCTTGGCGGCCATAGTGGCTGCCGTCATTGTATTCATTGTCCGACGAAGGAAAAGATGACCATCCCAAGGCACGCAGCAAAGTTGCAGAGTTCCCGGTGGACGAGAGAGCTTGAGAGGTCCACCATAGATGGTTGGCACTCAAACCGCGCGTTCAAGTTCGATCTCAGCAAGAAGGAGGAAGTGTACTCAATTGACACGCCGCCTCCGTACCTGACAGATAAGTGGCATGTCGGAGGTGCCGCACACTACGCTCAGATCGACATGGTGGCAAGGTACAAGCGGCTGAGAGGATATAACGTGCTGTTCCCGTTCGGAGCGGACAGAAACGGTCTTCCCATCGAGGTGGTCGTAGAAAAAACCAAGGGAGTTAGAGCCAGAGATGTCTCCAGGGCAGAGTTCCTTGAGATGTGCAAGGAGTACCTCGACTCGGTGGAGGGAGATGTCCTGGCCCAGGTCAAGATGCTCGGCATTGGAATGGATCTTGAGCACTACTATAGGACGGATTCACCGGAGTATAGGGCAGTTACCCAAGCCACCTTCATTGACATGTGGAACAAAGGCCTGATCTACGAAGACTTCAGGCCGACCTCTTGGTGCCCGCGCTGCGGCACACCTATCGCAGAAGCAGAGATCGAATACGTGGACGAGCCATCTTCGCTGACGTACGTAAAGTTCAAGATCAAGGAAACCGAGAAGGATGTGTATGTCGCTACGACTAGGCCTGAGCTTTTGCCAGCCTGCGCTGTCCTAATCTACAACCCTGACGATGAGCGCTACAGAAGCCTCGAGGGATCAACGGCCATCGTCCCCTTGTTCGGAATAGTGGTCAAGGTCATCGCACATCCTGTCGCAAGAATGGAGTTCGGAACAGGCATGGCCATGATGTGCAGCTACGGTGACCTCACTGACGTGAGGTTGTTCAGGGAGCTGGGGCTCCAAGCTAGAACATCAGTTGATCAGGAGGGCAAGCTGACCGAGATCGCGGGAGAGTTCGCGGGTCAGCCGGTCGAGGAAGCGAGGAAACATGTTGCTGAGAAACTAAGAAGGGAAGGGCTCGTGCTGAAGGAGGAGAGCATAGCTCATCGCACTCCGACCTGCTGGAGATGCCATTCGGCGGTCGAGATAATCGAGACGAAGGAGTACTACGTGAAGCAGCTGGACTATAAGGACGATGTACGGCGCATGGCGCAAGAGATGGAGTTCTATCCTCCTTGGTCGAGGCAGGTGCTGTACGATTGGGTAGACAGTATAGTCCAAGACTGGCCTATCTCAAGGAGGAGGTACTACGCCACTGAGATACCGATATGGTACTGCAACAACTGCGGAACCCCGCTCTTGCCTCCAAAAGGGGGGTACTACCAGCCTTGGAGGGAAGACCCTCCTAGGGGGTCCAAGTGCAACAAGTGCGGCTTCGACAAGTTCACGGGTGAGACTAGAGTTTTGGACACTTGGATGGACTCAAGCATATCCCAGCTCTACATCAGGGGTTATGGCTGGGACGACGAGCTGTTCAGCAGAACCAAGCCCACCTCGATGAGGCCACAGGGGATAGACATAGTGAGGGTCTGGTTGTACTACTCGATCCTGAGGACGTTTCTTCTGATCGCCGACAAGGCGTTCAAACAGGTCAGGATAAGCGGGATGGGACTAGATGAGAAAGGAGAGGCCATGCACAAGTCAAGGGGCAACGCTGTCTACCCCGAAGAGATGATCGAGAAATACGGAGTTGATGCCTTCAGGCTCTGGTCTGCTTCTGAGGGAAAGCTGGGCTACAACTACAGGTTCTCGGAGGAGAGAGTCAGAGGGGACTCACTCTTCATCACGAAGCTATGGAACGTGTGCAGGTTCGCCTCTCAGTTCCAGCCGAGACAGAGATCAGACATCAGTCATCCGTTGGACAAGCTGTTCCTTCGCGCAGCTCACGATGCCTTGTTCGATGCCCAAAGAGAATATGATGCCTTGGACCCCTTTGGGGCCGCGTACGTCATGCGAGACTACGTGTGGAACTTCCTCGCTGACCACTACCTTGAGATGATCAAGCCTAGACTTTATTCGGAGAGTGACGATGCCACCGTAAGGTCTGCTAGGGCGACCCTACACGAAATCATGAGGCTAGTGTTGGTGGCTCTGCATCCAATCATACCAGTCGTGACCGACTATGTCCACAGGCAACTCTACGGGGAGCCAGCCCTGGATCAGCACTTCCCCAGTGATGTCCGCAAGATGGACGAGGGTGAAAAGCAAGTGCTCTCGTTGCTGCTTAAGGCCAACTCGACCATATGGAAACGGAAGAAGGAATCTGGCATTAGCCTGAATTCGCCTTTGAGGGACAATGTCTATCTCAACCCCAGGCTATCGCCTTTCTTGGAGGACTTCAAGGCTGCGCATAGATTGGAGTCGGCGAAGATAGGACAGGAACGAACGGAGAATGAGGAACCCGTTGCGGCATACTTCGAGCCATGAGGGGTCCAGTATAGCTCGCATCTTGACTGCGAAGGAAAGCCCACGTTCACTCTTGGCTGCGACAGATACTGTTGTGATATGATGTCCAACGCCGCAAACCAAGTCAGGGATTTTCGGACATGGTCGATTCCTGAGGCTCTCAGATTCACAGGTACTCCGTAATCTTTCTCCTCGTCGTCAGGTGGCGGATGATCTTAGATGCTCCGACGACAGGATCGATGGACGCCCCCAATATCTCGGATAGCTCGGAAATAGCATCTTTCAGCGTTCCGAACTTGACTGGACTTCGACTCAGCGCGTCTCGGACTCCTTGTCTTACCGTCCAGACGCCCACCGGCAACATATAGGCTGGTAGCGCCTCCCTTATCACTATCGCGGTGGCCAGCCTTCTCTCTGATCTCAAGTGCTCGAGCACAGCCAGCCTTCCTGCGTAGTAGCATCCCCCGATCATAGCATAGGTCTTTCTTCCCTCCAGACCTTCGAAGTCTCCGCCGATTGCCAGCTCATCCCCCCACGTGTTCCAAACGGATCCTCTGTGAAACACCTCAATGAGCTCGAAACTCCACTTGCCCGGGATCAGGAGTACGACGTAGTTGTTGCCCATGCTTCTTGAGCAGTAAAGCCTGTATTCAGCCAGCTCGGGGAAGCTCGTGATCGCGCTTATCATCCTCTTTGCCAAGATATCGTCGACAGCGGTGATGCTCCAGCGCGTCGGGACCAGCCTTCTTTTCTTCTCCAGTCCAAGCATTCCCGCACTTAGCGCTCTCTGGATGCTCTGAACTCGCTCTCCTGAGGCATACAAGTCCCAAACCGCGTCGGCGGCCTTGAGGTCTCCGTTCTCGAAAGCTCCCTCGATTCTCAGGTTCGTGCCCGCGGGGGCGACAGCGAAGCCGGACAGTTGCCCACTAGGACCAAAGGGTTGGACATCCGGGACGAACGTCACACTGCCTCGGACGGGCTTCGAGAACAATGCCTCAGTGTAGGCGGACGAGGAAGACAACACAAGGTCATGCATGCCGTCTACGAACCGCCCGGCCTCTTCGATCTTATCGACTCTGACTCTGTACATCCCCCTGACTAACGATGACATCATCTCTACGAATTCCATCATCGTCATGTCATACCAAGATTCGGGCGAGGCCATGACTGAAGTGTCCCCAACCTTTGGAGGCACCAATGGTCCGACGTAGACCTTTGGGTACCCGTATCTCCCTACGAAGAGGCTCGGAGGAGAAGAACCATGCAGTTCAGATCTGTTGATGACCTCAGAGACCTTAGCGAATCCACTCGCCCTCATTAGAACCGGGCAAGATGGCTTTCCACATAGGAGCCTCGGGCCCCTACATAGAAGGCATGGGGACGGTGAGGCGCGGCCACCCAGACCTCTAGAGCTGGTCTCTGCGATCAGCCTTCCAAGAGAGGCCAACGGGTTCACCAAATGGCGAGGATTCCCGCTGAAAAGCCTTCTGGTCGGTCAAGGAGGGGTCCCGGTTGTGCGAAAGAGCACACAGTACGTTTGGGCCAAGGATTACATCCGTCAACTCCCCGTTGCCCAAGGTATATTACCTGCCAGGCCCCAACTCCTCACATCTTGGTCTCGATCACCCCGTTTGGGGGCGTGGGGGAGGTAGGTGGGAACAAGTTCCTGATTGAGGCCGAAGGAACTTCCATCATGCTTGACTTCGGGCTATCCTACAAGAGCCGCGGCAAGTTCTTTGCTGATCCCTACATCACTCCGAGGGATCTTGCATCTATGATTGAACTCGGCGTCGTTCCGGACATCCCGGGGGCCTACTCGGAAGAAGGTGACCGACCCTTCGAAGCAATAATCCTGTCCCATGCACATCGAGACCACTCAGGCCACATTGGCCTGACACGAAAAGATATCGACTTCTACGCCGGGGAGGCTACGTCCAAGATCCTCTGGGCTCTCAGGGATACGTCGAGGGAGAGGTTTGAGTTCTGCCTCGGCGACAGGGAAATCAGGTCGTTTCATACGAGGGATCGCCTGATATTCGACCAGATAGAGGTGGAACCGATCCACGTCGACCACTCAATTCCTGGCGCATACGGTTTCGTAATCAGGACTCCATCCGGCATAATCGGATACACCGGTGACTTCCGAACTCACGGCCCGATGCGTCAAATGTCGATGGACTTCATAGATGGGCTTAGGACCAACAGGCCAGACATTCTTCTCATGGAACACACCAACATGCTTGAGGGCGAAGCTTCCTCTGAGGCCGAAGTGGAGACCAAGCTCTCCTCAGCTGCTAGATCGAGCCCGGCCCTGGTCGTCGGCGATTTCGCCCTCGCGGATCTCGACAGGTACAAGTCCTTCCACGCGGCCTCGAAGCGAAGCGGAAGACAGCTTGTGATCACTCCCAAGAGGGCCTACATCATGGATTTCCTCGCGACCGATCCCAAGGTATCCATTCCTGATCACAAGGATGGGGTCCGGGTGCTAGGGAGAGATCTGACGAGAGAGCAACCGTGGGAATCTTCCATCTGTGACAAGTGGGGATCAATATCGGCGGCTGACATAGCTCTACAGCAAGAAAAGTACATCTTGGTCGTCCCGCCGGCCGAGATCCAGAATATCCTGAAGATCTCGCCAAGGCCGGGCAGCGTCTTCCTGTTCTCAAGCTCAGAACCCTTCAACGAGGAAATGGAGTTAGACTATGAGCGACTGATGAACTGGCTCGATGCGCTCGGCATGCCAGCTTACAAGATCCATGCATCGGGTCATGCAATGCCGATGGACTTGAGGGATCTAGTCTCAGAGGTGAGACCTCAGATAGTTGTTCCGATTCATGGGGAACATCCGGAAATGGTGATGCGATACTTCCGTGACCTTGAGGCCAAGGTGCTCCTGCCGGTTCAGGGGGAGCCGATTCCGCTTTGACCACGTCTACTTCCTCCAAACGGACTGGCTCAACGCTAGATATCCTACACAGCCGGCGGGCAATGATGCTAGCCGGAGATTTCATGCACGACAGCGCAGCGCTCGTCTTGGGCGGGGGCTGATCTGAGGTCATGACAGACACACCGTTGATAATCACGCACAGCGACGCAGACGGCATATGCTCGGGCGCCATATGTCTGGCGGCGTTTCCAAGCTCGAAGGTTTTCTTCTCTCATCCGGCGGGCTTTCTCGATGACCTGAAAGCAACTAAGGGCCGCAGGACCGTGATGATATCTGATGTGGCTTTGGTCGAACAACAGGCGAGGCAGCTGCTGAAAGAGTTCAGGAGGTTATCACGAGGGGCAACCGTGTACTACATCGACCATCATCCGATGAGTAGCGAACTAAAACGACAACTCAAATCGTTCAAAGTCAATGTCAAGCATTCGACCCGTTCGACAAGCTCGGAATTGGCCTACGAGACGTTCAGGGACAGGATCTCATCAGATATGATCAGGATAGGGGCGATCGGTGCTCTCGCGGACATGTCGTTCGACTGTAAGTTGCTGAGATCAGCATACAAGGTCTTTGAGCCTCGCTCTCTCATGCTTGCGTCCGGATCCCTAGTGGCCGTGCTTGAGGGAACGCCGAGGAGGGACTACGACTTCAAGAGGTTCATCCTGACATCCCTCTCAAGGGGAAGCGTGCCATACGATTCGGATAGGTACGCCTCCGCTTGGGCGGAGTCGACTAGGAAAGAAGAACGTTTCCTCGCGGAACTTCCAGCCATGCTCGAACTGAAGGGAGAGGTCGCCTATGTTGTGGATCCAAAGTTCAGCTTGGGGAAGGCGGCGTTCTACGCGCAGGGGATATCGGGAAAGCTCGTTGGGATGGCAGTCCAGAGACAAAATGACACGTTCGAGGTCAGCCTAAGAACGGTTGCAGATCGGATCGATCTGAACAAGTCGGTCAGCAAGGTTCTGAAGAGGACTGGAGGGACTGGCGGTGGGCATTCGAAGGCATGCGGAGCTAGGTTCCCTGTCACTTCGTTGGACCTTTTCATAGACACTCTTAGCGCGGTTCTCAGGAGGGCCAGGGCCGCCAGAAGGAGACGGGGTACCTAGCCGCGAACGACCAGCAGGAGCAGTGATATCAGCGGTCCCGAGTCCGTTGGCCCGGCCGTTTGCCGCACATGCGCTCGGAAAGTCTAGTTGCCGCGTCATGTCGCGCAACCATTCTGGGGCTGACGACACAAACTGAGGTCCTCTTCCTGACCACGACGGTCTCTATGTCCGACCCCGCTTCTCCATTGCCGTAGAGCGTTAGCTCCCAAGGTTTCATGGCAAAGCTGTCCCCAAGCCTTTGGTGTATGTTTCTCATCGCCCTAGAACTGACGCTGGCTGGGGCAATGCCTAGGCAGTCAGGGTATGGGATGTTCACGGATGCGATCTCGCCTGGGCTCAGCAGGGTTTCATCTGAGTGGATTGCATCAAGTAGGCTGAGCAGTATCGATTTCGCTTGACCGAAACCGTACTTCCCTTTCAACTTGGCCTCCTTAGATATCGCCAGCGAAGCCGTGATCGCACGGATGTCGTGTATCGCCGCCTCAATCGCAGCCCCCAATGTGCCGGAGTCCAAGTGATCCTCAATGCCCAAGTTAGGTCCGAGGTTTATGCCGGAGAGTACGATGTCCGGCTCATCGGGCAAGAGCTGATCGATGCCAAGCAGGACAGCATCAGCAGGGGTTCCATCTATCGCGTACGCTCGGACGGCTCGCGGGAGGTCTGTCTCCTCTACCCTTATGGGTCCTAAGGATATCGCCTTGCCCACTCCGCTGCACTCCTCTCTAGGAGCTACTACGAATGCGTCCCAGAACTCACTTGCTAGCTCAGCCATGACGCTCAATCCTTCCGATCGAATTCCGTCGTCGTTAACCACGAGCGCAGTTTCCTTGGCCATTGCTCAAGACCGCGGAAATGCTTTTTTAAGGCATGTTGGCCGGACCTGCAACGTTCGATGATACCGCTTGGGGACGAGAACAGACCCCGTTCTAAGTCGTTCGTCAACTATGCCTTGTTGGCTCTGAACATCTTTGTCTTTTTCTATCAGATGCTCTTATCCCCGAGGGCGGAGGAGCAGTTCATATACAGGTTCGGACTTGTTCCAGCGAGGTTCACCAACGTTTCCTCCCCAGATATCCTCGTGTTCTTGACGATCTTCACGTCGATGTTCATTCACGCTGATGCCCTACATCTTCTGGGCAACATGCTATACCTGTGGGTGTTCGGTGACAACATCGAGGATGCGGTTGGCCACCTCCAGTATGTCCTGTTCTACTTGATGTGTGGAGTGGCTGCAACGGCTGCTCACTTCTTCTCAGACCCCTTCTCGGAGATAGTTGCTATCGGCGCTTCCGGCGCCATCTCCGGCGTCCTAGGCGCGTACCTCATCCTGTACCCATATGCGAGGATACGAACGATAGTCACCTTAGGTTTCACCTGGACCCTCGCCAGGGTGCCAGCTCTTGCGTTCCTTGGATTCTGGTTCATCTACCAGATACTGTACGTTTCATCTCCGTATGTCTCCGGCGTAGCCTACTGGGCTCACATAGGAGGCTTCCTTGCAGGCATGATCCTAATCAAGCTGTTTCCCAAGAGGCCCAGGCCGCTCCCTCCTCCGCCGATCCCACAGCCTTACCGGATTCCTCCCTATAGTGCCTGACCGCGCCCGATGCGCCCCCTATCGCTATGAAGCAGACCAGAGCCAAGACCAACGTGAACGTTGTATCAAGTCAGAGAGAAACGAGCGAGGGAATCCTTGACATCCCCCCTACTGAACAGAAGCTCTATCACGAGGGAATCGAGAAAGACCTCAATGAAGGCCTTCGCGTTCACGGTCACTATGATCGGCACCAGCGCTTCAATCGGCGCACCTAACACAACCCCTGACCATAGGACCATAGATGCCCAAAGAAACGGGCTCTCCACTATCTCGCCAAGTAAGCAGGAAACCGTCGGGCGCCATCTTCTAGCGAAGTAACCAACCGCATAGCCCAGGATGAAGTTGCCGACAGGTACGAGAGGGTTTTTGATGGACAGCACAGTGACCGCTATGGTCGAAAGGAATCCAACCAAGCCTCCCTCAACCGGACCGACGCCGGCCGCGGTTAGTAACGCGGGAAGCTGAGAGAAGGTTACGACCACGTTGACCGGAATTCCCCCCGTAGGGATAGTTATCGGAAAGAAACCGAACACGTTTCCAAGCGACCCCATAAGGGCTATGAACGCGATTGACCTCGCTCTCATGTGATTGACCTTTTGCTCCCTGATTTAACGTTGCCGCCCAGCTACGATCTCCTTGACAGCTCTTTCCCGAACTTTATGATCTCCTTCGCCAACCTCCTTCCTGACCGAATGTCCGCGATCAGTATGTCCGTGATCAGAGGCACCATTCCCATTCGCCTCAACCTGTCGGCGAGATGCGCGTCGGATCGATCAATAACGAACCCGTCAAGCAGGCCCCGATATAGCATGGCAACCGAGGCGCTTGAGACCTTGAGTCCCATCGACGCCATCATCCTCGCGAGCGGACCCTTCACGACCTTGCCTCCGATGATCGGCGAGATCCCTACCGTCGGGCCCTCTCTCGCCCTCAAGGCCTTCTTCACCCCGCGCACGGAAAGCACCGTGCCGATGCTCACGAAGGGATTGCTCGGGCCGAAGACGACAAGCTCCGACCTAGAGATGGAATCTAAGACCCCTGGGGCCGGTCGAGCCCTCGATCCTCCAACGAACTCGATTCTAAGGACCCTGTCTCGCATTTCGCCCTTGACCAAGTACTCCTGAAAGTGCAACAGGCCTCTCGGGGTCCTGATGTGCGTCTCGAACCTGTCGTCAGTCATCGGGATCACCCTGATCTTCACTCCGAGCGACTTGGCGATCCTTCGGGTAACTTCCGACAAACTCAGCCCTCGGTTGAGTAGGTCCGTTCTGTAGACGTGAGTAGCCAAGTCAAGGTCTCCGAGTTTGAACCAAGTTTCCATCCCGAGACGTTCCATGGCCTTCAGGCATCTGAAGCTGTCCCCGCTTATCCCCCAGCCCTTCTTCTTGTCGACTATCCCCGCCATCGAATAGAGCACGATGTCAACGTCAGGCGATATGTGGAGCCCGTGAAGGACTATGTCGTCTCCTGTGTTAACCACCGCTGTGATCCTATTGGCTTTCAAGACGCCAGCAAGGCCTCTGACGAATCGGGATCCTCCTACCCCGCCGCAAAGGACCGTAACCCGCCCCGGCCATGTCATAACCAGACGCTCACCTCTTCGATCGGCTTTCTGAATGGGGGTTGTGGGGTCTCTGCTGGATGCCCGACTCCTATCAGCGCCACCGGTTCCCACTCGGCGTCCAGATTCAAGGCGCGCTTCGCTTCCTCGGGGGCGAAGAGCGGCGCGCAACGCCAACAAGCACCCAGCCCCAACGCATGTGCCATGAGTAGCATGTTCTGTATGCACGCGGATGCACTTTGTATTGCCATGATCCTTTCAAGCTCCGCCCTTCTTTCGTCTGGATACGAGTCCATCTCCTGCATCACGATGCACACTACTATCAACGCTGGTGTGCCAAGAATGCTGTTCCGAGACCCTCTCACCATCGCCTCGATGACGTCGCTCCTGATTCCATCTTTCCTGAGATCCTCACCCCACCTCCTTCCCATCATGTCAGCCAACTCGGTCTTCTTGGAATATCCTAGTACCACAGCAAATCTCCAAGGCTGTGCGTTGTGCGCGGAGGGCGCCCAGGTTCCTGCTTCTATGATCATCCGCATCACCGTCACGTCCACAGGCTTGTCCTCAAACCGCCTAGTCGTTCTTCGGCCCCTAAGGAGGCCCATCACGTCGGGAAGCATGCTTGACCAGCCTTAAGCAGGAATTTTATCTATTCATCTAGGTAGGTGCTATGGCATGTTCGTCGCAGTCGGGTCCCTCTCAAGGGTCAAGTTCAACGCCACCTTGGCAGCGGTTCGCCGACTTGGAATGAAACACCGAGTGAAGGCAGTCAAGGTCAGCTCGGGCGTCGGTGACCAGCCTGTTGGCATGCAGTCCTTGATGGGCGCTAGGAACCGGGCCAGGAGGGCCATGGAGATAGCGAATGCAGACCTGGGCGTGGGGATGGAGGGCGGGCTCCTCAACCTACTCGGCTCCTACTACATCGGCGCGGTGTGTTGCGCGACGAATCAAGAGGGCATCGAGGGCCTAGCCACCACCTGCCTATTCCTAGCTCCCAAGGGGCTTGAGAGGAGAATGAGGTCCGGACGTGAGCTGGGGGACATAATGGATGAGGTGACCCAAACCCGGGGCGTGAAGCACTCGATAGGCGCAATAGGGATCTTGACCGGCGGAGTTGTCACGCGAACCCGTGCATACCAAGACGCAGCGGTGCTGGCGCTCTCGCGCTTTGCGAAACCAAGGTTCTACGAGAAGCTCGGTTCGCTCTAGTCGCGTAGGGGCTTGCAAGCTAGTCGCGCCCTGTTTTTCACGTAGGCGTCAATGGCTGCGCTCACAGGGGTGCCCTCAGACACCAGCCTGACTTCAATTCCCTTCGCTGACAACGCTACGAGTGAATATGGATCAATGGCCGAGGTGATCACGACGTCGGGCCGTTCGGTCCTCAGCACCTCAGCCCTTCCCACCGGCCTTCTGCTCGACGCGGGTGCGGTCAGGACGCGGAGTTCCGAGTTGTCCGGAATCGAGACCAAGACAAAGATATCGCTGTTCTCAAAGCTTGAGATCTCACGGTCGGAATCGACTTCCTGACAGCAAAGTGCCAGGATCTTCCGCACCATCAAACGTTATCACATTGCAGACACGGACTTAACGAAGGGCAGGTTCAGTATTTCTTCAATGACTTTCCCAGGGACTTTCCTCTCGGTGATCACGTAGAGTCTCGGTTCCGGGACAAGATCAGGATCCTCAGCTATTACTTGCCTGATGTTTATGCCCTCCTTGGAAATGGCCCCAGAGACACCGGCCACGATTCCAGGCTTGTTCGGATCGGCCCTGATCTCCAGCACGCCCATGCCGAGGATCCCGGCAACGCCGACCAGCGAGGGACCAATCGGCCTGATCTTCCCGAATATCGGGCCGAGCTCTGGGTCATCTTTCATGAACTGAGCGGTTTCCTTGACTACCCTCCTGTCAACCCCCGCTGCCTCGGCCACCTTCGAGTACGAAACCTCCACGGGTCCTAGGAACAGCTCCCCCCTTTCATTCACGGACATGCCCAGCTCTACCATCAACCTGGCCACCTTTTCCCTGCTGGGGTATTTCTCGAGCTTTGCCTTGATGTTGCTCCACAAGATGCTTCCTTGTCAGCAGGAAACCGAGGGGCCTTATAAGACCTAGTCTTCCAACGCCTTAGGAAGATGGACCCCGAGCCATTAGCTTTGGATGTCTCGCTATCGTGGATCTGTTGTGCCACCTTCCATTCGAGCGGCGTACGACATCGCGAGCATGAAGAGTGAGGTTCAGAGAGGTGAGCGCGTGCGACCTGAGGCCTGCCCAACCATGGCCCTCTCAGGGATACGCATCTTCAGAATGAGTTTGAAAGGTCAGACAGACACGTAGGAAGTTCTGTGCGAGACGCAGCTGGCAAGTGATAAATCGACAGGTTTGCTTGAGACGGATAGCTAGGTCATGAGGGTTCTCTTCGTTTGCACGGGTAACATGGATCGTAGCCCAACGGCTGAGGATCTTCTGAAGGGAGTAGAAGGCTTCGAGGTAAAGTCTGCTGGCACATCAACACTCGCCCGCAAGCGGATTTCGAAGGAGTTCATAGACTGGGCGGACGTGATTTTCGCTATGGAAGATCATCACCAGAAAGCAATACTGTCCTTAAGCCCCTCAGCTGCGCACAAGGTAGTTGTGCTAGGTGTGCCAGACAGATATCGAAGAGGAGACCCAGAACTGATAGCGGTTCTCCGTAGGAAACTTGTGGGGCACTTGGGGATGGTGTTGCGAGAAGCACCGTCACAAGACGGACCCCTATGACCAGCAGCGCTGGCGCTCTGGGGTCGGAATTGCCAAGGCTTATATTGTATCATTTGGTGCGCCGGCGCAGAGGTGCGCGCAAGAATGTCACGAAATGTACATCCGAGGAAAATCACCTTGGACGAGGACGACATACCCGACAAATGGTACAACATCCTACCGGACCTTCCGAGAAAGCTGCCACCCGTCATAGACCCGACCACCAAGAGCCCAGGCCCTGGCGTAGTCCCCAAGATCTTTCCCAAGGCCATTCTGCAACAGGAGTTCGCGGAGGAACGCTGGATCGACATCCCGGATGAGGTCAGAGGAGCCTACAAGATCTGGAGGCCAACGCCTCTCTACAGGGCAACTGGACTAGAGAAGGCTTTGAAGACGCCGGCTAGGATATATTACAAGTATGAGGGCGTAAGTCCACCGGGCAGCCACAAGCCGAACACGGCCGTAGCGCAAGCGTACTACAACATGAAGGAGGGCGCTTCCAGGATGACCACAGAGACCGGAGCCGGCCAGTGGGGCTCCGCGCTAGCGTTCGGCTGCTCAATGTTCGACATAGATTGCACGGTATACATGGTGAGGGCAAGCTACGACCAGAAGCCCTACAGAAGGGTGATGATGGAGCTTTGGGGGGCAGAGGTCGTGTCCAGCCCAAGCCTGAAGACCGAGGCCGGCAAGCAGATACTCAAGCAGGACCCGGACTGCCCAGGAAGCCTTGGCATAGCCATCAGCGAGGCGGTCGAGGATACCCTTACGCATGACGGCGTGAAGTACGGAATAGGAAGCGTGTTCAACCACGTACTGATGCACCAAACGGTCGTGGGATTGGAGACTCAGAAGCAACTCAAGATGGCAGGCGACTACCCTGACGTCATGTTCGGTTGCATAGGAGGAGGAAGCAGCTTCTCAGGCCTGTTCTGGCCGTTCTACCACGACAAGGTCTCCGGAAGGGCTCCGAAGGATACGAAGTTCATAGCCGTCGAGCCCACAGCTTGTCCCTCCATCACCAAAGGAGACTACACCTACGACCACGGGGACACCGCCCGACTAACCCCTCTGGTTAAGATGCATACGCTCGGCCATGACTTCATTCCGCCGCCCATCCACGCCGGAGGATTGAGGTATCATGGCAAAGCTCCGACCCTGTGCCTGCTCGCTACTGAAAATAGGATCGAAACCAAGGCTTACAACCAGGTTGATGTATTCGAGGCCGCGAGCCTTTTCACCAAGACGGAGGGAATAGTTCCCGCTCCGGAGCCAGCTCACGCGATAAAGGGAGTGATCGAGGAAGCACTCAGATGCAAGCAGACAGGAGAGGAAAAGACGATCATGTTCCTGCTGTGCGGTCACGGCCACTTCGATATGCAAGCCTACGACGACTATCTCAGGGGCAAGCTGCCTGCATATGAGTACCCTCGAGAGGAAGTCCAGAAGTCAATCGAGAGATTGAGAGAACTCTATCCGTGGGTATCTTCGCTACCGTACTAAGCTGGAAGCCGACGCGGTGGGTGTCACAGGATCGTACCGTGAGAGACGAAGCAGACTTCAAAGGATGCCGAAGAGCAGGGTACATTTTTAAGTGCCCCCAAAGAGGGCTCGACAGTCCTGATGGCGGACGAATACGAGGAACACATCCGCAGGTTCTTCAGATCAAACGCGGACTTGAAGAGCCTCCTGAACAAGATAGAAGATCGAAAGATCACAGGGGACTACTATGCCAACAAAGCAATCAAGGAGGGGATGGCCGGATACATACTAAGGATAAAGCTGTTCGTGCCGGCTGCGCCCAAGGCCGACAGGAAGCGGCGTAGCCTCGTGAAACTAGAGGAGGTGTGGGTCGTAGACGGAACCGCCAGGCTTCTCTTGACAACACCGCCGGATTACGTGCCACTAAGCAGCCTCAGGTACGAGGGGAACTGGTTGAAGGTCACCACCGCAAGGGGCAGACAGCTCAACTTCTTCTTGGGCATTCCGCTACTGTGGTCTAGAAGAACAACGACATATTCCAACGGAGTGCTTCAGATATTGGCTCCCCTTCGGCTACCTAGGAAGAGCGGCCGACTCAAGGAAGCCAGCGTACTAAGAGGCATCTAGTTCACTCTCGCATGAAGTTGTCAAGCGCTGTCACGAGAGCCTCAAATGTCTGGTCTAAGATCATCTTTCCGATCTCGGGCGTCGCTTTCTTTGGATCTCCAGAGACACCGAAGGACGAGTCAGCGTACTTCATCATATCAAGCTTGACCATCTCGGGCCCGATATCCATCAACTGAGCTGTGAGGTAAGCGTTCCCTGGGCCCTTCCGGTCCTCCCCTTCGAGCTGAGGCATCTCGGGATATAGCTCCCAGAGGGCGAGCACCTTCACCTTCACCTTGGCGCCCTCGGTCGAGGACTTGGCTGCCTCGAACTCGGGTTCGGACGCACAAATCAACGCGACCCTAGGAACGCCGAGCTCAGCGATCTTGGCAGTGATCTCTGATAGGGAGGCTTTGAGTGCTTCGACGCTGGTCGGTATGAGCGCTCTTTCGCCAGCAGACTGCACCACGGGTTGCGCTCGCAGCACGTAGGGATGCAACCGTTGAACCGCCTTCGAGACGTATGCTTCCAGAAGCTCCCACTCTGCCCCTGACGACAAGTGTGGTCCATGATCCCTCAGCCCTCCTACTTGGATCACTCCAACTGAGGCTTGTCTCAGTCGATATCTGAACTCGGGTCCTGTCATCATCGCGGTCGAGTGTTCCATGCGAGGCGCCAGCGCGCTTACGGATATAAACGATGCGTGAACTCTACCGCGTGGATTGCGCTCGAAACGAAGACTGGCTGTCGCATACGGCAAGGAACTCCTCGCGTACGACTTCGGCCCTGGTCATCCCATGAGGTCCGCGCGAGTATCGAAGTTCTTCGAGTTGTGCAAGAGGACAAGAATCCTCAAAGATCCTCGAGTGAAAGTGATCAAACCGAGGATGGCCACTGAGGACGAGCTCCTGCTGTTCCACACCACCAGCCACATTAGGACGGTAAGGACACTGTCAGAGAGGGGAGCAGGGCTGTTGGATGCCGGGGACACACCCGCCTTCAAGGGAGTGTTTGAGGCTGCCAGCTATGTGGTTGGCACAACCTTGGAATGCCTGAAGGCTACCATAGAAAGTGGCTGCTACGCGTTCAATCCTATGGGTGGGCTCCATCACGCCAGGAGGGATCGGTCCGCAGGATTCTGTGTGTTCAACGACGTGGGCGTGGCGATAGAGCGCGCACGAAATCACTACAATATCAGGAGAATACTCTACATTGACATCGATGCGCATCATGGCGATGGGGTGATGTACGAATACTATGACGACAATGATCTCTTGGTGGCCGATTTTCATGAGGATGCTCGATACCTCTATCCAGGGACCGGCTTCGAGTACGAGACGGGGGGCCCAAATGCCTTGGGCTCAAAGAGGAACGTGATGCTACCGCCCGGCGCTGTGGATGAGGAGTTCGAGAGGGAGCTCGACGCCATGTCTGACTTCCTTAGGGGCTCCAAGGCAGAGCTTGTGATATTGCAAGCGGGTGCCGATTGCCTTGAGGGGGACCCGATAGCAGGCCTGTCCCTTTCGAAGAACGCTCACAGAATGGTATCCGAGGTCGCGAGGGAGGTCGCGGACGATAGCGCTTCCGGAAGGTTGTTGGCGCTCGGGGGGGGAGGCTATGCCCCGACCAACGTTGCTGAGGCCTGGGTTTCCGTGCTGAAGGCCCTTTTAGCGCGTTAGTACAGCCAACCTCAGGGTCATCTGGATGAACCGAACACTCATATAAGAGGGCACCCGTGTGCACTGCTAGATGAACAAGGCCGCCCTCGTGCTGGCCTTCGTGTTGCTTTCGACTCCGCTGAATGCTCGAACGGGACCAGCTCGCAGTCCCATTTCTCCTCAGGCCATCCATGATGGCTACGGCCCATCGCTGAACTCGACGGCCATAGCTGAGAGTACCGATCTCCTCTTCGAGAGAACAGGGCAGATTCTCAGTTCATGGGGCGATGAGGCCACATTGTCGATATATTCCGGCTCTTGGTCAAGTTCAACTGCATCGTTCGGCGAACCAACTTGGCTGGATACGCGTTGGGTGACTCGTGACCACTCCAGCGAGATGGAGGAGGGATTCACGCTGTTCTCCAGCACGACTGTGAAGGTGAGATACTCCCAGAACTCGGTCTCCAGGTACGTCCTATTGAACAGCTCCTACTCGACCTTAAAGCAAAACTTCTCCGTTCCTCCTTCCTTGGATGGATTCCAAGCCAGATACATCTGGGTGGTCGCGAGGGCGAGTTCGGGCACTGCTAGGCTCCACTGTGAGATCGAAGATCTCGTTCCTCCGACAACGATGACCAACACTCAGGTGGTGAACGTAACGGGGCCATATGACTGGTGGATCGTTCTGAAGCTTGACTCCCAGAGAGATCTGTCCTCAACTGAGCAGTATCAAGTAAGGGTCGCTTGGAATTCTGGCGCAAGCGTCTCCGTAAGACTGCTGAGCAACCAGACCGGCACCGACGAATGTGCGCTGGGCGATGTCGAACTCCTGAACTGCTCCTCGTCCGCTTGGATCCGCCAAGACGGCTGGATGTTGATGTCCGTCCTTACAGGATCCCCAGAGGTCCATGACTTCGAGCTCACGATGCCGCAGTGGTCGCCGCAGGTGCTCCTTGGCACATACAGGTTGTATCTGCACGGGAGAAACCTACCTCAAGGGAGGATCTCAGCGACGCTCAACGCCGCACCTTTCGGATTTGCACACACGCCAGCGGTGTTCCTTTGGGACCCGCTTTCGGAGATCGAATTCTCGGTTGATGTGCTAGGACGAGGATACTTCTCAGGAGGTAGCTTGGAACTCACAACGGACTTGGGGACCATTGAGCAGAGTAGGACATCATACGACACCGACCATTTTCCGCCGTTCTTCAGGCCCTTCTCGAAGCTCTCGCTCTACACCGACGCACATGATCGCCCCTGGGGAGAGTGGGTCGTCTCAAGTTCTGGATGGTCCGCTCGAGTGAGGGATAGCAAGGGGGTCTGGCACGCACTGCCAGCCGAGGGTATCATGGAGAGCATCCATGAGGAACGAGCGAACTACAGATTATGGGTTATCCCGCCCTTCCTTCCAAGCATCGGCTTTCTCAGCTATGGTCTGAGATTCCCATGGAACTGCACGCTGACCGGCCCAGGTCCCATTCTTCAAAGTCGATATTCCGTCCAACCCTCTCACACTGAGTGGTTCATCTGGAGCGAAATAGCCAGGCTTACCGCCCCTCGCTCATCATCGCTGAGATTCATCGTTGATCGCGTTCCCGAAGATTGGTCGGTTTCAAGCTTTCGCATTGGAGCAGGCCCAGGAGGCGGAACTCCTTTCGCAAGGATAGTCGATTCAGACTTGGAGATTGGAGGCATACTCATGGGCCCATCATCGACGTATCTGGGAAACATCTCAGTAGCGGTCCGGTCATCAAACTATCTCTCGGGTCCTTTTTCATACCTGCGCATGCGGCTGGGAAATGCAACCGGTTCGTTCTTTCTCGCCAATGACAGCACCACGCTGGAGGCCAAGGCCGCGTCGACCTCCAACCTGATCCCTGCAGGCGAGGTCTCGGCGGCACTGCTCGGCCCTGCCGGAGAAGTTTTCAATGTCGTGATGCCCCAAGCGGAGGGTGGAGCGGCATCGGCGGGTCCCTTCGTCCTCCGCCAAGTTGGATTTCATCGACTGATCGCATCCTTCCTTTCTTCTGATGGACTGAGGGCAGGAGCGAGGTTGGTCGAAATCTGGGTGGTGAAGTTCCACACAAGCGTCAGCGGGCCAATAGTCAGATTGAGCTCTCCTCAGGTTGAACTACGACTGATACCCTCGGAACCGAATTCGGTGGGATTAGCCTGGGCCGTCTTGGCCGGCCCGTCAGGTGACATTCAGAGGATCGGGCTCGCTTCGTCCAATGGGTCCCTCTCAGGTTCGCGGTCGTTCTCCACGGACGATCCATCCGAGGTAGGGGATTGGTTCGCTTCCTTCTGGGTCAACTTCCCAGATGGGTCCGACAGGCTTGTAGGTCGAGAGGCATTCAAGGTTGTGGACGACCTTCCGCCAGTGATCGGAAATGTGACGATCCTGCCATCCGAGCCCTCCATCTTCGATGATGTCAAGGTCGTCTTCAATGTGCTTGAGAGGGGAAGCGGTTTGAACCGAACTTGGGTGAGCTACATCGCTTGGCAAGGTCAAGAGGAGGCGATCGTCGAGGCGGAGCCGATGGCCGGAGGCGCGTTCCAGGCCGTCATTCCAAGGCAACTTCCATTCGCGCAGGTGGTCTTATGGGTGAGAGGATCTGACTTGAGCGGGAACGTTTCGTCTCACGGACCGGTAGCGTACAAAGTTGGGATTCCGATGTGGTTGCTTGCGTCCCTGGTCCTGCTAATCATTGGGGGCGTGTTGATCCTACATAGGATGAAAAAGCTGCCTACTTTCTTGCAGCTTCGTCGATGACCCTCTGGTATATGCTCACGGTCTGATTTGCTGCCCTCTCCCATGTGAAATAGAGCTGAGCTCTTCTCCTACCGTTCCTGCCCCAATTCTTCATGGCATTGGGGTCGTTGAGCGCAGCTTCGATCCCCCATGCTATATCGTGAGGGTCGTTAGCGTTGACGTGCACGCCGTTCTGATCCGGTCCGGAGGCGACCACCTGTTCTCTGAATCCAACCGTGCCCGAGGCGCCCACGACGACAGGCTTCTCCATGGCCATCGCCTCCAGACATACTATGCCAAAGGGCTCGTAGGTGCTCGGGAAAACGGCCAGGTCCGCTGCGGCGTAGTGAAGGATCCTCTCCTCCTCAGGCACGAATTCGAACTTGGCTATCACGTTCTTCTGGATGCCAAGCCTCTCTGCGGTTTCCAATATGAAGTTCTGTTGCTCCCCCTTACCCAAGACTATTAGTTTGGTCTTTGGGAGTTTCGACAGTACCTCCGGTAGAGCTTGGAGAAGGTTCGCCACGCCCTTTACCCATGTCAGCCTGCCAATAAACAGTAGCATATTCTCATCGTCAGTGATGTCGTAGGACCTGCGAAGCTCTTTGACCTTCTCAGGGTCGACGGATCTAGGGTCGTACTTCTCGACGTCGATGCCGTTCCAAACAACCGAGATCTTTTCTCCAGGCCAACCGTGCCTCTCGAGGTCCTCCTTCATGGCATAGCTAACCGTGATCAATCTGTCTGCCGACTTTGCGGCCTCAAGCTCAAGGTGCCCGATGATCCTTGATCCATCTCCGGTCCTTCCGAATTCGGTTGAGTGAACGTGAAACACCGTTGGCATCTTGCGTATCTCATTCTTTATGCTGATGCCGGCTATCGTGCTAAGCCAGTCGTGAAACGCTATGATCTCGTGTCCGACCTTCTCTATCTGCTCTATCTGATTGACCAGCTTTGATGTCGAGAGGACGTTGTACATCAATATGTCGTTGAAGAACTTCGTAGCCGGCCCCCAGCCCACGATGTCCTGTGTGATGAATATCGGGAAAACGTTCGTGATGTCGATTATCTCAGGCCTGTGAACCTCGACGCCTTGCACCACCTGCCTGGTGGGAAGCCCACCAGGATTCATGGAAAGAACAGTAACATCATGCCCTTCTTTGACCATCTCTCTAGTGATGTAAGTAGCATACGTTCCCAGCCCCCCAACCACCATCGGAGGATACTCCCACACGAAGAAGGCTATGCGCAAGAGGACCAGCAACCCCGCCCTCACGGTCAATATAACTGTTGAAACCCGCGCACGAATCAGTCGAATTCGAATGCTCATGTCCGCTCTACGCTGTATGGATCAAGGGTGTCACGTGTCTAGTGCGTGGTCGCCGTATCGGGTCGACGCGGAGCCCTACAGAACCCTCGCTCCGGCCGGAGCATCCCCGTCTGTCGTCAGGAGGTACACCTTGCCCCCCTCTTCAGCCGCCAAGACCATCCCCTCAGATATCATGCCCATTATCTTCCTCGGGGCGAGGTTCGTCAGGAATACGAGATTCTTACCGAGAAGGTCCTTAGCCTCGTGAGTCTCTGCTATTCCCGCGACCACAGTGCGCTTGGTGGGCCCGAGGTCGGCCACAATCTTCAGCAGCTTGTTCGATCCCTTGACGGGCTCGGCACTGATCACCTTTCCGACCCTGATGTCAAGCCTTGAGAACTCCTCTATGCCTATCACGCTCATGCTCTTTCGCGACTCCGCTGGCGCGACACGATTCTAAACCCTTTCGCAGGAACACCTTGAGACGACCGGGCAGTCTTTCATCCCCTGTCCTGCGGAAATCACGGTCAAGTTTCCTCGCTGCCAAGGGGTGGTCAGATACGGGCCAACATCATCACTTACCTGCGTGAGATAATTCGACGCGCTGACAGCAAGAAGGCAAGCGTTGATGTCACCTCGCGGACGATCTTGAGCTTACTACGTCCCAACTCTCTGTCACGAAACCGAATCGGAACCTCCTTGACCTCAATGTTCGCTCTCTCGATCAACCATGTTGCCTCGACCTGGAACTGAAATCCATCGTTGACAGAGCAGGAAACCACGAGGTCCGCCGCCCTTCTGCTGTACATACGATATCCTGAGGTCGCATCTTTCGTCTGGATACCCAAGCATATCCTTGAGAGCCTATTGGCAACCGCGGAAGTCAGGCGCCTAAACAACGACCATCCGACGATCTCCCCTCCGCTAACATATCTGGAGCCGATTACCAAGTCCACGTGCTCGCTCAGGAGCTTGTGCAGGTCAGAGGGGTCATGACTGAGATCTGCGTCCATGGTGACGAAGGCTTCGTTGCTTCGGTCTGACAGCGCCTTCCCTAGGCCGAACCTGAGGGCGTCTCCCAAGCCTCTCCTCTCTGGTCTCTCAAGAAGCACGACTGAGTCCCATTCCCTAGCCAACCCCTTGACTATCTGGGCAGTCCCGTCGGTCGACGCGTCATCAACTACATAGATGCGGACTTTTGGAACGATCGACAGGAGTTCAGCTATCAGTTTGCCAATGGTTCCTGCCTCGTTCACGGTCGGGACGACGATCGCCACGCCAGAGCCCGATGGCGAACTAGGATATCTCAAAGCTGAGACCCTTCGCAGAAAGGCACTCTCCGACCTTTCGGAGGCATTCCTCCTCCATGGCCACGATCATTAGCTCAACCCTTGTCATCAAAGGGGGAACATCAGGCTCCTGCCTTGCGTGAGCTAGGTCAACTACGTTGGCGCCTGCTGAAGTTATGCACCCCAGCACCGTTCCCAGCGCGCCCGGTCTGTCCGGAACTGTGACGGAAAGCCTCGAGAGCCTTCGGGATTCCCTGAGGCCTTGGGTTACTACGCGCGCCAACAAAAGCGGATTGACGTTTCCTCCGGTGATCACTACCCCGACCCTCTTGCCGGGGCAACTTAGTTGGTCCGACAACAACGCGGCGACCCCTGCGGCGCCAGCTGGCTCAGTCACGACCTTGTCCATCTCCAATAGTGCGAACATTGCCCTCACAATATCAATGTCGGACACTGTCACCATGTCATCCACAGCATGAAGAGCTAGCTCAAGGGTAATCCTGCCCGGCTTCTTCACTGATATGCCATCCGCGATCGTGACGCCCCTTCGAACATCTACCAGCCTCCCTTGCTTGAAGGATTCGCAAAAGGCCGGGTATTCCTTGGACTGCACTCCAACAACCTTGGTCTCAGGGCTGGCCTTCTTGAACACACTCGCCATCCCAGAAATCAATCCCCCGCCCCCGACCGGCACCAACAGCACATCAAGGTTCGGAGCCTGCTCCAGCATCTCCAATGCTACCGTCCCCTGACCTGCTATCACATGCAAGTCATCAAATGAGTGTATGAAGGTGGCACCCTCTTTCTTGGCATGCTCGGTGGCTTCTTCGAAACAATCGTCGTACGTTTCGCCGACCTGGCGTACTGATGCGCCGTAGGACATCGTAGCTTCGACTTTGTTTGGGTGAGCGGACTTGGGCATGAATATGTGCGAGGCTAACCCCAGTTCCCTGCAGGAATATGCGACTCCCTGGGCATGGTTACCTGAGGACGCGGTGACTATCAACTTGGCTCCGGCTTGCTTAGCAATCCAGCAAGCATTTAGCGCACCTCTGATCTTGAAGGCGCCGGTCCTCTGGAGGTTCTCGAGCTTCAGGTGGACTTCGCAGCCCAGCGCCTTGCTCAGCTGGTCGCTCTTAGAAGTCGGGGTTTTGCGCGCATAACGCGACACGACGGACAAGGCCTCTTGCGCGGCATCAAAGACCTCCTTGGCGCCCATTCACCCGAGAGGGGAGAACATCGGATTTAACGGTTTGATGTCGGTTGAATCAAGCCGATCCTACCCCCCTTAGCGAGCACAGCAGTCGACGATGCTGACCTCAGTATATGGCTGTGGAAGGACCCACAGTTGGCAACTCTCAGCTCTTGGTCAACCAGGGGTACATGTGTATGGCCCATCAGGACCCAGCACCCCGCGTCACCAACCATCTTGTACCTCAAGAATCTCTCGACCGCTCCGCGCACGCCGAACGCGGAGAGCACGATCTCGACTGCTGCTGTGGCCAGCCCGTCTGTAGAGAAGAAGTCGCCGTGTGTCGCTAGGATCTTCATGCCTGATGTTTCGATGAGGAGAGGACGATTGGTCAGGAGGATCTCCATGCTTCCGACCTCGAACGTCGCCTCCCCAATCAGCGGGGGGTCGTGATTTTCGCTGAATGTTGCTACTACCCTCTTCAGACTTCCAGCTCTGTCCACTTTCTCCACGAAAGCGGACATGCGCTCCAACGCCCCGGATGACGGGCCTGATATGATGGGGCCGTGGAAGAGGTCTCCGACTATTACCAGGCACTCGGGCCGAGCTTGCTCAAGCATCTCAAGAAGAGCCTCAGGCACTTCGCTTGGGTCGTCTAGGTGAAGATCAGACGCAAACAGGACCGTGTCATCACCAACATACACGCATCTTGGCTGGGCCGGTGACTTCCAAAGCCAAGGCAGTGAGACGAGCATGTAGGATATTCCGAACACGATCACGAGCACAAAGATCGTCAAGAACATAGTGGACGAACCTCGCGAAATCCTGACCTCGATGTCCTAGACATCAGGGATTCTATACAACTCTCTTCACGCCGATCAGAAGCTTTCCTAGGGTTGAGATCGGCTCAACGGTCACAAAGCCACGACTTCCGCTCGCGTGAACCATCGTTCTCTTGTCAAGGCTGATTGCCACATGTGACACCTTTGAGCTATCCCTTCCTCTGAAGAAAAGGAGATCGCCTCTAATCATCTCTTGCCTTGGCACCGGCTTGCCGTTTCCCATGAACTGCATGTCAGCATCCCTCAGCAGTTGATATCCTCCCATCCTGAACACCAGCTGTACGAACCCAGAACAATCGAACCCCCATGGGGTAGTTCCACCCCATAGATAAGGAGTGCCGACAAGACCAAGCGCTCTTCTGACTATCGCCTCGGCATCCTCTTTCGGGAAGGGTCTGCGCGCGGGCCTGACCGTCCCAGTTCTCAGGAACCCAACTCTTCGGTCTGGGAGCAGTACCTTCAGCCCATTCTTGCGTTTGCCGACAACCTGGAGCACGCTTCCCATTGGAGCGGTCTCGATCACGTCTAGTTCTTTTGGCTCGGACGATATTGGCTCGAAGGGCGCTTCGACGGCGACCACATCGCCCCTCTTGGCATACCCACAACTCTTCGATCGCCTCGTCTTGGTCCTCTCCACCCATCCTTCATATCCGTCTTCAGAAATCACCAACACGTATCCGGCCGCCCGGTCTTTCATGGCCAAGTTATCACCGAGTCTCACTTGGCTTACCCTCTGAGAGCTCTTGTCAGGCTTTGCCAACATATCGAGGACCGGGCATACCACAGCAACTCTGATCAATCGTCGTCTCTCCTCCGTGGAGCCGGACAGCACCTTCCAGAGCCCAACCGGTCACTCGAGGTCATCCTAGCTAGGTCTCCGCTCAACTTACCACAGCGCGATCATCTTGAGAGCAGATAAGGCCTTTCCATTAGAAGGGGAGTGATTAGATGTCCAGAATCGTCGATGCTCCCTTGAAGAGTGCTATGTCCTGCCGTGGCTGTGACTTCGCGTACATGGGCTGCAACGGTGATCCGAAGGCAGGCAAGATGTGCCCTGATGATTCCTCCAAAAAAAGGGATAAGTCCCATTCCCTGCCCAAACGTAGGCATGGTCGGCAGTGGATCTAGGGCCAGAGCAGTCACCACGTTCACTAAGTCTGCTATGTCGAAAGCAGACATATCGCACAGATACGACCACGCATGTTGCGTTGTGAAGCTCTGCAAGAAGATCGGAGTGAGGGAGGGAGCTGACATTGAGCTGGTCACGTTGGCTGGGTACTTGCACGATGTCATTCCCAGAGGGCTTCGAGGGGATCCTCACCACATCGCCTCGGCAAGGAAAGCCGAGAGGCTCCTACTCTCTGTGGGTCTTTCCAGGGAGAGGTCAAGAAGAGTCCGTGAGATCATTGAGGAGTCCTCCTATGAGGCGGCGCTGGAAGGTCGAAGGCCCTCATCTCTTGAGGCGGAGGTTCTGATGGACTCCGACTTCTTGGAGGCTATGGGCGCCAGAGGGATAGCTCGGGCTTTCGCCTTCGCCGGCTGGCACAGGAGTAGGTCACTGGGCGAGTTGAACTGGGACCCCAAGAAGCCACCGAGCCTCAGGATGAGTACCACCGGACCCGACCCATCGCCAGTTTGGCACTTCGCGTCGAAGCTTCTGAGGCTGAGAGACATGATGTGCACCAAGACCGGGAAGCGAATGGCCAAGAGGAGACATGACTTCATGGTGCAGTTTCTGCAGAGATACAAGATGGAATTCGAGGCAAGGCAATAGGTAGGCTTCCTGAGCACAAACCGTTGCGTGAACCCATGAACTCCGGCATGGCTTGTGCCGCTTTGGAACGTGAATCGCTGGCGCGGTCTGAGGCTCATTGTGGGCTGGCGAGCGGGGTCACCAGTCCCGGGCGCCCAACAACAGTTCCAGCAGAGCTGCAGCCCCGGCGGATGCTGCGACAGCTTTCGAAGGGGCATACGTGATGAGGATTGCGTCTCCATCTGAGGGTTTCAACTTCCTCAATGCGATCGCGTCAGCCTGCGACTTATCTCCCAGGTTCTCAGTCACGCCAGGCACGGAAATCGTTTTTCCTTTCACCAAGCACGTCGTGCCCCCAGTCCCTCCATACCTAACCACGGCATCCCTTAATTTCACAGCCTCCGCCTTGGATAGCGCAAGTCGTTTCACCACCCACGCAGCGCTTACGGCATCGATACGCAGATAGTTCAATGTGACATCCACAGGTCCAGTGATGCGGGATGAGACAGCCTCCTTTATCTCGCTCCCAAGTCCTTTCAGCCTCATCCCGCTCGGGGACGCAACGACTAGGTGATTCAGTGTCAACCTGGTGATGAGGCTCCTGATGGATCCGCCTCCGAGCCCCAGGCGGCTTTGGAGGTCACCTCTTGAGATGCTTGTGAGGGGGTCCATCGTCAGCATGCTCAATAACACGTGTCCTGCATGAAAGGCCCTAGGCCTTTCCGGATCCTGGCGCACGATTCCTCTCAATATCTTCAGGGCCTCTGCTAGATCCAACCCTTCCTTCTGGTTGCAAGTTCAAGGAAAAAGACTTTCGTGATGCGTCTCATGGTTCTGGAAGCGAGGGCCAACTCGATGTGTCCACGAATGCCCAGGCCACCGACTCGCCTGGGGAAAGCTTGTACTGGTCCGCCGAGGTCTCCCCTAGAACCCACTTGTTCATCTCAGAGTCCCATCTATACCACATCCAATAGTGAGCAGGGCGGTCCGACGAAGGGCCGACCCCAGCTATCTCATCGACCGAGACACCGTACGGGCTGAACGTAGCGATAACCTCGGCTCCGAACACCTTCCTCGTGGCGTTGAACAAGGATGAACCGGCGGGCACCATGGTGCCGTTATACCACTTCCTAGTTCCGTTGCCAAAGTTGAAAAGTAGGTTCACGCTGGCCGTGTTCTCCCTGAGCAGGCCGCTGAGCTTCGCGTTTTCCTCTTGGAGAGAGAAGTAGCTCGGTATGAAAAAGGCGTTCATCAAGATGGACAGAGAGGCCAAGACGATCAATCCGTGTTCCAAGTGAGGCAGACTCAATGGTTTCCTCTCCGGTCTCTTCCCCAACAGGTCAGTCAGCCTCCCCTCGATCGGCAAGGCTATCAGCGGGAATATCAGGAAGTTCGAGGCCTCGTGAATCAAGGCCAAGGGAAGCGGGAAGTTCATCGTGATCAGTCCCATCAGCGCGGATCCATAGAAAACCAGACCAACCAGTGCATTCGTGAATAGATCATAGGAGAGAGTGGACAACAATCCCGCGACGGCGTAGAGAGTGGGGCCTCTACCGCCTGCGGAGTTCCATGAGGCTCTCAGGTTAGCCAGAGCCCATCCTGCTATAGCATAGAACGATTCGCCGATGATAACCACAGCAGTCGTGAATGGGGAGACCCCATAGGGGTTCAGCAAGCCGTAGAACAACCACGTCGAGGCTCCCACGACCATGCCCCATGACAATCCAAGGTGCATACCAGCGATGAAGACGCAGACATCCATCAGCTTGACATTGGGCAAACTCAAGAGAGCGTAGTTCGTCGCAAGCGAGACTGCCACAAGAAGCGATGCCAAGACCAGTGCTTTGGTTCGGGTCAAGTCCTGGATACTTTATCCAGCCCTATTTAAGCAAATCGGTGTATTGGCCTGCCAGTTCTGTGGCTCTCAGCTGGTTCGAGGGATCTTGACCTGCTCTTCTGCTATTGCTACTTCTGTCTTTCGAGCGCTCTGTTGATTATCCTCTCTTGCTCGGTCGGCGGAAGGGCCCTCCACATCAGGATCTGTTTTCTCAGATCGTCTAGGAAGTAATAGTTCGAGTTGACCCACACATCTCTGTCGCCTCCCGTTCTGGTTAGGCTCACGCCTGACTGATACCTTTCCTCCTCCTTGGAGAACGAGAACACCACGGTCTGTTCCACACCCGCCTCAAAAGGCGCGAGTGCGACCGTGTACGTCAACGACAAGCTGCTTGGATCCCAGCGCGAAACGTTCCTTATGACATGGGCTGGCCTGACTGCGCCAGACCCATTCAAGTATTCCTCCAAGTACTCGAGGAACCCGCGGCTCTCTTGAAATGAGGGGAGAGCCATTGGGAGCGGCATCTCCCATTCGTCCCGTCCTGGCTTAGTCGGGGGCTTCCATCTTCTCTCAAGGGATGGCGTGATTATCCTAGAGGCTATCCAAGAAGGATAGATCGATGCCAACAGCGCTGCTCCAGCGACCGCGGCCATGGCCAAAGCCACGAACACGGAACCGTAGTTGAAGGAGCTAACCGGCGGGGCGATTCCGACCGACATCAGCAAGACATTCATCCCGAAACCAACTATGTATCCCAACAACGTCCCTATCACTGCGTACACTGTGCTCTCAACTATGAACAACATCGACGTTCCGAGAGGCGAAAGCCCCAACGCGCTTATCACACCTATCTCCCGCGTTCTCTCCTTCACGCTCCCAAGCACGGTGAGGCCAACGTTCAGCACTCCGATCAGTATCAGCACCTGAACGGTGTCCCATCCCACAAGAGAATACGCAACCTTCCTAGAAAGTTGGTTGCTGTCCCCAGGCCCTCTCGACCAAAACGTGGTCAGGTCCGTGTTGATTGCTATCTCCTTCAGCGCGGCCAGCTGTTGAGACTCAGACACTCCTTGGTTGAACGATATGTATATTGAGGACACGAATCCCCCCAGTTCTTTTGCCACATCGTATGAGATGACGACCACCTCCGAATCGGGCGTTGGTATGGGCTGTTGCCCAGCCTGTCCCGCGACCGTCGTGCTGAAGCTCAGCGGTTGTACGAACAGCGGGTTGGTGGGCGTGATGGGCCTCCCGTCGCAGTCTACTACATTGCTGAGAGTGCCAGGTTCGAATATGCCAGCGACATTGAATCTCAGGCCATACATCATCACTTCGTCCCCGACCGCGACGCTCAGGTTCTTGGCTAAGCCACTGGGCAACAGGATCGCCCTGCTTCCGTCAAACCGCACGCCCTCAGGTATCAGACCTGGCAAGATCGTTTTCAGCTCTCCTTCGGTCATGCCTAGTGCCGCTCTAGCAGTCCGATTCGTCCTACCTGACCATATCTCCAAGGCGGAGCCCAAGGTTGGCATGGCCCTGCCGTATAGCCAGACCCTCGGAAATACCTGGGCGACATCGCCCGCTACTGCCTTAACGTAATCGACCGCGTATTCCTGCAGGACATCCGGAGGAGTCCCGAAACCTCGTCGTATGAGGCCTCCCGCTAGGGTGGGCCTAGACAAATAGCGGGCTGGGCGTGCGGTGTCGACCTCGGTGTACGTGGAAGTGACCGTTAGGCTTGTTAGGGCTGCGGCCAGGGTTACGATGGTCACTAAGGTCAGCATTGTTCTGAACTTGCGTTTCCTCATGTTCTCCACAGCCACGGAAAATGACGACAACATCACGTCGACAGTGCTCATCTCTGATCTGTGGATTCCCAGGAACTTGACCTCAAGGGCCTGCCTGATCCTCTCCCCTTCTCCAAGCAGGACGAACACGGTCAGGAGTAGCGCGAGCAACGAGAGCGAGCCGAGCAGACCCATGAACGAGTTGCTCATGATGGGGATCACAGGATGTATCATCGCGATGGTGCCAAGTACGACGGCCCCTGTCCCGGCGATGGCGAAAATCCTGTTTAGCCCCTCACTATGCAACACGAGTTTCTCAAGGAACAGTATGGCAGGGATCGCGAGCGCGAAGAAGAGCAACACTGATTTTGACCCGTCGTTTATCATCCCCATGACTTCTTGATATGCTCGACGTGAATAGAGCCAAGCCCTCAGGCTCAAAGCGTAGTCCTCACTGTAGGCTCCGGGTGGCAGTCCGGACAGCTCTTCAAGTATTTCCTCGACGGCAGCGTAGTATCTGTCGACGCTGATGCTCCTTGAGTAGCGTGAAGTCAGCTCGTCGTATCTCGCTTGGCCGATGACATAGAAGTCAAGGGCCGATTGCCGGGCCGTCTCGTTTATGCGGGAGACGGAGCCGGCCGATATTCCCTGCCCATCCGGCCTTTCAGATGTGGAGTTCGAGAATATCATCGAAGCCGCACCCGAGGTGTAGAGAATCATCACGTGTTTCGATTGTTCTGGAACCCACGCCATCGTGACCGGCTCATATGGTATCGGGATGAGCCCATAGAAAGTGTATGGTCCCTTCGTGTAGACATCTAATGGCAATGCGTAGCCGCTCCCGTAACCAAACCATCCAGCCCAGTTGGTGCCGTCCTGGAAGTATCCAGATATCCTAGGGTCTACCACCATCGGGGTTCTCAGGAGGCTCGCATCTATGGCATCGAAGACCGTCACTGAACTGGCCCTCATCACGACGGTTGAGATCTGTTCCACATCATGGAACGGCACAATGAGGAATGGGAACGATGTGAAGGTCTGTTCCCTCTGGAAGGCTGCGCTTGATTGAACTCCTATGTCAGGTGCGTATATCAGTTGCCCTGTGTCTGAATCGAACCCCCAAGCCGTCACCGCCCACTGAAATATCGGAAAGTCGACCCCGTGAACCTTGTAGGCGGGAGGCAAGCCCAGCACCTCAAACGACCCGTCCTCCTCGGGTGTGATGATGATTGTGTGCAACTTGTAGTTGCTCATCGTGTTACTGACAAAGACGATCACATCGCTGAACGACTCGTACCACCCCTTGCTGAGGTTGTAAAGGAGCACCGTCCCGACCGCCTTTGTGTAGCCAGGTCTCCCCTTGGTCGCCGAAAGAGAAAGCCTTTCAGGTTTCACGTCAGCATACGGTTGCCCCCAAGGCTTCTCCAATGATAGTTTCGTCAGGGCATACGCCAGAACGTTGGCCATCACCTCGACTTTGCCGAAGTCCAAAGTGTCTAAGTCGTTCAGAGGGGATCCGCGGTACTGCCTGTAGCTGAAGCTCGTGCTGACGGTGAGGGCAGATAACCCAGCGGAGGACGGAGCCTCCGCATCTATCATGTACGGCCAAGGTTCGGTGTTCCAGAACATCGGTCTCGTTGAAGCATCTCTGAAGTATACCGCCGCGTCCGAGTATCCCCTCTCCCCCAACAGCCTGGAGACGGGTTCCTCGCTCACGTAGCTGAGGATCTGCCTTCTCACGTACGAGGTCCGCAATAGGGCACCACCTCCATGGATCTCTGAGCCTCCGTAGAAGTTGAAGTGGCCTGCGAAGAGGAACTGTAGGCCATAGCCGTCGGTCGACAGCTCTTCCAAGCTGACAAATGATAGGTACTTCTTCTTCCCCTGGACTGACTCCGACGAGAAAATGTAGTCTTCCGTGAATTCCCTGGGTCCAGAGAGGCCTTGCCAGTGCCCTGAGAAGAACACGAACATGACGTTTCTCGCGGGCCTGATTTCGGACATCGATCTTGCAATCTCCAAGAGTATCCCAACCGAGATCGCTTCGTTGGCGGATGGCGAGATCGCCGGCACCACCGACCATGAGTCATAGTGAGTGGCATAGATCAGAACCTCGTCGCTTGCCTCGCCCTCTACCTCAGCAATTACGTTACATGCGATCCTCTCTTCGTACCTGACGTTCGAGAAGATCTTGACCTCAGTGGCGTTCCTAAGCACCTCTGCGTCTTCCGACCTCACGAGAAGGCGTGGGAACAACACTGGTGTACTCAAGAACTTCGAGTACGCCTGGGGATAGGTCGTAGATTCAGGCTCAATGTATATCACTGCAACAGCACCGAACTTCGCAGCGTTGAGCCAATTATCCATACTGTTGAAATCCATGAGCACTATCGCTCCGCTAACGTCCTTGCCATCAAAGTCCTGGATCTCTCCCTTTCCGACGGGAATCAGCTTGCCGACCAAGCCAGCCCTCGGGGTCGGCGATGCCTGAGGTCCGTTGGGCCAAAGGGCAAAAGCCTCCAAACGCTTCCTAGAGGGAGACAATATCTCCACGTAAGACCCATGATCCAAGGGCACTGTGACGCTGAAGTTGTGTCGGACAGGAGAGAGCCCAAACTCGCGCAACTTCGCGAAGATATAGTCGGCTGCCATCTCGTTGCCCGGGTAGCCCGTCACCCTACTCCCCAGAGAGTTCAGGAATTCAACATGATCCCCAATTGACTGCATGTCCATGTCGACCAGTTGGAGCGACTGAGGGCGCGATGTTCTTACCCCGCTGATCCCCAAGGTTGAAAGGGCAACCGACGCCGCCAAGAGGACGAGCACTATCCTCGAGTTACGCATCGCCATCTAACCCACCCGTACTGATTTATCCCTTTTGTGCCGAAGTTTTCAGGACGCCTTCAAGCCCTCAGCTTTCGGTCTCGACGATTACATTAACGCTTAAGAATCTTGGAGACAAGAGTCGCGCGCATGAGTTCGCGCGACTCGGACGCCCGCCCTCGGTTCAAGACTGGTCTGACGTGGAGGGCCATGCTCGCGATGATCACCGCCGCAGTTCTCTTCGTGCCTGCCTCGATCTACCTATACTTGGCCTCGGGGGGAGGCCTCGCCCTCGCAGCCGCCTACGTCATTGTCATCTTGGCCAGTGCGTTCTCCAGGATGTACGGCTCTCCACTTTCCAAGCAGGAACTCTTCATCATGTACACGCTGGTCGGGGCGATCGGGGGGAACTTGCCGATATATTACTGGCTGGTGTTCAGAGGGTACTACATTCAGAACCCGATAAGTCTCGCCTTCTCGCTGCGCGGCATACCCTTGAGGGGTCTAGTCCCGATATGGATGGCCCCTCCCGAGACGTCTGCGAGCTACGCGTTCAGATCACTGCTCAACTTCGACTGGCTTCCGGCCATAGCGACAATCACGACCTTCTCCGTGCTCGGCTTCATTACCGAGATCGCGCTCGGGATCCTATTATCCCTGCTCTACATTGAGGAGGAGCCGCTTGCCTTCCCTATCGCAACCGTAGACGCTTCGATGATAGAGACGCTCTCCGAGAGAAAAGGGAGCGACATGCTGTTCTTCCTAGTGGCCCTCTCGGTCGGGGTCATCTATGGAACAGCGCTGTATGCGACGCCTCTGACCGGAGGGAGGCCACTCATCCCGTATCCGTGGGTTGACCTGACTTGGCTCACGCAGAACTACCTACCAGGTGCCGTGATCGGCATAGCTACTGACCCGGCTACCTTCTTGTACGGGGCGATTCTGCCGCTTCCGGTTACTGGGATGATGTTCCTCGGCTCTCTACTGACCTACGTTGGTGCTCACGTCTTGACGCTGACAACTTTCAAAGGAGTATCGCCACCTTGGGTTGCCGACTTTTACACAGGCATGAACATCGCCGCCATCCTTCAAAGGTCCTACTTGGACCTATGGCTCTCTCCCTTCATAGGCCTCTCATTGGGTATGGCCTCTTTCCTCGTCCTCTTCAACTGGAGGAAGGTGGTGGCCGCCTTCCGCTCGTTGACCCGGTTGGGCAGGATCCGAGTCGCTTCCGGCTACCCGGATGTCAAGATCTTGGTTGGAGCGTACCTCCTCGGCACCGTCGTGAGCGTAGTGCTCTACATCTTCTTGATACCTGAGGTGCCTTGGTGGATACCCTTCTTCATGTCCGTCGTGGTGAGCTTCTTCATGGCAGTCGTCGGGACAAGGATCTTTGGCGAGCTGGGGATCTCACCGATGTCGACCGCACCTTATGATGTGTGGAAAGCGCTGCTCTACGCTACTCCTTACACGGGTTACCCGGGGTGGATATTCTATCCGGTCATAGCAGGAACGGGAACTCCATGGCTGGTCAACACGACGAAGGTCGCATACCTTACGGAAACCAATCCCATTGACTACTACAAGGGCCTGGCGATCGCGTTCGTGATAAATATCATCGGAGGGCTGCTGTTCATGGATTTCTTCTGGAGGATATCACCGATACCTGCCATCACCTATCCATACACGATGATACAGTGGCCGATCTATGCTCTCAGCGACTGCCTGTTTGCCACGAGGAGAATCGTGATTCACTATGACCACATCGCTGCCGGGTTCGGAACCTCTTGGCTCCTCGGGGTCGTTGGGGCCTTGGCGTTGAAGACGGGCATACCATTCAACGGCGTAGCCCTGATAGGAGGGATGTTTACCCCGCCGCCGTATACCGTAATGGTGTTCCTAATGTCCCTGCTTTCACATCTCGTCTTCAAGAGGTACTTGGGGGCGGAGAGATGGAACGCCGTGAAGGGCGTAGTGGTTGCCGGAGTGATAGCTGGCCTAGGCCTAGTTGTTGGCTTAGGCGTGTCGCTAGTCTTAATAAGCAAGGCCTCCTGGCTCTGGCCCTGGTGAAGTTCGCGGCCGAAGTTGAACCCTACCTAAACCTTGCCAAGAGCCTTTGCGCTCGAACCCCTCGACCCGAAGACTTGGACTAGCGTCCGCAAAGTCTTATATTCAAAAATATAACAGCAAGCCCGTATGTCCACAACAGAGGTAAGATTCGAGAAAGCACTTACACTGAAGACCTTCATCATCCTCGCCGTTCTTCTCGTGCCTCTGCTGTTCCTAGCATCGATCCAGTACATGTACACGGACAAGATCGACACAGTGGCAACGTTCGTGATCCCGATGGTTTACATCATAGTTGTCGGAGAACTCCTGGCAAGGGCCAATCCAAAGCTCCGTCTGAACCCAGCTCAGCTCGTCCTGATATTCTTCACGATTAGCTTCGTCGCAGCCCACTCCTATCTCCTGATGCATACGCCAGGCCACCGGAACATGATGAGTTTGTTCAGCTGGACTTTGTTCATGGAGGCCGAGGGCAATGCGCAGGACGCCTGGTTCAAAGATCCTTGGACTCAGATCACTCCATGGTTCATGTTCCCGCCCGAGCCTGACAGGACCATCTTGGCAAAGGCAATAGTGGACGGAAGGACCGCTGGCCAAGTCGTCAGCATGATGCCCCTCTTAGTTCCGATCCTGTACTGGGCTGCAATACTCTCCCTCTATACCTTCCTTAACCTGTTCGTCGTGTTTGGAATAGTCGGGAGACCTTGGGTTGAAACTGAGAGGCTGGTGTTTCCGATGGCCGTGCCTACGATCTTCTTATTCAATGAGGCAGGGAATGTTGACAGGGCATCGAACAAGTCACTCCTGTTTAACCTGAAGGATCCCAAGTACAAGGCGTTCTGGGCCGCGTTCGTGATCGGTTTGCTCGGCGCCCTTACGACTGGTCCCATGATAAGTGAGGTAGCACCGTACTTGGCTTGGTCGTCTTGGTGGGGCGAAACAAAGGTCGATCTTCCGTTCTTGGCCGACATGTGGAGGGGCACCTACGCGTCGAGCATATTCTTCTGGAGCCAGATCGCTGTCTTCCTGCTCCTGCCAAACGACATCCTCATCACCGGCATCCTCGGGTGGCTGCTCTTCGGAGTCCTGTACCAGGGCATAGCGGTTTCCATGGGGTGGATAGCGTACGAGCCGGGCATGGAGTTCAGGTGGCCTTGGGAGGCGGTTCCGGGATACTGGCAGCCTTTCGCCTACTCAGAGTGGGGTGCACTCGGCCTCGGAGTGGGAATCGCACTCTGGCAGCTGTGGTCCCTAAGAGACAGGATAAAGAAGGTATTCGGAACGCTCACAGGAGCAGATGAAGAGGAACATGGTCTGTCGCTAAAGCAGGTTGCGTGGTTCGGCGTGCTGTCGTTCTTTGGGTACTGGGCCATACTGATATTGTCCGGCGGCAACTTCCTGGTGTCCCTCGTCTACCTCGTCGTTGTCATTCTGTGGGCCGTGTTGAACGCAAGGGTCTGGGCTGAGGTATTCTGGCACACAAATCACTTCGCAGACGCGGCAAAGACCTTCAACCTGATGTACTATACCGGCTCCTCACTGGGGATGTTCCCCGCTCCAGAGACGGTCACTTGGGACGGATACTACACCGGTATGGGCTGGCAGGCTGTGAACAAGGCAACCTTCGCCACTGGGCAATGGGAGATAATGTTCTCGCCGCCAACCTCCGGCTGGTCAGTCAACGCCTACAAGATCGCCCATGCAACCAGGCTGAATCTCAAGGACGCGCTCGTTGCTCTGATCAGCTTCACCGTGATATTCGCCATAGTAGGTCAGTTCATCCAAGCTTGGATGGCAATCAACGCTGGGGGGTTAGCGCGCTCTAACGTATTCACTTGGACAATGTGGTTGCCGACGGGCACGTACTTTAGGGGCTTCTGGATGCACCACCCAGGCGGCAGCATCAATACGGACTTGATCTACCTGGTGTCCGGAGTCATCGTCACCTTCATCATCTACATCCTCAGGGCAAGGTACGCCATGTTCCCGATCAACCCCGTAGCCCTCTACATCACAACCTTCATTCCGATATACCTGTGGCTTGACTGCCTAATTGCCCTGATCATCAAGACAGTCGCTATCAGAACCGTCGGAGTCAGGAAGTTCGAAACCTACGTCGTGCCAATAGCCGCCGGGCTCGTGCTGGGCTTCGGAGCTCCCTCATTCCTAGCGCTTCTGTGGAACTTCTTCACTGTCGCACTGCCGAAATTCCAGGGTCAGCTCGTTCCATAAGTCGGGAGGGGGTTCACCCCCCTTTCCCCATCTTTTTGATGTTCCCATGTTTGACTTCCGCCTCGTAGGCCATAGGGGCGATCCTGCTCACTTCCTAGAGAACACGATCTCCTCAATCCTAGGAGCGATCAAGTGCGGCGTGACCGCCGTCGAGGTCGACGTTAGGTCCACGTCAGATGGGATCCTCATCGCCTGTCATGACCAGAACTTGAAGAGAGTCTGGGGACGCTCCATGGATGTGAACAGGATCACCTTCAGAGAGTTGAGGGGAGTCGAGCTCAGAGGCGATCGGATTCCAACGCTCTCGGAGGTCGCCGGAGCGGTCAAAAAGAAGGCTTCTCTCGACCTTGACATTAAGGTCAGCGGTTACGAGGAGGCGATCCTGAAGGTCATTGAAGCGGACGGCAACCCTTCGAGAACGTTGCTGACATCCTTCGACTCCGCCGTTCTGTCTCGCCTGAGGTCTCTCTCTTCAAACTGCAGGACAGGCCTGATCGAGGCGGGAGCTTTTGATGATGCCATTGAGGTAGCATCAAGCTTAGGGGCGGAATCGATCCTGCCGCACGCGCCTGACGTTCGTCCTGAACCGCTCTCTGTTGCGAAGGATAATGGGCTCCTTGTGGTACCTTGGACTGTCAACGAAACCCTCCTAGCAAAGCACCTCTTGGGTCTAGGAGTCGACGGAATAGTGACCGATGACCCGTGCGCGCTTGCCCCTCTAGTGCTGAACCGTGACGAATCTTGGCCTCACTGCACTAAGGACTCATAGAGGTCTTCGATCTTCCCCCCGACGATCTGCCAGTCATAGTCATCGAGCGCCTTCTTCCGCCCTGCCCTTCCCATCCTCTTCCTCTTGTCCTCATCGCCGAGCAAGTCTATCATGGCATTTGAGAGTTCCTCCTCGTCCCCCGGTGTCACCAATAAGCCCTGTTCGCCGTCGTCGAACACCTCGGGGATCCCGCCGGTCCTTGACGCGATGACTGGCACCTCACTCGCCATAGCCTCCAACAGCACCATGCCGAAAGACTCAGCGTGAAGGGAAGGAAGCACGAATATGTCAGATGAAGAGTAGGCCATCGCCAGCTTCTCGTTCGAGACATCCCCCAGGAAGGTGACCGAGTCTCCGATTCCCAAGTCGTAGGCCATCATCTGAAGGGCTGGCCTCAGATATCCCTTGCCGACAAGAGTGAGTTCAGCAGCAGGCTCCCCATCCAAAACCTTCTTGAACGCCCTGAGTAGAACGTGAGGTCCCTTTCTGTTAACCAGCCTGCTCACGTACAGTACTCGTTTTCCTGTCTTCTTGATTTCAGGACGGGCCTTGAAGAACTCGCAGTCCACGCCGTTTGGGATCACGCTTACCGGAACATAGTCGACAAGTAGACTGATGAAGTCGGCTGCCGCTTGGCTCACCGCCACTATGTGGTCAGCCATGTTGAGGTACTGCCTGAGTGGATAGAGCGCCGAACTCAGGGTGTCCCACAACAAGCTGTCGTGACCTCGCGAAGGTATGGAATGATTGGTCAACACGGACGGGACACTAGCGTTCTGCGCTTGCCACAGCGCCAGCAGGGGAGTGGGAGTAAAGGCATGGTGAGCGTGCACTACGTCGAAATCGCCCCCCTCGAAAGCTTCGGACAACTGGTTTGTGGACGGAGGCACTGCTGGGAAGTTGATGGGTATGAGAGGTGACAGATTCCTGACGCTCACGCCTTCCAGCACGGAGGCCTGCTGTGATCCGTCGCTCGCCCTCCTCTTTGTGTACACGATGACATCATGTCCCCTCCTCTTCAGCTCCCTTGACAGCCCGAAAACGTGGGAGCTGACGCCACCTCTGACGGGAAGGAACCACTCAGTGAATAGGGCTATTCTCAACCTTTGGTCTCTGAAGCCCTGGACCTATTAAGGTAGCAGACTCTTTGTTGTCTCCTCGGAAAATGAAGAAAAAGGAAGAGGGGCTGGTTAGACAGTCGACGATTTCCTAGAGATTCGCCACCGGAACCATCGGGTGTTCCTGATCCTTGACCGAGTTCATGAAATCGAAGAATTCGCCGAACTTGGAAGCGAACTCGGACATCGCCTTCAGTCCACTTTCCTTTATGTAGTACCTTCTCCTTGTCCTATTGCCGGTACCCCTCACAATTTCGCTAAAAACGAGGCCAAGCCTCTCCATCTTGTATAGCATCGGATAGAGGGCTCCAGAGGTGACCCTCCGGCCAAAGAGTTGCGAGAACTTTGTCAGTATCTCGTAGCCATGAGCCGGAGTTCGCGCGAGCATCCAAAGTATGAGAAGATAGTTTATGTTCAGGAGAGGATTGCCCGCTCTCTTCGACATCTGTCTTCCTGGCCCAAGTTCCAACTTTCGCTATTTAAGGTTTGTTTCAAATTGAAAATATATTCTGCTCCAAAATAGATGCAGATTCTGAAAGTCTCAAGAGGGTCAGGAACCCCTTGGGCTCGGTTCAACTTCCCTCAGTCTTTTCCTCCGACGATGCCAGCTTTTTCGCGGCAATAAGTACAACCAAGGAAAGCAAGACACCCCCGACTAGCCATCCGACCGGTGCCTCCGGAGTCGTGACGAACTTCACCAACGCGGTCAGCGCTATCACGGCGGCCACGAAGGGCCCAGCTAGCCCGAGCAACGTCACGAGCGGCATCTTGCGTGCCATCTCGGGTTCGGTTGCACGGCCAAACACCCGGCGCGATATGTCCTCACCGACTTTCGTCAACGCGTACAGCTTTACCGACCCCACGAATCTCTCCTCGATCAACCCTGATGAAGTCAGCGCGACAAGGTGGTGTGATGCCAACTGCCTAGACAGGCCAGTTCTCTTCGCAAGTGTCCCCAGATTGGCCGGGCCGTTCTGAAGCTCCTTCAGCAACATGGATCGGGACTTGTTTGAGGCGAGCCTGACGAGGTCGATGTCATCGCTTTCCGCAGTGTACAAACTCGCTACGGCACCGTGCCGCATACGGGACAGAAGTACGCTTGCTGATCGCGTGACCAAGAGAGCTCCGACCCACACATCGGGCAAGGTATTGGGCGCCATACTGCCCCAGGCTCCCTCTCGACTCTCGTCGAGATCCGCTCCAGTGGCTCCTCGAGCGTCCTGAACAGCTCCTTGGCTGTTCTTCGCCTCTCGAGTCGCCCGTATGGCTCCCTCCTGGCTGGCGGGGGTTGGGCAGGCTTCGGTCCGACCATCGTCTCCTCGATCTGAGACGGAGGTGGTTCTTCGACACCTGCTCCTTCTATCCTTTCGGCCTCAACTGCCGTCTCAGGGCCCTTTGCAATCTCGGAGGCGCTTATCGGCCTCACCTCCTCTCGTGCGGCAGCCTGTGGCTCCTCCGGCTTGGCCAGCTCAGCCGCAGCTTTGGGGGGTCCTGCCTCCTTGATCTCGGCCTCCGGGACAGCGACGGCCTGTGGGATCTTTGCGGGTTCCTTTCCCTCCTCTGCAGGTTTCGCGGCCTTGGGTGCCTCAACCGGTTCAGCTACAGTTGGCGCCCTCCCAAAAACGAGTCTGCCGAGCACGAGCGATACTAGGCCGGACAGTAATGCGCCCGCTCCATAGGATACTACAACGATCAGATTGACCGCATTCGATATTCCGATTGCTGCGAAATTCTCCAGCCCAGATATCCCTCGCACAAAACCTTCGGTGAATAGCACGCCGATCAGCATGGCGAACACCCCAACTGCCAAGGGCACGACCCCGCGCTCGAGATCAGTCTTCAGAACGAACGCCGCAATGCCCCCCGTGGCAATAAAGGCGGCAAAGGAAAGTATCATCCAGTCAGTGTTGATGACGTCAAACATAGGTGATAGCACCCCGGCGATCCCAAGCTGTGTCGAGAGGAGGCCGAACCAAGCGTTAGACATTCCCAGCAGTGAGATGAAGTACGTGTGGCCGAGGTCTCTGCTGGTGACGTTCAGCGTCACGCCTTCCGCGACTGGGATTGTTGTCACAGGGAAAATGACGGTTGAGATCGCATACGGTGCGACTACGATAAGCAGTAGGCCTGCTGCTAGGCCTGCTATGTCTCTGGCGGGCGAAACGGGCATCTAATACCTCCTTCGGTATCGAGGGACTATTGCCTATTAAACACTTTTGCGGGCCCATATCCGAGCCTAGAGCTACTCACGCTTGACCCTATACTGTCCCGTGGTTTCCTCTTTCTCAACGAGGTCGTCCATCCACAGTTCATACAGAAGCGAGTCCACCTCTGCGTCGCCTAGCCTCAATTCCTCCATCAAGTCCTCGAGGGTCGCTTCTCCCTTGCCCTCAATCGCCTCAAGCACGCGCTTCCTCTTCATCCCCCTCTCTCTGTCCGCCCTATAGATGCCGTACGATACTACAGCAAAGACCGATGATCCTGCTAGAGACATCGCGAACGAGAATAGTGCCGGAAGCGCGTAGATCGCGCCCAGGAAGGTCGTTATGGAGAGTAGCGCATAGTTAACAGCCAGCTTCCTGCTTCTCAGGTCACCTATGAACGTTGGATAGGCCCAGAGGACATTCAAGGCGCTCATCACGAGAGGCGGGGCCTGAGAAAACAGATCAAACTTGATGTCAAACCACACGAAGCGTCCTGGCTGAAACAGGGCCATGATATACAGAAAGGGAAAGACAAAGCCTACCAGGCTTATTGCGGCTGCCCAGTCATAGAGCTTGGATCTATCCAGCAAGAACATCCCTGCTCCTGCTCCCGAAATGACTAGGCTTCCGATCACGAAATAGTCTTGGAATAGCACGAGGGACTGGCGTCGGCGTAGTGATTTATTTCTTTCTGGCTCACATCGCCCGATCTGGCGGCCACATTGACAGCCTAATGCTATTCGACGAGGAAGCGGCCTAAGGCGGAACACTTTTCTACGGCCGAAGATGAATCGCGGAATCACCTTGAGCCGCCTCGACCCTTACTCCGTCAGGAAGGACTTCCCGATTTTCGAGAGGATGATAGCAGGAAAGCCGCTAATATACCTTGACAGTGCCGCAACTTCGCAAAAGCCCAAACAGGTTGTCAGTACGATCGAGGACTTCTACCTTAGGCACAACTCCAACGTTCTTCGCAGCGTCAACACGCTCTCGTCAGAAGCTACTGATCTCTACCTGAGTTCGAGGAAGAAGATAGCCTCCTTCATAGGTGCGGAGCAGGACGAGGTTGTCTTCACGAGAGGCACCACGGATTCGCTGAACATCTTGGCCAGGTCCCTTTCTGAAAAACGAGTAGGCCCAGGCGATAGGGTGGTGACGAGCATACTCGAGCATCACAGCAACCTCCTGCCGTGGAAAAGGGAGGCGGAGAAGAAAGGGGGAGAGCTTGTCGTTGTCAGGGCGGACAGGACTTGGAGAGTTGATGTCGAGAAGCTCGAGGACGAGCTTGAGAGGGGGGCAGAGATAGTCACCCTGGTTCACGTGTCCAACGTGTTGGGAACGGTAAACGACATGAAGAAGATCGCAAAGAGAACCCATGAGCACGGGGCTCTTCTTGTGGTCGACTGCGCCCAGGGAGTTCCGCACATGCCGATCGACATCAGGGAAATGGATGCTGACTTCCTTGCGTTCTCAGGCCACAAGATGCTCGGCCCCACAGGGATAGGGGTGCTCTTTGGGAGGAGAGAACTGCTACACTCTCTCGAGCCTTGGCAACTCGGAGGAGGAATGGTAAGATCGGTCACCCTCGAGGGCGAGACGTACGATGATCCCCCGTATCGATATGAGGCCGGAACACCTCACGTGTCAGGCGTCGTAGGCCTAGCAGCGGCTGTGGACTACCTGAAGTCCATCGGGATGAACTCTGTCAAAAGACATGAGGAAGAGCTCACGAAGCATGCCTTCGATCTGCTCAACACCGACGGAATCGAGGTCTACGGGCATCGCGAGCCAACAGAAGTGTGTGGAATAGTCTCATTCAACGTGAGCGAGGTTCATCCCCACGATTTGTCCCACTTCTTGGATCGCGACGGCATAATGATAAGGGCCGGTCATCACTGCGCCCAGCCCTTGGTCAATTCGCTGGGGGTCTCAGCTGTTGCGAGGGCCAGCTTCTACGTGTACAACACTCCAGAGGATGTGGACGCGCTGGCCAAATCCGTCCACGCGGCCAAGGAGGCCTTGTCATGAGCCCGCGTGACCCTTATCAGGAACAGGTGATGAACCACTACAGGAACCCAAGGAATTACGGTGAACTGAAAGAGGCGGATGCCATCTCCAAGATGGAGAACCTGTCATGTGGCGACGAGGTCACATTCTATCTGAAGCTCGATGGACAACGGGTTTCGCGAGCTCAGTTTACGTCAAGAAGCTGTGCGATATGCAAAGCATCAGCATCGATGCTCACCGAGCTGGCGACAGGCAAAGAATTGGGCGAGGTCGCTAAGCTGGGCCGCGATGATGTGCTTAGGTTCTTCGGTGGCTCGATTGATCCATCAAGGGAAAGCTGTGCCCTGCTCCCTCTCGTGACGCTCAAGTCAGCCTTGTCAAAGGCTGGCAACAGCGCGTGCGACCGATAGCAGCGGGACATCAAGTACTACATAGTGGGACGGGGCGAGCTGGTCCAGCTCAGTTGGTTCCACTTTATGATACGAAGAAACGATTATCACCGGTTGCAAACGCTCGCAGCTCATGAAGACAATCACTCCGTGGATTCTAACGCCCATACTGCTGACAGGAGCCCTCATGCTCGCTGGGATCGCATATCCTGCCTCGGTGCCAAGGCAGTGGACCGACCATCTAAGAGGGGCCGACATCACCATCTATCAGACCAACATCGCCCATGTCGCGATGAACTTCACCGCGACATTCGAAGGCGGAAAGGCGGAGGTTCAGATACCCGGTTCCGCGATACCTTACTCGCTCAGGGTCACGGACAGCAGAATCGTCTCGTGGCGACTCTCCTCTCAGGTATCGCTTCCTCCGGTCCTGCAAGAAGGTGACTCCGTAACGGTCAGGACTCAATCCGTTTCTTACATCGGAACTTACATCGGAACACACGATGGCTACGTTGCCCTGAACGTCGACAGCAAGACTGCGCTGGTGGACCTAGACGCTGTGGTGAGCATCGAGGTGAATCGCTTGGTCTCGATCCCTGATGTGTCGTCTCGCCTTCTTCTGGTCCTAGAAGGAAACCTAACTGGAACCCACGAGATACCCATCAGCTTCCTTGCGAGAGGGGTGGGATGGTTGGCGGGATCCGAGCTGGACCTGTCAAGCCGCATCATTACCACAAGGGCATTCGTTCAAAGCTCCGATAACTGGACGGATTCATCTGTCCGACTTGTCGTTGGCGAGCCAAAGGTGGTCTTCGCGCCTATGCTTCTAGCCCTCTATCCGAGTGAACGCTCCTTCGAGATGGCTCGCGCCTCTCTGGCAGTCGAATTTGTAGGCCCGTACTACACGTTCGTTCTTCCGAGCAGGATTGACCTGAGGTCAGGGGAGCAGCTCTCGATCCGGTTGTTGACAGGTGAGTTGGCCGTGGTTCAGTTCCATCTGTGGCGGTCTTCGGATCCAAGGTATCAGCCGAGCTCAGAGCAGTCCGCCGAGCTGAGCCTCAACGTGTCCAACCTCCTCAATACGCCCATCCCCTGGGGTTTCTCCAACTTCTACGAGGGCAGCGACTGGATAGGCTCCGACTCCAACCCGTACATACCTATCGGAGCGACGAGAACCCTCTCACCCGGACCGTCCAGGGACATCGGGGTCGTGTCTGAGATAGTCTCCACCGAGAGGCTATCCGAAGCGATGAGATACAGCGTACAGATCACTGTAAGAAACTACGGAAGGACGACCGCCTTGGTTGTGCTCAAACAGGGGCTACCCTCCCCCTCAACCATTACCTACAAGTCAGACCTACCGGTCGAGACGGGAACCACACTAACTTGGACACTGACGTTAGAACCAGGCAGCACGAAGACGGTCTGCTTCACCTTTGAGGTGCCTCTGAGGTGGTGACACCTCGGGGCACATTTCTTGATATGCATGGCCCCCGGCCGCCCAAGATGCCTGTCAAACGGTTATAGCCTAGTGACAGATTTCCGCGAAAGCGGTTGATGAAGGCCCTCAGGGTCCAAGTGGAAGGCGTGGTCCAAGGGGTGGGCTTTAGGCCCCATGTTTACAGACTGGCCACTTCTATAGGCCTGACAGGGGTTGTGAAGAACAGCGGAAAGGGAGTTGAGATCCTGATCGAGGGCCACGAGAAGCTCTTGCTGAAATTCGTGCGAAGGTTGCGATCACGCCCTCCTCCCTTGGCTGTGATCGAGCGGGTAGTAACACAGGAGGCGAGAGCAACTGGCCTGCGTTCCTTCAGGGTGGTCTCGAGCAGAAGCACAGAGATTGAAACCTTGCCCCCGCCTGACTTGGCCATCTGTCCAAATTGCAAGGCCGAACTCCTTGACCCAACCGACAGGCGTTTCGGCTACCCGCTGATAAACTGCACGAATTGCGGGCCCAGGTTCTCAATCATCCGTTCGCTTCCCTATGACCGACACAGGACGACCATGTCCAAGTTCGACCTATGCCGCAGGTGCAACTCCGAGTACCATGACCCCTCGAACAGGAGGTTCAGGGCTGAGCCGATATCCTGCCCTACTTGTGGGCCTAGAGTCTGGTACGTCAAGGACGGCAAGCCGCTCAAAACGAGTGACCCAATAGGCGAGGCGGCAGGGGACATAGACAGGGGAAAGATTGTGGCAGTCAAGGGAATAGGGGGGTTCCATCTTGCTGCCGACGCCACGAACGAGGATGCGATTCGATCGCTGAGGAACTTGAAGCGCAGGCACCTCAAGCCGTTCGCAATAATGGCCAAGAACCTGAGCTGGGTCGAAAAGGTGGCCTACGTCACTGAGTCTGAGAGGACGTGGCTCAGTTCGAGGTCATCACCTATAGTACTCCTGAGGAAGAGACCCTCAAATCCGCTGGCTCCGTCAGTGGCTCCAAATCTGGACACCTTCGGGATGATGCTGCCATATACCGGGATTCATGCGATGTTGTTGAGGAGAACCTCGTCGCCCTTCTTGGTAATGACAAGCGGTAACCCCAAGGACGAGGTGATAGCCCACAGGGACAGGGAGGCAAAACGAAAGCTTTCTGACATGACAAGTTCCTTCCTCGTGCACAATAGAGAGATCCTGAACTTCGAGGATGATTCCGTGATGAGGCTTGCCGACGACAGAGTCATGATGATCAGGAGGTCACGCGGGTTCGCTCCTCTTCCTATTCCATCACCCGTAGATGTCGACGGGATCATGGGGATCGGAGCGGACCTGAAGAACACCTTCGCCATAGGAAAGGGTAACAGGGTATTCATCAGTCAGCACATCGGGGACCTAGAGTCAGCCCGCACTCTTACGATGATGGCCCCCGCGATAAGAAACCTAGGAAAGCTGATAGGCGCAAGTTGGCGGGTCATCGCGCACGATATGCATCCAAGTTACAGGTCCAGCGAGCTGGCCCAATCCGTAAGGGCAACGAGAATGCCCATTCAACACCACCACGCTCATCTCGTTACGTCGGCGGCCTCGAATGGAGTCGCAGAAGAGGCCTTGGGCTTGGCCTGTGATGGAACAGGCTATGGAGAGGATGGTCAGGTCTGGGGATTCGAGATGATGGCGTTCACCCCGACGAGTTACAGAAGGATAGGCGCGCTCCTGCCCTTCAGGCTTCCCGGCTCGGACTCAGCGGTCTTGGATCCCAGGAGGGCCGCCCTCTCATTGCTCATATGTGCGTTGGGCGGAGACGGAGCCAAGGTCGACGTAGGTCTCGCGCCCAGGGAGCTTAACGTCCTTGTCAGGATGGTCGAAACCGGATTCAACTCACCCATGGCGTCCAGTTGCGGGCGGCTATTCGACGCTGTATCAGCAATGATCGGAGTCTGCAGGTCCACTACATATGAGGGTCAGCCTGCAATAGAGCTTGAGTCAGCCTCAAGCCCTGCGGAGGAAGGTAGCTATCCGTATGAACTGACGTCTTCGGGCCTCATCACATTGGACCACAGGCCAATGGTCCGTGCGATAGTCGAAGATGTCGTAGCGAAAACGCCGAAAGGGGTAATAGCTGCGAGGTTTCACAACACCCTCGTCAAGGCAATGGCCGAGATGATCCGCACGGGAGCTGAGACGCAAGACTCAAGGAGAGTGGCAGTGGGCGGTGGCTCATTCTGCAACTCAATACTAGTCAAGGGGCTGTCAGACGAGTTGAAGGAGGATGGATATGAGCTCGTGATGCCGAACTTGCTTCCTCCCAACGACGGCGGCATTTCGTACGGCCAAGTCGTGATAGCCGGAGCGAGGTGCAACTAGTGTGTGCTTGGCGATCCCATGTACGATAGAGGAGATCAACGGACTGGATGCGACAGCGGCGGTGGCGGGGGTGAGGAGGAGGATCCGCCTCGATCTCCTGGAAGATGTGCGCGTCGGCGACGCGGTGCTCGTTCACTCCGGCTTCGCGATACAGAAGTTAAGGGCAGAGGACGCAGCCGAAGTCGTGCGCGTGATAACTGAGTTGGGTGAAAGGGCAGGATGGTAGTCCGTGGATTCAGTGACCCGAAGCTCGTCGCTAATCTCGCGGCCGAGATCTCAGCGATCGGCCAGATGGACGTGCAGCTAATGGAGGTGTGCGGCACTCACACCGTATCGTTCGCCATGCACGGCATAAGATCCCTCCTGCCGAAGGGCGTGCGAATCACATCAGGCCCTGGCTGTCCCGTGTGCGTCACCTCGGATTCAGACCTGAGCCTTGCGCTTCAAGCTGCGGGGATGAAGGGTGTAACGCTCGCGACCTTCGGCGACATGATGAGGGTCCCAGTAGATGGGATGTCCCTCTTGGATTTGAAGGCCCGCGGAGCCGACATCAAGACATTGTACTCCCCTTTGGATGCACTTTCCATGGCTGAGGAGAGACAGGTCGTATTCTTCGGAGTGGGATTCGAGACCACTTCACCGGGAGTGGCTGCACTCCTGAGGGAAGCGGAAAGGAAAGGGGTGAGAAACCTATCGGTCATCTCTTGTTTCAAACTGATTCCGCCTGCGATGAGGGCGCTCCTGCAAGAAGGAGGCGCGAGGATAGATGGCCTCATACTGCCAGGGCACGTCAGCACGATAATCGGCACTCAGCCCTACAGATTCTTGGTGGACGAGCTTCGTGTTCCATGCGTGATCGCAGGGTTTGAGCCGGTGGATCTGATGATGGCAATACTAGTCCTACTGAGAATGCTGAGCAAGGGGAAGGTGGAGCTGGTCAACGCATACCCTCGAAGCGTCAGGCACGAAGGGAACTCCCAAGCGCTGAGTCTGCTACGCGAGTACTTCGAGCCCGCGGATACTGAGTGGAGAGGTCTGGGGCGTATCCCGGACAGCGGTCTGGCGGTTCGCGCTGAGCACTCTGATATGGATGCGAGACTGAGGTTTGACCTGAAACCTTCGCAAGTCCAGAAGCCTTCCGGATGCAGGTGCGCGGATGTCTTGAGGGGACTGATCGCGCCGAGCGACTGCCCCCTTTTCTCCGTCACGTGCACTCCAGAATCCCCAATGGGGCCTTGCATGGTCAGTTCGGAGGGGGCCTGCGCTGCCTGGTACAACTATGGCTGACCCAACTCGGGAGATCAGCCTAGAGCACGGCGCGGGCGGCAAGCTCTCCCACGATCTGCTCAACGAGGTCTTCAGAGCGAAGTACGACAACACGTACCTAAGGAAGGCCTCAGACAAGGCCGTGCTGAAGATCGGCGGGCGCAAAGTTGCGTTTACTACTGATGCTTTCGTGATGGCTCCGGCGCGGGTTCCGGGCTGCTCACTCGGCGAGCTGTCGGTCTTCGGTACCGTGAACGACATCCTGACATGTGGGGCGAAGCCGCTCTACTTGTCGTCGTCCTTTGTGATCGAGGAAGGCTTTCGGTTGCAGGAGCTTGAGGAGATAGCTGCGGACATGGCATCGGCCGCGAGGAGATGTAACGTGAAGATCGTGACCGGCGACACCAAGGTAGTTGAGAGGGGAAAGGCTGACGGGGCGTTTGTTGTCACGTCAGGAATAGGGGAGGTCATGCGCGGGGTCAGCGTTTCGGGATCAAACGCCAAGGTAGGAGACAAGGTCATAGTGTCTGGGAGCGTGGGCCGCCACGGTGCAGCAGTACTGATAGCCCGAGGCGAATACGGCTTGTCCGCGAATATCAGGAGCGACTGCGCGCCGCTTTCTTCGCTCGTCGTCCCGATGCTGAAGAAGCTTGGCAACAGGGTGCATGTTCTCCGTGATCCAACTAGGGGCGGGCTGGCCACGACTCTGAACGAAATAGCGACGGAGTCAAGGGTTTGTGTCGAAATCGATGAAAGGAGCATCCCAATAGACGAATCAGTGAGAGCGGCCTGTGAGCTCCTAGGCATTGATCCACTGTACATGGCCTGTGAGGGCGTGATGGCCTTGCTCGTCGACCCCGCGGTTGAGCAGTCAGCATTGATCGGGCTGCGACGGAGGGGTGCGCGCGAATCCGCCTCGATAGGCACGGTGACTTCGTCGCCGAAGGGAAAGGTGTTAATGACTACCTCGGTAGGAGGAAAGCGCTACGTTGGGATGCTGAGGGGGATGTCGCTTCCGAGGATCTGCTGAGAAGGTCTCTCAGATCCCCCTCGCGGCCTCCTTGGGGCTTGCGCCTTGGTGAACGACCTTGAGTATCGCCTTCATGACGGCGGTTGGCTTCTCATGCTGAAACACATTGCGGCCGACAACCACGCCCGCGGCACCGGCGTCCATTACGTTCTTGACGACATTCAGGAAGTCAACAGGCGTTTCGGCCTTGGCCCCTCCAGACATTAGCACTGGGACCGGACATGCCTTCACGACTTCTGCGAAAGTCTCCCTCGATCCAGTATAGTAAGTCTTTATCAGATCTGCACCTACCTCCGCGGCCGCCCTCGCTGCATATCTAACTATCTCCACGTCCTCCTTTTTCTGCATGTGAGGCCCCCTAGGATATGCGAGGTTCAGTAGGGGCATGCCATATAGCTCGCACTCAGCCCCTATCGACGTAAACTGAGCTAGCATTCTGTCCTCTTCCGGGGCTCCCCAATACACAGTAGCGGCCACCCCGTCCGCTCCCAAGGCTAAAGCGTCCCTCACCGTGCCTATCGGATCCTGAGTGAACTCCCTCTCTGAGGGCCTAAGAGTGGTCTTTCCAGTCAACTTGATGACTACGGCTGTTCTGTTTGCCCAGACATCCCATGTCAGCCTAGCCAATCCCTTGGGCAGCATGATCGCATCTACTCCCGCTTCGACTATCTTTCCCAGTATGACCCTTGGGTCCATGTGGGCCGGGGGGAAGTCCTTCGGGCCGTGTTCTATGCCGTGGTCCATCGCCAAGATGACCGCCTTGCCGGTCCCTCTTCCTAGTATCCTGTTGAGCCTGATGCTCTTCCCAACCGAGGAAACGGTGCTGAACGTTTTCATCGCCTCGTCACGCCCACAACTTCGAGCTGGCTGATATTTAAGGAGACCATGCAGCTGCGACCAACGAGCCCTTTCAAGCCGCGCCTCAAGCGGTCGGCACCGCTGGCCAGTTCTCGAACTCTATCTTGGGCAACATGCTATGGTACGACAGGTATAGGTTTTGATCCATTGCGCGCTCAGTCACGGTCCCCTTGTACACCTGAGCGGTTGTCGTGACATATCTAGCATAGGTTCTTCCTATGTCCACATCCACCAGCGCGAAGAAGGGCGCGTACTCCAATCCTCCCCATTCCCAACCGTGGAGGAATGGCCACCAGAAATATCCATTCACATTGACTCCGTCCACCAGAATCGAGTCGTGGATCGTCTTGAGACTTTCAAGCATACAGGTTGTCCTCTGTCTGTCGTCTCTGTTCGGAAAGCCGTTGGCGGTGACAATCAAGGGCTTACCGTATCTTCTGTGCAGGGCCTTCAGCGCCTGGCCTAGACCTCCTTGATGCAGGAAGGGTGCATACCTCCTGCCCTCCGATGATACAACAAACTTGGCAAAGTAGTTCACTCCGATGAAGTCAAGTCTACCCTCTAGCTGATCCAGCAGTTCAAAGCTCCTATCGGGAGAGCTGACATCTGAGAGAGACCTATCTGACAAGTTCCACCAGCTTTTGGCCTGAACTTGGTTGAACGCGCAAGCGATGCCGACCTCGGTGCGTGACCCTCGACCATTCTATGGCTGTTCTCACTGAGTTCATCCCCAAGCTTGCCAACAGCTCCATATCGCTCTCATACATCCAATAGTGTCGCGACGCATCTATCCGAGGCAGGTCACAGCAAGAGCCTCCAAAATGCTGATAGTAACAGACGCCCGCCCGAACATGAAGTCAGGAGGAAAGCGGAGGAACCGCTCGCTCATTGAACGCTTGGGCACCCGCTCGGATAGAATGATTTCCACTGAGCGCTCGGGAGAAGACAGATTAATCCCGGAGGGGATAAAGGCGCAGATGGAGGGCTTCGACGAGGAGCACGCAAAGGCCATGATCCGAGCGGCGAGGCTCGCGATCAAGCGCTACATGCAGACAGGAAGGATCATGAGGGCGGATCTGCCAGAGGAAATCGACAAGCAGGCTGGGGTTTTCGTTACCCTCAGGAAGCAGGGCAAGAGCGTCGACAAGCTGAGGGGATGCATAGGTTTCCCTGAGCCGATCTACGAGCTATCTCGAGGCTTGACCAAGGCCGCTGTGTCAGCAGCCTTCTCGGATCCGAGGTTTCCACCCTTAGATGAGGAGGAGCTTCCGGAGATCACAATCGAGGTAAGCCTTCTGTCTCAGCCCACGCTTCTCACAGTCCCCAAGACAGATCTTGCGGCATCCGTGGCGATAGGCAAGCACGGCATAATCGTGGAAAGGGGAATCAACAAGGGGCTGCTTCTGCCTCAGGTGGCGGTCGAGGAAGGCTGGGATCCCGAGTCATTCCTCTCATTCGCCTGTCTGAAGGCAGGGCTTCCTCCGGATTCTTGGCTCGATGACAAGACCGAGGTCTACGTGTTCACAGCGACCGTGTTCAAGGAGATGGAGCCGGAGGGCGATGTCGTCGAACTGAGACCAGGGTCGTAGCGGGCCGCCTAACTCACGACCTTCACGCGATCCGTTCGCCCATGCAAGATCAAACTCAGCAACGTGACAGACCCCATTGAACCCACAAGGGTGGCAATGAGGTATCCGAAAGCCGAAACTCATCAGTTCTTACGTTCGCGATACCATCGGCCATCTTGCTGGCCGTCAGTCAATGAGTTCATCCTTGCGCTCCCCTCCCTTCTCTTCTGTCTAGAACGATGCGAGTCTCCGTGGACTGCACGTAGTGCAGCTTTCTGATGGATCCCAAAATCTCCCTCAAGTCAGCAACATCCGGAAACGAGACCCTCACCATCGCACCTCCGTCCTCGAGAAATAAGATCCCGTCCACTCCACGAATCTTGGAAATGTTGGTCCATACCTGTTCCTCGTCCGAACCCGCTACCTTCAGAAGTATCAGTGCCTGCAATCATGACCCACCCGAGTAGTCATTTACTCCTTTCGGACACCACGTTCTTGAGATCGTAAGAACTGATCGAGGGCTCGCGATCCAGCTCCTTCGTCAACCACTTCAGTTCCTCTTCTGATACCAGATCGGCTATGGCGATTACGTCGTCCCTTCCTGTTGCTTCAAACACCTCGGATATCCCCTCGAGCTTCACCAGACTCTGGGTGGCCGAGCCGGATGCGCCCCTTTCCTTGACGAATATCACAACCCTCAATCCTATCCTCCTTGCCTCAATCCCCTTAAAAGGGTGACGCAAAGCCCAGAACGGATCGTGCGAATCAAAGCTGACGTGCAACCGATCAGCTAGCTCGAGAGTTGATCTGCGTCTCGCCTTCGTGGTATGCCTTAGTATCTTCTGCGGTAGACACCCCTCGGCCTGTAAGCTCTCTCCCCGAAGTCCTTCTCTGACATGTTGTTCTCGGTATTCACAGTGGGGATCTCAGTCTCTGCCTTCGATATCGACCCATACCTGCCTACGTTCAATCTCATGCTCCCCTTGAAGAAAGAAACGTATCCGTTCTTGATCTCCAACGCATCGTCCGGCTTTGCGAGGTCGATGTTCTCGTTCCAAAGCGTCAACAACACTGTCCCTGTGTCGTCGCCGACTGTCAGCTCAGCAACTCTGTTCGTTCTGCCGCTGAATCGATCGATGACTTCTCTCGTTTCTCCTGCGCTCACGACCTTGACCGTAATGTCGACATTACGGGAACCGGGATTGAGCTCCGCGACCTTCAGTCGAGTCGTCTTCAAACAGTCTTACCTCTTGGCCTTCGATTCCGGCGGTCATTATAAATCTTATCGAACGATGTTTGAGCTGAGCATGAGGAGGAACCGAGTCGACGTTCCTCTATAAGGAGACGCCCAACTTCTGCTCAGTCTTCTCCCTGATGTATCTCACGTATACTTCCTCGAGGTCGCGAGCGTGCTTCGTCAAAGCATTGAACGCCTCCAGCTCTGTCTTCTTCTGGTTGTCGATGAACCACTCGTTCTCGGAGAGCCAGTACCCAGCGTCCCCCTGCATATAGGGCAGCGAGACATTGTCGTTCGCAGCCTTGAGGTCTTCCTCTGTCAGAGGTTCCAATACGATCCTTCTGACCTTCGGGAAGAGCTTCTCGACATCCTGAGTCTCAAGCCCAATGAACTTTGCGTTCGGCGCCGACAAACTCGATATGTGCGCTGACTGAATGGATCCATAGATTATGTTGGCAGCGATCCTGAGGCTGTAAGGGTTCAGGTCAGTGAGGATTCCTATCGGGCATCCCCGATCGCTGAACTTCCTGAGCATCCTTCTCATCCCTCTGGAGGGTTGTCCGCCAAGCATCGCGATCCCTATGCGCAACTTCTCAGGAGTGCCTAGCTCCATCAGGTTCCTGTAGATGCCCTCCTTCTCTATGGCTATCAATGCTTTGATGTCCAGTTCCTGTATATCGATGTACTCGACGTTGCCGGGAACGGAGTAACCATCCCCCCCGGTCTGCGTGCAGTTGATCGTCATCTTGGGCTCCCTTAGTGTGATGTCACCATAGAGGTATCCCTTTGACTGGGCAACTACCCCGATAGTTTCTCTGCTGAACTCGTGCACAACCTCCGCGACCCTGATGACGTCATCCGACTCAGCCTGGTTTGACGGCATGAGAAGAGGATGCCTTGATTTCTGGAGATAGTAGTAGTCCCTCTTCGTAGTTGACAGACCGATCTCAAGTCTTTCTAGCGATACCCTAGTCAAGAACGCCAACGCCGTCAGCTTCTTGAGGCTGCTCTTCCTATCTCCGCTGATCTCCGCCTGGGAATCGCCGAGCTCATACGTATGGAGGTCCAAGTCAAACTTCACGTTTGACTTGCTGAGTCTTCTGTGAGCCACGGACGGAATCTCTCCTTTGGACAGCGCGTCGTTGATCCGAGACCCGAGCTGTCGGAGTCTCTTCAGGACTTCCTGCACTGTCAAGGTTTCCTGCGGCATCAGCCCTCCAACCTCCCGAAGAGCCTCCTCAAGGTCTCCTCATATCGCACGCTCTCCGCCCTCGTGATGGTGGCGATCTCCTCGGCCAGCACCTGGTAGTATCCCCTGAAGTACTCCAGCCTTTTCGCTTCACTCTCTTCCCTTCGCTTCCTTTGGATGTGAATCCTCATCCGTCTGCCGAGCTCCTGCAACGCGAGCGTCAGTTCATCATGTATCTCCGGAACCCTTGCCACCGCGAACTTCCCGGGGCTCGTAAAGGGCACCTTGCTTGCAACGATCGACGCGACGAAGACCGCGTCCTCGTCGGGGGTTCCTTTCTCGCTGACATTCAGCCCGTAGTTTCTCCACTCGATTTCGGAGACGGCCCTGTATAGCTCACAATCCGAAAGGTCGTACGGCAGTGGCACGCGATTCGCGATCCGGATGACAGCTGTTCTCTTCTGCTGCGCGCAGTAGGTCGCCACGGCCTGACCGCTCATGGCGACCGCCACCTCTATTTTGAAGGGGATTCCCTGATAGCTCCAAGGCGGCCTTGAGACTGCCTCGATGAACTCCGCGTCCGCGAAGAGGTTCTTCAGCGCCGCCTTCAGCTCCTCTTCGCCGATGAAGCTGAGCACGTCAAGCTTAGGCCTCCTCAACTTCATGTTCCTCGCAGCCTCCAACACTCTGCCGGCCTTGATGCTCTGAGGCTTGAGGTTGGGTGGCAGCTTTGCCGAGCGCAGTATCTTTCTTGCGGTTTTTCCGGATATCGTCGCGAAGTGCTTCGAGAGGAAGCTCGCCAAGGTCCTGCAATCGTCGTCCACCTCAGCCATCCTGTGAAGGACCCCGGCATCAATTGACGACAGGTGTGGCTTGATCTCCTTCGCTCTTGGGGGCAGGTGCTCGGTCGCTCTCTCAAGTACCATCTCGTTTGCTTCGCCCCCAACTCTCTTCGACAACGCAAGTCGCATGTGGGGGTTTCCGATGGACAACTCCTTCAAGTGCCACTCAATTCTTTCGGAGTATCTGCCAGGCAATAACAGTTCTATCGCTGTTCCATGGTCATTGTTCCAAAAGACATCCTCCTGTTCCATCACAACGGGCTCGTTCCTGTCCACATCTATCCTGAGAGTGACCCGCCTTCCCCTCTCGTTTCCGGCAACCTTGCTTATGACGGTGGTCGGTCTCAGCGTCGTAAGCTGCGAGTACAGCACGACAGCAGAGATGCCTATTCCTTGCTGTCCTCGAGCTTGCTTCAGGACTGTCAACTTAGATCCAAAAAGGAGCTTACCGATCGAGTTGGGCACCTTCTCCGGCACGATTCCAACCCCGTTGTCGGCTAGCTTGACCCTGTATATGGAGGCCTTTCTTCCCTTTCCGGTCTGAGAGGGGAGGGTTATCTCATCCCTTGTTTCCTCTATCTCTAGGTGCAAGTCTGGAAGAATCGAACCGAGCTCTGTGGCGTCGAGCGAGTTGTCGATCATTTCCTTGAGCGCTTGGAGCAGGGCGTGCTCAGGTTCGCTGAACCCAAGTTGATGCAGATTCCTCTCGAAGTACTGAGCTGGGTTGGACTCCTTCATCCTCTGGGCTTCAAGCTCAGCGGCCTGCCTAAGTTGTGCAATGTCCATCGGGTAGACCAGGGGGCAGATTCGGACCCGCGTTAATTAAGGATTTCCGGGTTTCTGCCGCTTGACACCCTCGAAAACGCGATTTTCGCTCCTCCGCCTTGGCCCGATGAACTTGGCACGATGACCTGCTTCCTTCAGCTCAGAGCCGGTCAGGAGTGTACACGTGAGCGAGGTGCTTCGGGGACGGAGTGTCCGTCAAGCTACCTTTGCATGTGGCTTCTCAAGCTTCATGTAGAAATCGTGGACTTACCTGCGCTCAGGGTCCATCGCCACCCGGCCCATCCTCCCATCCAAACGTGTGCGCTCCCAATCCTTACGAGCTTCGGGGAAATCTGGACGTGGATCACTATCTTGCCACGATGTTTCGCGACGAACAGGTTCTTTCAGTCGAAGAGGTCCAGCGTCCTGAAGTGGTCTGATTCGAGCTCAATACCCTCCTTTGTTGTTCGAGGGCCCCATTGAACTGCTCCTCGGACAGGGTTGCTATCTCGAAGCTCTTCCTGGGTCACCAAGTCATCATGCCTTTCGTCCAACTTAAAAGCTCGGCAAACTCGCCACCCGCTCCGGATTGAGCCAGTCCCAACAAGCGCTCTACGCGAAGGCCGTGCTCTTCGATGTTGACGGCACTCTGTTTGACTCGAGGGGCGCCTTCTACAGGATGATCAAGGCCATCTTCCGCGAAGCAGGATGGGTTCTTCCGGACAAGGATTACGTCGTGGGTCTGATCGGCAAGACCAACGACGAGATCGCCGCCAGCTTGGTTCCAAAGGAAAGACAAAGCCCGACCAAGTTGAAAAGGTGGGCCTCCAGAGTTGAGCGGCTGTGGATCAGGGAGTATCTGCCGAAATATGTCAGGCTCTACCCTGGAGTTCGCAAGGCCCTAGGGAGACTGAAGCGCCAGGGACTCAAGCTGGGAATAGTGACGAACGGCAGCTCTAGGGAGATACCCAAGTATGTGGAACAGGGCCGCGTGGCACAATTCATGGACGTTGTCGTTACTGCGGATGACGTGACCCATCCCAAACCTCATGCTGAGCCTCTGAGGTTGGCTTGCAGGATCTTGAGGATCGACCCTTCGGACTGCGTCTACGTGGGCGACACTTGGATGGATGCAGAATCGGCTCGCCGGGCAAAGACCGCTTGCGTGCTGGTCACCTGGGGGATTGGCAAAGCTTCCGAGTTGAGGATCAAAAAGCACTGCGCACTTGTGAATTCCTTGGACGAGTTCATAGGTTTGCTCAAACCCAAGGTTTCCAAGGCCAAAGGTCCCTGAGCCTCGTCAAACGTTAATACGACTAATATAAGGCAGGAGGCAGAGGAAGAACGTCATGCCACTCGTTGACGAAGATGCGGTGACCAGAGCAGTGGAGGCGATGATGCCGTCCGTTGTCAGCATAACGACGGTTCAGCTGGGGGTCGAGTGGCTTTTCGGGGTCACTCCAATGAGGGGCATCGGCTCAGGACTAGTTGCTGACGAGGGGGGGCTGATTGCCACGAACTACCATGTCGTTGGATCAGCGGAGCGGATCTCGATCACTATGTCCGACGGCCAGCTGCTACAGGGCGAGCTAGTGGGCAGCGCGAGGACCATGGACCTCGCTGTTCTCAAGGTCCGCCGCGACAGACTGGCCGCAGCAAGGTTGGGAGATTCGGACTCTCTCAAGATAGGACAAGTGGTTCTAGCAGTGGGGAATCCCTTGGGTCTGGCTGGTGGCCCGACGGTTACCTGCGGGGTCGTGTCAGCCCTCAGAAGAAACTTGTACAGTGAGGAGGTCAGGTTGGAGGATCTGATCCAGACTGACGCAGCCATCAATCCCGGAAACAGTGGGGGTCCCCTAGTGAACCTCAAGGGGGAGACCGTGGGCATCAGCACCGCTGTGGTTCCCTTCGCTCAAGGCATAGGGTTCGCGATTCCCGTGAACGCGGCCAAGCGAGTGATCGGCGACGTCAAGGTGCACGGCCGCCCCATGCTACCTTGGATGGGCATCTTCGGTATCGATGTCACTCCGGCCTACGCTCACCAGTACAGGCTTCCGGTTGGCGAGGGTGTGTTGGTCACATCCGTGATCAGAGGTGGCCCCGCGGAAGAGCAGGGGATGAGGGAGTGGGATCTGATAGTCGGCATAGACGGCCACAAGATCAAGGGTTTTGTTGACATAAGGAGAGCCCTCAGGACGAGATACCCGGGAGACGCGATTGAGCTAGACATCCTCAGGGGCGGACACTGGATGAAGGCAAATCTCATCTTGGGCGAGGAGCGACAGACTGATTAGTTGAGTCAAGGGCGAGGAGTTCCACGGTGCCATCTGGCTAATTCGCCCTCAGCATGCTGGTCTGTCCTGAGGACAGCCTACGAAACATGGGAATTCGCCGGCGGATTCCGCCGATTTTGCCTCTAAGACATATTAAGGAGTTATACAGCGATGTAACAGGAACGATGACGATTGTGTCGGGGGCCCTGCCCGTCACCGAGGTTGAGAAGCTCACGAAGGGCGTAGTTCCCACCGCCAAGGGGAGGATCCCGGGCCCAGACGAGGGCGACATGGTCACGGTCTCTCACTCCATCATGACGGACCCTCCCGAGCTTCTGGGCTACCTGGCCGCTAACCTCCCGGTGGCCATAGCTTGGTCGAGATGGGCCAAGCCAATGTCGATCGCAGTCAGCCTGCTTTTCCCCTTGGGGACGGAGGAGTTCTTGGTAAAGAGAATTCTTACGTCCCTTGGCAAGGAAATGAAGAGGATAGGGGTAACAGCATCCAGCGTGTCAATATCGTGCCTGGCTGGGATATCGACGTCAATCGCAGATGTGACGGTCCTTGGACTAAAGCAAGATAGACAGTCGACGAGACTCTCCAAGGGAGACATCATCGCGATAACTGGGAAGCCCCTCACGGAGCTTGCCCTCAGATGTTCGCACGATAGGCCGGAACTTGTCGAGGCCGTGGGAGGAAACCCGAAGTATCTGAGGAGCGCCTACACGAAGATATCCGCCGTCGAGGCCGCGATGAGCCTCAACAGACACGAGAGCAAATCCATCGTTCTGCTGGGCGACGGGGGGATAGTCAAAGCAGCCAAGAGGATCTCCAAAGAGGCGAAGGTTGGCCTGATGTTCGATGTGGACAAGATACAGTGGGACGAGATGGGACTCAAGATCGTGCAGTCGCTTGACGGCGACCCGTCATCGGCGACGTCGTACGGTTCACTTCTCGCTGTTCTGGACAAGGAGGAAGCCGATGAGAAGATCAGATCGCTGATAGAAGAGAAGATCTTGGTCTCAGTCGTGGGGAGGGTAACCGGTGGCGTAGGTGTATGGAAATCCTCGGGAGGACCAATGACTCAGCACAAGGATGTCTATTCGATGATAAGCCCAACGAGGTCATCGCTCCTGCTGTGATCGAAAGTTCCTCTCCCAAGATTGGCGCGAGCGTTTCCTTGGGACGGCCGGGGGGTTGAACTGGCGGATGCCTGTGGAGGTTGTCCTCCTTGACATGGATGGCACGGTAATAGAGTTCACCTTCGATGTCCTTGGCGCAAGGAGGTCCATCATCCGCGTCCTGAGGGGTAACGGGGTTCCGATCCACATGTTGTCCGAGGACATCAGCACTCATCAGATGCTAGATCTGGGTTGTCGTTACCTCGAACAGCTGGGCGTAGACTGCTCCGCAGTTCTGAGCCAAGCATATGATGAGCTGGAGCTTCTTGAGCTTCGCTCGACGAGCAATCCCAGTCTGACCCAAGGAACCGCAGAGCTTCTCACCTTTCTCAGAGACAAGTCGGTGCCCACGGTTCTAGTCACGAACAGCAGCGAAAAGGCAGCGATGTCCGTGCTGAGCCAACTCGGCATCGACCGATCCTTCACTGAGGTCGTGGCTCGGCAGCAAGGGCTCAGGCTCAAGCCGCACCCGGACATGATACTGGAGGGGCTATCACGACTCTCCATGAAGCCCTCACGTGACGCGTACTTGGTCGGAGACAGCTGGATGGACATGAGGGCTGCCACGTTGGCCGGAATCAGCGGAGTAGGATACAACCGGAATCCAGCAGCCTTGCCCAGACTCTCGGCAGCCGGGGCGGTCGCGACCTTCTCAAGTATGCGTGAGGTAGAGAACTTCTTCGTCCGGCTTCTGTCTTAGTTCACTTCGGCTGAGCTTCACTCTTTCTCTCAATGTTCTGAACCATGGTGTTGAAGGCCCATCCAGCGGCGTTGACTATTTCTCTAAACCTTTCCCTGCTCCCCACGTTCCTGATTATTATCCTCCTGATAAAAGGCCCCTCAACCTCCAAGTCATAGGACAGGATCTGGTCTGGCCTCAAAGTCTTGTTGGCAACGGCTGCCGTGTCAGACTCCCTCATTCCCTCCATTATCTTTCTTATGAAGAATGCCTCGAAGGGCCTTGTAGCCGTTGTAAGTTCTAGGGATGGATCAGGTTCGATCATCATCGTGTCACCTAACGACTGAATCTTACCTAGAGTCCTGCCCTTGTAGGTCAAGGGCATGGTCTCCTCCTTGACTTCGGTCGCTGCCTGTGGGACACGCGGCGTCACCATCTCGCTGGCTCTCTTGAAGCTGATCCCGGTCAGCTTCTCATCTATGACCAATATCGCTTCGTCAAGGATTTCGGCTTCCGACCTCAGCTGCTCTACCCTCTCCTCAAGCCTCTTTTTGAGGTCAGCTAGGGCCTTCTTCTCCTCTTCACTCATCGGTGAAATTGCTCAAACGCTACGAATAAGCTTTAATCCGCGTTCGCATGAACCCCGGACAGCGCCGCGGCGATCTGGCTCAGCGCAACTTAGGTGATGGCATGCGTGGAGGAAAGAATAACAGGGTAACGCTGAACCCGGGTGAGTACGCTCTAATCTCGGGCACCGGTCAGTTGTACGTCGACAGGGGACTCATTGAGATCTTCGGCGCAGTTTTCCCTGGCGGCTCAAAGGTAAGAATCCGTCCAGGAAAGCAGTTCCCGGTTCACGCGCCCGACGAGGTGACGTCGGTGAGCTCCAAGGGCCCGCTGCTGGCGTCACTCGTCAAGGGGGATCCGATCCCGAGGTCTTGGAGACTTTTGCCTGAGTTGTTCCTAGGCCGGACCATGCCCAAGCTGATGATCGTCGGCCCGACGGATTCAGGGAAGAGTTCGCTCACGACTTATTTGGTCAACATTTCCCTCACCATGTCCAACAGAATAGCGGTGATAGACAGTGACCCAGGTCAGGGCGACATAGGTCCCCCGACGTGCGTGTCAGGAGCGATGACGAGATCTAGGTTGATCGACCTGAGGGAACTAAGGCCAATCGTCGTCGAATTCGTGGGCGTTACTTCGCCCTCCGCGCTTCCAGAGGGGTGCATCTCGGCTGTCTCCAGAGTGGCCGATAGCTTGTTCGACTTCGGAGTCGACTACATGTTCATCAACACGGACGGATGGGTAGATGATGGCGGAGTCGAGTACAAGCGCAGGCTGATGGAGGTCACAGGGCCAGACATCGTGGTGCTCCTAGGGCTGAAGGACCGCGCGCGCGAGTTCGAGGAGAGGACAAACGCAAGGGTGGTATGCGTGGACGTACCGGATCACGTGTTCGTGAGAAGCGCATCAGTGCGATATCGGGCCCGAGTCTTCAACGTGTTGCGTTGCATCGGGCGCCCCAAGAAGATCCTCGTGGACGAGGGAACCGCACGCAGTCTGGACGCCACAGCCGAGCCGGGACTGATCGTCGCTCTGTACGAGGGCGGGAAGTTCAAATCCCTTGGGGTTTTCGTTTCACGTGACAGCTCAGGAGGAGCGTGGATGTACTCCGGCGCTGATTCGTTCGACGAGATCGCTGTCAGTAGAGTGTCCGTTCCGGAGCTGCTCGCTATTCTCAAGGAACGAGAGCAGGGCGAGGTTAGCCGATGAGCTTCTTCTCCCTCAAGAACTCGACATCCACGTCTCTCGTTCCTGTGAGACAGTCCTTGAGGTCAAGATCCACGATTCTCGTGCCCTGAAGCGCGACCATCCTGCCGAACTTGCCTTGATGAACGAGTTCGGCCGCTCTGAGTCCGAATCTGGTCGCAAGAACTCGATCGAACCCTATCGGTCGCCTACCCCTGACTATGTGGCTCGGGGCTACGGCTCTAGTCTCGAACCCTGTGGCTCGCTCTACCTGCTCTGCGAGGAACGCGCCTATTCCGCCCAACGTGACGTTCCCGAACTGATCCCTCTTGAGGTTCTTCGTCACCGGTCCGGCGTAGTCCTTGATCTGCGCTCCCTCCGCCACAACGATGAGCAACGACTCCTTTCCTTCCCGCTTTCTCTTCTTCACGAACTCAATGACGTCAGATAGGCCAAAGGGTTCCTCTGGCAGCAATATTAGGTCCGCACCCGCAGCCATTCCAGAATAGAGTGTTATCCATCCGGCATGCCTTCCCATCATCTCAACCACCATGACTCGCTCATGAGCGGCTGAGGTAACCTTGAGGTAATCCAAGGCTTCTGTGGCCTCCTCCACCGCGGTGAGAAATCCGAAGGTGAAGTCCGTTCCCGGAACGTCGTTGTCTATGGTTTTCGGCACTCCCACCATCTTGACGCCTTGCTCCGAAAGCGCCTTTGCTACGCTCAGGGTGTCATCGCCGCCAATGGCGACCACCGCATCAATGCCCAGCTTCTGAAGGTTCTCCTTGACCTTCTGAACGCCGCCCGTGATCTTGAGAGGGTTCGTCCTCGAGGTCAGCAGGATCGTGCCGGCCTCCCCGACGATCCCAGATACTTGCTCCCAAGACAGTGGAACTGTTTCAACCCTGTCAAGGAGGCCTGACCACCCACGCCTGATTCCCACCACATCATGTCCAAGGTCCGTTGCTCTCTTTGTGAGTGCTCTTATCACGGCGTTGAGTCCCGGAGCATCTCCTCCTCCCGTCAGGACAGCTATTCTCATCTCGATCTGGCGACGAAACTCGCTTCCCCACCATAAATGCGTTGTTCTGAGGCCCATCTCAAGCGGTTCAGAACACCGTCCTCCCCTTTTTCATGGCGTCGAGAACCCTCTCCCTTGCGATCGACATGGCCGCGTCCCTCGGCATCGAACCCGAAGAGGCGGACCTCTCCAAGACCGTTCTGGTCGAGTTCCTCACCTTCTGTTCTACCAAAGCCAAGGCCTCTTCGATGCTGATCCCCTTGAGTTCGCCGTAGGACGATATTACCCCCCCTGCACTTGCGACTATGTCAGGAACGAGCAGAACGCCCCTCTGGTGGAGGATGGCTTCAGCACCCGCGGTGGAAGGAATGTTTGAGCCCTCGGATATCACCTTTGCTCTTATCCTTGGCGCGTTCTCCTCCGTTATTACGTCAGGCATGGCTGCGGTTATCAGCATGTCTACGGGAAGCTCGAAAAGCTCGCTGTGCTGTATGCGCTTGCCGGCCCCGATGTCCACGACGCTCTTGCCCTGCTGCTTGATCCTCACCAAGACCTCAGTCCTGATGCCTTTTGGCTCGTAGATTCCCCCCCTACTATCGCTGGCCGCCACGATCTTAGCTCCCATAGCTTCCAACTTGACCGCCGCGAACGACCCGACAACGCCGAAGCCCTCGACAGCGACCGTAGCTCCGCTTAGACTCAAGCCAGCGAATGAGACTGCCACGGATGCCGCGTGAGCTACCCCTATTCCAGTGCTGCCGACCTCATGAGGTATGCCCGTCTTCTTTCCTTTGCCGGTCACGAAGTTGATGGGCTTCCCAGTGCAGGCCTTCCAAGAACCAGCGGCTTCGGCAAACGCTCTCATCTCCTCCTGACCAGTTGAAATGTCAGGCGCTGCGATGTACTTCTTCGGCACATATGGTTTCAAGGCCTTCGCGAATTCCCTCACTAGCCCGAGTTTCTGTTCCCTGTTCAACGCCTTTGGATTAGCTCGTATCCCCGACTTCGCTCCACCTAGCGGCAGGTCAGCTATCGCGGTCTTCCAGGTCATCGCCCTCGCGAGTCTCGCTACCTCCAGGGGCGTGACGGTCGGTGTCATCCTGATCCCTCCCTTTCCGACGCCCCTGGCTGTGTTGTCGATCACCAAGAATCCCTGCAATCCAGTGAAGCGGTCGTGGACCTCAAGAACGATCTCTGGCCCGAACTCATCAGCTATCGATTCGACGACCATGCCGCCACGGTGATGAGATAAGCCTAAAAGATTTCGGTTTCGGGAGCGGTCGAATGCCAATCGAATTCGTCGTCGCTGATCTGGACGGAGTAGTATACAGAGGCAGGACTCCAATATCCGGATCGGCCGAGGCGATAGACATCATGAGGCAATCTGGAAAGAAGGTCAGGTTCCTGACAAACAATGCCACGAGCACCGCAGAGGAATACTCAAAGAAGCTCAACGAAATGGGAATCGAGGTTGGGCCCGAGGAGATCCTGACCTCAGGGATCGCCACTGCAATCTACATCCGCAGATTCATGAAGAAGGACAGGGCATACGTAGTCGGGAGCAAGTCACTTGCGAAGGAGATGGAAAAGTTTGGAGTGGACTTAGTCAACTGGGATGTGGCGGAGGTCGTAGTTGTTTCGCTAGATCAGGAATTCACCTACGACAAGTTACACAACGCCGCGAGATCCGTGACGCAAGGCTGCCCCTTGATAGCAACCAACAGAGATCCGACCGTCCCGACCGAAGATGGTTTTGTCCCAGGCGCTGGCTCGATTGTGGCGGCCGTTGAGGTAGCGTCAAGCGTGAGCGCGATGACGGTGGGCAAACCCTCGGCTTACTCGCTGCAGATAGCTGAGGAGATCTGGAGCCTCAACAGGGGTTCAACATGCATCGTCGGCGACAGGCTTGACACAGACATCGCTGCGGGCAACTCCTTCGGCTGGAGATCCGTTTTAGTGTTTTCTGGGTCGACGAAACCTTCCGAGCTCAATCGAGATCTACCGAGGCTCAACCAACCTTCGGCCGCCTACCGCGACCTTCGAGATTTCGTGGCAAAAGAGATTGAGGCCCATTAGGCTAAAAAGTCTGCTCCTCATGCGCATGGCGATGGACGCTAGGGCCCGCATCAGGGTCTTCGGAAGGGTACAAGGGGTCTTCTTCAGGCACAACGCAAGCGTAGTCGCAAGCAGGCTTGGACTGGTTGGCTATGTTGAGAATCGCGAGGATGGATCAGTCGAGATCGTATGCGAAGGCGACAGGAAAGCTGTCGAGGATATGATAGAATGGGCGAAAAAGGGGCCCGCTCATGCGGTTGTCACGAGCTATCGAGTAACGTGGGAGATCCCGACCGGCGAGTTCGACGGGTTTGACGTTTCACATTGAACCGGACCGTGCCGTCCTTGCGGGGGCAGGACTTCCGCAGCGGAGTTCCACTACAGACTCAGGCTCACTATCTCATTTCCATCTACGAGCAGAGCCCCAGGCTTGATGCCGTAGTACCTGCAACTGAAGACGACATAGACCTTCCCCTGCATCTCGACGGACACGCCCTCTGACCTAGGTTCATGGGATCTGATCAAGGCCCTGAGGCCGTTGGTCTCGAGAAAATCGGAAACCACTTGACGCCCGTAGCGGAATGTACCTGGGCCCCTCAGGTTCGGAGCAAAGCCATCTATGCTATCGTCAGGGTCGTTCCAGAGAATCTCAGCCAGCATGCCAGTCGGACTCGCCACGCCCTTTGGCAGAGCTGCAAGTTGGCGCATCGTCCGTAGGGAGCGCGCGATCCCTCCGTGGATTGCAATGAACTGCTCGTTGACTATTGCCGAGAAAGGAAGCTGGGCAAAAAAGGAAAGAAAGTGGTCATAGATCTGAGGGCCATAACGCCTGCTCACGACGTCATAGAATCCATACCACTTGTTCATCTCCGGCGTCTCGTGATTGCCTCTAAGTAGTATCAGGCGGCCGGGAAGCTCGTTGAGCTTGCGGATGAGAAAGATGAGGTTCTCCAGCTGATAGGGGCCCCTGTCCACGTAGTCGCCAAGGAAGAGAAATGTGCATTCATCATCTAGGTATCTCTCTATCGCGGAGGACGACGAGTAGATGTCGCCGTGAGTATCCCCAACTACAATGACCCTGCCATGGACCCTTACGAGAGAAGGTTGTCGCGCCAGTTTCACGGTGGTCTGCGAAACCATGGCCGTTAGGGCATTCGGCTGCAATTCGTCCAGGTCGACGAGTTCAGTTTTGTCTTTGTCGCTTCCCATCGGCAAGGAGTTCGTCTCGTTTCTTATAAGCCAGACGACCAAACGTTTAAGCCATGAGTTCAGAGGTGCGCGAGCAAGCCTTGTCGTCCCTCATCGCTGAAACTCGGAAGTACTTGCCCATTGTACTCAGGGGGATACTCCTGACCCTGTTCTTCAGCCTATTTTCAAGGTACGAGCAAGGAGCTCCCTATCATCTCCTTCACAACGGACTGCCGCTGCCAACCCTGACGCAGGTGATAGACCCCGTCGCGGGGAGGTTGGTATCTCTTAACCCGAACCCCTTCGGTATCATCTTCGATATTCTGTTCTTCGCAGCCGTCTGGTTGCTCGTCTCAAGGATGTTGTCGGCGATCTTGCAGAGAACTCCGAAGGGATAGGCTTTTTTATACGAACCTCTCGCAGGGAGACGGGATGGAGTTTCTGGGGGGAGTTCCGGTTGAGCTCGATGTCCTGAAGCCATACATTACGTCACAGGAGAAGACCTCCGTCGGACTTCTGCTCAGCTTCAACTGGGACAAGCGGTTCGAGAAGATGTTGATGACAAGCAAGAGGATGTCAATTTCCCTTGAATCGACTCGGCAGTACGTCGCGACCCACACAGTGGTGAAGCGAGAACACATGGATGAATCATGGAAGGGATGTTACCTGAGGCTGCTTGGAATGGCAGCCTCGCTCGAGTGGACGGGGCTCGTGTCAAGGAGACCGGTTTTCAAGACCTCTCCCTCCGTCCAAAAGATCAAGGAAATTCTTCCGCAGATAACGCCAGATGGTTCGCTGGTGGAAAGCCTAAACGCGGATACTCAACTTACTGATCTGATACACAAGGTCAGGCCTGACACGTTCATGGTGGAGCTCTCGTTAAGCACCGAAGGCCTGCCTCTAGGGATTGGGTTGGATTCAGTCCTAAGCTTGCAGAAGGAAATAACGTGGGCAGTTATCGTAGAGCGCTTCGTGACTAGAGGCATAGGGGCTGCAGGACTTGTCATGTCCATCGTCGACATGATAGATCTTGCTATGGGCAACGTTGTTGAGGCCTCGACGAGAGTAAGGGGAGCGCAGTGAGGACTGAAGGATGGGTTGATCGGAACAATCATCAACTCCGCCTCGATAGTCATCGGTTCGCTGTTGGGTGCAGCATTTCGAGGGGGGGTCTCGCCCAACAAGCTTGATGTGGCCCGGATAGGGGTTGGGCTGGTCTCGATTGCCATTGGTGTTAGCATGTTCTCCCTCGACGCTCCAGTACTAACAGTGCTGCTATCCTTGGTCATCGGCTCGGTTCTCGGGGAAGTCATTGATCTGGACGCTAGGCTAGACTCGCTGGGCGGAAAACTCAGAAAAGCCATCAAGGGCGATTCCAACGTTGCTGAGTCTTTCTACGCCTCGACTCTGTTGTTCGTGGTCGGGCCGATGGCCATTCTTGGGCCGCTTCATGAGGCGATCAGTGGAGATCTTTCCATACTCCTCAGCAAGTCCATGCTGGACGGGATAGCTTCTGTGGCAATGTCAGCTTCGTTAGGTTTCGGTGTCATCTTCTCATCGGTCAGCGTGCTGATCTATCAGGGAACGTTCTTCCTCATCGGCATGAGCCTCGGGAAGCTAATGCCCGACTTCGTCATAGCAGCAATTACCTCAACAGGCGGCGTCCTCATACTGGCGATAGGCCTGAACCTCGTTGGCGTCACAAAGCTCCGCGTCGGAAACATGCTGCCCGCAATGATCGTGGCGGCCGCAGCGGCATCGATTGGCGCCTAGTCTTGCTTATATATATAGTCAACTGCTCGCAGCTGAGCTTGGCAGGGCCGCTCGGACCTAGGCCTCATCCTCTAATCTCACTACTGACATTGATTCTGGTCGGAGGGCTGTCGATTGCCACGTGCAATACGGACGGAAGTCAGTACAGATTCGACAACGTTTGGATAAAAGAGTACGACGCCTTCATGATGGTTATACTTCCTCCGCCCTCTGACCTGCAAGTAGATGTGCAGCAGTTGCGGGGCAACAGGCATGTCTTAGTTGTCAGGACAAACGACTCAACGCCAATAGCGGATAGGACGTATTACCTTCCTGCTCCTTACTCGATGGTTCAGTTGGGGGCCGATGGCGATATCTACAATGTCACGATGAGGATCTCCTCACGAGATCGCCTTCAACTCTACTACGGTGCCCTGACATTCCACCCGACCGTGAACTACCCAGGTCAAATGTACTACAGGTACGGCGATGCCTATTTCGTAACTTTCTCTCCCGTGATGAACATACCTGCGGGTAACGTCACGCTGGCAATCTTGCTTCGTTTCACAGAGAGGGAAGGCGACATCACTGGTGGCCTTTTTCCATTTCTTCCATCGATCTCGCTCCCTCCGATAGTGAACATAGCTATCTTCGTGGCGATCACCGCTCTCGTTGCGTATGTTGAATCATTCTTTCTGCTCTCCTCCTACTTCCAGCACAAGGCGTCAGGGCTCACCAACACGAGGAAGGCAATCGCCTTGGGATCGGTAGTCGTGGCCGCTGTTGTGGTGTTGTGGGCTTTCGAGGCATTCGTCGCATAGTTCGTCCTCCCATGAACATCGAGGAGGGATCTTCATCGAGGAAAAAAGGCAACGCTTTTAAGTGGGAAGCCCCAATCCCTCTTCAGTTTCCGGTATTCAACTCATGTCCCAGAGCGAGCCAAGGGAAGAAGAGGAGTTCGAGGCTGAGTGGTGGTTCTCTCGCCCACTGCTCAGGACGATTTTCTACCCCGTTCTGTACCTGACATCTTGGAGGTTTAGACTTTGGGATTTCCTAAGGAAGCCGCCTGAGGTCAGGAAGAAGAAGGTCGAATCCGAGGCTCGTAGGATCACGAGCAAGTACGATTTCCCCAGGGCCAAAATCGAGGAAATCGTGGGAAGGGAGAAGGAGCTGAAGCAGGTGATGCTGAGCGTGCGCTACCATGTCCTGCGCGACGGAGAGGTGAGGAAGGTGGCGACAGCTCCCCCTCCGAAACTCATAGTGATAAAGGGAGGCAGCGGAACAGGCAAGACCTTCTTTGCCGAGGGCATCATGAGGTGGGCCTTCGAGGAGGGACTCTCCTACGGGCTGCTCGTTAACTACAGCTCACTGAAACCAGAACAGGTCTACACCATGTGGTATGGCCAGAGCGCTGCCAGGCTCAGCGGCTTCTTTGAATCCTCGTTCATGAGGCCAAGTGTGATCTTGGTCGATGAGTTCCAAGCATTCGGAAGAAAGATCAGCGCTTCGACGGAGGTCGGGATGGAAGAGACTAGGGTGCAGACGGTGTTCCTTGAGAAGATAGACGAGTTGCTCAAGAGACCGTACCGTACAGTGTTATTCATCTCAACCACCGAGTACGAGACTCTACTTGAGCCCATCAAGAGAAGGGGCGTCATCGGGACGATCGACCTTGATGTCGGTCTCTCAAAGGAAACGCTCGTGAAGATTGCCACAAAGGAGTGCCAGAGACACAGGATCAGCATCGATCCGAGGATGATAGTGGACACCTTAGAGGATGTCTTGAGGTCGATGGGTGGATCTGTTTTGACGCCCGCCGACATAGTCAACGCGTTCAGCATGGTCGTCCAAACAAAGATGCAAGCTCTCGCCGACTCGCTCGCAGAAGGAACAGCATCGGCTTCCCCGCAACAGGTGAGCTCATCCATTTCCTTGGACGACTTTAGGGCAGCCGCGCGTTCGCTGAAGTCCTATGCGGAGCAGGAAAGAACGGAGGCAGCCAAGAGAGCTGCCATGAGGGTTAGGCCGAGAGAGACCTACAAGGACGTCGGAGGGCTTAAGGGTGTGAAGGAGGAGGTGATAAAGGAGCTGTCCATAGCTCTCAATCCCGATCTGGCAATCAAGGCAAGGTACGTCCCGCCCAAGGGTTTTGTCTTCCACGGCCCGCCGGGAACCGGAAAAACCCTGCTTGCCAAGGCAATAGCTCAGGAGAACAAGGGATGGTTCTACGGAATAAACGGACCATCGATAATTCAAGGAATGTACGGCGACCCGGAAAGGACCATCAGAAACATATTTGAGGACGCCAGGAAGAACGCCCCAGCGCTCGTCTTTTTCGACGAGATAGATTCAATCGCACCTAGGAGAGGTTCGGCGGATCCTGTGATTGACAGGGTAACCAGCCAGCTCCTAACCGAGATTGACGGGTTCGTGCCGTTGTCCGGGGTAGTGGTGATAGCAAGCACTAACAGACTTGAAGCCCTTGACCCCGCCCTACTCGAAAGGTTTACTCACCGCTTCGAGCTGACCTATCCGAAGGACGTTGACGAGAAGATCGACATCATCAAGATACATTTGAGCAAGTACATGGATGTGTCAGCCCCAGAGGTTTCCCCTGGGTCGATCCTCGGCGTGTTCGGCGGGAAGGTGATGAGCCCCAGGCGCATCGCGGATGTCATAAACGAGGCCAATAGGATGCGCGCCAAGGAACTCGACGGGTCTCGAGCGCTGCTCCGCGCGAGGGAAGAGGGCGAAGAGAAGCTGACTGAAGTCAGGTCCATATACTCACAGGAGGAGACCCGGCTCGGAGAAATACTCAACGTTCCCAAGGACTCAAGGGACTTCTTTGAAGCGATATCAGGAATCTCGCCTGAGAATTACCCGTTGAAGCTCTACCACTTCGTTAAGGCCTTGGAGGCATCAGTTGAGGAGTCCGCTGAGGAGGCCAGAAAGATGATCGAGAGCACCGTGAGGCTCGAAGTCCCGGAGGTAGGAAAAGTCTACGGTCTGGTCGCCTTCGGCGAAGGCGGGGCGACAAAGGGCGTCGTGGCTGCGGTCGAGGTTTTGGCCAATAGACGAGGATCAGGAAAGGTGAAGGTTCTCGGAAGCGAGGTTGGCGAAAGCGTCCAAGCGAGCGCTGAAGACGCCTTCGTCTTCTTGAACTCGGTCACGGGCTGGAAGTTCAGGAACTGGGACTTCTACGTTGAGCTGGTTACCCCCGCGAAGGGGCTTGAAAGGATCCCCTCAGGCATAGGGATAACATCTCCTCCCGTCTCAGGTCCGTCGGCTGGCTTGGCGATCTCCATGGCCATGATATCAGCTGTACTCGGACTCAAAACGGACCCCTCAACCGTTGCCACAGGAGCAATAACGGCAAAGGGAGAGGTCTGGCCTGTAGGCGGGCTCGACTACAGGGGCATGGGCAAAGTGGAGGCTGCGCTAACGGACCGCTTCGCCAAGAAGCTGTTGCTTCCGAAGTACAATCTGGATAAGCTGTCTGATGGCGGCGGGATGGAGCCGCTCTCAAGGGCGGGCGTATCGGTAGTAGGAGTGGAGGACGTATTGAGTGCGGCCGTCCAGGGGCTCATTGGGTTGCGCAACAAGGATCAGCTAGTGCGCCTACTCAACTCCGAAGGCCTGCGGAGTCCGAGGAAGTAGTGTTCCCCACGGCGTTCTGGCCCAGCGGCTGCCAAACTGTTTTCCCCCCTCGCACTTGAACTTGGTACCCAGTGCTCGTTTGATCGACAAACCCCCGGCTCAGGCCCAGTGAAAGGAACCATTATAACTGACCGAACTTGACTCGCGGGAGTGTGGTCTTGACACGCCCAATCTTGGTATCTCTCTCCTATGTTCGACGCCTACTGATTTTTGCCATCCTAGCCGCTCCACTGATGCTTCCGTGCTTCGAGGTCGCGATGAAGCCAGGCATCTCGCATCCCCCTTCATTGAGCTCAGATGCAACGGTCGACGTGTCCATCTTGATGAAGAGCGAGATGGATCTGGTTTCACTTGCGAGCTTGAGAAGGTACGGCAGGATGATGACTGTATTCGGACGCGTCGTGACCATGAGAACGACCTTGTGGGGTCTTCAATTGATCAGGATGGTGGCCAACGTTCAAGTGGTCTCCCAAAGCCAGCCACTGAAACTGTCACTGGACACCACAGTGCTTGAGGTCGGCGCCAGAGATGTGTGGATTGGGCTGAACGATTCGAAAGGAACGCCCGTGACGGGTGCAGGCGTAATAGTGGGCTTTATCGATACTGGGATCGATCCATACCATGAGGACTTCTACCTCGACAACGGCTCGTCCAAGATCTTGTTCATCTGGGACCAGCTTGGGGGTCGTCCGTCGTCTCATCCCTTTGGTTACGGTGTCGAGTTCACAAGACAGGACATAGAGGGGCGCCTGGCCAAGACAAATGATACCGAGGGTCATGGCACACATGTCGCGGCCATCGCAGCCAGCAGTGGAAGGTCGTCGGAGGGCACGTACACCGGGGTCGCGCCTGGAGCTTGGCTGATAATAGTGAAGGCGGGAGGGCGGTCCTGGATATGCCCTGAGCTCTGGATGTTCAACGACACTGATATCATAAGCGGCATCAGCTACTTGATCGACAAGGCTTCCTCATTGAACATGCGCATTGTGATCAACCTCAGCCTTGGGTCCAACATCGGATCCCATGACGGTACGTCTCCCCTTGAAGTAGCGCTGGAAGAGGCCGTAGAGAGGGGGGCCGTCGTAGTGACATCAGCAGGCAACTCTGCGGACGAGAGTATCCACGCTGAGGGGCGATTTTCCCCGGGAAAGCAGATTGCCCTCAAATGGACCGTACCCGATAGAACCGTAGCTTCCATCGTTGACCTGTGGCACGGGCCCCGCGACTCAGCTGAGGTGACGCTGGTCCTGCCCTCCGGCAATACCGTGCGGGGACCCACTGGCGACCAAGGGGTCAATACGCCTGACGGAGCGGTCCAGATAATCTCCCAGGAATCTGAGAAGGGGAAAGGGTATCTGATCCAGGTGATAGCCGAAGGCGGCAGGATTCCCGCAGGACGCTACTCACTCCTCATCAACCCGGTGTACGTTGACTCCACCGGCGAATGGGACGCTTGGGTGGATGATATCTCTCCTGACCCTTACGAAATCTCCGAATTCGAGCGGGGCGATAACTACTCGATAACACAGTCCGAGACAGTGGGAGTACCGGGCACATCTGAGTCGACCATCACCGTGGGCGCATACTCGGGAAGGAGGTCCGCGGTGGGGAACCCGCCCGGTGAGGTCTGTGCCTTCAGCGGGAGAGGCCCAACTAGGGACGGGAGGACAAAACCTGACTTGGTCGCCCCAGGTCTGTTCGTGATCGCTGCCAAGTCCTCCGAGGCCGGGGGCCTAGACCCCTACTCAGTGGACGAGGAGCATGTGCAGCTGTCGGGGACGAGCATGAGCGCGCCGCACGTTGCGGGCGCCGTAGCTCTCTTGCTCCAGTACGATCCCTCAATACCGTCATCGTCGGTACGCGACATTCTGAGATCTTCGGCTCGCCTCGATGCCAACACGGGACAGATAGACAAGGGTGTTGGCGACTTCAGCTGGGGATGGGGGAAGCTCGATGCCAGGCTCGCGCTCTCCATGGTTAAGGTCAATGTAGCAGTTCAGGGAATACCGCGCTACATTCAAGTCCAAGTGAGTGTGGACGGTCGGACCAAAGCGACAATCGCGGGCTCCGGTTCAGTAACCCTCTACTTGGAGGGAGGAATCGAGCACTCAGTGTCAGTACCGAGCGTCACCGGAGGGCCGTGGACAAGATATAGCACACCGATCCACGAGGTGTTGATCGATTTCCATGCCAACCTTTCTTTCCCGTATGTGGCGGAATACTACGTTAGCATCGTGACTCAATATGGGACTAGCAATCAATCCGGTTGGTACATTCAAGGAACGGCCGTGCAGTTGATGGTTCAGCCGACAGAAGTCCGTCTGGCAGAAGGCCATCGCGCGGCCCTCAAGGGCTGGAACGCTTCGGTGCCCGTTATCGTGAACGGGCCGATGGTGATAGGGGCCATCTGGGTCGAGCAATTCATGGTCGAGGTGAGGAGCGTCAGAGGAAACCCGACCGGCCGCGGCTGGTATGACGAGGGAGCGAGCCTTGCCGTCAGTTCAGAGGAGTACATTCCCGCTGAAGGGATCATGGGCTTGCTTGGACTAAGGTACGTCCTACGAGGCTGGGAGGTGGATGGAATGGCCGTGATTGATGCATCGAGCGTTGCTGTTCATTCACCCTTGGTCGTTGTCCCGGTCTATGAGCTGGACTACTCAGTCACGCTCTCCTATGGCTTGATACTGCTCGTGGCGATCGCCACTGCAGTAGTCGTCTTGAAAGGATCGAGCCGTTTCAAAAGGCCGCATGAGTGGCCCCCGCCGCCAGGTAATGAGCGATCGTGATCACAGAATGGCTCAACGTTGCACAGCGAACCCGTCGGTGATGCGTGGCTTCACATCGCGCAGTCTGTAAGAGGACAAACGTTTATATGAAGACAGAGAACCCCGCGAGTCGGCAAGGGGTGCTGGTGCTCCAGCTGAGAGGATGCCGATGAGGTGTCGACCCTCAATACCTGATCCGGACAATGCCGGCGTAGGGATGCCCGACGCGACATTCTCTCTCGTTTGAACACGGTCGCCCCGCGCCATGAGGCGAGATAACGATGAGGATGGGTCGCAGGTCAGCCGCACTCGCTGCGCTCCTATTGCTATTCGCAGGTTCCGTGGTCTACCTCGTGTTCTGGCGACCTCAGCTCGAGAGCACCTTGATCATATACGGGCCAAGGGGGATAAGGGGGCTAGCTACAGCACTTGTCAGGGAGTTCACAAGGAGGTACAACGTCAACGCTACCTTCGTACACTATGACATGGGTTCAATACAGATAGCTGACAAGCTGATCTCAGAGAAGAACGATCCCGTGGCAGATGTGATAATCGGGGTTCCGGAGTTCTACGCTAGGCAACTCATTGACTCCGGCGTCCTTGAGGTTTTCATCCCAGCGAACCTTAGCCTGATCCCCGAAAGCGAGAGATGGGACAACACGAATCATGTGCTTCCAATGGACAAAGGATACGTGCTCCTGACATACAATGAGACCATCATAACCCAAAGGTCCCTGCAGATCCCGAGGACTCTGGACGATTTGACAAGACCTGAGTACAAAGATCTCGTCTTCTATCAAGATCCCACATCCAGCGGAACCGGGCTCTCATTTTTGGTTTGGGTCTTGTCCGTTAAGGGAACAGAGGATGGGTTCTCCTTCCTGAGGCAGGTCGAGAGGAACGTCAGGCTGCACCCCTCTGGGTGGACAACTTCGATCGCCGCCCTGAGAAGGGGCGAGGTCGCAATCGGGTCGATGTTCAACACGGACGTCGAGTACGAGGAGGTGCCCAACCTCAAGTCAACGGCGACCGAGGGGTTCGTCTACAGGGAGGGTGTGGCTCTTGTGAAGGGAGCCAAACATCCGGAGGTTGCAAAGAAGTTCATTGAGTTCACGCTGAGCACCGAGGGACAGAACCTCGTCCCTCCCAACGGCTACATGTACCCGGTCAACCCCAGGGCCTCCGCGTCCTTCTTGGGCGACGCCCCCAAGCCGGAGAGGGAGGTCACGTTCAATCCAGCTATCGCTGGGGATGTCACAGAGTGGCTTGACAGATGGCGCAGAGAGGTAAAGGCTGGCTAGACCTGGGGCTAGGTTGTCTGCCCCTATCAGCCTTCTTCGCCTTCTTCTATGGCATTCCTGTGGCTTACCTCATGCTGTCGCTTGACCTGTCGGAGCTGGTTCAATCAGTTGGCGACCCGTACGTTATCAAGTTGACCGTGGACACAGCGATCCAAGCCCTAGCATCAACGATACCCTCAGTGATCCTTGCCATCCCTCTGGCGTACTTCTTCTCAGAGTTCTCCTTCAAAGGATCCGGGATACTGAGGAACCTGCTCTTGACACCATTCTTCATACCAGCGTTCGCTGTCACGGAAGGGATAATCATCATGCTGGGCGAGAGGGGGTTAGTTAACCAAGTGCTCGCTGCCCTGCTGGGCAAGCCCCCACCCGTCCTCAGTGTCCTGTATTCGATGGAGGCCGTCATCTTGGTGCACATCTTCTACTACTTGCCCCTCGCAGTGGTCATACTTGGGGAGGGTCTGTCGAGCGTGAATCAAGAGCTCCTAGACGCGGCCAAGGTATCTGGGGCCGGCTGGTTCCTGACCTTCAAGACGATCTACTTCAATCACCTGCTTCCGTTTGTGGCTGCCTCGTCATTGCTGATCTTCGCGTTCTCCTTCATAACCTATTCCACTCCGATTCTGATAGGCGGTCGGTTCAGCACGCTTGAGGTCGAGATCTACTCGACGAGGACGAAATCGATCTCCTCCTCTTTGGCCCTCATCCAGCTCCTCATAACGTCGATCGTCTCAGGTACAATAATGCTCCTTAGGGAAAGGCTGTACAAGCGAGGCGCAACGGTAGGGCAAAAGAGAAGACCCAGAAGGCTGTCGTTTTCTACCGCGTGCGAGAAGGCTCTCCTTGTTTTCGCCACAGTGATCATGGCGGTCGAACTCTTTCCTGTGTATCTAGTAATGGCGCAGTCGGTGTCGACCTCAGCGGTCGTCCTCTTCCCAAGCACTTTCTCTCTTGAGAACTTCAGCGCCCTGCTGGCCGCGGAGTTCGGCTTCGGCATGCGCTTCTCAGACGTTCTCCTTCAGAGCCTATCAATAGCCACGGTCGTTTCCCTCGTATCGATCTGCATCTCGATCTTCATAGTTTGGCAGAGCTTCGAGGGCGAATCGTTCAGAAGGGTCACGAGCTGGCTCCTGTCTCTGCCTCTTTCGGTTTCTAGGTCTTCGTTGGCGCTCGGCATAATGCTAGCATACGGGTTCGGCCTCCTTAGGCTCTATGGAAGCTGGCTCCTCATGGTCGTGGGCCATGTCGCCATAATCGTTCCATTGACGGCCAGGATAATAGAGGCTTCGTGGTTCAGGATAAGTTCGGATATCAAAGACGCCGCTGAGCTGTCCGGAGCGAGCAGACTGTTCAGGCTCACCAGGATTGAGCTACCCATCATCGCCCCGGCGGTGGCGGCCTCGTTCCTGCTTGCCTTCTCATCTTCGATAAGTGAGTTCACCTTCTCGAACTTCTTCAGCACGTTCAACCTGATGACCCTCCCAATCTCCGTTGCGGTACTGCTTGACATAAGGAGATTGGATCTCGCCGCGGCGCTAAACGGCGTGATCATTGTGATCGTGATGGCAGCAGAGGCGATCAGTTCGATGGCGTCTGAAGATGCAATGAGGGTGATCTGATGGAGCTGGAATTGCAGGGAGTCAACAAGCGCTACGGCGAAACGAGGGCCATGGATGACGTATCCTTCAAGCTTGCCTCGGGCAGGATATTGGCATTGCTCGGCCCGAGCGGCTGTGGCAAGACCACCACCCTTAAGGTGATCGCAGGCTTGATCCCCCCCGATTCGGGCAAAGTGCTGTTTGATGGGCAGGACGTCACGGAGCTGAGCCCCGCGGATAGGAACATTGGAATGGTCTTCCAGAACCTTGCGCTGTTCCCGAACCTAACTGCAGAAGAGAACGTGGCCTTCCCGCTGGAAGCAAGAGAAGAGAGCGTCTCGTCGGTTGAGTCAAGAGTCAGAGACGCCATTCGGATGGTTGAACTCGAAGGGCTCCAACGCAGGTATCCGCATCAGCTCAGCGGCGGACAGCAACAACGTGTCGCCATAGCTAGGGCCATATCCGCGGACGCTCATCTACTCCTGCTCGATGAGCCCCTCGCTTCGTTGGACCCCAACCTCAAGACAGAGATATCCGATGTCATAGGGAAGGTGCAGAGAGAGCTTGGCGTGACAACCGTCTATGTCACCCACGACCAGATCGAAGCGGTGCTGATGAGCGACTTCTTGGCAATCATGTTCGAGGGTAAGCTCGATGCGATCGGAAGGACTCAGGACCTCCACGAGTCCCCGCCTACTGAGAGATCTGCAAGTTTCCTGGGGGCAACCAACGTCATGAAATGCTTCGTCGAGCGGGTCACTGTCAATCGGATCCTCATCTCCGTGGACGGAAAAGAGGCCAAGGTGGTGAGGCCGAAGTGGTGGGACCCGAGGTATGGCAAGGCAAGGCTCCTCTTCAGGCCTGAAGGCGCGAGAGTCGTTAAGCCGAATTCGGGCTTGACTCGGGGGACGTTGGTCAGCACAATGTACGCGGGCCTGAACCTAATCGCCAAGGTCCAGACTGCCCACGGTCAGATAGAATGCAGAGGCAACTCATCAAAGTCTTATCATGCTCTATCAGACAGGGTGGGCAGGGAAGTCGGCGTAAGGGTAGATCTAGGAAGGGCCATTGTTTTCTAGCATCGCTGTCTGCCCGTGACCCTCGTGTCCAAAGGCGACCGGCCCTCAAGAGGATGATGATAGCTTTTTAGGTGCCAGATTCGAGCGATGTAACCACTGGAGCAGGGGTTCTGATGCAGTCTGCCCTGTTAAGAATGGCAGGATACGTCAAGAAATACTGGCCTCACGTGCTTGTGTCGGGAGGTTCGATACTGACAATATCAGCTACCGAGGGAGCCTCCCCATACGTAACGAAGATGGTCATAGATGTCGCGACCTCATCGGGTCCCCTGGACTGGATAGTACTCCTCGTCGCAGTCCTTATCGGCTTGGCGCTGCTTCGCGGCATCGCTAGGTTCATAACCATGTACGTTGACAACTACGTCAGCAACAAGGTCGCGTTTGATATCAGGGCGGACCTCTTCAGATGCCTTCAATTCCAGTCGTTTGCCTTCTACGACAAGGCAAGGACGGGCCAGCTGATCTCGCGCCTGACCAGTGACGTGAACGAAATATCGCGCTTCTTGGGTTGGATGGTTCCCTTTTTCTTCATCAACCTGACGACATTCCTCTTCTCCATCTTCATGATGTTCAGCCTTAGCGCCGGATTGTCATCCATCGCCCTCCTGAGCGTACCTGCGATTGTCTTGGTAGCGGTCAAATTCTCATCGGCGATCGGTCCGATTCACTTGGATATCAGGAAGGTCGTCGGGCAGCTAACGTCCGTCGTTCAGGAGAACCTGATCGGCGTCAAGACTGTCAGGTCACTGGCCTCAGAGCCCAAGGAGATGTGGAAATTCGATGCGGTTGCCAACGGCCTCTTCGATCTCTCGATCATGGCTGACAGGCTGCGTGGCCTGTTCTTGCCACTCACGTCGTTGATACTTGGCGTCAGCGTAGCTGCGTTCCTTTGGTTCGGCGGACAGGAGGTCATCTCCGGAGCGATAACTATCGGCACTTTGGTAGCGCTCGTGACGTACTTGTCGATGGTCGCTGGCCCCATAAGGATGCTCGGCTTCATGCTTGAGCAATCGAGGCGAGCTGTGGCAGGAGCAACGAGAATCTTCGAGATAATGGACACGCAAGCTGCGGTGACGGAGAGACCGAACTCGATAGAGCTCAAGAGCTCAAGGGGCGAGGTTGCGTTCGAGGACGTCAGCTTCAGTTACGCTGGTCAGCCCGCGGTCGACGGCCTCAACTTGATCGTGAAGCCTGGAGAGAAGATAGCCATTGTCGGAAGAACGGGATCCGGCAAGACGACGGTCCTCAACCTCATTCCCCGATTCTACGATGTGACATCAGGTAGGGTGACCATCGACGGGACGGACATCAGAGACCTCAAGATAGCATCCTTGAGGAGGCTCATCGGCGTGGTTCCTCAGGAACCTTTCATATTCCCGACCACCATGAGGGACAACATCACGTTGGGTGACGAGTCCCACTCAGACGAACAGGTCGTGGAAGCTTCCAAGGCAGCGATGATATACGACTTCATCTCCTCTCTTCCGAAGGAGTTCGACACACCAGTGGGGGAGATGGGTGTCACCCTCTCGGGGGGCCAGAGGCAAAGGATCTCGATTGCGAGGGCCATAGTGAAGGACCCCCGCATAGTTCTCTTGGACGACTCAACCTCAAGCGTAGATGTCGCAACCGAGAAAGAGATAGAGGTCGCACTGAAAACCCTGTTGAAGGGCAGAACGACCTTCATAATCACGCACAGGCTTGCGACCGCCAGCCGAGCCGACAGAGTGGTGGTGATGGATAAGGGGAAGGTTGCTGCGGTCGGGAGGCACGAGGATCTACTCAGGAACTCTCAGCTCTACAGGGAGCTGTTCTCCGATCAGATGGGGGAGTTGGCGTTCGGCGAGGTGAGTGAGTAGAATTGGGAATGTGGATGATAAGGCCCGGGGAGGATGAGGTCGAAAGGAGGCTTCCCGACCGTCTGCTTGTCCCGAAGATGCTCAGGTTCGCCGCCCCCTACAAGGGGCGGATGGCCCTTGCGGTATTGCTCACTGTGATCGGGGCGATCCTTGGGGCCGCGGGGCCGTTCGTTCTCGGGCAGGCGATCAACGAGTTCATGGCGAATAAGGACGTTCAAGGTCTGGCATTGGCGTCAGCCCTGTTCGCGGGGATTCAGATCGCGGACTGGGCCAGCGGCTCGTTACGGATGTACATCACGGCTTGGCTCGGCGACAGAGTGATCACTGACCTTAGAAGGATGATGTTTGAGAACCTGCAGAGGCTCTCCCTATCGTACTTCAGGAGGCGTCAGGTTGGGTGGCTAATATCGAGAGTGATGTCAGATGTCAACACGGTTAACATGGTCGTGACCTCGGGCCTGTTGACTTCACTTAATGACTTGATGCTGATGACGGCGATGATCCTAGTCATGTTCCTACTCAACTTCTGGCTCGCACTGGTGGCGCTCTCTCTGGTTCCCTTCATTGTTGCGGCGACATGGCTGTTCTCATCAAAGGCGAGGGTCTCATTCAGGGACAGAATAAAGAAGGAAGCTTCCGTCTCGTCTGAAATAGAGCAGTCCATAACCGGCATCAGGGTCATACAGGCGTTCGGGAGGGAGGAGGAGGCCCAGAGATCTTTCGAGAGAGTCAGCGGGGAATACGTGAACGCTTCACTCTCAGCCGCCAGGGTAACTTCGGGTTTCCGTCCGGTCGTCGAGGTGCTGGAGGTGCTGGACACGGCCTTGCTTCTAGTAGTGGGAGGAGCCTGGGTTGCCTCGGGAAGCCTGATGGTAGGGACGTTGGTGACGTTCATGGCGTACGTGACCAGGTTCTTCTGGCCTGTGAGGGAGATAACGATGCTCTACAACAATCTGCAGGAAGCACTGGCAGCCTCGGAGCGGATATTGGAAGTGATAGAGACCAAACCGGAGATCGAGGACTCGCCGGATGCGGTGGACGCGCCCGACCAGATCAAGAGCATAGTATTGGATAACGTCAGTTTCGAGTACGAGAAGGGTGTTACAGTCCTCGATGAGATCAGCTTGAGAGCGACAGCCGGTGAGATGGTCGCCATCGTTGGTCCCACGGGTGCCGGGAAGACAACCTTGGCATCGTTGCTTGTCAAGTTCTACTTGCCCACCAAAGGTAGGATTACAATCAACGATTTGGATGTCTCCAAGATCAGGAAGGAATCCCTGCGCAGAAGGGTGATGATGGTTCCCCAGGAGCCTTTCCTTTTCTCTGGGACCGTGCTGGACAACATGCGCTACGCGAGCCCAACTGCATCAGAGGAGGATATTGTGGCAGCTGCCAAAGCCTTGGGCATGGACGAGAAAATGAGGAGTCTTGAATCTGGGTACAACACTGAGGTCATAGAGGGAGGGCTCGGACTCTCCACTGGAGAGAAACAGCTTATCTCGATAGCGCGGGCGTTCCTCGCGAACCCTTCTGTCCTAGTGCTCGATGAAGCCATGTCGAGCGTCGACCCGAGCTCTGAACATGTAGTAAGATCAGCCATGCGAAGGCTGATGAAAGGAAGAACCGTGATAGTCATCGCTCACAGGCTCTCGACCGTAGCCGCGGCAGATAGGATAGTGGTGATGGACGGAGGCAGAGTAGTGCAGGAAGGTGATCACGAAGAGCTGATGAGGCAGGGCGGCCTTTACAGGGAGCTGCACGAGAAGATGGCAACTGCGGAAAGCCAAGCCGTGCCGGTCCCAGAATCGCAGAGATCTTAGCGCCCGGGAGGATCCACTAGGTCGGGTCTGTCAGGTTAGGTACTGCTCTAGGTTCCCCTAAACGTTTGCGACATCTAGGCACCATCAGCGAAGACCGAGACTTCGGTGACCCATCCTCGTATAGTGTTCCTGATGGCTTCCATTCTGCCGATATGCGCCTCGACCGAAGTTCTTGTGCTTTGGCCGATCCGCCCGCCTTCCGTTCAAGACCGAAGACCTTCAAGGCGTCCGGTGGGCTAATAGTCGTCGATTGATGCATCTGCCGAAGGCGCGTCGCTCACTTGACGGTCAGTTTAAATCGACGGTGAATCGGTAACGGTCCGACGCTGGCCTTGAGCCTCTCATCCGGGCTAAGAGTGCATGCCTCCAGATTCATTGCGAGCGCGGACGCCCTTCCGGTCTTTGTTCTGCTTCTGGCTAACGGCCTTGCTGTCCTCTGGCCGCTTCTGCCCGGAGGATACTTGGTGAACGGAGACCACCCTTGCAGGTTCGCAGAGGCGTGGTACATGGCAGACTTCCTTCTTCTGGGTCAGCACAACCCCTTCGGATGGAATCCATATCTTCAAACGGGCCTGCCGATGTTCACCTTCGGCCCCACGTTCCTCCCAATCCTCATGACCTCCTTGGTCAAGCTCGCTCTGTTCTTGCCCCAGGAGTTGGCATACAACTTGGTCTTCGTGTTCTCCTATCTTCTCTATTCCGTCGCAGCGTATCTCTTTGCTAGGTCACTGGGAATGGGCACATTCAGCTCTTTTTGCTTCTCATTTATGTTGTGCTTCACCTTCACGCCCTTCCCGACCTACATATACTTCAGCTTGCCCAACGCAGCTCTGATAGTTGGGGTTTGGCCATATGCGCTTGGCGTGGCTCTCGCCTTTCTCGCCAACCACAGGTTCATCTCTCTGACGAACGGGTCGGGGGCAAGGTCGCTGCTTGAGTACTCCTCCCTGGCCGCGCTGACTGGGCTCTCGAACGTTCTTGCTACGTTCGGGCTCGGGTTCATGTCCTTAGCCTTCGTCACCTCAGACTTGCTGAAGAAGAGGGACCTGAGACGGAGCGCCAGGCTGCTTGGATACGTGACCTTGGCCGCTGCGTTGGGTCTGACCCTATCGTCGTTCTACTTGGCGTTGCCGTTCATCTACGGCGACCAATACTACAAGTTGTGGTCGGAGCCTCTGGACCCCTCAACGAGATCGGTCGTGCTCGTCGCTCCCCTCGTGATGCCATGGTTCGAGACCTACGCAAGCAGGCCGGGCGGATGGTTCTTGGAATCAATGTACTTGCAGTCGTACGTTACCACGTGGGCTTTGGGCCTAGTGGGAGTCGGAGCATCTTTAATCCTTTGGAGGTCGGACGGTCTCTTCTTCATCTTCTTGGCGCTCGCATCTCTGTTCGGCGCGGCTGGCGGTCTGGGATCCTTTGTCCCACAGTATCTCAGGTTCTTTGACTTCACCCGGATCGCTTGGATCGGGCTCGCGTGCGTAGCCATCGACTGCGCAGTTCGACTGATCTCGAAGAAATCCAAGTTGTTGGCGCCTCTCGCGGGAGCAGCTCTCCTCGCGGTGGCGTTCGTCCCGCAGGCAAGCGACTCGGCGACCTACCTCTGGCTCGCAAGGAGCAGGGACTCCGGTGGCCCCTTGGTGGACGCTGGGGCTGCGATCAGATGGCTTGCGGATAGCTCCGATCCCTCGGGGGCAGTCTATATCGAGGATACCACCTTCTGGGACAACCCAGCTGAACCGATGAATCAACTCTGGTTCGGGCATGCCTTCGGCGCAGCCTTCATGGAGCTCGGACCGAGAAGGGTCTTCGGCGGATTCTATGGATTCTGGTTCAAGCCCTACTGGAACAGCTGGTGGGACATAAACTGGGGGGCCTATGCGGGAAATTCTCAGGATCTTAGGGCCCTGTTCGCCAAGTACGATGTAAGGTACGCACTTGCGTTCACTAACGCATTGAAGGAGAAGCTCTCTGACCCCGCGTATTTCTCGAAGGTCTTCGAGTCCGGGGATTTCGCTGTCTATGAGGTAAGGGACTTCTCAGAGGCCTTCGCCTACTCTTTATCTGGGCGCCCAGTAGAAACGATCGAGCTGAAGCCTGACCTGATGAGGTTCAGGATCACAGGTGCCCAGCCACGGGACGCGCTTGTGGTCAAGATGGGGTACATGCCGCACTGGATAGCAAGTGCCGAGGGCTCACCCCTAGATTGCAGCCCCTATGACGCAGCGTTCATGATGGTATCCTTGCCCGAGGGTGACCATGAAGTAACGCTGATCTATCAACCGCTCCTCATGGACCACGCGCTTAGGTTGTTGGCTCTGCTCGGGTGGTGTGTCGTCGCGCTCCTATGTTTATTCAAGCCTCGTGCAACATTGCCGTTCTGAAGATCATGGGGACAGACCGTGACCCAAGCGAGGGACATTCCACCTAGTCGAGTCCAAGCTAAGTGGCGCGTCTTCCGGCTTCGCGTGAAATCTGATAGTCGGTTGCTGATTGTCGACGACGCCACTGGTTGCATCTGAGCGCAGGCCCCCAACGTGAAGACATGCTGCAGGATAAAGGAATATTAGGCAGCATTGACGGCGAAGCCGAAATTCGAGTGTCTGAAGGAGAGAAACTGGCAGACCTTGACGCCGCGACTCTTGACCCTTCCTCGATCTACACGAGCATCGCACTGACGATACTGTCCGAAGCCTCAGGGCTGAAGAGGGTCCTGATCCCCTTACAGGTGGTCGAGGAGTTCGAGGATCGGGCCAAGCACGGTGACGAGCTCGGTTTGAAAGGGCTGAGACGGGTCTCTGACGAATGCGCGGTCAGGGGCATCGAGGTGTCCTTCGAGCCCGGCCAGATCAGAGCGGGTGACGCTCGCGAGGCCGCGCGCGAACTAGCCCGCGTCACGGGAGCTACATTAGTTACATGTGACCCCTTAAGCGCTCGGTCTGCAGAGGCGATGGGCCTAAGAGTCGCCTACAGAAGGCCCGCTGGGGCGCTCAGCTTGGACACATTCTTCACCGGAGATGTCATGTCAGTCCACCTCAAGGAAGGGGTCGTGCCGAGGATCAAGAAGGGGGCTCCTGGCAGGTGGACCTTCGAGGAGGTCGGAGGTGACCCGATCGCCCGGGAGGAACTCGAGTCGCTTGTGCTTGAGATAATGGCAGCCGTTCAGTCATCTCAAGACGGCTCGGCGTTCGTCGAGATCGACAAGCCGGGCTCCACGATCGTTCAACTCGGCGATCGCAGGATAGTGATAGCGAGGCCGCCGTTTTCTGATGGGATGGAGATAACTGCCGTGAGGCCCGTTATCAGAAAGTCGATCGAGGATTACAGGTTGTCAGGTGACGTGCTCTCAAGGATAGGCACGAGGGCGGAGGGAATCCTGATCGCTGGTTCACCAGGAATGGGTAAGTCGACGTTCGCTCAAGCTCTCGCTGAGTTCTACAAGTCAAAGGACAAGGTGGTAAAGACCGTCGAGAGCCCGAGAGATCTTCAGCTGCCTCCCGACATAACCCAGTACTCGAAGACCATGGCAACCCCGAGCGAAATCCACGACGTGTTGCTGCTTGGTCGTCCCGACTACACGATCTTTGACGAGCTCAGGTCCGATTCGGATTTCGAGCTCTTCATCGACCTCAGGCTAGCAGGAATAGGAATGGTTGGCGTGGTACATGCGACATCCGCCATAGATGCCGTCCAGCGTTTCGTTCACAGGGTCGACTTAGGACTCGTTCCGTCCATAATCGACACCATCCTGTTCATCGACGGAGGCGAGATTGTGTCAGCTCACGTCCTAGAGACAGAGGTCAAGATCCCCATCGGACTTGCGAGGCCTGATCTGGCAAGGCCAACCGTAATCATGAGGAACCTCATGACTGGCAGGCCTGAGTACGAACTCTACGTCTTCGGCGAGAAGACATTCGTCGTGCCTGTCGGCAAGAGGAAGAGCCCGAAGGAGCAAGCCGTCAGAGCAGCAGTCGAGGAGGCCTTGGGGGGCAAGTCGAGAAACTACACGATTGACGTGTCCGAGAAGAAGATCAAAGTAGGGGTGCCGGCCCATGACATCAGGGGCTTTACTAGGAAGACTCAAAAGAACCTTTTCAAGGTCGGCAGGAAGTTCGGCTTGGCCATCGAAGTCGAGCCGGTGCGAGAATACGACGAAAGGACATAGCCGACAGATGCTCAACTGACTTTTGCCAAAGCGAGTACCCAAGACATATCTTGCTCCGATTCCAGAGGGCATCGGATAGCGCGAGAGTCTGTTGCGCAATGAGTTGCTTGACCAAAGTCCTCGATGGCACCCCGTGTAACCTTAAATTGGCATTTCTGGGACTCATTTTGGAGCTACGTCATGCTAAAGGAGAAGATCTGGGGGGTCGGCCTCATCGCCATTTCCGTCCTCGGCATCCTTGCCTATTTCGGGATGCTTATGAGCGGCCTGACTCAGATGGCGGTTCTATTGGTATCGACATTAGTCGTCATCTCATTCTTCACTTTGGTCGCGTGGGTCGGCTACACCATATTGACGACCCACTGGCCGGAGTCGTGACCCGATTTGACAAAACCCAAGCTGGTCATACTCGCAGGGGGGCTAGGAAAGAGGCTCAGACCGTTCACTCTCTTTCTCCCCAAGCCGATGCTTCCGATTGGCGATAAACCGATCCTCAGCCACATCATCGATTGGGCCGCAAAGGAAGGCATAACCGATGTCATAATCGCTACGGCCTATCTCGGGAAGATCATCGAGGACTACTTCAACGACGGCTCAGATCAAGGAGTAAAGATAACTTACGCTCGCTCCAAGAGGCCTCTTTCCTCCGGCGGCCAACTAAAGACCGTCGAGGCCTTGGTCAACGACACGTTCGTCCTGACATACTCTGATGTCATAACGAATGCCCCGATAGACCCCATCCTGCGGTTTCACTCCGAGAAGAGGTCGAAGCTGACGATCATTGCTCGCCAAGTGGAAATTCCCTTCAGGTTCGGGGAACTCAGGGTCGACTCAAGCGGGAGAATGCTCGGATGGGAGGAGAAGCCCCTGATAAGGCGCTTGGTGAACGCAGGCATTTTCGTGATGGAGCCCGATGTGTTCAAGTTCGTAAGGGAGAACGAGGTCGTGAGCATGGACGTCGTGGTGCGGCGCATGATGGAGAGAGGCCTGCCGACCTACGCCTACGAGTCGGATGCTAACTTCGTGGACGTTGCGGACCAGAAGAGCTACGAGAAAGCGGACGAGGAGTTCAGCAAGGTTCTCGGGAACATATGATCGAGGCCGCCTAGGGGGCCCATGGGGATCTGCGATGGGCATTTCGATAATCCGCGAGCCACCGATATCCGAACGAGGCTTCTCTAGGAGGCACACGGTGGAAGTGGTTTTCGTTGAACCCAGGGCCAAGAGCGTCTACTTTCTCTGCTCGGTGGACGGATTCTCGAGAAGGACTCATCCTATGGACAAACAGGGAGAGATTTGGAGGATCGTGCTGAGGTTGCTGGCGGGAGAATACGAGTACGCGTTCCTGATCGACGGTTTTCGAATCGTGACCGATCCGGAGAACCCCGATGTCAGAAAGAGGTCTGATGGATCCGAGGTCAGCGTGATGAGGTTCGGCGTACCGGACGAGGCGCGCGCACGGCGCGACGGTTCCATTGACCTCGCTTCGGTCTATCACGATCAGCTGCTCCCGTTCCTCGAAGCGTTCAGGGATCAGGCCATATACAGGCTACGAGTTGCGAAGGAGGACATTGAACAGGCGTACCTGCTTTCGAAGGACGGAAGGCAGGTGCCAATGGAATGGATTTCGTTCGACGATCACTTCGACTACTACGAGTGCCGCCTTCCGGTCGCCTTCTCACTTGACTACGCATTCAAGGTGGTCGATGCGGATGCTGAGGCTTTCCTTGGGTCTGAGGGCCCGGCCGAATCACTGTCAGGCTGCAAAGCCTTCCCCTTCCCCCCGCGGCAGATTCCCAAGTTCGATTGCCCAGAATGGGGACTGGGTTGTGCATACTATCAACTACTTCCCGACAGGTTCAGGGACGGCGATCCCCTAAACAACCCCAAGGGGGCTCTGGTGTGGAGTGGCGCGCCAACTGCTCACGGTTACTTCGGCGGCGACTTGGCTGGGCTGTTTCAGGCTGTGACCTACCTAAGGGACTTAGGAGTGTCGGCCGTCCGAGTGATGCCCGTGTTCCTCTCGCCTTCGAACGACAACTTTGACGTCTTCGACTACTATCATGTTGACGTTCATCTTGGCACGGACGAGATGTTCGCTGAGGTGGTTGAGGCGCTGCATAAGGAGGGCATCAGGACAGTCTTGGACGTGGTTTTCAACCACACGGGCCTAGGGTTCTTCGCGTTCAGGGACATTGTCAGGAACCAGGAGTCCTCGCAATACGCAAACTGGTATACCGTGCACGAATTCCCTGTTTCCCGAAGGAGGCCCATAACTGAGAGAATTGTGAAGAGGCTGACAGGAGCCCCCGATCGCACTGCGTACGAGGCGCACATGGACAGGCCCGAGTGGCCTGAGCTAAACTTCCGGAGTCTTGAGGTCAGAAGCTTCGTAAGGGAGATAGTGTCGCACTGGATCAAGAAGGCACGGATTGACGGTGTCTGGCTCTCGGTCGCCGAAGGTATCCCTCACTACTTCGCGGCGGAGATCCGCAGGGCAGCCAAGCGAGCTAACCCCGATGCCGTGGTCATAGGTGATGTGAAGACGGACCCTGTATGGTGGTTGCACACGAACGAGCTCGACTCGGCGACAGATCTCAGCTTCAGAACGGCGGTTTGCGATTACTTCCTCAGAGGCAAGACCCCCCCATCTGAGTTCATCGGCCAGCTCTTGAGGTCGAAAGGGCTCATGCCTTGGGGAGCAGTGCTCGCAAAATGCAATCAGATCGATGATGAGTTCTCTGAACGGGCCATCACGGCCGGAGGCGGGGATAGCTCGAAGGCGGCTCTCGCGATGATCTTTCAGCTCACCTACCCAGGATCCCCCGTCATCCTTTACGGGGATGAGGTCGGACTGGCGGGCGATCGCTACCCGAGCTGCAGGGGGTCAATGATATGGGACCCGGACATGAGGGACGAAGGGATGCTGGAGCTGTACAGGAGGCTGTTGAAAGCCAGAAGGGACTCTGAGGCATTGCGGTTAGGCTGGATCAAATTCCTCGCAGTAGACGACCAGCTGGACTTAGTTGTCTTTCAGAGGTGGACCGAGTCCGACTTGGCGATCACCGTGATCAGGAGAACGGGTGATCCCCAGCCTGTAGCCTTGCCGATTCCGGCGGGGACATACAGGGATCTCATCAGTTGGGAGACCTTCACGTCCTCGGAAGGGTCGCTTCATGTGGAGCTGCGCGGCGGCTCCAGTCTCGTATTGATTCGCGAAAGGCCGACCTACGCGGGCATGCCCGGACCGGGCGAACTCAGCAGGGTGCGCGCGTAGGGACAGCGGGACTCTCTGGGCAGCGGGACCGATTCGAGTGACTGCGCGCTGCCCAGCCTAGACCTTTCGCAGAACGGCGTCCCCGAAGGGCCACGCTTGACGACGATCACGTCGATAAGCTTAAACGTCGCACTTGGCACACAGATCACAAGAGGCCTCCGAGTCAGAGGCCCGACACTCATCAGGTGTTTGAATTGATCATAACTCATGGGTCTTCAGGCAGGGGTCTGGCCAGCAACATGGCCAGCATCTCCAACTCCCGCCTCGTGGAGACAGTGACGAGGCGGTTCCCGGACGGGGAGCTCTACGTGAGGGTGCTCGGAGAGGTCGCGGGGGAGGATGTCGTGTTGGTTCAGTCGCTCGGCTTGGAGCCGGACCCCCTGTTAGTCGAATACTTCCTGATCGTTGACGCCCTCAGAGGTAGCGGATGCAAATCAGTGACGGCAGTTATTCCCTACTTGGCCTATGCGAGGCAGGACTCCAGGTTCAATGACGGTGAGCCTTTGAGCCTAGGGGCCATTGCTAGGTTGATCGAGGACGCGGGCTCGGATCGCATCATAACTGTTGATGCTCACCTACATCGTTTCAGGAAGCTGGGCGATGTTTTCAGAATACCGACGCACAACGTCTCTGCCATGCCTCTTCTGGCACAGTACTATAGAGCCAACTCAGAGCACAGAGATGTAGTGGTGATTGGTCCAGATAGCGAATCAGAACAGTGGGCAATGGTAGTGGCGGAGACCCTCTCGGCCAAGCACTTCTTGCTCAACAAGCAACGGTTGGGAGATCGAGAGGTCAAGACATCCGGTCCCCTTCCCGTACGGGGGAAGTCCGTCGTTGTAGTTGACGATATCGTAAGCACCGGAGGCACCTTGGTCGATGTGGCCGCCAAGCTTAAGGAGCGAGGGGCCAAAAGGATCGACGTGTTGGTGACCCACGCCCTGCTAGTCGGAGACACCCTGGCCAAGCTCAGTGAGGCGGGCATCTCAGACCTAATATCGACGGACACTGTGCCGGGACCAACCTCAAGAGTTTCCGTGGCCCCCGCTATCGTCAACGTACTGCAAGCGGGCGGGTGAGCTGATCCAAATCCGTCGGCGCAAGCGGCTGACTGGAATCTGCTTCCCGGTCAGACCGAATGCTTGGTGAACGTCCCGTTCCCAATCAAACTTAAAGGCGAAGCGCCCCAGGCACTTCTGATGTACCTCATTCATGACCTTGGCACGACTTCCCTGAAGACCGTCCTTTTTGACGAGAACGGCAAGGAGGTTGAAAGGTTCGAGGAACCTTACCCTACATACCATGCAAAGGCGGATTGGGCGGAGCAAGACCCTCTTGATTGGTGGAGGGCAGTTGTCAAGAATACGGAGCGCGCGCATAGGAGAGGTGCCCCCAAGGTCATGTGTTTCTCGTCTCAGAGGGAGACCTTCGTGTCGGTCGACTCGAACTGCGATCCCTTATCCAAGGCAATAGTGTGGCTTGACCGGAGAGCGACGAATCAAGTCGAGGAGATGATTCAGCACTTCGGCAAGGAGCATCTGAGGGAGAAAACCGGGATGATTCCGGACACAACGTTTACCGCGCCGAAGCTGCTGTGGTTGAGGCAGAACAGACCCGAGTTGCTGACGACGGCAAAGCACATTCTCCAAGCCAAGGACTTCATCATAATGAAGCTGACGGGAAGGGCGGTCACTGATCCGTCCCTCGCGTGCAGGACGATGCTCTTTGACCAGGACAGGATGGAGTGGAGCGACGAGCTGAGCCAGTTCGTCGGGGTAAGTAGGTCGCAACTGCCAGAGGTGAGGAGATCCTTTGACATCGTCGGCGAGACCTCGGCTCCTCACTTGCCATCCGGTGTGCCAGTCGTGGTGGGAGGAGGCGACAGGCAGTGCGAGGCGCTGGGTTCGTCAACGTTGGGGTCCACGGCCATGGAATCGACGGGCACGACCACCAATGTCTCATGCGCTTCGAAGGCGATAGTTGATGACATCAACGTGACCTGCTCCTGTCACGTGGTGGACGACTTGAAGCTAATCGAGCAGGGGATGACCACCTCCGGAGCCATCCTCAAGTGGCTGAGGGACATCACAGGGGTCAGCTACGCAGAAATGGACAGGCTGGCTGAGAAGTCGGAGCCTCGGTCCATGCTTCTGCTGCCGTTCTTCATAGGAGCGAAATCCACCAGGTGGAACCCGAAGGCCAGGGGTGTGATAATGGGCCTCTCCTTGAAACACGGCGTCGGTGATATTACAAGGGCGATCATGGAGGGGGTCGCTTTCGAGATCTTGGCTTGCGTAAAGATACTGGAGAATTTGGGCTTGGCTCCAGAGTCTTTGGTCTCAATGGGGGGCGCTTCGGTCTCGGCTGTCTGGAACCAAATAAAGTGTGACGTGTTGGGCAAGAGGATCGAAGCTCTGCAGGCCTCGGACACCGCGTCCGTAGGCGCTCTACTTCTGGGGATGGTCGGAAACGGTGAAGCGAAGATATCTCATCTGCCGCAACTGGCACGAAGGGTCAATCCGGTGAGATCTATCTTCAGCCCAAGGAGCCAAGAGACTGAGAAGTACTCTAAGACCTTCGAGAGTTACAACGAGCTCTATTCGAGGGTCGAGTCCCTCTTCTAGTCCTCCCATCTCATAGGATGGTTCAACTGTTATATCAACGGGCGCGTACGACAAGGGACCGATGATTGGATTTCCGTTCGAGGTCGGGATAGTTCATGCGATGGCTTTCCCCGAGACCCTGGCCGGCGAGGGTCCAATACTGGAGACCGCACGAACCATCATAGAGGATGAGTTCTTCGACGCCATAGAAGTATCATGGGTCAAAGACAATGACATCAGGCGGCAACTGGCCTCACTGCTCAGAGACTCAGCAGCCCATGTGGTATTCTGTGGCGGCATCCCAATCCTCAGGCTCAACCTAGATCTCAACTCGCTCGACGTTCCGACCCGCAAGGACGCCGTTGCATCGACAAGGCGATTGATTGACGAAGCAACGTCTATTGGCGCCAAGACATTCGTGCTGTGCAGCGGACCGGACCCCGGAGCGGCCATGAGGGAGAATGCGAAGTTGGCCCTCACAGATTCACTGAGGGAGATAGCAGAGTACGCTGGAGACGAGATGTTAGTTTCACTGGAGGCATTTGACAGGGAAGTTGACAAGAAGCTACTGGTCGGGCCCACAGCGGAAGCGGTTGATCTGGTCGTGAGCGTGAGGAAGGAATTCAAGAACGTCGGGCTGACGCTCGACCTGAGTCACTTTCCGCTGCTAGGCGAGAGGGCATCTGTCTCGCTTGTCCAAGCCAAGGATACGCTAGTGCACGCCCACATCGGCAACTGCCTTCCCAATGCGGACAGCCATCCCAAGTTCGGAGCCCAGAACAGTTGCAATGGCGTCGATGAGGTGAGGGAGTTCGTCCAAACACTGAGGTCAATCGATTACTTCGACAGGCGGCCTGCCATAGTGAGCTTCGAGGTGAGACCTGCGCCCGGAGAGAGTCCGGGTGCGGTGATAGCCGGATCCAAGAGGATACTGATGAAAGCCGTGAGGGGTCTGATATGAACTCAAGAATGAAGGCGTACGTAACCAGGCTCATCCCGGACGAGGGCATTCAACTACTCAAGGGCCAGATCACAGTTGATGTGCATCAGGGTGAACTGCCCCCTTCCAAGGATGTGATCATCAAGCACACTAGGGATAAGGATGGACTTCTCTGCCTGCTCTCGGACAGTATTGACTCTGAAGTGATAGACAACTGCCCGAACCTTAAGGTCATCAGCAACTACGCGGTCGGCTACGACAACATCGATGTGGAGGCCGCCACGAGGAAAGGGATACTCGTGACTAATACCCCGGGCATCTTGACGGAAACGGTCGCGGACTTCACATGGGCCTTGCTCATGGCCGCGGCGAGGAGAGTTGTCGAAGCTGACCGCTTCACAAGGGATGGAAGGTGGAGGACTTGGGGCCCAACCCTCCTGTGTGGCGTGGATGTGTTCGGCAAGACGTTGGGGATAGTCGGAGCTGGAAGGATCGGGTCGGCCGTTGCAAGGCGTGCTGCCGGGTTCAACATGAGGATCCTATACACCAGCAGGACGAGAAAAGTGGACTTCGAGAAGGAGGTCGGGGCGCATTTCGTTGACCTGAATAGTCTGCTTCAGGAATCGGACTTCGTCAGCCTGCACGTTCCTTTGGACGATAGCACGAAGCACATGATAGGTGAGGAGCAGCTGAAGCGGATGAAGCGCACCGCAATTCTCATCAACACATCGCGAGGGCCAATCGTCGACGAAGCGGCCCTCTACCGCGCTCTGAAATCAAGGCAGATAGCTAGGGCAGCCCTCGATGTCTTCCAGGTCGAACCCACGCCAGTTTCCAATCCGCTGCTAAAGCTTGACAACGTAGTCGTTGCTCCTCACATCGGCAGCGCAAGCGTTGAAACAAGGGGGAAGATGGCGATCGTCGCTGCCCAGAACCTTCTTGACGCGCTTTCAGGAAAGGTGCCGCAATTCGTGGTCAACCCTGAGGTATTGTCAGGCATCGCTCGGTGACCACGGGCCACTGCTCGGTTATCTCGTGAGGGCTGACGCTCAAGCCAGGGAGAAGCACGGTCCTCAAAAGATCTCCTCGTTGCGAGAGACGCTTCGGTATTGTGGTAGCGGTCAACCGCCGCCGACTTGAGGAAAGATCGCGAGAGTGTCTCCATCGTTGACCTTGGCGTCCGGATCGACGACTTTCTGGTTCAGTGCGCGGATCGCACTGCTCATGTCCTCTAGGCCGGGGTACTTCGCTACGATCGCCTCGATGACCTCACCGACTGTTGAATCGTCGGGAATCTCGATCACCTCTTCGGAAACACCTGCGGCCTCCCTGTAGGAAGCAAAGAGTTTCACAAGCACTTTCATCGCACGGTTGATCGTGCATCTGAGGCTCACGTTTATATGAGTTGCGACCACGTCCAAGGTCGCGCCTGAACAAGGCGCGTTCCAGGCGGAGCTGTAGCACATGGCGGGATGGATGGGGCGAATGGCCGAGGTCAACCTATCCAATCTGAGGGTTCGCTACGTAGATTCGGACGATCAGGTCAAGGAACGCTTCATCGGCGGTAGAGGCCTGGGAGCCAAGGTGCTCTACGATAACATCCAAGCTGGCGTTGACCCATTGGGACCGGATAACGTGCTAGTTTTCGCAGTTGGCCCTCTCACAGGTACGGCCGCGCCGACATCCGGAAGGTATTCGGTCTCCACTAAGTCGCCATTGACCGGAACCATATTCGACGCGAACGCGGGAGGCTTCTTCGGCCCCAAGTTCAAGGGATGCGGAATAGACGCCATGATCATCAAGGGCGCGGCCAAGAGCCCGGTCATATTGCGCATGGACGAGAAGGACATACAAGTGCTCGATGGGGAGAAGTACTGGGGCAAGGGAGTGTTCGAGACAACGGGGGCTCTCAATCAAAAGTACGGCAAAGACTCGAGGGTTGCGTGCATCGGCCCGGCTGGGGAGAACCTAGCCAGGATCGCTGCGATAGTGAGCGACTGTCACAGGGCTGCAGCTAGGGGAGGGGTGGGGGCCGTGATGGGCTCCAAGAAACTCAAAGCAATAGTCGTCTGCGGAAACATGAGGATCCAGGTTTCGGATAAGGGCAACTTTCTATTCGTTGTGAAGGAGTCCAACAGGGTTTTCGACATGCACCCGATAACAAGCAAGGCTCTGCCCAGGTTTGGAACAGCCGTGCTCGTCAACCTCATGAACGAGCTCGGGGTTCTCCCCGCGAAGAACTTCAGGTCGACATTTCACCCGGAGGCCGACAACCTGTCGGGTGAATCGATAACAAAGGAGATACTTGTCAAACCCAAGTCATGCTTCGGGTGCAAGATAGCTTGCGGCAGGCTTACTAGGCTTGATGGGGTTGAGGGCGAGGGCCCGGAATACGAGACGGTCTTTGCCTTGGGCTCATGTTGCTTGGTCTGGGACCTTGGGAAGGTCACGCGTGCGAACTATATGTGCAATGACCTCGGCTTGGATACCATATCGATGGGCGTTACGATCGCTTGCGCCATGGAGCTGAGCGAGATGGGCCTTCTACGCGAAGGAGTGAACTGGGGGGATGGCGACAGGGTGATCGATCTGACAAGGAAGACCGCAAGCAGGGAAGGTCTTGGCGACAAACTGGCTGAGGGCTCCAAGAGGCTAGCTGAGGAGTACGGCACGCCCAGCGTGTCCATGCACTCCAAGGGGCTTGAGCTCCCTGGTTATGATCCCAGAGGTGCGAAGGGACAGGGCTTGGCTTATGCCACCAGCAACAGGGGAGGATGTCACCTGAGGTCGTACATGATCGGCTTGGAGATACTTGGGATACCGCGAAGGGTCGATAGGTTCTCCACAGCGAACAAGGCTGGCCTCGTGATATCTCAGCAGAACCTCTACGCTGGGATGGACACCTTAGTGGCCTGCAGGTTCACGGGGTACGGCCTCGACGAGGAGTACTATTCGAGGATGCTATCGGCTGCGACGGGCACAATGTACACAGCGGAAGACCTGATGCTAGTCGGAAACAGGATATGGAACCTAGAGAGGCTGTTCAACATGAGGGAGGGATTTGGAAGGAAGGACGACACGCTCCCCGATAGGCTTTTGAGCGCACCACTGCTCACAGGCCCTACGAAGGGACAGGTCGTGGAACTGGAACCCATGCTCGATGAGTACTACAGATTCAGGGGCTGGGACCGAGATGGAAGGCCCACGCGGAGGACGCTTGAGAGGCTTGAACTCAAAGAGTGAGATCTGGCGAGAGATAGGCAAGTACGGTAAGAAGCTGCACGACAAGGGCTACATGGTAAGTCACAGCGGCAACCTCAGCGTGAGGGGGGGCGACAAGATGTACATCAAGAGAAGAGGGGCCGCGGCCGACGAGATAGGACCAGAAGATGTTGTCGAGGTCGATCTGTTTGAGGAGGACAGCTCGATAGTACTAAGCTCGACGGAGACGATGGTCCACAGGGCGGTCTACCTCGAGACTTCGGCCCTGGCGGTCATACATGCCCATCCTCCCTACTCCATCGTGTGTTCGCTGATATTCGACGAGATCATACCGATGGACGCCGAAGGGGACTACGTCTTGAGGAAAATACCAGTGATATCGGTCAAGGAGGTCAGTGGGTCAGAGGCCCTTGAGAAGGAGGTCTCAAGCGCGCTCAAGCAATACAAGGGAGTAGTGGTCAGAGGGCATGGCACGTTCGCCGCTGCGAAGTTGCTCGAGGAAGCCTACCATGTGACCTGCATGATGGAGGCCGCGTCTCAAATTAGGTATCTCGTGCACCTTTCAGGCATAGAGTCCAAGAGGGATAAGACGGCCGAGTTCACCAAGTGGTAGGTTCCCACCGCGACTCCGATCATCAGAGAGGAATGACCGATGGTCCGTCCGGGAGAAGGGTGATCCTTCCCTCAGGCTTGATCCTGAGGGCCTCTTCGAGTCCCTCGTCCAAGGACCTCGCGTGCATCATGTGCATGGACTCTACTATCCTCCTGTCGACGCCCTTGGAGACGATCACGACCCTGAACTTCTCAAGGACCTTGGCCAACACTTGAGCCTCCCATTGGGCCTCCTCCCATATCTCCCCGTTCCTCAGCCTCCCCAAGAAATCAGCTGGGCTACCCGACGAGGCCAACATCTTGCGGAAGCCTTCGTGACCTACGCCGTCCTCGCACTCTCCACACGCGACTATGACTCCGCCCTCTCTTGCTGTCAGGGCGCCGTTTGAAATCCCTTTGACAAGTTGATACAGGTTCCTATCGAGCGGGTACCCGCCGTTTGATGTTACCACGATGTCGCCTGGCACGGGCGTGACTCTGCAGCACTTGAGCGAGAAAAGCCTCCCTTCCTCGTGAGCGGCTAAGGGGTCGCCTGCGAAAGCCGATGCGATGCTCTTGCTCTTGTCCAGTACGACATTCAGGATGAATCTCAGGTCAGCTCTTCCTGATGCTTCGCGCATCTCCTCATGTATTGGGTTTCCGTCGACCACTCCGCACCTAGCATTGGGATGGTCGATGTTCTTGGGCGAGTGATTCACCATGATAGTTTCTGCCCCCGAGACCCCAGGAAGTATGCTCTTCGGTCCGCCAGTGAAACCTGCGAAGAAGTGCCCTTCGATGAAACCGTCTGCGATGATCAGGTCCGCTTCCTTGAGAAGGCCATTTACCCAAAGTTCATTGCCAGAAGAAAGTCGTCCGGCGTTCACCAGGGAGCGGCCATCCTTTGGACTATGGATCTTGATCTCGTCCACCATGTCGACCGCTGCGCCCATTTTCTCTCTGAGTTCGCTGTCACTTGGCGACCATTCGTGGAGTCCCGTGGCCACCAACACTCTAATCGAGCAGGCAGGGGCAGACCGCTCGACTTGATCTATGAGAGCTGGGAGTGAGATACTGCTCGGCACGGGCCTTGTGTTGTCGCTGGTTATGATGAGCACGTTCTTTGCTCCCGAGGCAAGTCTTTCGAGTGGCCGAGACCCGATCGGGCTAGCGAGAGCCTTACGAACGCACAATTCTTGGTCTGCGTCAGCGCTTGGCCATGATGGTTCAAGGTGAGCCCGCACCCTTTCATCATCAACTTGGCATGACTCCCAGCCTCGCCCGAAGGGAACTCTGATCAGCATGTCGGATTGACCAGCCCCGCGGAACTAGTTCTTCTCTTAAGGTTCTTACGTCTTGCCTCGCTGGCCTCCGCCAAGATGTCTCCTTGATCGAAGCGCGACCCATTATCCTTAAATAGAGTTTGGCGAACCGGCTCGCTTCTTGCATCTAGAGCCCTTCGTGGCGTCCTTGGGCGTCACCCTTCTTGCGGAATTCGGTGACAAGACCCAACTTGCCATTGTGGCCTTGGGAACTCACTACGATCGCCTTGCTGTCATGCTCGGAAGCCTCTCAGCGTTCGCGCTGATCGATGGCCTCACCATCATCCTAGGAGAGGCCCTCGCGGCGCTAGTGCCGACGAGCTTGCTACTGATTGCATCGGGCTTGGTCTTCGTCGCGATCGGGTTCTACATCCTGGTTTCGAAGGGCGATGAGGAGGTGACCGTAAGGGGAGGAAGGTTCGCCGCTGTCTCGTCATTCATGACCATCTCGATGATGGAGCTGGGTGACAAGACCCAGCTGGCACTGGTCGCGCTTGCCGCCAAGTATCAATCCCCCGTGGAGGTATTCACCGGCATGATACTGGGGTTCCTGTTGCTTACGGCCGCGGCACTGTTGGTGGGAAGAGTTCTCAGCGAAAGGATGCCCTTGCGTTACTTGAGAATCGGCTCCGCTGCCCTCTTCATGGCCTTCGGCTTGCTGTCGATTGCGGGTCTGGCCCTTGGCATCGACCTATCGTAGCCCAGAACCACACGAGCTGACTCCTCAGCGCTTCCTGCAACACGGCCCCTCTATGGCTTCAACTCGGATCGGGTCCCCGTCCTTAATCTTGCTGAATACCTTAGCGTCGCCAGAAATCCTGCCGAAGACGTTCACCGGGCTGGCCGGTCTGATCTCCTCCCCTTTGGATGAAGGTGTCCTGCCGAAGAATATGCAGATCGCCTGACCCGGGGGCCAGAATCCGAGGTCGCCCACATCCACCACTTCCTTTGGGTTCTCCTCCTTGACCTTCAGGCCTACCGAGAAGTAGACCTCCTCCCCCCATCTGTTGGCCCTAGACTCAAGCGGCAGGGCTTCCCAGACCACTCGTGCGGTTGAGCTTTCATCAAGTTCTCCCTCAGCTGCGATGTCCCTCGCGACTATCCTGATCCTCTTCATCCCGGCCGACCAAGCCTTGATGTCGATATTAAGATACCTCGTCCGAACGGTCTGACAACTTGACATATGTCATGGGTTAGCCATAAGAAGCATGAATGGTCTTTCCTCCGCAATGAATCTCAGGGTCGAGTCTCCGAAGCGAAGGGGATTGGTCGAAGTCGTTTCTCCCGAGACCAGCGAGTTGAGCCTCCTGACTTTCTCAATGATGCTGATGGGCCCGGACGAGACCATTGTCTTGGGAAGCGGAAACGAAGAACGAGCGCTACTGCTCATGGAGGGAATTTGCGATGTGGAGATCTCAGGACGGTGGTTCAAGGGATTGAGGAGGCTGAACGTCTTCGCTGAGAAGGCCACTGCTCTCTATGTGCCTGCCGGCGCAACTTGCACTGTCATTTCCCTCGCTGACACAGAGGTTGCTTCCGTCTCTGCACCAGCAGAAGTCAAGTTCGATTCATACCTGGTGAGGCCCGAGGATGTCGGGGTGAGGAAGGTCGGAAGAGACAACTGGTACAGAGAGGTTCACGATATCATTCACGCGGGCACCAAAGCACAGAGGTTGCTTGTGGGGGAAACTCTCAACCCTCCCGGCAATTGGTCTAGCTTCCCCCCACACAGGCACGAACGCGACATGCAACCAGGTGAGTCGAAGTTGGAGGAGCTGTACCACTTCAGGCTTGACCCGCCATCAGGATTCGGCCTGCAAAGGGTGTACACGGATGACGGCGAGGTAGACGAGGTGATCTTGGTCCGCGATAGGGACACGGTATTGATACCTAGGGGATATCACCCCGTTGTCTCGGCGCCCGGCTACACGCTCTACTATCTGTGGGCCCTTGCAGGCGAGAGTCGCGAGCTACTGGTTCACGAAGATCCTTCCCACTCTTGGGTCAGCGAGCGCTGAGTTTCATCGGCAAGGTTAAGGCCCCACGGACGGAGCCCGCGAAGCTCTAAATCCGACCTCGAGGGACGCATGACCGTGAGCGGAGAGATACGCATCACCGATCAGGACAGATCTCACAAGTTCGAGTTGCTCCTTGACGGAAGTCCAGTCAGCTGGATCCATGTGAATGACTTCGAGGTCAAGGTCGGAGGGGGTTACCTCAAGATGGGAGGACTGGGAGGAGTAGGTACGCTTGAGGAACACAGAATGAAGGGATACTCTAGGCAGGTGATCGAGCGCTCGATCTCTTACATGACTGAGAACGGCTATGACATATCGATGCTTTACGGCATACCGGACTATTACAGCAGGTGGGGGTTTGCCTCGACCCTTCCCGACTACAAGATAACAATGCCGCTCAGGAACGCCCGGAGGACCAAGGAGGGGCTCAGGCCGAGACCTATGGCCAAAGAAGACGCGGGCGCGGTGATCGACCTGTACGAGCTGACAAACAGGCACAGGACAGGGCCGGTCAAGAGATACAGAGGTGAGTGGTTCAGGTTCAGAAAGGGATCGGACTGGAGGATCCAAGCTGACGGCACGGTCTTCGAGGATGACTCGGGGGACATAGTTGCTTACTACGCCTCGGACAGGTGGCCTAGGGTGATGAGGATCACAGAGGTCGGAGCCAAGGAGGCGCTTTTCTATGAGTACATGCTCAGCCATGCCTGCAGGGTCGCCGAGGAGAAGCAGGCCAGCGAGCTTGAGATATTCGTCCCGTTCGACCATCAGTTCGCTAGCCTGTGCAAAAGGCTAGGTTGCACCGCGAAAGTTGAGTACAACTATGATGCGATGGGCATGGGCCGGGTAATCAACGTTCGCTCGACCTTGGAGAAGCTGTGCCCAGAGTTGCAGAATAGATTAGCCGGTTCACGCGGGAGTGGACATCTGTCTCGAATCGGGATACGCACCGACATCGGCGCGGCCACGCTGGAGATTTCCGAGACTGGCTTGTCGCTGTCCGATGCGAGCTCTGAGAATGTGGTCGAAATGCCTCAGTGGACTCTGATGCAACTCATCCTTGGGTGCAGGACTGTAACCGACGTACTTGCTGATCCGGCCGTAAGGACCGAAGGCAGAGTTGGGCAGTTTCTTGAGACCCTCTTCCCCAGCGGTCATCCCTACATATGGATGTCAGACTGGTTCTAGGCGCACTGGTCTCAAATCGTTGCCCTATGGAGAACGGGACAACCGCCGGTGTTGCTCCTGCTAGATCCTACTCAAGCTACGCCGATGATTGCACACACTGATGTTGACGCCCGGTAAGAAAGAGGATGAGAGGGCTCTAGTCGCCCTCAGGAAGCGTTTCTGTGCTCCTGACGCCCTCAAGCTGGGCTACTCTTGCAGCCACAGCCTTCATGCCCTGGTAGTCACTGCCCTCTATGAAGACGACTACATCGTATCTTCCGAATACTGGGTACGCATCCTTGACCCCCGAGATCTTCTTCGCGTCTTGGGCTATCAGCAGGGCCCCTCCGTACGAGCTCTTCACCAACACGAGTCCTCTGAACATCCGCTCTACACCTCCAATCCTATGAGCGTCTCTGTTCCCCTCACATTCGCGAGCGCCTGAATCTGAGATATCAGCGAGGCCAGCTCGCGATGACCGGGCGATTCGACATTGGCGACGACATCCTGTCTGCCGAGGGTGGGGAAGACGACTGAGACCTCCTTGAACTTCTTCACCGCCTCCGCGACTTCCTTATGCTTGCCAGGAGACACCTTCATAAGAACGCACGCCTTCATCTTAGCTCTGAAGGGATATGGATGTGGGGACGTATTTGTCTCTTTCCCTGAAATGGCTATCCTGCCTGTCCGGCTCCTGTGCACACTTAAGAATCGATGCGGGGCAGAGGTTCCCATGGGCAGCAAGCGCATAGCGCTGTCTCTCTTGGCGGTTCTCATCATGGCCTCCCACATCATCGTCCACCCCGCAACTTCAGAGGACATCAGTACAGTTGAAGTCGCGCTGACGGCTGTGGCTGACTCTTGGACGGATCAATCGGCACCGGCGCGTAGTTTCGGCAGAGATGATCTGCTCACCGCCAGATCCTCACAGGGTCAGAATGGTAGGATCTACGTCGCTTTCGACCTGTCGTCACTGCCGCTTGGAGCCGCGGTGATCTCCGCACGACTATCTCTTTACGCTGTGACTCCTCCCCCATCGCAAAGGACCTATAGCTGTCTTCGGGTTTCATCCCCTTGGGATGAAGGTTCGGTGTCTTGGGGAGCTAGGCCCCAGACCACCTCGATATATGCGACCTCGACCACGGTCGGCACATCGGCCGGATGGGTTACTTGGGATGTGACCGCGCAGGTCCAGAGAATGCTCAACGGGATATCGGAGCATGCTTGGGACAACTACGGGTGGGAGATCTCCGACAGCAATGAGGACTCAACCACAGCGTATGCCACTGAGTTCCATTCTCGGGAAACATCTGAAACGAGCAAGCCGACCCTTACTATCAGATTCACTCCCCCCAAGATAGACCTAGAGACGGAGTCGAGCTCAATGATGACCGGCACGTGGATTCAGGTTATCGCTAAGAGGGTCAGCCAAGACGGCGTGATAGTGGTCGTAGGAGATAGGACAGTGAAGCAGAACTGGATAAGCAAAGGGAACCTAGTCATCCATCTCTCATCGACTTCCGCGAGTGGCAAGTTCTCGGCGGCTCCCGGCGGTCAGGTTGTGGATAGGCTGACGATTCTGGATGGCTCCACTCAGATCACATTCTATTACTTTGACGATGTCCCCGGCAGCGTGACGATAAGTGCGGTAGCAGGAGGATATCAACAGGGATACTATATCGGAGACTCAGAGAGTGTCGAGGTTGCTCCGGACACTATCCCTCCGAGAATATCTAACGTGATGAGGTCTCCCGAAGGCCCGGTGATGGGTGACTCAATCCAGATATCCGCCTCGGTAGATGATCCTGAATCCGGAGTAAAGGATGTCACGTTGCGCTACTCCGTGGGCGGGGGCACTTGGACCGAAATCGCGATGACCCTTCATGGTGACCGGTACATCTCCTCGATACCTTCCCAGAATCCGTATACCGAAGTTCGATATCAGATCAGGTCCTCTGACAACACCGGCAACACTTCCGAGACCTCGATCGAAACCTTCAGCGTGGGCCTTCCGCTCTGGATGTATGGCGTCGTTGTGCTGATCATCGCAGCGCTCTTGGGGCTAAGGGCTCGAGGGAAAGAGACCCCCAAGTAGATGCAATGTCGGGGTGCTATCAGGAGTTTCCGGGGCGCGGACGGCCGTGGGGACGGTGACTTCCTACCTTACATCGGGTTGCGTCATACTGCCGTTAGCTCGATCCTGCGATGAAGAGGAGAGACTGGAGTCATCATCAATCCAACCGTCCTCTTGCCGTACCTCTCCCAAGGGTTGAACCCTCTCCAGCCGTTCCATATCTTGTGTTGGACCAAGCCCCCAGCAATCAGGATTCTATCTCCCCCTGTTTCCAGAGTGGCCTCATCCTTGTCGAAGTATATGGTCCCCTTCACGCGCGAAAGATCGTACTTCCTGCCCCCCAAGGCAAGCGTGCCGTTTGGCCTGAGACCAAACTCAATCTGCATCACGATGTTCTGCGGGCCCTTGGTTGACAGGTCGATGGAGAACCCTCGCCCCTTGAATCTCACGCTCGCCTCTATCTCGAACCTCGTCCGCAGCCTTACCTCCTTCGGGCCTGGGCGAAACGTTCTTCCTGTGAACAGGTCCCTCAGCTTGTAGGCTTCGCCCTCCCTGACTACTCTCTTAGGGTTGAAGTTCCACCACCCCCAGTAGTTATACTTCACTTTCAGGGAGTCGATTATGGAGTTCCCGCTCCTCAGCGCGAAGAAGTTGTCGAAGTTGTCCGCCATTATCGTGGCGCTCAGTTTTTCCTTCCTGACCCTGACCACTCCTGACTTCGGAAAGTAACGTTCATAGCTTGTTGGCGGAGGGTTCTTTCTCATGTGCATAAGCTGAGCAAAGCTCTCCCTCCGCATGTAGCCTGCCGGCGCTCCACCCTTGGCCAAGTTGAGTGAAAATGCCCAGTCCGCCATCCATGCATAGTTTGGGTTTCCGTCCCTGAGGGCCATCTCTGTGTAGCACTCAAACGCCAGAGGTGAAATGATGGAATGAGTTCCTCTGTCCTGTCTTCGGGAGTACTCATCCACTACTTCGCCGTTCGGATGAACGTTGAACATCAGGAAATCTAGGCTTCTCCTCACGTGATCCAGCAACCGAGGCCTCTTCCAGAGTCTCGCTATGTCGATGAATGCTCTGTTGCTGATCCACGAGTATGATGAATTGCTCCTCTCGTAGACGTACATACCTTCTTCGTTCACATCTACTCCCTCAGAGAGATAGCGCTCCGTCGCGTCCTTGAACTGCCTTGACGGAAAGACGCGATTTATCTCCCCCATGGCTGCGACCACGACCCACCTATGATTGGGAGTATGCACCTTGCCGCCAGTCAGGCAGGTGCGAGCCTTGCGAAGGAACCTGCCTATGTTTGAGCACGTCTCCAACGCCCATTCCTCGTCCAGGGGACTCAGGATGGCGTATGCTTTGGACATGGGCCTCACTGCAAAGCCTGTGTCCGGAGCTGAGCGTATGTTGGAGATTGATAGGTCGATCGAGCCGTCCCCATGTTGAACTTCAAGCATGTACTCCGACATGAGTCGCATCCTCTCCTCCAAATTCGGCGAGCAATGGTGCTTTGAATCGGAATGCGAATAGGCGGATGCGCACGAACCTAACATGCCACACGTGAGGGGCTGGTCCTCTCGAAGCGTGTTGCGATTCCTGAAGCCGCCGTAGTGCTCATCGTGAGGGTCAAGGACCTGCCAAGTCAGGGTTTTCGCCAATGACCTGTCTGCTCGTCTGATGTTCAACAAGAACTTGCCGCTTATGTCCGACGGGTTCAAATGCAGTGCTTCCCGTTTTCATCTCACCGACCGATCCCATTTTATGTCTTGTAGGGTCTCGATGAAATGCTAACGTTGGCACTATGCACCTGAGGAGCTATTGGGTCGACATCCTAACCTCTCTTCTTATCTCGAGCGAGACAGCCACCAGGAATCCTGCTGATATTATGAAGGCGGCGAGTGCCAGCAGGAATTCAAAGGAGTTGCGGTCAACAAGAATCAGGGAGATCAAGCTGAAGACCACGAGCAGCATTCCTGCGTGCACCGCCATCCTGCCTAAGGTCGGATCCATTCAGCGCATCGTTCTCGAACTCCGATATATCCTTGTGTCTTGAGAGGTTGAGCTTGGTAGATCCTTGTACTGTTTATAAGCCCTAAGAACCTCGAGTGGCGCGTTGAGCTTGCGTGACCCCGAAACCAGAAGGCCGATTCTTCAGGTAAGGGGGCTGACCGTGGAGTTCAGAGTTCCTAGAGGAATACTGAGAGCCGTCGACAACCTGGACCTGGACGTGTACGACAACGAGGTGCTCGGCCTAGTTGGGGAGAGCGGATGCGGGAAGTCCGTGCTAGCGCACTCCATTCTAAAGGTCGTGGATCCGAACGGCTACATAGCAGGCGGAAAGATACTCTTCGGCGACAAGGATGTCCTGAACCTCAACAAACGGGAACTGCGCAAGTACAGGTGGCAGGACGTTTCGGTGATCTTCCAAGGGGCCTTCAATTCACTGAACCCAGTCATGAAGGTGTTCGAACATATGGTGGACACGACGCTCGCCCACGAAAACAGATCGAAGAAGGAAATCTCTGAACGTTCGGGCGAGCTGCTCCAGATGGTGAGGCTCGACTCGAGCGCGGTGATGGATCGGTACCCCCATGAACTGAGCGGAGGCATGAAACAAAGGGTCGTCGCGGCCATGGCCATGCTTCTCAGGCCTAGGCTCCTGATTCTTGACGAGCCCTTCTCCGCGCTTGACATGCTCACGCAGAAGTTCTTCCTGAAGATTCTAGTCGACATCAGGAAGCAGACCGAATCGTCCATGATTTTCATAACTCACGACCTCGCTCCCGTTGCCGAGATTGCCGACAGGGTCGCAGTGATGTACTGTGGGGTCGTGGTCGAGGCGAGCGACGTTGATGACATATTCTACAGGCCAAGGCATCCCTACACTAGAGCGTTACTTAGTTCCATTCCATCGATAGTGGGGGACATCAATGATCTGAAGCCTGTTCCGGGCCCGCTGCCTGATCCTGTGAACCCTCCGCCAGGGTGTGGGTTTCATCCCAGATGTCCGTATGCGATTGATGTATGCACCAGGGATAGGCCTGAGCCTGAGCGGGCAGAGAAAGGATCATTGGTGGCTTGCCACAGGTGGCGCGAGATCAATTGAGCAACGCTCCGCTGCTTCGGGCGAACGAGATAACCAAGACGTTTGCGACCGGGGGGGGTCTTGCTGGTTCCAAGAAGACGATCACGGCCGTCGATCGGGCGTCATTCACTGTAGGGTATAGCGAGAACGTCGTACTGCTGGGGGAGAGCGGTTGCGGCAAGAGCACCTTGGGAAAGCTGACACTGGGCCTCTTGCGGCCCGACTTAGGTTCGGTTGAATTCGAGGGGAGAGATATCTGGACGCTCAACTGGAGGGAGTTCTCGGAATTCAGGAGGAACGCCCAGATCGTTCATCAAGATCCTTACACAAGCCTCAACCCGGTTCGCACGATCTACCAATCTCTTGCTCCGGCCATGATCCAGAACAAGGTTACATCTGCAAGGGACGCATATGACAAGGTAAGGGAGCTGTTGACGCTGGTTGGCCTCACCCCGCCAGAGGACTTCCTTGACCGATATCCAGCCAGGATGAGCGGAGGGCAAATGCAACGCGTGGTCCTTGCGCGGTCAGTGTCGCTGAGGCCCAAGTTCGTAGTCGCGGACGAAGCAGTCTCGATGCTGGACGCATCTCTGAGGCTGGGAGCCATTGACCTAATGCTAGATCTCCAGCAGCAGTTCAAGATGTCCTACCTCTTCATAACCCACGACTTCGGCATAGCCAGATACTTCATCCTCAAGAGCAAAGGTAAGATCGTGGTCATGTACCTAGGAAGTCTCGTAGAGATCGGAGACGGAGACTCAGTCATACAGAAGCCGGTTCACCCCTACACCAGAATCTTGATGGAAGCAACCCCTGTTCCTGATCCAAAGGTGGCAAGGCAAAAGCCCATTCCGAAGTTGAGGAGCTTGGAGGTCCCGAGGCTTGAGGAGACGCCCAGCGGGTGCAAATTCCATACGAGATGCCCCTATGCAATTGACAGGTGTTCGACGGACGTGCCTCAACTCAAGGAGGTTGGCACGAAGCTCGTTGCTTGTCATCTAGCGGAGCGTTTTTCGTGAATTGCGCCACATGGGTCAAGATTAGGCTTATATCTTCTCGAAGCCATAAAATGCCGCAATGAAAGCCAAACAAGCGATAGGGATAGGTTTCGCCTTCGTTCTCCTCCTTGCAGTGCAGCTCCTTGCAGTGCTGATGATCCCGTCTGTCCTTGGCCAAGCAGCGCAGCCGACAGTGTTCAAGAGAGCCTGGAGCTATAGTCCTCCCCCGGTCGGGCATTTCAATTTCTTCTATGGTCCCATGGTTCCCTCGGACTGGATCCTGGACGGATTGGCGTTCTACTTCCCAGCCAACGGTACATACACGCCAGCCTTGGCGGAGAGCTGGCAAACGGACCCCAACTACAGATGGTTCGTCGTCAGGTTGAGGCACGGCGTGAAATATCACGACGGGCACGAGTTCACAGTCAAGGACGTCCTCTCCACGCTGTACACGTTCCCATATCTGAACAAGGACAGACTATGGTACTACATCAAGGACGTGAAGGTTGTGGACGACTACACTCTAAACTTCACCTTTACCGAGCCCACCAACTACCCCATATTCTACATCCTATGGCACTGGTGCCCGGTCTCGTACTCGCAGTACGGGCAATTCTATGAGAGGGTGTTGGCGAAGATAAATCAGGGATACAGCATATACTCTCACCCTGCTGAGTTCGCTGACATCCTAAATGACCTGAAGAACTTCAGGCCGACTACCATGGACGGGGCAGGTCCATACAAGGTGAAGTCCGTCTCCGAGGAGAAGATCATCCTAGAGAAGTTCGACAACTACTACGGTCCGAAGCCGACAATCGACGAGATCCACCTGATAAGGTACGCGGCCGCTGACGTGATGTGGACGGACATCCTCACGGGTCAGCTCGACTACACCTGGGCGTTCCTCACCCCAGAGCAGTATCAGGTTCTCTCTTCCACGCCTTGGGCATTCATCGTCCCGATCCCGAGGCCCGTAGGAATCACGCTCTACATCAACAAGAGGATCTACCCGCTGAGCCTCCTCGACGTGAGGCGAGCTTTGGCGTACGCAATAAACAGGACCGAGGTAGGCTTCGTCCAGTATCCGTTGGGCGTGACGCCTTCGAAGTACGTCGTAGGATTCCATCCGACTGGGCCCTATGAGACGTACTTGAACTCAACGTTCATGACCCAGTACCTCGCTCCCTTCGAGTACAGGTACGATCCCCAAAGGGCAGAGCAGCTTCTACAGGGACTCGGATTCACAAAGGGAACTGACGGCATATACGTCACGGCGAACGGCACAAGGCTGGAGTTCGAACTGTCATTCGGAGGATACATCAGCGCTCCCGCTTGTGAGAACATAGCTGCTCAGCTCAAGAAGGTGGGGATCAAGATAACCGTGAGGGCCTACGAGAGCGGAGTTTACTTCAGATCTCCTGACGGTCCGTTCTACGTGGGAGGCTACCAATTGGGCGTCGGAGTCTACGGATCACCGAGCTTCGCATTCGATGAATACTATCACAAGTACATGGCTCTCTTCCCCGGCCACGGGTTCGCCCAGATGCAAAGGGTACCATGGAGGACCCAGCCAGTGAATGTGACGAAGCTTGCCAAGGACATAGCCCTGTACCCGGTGCAGGTGACACAGGCCCAACTGACGGAGATCTATTCGGAGCTGTCGTACATCACCGGTGACCAGCTTCCAGTGATCAACCTGTACCACCCAACCGTTTTCGCGTACATCAACAAGGAGAAGTTCGCCATCACGTTTGACCCGAACTACTGGGCTAGCATAGGCTCATACGAGGTAAAGCTGTTCAGCTACGTCTTCCGACTCGGATACATAAAGCCCAAGATGACGTTGGCTGTCAGCCAAGATCCGACGGAAGGAGGAACGCTGAGCCTGCCTCCAGGCGTGTACGGATACCCGAAGGGCCAACAGGTGACAGTCACTGTCACTCCCGCAAGCGGGTACTCGTTCTCTGGATGGGAGCTCGATGGCGCCTCGGCTGGGACTTCGACATCTGTCACCGTGACTATGGACAGGAACCGCACGCTCAAGGCGGTGTTCACCAAGCCCACGTACGATGTCTACATCATAGGAGCCATCGTCCTAGTCGTTCTCGCAGCCGGCGGATACTACGTCTTCAGGAGAGAAAAGACCTAGGGTTAGGATGGCCCGGTTCGGGCCACCTAATTCTTTTTATCTCATACCCTTCGTCGCTGACCATGAGGTGGATAGTCAGGCGGACGCTGCTGCTCGCGTTCACCCTCTTTTCGGCCATAACGATCAACTTTTTCTTGGTCCGACTCATGCCGGGCAATCCCGTGGACGCGATCATACTCGAGCTGGTCACGCAGGGGTACTCTTTCGAGGAAGCCATGATCAGGGCGTCAGCGATCCTGAATTTCGCCCCCGACGCCCCGCTTCACGAGCAATACCTCAGTTTTCTCAAGGGGGCCTTCACCGGTGACCTTGGGTACTCAATGAGGCTAGCGACGCCTGTTTCCACCGTACTGGGCTATGCTCTACCTTGGACCATATTCTCAATGTCGATATCACTGATCATTAGCTTCGCTTTGGGTGTTCTGCTTGGCATGTATACCGCGTACAAAAGAGGGTCCCTCATCGACAGATTTGTGTCGCTGTATTCTTCGATCTCCGGAGCCATCCCTCCGTATGCTGTCGGGTTCTTACTGATAGTCATATTCGCGATCCAAGCCTTGCGGATTGGTCCTGTCGTGTTGCGGTTCCCAGCTCAAGCTCCCTACGGGGAGGGCGTGCTCCCACCCCTTCAGGGTCAGCTCCCATCGGTAGACTTCATCCTGAACGTGCTGTGGCATGCGTTCCTGCCCATAATGACCTATGTGGTTACGAGCGTTGGCGGCTGGACCCTTCGGATGAAGAGTAGCACGGTTTCAGTGTTAGGGGAGTACTACGTGACTGCTGCTGAGGCTAGGGGGCTTCCGGACAGTCGCGTCATCATGACCTATGTGGGCAGAAACGCAATGCTTCCACTCTTCGCTCAGTTCGCCATCTCCCTCGGCTTGATGTTCAGCGGGGTGGTGTTCATTGAAAACCTCTTCCTCTATCCCGGGATAGGAAGATTCTTTGCCCAAAGCATGTCCTGGAGGGACTACCCCCTGACCTCCGGATGCTTCTTGGTTACAACGGTTGCCGTGATCCTCGCGAACTTCTTGGCTGACCTCCTGTACAGCAGACTTGACCCGAGGATAAGGTTTGAGTAAGGGTGAGACAATTGAGCAAGCCTAGGTCGCGTGGTTTCGTGGTTTCCTTCTTCAGGATCCTCAGGAAGAGCCCTTCGTCGATGTTAGGATTTGCGATGGTCATGCTCTTCATCCTGATGGCGGCTGTCGGACCCGAGATACTGCCTTTTGACTATGGTGCCTATCCAAGCAAGAGGTACTTTCCTCCCTCATGGGAGCATCCGCTGGGCACCGACTTCGCGGGCAGGGATGTGCTCCGCCAGCTAGTCGTCGGATCAAGAGACGTGTTGGTGGTTGCTTTCCTCACAGGTCTGATAACTACCGCGGTGGGCCTAGTTGTGGGCATCTCGTCAGGCATGGTCGGAGGGTGGTTTGATGCGGGCGTGATGGCGGTCACTGACGTATTTCTGATAATCCCCTCCTTTCCGCTCCTACTGATAATAGCGGCGAGCTTGCCACGGACATTGAGTGCAGTTGAGGTAGCCTTCGTCATAAGCATAGTTGGCTGGCCGGCTTTGGCAAGATCCATCAGGGCCCAGATTCTGTCGCTGAGGGAGAAGCCATTCATCGAGGCCGCCAGATGCCTGAACCTGAGCAAGGCACACATACTCTTCAGCGAGATGCTCCCGAACCTGCTCCCATATATCGCAGTGAGCTTCGTCTATTCAATCGTCGGAGGCATATACTCACAGACCGGCCTGTTCTTCCTGGGCATTCTTCCCTTCACTTCGGTCAACTGGGGTGTGATGATGAACATCGCAATGGGTCAGGAACTTGCATTGATTAACCCGAAAGCTTGGATATACCTGTTCTCGCCCATCGCCTGCATAGTCCTGATTCTGACAGGGTTCATACTACTTCAGCACACCTTGGAGGATGTGTTCAACCCAAGGATACGGTCTGAGGAATAGCTCAATCGGGCCACACCACTGTGCAGTCGATGACAGCGAGGCTTCTGCGATCTCAGGTCACTCGGATCTCAAGGCCTGTGCCGGCTCAAGCTGCGACGCTCTGTAGGCCGGATATATCCCGGCTATCGTGCTTACGAGCAGGGCGAGCGCCATCGATGTAATGAACAGCTCAAGGTTGAATGTAGGGGCAGCTGACAAGGTCACGAAGCTGGGCATCCTCGCTCCTGCCGTCCGCGGAATATTGACAGGAAGCAAGTTGATGCCGAAAGCAGAAATGGCCACGCCCATGAGTATCCCTAGGAATCCACCCATGAGCCCTATCAGACTTGACTCGACCAAGTACAAGGTCGCGATGTCCGCCTTCTTCATCCCGAGGGCCTTGTAGAGTCCGATTATCTTCACCCGCTCCATTACGGATATGTACATTATGTTAGCTATCCCTACCCCAGACACCAAGAGCGAGATCGCTGCCATCCCTCCCAAGAAGAGCTGCACCTGGGCCAGTATGCTCCCGGCTGTCTGAACTATCTGCTCCGGAGATACCGTGGTGAATCTGTCCCCAAGAACCTCCGCTATCGAATTCGAGACATCGGTCACAAAGGATACGTCCTCAGCTACCACGATTGCGCCGTCGTACGTGCCCCTCTTGTTGAAGAGGAAGCTGGCCACCTCCAGCGGGACTATCACGGCAGAGTCGACCCCGGCCGCGCCATATGAAACACCATACTGGGAGAGCACAGCTGATATCGTAAGGTATCGATAGGTGTCAATGGCCTGAGTTCCGGACCCCACCCTGGCCCTCAGCAGGGCGTTGTCTCCGGATCTCACTATTGGGTCACCGGATTCGCTGTTCGGAGGGAACGCGACCCTGTAGCCAGCCAGCGCAACGAAGAAGCTTGGGGACGACGGGATCTCGCCATCATACGTCGCGATTCCGGGGAACGCCTTGTCGATCTCCGTGAAATCCATTCCGATGACGGAGGCGTACAGGGTTTTGTCCCCAACCGTGAGGGCGACATCCCCCCTAATCAATGGTATGACTTCCGCGACGCCGCCTATCGACCGAATGTTGCTCAGGTCGACCACTGAAAGGGCGGTATCTCGCCTGAGCGAGAGGACGAACACGTTGTTCACACCCATCCTCTGGATCTGACCGACTATTGTATCGTACAGCCCCTGCGTCTGAGAGAGCAGCACAATGTAGAGGGCGATGCCTATCGAGATTCCCACTATGGTCAGGGCGCTCCTCAGCTTCCTGGACCAGAGTGACTTGAAGGCGAACCTCAGGTGCTCAGCGGGTTTCATTCGGCAGCTTCCTTCTTCCTGAACACCAGATATCCAACACCAACTCCAATCAGGAGGGATACAGCGATCTGGAGCGGCTTGATTTCGTCGAGCAAGGACCCAATACCGCTAGGAGGTTGCTGGGAAGTTGATGGCGCCTTGACGACGATCTCAACGTTCGCAGTTTGGCGCACTACGTTTGAGACCCCGAAGTCATCGCGATAGCTTACCACTAGAGTTAGTGGATACGTCCCGTTCCCCACCTCCGTCGCAGTCATCTGTAGCGTATACGGAGCTTGGGCCCCGACCGAGATATCACCCACGAAGGCAGGAGACACGGGCGAGAATTGCGGCGACGGCTCCACCGAGATGGTCGCCGCCCTCAACGTGATCGTTCCCGTATTGGCTATCGTGCCGCTGACCATGAACCTAGAGGTGGAGGACGGCGGCACTGCTACGCTAACGACCTGAGCCTCCGAGTACCCCCTTACGGGAATGGTGATCACCCTGGTCTCGGACTTCGAGAAACCATACGAAGTCTTGAACGAAATGCCTAAGGTCATCTGCGCCATCGCTCCGACTAGCGTCGTACTCCCCAGAAGCGTGAGATCGAGCTGGGCCCTTTGCCCTGGACCGATCTCTTGCACGAAGAACTTGTTGTCGGCACCGAGCAGGGCTAACCCTGACGAGGTGGATATCGTAAGCTCAAGGTTGCGGATGTCCACATCTCCTACGTTGCTGATGAAGAGCGTCACGTTATTCGACCTCCCGGCCACGATGGTGTTTGGGGAGAATGTCATCTCTAGGTTGGGCCTCGCGTGAAGGACGATGGGTATCGTCAAGTTCTCGCTCCAGGTCCCAGAGATCTTGCTCACCCATTGCTTGATGGTGTGATTGTAGTACAGTCCGTACGTCGCCCACTCAATGATCCCGCTACAAGTGTGGATCCCATCTCTTGCGTCGCTGTCGACAGAGACCTTGAAGGTGAAGTCGACCTTGCCCCCATACGAAACGGAAAGGGGATGCATTGAAGTGACCGTGGTCCCTCCCGTTGAGTTCCTGAACCCTGTGGGCAGGATGAGGGTCAGCCTCGGGTTCGCTATCTGAGCTTCTCCCGTGTAGCCCATCGAAAGCACTAGTTGGGCGTTGATATCTCCTGCGACCACTTCAACTGGGTTCCCCGGGGATCCCCAATAAGAGTCCAACACCATAAAGCCGGAGTCCTGCGCGAACGTCTGAGGAACTAGCAGCCCGGCGACTAGCAACAGCGCAAGCCACGGACCTCCGCTTCCTCTCATGCCTAGACCCTCACCTCCTTCGCTATGATCCCATCCCGAAGGAGTATCTCCCTCTGGGCCATGATGTTCACGAGGTCGAAGTTATGAGTCACGAATATGAGGGTGACCCGGTTCTCCTCGCTGATCTTCTTGAGCAGCTCTGCGATCTCTATCCCGGTCCTCGAATCGACGTTGCCGGTCGGCTCATCCGCCAGTATCACGGATGGTTCATTTGCCAGGGCCCTGGCAATGGCTACTCGCTGCTGTTCTCCACCACTCAACTCGCTGGGCTTGTGATCCATCCTGTGGCCGAGACCGACGTCCGCAAGCAACTTCCTAGCTCTCCTTCTCCTGATCGAACCGCTCGCGTCAGCGATAGCCATCGGGACTTCGATGTTCTCAGCTGCGGTCAACCAGGGTATCAGGTGGAACTGCTGGAAGACGAACCCGATGTGCTTCCGCCGAATGATCGAAGCTTCGTCAACTCCCATTCTCTCAACGCTTCTGCCGTCGAAGTACACCTTGCCGCCGGTCGGGCTGTCCAGCAGCCCGATTATATTGAGCAGCGTGGACTTCCCGCTCCCCGAAGGTCCAATTATCGCGATCCTTTCGCCGGGATCAGCCCTGAGCGTGACATCCGATAGGGCCCTCACCGTGGTCTTCCCAAGTTGGTACTCCTTGCTGACTGACTCGAGCGAGATAGCGATGGATTTGTTCCGACCGGGGAGGTTGCGCTCGTGCACCTTCGTCGCCGAGATCAAACAACCCTCACCTCATCAATGAGGACAGCGCGCATATCGACAACGATATCGGAGACGATATTTAACCTTTGCGCACGGATTCTTTTCCATGTCTTGAACTCGCTTCACTTCTCCAAAGCCATATATCAAATGTTCGACGCTCTGCTCTCCGATGAAGGTCGAGATTCGGGAAGATGGTTTCCACCTGGACGGAAAGAGAGTAGACTTCATCTCAGGGGAGTTCCACTACTGGCGGGTCAAGAAGGAGAACTGGCCCAAGATCATCGAAAGACTCAAGACGATGGGGGTCAAAGTGATCTCAACCTACGTTCCGTGGAACTTCCACCAAGTGAATAGCGGCTTCGACTTCAACGGACGAACTGACCGTCAGCGAGACCTTCGGGGGTTCATCGATCTCGTCTGGAACGAGGGGTTCCAGATGATGCTCAGACCCGGCCCTTACATATACGCAGAATGGTCGTTCGCAGGGGCAACAGCCGAGGCCTTCAAGCACCACAGGTTCAGCGACAAGTTCAAGCGGCTCGCCTCGCCATATATCAAGGCAGTCTCGAAGGAGTGCATAGTCCCGAATCTTGCCACGAGAGGTGGGCCGATCTTCGTAGTGCAAGTGGACAATGAGATAGATCCTTGGGTCAGGTTCTACCGTGACCAGTTGGGACTCTCCAAGGGAAGCGGCCCCTTCAAGGACTTCTTGGTTGAGAAGTACTCGAAAGTGGATAGACTGAATAGTGCTTGGCGTTCGAGCTACCGCAGCTTCGAGGAAGCTGAACCGTGTGAGGAGCAGCCAGGTGGATCAGGGGTCAACGTCGTCCCGAACGTGTACCGCAGGTACCTTGACTACAGGCTCTTCCCAGACTGGGCCGTAGAGCAGATATTCGTCTGGTCCGCGAACTTGTACAGGGAATGCGGAGTAGATGTTCCATTGGTCACGAACACGTACGATGACCTCGTATTCCATGACCTCACGAAGATCCGCAGGGTCACGCATTTGGTTTGCATGGACATATACCTGAAGAATCAGCTCCCCCCACCGGAGTTGCTCAAGCTCTCGTATTGGATCAAGGCCTACTCGGCCTATTCCAAGCTACCGCTATCAACTGAGTTCCAGTCAGGGATATGGGTAGACTCTTTGCACGACACCGGTCCGATAGATGGACGTCACGAGAGGCTCCTAGCCCTCGCGGCGATGGCTTGGGGACTGAAGGGCTGGAACTGGTACATGGCAGTGGGCCGAGACAACTGGACTTGCTCCCCCATAAACGAATGGGGACTGATCAACCCCGACATCTACGCGTCAATGGCAGGCGTGTGCGAGCTGTATCACAAGGTCAGGCCCCTCGACCTCAGGAGGCTGACGAGCATCTCACTCGTCCACTACAGGCCTCAACTCCTGCTGAGGGATCCCAGCAAGATACTTTCGGGGGAAGATGGTTGGGGTTGCTGCTTCAGGAATCTTCACGACGCAGGCCTTGACTTTACCTTCTACAATCCAGAGATAGACGAGGAACGAAGCGAACTCATGGTATATGCCGGAGACATCATGATGGAGCCCGCCGACGCAGAGAACCTGATTGGGGCGGCTGAGAAGGGTTCGCACTTAGTTTTCTTCAGACATCCCCCGACATCGGACTTTGAAGGAAGCGAGCTAGCTTCTTTCAAGACGTTGCCCACGCCCATCGGAAGCAGAGGAGAGCCAAGAGGTAGGCCTTCAAGGGTTGTCCTTTCCAGAGGGCCTGTGCAAAGAGTGGTCGACCTCTGCGGATTCTATTATTACGATGACAGAAGTGGGGACAAAATCACGCTCAAGGGTACCTTACGGCCCAGCCCATATGTCGAAGAGGAACCGGTCATCGGTGAGCACGTAGTTGGTTTCTCAAACGAAATCAAGGATGGGAGGATCACTGTCTTGGGATTCGACCCCACCCTCGAAGCGATCAAGTTCTTGATGGATGCCTTCGGAGTCAAGACCCCCGTAACTGCGAAAACTCCTTGCACGTGCGCCTCGTTGCACGAGGATGTGAGAACAGCTGGGAGATATGTCATATTCCTGATCAACAGCTCTCTACAGAGGCAGATCGCGTCTGCTGACGTGAACCTCCCCGATGGATCATATAGGTTCCACGCGCTGAGCTCAAAGCACGAGGGAACGCTCGAAGGAGGCCGAGCCGAGATGACCGTTCCTGTGGACTGGAAGGATGTGGAAGTAATCGAGGTCACTCAGAGGCGCTGAGTGCATGTCGGGCTTCCCGGGTCATTGGCAAGGCATAATATCTCGGTAAACTAGGTGAGCGGGAACTCTCATTGGACAGGAGGATCATCAGTAAGGTAAGGGAAGTGCTTGAGCCATTTGTGAGTGAGGCTCTGCCGGAGGGCGGAATAGATATGTCGCGGAGCAGATGGCAGAAACCCGGCAGGGGCTACGGCTCTATCTTCCCGGGAGGTCCTGACGTGCGCTACCTGCGGTTTCTGGTCGAGGCCCTGTACCGCATGAACCTGCTAACAGGGGAAGAGCGGCTTCGAAACGTCGCCAACGCGCAGGTCCGGTTCATCTCACGAGCTGTGAGCAAGGGTTCACCGACTTGGGCGATGGGAAACGCCTTGGAGATGATCGGGTTGTACGCTCAGTACGATCAACCCAAAGCCGAACTGATCGAAGCTGCCAAGCGCATTTTGAGTTGGGCTCGCGAGAGAAAGATCAAGGTCAGGCTTGACGGCGGGTTCCGAGATCACTTCTCGTGCGGATACGGTTGTCTGAACGCGAAGGACGCCGGCTGGACCAACGATCTGAGCATGGTCGGCTCAGGCTTGGTCTGGGCCTATGAGTTGACGGGCGACGAGAGCATTCTCAATGAGGCGGTCAGCTTTGCTGAGTACTTTGTCCGACCTTGGAGAGATGACGCCCTCGGAGCAGACGGCTACTGGCAGGCTGGAACTTGGAGCGAAGATATCGGTTCATGGTTGATCGGGCCACTACACTACACAGGATTCGAGAGCACGGATGCCTACGGGGACGAGGCCTCTTGGGTTCTCTCAACGCTGACCTGCATTGACTATCTGACCCGCCTCTATGGCCACAGGGCCGATCATAGGTTCGTTGATCGTTGTATCAGCGCCGCGGACTGGACGTTCAGAGAGTGTCAGTTCGAGGACGGCGGAGTTGGCCTATGCGGCAGAGACGACAAGTGGCTCGGTCTCGCGGGTGACGCAGTCCGACAGGTCGTTATGCTGAAGCCCTTGGCTGCTGACAGGCTGGAATTCCCCTCATTGTTGAAGAACGCCAAGCTTTCATATGAGTACTTGCTTGATCGATTTGGGACGGCGGACTTGGAGACCAACGGCGTGGAGTGGGTTGATCACTCCACTATGGCGGATCCCATGGTGAACGTGGCCATGCTGTGGCTCAGCGCAATCCTAGGCGCACTAGATGGAGATAAATTGTGACAACGCTGACCCCCGAATTCGCCTCCGCATGGGCGTTGACCATAAGATGGCTAGCGACCCCTTGACTGGATTGTGTCGGTCACCATCCTGACTCTTTCGATCTCGCCGTCCGGCGGCACCTGGTCAGCCACTCCGACTATGAATCTGGGGTCCTGCGAGTAGTTGTCAATGACCTCGTTCAGTGTTCTCCTGAGCATCTCTTCAGGGTATGCCTTGCTGAACAATACCCCTGGGAGACCCCCCCAAAGAATGATGCCCTCTCCTGCCTTCTTCCTGAAGTCCGCTATCGCCATGTCACCGAACGGCGCGGGAGTCAAGGATTCCGCGCAGTCAACTCCTGTCGGGCCCAGAAGAGGAAGTAATCCCCTGAGTCCTCCGTCGATGTGTACATAGATCCGCTTGCCCGCGGAATGGAGTTGAGCTACCCTCTTGCGATAGTATGGGTCGTGATACGTCCTGAACATCGTCGGGCTTACCAGGTCGCTTGAAAGATTCTCTCCGAAGTAGACGAACTCGGCTGGAGCTTCTTCAATGGCTTCGTATATCGGGTCATCCATCTCGCACATCGCTTGAATGGTCTCGTCGAACTCCTCCTTGGCTCTCCATTGAAGCTTGACCACGTTTGCGAAGCCCATCCACTCAACGATGAGCCTAGACAGCGCGGTTCTAGGAGGCAATGAGCTCACAATGCCCCAGCCTTCCCAGTCTTGCATCGACTTCTCTTGGTGCTCGTACGCTTCCCTGCTCGGCTCGATCCTCTGATCCTTGATAATGTATCTCAGGACCCTCATGTCGCTCTCGCTCTTGACCGGGTGTTCCACAATTGCCCTGCTGTATGAGACCTTAGAAGATCTCTCAACCTTTCTTAATTCGCCGATCGGCGTCTCGAACACCGTGTACCTCGTGTATCCTCCGTCGGGCTCGGGCTTTTCGTGAACTCTGGTCCTCACGTTGACGCCCTCAAAGGTAGTGACAGGACCATAGAGCTCCTCGTGCGCGCCGCAGCCCAAGTCCTTGTAGAGGTTGATCCTTCCTTCATCCTCGTACTTAGAAGGCAGGTCGCCCATAGCCTTGTGAGACGAGTACCAGTAGGTCAGGTCAGCGAACCAAGGCATCAAGTCGGTCGTCTGCGCGTTGAAGGCGGCCAGTAACCTGTCCGAGGGCAGCAACCCCTTCGCTTGGGTCATGGCTTCACGATAGTTAATCTTTTGCCGATGGAAGCCGAATAGGATAAATCTGATGGAGACGAGTCAAAGCGGATGGACGAACTCAGCATAAACAACGACCGCCTTGAGTTCTCAATCGATCCAGATTCAGGGGGGATTCGGCAGATATTCAACAAGCGCACTTCAACTCATTACCTGAAGACACCTTCGATCAGGTCCCTGTACCTATGGTTCCTTCAGACTGGCAAGAAATCCAAGCTATACGCCAATGATGATGAGCCGGTTCGGGTTGTCCATTCTGATGCGGGCACACTGATGGATGCCAGAAGGTCAGAGGAGCCCGACAGGTCAGTACTGGAGACACGCCATGACATCGACTCCGTAGAATGCGTCAGCAGGTATGTCCTACCCCATGAGAGCGACCTCATTCAGTGCGAGATCTCCGTTGCGAATCGAACGAATTCGCCCTTCTCAGGCGTCGTAGTAGGAGTAGGATTCCCCCTGGTCCAGAACGTGCGCATCGGGAGCGAACACATCGATGATGTCCTCGTCCGTCCGAACAGGTTTGGCGAGAAGATCCCCGATCCTGTTGGAAGGGCAGGAACCTACCCGACCTCCATTCTCTATGGAGGCTTCGCGTCGATGATGTGGTTGGACATCTACGACGGCCGCGGGGGCCTGTACATAGCAAGCCACGACCGGACGCTCCTCCTGACAGCGCTTGAGACGATCCCCAACGTCAAGGCGGGCACGATGTCGATTGGGATGAGGAAGTACCCATACATCCCTTCCGGAGGCACTTGGAGGTCCGAGCCCTTCGTGATCGGCGTCCACGAGGGTGACTGGCACTGGGCTGCCGATCAGTATAGAGCCTGGGCGGAGTCATGGATGGCAAAGCCGAGCGTGCCCGATGATGTCAAAAACACGGACGGCTGGTACGGCGTCCACTTCAAGCCGAAGGGTTTGATCAAACATAGGTTCAAGGATATTGTGAAGCTCTACGAGGACGCGGAGTATCTGGGGTTAAGCCATATTCAGTTCTGGGGTCAGATGGTTGGTGATGGTTGCTGCTACAGGTTCTACTACCCTGATCCCAGACTGGGGAGCCTTCAAGACCTCAGGACATCGATCTCGAAGGTTAAGGAGAAAGGGGGCCGCGTCGGCTTCTACTTCAACATCCAAGCGTTCTCTCCTCACGTCAGGGAGGTTCTCTCCAAGAAAGGCTACTCGCTGCCTGGCGATGTCAAGATCCCGGACTGGCTGAGTGAGTTCCGCGACTATGCTCAAGTGAATTTTGACGGTTCAACCACGGTTCAGTATCCGGGTAGGGAGTCTGACGATGATGGGTTCAGGATAATGTGCACCTACTCGAAGGGTTGGCAGGATTACATGTGTCATTGGATCGTGGAGAAGTACCTCAAGGAATACGGCGCCGACTTCGCCTATGTGGATCAGGTCTTCTCCCCGCATGTCTCATACTGCTTCAACTTTGACCACGGCCATCAGCATCACGGTTGCTCCGCGCAGGGCAGGGTCAGCCTGACGAAGAGGTTACTAAAAGAGGGACGATCGGCTGACCCCAATTTCTCAATATGCATAGAAGGCAATGGTGATTCTGTAGGTCAGTTTTCGGGCCTTCACCTGTATACTTCGTTCTCGAGTCAGACCAGATATCCGGCCCCCGAGGTCTTCGCATATACCTTTCCTGACTACACGATCATTGATGGCTTCGCGAACTCCCCTGTCGACTGGATAGGCAATTGCTACTACCCAGACATGCAGGGTAAAGTTGGCCTCGACGACCTGATGAACAGGGTATACCTCATGGGTTTCAGGTTCGATGTCAGCCTTCAGAACGATGTTGAGAGAGGGAATCCTCTGACAGAGCACATCAGGGAGCTGATCAGGTTGAGGAAGAAGGTGAAAGACATCCAGTACAGCTCCAGGTTCATGGACGACGTGGGGGTTGTGAGCTGTCCCGACAGGGTTGTGGTCAAGGCATTCAAAAGCAATGATGGCGAATCGCTGTTGCTCAACGTGGTTGACTACAGGCCCGACAAGAGGGGGTTTACTATCGAGCTGGACCTACGCTCATTGAATATGGACGGTAGATTCAGCGGGAAGTTATTCTCCGTTGGCAGCAGGGAAGTGAACCTCAAGCCAGAGACCGATGATCGCGGCATGGTAGTTCTGGATTTGCCCGAGTTTGAGGGCAAGGTTGCTAGCGTAGTGCTCAGAAGAATCAGATAGACCACGGACGGGCTCAAGCGATCAGGACGAAACCAACATGTCGAGCAGGCCTGATCCTGCGTTGCGTCTCGACTCGGTGCAAAGACATTTCAATGTCGTGACAAACGACCTTACATCGCAGCTGCCAAGAGAGCTATCGAGAGACCTTTCCCTTTATCGTGCTGCCGACCTTCCCTATTACCTCGATCACCAATCCTATTATGCCGAGAACGACTATCACGCCCAACAGCCCTAGGATATTCCTGAGGAATCCGACGAGTGCCGCCACGGCAATGACGGAAACCAGCCATATTACGCCCAAGATCGCAATGCTGAAGACAGCGTTCTTCCAGCCAGCGAGCCAGTTCTTCTTGAGGTCGGAGATGAGGTCCTCAGGTTTCTCAGAGTAACCGACCATCAAGAGTCCTGCCAAGCCTAGAAGTGGGAACAGGACGAGCCAGCAAAGTTGGCCGAAGGGAGTGAAGAAGCCCGACCGCTCCACTATGACCTCCGTCTTGCCCGGCGATCCCGTCGCCGGAATCGGGGTCCGACTCTCAACGTCAATCGTATAGCTGCCGGGCGAAAGGGTGACGATCTCTGATCCGTACTTGGTCTCCTTTTGGGTCCCCGGGGATTCCAAGTCGAACTCGTGGAACCACACCTGACCTGAACTGTCCTCGATGGTGACCCGGATGGAGGCCGAGTGACCAGCTACGAAGTAATGGGATGCCTCGACCCGCAACTGACATTCGAAGAAGAGGCACGGCACAACCTTGAACTCCTCGCTCTGCTCACCCCCCGAGAACCAGTACGTCGTTGTGTATCTCTCCCAGAGGAGAACGCCTAACAGACCAGCCGCAACCAGAAGCAATGATATGCCAATGATCAACCACAGCTTCTGAGTCCCCTTTGAAGGGGGAGGTGGCGGAGGTGGGGGGAGATAGGCCATCGAGGTATTCGCCTTCTTTCGGTTGACCTTTTTCGCTTTCGCTTATAAGAATTCCCGCATGACTGAGTGCGTTCTTCGAGTCTAGATGCAGACAGATTGCGCTACGAGTCCCTCAGTCAAATGCGGACCCTTCTGCGCCAGTTGCAGGCTCAAGGAGGCGGTGGAGGTAACTCTTGGATGGGTGCTTCCGAAATGCTAAGGGCGAGCGCCCCTGCAACTATCCCCGCTATTCCAAATATCATGAAGATGCCCCATATGCCCGCGGCATAGATCAGTCTCCTGCCAAGCCAAGGGTCCGTTCTCACAATCATGACAACGCCCGCTATGCTGGTCAAGCCAACCGAAAGCAGCCATAACGGCATCACAATGTACCCCAGACCTTCCGTCAGCACCAAAGGAGCTGCCGTCAAGCCAAGCATAAGCATGATAACGCCATAGACCCCAGCAATGACTAGGCCAATTGTTCTGGGCTTCACGATTCTTTTCTTGACCTCGGAAATCACAGGTTGATTGGACTGCCGAAAGAGCTGAGCGTAACTTTCATTTTTTATGTTCAATGTGGCCCCAGCCCACGTTCCAGTGAACATCTCTATAGGCGGAGCGGGCGAGAAAACGGAGTAGGCCGTGAGGCCGATGAGGAGCATCACCATACCGCCCATGAATGCGAGCATGATGTCCGTTGAGCCAGACCCAGCTCCGATTAGTGAAAACCCGACGGCTGGGCCCAGCACGGTAAGGACGCCAAGAATGATCAAACCCCATTTGAGGTATCGACGAAGGCCGAACACCTTGCGATCGCAATCGCGGCAGATTGGTATGTTCACCGAGGTGGTCCTCCACGTCTCGATCTTGCCCCTCCTGTCTACCATCTCGGAGAATTCCGTCTTGTACGTCTCGGTTGGATAGGGCGAGAGGCATCTCGGACATAGCCTGGGAAAAGCCATCGATGAGGACTTCAGCGTTACAAGCTGACTAGATTCCCCTGCCATGCTTCCCAACCTCTGAGCGAACGTATCGGAATCGCCGCAATCCAAGCGGAGTGCAGCCCGAAGTCAAGCTTTCTGACAATATCTGAAGAGCCCACGTGTGCATCTCTGTTATAAGACTTGCGGCTCGCATGGGCAATCGAGAGGTGACGCGCGCCATCGCTGATATCGCACACAACTTGGAGACTGCTAGGCCGATGCCATTGACGGATGCTTGACCTCCTCTGCGGTGCACGATCAAGACCTATAACAGGAAGAACCGGGCAAGGAGGAGCAAGGCCTTGAAGGGGGGCAGTCCAGAGGAGTGGAAAGTTTCCGTCTGTGGCCTGAACTGCGTAAGATGCGACATATTCCTTGCCGGTCACGGAAACGAGGACCTGCGAAGAGAGATCGTAGAATGGTTCAGGAAGGAACGCAACGAGACAATTAGACCTGAGCAAGTGAACTGCGAGGGGTGCAGAGAATGTCTGGCTGTCCACTGGAGCCCTGACTGCAGGATGATGCTCTGTGCAACGCGCAGAGGGGTTCAATATTGCTTCCAGTGCGAGGACTTTCCCTGCAAGGATGTGAACGACTTCGGCTCGGACGGCGTGACCCACCATGAAAGGACTGTAAGAAACATGAAGAGAGCGAAGGAGATGGGAATCGAGGCATGGATCTCGGAGCAGAAAGCGAAGGGACAGTGCGTGTTCTGTCCATGATCGGCCGATGTGAATGAATCCGTCCTCAGCCGAACCCATCTGACATTGATGATAAGCTTGATGACCGAGCAGGGGTTCTGTTGTAGTCACGGATCCGAAATCGCAGACAACCCAAGCTCTCGAAGCTTCTCTGCCGTGGGGACGCCATTTGAGTCCCATCCTCTCAGCCTGTAGTACTCGGGGAGCATGTCGCCCAGCCTGGCCGCGTTTCCCTTCGCTGGCCCCTCTCGCAACGGTTCATCAAGCAATCTCTTCGGCAGGTCGTCGTCCCTCTCCGATAGCCCCTCCCTAACATTGAAAATCCTCGTGAGGTTGTACACCCTCTCACCGACTACCTCGAGGTCTCCAGTCGTATCGTACCTCAAGCCTGTGGCGGACACGACCATCCTTCTGATCTCCTTCAGCGCGATCGCGAAGAACGAGAAGAAACACAATCCAACCGAATCCACTACGGCCTTCTCGTTCTGTTTGTCTATGACCAGCTGAGCCTTTCCCACGTTGGCTTGAGGATCGACCCCTCCCCAATACCCCAAGAGCTCCTGACCGGCTGTGTACGCCCTGAGGTGGCAGGCTCCTCTGTCAGATGTAGCGTACCCCAAGCCCATTCCCTGCGCGGCCCTGGGTTCGTACGCCGGCAGCTCCATGCCCTTGACCTCCATCGCATAGAACCTGATCCGATCCTTGCCCTTCAGCTTGGAGAATTCCTCTGCTGATCTCCTGACGCCATTCTGAAGCATCTTGCCAATCCCTTCGCCCCTTGCTATCTTCCCGGTAAGTTGCACGACAGCCTTTCCATCGCCGAAGCGCGCTTCGATGCCATCAAGGTCCTCCGCTCCAAGTAGGCCCTTCTCATAGCACTCCATAGCGAAACCTATCGCCCCTCCAGCCGAGATCGTGTCGATTCCGTACTCGTCGCAGATCTCGTTTGCCTTGACTATCGCATCCCTGTCGGTCACTCCGCAGTTGGGTCCAAACGCCCATGTCGTCTCGTAGTCTGGCCCGTCGCACGTCGTGCCCTCGTAATCACCCGACTTCAAGGTAGCTGTCTTGCCGCAACCGATCGGACAGTTGACGCACGCGGTATCCCTTACCCAAACGTTCCTTCTCCAGCTCTCGCCGAAAACGTCCTCAGGTTCGTCAAGTCGGCCGACCTGAAAGTTCCTGACCGGCAGGCCGCCCATCACGTTGATCACCTCAAGGATGTTGTTCGTGCCGTACCTAGGGAGTTGCCTGACCGTGGTCTCGTTCATCCTGATCAGCCTGTGCGCTGACCACGCTGCCTTCTTGAAGGAGTTCATGTCCTTCACGCTTATCGGCTCATCTCCCAAGACAGCGATCGCCTTCAGGTTCTTTGATCCCATGACCGCTCCGGCCCCTCCCCTTCCTGCTGATCTGAGGCCGCTAACTATCCCTGCTATTGGCGCTGACCTTTCTCCCGCAGGTCCAATGCAGGCAACCGCCGCTTGTTCACCGAGTTCCTGCTTTAGGTCAGACTCCGTCTGACCAGTTGTCTTTCCCCAGAGATCACTGGCTGGTACAACATCCGCCTCCCCGTGCCTGATCGTGAGCACGGACGGCGCCTCACACCTTCCGGTCAGGACCACCGCATCGTATCCAGCTCTCTTCAGGCCTATTCCGAAAGGTCCGCCGCAGTGAGAATCAAGGAAGGCTCCAGTGAGAGGGCTCTTCGTCACCACAGCAAACCTGTTGCCGGTTGGAGCGATCGTGCCGGTCAAGGGCCCTGTAGCGAAGATGAGCATGTTGTCCGGTGATAGTGGGCTCACACCTGGCCTAGTCATCTTGAGAAGCAGCTGCGCGCCAAGCCCCTTTCCGCCCAGGAGCGACTGAGCTGTCTCCTCTGAAAGCATCTCCCTCTTTGACTTCGCGATGTTGAGATCGAAGTGAAGAATGCTTCCCACATAGCCCCTGCCTTGAAGAGTCATTTCAGCGCCCTCAAGACCACGGAGACGGCCTTGGTCGGACACCAGTCAGCGCATTCAGGCCATCCCTCACACAAGTCACAGACGTACACCCTCTCCTCGTCCATGAGTGGCAGGCCATACGGGCATGCCTTCGCGCACTCGCCGCACAACGTGCAAGTCTCCCTGTCATACCTGAGCCCTCCAACCTCATCGTCCATCACGAGAGATCCCGTGGGACATGCTAGAACGCATTGACCGCATTGGTCGCAAACATCGGGTGTGAATGGACCTGGCCAACCTCCCGCCACCTTCAACCTCGCCTTAGAAACATCGAAGTTGGACTCCCTTGACATGGTGCAAGCGGATAGACAGATCATGCAACCAGTGCACAGATCTCGGTCAACTCTCAACATGATGGGCCCTCTCTGACCCCCGGCCAAGGCCTCCCTGGCAGTCTTGCCCTCATGGACGACGTTTCTTATCAGCTGAAGTGTGTGAGCAGGGTCAGAAGACTGTATCACGTTCCTTCCGAAGACCACGCCCGAGCCACCCACGCTCAGCGCCTCCTCGACAGCTTCGAGGGGCTCCCTTTCCGAAAGTGCCTTGTACCCTCCCAACATCAATACTGGAGTGCCTCTCGCTGCGGCTACGACTTCGCTGAACGTTTCGGGATCCCCAGTGTAGGGAACCTTCAGCGCATCCGCTCCGGCTTTGACAGCAAGTTCAACGGAGTATCTGACCAGTTCGTGGTAGTTGGTCTTCGTGACCCTCGGTCCCATCGGTATCGGTTCGATCACAAGAGGAATCCCAAGCTCATCACAATCCCTTGAGAACTGAATGGCGCGCTCGAAGTGCGACTTCTCCTGCTCCTTGTCTTGGTACCCTACGAAAAGGTAGATCGTGATCGCATCAGCCCCCAGGCGGGCGGCGCGCTTCGCGCTCGTGACGGCGCAGAACTGAGTGCTCCTTGCCGGCAGCGTATACCCCCTGTCCCTGAAGGCATTGGTCCAGTCGCCTCTGATGAGCAGGCCTGGGGCAGATGGTCCCTTGAACAAGTATGAGTGCCTTTCCGCCTGCCCGGGAGACATTAGTATCCCGTCCGGCTTTCCCTCTATCACCCTCTTCAGTGTACGTTCAAGATCAGCCGCTCCCGGAATCGGACCTAGCATCATCCCATGGTCCGCTGCCACTACGATCGCTCTCTTGTCACTGGGATCGATTATCCTTGACAGTTTGGCAGACTTCCCCCCTCTCAAGGCAATTCCCCTTCATGAAGCTCCGCCACGGCCTGCCTGATCTCCGCGAGGTCTCTGCCAGGAGAAAGGACGATGCCGCATAGATCCGCATCCGACACAGCCTTCAGAAGATCAGCGAGTTCGCAGTCTGCCTGCCCACTTGCCACCTTCTGCTCCATATCCAGCACAAACGTCGGCACTCCGATCACCTCGGCCAGTCCTCTGATGCCCTCCGTGCTGCTAACATAGGGGATCGCGACGGAGGAGCAGCCCGCCTCGGAAACCATTCTCGCGGCCAAGCCCACGCAGTCTGCGTAGGTCTGCTTCGTCGCCCTCTCCCCTATGGGGAAGGCCTCTATCAGGGTCCGAGCGCCGAGGTCATGACAGCCGTCGATCAACTTTGAGGTGAAGCCAAAGTTGTCCGCCTCATCCTCATCCCGCTGATGGCCGACGGAGAAGGTGCCCACGAGCCCTGACGCGCCAACGCGAAGCGCCCTCTCTATAATTGGCAAGGAATCGTGGAGGCTTAACCTCCCTTCAGTTCCACCGAAGGAGCTAGTTGTCCAAGCCACGCTGACAAGGAGCGCTGGACGTTTCCGGGGTTGAGGATCCTTCGGGAACTCCTCCGCACCCTGTATATCCACGATCACCCCATCTATTCCGCTCGATAGCAGGTCACTGGTCACGTTCTTGCGTTGAGTGCGGCCCGTGCGCATTGGCGGAAGCGTGTCCAGTTGAACGATGACGCTCTTCTGCCCCTCGCCGGGAATGAACGACCTTATCCTCTCCTCTCGTTCGGACGCATACATGATTCTTCAAACCACCGCGACTCTATCGGTCGCGTCAACCAAACGTGCTTCACGTTGATTCGCGCGACCTTCGCACTCATCTACGCAGTTCTCTGCCTCGCGGCGATATAAATCAAATAGTTTCATCATCACCTTGGGGATTGAGGAACTAGTGTGCATCCTGCATGAAAACATGTACGATTGTTCCATACCCTTCGTACACGTCGCTTATAATGAAGGTCCCCCCGAACAACCCAGGTGAAACCACAAGATGATGCAAGTGAAAGAGCTGAGCAGCGTCGCACTGCCGTTCCTGTTTCTTTCGGCCCTGCTTCTGCTGGGCCTCGTCGTGGCTATCCCGCAGGTGTCCGGCTCCGCCGTAACTCCAGAGTCGAACGGTCCGAAGGAGAGATACCTGGTGACTGGCTCCGGGTTCGCCTTCAGAAGGACGGACAATGGAACCGAGAAGCTACCCAGCAGCTTCGAAGTTGAGTTGAAGGTCGAGAGGATAGAAAACGAGACCGTTACGATAGCCCAGATCTGGGACAGGTTGCCAGCTGCGATCCAGACCAGGATAATCGAGATAGCAAAGAGAATATCCAACGTGACAGGGGTTCCTTATGAGGAGGTTCTGGCTAGGATCATGCAGAGGACCATCACGATTGCGCACATCGATCTGAAGGTCAAGTCCGGAACTCTGACTGTGGGGGAATCAGAGTACGATGTCGTCTCAGGTGATGCCACGATGGTCCAGTTCTTCAGGGCGTTCAGGCTCTCCCTTCAGGTGGAATCAGATGAGGGCGAGGGCACTCTAACGCTCCAAGGGATTAGAGGCAGGCTGGCTGCAGGAACCTTCACCTTCGGTGACGCAACGTACCGCGTCGTCTACAGGCTGACCGTTCAAGAAGCGTGAAGGCGACAAACGCCAGAACGCTCTCAAGTCAGGCGACCTGTCAAGACGGCGCCATTTTTCCTTTTTGGAAGAGGTGATCCCTTATCAGTATCATCGCTGCGTTTGGCAGTGTGAGAATGCATGTTAGCCGTGAACTGGGGGGCCGTCACCTTCGCACATCTCAAACAGCAGTCAATCGCAGTCGTCGACCGTTCGCATCACGGCTGCTACTTCATGCCATGCTGCTCTTTGAACTCGTTCCACGTCGTGACGAGGATGAGCTTCTCCACGTCGGTCTTTGCCACCTTTGCGGCTTCCTGAAGGATCTTGAGCCTCCTCTGAGGATCACCGTAGGCCTTCTCGTACTCCGCCATCAGTTCATCGAAAGACTTCCCTCGCAGAAAGTCAAGGAACCCCAATCCGATTCACCCATGTCCCGACCGCTTTTAAGACTATGTACCTTCCTAGGTCCTGCCGTTCGTGGTTACGCATTTCGGCCTCGCGTGCTTCACAAGTCCGACCGTTGACAATGCTTAAAGTAGGTTCCGCGCTCTCATCTGCGATCGTGACAAGACGCGTCGGATTGGAAGTTGAGGGAGGACACACAGGGAGGCGCGACATATTCGTGGTGGGTCATAGGGGCGCTCCCTCGCTGGCCCCTGAAAACACCATCCCGTCGTTCCTGAAGGCGATAGAGGGCGGAGCAGACTTCGTAGAGTTCGATGTTCGGCGGACCATCGACGACGAACCCGTCGTCATACACGACGGCACGGTAGACAGGACTACTGACTCCAAAGGGGTGGTGTCGGAGTTCACGCTGAGGGAGCTCAAGAAGCTGGACGCCGGAGGGTGGTTCTCTCCTGAGTTCAGGGAGGCCAGGATACCAACCATGGAAGAGACATTAGCGGTCGCCCAACAAAAGGCATGGGTTGTTGTGCACATCAAGGAAGTGGGAGTAGAGGAGGATGTCGTGAAGCTTCTCACGGAGAGGCACATGGTGCACCAATCCGTGATCATAGCGGATCACCCAAACCAAGTGGTGCCTAGGTTAAGGGAACTCGAACCCAGGATCCCCATCGAGGCGGACATCAGGGTTCCTCTGGCCGAGCCGGGCAAAGGGAAGACGATTGCGCTAGGGGACATAGCCGACATGTCCGAAGCCGAGAGGCATGAGATCATACACGAGTCGATAGGCGAACTCTTGCGCTACCAGGCGAACATAGCATCCCTACACAAGAGCACTCTCGTTATACCCGATCTCGTCAGGCTCTGTCACAAGAGAGGTCTAACCGTTAACGCGTGGCCAGTTAACGAGGTCGATGAGATCAGCGCATGCATAGACGCTGGTGTGGATTTCATAACCTCAGACAATCCTCGGCTCGTTGTTGAGATGCTGGGTGCGAAGGGTACTACGCGAGGACTCATGCCTCACAGGTGACTAGCGCACTGAAGAGATCAAGAGCTTCGCCCGCATCAATAGACGAAAGAGTGAAATCCCTCCGGCATATTATGGTCGAGCATCAGCCATGATCAACGCTGAACTGATAAGCGTCGGGAACGAGTTGCTGATAGGCAAGGTCGTTAACACGAATGCGAATTGGCTTGCTCGCAGGATCACCGAGCTCGGGGCAATCCTGAGGAGGGTACAGACCGTTGGGGACGACCTGGATGAGATCTCGGATGCCATAGAGCTTTCGCTAAGCAGGGGCCCATTCATTATCATAACGACAGGAGGCCTCGGGCCGACGTACGACGACATGACGCTTGCTGGTATAGCGAAGGCCCTCGGCATCGAGCTAAGCGTCAATCAGGAAGCTCTCACCATGATCAAGGAGAAGTACGCCTCGATTTCCATGAAGCTGACACCCGCCAGAGCGAAGATGGCGAACCTGCCCAAGGGAGGAGTCGCTATTGCGAATCCCGTCGGAACTGCGCCCGGTTGCTTGATTGAGTTCAGCGGCGTGAAGATAGTTTCTCTCCCAGGCGTTCCGTTGGAGATGGAGGCCATGTTCTCCCAGAGCGTCGCACCGATCTTGGCAAAGGCGTCAGGAAGGACTGTCTTTGCAGAAGCGAGCATACTCTTCGACGGGATTCCTGAGTCAGCTTTGGCCCCCATGCTTGACGAGGTAAGGAGGAGACACGCTCCTGCGTATTTCAAATCTCATCCGAAGATGTCCGAAGGGAAACCTCTCGTTGAGGTTCATATCTCTGCGAGAGGAACAAGCAGGAGGGATGCTGAAGAGGCCGTGAGAAGGGGATTCGAGGATCTCAAGGAGGCCCTCGCTATTCACGGCGCCAAGATAGTCAGGGAGTCCTAGCTCTGCAACGCATGACTGGTGAAGTCGCAGCGACTATTCCATTCTGAGGACCTCATCCATGGCCTTCTTCTCATCGCCCTTGTAGCGAGCCACTAAGTACCAGTACCTCGTGGTGCTTGTGGAAGATGGCTCGCCGAACTGCCTCAGAACGTTCATGAGGTCTTCGAGTTCTCTTTCGGCCTCTTCGAATCTACCCACCTTGCAGTAGGCCTTCGCCCTCTCTAGCCTTACCATGTATCGGTTGACCAACCAAGGCGGGGCCTCGACAAGCCTGTCGTAAACAGCGATTGCGCCGATGAAGTCACCCTTCTGATACAACTCACCTGCAAGACGAAGCGCTGTCCTGACCTCCTCGACGGTCATCATCCGTCCCTGCTTGTCAAAGGAACTCAATCCCTTACGCGGTTTCCTGGCGAGTTGTTAAGGTTTCATCGGTTCTTTGGGTTCCGTCACGGCACGCTGGCCCCATCTCCCAGCTCATCACATCGAGAAGCCCAGGCCTATGCGTTGCAAAGTTTCCGTTCGAACCATCCCTTCCTTGACTGTGAATAGGCTCCTGTGTTTGTCTTGAATGTCCCGAAACGCGAAGGGCAGATACTGCCTTGAGTTGTACTCGAAGCCCTTAATCGGCTTGGATCTCGCAGCTAGGCTTGCGGAGTGAACAAGGGCTAGGCCCGGGCAAGTCAGATCTTGGATCGAGTACGGGATCCCATCATGCTCCATCCTAGCCACGTAAATCAGGCTCGATGAGTGCCACTTGCAGGTCTTAACCGCTACGCCTGACCAACCCAAGCTAAGGGCCAGGTCAAGGCTTTCAAGGTCCGTCACTCCTTCGTCTGCAAGTACTGTTTTCACCTTGGCGACATTGCCCATGCGAAACATGTGACGGGTCAGGTCCCTCTCGGTCGGTTGCTCCAGATACAGCATGTTTTCGAATGCGATGGGTGAGGCTCTCCTCAGCCTCCTGAGGTACTCGAGGGTGGCATCAGGGTCTGGGTTCATCTCATTGGCGTCGGCTGACAGGTAGAACTTGTCCACCCCCTTCCTCTTGAGGGTCGCCGAGGCCAATTCCGCCACAGCCTTGGTCCTATCCACGTCCCAGTCGACATCCGTTCCCCTCAGCTTCACCTTGAGGCAGAAGACACCGTCCCTGTCGATCCACTCCTCCAAGGTGACAGGTAATCCGTCCTTGGGATCGCTTGCGTCAACCTCATCTCTCGTCAGCTTGTCGAGAGCGCCAACAAGATGGAAGACTGGCAGTTCCTTCGCATAGTCCGACCTGAGGTGGTCAGAGATGTATTTCCCTCGGAATCTGTCCCCTAGGTAGAAGCTGAGGTCATGCTCCATGAAGTCCGTTCCGTAGCCGTCGTATGAGCAGATCCGATTTGCTCGACCGAACGCATCGTGAAGCGCAGCATCAATCGGGGATGTGGAGACAAGAATGCTGAGGATGGGCATCTGAGCACCCAGCTTGACCTCCTCCTCGACCTTCTTGGATATTCTGATGATCTCGTCCTTTGCGCCCAACATCATGTCTATCGGGTGTGCGAATCTTTCGCTGTGTTGTTCCTTCATCATCTCACAGACCTCCTCGCCGATTCGCTCCATCGCCTCCAGCTTCTTCTCGTCGGGGACTGAGGGATCGGGGAATGACCACTTCTCAGCTAGGGGCATGGAACCAAGCCCCTCACCGGTCTCGCCCTTCCTATTCTCAACGGTCGCCCTCATGATGAGGGAAATCAAGTTGGTCACAATCACGTTTCCGAACTTCAAAGGGACACGAAGCCTATCCGCCCTGAAGGTAGGCTTAAGATCTATGATCCGGATGTCCGAATCCAACTGAGATCTCCTCTCATGACGATATTCGCTTCACGACGCGCTTCAGGTACAGAAGGTCTTCTGTCGTTTGCCTGATGAGCTCATCATAACAAAGGTGCTCGTACTCGCTGTGGACAGAGATGTTGCCATCAAAGCCTATGGTCTTCAGATTCCTGAATACCGTCGGCCATGGCACGACCTCCTCGCGCAATGGTAGCATCTCGGTCTTCCATCTCTTCTCCCCTGCTGTTTCACCAGTCTGCCTCAAGTACCAGTAGTTCTTGACTGCCACTAATCTGATGTACTGACTCAACATGTCCATGCCCATCTCCCATCCTCTGGGCCCGCATTGGCCGAGCAGATGTCCCGGGTCAACGTAGGCGCACACGTCCTCCGGATCATATTCCTGAAGGAGAGTCAACATTACCCAGGGATCCGCAGTCACATAGGGTCCAGCATGATTATGAAGCGCCGCCGTTACGCCGTACTTCTTGCTCAATCTCTTGATTCCTGTGAGTTGCTCCCTTGCCCTCTTGATTTGGCTCGCTGCCTTGCCGAACCCCTCGTATCCCCAGTAGCCCAGTTTGACGTATCTCACCTCGCACCTTGAAGCGGCTGAGAATATCTCCTCGGCGTGGCCCTCTTTCGCATCCGTGATGTTAGTTGTGACCATCGGGACCGACAGGCCCTTGGACTCAAGAGTCGCAATTGCCTCGGTCAATCTCGCTGTAGCCTCTTCAGGTAGCACGTAACCGCTGGGCCTAACGGTAAGGTCTGCCCCGTCGAACCCTATCCGAGCTATCTCATCACCTGCTTCCTCAAGCGTGAGGTTCCCGGTATTCTTGAGCATCTTCGTGAACATCAGGAACTTCATGACAAGCTTGACGAGCGGTCTGGGCATTTTAGGTTGAGCTTCTATCCTCGCCATGAGCGGTTGCCCTGTCGTGCGCGCTGATCACGCCCCACCTCCCTGCAGAAGGCGTTCATTGAGCTAGCCATGGACCACGCTTCTCCGCAGGATTGCTAGGGACCAAAGATCGGACTCGCCCAAGAAAGACACAGCCCCGCCCTGAGACAAAAGAGGGGCCGCTTTTCTTACACCGGTGGTGGCGGCGGAGGCAGAGGCGCCGACGGCTTCTGTCTCCTGCTTATGAAGAACACGGCTATTGCCAAGATCAGGATCACTCCGGCCGCTGTCCCTCCGACAGTCACGATGTTCAGTTCGGTCTTCCAGCTAGCGACCAAGTCAACGGGAGCTGTGACCGTGAACGTGTAGGTGGAGGCAGTTGAGACTATCGATCCCAAGACCTTCCAGCCCTCAAAGACGTAGTTCGTGAAGAAGTCCTTTGCCACGGTGGTGGGGGACACTGACGCTGTGGTTGACGATCCGGAAGAGATCCATCCTCCTCCAGTCGCCGTTCCTTGTTCGCTTGAGACCTGAACCCTGTGTTCTGTCCTCCACCCGGCCACGAGCGCCATTGGACCCGTCACTTGGAAGGAAGCAGATGGAACTGAGCTGAACAGGGACCCTTCTTTGAACCAACCCGTGAAGATCCTCCGGGTGCCGTTCCCGTGGTCAACGGTCGTTTCTCCTATCGAGATCGATGTCTGGGTTCCAGACTCAACCCATCCTCCTCCTCCAACGGTCGAATAGCTGGAAGAGACCTCGAGCAGCACTTCTGTCCTGTAGATGGCCCTAATAGTAGTATCCTCGGTCACAGATACCGATCTTGGGTTCTCAGTCGAACCGTCGCCCCATCGGTCGAAGACGTACCTCGTATTGCCGGACCTTAGCCAAGCCATCGCCTCGAGGTTGTGCTGGCCGTACGTGACATCGAACGACACCGAGGCTCCATCTCTCCTGTTACCATCAAGGCTCGCCCAATAGTCGCTTCCCGGAAGACTCACGGTGAGGGTGTACCATGTGACATACTTCGCGAGTATCCCTTGGCTCCTCGACCAATCTTCCCTGTGCGTGTACCCGACCAGCCATGTTGTGCCAGCCTCGAAGATCAAGTCGAGAAAGCATGAGAAGAATCCAGTCAGGCCGATTTCCCAGACAGAGTCGTAGACCAGAGTACCGTCCTTGGTGAACTGGAGGTAGGCTGGATATGAGAGGTCCTCCGCTGTCATCACTTTTCCGCAGATATGCAGCTCATCTCCATTCAAGACCAAGCGATAGCCTCTGTCGTCCCATTCTCTTCCGTAGGTTCTGTACCACCTGACATTCCCATCAAGGCTCATCTTGAGGACTAGCACATCAAGGCTCCCTGACCCATATGACCCCGTGCGTCCGACTATGTAGAGATCACCACCAGCACTGATGTCGGAGAATCTATCATATCCATCTCCTCCCCACATGAAGCGATCTAGCTCATTTCCGTTCGTATCCATCACCAGCACTAACCCATCGAGGTCCTCCTTTGGGACAGGGAAGGACGTCGTGGCGCCCGCGATGTAGAGCTTTCCATCGTACAAGATGATGTGGCTCGCATATTCGACTCTTTCCCCTCCCCACCTCTTGGACCAGACGAGGTTTCCCGTTTTGCTCCACTTCTGGACTATAACATCTAACGAGCCGACCGGCCACCCTCCCAAGCCCAATACATAGATATCGTCACCGGAGATGAGAATGTCGACTCCCAACTGAACGTCGGCATCCGGGTCTGCCCACGACTTCTCCCACAGGACGTTCCACTGAAGGTCGAACTTCACTACCCACAGCTTCCAAGAGGGTTCATAGGTGTACCCTGTTGCATAGAGTGCTGAACCGTCTGTACGGACGGCTATGAGTTCGCCGAATCTTTCCCACGAGCGAGAAGACAGCTGCGTCAGCGCGTTCGCGTCAAGTGTCCGAGCATGCCATCTCTCCTCTCCCCCAGTTTCCAAGCCTCCGACAACAAAGATCCTGTCGCCGATCTTCGCCATGCCACTGAAGTACACGAGTTCATCAGCGGCACCAAAGAACCCATGCGCCGTTGGTAACGTGTACTCGGCGAGAACCGGGTGTAACATCATTGCAGCGAAGAGGATCGTCGCGATGGATGTCTGAGCTACCTTGACAGCTTTCATGAGGTGTCACGCGCCGATGCCTTAATAAGACTTCGACAGTAGTAGAGGCACGAGAGCGCTGTATTCGACAATTCGGCAGAGAGTGTCCCTGATCACGATGTGCGGCGAAGGCGCAAGCAACGTAGTTCAACGCGAGACCCCGAGTGGGAATTAGCGTTTTATGTCCAAGGCCTCAAGGATGTGAGTCATGAAGAAAAGCGTTCTCTGCACGCCAACTGGTAGTCACATCCGAAGGGTCTTCTCCGATCGGACTCTCGGAAGGCTGAGGCATAGGTTCAAGGTCACGTTCAACACGAAAGGTAGGGACTACACTCCTCGGGAGGTCGCTGAGGATATCAGAGGATATGACGGACTGATCACAGGTTGGGGATCACCTCATCTTACCGAGGACGTGTTTGAGAGCGCCGATTGCCTCAGGATAGTAGCCCACTCTGCTGGGTCGGTGAAGTACATGCTGTCCAAGGAGCTCGTCGATAAGTACATCATCCCTCGAAAGATTTGCGTCTGCAACGCAGCCCAAGCCATAGCCTACAATGTCGCAGAAGCAACAGTCGGACTAATGATCATGGCAAGCCGAAGGTTTGTGGATCACGTGAAGAGCACGCGTGAGAGGGCGATGTGGCGTGATCCTAGCATACCGTTGGACGTTCAGACCCTGAACGGCAGCACCATAGGGGTGATCTCGGCCAGCAGAGTCGGACGTGAGGTCATTCGGTTGCTGAAATCATTCGACACGAGAATACTTCTCCATGACCCCTACGTCTCAAGGAAAGAGGCCAGGCGATTGGGCGCCGCAAAGACCAACCTCGAAGAACTCTTCCGCAGGTCAGATTTCGTAACAGTCCATGCTCCGCTAACGCACGAGACCGTTCACATGATCCAACGACGCCACCTCAAGCTGTTGCGCGACGGAGCTGTCTTAGTGAACACATCGCGAGGCAAGGTGATAGATCAGAACGCCCTGCTGGAGGAGTGCATAACTGGGCGAATCATTGCAGCCCTCGATGTCACGGATCCTGAGCCCCTGCCCGCAGACTCCCCCCTCAGGATGCTCAAGAATGTCCTAATCACTCCCCACATGACCGGCGCCGGAATCTACGGATACCGCATGATCGGAGACATGACCCTCCAGGCTCTTCAGGACTTCTTCGAGGGGAGAAGGGTGAGGAACGCGGTCGATCTCAAGGAGTATGACACACTTGCTTAGCATCACTTCGGTCGACATGATAGTGGGCTTCGCCTAGCCTGCCGGCGAGCGCGATGTCGAAGCTTTTAAGTGAAGAATGGTCGATTGAGCCAACATGGGCAGTAATCCGTTCATCTCTCCGGGAGTCTGGCTTAGAGGTAACCTCCATTCACATACCACCGAGTCAGATGGCCGCCTGACTCCTGAGGAGGTAGTGAAGTACTACGCTCAGAATGACTACGACTTCCTCGCACTGACGGATCACGAGAAAATAACCAAGATCGCGTCTTCTAGACTGTTACTCATATCGGGAACAGAGGTTGCGGTCGGCCAGGGAATCCTCGGAGACAGCTACCACGTCATGGCCATGAACGTCGGAGACAATGATGCCCTTCAGAAGCATAAGGGTGAGTCAATCGACTCCCTCCTGGCCTACGTCTCCGACATCGGAGGAGTTGCTTTCATCGCGCACCCTTACTGGTCGAGGCTCACGACCTCAGACCTATCGAGCATTGGGAACTACATAGGGGTCGAGGTGTATAACACGGGATGTGATGTGTTAGTTGCGAAGGGCTTCTCCAACGTTCACTGGGATGACCTCTTGGTTCAAGGTAAAAGGACGTACGGCTTTGCCGTTGACGACGGCCATTGGTATCCAGTGGATTCCGCGGGCGGCTGGGTGTGGGTCAAGGCGAGGGAGAGAAGTCTGGAGGCCGTACTGGACTCCATCAGAAGTGGCCTGTTCTATTCCACCATGGGCCCCTCCATAGGGCATGTATCGTTTTCTGGTGGCCGATTCGAGGCCAAGTTCTCTCCCGTGAGAAGGGTCGACGTGATCTCTGAAGGCGGAATCGGGTTCAGCGCCTCGTATGACAGCTACGAGAAAGTGAAACGCGTGAGGAACGAGATGATCAAAGTGAAGACCCGAGAGGTCAAGAAGCGCAGCAAGGAAGTAAGCGTTGAAATGGGACCCCGAAGGGCGCACCTCATCATGAAGGACCAAAACATCACTGCCTTGTCATTAGAAGGCGTTCCCTTCCGAACGTATCTGAGGCTGGAGATCACGGATGCTGAGGGAAAGAAGGCTTGGAGCAATCCCATCTTCCTCTAGATGAGTGAGGGTCGCCTGAAGACTGCGGAGTGAAAAGGCCAAGGTCATCGCAACACATGTCTCAGCCGCCTGATTGCCTTAGCTTCCGCTGTTCGAGTAGCGAAGGTAACTGATCTCATTGAAGCAGAGGTTTCCACCCTGAACGCAAGGAAAGACAACTTGCTGCTCAAGATTCACCAACGAGGTCAAGACCGTGAAGGTTACAAGGTTCCAGCGCGAAATGGTGAGTCTGTATTGCCTAACTACGGGGGTGGCGGAGGCGGTGGAGCCCGCACACTCCTTCTCCTCCACCACAGTAAGACCCCAATTGCTATCGCAGCGACCACCACAACCCCTGCTGCCGTGACCCAGCTGTAGGAGACACGAAGCAGGACTTGGTCGCTTGCGGATGGGTCTAGGTCGGAATTCCCGGGCCACGAAGCGCGCACGCCCCAAGTCCCGACCATGTCAGGAGCCATCGTGTACGTGAACGCCCCTGATTGGTCCGCCGTCACTTCTTTGGTGAAGGTGGATCCGTCCGGCCTGATGAAGGTAAGAGTGATTGTGGTAGCTATGCCCGGAGCCATCGATCCGGTGACCATGACATCAACGCTTGATCGGCGAAGGATCGGATCGAACCCCGCCTCCTCTGGTGCGACGGAAATCTGAAGTCGAGTCGTTCTGTCCAGTCTCACCTGAGCCCATGTGCTGGGCGATTCGCGTCTGGCATCGGTCGGGAAGGGCTGCGACAATCTCCACGTCCTCGGCGGCAGGCTGACGTCCTGTTGCCACAAGCAGAGCCCAAATGCCCGATCACCCGTCACCTGCAGCGGAACAGAGAAGCCAGCCTCCCAGTATGCAGAGTAATTGGCGGACCAACCTATCCAGTTGTACCGGCCCCCCACCCATCCCCTCGTGCTATCATTGTACCAAAGAGTATGTATACTGCCACCTCGATAGATGAAGAACCACCAACTGTTGGGGCCAAGGTTCTCCCTCCTGGTAAGTTCGAAGTCGAAGCGCGCGTTGAAGGCATCGTCCCGGTCGGGGGTATCGTCACGCCCTCGGAATTTGATGCACACAGAGCGGTTGACCAAGTCATACTTGAGCCAGATTGTAACATTGCTTCCAACGGAAGCGCTGGGTACGGAAACTATTTGAGCGTCTGACCAGAATGATTCGGAAAGACCCGCCACCGGGGTCGTCGAGACCGGGATCAGGAAGTCGGCTGGATGGGACAAACCCGGTCTTGCCACAAGACTCAGGATCATAACTGCGATGCATGCGAAGAGATGGTACACGCGTCGCTCGTGCATTACAGTTTATCCCAAGGTTTTCACTCGCTAGATAAGGCTTGTCCGGATTGAAGATCACCGAGGGCGCGTCATGCAGGCAAGGCATCTGACGACCATGGGAACAATGCGGTATCAGCTACGCTTCCGGTACCCACCTTCGCCCCTAGCCGTTTGACCTCGTTTTTCCAACTCTCGCAATCTCCACGCGCGTTCACCCTAATCGGGATCGATTTGAGCAGATCTGAATCCTTCTGAACGGAAATGAACGATTCTCTCAGGAAAGAGGTGCTGAAAACGCCAGGAATCGATATACCAGGGCTTGGAACCATTTGTGGACATGAACGCGGGTGCGCGGACGATCGGAAAGTTGACCACGGCTAGCCTTCTCATCTTGATCGCGGTCTCGGGCCTGTCCCTCGGAAGCATAGTTGGTCAGGATGGCGATGGGGACGACACGGACGAGCAACTGCCGATCGGGCTAGCTCTATCCGCGGAGATAAAGGGCCTAGTCGCAGAACGCATTGAGAGGGTTCACGAACTTACACTCGATCACAGGCTGAGAATGGCGGAACAGCACGACGAGAGGCTTCAGGTGATCTCAGAACACCAGGAGCAGATGCGGGGAAGAGTCACACGATGGCAACAGGAATTCCAAGATCTGACCCAGCGATTCCAAAGTGGCGAGATAACGCGAACGGAATTCCAGATGGAAAGGCAGAGGCTGAGGACAATGGTGCAAGAGGAAGCCAGGTTGTTCGAGCATCTGGGCCGGCGGCTTCAGGAGACCCTCGGGGAGTCGCAGGGTGGCACAGAAAACTTGGGGCGACGGGTCTCAGCGGCTAACCGGGAGATCGCGAACAGCATAGGGCAAATCCGCTCTGAGCTGCAACAGGAGCGTGAACACGGAAGGGGCTCAGGGCAGGGCCGGGGGAACGGCAATGGAAACTCCGGCGAATAGTGTCGAGTGCTGAGAGAGGCAGACCATAACAAACTAAGCCAGAGCCCTCCTACCACTTCAACGTTATCTACTGCCGAGCCCATGGAAGTCCCACGTGGCAACCTAGATGAACAGCAAGAGGATTCTGCTCACACTTCTCACGCTAGTGTGTGCGCAGTTTCTTTTCACAGCCATGGCCGAGTTTCAGGAGTTGGGCACAACCATCAGGATCGACCTATATCAGAACGCGACCGCGAGATGGACCTTTGAAACCAGGATAAACCTAACCGACCAGGTGCAACTCGAGGCCTTCACGCTGTTCGTCGAGGAGCAGAATCTGAACAAGTCAAACCTGATTCAACAGTTCTCCGACAGGTTCAGCCCTCTAGTGGACAGAGCGTCCGCCTACACAGGTAGGCAGATGAGGGCTTACGACTTCGACGTATCGTTCAAAGTCATCCCCACCTTGACCGGTGGTTACTTGGGCCTGATCGCCTACAGCTTCATGTGGGAGGGTTTCGCCGTAAAGGATAAGGGCAAACTTGTCTTGGGGGACATATTCGAGGGGGGCCTTTATCTCTACGATGGGGACAAGCTGATCATCAGCATCCCTTCGAACTACACCCTTTCCACCGTAACGCCCGTGCCGGATCAAGTGCTCGGCACTCAGATCATCTGGCTCGGAAGAAGGATGTTTGACCCTGGAAGCCCATTTCTTGAGCTGAGAACCAGGCTGATCCACATAACGATATTCGTCTCCAAGGACAGGCTTGAGGTTGGAGATACGGTGTCCGTCACGGGATTGGTCGATCCGCCAGAAAGACTGAACATCGTCTTGACCCACACAAAGCCAGATGGCGCGACTGTCGAGCAGTTCCTCTCTAGTGGATCAGACGGCACTTTCAGTGGGACCGTAAGAGTGGACCAGAGGGGGACGCATGTGGTATTCGTGCGATGGCTCGGAAACGAGTCTCTTGACCCAGCTCAGAGCAATTCCGTCAGTCTCGTCGTCTCCGAGACCCCCTTGAGTCTCTTGATCGACTATTGGCCAGCTGCGGTCTTTGCGGTAGTCGTTGTGTTCACAGCGGCGCTCCTCTACACGAGGCGCAGGGCCAGAATGCGGCCAGCGGAATGGGAAATCCATCCAAGCGTCCAGGAGAGGGACGAGCAACTCATCCTATCCGTCCTGCGGTCGCGCGGAGGAACGTTACCACAGTCGGAGATAAAGGAACTCACCGGCTTCTCCAAGGCCAAGACGTCGTTCCTGCTGAAATCACTGCAGGACAAGGGCTACATTTGGAAGGAGAGATGGGGGCGAGAATTCCTGGTTCACCTGAGCGAGAAACGGACATAGCTTCTTCGTTGGCGCTGGCGCCCTTGGCTATCGCAAGTCTGACTCGATCAGAAGGCCTCTTCTCTTGAGCCTGTTCAGGGAAGCATCGAGTTCCCATAAGTGGCAATTAGTGTCTCTCCACAAGAGAGAAAGACCCATCGGTCCCCTGGCCTTGATTAGGTCGAGCACGATTTCGTCGAGCTCATCCGGGTCCCTCTTGATCGCTAGCATTTCATGAGGGGCGATCACGACCCATGTCTGCTCGCCAGCTTTTTCCTCCATCGGTAGACACCGTATTTCCCTCCGCTGCCTTATCTGTCTTTCAAGATTCTTTCTTGTAGGTGTGGAAGAGTTCACATTGTTGCTGTTCGGCAGCCGATTCCACCCCTTCTAGATCAATCCACGTTCCATCAACACACTGAGTGCGTTCCTTGCCAGACTAATCTTCCGTTCGATTCCGTTCCTCAATTCATCCTGCGTCGGCCTGTGCCTGGCCACCCCTGTTTCCATCGCAGCGTTCGCCACCGCTATTGCCGTTTCGACGAAGACCCCGGTCTCCTCCATGGTTGGGACGATCCTATCAACACTCAACCTTGGTTCAGCCCAATTGCCTATCGCTTCCGAGGCGGCGATCAGCATCTCGTCGTTCACGCGACGCGCCCTCACTTCCAACATGCCCCTGAACATTGATGGGAAAGCCAATGAGTTGTTGATCTGATTCGGAAAGTCGCTCCTGCCAGTGGCCACCACCTTAGCCCCTCCCTCCACCGCATCTTCTGGCCAGATCTCAGGCGTCGGATTTGCTAAGGCGAAGACGATGGCATCGCCAGCCATCTTCATTATCCATTCCTTCGGGATCCAAGGCCCAGGTCTGGACAGACATATCATCACGTCCGCGCCTCGGAGGGCTGTCTCGACCGTCCCCTGCAATCGCTCAGGGTTCGTAAGCCTAGCGATGTCGCCCTTGTACTCGTCCACCTGGCCTCTGCCATCATGGATTATGCCCTTGCTATCGCAGACCAGTACGTTCTTCCCTGACGCGCCTGCCCTGAGAAGGAGTTTCGTCGATGCAAGTCCTCCGGCACCCGCACCCACGATCGTTATCTTGGCCTCGGAAAGTCTCTTCCCGACAACCTTGAATGAATTGATGAGGCCCGCCAAGACCACGGTGGCCGTGCCATGTTGGTCGTCGTGAAAAACAGGAATATCGAGGGATCTGCTGAGCGAGTCGTTCACCTCAAAGCACTTCGGTGACTCCACATCCTCCAGATTGATTCCCCCGAAGGATGGAGAGATCTTCCTCACGATGTCTACGAGCTCTTCGGTCGTTCGCGTTTGGACGCATAAGGGAAACGCGTCGACCCCTCCCAAGTACTTGAACAGGAGGGACTTGCCCTCCATCACCGGAAGCGCCGCGGCGGGTCCCAAGTTACCAAGGCCGAGAACCCTTGAGCCATCCGTCACTATTGCCACAAGATTTCCCTTGTTCGTCAACTCATAGGCAGACTCTGGACTTGAGGCTATCATCCTGCTCGGCTCTGCAACGCCAGGAGTATAGAGATAGTTGAAGTCGGACAGCGCCGTGATGGGCACTTTTATCCCGATGTCGACTTTGCCTTTATAGCGAGCATGGATCTCCATCGCCCTTCCCCCAGTATCCTTATTTCTTGCCAAGGGGTTGTCGAGCCGTGGTCTCAAACCGCGCTTAAATCTCTGCCATCGCAAGAACCCTTACGCCTGGCTCTTGATCTGACCTAGCCTAATTGAAGAGGCCACGAAAGCCGAGTCGGTCCCCGAAGCATTGGGCATACGTTTGGGCCACATCAGGCTTAATACTCGATTCCGCGGTTTCGACATCGAGCCGAAGCTTTGATCAACCCTGTTGAGGACCAGGTGGTGGATCTGATAAGGAGGGCAGCCACTCGTATACCGGATGATGTCATTGCTGCTCTCAAAAACGCCCACGAAAGCGAGGACAATGAAATCGCGAAGGTAACGCTTGACGCTATCATGAGGAGCGTGGAGATCTCGGAGGAAGAAGGATTGCCTCTTTGCCAAGACACGGGCTCCATCACTTTCTACGTTCAGAGCGAAAGGCCATCCAGATCTGTGAAGCAGTTGCTGTTCAAAGCGACTGCAAGAGCGACGATCGAAGTGCCTCTCAGGCCAAACATCGTGGAGCCCTTCACGGGTGAGAACAGTGGCAACAACTTAGGCACATTGTCGCCATTCATCGTATGGGAACCGGCGAGCAACCCGGGCTCAGTTCAGCTCACCGTACTGCTGAAGGGTGCTGGATCTGATAACCAAACTGCCCTAGCCATGCTCAACCCCACGGATGGAATCGAAGCCGTCGAGAGATTTGTCCTAAACAGAGTCGTGGAAGCGGGCGGCAAGCCATGTCCCCCCACCATAGTAGGTGTCGGAATAGGAGGTAGCTCAGATGTTGCCACATTTCTGTCAAAGAAAGCCCTGCTCAGGCCCGTAGGTTCCAGAAATCCCAGTGCCGCAGCAGCGAACCTTGAAAGGCGGTTGCTCGACGGAATAAATTCCAGTGGAATTGGGCCGATGGGTCTTGGTGGAAGGTGGACCTCACTGTGGGTCAACGTGGAATATGCGCACAGGCACACGGCGTCCCTTCCCGCGGCGGTGTCGATGGCGTGTTGGGCGATGAGGAGGGCAACGACGGTCATCTCTGAGTCCGATCTTTCTCGAACGGAAATCTCAACAGGAGAAGAGGTGTGACAGACGCGCTTGGCTAACTTCACGTTGAGGACTCCTCTCTCCGAAAAGGATGTCAGGAACCTCAAGGTCCGAAGCATCATCGATCTCAGCGGGCAAATCATCGCCGCGAGGGACAGAGCGCACCAAAGGTTGTTTGAGTTCGCCACAGCAGGGAAGTCTGCGCCTTTCGAACTGGAAGGCTCAGCGATCTATCATTGTGGTCCTCTCGGTAGGAAAATCGGGGACAAGTGGGAGGTCCTAGCGGCGGGGCCCACCACGAGCGCCAGGATGGAGAGGTTCGAGCCAGAGATAATAAGGAGGTTCAGAGTTAGGATGATTATCGGGAAGGGCGGAATGGGGCCCTTGACTGCAGAGGCCTTGCGTGAGACCGGTGCGATCTACTGCGCGATCCCTGGCGGAGCATCTGCTCTGATAGCCAAGTCAATAAGGAAAGTGAAGGCTGTTGAGTGGACGGAGCATGGCATGCCCGAAGCTGTATGGATCCTGGAAGTTGAGAAAATGGGCCCGTTGGTCGTTGCCATGGACGCCCATAGGAACAGCCTATATGACGAATCTTCTCGTAGAGCAAGGGGCATTGGCGCAAGGAGTTGATGAAAGCTGAGGGCGGCAGAGAATCGACGATTGTTTGGAAGGAGCTAGCATGGTCAAGATGTGCGGGAAATCAGCGAACCAGTGGGGCCGCCTGGTCACAGCGGATGGCAACGGCGGTTGCGCTTATATCGTCCGGAGACGTTCGAATTGCCGCAGGCGATGAAGGAACTGACCGTCTCAAGCCCTGTCTTTCAGAATAACGGATTCATCCCCGCAAAGTACACGTGCGATGGCGACGACATCAATCCCCCTTTGAGGATTGAGGGCATACCGAAGGAGACCGTGAGCCTCGTTCTGATAGTCGACGATCCTGATGCTCCTATGGGAACGTGGGACCATTGGGTCGTATGGAACATTCCACCTACGGAGAGAATAGAGGAGAACAGCGTCCCGGGAACCGAGGGACTCAACGACTCCAGAAAGCATTCGTACGGTGGGCCGTGTCCTCCCTCTGGCACACACAGATATTTCTTCAAGGTCTATGCTCTGGACACCAGACTGGATCTAAGTCCGAACTCGAGAAAGAGGGACATCGAGAGGGCAATGGGAGCGCATATAATCGCAAAGGGAGAAATAGTGGGGCTCTACAGGAGAAGATAACCCGGTTAGCGCGCATATATGGTTCCGCGGGGAGCAATCGATGAGACCTTGAGCATGGAGAAGGAGTACGTAGTTTGTCCGCATTGCGGAGCGGCCTATAGCACCGAGAGGGTTGCCATGAGCATAACCGCGAAGTCTCCGTTCATGTCTGACCTAGTCTCCTGGACGACTAGGCTAGTCTGCTCGATGTGCAAGAAGGAGTTCTTGGTCTCGGGCAGTTACAATAAGGTCTTCGGTCAAGTTAAGAGATAGTCGAGTTTGATCGAGTCGGTGTGGTAGCGCCGCACCCAACCGTTATATTCCGAAGCAGTCAAAGCCTGCAAAGGGAGGGTTCACATTGAAGCCTAAGGGTGATGTAGAGGCCAGGGTCGTCTACTTCGGCAAGAGCGGAGCATCGAATACACAAAGGACCTTGGAGATCGCGAGGGAGAGAGCGAAGATGCTTGGCATCAAGGATGTCGTTGTGGCATCGACTCACGGAGGGACTGCACTCAAAGCAGCCAAGACATTCAAGGAGATGAACGTCAACCTTGTGGCGGTCACGATCAGTGAGGGATTCAGCAAGGAGGGATGGGCGATGACGCCACAGGAAAGGGGCAAACTTGAGGCCGAGGGGGTCAAGGTATTGACATGCAGCCATGCGCTCGGAGATGGAGTCGCAGCATCTATGGTCGAGGAGGGCGGCGGAATATCCATAGAGCAGGTCGTTGCACGGACTCTATACAGGTTCAGCCAAGGCATGAAGGTGTGCGTTGAGATCGTCCTCATGGCGGCCGACGCTGGCCTGATAGATGTGGATCGGGAGGTCATATCAATCGCAGGCACCGGGGAAGGATGCGACACTGCTATCGTAGTGAAGCCAGCCTACCCAAGGAAGTTCGAAGAGTTGGAGATAAGGGAAGTGCTTGCCAAGCCTAGATGTCCGTGACATGATGCTCGTCGCGCTCGAAACTCTCTCTCGCGAAGTAGGCACTGACGTATACTTGTTTCCCCAATTCATTCTTTCAGACCTGAAAACCCTGTCCCAGGCACATCCGCGATGTGAGCGTCTGCCCTAGTGGCGGCCCAAGGTAGGCCAGGCGGTCACGGCATTGCATGGACCAAGCCTTATATTGTCACATGAGTCATATGGCTCATGTCCTATTTGGAGAGCGCTTACGGGAGGCTTCTGAGGAAGTTTGGCGGAAAGCCCTTCAGCTCGGAGGAGGTCGCTGAGGCGCTCGGTCTTAGACCCGGCTACGTGAAGAACCTGCTCGGTGAGCTCAAGAGGAGGAACTGGTTATCCTCCACGCGTGACCCGAGGGAGGCACGGCGGGTCATCTACAGGCTCGACCTAGCTGCGGCAAGCGAGGTCAACACAGATCCTGTCCAATCTATGCTAGGCGACTACATCGGCGAGTATGTGCTTCTAGTCAACGGAAGGATAGTAGATAAGGGCGCTGACGTTCAAAGGTTGCTCAGAAGAGCCCTGAAGAAATACAGGCCGGAGGAGGTGTACATAACCAGCGCCGGGAGGCCGAAGGAAGTTGTCACGGTTGGCTTCTAAGATCAGATGTTGGTCGCATGTCCCATACAGACCTCCCTCGCCGTCGATGGTAGCCACCATTTCTCCTCAGAAAGGAACTAGCGGCATAACCAAGGGGGTTCAAGTCGACACGGGTTTCTCAGGTTCCATAGCGATAGACCAAGAGCTCATCGATTCCTTGAGCCCTAACAGGATCGGTGAGATACCCGTTGCAACCGCGACGAGCACGGGCGTCAGAGTGGCGTTATACCTGGTCTACGTGAGCATTCCGGAGATAAACATCAGGAAGGAACCGTTCGCAGCCCTTGGAGCGACAAGGTGCTTGATCGGGAGGAAACTCATAGACCGACGGAAGTGGCTGCTCGATAATGTCAAAGACGAGTTCTGTCTGATGAAGTAATGACATCGCCCATTGCGCTAGGTGCCGGAAGACTTCGCTTGCAACGCCTTGATGTTCTTCCTGACCTGGGTTAAGCTCTTCATGCCAACAACCAACGTGTCTACGAACCTCAGTCTGGCAACAGCCCTTATCGACGACCAATAGTTTCCAACGAGGGGCGGAGCTGCGTCACCGAGGACTTTCATCGCGATCACCCCTTTACCGTTGTCATGAGCTAGCCTCAGCGCCCGATACATGCCGTCCATGGTGCCGTCCTCAAGCGGAATGCGATCGCGGAACTTGCTGAGCGTGGCCTGGTCCGCCTTGCAGCAGATGGCCATGACGACATCCAGCTCGTCGAACTCGGCCGCCTCCCTTGCGACGGCCACGCTGTGGGTGGAGATGCCAACCGCTCTCACACTGCCAGATTCCTTCAAGTGTTGGAGGCGCCTGAGCAGCCGGCTACAGCCATCGATCCAATCGCTCCTTACGTAATGCAGCAACAGGATGTCGACGTAACTAGTGCCAAGTTCATGCAGGGAATTCTTGAGGCTCCTCCTTGCGCCTAGGTTGCTCGTTGCGTTGGTCTTCGTGCAAATGACCACGTCCTCCCTTGGCACACTATCGAGGGCTGAAGCTATGTGAGGATGGCTGCCGTAGTCCTCGGACGTGTCCCAGAAGCTCACCCCGAGCTTGCGGGCACGGGCCAGTATCTGGCCGCCCTTCTTGGGACCTATCCTTACCGATGGAACGCCGAAATCAAACGTACCGAAGCCGAGTTTCGAAACCTTGAGTCCGGTTTTCCCGAGCCTGACGGTGGGAATATCGAGCATTCTTGTTCACTACTGGGGCCAAGCCCAGAAGGGCTAGAACATAAGTGCATTTTCGTCTTTCTGCACCCCTCATGATCTCGGCAGCATCATTGCCCCTCACCACACATCCGACTGGCTTGAGGCCTTCCTTTCTCAGTCTTTTGAGCACACGGCGCGCTCAGTCCTTGCCCAGCGCTTCAGACAAGCCCGGAACTCCATCGCTGCCTTCAACGACCGAGATGGTTGACCCCTTGAAGGCGTTCCCGATGGCCTCATACCTCCCACTCAGGTGTTTCGCCAAGAACGCTTCGGCCACAGCATTGAACGACATCCTGTTCTCAGGCCTGGCAAAGCCATGTCCCTCGTCGGTGTAGAGAACGTACGTCACAGGGATTCCCTTCTCCTTCATGGCCCCTACGATCTGATCCGATTCCGCCTTCTTGACCCGAGGGTCGTTGGCTCCCTGCCCGATCAGGAGCGGTCTACGGATTCGATCCGCGTAGGTCAGGGGAGATCGCGATTTCAGGAATGCCCTGCCCTCTTCATTCCTATGATCGCCTACCCGCGACGCGAACAGCTCTATCATGGGCTCCCAGTATGGAGGGATTGTCTGCAGCAAGGTGACTACGTTGGACGGCCCCACGATGTCGACGCCACAAGCGAATTTCTCTGGAGTGAAGGTCAACCCCACCAGCGTCGCATAGCCACCATAGCTTCCGCCCATGATCGCCACCAGATGCTCGTCCGCAATTCCCGCCTTAATTGCCCAGTCGACAGCATCCACCAAGTCATCATGCATCCTGCCCGCCCATTCCATGTTCCCTGCGTTCACGAAATCCTTGCCGAATCCCGTAGAAGCTCTGAAGTTCACGCTGAGGACGGCATAGCCGCGATTCGCCAGCCACTGATGTTGGGAATTGAATCCCCAAGCATCCCGTCCCCAGGGTCCGCCGTGTACCAGCAGGACCATCGGCAGAGGATGATCTGGGCGACCATCGCCATCTCTGTCACTTTCGATTGGCAAAGTGTAGTAGCTGATGAGATCCAGCCCGTCACGTGCCTTGATCACTGCCGAGTGCATCTTCGCGAGGGGCAGACCTTCCAGTTGTTTTCGGTTGGTGAAGAGAAAATCCGCTTTTCTTGCTTGGCGGTCATAGCGATAGTATCGAGTCGGCCCGGCGTCCACCACGTAGGCCACGATCCAGTACCTGTCATCGAGGGTCCGGCTCAGCACCTCCATTTCCCCGTCGGCTACTCCTTGGAGGTAAGCTAGGTCGCCTGCGATGTCCCTGTCCACGGCCTGCCATTTCTTGCGCTCGTACGTGAAGGCGACGGCTTGGACAGTCTTGTCCCTTGGATGGATGATCAGGTCGCCTGCATCTACCTTTGGATCCTCAGCCAGCAACTTCTCCTCACCTGTTTCGAAGTTCAACGCTTTCAGGGCTCCCGTATCGCGGTTGCGGCTGTCGAGCATGTACAGGATCTTCCCCGGTTTGTCGAATCCTATCGGGGCTGTGGTGAGCACGTCCTCCATCGCGATCTTGGCGAATGGCTCCCAACCCTCTTCTCGCGATGGCTTGAGGTACTCATTTCCTCCATCTTTGGTGAACCGATTCGCCAAGCGGACCTTGTAGTGATCGTCAGTGACGAAGCCCTCGAATCCATCGTTCTGTTGAGTGAGCGCCTTCTCACCAGTGATGATGTTGATCTTATGCAGGTCATGGTACTGCTGAACGCGGTTGTTCAGTTCTACGAGGATCTCCTGAGGAGAGTCCTCGCTGATCCTATTGATGCGAGCTTGGACACCCTCAAACGGTGTTAGGTCCTTCGCTTCACCAGTGGTCAGGTCCACGGCGTACAGCCTCCAATTCTCGTCCCCGTTCTTGTCTTGAAGATAGAGAACGTGATTGTTCGTGAAGGCCCAGTAGAAGATGCGGATGCCCCGGTAGGCGTCCTTGGTCACAGGTTTTGCAGAGGTCGGGTCGTCGGCCGTCCCCACCCATACGTTTAGCACGCCATTGACTGGCGCCAAGTACCCGATCTTTGTTCCGTCTGGGCTCAGAAGAACCCTCATCTTGTCGGGATTGCCGAACAGGACCTCGCGTGGTATGAGCGGAGTGGGACCTGTCTCGCTCTTCTCCTCTTCCAAATCTCTCTCGGCCCAGAGACACTGAGCTTGGGCGTTTAAGTATTGGGTCGCAGACTGGGCATCGGTAAAGGAGCCAGGTACGAACCTACACTGACCACACATTGCGTGTCTAAGGTCCACCAGGTCTTGGATCATAGTGCTTTTATTGAACCAAGAAGCCAAGGCATAGAGGACGCCGGAGAAGTCGGGGCAGAGGCGGAAACGGAAGCATGGATGACGTGGTCAAGAAGATGGTGAGTGTCATCTCGTGGGTAGCATTGAACGTTCTGTCGTTCTATGTTCTTGCTAGGGAAGTGTACGGTGTTCCTGTGTACGTGACCACGATCGCTCTGTTCCTTTTCCTCACGGCCATGGACATAGCCATCAGGCCGATCTCGGCGAAGAGAGATGAGTTCAGGCCTTCCGTTTCGGTTGCTTTGTTCCTGTTAACCCCGTTCGTGCTCGTTCTCCCTTACTACGAAAACAGGCTCTTCGTCTCCGAATGCTTGCCTCAGTTCGATCTCCCCTGGCTTTCCTACGTTGGGATCACCTGTCTTCTTGCGGGCGCCTTCGTGATACTATGCGGTAGGATTCAGCTTGGGAGATATGGGGGTCCGAAGATTGCCGTTGAGGAGGAGCATAAGCTGATCACGAAAGGGATATACGAGCACATCCGGCATCCAATATACTTGGGGTACCTGCTTCTATTCATGGGATTCTCATTGGGGTTTCGCGGCTACTTGGCAACAGTGCTGATCGTGATGGGCTTGTTCGTGGTGTTCAGAAGCAGAATGAACTTGGAAGAGAGACTACTGGGGCATAAGTTTGGTGAGGACTATAGATCTTACCTGAGACGAACCAAGCGTCTCATACCGTTTCTGTATTGAGCGCCGGCAGCGCGCGTCGATCGGCAACTGCAACTAGTACTTTCTGAGGTCTTCCAACAATACGCCCTTTTTGGCTTTGAGTCTTTCTTCTCTGAAGTGCTGATCCAATCCGACTTGCTTGACGCGCTGGTAGTGCTTGAGCACAAAGGGGTACCTGTCTCGAACGTAATTGGTGCGAGGGCATTCGACGAAGTCGTCACAGAGTAGGCAACTCTTCAGTTCCTTCGCTTTGTCACATTTCAGGACCTCGCACCAAGGCTCCTTGACCTTCAGACAAGTGGGGCATCCATGGGAGTGCTGAAAGTATTCCAAGCCCTTCTTGTACTCGGAGAAATCAAACTCCCTGAAATCTGGGAATGTTGCTATGAAATCCGCGGTCAAGCGGTTCAGTTCTCCTGCAAGTTCCTTGACGCGTCCGTTCCCGGTTGCGCATTGTTCACAGAAGACACCGCATACCCCATAGCGGAATTCACTATCTCCCATAGGTCGGGTGGCCACACACCAGGTCTATAAGTCTAGCGCGGGCCCATTTGTCAAGTGCACTGCCTCGCCCGAGAGCTCCGCGTCATTGGATTTTGTTGATGCTGTCCACAATGTCACGAATTCTAACCAGGTTGTTCATTATGAGCCGCATTCGGAAGGTGCTCCTGAGCGACCTAGCCGCTTGCCCCAGCAGGTATGTTGGTCGGAGGACGAAATCGTGGAAGGCCTCATTGGTCATCTGCTTTATTTCCCCGGCGGGTACAGCGCTCGGGCATACTTCAGGCACTAAGACCCCCCGCTCCCAGTGTTCCTCTTCGTCCAAGATCCCCTGCGTCCTCAGCTCCTCCCAGATGTCCATCCCAGGATAAACGGTCAGGATGTTGAATTGGGGGAGGTCGATCTGAAGCCGTTTCGCGAACTCAAGCGTGTTGCGAATCTCCTCTCTGGTCTCATCAGGCGCCCCCAGGATGAAGGAACCCACTATTACCTCGATCCCGGACTCCCTTGCCGTCTCGACGGCATCCATGGATTGTTCTGGGGAGATCCTTTTGTCGTAGTAGTCTAGTATCCTTTGGTTCGCGCTCTCGATTCCAAAGTAGATTACCTTGCATCCGGCTCTTGACAACTCCTTCAACATCTCGGACGAGCAATTGTCAACTCTCCCTTCACATAGCCATTCCATGTCCAGTCTCTCATCTCTTATCGCCTTGCTGAGCTGTATCACCCTTCTCTGATTCAGCGTGAAGTTGTCGTCTACGAAGATGAACTGTCGGAACCCCTCGCTTGCCAGGTACCGCAGCTCCTCCAGAATATTCTCAACGGATCTAGGTCTCCACGACCTGAGGGCGAATTTCTGGCAGGTACAGAACCTGCAGCTGTAGGTACACCCGCGGCTTGAGACGATACTTGTGAACTTCCTCGTTGCGAGCCTCGCCCCAGCGACCACGGAATGGTACTCCATGTCCAGTAGACTGCGGTCCGGGAACGGGATTGAGTCAAGGTCTTCTATCAACGGCCTGTCAGGGGTTGAGACCACTTCATCTCCGTCTCTGAAAGTGATCCCGAAGACATCTTTGAGATTGCCCCCGTTCCTCAAGCAGTTCTCAAGGTCGACGACAGTGTCTTCCCCTTCGCCTCGTACGGCGATGTCTACAGATGGGTACTTCCTGAGGAGCCGCTCTGCACTGAACGTTGCATGGTGGTTCCCGAAGACTATGATAATGTTCGGATTCTTCCTCTTGACAAGTTCACTTGTGGACGCTGCTGTCAGGCCGGAACTGGCAAACGTCGAAAACCCCAGAATGTCTGGGTCTTCCTTCTCTATCCACCTGACCGTCTCTTCCTTGGTGAGACCATTTGCTGGCTGATCGAGAACTGAAGTCTCTACCCCCCGTTCTCTGAGCACGGTCGCCAGATACAGGATCCCCAAAGGGGGCCACGCTGCAATACCTCTCCTGCTTTCCCATTCTGGAAGATCCACGTTGGGGCTAGGATTGATGAAAGAGAACTTCACTTTTGCCGCCTTCAGATTGTCGGGATAGAAGTATTAAAGGCGATCGTCCAGAAGGGCGAAGTCCCTCAGGGATCTTGCAGTCAGTCCCACTTTGAAAGCGATAGAGCTGGCACCAAAGTATCTTCAGGAGAAGATCGGGGTCAGCGGAAAGAGACTGGCGAAGGTTGCAATCGAGTAAGGCTTCTATCTTCTGAACGTAAGTGTCAAGAGCCAATGAGAGGGGTTGGTGCGTGCCATGAAATGGCACAGATACTTGCAGACCCTCGCAGAAAGAAGTCCTTCTAGAAGGCTCCCTTGGCGCGTTTGGCAGGGAGAACGTCGAGATTCGCTTTCATCATTGCTTCGACGGGATGCAAGCCAAGAGCAATGTTGCACAACAGGGATATCGCGAGCTGACTACCCTTTCTCCCTGACGGGGTCTTGATCTCAAGCTTCTTCAGCACCTCATCAAGTTCCAATTGCTTGTCCTCTGGTCTTCCCGCAAAGTTGATGTCTTCCTGCTCCAGAATCCACCTGAGAGCATATAGGATGTACTCCAGGGTGTACCCCGGTAGGTCCTTCGTGCTTTCCTGAGTCGCCTTAAGTATGTCTTGGACGGGCCCACCTCGCCATAGGTCTGACATAGCGTCGAATACTTCCATCGCCTTTTCTCTGTCGGCACATAGCTTGCCGTAGAAGTCAATCGCGAAATGGGCGTGTTTTGGCGTGACCGATCTGGGCCTTGGCTGAAGTTGGTGGATGACCTTTACCCGAAAATCTCTAGGGGACTTCGTGTTTTCGGTTTTGAGAAGATACCAGCCGTTCGACAGCTGGACTAAGTCTAGTATCAACTTTCCTCTGTATTTCTCACCCTTGGCGATTCGTGACAATGTCACATGCTGATTTCACGTGCACGAGACTTTGGAATTTAACTGTTCTCCCCTCTGCTTGCCTTGTCCTCCGCACTCAAATAGGATGCTACCTACTCTCTCGTTACGCCACGCACCAGCCTCCAGAACTTGGTCCCATGGCTCAGTTCAGGGTGCTTGAGATGCACGAGTTCCTCAGAAATGATTTTCATGATCGACCTCCTAGTAGCCATTGGAGCATAAACATCAATAACAACCCTTCTCTCTGCTGGAAAGGCCTCACCATAAACGTACTCGCCAATGACCGGAAAATCCGACAAGAAATTGAGTTCCATTGTCGCCTCCACCCCTGCCTTCCTCTTCTTCTCTTCGAAAATTCTCTCGGCATCTTTTCGAACGGCATTCTCGATTTTCCTCTCAATCGGTTCTGATACTCTTCTAGCAGGCAACACTACCACCACCTAGAACTCAACCTGAGCTTCTGGTGTTCCTTGTCATCTGGTACCTTCCTAAATATGAACAAATGCTCATGGGCGATCCTGTAGAAGTCCAGTTCTTGACTTCTCCATTTCTCACGGGTCGTCTTCGTGTTCCACTGCATCTTCACTATGTCCTCCCTCAGCACGAAGCGCGCGTTCAGGAACTCCTGCATGACCCTCACTGCTACCGGCACGTAGTGCTTATGCCTTCTGGTGTCACCAAGCAACACAGCACAGTGCTTTCCAGGCTTCAGGACTCGGATGCATTCATCCGCCACCTTTCTCATCTCGGCAAGGTAATCCTCTACCTCAACCAAGTTTGACAGGTCTCCCTGCACTCTCTTCTTACTGAATCTGATTATGGAAGCGTAGGGCGGATGAGTGGCAATCAGGTCGATGCTTTCATCCCTCAACTTGTCAAGATTCCTAGCATCTCCTACGTAGGTTAGGATCTTAGGTTCGACGTATTCCTCCCTGATAGGGCGGTAGGAGAAGTTGAGCCTATCTCGGGTCACCATAATGGCATCTGGGTTTATGTCGACCCCTATGCCGTTACGTCCAAGCAACTTGCACTCAACAAGTGTCGTTCCGCTCCCAACCATTTGGTCCAGCACTAGATCTCCCTGCTCGGTGAAGCGTTCTATGAGGTTTCTTGGAATGAATGGCGACCAGTTCCCTCTGTAGTTCCCTATGTGGGTGGCCCAGTCCCCTCTGCGAGGGAAGCTCCAGATGGTTTCCTTTTCAGGAGAATAATCCTCTGGTCCATAACTCGTGATACTCCACTTGTTGCCTATGGGAACCCTCTGGTCCTCTATCATCACATACTTGTGGTCCCTGACGAATTTCAGGAAGTCCTCGTGTGTCACCAACTGCATCTCACGGTGTTTCGCTATTTCACGGTCCATCTTTCCACACCTCTCGTGGGCGACGCCACTTGTCCTCTGAACGACTCGCTTCCTCCCAGTTCTGAGCCTCGCTGACCTATTTCCGGCAGGCATGGAATATGCCACTCGTTCCTTTTCAATCTCGTATTCCGTGGGCTAATATCCCTTATAGCCACCAACAATCATGAAGGGAACTCCGTTCAAGGCTCAGCACTCTCGCTGAGTCCGCCAAGACGAGCATAGCATTCTCCAGGACGAGATCAGTTATATTTCCCGCAGATCCTACCACAATGGGGTATGGCAGGAAGGCGAGAAGGGTTGCCCGCTAGTGGTCCGGCTCCGTTCCTCAAGTGGGCAGGGGGCAAAAGTCAGCTCCTTGAACTCTTTGAAGCCCGCTTCCCAGCGAGCTTTGGGACGTACTTCGAGCCTTTCTTGGGCGGAGGTGCTGTCTTCTTTCATCTGGTGTCTGGAAACCGCATAACAAGGGCGGTGATTTCAGACTTCAACAAGGACCTGATGAACTGCTACATCGCTGTTCGTGATCACATCAAAGCACTCCTTCTCGGCCTTCGAGAGCTTCAGAAGCACGCCAAGAACAAAGACTTCTACTACGATGTGGCGAGGAAGCGCTTCAACGAGATTCGACTTCGAACTGGACTGGAGGGAGATGTGGAGAAAGCCTCACTGCTCTTCTACCTCAATAGGACTTGCTACAACGGGTTGTATCGTGTCAACAGAAAAGGTGAGTTCAATGTGCCTTGGGGTCAGTACAAGAACCCCGGCATATATGACGAGCAGAACCTCTGGGCTGTTCACCAAGCGCTAAACAGGGATAGTATTGAGATCCTATGTGCAGATTACCGAGAAGTCGTTAGGAAAGCCAGAGCCGGTGACTTCATCTATCTCGATCCTCCATATCAGCCCGTTAGTTCGACTGCCAGCTTTACTGCGTACACGCCAGAGAGTTTCGCATGGCATGACCAGCAAGAACTTGCTGAGGTTTTTCATGAACTTCATTCCAAGGGGTGCCTACTCATGTTGAGCAACTCCCCGGGAGTGCGCCCGCTATATGAGGGGTGCGACTATCGGATCGAGGTGGTCAAGGCTGCGCGGGCAATCAGCTGCGTGGGAAACAGGCGAGGCCCTGTTGATGAGTTGCTCGTCGTCAACTACGGAAGGCAACCGTTGGGACTCCCTTCTGCTTCTGAATGAGCCTCAACAGCGAGACCATATGCCATTAGAGAGTGGATGAGAAAGGAGCGGCGTGTCAAATGACTACTGTGCCAAGCCGGTCGTGTTGATCAGCTGAGTTGAGGGCTTGTTAGAAACCAGTTCCACTGATGTTTCCGACATGCGTCGGCGTGTCTCGTCTCTGCGGGAAGCTCCAGAAGCTCCTCCTCACATGAGTACTCGCCAGGCCCGTACTTGCCCGTTATCCTTGCTTCTCCCATCGGACCTTCTGATCCTAGATGATCACATACTTGTGACTTTTTGGCGAAACCCATGAGATCCCTGAGGTGACTGGCTGCACTCTCCCTTACTTCTCCTGGGGTCCATCACTTCCCGCCCCTTGCGGGTAGTTTTCTCAGTTCTTCTAGAATGCAGTTGCCTCTCTCCGTTATGGAGTAGAACCTTGCCTTCCTTCTGTCGGGCGTCAGGCATGACACAAGACCTTTGTCAGACAACTCCCGCAGTATCTTGCTGACATGGCTCACAGGCGCCCCCAATTCTCTGCTGATCTGGGTCGGAGTGTGTTCGCCCTGTCTCAGCTTCACCAATATCCTTGCCCTCATCTCGGAAGAGAATACGAAGCTGATAGTGTCCCAGTCCAATACGGTGTCGATGATTGTTGTTGACTACTTTAAACTTGCCTCACCGGGGGTGAACTAAGATACAGCTAACCCTATTGGGTTTCAGGTAACTCACAGCTTAGATTGAGTCTCCCTGTTTCGAAAGGCGTCGTCCTGCACCGCACTAAGAAGGGAGTTGAAGTGGTCGTGTACCCCGGAAAGAAGAAGCAATCCAGGTTCGATTTCATAGTTCGCTACCGAGAACCCGGGAAGAAGACAAGGACGCCTAGGCACATCCATGTCGTAATAGACCTTTACTTGAAGAAATCGGCAGACGAGAGCCTGACGATGGAGCTTCTGGACCACATAATCGACAATATCATCAGGAAGGTCGTTCCTTCTACTCGATTTCCCCCCGAGTTGCAGGTATTCTCTCCGACGCACGTTTCGAAGTTCCAACGACTGAATCAATACGGAGAATATGACGTAGAGTTCCTGTTGGTGATTGTTGAGCTGATAATGATCCAGGAGAAGACCAACTACCCAAGCGGGACAATGAACCTGAAACTCTTTGAAAGGTTCAGGCGTGAGGACGATATCTTCTCCGTTGTGAGTGCTGCTACATTTCATTAGACCATGTCCGGAGGATGCCTTTTCATCAGAATTGCCCGGGCGATGTCGTAACTGTGAGTCTGTGTCGCCTATCCACGTGAACTTGTTCTGGGAATTCGATCAGCATATATCCCCCCTCACTTCTAGCTTCTGCCCTGACTTTCTTGTTGCCGATCTTGACGACACATCTCGTCCTTCTCGACGGTCGGGCATATGGCCGCCTCAACTTGACTGACATCAGGTTAGCGGTCCCATGCCTGAGGTCAACGAAAAACTCCATTCTTCCTCTTCTAGCATGTTGACCAACAACGCCCCAGCCACTCCTGCAAGAGAAGAAGCATCTGAAGTTCTCCCTGTCCGCAATAGGCGAGAAGGTCAAGGACGCAGACGGCGCATCGTAGAGAAAGCCGCTCATGGCCAGCAGGAGCGAATAGCTCGACATCGCCCTTGCGTAGTGGTCGCCACACTCGAACTCGTTCCAAGGGTTCCTCTTGGCGCCGTCGTGCCTGCTCCTAGCGCCTTCGACGATCTTCAGACCCTCCTCCGCCATGCCCTCGTAGATCATGTGACTCGCCACTTGGTACTCTATTCCGGTCCAGACCTCATCGCAGTAGGGGACTGGGAACTTCGGCCTTCCCCCCTTCGGCCAAGTGCAGACGAGAAGCCCCGGTTCGTTTCCTAAGGCGTAGATTCGTTGGACGTTGTGGTGGTTTGACAGGTTCTTCTTCCAGTTGTACCTGAAGACAGAGTTGAGGGCTTTTCTCACCCTGTCTCTCGGCAGAACGTAGCCCAGACCCAATTGGGTAGCAAGCCACTGTCCTATGAGCTGATCTGACAGACACCCATCGCCATACTGGTACTTGTGGTCATCCTTGTTCTCAAGCTTCTGGACGTAGTACTCGCCGTTCCAGAGTAGCTCGTCGTACTTCTTCGAGCCGTTCTCAAAGATCCTAAGGTACTCGTCGACGGAGTTGTCTCCCAAGATCCTGGCCATCTCAGCAGCTGCCTTGAGCGCTGCCAAGTACAGAGTGCCAGTCAAAGTGTTAGGCCCTACGAACTCTATGTCGTACGTGTTGTGCTGAACTCCGTCAATGACGCCGTCGCGGTCCGGGTCCCAACCGCCGGGCTTCCAAGCGTATTCTAGCGCCCTCTTTGCAGCAGGCCACAGCCTCTCCAGGAACTCAATGTCACCAGACAGCTTCCACTCCCTGTACAGCCTGATGATGCAGCCCATCTGGCCGTCCGCTGCAGCATGAAATGTCCAAGGAACCTTGGATGTCGTAGGTAGCTTTGTCCTGAACGCCATCTTGCCGTCTTCCTCTGTGTTGACCAGAAAGTCAGTAGTTCTCATGGACCTCTCCAGCGACGGGAATAGGTAGGCCACCGCTTGAGCATAGTTCCAGACATGGGTGCAGTTCATTGGGCAGCAGCCTTGGCTCTCGCCGCAGCCCTCGAAGCCGAAGAAGTCGCCGTTGGCCAACCTGAAGCAGGTGTTCGTCCTGATCGTCGAGATCTGGCTTGAGACAGCGTCGATGATAGCTGGCGGAAGAGTACTGTTGAACAGGGCGTCATGGAACTCCTTTGTCTCTCTGTAGAGGCGGTCGAAGTTGTTGATGATATACCTGGCCACGTCCCAAGCGTCGGAGAACCGGCTAGCGTAGTAGTTGCGAAGCGGCTTGAGATGGAAGGGCTCAGCCTTGTCCCACTCGTTCAGCCTAGTAGGGAAGTGCCAAGTGATGAAGAAGGGAAGGGTCACCTCCTCGCCGGGTTCGAGCTCGGCCATCAGACCGAGGGAGCAGATGTCGGTCATTCCGTCGGGAGTTGGGTCACTCGCTTCTACGTCGTCGAACTTGCCGTCCTCGGAGAAATCGTCCCAGAAGCTCTGTATGTCGTCCCACCAAGGACCTCTGGGCCACCTGACCAGCGTGGTCACCTTCGGCCAGTCAGTTGCGATCGCCATGGTCCCAAATCTCGGGTCTGAAGGGTCGTACTTGGCTGAACTCATCCTGATGCTAGTGATTTTCCCCTCGCGGACCGGCTCGTTCAGGTTTTGCCCAAACCCTGACCATAATCGACCAACTTTCGACTTCCCGTCATGCCCGACAGCGTTGCAGATCGATGCACAGACGGTTACATTGATCTTCTTCCGCGACCTGTTCCTGAGTCTGTAGCGCATGATGGCGACTGGCAAGCCCGAATCCTTCTCGTTGAGTGGTATGAGCGGATTGAACGCCTCGAGTGAGATGCTGACCAGGAGGTCGTCGGAGAAACACACCCAAGCGAACGGGTACTCGCCCTTGAACTTGCAGGACCTGAACCTGGGTAGGCCTTGGGCTCTGGATCTATCGTAGCCGTGAGAACCGGTGTAGGGAGGAGAAGGAACGGCCTCTAGAACCTTAGCTGTTGGTTGTGACCCCTCCACCCCGCACCAGATGGAGAAAAATGTGTATGGCAGCTGAATGCCCTTGCCCGGCCTGTTGAAGATCTCCCAATCCTTGAGTTCGCCTGAGCCACTAAGGGACACTATGCCTGTCCCTATCCCGCTGATGGGTAGGGCGATTGCATTCAATACCCAATCACAAGGCAGAGCGACAGCAAGCGCGCATTTATGACTACCTGGGCAACTCCCGCATTCGGACCCTCGTGCGCGTGGTTCCCGCTCACTCTCTCGTCCATGCTTGTGCAGCTCATCCCTTCTTTTCGTCAAGTTCACTGATCTCAACTTTCAGATGAACCAGCATCAACATGAACGCCGCCTCGTTCAGAAGAGGCCGTGCGGTATGCGTGACAGGGATAGGAGCCGCACCGCCGGCGCTTAGTCTTATATTAGAATCAGATCAAGGCTCGTTGTTCGCTTGGATAGGATGACGACCGCAAGGATTTCTCACAAGGTCTTGCTTGGCCTTGTTGCTGCCTCTTGGATCCTCCAGTCAATCTGCGCATTCGATGCAGCAAAGGTCCAAGAGATGGTTGGGTCTTTTGCTTCTCAGAATGTCATCTACCACATGGTATGGTTTCTTGCTCTGGCAGGATCATACCTAACGCTGGCAACAACGTTCCTGAAACTGGCATCAAAAGGGAAATGGCCGAAGGATACGTTTCTCTCGGGCAAGGTGGCGAAGCACCAGAGATTCTTGGTACTGATCCCGGCAATTGAGATTCTCGTCGGGTGCTTTCTATATCTGCCCATTTTACTTCATCCATCCTGGCCAGCAATAGGGCGCGCGCTCTTGCCGCTAATATCCATGCCGCTGGTGATCGTGCTGGCGGGATCGAAAACGAGGGAGATACTCCGCTCTTCGGCTGATAGGAAGTACTTCGCAACGATCTTGATCTTCTCCATATTGGCTGCTGGCGCGATATATTGTCTCATGAGGACTTTCCTCTACTTGAGCGTTTTTCAGTGCTCTCTTTGGCTCACTCCGGACAGAAGCGGAAATGAAACGGTCGTCTGGATACCTACTTGGCTGGATCAAAGGATCCCAAGGTCATCATACAACGAGATCAACAAATCCCTCTTGGAACTCGTGCCGTTTGGACATCCTGTAAACAAGACGAACGGACTATGGGTTCCAAAGAACCTGTCCTCTGCATTTCATTACTTCCGTTGGGTGACTCTTGCTGCCTTGCCTTCCACTCATCTTCCTCTCCCTGTTGAGTGGGTAGAATTGACCTTCAGCGGGACGTTCAACCCAATTTCATGGATCCTCCCTTCAATCCTTGGTCACTCGGCTGCCTTACTGACTTTTCTACTGATGAAGCCCGCGCTGACCGAGAAGGTGGGCCAACAAGCCAAACTATTGCCTAATTCTATGCTTGAGTTCGTTAGTTCTAATTTCCAGATAGGTCAACATGAGCATCGTCTCCGGGGTCGGCCTCAGCACTGTGAATCTGGCGTCAGATCTGTTCAGGGGCCGCATCCAGTAGCTCCTTCAGCGCCTTCCTCTTCTCCTCCGCCAGCAGGAGAGCTTCCATCTTGATCCGCTCCTGATACCGAGCGTTCAACCACTGCCCGAACGTCGGAATTGTCGTGCCCATGCTGGCGAGGCCGAGATGATCCGAGAATCTAGGGAGCCCTAAGTCGCTATGAAGGTTTGGTGCGGCGAAATCCGTTCTTGGGTATGCTCGATCACATAGGGTTTCCAACCGCCACCAACAGCGGCAAGAGACCTGCAGATGTAGTCACGCGAAACTCCGGAAGGCTTATTAGAGTCGAGCCTCGATCTCAGGCATCCGGTGTCACGGGCGAGGCAGACAAGTGTGAAAATGCCGACAAGAAATCCCAAGAAAAGATTGGAAGTGTCCTACTTCTGGATCACACTATACTATCCGGATGAAGACTCGATTGACGAAACTGACATTGTGAAACTGCGCGAAGAACTCAAGAAGATTGACAAACCGAGAGAGAAAGTCCACTCATTTGTGCTTCTGCACTCGATTGGAGGCGATGCTGGTGTGGCATACAAGATGGTCAACATGATTAGGTCAAAATGCGAGTCCGTGGCCATGTTGATACCTCACTATGCCAAGAGCGCCGCGACCTTGATAGCACTCGGAGGTGACAGCATCACAATGGGTCAGGAGTCGGAACTCGGACCCCTTGACCTGCCGATCGAGCACCCGCTTATGGAAGGCATCAGGCTTTCTGCTCTTGACGGAGTGAATTGCTTGGAGTATCTCGCGAGCACAGCCGCGGAGATGATATTCAAGCTTGGCCTTAGAATCCGAACAGAGGTTCAACTCGGAAGAAAGGATTCTCTGGAGATTGCATCGAGATTCTCTGGGGCATTCATCGAGCCGATAGTATCCCAACTCGAGCCATTGGTAGTTCATCTGTGCTATAGGTCTCTACACATAGCCGAGGGATACGGCGAGGACATTCTAGTGCGCAACATGTTCAGACAGGACAAGGACGGGAAGGAGAAGGCCAAGACAATAATACATTCCCTCGTTTGGAACTACCCTTATCACGGTTATGCCATTAGCCGCGATGAAGCCAAGAAACTGGGTCTAAGAATCATAGAGGCCGAAAGCTTCAAGCCGTGGGATCAGCTCTGGCAAAACTACATGAAGCTGAGGGACAGAGGTGAGAAGGTGATCTCCGTATCTGCTTTTCAGAACTTCCCTAGGAAAAAGGCTTAATAGGTCTTAGACTGGACTATGTGCCAAGTCATGGAGGAAAGAAGGAAGAGGAAAGTTATCGATAGTGAAACCTTGAGACCCATTATGAAGGTTGCTGAGATCTCGGCCAAAGAGAGGATTCCGTCTGGGTCCAAGGGTATATTCAAGGGAGTGGCTGGCGAAAGTCTGAGACCCTTGGGTTTGAGTCGATCGGAGCTTGACAGCAGCCGTCGTCCCGTTTCTGCAAGCGAATCCAAGCAGTCTAAGCAGAGGACTTGAATACGTATCGCCGCTCACGATACTCGGAGATCATCGGTTGTCTACGTATCTCAGCGTCTGCTTCACCCAAGACTTTCCAGACGTCAGCCAGCGTGAAGGAGAGTTTCCTCCTCATGTTGACTCGCCCTTCCGATAGCGCGTGCATTGCCTCTCGATCGACCTCGTCGCGCGTCAGTGAACCTTTCTTAAGCTTTCGCCGCAAGCAGTACCGCACCAACCCTCTCTGGATGGGCTCAGAGGACGTCCCGAAGCCTAAGGGCCCTTACGTGCGTCCTCGCACCATCGATGAGTCGCTCGTCCTCCGTCACAAGCGTCGCTCCCGTGTTGACGGCGTGAAAGACATACGAGGCGTCATAGAAGGGCAGCTTCAGTTTGTGTGATATCTTCACCACCTCTCCCCCGTGACAGTCAGTGCTCAGGATCTCGAGGGTGTTCAGGACCTCTTTTGTGATCGTCACAAGTCTCTCCAAGTCACCCTCGTCGATCCTCCGAAGCAAGGCATGTTGCTTCCAAAGCGCATTTCCCAGCTCATGCCTGGCCAAGTCAAGTGTGTAGTTACCAGCCAAGACCGCTATGGCATTCTTTCTTATCGCTTCGAATGGTGCTGACGAGTCAAATACATAGCTCATCTCTGGTCTCTGTCCTCCCTGATGGATCTCGTGATCGCCTCGGAACTCACCCTGTCCAACACGGGCCTCAGGCGCTCTAGCTTCTTCTCTAGGAGCTTGGCCTCCTCCTTTCTCACCTCATCCTCTATTGCCTTCCTGAGCACTCGGGCAGGTTCAATTCTCAGCTTCTTCGCCTTATTCATGAGTTCCTTAGGTATCTTGACGGAGACGGTCATGAACCTGGCCAACGTCCAACCCGCAGGTCTTCACGTGGTTAGATATCAAGGTTTGCCTTCGGTAGGAGACGACGAGGAGCCTATTTCTGCTCGTTCTTTGCCTGCCAGTCTGTAGGATATGTTGAGAGTCTCCATGCGACTCGGGTCAGAAGCGAGCTACGGGCCCGACATGAATTCTGGAGTTTGACGAAAGAGACATTAATTCGGAGCAGCGACCCTGCGCCCAAGCACGAGAGGGATCCAATCATGACCCACTGGTGGGAGAGGGAACCGCTGAGGATCATCGAGATCTGCAACGCGCTTGATCTGACATCTGTGACTCTCCGACAGGAAGCGGCAACTGTGAAGAAACTAGGAGGCAACGCGCAGCACTTCCACTGCATGGACGCGCGCGGGGGACTCAACGATAGAGGGTTCTACTTCAAGAGCAGCTTGTCGAAGAAGGACAACCCGGATAGGCTTGGAGAATATCTTCCCCTAGCTCACAGGAAAGGAATCAAGGTGATCGTCTACTTCAACGTTCACTGGTACTCACGGGAATTCGGCAAGGAGCACCCGAATTGGCAACAGGTGAAGGAGGACGGCAATCCCATCGATGACGTATACACGACGGGCACATCCTTCTGCGTCAACAGCCCTTACAGGCAATGGGTCTTCCAGATCGTCAGGGATCTGTGCAAGTACGACATCGACGGCATCTTCTACGATGGTCCGATATTCTTCGCTTCTACATGCTACTGCGAGTCGTGCAGGGAGCTATTCGAGAAGAGAACTGGCCAGAGCATACCGCCGAAGTCGAAACGCGACCAGCCACTCTGGAGGGAGCTAATCGACTTCCAGTCCGATTCGATAGCCAAGTTTCTCTCAGAATCCAATTCAATCATAAAGGACGCGGACCCCGAGATTCTCTTCTGCATGAACGCGAATAGCAACTGGCCCTTCTGGCCGACCGGAAGGGACAACCACAAGATAATCATGCACACGGACCTACTGGGCGCGGAGGGCGGTTTCATCTACAATGATCTGAACCAGACCCCGATCTACAAGCCGGGAATCGCTGCCAAGCTGTTGAGGAGTCAGTCCAGAGGAAAGCCAGCTGTGGTGTTCGATTGCGCGGGTCACAAGCCCTGGTCTTGGTACCTTCTGCCTCGTGAGGAGATAGACATGTTGCTGGCGGAGACGTTGGCTGGAGGGGCAAGCTTCTGGATACCGTTCTTCCCGAGCGATCTTTCCCAGCCCGAACTGGGCACCGTGGCCTCCTACTGCAAGTTAGTTGCGAAGAACCCGGAGGCGTTCTCAGGCACCGATTCCATGGCGAGAGTAGCCCTGCTCTGGCCTTCCGCCTCGGTCGAGGTCTACGAGGGCTCGTCCGTCCCTCTGACGGACTTCACGAAGGAAATCCAGGCAAAGGGAGTTGGAGACATAGGTCAGGAGTTCTTGGGTTTCTATGAGGGCTTGGCCAGGGCCCAGGTTCCGTTCGATGTGATAGACGAGGAGAATTTCAGCGACCTGCTGCGGTACGATGTAGTCGCCTTGCCAAACGCAGCCTGCCTTTCGCGGGACTCCTGCTTGAGGCTGAAGGAATTCGTGAGCAAGGGCGGCAGTCTGGTCGCCAGTTTCGAGACGTCGTTGTACGACGAGAGTGGCAGGAGGCAGCGCGATTTCCAGCTCGCTGATCTATTCGGGGTCAAGTTCTCGCAGAGCGTATTCGGCCCGATGCACTGGGACTACGTCCACATCGACCGGAAGAATGCCTCGCGGTTCCTCAAGGGAATAACGAAGCAACTGGCCCCAGCGCCAACCTATGGGATCAAGGTTGAGGCCACAACTGCGAAGGTCCTTTCCACGTATTATGCCAAGTTGGCGGGCTGTTACGATCACACGCCGCAGGTCTCCGCGATGCCCTTCTTAGTTGTCAACAAGTACCGCAAGGGGCAGGTGGCATATCTTGCTGGCACGTTTGGTATGTCCCTCGCCAGTTTCCGATTCCCTGAATACCTTGCCCTGGTGAGAAACCTTGCTTCTGGACTGAGCCGCAACATTGTTAGGATAAGAGACGCCCCTTGGGTTGAGGTTAACCTGAGACGAAACCATGATGAGCTGTTCGTTCACCTGACGAACCAAACGTCGGGCTTGAAGAGACCCCTTACTCACATACATCCCCTGACCGGGCTGACTATCGACCTCCCAAGAATGCGAGTCAAAAGTGCACGGGCATTGATCTCGGGCAGGAAACTGAATCCGAGGGAATTGCGAGGCGGGACATCAGTTGTGTTGCCTCGTCTGGAGAGTTACGAGGTCATTGCCCTGAAGTCAAGCAGGCCCAGACAGAGATCGGCCCAGCGGGTATAGGGGGGTCGCAGCGAGAGGACTCAGTTGCAGAGATTGCGAGCAAGACCTTAAAGCCTGCTCATCACTACAGCCCGCGATGAATCATCAGGAGCTGCTCTACCTCTCGCGCGCTGATGTTGAAGCTGTCGGATTGGACATGCGCACCATCATCGACCTTCTAGAGAGGGCCTTCAAGACCAAGGGAGAAGGTCAAGTCGAAATGCCTCCCAAGCCGGGTATCCACACGCAGCCCGACTCCTTCATACACGCCATGCTCGCCCACATACCCAGTCTGGAATCAGCGGGGGTGAAGTGGGTGAGCGGCTATCCTAAGAACTACGAGCGCGACCTTCCTTACATAAGCGGGCTTTTGATCTTGAACGACGTGAACACGGGTTTGCCGTATTCTGTGATGGACTGCACTTGGATCACGGCCTACCGCACTGGAGCGGCAACTGCCCTTTCAGCCAAGTACCTGGCCAGGCCCGAAAGCGAAGTGGTTGGCATTCTAGCGTGCGGCGTGCAGGGGCGAACGAACTTGGAGGCACTGGCCAGCCTCTTTCCCATAAAGCGCGCGTACGCGTACGACATCCAGCCGAAGGCTCAGCAGCGCTACGTGGAGGAGATGTCGGAGAAGCTTGGTCTTGAGGTGATCGGAGTTGAATGTCCGAAGGAGGCGGTGGTCAAGAGCGACCTCGTGGTCACCTCAGGGCCGATACTGAAGCACCCAGAGCCGACGATCGAGAGGGATTGGCTCAGGAAGGGTGCCTTCGCAAGCGCGGTGGACTTCGATAGCTACTGGAAGCCCGAGGCATTGGCGCAGATCGACAAGACTAGCACAGATGACCACGCGCAGTTCCATTACTACAGGAGCGTCGGGTACTTCCAAACCACGCCCGACCCCTACGCAGACCTCGGGGAGCTCGTAGTGGGACAAAAGCATGGCAGAGAAAGTGACAACGAACGGACCATGGCCATGAACCTAGGTGTGGCGCTTGAGGACATGGCGGTGGCACCGGAAGTCTATCGTAGAGCCAAGAACCGTGGAATCGGAACCTGGTTGCCTCTATAGCCGGAACCCGTGCCATACCGCAGTCAGCATCGCACCTTGGGTACGACTATGCCCACAGACCGAGACCTACCGATCGTCGCCGGTGTTGCTCATATCACAATAGGGTCAACGAGTAACAGATCTTCCAGATCGATCGGGTCACATTTTGAAGCGTTGAACCTGAAAAGACGACCGAGTGCAACGTGCCGTCCTCAAGGATAGCTCGAAGCCTTATTAGCTATGTAGAAATGACCAACCCATGAAATATGCGAAATGGTTGGTGAATTCTCTCATCCTCGTTGTCCTGATCGGTAGCGTTATGCCTGTGGCGTTTGCAGAAAGAACCACGCTAGCCATGAGCAGGCAGTTCGGATCGGCAGGGGAGTACCTCTTCTTCTATAGTTCAGTCAGGGCGGACAATGCCCTGTACGTTGCAGGATCCAAGGGAGCCGACGCAAGTGACTACTGGGCGCTCTGGAAACTCAACGCTGAAGAGGATATGACATGGATGAGGGGCGGAGACACGAAGGGAGCACTCCTGAGCATCGCCGCGGACGATTCCAGGCTCTTCGCTGCGGGCTACCTGATCAAGGACGCGATGCCATTGTACACTATTCTTGTCACGGCTTTCGACTTACAGGGGAACAACCTCTGGACTCGTGAATACTCTGGATCGGACGGTCCTCACCTCGCCTATGAGATCATGGTCCTTGGAAATCATCTCTATGTCGTTGGCTTTGGCTACTATTCAGACGCTGAGTTCGACGTGGTTGTCCTGAAGTACGACAAGTCCGGAACACTAGTCTGGGCGGAGAGATACGGAGGGTCTGAGTATGACTTCGGCTACGCAATAGCTCACCATCAGGGAAGGCTGTATGTCGTCGGGCGAACGATGTCATACCCGGTACCACTTGCCGAGTACGACGGCCTCGTCCTCGTCTTAGACGAGAACGGCAACGAGATCGTGCATTACACTTGGGGAGGCGACGAGTTTGACCAGTTTCGTCGCGTACGTGTCGGAAGCGACCTGTATATCGTCGGCACCACGGAGTCATACGGGGCGGGAGGGTACGACATGCTGGTCCTGAGAATGGACCTCTCGGGCAACGTCGCTTGGTATCGAACCTATGGCGGGACTGGCGACGACTGGGGCTATTGTTTGACAGTTGAGGGCGAGAGGGTGCACGTGAGTGGCGGGATGACCACTACTTCGATGAACCCAATTTACTTGCAGTATGGGACGGACGGGAGCCTCGTTGGAGCGTGGAGAGGCAGTAGCTTCGGCGTTGCCTATTGGTTGGACATTTTCCTTGAGCAGGGCGTTGCGTACCTTGTCGGATTTGGTGCCGACGAGGAGTGGACCCGGTCTCAAGGACTCCTCGCCAGCTACATCACCTACTACGACCTGACCGTGAACCTGCGAAGTGCTGACTTCTGGGCGAGCGTTGACGGAACTAGAAGGAGTGGCCCGATCGCCAACTTCGAGGTGACGGGCGCTGAGCATCAGCTTGAGGCGGTTCCTCAGGTAGTGGACGGAAGGACAAGGTACGTGTTCAGCCAATGGAGCGACGATGTGACCGCCAACCCGCGCACGATAAAGCTGACCGGAGACACAACCCTCAGTGCTATCTACAGAACAGAAGTATACCTGGAAGTGCTAACGAGCTATTCCACTGCGAGCGAGTCGCGATGGGTAGGAATAAGAAGCAGGGTGACAATTGGGATCGCGCAGACCACGGTGGATCACGGGAACGGAACTAGGCGGATCTTCACAGGATGGTACAAGGACGGCATCCTGTTCAGCCAAGAGCAGAATCCATCGTTCGAGGTCACGGAGCCCGTGACGCTCGTCGCTAGGTGGAAGACAGAGTACCTAGCGCAAGCTACGAGTGAGAGAGGCACCGTGTCGGGCGGCGGGTGGACAGAATCAGGCTCCTCAACAACTGTGTCGATAACTCCGACCACAATTCAGAAGGACTTCTTCACCAACTACGTTTTCGAGGGATGGAAGAAGGAGGGGACAATAGTGTCAACCTCGGCATCGTACACTTTTACCGTGACGCTGGCCACGAACTTGGTCGCAAGCTGGAAGGAAGAGCTCAACCTAGTGACGGTGGGAGGCGTTGCGGGCGCTGTGCTCCTCGTCGTGGCGGCGGCTGCCCTGTTCTTGCTGCGAAGGCCAAAGGTGGCGGCTCCTCCCTTGCCACCTCCTCCGCCCGCCTGAGCACGATCTCACCCCACAGGAGGGGGCTGTCCCCCTCCGTTTGTCTCACCCTCGGTGTCGCACCCTAGTTGGGCTTGTGGAGGTAGGGGGATCCGTTCTTGCGAGCTCATCAAGATCCTCATCGGTCCCTATCTTCTGACTCTTACGTGAAAGACCGAAAGCGGTCACAAGCCTTATTAGCCAGCGCTCCTGTATGCTTTACTAGAGTAAAGCATGACGACCCTGAGCCTGCTGGCTCGAGACGGGGCGAGGGAGCTCCTTCGCTCGCTGTGCGTTAGCGAAGCTAGGTTCAAGGACTTGAACGAGGTCGTCCCCAACACGCGGACACTGACCAGAAGGCTGAAGGAGCTAAGGGCGAAGGGCCTAGTCCGAAAGGTCGGCAACCAATACGTGGCGACGGTTGACGGTTTCGATATCGCGTTGGGACTGGCCGAGCTCGAAGCGGAAGCCAAGAAGAGGCCGATCAACCAGCCAGAACTCGCTAAGTTGAGACATGGATGGATGAGAGTTTCCATGAGACGCCTCGCTGAACTTTTCCTCGCAGAGTTCAGAGACGAGCTGATCTCACTGGTAGTGTACGGCTCTGCGGCGACAGGCTCATTTGAAACAGGCGTGAGCGACTTGGATCTATTCTATGTGTTAGCGGACGGCACAAGAGAGGTCTGGCAACGCGAGAGCAGAGTATTCCGAGCATTCCGGTCCACATGGGAGTACGTATCCTGTGATCGCTACTTTAAGGCCCAGGGCTCATACGGATACCCTGAGGTGACGGCGGCTTGGCTGTCGGAAACCAACTCGAAGGTATTCCAGCCGATCTACCTCGACATGCTTCGTCAAAGGGTCGTCCTCCTTGACAGGAGGGAGTTCTTCGAGGGGGTGATGCGGAAGCTGGAGGTCGCGCTCAGGAATCTCGGCACAGTTCGCATAGAGCACGCGGACGGAACCTACGGCTGGGTTCTGAAGCCTGACCTTGCACCTGGCGAGCTTGTGGAAGTGGATCTGGTGTAGGCGAATGGCTGTCAACAAAGACAGAGCTCAAGAAGCGATCAGCAACGCGGAAAGGGAGTTCAGGAATGCGTTGGCAAGCATGAAGGCCGGGGATCACACTGGAGCTTTGAAGTACTTTCAGGAATGCACGGAATACGCGACCAAGGCTGTCCTGATGGCATATGGGTATGACTACCCGAAGATACACGAAGTTGGTCGCTTCCTGCTTGCGATTAGGCAGAAGTTTCCTCCATGGTTTCTTCGCGAGGTCGGATCCATAGCCCAAATCACGGACGACCTTGCGAGAGGAAGGCCGAGGTTCAGGTATCCATACGAGCATCCCCCAGAGCAGTACGAGGCAACCGTCAAGGAGGTCCACCCCAACGTGAAGAGGTCTCTTGAAAGCTGCCGCAGACTCGTAAAGGAACTGTTTCGCTAAGTCCAGATCCTGCTCGCGGGCTAGACACCACGCTCGCTGGGTCGGTCTGACCAGTTTTCGGATGTCGTTGCTAGGGACAAGTGCGAACGCACTTCCGGATCCGGCATAGGTTACCCAGACTGTTGCGGTAGCTCTTCCCTCGATAGCGCTCGCATGCCAAACATATCAGCTTCTCACCACTCACACGGTTGCTTCGAAGGCTTTTATGAGAAGGGGCACTTGGCGTGACGATGACTACGGCCTTTTCTGCAGAACGTGGACAGATCGTCATTTCGGATTTCAGTCTATGTCTGCCTAAGGGCGCTGTCTCATGGGTAGGGAAGGAAGATTCGTGGCTCCTCAAACGCTACAAGGCTGGGGCTCTTGAAGGGAGCATGTTGGCAGCTGAGCCCGGAGTCGTCGTCGCTGAAGTCACCTGCCCATTGGAGCTGAATGGGTGGTATGCCATCTATGTTGGAATCTTTCAGCCTGATCAGAGGGCCTGCTCTTTGGAAATGAGATTGACGAAGGACAAAGTTCGCCGTGTCATAAACGGGTGCGCCTTTCTCCACGAACCATATGGATGGATCATGGAGGGCCACTGGAAAAACGCGAACCTCAACGGTCAAAGCCTACACTTCTTCAAGGCAGCGAGAAACAGGGCCTACTTGGCCTACATCAGGCTCGTGCCCTTGATCGAAGAGCAGGTTGCTGAGGACAGGAGGGAACACGAGCAACAGGGGACGAAAATATGTGGAGGAGTCTTCGACGTTCACGAGATACTGTGCGAAAGCCCGCCCTACACACCGGACACCATAAGGAAAAACCTGGAGCCCTTCACAGGAACGGACTTCAAGAGGATCTGTTGGGGAACGACCTGCAGCACCTATACTTACCTCTACGATACGAAGGTGGGCGAGGTCTTCGGGCAGGGGAAGGCTGACTTCATCAACGAGGGCAACAGGTTCTGCGCGGAATTTCTAGCCACAAGCATAAGGGAAGGCTGGGACCCACTGCGCATCGCCGTAGACTACTGTCACAAGAATGGGTTGGAGATCTATGCCCACTATAGAATGGATCACACCTACCCAATAGGAACTTACAATGACGACTTCACGGGTCGATTCCAAAGGGAGAACCAGCGCCTTCGCTGCATCAACAAGGACGGCAGCTATGGTGTCCATTTGTCTCACGCCTATCCTGAGGTGAACGCAGAGAAGATAGCAGCCCTCGAGGAACAAGCCGAGTACGGGGTCGATGGCATCTACTTGGACTTCACGAGATTTCCGCCTTGGGTTCTCTACGAGCCACCTGTGGTGGAGAGCTTCATGAAGCGTTATGGTGACGATCCCAAGACACTGCCGGACAACGATCTCAAGTGGTTGAAACACAGGGCTGGCTACATGACCGAGTTCATGAGGGCTCTGAGGACTGAACTAGGAAACGTCGGGAGGAGGATGAATAGGAAGGTCACTCTCATAGCTCAGGTGGACTGCCAGCCGGCCTTCGTCACGAACCCCAGCGGCAGAGCTGACGTAAACCTAGTCAATGCCCTTGACCTCATGACTTGGGTCGAGGAGGGGCTCATAGATGTGCTGGCCGTTTCAAGGGAAAGAATCTACTCGAACATCAACCTAGATTGCTACGCACGCATGACAGAGGGAAAGAAATGCAGGCTGTGGGCAGTCTTGGGACAGACTGACCTGACCCTTCTTCCTGAGGACTATGATTGGCAGGACTACTTCGGAGGATGGCCTAGAAAGATGATACCGCAGTTGGACCCGAGACGCCTACTGAGACACGCGAACGACCTCTACAATCAGGGCGCAGAAGCCATCCTCATCTGGGAAATGGGAGGAGTGCCGTTCCTTCTGCCAAGATGGAACGAACTACGTAGAATGGGACATGGGGAGGAGTTGAGCCGGCAATTCGGGGCCAAGATCGGGCGTTTCGATGGTTATCCGAGGGGCATAGTGGAGAAGAAAGTTGAGTTCCTCGGGGTCTAGATCGCAGTGATGATCGACCAGACTGCTTCCACTTAGGGATTCCCTGAGACAGAGGGCTCTTATCCTCGCGATTATAAACTCAGGGTTCTCGGTAAAGAAGGAACGATCCTGAATGCTCGGCATGAAACTAGAGGATGTGAGCGAAGGCAGGGATGAGGTGAAGGTCACGACCACGGGGGCAATCTATGTCATCACCAAATCGAGCCAAGGCGCGATCCAATGCTATCAACGCATAGGCAAAGAACGACTGGTGGCGACCATCACACTGAACACGTCTACGGAGAAATTGGCCCTGAGCTGGACGGATGGCGAATCCTGCTTTGCGTATGAGCCATTTCCTGATGTTGGGCTTCAGATCAGGGTGAACTCCGACTCAGCCATTTCCGTATACACCGAGAGGGGCATCAAGAAGATCGACTACAACGGGGCATGGGTTCCGGAATACAAGGCGGTCGAACGCGGAAACTTCCTGTTCTTGGATAGAGACGGCGGGTTCGGTGTTTATCCGCTAAGGTTGAGGGGCCGCGCCATACCGAGGGCAAACGCCAAGTTCTCAAGGAAGGGCTGGCATGTGTCCCTATCGCTAATGGGCGAGGACAGATTCATGGCATCGGTCTGCCCCCCTCGACCTTTCGATTGGGAGAAATCATTCGGGGATCGCATTGTCCATCACTTCATCTCCCACCCGCCTTCGAAACCTTGGACCGCATATCCGCGAAACGACGAGGTAGAAGAGTACAGCAAATACGGGAACATCTTGGTTCTGCACTGGTGGGCGCATGGTCTGCTGACGAAGAGGGGGAAGGGAGTCCAGAGCAGAGACGACTGCATCCATAACGCGTGTTGGTCGAGTTTCCGTCATGAGCCCATGAACGAGGCAGAGCTGGTCCGGACTGTCAGAAGGGCGCACGACCTTGGGATGAGGGTCATACCATACATGACGAGCTACTACTTCCCGGGCGAGCCCCATGAGTTTCTGAAGGAGGTCGACTCGGTGGTGGATCGATATCACATGGACGGAGTCTACATCGATGGGGTGTCAAATGACGTCCTGCAGGCATACACGGTCATGCGGGGACTCAGGAACTTGCTCGGGGACAAGATACTTTACGTCCACGTCCCCTCTCCCATAATCGGGAGATACGATGCGGACTACGTGTACTGCCCCTTCATAGAAACCTACGCTGACTACACCCTGAAGGCAGAACACGTGTTCAAGTTCGATTGGAAGCACCTTCGGTACACGATATCGGGCCGTAACATCAGCAACTCGATTGGCTTTGTCTGCAACTACGACTACGAGCCGAGGTTCACGCGGTGGCTTGTGAGAAACGCGTTCAAATCGAACACTCGACTGCCCTATTGGGTGGGGTTTGACGCCTACGTAGAGGAGAGACAGAAAGTGTTTGGCAGGAAGCACTATCCTGAGGAGGAATCACACAAGATCATGAGAGAAGAGTACTTCCCTAAGCTGGACACCTTCCAAAAGAGTCAGGCTACTGAAACATGAAGGACAGCACTTCATGGCATTCGGCGCGGAATGGGTTCCCCTCGTTGCTCTGAAGTCTAGTGAAATAGCAAACCAATAAATAGCACATTGGCGATGCGGCGGGGAGACCTATGGTCGAGAAGTCCATTCCGAATCTCAAGATGCCCCCTTTCAACACTACTCTTATGGGGGTGCTGAGGGGAGTCTTCGACTATTACGGAATCCCCGTCAGTAATGGTTGGCTGTTTGGGGGATCTGGCCATGCATTCTTGATCAACATTCACAAGGAACTGTGCCCAAGCGGCCCGTATGTTTGGGACTACACGCCCTTCTATCAACTTGTCAGAAACCTTGGAATCGAAGTTAAGGACCTCGGTTTTTTCCATTACGGAAGTTCGCCCGAAGAGAGAAAGCGTGTTGAGTCGGTGCTCAGAAAGAACATCGACGACAAAATACCCTGTTCCATGTTGAACATGGATAATCAACTGATCTCAGGATACGATGACACGCGGTTCTTCCTGCAGCAGCCTTGGCCTAATCTTGATTTCCCTCCCAAGACCCTGACCTTCCAAACATGGGAGGAACTGGGAAAGGAAGTCCACGTAGATTTCTTCGCCTTCTTCAAAACGGAGAAGGATGCTGACACTACCGTCGTGAGGGAAAGCTTGAGCTACGCGGTAGACTTGGCCAGAAATCCTTCGCGCTACAAGGATGGGGAGGACTATCATGTCGGCCTTGATGCCTATGACACGTGGATCAACGCGGTCAGGGGCGGCCACGGTCATACTCATGGAAACTGGTGGAACGGTACTGTGTGGTGCGAGTGCAGAGAAATGGCCTCGCAATACTTCTTGGAGATCGCCGCCAAGTTCCGAGGAGTCTCGGAAGAAGCGAAGCAGTTAAGCAAGCTGTACAAAGGCCTGGCGGCGCTCCTGAATAGGGCAAGGGAGAAGGAGCTTGAAGATGACAGGAAGGTCGAAACACTCCAGGAAGCGCGGAAAGCCGAAGAATCATGCGTAGTCGGAGTAGAGAAGCTACTGCGTTCGGTCTGATCAGACTCGCGGTAGCGATGCGTGATGTCAGCTCATCTCGCAAAGGCTCTCTCATGAAATCAGGTAGAAGGGATTTATAGTGATGAACCACAGAAGTTTCGCATGCGTGCTCGTCGTAGTATTGTGAAGGAATACGACGTGGTTGTCATCGGCGGTGGACTAGCGGGCATCTCTGCAGCTATTTCTGCAGCTAGGCTGGGCTGCAAAACTGCCTTGGTTCAGGACAGACCTGTCCTAGGAGGCAATTCAAGTAGCGAAATCCGCTGTTGCATAGGCGGAGCGGGCTCCACGAGCTGGCCGACCAGATGCGGTCGCGAGACCGGAATAATAGAAGAACTAATGATGGAAAACAGCTTCAGAAATCCCCATTTTTCTCCCTCGATCTGGGATACAATCCTGTGGGAGTGGGTGACCAAAGAACCAAACATCACCTTGTACTTGAACACGAGGGCCAAAGGCGCGGTAATGAAGAACCCTACGCTGATCGAGAGCGTGATGGCTGATCAAGTCTCGACTGAGAAGGAATACGAGTTGAAAGGACACATATTCATAGACGCGAGCGGCGACGGTCAAGTTGCCCACAGCGCTGGCGCAGCCTTTCGCATGGGCAGAGAAGCCAGATCTGAGCACAACGAATCCCTTGCCCTGACCAATGGCGACAGCTTCACGTTAGGTAGCACCCTGTTCTTCAGCGCCAAGGACGTTGGACGTCCCGTCTCATTCCAACCTCCCCCTTGGTCGAGGGATTTCCCGACGGATGAAGCTCTGCCGTTTCGCGATCACGCGCCTCCAGTCGACTTTCCAGTTCATTCGTGCTGGTGGATAGAATATGGCGGGACGCAAGATACGATTTCTGACAATGAGGAGATACGGGACGAGTTGCTCAAGCTTGTTTTCGGTGTATGGGATCACATCAAGAACCACGGTGAGCATGGGGCGGACAACCTAGTCTTGGACTGGGTCAGCACGCATGTGGCCAAGCGAGAGTCCAGGCGGTTCATGGGAGACCATGTCCTCACCCAAGGCGACCTACAATCGCAGACTCTATTCCCGGATCGAGTGGCATACGGAGGCTGGCCAATCGACCTTCATCCACCGGAGGGCATATACGCGAAGTCCCCTCCGGCGGAGTTCACCGGATTACCAGGTCTTTACAGCATCCCGCTCCGGTCACTGTATTCGAAGAACATACGCAACCTGATGATGGCCGGGCGAAACATTAGCGTCACGCACGTCTCCCTGGGTTCAACACGTGTTCAGGGAACATGCGCCGTCATAGGGCAAGCAGCAGGAACAGCGGCCTATCTGTGCACCAAGTACAATTCTGCTCCGAGAGAGATCTATGAAAATCATGTTCGTGAGCTGCAGCAGCTTTTGCTCAAGAACGACTGCTACATCATAGCTGTGAAAAACGAAGATCCCGAGGATATCGCCTTGCGCGCGTCAGTGGAAGTCACCGGTTCAATGAAACTGGACGTTAGGGAGACCAACGGATCAGAGGAACTGGACATCGGTCGGGCACAGATGTTCTTGGTAACTGAGCCAACCATAGAGAAGGTCGCTCTGCTGCTTGAATGTACCAAAGCCGAAGACACGGAGGTTCGGCTCGGCTTACGCAGTGCATCTTCCATTGGTGATTTTCACTCGTCAGAGGATATTTCATCGACAAGGGCTGTTCTTCCAAGCGGTCAACGATCGTGGGTAGAATTCCCGTTCAAGCAAAAAGCTATGCCGGATAGTTACTATTGGGTTCTGATGCCCGCTTGCCCCGGTGTGCGTTGGTGCCACTCAAATCAGGAACCCTTGGGGACGAGAAGGGGATTTCAAGAACTAGGTCAACTTAGTTGGAAAGCTGAAACCCGAAGGGGTTCCTATTGTTTCGAGCTGAGCCCTCCATCAAAGCCGTATGGTGGTAAGAACGTCATAGATGGCGTATCGCGACCAGAGGACAGGCCCAACATTTGGATATCGGATCCCGACGAATCCTTCCCTCAGTACCTAGACCTAGATTTCGGAACTCGCAAGATGGTAAACGCAGTGCATTTGACTTTTGATACGAACCTCGATAGATCACATTATGAGATCCTGTGCGCCGGAGGCAGGGCAATGCCGGAATGTGTCAAAGACTACGCTCTTCACTACTACGATGGTCAGTCGTGGGTCAGAATCCTAGATGTTGCGGGTAACTACCACAGACGGAGGGTGCACGCTTTCGGTGCAACATCTGCGCTTAAGCTTCGTCTTGAGGTGAAGGCGACAAATGGCGCGCCATCAGCTAGAGTGTTCGAGATGCGAGCCTACTATTCACCTCCTTCTGGCTGACGAAGCTCCTTTGGAGTTCTATCAAGATGGTTCGTTATCCGGCGGCACCGCTAGGCTCTATGCGAGTTCACCTGTGAGCCATCCGAAACGTACTTATGGGTAAGCTGACTTGACTCAACCAGATTGAGGTTCGGACTCGCGAGGAAAGCGAGAGAATGGCTAGCCGCTCGCACTGGCGACGAGGCAGAAGGACTCTCTTGGAGTAAGAATACCTCGGCCTTGATAGTTTCCGCACTGGTCTTGATGAGCCTGGTCGCGATCTACCTTGTTTGGTTCAGGCCCCCTGAGGTCAGCCAGTGGGACGCCTTCGGCGTCATCGAGCTACCGGGTCCGAAGACCGTTGGCACGATGTCTGTGGAGGAGGCCATCTTGAGAAGGCGATCGATAAGGAACTACGCCAACAAGCCCTTAAGCTTGGAGGACATCTCGCAGCTTGTCTGGGCCGCTCAGGGAATCACTGACGCGGGTCAAGGGTTCAGGTCAGCACCTTCAGCGGGCGCATTGTACCCGCTTGAGATCTATGTCGTCGTGGGTGCCAACGGTGTGACCGGATTGGCGGATGGTGTGTATCACTATGACCCAGAGGGACACAGACTGGAGGGCATTCTGATGGGGGATTTGCGATCGAGATTGGCCGATGCTGCGTTAGGTCAAAGCCCAGTGAGGGAGGCGCCGGTCTGCATCGTCATCGCGGCCGTGTACGAGCGAACGACTATCAAGTACGGGGAGAGGGGCATTCGTTACGTTCATATCGAAGCTGGCCACGTGGGACAGAACCTGTATCTCCAAGCAGTTGCCAGGGGACTGGGGATGGTCGTGATAGGCGCATTCCAGGACGACCTAGTCCAGAGCGTGCTGAGTCTACCGGCTGAACAGAAGCCCCTCTACATAGTCCCGGTGGGCTATCCAGCATAGGTGACCACCTGACCACCTCGATATCGTCGGCCAGATCCGACGTGTAGTCTACCGCCTCTTAGCCCTATGGGGGGCAGGCCGCGCGGAGTAGATCACTACATCTTCGGGAGCCTACCCGGAACTTGAGGCATCTTGGGGAACTCAGCGTGCGGTTCCAGCTGATACCAGTAGGCCACGCTGGACCAATCGTCTGCTCGATCGTTGCCATGGCCGTGCTCACAAGTCACGGCTATCCGTCGCTTGAACGGGATCGGATCCTGGATGTGAAAGCGATACACGGACCATTGATTGGTCTTCCCCGAAAGCGTGCCCCACTGACCCTGGTGGGCTGCCCCTGGCAACGATACCCCGTGGTAGAGGCCGTAAGCAGTGTCTCGAACCGGAAACTCATATGAGAAGTTCATGAAATCCTCTGTGCCGGTGCCGTGGATGCTCGGTGGCCACCTGAGGGATCCATCTTCGCCGATCTCATCGTCCACGAAAACCATGTCGTCCCCCTCGCCGAACCAGCCTGGCGATAGGGCCTGTACGCTCAGCACGCACCCCACGTATTGACCCCGCCCCCTTGCATCTAGAATGACGTAGTTCTCCGTTCCCGTGGTGTTCTTGATCTCCGCGGCTTCAGAAGCCTTCGCCACGGGCTTCGTCGGGTTCTCCCTGCGCCACTGCGCATGGAAGCGCCCAACGTCATCTGGGATCGAGTCATGTTCTTCGTAGTCGACGTAGAAGTAGTGCACATAGAGAGACTGGGACTCATTGACCAGTTCAAGCCTGGCGCCGTTGGCGAAGGGCATGGCGAACCAGCAGTTCCGCGCGGGACGGGTCGGTGAGTCCGCAACGTACATCGAGAGCGGCAGGGAGAAAAAGCTGCCAACGGCCCCGTGTCCCACTCCGAAGAAGTCGCCGAGGGGAACTTCAACGCTTGGGCTCTTCTCATTGTCCCAGTACATTCTGATCAAGACCTTCCTGTGATAGAAAGGATCGTCCGAACCTCCTCCAAACCAGATGTGCCGCATCACCCCAGCTCCTGACAGTTCGGCAAAGCACCTCGTCTCTCCCGGCTGAACGGGCACGTTGTCACGGTTTCCACCGGACCGATCATAGCTCGAAGCGCGGCGGACACGAAAGTCCCGAAGCTTGGGCAAGCTCGACAGTGAACCAAACCCAAATGGTGAGCTCATGTTCTATTCTGGAGTGCAACTGATGGGCAGCCCTTATTTGTCTATGGATGTTCGGGTCGGCCGCGCTCTCTATCGGATAGATCCCTCTCCCCGGTATTGATAGCTGACAGACAGAACCCGCGAGTATGTCTAAATAGTGGTCGTCCTCGGTGACGAGGGTGAGAAGACACAGGATCCTTCTGACCGGGATAGGAGGAAACACGGCACAGGGCGTGGCCAGATCACTCCTACTTTTCCCGCAAGAGTTCTCCCTGATCGGATCTGATTCGGATCAATACAACTGCAAGTTCGGCCGCAGGTATTGCGAGCGCGTCTACATGGTGCCGAGGGCACAGGATGAGAATTACATCAGAACCATTGCACGGATCATCGAGAAGGAGAAGATTGACCTTGTAATCCCTTCTCCTGATCCGGAGGTCTACGCCCTCTCGCGACAAAGGGACCAGCTGAAAAACAAGCTATTCCTCCCTGATCATCGAGTCATAGAGCTGACGCAAGACAAATGGTTGACCTATGAGGCCCTGAAGAATAAGGTGAGGCAACCCGAGTCATACCTGCCAGAAGGCCCGGGAGATATCGCGGAATGCTTCTCCGATCTGAAGCCGCCGTGCTGGGTTCGTATGAGGAGGGGGGCCGGAGGATCTAGATCGTTCATAGCCAACAGCGCGGAGCAGGCGAAATTCTGGGTAGAGTACTGGAAGGGCTATGGACAGTTCATCATTTCTGAGTTCCTTGCGGGAAGAAACTTGAGCTGGATAGGCCTCTACAGGGAAGGAGAACTCGTCTCCAGCGGTGGCTACGATAGACTGAGGTACTTCATGGAACACGTCTCGCCAACAGGAGTCACAGGCAATAGCAGTGTGGCCATGACGATACACGACGATCGCCTGAACGATGCGGCCGAGGCCGCCGTTGAATCGGTGGATGCCGAGCCGAACGGCGCATACACGGTCGACCTCAAGGAGAACGAGGAACCATTGGTGACGGAGTTCAACTCCGGAAGGTTCCACATGTCGTTTTACACCTACACCGCGGCGGGCCTGAACTTGCCCTACTACTACGTGAAGTTGGCGCTCGACGAACCTTTCGATCCTCCGCCCAAGAGAAACGGCCTAAGAGAAGGAGTGATAACCATCAGGAACACGGATAACGGACCAGTCTACGTCCCACGCGAGGAGCTGGGCAAGGACGCGCTGACGATCGAGGACCAAGGTTGAAGGTAGCGATCACGGGTCACACGGGCTTCATCGGCAGTCATCTGGTCAGATTCCTCAGGACCACAGAGGTTGTGGGGATCTCAAGGTCAGCACTCGATGAGTTCTCGGGCGAGCAGATCAAACTAGATTTGGCCAACGTCGAAGAGACGACATTCGATCAATACGCTAAGATACTTAGCGGCTCAGAAGTCCTCGTTCACCTGGCAGGATATAGGCCGATCGTGCGATCGTCAAAAAAGAATTCTTTGGAGGAGAACCTGACGGCGAATGTCCGTGGCACCCTTGCTGTTCTCAAGGCGGCCAAGAGATTCGGGATTAAGAAGTTCGTGTTCTCCTCAACCAAGGCCATCTACGGGAACCGTGAGGGTCCGCAAACGGAAGAGGATCCGACCCTCCCAGATACGAACTACGGTAGATCAAAACTCTTGGCCGAGAGGCTGTGCAGACGGTTCGCTTGGCAGTACGGGTTGTCATGTGTTTCACTCAGGTTCTCATCAGTGTTCGGGCCAGGTATGCCCTGCAACTTAGTTTTCGCGGATTTCCTGAACAACGCGATCAGGGGCGAACCCCTCGTTGTTCATGAGCATCTCTCAGGGTTCGAGCCGCTGGACCTTGTGTACGTCAAGGACGCGGTGTCAGCAATAGAGGGAGCTATACGTTGGGATCCAGAAAGTCCGTTTGAGGTCATCAACATAGGCAAAGAGCCACCTGTGAACAGCCTTCAGCTGGCCGAAGAGATAGTGCGGGCTTCAGGATCCCGGAGCAAGATCGTCATACATAAGACTCAAGACAGGAGAGCGCCAAGTCTTCTATCTGCGAAGAAGGCATCGAGATGTCTCGGTTGGGTAGCGAAGTATGGCATTGCGGGTGCGATCAAAGACTTCATAGACGACTGGTACTGTCACGGCATCCCTTGATTCCGTGGCGCATCCAACTTAGAGGAAACCTGCAACACCTCAACATCACCCCTGGGCCTCTTCTCATCACTTCAGAAGGTTCTCATAGATGCCGAAGATCCTCTTCGCCACGCTTTCTGGCAGGTTCTCTTGAGGCAAGCCCTTCAGCGTCCTCTCATCCCAGGTGATGATCTTCAGGCCACAAGCCAACGCCTCAAGCCCGACCTTGCTTAGCCCGCCGGTCAGCACGTTGCCGGATTGCCCTCTCTTGACATCCACATAATACTCGTATCGGCGTAGAACTCCAGGCATTTCAGCGTACGGAATCGCTCCCTGTCTCGCCCTATCGTGGATCGTCAAACTGAGCCCGAACTTTTCTGCTATCTCAACAGCCAAGTCATCCGCTCCGTACGAGATATGGAACGCGGTTCGCGGCTGAGGCTTCTCCTCTCCCGAGTGGAAGAACTCAACGTCGACAGGGTTAGTCACGAGCACAGCGTGTCCCGGGGTGTTCTCGTCTATTATGCCGATCGTTGCGCACACTATCGCATTGGCTCTCTCCCAGTACTTCCTCTTCTGGCTCCACATCCCTCGAATGTCGTCCCCGTGGTAGTGTAGGACGATTGGCTTGTTGGGGTAGAGGAACCTCAGGTAAGGTATGATCTTGTCGATGTAGTGCACATGGACGATGTCGAATCCCCTAGCCTTGAGAACGGCCCTCAACCCAAACTCCTTGGGCCCACAATCCCAGAGTTGGCCGTACGTCACGTAGCCGTATGGATCTAGGGCCCTTCTCTTGATCACTAGGCTCTCGGTTCCAAACAGTCTGTCCATGTACTTCGCTATTATGCTGGCCACCCCTGCGATGTCCCAGATGTGAAGAACCTTCATCCGAAGCTGTGATCACCGTGAGATCCATTTTCGCCTGTTGGTGGTCGTCAGCACGTTTTCTGCCCACTGCGCGAGACCGGAGATCACGATGGCCATGAGGTCGAGAACGGTTGAGCACCTCGTCGCCCTGATAAACGTTAAAGCCGAGTCAGTGCTAGCCACTCCGCAGGTGTTCTTGGTGATCAGAAAGGAGGTCTGGGTGGAGCCATCTCAACACGGCTACGCTGTCTTCGGCGAGGCCGGGTATGTCTCAGCCAAGGAGCCGAGAATGCTCAGATACTGGAACATGGAGAACAAAAGTGACCGCGCCGACTTCGCGTTCATCGAGGTATCGGAGGACAACGGTAGAACGTGGGGCCAGAGAAAGCAGGTCCCTGCGGCTAGGAAGGAAGGCAACTTCACCATCTTGGGCGGAGGAGGAGCCGGCGTGCCCTACCTTGACGCGGATAGTGATGTCAGCATCCTCTTCTGCCTTGAGGTGGTCCTTGAGGGAGATGACATCCTGAGCGGCCTGAAGAGGAGAAAGATCTTCTACTCGATTAGCAGGGACGGCGGCAGAACCTTCGGGCCAAACACGCAGATGATAGAGAGGGGCGAGGGATTTGACGCATTCCACTTCATGAAGGGTGTGTATTGGGGGCTGAACTCCGCGAGCATAGCTGGCAAGCCCATCAAGATCTCGCGAGACCAGATACTGCTGCCCCTGTACGCAGCCCCGATCGACAAGTTCGGCAGGCTCTACAACCCTCTGGGTGGATACACCTTCACATACGCGGCCTTCATGATCGGCAGGGGGAGAGACGACTTCTCTAGCCTGGAATGGGAAAGCAGTCAGCTCGTGAAGATCGCTCCAGAGCTCTCGAATAGAGGCATCTCCGAGACAGCCGTGGCCAAGCTCAACGACGGTCGAATCCTCGCGATAGGCCGGGGCTCTGACTCGCACAAGTGGATCTCTATCTCCCGAGACAACGGCCGGACATGGAGCGGCTTCGAGCCACTAAGGTTCGATGACGGCCGGGAGCTGTTCTCACCGTCAAGCTACTCCGTTCTGCACAGGCACTCGAGCGGGAGACTTTACTGGATAGCGAACATCGTGCCGACGCGCCCGAAGGGCAATTCGCCCAGGTACCCCCTCTGTCTCGCTGAGGTAGACCAGAGGACGCTGAGCGTGATGAGGAAGGGAGTCATCGCTTTCGACACGAGAGAGGAGGGAGAGGACGAAGCCTTGCAGCTGTCCAACTTCGGCGTCTACGAGGACAGGGAAACCCACGAGATCGTGGTGACCTATCCCCGACTATTCGCCAAGAGCAAGGATGATTGGAACGCACCTTGCATGAAGTACAGCATCTCGGTGTAGCTTGCGGAAGTCAGTTCGGGGGCGTTGCCGAATCGCTCACCCAACCCTCTCTGGTTCTATCTCATACTTCCTCTTGATTAGCCCAGCGATTGGACGCGTGAGCAGGTCACGCGCCAACATTCGAGCCGTCGGCGAGCATTCAATCAACGAGGCGAAGAACGGCGAAACATTGTAGTACACCTTCACCAGAATGTGACCCAAACGACTCTCGAGCAGCACGTCGTCGCGGAAGCGCCGCAGAACCACGACTTCCTCAGAGTTGACTCCGCACGCAGCGGTAGCGATGAAACATCCCGGGAATCCTCCAACCCCATAGTCCACTTGCATGACCGCCAGCTGGCTTGGGGAAAAGAGTTTCTCCAGAATCGACTGCAGTTCCCTCCTCGTTCTGTTGTATTGCGGTTGTTTCTCTTTTTGGACGATCAGCTTGCAGCCATCCATTGTAGCGTTCTCAAACCTTGCGCGAGAAGCCACCTTCTCTTCCTTGAAGAACGAGTGTGCCGTCAGCAGCTTCGCGTTCGTGAAGTTCGCATTCTCGAAGATGCTGGGCTCAAAGGGTTCGAAGTAAAGGATCTCAGCGCCCACGAAGCTACAGCCCGTGCAGTTCGTCCTTATGAAGGGGCTCAGGAGCGTGCGGACGCCCGAGAAATCCGATCCAGCGCAATCCCCATCATATATGAAGGAAAAGACCCAACGGCTCCCGCTGAAGTTGCAGCCCAGAAATTGATGTTCTCTGAACTTTGCTCCCTTGAAGAGCAATCCTGAGAAATCCGCGTTCACCAATCTGACAGGCCCCTTAACCCGCTCAGCGTATTCCTGCCACATGGACTGATACGGTTCCGTTTCGGGTAGGGCCGCATCGACTCCCACTTCCTTGAGGCGCTTGTCCATGATCTCCTGTGACTTACGACAGGTTTCAATGATGGCCTGATACGGATCGACAGGTGCGGCAGGACCCTTTTCCACCTCAGGCGGAGGGGGTGGCGGAGGCAGTTCAGCGGGCACTTCTCTCCTACCTCCCTAGGTCTCCCGTGATTTTTTCCTGGGTTCCCGGCTTGGCCGAAGTGAGGCGGTGACTCGTTTCGTCATTCCCTCCTGGGATGGGGCAGCTGTCCTCCATGGTCAGAATTGGGTCATTTCTGGGAAACTTATAAGACTTGGAGGATCGTGGCAAGGGCACTTCGAAGGCTGTATGGTCGAGTGGGATTCATTCATCGAGAAGCGGCAGCCCATCACTGAGAAACTAGTCACCGTTCTCATGAGATTCTTTCTGAACTGAGTCACGCCGTTGGCGAATGTCCTGGTGCCCGACTCGAATCCTTTCACGCGGGTTCCACCGACGGCAATCTCTTACTGACAAGAAAGGCAAAGCCGGTTCGGGCCGTTCACGAACCTCCGAATGACCGCTGCGACCTCCTGTAGGAATAAATACTGAATTGATGGGTTCATTGAATATGGCTTCGTCACAGGGCAAGATCAGAGTAACGATCTGGAACGAGTATCTGCACGAGAAGGAGGATCCAAGGGTCGCCAAGGTCTATCCTGACGGAATTCATGCGGCCATCGCGGACTCGTTCAAGGGCCAACCCGATATTCAGGCTCGCACTGCGACCTTCGAGGAGCCGGAGCACGGACTGACGGACGAGGTTCTGGGCAACACCGATGTCCTAACGTGGTGGGGACACGCGGCCCACGACAAGGTGAGCGATTCAGTGGTTGAAAAGATCCAGCGCAGAGTCGTCCTCGAAGGAATGGGCTTGATAGTCCTTCACTCGGGCCACTTCTCCAAGATTTTCAAGCGTCTGATGGGGACAACCTGCAACCTGAAGTGGAGGGAAATCGGTGAGAAGGAGAGGCTCTGGGTCGTTGCGCACGGCCATCCAATTGCTCAGGGGATAGGAGAGTACTTCGAGCTCGAACATACCGAAATGTACGGAGAGCCCTTCGACATTCCCCCGCCAGACGAACTTGTCTTCATAAGCTGGTTCCAAGGAGGAGAGGTCTTCCGCAGCGGTTGTTGCTTCCAGCGTGGCTTGGGCAAGATCTTCTACTTCCGCCCAGGGCACGAGACCTACCCCATATATCATGACCCAAACGTTCAGAGGGTCATCCTCAACGCGGTTCGCTGGGCGGCTCCTCGTGCTAGACTAACTCGGGCATTCGGCAACGTGAAGCCGCTGGAACGCCTGTGAGTTGGCTCGCCACAGAGTCTCTTCGGTGTACGGGTTCGCACTGGTCCTGTCGCTACTTTTCGGATTGGCACTTCCAACATGCTCGTCTGAGCCGATCAGAGTTGTAGAGATATCGTTCATCTTGTCGACCACGTCAGACTGGACGAGCGTGACGTTCCACAACTTTACCCTGCTGCGACCGAACTGCAGCTTGGTCAGCGGACGTGAGGCTCCGGGACTCCGATTCGGGGCCTCGGCGAATTCAATCTGGATCAGCAAGAGACAGTTCGATGAGACGAACGTGACAGCGAAGGTCGATGTGCTGGTCCAGATAGAATCAGAGAACGTTGCAGTCTTGATCGAGAAAGGTGCAATCGGCGCCACATCTCTTAGGATCTATCACGAGGGGGGAGAACTGATCTCGCTCACGAACTCGGGCACAGTCTTAGGACGTGAAGATACTAACCCGAGGGCATTTGACCTTTCCGACACTGTTGGCGAGCTTGAGCGAGAGGCCTTTGAAATCCGCTTAGAAAGAATCCTGAAACAACCAGTCGTGCTCGCCTTCTACTACCCGTGGTATGGCTATCCGATAGGCACCGCTTTCCATTGGGGCAGGACCACCTACGAGGACATCGAGGCCTCCACCTATTACCCATTGTGCGGCCCCTACGATTCTACGGACGCGAATCTGATCGCATCGCATATGAGACTAGCTAAGACCGCTGGTATAGACGGCTTCATCTGTTCGTGGTGGGGGATCGACAGCTACGAGGACAGGGCCCTCAACAGAATCCTACAGGTCGCCAAGTCTGAGGGGTTCAATATCACCATCTACTATGAGTCCGTCCGCGAGATGTCCAAAGACCAGATACTCGGGGAACTGACCTACGTTGTGACGAACTACGCTAACGACGCATCATTCCTCAAGGTGGACGGCAAGCCGGTGCTGTTCATCTACGCGCCTTCTGCGTATGACAGAGGTCCGACCTTCTGGTCTGATGTCTCACAAAGGCTCAAGTCAGTAACCAACGTGACGCTCATTGCGGATACATTCGACCTTTCCTACGGAGTCGCATTTGATGGATTCCACACCTACAACCCCATCTGGATAGGAAAGCAGAATTTCAACAGGACCTATTCCAGTCAAGCTGTCGCAACGAGACTAGCCGGCAAGATCTGGGCAGCAACGGTCGCCCCAGGATATGATGATCGGAAGATCAGGCAGCCCGGCACATACGTGGACGCCGAGGGAGGAGAATACTATAACGTCACATGGAAGGCAGCTTTGCTGAGCGACCCTGACATGATCCTCATCTGCACGTGGAACGAGTGGCACGAGGGAACTAACATCGAACCAAGTAGGGAGTTTGAGTTCAAGTACCTTCTGTTGACCAAGATTTGGACCAGCGTCTACAAGAAAACGCCCTTGTCCGGACCCATATCGGCCAGGCCGGTCGTCGAGCTTCAAGCGTCTCTGAGCTCAGGAGCGCTCAACCTCACAATCACCAACGTTCGCGATGACGATGCGTTTGCGGTCAATGTCCTTCTCCTCATGGCAAGGGCGGCTAACTCCGTCGTTGATGGCTCTGTGTGCCTCCCCGTCAACGACTCTGCGATCTGTCTGTTCATCCCCTTACTAGAAGCTGGCCAGACGAGGATCGTGACTGCGAGGTCCATCTCCATCAGCTCAGACGTTTCCTTAGTCGTGCGTGCTATCTACTCCTCTCGCTTCGGCGACAAGTATGTCTCGATGTATACCCGCAGTGCGCCAACCGAGCCTGACATGTTACTACGCGATCTCACCTGGGTCGTGGTGTTTGCCATCGCGGTGATCCTATCTGTTGCCGCGTTCATGGGGGCTCGCAGGTTGAAGTGGGCCCGGCGTTCATCTGTCATCTGATTCAGCCCGGTGGACTTCCCTTCAGGATCGGAAGCATCGACCTCAAGGCCCGTCATTGCTAGTAGGCCGTCCCTACGTCTGGCCGGAGGATACCGATCGTTGTCTTCCAGCGAGAGAGACGAATGCGCCAAACAGGCATACTATGGTGAAGATACTGAATGAGGTCCTCAAGCTCTCCAGGAACAGCATATAGTTCTCAGGAGTCATCTGGACCCTGCCCATCCGAAGGGCTAGTATCACCGATGCCGTTCCCATGCTGAGCATCTGGCCGATCAGCCTCACCGTCCCAATCGCTCCCGAGGCTACGCCGTAGAACTTCCTGTCGACCGAGCCCATAATGGCGTTAGAGTTCGGCGACGTGAACAAACCTGAACCAAGACCAATCAAGGCTAAGCTAATGATGACGTATACCAGAGGTGTCCCCTCGCTCAAGATGCTTAGAAGCAGAAGCCCCGAGCTCGTCGTCACCATCCCGAGTGAGGCAACGAGCTGCGGTTCCGCCTTGTCCGAGATCCTACCGGCGAAGGGTGACGCAACTGCCATCACGACAGGCTGTGACAGCAATACCAGTCCCGCGTCCGCGGGGGTCAGTTCCCTCACGTGCTGTAAGTATAGGCTCACCAAGAAGCCCACGGCGAACATCGCAACGTAGTTCATCACGGCAGCAAAGTTGGAGAGGGCGAACGCCCTGTTCCTCGTGAACAGGCTAACGTTCAAGATGGGGTTCTTCGTTCTCGTTTCCCAGGCTGCAAACGCAGCCGCCCCCAGGACCCCTATGAGAAGGAGATATCCTCCGGACGATGCTGGCAAGAGAGACACCCCGTACATCACTGTTGTCAAGGAGAGCATGTAGATCACAGAGCCGACGAGATCCATCTTCTCCCCTTCTGCCTCGACCCGCTCGGCCTTCAGCTTCCACAGCGTCAGGAGGACTACTGCGATTCCTATGGGGGCGTTCATCAAGAAGACGCTCCTCCAGCCGAAGTGCTGCGTGAGAAGGCCACCCAAAGGTGGACCTACTGAAAGCCCGACGTAGACCGCAGCGGCGTTCATCCCGAGAACCTTACCCCTCTCGCTGGCTGGGAAGGCCAACGTAAGGATCGCGAGCGCCGTGCCGAAGATCATGGCTCCGCTGAGACCGAGGAGTGCTTGGAAGCAGATGAGAACGATCGCAGAGGTCGATGCTGCAGACAGAAGCGATGCCAGTGTGTACCCTGCCACACCCCATGCAAAGACCCTCTTTCTCCCGTGCGTGTCGGCGATCCTACTCATAGGTAAGAGGAACGCTGCGGATGCCAGAAGATAGGCGGTGCTGACCCAACTCAACATCACGGCGTCCATCGAGAATTCCTTTCCTATCATCGGAAGGGCGATGCCTACGGAGGACACGGTGAAGGGGGTTAGGAAGGAGCTGAGCAGGGCGATTAGTAGAACGGCCCCTCTGTCCACGACTTCGCCCATGCTCATCGCTTGACTTTCGTTCTTTTATCTCCTACTCTTCGGCTCACGAAGTTGAGGACCTGCTTCTAGCCTCTGAGAAACTTCGGATCATCGGGGTCGAGTGCGCTGCCCCCTGAAGACTTGGTCCTATGTGAGATCAGAAGCATCAAGTTCCTGAAGGAGGATCACGTCGGTCACCTTCTCCCCTTTGCGCTTGAGTGACTTGTCCGCGGTGACCAAGGGAGCACCTGTGCGCCTCGAAAGGTGAAGGTACGCTGAATCGTACGCAGTCAGCCCAGTAGCCGAAGCCATACTCAGCATCTCAGCTAGATCGCTCCAAGTCACTGTCGCGATGTTCAGGCCAAGTCGTCCCAATGCGTCAATAGCTCGGATTCCATCTTCAATTTCTAGAACGCCTACGGAAACTGCCTTCAGAAGAACCGAGGCTATCTCATAGAGTAGTAGTGGTGGTGCGAGTGCCTGAGCTCTTCCTGAAGCTATCCGCTCTCCGAGAGTCGTTGCTTGGATGTCGCTTGGCTCTCCGGGGACAACCCACTTGACCGCTACACTGGCGTCCACGACTACTGCAGGCTTCGCTCTCTGTCCTCCCTTATCCATTTGACGAGTTCCTCCGTTGGCACTTTGCGTGCCTTGCGTCGGATTTCGCCGAGTCTCCTCTCAGCCTCTCTTGCCATCTCCATTCTGATCTTAGTTTCTATCGCATCCCTAAGATAGCCACTCCAATCTATGTTCAGGCTTTTCATCATCTTCCTCGTCTCCTCTGATACCTTCACTGAGACGTTGACAAGCCTACCCAACGGGCTCACCGTTTGGTAATCCCTAGCGGGACTACTATATTAACCCTTCCCCGTCATAGCCTGCCCGAGAAGGTTGAGGTCAGGGCTGACCAAGGATGCGTATCGCCTCAGCGATTCGGCCTGAGATCCTCTGGGAACCAGCTGTGGAGGAACTCCCCGAGCGAACCACCATACCTAGCTTCAGCAAGGAATTCCGTGCCCGTCTGATTCCCCCAACTGTAACAAATGACCGTGTCGCCCTGAAACTCGCAGAGGTCCACGTCGGAATTGTTGACGTTCACAGCTCTAGCGATCCGTTCTCTCTGCTCCTTCGTGAGCCTTGGATTTGCGATAGCCCTGTCCTCATCGGAGAAGCGCATGACTGGGTTGAGAGGAGAGCTTTCCCAGCTGACGAGATTCTTCGAACGAACGATATGAGGTTCATAGGTTGGCCCCGGCTTGGTCTCGAGATAGATCATGTAGTAGTAGTCAGCCAAGAAACGAAGGGCTGGACACGCAGTGTACCTGTCCTTGGAGAAGACGCATTCCGAGGGGGTGAGTCGCCAGTTGAGAAGGTCGTCCGACTCAGCAAACCTGATCGTGAATCTGACACCTACCTCCTCAGGTGGTTCGCCCAGTTCGACGGCCATGATGTAGCGGTCTCTTCCCTTGCACACCGAGTTGTTGTACATGCCCCACCTGGGGACGTTCAGCGCCACCTGAGAAGACCAACTAGTCAGGTCTCTCGACCAGGACGCTCGCATGATCGATCCGCCCCAAGCATCAACCCCGTACGCGAAGGCGGTCTCTTCGCTGACAATTGCGCTGCCGAGATGATAGCCAATAGCGAAGGCTGGGGTCTCTTCGCCCGACTTCACGTCGACGAAGCGGAAGTACGGAGCGCCCATCTTGTTCTGCCCGTATCTCTCCCGCACGTATTCGAAGCGATAGAGCCTGTCTCCGAAAACGACCGGAGTGGTCTCGACCATGTCACAGTCGATCGTTCCCAACTTCACGATGTGGGGTCTTTCACTCACTCTCAGGTCGACCTCACGACTCTGGGCTCCTCAAGCCCTTCTGTTGAAGGGAACATCTGCCTTCACCAGTATCCTTCTGAGTTCTTCCTTCTCGTCCTTGGTCAAGTCCCTGGCAGGAGGCCTCACCGGGCCCGCGGGCAGTCCGACCATCTCCACCGCTGCCTTCGTGACGTTGGCGTCCACGATGGCGGTCTTTGACGACATCTCACCGATGAAGTCATAGAAGGGATAGTTGATCTTCAGCAGTTCCTTGTTGGCTTCCTCATACCTTCTCTCCTCGAGTAGCCGCCAGACCAGAAGCTCGTGCTCAGGCCAGAACGTGCCGATGTGCGACAGGAAGCCAAGGGCTCCGTGCATATGGCTCCAGGCGTGCAGGTTCATGTTGTCAACGAACGCGAGTCTGCTCGCGTACGTCCTGAGCATCTCCCTGTACTGCCACTCGGTCGGCGCGGACCACTTGATGCATATCACGTTCTTGATCTCAAGTAACCTTGGCATCACTTTCGTCGTGAGGTTGTAGCCGTGCCAATATGTGTTGTACACGATGAACCCGATATCCGTGTGCTGGGCCACCGTCCTGTAGAAACGAATCACGTCTTCGTCAGTTTGACCCGTATCGTAGTAGGTCGGCGATATCTGAACGGCATCAATGCCCAGATTCTCCGCATAGCGGCACAGCTCGATGACGACCCTCGGATCTGTGTGCTGGGCTCCGATTGCCAGCGGGGCCTTTCCTTTTGCTTCGTCAACCAATGCACCAGCGATCGCTTTCCTCTCATCGACGTTCATCGCTGGGAATTCTCCAGCTGCGGCTCCACCCATCAACACCCCCTGTGAATTGCCGATCCCATCCCGCAGAAGGAAACGAACGTTCTTCCTGAAACCTTCCAAGTCCAGCTCCAGATCGTGCCTGAAGGGTGTCATCAAGGGCACAAAGGGGCCTCTCAGTCTCTTCATGGCCTCTTGCCGATCCATCTCGAAGCCTCGGTCCCGAGGATATGCTCGTTCACTAATAAAGGTGCGAAGGACGAACGGACCGTCCTCCGTGGTATCGGGCAACAGAGCGACCTGGACGATTCATTCCCATGCTCCTCACGCGTAGGACTAGCGATACTCAACGATGGGGTAGCTTGCCGCTTCACGCCACGCTTCGATCATTGCTTCGATGTTCACGATGGGCGCCTCCGGATAGATCGCACCTACGCTTGAGAGCATGAAACCTCCTCGGGGGCCTAGCGTTGTGATGGCCTCCTTCACCGCTCCTCTCACTTCGTTCGCATCCCCGCATTCGAGGGTCACGTGCGCGTTGACTCCGCCCCAGAGGCAGACCTTGTCCCCTATCTCGCGTTTGACGCGCGACATGTCGAACCCCCCTTGAACCGGATCGATCCCGTATAGGAGATCTATGCCGTTCTCCTTGAACGTCCCGAGCAAAGGAGCCGCGCCGCTGGCCATGGTATAGCCGAACTCCATCTTGTGCTTGTGAACGAGCTCCATCTCCTCCAACATGCGAGGAAGTATGAAGGCCCGATAGGCTCTGGGAGACCAGAAGTCGGTCGAATCGTACCACCCGTTATGAATGAACAAGTCCACGCCTCCCACATCAGTAATCAACCGGATGATCTCCATGTTGTGACTGTGGATCAGATCGAGCAGTTCGTTCAGGAAATCGGGCCTCCTGATCGACGCAGAGACGCCACCCACGAACCCGCACAGCAACATCACAGCTGTTCCTAGGTAAGTGAGCTCGATCGCCGCCGTTGCAACCCCGTGAGTAGCTGCGAAACGCCTGGCTGGTTCCAGCCTTTCCTCAAAGGCCTTGACTTCGCTTTCGCTGAGGTCTCTGAAGAGGCAACGAAAGGCCTCCAGATCTTCCGAGTTCTCGATCCAGTTCTTGACCGATCGACCAGGTGAGACGCCGTAGTCGTCGAACAATGGAACATCGTCGCCGTGCGGCCAGTCCGGCGTCTGGCGGACCGCCTTGCTCAGAGTTCCCTTGGCGGTCTCACACTCCTTGATGAGCAAGGGATATCGCTCGCTCGGCGAATGTTCCTTGCGGATCCTCACCTTCACGCCATGGTGGGTCGGCCTCGGCGGATCGATGCTCACGCACTCGTCAATGCCTAACCTCAGACTCTCCTCGATGCGCTCGAATTGACTCGACCAAGGTGCGTCCTTGATGAGTTTGTGAAAGTATCTGCGGGGGATGCCTCCGCGGTTCAGAAGTGGAACGTGGTCAGGTTCACGACAACCGATGGCGGTCATCACGCGTTCCCTCGAGGAGAGCTCGGTTCTCAAGACCTGCAGTGCCCGGTCCTAGCTTCTAGAAAAGCCTTGTTTCGTGCTGATCGGTCTAGCCCACTACGTCCTGCGCGGAGAGGCTGAGCGCCAAGATCGAGCATAGGAGCGTCCTCTTGCCGTTCCTACGGTCGGCGTCTAGCCTTCTCTGCCCTGTCAACGCACAACCCCCCAACCGGACATGAGCTGCACCTTCCCTTCTTGCAGAACTCCAATCCCACCCTCACGAGCTGTGATTCGAAGTCTTCTATCGCCTTCACGCGCAACCTTCTGCTGACTTCGGACGCGATCTTCGATGGCTTTGGCTTCGCTTTCCCCCAGACGCCTCTCAGTTCCCTGAGGACGATGTTGACCGCAACTGGGCCAACTCCCCTGAACTGCATCAGCATCTCCTCCAGTTGCCTAGGTGACTCAGCTCGCTCGTGCATATTCTCCAATGTGCCATATTTCTCCATCAGAGCGCTGGAAATGTCCAAGAGGTTGGTGGCTGTCGAGAAGTCATATCTAGTATAGCCTCCCGAGTCCAAGACCTGAACGAGTTCATCCCATCCCGCCTTCAAGATCGCGTCGGGTGTTGTCAAGCCCTCTTCGACGAATCGCGTGAAGGTTCTCTTCGCGATATCGGAGGATATCCTCTTGGCGAAGAGCACGGATGCGAGGAACCACTTGAACCTGTCCTCGGGCTTCCTCAGGTCCAAGCCAAGCTCCTCGGAGTAGGTCTGAATCGCCCTGAGCTTCCGACGAGCCTGGGACAACCGCTGACGTCTCGGCTACATTCGATTTAAGGATTGGCACTCTATTTTCGCTCTGAAGCTCTCTCTTCGCTGGGGAGGATCTTCAACTCATAGTCCCACCCGTCGTAGTAAACGTTTCCTCCCCTCCATTCGACTTCTCCCCTTTGGTTGTCAACGGTATCAGACCTGTAGTGGCTCTTGGCAGGGCTGAACTCCGAGGAAATGTCGATGTTCGTGATGAGCCTGAAGTGATCGACGTTCCCGAAGTAGAACCTATGGTACTTCTCCGAGGACCTTTCGCGCCCGCCGAAGGAGGGGTCCGCATAGATCCATCCGTAGGGCTCAACATAGAACTGGGCCCAGTCATGGGGGCCGCACCTGATGGGGTTGACGTACCATCCGGACTGCCATCTTGCGGGGACCCCGCTGATCCTGCACAAGGTTATGAATAGCAGTGCCTGCACCCCGCAGTCCCCTCTGAGATTTCTAGCAGCGTAGTCGCTGATACACTCTATAGTTGAGTACTCCGGGACCAGCGCGTAACTGACCGTTTCAGTTATCCACCTGTAGATATGCCAAGCCTTCATGTAGGGATTGGTCTCCCTCCGCACGATCTCCTCAGCGAGCCCTCTGAGATAGGGTGTGAAGGCTATGTGAGGAAGTTGCTCACAGAGGCAAGCCTCGCTTGCGCTTGCCAGGCCGACCGGCTCCACGGTGCTTGGGGTGATTTCTTGGTAGAAGGCTCGCGACAAGTATCGATACTCCACTTGAAAGAGGACCTCGCCTCCCCCGGTTGCCTCCCTCTCCATATAGATCGTGCGTTGAGGGCTGTCTTGATCAGCCAGCGCGTGCTCGTCCGGCACCGTCGAAACCAAACTGATCTCAGGTTGTAGCGGGTCCTTGCGAGGAAAAGGAATCCAAGCCCTCACGATTTCCCCGTCCGGAACCGCGCCGGCCTTTGCCTTCACCGTCATGAGGATCCTGTTCTCGGCGACCCCTGAATACGGACATGGAGAATCTCCCTTGTTCGCGACCAGAGCATCGATGTGCTCGTGCAGCAGATTCCTCGCTCGCTCTGTCGTCTCATCGGGCTTCCTCACCCTTCTCTTGGCCTCGGTGCTGTCCCTAAGCAGGTTCGGCAGAAAGCTCTTGAAGATCATGACCCTTCCCTCTATCTCCCTACTCTCCGCCAGTCCATCTTTCACCCATCGATCGAACTCCTCCTGAGTCAGGTCAGGAATAGGAACTCTGACTGAGCCAAAGGCTTCGTCTGGCGTAAGCGCATAGTCCTTGCTGATCCTATCAATCCTCTCAGGCTCCCATCGAAGTCTGGACGCAAGTGCGGTCGGAAGCTCAGCCCTCTCAACAAGGATCCGATTCGCCAACCGCTTTGCTTCGTTGAATAGCCCTCTTTCCTCGAGATTGCGAACTCTGTCGGGTAACGATGCTACCATGAAGTCTAGACCGGGAGAGCCTGTGTGCTTCAAACTCGCTATCTCACTTGAGATGCTTGCACAGAGCCTGGGTCTATTTATGCATCAGCCCAGCTAGGGCAGACAATCTTTCCTGAGGTCTGCTACACTATCGCCCTTCAGGTTTCGGGATCAGGCTCGGGATGACGGTGGTAGCCGTCACCCCAAGTCACCGCATATGCACTGTCAGGCAGTCAGCTGCCCACGCGAACGAGCGACTGGCCCAAGGATCTACCTTCCGCATCATACAGTGTCACGATGATGTACTCCCCTTCAGTGAGGTCAATCCTGTATCCGAAGACCCAATCCTCTGCGAGCGATATCTCCAATGTGTTGGTCTGGCATGTTCTGACCGATCCAGGTACATCGTAGACCCCCTTGACCTCATAGCACAGTGTTACCGAAGCGTTCGTCGCTTGCACACTGAATACGACGGGCGCGGTCAACTCTATGATGTCGCTCACAGCCGTATATGTCCTCGTCTGATGAACGTGTCTCTCTGATTCTAGGAGTCTTATTATGCCTCGTAGTCCCTCTGGGTTCCATATTTCGTATCTGAGGTCAAGCAGGCATTCATGACAATCCGGGCTGCACTTGCCGAAGACCTCCTCGAGGCCCATCGGGATGGTGTCCGGTATCGACCATGTTGCTGTGGTCGTAGGTCGAGCAGGTGGATAGGTATCGATATCCACCTCGGTGAGGCTGACGCCCCATAGTACATCGAGGGTTTCTGTGCTGATCGAGTTCAGAAATGTGATCGTCGTTGTCCTGACTGCTTGGATCACAGCATTTCGTACGGTCACCTCCTGATCCCAAGGGTTGTGAACGGTGACTCGAACTAGGTTAGCGCTAGCAGAGGCTTGCCCTTGAACGATGAAGAAGGGGGAGGGTTGTGCGGGTTTGAGCACGGTTACCACCAGTCCGCTGACGGCGGCAGAAATCACCAGGGACAAGATTGCAGCGGTTAGAATAATCCTTTTAGTCAGCCACGCGACAATTTGGCCGATCGGAGTCGCCATATCCTATCTCTCACCTCCTTGGCCGTTTTGTTACAAATTCCTTTATAAGTTCCTAAGGACAGTCCTATCCATACGGTCAAGTCGTCGTTTGGACCTAGCAAGTGCCAGTGACGCCGACTGGGTTTGTCACAGCACGTTGATATGCTGGAACATGTCTGCGCACTGTAATGTCTGGGTTCTAGGAACTATTGGATGTTATCCGCGTTGCATGTGATTTCAATTGATACATCCAAGCTTTTATAGTTCGGCAAACCCCTCCGCCTCGTTGAGAACAGGCGATCAAAGAGGTACAGTCATCCCAGGATTTGAGTGTAAGGAACTCTCACCCTCAACGTGGTCGGACTTCGAGGACCTCTTTCAGAGGCACGGCGGGGTCTGGGGAGGTTGTTGGTGCATGTATTTCCATGTGACGGGCCCTTGGGCAAAGAGAAGCTATGAGCAAAACAAACGCGAGAAAAAGGCGCTCGTCAACCAAGGCAAGGCCCACGGGATAATGGTGTATCATGAGGGCAAGCCCGTCGGCTGGTGTCAGTTCGGACCAAGGGAGGAGTTGCCTCGAGTCGAAAAGGTCATGAAGGGATACGAGCCTACGAGCAAGGGGGATTTCTGGAGAATCACATGCTTCTTCGTGGACAGAACCTATAGGAGACGAGGCATAGCGAGAACGGCTCTTCAAGCAGCCTTAGAGGTGATGAAGTCCAGAGGAGTGAAGATCGTTGAAGCCTATCCGCTTCGAACAAGGGGCAAGAGATATTCTCCGTCTTGGCTGTTCAGCGGCACCTCGGAACTCTTTGAACAGGTTGGCTTCAAGAAGGTTGCAGATTTGGGCACATCGCGCGTGGTTGTCCAGAAGAGGCTGTGAGAACCCGAAACTGCTTCGGTGCCCTTTACTTCTTCTGCGACTCCCCTTCGGGCTTCCACTTGCGTAGAAGGTTGACTATCTTGGAAGCCACTATCTCAGGGCCTTCGTAGCTGTCAGGATGTCTCCTGTGGAATTCCTCCTCAGCTTTAGTGTAGTAGTCGTATGCTTCCTGATAGTTCCCTTTGATCTCATGCAACTCGCCCATTATCAGATACCCCTTGATAGTCCCCAAGTCCTTCACGAGGATCTGCGCTTCGTCGTACCTGCCTCGCCTTAGATAGTAACTGGCAAGCTGGGATTTCCTTTCGGGCCTGGACGCCTCCTCCCTTGGCATGTCCTCAGAGAGCAGCTCCACCGTGACCTCGTTGGATTCCACCATGGTCGTTTTCTGCGAAGCGCCCGTCTTGGCCTTCATCTCGGCCGAGGCTCTGACCCTGTACGTGCCCGCAGGGATCTTACTGACATCTCGTGGGTCGACTCCGAACTCAGCCAGATAGGTGCGGCCGCCTTCCAGTTCAGCTTCCTCTTCACGAGGGTAGGCCACAAGCAGGTGAATGGGCCATCCCAAAGGCTTAGGGCCATCTGTCATCTGATAGAATCTGACATGAGTCCACCATGGTCCTCGTTTGGTCCCGATACTCATGACCGGGACGGAGATCTCCGTTGCTTTGAGCCGCCTCAACCTTCGATCATACTCGTCCCTGCGTATCTTGCCCGCGTCCAGTGATTCCCTCAAGAGTTCTCGCTGGCGCTCGGCCTCCAGCTTTCGCTCAGTGACAAGATGCGGCTGATATCCTGACATGTTCACCGCAAGGATCATCGATTCATTTCTATAGACTCGACAGCTGGTGGCTCCATTCAGGTCCAAGTGCATCGTAGCGAAGAGCAGTTCATCGGTTTCGGGCGAAGCTCCTTCCTTGCGGTTCTTCCTCATATCTACCAATCCTTCACCCTCATTTGACCCAGGCAGCCGGCGGTAGAAGCGTCGTTCCTGAAATGGGCCACTGCTGGACCACCTGCTGGCGGAGCGCTTGGCGGAGGAGCATTGACGTTCGTTCCAGTCGCCGAGTTGCAGAAGGTATCGCCAACCAAAGCAGGGACCTCCGTGAGGTGTCTGCAATGACCTGGAAGATGACACCAAGCCAAGGCGTAGTTCGTGTAGCGCATGACACACCTAGTATCCCCACTCGTCTGCAAGCTGTTCCTTTCGGTGTGGTTGCCGCAGCTGCTGTGCTTCGCTCCCTGTCCATGGTGGAAGATATTGACGGCATGGCCCAGTTCATGTGCGATCACACGTTCTTGCATGTTCGCAAGTCCCTCGGCAGCTATCTCGGCTGTATCGATGGCCACGCGGTCTATCACCCTGGGTGTGCCCGGACCCCCAACCGCCCTGCCCCTTGCCTCTCCTCCCAGTCCCTCTCTGACGAGCCTGATCCCGTGTTGCTCGCCCCCTGTGTGACGCCCTCTGTTGAAGTTTATCACCTTCTGGCCAGTTCCGTCAAGGAGGCTCTGGTCAAAGAGGCGATGGACCACCAGACCTGTCCGGCCGAAGTATCCGATATTCAAACTGTCCCGGTCCAGAATGAATATGTCCTTGTTCCTTATATCCGTTCTTGCGAACTCCTTCCGTTGAGTTCCGCCCCCCTTTATGAAGCCCCTGTATTCTTCGTAGTTAGTCAAGCCGTCGCCGGGGTTTCCGTCTCCGACAGGATTGTTGTCATCGTCTCGATCAGGAGCAGCATCCCGAGTGGCACCGTCCGCTATGTCGTTGCCGTTGTCATCCCTGGGTATCCTGATCTCATTTGAGCCGGTGCAGCAGGATGTTCCTTCGCACGGCCGAGCGCGCTCGTCCTGCCGAGCCGGAATCTGCTCGCAGCAATTGGCCCTTGCCTCGAGGACTCCGACGGCCCCGTAGTCCTCGCATCTGATCACGGGCCTTGCTGTTGCTAGCCTCTTCCTCGACACAGCATAAAGATGGTGGTGATTGTGGGCGGGGTTATCATTTGGCGCTAGGACCTCCGTGCGGCAGTTGGCCGCAACCGTCTTGTCCCTCAACAGCACGTAGTCCCCTGACATCCGCTCCTCGTGGAAGAAAAGGTCCGGGTTTGTGTTGGCCTCAGCCAGCGGCGGATAATTCATGCAGAACCCCCGCTCCCGGCTGATCCGCTTCAGCTTGAGTCTGATGAACTTCCTCCTACCCGGGTAGACCCACCTGTTGTTCCTACAGACGTAGATCTTGGCCGTTGGCCGCGTTGTTTCCGCGGTCGCTTTGGGCAACCAGTCGCGAGGTGTCTTGACCAAGTCTACGCCGAGTTTCCTGACCTGAACAGACGTCTTCAGGGTCAGGTTCTCATCGTCGAATTGCCCGCCGACATCCCTCATAGTCAGAACAAGGTCGACCGTCCCCCCTCCCTCAGGAGGTGCTCGCCAGACCACTTTCTTGCCCCTGTTGCCCCTTGGGAACTCACCGCTCGTCGCGGTCCACTCGAATTCCAGGATGTCTCCTAATCTCAGCGCTTCCTTCGAGGACATGTTGCACATCTTGCCACTCGCGATGCACACAAGCTCCAGCTCGTCCATGTCGTTTCCCTCGGCCTCAAGGACAACGTGGTCGCCAGCGCAGACTTCAGGGATCCTTCGGAGTTCCCCTTCGATTCCTGTCCCCGGCCGCCACGCTCTCTCCGGCAAGCACTCGGTTCCCGGTATGTCAGGCGGCGGCGCCGTCCCAAGAGTCTTCTCCTTGAGGATCGTGAACGTGTATACGTACTCATCTATGACTTCTCCAGGGTCCGTAAACTCCCTCTCGCTTTCTTGGCTGGCTCCAGTCTCCGTGATCTGCCTCCTTATGTTGACGTTGTAGGTCAAGGAGACGGGCTCATGGTCCGGGGGCTTGAACGGATCGTCGTGAAATGCCCTGACTCGGATGACGACATCTTCTGATTCATCTGGCGACAGGTCAGGGGGCAGGTAGAGGACTTGCTCACCGGTTTCGGTTCTGGATGTCGGCCCATCATTGATCCCTATGAAGCCTCCTCTTCCGCTTAGTATGCTCCACTCATACCTCACCTTCGCGTCCAAGATGTACGTCTTCCTTGACTCCATCTCTTGGCACATGCATCTGTGAATCAGCATGTGCTTGTCGAAGGCAAGCGCCTTCAGGGGCATCGGGTCATCGCTTGGATATCTGTAGAGCAACGGTGAACCATCAAGCGAGCTGGGCCAGACGTTCAGATCCATAGAATGATGCCTCCACTCGTACTTCAGGGAACAGGGCACGCCCAGCCTCTCCGTGGTGATTGTGGGCGGGAATTCAGGCGGGGGCGGCGGAGCCGCAACCGTGGGCGGAGGTGGTGGAGGGATCCGAATGCGCCTGTACAGCCAATAGCATGAGCTGAGCAACCCTAGGCAGGAGAGCAGAGTTGCAACAAGTCTGTAGTACTCGACATAGAACAGGATCTTCAGGATGATGCTCTCGCGAACGTCAACAATTCCCTGCGTGACGGCCGTCGATCCAGAAACGAAGTATGACACTGCGGTCAGTTGCTTTGAGCCTGGCTCGACGTATTTGGTGAGATGATACTCGATCGTCAGGGATTGGCCTGGGTATAGCAACCCTCCGGTGACCGACATCGTATTGCCCTCCAGCGCTACGTTCCAACCGGGAGTAACGGTCAGCATGGCGATTGACCCGACCATGTCTGGGGGTAGTTCTAGGATGACTGAAGCTATTGGCTCGGTTCCTACTAGATAGGCGTGGGAGATGGTTCCCCTTCCGTCGATGAAGCCAACCCAATACGATGCATGTTCGGTGAACGCGGACAAGGCAACCAGTATGGCGAACAGGACTACGAGGCCGAGAGGGGCTAGAGGATAGGTTCTCCCCATTGGCCGCGTGGTGCGAGTACCCGTTACGGATTTAAGACCTTCGCCCGAAACAGCCTGCGTTCTTGAGTGCAATCGTTACTGCTCGTGTTGCGCTTTAATGAAGTGAACAGCCCATCATCTCGACCCTTTATGATCGCCTCTCCTCATGGGCAAAGGTTGAAATACGTGAGAACCGCAGGCGCCCCGCATGCTACTAAAGCTCCTTCTTCTTCCGTTCTTGTTGCTGATCGCACTGCTTGTCGCAGTGGCGCTCGTGGTCGCTGCAATAGTCGCCATACCTTTCCTGATCGTTGCAGGAGTCCTCATGGTGCCAGTGCTCATATTGGGTGCCTTGGTTGTCTTTGGTGCCCTTTCGTTGAAGGCCTTCCGCTGGCTTGGGCCCTTGGTAGTCATCTTGATAGGTCTAGCGCTCGTGATCGTCGGACTTATGGGCATCCTGTAGGGTTCAGTGCGAGGGGACATACAATCCTCTTTCATCAATCGGTGAGAACACCGTGGAACCTCCTCTTGTATGTGATTGGGCGATCCCTATGCAGATCTCCATTCCATCTCTCGCGACGTGAGGGTTCGCTCTTGTCTCCGACCCCGACTCCATAGCAAGGATCAGATCCTCTATGCACCTGACGGTTGGGCTGACCCTTTCAAACGACGGAAAGGTTGATTGTCTGTGCAGCCTCCACCTGTTCGGTATGTCTTTCATGACCCTGAGCTGCCACTCGATGCCGTTGTCCAACACCCTCACGGCGCCCTCGGTGCAATCAACCTCGAACTCGTACATTGATGGGGAGGGCACGAGGAACGCTTGCTTGTCTCCTGAGAAGGAAACGTGGCCCATCGTGAGCGCAGGGTCCTTATCGTAGGCGTTCTTGGTCCGGTCGTACTCAGAACCCGAAACATCACCCCGGACGCGTTGTAGCTTCGGGTCTCCCAGCAGAAACCGTATCGTGTCAACGCTATGACTGTGAGTGTGCATCAGCGCTCCCACTGAGTATGATATGGCCACCCTTGGCTCTCCTATCTTACCGCCCTCGATTAGCTCCTTCATGGCCTGGTATCCGGGGGAGAATCTCCTCTGCGTACCGAGGTTGAACTTGACGTGGTTCCTTTCGCACGCCTCGACCATCCTGTCTGCCTCCGCTAGGGAACAGCACATGGCCTTCTCGCAGTATATGCCACTCACGCCTTTCTCAGCGGCGAAGATCACGATCTCCGAGTGGTATGGAGCAGGTGTGGTCACGCTTAGGATGTCGAGATTTTCCCTCTCTATCATCTCCCTGTAATCCAGGTATCCCGATGGGACTTTCCACCTCTCGCGGAATGTCTCGAGCTTCCGCTGGTCAATGTCGGCAGCAGCTACCACGCGGGTCCCGCCCAGCTGGGCATATGAGGCGGCATGAGAGTAGGGGAGCACACAGGCTTCGTAGTCCACCACCTCATCGTCTATTGAACCGGCCATCCTGCCGCACCCGACGATCCCCACCCTGTACTCTCGCAAGCTCCTTTCGTCCCGAGCTGCGCCCCCGGAGACTTAAAACGGTTCGAACCCGGCCGCGCCTGATGCCTACTCCGGCGGAGGAGGTGGTGGAGGCAGAGGCATTCCCCGTTGCCTGCGCCTGAACAGATACGCCGCGCCGATCGCCGCAGATCCAATGAGCACTGCTGCGACGACCAATGTTGGCACATCAAAAAGAGCCGTCTTCACCTCAAAGGACCATTCCTTGGAGCCGATATTTCCAATCTTGTCTTTGACCTCTACTTTGACCCTATGGGTTCCGTCCGAGAGTTCGGCAGTCAGGAGCGCTATAGTGTCGCCCAACGTCGATGCGACGACCGGCGATCCATCCAACCACATCCTAGCTGTTGCGAGATCCACCCCGCTGCCGTCATCGCGCAAGCTGACTTCGATCCTGACTCTCTTCTCCGTGACCGTTGATCCATCGCTGGGAGAGACTATTGAGATGGAGGGAGATGTGGCGTCCACTACGAACGACCATTCCTTGGTCTTGCTGTTGCCTTCGCGATCCCAAACCTCAACTCTCGCCGTGTGAGTTCCGTCTTCGAGATCGTCCAGTAGCATAACTTGAAGTCCCTCAGGGGTCAAAGTTGATTGCTGTGTTACGTCGACCCCGTCGAGCTTCACGTTAGTCTTCCCGAGGTCAATGCTACTCCTTTGACTGCCGTACCTCGCCTCTATCCTCGGTCTCGCTCCAACCAAGGAGTCCGGAAGGGGACTCACGTCGTATATCATTGGCGGCGAGCTGAGTTCTATCACCACTTCTCCCACCTTTGCCCCGGCCGGCGTCAGCAACCTCACGGACATGCTCCAAGCTATCTCCCCGGTTCTCGGCGTGGCTACTGTAAGGAGGAACGTTTCAACCGCTGAGTTGCTGAAGTTGAGATAGCTGACTGAGGAGGATACCCTCCACCCGCCGGGTGGATCGGACCAGTTCAACTCCAGGATCTGATGCCCATTCCCCTCAGCCACCAGCGGGAAGCATATGAACTCGTCTAGGGATGCTTCGCACCTCACGAATTCAGTTCTCGTCGGAGTTGAGATCGTTGTCCAGTTGGCCTCATGAAGCTCGCTGAACTCGTTGCTCGAGACGCCAAACCCTGACATCGGCGGGGCATCTACGGTGATGTGCTGCGGCATGAGGAATGTTTCCGGGACCAGTCCTCCCGTCGGCATCCAGTACGAGCTCTCATACTCAACCCATCCGGGGTTCGGGTAGAGAACGGCCAGCCAAGCGTGCCCACTGTTGGATTGCGGCCGGTCAGCCACGAATCCGAAGGCGCAAACCGCTGGGATGCCAGCTGCCCTCAACAGAGCGACTGCAAGGTTGGCGAAGTTCACGCAGTTCCCGATCCTGTACTTCAGCGTGTTTGCCGCATCTATGAAGGTGAACTCCCCAACGGTCGGACAGGCGTACTTGATGTTGGCCCTCACCCAGTTCAACACCCTAGCGACCGCGTCCATCTGGCACAGTGCGCCGTGAGTCAAGGTCTGAGCCAGGGCCCTTATCTCGGGATCGTCGGACTGTAATGCGTTCTGTGGCCGGATGAAGGGCGATATGTCCACCGAGAACAACTGCCTGTCGATCGGGAACGGAGCCTGCGTGAAAAATGGACAATACTCGACAGTGTGTTTCACCCTGGCGGATCTTCTGGCGAGTGCCCATGGCGGAGCGGTCTCCCATGTGAACTCTACGTAGGGACAGTCAAATCCATCGTACTTGTCGTAGTGGGCGGAGAGAGGCGTGTACGGCGTCGTGCTGATCTCCTGCTGGATGACCTCCTGTTTGTATCCCTGCTCTTGTAGCGAAGGGAGGAACTGCATGTTGACGCTTGCAGTTCCGTCGATTCCCCTCGTCACATTCACAGTGTAAGTGTAGTCTATGATCTGGAGGAGTTGCCCTTCCATGAAGTAGAGAAGAGACGCCTGCGGCGCTGAATGCCCGAACGAAAGGGCTGACGAAAGAAGGATGGCCAACGCAATTGTGGTGGCCTTCCCGACCCTCAACCGAAAGAAGGTTCCTCGGTCTGCCACGAAGCATAGTCCCGTCAAATGTATTTAGGCCTTCCCGATGGCCGATGGCTCTCTCAAGAAGGAGAACCGCTCTTCCCTCACTAAAGGTTTGAGAGATTACCGATGAGTGGAGCCCCTTCCCGATCTTGGGAGCCGCTTCCCAAGTTCCTTGAGATCTTCGATGACATCGCCGGGCGTGAGTCGCCTCAGCTCATCGGTTATCCCCTTCTGGTCGAGCACGTCCAACGTAAGAGGAACCGACGTGCCATCAACACTCTTCCTGTCCGCAATATGCAAGCAACCAAGCGGCGCCCTCGCGAGCTTTCCCGATGGCGTCTGAGAAGGGTCTATGGTCATCACGCCAGGGCGTTTCTCATGCCCTCCAATGACTTTCCCTGATATCATGCCCTTCAGTTTCTCGACCCATTTCTCGGTCAGAGTCTGCGGACTAGGTCTGTCTCCCGTGTACTGAAAGTACTCGTCATAGAATGTCTTAGGCTGCTTATCCTTGAGAAACAGATAGACATGAAAGGAGGAACCGGTCCACGCGACGAAGGGCTCTCCTGCTACGAGATCCCCAACTATATCATCCGCTCGAATCAACTTGACGAACTGGGCTGCTACTTCCCTTGCCACCTCGTGCTTGATATCGTCAGGCCTGTCAATATCTAGGAAGATCCTATCGATCTTCTTCCCCTTCCCCTCCCCGTTCGTGGCGTAGAACAGATCTGATAGCTTGGCGGGCAGGAAGTACCGCCAAATCTTCTCTTGAACTGGAGTCAGGCCCTTCGTCTTCTCGACGAACTCCTTGCGTTGTGATCTGGCCTTAAGAAGATCAGGTGTCACATTCTTCGCCAGTTCGTCCACGTAGAGGGGTTCCATATACGATCCTCTCTTGAGGATGTTTCTGTTCGGCAACCAGGTCCTGGCCGCGATCTCCCTTCCCTTCAGGAACCCCCTTAGCTCCTTGGCAACCAGCCCATACAGAAGCAGCACATCGACCTCCCCGAACGGCTTCAATATATCCCCCTTCTTTGCCATCTGCTCAAGGCTCACGGGACAATCACCCCTCCTTGTGGACTTCCGTCGCCCTCTTCCGTGCTTCCATCATCTTGTAGCTTATAAGTTGCGCGCCTCACTCTGTCGGATATCTCACATGCGGTGCAGCGACCTAACCTGGCAGAAAATCTGAGTAACGTATTTATCTTCGGGATCTACGATCTCCATCGGTCAAAGATGTGGGGAGACTTCGATGAGGAAGCGAGGAGGATAAAGGAAGAGCTCGACAACTTGAGAAGGGAGCTTGCCAGAGTAAGGATCGACCGGTTGAGGAATGAAATCATTCCTTCTTTCAGAGGACCAAGGATTTCTTTTAGAGGACCAATGATAATGTCGCGCGAGTTGTTAGAAAAGATCGCTCCGCTTGAGGAGCCGCTGTGCGACGTGTACGAGACCGAGGATGAGGTGGTGGTGATCGCCGACGTGCCCGGTTCGAAGAAAGAGGACATCACCGTCACAGCTACAGAAGACACCATCGAGATAAGCGCCCAGTTCAAGAAAGAAGAGGAAGTGAAGAAGCCATCATACTTGAAACGAGAGAGAAGATACGAGAAATTCTACAGGAAGCTTTCCCTCCCGACCAAGGTCAATCCGGAGGGCGCCAAGTCGAAGTGCAACAACGGCATACTTGAAGTCAGGCTGCCCAAGGCGGAACGCAAGAAGGGCTTCCGGCTGAAGGTCGACTGATGCCTCAACTCTGATGACAAGCCCGTGTGTGCTTCCTCGGGCAGAATCGGGAGGCATGGTCCCGTGCCCAGTCGGATATGGAGCTATGGCGTCACCCCTGACACATAGGCCGCGGTCCTCCTATCTCTTGGGGACGTGAGGACTTCGCTCGTCCTCCCTCTCTCTATGATCTCACCCTCGAGTAGGAACGCCGTGTGGTGAGCTAGGCGTTTGGCTTGGTATGGGCCGTGGGTTGCCACCAGAACGGCGGTTCCCACGCGGGAGTTCGCCTCCCTGACGGCTCTCTCGATCATGAGGGCGTTTCTCGGGTCGGCGCTCGACGTTGGCTCGTCGAGCAACAGCAACTTAGGATGGGAGACCAGAGCCCGCGCCATCGCAACTCTCTGAGCTTCGCCGCCAGAGAGAGTCCTCGCGTCCCTCGCCCCAAACTCCGGTAGCGAGAGCTGACTGGTCACCTCGTCCACCCTATCTTGGATCTCCCTTTCCTTGACACCCCTTGCCCTAAGTGCGATCGAGATGTTCTCCGCAACTGTCATGTTAAGGAGGACTGGCCGCTGGAAAACGATGGCCATCTGTCTCCTGAGGTATCTCTTGTGGTTCTCATCCCCGTCACACCGTGCACCCTCAAAGAGGACCTCCCCTTCAGTTGGTCGAGTCAGGAGGGCCACGATCCTCAGGAGCGTCGTCTTCCCGGCTCCATTGGGACCCATCAGTGCCACGGTTTCGCCGTGGTCCAGCGCAAGGTTCACGTTCCTGAGCGCAGCCTTGTCGCCGAAACGCTTGGTGAGTCCGTGGATCTCCAGGAGCATCTTTCCTACACCTTGGCCCCGACGCGCTGCTCCTTCGAAAGCCTCCTCTTGATTGCGGTCAAAAGGATGTTGACGGCGAACGCCAAGCCCAGAAGCACGATCCCCAAGGCGATCGCCTCGGCGAACTCGCCTCGGTTCGTCATAAGGACTATCGCTGTGGTTAGAGCCCTCGTATAGCCGAGCAGATTGCCACCGACGATCATGATGGCCCCTACCTCGGAGATCGCCGACCCGAAGCCAACGACTAAGGACGTGACGAGCCCCAGCCGGGCTTCGTTGAGGACCAGCATCAGCTCGTGAGCCGGGCTCGCGCCCAGAGAAGTAATGGCATCCCTGACATCGGGGTCTACGCCTGATACCGAAGATACGGTGATGCTTGTGATGACGGGGATCGCTATGATCAGCTGAGCCAAGATCATTGCCTCCGGCGTGTACAGCAATCTGAGGAATCCCATCGGCCCGGAGCTGGAGAGCACCAGGTATAGGAAAAGACCGACCACGACCGGAGGCAGCCCAGTCAGGGCGTCGATCACACTCACCAATAGCGTCTTGCCGCGGAACTGCTTGAGCGATATGGCCGCTCCGAGAGGTATTCCGATGGCTGCAGCAAGAACGGTCGCAGTGCCCGAAACCCTGAGCGAAAGGGCAGTGATTTCCACGACGCCAGGGTCCATCGCAAAGATGAGTTGAAGCGCTCTGATCAGCCCTGAGATGATCTCATCCCAGCCCGACAACTTCATTCTCCTCCTGGCGCCGCATAGATGCCAAGGTCGATCCAAGGTGGAGGACTCATATCGTTCTCCCTGAGCCTTGCGACCCAATAGGCCACCTCCTGTTCCTCTGAGGGTAAGCCTATGGACTCGGGCCTTCCGAATAGAGGCGCGAATAGCTGCTGGCCACCGATCTCGAACTCGTCTATCAGCCTCTGACCCTCGTCCGATATCATGAAAAGGAAGAACTTCTCGGCCAGTTGCCAGTTCGTTGCAGGATATCTGGTCGCGTTCAGCATGATGAGCCCATAAGGGTTGATCAAGCTTGGGTCCCCCTGCAGGACGACGGACAACCGTAAGCTGTCTCCCATCTCCGCGCTCAGCTTTAGCCAGGTGCTCCTGTCCGATATCGTGTAGGCCGTCCTCTCATTCGCAATCCTGATGGTGGAAGCCATCCCTTGCCCCGCCTCAAGATACCAGTCCTTCCCTCTCGGGTCCAACGATGCGTCAGCCCAGATCCTCATCTCCAATGCGTGCGTGCCTGACCCGTCCCCCCGCGAAACGAAGTTTGCCTCGTATCGTTCTCCCGCAGCTGCGATCATTGAGAAGGCGTCGGCGGCAGCTTGTGCACGAGAAACCCCGGCGGGGTCATTCACGGGCCCCAGAATCATGAAGTCGTTATACATTAAGGTGACTCGATGTGTGCCATTTCCCGAGAGTATGAACTCGTCCTCTCGCTGCCTGTCGTGCACCAGAAGGATGTCAGCATCTCCCCTGGAGGCTACGGCCAATGCCTGCCCTGTCCCTAAGTACAGCCAAGTCAGATCGGCTCGAAACTTCGCGTCGAAGTGGGGCTTGATGTAGTCGAGCAGCCCCGTGTCGACCGTGCTCGTTGTGGTGGCTATGACAAGCCTCGCCCCAGGGTTTCTGGGGGTTGCGACGAGGCTCGCGCCCAACGCTACCGCGACCCCTATAGCGGCCAGCTTAGCGAGGTTGCTGTAGGCCATCGTTATTCCGTCGACGGTATAGCGATCTCGACACGCTTTTAAGCGTAGCCGCCCACTCGTTGATCGATGTCTGACAAGGCCATGTCGCCCGCAGTGGACGTATGGCTCGAAGTCAGGGGAAGACACGCGGTCGGCAAGAGGGAGGCCGAGATACTGGAAGGGGTCCGCAGGTTCGGCTCGCTTATCGCAACAGCGAGGGCGCTTGGCATCTCATATGCTCATGCTTGGGAGTCCCTGACCCGATTGAGCGAGACTCTAGGCAGCCCCCTCGTGGAGGCTAGGAGGGGCGGCAGATCTGGCGGCGGGGCGAAGCTAACCAACGTCGGTATCGCGACTCTCGCGAGATACAGAGCCCTAGAGCGCAGGGCGAAAACGTTGCTGGCAAACAAGCGTCTTGGGAGAGGAACTCCTCCTTCCATCCTACGTCCACCCTCCCTGCCTGATTTCGCTATGATCGGAAGTGACTGCGACGGGGTCAGGATACTGCTGGGCCTGATGCTCAAGAAGAAGAGGTTCAGCTACGAGTACGTGTCGGTGGGGTCCACGGGCGGATTGGCTGCCGTGATGTTGGGAGAGGCCGATGTCGCGGGCGTACACCTGTTCGATCAGGAGACTCAGCAATTCAACCTGCCATTTCTCAAGAGATATTGGTTGGATCGCAGGGCTGTCCTCGTCAGGGGATACGACAGGCAGCAGGGTTTCATCGTTGCTCGCGGAAACCCCAAGCGGATCAACGACGTGGAGGACATCCTGAAGATACGAGCTAGGTTAGCCAACAGGATCCTTGGCTCGGGAACGCGGGCTCTGTTCGACAATCTTTTGGCTGATTTCGCCGGGGATAGAGGAAAGCAGCTCAGCGAGGTCTCAAGACTGATCAAGGGCTATGATATCGAGCTGAGGACTCACGACGAAGTAGCTAGCGCTGTAGCCGAAGGCAGGGCTGATGTCGGCTTTGGCATGGCCTCGGCGGCTGCGCAGCATGGATTGGGCTTCATCCCAGTGCTCAAGGAGAGGTTTGACTTCGTACTGGAGGAGAGAAGACTCAGGCGGCCCTTGGTGAAGCTGTTCCTCAGCGTCTTGTCATCAAAGAAGTTCCCTCAGCATCTCAGATCAAGGTCTTCCGGCCTAGTCACCTCAAGCGAAACGGGAAAGATCCTATACAGGCCTGCCCCCTAGCCCAGAGGCGGGTCACTTCTTTCCGGCCAGTTTAGCGGCAAGCTCAGCGACCTGCCTACCCCTCTCTCTGCACAGCCTGATGTGTTTTCCCTTGGGCTTGTCTTGGATTCCAACGCCGTAGTGCTGGCTGTGTGCATACCCTTGGACTATCATTCCGTGGACGAGCATGGCTTGGATTATCGACATCAAGGTCGTCTCAGCCCCGGAAGAAATACCTCCCGATGACGTGAAGGCAGCTCCGACCTTTCCTTCTAGGCTTCCGTGTATTGCCACGCTCCTGTCGACGAGGCGTTTGAGCTCAGCAGCCATCACTCCGTAGTACGTCGGTGACCCGAACACTATGGCGTCCGCCTCCTTCAGATCCCTGAGCTTGGTCCTCTTTGCTGCCTTCACCTTCACTTTGACTCCTTGAACCTCCCTTGCCCCTCGAGCGATCTCTTGGGCGATCGCTTTGGTGTTTCCGCCCCTTGAGTAGTATGACACGAGTACCCTTACCATCGTCCAACGTCAGCGCGGAGACCGATTTAACGTTGCTTGGAACAACTATCTGACTGGACTAAAGCTCCTGGGAACTGAATCTTTTAAGCGTGCCTTCGGCGTCTCGCGACCTGATGCGAAGGTCTCTGACGTTCCTTGCTTCATTTCTCTTCCTTGCCTTGTCCCTTGGGACCGTGAGGCCAGATTTCATCAGGGAGCCCATGATCATCGGGTTCGACACCAACGCGGCCTATGAGTACAGACAGCTCGGCAAGTACTGGAATTCTGAAGGTCGGCCTGTTGACCTGATGAAGTTCATGAGCTTTCACGGGCTGTCTTGGGTCAGGCTTTGCATAACGACCAACGTCACTGGCTCGATGAGTCTGGCTCAGGCGTTACAGACCATCCGGTGGGCCAGGGAGGGCGCCCTCATGACCTACATCAGCTTCTACCTGAGCAGCACCTTCGCCGACTTCGGCAAGCAGCCAGCTCCGATCGGGTGGGAGGGAAAGACCGCTCAGGAAAGGGCTGTCCTCGCCGGGGAGCACACGAGGTCGGTGGTAACCTCGCTGTTGCTAGAGAACGCTTCGGATCACCTGTACGAGGTGGGAAACGAAGTTGACTATGGCGTCTGCGGTTCGTTCGTTTCGGACCCTGGGCGATGGGCCGAGACATCAGAGAACATCGAGTTCTTGAAGTCAGGAGTCTGGGAGGAGGAGGCGATAATTCTGAAAGGGGCGATCGAGGGAGTCAAGTCAGCAGACCCGCAGGCCAAGATCGTCGTGCACCTTGCTCACTGGTGGAGCTTGGAGTTCTGCGAGGAGTTCTTCAAGTTCATGAGGGACAGGGGTGTCATGTTCGATTACGTGGGCCTGTCCTACTATCCGAGCAGCGGCATATACTACATTGACCCGACGCTGGGACCGGAGTGGCACAGGGATGCTGACAACTCGTCTCAAGCCTTCAGGAGGACAGTGATGGGATTGATCTCTCATGGCTACGAAGTCGTCATGTGTGAGTTCGCCTACCCCTGCACCCCTTACATTACGGGCCCATTCAGCTCATTCAACAAAGAGCTCTCAGGATATCCCCTCACCCCAGAAGGACAGAGGAAGTTCATCGTCGACACCTTGGACTGGCTCTACGACCAGCAACGGGTACTTGGTGCCTTCTACTACGCGCCAGCGTTCTACAAGACGAGCCTGGCTGATGTCTGGGGGGCCTTCGCCTTGTTCGACGAGAGGGGGGACGTAAGGCCTGGCGCTTTCGCTGTTGCGAACTTTACGGGCACGAAATCAGAGTTGATCGCCCAAACGGACGCCAGGGTGGCGCTGATGGAGGCCTGGGACGCCATCGACATTGCTCGGTCAGAAGGAAGGACAGAAGGCCTGTCTGAGGCGAACCAGAAAGTCGAGGAAGCATGGAGCTCGTATCTCTCAGGAATGTTCGGAAAGGCCACCAGATTGTCACTCGAGGCAGAAGCCGACGCCATCGCTGCGAAGAACCCATTGATCAGGGGCATCTTCACGGTTGGAGCTGTCGTCCTGGGCTTGGCTCTTCTGATAGGAATCGGGGCTGTGGTCTTTGCCCTTATCTCGAGATCGAAGAGATCCCGATCTAGGAAGCCCCCAACGGGATCACAGACCTGAGGGCGCACGCCCACCTGATGGGCCATTGGTCATCGCGGGCATCAAAGCCTCACTTCTGCTTCCCTAGCAGAAGACTCATAGATGGCCAGGACAACCCTGAGGTTCTCCCTTCCCTCCTCGCCGGTCACTGAAGGAGGCCTGCCTTCCAAGATAGCGGCCTGGAACTCCCTGTGCTCCGCCTCAATGCCCCCGATACTTGGATCGTATGTCAAGTCCTCCCATTTCTCCCTTCCGAGCTTCAGCCCACGCCATGTCTCCACCACCAGAACACCTTCAGTTCCGACGATCTTCGCGACGCATTCGCCCACGCCGTGAGTCGACCTCGAAAGCATCACGCTCCCACACGTTCCATCGGAGAACCTCAAGAGGGCTATGCCGTCGTCCTCGACCTGCGCCGACGTGCTCTTGGAACCAACTCTCGCCGAAACGGATCTCACCTGGCCGTTGCTCCACCACCTGAGCCTGTCGACCGAGTGCACCCCGTTATCCATGAAGACTCCCCCTCCTGCCTTCTCCTTCACATTCCTCCACCCTGAAGCGGGTTTGCTCAGTATGGAATCGGAGAGCCATATCAGGTCGCCGATCTCGCCGCTGCGTATCATCTGCCATGCCCTCACGTTCTCAGGGTAGAACCTGTGCGTCTGGCCAACCATCAGGGCGACGCCAGCCTTGCGACAGGATGAGATCATGACATCGGCGTCCTTGAGCGTTGTTGCTATCGGCTTCTCACAGAGCACGTGCTTCCCTGCCTCCGCAGCTGCAACGCACTGCTCAGCGTGATCAGCATGAGGAGTGCATACCACCACGGCCTCCATGTCATCTCTGTCGAACATGTCACCGAGATCGTGGTATGCCTCGCAACCCAACCGCTCTCCCATTAGTTTGGCCCTGTCGGCCGCGATGTCGTAAACCCCGACCACCTTCGATCCAAGAATCTTGTATATCGCGTCAGCGTGCGCCTTGGCTATGTTCCCGCAGCCCACTATTCCGTACCTGAGCATTCGCGCAAGGCCTGCCCAACCAAGATAAAGGGTTGACCTTTTCGAGGCAATGGTTCGACTAGTTTCTGACCGGCCGTAACGGGGGTGGAAAGCCAGGCAACCGTTATAACCGCCGCGGCGAGGGAACCGTCCATGAACCCTGAGGTGGAGCTCCTCAAGCAGCTGTGCGAGTCCTTCGGCCCGGCCGGGTTCGAGAGGGAGGTCGCCCTCAAGGTCAAGGAGTACGTGTCCAAGTTCGCAGACGAGGTCACGACGGACAAACTCGGCAGCGTGGTCTTCAAGAAGAGAGGCACGTCTGATCGGCCCAAGGTAATGCTCGCCGGCCATGTGGACGAGGTGGGGTTCGTAGTAACCAACATCGACAAGGACACCGGGTTCTTGGGGTTCGCTCCTCTCGGCGGATGGTTCGACCAAGTCCTTCTCGCGCAGAGGGTGATCGTCAGGTCAAGGAAGGGCGACTTCATCGGCGTGATAGCCTCCAAGCCCCCACATCTCCTGACACCTGAAGAACAGAAACAAGTTGTGATGAAGGAGAGCATGTACATAGACGTGGGCGCTATGGGCTTGAGCGACGCTGAGAACATGGGCATCAGAATAGGAGACCCTGTCATTCCATACTCTCCGTTCTCAGTCACGAACGATGGCAAGGTGGCAGTCGGGAAGGCATTCGACGATAGGCTCGGAGCTGTGGTCGCGATCGAGACCATGAGGCGCCTAGCTCAAGCTGGGTCGAAACACCCCAACACGCTCTACGGCGCAGCCACCGTGATGGAAGAGGTCGGGCTAAGGGGAGCGACGACCTCCGCGCACTTGGTCGACCCCGACGTCGCTTTGGTCTTGGAGGTGGACATAGCTGGGGACATCCCCGGCATCAAGCCCAGGGAAGCAACGACCAAAATGGGCAAGGGGCCCGCGATCTTGACCTACGATTCGTCAATGATACCGAACCAGGCGCTCAAGGAGCTCGCGATCAAGGTCGCTGAAGACGAGAAGATCCCGTATCAGCTATCCGCGATAGCGAAGGGAGGAACCGATGCCGGAAGGATTCACATTCACAAGGTGGGTTGCCCGTCCGTAGTGATATCCGTTCCGACGAGGCACATACACTCTCACGCGGGTATGCTGAGCCTCTCCGACCTTGACAACTCCATCAAGCTAACCATGGAGCTAGTGGAGCGACTCGACATGAAGACTGTTGAGTCGCTGGTGAATCTCTAGGACCCGGGTTCGGTCTCGTCGAGGCTGCTAGCGGGCATCGCATCCGAAGGGCGTCGTTGTCCAACGAGTCGAGGGTCTGATATCTTACCGTATGGGCTCGTGCTCGCCTGACTCGGCTGACCGGGCGATCGCATCGATGATCTTCATCACGACTACTCCATCCTCGGGTCGCCCCACCGGCTCCTTCCCAGTCCTTATGCACCGCACTAAGTCCTCGATCTCCAACACGTAGGGCTTAGCCCTCCTAGTTTTGAGCTTGGTCTCCTTCACCTTTCCCTTCCTTTCGAAGATGAGCTTAGGGGGCCTGAACGACAGCCCTGCCTTGTCTCCCAAGACGTAGACGTTCCAGAACTCATCGATGTAGGTCGCCCAGCTGAGTTCGACCAGCATCGCTATTCCTCGTTCCAGCTCGACGAGGCCAACGCACAGATCCTCGACATCGAAAGGTCCGCCCGGTTCCGGGTGACCCCACCCACCAAGCCCTCGTCCCTTCGGTCCTAGCTTTGAGAAGGTCAGGCCCCTAGCCCTGAGAGGTCTGGGAAAATCCATCAGATACATCGCGAAGTCGATAGCGTGAGGACCCAAATCGTATAGCGGGCCTCCCCCGGCGTACTTCTTCGTCGTGAACCAACTGCCCATTCCTGGGATGCCCATCGTTCTGTAGAGGGTTGCCTTTGCGAAGTATATCTCGCCTAGATTCTTAGGAGTCGCTGCAGCCTTTGCTGCCATGCCTTCAGCGGTGAACCTTTGCGTCATTCCTATGGCAAGAGCTTTGCCCGAGCGCTTCGCCGCGTCAACCATCGCCTGGGCTTCCTCAGCGTTCATTGCCATGGGTTTCTCAGAGAGGACGTTCACTCCCCTATTCAGCGCATCCATCGCCACACTGGCATGCAGGTAGTTCGGGGTGCAGTTCACTATCGCATCAAGGCGCTCCTTATCAAGCATCTCAAGATAGTCCACATATGTGGTCCTAGTCTTCGTCTTCTTGGCCAGCTTCTTTGCCCTATCCTCGCGGATATCGCATATTGCTGCGAGTTCGGTGTTCTTGTTCTTCTTCACGTTCTCTGCATGATACGCTCCGATGCTTCCAGCCCCAACGATTCCGAACCTAAGCTTGTTCATTCTCGTATTCACACGCCCCCCACTCTAAGGATAAATGGGTTCTCCGACTCCCAACCGAGCCGGGCCATCGACAAGCCCAAATAGGGTGACCGAGACATCCTCGGCGAGCCCATGCCCATCAACGTGTGGGGATTCACGCGACGTTGCGTCGATACTTGGTCGCAGATAGACAGCTCGCCCGAGACCCTATGGGTTGAGCCGAGATACGCACAGGAGGACCAATCCACCAGGGAGAGACATCTGGAGAACTTCCTCAAGACCTTGTTGACAATAAGGAAGAATCCACCCCGCACAGAACAGGAGCGAAGCTCTTCCCAAGAACGCTTGCTCTCGGCCTTCGAATCATTCGCAGAATCAGCCTTGGGATTTGACGAGCGTCATGTGGAAGCCTTGCACCTTAGGGAAATGTCGCGAGTGGCGATACAATTCGTTTCAGCGGCCAGGCGATTCGACCCAGCTGTTAGCGATGCCGATCTCTTTCAGGCGTTGCGGAATGTCTGGACGATGGGTTACCTGCAGCTTCTCATGGGCCTCCCTGTCTGTTTGACGCCAGCGATCTTTGCTTACAGCATGCTCTACCCATATAGCGACAACTTCCTCGACGATCCCTCCATCAGCGAGAAAGACAAGAGATCCTTCAACGATAGGTTAGAGCTGCGATTGGCAGCTGAGGATGTCGAAGCATCCAACCATCGTGAACAAGTTGTCTTCAGGCTCGTGGCGATGATTGAGGCACAGTACGCGCGACCAAGCTACCCTGAGGTTTTCGAGAGCCTGCTGGCAATCCACGGCGCGCAACAGAGGAGCACTAAGCTGCTTCGACATGATGCCACAGCTCACGAAGTTGACGTTCTAGGGATCAGCTTTGAGAAGGGCGGGTGCTCGGTCTTGGCCGATGGCTACTTGGTAGCTGGCCACCTAACAAGGGCTCAGGCCGAGTTGCTCTTTGGATTGGGGACGGTCCTACAGCTCGTGGACGACCTTCAGGATGTCCGAGATGATATTAGAGACGGGTTGATGACAGTGTTTTCCAAAGCCGCCTCCGGACGCTCGGGCGGAGGTTCTCGATCAGTTCTGCGCACGGCAACGGGACGGCTTATCGACGATGTAGCGACACGTACCTTCCGATATGCCGCCAAGGTCGCTCAGGGAATGACGCATTTCGACCCCCAAGGTTCGGACCCGATCAGGGAAGTAGCAGTGATAGGCATCACGCTCATGTTCACATTGGCCGCTGGTCGCGTCGGCGAGTTCTTCTCCAAAACATACCTTGAGGAAATCGAAGCTCACTCGCCCTTTAGATTCTCCTTTCTCAACGATTGCAGCAGAAAGTACGCTGAAGAAGGAGTGACGAGGCCTGGTCTTGCCCAGACCTTTGCTTCATTCGTTAGCCCTGACGTGACGATCCCGTTCGATGTAGAGCCCCTCATGGGTTAATGCTGAGATTCATGGCTCCCTCCTGCCCCACGGATGTCCAGTCAGTCGACCAGAGCCTCGACGACTTCTTTCCGCGCAAGCTTCATGGAGGCGATAGCGTCCTCGTGGCTCACGCCCGGGATCCTAGTTCTACATATCAGGAGATCTATGCCGAGCAGTTTCCGGTACTCTTCTATCTGCTCGATCACTTCACTTGGGGATCCGACTATGCATCTGTCCCTTAGTTCGTCAAAGGTCAAGGGCCGATCCTCGACCAATCTATGCCCCCATTCGCCGTAGTCGTGCTCGTACATCCTGATGAGGGGGGTCGAGTAAACCTTGTTGGCTTCCTCGGACGTCGGCGCCACATACATATCCCTCATCAAAGGGTGCTCTACCTTTCTCCAGTCTTTCCCCTTGGCGTCCAGCAGTTCCTTGTACTTCGAAAGGGAGCGCCTGAGAGTCTCAATGCCACCTACTGGGCCTGGGAACCAAGCATCTCCGAGTTCGGCCGCAACCGCCAGGGACGATTCCCCGTATCCGCCCACCCAGATATGAGGCCTGCTCAGTCCCCCGAGCCCTGGGCTGAGAGAAAGAGGCTCCGAGACGTCACGACCTAGAACGTCGCGCCCGGACCAAAGCTCCTTGGCCCGCGTCACTGTTTCCCGTAAGGCCTTGATCCTCTTCTTTCTGTCTGCCCCAAATGCCCTGAACTCCTCCAACCTATAGCCGGTGCCCAGCCCCAGTATCAGCCTGCCTCCGGAGATGACATGAACCATGGCGGCCTCCTCGGCCACTTGGACCGGGTTCCTGAATGGAGCCAATAGGACGGCAGTTCCGAGCTTGATCCTGCTCGTCACGGTGGAGATCGCTGCCAATGTCAGCAAGGGCGCTGGATAGTAGCCGACCTTCGTGAAGTGGTGCTCAAGGATCCAGACGGAATCGTATCCCAGCTTTTCGGCCAACTCGCTTTCCCGAAGGGTCTCGTCGAACTTGCCGTCCCATTGATATGGGGCAATGCCAAATCTCATGGCGAAGCGACGACATCTCGGTACTTATTTGTTCGAGCACGAGACATCCAAGGAAGGTTTATGTCATGAAACTCCTCACGATACCTGCACTTAGGGAGAAGGAAGGACTTCATGACCATCCAAATCGTCCACTGTAGCGACCTCCACTTAGATAAGAACTTCAATGTCGGTAGTATGGCAAGGAACTACGAGAGGAGGGGAGACCTGGACCGCAACTTCTCTAAGGTGGTGGACTACGCTGTTGAGAACCGGGCTGACCTCTTCCTGATATCGGGCGATGTGTTCGACAAGGTGCTGCCTGGCAACTTCTCAAGGGACTTCCTTGCACGTCAGCTAATCGATTTGAGGAAGCACGAGATCCCTGTTTTCATAGTAGGCGGCAACCATGACGTCCCTAAGGTGCCGCAGGTCCCCAGTCTGGCCCTCGATATATTGGATACAGCTGGGTTGGCTACAGTCTTCTCCCGCTCCGACGTGATGGGGCAGAGAACTCTGAAGATAGCCGAACAGCACATCTGCGTTTCAGGGAAGTCGTACTTCTCACAGAGGGAGGGCGAGAATCCCATCGCAGGCCAGAGGATCCCTCTAGATGGGGATGTGAACATACTGATGCTTCACGGGTCGCTGCAGGGGCTTGACGTGATTTCCTCGGTGCCACAAATGAGCTCACAGAACCCGTTCGCCCCCAAGGACATCCCACGAAAGTTGGACTTCTTGGCACTAGGGCATTACCACAACGGGTTCGACAGGAGGGTCGGTCAATGCTTGGTGTGCAACCCCGGCTCTATTGAGAAACTGACCTGGGCCGAAATCAACGACAGCAAAGGATTCTATTGGGTGGAACTGGACAAGGAAGGCTCAGAGTGCGAGTTCGTCGGGCTTGAAACACGGCCAATGAGGGACGAGCAGTTCGCATTCGCGGAAGAAGAGGTGGAGGACCCGACATCGGCGGTCCTTGAGTTCCTCATGGGCAAGAAGGACAAGGAGGCAATGCTGCGCCTTAAGCTCACCGGCTCGATTCCCCAGAACACCTACTCGAAGCTGAGGCTTAGCGACATCTATCGGGCCGGTCCGGAGGCCTTCTTCTTCCTGACAGTCGACAGAAGTGAGCTTGAGATCAGCAGGATCGGAAAGGTGTTCATCGGAAGGACGGAGACACCGGCGGAAGCCTTCGCCGCGAGGATGGACGCGCTCATTAGTGATTCGGCCGGCGATCCCGAAAGGCTGAAGCTGCTGCGAGAGGCGAAGGAGGTCGGTCTGAACTATCTGGGGGGCTAGCCATGATCGTAGACAGGCTCAGCATTGAGGGCTTCAAGATGATAGGCGAGCGGATCGAACTGACCTTCCCGCGTCAGGGCAGGATTGGAATATTCGGGGGGAACGAGACGGGAAAAACAACGTTGCTTCAGAGCATCGAGTATGCCCTGTACGGCCTGAAGAGGGGCGCAGTTGCTGAGGAGGCTAGGGAGAACATCATATCATGGGGGAAACAGAGCGCAGACCTGCTGATAGAGTTCACTTGTGGGGACGCCAAGTATCGGCTCACTAGGAGCATATCCGCCGAAGGCCGACACAAGGCCAAGCTCGTTCAGCTGAGGGACGGGGACGAGGATCCGCGGACAGAGGTCACAAGCATCACGGAGATAGACAAGTTGGTGGAGCAGATCACCGGCATGGACAGGGACTCGTTCACTAAGCTCGTCTTCATCAAGCAGAAGGACCTCGACGCGCTCAGGGATCTCGTCAAGGCCAAGCGTGAAGAACTGCTGAACAAAGTGATGGGAATCGACATCTATGACACCGCCTCTGAAAGGATGCGCCAGGACATCTCGACACTGCAGAGCGAGCTCAAGGAAAAGCGGGCCGAACTGGAAGTGGTAACAAGAAACAAGGACGCATACGATGAGAAGATGACCCAAAGGAAGGAGCTCGAGGAAAGGAACAGCAAGCTGCGCGGAGAGGTCGATTCGATGGCCCGGAAACTAGCTGAGGCCAAGGAGACGTTGGACGCCTATGAGTGGCTTGCGGGATATGAGGCAACCACGAAGCTGCTGGAGGCCAAGACCGGTGAGCTCAAGAGGATAAAGGATGAGCTGGGATCAAGGCAACAGCAGGAGGCTCAGCTGAGGCTTTACGAGGACTTCGTAGCAAAGCACGGTAAGGGGATCGAGGAGCTCTCCACCATTAGCGACGAGTTCTCTGGGCTGGAACAGGAGTTGACCAGGGCCCTGGGCGTCCTAGAGGATGCTTCGCGCAGGCGTGATGCTACCCTATCCCAGATCGGATTGCGGCCGGAGATGACTAGGGAGGACTTGGCTGCCAAGAGGAACAGGTCGTTGCTGTTGTTGTTCCTGTCCGCGCTCGCGACCGTGGCCTTGCTTGGAGGAACCTTTGTCTGGGAGCCGATACTGTTGATCCCGACCTGCGTTGCCGCTTTGTCGGCAGCTTTGCTTTTCCGGAACTACAGTCGAGCTGATCGGACACTGACCCGCATGGCGAGCGCATTCTCTCTTGAAGGAGAGGTCGAGGCGGCCAGGAGGAGCATGAACGAACTCAGGACGAAGTTGGAAGAATTGACTCATCGATCAGGGTTCGTGGACGGCGCTAAAGCCAAGGCTGCCATGGATGAGGTGATTCAACTGCTTTCTCGCGAAACCGGATACAACACTCTCCAAGAACTCAGGGGAGCGCACGCTGGCTTGAAGGCCCAGCTTGGGAGGACAACTCGTGAGGGTCTGGAGCGCTCACAACACGTGCTCTCCGGCGAGATGCGGACGTTGAAAGAGAAGGGCCGATCTCTGTTGACATCCAAGCCGCCCGCAGCCGAAGAGCTGCGGTTCACCGAGACTGCCTATGCTGAAGCGAAGACAAGATATGAGGAGTTGAAGGAAAGAGTGTCCTCGGGCCAAAGTGAACTCAAGGCGAACGACAGACTCATTGAGCAGGTGGACACGGATCTGTCAAAACTGAAGGCTGACTTCGAAAGACACCCAACTCTTGAGGCGGAAGTGAACCAATTAGAGAGCAAGACCAACGTGCTATCGACGGCGAGGCAGGAGATATGGGAGACTAGCAAAGGGCTGAGGGAAAAGGTGATACCCCAAGCTAGGCTTGCCATCAACCAGGTTCTGCCCACGCTGACCGATGGCAGATACTCTGACTTCGATGTGACTGAGGACTTGAAGTTCAAGGTTTTCTCGATCGAGGCCGGCGAGTACAAGGAGCGCGAGGTCTTCAGCGGGGGCACTCAGGACCAGTTCCTGATTGCGCTTCGGCTCGCGTTCACCCAAACCATTTTGGACTCAAGAGTAGGGTCGGACAGGTACTCGCTGTTCATGGACGAGTGCATCTCGAGTAGCGACTACGGAAGGAGGCAGGGCATCTTCGAAGTTCTGGATGCTTTGAGGGGCACGTTCACCCAGATATTCGTTGTCGCGCACGAAGACATCTCCGACCTTGTTGACCACCATCTTGTCCTAGGAAGAAACGACAGAGGGTTCACTGAGATCAGGTCCACAAGCTGGTAGTATCTTGCCACATCCAGAGGCGGACGGGTTCCTGAAGAGCCCGGACCTCAGGCTTAGGTTTTCTGATTGTCGCGAGTTCTACGCCAGCTATATGACAAAGCATCTGTCCGTCCCTGAGGTGGACTTCGTCCAGGGCAGGATAGCTGCGAGCGTCTTCATGAGGAACTACTTCAACCCGACCTGGATAGCCGATTTGGGGGAAAGGGCGATTCGAGGGGAGAAGGAGATAATTGAGATGGGCCGGTTGAGAACAACGCGCTGGTCAGTGGCAGGTCAGAAGGGGGAATTGAAGCTACTGCAGGGCATGTCAGTCTCCCCCTTGAAAGTTGCATATAGGTAGTCGTCAGGCCCTAGCCCTCCTGGGGTGGCATTCGCCCGCGCGCGACACCGTTTTATTTCAGCGCTGTAGTGGCGGCATTGAGGGCACTGCTTCGGCCGGAACTCCACGCTCCGGGCTTGTATGAACATGAAACGTCTAGGCCCTAGGTCAGAATATAAGACTGCGCCAGGCCGCGCTGGCTGAGAGTTCCGGACAGATACGTGGATTCGTTCCGAAGGCGGGTTCCGCAGTGGGTTCTGGCTTCAACAATGCTTGTGACGACATTCAAGAGAGCTAGGCTGCTCGACAGAAGGTGTTCGAACGTTTTCGAATGCTATTCCTTGGGGTGGATGGGATGAGGCATGTTCATGAGTTGAGAGAAGTTACGAAGCCCTAGCGCTAACGATAGAAGAGCTCTGTAATGTATCGACCCCGATGATCTGTTCGCGCATGTGAAGCAATTGATAATGCCAACCACGGGCAAGGGTTAGCGCTGGCTATCCCACTCTATTCCTTGGCAGGTTCCGTCAACTTCGCAATGACGACATTACCCATGCCCCTTTTCTTCTTCTCGATTAACCCTTTGGCTTCGAGCTTATCCAATACTATGCTCACAGCGCTCTTGGACATGTTCGAGGCTTCAACTAGATCGCTTTGAAATGTGATGCCCTCCTCATCTAGGATTAACCTGTATATCTTCCTCTCGTTCTCGCTTAGGGTCTTCAATGCAATCTCCGTATTGCTGGGTCCGAGTTGCGAAGGCGTTCCGCCTCTCAGCATTAGGATCAGCACGCTTGAGCTCATGGCTATGGCCGATACGGCTATGATGAACATGTCAGTGAATGTGTATACGCTGGGCACTTCTTTCTCGTAAACCTCGCGTTCGCCTTGGAATACTATTCGGATGTTCACGGGAGAAGCCATCTTTATGACTAGAACAGCCGTAGAAATCAGATAAACTAATGCTAGAGCCAGCCTCCATCTATTCAGCTTCGAAGCTAGCCTCACTATGACCACCTATGGTCGGCCATTTCTAAAGCTGTAGATGGATTCGGACAAGGCTGAATATAAACGCTCTGAATCCAAGTGGTCTATGTCAACCAGCTACGTCGCAAATTGGTTTAGAACTAGTTTTCAACACAACGCTCTTATTCACTGGCCACTTCGGATGACGTGAGATGGATCTAGACGGCGTGAAACCCACAGCTAAGGATGGGCGCTCTCTATTACCTGTACTAGCCGTCGTTGCCATATTGTTACCATTGGGCATTGGCGCATGGGTATACTCGACTGGTGATCAGGGTACGAGAGTCAGAATAGAAGAAACCCCTGTCGAAACCTTGGTCGTTAAGATGGTGTATTCCCCTGAGCTGGCTGCATACGTACGGGCAGGGGGCCATGGTCACGCCGAGAAAGGGCGCATGGTGGAGGTGATAGGTGACTTCCTTAGAATCGAATGGCTTATAGAGAATGGAGAAATTAGGATAAGTGTAGCCAATGAAACCATACACACTTTGAAGGCAGACGAGTTAAAGAAGGAATCAAAACTGCTCAATCTGACTGTAAGGGGCTTTCTTGTTAATGTGACAGTGGCCATATTTGACATACCCTACCTAAGATATAGAGAGCCCCCAGACACTGTCAAGAGTGACGTCCTAGTGCTATTGGAGAATCAATCATTCATAAAATGGCTCAAAGGAGAGGGCTTCACGTATGCGGTGGGAAGGATGGACTCTTTGACCTCCAGATGGCCGCTTGAATTCGACAAGATTGCGGGAGTTGCGGTGGAATTGGCATTCAACCTCATAGGATTGGAAGATCTCAAGATCCTATACCATTTGTACTTCGATGAACCCTACGTTCTGATGGCCAATGCCACTATACCTGAGGAACTTGAGGAATCGCCATATGAACAGGAAAATTACGGGGTATACTTCGTTTACATGTACAGATACAGTGAAGGAAGGGAATCTTATGCTGGAAGCGGCGCGTATGGTACGTTGCCTCCACAATATCAGAATATCACCAGATATGAGACCGCATCTGGGCGAAGAAGGTTGACGTTCGACATCACGAGTGAAACAGGCCAAAAGGTCATGAGGATCTTAGGGGATAACAGACTTACGGATAGGGTCATGAAATCCTTCCGATGCGAGGTCAGAGAGATCGTGAGATGGGTGAGTCCGGATACAGCAATGGACGCGACGGCTATCGTGGCACTCGTATGCGAGGAGAAAGGGTACACGCTAAGCGTCAGGATCGACCTTAATGCGGAGGTAATCAACGAAATATACTTCTATCCCTTTGTCTATTCTCCCCCTCGAAATTGAATGCCCATCGTGCGCTGGATGCGCAGTGTCAGAGCAGTACCACGAACACAGACCCCTCCTTTTCCGAGCAGCCTTGAAGGCCACAGCAAAGATAGCCCCAAGTTTTGGGACGTACCACACATGATTCTCCTTTGCTGCTATATTGGAGGTTGATTTCTGGGAAGATACCAGTTCGCACATCCGAGGGGTTCCTAAGGGAGCTGCGCGAGTACGCCGAGCATGCGACCGGTAGGGAAATACAACGTGTACTCCTGGACAATGAAAATGTGCGAATTGAAATGAAGCCGGAAGACTGCCTGTTTCAACCCGAATGGCCTGAATCTAGGGAATTGATTCGCACATTGGGAAAGTCGACAAAAGCCCCGACTTCCGAGGTAGAGAAGATCGCCAAGATCACTGAGAAGGGACCCGTTGAGCTACGCTGGGCTGACTTCTCCTTGCTGTCCCAGATCCTAGAGCACGAACCGAAGGAGACCGCGCGCGCCGCAAAGATCACACGACCTAGGAAAGCAAGACCACGCCGAAAGCGGAGGCGAGGATAAATTGGGCGACGACCGAAGAGTCCTCAGAATCGTTCAACTCATCGCCCCGGATAAGTTCGTCCCCGAACCTTGGGAGTTGAGATCTGTCAAGCATCAGGTAGACCTGGGCATTCATAAGATCGAGGAGCCACACGTGCTCAGGTGTCCTGTGGCTTGGGCAGTAGTCAAGAGAAAAAGGGTGAGGGGCAGTGTCTATGTTGGCATCTGCTCATACTCAACGAAGGCCTGTATGATAGGGACTGAGACTCATGCGATGATCGTTAGAGATCTGCTCGTCGACACGCAGAAGCAGGAGTGCGAGGAGGCTAGAAGGTGTCTCCACTTGAGTTGCTCCCTCAATTGCACGACAAAGGAGACGTATGCGAATTCAAAGAAGGGAGAGGACGCCCGGAAGTTCGCCAACAGATACTTCGATAAGATGGTCAAGGCGATTGAGTCCTTTCCGGCTGAGGACGCATTGAAACCAGCGGGGCTTTTGGAGCCGCAGCCCGATACAAGAGTGAGCCGTTAAGTCTTATATGTCGAATGGGCCGTTTCGTTCAACAATGAACAGATGGCTGATCGTCCATTCACCTGAATCCTATGAACAGAATCCGAACGTGATAGGGTTCAAAAGGAAGATTGATCCCATCGGTTCCAAGCCAGAGTTAGATGAGTTAGGACAAGAGATCCCTGAGAACAAGGAGGTGTTGAAAATCAGAGAGGGTGACCTCGTTGTGTACTATGTTCGGTCTAAGTCTGTGATCATAGGAATATTCAAGGTTGAGAGGGCAGTTCACGGAGAGGAGAAGGCATGGCCTGACCATCCGTTCCAGTTTCGCATAGAACCAGTTGTCGTCCCAGAATCGCCGGTGCCGATGAAGCCTCTCGTACCCCAACTGGAGTTGTTCGGTGGGCTGGAAGACCTCAGCAGGTGGGGCTCTAGACTGCAGGGGCCCTACAATACTGTGAAAGAACTCAGCCAAAAGGACTATTCACTGATCAGCAAGACTCTCGAGTTGGGGGCCGCTGGTTCTGAAGAGGAACCTGAGGGAGAGGTCTCAATAGCCGAAAGAGAGACGCACATGGAGATGGTCCGGAAAATCGCAGAGTTGGGCTTGGACAGAGGGTCTAGGGTCCACATCGCGACCGACATCAAAGGAAGGATCAAGTTGCCCGGTCTCCTGGAGAACGTTCCTCCATTTCATGCTGAGAACGTCGCACAGATTGCTAACCGCATAGATGTTACCTACTTCGAAAAGGACAAAGATGTGTTGGCGAGCGCGTTTGAGGTTGAGCACAAAACAACCATCTATTCTGGTTTGCTGCGGTTGAATGACATGGCTCAATCGTTGGGAAAGCAAAGGGTCCGCTTCTTCGTAGTAGGACCGGAAGAGAGACGCGACAAGTTCAACAGAGAGCTTGACAGGCCGTCCTTCAAAGAGCTGAGGGAATTCGGCTGTGACTTCGTTCCGTACGACGAGATAGACCAAATGTATAAGGACATGAAATCGAGGAGACCAACGCCTTTCTGAGATGAGGGGGTCTGGAACCCCAATGCGGTCAGCACGTCAGCGTAACTAGGGATAGAGTTGGCGAGCTGTTCCTCCCCCTGAATATCGATTGCTCGGAGGCTTGATGAGTGGGAACAGTGTCGGCAGATCGTCCGCGGGCCACAATCTAGTATATAGAAGGCAGTCTCGTAGCACCACAACGAAGCGGAGGATTCCTTCACGGTCGTGTGAAGAGGGAAAGTGGTTCAAAGAAATTGGGGGCCTGGATCACTTTTCCGATGGATGGTCTAGATTCGATGTGACTTGGCCTCTGGGCGACCTCTTAGGATCGATACCCCTGCCCTAAGTTTCTCCTTGAAGTTGAATGGCTTACCATAATCATCAGTTCTAGGATGATCGCCTATGATGGGCCTCTGACCGGGAAGGACGAGGTCCTGGCAGAATGTTCTTACATACTTGGATCTCTTCTTCAACTCTTCACCCAATTTCACTACAGCCAGAACTAGAATGGAAACATCCGAGACCGAGAAATAATGCCGAGTATTGTTCGGAGAACCATGCCTATGTTTTGATGGTGCATAGGCAACGCGGTTCAGGAATCGTATCTTTTTCAACAGCTCTTCTAGGTCGGAGTCCATTTTCCTCTTGTTCTTCAGTAGGCGGTTGATATCCATTCCTAGGCTAGATCCTTCGAAGTAGTTCCCTTCGAGTTCAAGACTTAGCTCCTTGACCAAGCCGCCTAGATATGACCCCATTCGTTCCACTACCCAACGTGACAGCATAGGCAGATGTCCTAGCCCATATCGAGCATAGTAGAGGGGCCTTTTCGGTCGTTGAGGAATGATTTCTCTCAGAAGGCTAATGGCCTGCTTTCTTCCCTTCTTGGAAATGCGCATAGCTTCAGATATTTCCTTAACACACTTCAGCTCTTCGGAATCAAAAACCACCTCCGCGAGTTTGTTTATCTCTGGCCTGACTCCCATCAAGGGCCACCCACCTCGGCCATGAACTACATGACCTGAGTAGTAGCTACCTACTTATCCTTTGGTCCCCATTGACCCATGCCAACATACGTTCGATAAGTCATGAGTCCAGTGCGTGCGAACGTTGACTGAGGAGCGGATGAAAATGAAGGTCACGCTGCCGGAAGAGGAGAGGATGGCGCTCAAGGAACTACTTGACGCTTCCTTGGCCGGGTCAGACGCTGATTCTATCGTACCGAGGCCGCTCCGGAGACGATGTTCATGCTGAAGCTGGTCCACCTAAGGGCTAGAATAGATTGGATTGAGGACACGACACGTCCTACTTTGTTTCCGGAGAGCGGTTCGACAGAAAGGTAGGGTATTCGGCGTGGACTACTCTAAGAAGCCAACTTAAGGGGTAGTCCTTGTACTTTTGTACCACTTTGTCTACTGCTCTCGTGGCCGGCTCTGGAATGGCAACCTGCCTCAAGTAGTTCGCTCCTTCATCGGTGATTGTATATTGATCATATTCAATTCCAGCCGATGTCGCCTTCTCATGCATAATATATCCTCCCTTTTCCAATGAAATCAGATCTTTTTCCAGTTCGAGAGAAAATGGCCCGTAGTAGAGTGGGTGAAAGCCGTAGAAATCAAGCTCGACCTTTGCCTTTTTGCATTCCTCTTGGGTGATGTACACCAACTTGAACAGCTTGGTCTTTCCTCGTATGGTGCCGGCTGAGTTAACTATTGAGAGAAGTAAGCCCAGCTTTGTCTCCCCTGGGGGCGAGTCGACGACCTTCCTTCTAGCGAACAGCTCTAAAGTCATCTTGGGTACGCTCTTTGACTACCCGACTCCGCTCGATCATTCTTCGACAATATCAAAAACCTCATCCAAACGCGTCACGACATCGTCTAGGTCGGTCGAGCGTTTAAGGTTTTCTATTGCGCGGTCGAGTTTGGAACCGGAGTATACCGCCAGGAGTCCATGGGACAAATATTCCATAAAGACGAGAAGGCCACTTAGAAATAGGAAAATACCGAGCCATGGATACTGAATGAGCCATCCCACGTGGTCAGATAAACCCATGACAATAGGTAGGGCAACTAGGGCAATCCCACTCACTAGGCCTTTATGGAGCTCGTGCACATGTTTTCCGACCGAGTCAATCATAGTCTCCAATCCGACCGATGCCTCAGACACATAGGCGAGCCTCCCCCAATCCTCATCACTTATGGTCAATGTCCCAAGCCTCCGTTCTCGCACAAGCTTGAATTGCTCGAATGTCATTTGGCCCAGCTCATCTGCATCGCTCTTTTTCAACCGGACCGTAGTAAGTGCACCTGACCGGATCAGCATGTAAAAGATTACGTGGCACATCTCCTGTTCCACAATATTCCTACATTCGGATGAAGCCCGTACTGCCGCCCTTTTCATCTCCTCCCCTCTTTTCAGGTTGTAGTAAGCAACAGCCGGGAAGACAACGGAACCTGTGCCCCAAAGTTGATATAAAGCTACATCCAGTATCGTCATCTGAACCGCCTTTCTTCAGTTGAGTATTTAACATCTATCGCCTAGGTCGCCAAATAAACTTGTTCAGACTTCCCAATGCGCATTGACAAACCTTTTTAACTGCTCTAGTTGCTTAGGATGCTATGATATTTCTGGACGACCTGTTTAATGAGTTTTGCAATCACTTTGATGGCAAACTCAAGTGGGAAAAACCGAAGGGGAAAACTTGGACTGATTCTATCTTCCACTTCTTTTCCGAGTTGAATAAGGAGCCAACCAAACAATACCTCGAAGCCAGAGAGTATATGAGCCTTGACTATGTCTGGAGATACGGCCCTCCACGATACAGCATGTGCGATATAGAGCTAGCTCTCGAACACGAAGGAGAGACCTATAAGACAGAAGAGATTATCGCTGACGAAATAAGGCATCTCGTCGATGTCAAGGCACGGCACAAGGTTGCCATATTCTATCCTTCTGCGGGCGACGAAGTCATCCTACTGGAGAAAATCGCGAAAACAATAGAGGATCAGAGCGACATCGTGAGACTTGAACAAGAGAAATATCTCATCATCTTGGGTTATGCGACGACCAAGGAAAGCAAGAGGGCGATCATGTTCAAGGGATTTCTTTTTGATAGCAGAGGAAGAATAACGCAGAAATTGGAGCGGGTTGTCCCACAAGTTGCGGCTCGCTCGTGATCAATTTCGTGAAAGGATTGCCGGATAGGCTGACAGTACACCCACGTTCCTTCGGAACCCCTCAAGCTTTATCTTCGGCCGCAAGACACTTCTCCAGAAGACGATGTCCGATTTGTGGAAGGCCAAGATCAGTCCCATACAAGAAGAAGGTCAAAGGGCGCGCATAGCTTTACTTCGTGCATCCGTTCAAAGATCCTACAACGGGCGCGTTCCATGTGAAATGGTGCTATGTCGGACCGGCGTCGGCTGTCGAAAGTGCAGGCGGCATCCCAGCGTATCTCAAGGCGATAAGATCACACACTCATGTTGTCTCCTGAACATGAAACTGTTACCTAAGAAAATGATGCCTTATCTCAGCGTTGGAGGGGATTCCATCGATGTATCCGTTTGGGAACCTCATCGCGTTCACAGAGCTTCGGAGGTTTCTCAAGGCCGTCTGAGGGGGTTTTCTGAACAAGAGACTATGTGAGAATCAGTTCCTGGGTCCCTCTATAAATCCCATCTCTAAGGCCAATTTCAGGTTTGCCATTGGTCTGGATTGATCAAGATGTTGCAAGACCTTCCACGAAAAACGATAAGTAGCTACCCTTTTCACACTCTTCAGAAGGAGGAGCGACGGGTGAAAGAGGGCCCGGAGAAGGTAAGGACACATAGCAAGTCAAGCATATCAGGTGTAGTTGTTACGTCGGAACAGATCAGAGAACTTGTCAATGTCATAAGCCAGAACATAGCCAGTTTGGGAGGGGAGCAAGGGTACTCCTGCATCGTCTTGACAAGCGAAGACGGCACCGAGTATGAAGCCGACTTCAAATCAAGAGAAAAGGTCTTGAGCCTGCTGTACACGAGGAGGATCAATCGGGTTGACATACGGTACGATGATCGGCAGGGAGACAGAAGGGTCGAGGCCACCTTGTCACAAACCAAATCTGGCTTCGAGCGAAACGAGATTGAGGTCTGGGGTTACGACGAGTTCCGTGTGAACGGTCTCATGAAGTCAGTCGAGAAACTTGTCTCCAATTGGAAGAGACAATCGAGTTGGCCACGCAAGTACGTAATTCCTCTGGGGCTGATTTTCGATGTTGTGCTAGGCTCTTTCCTCGTCATACTCAACAATCTGCTTGGCAATCCGATCGCCACGAGAAACCCACCGTTTGGGGAGTTACTTATTGCCTGTCTTATCATGCTATATCCAGCGGGCTACCTTGTCTATCAGATCTCGGCATTGTATCCGACCGTTGAGTTTGCCACTGGCCCCGAGTATTCCCGCATAGAAGAGATGAGAAGGAAAAAGCTTGGCCAATATCTCACTATCGGGTTTGCACCACTATTGATGTCTCTCGTGATTGAGGTGCTATTGAGGATCTTATTCCCAAGTGCCGGGTGAAGGCTACCCGCAGAAGATAGTTAGATATGTAGATGAATCCAGCCCTACGGGATCAGCTCGAACATGAGGTGTTCTTAGCTTGATTCCACACTTCTCGCAAGTGCCAAGTCATTCTGACCCAATTCAGGCTATGTTATACACCTGAACTGATCTCCGCGCGTATCTTCGCTTGGAAGGAACCACAATGCGCTCCGGAATGAACTCTGACGTAGTAGAGTGGCCACGCGCGAGGCCACGGTTCTTTATAAAAGGCCGTCTCACGACATCGCAACGAAGCGGAGGATTCCTTCATAGTAGTGAGAACAGGTAGTGTCCGTAGCTGCCAACCTCTTCTTATTGCTGCTTTTGCTGAATTCAATGTGAGAGGATTGTCTCGGGCCGGGTGGGGACCGACGGTGGTCTTCGGCTTCTACGGGGCGAGTCCGCGTTGACCTCCCGCATTGCCAAATAGACTCCTGCGAATAGGGCAACGTGATAGACGACAAAGGCCCACGCGAAGAGATCAGGAAGAGAAAAACCAAGATATGCATGCATGAATAGCATTACTCCAAGAAGTTCCCCAACTAGACCGAAGTGCACTTTGCCTATGGGAGACCTATCAACTAACGCGTTAATCGCCATCATCCCCAACGCTAGGGCGTATCCAATGATTGCTGGCAAACTCAGGCTAAGGATGTGGTCCAGAAGCTGGAAACCGAAGTCCTCAACGGGGGATGCCAAGAACAGCTCAAGTAGCTCGTGAATTCCATAGATCCCCACAAAGACAAGCAAAGGAACGCCGACAATACGGGACATGTTTCGCCAGAAGAAGAGCCTCACCGACAAAGAGAGTGGGATTGCCCTTTGCTTTGTCTTCTTCCATCTTTCATATTGAATATTGGCAGCCCCCGCTATCCTTCTGATTTCTTCCGGATCCTTCTCATACGGAACTCGGCGGCTTAGCGGTCCCACCATTCGGTCATAAAGCTCCTGCTCTATGAGAGTCTGGTCAATGGTCGACTTCATTATTTCGTTGACTATCGACATATGGGTCCCGAACCCGACCTGTGCACCGTAAAGGAACCCAGTCAACGCCATGAAAAACCCAATCATGATGAATCCCAGAACCGGTCCAAACAGTGATACAAACTCCATAGTGGTATTGTGCTTCATTTGCGATATTAGTCTTGTGCGTGAGGGGATCGTTCACATGCAGGTCAGCTGGGCCGCGTCCGCCTTCAACAGCAGAACTTCGCGTTTCAGTCTGTCATTACGTATCGGTGAATTCATGCATCGAGGACGGACTTCTCCAAACGTGCAGTGAAGTTAGACTGTACGCCGTAACAGAGATGAGGAGGGCGTGGCGGCCCGGATTGACTCAGCCACTTCGACAATGCAAGCCACATGGGAAATGCCATATCATCCAAGCACTTTCCCTCTTCCACCCGGCCTGCCCGCTACAGCTAGGGAGAGCATGAAGAGCCAGCCAGGATCGTCATAGGTGCACTGTCGACGACGAGATCCTACATCAGTTCGATCGTCCCGAGGCCGCTCCCAAGCGAGACGATGTTCGTGCTGATACTAGTTGAGCTGAAGGACAGACTCAACGAACTTCAGGAGAGGGTGAAGGAGCGACCTCTGGATGAAGCCAACGGCTACGCGCGCGAGACGGGAATGTCCACGTAAACCATATTAGCAAAGAGCATTGCCGATTCCGCACATCCTGTCATGTTAGTTTCATGTCATATCTGTGGGAAGATATTGGGGCCGAAGGATGTGGTAGAAACCGAAATAGGCAAGCTATGTCCCGACTGCTACCAGGAGGCGTTCAGATGCCCGACCGACGAGGCGCCGAAGCCAACTGCTTGGCGTGAGGAACTGAAGCATAGGATATGGCCAGCCATTGAGAGACTGAAGGCTAGGCGTTCGACATCCCAGTATCGGAAGTACCTAGTTGACACATATACGAATCAACTTGTTTCGCATGGCGCAATGCTGTTTGCGTCGCTAATTGCATCCATAACCTACCTGGTGCACGTTGACAGCCCAGCTATGACATTGCTGGGCGCTCGCGGTATCGTTTCTTGGCTAATCCTAGGATCTTTGTTAGGATTCACCACCTACGTCCTTTCGAGGATATTCTGGTATGGCAACTTGCTAGGTACTGCTAACGATTCGATACCTATACCGGGCGATTTACTACATGACTACGGCTTTGGTCGCTGGGAATTGCAGTCCCAAGACTCACTTTGGGATTACTCTCAACTCGTAATCATGAAGGCCAGGTGCAGGTGTGGTGATGTGCAATCTAGAGAAATTGATCCGAACGACCTGACTTGGGAGAAATGTAAGAAGCTAGGAGTCGACAAGGGGCTCAGGCGCGTGATATACTGGCTCCTTATCCAGCCAAGTTCCGCACTTCGTCGTTTCGCGACTCATACCGTCATAGGCCTGGTCCTGAGTTGGGGATTGATGGCAACCCTGCTGTAGGAAGCCAGTATTACCGTAATGATCACTCAAGGTTGCGGCGACGGCGTCAGCAGCGCGCTCACGGCCAAGACCGGTCCGCAAGCATGAGTCCAAACGCGATTATCAAGAGTTCAAACGACAGTGACCGAACATCTCGTCTGCTTGGAATAGTTTTATCACTTCCAAGTGCTTCGCCTCGTGCGTGAGCAAGGATAGGGCAGATCTGTGGGAAAAAGTGGAGGAGCTGAAAATCCTGGTGAGACGGGCGATCCAAGGGATCAAGGAGGCAAAAGAGGCATCCTTTCTACGTATGGAGAAAGAGAAACAGATCGCCGTGTACCTAGACCGCACAGGCGAGATCCTTGAAATGAAGTTGAACGCGTTGGAGTCTGTTACTCCGGAAAGGTTTGGATCCGTTGGTCGACCATCACAGGAGGAAATCCGAAGACACAAAGAGAACGCTGTCTATCTTGGTGGAAGCCTCGATGCGCTTGCTTCAGACAGCTCGTGGATAGTCAAGGGCTTGGGGATTGTGGTAGCAATAGCTGGCACAATTGAGGCCGTGGCAGTCAGTGGTGATGTAGGATTTTCTATCGCCTATGTAGACAAGGAAACAAGAAACGAATGGGAAAGGCGAATAGCACATCTGTTGCCTGTCAACATAGACTCCGTTGCTAGGGAACTCGGTCTCGTCGACCGCACCCTAGAAGCGAATTTCCTCCGTGTGACCGGGGAATGGAGCGCCGCCCGGGACGATGAGAAGTATGCAATATTGCTTGCTTTGAGGTCTGTAATCTTCAACCAATTCCTTGGGAAGTTCTATGATAGAGTGCGCTTCTCTAGGGCGGGATGGTATAGCAAAGGCATGGAGAAATGGCACTGTTCTACAAAACTCCTCATTCAAGGGATCCAAGATGACTCCAACTTCTCCGGCCCCGTGCTCGACGCAATTAACAAGACGGCATCAGAGTTGACGAGATGCTTTCACGAACTATCGAAACTAGGAAAGGAGGGAGGAAATCCTTCACATGTCGAGGGTTGCTATCGAGATACCATTGTGTTTCTCGCTAATGCGCTGAGACTGAGAACGGAGATATTGCATCTAAGTCCCTCACCGGAATGAAGGTATCTTAGCCCCGAACTCGCAATCCTTTTTGTGCCTGCCGAGGTTTCGGTCTGTGAAGTCCCGTTCGTCTTCAAAGCGCGTGCCGGCGAGACTGGCTTCGGCTTGGCCGTTCCCAGGCCGCTTCCGAGCGAGACGACGTTCATGCTGATGCTGGTACACCTGAAAGCTGTACATTGCCCTTGAACTCCACCCATGCTCGATCTTCTAACGCTTTTATGGCTTCTTAGCCCCAGTTCATTGAAGCTATGAATGCCGGACCTCAATAGTGCAAGAGTAGCGGTCAACCCGATGATAACCCCCGAACAGCTGTTCTCCTTCTACGAAAGGAACGATGCTTGCGAGAAGGGGTTCGGAAAAGATGTGGCGGCCAAGGTCCTAGACCGCAGCAGCCTCATAGTCGGTGCGTTCGAGGGTGGCAAGCTAGTCGGCATAGCTCGGGCTATGTTCGACGGCCTATCTGCGACTGTCTTTGAGTTCTGCTTGGATTTGGAGTATCAAGGCAGCGACCTGAAGTACAAGAACGGCTCGCTAATCGAGAGGGACTCATATGGCCTGGGTAAGAGAATCGGAAGGACCCTGATCGAAGAGCTGATCAAGATGGGTGCGACCTTCATCGATGTCTATGTCCTAGAAGGGTGTGAGGAGGAGTTCTACGAGTCGATCGGGTTCGAGCATAACATTAGGCACGCGGTCTATTACATAGACAGGAGACCTTACGTTTCGAAGGGCGGAGGAAGTCCCTGATACCCGCGCTGTGGCGAGACTATTTGTTGATGATAATGGGGGATAAAGAGCGAGAGAAAGCGAGCGCGTGCGCATCTATTGACCTAAACAGTCTTATAAAGAGGAGCATGCAGAAAACTTCTAATGGCGGATTCGGTTGAAGATCAGAATCGCCGTGTCATCACCTACTACAATGAATCAGCGCAGAACTATGATAAGGATTTCGAGGCTCCGTACTTCAGAGAAATCTACGATAAGGTCACATGGCACTACATAGAGCCCTACCTTCCTTCAGAAGGCGTAGTATTGGACGCAGGGGGAGGGACGGGCAGATGGACTATACCGATTGCTCGGCGAGGACTGGGGGTTGTTCTCTATGACATATCGCGCGAGATGTTGGCAGTGGCAAGAAGAAAAATAGAGGAATGCGGGCTCACGGACTTGGTGACAATAGAGGAAGGAGACATATGCAACATGCCATTTGGCAATGACGAGTTCGACTTCGTCCTGGCTGAAGGAGATTCTGTTTCTTATTGTAGCGACCCGGACAAAGCCATGAGCGAAATTGCGAGGGTATTGAAGAAGGACCGCTATGTGGCCGTGGGCGTTGACAGCTTATTCAGCGGCGTCAAGGGAACAGTTGAACGTGAGGGACCAGACCAGGCCATGAAGGCTCTCCGGGAGAAGAGGTTCTATGCCAGCTATGCCAAGCCGTGGAGGCTCCGCTGTTGGGCCTTTTCCCCGGCTGATCTCCGGCAGTTGTTCGAGCGCAATGGCCTTGAGGTCGTCAAGGTAGTTGGCAAGACGTTGACGCATAGGTCGAAATCTCGTGACGACCCCCTGCTTCAAGATCCAGATCGGGCCAAGAAGCTCCTTGAGCTTGAACTCATGCTCTGCGAGGAACCGAGCATAGTCGGCTTCGGGTGGCACCTTCACACGGTGGGAAGGAAAAAGGCAGAGATCCATCCTCCGCCGTGATAGTCCGTATTTGAACCCTTGGCCTCTCCTTTTTGACCTCTTGTGACCTAGGCCACTTCGAAGATGCTGAGCAAGGCAGAGACTGAATTTCTGAAGGGAATCAAACAGGCCAAGCCGCAGCAGCTGAGATACCTGAGGCACTGCGTCAGGAGGAAGATCAGGACCCTCAAGGAGAATGACCTGCCGGCGATCATGGCAAACGAGTGGGCGAGGGACCTGTTCAGGGCTGCTATTGAGGCCAATAGCAGCGCTATCGAATCCAATACCGCTTGGAAAAGGGCTCCTTCAGGAACCCATGATTCTGGTGGGCCGGGCCGGATTCGAACCGACGACCTCCGCCGTGTGAGGGCGGCATCCCCGGGCCAGCGGTATTCACTCATACATCACGGAAAGGGGGACATGCTCGACCACGTGATATTGTCTCAGGCCTTGTATTCGTGCTGGGTTGAGACCGATGTGTTCAACGAACTTCTGCCTAACGAAAGCGTTGCATTCGGGACGGAGAGGAAGTACCCTGAGTCGGACCACGCCCTATAGTGGCCCGCTTTTCCGTGCTGGGGAGTCGGCTGCAGTAACAGTGACGCATAATGCGGGAGAAAGTCCAAGAACCATGGTGTACGCGGGAGTCACCAAGCCTGTTTCCAGCCGACCCACACTTAGATAGGCTCAAGGCTCATGGCAACACCACGCCCCTCGTGATACCCTAGAGACAATGTCATGATCTTGGCCTTCCCGCTGGAGCCCCCTAACCGCCCTACAAGGACGTAGATTCTTGGTCTCGCAACCGTTGGCCGGCCGCGCGCGGGTCGGTGAAGCGACTTCACAGAAGAAGCATGAGATAAAGAGAACTAAGGTCAATGTCTCTTCGCGACGATAATTGTCCTCGAAGTGTTGAACGTGACCGGGTTCAAGCCGAAGTCGCCGTACGCCCTCAAGTAGTCCCAACCAGCTGAACCGATCATGGAAACCAATTCATGCGGGCTATACACTCTGTGGTCCAGCAGAGGGTTCACCAAGATCAGATCCGCAAGCTGGTAGGAGAACGACTCTGCTCGCCATAGCGTCCACCAGTTGAGTCGGTTCTACTGGGCATAGCGCACTCGTCAGTTCCCTTCACAACCCTCGAACCCGAAGCTGCCGCCGTCATCGAGCCTGAAGCAGCTGCTCATCTTGGGATCGGCATCTGACTTCAGACCGCGTTGATAACCGCAGGCGGAAGGGCACTACTGAACGGCCCGTCGCGGAACTCTCTCGTCTCTATCTCGAGCCCTTCAAAACCACCGGTGACCTACCTGACAACGTCCTATGCGTCCATGATGATACTTCGAGGGGCACAGCTAGGCTCACTGTAACCTCCGCCGCCCTTAAGAAAGCTTGACATAGCCTTGGTGCCTGTGGATTTGCACTGGATCCAATACTACTCTGGCTTTCGGTGACCTGGGGACCACACCCCGACAGGGCCTGCCTTCTGGACATTCCATTGGCGCAACTTCGCAATGGCATTTTCGAGTTCATCTTGGAAGAGAATAGCATCGTACTGCCTCTTTCTTGTGCGTTGACTTTCTATGACATGCCTTATCTCTTCTCGCCTATCGAGTTCATGAGTTGGTATCTTGAATACTATCAAGAATTTGGCGCGAGGGAAAGCTGCGTGGGCCTTGTCAAACTCTGAACTGAATTCCTTGGCCCTCTTCACCAAGTCCTTTCTCACCCCCGTTCGGACCTGTATTACCACCTCGGGTTTCGAGGGAGGAATCGCACCATTGACCTCCAACGGGCGGCTTATCTTCCTGCACTCATACCCGTGTGCCCGGAAATAGACCCGAACATCCTCTTCGAATCTGGCCCTGTGGTGACGCTTCTGATGTTCTTCCCACATCTTATAGAAGGTGTAAAGGAATGTCTCAAGATGCATCTGTTCGGGAAGGAGCTTCGCTATGATCTCCAAGAAGAGGTCTCTTCTCTCTTGATCCTTCACCCATGACTCACGAAGTACGTACACCTCTTTGAGCCCATACAAGCGATAGAACTCCCTGTCGGAAAGACCACATACTCGCGTGAGGGCGATGACCAACGCACTTGGGTCGCTCCCCACAAGCTTTTCCAGGTCCTCCTTCGTCATGGAACCAAAGAACACAACTTCATCACGATCGTCGAAGAGATCGGGCGGAAGACCGCGGATGGCTTTCTCCACTCGTTGCACGAGGTCATCTAGGTGTGCATAGAGCCCGGGTAACTCGTTGAGATTAGGCCTCGGATGGTCTTTCAGACGGAAACTCTTGCTTGTTCGCAAGCTTCCTCTCAACCACGTGCCTAGGAACGGGTATATGCTTTAGCACGCTTGACTGGAGTCTGACGAAATCATTGGCGGCTCTTTGACTTTTGGCGATCAACCATGCTTGAACCTCACTGCTGTTCAGGTAGTCTAGGAGCACATCCAGCATCATCGGGTCTCTTGGCACGATGTAGTAGACACTATGCCTGGGAAAGAGGTTTCCGTGACGGTCAGCCCAGAACCTAGGTTCTTTGGCGATGTCTTTACACAGTATCTTTGGTCTAAGAATATCCTTCATAGGAGGGGTCTCATGGTATTCATACCATTTCCTCTTCCCCTTTCTCACACAGTATCTGCTGGATAGGGCCTTCTTGTGTGCTGACAGGAATTCCTTGACCTTCTGAAGCTTAGCCTCAGGGAGGACTCCTGCGGCACTGTATGGGACTATAATCTTGTTCACTGCATCTATACCCTTGACCGTTAGGTCTCTGCCACTCACGGCGGGGTGTGAGTAGGATTCCAAGCCTCTTGGGACAGCTCCCTCGGACATGACGAAAACGTCATCGGCACCAGTGGCCACGCCACAGCTAATCCGCCTGCATATCTCCCACAATGCAACCCCACGAGCTTCTGACTCGGGGTGTCCACTGATCACGGAAATCCACTGCGAGCCGTCGATGGGTAACGTTACTGTCGTGACGCTGTTGTCACGCCTGATGACCCTTGTCGACCCCTTTCCACCCTTAGTCACTACTGTTATCGCGGGATAGGTCACGAGGTCGCCGAAGGTTCTCTCGTCGATGTGGTGAATCTCCTCTACATGGTGACGGCCCAGAAGTCTCCGAAGAGGCCTTGTGCTCAGGGTATACTCAAACTTTTCCGGTGTTATGAAGACAAGGCGCCCCCAAGGCTTGAGGCTTCTGAGGGCTTTTTCGAAGAAGAGTGAGAAGAGATCAAATCTGTCCGTGGCAGTAGCAAACTTCTTCCTATATGTCTCTCTCTGGGTTTGACTCAGTTGTTCGAGTCGCACGTAAGGTGGGTTTCCGATCACGAAGTCGAATTGCCCGAAGTCTTGTAACAGGAAATCCCCGTCCAATAGGGCGACCTGAGGGCTTTGTCCGATGTTTTTCCGGGCTGCTTCAAGAAGTGAAGAGTCCGATTCTACCCCAACAATGGAGGGAATCTCATTGCCACTGTCGTCGCACCAATCTAGAATCCCTTTGATGAACCCTCCTGAGCCGCATCCAGGGTCGAGAACTCTGTCATTGCGGGACGGGCGTCTTCCGTCAAACAGCTTCCTGACCATGAGATCGACCACGCCGGGAGGAGTAGCGACCTGACCCTTGTTCATCTTGTTTGGCCTCAATCAGATATTCACCCCGCTAGAGGGACTCCCACGTGCGCGGACCACGCGATGGCACACGGCAGAACTGTATTCCTCGTCGGTTCGGAACATGGAGTCTGCCACCGTGGATTCTGTGCCACTTGTCATCCCCTAGTAGTTAGATGGGCTAGACGTACTTAAGCCAATACCCTAGCGGCTACACGTCAGTCTTGGCCCTTGACGCCACCAGCCTGGTATGGCTCGATGTATACCCGAAGGTTCATATTCCGGTCTACCAAGAACGCGTCCGTGTCTGCAATAAGGGTGAAAGTGCCTGACGAGGTCAAAGAGAAGATGAGGCGCACGAAGGACAAGGTGAACTGGCCTCAGGAGATAAGGACCTTCATAGAAAGCAAGGTCGAGGAGTTGGAGAGAAGGGACAGAGTGGAGAGGGTCGAGCGGATGCTGGCCAAGATGCCGACTCAGGCTAAGGGGACTGCCTCGGAGCTCGTGAGACGTGACCGGGGTAGTCATTGACGCTTCAGCCCTGGCTGCCTGCCTGTTACACGAAGAGGGTCAGCTCTTGTTGCCACGATATCACCCGTGTTCGTGTCCTAGTTTGGATCTCGCTGGACCCCCCCAGGTAGGAATACATGGTATGAAAAGGTTATATATCCCGTTCCTACACAGAGGTTCGCAATGCGGGTGACTCGACCTGTGGGGGAGAAGGGCCAAGTGGTCATTCCCAAGGACATAAGGAGGCACCTGGGGCTGAAGAAAGGGTCGGAGATCGAATTCGAGGTCAGGGAGGGAGAGGTTGTGCTGAGACCGAAGGAAGACCCGAAGGCATTCGTGAGGGACTTCTGCGATGTGCCCGGGAAGTTGAGGAAAAGGGTGAACGTGAAGCGCATTATCGAAGAACAGGCGGCAGAAGAGCATGATGTACGTTGACTCCAACGTCTTCATCTATCCAGTAATCTACGACGATAGGGTCGTGAAGAAGGCCAAGGCAGCCAAGGCAATGCTACTCAGAATAGCCGAAGGGGAGCTGGAGGCCTCCACTGCAACGGTCACATGGGATGAACTCGTGTGGGTAGTGAGAAGAACCCTAGGAGCCAAGGTCGCAATCAGAGAAGGAAGGAAATTCCTGGGATTCCCAAACCTCATCATGTTGAGTGTGGATGAAAAAACTGTGGCGGAAGCGCAGAGAATCACGGAGAAGTATGAACTAAAGCCGAGAGACGCAATTCACATTGGATGTGCAGTTAGGAACAAGATAGGCGAAATCCTGAGCGATGATCCGGACCTTGATGTCGTGAAGGAGATTAGCAGAATACGATTGGGTGCTGTCTGACGTTCGCTTCCTTCGCCAGTAGCCCCTGGGTCAGCCAAGCAATCTCGCAGGAGAAGGTCGGACTAGGACGTTTGGGATCAACGACCCCTTGCGACGGCAATCACCCTCGATGTATCGAACGTGACCGGGTTCAAGCCGAAGTCCCCGTAGGCCCTCAAGTAGTCCCAACCAACCGACCCGATCATGGAAGCCAGTTCATGTAAACTGTACACTCTGTGGTCCAACATCACCGTCGCAGCATGTTTGAGGTCCTCGCCCTCCTTCCTGTAGAAGGTCCACTTGTTGTTTATCCGGGATGTCTCCAGGTTGAGCTGCCTTTCCTCGATCAGTACGTACTGGGGTTCTCCCTGAAGGGCGACCATGCCGAAGGGTTGGAAGTGTCTCACGAGATAGTCCTTATTGGCCATGTCGACAATCAAGATCGCGCCCTTCCTTGAGAGCCGGTGTGCCTGCTGCAGTATCTTCCTATCAGTCTCGTCCTCCCAGTATCCAAGTGAAGTGGACATGCTGATGACGACATCGAACTCCGGACCGGATGGACCCAGCGCTTCCTCCAGCCGCCTGATGTCGCCAACTACGAATCTGGTTTTGTTCTGAACGCCCTTCTCCAGCGCATCCCTCTGAGCTCGCTCTATGCACGCCTTGGACACGTCAATCCCTGTGACCTGATACCCCCTTTGAGCCAGCGCTATGGAGTGCCTTCCTATCCCGCATGACATGTCCAATATCTGGGCTCCCTCCCTGACCGAGAGCTCAGAGAAGATTTTCAGCAGGGTCGCCACTTCGTTCTCCGTCCTAGGGAGGGCTTGCTCGAGGAACCTGATGAAGATGTCCTCGTGGCGAACGAACATCGACTCAGTCCAGTGCTCTGCCATGGCAGATGACGCAGCATTGTTTGCTTGATAATCCTTCCTTGCCACAAGCCCGCTACCGCTTCAATGGCTCCAGCCGAACTCCCTCAACCTTCCCCTTGACATCCAGCTCGAACTTGAGAAGAACCCTATCCGCGAGGGTCTTCCTTGGGTTGAAGGTCCTTCTGCAGCTCCCGCAATCGGTGTCAGATCCTATCTCGACCGCGTACCAAGAAGCATCAACGAAGAAGGAGCCGCAATGAGGGCACCTGAAGGTCGCCACATCCAGCCAAGCGTCTAGCGCCATGAGGAATAGACAGGCCCATGGCTTAAATGGTCGCTGGACTCATCCAGGGGGCGATGATAGAGCGCAGCTTCCTGTGGGGAGCATCGATGGCTGGCTTTCAATTCGAGATGGGAGATCTAGCCGGAAGGGCTTTGGATCCCAACACCGACTGGTTCAAGTGGGTACACGACCCCACCAACATCCAGAAGAAGGTCGTGAGCGGAGACCTGCCAGAGGACGGGGTCAACTACTGGGAGTTCTACGAGTCGGACCATGACCTGGCCAAGAAGCTCGGCATGAACGCATACAGGATAGGGACAGAGTGGAGCAGGGTCTTCCCTAAGAGCACAAGTGGGGTTGAGGTTGGGGTCGAAACCGCGTCCGACGGCGCAATCTCGAAAGTTGACATTGACCAGGGAGAGCTCAGTGAGCTTGAGGGGTTGGCCAATGCGGACGCTTTGCGACACTACGAGTCGGTGATCGACGACCTCAGGTCAAAGGGATTCAAGGTCATCGTATGTCTCAACCACTTCACACTGCCCCTCTGGATCCATGATCCCATAGCGGTTAGGGACTCGAAGCTGAAGAGGGGCCCGAGGGGATGGCACGACAGCGAGAGCGTCGTCGAGTTCGCCAAGTACGCGGCCGTGTTAGCGTCTAGATTTGGGCCAAAGGTCGACATGTGGGCAACCTTCAACGAGCCCATGGTGGTGACAGAGATGGCATACTTGGTACCTCAGTCCGGATTCCCTCCAGGATTGGGAAATGAGCTCGGCGCAATGAGAAAGGCGTCAGCCAACATGGCCGCAGCCCATGCCATGGCCTTCGATCTGATCAAGCAGTTCGACAACCATAGGGCGGACGGGAACAGCGAGAGCGCTGCATGGGTGGGCCTGATACACAACATCATTCCGAGTGAGCCGGCCGATCCATCGAACGACAACGACGTTGAGGCTGCAAAGTTCTTGAACCAAATGCACAACAAATTCTTCATGGAGTCAGCGGCGTCCGGTTGGCTCGACTTGAACTTCGATGGTCAGAGGGACGAGGGAGAGGTCAAGGGCTACCTGGGTAACAGGCTTGATTGGGTCGGCCTGAACTACTACTCGCGGAACGTCATGAGGGGAAAGTCCTCGATTCTGGCCAGGTTGTTCGCAGGACTGAAGGTGATTCCTGAAATGGTTCCGGGGTACGGCTTTGCCTGCAAGTCCCGCGATGTGTCGCTGGCGGGGAGGCCCACATCGGATTTCGGTTGGGAACTCTTTCCTGAGGGGTTCGCCAAGGCCATCCTTGAGGTATCTAAGTACGGGCGGCCCATATACGTCACCGAGAACGGGATAGCAGATTCAGTGGATGATCTCAGACCCAGGTACCTGGTCGAGCACTTGCGAGAGATGGAGAGACTCATCGACGAAGGGAAGGCCGACATCAGGGGCTACCTTCACTGGGCGCTGACCGATAACTACGAGTGGGCGCAAGGGTTCAGCAAGAGGTTCGGCCTCATCGAGGTCGATCTGAAGACCAAGGCTCGGAAGATCAGAGGGAGCGGGGAGACATTCAGGCAGATAGTAGACAGGGGAACTACCGCGGGAATCCGGTTCTAGCCATCGGACCAAGTCCAGTCCAACGCTTAATTGCCCAAGTGACTCAATAACTCGGATGTCTGATGAAAGGCTTCCTCGCGGCCAGCAGTGGATAGATCATGTGATTGAGTATGCCAAGCTAGGCATCCCGAAGATCGACATGAAGAGGTGGAGGCTTCGAGTGCGCGGTGAGATCGGCAACACCCTGAATCTCAGGCTGGATGAGTTGAAGAGTCTGGCTTCTGTGGAGATCGTTGATGACCTGCACTGCGTTGAGGGTTGGTCCGTCAAGGGCATAAGGTGGAGCGGCGTCCCGGTCATCAAGATAATTGACTTGGCACGCCCCAAGCCCTCGGCCACCTACGCAATGTTCAGGTGCGCCGACGGATATTCGACCGTGGCCCCTCTCGAGGACCTGACTTCAAGGCAGGCCCTGCTCGCCACCAGGATGAACGGCGAGACGCTGACTGTGGAGGCCGGCCGCCCGGTCAGGCTGATAATCACAGGACTGTATGCTTGGAAGTACGCGAAGTGGGTTTCCGAGATGGAGTTCCTTGACCACTATGAGCCCGGCTACTGGGAGTCCAGGGGCTATCATCCGAGAGGGGATGTCTGGAAAGAGGAAAGACGAGGCTAAGGCAGATCGAAGGGAAGCTAGTGTATCTCCAGCCTGTAGCCGGCCTTCGCGGTCTTCATCTCTATTCTGAGCAGGCCGTTCTTCATTGAAGCTGCTACGCTTCTCTCGTCTATGCCGGGAGGGAGGGGCAACTCAACGAAGTACTGAGGCTCGCCCCTGCAGGTCCTTCTTGCAGTGACCGACCGACAAGGAGCCCGTATGACGAGCGAAGCGCCCTTGAAGGTCAATTCCACCTCCTCCTTCTCTACGCCAGGCAAGTCCACCGTTATGAAGTACCCCTCCTTCGTCGGCCTAATCTCATACAACGGGACGACGCAGCTCTCCCTCCGCTCGAACTCCTTCATCGCCCTTATGGCCCTGTCCTCGATCCTCCGCGCCTCTGCCATGAACCTCCTGAACCTATCCTCAAACTCTTCCGAGAAGTCGATGCTCATTCCGATCACCTCACACCACAAGGGAGGGGAACTCAAGTTCCCTGGACTTCTGCGCCCTTTCCATCTCACCCATAGTCCTTCTCATCAAATCCCTGAACCTCACTCTCATCTCTTCACCGGACTTGACCAGCTCACTCACGTCCACGCTCAGCTGACTCATTCGGCCCAGCACGCTAAGCGCTGAAGCAGCTGCTCCAGGGTCAGGGTAGTTCAGGAAGGACTGTGCGAAAAGTCCCAGCGTCGAAATCCCGGATCTGAAACACTCCAGCAAGAACGCTGCCTTCGACCCAACCAAGAACGCCCTGTCCAGGGGCTCGAGGCTCTTGAGATCTATTTCTTTTGAGAACGCCTCGGGTTGATTAGTGATGTAGAGCACCTCTGGCTTCTCCTTCTCAGGCCTGTTCGGGTCAGCGACACCCCCGACAGATATTACGGACTTGAACTTCCTCTTCACGAGCCAAGCTGCGAGTTCCCGCGCGAAGGGCTTGACCGCCTCAGTAGGAATGGGTATCTCGGATGTCAACACGGAGACACCATCGGACCCGTAGATGACAAGTGGCTCAAACAGGTTCCTATCCTTCACGACCGCGACTGGCGGCAATAGCTCAGAATCGATCCTCACCGAAAGCGACATCTTCTTGGAGTTGACGATGCTTTGCGCGGCTATCGTTCCGACCAGACCGGTGTCTGGTAGCCCGTCAAACAACAACTGCCCTTCTCCCACCGTGTCGACCTCATCAAACTTGAACTTGTCCAATCCGTTCGAGAGCGTCGCTTCACCGTACAAAAACGTTTCCGCGCCTCGCCCAAGAGCTATATCCTGAGAGACGCCCGATGTCGGTATGGCGATTGACTTAGAGAAAGTCTTCCGCGACCCACCGAAACAGTATAGGCCTTCTCCCTTCTGGTCTTGGAACGACGCACTGCGGGAAGACGAACTCAGATGGCAGGTCAGGGAGATGAAGGACAAGGGATTCGGCGGTTACTTCATGCACTCCAGGGTTGGCCTGATCACAGAGTACCTGTCTGATGAGTGGATGAGGATGATTCGAGCTTGCTTGGACGAGGGCAAGAAGGTCGACATGGAGTCTTGGCTCTACGACGAGGACAAGTGGCCCAGCGGCTTCGCGGGCGGATTGGTGCCTGAGATGTCGAAGGCCTTCAAGTCGAAGGGCATCGGCGTGCGAAAACTCGGCAACGCAGAGCTAGAATCCGCGAAGGCCGACCCCAAGCTCTTGGCCATCTTCTCGGTCAAGAAGGAGCCTGACGGCAGCATCTCCAAGATGACAAAGGTCCATCCTGAAGGAGGCAGTCCGATCGAGGGAGGTGACCTGCTGGCGTTCTTCGTGGCTGAGGCCCAAGACAGCAACTGGTACAATGGCGAAAGCTACGTTGACCTCCTCAACCCTAAGGCGACTGAGACATTTCTTGACGTGACTCACGACGCATACGCCCAGCGATTCGGGGGACAGTTCGGGGAGTTCATGCCAGGAATATTCACGGATGAACCGAACTACTCCCCGAACGGCAAGCCTCCTTGGACTGACGAGTTCAGGGACTACTTCAAGGATAGGAACGGATACGACATAGTCAATGAACTCCCGCACCTCTACTTCCAAAGCAAGGACGGCGCCAAGGCCAGACACGACTACTGGAGAACTGCAACACTACGTTTCGTTGAGGCCTTTTCGGTGCCGATGGGAGCCCGATGTGAGAAGCTCGGCTTGGAGCTGACGGGTCACTACTTAGCTGAGGACACGCTGCCTAGTCAGATTCGCGTCATCGGGGCCGCGATGCCCCACTATGAATACATGCACGTCCCTGGCATCGACCATCTATGCAGAAACATACAGAACCCGCTCACACTCAAGCAGGTCTCGAGCGTCGCCCATCAGTTTGGCCGGAAGAGAGTGATGTGCGAGATATTCGGGTGTAGTGGCCACTCAATGACGTTCGAGGATCAGAAGTGGATTTCGGACTTCCACTTCGCGTTGGGGATTACCTTTCTGGTTCCGCACCTTACGCTGTATTCAATGACCGGCGACAGGAAGAGGGACTACCCGCCCACGTTGAGCTACCATCAGCCATACTGGGGAGAGTACAGACTGATCAACGACTACCTTTCTAGGTGTTCCATGATGATGAGCCGAGGCGAACCGGTGGTTGACATCCTCGTCTTGCACAACATACCCTCGGCATGGGCCACTTACCTCACGAACATGGAGGGGGAGGACTGGGCAAAGAAGACCGCCGAGGCCAACCGCTACAGCACTGAACTCTGCAAGATCTTGGACCACCTCATCTCCATGCACAGGGACTTCGACTTTGGCGACGAGTTCATCATGGAGAGACACGCGAAGGTCGAGGGCAAATCCGTCAGAATAGGCAATATGAGATACAAAGCCGTCGTGGTCCCACCAAGCCTGACTTGGTCGTCAAAGACTCTCAGGTTGATCAAGGAGTACGTGTCTGCAGGCGGAGAGCTGGTACTTGTCGGCGAAGTGCCTTCGATGGTCGATGCCGAGCCCTCTCGGGAGTTTGCCAAGATTCTGAACAACCCGAACGTAAGATGGATCCTGAACGAAAGGGATGCGCTCCTCTCAGCGCTGGATTCCTGCGTCGACAGAGACGTCAGCATACGTGACGCAGATGGGAATGAGATAGCTGATCTGTACTGCCAGCATCGCAGGGACGGGACCCGACACATACTGTTCGTCAGCAGCAAGAACAGGGACATGACGATCCCAGCCAAGGTTTCCGTCAGGGCGAAGGGGCAAGTCACAGAATGGGACGCTGCGACAGGCGATGTGTTTGAAGTCAAGGGCTCTGTCTCAGGCGATTGGACGCACATTGAGACGACGTTCCCCCCTGCTGGCAGTCATATCTTCGTTGTGGGAGGCCCCAAAGTGAAGGTCAAGCGATTGCCAACCAAGAAAGGGAAGATCTTCGAAGTGATTCCGCTGCACGACGGTTGGACCCTGAAACGACTGCATCCGAACTCCCTGACCCTCGACTACTGCTCCTACAGCATAGGAGGCTCACCTTGGCAGGGTCCAGTGCCCGTCTGGAAGGTGAGGCGGGCGGTCGTTGAGGCTGCTGGCATGGAGAAGCACGCAGGAACTCAGCCTTGGGCGCTCATCAGGAAGGGGGTGCAGCCGGAACCCGTGGAAGTGAGAATGAGGTTCAGGTTCGGCATCGAGGAAATGCCGAAGAGGCTGGCTTTCGTTGCTGAGAGGATTCACAACTTCACGGCAGCCGTCAACGGTAAACAGGTCGAGACAAGGACTGATGAGTGGCGCTGGGACAAGCAGTTCGGCCAGATTGACATAACCCCGAACGTAGTCGTCGGCACAAACGAGATCGAACTCTCCTGCAAGTACAACGCCGACGTCGAGATCGAGGACACGTTCCTAGTCGGAGACTTCGGAGTAAGGCGGATTGACCCGCTGACCTACGCCATCACGGGCGAGCCAACTCAGATACACGATGGCAGCTGGGTAGATCAAGGTTACCCGTTCTATTGCGGGAACATGAAGTACCTGAAGCACATTGAGGTCCCGACCAGGAAAAGAGCGACATACATCCTGAGGTTGATCAACCCTAGGGGCACGCTCTTCTCCGTATCCCTGAACGGGCGCGTTGCTAGGGTCATCTGGAAGCAGCCTTGGGAACTGAATCTGACGAAACTGCTCCGCAAGAAGGGCAACGTGCTGGAGATCGAAGTGGTCAGCTCGCTTCGAAACACCTTTGGTCCGCTCCATCACAGAGGCGGCGACAAGCTCCCTTGGACAGGACCAGGCGAGTTCGTTGACGAAAGACAATGGACGGATCAGTACCAGTTCGCTCCGTACGGTCTGGTGGGCGGCGCTGAGATAGTCGTGTCCAAGTGAATAGCGCACCCTCACGGGGAGCGGATTTGCGTCGAACCAGCGTCCATGACTGCTCAATTCGAGCCTGCCCAAGGGCATGGTCAAGTCAAGCTGGCGGTCGCGCTGTGTCCGAAGCGAGATGTCTTCACCGGTGACCTGGGCTGAAGCTTGTCGAACTCGGACGAGGCGGGATCATGATATCGCCCATCGGAATTGGCACTTGGCAATGGGGCACAAGCTACTGGGGATATGGAAGGACCTACTCGAGGGATGACCTTCATGGTGTCTTCTTGGGGGCCCGAGAGCTGGGCATCAACTTCTTCGACACGGCAGAGACATATGGCAATTCTGAGCATCTGCTGGGGGAGTTCATGTCGGAAGCCGGAAAGGGCGAATTCGTCATCGCAACAAAGGTGGCTCCGCACAACGCCTCGCACGGCAGCACCCTGAGGTCAGCAAACAAGAGCATGGAGAGGCTGAGGGTCGATTGCATCGACCTCCTGCAGTTGCACTGGCCCAACCCTCTAGTTCCCCTGAATGAAACGATGAGAGCCTTCGACGAGCTCCATCTTGACGGAAAGGTGAGGGCCGCGGGACTTTCGAACTTCGGAGTCAAGGGCCTCATCGAGGCAAAGAGTGCGCTCAAGCACGCGGAGCTGGTCTCGGATCAGGTTCAGTACAACCTGCTTGATAGGGATCCTGAGAAGGAGCTCTTGCCCTACATAGAAAGAGAGGGCTTGATCCTGATCGCATATTCGCCTCTCGCGCAGGGCCTTCTGACGGACAAGTTCGGTGCAAAGCCGAGCGACATCATACGAGCTTTGAACCCCTATTTCGCGTCATACAACTTGAACAGGATCAGACCGCTCATCGATGTCCTCAAGCAGATAGCGCACGAAAGGGATGTAAGCACCGCGCAGGTCTCCCTCAACTGGTTACTGAGCAAGAAGGCCGTGGTGCCTATCGTTGGCGTCAAGAACGAGCAACAGCTGACCGATGTGGCTCAAGCGTTCACTTGGGGCCTCAACGACTACGAGCTGAGGCTGATAGATGAAGCCCTTAAGGAACTGAAGGTCTCAAGGGCCATAGGCTATCTCACCACCCCGTGTAGGATATTCAGATCCCTTGCAGCAGGCGGATGAAACGATGTCTCTCAGAGGCTCAGCCTATCCGAGGCTCAGGCCCGTCGGGGTCTCGGAGTCCCATACACAGGTAGACCTGGCCTTCGTCCGCTCCCGAATACCTCTCATAGCCCGAGATCCTGAATCCGCAGTCCAAGTAGAACCGTATGGCCTCTGTCATGTCAGCGCCTGTTTCAACCATGATCTCGCTTACCCCTGCTAGGCGGGCTACCTCTGCGGCTTTCTCGACGAGAGCCCTGCCTATGCCTCTGTGGCGAAACTCCCTTCCGACGATGATTGAGTCTATGACCACCCTGTCGCTGTCCCTCCTGAGGGCCAAGTAGCCCGCCAGATCTTGACCTACCTCAGCAACTAGGACTCGGCCAAACTCAGCTATGCTGTCCCTCTTGATGTCCAGCCTCTCGATGTCCACTGCCTGAGGCCCGAAGTTCTCCGTCTCCTGTGCCAGCTGCAACAACTTGGACAGGTCGTCTTCCTTCATCTCTCTCAGGAGGACCGAGGCTGGCACCACGGTCATGGGCTCAAGCTCGGATGGGGCTGTCTCGCAAGGGGTTTAAGGGTTGCGTGTCGAAGTCGCGTAAGTGAATGGTCGAATCGAGACGGCCGTTCGATCGGAAGATTCCCCCCTCAACCTTATAACGCCGTAATATCCAGCGATGGGACGTGATAGGCCAATTCCTTATAGCGTTCAGAGAGTCGCTCGAGGCAGCGGTCGCAGTTGCGATCGTCAATGCATACTTGGCCAGAACGGGCAGAAGGGCGTTCCTTCGTTCCTCTTGGCTTGGCGCCATCCTTGCAGTAGCGGCCAGCCTTTCCGTCGGAGTCATAGTCTGGCTCACCTATGGTGCGCTCTCTGCTCAAGACAAGGCGCTATTCGAGGGAGCAGCTTCGATCCTTGCCGTGGCCGTTCTCTCCTCCATGATCTACTGGATGGCGTCTCGTGGAAGGGGCATCAGATCAGGGATAGAGAGGGACACCGAAAAGCTTGTCGCCAGCGACCAAGGCATCGGACTGACCATCTTCTCCTTTGTATTGGTCTTCAGGGAGGGTGTCGAGACGGTCCTGTTTCTCCTACCGTTCATCGTCTCAGACGCCCTTGCTTCACTCTCCGGGGGCCTAGGAGGAGTGCTTGCAGGGGTTATCGTCGCATACGGAGTCTTCGTAGCGGGCATGAGACTCAGCCTGAGCAAGTTCTTCTACTTCACAAGTCTTCTGTTGGTGTTGCTGGCAGGCGGGCTTGCGGGATACGGCGTGCATGAGCTCATAGAATATTCTGAAGGCATGGGTGTCGATCTGGGCTGGTTCGCCGAATACGCCTATTCCCTAGACATACCCCCGGACAGCCTGTTCCATCACAAGGGGCTGATTGGATCAGTGTTCGCGGCACTCCTTGGATACACGGTGAGAGCCGAATGGGGTAGGGTCCTCGTTCATCTGGCCTATCTTCTCGTTGCGATACCTTCTGTTCTTGCCGCCTACAGGAATCTGTGAGTTGCGACAGGCGACTAGGTCGCATGCGCTACCCGCCCTCCCCCTAACTCTGCAAGTCAGGGAAATCCTATCCAAACATGACATCCATTACTAGCATTGTGACGAGCCCCAGTATCAGGCCGTACGATGCGATCCTCTCATGGCCAAGTCTATGAGTCTCAGGTATGATCTCGTCGCTTATGACGAAGATCATCGCTCCTCCGGCGAACCCCATCGCATAGGGAAGGACATGCGATGCTAGACTCGCTCCCAATGCTCCTAGAATGCAAAGCGGTATCTCGACCAATCCTGTGAGCGTGGATATCACGAAAGATCGGAACCTGCTTCGCTCCTGGGGCTCCTCAAGCAGCGAGAAAGCGACGCACAGGCCCTCAGGTATGTTCTGCAGCCCTATGGCTATCATCAGTGCAACAGCAGATGACATGCGACCTGAGCCGAATCCTACGCCAACGGCCAAGCCCTCGGGCGCGTTGTGCAGAGCCACGGCCATGACGAATAGCCAGATGGCTCGAAGTTTCGTTGACACCGGTCCCTCTTCGCCAATGAACTTATGCATGTGCGGCACCACCCTATCTCCGGTCGTGACCACGGCAGCTCCCAGCAACACGCCCATCACGACAGGGGCTATTCCCCCGGCCTCTACCCCAGGTATTATCAAGCTCGTGAAGCTCGCCGCCAGCATCACGCCTGCTGCGAACCCTAGGGAGCCATCACTGAACCTCTTGGGCAGCTCCTTCAGGAAGAAGACCGGAGCAGCTCCAATTGCGTTGAACGCGGCTATCGTGATTCCCCCGAGAAGTCCCAGGATGAGAACGTTCCCTCCTGACAGAGCTGAGAATAGATCTTCCAGTCCACCCATGCGTCGAGCGATCGCTGATGAGCTACATTATATTGGTTGCTTTAAGGAACTGACTTCTCGCTTCGCTATCGAACAAGCCTTGGCTCAGTGTGTCACTGGGCGGGTTGCCTCTGCAACGGGCGGCTCCTACTTGATCAGACGGCCCCCCATCAGCCCCGCTACTGCTCCCAAGACACCGAAGATGAGCGAGTTGATCCCTGACATCACCAGAAATGCTGCGATCCGATCCGGAGCAGCCAGGAGTCCCCCCGCACCAGTCAACAGGACGTACACTAGTTGGAATGCCAAGGGGAGAACGAAGGGGATCGTGAAGCCCCACTTGAGGCTTCCACATATGACTCCGATGATCACCGACGTCGCCCAAAATAGAATTGTGCCAGGCCCCTCCATCCCGGCTACAAAGACGAGAACCTGAGATAGCGCATAGAGGATCACTCCAACAATGATCCCGTTCCTGACTCTGTTCTTCATGGTCGCCGTCCTCTCGCGCGCCCCGAGCACTTGGTCGTATTAAGCCTTCAGATGTTGCCTCGAATATTCATGCGATAATAATGCCTGACTTCAGGCATCGCCGAATCGGTTCAGTATCATGTGTGCTCGACCTTCGGAAATCGCAGGACAGGCACTTACTTGATCAAGTCTCGGTGCCGCCAATTCTCGGGCGGCGAAGGGATCGAATGCTCAGTCCCGCTCAATCGAGGCCTCTTGCCTGTTGATGCTTCTGATCGTCCTTGGATCGAACTTCGGTCTCCTGTCGTAGGTGTGAAGCCCATTCACCTCCTGCTCGATGTCGTACAGCTGTGTGTACGCGAAGGCTGATATCATCGGATTTCTCAGCAGGGTTTCTGTGAGCGCTCTGTATCTCTCCAAGAACTCATTCTCTGTCAGCGGCCTTGCACCGTACCCCCAGCTCTTCTCGTCCGCAGGTGCGCCTGGGTTCCACCAAGTACCACCGTATTCGCTCACCATCACTGGCTGACCCAGGTAGGGTGAACTCTCATCCTTGAAGTGCCCCCAAAGGTCCCCGTCGGAGCCGGTCCTGCCGAACTTCTCGTAGTGCGACGCGAATTTGCCGGGGTCCTGCTCATAGTCATGCAGATCGTATATGTCCGTGTCAACGTGGACATAGCCGCTGGTGTCTATCACTGGCCTTGACGGATCGATCGTGCGTGTTAGCCTCGTCATCTTTCTGAGGAATTCAATCACGTCAACGTCACCCATCTCGAACCTCCTTTCGTTGAATGGCGTCCAGAATATCAACGCCGGGTGGTTGACATCCCTTCGAACGACCTCGACCCATTCGTGCGCTATTGCCTCTCGAGCACTAGGATCCTTCAAGTTCGCTCCCCAATCCGCGTACTCCCCTGCCACCAAGTATCCAAGAACATCGGACCAGTAGAGGAAGCGAGGCTCGAAGACCTTCTGGTGGAGCCTTGCGCCATCAAAGCCCATCTCCTTTGACAGCAGGATATCCCTCCTCAGCGCGCCGTCATCCGGTGCCGTATAGATGCCATCAGGATAGTACCCCTGGTCCAAGACCATGCGGAGAAAACGCTTTTTCCCGTTCAGTAGGATTTTCTTTCCCCTCACCTTGATGTCCCGGATTCCCAGGTAGGAACGAACCGCGTCAACTTCTTCGTTGGCGAATGCAAGCTCCAAGCTCAGGTCGTAAAGCTGAGGATCCTCAGGTGACCACGCCTGTCGGTTGGGTATGTCCACTGCGACCATGGTAATCGGAAAGACCGCCTCGGCCTTGGATTCAGCCACCTCCGACCCATCCTTCGAGACCGTAGCCCTCAGCGTTCCCTCAGCCACCTTGCCTGCTAGGCCAACGGAGATGCGAACTACGCTAGATCCCAAGCTTGAGTCCACGCGAAGGTGCTCGACGTATGTGTTAGGAACGGCCTCCATCCAAACGGTCTGCCAGATGCCTGTCACGCGCGTGTAGACGCAACCATACGACTCGTATTTGGGACTCTGCTTTCCGCAGGGTTGCCGACCCGTTCTGTTGTCGTCGAGAGCCTGCACCACGATCTCGGCCTCGCCCAGATCACCTATCGCGCGGGTCGCGTCAAAAGCGAAAGGTGTGTATCCCCCAATGTGTCGCCCGACCTCGCAACCGTTCACCCATACTCTCGCTTCATAATCGACTGCGCCAAAGCGGACCAGAGCCCTCTTTCCCTTCCAGGAGGCTGGTATGGCCACCTTCCTTCTGTACCACACGCAATTCATGAAGTCAAGCCCTCGAATGCCCGAGAGTTGGCTCTCGGGCGGAAACGGCACAACTATTCGCCGTGTGAGATCCTTTCCTGATTGATATCCGCGCTCGATTCCGCTGCAACTTCGGTCGATCTCGAATTGCCATGTTCCATTCAAGTTGAGCCAATTGGGTCGCTCAAAGTCCGGGCGTGGATGCTCAGGCCTCGGTATCTCCATCGGGGAACGGAAGGCCACCACTGGTTAAGAGCTTTTTCAGCATACCGGTCCTCAGTTTCGTTGGACGCTTTGGAACGCGAGCGCCCCTTCTGCCTTCAGGGGCTGCGTGTCATGATTCCGGGGACGAGCTGGCAACGCACACCTCGATCTGGTCCTCGTCCATCACTACCTGGTACCCGTATGCCATCAGCTCGTTCATGGTGTTCCCCAGATAGGAGTTTTGAACCTCGAAATCCGAAACGCTGCCCGAGACATACTTCGCCCTCCTGGCGGCCTCAAGCAAGACATGCGTCACGGCCCATGTGTCGAGCGCTATTGGGTCCGTGCTTGCGATCAACAGATTGGTTCTTATCGCTTCCGAATACGAGGTGTCCGGCCCGGCACGCGGACGGGCGTTTATCCAGATCGCATCCACGACGTTCAGGACGGGGTACCTGGTGTTCGCGAGCTCCGTCCCCATGGCGCCCTGCCCCACCAACGCGTGCGCGTTCGTGAGGCTTTGTGAAACCACGCCCATGTAGTGCTTGATGGCGGCGGTGAAACCGTAGACGGAATGGGATTTCAGGACGGGGACGTTTATCACCTTCAGCTTGGATGAGTTGTAGGATTTCGACTCAGGATCCCATATCCCCTCTTTGAAGCTGACGTATGTGCCGTACTTTGTGCTGAACTTCGGATATGAGACGTTCTGATTTCTGCTCGTCGCTCCTGCCAGCCGGATATCCGTAACGACGTAGCCGTCATCAAGGTCGCCCTCTGAGTATTCGCTCACGGGATTCCCAGCTGTGTCGTCCCAGAGGTAAGTTGAGACCCTATAGGGAGAGAAGAGCTGCGCCAGTTTCTCGAAGGACTGACTTTGATCTTCGGCGTTGCTTCGCTGCCAAGAAAGGCTCCCCCTGCCTTGGCCGTTGTCCGCGATCACTATCTCTCCCACAAAGCCATCCGGATGCTCTAGCACTGCTCTGATCAAGGCCTTCACGAGATCGGTGTTGGTGCCCCCTCGCTCGCTCCACTGACAATTGACCTTGATCAGCACAACGTCATCCCTAGCGATCAGGCCCGTGGGACCTTGAGCGTTTCCTTCCGTTCGCGACTCATAGAAGTGTAGTCCCTCGGACGCCATCACAGCAATCAGTCGTTGGACATCTGGATAGCAGTCAGCTTCTGTCACATTGCCGACAACGAAGACCTTGGAGGCCGGATGCACCCGCGCCTCCTTCGGCTCTATTCGAAGGGATCCATCCCACTGCTCGTCAGTCCTCAATAGCAAGACGAGAACTGGAGTCGCCACGATGAGAAGCGCAAACGCCACAAGGAGGATCTTCTTCGAGCTGGCCACATGACCTATGATCTTGGGAACCGACGCAACCCACGGCATGACGAAACAAGTCAACAGAACCGTTCCTTGGGCAAGTGCCGCCCTTTGGCAAGGATAGTTGATCCTGCTTGGCTTGGTGCCGGTTCGTAGCGCAAGCCAGACTAAGCTAATAGTTCCGAGAGCGACGGGGTTCCTTCCGACCTCAGCTATCGTCGCCATCAAGAGGTGAACTAGTTGAGTCGGCATGGCCTCAACCCAATGACGAAAACCGGAAGGGTTGCCGCGTTCGCGCAAGGGAGTCGGTCTTCGAGCTGCAAGATATATTGCTTTGTCAGCGTCGGCCCGAGCACGAACTCATCACCGCCACATCGAGCCGACTCGCTGGTGATGCTTGACGGTCAGGTCTAAGTGTTATATTCCCTTCTTGACTTCGAGTTATCGAACCAAGATGAAGATTGGGATATTCTCTGTTCTCTATAATGACAAGCCGCTAGACGACGTGTTGAAGTACGTGTCGGGTCTGGGCTATGAGGCGGTCGAGATCGCAGCTTGGAAGGGAAGCAACCACCTAGACCTCGACAGGGTGTTGAGTGGTGGCGCTGGCGATCTGAAGAAATCCGTTGATAAGCATGGCATGACCATATCTGCCCTCAGCAACCACTTGGAGGGTCAGCTGGTCCTCGGCCCTCACGATGCCTCTACCGACGAGTGGTTCAAGGGAACCCCGCAGGAGAAGGCCAAGTACGGGGCCGATAGGATGAAGAAGACGGCGATGGCCGCTGCTGCCCTCGACGTCCCAGTGGTCAACGGTTTCGTCGGCGTGCCGAACTGGGGTGCTTGGTACATCTTTCCGCCAGCGCATGAGAAGATGTATGAGAGCTATTTCGAGCTCTTCGGTCAGAGGTGGGGCGAGATCCTTGACGTCTTTGAGGAGCAGGGCGTGAAGTTCGCGCTCGAGGTTCATCCTCAGGAGGTGGCCTACAACGTCGAGACGGCCGAGATGGCACTGAAGGCGTTGAACAGAAGAAAGGAGTTCGGCTTCAACTTCGATCCTTCGCACTTCATCTGGCAGCTCATAGACCCGGTCGTCTTCATCAAGCGCTTCGGTGACAGGATATACCATGCGCACGCCAAGGATGCCGAGCTTCCGAAGGAGAACCTGCCGACATCAGGGGTGATTCCGACAGGCGCGTGGATGAGACGCGACAGAGGTTTCAGGTTCAGGGTCGTCGGATGGGGCCAGGTCGAGTGGAAGCGCGTGATGACGGCCTTGCTGGAAGTCGGGTATGACTACGTCCTATCCTATGAGCACGAGGATCCTGTGATGAGCAGAGAGGACGGTTGCGAGAAGGCGATAGCTTTCCTCAGACCTCTGGTCATAAAGGCTCCACTGGAGAAAGTCTGGTGGTAGACGGCGAAGCGCCCTTCGTCTCTGAAGCAAGAGCGTCGTGCCAGACATACTCTTAATAAGGGCCGCATTGAACCCTCGTCGCCACCGGAGGTTCACGTTCGGGGTTCCGCTTCGGAAGTGCGCTTTCGCGTGACGACGAAAAGAAAGGAGGTGAGAACAGTATGAGTAGTGAAAGAGAAGGGTTCGGCAGGCCCAGAACGATGTACAAGATAACGTGTTCAGACTGCGGAAAGGAGGCAGAGGTTCCGTTCAAGCCTACGGAGGGCAGGCCGGTATACTGTCAGGAATGCTTCAGGAAGCATAGAAGATTCTAGATAGCTTCCGAGCCGGATGAGTAGTTTTTCTTTCCCCGTTTTTCTTTTTTCAAGCTCATGCCTATGCTAGGGGACCTCTTGCACGAGTCTTGAAGTCTTATCAACTTTGGGCTTGCTCATATCTCAAGATGTCTCGAAGCGAAGGAAAGGTGGGATTCGTTACGATGGGGCAAGCCGCTGAGAAGGTTGGGCCACAACGGGACATAGGTATCGGAATGCTGGGCTACGCCTTCATGGGCAAGGCTCACACAAACGCGTACCTCAGAATGCCCGTTTTCTTCTATCCACCACCAGCTAGGCCACGCCTCGTTGCGATCTGTGGCAGAAACAAACAAGCGGTCGAGGACGCTGCTAGGAGGTACGGATATGCGAAAGCTGTCACTGACTGGAGGACCCTAGTAAAGGACCCCGAGGTTGATTTGGTCGACAACGGCCTTCCGAACAGCATGCACAAAGGTCCGTGCATAGAGGCCGTCGAGAACGGCAAGCACGTTCTTTGCGAGAAGCCCCTCGCCCTGAATCACAACGAAGCCAAAGAGATGCTCGAAGCTGCTGAGAAAGCAGGCGTGAAGCATATGACCGCGTTCAACTATAGGTTCGTCCCGGCAATACAGCTCGCCAGAGAGATCATATCGCGAGGGGAGATAGGGAAGGTACTCCAGTTCAGGGCGGTCTACCTTCAGGAGTGGATCATGGATCCGAGCTTTCCGTTGGTCTGGAGACTGAGGAAGGATGTCGCAGGAGCGGGCGTCCTGGGCGACTTGGGCGCTCACATACTGGACCTAGCTAGGTTCTTGGTGGGGGAGATCTCTCAGGTTTGCGGAATGACCAAGACGTTCATAGGCGAGAGGCCCCTTCCAGAAGATCCGAGCAAGAGGGGCAAGGTGGACGTTGACGATGCATTCGTCTCGATGCTCAAGTTCTCCAACGGCGCCATCGGAAGCGTCGAAGCGTCAAGGTTCTGCGCAGGTAGGAAGAACTACGAGAGGCTGGAGATACATGGCACTGAGGGCACGATCAATTTCAACCTTGAGAGGTTGAACGAGCTCGAGATCTACAAGGCATCGGATCCGGTTGACGAGAAAGGGTTCAGGACCGTCCTCGTCTCGGAGAGCGTGCACCCTTACTGCAGCAAGTGGTGGCCTCACGGGCACATCATAGGTTGGGAACACGCGATGGTTCACGAGGTCTATCATTTCATCAAGTGCATTGTGGACGATGAGAGCGTGTCTCCGCTGGGCGCGACCTTCCGCGACGGTGCCAGAAACAACCAGATAATGGACGCCATACTGAGCTCGTCCGAGCAGGGCCGTTGGATCGCTGTATAGCGGACCCGATCCGAGGTGGAATGCCTTGCGGGTACTGACTGCGGGTTTCCTAGTCGCAGACGTAATCGCTGCGGATCTGCCCAAGGTGTCAGACCCTGGGGAACTTACGTTTGCGCCAAGGGGCATCCGGCTGACGCTCGGCGGACATCCGGCAAACGTCTCAATCGACCTGCTGCAGCTTGGGCTCAGACGAGGGGACGTTGGGCTCGTGGGTGCTGTCGGCAGGGACATGTTCGGCGAGTTCGTTCGGAGAACTCTCACTCAAAAGGGAGTAATCGCGCATCTGAAAGAGGTTCCCAAAGCTGGCACCACATCGGACATGATACTGGTTGCGAAAGGAGAGGACAGAAGGTACCATGTCGACTTGGGGGCGAGCTGGCATTTCGACCCGAAAGAATTGCTCAAGGTTTTGCGAAGAGAAAGGCCTGACCTGCTCTACGTGGCGACCGGAATCTGCGGGATGCTTGACGATAGGCTGGATCACGTCTTGGCTGACGGCAAGCGGCTCGGATGCACCACGTTCGTTGACCTGGTTTCCCCGTACGGCAAGGGATGGGACTTCATCCACAAGGCCTTGCGTCATACCGACGTGCTTCACTGCAACGACTTCGAGGCGAAGAGTATCACAGGCGTCGAGAATCTGTCAGGTGCTTTGAACGGCCTCGTTCGGATGGGGGTCGATCACGTGTTCGTGACGCTTGGGAAGGGAGGGGCAACGCTGCTCGATTCGCACGGAACCCTCATAGAGCAACCGTCGTTCGACGTGAAAGTTGTTGATCCTACCGGAGCAGGAGATGCCTTTTGCGCTGGCCTCATCTATCAGTTGCTCAAGGGGAATCTTCTTGTGAGGTTGCCAAGGGGGCTTGACGTCAAGACGCTCAGAAGACTGCTGATGGTCGCACAGGCCACGGGCGCAATATGCACAACTGATGTGGGTACGACCACCGCGGTAACAAGAAAGAACCTAGACAGGCTCGTGAAGGATCAAGGCGGAAGGATCGAAGCAGCAACGGTAGTTCGAGGGAGCAGAGGAGGTTAGGCTTTTCTCGGAGATGTTGGCGGGGTGAGCAGGATGGCTTGTCTTCTCGGCCTTGACCTCGGCACGACGGGAGCCAAGGCGATTCTGATCGATGAGGACGGGAAGGTGATCTCTAAGGCGCTCGTTGAGTACCCTCTCATAGTGCCGAAGCCAGGATGGTCTGAACAGGATGCCGCCAGTTGGTGGAAGGCAAGCGCGGAAGCCATCAAGAAGACGATGGACTCCGCGAACGTCGAAGCTGGATCCGTGGCAGGGGTAGGCCTGACTGGTCAGATGCACGGTTTGGTGCCCCTGGATGGCGCGGGGAACGTGTTGAGGAATCCCATCCTTTGGAATGACCAGAGGACTGCGGATCAATGCGAATGGATAACGGCCAGGTTGGGTGGCGAGGGAGACGCGATACGACTGACAAGCAACCCGATTCTCCCGGGCTTCACAGCACCGAAGCTGATCTGGATTAGGCAGAACGAGCCGCGGATCTTTTCAAAGATCAGAAAGATACTGTTGCCGAAGGACTACATCAGATTCAAGCTGACCGGAGCCTACGCTACGGAGGTATCAGACGCGTCGGGGACTTCTCTGTTTGACGTGCGAAGGAGGAGGTGGTCGGACGAGGTCTTAGAGAAACTGGACATCCCTCGTGACTTGCTGCCAGACGCGCACGAGTCCACAGTCGTGTCCGGGGAGATCAGCAGGGAGGTTGCTGGTCTGACTGGTCTGAAGGCCGGAACTCCCGTCGTCGGAGGAGGAGGGGACCAATCCGCTGGAGCAGTCGGCAACGGAATAGTCAAGCCCGGAGTCATATCCGCCACAATAGGTACATCCGGCGTGGTGTTTGCGCACACCGACGATGTCAAGGTTGACCCTGAGGGCAGGCTCCACACCTTCTGTCATGCGGTTCCGGGCAAGTGGCATGTGATGGGCGTTATGCTCTCTGCTGGAGGCTCAATGAGATGGTTCAGGGACAAGCTCGGATCTCCTGAGACTGAGATGGCCAAGGCTCATGGGATGGACCCGTATGACCTGCTCACTGAAGCAGCATCAAAGGTGCCGTGCGGCTCCGAAGGTCTCCTGTTCCTACCTTACCTGACCGGGGAGAGGACGCCGCACAAGGACCCCAATGCAAGGGGTGTATTTTTCGGACTGAGCCTCAGAACCGACAAGGCCCACATGGTCAGGGCAGTCATGGAAGGCGTTGCTTTCGGGATGAGGGACTCACTCGAGATCATGAAGGGCATGGGCCTGTCCATAACTCAGGTCAGAGCGTCCGGAGGAGGGGCCAGGAGCGAGCTGTGGCAACAGATCCAAGCGGACATCTACGGAGTCGAGCTTTACAGAATGGAGGCGGAAGAGGGACCGGCCTTCGGCGCAGCCCTAATTGCTGGAGTTGGCGCAGGGGTCTATCCTAGCATCCAAGAGGCCTGCGACAGGACGGTCAAGACGACTGGCCTAGTCAAGCCCAACACAGAGAACGTCGCAACTTACGACAAGTACTATTCGCTCTATCGGGAGCTATATCGCTCGGTGAAGCCGAGGTTCAAGGATCTGGTGAAGCTCGCGTGAGCAGACCGGTCAAGATAGCTGCTTCGGTCCTGTCCGCAGACTTCATGAGACTAGGTGACGAGATAGGGAGAGCTCAGTCTGGAGGGGCTGACATCATCCATGTCGACGTGATGGATGGACGTTTCGTTCCCAACATGACTGTGGGTCCCATGGTGGTGAGAGCCATGACGGAGGTCACGAGGCTTCCGGTCGATGTGCATCTGATGGTCGAGGATCATGGCTGGTTCGTGAAGGAGCTCGCAGGATCCGGTGTCGACATGATGTCAGTTCACGCGGAGGTACCTCGCAACCTTCGTGAGTCGCTTCGTGGAATCAAGAGTTCAGGGGCCAAGGCGGGAGTCGCTTTGAACCCCGGAACGCCAATTGACGTGGTCAACCCCCTGCTTGGTGATGTCGACTACCTGCTTATGATGACAGTCAACCCAGGCTTTGGAGGTCAGCAGTTCCTAGTCGACCTGTTGCCCAAGATCGAGGCTGCCAGAAGGAAGATTGATGAAAAAGGCGTCGACATCGACTTGGAGGTTGACGGCGGAATCAACCCCGAAACGGCGTCGATGGTCGTTCAAGCTGGCGCCAGCATCATCGTGGCAGGAGCCGCAATATACGAGTCCCCCGATGTCTCCAAGGCGATAGCCAGACTGCGAGCAGCAGCCTCAGTTCGTGACCCGTGAGGAGTGGAAGCCTCAAGGGCGGCAACTACCTGTCTATTAACCCTCCGTCACTGGGCGAGGTTCTTCCTGAACCACTCAAGCGCTTCTCTTTCCATATCCGGCGTGTACTCGTGCCCGATCCCTTGGTAGACCTTCATCCTCAGCCTGTCTGGAGCGGCTTGGTAATGGGGCTTCAGAGCCTCGTACAATGAGCTTGCGCACTCAAGGGGTATGAGATCGTCGCGTTCGCCGTTTAGCAACAACACGGGTATAGATCTAAAGAGCTGAACGTTATTGATCGGGTCGTACCTCCTGATGAGTTCTCCTGCTGACTGGGCAAACTGCTCCACCAGTTTCGTTTCCAGCCCTACCTTGTAGAGGGCAGATTTCCTTATCAGAATCTGGAAATTCCCTCCCCCTATCACTGAGACTATTGCCTTCAACCTTTCCTCCGTCGTCGCCGCCAATAGGGTTATGATCGCTCCCATGGAAACGCCCATCATACCCACTCGTTCGAGGTCGACGTCTAGGTTCTTCGCTACGTGGTCGATTACCTTTCCAACGTCCTCTGCTGTTCCTGCTAGGATATGAAAGAACCGGGTAGGATCTTGGCTAAGGCTAGCGATGATATCGGGATCCCTTCTCTCCCCGTGTTTCACAGCGTCGATGGAGACAGCGACGAACCCCGCGTCTGCCAACATCAGACAGGTCTTGAGCATGCTTTCCTTGTTGCCGGTGAAACCGTGCTGGCAGATGACGAGGGGTTTTCTCGTGCCGTCCTTGTGGAAAATCAGAGTCGGTATTCTGTCTTTATCGACGTAAGTCCTCTCCAATGTACACGTGTACCTGAACGGGTACATCTGCTTCGGCGCCTGATTTCGACATGACGTTAAAAGGGTTTCAATCCTGATCTGACGAAATCTTTCTCTTCCCTCAACGCTTCTGACCGAGCGTTCTCGGGCCTGGACCAACTGTCTGTCAGGACAGTCGACCTCGGGTTCAGGGCCCGGCTGTTCTTGCCTGAGGTGTTGCCAAAGGTCGAGGGTAGGGCTAGAGATCGTGTTCTAGCACGTGCCCCTTACCGATTCCCTTACCTTGGCTCCCTCTCTCGCTAGCTTCCTCAACGCTCTCCTGGCTCCTCGGACTTCCGCCCTGAACTCCTTGTCCGTTAGGCGATCATCGCTCCATTGCCTCTTCAGTTCGGAGAGCTTCCTTATGAGTGAAATGCGCTCGCGGTAGTTGCCTCCGATCTTGCGCAGGCTCTCATAGCTGTCTTCTCGCGTATGCCTCTGTCGCGCGGCTCGCAGGAGGGAGATGCCCTCAAAGCTGCCTGACATGCCCATGTGTTCTGCAACAGTGGGCGCAATGTCCACAGTCTCCGCGAACGGTAGACGTATGTCCCTAGGCGCGTCCCCATAGAACACTAGAGGGACCCCCATTTCCTCATCTTCAAGCCCGCCGTGATAGCCTCGCGGGACGATGGGAGCCTTCTCCAGGCAGTAGTAGCCCTTCTTAAGAGACACTACGACCTCCGTAGAGATCCCAGTCTTTGTGTTAAGTGCCATCAATTCTTCCCTCTCAAGTACAACGTCAACGCCACGGGCTCCGGCCATCGCCCTGACGACGGCTTCGAGCTGCGTATTGTTCCTAGGAAATATCTCTGCGAATCTGCCCCACAGCGCGACTGGCATCTCTCGGTCAACCTGACACACGGCGTGCCTGATCTCTTCAGCGACGTTGCTTTCGACGGAGACGGCCCCGTGGTCACTCGTCAGAACGGACAGCATTCTCTTGTGACTTTCTTGAGTTTGGAGGGAGCTGATCAACTCACTCAATGCATCATCCACCTTCTTGATGATCCTGTCCACTTCGCGGCTCTGAGGGCCGAAGATGTGCCCCGTATCGTCAACCGCGAAGAAGACCACAAAGGCAACATCGGGCCGCTTGGTCTCTATCGCGGCCTTGGCGAACCTCACGACTTCCTCGACCCTATGCGAAGGAACATGGATGTAGATGTCGGCACCCCTGGTGAACAACGTGAACTCCTCAATTGAGACGGTCCTGCGTCCCTGATCCTTGGATAGCTCAGCCAAGGATCTGCCGTTGTAGCTACTCATCCAAGCATCTCTGAACAGGTTGCATCTTCTGTCGAACAACTGGTTGCTGAAGATCCCATGGCTTCTTGGATACAGCCCAGTTACCAACGTAGTATGGGATGTGTGGGTCATGCTCGGATAGACTGTTCTGCAATCATCCACCCGGACGCCCTCCCTCACCATCCTACTGATAGTTCTGGTTTTGGTTCTAGTAAGGTAGTCGATTCGACATCCATCAAGGACGAAAACTGCAGCTCTCGCTCTCAAGACAGCGGGTCAGGATGGCGTGAGTATTTCTGCGTTTGGCGCACACGTAGAGAGATGGTCAGGTGCCCCTATAGACAGGCCCGGCCCTCGTCTCGAATGCCCTCTTCGTCAGCTGTCGCTGCTCTTCGCTCATGCCTCCCAGATGGAAGAATACGATTCCGTCCGAGCCAAGTTTCCTCGCGAGACCTATTTGGCTTACCAATTCAGCTGGCGTCGTGAAGGCGGTATCCCAGTGAGCTCCGATTCCAGTATAAACCGGCGTTGAGCATTCATGACCGATCGCAACAGCTTCCTTGACCCTTCCCTCGAAGTTGCCCGCATCCTTTGTGTAGATCATTGGTGCCAAGAATTCGAGATATCCTAACCTGCACCACTCCTTCCAATCAGCTGACATCACCAGCGAGTGTCCCTCGTATGGTGACCTGGCTGCTGCGGAGATCGCGATCTTGGGATTCGCTCTCTTCGCTACGCGCCTGACCTCCCCGAGCATGTTGCTCAGTTGTCTCCTGAGCCACGACTTCCTCTCGACGATGTCCACTGGGGCGTTCTGCTTGCAGTAACTGCAGAAGCACACCTCGGTCTCCACCTTCCAGGTGTGGTACACGAAACAATCCTCGAGCGACAAGCCCTGGACCTCGAATTCATCCAGTATCTCAGTCTCCTTCTCCAAGTTCCGAGTCACCACCTCGGGGCTGGCAGGGCATCCCAGCCTCGCGTCAAGGTTACCATCCTCATGAACCTGCATCAGCGACTCATCATCGTCAATGCTCCCGCTGTCTAGGAAGAAGATCCACGGATGCACCTCAAGACCCAGGTCGCTCGCCTTCCTTGTCATGGGCCTCATGCACGCGTCCCAGTATCTCCTGTTCCTGGTGGGGCCTGACAGCCAAGGTACCTGCGGCAAGATCAGGTTCAGTCCCAACTCGTGACACGAGGTCGCGACCCCCTCCCCTCCCAGCTGTTCGACCGTCACTCTCCTGACCCAGATCGCCCTGCCCTCGGCGCCTTGGCTCACGGCACTGCGAGGTTCCGCGTTCATATTGGGACGAGCCTGCGGGCTCACTTCTTCTCCTTTCTCAGAGGGTCCGTTTCAATGTATTTCGCTATGAGGAAGATACAGGGGATCAGAAGGACTGAGGACACCGGACCCCACAGAAGCATTCCCATCGAGTAGGTCTGACCTTGAACCATGGGCAGGTCCCTTATGAAGCCAGCAATCAGACGCGCCAGAGACTGAAGCACATTGAGGGGGATGGAGATCAGGCCGCCATAGCTCCCTGCCCTAGCCTCGCCGCGGGAGACCTCGTCCTCGTGAGCTATGTCCGCTGTGACTGGATTCGGCAGGAGGTACCAACCGGAAATACCGATACCGATCAACGAGATGAGCAGAACTCCTTGGTAGATGAGGGGGATGAAGCCCAGGAGGGGTTGACCTACAACAATTGTCAGAGACAAGGTAGCCGTCAAGATCAACAGAGACACGACCATGGGCTTCTTCTTGCCAGTTCGATGTGATATCATCGTCCAAATAGGAAAGAGTATGAAAGGCACCAGCAGCATGAGGCTTCCCACCATCATGAACTGGATCTCGCTCAACATGAGGACTTGCTGCATGTAGCTCATGATCAAGCTTGCGAGGATCGCAGTTGGCATTGATATCAGGCCTTGGAGGGCGAGCCAGTATCGATAGTTCTTGTTCCCCAAGGCCATATCTATCTCCCTTCGAACGTTCGGCCTCGGGATGATTCTCTCGGTTTCCCTTATGGTGACGACGGCAGGGAGATACAGAAGTACCTCAAGGCCACCGAGTCCTAGGAGGACCCACAAAACTAGGGATGAACCACCTGCCAGAAACATCGCCGGAAGGGCGAAACCGAGGAGTGTGCCGACCACCTGCGCCAACATGCTGAAGGTATTCTGATATGCTGAAACGACCACCCGTTCTTCGGGGTCGGCGATCTCCGCGAGCCATGCCATGTAGGGGGTGCTTAGAAGTCCGTAGCTCATATTTGCAAGGCCGAGGAAGAAGGTACCGTAGAGGAACAAGAGAGTCTGATCCCCTACAGGAATGAAGTAGTCAGGCAGGAAGAGCAAGGCGGTCGACAAGCCCAACAGGATGCTTCCGGCAAACACGTATGGTTTTCGCCTCCCCCATCTTTGAGACTTCGTCACATCGCTGAGGTAGCCGAAGTACCATCCGAAGAACGCTATCACCAGCTTTCCGATAGCGAACGCTATTCCAGTAAGCGTTCCCCCTAGTCCAAAGTAGTCCGCATATAGGAAGAACGTCGCAAGATCAACGAGCGAAAGTAAGACGGATGAGCCAAACCTGCCCATCGCGTAGATCAATTTCCCGGTCCTCGTGAGCATGCCGCTTCACTTACCTCGCGCCTACCACCCAAGCGAAAGCATATCAGCTTATCTGTTAGGGGCAGGCCCTCGTCCAGCGATCGCTGAGCCAACCGATAGATACACATAACAACATGCCCGAACGTGACCCAGCTGAAGGTCATTGCCATTTCAGGAAGCTTGAGAGAGGGGTTCTACAACCGAAAGCTCTTGCAGATCGCCAAGGACTTGGCTGCTGAATTCGGCGCACTCGTCCAGGAGGTCGATCTCAGGCAATTCCCGCTACCGATCTACGATGGCGATATTGAAGCTGCAGGTCTTCCAGATCCAGTTGTGCGGTTGAAGGTGATCGTCGAGCAGGCAGAAGTTCTACTGATCGCTTCGCCCGAGTACAACTCCTCAGTATCCGGTGCACTGAAGAACGCGGTCGACTGGCTTTCAAGGGGAGCCAATTCCCTAGATGGCAAGGTGGCTGCGATCTTCGGAGCTTCGACCGGCGTCCTAGGTACCGCTCGCGGACAGATGCACCTGCGCGACATCCTGACTTCTGTGAACGTCATGGTCACGCCCCAGCCCGGGGTCTTCATCAGGTCAGCAGGAGAGGCATTCGACGCGGAAGAGAAGCTCAAGGACGAGATGTCCTATCGAGTACTGAGGGATCTGATATGAAGGACGCTTGAGTTGGCGAAGAAGCTGAGAGCATAGAAGATTATCCTCTTCATCAACTGACTTGTAGCCTCAATGTCATCTGGGCATTGCCCGGATAGTCCCAAAGAGGCGGAGTTATTGTTAAGAACTCAACCTACTATGATATCAGGCGCCATGATCAGAGACCTCAGGAATCAGTCCCTGATGAGAAACAGGGAAAAGATCATTGAGCAGCTTTCAACGTTCGACCTGAAGCCGAAGTTCTCAGCCGGAGTCTGGTACTTCTTCCCCGGAGGAGGGAGGTTCCATGAGAGGTACGTCGACCAGGGATCGATAGAGGATGTTCTGAACAAGGTGCGCGCCATGAAGGAAAACGGCACGGTTGACTCAAGCTTCAAGCTTGAGGCTCATCTGCCAAACGAGGTCAACCAGGAAAACCTAGGTCTCTTCAAGGAGCTTGAGAGGGATACTGGCATCGGACTGATAACGGTGATTCCGAACTTGTTCTACGATAAGAGGTTCGAATTCGGGTCGCTCTCAAACCCAGTCAAAGACGTGCGCTCATTCGCCATCGCCAGAACAATAGAGACGCTCAAGCTCGCCAAGGAACTTGACGTGCCATTTGTCGTGATCTGGCCTGGCATCGACGGGTATGAGAACCCATTCGGAGTGGATTTCTACGGCATGTGGGACAGGTTCGAAACCGGCTTGGCCCAAGCCATGAATGAGGTGCCAGAGGTCAGGATAGCAATTGAGCCGAAGCCTTACGAGCCGCGAGGGAACAACATCTACAGGAACACCGCTAACGGGCTTCTCGTGGCGAAGAGGGTCGAGGCTTTGCTCTGGCGCAATGAGAATAGAAGACTCTTGGAGCAGGGTCACGCAATGGTTTGCCTCAACCCAGAGGTAGGCCATGTCTTGATGGGCCATGAGGAACTAGCTTACGCGTTCGCTTCGGTGATGAGGGAGGGCAGGCTCGCTCACACGCACTGGAACAGTCAACCTCTCGGCAACTACGATCAGGACCTGAACATCGGAGTCTTGGGACTTGACCAGTTGTACGCTGCCCTCTTCGCCATGAAGATGTACGGTTACTCAGAATACACGGGGATAGATATCAATCCCGAAAGGATGTCTGTCGAAAGGGCGCTGGGCCTGTGCATCAACGCCATGAGGGTGGCGTGCGACAGGATCAATCAAATAGATGAGGGCGACTGGACTCTTGTTGTTGACGCCATGCTTGAACCCGATAGATACAGAGGGACGGTTGAAGACGTGTTGACTAGGTCCTTCGCAACCAAGGACAGTCGCTTCGTGCCTTTGTGAATGCCCGGCACCCTCCTAGGTAGGAGTATCCTTAAATAGGATTTCCCCCGGGTAGGATCGATGACAGACGTTGTCGTGACGAGACGAGGGCAAACCACGATACCAATAGAGATCAGGCGCAAGTACGGCATACGTGAAGGAACTAGGCTTGAGTTCATAGACGCGGGGGGCAAAATAGTGGTGAGAAAGAAGACCTCCACGGCGGATCTTATCGGCTCCGGGAAACTAGAGGTTAAGAAGGCTTACGGCCTGATCGATAGGATGAGAGAAGAGGATGACCGCTAGAAGGGCGGTCTACGACACCAAGTTCTTCGCAGCCTTGTATTACTCAAAGGATGCGAGCGAACAGTCAAGAGTCAGACATGAGCTGTCAAGAACCCATGCCAAGGTTATCTCGGCAGTCACCCTGTACGAAGTATACAAGCTGTCAGTTCAGTCTGAGGGCAGAGAAGTTGCAGAGCATAGGGTGAGCCTTCTAGAGAAAGACTTCAAGATAGCGGTGGTTGACGCTAAGGTCGCAAGGGAAGCCGCAGCAATCTGGCACAAGCACCGCGTGCCCATGGCCGACGCAATCATAGCAGCAACATGCAGAACTCCCAATGGCGACTGCGTCACGAACGATCCGCACCTGGTATCAATGAGTGAGATCAGATGCCGTTGGATCTAGGGGCCCTGGCTGCCTCAACACGTTGCAGGGCGCACGCGGGTCCTGCTTGGTAGGAAGAAGCTACGCACACCTCACTCTATGAAGCTCCTGAGGTGCTCGATGTCTTTCTTGAGGACGCTCTTGCCCTCATCATGCCGAAACCCGGCAAGTGACTCGTCTTCAACTGTCAAGTCCCTCTTGTATCCAGCCTTTCTCAGGATTGCCACGACCATACCAAGATCCACCTCGCCTTGATAGATGGGTGTCATCTCTATCTCCCCGATCTTTCGCTTGCTCTCCTTCGCGCCTACCGGAGCCCTGCCGTTCTTCATGTGAGTGTGTTTCACCTTGGGCGCGAACTCGTCAACTATTTGCAGCACTTCTGAGGCAGGATATCCGAACCAGTAGAGGTTCCCCGGATCCAAGGTCAATCCGAGCCTGTCGGACCCGACCTTGTCAAACAGCGTGTTGAGGAACTCAGGCCTGTTCGCGATCGATCCGTGGTTCTCCGCGGCGAGGTCCACGCCCTCAACCTTCCTCAGAACTTCTGCGATGGGCTTGGCGGCCAACTCTGCCTGCTGCCGAGGAGAGAGCTCAGGCCTCTCCCCGATGGCCGGATCGATCCTAGCGACCTTTACGCCGATGGCCTTTCCGGCGGTGCATGCCTCCACGACATATCTGACCTCATCCTCAATCGAACTCGAGCCGAAATCGTTCCTAAGGAGAAGAGCGCAAATCGATATCCCGTTCTCTTCAAGCGTTCTACGAAGCGCCCCGACATCCCCCAAGTCCGCCAAGCTGAGCTTTCTGGTCTCGCCTCCTATCCTGAAATGCAATTTCATGTCTTTCGGCACTTGGAGTTCGAAGCTTGAGATGGTCATCTCCCTGAGTCCTTCTGCTATCACGTCAAAGCCCACTTCGACGAGGTGATGGTCTCTGCAAGCGACGTACAATGACGTTGCTCACCTGGCCCACCACTCCCGAGGCGCTCGCCATTTAAGGCTTGGCGGAATGCAGACACCTCAAGGGATGTGTCGAGCCGCTCTCATATGTTCATCCTGCATTTCATGAATTGCTCCGGGGTGTTGGCCTTCCTCAGGAACTTGAGGTACAGAGCATGAAGCTCCTTCGCTACGTCAGTGTTCAGGTCAAAGACGTTCGCGCTCTGCGCAGGATCCTTTGAAAGGTGGTAAAGCTCTGGGCCGCTTGGGCCCGACGGCAATTCCTCGGTCCTGGGAACGCTATCGACAACTGAAGTGGTTGGATGTCCCTCCTCAGTCGATATCTGACCGGCATAGATGAGGGCCCATTCGTCCACTGTGATCGTGCTCGGCCGCCAAGCCTTAGACCCGTGAATGATGGACCACGAAGAAATGGCTCCTTCCCTTAGGGATCTAGTTCGTCCTTCGACGAGCTGAACGAGCGAGGTGCCCTGGATGGTGTTCGGAGCCTCCATGCCTGCAAGGTCCAGCATCGTTGGCATCAGGTCTGCCGGTTGCACGAATTCATTGACCCTGCGCCCCCCTCCCTCTCCGCCCGGCAGCCTCACAACCAACGGAATTCTGACGAGTTCCTCGTACAGAGGCACTGCCCGACTCGTGCTACCCCTTACTATGGACTTTCCTATGAGGCCGTGCTCACCGAAGTAGAATCCGTGGTCAGAGGTAAAGATGACGGTCGCCTCGTCCAGAACCCCCAGCTCATCAGCCCTGTCGAGCAACACACCTACCCACTTGTCCACCAAGGTCACTTCAGCGGCGTAGAGCGCTCTGATGTGCTTCAATTCAGGCCGGCTCAAATAACCGCAAGGTCCGTATGCTGGGTAGAAGACCTCTTCCCCGTCGTAAACCGGGTCGTACATGTCAACGTATTCCCTAGGAGCGTCCCAAGGCTCATGAGGGTCGAAGGTATCAACGTAGAGGAGGAATTTCTCCTGATCGCGGTTCCGTTCAAGCCAATTCGCCGCTTCTCTCATCGTCCTGGAGACAAAGCAGTCACCCTCGCCCCGACGGTCTGACACGTTCCGCAAGTATTGCTTCACTGTACCTTCCGGACTGCGCAACTTGGATGGGTCACATGGAAGTTTGATGTCCTTGGGGGTCGTCGAATACCTGTCGTTCTCTTGTCCTCTTATCCACCGCCACGCGGCGAACCCCCTGTCAAAACGGTATCCGTCCCTCAGTATGTGCGGAGTGTCCACAACCATCATCGAGACATAGCCGGCTTCCCCAAGAACCTGTGCAAGGACGATCTCGTCCTCTGAGAGAGGCGACCAATCTCTGTAGGTGAACGTGAACTTTCCAGTAAGAAGATCGGATCTGTGGGGGACGGTCGGGAACGATCCGCAGTACGCTCTGTCGAAGACGATCGATTCGCGGGCGAGCTTGTCAATGTTGGGTGTGCTTATCCACCCATTGCCGTAGCAGCCCAGGTGATCCCTCCTGAGGGTATCGGACACTACTATGATGAAATTCATGATGGCCGATTATGCCTTTTTCTATATAAGTGTCCGGCGCGGTACCGTCGGCTACCAGTCTGGCATCGAGGTCTCGCGTGACCTCAGAACACATTTAACTTCGTCGCGGAAGTGATCACAAGAAGTAACATGGCGGTCCACATAGGGATCGTCGGCGCAGGCTTCATGGGCAAAACCCACTCTAGGGCATACGGCCTCATCCCAAGCTCCGAGGTTGTCGCTGTAGCAGATGTGGAGCCAGGCAGAGCCCAGAGCTTGGCGAGCGAACTGAGTTGCCGCGCATACTCTTCGCTTGAGGGCCTACTCAGGGATCCCGAGGTGGACGTAGTCGACCTCACCTTGCCAACCTACCTGCACGCATGGGCAGCTGTACGCGCGGCGGAAAGCGGAAAGCACGTGATATGCGAGAAGCCCATGGCTCTGACCCTCGCGCAGGCGGACAAGATGATCAGGGCTGTCAAGAAGAACGGCGTCGAGCTCATGGTGGCGCACGTGATCAGGTTCTGGCCTGAGTGGGACTTCCTAGCCAGAAAGGTGAGGAACAAGGAGTTCGGCAAGGTCAGAGCGATTCGTTGCCTAAGGCTGTCCGGCGCGCCGATGTGGGGCTGGAAGGGATGGACCCTCGACCCCAGGAAGAGCGGGGGCGCGACCATAGACCTACACGTACACGACACGGACTTCATATCGTATCTCTTGGGAAGGCCCAGAGCAGTGACGTCCGCAGGCAACATAGATCACATTCATACAATCTACGACTATGGCAAGAACGTCGGTGCCTCGGCCGAAGGTGGCTGGTTTCACCTCAGTGGCTACCCTTTTGTGATGTCGTACGAGTGCACCCTCGATCGTGGCACCTTCAAGTACGCCTCGGATCGAACGCCCACGCTAACGATATTCACTCATGGGAGCGAACCGTACAGCCCAGACCTCATGGCGACCAAGGTGAATTCAGGGGTCAACGCGGGCAATATCTCTGAGTTGGGTGGCTATTACGAGGAGCTCAACTACTTCGTGGGGCAAATTGCTGAAGGAAAGAGGCCGGAGAGGATCAAGCCCGAGGAAGCTAGACAATCCTTGGAGATATGTCTGGCCGAGATCAGAAGTCTGAAGACTGGACGAAGGGTGGCCCTCTGAGGATTCTGCGACGGGGATCCATGCGCCTGCTGATAGCCCGAAAAGTCTTATTTCACCCAAGCGAGCCGTCGGAACGTGCGGCGTCCATCATGGAGAAAGATAGGCAGGGACGTCTACTGGCTGAGCGTCCCCGACACTGAGAGCGCGCTCTTCGAGAACATCTGGCCCATTCCTAAGGGCGTCAACTACAACGCCTACTTGGTGGGTGATGGGAGCGAGTACCTGCTCATCGACTCCTCAAAGAATGTCCTGCACGCAGAGGAATTCCTTGGCCTCATCGCGGAAGTCATCAACCCGAGCAGGATCAAGGCGGTAGCGGTGCTACACACCGAGCCAGACCACAGTGGACTTGTGGAAGATGTATCACGTTTGATCGGCAAGCCAACGGTTTTCTCGACATCGAGGGCCTCTGCCTTCATGAAGAGCCTCTACGGGCTCAACACCAAGGTGGTGAAGGACGGCGAGACCATCAAGGTCGGAAACAGGAATCTGAAGGTCATCGAACTGTCTTGGGTTCACTGGCCCGACACGATGTTCCTACACTTGGAGGATGAAGGATTGCTTTTCAGCTCTGACGCGTTCGGGTCATTCGGGGCACTCGAGAGGCCCGTTCTTGATGACGAACTGGACTTCGGCGCCTACATGGACCTCGCGAAGGAGTATTTCGCAACCGTGGTCTTGTCCTACAGAAGGATGGTCGTTCAAGACCTGGAGAAGGTGAACAGGCTCGGGCTCAACATCAAGATGATCGCCCCTGCGCATGGCGCTGTGTTGAAGAGCAGGATTCATGAGTTCACGCGAGTTCTGGCCTCATGGTGCATCCTGCAGAAAAGGAACAAGGTCACGGTCGTCTATGGTTCGATGTACGGTTTCACAGGAGTGCTAGCTGGGTTCGCCGCTGAATGTCTGAGCGAGAGGGCCAAGGAGGTTGCACTGCGCGATGTGGTAAAGGATAGAATCGGGCTGATTTTGAGCGACATGCTCGACTCAGCAGGGGTAGTATTCTTGACTCCAACATACGAGACCAACGTATTTCCGGCGGTCAGCAACTTGGTCAACGTGGCGAGGATCAAGAAGCTCGGCGAAGGGAAACTTGCCGCGGGCATTGTGACGAAGCTATGGGGCGGCACGGCTGCAACGCAGTTGATGTCGTCCTTGAAGGAAGCTGGCTATGATGTCCCCAGTCCAGTCGTCGAGTGCACAAACTACCCTGACGACAAGGAGCGAGAAAGCCTCAGAGGATACCTCTTGGACTTCGCGGGCAAGGCAACCAGCGGTCTGTGATCACTAAGGCTCATCTTTGGCTTCGCACCCATCATGAGCGACGATCAAAACCCTGATCGGCTTGCCTGCATGATCGCTACACACATATTAGGTAGGGTGTTTGGCTCCTGATGAGAGCATGCCGTTCACGCCGTTTCACCTCGGCCCCGCTTTGTTCCTCGGATCGCTGCTATCGAAGTTCCTGAACTTTCCAGCTCTCGCCGTCGCCAGCGTCATCGTGGACCTCGAGCCTCTGTTCGTACTGCTTCTGGGGCTAGACAGTCCCCTTCACGGTTTCTTTCATTCATTTCTGGGCGGCTCGATAGCTGCGATTGCGGTAGCGCTCGCGATGCAAGGTATCAGCGGACCAGTAGCGAAGTGGACGAAGCTGCCCGGCCTTGGGCAGGAGACCTCCCTGAAGAAAACTGCGGTCGCTTCCTTCCTTGGGGTCTATTCTCACGTAGTTCTGGACGCTCTGCTGTACAACGAAATGAGACCCTTCTACCCTCTTGACATGAACCCCTTCTTTCTCCAAAGTAGCTCCGCCGACATGTACGTCTACTCTCTTTGCGTTTTGCTTTTCCTTGCCGGACTTGCGCTGTATTGCATCAGGATGACCTGGCGTGCTGGAAGAAGGGATCACCCAGCTGAGCATCAATAACCAACCCTCGTTTGGGGCAGCAGCTGAGGAGAAGGACGCATTGGTTGAAGCAGATCAGCGGATTCAGCCAGGCAGTAGGATTTCCGTCTTCACGGGCCCTCCCTTAGGCTTCGTCTTGACTTGAATGCGTCGATCCAAGTAGGTCCAGTCATCCATCCAATTGGCCCATGAAATTGTTGTCATCGTAGGGCCTCCTCTTGGGAAAGAAACGACTGAGCAATTTGCTCACTCACCCCATTCCAATCCTCTCTCTTTTCGCAGTTCTCGCACGGCAGCATCCTTGTCATAATTCCCAGAGCTCATTGTATCTCTTCCACATGGTATGGTATGGAGAGCTTCGCTGAAAATAATCACTTTGGCCACAGCTCTAGAAAGATTGCGCCTAATTCGATGTTGAGCGAGCGAAATCCTCTAAAATCAAGGGATACTCATTATCGGCGAAAAATGAAGATCAAGAAGACCGTCTTCGATTTTCAAGCGGAGGTGGGCCTCACCAAGCATGTGGGAGGCCTAAAGGCCACAGAAGAACTGGCTGAGTCATGCCACGTAGACAAAGGTAAGTACGTCTTGGATGTTGGTTGCGGGGTTGGAGCAACCCCTTGCTACATTGCGAAAAAGTATGGCTGCAAAGTGGTAGGCGTGGACATCCTGGAAAAGATGATCGAGAGGTCAAAGGAGAGGGCGAAGGGAGAGGGGGTGGAGGATAAGGTTGAATTCAGAGTAGCAGACGCACAGAACCTCCCCTTCAAGGATGACCTTTTCGATGCAGTTATTGGGGAGTCCATACTCCCATTCCCCAAGGATAAGCAAAGGGCGCTAAACGAGCTTGTGCGGGTGACAAAGCCAGGAGGATGTGTTGGGCTTAACGAGTCAACTTGGCTGAAGACACCGGTTCCAACAGAAATAATGGTCGAGTGGCTGTCTCAGGATTTGAGTTCTAACGCAGAGATTCTGACTTCTGATGGTTGGGTGAGGTTGTTAGAAGGTTCCGGATTGAAAAATGTGGCAGTGAGAGTCTACACAACCAACGCTCGAAGCGAATTCAGCAACGTGATTGATCGGTATGGTCTAAGAGGGCTTTTGGGAACCTGGTACAGAACACTCTCTCTGAACATTGGAAGCCCAGAGTACAGGAGGTTCCTAAAAGAAATAAAGGCAAAGGGGGTGATCCCTAAGAACCTGTTTGAATACTTCGGATATGGACTATACGTTGGCAGGAAATAGGAGAGGCGACGAGCGAGCACTCATCAGACAACATCGCGCTTGTGGACATATCTTGTGTGCTGTTCCAGCTTGCGAGGCTCTTCAGTCAAGACGACCGTCGACGCTTCGGTCGGGCTCTCAAGATTTGCACGCTGGGATTTGACACGAATGGCCTGGCTAGGACGTGAACCTGATGGTCTTGCTCATCCCGCTCAAAGGGCAGCCTGCTATCTTTGTCCTGCTATTTCGAACGGATCCAAGCAACCTGTTGGGAGTCCGCGTGCCTTTTCCAATTGAGAATGGATATTAGCTCAGATGTCGGCGGCCGGCCGATGCGACAACCTGACCAACTGCTTGCTACGATGAGGTTGGAAGAGAAAGTCGGGCAGCTATTCTTGGTGGCCATTCGCGGGACAAGGGTTTCCCTGGAGACGCGAAGGATAGTCAGGGACTTGATGGTTGGCGGGGTCTACACAACCAACTCAAACTTCGTAAGTCCGTGCCAGGCGGCGGAGTTCACCTCTCAGCTCCAGAAGGAGGCAACAGGCACACGCTGCGGGATACCGCTACTCGTGGCAGCAGACCACGAGGGTCACTGGGCGGTGCTGACCCCTTGCGCTTGTCCGGGGCCGGGCAACATGGGACTCGGGGCAAATCGATCGCCGCAGGCTACGCGCAGAATGTATGCGATCTTTGCAGCGGAGCTTCTGTCGGTTGGGATCAACACCAATCTGGCGCCAGTAGCCGACGTGAACTCCAATCCCGCAAACCCCATAATCGGCCTGCGGTCGTTCGGGGAGAACCCCAAGAGAGTCGCCTTGTGTGTGAAGCAGGCGGTCAAGGCCTTAGGAGCTGGGGGGATCATATCCACGGTGAAGCACTTCCCCGGCCACGGGAACACCTCTTCGGATTCCCACTCAGGCCTCCCTAGAGTAGACAGGTCAAGGGAGGACATCGAGCGAGTTGACCTGCTTCCCTTCAGGATCGGGATAGAAGCCGGAGCGGAGATGGTCATGACCTCGCACATAGTGTTCTCAGCCCTTGACCCTAATGTTCCAGCTACATTCTCAGAGCGGATACTGAAGGACTTGCTAAGAAAGTCCATGGGATTCGAAGGCGTGGTGCTCACAGATAGCCTGAACATGGGCGCGATAACAAAGCACAGGGAACCAGCGGATGCGTGCGTCGAGTCGCTGAGGGCGGGCGCTGACGTGATTCTCCTAGCACAGGAACAATATGACGCTCCCATGGAGGATTTCTTGGCGTCGTATGACAGGTTGGTGGAAGCCGTGACAAAGGCTGTGGACTCTGGACTGATTTCGGAAGTGCGTCTCAACGAAAGCGTAGGGAGAATCCTTGACCTCAAGGCAAGGTACAAGCTCTCGGGACTCACTCCTGCCCCCACAAAGGCTCTAAGGATTGTGGGATGCTCATCTCATCGAGAGGTCGAACTTGACGTTTGCAGAGGAGCAATCACCATCGCTAGGAACAATGGCATCTTGCCCCTTGGACTTCAGGACAGGCAAGCCCTTGCGATCGTGAACCCAATTGAGCCTGAGAACTACGGCCTCGTCGGTCGGACCAGGGGGATCGGTCCAAACCTAGGTCATGTCTTCCCATACAGGCTGCTTGTTGAGGAGGTGAGGCGTCGTCACGCGAACGTGCTCGAGTTCTGGGTCAATTGCAACACTCCTAGGTTACAGGACCATCTGAACAAGATTAAGGAGCTGTCAGATGTTGTCATCGTGGTGACTGAAAAGCTCAACCTGCCCGGTTTCGCGTTTCCCGATGAGGGACAGGTAAGAATTGTGAAGCGAACAAAGGAGCTAGGTAAGCCCGTGATAGTGGCGGCACTCCGCGACCCCTACGATCTTGGGGGATTGGGCGAAGTTGATGCATACGTCTGCGCCTTCAGTTGCAGGCAACCTTCCGTCATTGCATTGACCGAGGTTCTCTTCGGAGAAAGGAAGGCAAGGGGCCGACTGCCCGTGTCCGTTCCGTCTCCTCCCACATCCTAAGCCGCCAGTAGAACCGCAATCTGAGGAGTTCAGTGCCCTTGAGGACAGAGCCCGAACTCACTCGTTCGAAACTTCCTCCCAAGAGGGGGTCTAGCCATTCCCCTCATCTAGCGGTGGAAGCGGAGCTTCGGACGCTTTGCCAAGACATATCCAATTGCGAGAGCTACCAAGGCAAGAGATGCGGCTGCATACGGCCAGGCGATCGACCAGATGTCCCTGGGCTTCTTCCCTGAGTACTTGGTGTAGGCTTCCTCAATGGCCCCAAACAGCAGTTTTCTGCCCGACCTGTCCCAGTTCAGCGCACCGAACGTGTTGAACGTATGGAACGAATCATAGTCGAATGCCGTCCACCAGACGACGCCTGAGACCAGCTCGTGGTTCGAGTACAGATTCCATGCTCTGGAGAAGTAATTCGCTTGTTCCCCTTCGCTCGACGCGCCACCGGACCAATACCCGAATTCCGATATCAATATCTGATTGCCGGGCTGCTTGAGCTCGAAAATCTTCATGGCAGAATCGAACATATCCAACGTACCCCCGAACACTCCGAGGTAGACGTTATAGGCGGGAAGGTCCAGCGCGCCCCTTTCCCAAGTATCGTCTAGTACGTTGAAGACCATAGCTTCGGCCATCAGTCTGGAGCTGTCCATCGACCTGACCAACTCTGAGGCCCTCGTCAGATAAGTGATTCTCGATACGTCTCCATCGCACTCGTTGCAAAGACCCCAGATCACGACCGAAGGTCTGTTGAAATCTCTGAATATCATCTCCGCGAGCATCTGGTAGCTGATCCGCCTTTCCTCTTGGATCCTGAAGCCTGCCTCGCCAAACCAGTACACCGGGATCTCCTCCCAGATCATGATGCCCAACCTATCTGCAAGCACGTAGGTCATGTGATGGTTCGGATAGTGAGCAGTCCTCAGGAAGTCAGCCCCAATCTCCTGTATCATAAGAAGGTCTTGGAGAATGAGCTCATCCGTAACCGTTCTGCCTACGAGTTGGTGCTCCTCATGCCTGGCAACGCCCTTCAGAAACCTCAGCACTCCGTTGAGCTTGAAACCATCGCTGTCGAACTCGACCTTCCTGACGCCGAATTGAGAGAAGGACTCGTCCAATACCTCCGACCTCCCTCGCACGATGACCCTTGCCAAGTACAAGCTCGGGAGCTCCGGAGACCAGGGCTCGAGGCGAAGACCATGAAAGTCAGCGACGATCGCGGAGGGACGCCCTGCCGGAAGGAAGGCTTGGGAGACGCTGTATCTCGCTAGTTCCCCTCCTGGAACCCTCAGCGATGAAGGGTAAGGGCTGACTAGGTTTGTTGAGTTGACCTCTGCCCTTTCTATGCAGACGACTACTGACACGTTTCTGTTGCTCGCGCCAAAGTTGTTCAGCAAGACCGCTATCGAGAGATTCGCGCTGCCTCCTTGGAGGCTGTACCTGACATCCGCTCTGGCTACGTGCACCTTGTTTGCGAACATCACGTAGACATCCCTAAGTATTCCGCCGTAGTTCCACCAATCGACCACCTTGTATGGGACGGTAGCCTCAGTGCTCCCCCAAGGCACGTTGTCCACCCGCACCGCCAATAGATTTTCTTCACCCTCTTTCATGGCCTCAGAGATCTCCAAAGTGAACGGCGTGAAGCCTCCTTCATGATAGCCAAGATATCTTCCGTTCAGCCACACGTCAGTGACATAGTTGGATCCCGTGAAGACCAGGATTGCTGCCTCGTCTTGGAGTTGAACTGGACTGAAGAACTTGGTGCGATACCAAATCACCCCCTCGTGCCTTTCGATGGGGCCTCCCCTTCTGGTCGGCGAAGACGGCACGTCGATCGTTGACCAGTTGGAGTCGTCAAACTCTGCCAAGTGAAAGCCGGATGCCTCTAGCAGCGTGATGACGGATTCGTCTCTCCTTTGTAATGAAACTGACGATGCGTTCGACGAGAGGTACTTCCAGGTACCGTTCAATGGCAGGTACGTCCTCCCTTCCTGTAGCTCGAGTGACGGGAGAGGGACACCATTAGATAACAAGACCTTGACCCCGTCAATCTCAGTCAGTTCGGCGCTCGGACTGAGCGTGGCGGAGAGTTCTTCGGAAGGCCGTCCACCCATCAGCTCTCTCTGATCCCAGGAAGGCATCGTATGGAAATCTGTGAGGATGAGACAACTCACGATCACGGCGGATAAACGGAACGCGACTGAACCTCTGGACAACTCACTAGGGCACCGTCAACTTACCTGGCAACGCATCGAGCCACAAGCCTCACGGTTGCGCTGGGACTCAGGTGAACGACCCACTTGTCGTCTTTCACCTCCTTTCCTATGAAGCCCTCGCCGCTGACCTCAAGCGAGGGAAACCCCGTGACGGACACGGGGAGAGTCACTTCGCTCCATATTCCTGAAGGAAGCCTCGTCGCCAATTCGAATTCATCCTCTCTGATCTCCCAGGAAACCTCGATCTCGCCATGCGGAGTTGGCATGCGCCCCCTTGCCCACCTCAGTCCTGTGGGTTGCGGCGCGATCGCTACCTTCCCGAAACCTGGCGCCGCTGGCCTCACCCCCAGTTGATACGCGCTGAGGAAGTACGCTGGTCCAGCCGACCAAGCATGACAATAGCTCCTAGTGTAGTGTCTGGCCTCCGGCCTCGGGAACGTCTCCCAGCAGGTAGTCGTCCCGGCGTCGAGCATGAAGCCCCAGCGTTCCCTCGTCTGCCTCAGTATCTCCTCGAAATCGCCCATCTTGGCTAGTGCATCGAAGATGAAGAACATGGCGAACGGACTTCCCACCCCCACCCATCCCTCGGGCGGCCGAGCGACGTAGTTCCTGATGATCTTCTCCCTCTCGGGCGTCGCGCAGTCGCACAGGAAGATCATGGCGTTTGTCTGTTGGCTGACGGCCCTAGACCTCTCTCCATCCGCGTGAATGCTGTCGATGTAAGCTTGGGCCTCACCCGACCAAAGGTGCTCATTGATTGCCTTCCTGATGCGCTCTGCGACCTCCAGGTGGTGAGCAGCATCGCTTTCTTTGTTCAGGATCCTTGCGAGTCGAGCAGCTGACCTTAGGGCCTCAACGGCAAGAGCGTTTTGGTGGGTCACCACTCCTGAGGACGGGGTGTCCATTGGCGCCCAGTCGAGCATATTCCAAGCCTCAATCTCTAGCAAGCCCTTCGAGTTGATGAAGGACTCAATGCCCTTGCAGTTCTTCGCTATGGCCGGGTAGATCTCCCTCAAGAAGGCGTCGTCGCCCGACCACACGTACGATTCTTCGCAAGCTAGCATCCACAGCAAGCTCCAAGCGGTGAGTATGTTCTCCCAGCCGCTCGGAACCTGAGACTCTGTGAGCGGCGACCTGTGAAGGGATTGAGCGACCAGCTTCCAACACCGCCTGGGCATTTCATACTCGCCGTAAGTAACATAGTTGATCAATGCCTCCCCGCGAGCGTCGCCGACCCAAAGCGTCTGCTCGTAAGCAGGGCAGTCCACGAACGTGTCCTCCATACAAAGCCTCGTGGTGTACCTGCACATACTCCAGATCTGATTCAGTAGCGGGTCGGAGCACAAGAAGTCCCCGCGTTCGATGACAGGGAAGGTGTTCAGTAGGCAAACTATCCTGCGTAGCTTGATGGGAACCTTGAAGTTGCGGATGGTCAGAAGCGCGTATCTGAAGCCGCGCCTCACTATGGAATGGAACTTCTGATTCCCCTCACGAGTGATGTAGCGCAGTGTGTTGTTCAGCCCGCCAGTGTGCTGTATGTCACCTCCTCTCATAAACTCGAAGCAGTTCCAGTCCAGCACAACCCCGGCTGGTGCCTCGACCTCGAACTCTAAGAACCCAACTATCTCCCGACCGAAATCCAGCAAGAGCTCCACGTCACCCTTCTTGGACGGGTGGATCGTGGCGGCAGTCTCACTGTTCGAGAATAGGCCATTTGGTTTGTCGATGATGAAAGTTTCACCGGGGATCTCTTTCGTTGTCGTCGTAAGGGCGAAGATGCTCTCAGCTGCCTCGTGTTCCCTCAGGACTGGCTTGACGGACCGCGCGTGTCGCTTGAGCTCACCCAGGGACTTTGATCTCAGAATCTCTGCAAACTCATCGCTCTCATCCGACTCGAACGGACCTATCGTCGCCCAATGGGCGCCCCTTGCCAGAGGAGCTCTGAAGTCGAGGTCGACAGAGGCCTCCACCACGACGGTGGTAAACCAATCGTGATGCCTTCCGGACACGTCCGCGATGAGCAGGTTGTCCCCTCGTCGAAGTTCGAGCTCAGTGCAGCCGTCCTTTGCCTCAACATCCATCCCATCAAGGCGCAGCGGCGTTTGACCTCGGACCCAAGGTCCTTGAACATGTCGAAGGACTGCCTTCGTCGCCCCCGGCGATCGGATGACGGTAGCCGCCGCTCCGATGGTCGTCCCCGGATTTGCTGTCAGGTCTCCCGGCAAGAGGTTGGGTTTCAAGTCAAAGCACCAGTGAACCTTGGGCGGCTTCACCACTCTCTTCCGTACGATGGCTACCGGTGGCACGGACTCCTCTGTGAGGAAAGGAATGGTTCTCTCCGAGAGACTGGTCCAAGGCTTCGTTCCGACAGAACCGATCACCTTCGCCCGTTTCCACTTGCTGTCGTCGAAATCCAGTCCCGTCCAGCCTGCGAACTCCTCCCTAGCGTCGTAGATCTCGGCCCAAGCTTGTTGACAGCTCATCCGAGGAACTCGCCTGTCATATGCTTCGTACTCTAGCACCCTCCAAGAGTAGTCCGTCCCTACTGAGACCTTCTTTTTGTTTTTGGATACGAGATCGACCTGACACAACAGCCCGCCGCGCCCGACGACGTACTGGAAGGTGGAGGTTCCGAAGTGGTGGACCAGCACAGAGACGACGTTCTTGCCTGGCCTCAGGCGGTCGCCAACTTCGTATGTGTCGAAGGACTGCTCGAAGGGCCAGCTCCTCACTGGGCCCTGACCCAACCTTTCGCCGTTCAGGTAGAGAACGTAGCGGCTGTCCGCAGTTATGCGGATGGTTGCAGCTCTGAGCCCTCGGGGTGCGTTGAACACCTTGCGAGCGCATAGGTAGGAGTTCCTCGGCATCGCTTCTCCGTCCTCCCAGATCCACTTGGCCTTCCAATCACCTGAGAAGACCATGTTGCATCCATCGAGGGGCTCGTCTAATATGCCTTGGTTGATCCCTCCTGTTTGCTACATGAATGCGCATGCTCATCGCAGTCGCATCATATGTGCTGATACGACAGTGCATCAAACTCCGTGGGCCTCGGTCAGTGCTTCGCGGCTTCTGCTCATCTACGTGCAATACAACTCAAGGCTAACAGCGCCATCCTCCAGGAACCCTCGCCTCCAGTTGTCCGACCTCAACTGCGTATGTCGTCGAAGCATGGGACAGCATCAAGACAGCGGTAAGTCTTGGTTCCGGTCAAGGCCTCGCGCGCCAAGTCTTATTAGCAAAACTGAAGATGCCCTCACGTGAAGAACGGAAAAGGGCAACGCTTGGGGAATGAACGCGCCTCAGGGGTCGTCTCCCCTCGGCTAGCGGCAGCGACGCTAGCGCTTTTGTCAGTGGCTTTTCTTTGCTTACCCACCGGCGTCGCTCAGGCACCCTCCGAACGAGAAAGACTTTGGGTCCGAACAAACAACCCTAGCTCAGAGTCCGATAGCGCTCTAGCGATCGCCGCCGATGCATCCGGGATCTATGTCGCTGGAGTTGACAGATCATTGGGCGACTCTCAATGGAGGATCGAGAAGAGGCGTCTGACTGATGGGTCGGTTGTTTGGGTTCAAACGAACAACCCGAGCTCTGGGGATGACTCTCCACTCGGGATGGCTATAGATTCCTCTGGCATCTACATCACTGGAGTTGACAGATCACCGGGCGACTCCCAGTGGAGGATCGAGAAGAGGAACCTAGATGATGGGTCGCTCCTCTGGGTCCAGACAAGCAACCCGAGTTCAGGATATGATAGCGCCTACGAGATCGCTGTAGATGCCTCAGGACTGTACGTGGTCGGTTGGGATCATCAGCTAGGCGATGATCGGTGGAGGATGGAGAAAAGGGATCCAAAAGACGGTTCGCTGATCTGGGTTCAAACAAACAACCCGGGGGCTCTATCCGACCACGCCTTGGATGTTGCAGTTGATTCCTCCGGGATCTATGTGGTTGGCGTTGAATACCGAGAGGTCGTCAGCCCCGGGTTGCGAGAGATCTCTCCTCATCTGAGAGTGGAGAAGAGAAGTTCGACTGACGGCTCGCTCATTTGGGTCGAAACTACCTCCGAAAGCGCTGCAGCATGGGCAGTTGACATCGACTCCTCCGGAATATACTTAGTCGGTGCCAATGTGTTCTTGGAAACGGCAGAGTGGAGGATAGAAAAGAGAAGCCTAACGGACGGATCTCTGACCTGGCTTCAAAGGAGCAATCCGAGTCCGGGATACGACGCTGCTTTCGAGATCGCCGTTCATGCCACTGGAATCTATCTCATCGGACGTGACGAGTCGCCGGGCGACAAGCAATGGAGGATGGAGAAGAGAGGGTTGAAGGACGGCTCGCTGGTCTGGGTCCAGACGAGCAACCCGAGCCACGGGGATGACTGGGTTTGGGACGTTGTCGCTGATGATTCGGGAGTCTACGCCGTCGGCGAGGATCTATCCCAAGGGGACGAGCAGTGGAGGATAGAGAAGAGAACCCTTACGGACGGGTCGCTCGTCGTTGAGATCTACCTTGAGATATTGACCAGCTATTCCTCGGCCAGCGAGTCGCGCTGGGTCGAAAAAGGAACCCAAGTTACGGTCAGCTTGGAGCAGATCATGGTGGATCACGGCAACGGAACGAGGCGCACGTTCAAGGGGTGGTACAGAGAGGGATCGTTGTTCAGCGAGGATCCGAATCCATCATTCGAAGTCGAAGAGCCCATGACCTTGGTCGCTGAATGGGCTACAGAGCAACTCAGGGTAGCTCCGCCTCCAGAGGCCGCCATAGCTGCCGTGGCTGTAGGCACGGGGGCATCCGTAGGACTGACCGCCGCCATGAGCGCGACCGGGTTGAGCCAGCGGCTTGACGCTATCGTATCGAGCTTGAAACTTCCAGATAAGGCAAAGGAGTTCCTGAAGCTCTACAGTGAGGAGGCTTTCAAACAGGTCACACGGGAGGAGATGCTCGTGCGCGGGCAGAGGAGGCAGATTTCCCCGGAGACGCTACTCTCGCTGGCGTTCTCGGCCCTTGTGCTTCTCGTGGTCTTCTCATACGTTGAAGTCAATGGCCTGCCTAGGTTCACCGATCTGGCTTCGCTCCTGACAGTCGTGCCTCACGTGCTAGTGACGGTCGTCCTGTTTTTCGTTGCTAAGGAGGTTATTACCTCCCTCTTGGCGGCCTTCCTCGGTGTCCATTGTGTGTTCAAGGTTTGGCTGTACGGCCTAGTTGCATTGATCGTCTCCGGCTTCGGCCTTCTCTTGCCTTTCGGTTCTCCCGGCAGAACCGATTATGAGGGCGATCTGGACGTCAGAAAAGCTGCGTTGACAGCAACGCTAAAGATACTCTGCGACTTGGTGCTCATGCTCCCCTTCTACGCAATCCTTGCTCTAGGGTACAAGATCGCGGGGGATGCGGGACTTCTGATCGCAACCATGTCCGCGTACTACACTTCCTTCCCCTTCAGGCCCCTTGAGGGATCGGCCATCTACAAGTACAGCAAGCCCATGTGGGCAATCGTCTTCCTCGGTTCCTCTTTCTTCTTCCTGTCCGCAGCCCTCAACCTATTCCCGTCCATAGCCTACCTGCTCGGCGGCATCTTGGCAGCAGTCATTCTCGTCGTGGTCTTGGCCGTTGCCCAACGGATCGAAACTGCGCCCATGGGACCATTGATGCCTCCACCACCGCCGCCTCCGGAGATGTACGCTGGACTCACGCATTCTGCAGTCTCGTCGGAAGCTGATTCTTTCCCATCAGCTCGTCAGGCACTCTCGCTGTAGTGTCTCTTGCTCTGGCGGCAGGACTTAGTGCTGCATCGGGTTTGTGTCTCCCGGCCGTGTTCTCTCTGGCTGGCAGAAGGCACTCATGCTCACAACCTCAGGAATCGTTGTGACATGTCTGTGGCGCTCAGGTTCAGTCTCTGCCTAGCCGAGGCATCGTCTGATCTTCGCAGCCTCTATGAGACAACTCTGAGTCCTCTTGCTGTCCCCCTCTTGGTAGGAGGAGAGGAAATCGCCCAGGATGCTCTCGTACCTTCGATGGGTCATGTTTCTGGGCCCGAGTTTGACACCGAGGTTCTCTTTGGCGAATTCAAGATCCAACAACAGCTCTGAGAGGGCTGATCTTAACATACCCTCCTCGGTGTTAGCTCTCCTTGCCACTAGCTTGTGGGTGTCCATGAGCGCGTTGACGTTCTGCCATGATAGGTAGCCCGCGACCGCGTCGAGGTCCCGCTTCATGTTCGCATAGTACTCTTTCAACAAGTCCCATTCCTCCTCGCCTAGGTCGCTGAGCCCTTGGAGGCCTATGAACTCTGGAGGGATCCCTAGAGAATAGAGAGCTCCTGCAAAGGGTATTGCCCTTGGGAGAAGAACATCTGCTACATTTCTGCTGTAGCCGAAGAGACCTATGTGGAGCTTTCTGGCTCTTCTTTGGGGTATGTGAGAGGCCACACTATTTATCAGGGGGGCCAGACCCTCCACTGTCCGCTGGTATCTCGACTTGAGCTTGGAAAGGACTTTGACCAGAATCTCTTCTTCTTTCGGGTCTATCAGCGCAGGTTCCCCGTGGGGAAGCTCCTCGTTAAGAGTCTTCACAACGCTCTTGACCTCTTCGGGGGGGTGGTCGTACTTCAGGGCTGACTGGATGGTCACAGTGTGTACTCCCTTGTGCTCGTTGAGAAAGCCTCGAATGTTGTCGGGTGAGAGGTGACCTCTGAAAGGCATAGTGCCCACTCCTATGATGGGGTATATTGACACCGCCTTCTTCTTCTCCAAGGCCCTCAGCTTTGACAGGGCAAGTTTCGAAAGGACCATCGCGCATATGAGGCCGTAGTTGAGGGCGGGGTCCGACCTTGCTATGAAGACTCTGATGTGTCTTGGTCGGACGAAGTCCAGATAAGGCTCCACTATCTTATCTATCGCTAGGAGACTCTCCATGTCTTCCACCAACGGAATTACCTCAATCTTGCTTGGTCTGAAGGGGCCTACCCAGTCTTTCACTTTCACCGACTCACCTAGCTCTATGTCCTCGACATCAACAATGGCCTTCCTGTAATAGTTGGATAACCACATGAGTTCCTTGCCGTCAGTCGTGAAAGGGAGTATTACCTCAAAGATCGGGGTCACCTCCTTCCTGTAGAAAGCTGAGGCCACATCGCAACATACCGGTATGTTCTCGAGGGTCTCCGCCACTACTTTCCGCTCAGCAACCTCGACCCTAGGGTTAGGAATTCTGTAGGTTAGGAAGACATCCCTTCCGACAATGTTCTCCTTGAAGTAGTCCCCGTAGCCAGCCAGCAGCTTTCTTATGACGTGTGTATCCACATCCTTTCCCTCCGAATCCCACATGACCTCGTGGCAACCAAGGTTGCTGTAGGCGAGATACACCTCGTGAACTTCATCGTCTCCCTGAATCACCTCACCTTTGCTCCACGGAGGAACACACGCGTTGTCGGGATGCTGGGTAGACATGGTGCGTGGTATCCTCCTCTCTTCCGAAGGGTTCCTTGCCATGCTCTGGTGCCGTTATCGCCGGCCTGAGGAGGATGTCCGCATATAACAGTTGTGACTCATAGGGCTATTGCGTCAGCGCTTGGAGCGAACGGAAGAAATCCGAACGCCCTCAATCCCGTCAACTTTTTGCTCCTTCGTCAAGTTGCCCCAAACTGAGTCGAGGGAGGCTCCGGGATGATGTCACCAACCATCAGATCCATGGCTAGGTTGGGTATGATGCCTCTTTCTGGCTCGGTATTGAAGCCTTGGTTTCGCTTGTGAGCGGCACGGCCGCTAGTCAATCTCCAATCTGATGCTAGCGAGTGAACGCAGTTCCACACAAGGAGGCTATTGTTGTACGAAACTGGCCTTAACCTGACTCGGGAGGCCTTAACTACTCGATTTGGGGTTTGTCATAGACCATGGTGTCCTATCCTCGGTACGTCACGCCGAACCACAAACCATTCGACCCTGTAGAACTGGCTAGGGAGACTGAAAAGGTGGTCTGCAAGGGCAACGAGAAGAAGTACTCCAGCTTCCGCACGGTTGGCGTGTACGGCGGAATAGGCACCGGCTACGCTTGTGGGTGCTGCCTCAGGTGCGTCTTCTGTTGGGTCGATAAAAGCAGGGATTTCCCTGAGCGGTTCGGGAGCTTCCGAGCGCCGGAGGAGGCATTCAACTTGATGGCTGAGGCAGCTCGGAGAAGGGGTGTCAGTCAGCTCAGGATCTCAGGCGGTGAGCCTACCCTAGGCAAGGAGCACCTCCTAGCACTATTGGAATGCTTCGAGAGATCTGAGTTCAAGCTATTCATCTTGGAGACAAACGGCATCCTTCTCGGAGTTGACCCTGACTACGTCAAGAGCATCAGCAAGTTCAAGAGGGTTCACGTTCGGCTTTCTGTCAAGGCCGGAACTCCCGAAGCGTTCTCGAGAAAGACTGGAGCTAAGTCAGATAGTTCCTCCATTCCATTTCGAGCCATCGAGAACCTGCTACGCGAGGGTGTGAGCTTTCACGTTGCTGCGATGAGCGCGGACCCTAGGGTCACGGCCCCTGAAGAGAGGCACAGTCTTCTTCAGCGACTAGCTGGGATCAGTCCTGACATTGCCCTGAACCTTGAGGAAGAGATCGTTGACCCCTATCCTCAAGCATTGGCTCGGCTCAGGCATGCGGGGATCGAGCTGAGTTGGCCCATCCGGAACACGTATCCCGCTCCAAACCTTGGATCTTGAGAAGAAGGGTGTGCTTCGATTACTCTAGGGTCAGCGTGTCTCCCTCTCTGGACTGAAAGCTGCGAAAGCTTTTACCATTTCCACCTGCGAGGGACACAGAGGGGAGTCGGGGAAATGAGGGTTGCCGCATCCAAATCAGAGATCAAGGGCGATGATTCGATGGTTGTGGCCGGAAGCATTCAGCCGAACTTCGTCAGCGGGCAAGAGGGAGGATTGAGGGCGACAGCGCTGGTCGTCGAACATGGCGAGAAGCTCTGCGTGGTCTCGTGCGATGTGCTGATGTTCAGAAGGGACCTGATCGACGACATTTGCGCCAAGGTCGAGGCCCAGTGCGGCATCCCCTCAGAGAACACGCTCATCGCAGCTACGCATACTCACCACGCTCCATCAACCGCCACCGTGCACGGGTACGAGAGGGACGAGACTTTCTGCGAGAGGATGAAGGAGGCGATCCTGTTGTCAGTCCTTGAGGCCGACCGAAAGCTGAAGGATTCGCCCGGCGCCGACTTGTGCTTCTGGCTCGGGAGTGAGTCTTCAGTAGGTCAAAACAGCAGACTCCTCATGAAGGATGGCACGATTCATTGGGTTGGTCCGACAGACGACGCTGTGAGAACCACTGGGCCTTTCGATCCTGACCTGCCAGTTCTGGCGTTCAGGGGCCAAGGGGGAAAACTCGAAGCGATCGCGTTCAATCACTCCACGCACAACATCGGCAGGAGGCGTGACGGCGTCCGTTCGCCCGGGTTCTACGGCCTTGCGGCTCAGGAACTTGAGAGGGAGCTCGACGCCACCGTCCTCTTCCTGCCTGGCGCCTCCGGGTCCACTCACAACCTCAGGCTCACCGCTGACGAGATGGTCCTGAGGATGAAGAGCGCAGTCAAAGAAGCCCTCTTCAAAGCTCAGAGGAGGGATGTCTCCGCGGTCAAATCCCTGAAGACCGAATTCGAGTATCAAGTGAGAGAGTTCGACGAGGAGAAGGAGGAGGAGGCCGTGTCCTACTACTGCAAGAAGAGGCTGAAGGTTCCTCAGCCCACGATAGAGGCGTTCAGGAAGATGAGGGGCGAGCTTTCAGGTCATCAGGGGGAGACCCGAAGGACATGGTTGCAGGCCATGCTCATCGGGGACATTGCCCTCGTCGGAATTCCGGGCGAACTCTTCACGTCGCTCGGGATCCAGATCAAGCGAAGATCACCATATCGGTACACCTTCGTGGTCGAACTCGCCAACGACTACATAGGTTACATCCCCGACGAGGTGGGCTTTGACCTCGGGGGATACCAAGTCTGGACCGGCCTTCACAGCTTCGTGGCAAGGGGGACGGGCGAGGCGATCGTGGACGAGGTCATAAGAATGCTCTCATCCCTGACTCCACTAGGCTGAGAATCATGCGGCCTACTATTCACGTGATCGCTCAATCTCACATCGATGTCGCTTGGCTGTGGAGATACGATCCCGAGACGATCTATGGGTGCTGCGAGCCGACGTTCAACTTGGCAATAGAGAACATGGAGAGGTATTCTGACTACCACTTTTCGCAAAGCCAAGTTCCACTCTATGAAGCGGTCGAGGGCACGTTCCCTGGGCTGTTCGAGAAGATGAAGGAGCACATCAAAGAGGGCAGATGGGAGATAGTTGGGGGCTCCTACGTCGAGTTCGAGGGCGGGGAGCCCTGTGGCGAGTCCATCGTGCGACAATGCATTATGGGCAAGAGGTACTTTCATGAGAAGTTCGGGGTAGATGTCAAGACAGGTTGGCAAGTGGACGCATGGAGCCATCCCTGGCAATTGCCCCAGATACTAAGCAAGTGCGGGATCACATCCTACCTGTTCAGAAGGGGAGAGAAAGGCGAGAAGCTGTTCTGGTGGCAGTCACCCGACGGCTCAAGGGTATTGGCGTACAAGCCGCTCTTCGAGTACGTGCCGAGTTCGTGGGAGGATTTCCTGAGCAAAATGAGCAGCCGCTATGGCGTAGACAATGTGGCTGTGATGATAGGAAGGGGAGACCATGGGGGTGGCCCGACCCCAGAGGAGATCGAGGCCATCAGGCTGTTTGCCGAGAGGGTCTCGCCAAGGATAGGGGTCAGGTTCAACACGTTCGGAGGGTTCTCGGAGGCTGTCTTGGCCCAGAAGAAGGACTTCCCGGTAATCAACGACGAGCTCGGGTTTGAGTTGGTAGGCGACCTGACTAATTGCGGAGAGATAAAGAGGGAGAATCGGTACTGCGAGAACTTGCTCCTAGCCACTGAGAGGTTCTGCTCAGTGGCCTCGATTATGCTCAAGCGCGAATATCCTGAGGAGGAGCTCCACGAATCTTGGAGGAGACTGCTCTTCAACCAGTTTCACGACATCATCGGAGGGAGTGGCATCCCCGCCGTTTGCGAGGACGCCATGAGATTCTATGAAATCATCAAGGATTCATGCCGCAAGCAGTTGCGGGACTCGCTCTCGTCGATCTCGGCGAACATAGACACCGAGGGGCACGGCCAAGCATTGGTGGTCTTTAACCCCCTCGCGTGGGAAAGGACGGACTTGGCCGAAGTGGAGCTGGAACTCAGGGGCGGGCAGAGAGTTCAGCTCCTTGATGAAAACGGAAACGAGCTTCCCATCCAGGTAACGGAGGATGTGGTAGAAGGAGAGAGGCGTCTGATGAAGTTCATCTTCATTGCCGAGAACGTTCCCTCCCTGGGATACCGCACGTATCGGTTGATAACCGAAGAGGGGAGGACCAGCTGCCCGAGCACCTTGTCCGCGGGCGAACTGAGTATCGAGAACGAGTTCTTCAGGGTCGAAGTTGATCCGTACACTGGGTGCCTAAGAAGAATATTCGACAAGCTGGACGACTTCGATGTACTTGATGGCTCGAAGAGAGGGAACTCGCTGGTGGCCATCGAAGACTTGGGAGACTCAGAGGGGCGATTCGTCAAGGGGAGCGACGCAGTGCTCAAGCCCCCTGGGAGAGCTTGGGACATCTTGGGTAGTCCCGTTGTAGAGGTCTGCGAGGTCGGGCCAGTGAGGGCCAAACTAGGAGTGAAGAAGAGGTTCCACAACTCGGCGTTCACCCAAGAGATCATGCTCTATTCCAAGATGAGGCGCGTGGACTTCAACCTGGTCATTGACTGGCACGATGTTCACTGGATGATCAAGGTTGCTTTTCCCCTCAACCTCAAGAACCCTGAAGTAACCTATGACTCAGCCTACGGGTCGATCGTGCGTCCGGCGGATGGGTTGGAGTACCCCGCACAGAAATGGGTAGACCTTTCGTCCTCAGGGAAGGGGGTCGCTCTGCTTAACAACTGCAGGTATGGCCACGACGTTCAAGACAGTACGATTCGGATTAGCCTGCTTAGAAGCCCGACCGAGCCTGCACGCAATACGGACGAAGGAACTCACACGATAGGTTACTCAGTCTATCCGCACTCCGGCACTTGGAAGGACGCGGACGTGATCAGAAGGGGGTACGAGTTCAACTGTCCCCTGATCACTTCAGTTGAAAGCCTTCATCAAGGAATTTTGCCCGCCGTCTTCTCGTTCATGAAGGTGGAACCTCGAAGTGTCATCTTGGAGGTCTTGAAGAGGGCCTATGACGCGGACGGCTTCATCATCAGGGCCTACGAAACGCACGGCGAGGAGTGTGACGCCAAGCTAGTGACGCCTTGGACCGTGAAGTGCGCGGATGAGACGGATCTCATGGAAAGAGTCACTAGAGCAATCCGCGTCCGGGGCAATGCGATAGAGTTCGGAATGAGGCCTCATGAGATAAAGACTCTACTGTTCGTCCAGGAGTGATTCCTCCTCTGTGCTCCATCTTGCACATGTGATCAGCTCTCTGAACTACACCTTTCCCTCCGGCCAGCCTATGCGAACGTCCGTGGCTTCATGGTCACACAAACCGACATCGGAGTATTCCTGCTCTTAGAGCACCGGATCTGAAACAGGCCAGCGCTCCGGTATGGCTGGAGAGCCCCCAAGAGGGGTCGGTCCATTCGTGAACGGGAGAACAACGAGAATGCCGTCCTCTGGCTGGTCACCGCTGACTTAAATTGTGAGGCGTGTGAGCCAAGGCAGACAGGCTGAGGATGACGACGAAGGTTTCATCCGGGAAGCGACGTTTCATTCCTCAAAGCGTCGGAAGGAAGGATATCTATCACGACGACTGGATAGACTTCAACAAGAATGGAAAGATGGATCCATTCGAGAACCCGAGGCTGCCCGTTGCGGAAAGAGTGGACGACCTGATCCGCAGAATGGCATTGGAGGAGAAGGTTGCCCAGTTGCAGGCGTCAAGGGAATTGGGGGAGCACGGCGTTGGCAACCTAACCCACGTTACGAGAGACCTCCCCCCAAGAGAGGGAGCGGAGAAGGCTAACGAGTACCAGGTCCGGTCCATTGAGAACACCAGGCTCGGGATTCCAGTCATAATCCACGATGAGTGCCTGCATGGCTGCGTAGCGAAGCTGTCAACGAGCTTCCCTCAGGCGATAGGCTTGGCCGCCACGTTTGACGCGGACTTGATGTACGAAGTCTCTAAGGTGATAGCGAATGAAACGAGGTCCAGGGGGATACGTCAGTGCCTCTCGCCCGTGGTGAACATAGTCAGGGACGTCAGAGCCGGGAGAACCGAAGAGAGCTTTGGCGAAGATCCTTTCCTGACTTCGATCATGGGCAGCATCTTCTGCAAGGCCATGCGAGAGGAGGGAGTCGTGGCAACCCCCAAGCACTATGCGGCCAACTTCGTTGGTGACGGCGGACGGGACAGCAACGAGATACATTTGTCCGAGAGGATCCTGAGGGAGGTGTTCCTGCCAGGCTTTGAGGCGTGCGTTAGGGCAGGGGCGCTTTCGATAATGCCCGCATACAACTCGATCGACGGCGTGCCCTGCTCATGCAACAAGTGGCTCCTGACGGATATCTTGAGGAAGGAGTGGGGCTTCGAGGGCTTCGCGGTCTCAGACTATGGCTCCGTGACCGGGATACTTCAGAATCATCACGTCTGCGGCAGCCCGGAAGAGGCGGCCAAGTTGGCGCTCGAAGCCGGAATGGATGTTGAGCTTCCCTTCACTAACATCTACGGAGAGCCGCTTCTGCAGGCCATCAAGAAGGGACTGATTGCCGAGGAAACTGTCGATGCGGCAGTTCGCAACGTACTGCGGGCGAAGTTCCTGATCGGCCTTTTCGAGGACCCGTTCGTTGACCCGGAGGAGGCTCACAAGACATGCAACTGCGAGAAGCACGCCAAAGTTGCGCTTGAGGCTGAGAGGAAGGCGATCGTGTTGCTCAAGAACGAAGGAGGGATGTTGCCACTGGACAAGGGAAAGATGAAGTCGATCGCAGTAATAGGCCCCCTATCGGATGAGGTAAAGCTAGGTGGCTATAGCGGAGTCCCGCCAAGACTAGTCACGGTGTTGGAAGGCATCAAGAGAATCGCCAGGCCCGGTACGAAGGTCCTACACGCGAAGGGGTGTCCCATAGTAGTCGGTAAGCACCCAATTCCGTCTGAGTGTCTCGTTCCGCCGAACGCCGAGCCAGGGCAGCATGGCCTCAGGGGTGAGTACTTCAACAACCCGGACCTATCGGGTGAACCAGTGCATGTGAGGACGGACAGTCAGATTGACTTCGACTGGGGCTACGGTTCGCCCGATCCAAGGATTCACGTTGATCACTTCTCCGTGAGATGGGCCGGGAAGCTCGCGCCGCCCGAGACGCGCCACTATGAGATCTCGCTGTCAACCGATGACGGAGTCAGATTCTGGCTGGACGGACAACTTCTCGTCGATGCTTGGCGAGCCCGATCTCTGACCACCGATGTGTTCAGGGTCAAACTTGAGGCCGGACGGCAATACGACGTCAAGTTGGAGTACTTCGAGCATGTGGCAACCGCCATAGCGCAGCTCAGCTGGGATCTGAAGGGCAAGCCTCCAACCGGTGTGTCCGAGGCTGCCAGGCTAGCATCAGGGTGTGATGTCGCGGTGATCGCCGTGGGTGTGATCGAAGGCGAAGGCATGGACAGAGCTGGTCTAGAACTTCCCGGAGCGCAGGAGGAGCTGATCGAGGCGATCTTGGAGACTGGCATGCCGACCATAGTAGTGCTAATGACGGGAAGTGCTGTCACGGGAGAATGGATAAAGCGAGTTCCTGCCATAGTCCAAGCGTGGTATCCCGGCCAAGAGGGCGGGACTGCAATAGCTGAGGTGCTCTTCGGCGAGCAGAACCCAGGAGGACGGCTGCCATTCACGTGGCCGCGATACGTCGGCCAACTTCCTCTCTACTACAACCACAAACCCACCGGTAGAGGCTACAACTATGTTGACATGTCAGGAGATCCTCTCTTCCCGTTTGGACACGGTTTGAGCTACACTAGGTTCGAGTACAGCAACTTCAGGATATCGGTCAAGGATCTAGAGGGAAAGGTCGACGTGGACTTCGATGTGCGAAACATCGGCGACAGAGATGGTGAGGAGGTTGTCCAGCTCTACATTCATGACCCTGTAGGGAGTGTCGCGAGGCCCGTGAAGGAGCTCAAGCGGTTCAAGAGGCCTAGACTGAGACCGAAGGAAAGTGTGGCGATCAACTTCGCCCTTACGTCAGCGGATCTTTCCCTTCTGGATCAAGCCTTGCGCCGCGACGTGGAGCCTGGTGACTTCGAGGTCATAGTGGGGGCTTCCTCGGCAGACGTTCGACTACGGAAGACGTTCACGCTGACTGAAGGATTCAGGGCCTCCTCGTAGAGCACGACTACGCCGCGAGCCAAACGCTTGTTTGAGATGGGTCCTCAAGGATCCCCTCCGAAGTCGCGGCTCAAGTGACAGAAGAGGCATGCTCATGGCGTGCGTTCACAATTTCCCAATAGCTGTGCGGCGAGTATTGACTGACGGGCTCCAGTTAGTCACGTTCGCTGCCGGTCCCCTCCTCTCCCTGCCAAGCCCCTGGGAAGACGAGAAAGTGGCTCAGTCCCCAGCGAATCTCAGCCCAGCGATCTTGACAGCCGGGGAGAAGTGTCCCTTGCCATAGGTCCGCCCCTCTCTTGAGACAAGCTCAATGCCATTGAGCAGTTCAAGCACGTGTCCGCCAACCATCAGGTTCTTGACCGGGTGCTTCTTCTCGCCGCTTTCTACCAGAAAGCCCTCATCTATCGTTGAGGAATACTCGCCGGAAACCATGTTTGGAAAGAGGGAGGCGCTCGTGACAAGAATTCCTCTGTCGATGTCCTCGGTTATCTCATCCATCGATGCGTCCCCTGGCTTCACTCTGATGTTCGTCGGCCCTGCCGCCACGGTCACTCCGTAGCCTGCTCTGTGCGCATGGCCGGTCGTCTGCACGCCAGCGATTCCGGCGGAGTAAGAGTCGTGGATGAAGGTGAGCAAAGTGCCCTTACTGATGACCTTTGTCGGTCTCGTCGGCACGCCTTCTCCGTCATAGGTCGAGCTTGAGATCGCGCCTGGCAATGTTCCGTCGTCGTCGATCTCAAGGATCTCCGGCGCGATCCTCTTTTCTAGCATGCCGGATAGGTAGGACCTACCCTTTACAGCACGCTCGCCTGACGCCGCGACTAGTAGGCCAGAAAACAGGGTGGTCGATGCATCCGGCATCAGAACCATGGGCAGTTCCCCGCTTTCAACCCTCTTAGTGCCAAACTGCTCCAACGCCTTCTCAGCTGCCTTCCTTCCCACCTCTGGAAAATCAACCTCGGCCAAGGATACACCGTATTCGAACTCGTACGAGCTGCCTATGTCATCTCCCTCCTTGTACGTGGGAACTAAGGCCACGCCGACACCGGTTCGCTCAAACTCCACGGAAACTCCTGTCGACGTAACTAGGCATGTCTTGGAGTGGCTTGCGCTCATTCCTCCCTCGTAACTCGCTCCTTTCCGGACATCGTGAGCTGCCCCTATCAGATCCTCACAGAGCACTCCCAAATCCTCAAGCGTGAGGTTGACCACCTGATCATCGCAAAGGCTTGGGACTTCCGAAGCCGTTGATGGACCTGGCATTTCCTTGAAGTAAGGGTCAGGCTGGGCTGCCTTCGCGAAACCAACGGCCCTTCGGACGATCGTCTCGATATCCTCGTGGTCGAGGCTTTGGGAGAACGCCGTCCCCCTTCCCTTGTTCATGAAGGCCCTGACCCCCATGCCGGCGTCAATGCTAGAGCTAGCTTCCTTGACCCCCTTCCCCAAAATGCTGATCCTCAGTGATCGAGAGTAGTTGGCTGTGACATCGAAGAAGTCCAGGCTCATCGTCGAAAGCAGCTTCGCTGCCCCGGTTGCGGGAGTCAAGAGGTCAACGCTCTCCCCCAACTTTCTCACCTTCTGCCTCCCACCACGATCCTCTCAATCCTGAAGTGAGGTGCCCCATCGTCGACAGGAGCTGCCTGGAGATTCTTCCCGCATGTACCAGGTGACTCAACCTTGAGGTCGTTTGCTACCGCCGTGACGCTCTGGAGTGCGTCCAAGGTCATTCCACTTATCGCGACATCCCTAAGGTGGTTCGTAAGCTCTCCTCCCTCTATCATCCAAGCCTGCTCGACCTTGCAGGTGAACTGTCCCTTCTGCGTCTCGACATAACCGTGCTCCGATCCCGAGAGGTAGACGCCGAGCTTCACGTCCTCAAGGATTTCATCGAGGGTCATGTCGCCTGCAGCCATGTACGTGTTTGACATGCGGATCAACGGAGGAAACTGATGTGACTGCGCTCTCGCACTACCCTGAGGTCGGCCCCCGAGCTTCGCGGCCGACTCCAGCGAATGAAGCAACCCCACGAGTATGCCTTCCTTTACTACGGTGTGCGGCTCCGCCTTTGTTCCCTCGTGATCGTATACGAAGTGGCCGTTTCTGATCATCGTCGGGTCATCCATTATCGTCACAAGGTCGCTCGCCACTCTCTTTCCCATCTTGTCTGAAATTATGGACTGCCCGCCGAACACGTGATCCGCCTCACAGTTGTGGCCGAATGCCTCATGTATGAACAGCCCGCCTACCTTCTGGTCGACCACCACCGTGTAGGTCCCGCTAGGCGGCGGCTCCGCGCGCAGGAGCTTCACTGTCTTCTCAGCTACCTTCCTCGAGAACTTCCCAGGTTCGATACCTTCTATGATTTCGTACCCGGCCACGCCGCCGACGACCTCAAAGCCAGTCTGCATGTTGTCGCCCTCCTTCGATATCACTCGGCAGGACGCGTAAGTCCTGGGGGTAGTTTCCTCTACGCAAGTTCCGAATGAGTTGCATACCAAGACCTTCGTCAGCGTGTCGTAGTAGTTCACGAACGTGTCCTTGACCCTGTCACTGAAGGACCTCGCAGCACCTTCGAGCTCAAGCATCCTCTTCACCTTGGTCTCGGGGCTGACGTCTTCCGGGCTGGTCTTGACGCTGCGAGTGACGCTGTCGGTTGTTGACTTCTGGTCGACTATCACGGCCTCCTCCCCCTCTGCCGTTGTCGTTGACTTGGCAGCTCCGATGGCATCCTCAAGCGTCCTCTCTAGGCTGATCTTGGTCGGGACGTTGGTCGAAGCGAATCCCCATCGATTATTGACTATCGCCCTTATCCCGACGCCGCGAACGATGCCCGAACTCAGCGCCTTTGCGACTCCATTCTCGACGATCACGCTATTGCTCCTTCCCTCAAAGAATCTCGCCTCGCAATAGGTTGCTCCCTTTCTTGTCCCCGATTGAACGGCTGATTCCAACAGGTCCTTCAGTTTCGGTCCCTCGCCAGAGATACGCCTTGGATATAAGGCTCAGCCAGCAGATCGTAGTCCGAAAAACGCTTGGCCGGTGGTCAACGAGTGAGGTCGGAACTAAGAAAAGGGCACTTCCGAACCTCAGATTCGCCACTTCAGAGGGCTCGCACGCCTCCAGGTTCCCACACATCGGCCAATCCTGTAGGTGTGACTAGCCTACGGCTGTCAGTTCGACTCTAGACCCGATCTTTGCCCCGGATATGTCAGCAGCGTTTCCGAGGTTGACGGCCAACTCGAGAAATAGCTCGGACCCCCTTAGCAGGACCAACTGACCCTCGGGTGCTTTACCATAGGCATCAGTGCACAGAGCCTCTCCGACGTACCTCCCATCGACCCTCACCCCGACCCTCTTGCCGTGAACCAACCCCTTGAGGAAGGGAACATCCCTGATGTTCGTCACAACGTTGCCGAAGTCGTCCACGAAAAGAACTCTTCCTCTGACGTGCTGAACTCCTGTCTCGACTTCGAACAAATCCAGCTCCACCATCGTCTCCGTCTTCTTCGCGATCTCACGGAGGTCCCTTCCCTTGAGCACGTGAGCTGCTGCCCTCGCGAAGATGTCCCTACCGTGGAAGACATCGGAGGCTCTTGGGAACTTGGACTCGTCGAGGGCGAACGCCTCGAAGCTGCCGTCGGCATGGGCGCTCGGGCTTAGCAGGCCATTGTCCGGGCCAATGTAGTGATGCTTCTGAGTCTTGATCACCAAGCCCTTCCGCCCGGTTCCTACGCCCGGGTCAACCACCCCGACGAAGACAGAACCCGCGGGGAACCACCTAGAAGCCGCGAACAGAAGGAAGGCCCCTTCTTCGACATTCTGCCTTCCCACTTTATGTGATATGTCCACCAACTTCACGTCAGGAAGCTCCGAGAGGAGCAGTGCCTTGATCTCAGCAACATACTGAGACCTCGTTCCGAAGTCGGTGAGCAGGCCGACCGTCTTCGGGCCTTTCGAGCGCGCCGAATGTGTCATGGTTAGCTATCCGAGACTTGCTAGAGATAAGAATATCAGGTCGCGGATCGGAATCCGACCCGATCTCGCCCTCTGGCGAACTGCGGCCGTTTCATCGGCCCATTGGGGGTCTCGACAGAGGTCTTATCAGCTGTCAAAGGCGTGCGATCAAGAACTCGGGACAAGAAAGCTAAAGATGGGGCACGAGGGTGGCAGAGTTGGCGCGCGAACCACAATCTCTCAGAACCCGCCAATGTCCGCCACCGCTCCGGTGTCCTCGATGGCAACCGTTATCTACATTCGCGCTCTAAGCACTGCCGTGAGGCAACTAGGCATATGCGTCATCGGCCTAGGCAGGGCCGGTACGATCCATGCGGAGATCTTCAGATCCGGAATCGAGCAAGCGCGACTCATGTGCGTCGCGGATCAGAACAAGCAAGTCGCGAAAGAGGCTGGAGTTCGCCTGAGGGTGGATTGGTCCACGGAACCTGAGGATGCATTGCAGAGAGAGGATGTTGACGCGGCAGTCATTGCAGTCCCCACGAACCTTCATGCTCAATTGTTGCTCACGGCCATCAGGACAAGGAAGCATGCGATGGTGGAGAAGCCATTGACAGCGTCCCTCGATGAGGGTAAGAGGATGGCAGCTAAAGCGCGCTCATCAGGCCTCGTCGTCCAAGTCGGCTACATGAGAAGGTTCGACAAGCACTATATGGAGGCTAGAGAGAAGGCAGCTAGCGGATACTTGGGCAAGCTCATACTCTACAGGGCCATAGCTCACGACCCCGGGCCTCCGCCGGGCTGGGCCGCTGACCCGAGACTGAGCGGGGGGATCTTCTACGACATGCTGTCCCACGACTTTGACATGGCGCGACACCTCATGGATTCTGAGGTTTCCGCTGTACATGCCGTGGGTGCGAGCATGCTGTACGAGGAGGTCAGGAGAAGGGGGGACTATGACGTGGTCTCTGCCTTGTTGACCTTCAAATCCGGCGCATACGGATATGTGGAAGGAACTAGAAAGAGCACATATGGCTATGACCTTAGGACTGAGGTTGTTGGCAGCGAGGCCTCCGTTGTCGTGGGCGGCATGGGCGACGCCCTGCTCACCTTGGCAGACAAGGGTGGAGTGAGACGCAAGGGATTGCATTGGTTCACGGAGAGATTCAGAGAGGCTTTCCTCGAGGAGGACAGGAGGTTCGTCAGGTCGATCCTCAACAACTCAGCGTCGGAGGTACCCGCGTTGGATGGCCTGAGGGCAATTGAGATAGCAGAAGCCTGCAAAGTATCAGTTAGAGAAGGAAGGCAGGTCGAACTTCGTGAGCTTCGCTAGTCGCAGACCCCCTCCATCCTCACTCATCGTCTTCGCGAGGTACCTCAGAAGTCCTCTACGGCTTCACTAGGACCTTTGTTTCCTCCTTCCTGATCAGTCTCTCTACGTACTTCGGCGTCTCGTCAAGGTCTATCCGTGCCGTTATCATTTTCCTTAGGTCGATCTTGCCAGCGGCCATCAGCCTTATCACGTTCCTGAACGTGCCGTACCCGGAGTGACCTTGGGCTCCATACAATTGTGAAGCATGAGTCTGCAGGAGTTCTATGAAAACGGGTGCCTCAACATTTGCCCTCCCTATCCAGGCAATCTTGGCCCCGATAGCGAGAGCCCTGTTCATCTCTGGCAGGGTATGCGCTGGGGCACCGGCAGCTTCTATCATCAAGTCTGCTCCCGATCCCCCTGTCACATCTAGGATCTTCTCGTGGGGCTTCACGGAATCTTTCGAAAGCTCCAGAGGGTCGAAAACGTAGTCGGCTCCCAACGATTTGGCCATTTCCCTTCTTTTGATGCTGGTTTCGAATACCACAGTCTTTGCAGCACCAGCGGCTCTGCACAGCGATAGGGACGCCAGCCCTATGGGCCCTGCTCCCCAAATGGCCACATGGCCGCCTGGCTTGAATCCGCCAGCCCTGACGAAGATCGCGTTGTATGCGACCGATGCAGGCTCGGTCGTGGCCGCTGCCTCATAGACCTCTTCCTCGTCCCCATACACCTGCAGCAATTCGTTGACCTTCCAACAGTACTTGTGGTTCACAATTAGATGCTCAGCGAAGCCGCCGTCCTTTGTGAACCCCATTTCTTCCAGGCTGTGACACTGGTTCAAGTTGTCTGTCCTACAAGCGTCGCACTCGCCGCACCACCACATCTCCTCGCAGGTCACCATGTCACCTGGTCTCAGTCCGGTGACCTCCGAACCTACTTCGACGATCTCTCCGGAGACCTCGTGGCCCGGGATCACTGGGAGTCTGGTCAGACCAGGGTAGAGCATGTAACCTTGCTCATCATGTTGTACCATATGCACGTCGCTACCGCAGATCCCTGTGGCCTTCACCCTGAGCATTACATCCTTAGGTCCCATCTTGGCGATGTCTACGTCCTTGACTACTAGTTCGGGCTTGTGCCATACTTGAGACCCTGAATACGTTCGATGGGTCCGTTCTTCAGTGGGTGAGAGCTTGTATCCTGATCTTGGAAGCCAGTCCCCCTTTAGCACGACTGCTCTCATGCTGCTCAAGCGTCGACCACTTCAGGCGTCTTGGCTTACATATATAGCGATTGCAGACCATCTCAATCGTCATGGCCAAGGCGAGCGCGAAGGCGTTCATCAAGCTGTCCGCGTCGATCTGCCCCGTGGCCAAGGTGCCGTTCTCATATTGCGGCAGGCTTCACCGAGTCATTCCCGTTCTCAGTAGTATGGGGTACAAAGGAGTTGAACCTCTGTTGAGTCGACCGGATGACTTGGACGTTCCATCTCTTGAACGACTGCTATCGAAATATGAGATGGAGGTTCCAGCAATAGGTACTGGGCTGGCGGCAACGGAGGGGCTTTCCCTCAGCGCGCAAGACGAGAAGATCAGAATCAAGGCAGTCGGGCGAATCTTGGCATTTTCGAAGTTGGCCGAGCGATTCGACTCTTGGGTAGTCTTAGGCTCAGTAAAGGGAGGCCTATCTCAGCCCTCCAGACTCACGTCGCTAGAGAAATCTGCGAAGGAACTCGCGCAGACGAAGTCACTCATAGAGCCCCTCAACAGGTACGAGGGATCGTACATCAACACCGCCTCCGAAGCGGTGCTGTTCATAGAGAAGAACGATCTGAAACGATTCGGAATACTCTTGGACGCGTTTCACATGAACATAGAGGAGAAATCCCCGGCCGGTGCCATAAGGACAGCTGGCGGCAAGCTCGCGCATTTCCACATCGCCGACAGTAACAGGGAAGTACCTGGCGAGGGACACATCGACTTCAATAGCATATCCAAGGCCCTGAAGGAGGTTGGCTACGTGGGTTATCTTTCGGCGGAGATCCTTCACAAGTCTGACCCGGTGAGCGCCTTGCGAAGGACCCACGAGTTTGTCATAGATCTCATAAGAAAGACATCTGAACACGGTGCTTGACTCAGGTCATGCCTCATGCTGAGGGCCTGCGCAGAACGGAAGCGGGCGATCTTCAGACATTCGCGTCAATCATGCGATGGAGAGGACTGAGCATGAGCAGCTTGCGTCGGCGGTACGCTTAAATCGTCATTAGGCTCTCGCAAAAGAAATGAAGTGGGAATTCCCGAAGAAGGGCCAGATGGAGTCCCCGTCACAAATCTACTTCCAGAACATGACTGGCGACCAGATAGGGGAGAGGCTTGAGAGGAACGACCTGATAATCATCCCCCTGGGCAGCACCGAATGTCACGGACCTCACGCTTGCCCGGGCGAGGACACCTACTTGGTGACAAGGATGGCTGAGCTAGTTGCAGAGAAGACGGGTTGTACTGTGGCAATGCCCGTGTGGTATGGATCCCACCCCTTCCATCACATGGGGATGCCGGGCACGGTTTTCATTGATGACGACGTATTCAAGGCCGTCGTGAGGGGAGTGATGGCAGGTTTTTGGAATGCGGGCTTCAGGAAGCAGATACTGCTCAACGGACACGGGCAAGAGTATGTGATTCCGTCCGCGATGCACCAGTTCGCCAAAAGATATCAAGTCCCCGGTGTCTTCGTCAACGTCAACTGGTATCACGCAATACCCGACAAGGTCAAGGACAAGGCACACGGAGGACCGTTCGAGACACCGTTCGTTCACGCAGATGAGGTAGAGACCTCGTTCGCTCTGGCACTCTTCCCTGAGTTCATCGACATGAGGAGAGCCGTAGATACGAAGCCGAGAGGATACCTTCTTAGTGAGCATGTGGACAAGGCGGGAAACGTCTATCAAAGACCGGTGAGCTGGTACGGGCAAGTTGGCCTCGGACCCATCGAAGTCTTCGCCTACCCAGAGGGGTGCGTAGGAAGCGCGACGTTAGCGGAGGCCAAGAAAGCTGGGGCGGGTTTGGACTCTCTACTTGACTACTTGGTCAGCTTGCACGATGACATCATGAAGAGGTTTCCACCAGGGGTGCTTCCGCCCGCGGATGAGCTGACGCAAAGGTCAAGGGAGGAGATCGATGCCGTGGTAAGAGGCCCTCTGACCCGAGGAGGAAGGCACATCTACACCTTAGCATATCCTCCCTAGCCCACCCGCAGCGACTCCGTTGGACATTGTCCGTACACACGGCGCCCGACCTCTGTCACATCTGGTCAGTATCGGCACAGAGGCTGAACAACATGCCTCGTCTCGTGCGCGCGTGCAGAAGCCAGGTGGAGAATCGACTGACTGAGGAAGCAGAATCGCTCCTTGCTGTGAACCCTAAGAAAGGATCCTCGACATTACTGCGCCTACCACTAGTGCCAACGCGACCTCAGACAAGGTTATGACCGCGACCTTCTTCCATCCCAATTCCTTGCGAAGAGCAGCTATGGTTCCCAGGCAGGGGATATAGAGCATAGTGACGACGGAGAACACGATCATCTGAGGCGCTGTCAGGATCGCGGAGAAATCAACGGTTTCGCTCAGAGCAGCCAACATGACCAGGGTTAGCTCCTTCCTGAGGACTCCGAAGATGAGGACGACTCCCGCAAAGGGAGGCAGACCAAGCCACCCGGCGGAGATAGGGCTCAGGAAATCAGCGATTGGCCAGAGCAAGTCGTACACCTCCAAGGCCTTCAGGATAACGCTCCCGAACACCATGAGGGGGAAGGCTATTGTGACGAAGCTGCTCGTCTCGAACCAGGTCCTCTTGAGGACGGTCAAAAGGTGAGGCAACCTGTAGGGAGGGACCTCCATTATCAGCCCTGACGGCTCGCCGGGCAAGGTCTTGAAAGCTAGCCTTCCCAGGGCGAGGACCAGAAGGAGATCCAACGCGTACAGCCCGAGGGCCCATTCGAGCCCGACGTACCGCCCCACCAGCCCAAGTACTACGACCGTCCGAGCCGCGCACGGAATCAGGGTGGTCAAGAACACTGCCAGAGTTCTTTCCCTCTCGGTCTCCATTATCCTGCAACCCAGGCAAGCGGGAACATTGCAGCCATAGCCGAGGACGAGAGGAATGAACGCCTTCCCGTGCAATCCTATCACGTGCATGAAGCTGTCCATCATGAACGCCATCCTCGCCAAGTAGCCTGAGTCCTCGAGAACTCCCATTATCGCGTAGAAGGGGACTATGTACGGCAAAGCTACAGTGATGCCGGCGATAAGCCCCTCGACTCCACCCCACAGCACTTCTCCAACTGGTCCTCCGCCGAAAAACGGCATTACCGTTGGCTCCAGACCGAGCAGGAAACCCTCTAGAGCGGGGGCCACCTGATCTCCCACTTTGAAGACGGTGACGAACATGGACGCTATCACTATCGCCATGATGACGTACCCGAGAACCCCGGCCGTGGTAATTTCGTCCAGCCTGTCTTCAGGCGTCAGACCCCTTGGCACGACATCCTGGCTAGCATTGGCTATCTTGCGGGCTATCTCGTACCTCTCCGATGCTATGACGGTTGCAGCGCTGTGACCGTGCGCTCTTTCAAGCTGCCTCCTGTGCTCTTCGGCAACTGCGATCGCTCCTTCGTTCACCCGAGCCACAAGTTCCCCCACATATTCGTCACCCTCCAAGAGCCTGATCGCGGCGAACCTTGTTGGAAGGCCGATCGGTCTTTCCTCGATTGCCTTGGCTATCGCCTCGATGTGGACCTCCACCTCTGGCCCGTACCTGATGGGAACTGCCCTTCGTTCCATTCTTCCCTCTGTGACGTCCAGAACAGTTCTCATCAGCTCATGAAACCCTATCCCCCTGACTGCTATCATTGGAACCACCGGCGCGCCCACCTGTTGCTCAAGTTTCATCACGTTGGGCGAGATCCCCTTCCTCAGGGCTTGGTCTACTTGGTTGAGTGCTATGATGAGAGGCACCTCCGCCTCAAGAAGCTGAGCGGTAAAGTACAGGTTGCGTTCCAACAAGGACGCATCGACCACGTTGACCACCACGTCTGGTTTCTCGCTCATCACGTACTCCATTGTGATGCGTTCCTCAATCGAATAGGTCGAGAGGGAATAGATACCCGGAAGATCGATTACGTCGACGGCGTGACCCTCGAAGTGCGTAGTTCCTTCAGCTTTCTCAACGGTCTTTCCAGGCCAGTTTCCGACATGTTGATGCAACCCAGTCAGTTGGTTGTATACGACTGATTTGCCGACATTCATATTGCCAGCGAGAGCCACGACTATCCGCTTTGAGGGTGCCTTCTCTTCGTTTGTTGCTCTCGCTGGATGGCAGCTCATTCCGCCAGTTATCCCTCCGGTTCGACAAGCACTTTCATCGCTATGCCCCTCCCTATCGATATGTCCGATCCTCTGACCCTTATCCTGACGGGGCCGCTGAAAGGAGCCGACCGCAGTACCTCGATGTGTTCTCCGGGCGTGATCCCCAGATCCAACAGCCTTCGCGTGGCGCCCCGGCCAGCACTGATAGATCTGACGATTGCCTTCTGACCTGGTCTCAGATTGGACAACGGAATGATGCTCATGCTCCATCGTCTCCAACCGCTTGATTCATCTCGGCGTAGGGAATCGGCTTGCCATCGTCTGGACAGATTCGAGGCTTTCCGAGCACTTTGACCAGCCGCCGCTCTACGTCGTCTGACAATGTGTGCCCCAATCTACGCGCCTCGAGGTGGACCCTGTCCTTGCTCATCCCGAGTTGGCCGTGAAGGAAACACTCGAGAATCCTATGCTTCCTCGTCAGCGCTCTCCCTAGTCTTACTCCCTTCTTCGTCAGGACGACGCCTCGATATTCCTCGTAGATGACGAGCCCCTTCTCGTGCAGTTTCGTGAGCATCGGCGTGACGCTGCCCTGCTTGACTCCGAGGCGACGAGCTATGTCGCTGGTTCTGGCCCTGTGCCGCCCCTCCTCTTGGATCTTGTATATGCACTCAACGTATTCCTCCAGGCCGTGACGGACAGCTCCCATAGAAGCGCAGCGGGAATTTAGATTAACCTAAATTTAAACCTTGGGGCATCCGATGGCGGCCAGCGAGAGGCAGAGATGCACCGTCATCCGCTCTGTTCTTTCTGGATCGAGATGGGCCTTCCTTGAACTAGGGCTTCGGCGAGCTTGTACCTCGCGCTATCGACCAGCCTCCACACAGTGTTCCTTGAGATTCTCATCCTAGAACCTGCTTCCTCGAAGGACAGCTTTTCCTGATCGATGAGCCTCAGAGCTTCGACTTCAGCTAGCTCCAGGAATACGGGAGCAGTGCTCCTTCTCGGCACCGGGTCAAACCTTTCAACGGGGTGGATCGACCCGACTACTACTGATTTTGGAGACCTTCCGACCCTTCCGTGCCTTCGTCTCCTGCGCCAACGCCATCCGTGCATGATTTAGGGACCAGTCACAAAATTTAAATATGTTGCCCTCAGGAGTATTGTGTGATGAGTCACGAAATGGAGGTGGAGTGAATGCGAAGGAATTGGTGGAATTGGCGCATGGGTTGGTGGTGTCCAAGACATCCGTGGCCGCCCGCATGGGCGCGCGGGCCATTCTGTGGCTCCCATCCGTATGTGGTTGGCCCGAGCGATGAACTGAAAGCCTTGGAAGACATGAAGCGCGAAATCGAAGCGCAACTGGCGGACATCACCAAACGGATCGAAGAGCTTAGGAGTTCAGTTGAAGGGAAGTGACGCCCCCAGCCCGAAGGCTGGCTGAAGGTCTTGCGGCCACGATCACGATTGGGGCATATGCCGCCACGAGCATTCGAGAGCCTTGTAAAAGATTTTAAAGGAACGACGAGAACATCGGACCATGCTATCGAAAATACCTGCAGATATTGGGAAGGTACCGAAGAGGGACGTTGATGCAGAGATACTCAGGACGGCGATCATAGCGGAATTGGACGCAGTAAGCCTTTATGAGCAGATGGCAAATATGACCGACGACCAAGATATCAAGAAGGTTCTCCTCGAAGTGGCTAGGGAGGAGAAGACTCACGTGGGCGAATTCCAAGCTCTTCTGTTGGAGCGCGACAAACAACAGGAGAAGGAACTCCAGGAAGGCAAGAGGGAAGTCGAGGAGCTGACGCGATAGCCGTCTCGTAGGGCATCTAAGTGCGATGCGGTGCGAACTCGGGAGTGCTACAGCCGCGTTGTCGGTCACTTCCAGAACGAGGCCGACACGCTCTCTGGCTTTCCGTCCAGCTCCAAGGCTACAACTGTATCCACTGGGTCGCGAGCCTTCGTGGGCAGCGTCACGAACAGACGATCCTGGTGCTGCTCGAACCGGAGATCCTTCTTGTTTGCCAGCATGTACGCTCGTAGGACGCGGTTCTTTATGCCAGCCACACACATCTGTCCGCCGGGCCAGAACATCACATGCACATATGCGATGTTTCCTTTCGCCGTAACCTGGCCAAGGTGAGCTTGCGCAAAGGGAGCTGAACTTGCCCCATAGATCGAATCTCCATTCCGTCTCAGCCACTTTCCGATCTGCCGCAGTCTGTTGGCCTGTTCTGGAGGTATCGTGCCATCGGCCTTAGGGCCGACGTTCAGCAGGAAGTTTCCGTTGCCTGCGACGCATCGAACCAGATTCCGCACCAACTGCATCGGCGACTTCAGGTTCATGTCCCCTGGATGATACCCCCACCAGAGGTCATCCATCGTCATGCACGACTCCCAGGGCCTACTTGAGGCCTCGATGCGCTGCTCCGGTGTGTCCCAGTCCCCAGGCAAGCCGGAGCGGTTGTTCATGATTATCTCCGGTTGCAGATTGCGGACCATGGCATTCAACTGTTCGGACTGCCAAGCCTGAGCATCGTGAGGCCATCCGCCGTCGTACCAAAGTATGTCTATCTTTCCGTAATGCGTCATCAGTTCCCGGACCTGCGCGTGCACATACTCGCGGAACTTCGCCCATCCCCCAGGTTCTTTCTCAGGGCCGTCCCAATACGCTGGCCAACGCCAGTCCAGCAGCGAATAGTAGAAGCCGATTCGCATGCCAGCGCCCCTACAGGCGTCGACGTATTCCGCGACGAAATCTCTCTTGGCCGCTGTCTTAACCGATGTGAAGTCGGAGACGTGGCTGTCCCAGAGGCAGAACCCGTCGTGATGCCTTGTCGTCAGAACCATGTAGCGCATGCCCGCTTCTTTCGCCAAGGAGACCCACTTCCCAGCGTCGAACTTTCTGGGGTTGTACCTGTCGGCAAGTTGAGCATACTGGACCTTAGGGATGCGCTCGCAATACATCACCCATTCGCCTCGAGACGGTATTGAGTACAAACCCCAGTGAATGAACATGCCGAATCGAGCTTCCGTCCACCACTTCAACCTGTCAGGTACTTCCCTCTCACTCATGGCTCCTCCACCTTCGGATACGCTCCTCACGTCGAGGGTGACTTATTAGTCTCACGACCAGGGTCTCGTTCTTGGCTGAGGCTGACGTCCGGAGTATGACCTCGGCGATCTGAAGGAATGCAGCACCGGGGGAGCCTCTTGTCAGGACTGGCTGGTTTCGCCATGAGCACATTCGTGGCGCCGATGCCTACCATAATATGAGTACTCGATCGACCTAATGCTCAGTTATGACCGAGATCACAGACCCCTTGTCAGAGGCTACTCTGAGCGTCCTGAGCGGATCCTCTAACACTATTCTCCCTGACTTGTCGAGCGAGTGCTCTTGCTCCGCGCAATCGCCTGCGAGATGTTCCGCCAAGCCTGAGGATTCCTCGATCTTGATCCTCACTCTTGTTCCGAGCGGATGCTTGACTCTCAGGATAACCTTCCTCGCATCCATGAGGTCGTAGATGGGAGGATTGGCTGAGGTCTCATCATCGAACACTACCTTGTCGTACATCCTGCCATACGCTCTCGCATCGAAAATGTTGAGGTCAAGTTCCCAAACCCAGATCTCATGTCTCCACTGTTTGCTGTAGTCGGTCACGGGAAATGGTGGAGTGTGAGACAGGAAGAAGCTAAACATTATCTTGGGTTTTCCATCTGGCCCCGAGGTGAACGACGGATGCCCAAAGTTGCTGTGTCCGTCAGTAAAGGGAACAGGCAGGCTCGCGCTCAGGGCCCTCAGGTCGGGAGCCAGATGATCGCCACACATGGCCACCCTTGATCTCCAGTTCTGTCTGTCTGTGAAGTACTCCACGAGTACGCCGAACTTGTCATTGACCCTGAAGGCATCTATCACGTCGTTGGAATTCTCCCAGTGGGAATAGGTCATTTCGCGTCCTGGCTCAACCTTGTCCAAATCATCGATCCTCTTGACGAGTCGCCAGATCACCTTGTCTCCTCTGGGATAGAACAAAGCAGCGTTCGGATTCTGCTCGCTGTAGCCGCCCATCAGGGTCAGTAGGCCAGCTCCTGAGTCCTGCATACTCTCCATCAACTTCGTTGACTTGAGTTCCTTGAAGCCTCTGTCCATGTGCCTTACCTGCAGTGGTCCGGCTTCGGTTGTCAAGAGAATGAACCCGTCAACCCAAGGACTGTAGATGACGTTGACTGCATCCCTGGTGGGGGGCGAACCCAGGATCTTCCGGATTCCGCCACAGGACATGTCTTTGTCAACTTCAGCTACGAATACCTCTCTCAGGTTCGCATTCTTCCAGCCTGTGAAGAAGAGCAACCAGCCTCCGGTCTCCGGGTCGTATATCATCCTGGGCGTACCGACGCCGGAGGCCATCTCTGGCATCTTTTCTTTGTAGTCTGATGGCACTATCAAGGGATACACTCGACCAATGGATCCATCCGAGATATGACCCATGTCTTAGTGAGATGCAGGTTCACGGATAGAGAATATATGTCTCGTACCGGGCATTCTCTTTCAGAAGGCACCACCTTCCTCAGGGTAAGGTATGTACTCAACTACCGGCATGCAAGCCCGTGAACGCGCGCCCACTGAAACTGGGCCGACGAAACCCTCAACCTAGGGATCGGGGAATCACCTTAAAACCGAAGTCCGATACATATGGCCACCTTGGATTGGGATCGGGTCGCATTTGTTATCTCGTCGGATCTGAGAAGGGATGTCTTGAGGATACTTAGGAAGGGCGAGCGAACCCCTGCACAGATATCAAAGGAACTCGTAGTGCCAGCGAGCAAGGTAAGTAGGACATTAAGCCAACTGCAGCGCGCTCGCTTGGCGGTATGCATAACCCCCCACAGAAGGAAGGAAAGGGTGTATTGTCTGACCGAACGAGGCTATGTGATACTTGAGCGTTTGAAGAAGATGCGTGGGAAACCATCGAACAAGTAATAGACGCTACTTGGTTCAAGGCCTCATCCATGGCCCATACCGAGACGCAACTCAAATTCAGATGGGGTTCTCTTGCTGCTTTCTGTACTTCATGCACTCTGTTGTGATCTGTGAGCTCTCAGCTCCCTTTCGTCATCATGCTCCTTCATCGGCGCTGTAGTCGCTGATCGGCTTAGGCCCCTCGTTCCTTCAATTGGGCGATCACTCCTCTTATCATACCTACCAGGCGCTCTGTGTTGTCCTCGATATCCTTCAGTCTCGCGTGGAGGCGCGCCGCATCCTTCTTTCCTCTGACTTGGATGCTGCCAAGCTTCTGCCTTAGCCTCCTGATCTCATCGAGGCTCATCTCGGCACCGGCAACCCACGCCTGCAGTCCTCCAGCGGCCAGATCCTTGAAGTCAACGTTCATACTGTATACGTACCGGTTCGTCGAGAGGTCCTTTCTCTTGCGGATCAGCCCCAGGAGGCCCATGTGATTCAAGGACTTGCTGACCGAACCCACTGAGTAGCCAGTGAGATCAGATATCTCCTTCTGGCTCAGCTCCCTCTCCTCCAGAAAGAAGGTTGCCATGATCCTGCCGAACACCGTGGGAAGGCCCCTTCTGCTCGCGATCGTCTGGTAGATGTGGATGAATTCTTTCCTCGCTTCCTGAAGCGTGCTCAAGCAATGGGATAGGCGCCGGAGAGGTTTTATACTTTTTCCTAACTATCATAGTTTGCAGAAGATGGAAATTCCGGGAGGTTTCACGTTGGTCTGGAGGAGCATCACGAGAAGGAAGGCTAGAAGCCTATTGACGATCTCTGGGACCGCGATGGGCATTGCCGCGATCGTCCTCCTGTCCTCCATCATGGCAGGTTTAGAGACCCAGATGATCTCAGTGCTTGGAAGGGGTAACGCCGATCTGCTGGTCGTTCAGAAGGGCTCTTACGACTTTGCCCTCAGCAAGCTGAGCGAGGGCCAAGCTCAGAGGCTGACACAAATCCCCGGCGTGACCCATGTCTCTCCCGTCTTGGTTGTAGTGACCGAACTCGAAGGCTATCCCTTCTTCATCGTCAATGGGCTGAGGGTCGACGGTTTCACGATAGATCACTTCAAGGTCGTGGAGGGCAACGGGCTCGCAGAACATGACAGGGGGAAGATCCTTCTAGGCAAGAAGATCTCCTTGCTTCTGAAGAAAGGGATACATGACAAGATCACGCTCATTGGGGATGAATACGAGATCGTCGGGATATATGAGACGGGCATAAAGTTCGAGGACTACGGGGCAGTTCTCCCGCTGGATGAGTTACAGGAGACCTTCGACCATGCTGGGCTTGTGAGTGTGATCGAGGTGCGAGTGGAGGACGTGACAAGAATTGACGAGGTCAAGACAATCATTGCAAGGGAGATCCCCGACGTAGATGCTGATGTTCCAACGGAGGTTGCTTCAAGACAGGAAGATGTCCAGATGCTGAAGGGCGTTGTGTCCATAGTTTCATTGGTCGCGATCTTCCTTGGGTCGGTGATAATGATGAACACGATGATCATGTCTGTATACGAACGAACTCGCGAGATAGGCGTGCTGCGCGCATTGGGTTGGAGGAGGAAGAGTGTGCTCCTTTTGATCCTGAAAGAAACCATCTTGCTCGCTCTTATGGGAGGCGCCTTGGGACTTCTGGTCGCGTTGCTGGGCATCCAAGCCATGGAGTCATTCGTCTCGGCCCCCGTCCCCGCCGTGCTCGACCTTGGCAACATCTGTTGGGGGATCGCCTGTGCCGTGTTTCTTGGTCTGTTGGGTGGCATATATCCTGCGGTCAGGGCGACCAAGATGGATCCGGTTGAGGCCTTGGGTCACGAGGTGTAGAACATGAGCACGAAGTTGGTGCTCGAGATAAGAGGCCTGACGAAGCGCTACGGCGCTGTGCTTGCGTTGGACAGGGTCGACTTGAAGGTCAAAGAAGGGGAATTCGTGTCAATCATGGGCCCCTCTGGGTCAGGTAAGACAACCCTCCTCAACCTGATCGGGGCATTGGACAGGCCAACCGAGGGCGATATTCTTGTTGAGGGAAGGCAGTTGAGTCGCATGGAGGATCTAGACTCGTTTAGAAACAGAGAAGTGGGATTCATATTCCAGTTCTACAATCTCATCCCCACATTGACGGCAAGCGAAAACGTGCAGATACCCATGTATGAGACCCGCATTCCATCTGGCGAAAGGAGAAGGAGGGCTCAGGATGCCTTGACGTCCGTGGGCCTCGGGAACCGATTGGACCACAAGCCCGCTCAGCTGTCAGGGGGAGAGTGTCAGAGGGTGGCAATCGCCCGGGCCTTAGTCAACGATCCAGCCATCATATTGGCCGACGAGCCCACTGGTGAGCTTGACACCGCGACGGGTGGAGAAATAGTGAGGCTGATGAGGAAGATAGGTCGCGAGAGGAACAAAACAATTGTGATGGTAACTCACAATCCCGAGGTGGCAAACAAGACCGACAGGATCGTTCGGTTGAGAGATGGCAAGATAGAACGAGAGGAGACCGTGAGGGGCGAGCTTCTTGAGGACCTCGTCAACTTTCAGAGCTCAGCACTAGCCCGTAGGATAGTCGCTGGCGAAACCATAGAGGACCCAGACTTGGAGAAATTGGGAGTGATAGAGAACGGAGAGCTCGGTAGATACGGAAGGCCGCTGAGAGAACTGCTAGTTGCGCTGAAGGCTCTGCAGGAGCCTCGCTAGTGCCACACCTGAGGGTTCCTTCTCGCCAAGGCAGCCTCGTTGCTCTGAGCTAGGCTGGGCGAGCGTACTGACTCAAGTCCCCGACTGCTTTTCTACGCTCAACCCCGAAAGCGGCGGCCCCGGCCGCCCCGAGAGCTACCAGAATCGATGAAGCAAGGAAGACGGACGAGATCGAATGCACGGTTGCTATCAGGCCTCCCACAATTCCCCCAATGCTCCCTGCGACATCCCACAGGAACGACATGAACGCGGACGCCATCGGTCTGGTCTTGGGAGGAACGCTACTTTCTGCCACCGTCCATTCGACCACCGCCCTGATCCCCCAGGCCAGTCCGAGAACAACGTTTGCGAGCGCAAGCAGCATCGCCTCGGCCGAGGCTGAAATCGCGAAGTAAGAGACCGACAGAGCGCTGAACGCTATGAATAGGATGCTGCGCGTGCTCATCCTGTCCATCATGTAGCTGGCAGGTATCCTCGATAGCGTGTTTGCCGCTCCCCTTGCTGAGAGGATCAGAGTCACCACGTAAGCGGGTATCATCAGGTGGTCGACGGCGTACACGGTGAAGAAGGTCGCTAGGAGCGTCGCTGTCATCCCGAAGAGGAAGTGCAGGGCACCAGTTATGGCCACCTGCCTCTGCCTCGCCATCTCGCCCAACTCGCCCAGTGCTCTCCCGACCAATTCATGGAGAGATTCGCCCTGTTTCCTGTCGTTCCCAGCTTCGTTGTATTTGTCAACGCTTGGAAGAACGTAGATGATCCCGAGTGCGAGCAGAGGGAGGGCTGTTGCAAACATCATGATCTGATCATATTTCAAGTAGGTCAACAACAGTGACGTTAGAAGAGGACCGAAGGTCGCCGATACACCAAATGAGGTGAGGTAAGTTGCGACTGCCCTCCCGATCTCTTCCTGGCGGACCATGCTTGTGATGGTGGCCATCGTGGTGATCCCCAAGAACGCGCTTGAGAGAGCTGCGACTGCCCTTGCTGGAGCGAACCAAGAGTAGTCTGGGGCTACGGCATAGGCGATAATAGCTGCGAACTGTCCGAGGAGCGAGATCGAGGCGGCCTGCTTGAACGTAATCCTGGTGCAGATTAGGCCAATGGGCAGGCGCATGACAAGAAGGGCAAGGGACGCGGTTGCGACTATCGATCCCAGGATCAGCTCCGAGGCGCCCAACTCAACGACTCTAAGTGGAAAGACTGGATCAACCACGGCGCTGGCCGTAATCGATATCGTGGCGGCCAAGGTCAGCATATAGAACTCCTTCGGGAACCGCCTCGAGCTCAAGGCTTGGATGCCGGGTGCGCGAAAGCGCGCACTTAAAGCCTATCCTCCGTCACGCTTCGATCTACTTCTCCCAGTGATACTATCTGCCTGCAGACCAGATCCCTTGGTCTCATACTCATGACGCTAAGGCCAATTCAGCGCTCTTGACTACGATCAGAATCTCGTTGTCTTCATTCTCGGCCAGTGCACTCCAGTTGTGACTACCTGTCAGCGCGAATGTATCCATCAACTAGGGCAACCTCGTGATGCAAGTGGTCCGGGTTCGCATCGTTCCTGTTCGCTTCTCCCTTTGGAGACCACCTTCCCCTCAGATCCTCTCAACTAGCGGCTAGCAACGCTCGCCGGCCCTGTCCAAGGCGAGGCTGAAGGTCGGCGCGTGAATGATCTTGGTTGACCCTCCAATACGGGACGGTCGAAGCCGGGCCCCTTCCATGGACTATGCTTTGAGCTTAGGGGTTCTTCCTGTGCCCGCTCTCTATGGAGTTTATGACTGCCCGCCTTGCGATTGCTGACATGAATAGCAGAAACGCCAGTGCTTCCCCTAGGACGAATACGACGGCCCAGTTGGAAAGATCAAACAGCTCTGTCGGGCTTATGCCGTATCCCACTGCGAGGCGTACGCTGACTGCTGCTGAAACGATCAGCGAGACAGCCGATACCACCAAGCCGCGTAGTGCCGGGTAAGCGACACTCTCATACTCCAGAGTCTCTGACTCCTGCTCGACTTTGGCGGAATTCTTGTGTCTTCTCGATTCTGCGTACAGCAATGACATTGCGATCAGACCCCCAAGAGTCGAGAACGGTATGGACTCGGCTACCGGGTTGACCTTCGCGAAGACCACATTGACGACCGTAGCGTCAGTCACGGTGAGTGAGACTGTGGTGTTCCTTCCGTAGGCATCTCCTGACCACTCAAGGAAGGCCGCCCATTCGCCGTGACCTATCTTATTGGGAGTTGAAACAGCGAGGACTACATGGGCGCCCTCTCCAAACCATTCTCTGACAGGGCTCTCTGGCGTAAGGTCATGTGTCACGAAGGGGCTCGTTCCCAGCAGGAGAGTCGCGTTGAATGGGTCGCTTACACCTATTGCGTATACAGTCAACGGGAACTCAGTTCCGTAGAGGGCTTTCACCTGATGCGGCCACCTCACCACAAACGATACATCTGGGTTGCTCCCGAGAAGTTCGCCGTCAAGCACCCAGCCTTGGAAGAAGTATCTTGTGCTACCCTCATCCACAAGATCCGGTGCAGGTCCAACCCTTATGCTGCTTCCCCTTGCGTAGAACGCAGCGAATATGTTCGTCTCTTCGAGGGTTGTTTCAGGTATGCCCGGTATCTGAAGCGTCTTGCCGTCAGGTAGGGTCGTGTTGAATGTAACCAGGTAGCGAACTTCCCATGACGCCACCACCTCTGAAGGCTCCGTGATCACTAGGCTTCCTTCGGTTTCAGATGTTTCCGCATCGCCGGACCAGGCGACGAAAGCAACTGTCGTGTAGTTACCTAGGTCCACTGAAGTCAATACTCCGAACCTTGCTTGCGAATTCGGAGCGTACCAGCCGCTTCCGTAGGGATCGCCATACTCGCTCACAACGCTCAGGTAGTACGCACTCGCTCTCCACCTCGCGATTTCCTGGGCCGGTCCAGTCATCACAACGGTAGCTGGGTTGTCAGGACCGGTGTAGTGCGATCCTGATCCAGAGCCCGCCCATCCATCGAAGGCATATTCCGCGCGGGAGGCATGATCCCTGAAGATGACCGGGGATATCAAGACACTGGCTTCTTCGCCTTCGTAATACCAGCCTTCCCCGGTTGCGACGCCGTAGCCGCCGTTGTCAACGTCCAGATAGTATTGTGTCCTGTAGGATGCGACAACGATCTCGGGTGTTCCCGGAGTCACATAGGTGTGTGTTTGAGGTCGGCCGTTGCTCCATCCTGTCCAGATGTAGCGAGTGCCCGCGGATCCTCCGACCGGTGATACAGCTTCGAGGATATGGGTAGTTCCAGCTTCCCAGTAGAAAGTCGCCGGGGTCATCACCATGTAACCATCAACTCTGACAAAGTTGAAGCCCTGCGGGGTTGAAGCTATGGTCACTGACACGAGAACCGGGATGAAGTTCGCAGATACCGCGCCTGCTCCGCTCACCACCACGGCTGTGAACGCGGAAGAAGGATCCGTCACGAGAAAGGATGGGTTGTTCACTGTCCATGTCGAGAAAGCATATCCAAGGTTCGCGGTTGCAGATATGGCGATCTCGGCCCCAAAGTCGTACCAACCCCCTCCTGAGGGCGTGGTTGTCCCACCCATGGGCGGAGAGACAGAGAACAACACCAAGTACTGCATCTCATAGCTGGCAGAAACGGTGCCAGGCGATTCGACCGTCACTGAACCACCTTGAAGGACTGACAGGCCTTCGGTCGATGTCCAGACGTACCTCTTGTCGATACCAACCGCCAGCGGCGAATAGAACTCGAAACTGTGAGAGCTTCCCTCGTCCCACCAAAATGACTCCGGAAGGGCACCATACTCGACTCCATCTATGATGCTAGTCGCGCCGGAGTAGTCAACCCCCGGCCCGCTATGGTCGAAGGTGATGTGATACTGGGCCCGGTATGTGGCCACCACGACTACAGGGCTGGTGATCGCGCCAAAGTCATGAGACACGCTCGCGAAACTGCCGGTAACCTCTCCCAGAGCGTATCTCCTGCCAATCAGGGTGCTTGAGACGATGCTCTCGAAGGAATAGCTGAGAGTCTCGCCACCTTCCACCCATGTGTCGAGGAAGGGGTCATCTTGATGTTTGGCGTATGTCGTGTCTCCAATCACAATAGTGACGACGACGCCCTCGGCGTCTGATCCAAGGCCGGTCCAGTCAAACTTCACTCGATACTGGTTCGCATAGTGACCGACGATCGTCGTTGCGCTCGAAGCTGCGACCGGGGAGGCAGGCCCGTCGATGCCGTCAAGCTGGAACCTCTTGCCCAGGTCGCTGCTTGGCACAGTGCTCTCATAATAATAGGTCAATGACGAAATGTTGCCGGCCCAAATGGTATGGGGCAGGTCGCTTGCGGCTAGGGGGAGGCCGTCGACCGTCACGATGGTTCCTGTGGCTGTCGGGTCGAGCCCGTCCTGTGCGAAAGTAACAGAATACTCGGTACTCCAGTTGGCGACGGCTGTCTTGGGCCCGTCCATGGTTATCGCAGTCGAGGGCGATGTCTGGCCTGAAGCGTCGTCACTCCAATAAGCGAAGACATATCGGACGCTTGCGGATCCCGGCACCGTGAGGGGGACAACGGTAGCGTACGCGTTGTCACCCGAATCATACCAGCCCTGCCCGCCTGTCGTGCCATGGGAGGAGAATACAGATAGATAGTACTGCATCTCATAGCTCCCCGCGATGAAGGTTGCATCGCTTGGCGAGAACGGCGATGAAGGGCCCGCAAGAGAAGCAAGTATGAACCTCGTTCCATCACTAGTGCTCGGCACTGGGCTGACGTAGCCGTAGCCGATCTGGGTCTCATGGTCGATCCAAACTGCATATGGCAGGTCGCCCAGCATCTTGGACATAGCGGGGCTTGGCCCGATCTGGATTGACAGGACGGTCCCAATGGCAGACCCGTCGAGCCCGCCTTGGTCAAATGTCACTTTGTGTTGCAGTTGATAGTTCGCTGTCACGACTTGGGAAGAATCCATAGTCACCGTTGCCTGGTTCCCGATGCCTGTCGGAGAAGCTGCATCCCAAGATCTGAAGTCGTACCTTGATTGACTGGCCACCTTGTCGACAAGTTGGGCGGCGTCTGTAACAGCGGTGGCCCCAACGTCGTACCAACCTTGTCCGGAGACGGCTGACGGGTCAAGAGTCAGCACCTGAAGGGGATTCGTGTTGACCGTTAAGTAGTACTGCGTCCCATAGTTGCCTGTAATGTTCCCCGCGGACATGACCGAGATCGTGTCGGATTGAAGGGAACTCAAGCCGGATGTGGATGTCCAACTGTATCGCTCATCCGTGCTGACCGCCAAGGGCGACTGGAAGGCAAAACTGTGGACTGAGTTCTCATCCCACCAGAAATATGTCGGGAGGTCGCTCACCCCGTAGCTCGTATCATCTATCGTCACAACGGCGCCCCTGTAGTCACTTGCGACCCCTGTTTGACTCACGGTGATCTCATGTTGAGGATCGTAGCTGCCGGCGATGTATCCGGAACCCGACACGGTGATCGGCGAAGCTTCCCCAGCTACGCTCGCGAGGGCAAATCTCTTACCCAATACAGTGCTCGAGACGAAATTCTCGTAATGGTAGGTAAGGGTGCTTCCACTGCCAACTAGAAAGGTACAAGGGAGATCGTGGATCGTCAAGGCCAAGCCATTCACGACAACAACAGTGCCAGTGGCCGAAGAATCGAGGCCAACTTGGTCAATGGTGACAGCATACTGAGCGTTGAAGAATGCTTCGTACGTGGCGTCGGCGACCGCGACAACCGTGTGATTCGCAGCGCCTCCGTCGCTCCAACTGCTCCATTGATAGAGCACACCAAAGTAGGCTTGAGGCGAAAACGTCCCGATAGTGTGTGATGAACCAGCAAGCCAAGAGAACATCTGTGGTGAGCTGTAGGTCGTTCCGTCCACCGTCACTTCGAGCCCCGGAGGGCTCGTGGTCACCGTTGTGGAGTGGACAGTGATCGATATGGCCACATAGGCGTCGGCCTGATTATCATTGCCGGGCGGTTGCTGGTGATACAACCTCACGTTGACGGACCAGGTGCCGCCAGAGTTGAGGATCTTGGCGTCTTGAAAGTCAAACTCGTAGTTATTCGATCCAAGGGCGTGAGGGGCTTCCGTCTCTGCATTGTCTTTCTGATATGCCAGACTTCCAGCTGGGTCTACCCATCTGACTTGGATATGGTATTGACTGGGCTGGCCCGGCGGAACGTGAAATCCAGCCAGCCCTGACACCACTACCTCCGGGCCGACCTGGGTTATGGATCCTATCTGCACGAAGGGATAGGTCACCTGCGCCGCGACGGAAATGTTGGACGTAGCTACGGCCAAGGACGCCAGAAGGGCGCTGAGTACGGAAACGATCGCAAGCCCCCGTACTCCTCCGGACAACGCGTGCGGAGTATGGCCTGCGTCGCCTGTTTTCGGTCGAAGAGCCGAAAAAAGCGAAGATATGGTCCCAGTTCCGATCCTATCGACGGATGATATTACCGTGCTATATTACGCCCCGAAACTGGCATTTCCGAGGCCTATATAAATCTTCCTAGAAGGGACGTGGCTGGCCCGTTGTGAATGGCTGAAGGCACAGCGTTTCATGGCGCCCCGGCGAGCGAGGTTCTCGTCGCCACCGCTTCCGCGTCCTCTTGTAGACGGCCGCGTCAGCCCAGGAGATCGTGCGCTCGATTGCCTCGCTCGTGCCAGCTTAGCGCACTCTGAGCTTCACCCGTAGATGGGTCCGGAGAGGATGTGACTGATATCTGACGTATCAGGATCCGCACCGAGCATAGGTCGAGAAGGCTGGCAACGCTGTGGACCTACAAGCAATTCCCATATGAACGGATATATCCTCTCTGCGAAGGGCGCGAACACATGACGCAAGAGCTAGCACTTCTCGGTGGACCCAAGGCTGTTAGGTCAGACCCGGGTCATATGTTCGACTGGCCCATCATAACGAAAGATGACGAGGACGCCGTGTTGGAGGTGCTGAGAGCTGGCAAGATGTCAGGCGTTGACGTGACCAAGAAGTTCGAGCAGGAGTTCGCTGAGTGGCTAGGCGTCAAGTATGCTCTCGCCCACAACAATGGCACTGCAGCGATTCATGGCGCGCTCTTCGGTATCGGAATAGGGCAGGGTGACGAGATCATATGTCCAAGCGTCACGTACTGGGCGTCATGCCTTCCAGTCTACTCATTGGGAGGGACTGTCGTCTTTGCCGACATAGATCCAGAGACCCTCTGCCTAGACCCACATGATGTCGACAGAAGAATAACGGAAAGAACCAAGGCCATGATGGTGGTTCACTACCTCGCCTATCCTGCTGACATGGACTCCATCATGGAAATCGCGAGGAGGCATGGACTGAAGGTGATAGAGGATTGCTCGCATGCCCACGGCTGTGAGTACAAGGGGAAGCTGGTGGGCACGATTGGAGACGTTTCGGCCTTCTCGTTGATGTCCGGGAAATCCTTGGCCACGGGCGAAGGAGGCATCTTGACCACGAACGACAGGAGGATATACGAGAGAGCCATAGCCTTCGGACATTACGAGCGTCACGATTCCGACATCACGATCGAAGAGCTGAAAGCGGGAGCCGGTCTGCCTTGGGGAGGCTACAAGTACAGGATTCATCAGCTCACCTCTGCCGTCGCCAGGGTTCAGCTGAGGCACTATCCAAAACGAATGGCGGAGATAGACAAGGCCATGAATCACTTCTGGGATCTTATGGAGGGTACCCTTGGATTGAGGGCGCACAGGCCATCGAAGGATTCGGGGCTCACGAAGGGTGGGTGGTACAACCCCGTCGGACTCTACCGGTCGGGTGAGCTGGGGGGCTTGTCGATAGGACGCTTCTGCGAGGCAGTGAGGGCTGAGGGAGTGGAGTCTTGCTGGCCCGGGTGCAACCTCCCACTTCACCTTCATCCGTTGTTCAGGAAAATCGACGTCTACGATCAGGGGAGGCCCACCAGAATAGCTAACCTGCCTGCGAAAGTCGATGTGCGTGAGCGCCCCGGAAGCCTACCGGTATCCGAGAGAATCAACCTAGAGGTCTTCAGGGTTCCTTGGTTCAAGCTCCACAAGCCTGAGATAATCGCTGAGTACGCTGAAGCGTTCAGGAAGGTGACAGAACACTATGATGAACTGGTTCTTGGCGACATGAAGGTTGAGTCGCCCGGCAGCTGGAGCACTAGCGGCGTAGTCGGCAGTTAAGAGACATCGCCACAAGCGCCAGCCTAGTCAGATCCGCCTCTTGTCTTCTTCCGCATGCCCTCGATCATGCCGCCGACGACCTCTATCTTCTGGAGGTCCCCCCTGGCCGAGGCCTCCCTCGATGGCTCTGGACGATGGGCATCTTCCTAGAGTTCAAGCTTGGACAGAACTTCCTCTGAACGCTTAAGAGCCGCAGCGGAGGCCGTGGGCGTCGCGAGATGACCGGTGGAACCAAGCTTCGCAAGTCATGGAGAGAGAAGCTGGCTGATGACAAGGGCCTTCCGAAGGTCGAGAAGATCACGGGCAAGATGAGCAAGAGGTGGGGGGTAGGCACAGTCGTCATCCCGGCCCCGAAGGAAGTTGATGAGCTCATGAGGAGGGTCCCCAGGGGGAAGGTGACCACGATCAATGATATCAGGCGCGCCCTTGCTAAGAAGCATCGGGCAACGATTGGTTGCCCCATAACGACCGGCATATTCGCTTGGATCGCGGCGCATGCAGCTGAAGAGGATGCAGCGGAAGGGAAGAAGAGGATCACGCCATACTGGAGAACGCTCAGGTCAGGAGGAGAACTGAACGAGAAATACCCTGGAGGGGTTGAGGCGCAAGCGAAGCGCCTGAGAAGCGAGGGTCTTGTCGTTGCTCGGGGGAAGGGCCAGAAGCCACCAACCGTAAGGGACTACGGAAAGCATCTGGCGAAGCTTTAGGACAAAAGACAGAACTCCTCAGGGTAGCGTCGTGACAGATCAGCGGATCACCGGCCTCTTGTTGCGGCTGGCCATTGGCGCAGGGTCAATCCCTATAGCCTATCGCTTCTCGTTTCCTCTTGAGATAGTACACGTAGTTGTCCAGCGAGACTTCCGGTGGAACCCTGTGGTCTACCATGGGGATGTACCCGCCTTCCTCCATCAGAGGCTTCAGCCTGTCGACCTCTCTGTCAATGGCTACCTTCGAGCCCATGAGAGCAAGTTTGTTCACTCCACCCATGAGCAGAGCATCCTTGCCGAACCTGCGTCTGATCTCAAAGATGTCCGTATGCGCAGCCTCAATAGGAAAGAGGCAGTTTATCCCTGCCCTCAACCATCCACGTGTCAACTCCGTTATCCTGCCGTCGCAGTCGAGAACGTTGATCTCGACACCATAGCTCTTCAGCAGATCCGTGACCGTCTCATATCTAGGCACCATGAACTCCTCGAACAACCTGACCGAGAGTAGAGGCCCCATGTTGTAGCACATATCCTCCCACCAAGTGGCATAGTCCGCCCTCACGTCTCTTAGTGCCCTCGCCAACACCGCCTTCCACAGGTTCACAAGGGTGTCCATCATATCTTCAACCCACTCGGGATCTCTGTAGAAGGCCAAGGACAGACCCTCCACGCCCATCCAATTCCTCAGCCAGCCGTATAAGCTTCCCACGGTCACGGCTAGGGGATAGTCCCTGTCAGCATACATTTCCACGACCTCATGCCAATTCACCGGGAATCTTCCCGGCGTATCAGGATCGAAGAAGGGCCTCAGTTTCTCCCAGTCCTCCCTGCTTCTTATTGGGTAACGGGTGTAGCGCGGCAAGGATGAGACCCACCTCTTTCTAACGTACGTGCCACCGATGCCATCGTACACGGTTGCGTTCTCAGCATCCTCGCGTACTATCTTCTCAGGGATCGCGGGCCACATTCCTGTGACCACAGGCAACCATTCTCCACAGTCCCACCCCTCTAGCCCGAAGTACAGCTCAATGTCCCTATTGGTCTTCAGTTCGAGAGGCAGACCCTGCTCGTGCCACTTGTCTATGGTCTCAGTCCAGTAGCCAAACTCGAAGTCCGGGAGCCTGTCGACATCCCGGAACTTCATCGCATTGAGAAATCTTTCTCTCTTGTTCATAGGAGACGGCTCGGACAACTCCCTGCTCGCTTAAAACGGTTCAGATGAGACGGCTCGCAAGGATCCAAGCGCACTATGTCCGGAGGTACGCCCAGGCCTAGACTGAGTCAAGCTGGCCCACGAAGAGAAGGAGAGTGGCTGCCTAGAGGACGACCGTCAACAACGCTTGAACCCCGGCTTGACGATGGCGGCTCTCACGTCCGCACCTTGTCGCTCCCGATGAACTGAGGTACCTACGTTCACGGCATAGGTCTCCTCTCGCCTCAGCCAGGACCGGGACCTAGCGCTCGCTCGGGCGCGTTGCTGTAGATCATATCAACGAGTTCCATGGTCCGGGCGGCGTCCTCAAACGATGTTTCCGGTTCCTTGTCTCGGAGAATGCAATTGACGAAGTGACGATTCTCGTCATAGAAGCCGTAGTAGACGTGGAAATCCCTGCTCCCAGCTGCCTCGAACGTCGAGATCACCGTCGCATCAGACTTGTTATCGGAGAATATGAGCGCCCTGTCATCTGGGTTCACGAGCGCCGAGATTCCCTTGCTGTGCATTTCGAAGGTGTGCATTCTGGACCCGGCGGTCCAGTTGCTCATGAGGAAACCCACAGCTCCGCTTTGGAAGGTCACCAACGCATTGAAGCTGTTCCAGTAATCCGCGAAGAGCTTCCTGACCGAACTCCTCACCTCTCTGACCTCCCCTCCCATCCATCTCAGCGCGTCAACGGCATGTATGATATCCGACGTTAGCGCATCAACAGCACCCCTGTAATACGGCGGCTCCTCCGACTGCACGTTCTTATAGAAAGCAGAAAGGCATTGGTTTATTGGTCCTCTGCCTTCGACGAGTTCCCTCGCCTTCCTCATTAAAGGTATGAACCTCCTGTTGAAGCCCACCATGGTCTTGCAGCTATGTTTCCTCGCATACCAAGCAAGGCTCTTCGTCTGAGTCGTCGAAACGCCCGGAGGTTTCTCCGTGAAGACGTTGAGCCCGTCCTTCAGGCAATCAACAACTACGTCATAGAGCTGATGCGGAGGTAGTATCACGTACACAGCGTCGAGTTCTTCCTTACCTAGCAAGTCCCTGTAGTCAGAGTACCTCTTCTCGACCCCGTACTTTTCCGCGGTGGCCCCAAGCCTCTCTTCGTTGATGTCGCAGATTGCTGCGATCTCCGCCTCCTTCATCGAGGCGAGAGAGGGGTAGTGAACGTGGTTGGCATGAGACCCTGCCCCGATTACCCCGATCTTGACCTTGGGCATGCCCGTTCGAACAAGTGAGCCTTGTCCAAGGCTTAAATGTCTAAGCAGATTCGCGCGAATCCTCCGAGCATTGGCAAGATACGTTCGCGTGGCTTCTGTCTCATTCGAAGGAGTTGGGAGTTCCTGCTCCTCCAAACACAAAGTGGATCTGAACATGAAGGAACTCCTGAGGTTGCTCAATGTCGCAGCGATGGATGAACCGGACGTGGTTTGTCTTACCGAGGGCGCACCCACTCGCGGCCTGTCGCCCAAGGAATCGATCACTGTGGCCGAGGAGATCCCAGGGCCTATCTTCAATGCAGTCTCAGCCGTAGCCAAGGAACGCTCAATGTACGTTGTGCTACCTCTAGTTGAGAAGAAGGGTGCCCGATTCTACAACTCGGCCGTCCTGATAGATAGGAACGGAGAAGCGATCGGCACCTATCACAAGATTCACCCAACCATCGAAGAGATCAAGGCCGGAATCAGTCCAGGGACTGACCAGAGGGCTTTTGAGACTGACTTCGGGAGGATAGGTTTCGCAATATGCTACGACTTGAACTTCGATGATGTGATCGAGGGCCTGACTCATGATAGGGTCGATCTTGTCTTCTTTCCCTCAGCCTACCCGGGAGGGCTTCAGCTGAAGATTTGGGCGCATAAGTTCGGTGTGTACGTCGCCTCTGCTCGTATGGGAGTCGGGAGCATGATCGTCAACCCTCTCGGCAGCGTGCTCGCGAAGTCCGATGAGTATTCGCCCATAATATGCAAGACTCTGAACCTGGACTACGAGATACTGCATCTGGATTACAACCATCCCAAGATAGAGCAGATGAAGAGGAAGTACGGCTCAAAGGTTGAAGTCGATGTGTCCAGGCCCGAGGCAGTCTTCCTGTTGGCTTCAAACATGAGGGACGTTACTGTGAGGGACCTGATTCGTGAGTTTCAGCTTGAGACCAGAAAGGACTATTTCGATCGAGCAACGAAAGCTAGAGAAGCAGCTCTCTCAGACTAGTGGATGAATGCTTCAGCTCAGGTTCGACCATGACGTGAGGGAGGTAGTTCGCGTGCCTTACGCCAAAGACAGGCCTTGGGTCTTTGCCTTCTTCTCGACATATGACACTGAGACCTTGGCCAGCGCCGTGAACAGCACTAGGAAGAACAGAAGAGCTGCCAGCTCGATCTCAACGGACCAAACGACATTCGAGCCGATGAGGAAATGCCGGGCCAAGTCGATGCCGTGGGTAAGGGGTATCGTGAACGATACCATCTTGAGCTCGTCTGGCATGAACTGAATTGGCACGAACATGCCACTGCCTATCTGGAACAGGAAGTTCATGACGCCCACAAATGCCGAGATGTTTCTGAACACAAGTAGCAGGCAGGATATCAGCACCCCGACCTGACAGAACACTAGGAAGGTCAGGAATAGCACGACGAGCGTCATCGAGACCGCAGGCAAGGAAGGCGGTATGCCAGCGAAGAGGGCCCCGATTGTGAACATGGGCACGAGCGAGAAGATCGTTGCCACCAAGGCTTCAGAGAATGAGTAAGATAGCATGTAGGCATACCTTGAGACTGGGGAAGCGAACGTATACTCAATCTGTCCGGTCGTCAGCTCATTTTGGATCTCATTCGGAGCCCCCCAAAGGGCAGAACCGTAGTAAGCTTGAAACGCGATCCCAATCAGCAGGAACGAGAAGTAGTTCCCTGTCCCTATTGCCGTCTGTAGAGCGGAAGGGTCAGCGACTAGTGTGAAGATCAAGAGGCCCAGGCTCCAAACGAAGCTCATGAGAAGACTGACCACGAAGTTGAACTTGTATCTGGTTATGGTCTTGATCCTTCGCCATGTGGACATTAGGGTGAGCCACATGACTCCATTCATTGCGCTGCCTCACCTCGCACCATTATCTTGAAAGCTTCCTCGAGCGTCATGTGTTCGATTCCCACGGCCAGTCTGCGCCCACTCGCCTTCAGAATGTCAACCACTCTGGGCAATGTCTCGTATGCATCTTGACAGTACAGCCTCATGCTTGGTCCCGTGTTGTCGATCTCCAGGACCCCGGGTATGCTGACCACCTGGTTCCTGACACTCTCGCCGATATTGTTCCCGCCTATCTCGATAACTTCAGTCTTCATCACGGATGTTCGCATGTCTTCTGATGTTCCGTCAAAGAGCACGTCTCCCTTGTTGATCATGACAACCCTGTCACTTATGTCCTCTGCTTCCTTCATGTTGTGCGTCGTGACGAGAAGGGCCGCCTTCCGTTCTCGTGCGTACTCACTCAGGAATGACCTCATGCTGGAGGCGGCGACTGGGTCTAGGGACTTTGAAGGCTCATCCATGAAGACTATCTCGGGGTTGGCCATCAGCGACCTTATTACGACAAACATCTGTCTCTCTCCGCCTGAAAGCGTGATGAAGTAACTGTCCAATTTGTCCTTGAACCCGAGGGCAGTAGAAAGCTCATCGATCCTGTTGCGAGCATCCGCGTCGTTCATTCCGTGAAAGGCTCTCGCGAAGAAGACCAGGTTCTCCCTGGCGGTCAGCCTAAAGTACGCGGACCGTTCGCTATCCTGCCCTGCGTAGCCTATGACTGCTCGAACCTTCTCGGGTTCAGACAGCACATCGTAGCCTCCAACGCATGCCTTGCCGTCATCAGGGATCAGCAAAGTGGTCAGAATCTTCATCAGCGTGGTCTTACCGGCCCCGTTGGGCCCGAGCAGGCATACTATCTCCCCTTTTCTTACTCCTAGGCCAACTCCACGAAGAGCTTGCGTCTCCTTGCCCCCAGCCCTATAGATCTTGCGAATCCCTTCCGCTTCCACCGCGAACCCGTCCTTCATCTCTCCTTGGTCACCGCCTGAAGGAGGGAATCTATCTCGACGTACACATCAGCGGGATCCAGCTCTGCGCCGCTTAGAAGGTCAGAAACTTGGTTCCTAGCGACATCGACCAGCGCGTCTATGAGCTTCCTGCTGAGCTTCTCGTCGCCTATTCTGTGGGTCTTGTCACCTGCCTTAAGAACGAGAACGCTCGGTGTGGCCATCAAGCTCACGTCCGGCAGGTCAACCGACACGTTGTCCTTCGAGACTGTCAGTCTGTATCCTGGCGATCCGACTGAGAGGCTTCCCGATCTGTCTTTGGCGTACCAGTTGCCCTTTCTGACGGTCGTGTAGCTTTCCCCATCGGTCTTGAGCCTCCAGCCATTCCACATGGCCCTGACGGCGCCCTTCGCTCGTGTTATGGTGGTCCTCCTCTTGTCACCTGATGCCACAAACACTCTTCCCCCTCTAAGTTTTGGTTCTTCGACCGCGTGAATAAACGGCGGGATGTCGACCACGGTCCCTTCGTCCGTATCGTGGATCTTCACAGGTCCTATTTCCACCTCCGTCCCAAAGTCCCCATACTCCTCCACCTTCACGAAAGGAACCCTTACTGATATGCGATGCAGCTGCTCCCTTCGCGTCGAGTACAACTTCTCGGCCCTCGCGTACTCTTCCTCGGTTGCGTCTCTGATCTTCTCTCCACACTTGATCCTTTGTGACAAGATGAGCACAGGAGCCTTCGCAGGAACATTGGTGGCTCCCAACGTGGTATACACTACGAAGTCAACATCTGTCAAGGTTACGCACCCAAGTAGCTTGTTCCCCACGCTGACCCGTAGGCCGATGAGTTCTTCGGCTTCGGCTCGCAGGCCGTTAGCCAACTGAACCTGGCCGGTTCCGAAGGACACCACTTCCCTACCTATCCTTGGCCCTATCGGAGCTACGAGCCGACCGAACGTCCAAGAAGCCACGAACAGCACGATACCTGCCGCGAGGAGAGTCAGAGTGTAGTCCGAGAACTGCCGCTCCAGTCCCAAGAAACCTCCAAAAAAGAAAATGATGGCCAAGTCTATCGAAGCCGCGCCCGTGCGAGACGCCAGACTGGAGATGAACCCAAAGAATCCCTGACCCAACTTGACGTTGATCATGTTCGAGATAATAATGCAAGCGATGACGCCGAATACTATTTGGATGCTGTATCGAGAGACCAAAAGGGTCTCTCTGAATACCCACGCCAGTGCTAGGATCAGTGCGATTCCGTTGAAGAGTGTGCCGATCTTCGCCCTAGTGTTCATCCTGATCTCAACTCTCCTCGAGCTCGCCACCTCTGAGAGCACCGTAGAAGACCGCGATCAGTCTCAGGAGTGATCTTCCCCTGCTAGTTAGGTCGTAGTTGCCCGACACCTCGTCACGCTCAATCAGCCTCACGTTTCTGAGCTTCTGAAGGTGATGTTGGAGGCTCGACTTCGCGTAATCCTCGGGAAAAACCTTGGCTATCTCGCCGTAGGATCTAGCTCCGTTGTACAGAAACTTAAGTATCTTCACCCTGTCGGGCGTCGATACGGATCTCATCGCAACTGACGCTGGCTCCTCTGGCATACGATCTATTATGTCACCCAAGGTGTCCTCCCCTATCTGGGCAAAGCTTCTGCGTATGCTGTCTCTGATCATCCCTGCCAGATCCTTCGTTATCTCCAAGCCCGGTTCGATCTCGTCATCCCCGACCTTTATCCTGACGCCTGGTGCCTTTACCACGAATCTTCTTCGAGTCTCTTCGGCCTCCTTGGCCTTGGCTTCGGCTGCTTCCCTCCTGAGCGTCTCCTTCAGTTCATCGATCTCCTTGATCTTCTTGTCAAGCTCGTCCATCTTCTCCTTTAGCCTCTCCTCCCAAGGCTCGCTGGATTTCTCAGGCATTCCGCATCACCTACAGAACCCAATATCTCAGGGTATCCGACCTTGGCGTCGCTCGCGCTACCCGAGCCATCATCCATTGTCCGAGTAGCGTCTCCTGTTCATCGCTTCTCTTCTCATTAGGGCTCTCAGTTTTCTTTCTGTCCGTCATCGCGCTCACCTAGGCATTCGGTACTTCTCTGGTCCCATACCAATCGCAGCCCACTTGACGAGTCCCAGCACCCAAGATGTGTGAGGCTCGCTCCGCCACTCGTTGCTTTCCCATCTGATCCACCGCTGTGCATCGTGGTCCACAGCGTTTGGACCAAGTATTTATGCTTTGTCCAATTCCTAGGAACTCAGGTCCAGAATAGTTGGCCTTCAAATCCAGTTACTCCAGTCGCAAGACTCCCGTTTCTTGCGGATCCCTCGTTTGACGAGCAAGGGCTGGTGAAGAGTGGTCCACTAGGTTTGGACGTGACGGAGGGCGAATGCGAGCGAGAAAACCTCCGTCGGAGCCCTGCACGTCAGTTAGCTTGACATTGCCACTACGCGAAAGACTCCCTTGGTTCGACAGGAGCCGACCCAAAGGACAAGCAAGCTCTGACTCGATGCCATAGGATGTGACGCCCTTTGCTCGCACATCTCATTCACAGGCTGATCCTCCTGCACTCATCGCTGTCGATCAAGCATCGCCTGCACCTCGTCGCTTCCTAGCGAAACGTGGTTGATAGTCTTCCTTCTCCAAGTGTATGCTATGTGAAGGTCGCCGTCCATGGATTGTATCAAGGAGGGATAGGAGAACTCTCCCTCTTCCGTTTCTAGATCAAGCAACTTGGCCCATGTCTCTCCCTCGTCAAAAGAAGCAGCCAAGCTCAGAGGCGTTCTGTGAACTGTGCTGTCATTGTATGCGATAATGATAGGGCCCGTCGAAAGCCTCACGACATCTATTCCTGAGTTGGGGTTGGGCAGTACGGTCGCCCTAACCTTGCCCCAGGTTCTGCCGTGGTTGTACGACTCGGCTGTGCAGACCCGCCCGATGGCCTGCGTCGACCTCATGAACATCTTCAGCCTCCCTTGAGTGAGCTCGACCACAGATGGCTGGATCACTCCTTTGGCAGCGCCTTCGTGGTAGATGGGACCGAATCTTCTCCAAGTCCGTTCATCGAATACCTCAGCCCAACATGCCCAAGCCTTGTAGCTCTCGACCGATGTACCACATATCACTTCTCCGTTGGACATGGTCAATGGTTTGTTCTTCGTGGGACCAAGTATTCCGGCAGGGAAGTGCTCAGGCTCGGACCAGCTCTCCCCTCCATCTCGAGAAATCATGCGCGCACCTGTCCAAGTCTCAGGACTGAAGCCCACTTTGTAGAATAGATGAATTGCACTCCTTGCGTCCTTGAACAGGACTGGGTTCCAGCACGGCGCGTCCTCGTCCCATGCGATCCTCCTCTGGGGACTCCACCTCCCGTCGTTGTATGCTGTCAGCCATATGCTCACGTCCTTGCCTCCCTCCTCAGTGCCAGCGAAGAAGGAAACCAAGAGATCTCCTCCCTCGGCTTCAGCTATCGTCGGCGCATGGCATTCCTCAAACGGTCCTCCACTGAAGGTCCTCTCGCGCAAGATGCGTGGTCCAGCTTCGATCGTCATATGAGATCGGTGATTCGCGCGGCCTACTCGCTATTAAGGGTTCGACCTAGAGTTTGGCATCGGGAAAGATCTCGAACGCGACTGTGCCGAGGGTTCTGTCGCCAAGGGCGGAACTCCTGTTCACTGTTGCCTGTCTGTCGACGACCACGCAATCTTCGCCGTATAGGCCTGCGCGAGCAGCCAGTCCTCCCCGCAGAAATGCATCACGGCCAACATATAAAAGAAGGGGGAGGCGTGGGCGCCGAGAGCAAGTTGCTGAACGCAGTGGATCAGAGCGCCTTCCTTGCCTCAATGGGCATCGCCTTCGGCGTGGTTGTCGCGACCTACCTCATCTCTCGACTAACAAGGCGATACTTCGAGAAGAAGGCTGCTGACGACAGAACAAGGGAGGCTTTCTACGGTATGGCCTACGGGCTCGTCAGGCTCCTATTGTACGCCGTAGCGATCGTCATTGTGCTCTTCTTCGTTCTTGTGCCGCTCAGGTTGATTCCGGAGCCACTGGAACTCTTGTCCGAATTCATCAGATCTCAGATGAACGTGGTCGTATTGGCAATGGCTGTCATCGTGCTGGGCTGGATAGCCCTGAGGTTTGTCGGTGTTGTATTCGAGGGCATCAAGACATCGGGCAAGGTGAACGTGAGGATGGTTGACCTGATGGGAGCTACCACCAGTCTCCTGATATACTCTGTCGTGGGCATTATCCTGACCCAGATTCTGCTCTCAGCGTTGGGAATGCGAGAGATTGCAGGATCCGTTGTGACCCTTTTTGCTGCGTTCATTGGGATAGCCGTTTCGTTCGCGGCCACAGGAAGCCTAGGCAACTTCCTTGCAGGCATGTTGTTGATGTCGTGGCAACCATTCAAACTTGGTGACAGAATCGAGGTCGGTGGCGGCGTCTACGGGGATCTTATCGAGTACACCCTGACTCACGTCAAAGTCAGGACGATAAAGGATGAGGTGGTGATAGTCCCGAACCTACAGGTGATATCGAACAAGCTGGTCAACTTCAGTAGTCTCCCCCTCGTAATCCTTCATACGAACGTGACGATCGGCTATGATGTGAATAGGGGGGTCGCCGAGGAGGCCCTGCTTGAGGCGGCGAACGAGACGTGGGGGGTAGTCAAGGGCAATAATAAGCCCTTCATCCTTGTCAGGTCACTTGATCAGCACTTCGTGACCTATGAGCTGAACGCATACACAGATCAACCCAACAAGATGGTAGAGATCTACTCTGAACTTCACAAACACGTTCTTGACTCCTGCGGCAGAAGGGGGATCGAGATTGTGTCACCACTTCGGGTCAGGTTCAGTGACCATAAGGAACTGACGTAGCTCATGCGCCTGCAGATCAGGTCGAAAGCTGTTGCAGAGCCTTGCCCAGTTCTTGGACCCCGCCTCGGATGTTTGGTATTGAGTTTGCGTAACTAATCCTAACGTACCCCTCCCCATAGCGTCCCATCGCTGTGCCGTGAAGGAGAGCGACGCCCCTCTCTTCCAGCAGCTTGGAAGCAAACGTTTGGCAGTCCATGTTAGCTTGGTCCAGATAGTGCTTCAAGTTGATGAATCCATAGAACGCGCCACGCGGCCTCACCATCGAGGCTTCGGGTATCCTCGAGACCTCTTCGATCAGCGCGTCCCTCCTTTGGCGGTAGGCCGAAACCATTTCATTGACCGGCTCCGCCGGGCCTTCAAGGGCGGCTATGCCCGCCCTTTGCACGAACGGGCTGACGCAGGATGACATGATGTTTAGGATCTTTGCAGCGGCCTCCTGCAGCCTGCTGGGCAGAATCAGGTAACCAAGTCTCCAACCCGTCATGGCGAACGTCTTGGAGAATCCATCGACCACTATAGTGTTCTCAAGGCCGCTCCCGAACTGAGCTGGCGAGCAATGCCTTGCTCCGTCATAGATTATGCGCCTATACACCTCGTCGGACAAGACGAATAGATCATTGTCTCGAGCTATCTCCGCAAGGGCCTTGGCGTCATCCTCCTCAACAATGGATCCCGTCGGATTGGAGGGCGAATTGAGAACCACGGCCTTAGTCTTTGCGGAAATCAGACCGGTCACATCGTCGGGCAAGGTCCTGAACCCATTTTCCTCTTTCAATTGCAGGGGCACTGGCCTTCCGCCTAGGAAGGCAACTCCTCCTTCATAGGCCGGGTACCCGGGATCCGGGACTATCACTTCGTCACCGGGTTCGAGTATGGCTGCAAGACCTACGAGGATAGCCTCCTTGCCCCCGACCGTGACGAGCACGTTGTCCCTCCAGCTGACATCGATTTTGAGGTCGCGCTTCACTGTTGAAGCTATTGCCTGCCTTAGTTCCGGGATTCCAGGGGTGGGGGTGTAGTGAGTCTCGCCTCTCAATAGGGCTTCGATGGCAGCCTGTTTGATGTGTTCCGGCGTGTCGAAATCGGGCTCTCCCAGCTCAAGGTGTATGACCTTCCTTCCTTGTGCTTCGAGTTCTCTCGCCCTGGCCAAGATCGTGAAAGCTGTTTCAGCGCCTACCAGCAAGGCGCGCGAGCTGGCACTCGGACTCATGCCTCACAGTAGCTCGTCTCAACGTTATATGTCTCTTGGAATTCCGACGAATGACTCTTATATCCGACGTAACATCTCAGCAGCCTCATGTCCGTGCCGAGCATCTTTCTGGGGAGCGCGCGATGCGGGCAGATGAGGGCACGGCCATGATCGTAGTTGACTCTGTGCCAGTCGACTTGGATGAGGCCGAACTCATACCTAGCTTGAAGCTGGAGCGATTGAAGCAAAGGGAGAAGGACGTCCCGCGACTCGTGGAGAAAGCGCTCGCCCTAATCCAGCCGAGGGCAGTATACAGGTACATGAAGGTCACGAGCATAGAAGACGAACTGATCTCTCTGAAGGGGGGCTTTGGGATCAAGAGCACTATCCTGGCGGATGTGCTGAAGGAGGGACAAGAGATCTGTCCTCATGTCGCGACAATAGGGCCGCAACTTGAAGAGGAAGCGTCCAGACTCGCAAGTCGAGATGTCTTCTGTGCTTGGGTTCTGGAAAAGATCGGCGATTACGCAACAACGAAGGTTGCCCTTGGTGTCAAGTCGCGGGCAGCCGAGAGGCTCGGAACTCCTATGTCAAGTTTCGGGCCTGGCACGGGAACCGGGAGGCTGTTCGGCATAGAGCAACAGAGAGTTCTGTTCAGGATGCTCGAACCCGAGAACAACATAGGGGTTCGCCTCATGCCAAGTCTCATGATGATACCGAGGAAATCGGTCTCAGGGGTGCTCGCTGCGACTAGGCGAGAGTACGTCGCTTGTCAGTACTGTCCGAGGAGATGCGACTACAGGAATAGGCCTTTCATAGGCGAATATGCAACCATGTATTGCGAACACAAGGTTCCTTAACAGCGGTTCGCCAGCCATCAAGACCATTTCCCAAGAAGCCGTTGCGTCGGCACCAAGAAGGCACATATATTCAGTCCAGCAGGCGACGACGAGATGAAACTATCCGTCAGTCTTCGTGATGCGAGGGTCGAGGACTTCCCGGGGAGGAGGGTGTGGACTCTTCTGGATCCATCAAACGTTGGGAGCATCGGCTTCATCATGGGTTTGATAACCTACTACTCGGGTTGCGTGGTCCAGCCGCACACTCACCAAGATCAAGAGGGACTATACGTACTGAAGGGGAAAGGTAGAGCGACGGTCGACGGAACGACGGTTGACCTTGAGCCAGGTGTAGCCTTATACATACCGAGGGGCGCCACGCACTCTGTGTCCAACCCGTATGACGAGCCGCTCGAAGCCGTGCTGGCCCATGCTCCAGTGTGCGACTGACATCAGCTAGGGGCCGAGCTGAAAGCTGGGGAGACAACCGACCTCCGGTCAAGGTCCCATCAGTCCCAAGTGGCCCGATGCCGGACGCTCGTGTTCTATCCCAGTCCGCGAGTTGGTGATTCACGAAGGTTCGACAAATCCCTAAGAACTCAGATGGCATTCCTCACGGCCGTCCGCCCTCTCCCATGTCTCTAGATGTTGATCGATGGGTCAGGAAAGTTCGCGACGCCACTCTGCCTGAAAGGGTTGCGGAAGCAAGGGAGAGGATGGCTGCGGCTTGGAACCTGAGGCCAGTGGACCGACCACCCCTATCCATCACTTGCCCCCCTCCTGAGCCTTGGCCCACCTTCGAATACTCCGAGACGTTCAAAGACGCTGACAAGATGCTTGTCTCCCAGCTGGCCTCTGCATACTCACACTGCCTCTTGGAAGATGACGGGATCCTCTGCGTTCGCGCCAACTACGGTGTGGGAGTGATCCCCAGCGGGTTCGGGAGCCAGATAGTCGTACCGGAAGGTGCGAATCAGATGCCTTGGGTCAAGGAGCCAATAATCAGAAGTGACCCGCCTAGTGCTGCTGAGCTGAGAGTTCCCAACCCCTGCGAGGACGGGCTGATGGGCAAAGTGCTGGATACGGAGGAGTACTTTGTGCGCAAGCTCAACGGCACGGGGGTCAGCGTCTACCTGTGCGATACTCAGGGGCCTTTGGACGTGGCTTACCTGATCAGGGGCGCGAAGCTGTTCAAAGACTTCTACCTCTATCCTGACTTCGTACGAGATCTCTTGGGCGAGGTGTCAAGGGCCTACGTGGATTTCTCTGAGATACAGAAGAGGGTCGTCGGAGAGCCGACAGGGCAGGCCGCTCACGGCACTCCAAACGTATGGATGGCCAAGGGAGGCACCAGGCTTTGCGAGGATGTTGCGGTCATGCTCAGACCAGAGCTGTATCGCGAGTTCTGCACCCCTGCAAACGAACTCTGTCTTGGGCAGTTCGACGGCGGCATGGGGCACTTCTGCTCAAGCGAGTCATCCACCGGAAAACACATTCTGAACTCGGTGCTTTCGACAACATTTCTAAGAGCCTTCTTCTTCGGTAGCCCCTCGAGGTTCTACGAGTTGCATGAAACCGTGGAGCTCTTCAGGGAGAAGCGGGTATGTCTCATATGGACGGATGGGCCTCTGCCCGACCAGAAGCCGGAGGACTGGGTGAGTTCGGTAGCAAGAAGTCTGGATGACAAGACGGGTGTCATATTCTCGATCAGCGTCCAAGACTTTGGCTCAGCTCGCGAGATCTCAAACTTGTGGAAGGAGTCCTTTGACTGAGTGCTACCGGATGGGGCGTGCTAGTCATCAAGGTTGTTTCAGTGCTAGCTTCCTCAGTCGATCTCGTTGGCCAAAATAGCAGGACGGTCAGAGTTGCCGTGACCATGAGACCAGCCGAGATGAGGAATATGAATGGGGCTGGAGCGAACATCGCGAGCGCTCCAACGGCCACAGCTCCGGTCATGTGGGCGATGTCCCACACGAGGGGGAGAAAGGCAGAAGCCATCGGCCTGCTCTCAGCTGGCAGTTCGTCCTGTGTTGCCGTCCACTCGAGGACAACCCTTGCACCCCAAGAAGCTCCGAGGATTATCATTGCCAATGTCAATACCCACGAGTCCCTACTGAATGCAACAAGCGCGTATGACAGCGCAAGAGCCGAGAAGGAAATGAGAAATGGGACCCTTTGTCCAACTCTGTCAGAAACCTTTCCGGCTGGAACCCTGACTAGTGAGTTGGCTACGCCTCTGGCGGCCAGCATCAACGTCGCCAATGACGGGCTCAGTCCCAGTTCTGTCACGGCATACACTAAGAAAATTGTGTCAAGAAACGTGATGGACACTGAGAATAGGAAGTGTAGAAGGCCGGCGAGGGCTACTCGTCTTCTTCTGACTATGGATACGAACTGCGAGATCGCACTGGATAGCGAAGCCTCGCTATTTCGCTTCCTCCTCTCATCGGTCTGAGCTATTCCCGCATAGGTATCAGCTATCTTTCTAGAGCCCATTCCAAGATTCAGCAAGGCCAGGCCGGAAAGAGGAAAGAGCGCGGCAACAGACAGAACTTGAGAGTAGGTGAGCGATGTGAGCAGGATCGAGGATGTCAAGGGACCGATTATGGTGGCAAGCCCGTATGACGTCAAGTAAGTTCCCACCGCCCATCCGATCTTCTCTCCTTTCGAGAGATTCGAAACCGCGGCGATGGTGCTAACCATGAACGCCGCCCCAGCCACCCCCCACAAGAGCCTGGCGGGATAGAGAAGGTAGTGAGACGGGACCAGACCGTACATGAGGTACGCCAGCACCTCACCGAGCAAGACCAATGAGATCAGATGCTTGAACCGGACCCGAAGGCAGAGGAGTCCTGCAGGGATCCTGGACAAGAACGCTGTGACCGAAGCGGCAGCGACTATGGCCCCAAGCTCCAGCGTGGAGGCCCCCAGCTCAACGATCCTGAGAGGTAGCAGAGGCTCAACTACGTTTGCTCCTGTGAAGGACACAGTCGCTATTGCGGTCAGGTGATAGACTTCTCTTGTAGCGTCGTCGGTCCGGGCGTTGTTCATGGCTCTGGCCAACCGGGTGATGTCTAGCCCAAATCAACGGGCTGTCCCTGCGTGCACGATTTGTCCACTGCCTCAAGAATGCGCACGACGCTGAGTCCGTCCTCGCCTGTGACCGGGACTGGCTTGTCGCTCAACACACTGTCAACGAAGGCCGCTATCGACTCCTTGACGAAACCGGCTTGAACCCCGTAGAGGTCTACAAGCCCCAGCGTATCAGGGCGCGAATGCTGGTCCTCCTCGTAGACATCCACGCACCTGTCAGTCGTGTCAACGAAGACGGATCCCTTACTGCCCACCATTTCCATTTTGAAGTCGTACACAGAAGGGTGCGATGTTGGCAAGACCCAGAGCGACTCTAAGTTGGCAACGACACCATTGTCAAATTCTACGGTGGCCGCGTAGAAATCGGGGGTGTCTATGCCCATTCTCGCCAGCACCCTCTTCCGTGATGTGGCGAAGACCCTCTTTGCTTCGCTCTTCGCATACCACCTTGCCAGGTCTGCCGTGTGGCTCATCAGGAAGAAGGACACGGCGCTCTTGCCGGCCCAACTCAGCATCTTTGTGGGGACGAATATTGTGTCATTCAACCTGACGTAGAGATAGAGCAGATCGCCGAGTTTTGAGCCATCAAGCGCCTCTTTCGCCCTAAGAAACGGCGGGTTCCATCTGTTGCTGAAATTCACCATCAGTTTCACGCCCGCCTTGCGGCTCGCGTTCAAGATGTCCTCTGCGTCATCAACGCCTGTGGATAGCGGCTTCTCCACAAGCACGTGCTTGCCAGCCTCCAAGGCAGCGACGGTTGGATCTCTATGGGCGAAGTCCGGCGTACACACAGAGACTGCGTCTATGGTTTCGTCCTTCAGCATGCGGAGGTAGTCTGCGTATGGCTTGGCCCCGTGCTTGTTGGCGAGCCGTCTTGCCTTTGACTCGTCTATGTCGGCGACAGCGATCAGCTCTGCGCCTGCAATTCCCTCATAGACTGCCGCGTGTGCCGATCCCACGATGCCAGCGCCTATCACTCCGACTCTCAGCCGTATCAAGGCCCTCGCTCGTGAGCAACGGCTGCTTAAAAATTGCCGAGCTGACATGGAACTTTGTGACCGACCCTTCCGAACTTGAGTTCCAACGCTTGCCGCTCGGTTCGGAAAGTCAGACCTTTGACCTCTTTGTCGGACATCTTTGTGCACTCGGCGCGCCGGTCCATGCAGGAGTGCTGTTGAAGAGACTTGGCGTCTGCGATATTTTCATCCTATCGATCAAAGGATTCTGAGTATCACCGGCGCAAAGACAGTCGAAGTCAAGGACATCACTGTTATCATCGTGTTAAGTGAAGGGCCAGCTGTGTCCTTGAAAGGATCGCCCACAGTGTCACCTATCACGGCGGCCTTGTGGGCGTCTGAACCCTTCCCGCCGAACGCCCCTTCCTCTATGAACTTCTTCGCGTTGTCCCAGGCACCTCCCGACGTGGCCATGAACTGAGCGAATATTATGCCCGTGAAGATGCTTCCGCCCAAGAACCCTCCGAGGGCCTCCTTCCCAAGCACAAGGCCAACCACTATCGGAGCGAATATTGCCAATAGGCTTGGCACTATCAGCTCCCTCAGCGCTCCCACGGTCGCCATGTCTACGACTCTGGCGTAATCCGGCTTGGTCTTTCCCTCCAGTATTCCCGGGATCTCCCTGAACTGCCTCCTCACCTCCTCTATCATGACGAACGCGTTCTTTTCAACGGACAGGACGAGGAGCGCCGCTATGAGGGGAGGCATGAGAGCTCCGATAAATGCCCCCGCGATCACATAGGGGTCAATCAAGTCTATGGTCTCTATCCCGACGGTCGTAGAGTAGGCGACGAAAAGCGATAGGACGGTAAGGGCGGCTGCGCCGATCGCAAAACCTTTCGTGATGGCCTTGGCCGTGTTGCCTGCTGCGTCAAGTCTGTCCGTTGTCTTGAGAGCCTCCTTGCCCAGATCTGACTGCTCCACTATTCCCCTTGCGTTGTCAACGATCGGCCCATACGCATCGGCGGCTATGGTCATTCCCACTGTCGAGAGCATGCCGACCGCGCTTATCGCCACTCCGATGATTCCCGCGAAATGCCAAGAGGCGATCGTGGCAGCGCAGATTCCGATGACTGGAGGGGCCACGCCGACTATGCCGTATGAGAAACCCGAGAGTATGGTTGTCGCCGCGCCAGTCTTGGCTGATTCGGCTATCCTCTTAACTGGTCCCCTGTCAATCGAAGTGAAGTAGTCGGTGGTCAGTCCTATGACGACCCCTGCCAACAGGCCTGAGGCCATTGAGTAGAATATGCTCACGTCCGCTCCAAGCCAACTTACCAGAGCGAAGGACGAGGCCGCTGCCAAGCCGCACGCGATCAAGCTCCCTCTGTTCAGCGCAGCTCCCGGGTCAGTCCCCCTCACGAACACCAGTCCAATGAGGGATGACACTTGGCCTGCCGCCGCCAGGGCCAGAGGCAAGGTAGCCCCAAAGGCCCCAAGGGTGGCCGCGCCGATGATCATGGCGGCAACTATGCTCGCTATGTACGAGTCTATGAGGTCAGCCCCCATCCCTGCGACGTCACCCACATTGTCCCCAACGTTGTCCGCGACCACGGCAGGATTCCTCGGATCATCTTCTGGGATACCTATCTCGACCTTCCCAACGAGATCAGCAGCCATGTCCGCGGTCTTGGTGTAGATCCCCCCACCTGCCTTTGCGAACAAGGCGAGCGCGCTGGCACCGAAACTGAAACCGAGCACGATGTCAAGGCTCTGGAACAAGTAGTAAAGTGCCCCTGTGCCGATGAGAGCGATCCCCACGGTCGAGAGACCCATCACCGCCCCGCCGTAGAACGCGATCGGAAAGGCCTTGTCAAGCCCCTTCGTGGCGGCGTTGGCGCTTCTCACGTTTGCCCTCAGAGCCACGCTCATCCCAAAAAAGGATGCAATGCTCGTGCACACTGCCCCTAGGATATACGCCAAGGCAACGCCCAGTCCGCTCAGGAAAAAGAGAACTGCTGACATGAGAACAGTGAACCCAGCGAGTGCTACGTACTGCCTCTTCAGGTACGCGTTAGCGCCCGATTTGATTGCCTCGGATATCTCGACCATTCTTCTTGTTCCTGGAGGTTGCCCGATCACGTAGCCCCGAAGAGCGACAGATGTCGCGATGCTCAAGATCCCAGCGACGATGGCGTAGAGTTCCATGGACGACCCGGGCGAGACTCGGTTACTTATTAAGCGTTGTTTTCGTGAGATGTGTTCATTCGTATTCGATCGTCGCCGGGGGCTTGTCTGTCACATCGTATACGCACCTTGAGACTTCATCAATTTCCGATGTTATCCGATTCGCGATTCTCCTCAAGTCGTTCATTGGTGCGGCCATAGTCTTGGCACTCATGGCATCCTGCGATTCCACAACTCTGATTGCGACGATGTCGCCGTACGTTCTTCTGCCTTCTCTCACCCCTGTCGCCTTGCAAGGTATCAACACGGCGAAGGCCTGGAAAGCGCCCATCTCAGATGTCTCGTCCTCAACTATTCTGGTCGCTCGCCTGACGACTCTCACCCTGTCCGGAGTGACCTCGCCTACGACTCGTATCGCTAGCCCTGGACCCGGGAAGGGCATCCGCTCGGAGACTCGGGACGGAAGGTTGAGCTCACGAGCAAGCTCCCTTACCTGTGGTTTGAACAAATCAACCAATGGTTCCAATACCGTGAACCCATGTTTCGAGCCGTCATAACCTACCTGCTCGAGAACATTGTGCTGTGTTTTCAACCCGCTGACCGTCTCCATGACATCGGCCGCGATTGTACCTTGAATGAGGAACCCGGCGCCCAAGTTTCGTGCCGCCTCAGCGAGCGTCGAATAGAATGTTTCCCTGAAGGCCTTCCGTTTCGACTCAGCGTCATCAACGCCCTTGAGAGATTCGAAGAACCTCTCGCCTGCTCTCGATGCTACCGTGCGAAATCCCATCGATTTGAGAAGGCTCACCACATCCTCTGGTTCCCCCTCCCTCCTCATGCCGTCATCGATGAAAACAGCCGTCAGTCTATCACCGATGGCACGCCTCCCAAGTTCCGCGCAGACAGTGCTGTCCACTCCGCCTGAGCAAGCTGCGATCGCCGATCCTTCTCCGATCTGCTTCCTGATCGACTCGGTCGCACGCTCAACGAATTCCGTTGGGTTGAACGCGTTCATTTGCCTCTCAACTCGGACCAACCCTCTTGGTCGAGCACCACGGGCAACCTTGGCCTGCCCTCTTCTGCCCCCGCTTGGGTGACTGCGATGAACCTCGCCCTTCTTCGCAGTTCTTTCACGTCCCTCGCTCCCACGTAGCCCATTCCCTGTTTGAGCTGCTGCACGATCTCGCCTACGACAGACGCGGCGGGTCCCGTCGCCTTGACCAGGCCCTCAACTCCCTCGGCAGCGCCCTTTGATGAGACCATGTACCTGTCCACATTCGCCATTACGGACTTCGATCCCATTCCCCTGAAGAGTTTGTACATGCCAGTCAGCCCTGGAAGCGGAGAGTCCAACACCTTCCCGGGCGCTTCGTCGCAGCCAGCCAACAACTTCCCCAACATGACGCAGTCAGCGCCCAGCGCAATTGCTTTCACGACATCCCCTCCGGACTCAACGCCACCATCGGAGATCACCGGAATCTTGCGCTTTCTGGCGACCAAGTGGACTTCGTCTACGGCCGAGGCCTGTGGCACCCCAACGCCAGTTGCAGTCCTCGTGGTGCAGACTGAGCCGGAGCCGAGTCCCACACGGAACGCGTCCGGGTTTGCCTCTAGGTAGGCCTCGGTCGCCTTGGCCGTGCCTATGTTCCCGACCACCAGTTCGCACGATACCTGTTTTCTGATCGCCGCCGCTGACCTGACCACGCTTAGATTGTGACCATGCGCCGCGTCGATGACGATGGCGTCAACCCCCGCGGCGTTCAGCGCTTTTGCCCTCTCAACATCGAAGGGGCCCACGGCCGCAGCCACAGCCAAGAAGCCATTGTCGTCGACGGTTCCGCCCTCACTCTTGGCTGACTTGACCTTACGCACCTCTTCGACCTCTCGCTCCAGGCTCGTGTTGCGGTGCAGTACTCCAATGCCCCCCAATCGCGCCATCTCGATGGCCATCCGAGATTCGGTGACGGTGTCCATTGGGGAGCTGACGATGGGGACGCGGAGTCCTATTAGCTTGGTCGCCCTCGAAGACACATCAGCCTGATTCGGCTCTATCGCGGATGCATTCGGAAGGATGAGCAGATCCTTGAAGCAGTAGTAGGTGGGGAGATTCCTGAGCTTCGAGACAACCATTTTGGTTCACTTCTGCCTGAGCTATTAAAGACTAACCTAAGTGTCGCCGGGGCTTAGGGGAAGTCTTATCTCCTGATATGGGCAAGTTGGACGGTTTTTGAGGCGCGACAGCCGAGCCTTCAAGCGGAAGGCTGTGACAAGTAGATCAGTAGCACGCTGACTTGGTCTGAGACATCCTCACACCTATCGGAGGTGTCTTCGACGGCTTCTAGGAATTCCGAGGAGAAGACAATGATCCTAGGGTCCGCTCTTGCGTAGTACTCGTCCATGAGGATTCTTCTGGTGCTCATGTGCAACTCGTCTACTTCTTCCTCAAGATCATCTACGGCTTCAGCCGCCGCAGAGGCGCCATCCAGGTCTCCGTCTATTAGCTTTCGAACGCAATCGTCCATGCTGGCCACGCATTGTCGCACTTTGGAGGCCATGGTCCTGACCTCTCTCTTCAGCGATTCGTCTGCGTTCTCCAATGGGAGAAAGGACAATATGCGACTGGCCCCGTGGGCGTAATCGGCGACGGCGTCGATCCGCCTTGCCAAGCGCATGAGGTAGTCCCTCTCCTCCGGCAGAAGCTCTCCCTTTGCCAGCTCGACCATCACCTTCCTGCGCAACGCGTCTCCTTCTCTCTCCCTGAGGCTCTCCCTCTTGAATGCGGCCTTCGTCTCATCCCTGCGCCCTTCCAAGGCTGCGTTGACTCCTGTCAGAAACTCGTCAGCGACCTGCAGCGCCTTAGCCGAATGCTCCCTGATCAGCTCAAACGTTCTGATCTTCTTTCTAGACCTTAACCATGTCCGGAGAGGCTCGGACATGCGAGTTACCATCCGATTTCCGTATTTAAGCCTCCGGAGGGGTATTCATAGATCAAGAGGTCTTCCCAACGGAAGGTCGCCCTTGTGATCTCTCCCTTCTCCGGCAGACGATTCCCCCGTCGTGCCGGAACCTTCACTTTCAGAAACAGGTTGGTTCCAATCTCGATGAGGTATCTGGCAAAGGGACCCTCGAACGTGCGCGATCTCACCTTGCCAGTGAGGCAATTCTCATCCTGCTCACCATCCAACTCAACGAGCTCAGGTCTGACTACGACGACGGCCCTTTCGCCTTCCTTCACGCTCCCCTCGCTCGCCCTCAGGGCGAAGCGTCCAACAAAGACCTCTGTACGGCCTCCCTCGGATCCCAGAACCCTTCCGGGAAGAATGTTCGATTCGCCCAGGAAGTATGCCGTGAACAGGCGCCTAGGTCTGAAGTACAAGTCTGAGGGCCTTCCCGACTCGATGATGATCCCCTTGCGCATCACGAATATCCTGTCGGATATCGCCATCGCCTCCTCCTGATCATGGGTCACGTGAATGGCAGTCAGGCCCAGATCCTTCACGATCCGCCTCAGCTCAAACCTGAGAGCTGACCTGACCCTCGCATCAAGCATTGACAGTGGCTCATCAAAAAGCATGAGGCTATGTCCAGGGGCCACCGCCCTTGCAACGGCTGCTTTCTGCTGCATTCCACCACTGAGCTGATGGGGGAAGTCCCGCTGTCTATCTGACAGGTTCATCATTTCCAGCATCTCGATCGCGATGGCCCTGGTTCGACGGGGTGGTGCGCCCTTGGCTCTTGGGCCATATGAGACGTTGTCCCATAGAGCCATGTGGGGAAAAAGGGCAATATCCTGAAACACGTAACCAACACCTCTTTCCTCAATGGGCTCGTCTTTCATCGACTTCCCGTTGATGCGGACCTCTCCTTCGTCTTGGCGAAGAATTCCCGCCACACATCTGAGTAGAGTGGTCTTGCCGCATCCGCTGGGGCCGATGATCGAAACGTATTCCTTGTCATCCACGAACATCGTTACGTCTTCGACCGCTGCAAAGCCGTTGAATCTCTTGGTCATCTTCGAGATCTCAACCCTGGGCATTACAGGGCTTCCACCTCGAGGGCGAGTCCCTTCTCCGGATACTTGTATGCAAGTGCTTCCTTCGGGCTGAATTCGACCTCAACCTCCGACCCTACGTTGACAGGATTGCGCAGCAACTCGCCGGACGGAACGTGTGAGTAGATCGTCGGGCCTCTCGGAACCTCGACTGCACACCTGAAGTACGGCCCGAGGGGCCTAACCTCCCTAACCGTCCCCTTGAGCCTGTTGATCTCGTGGGCGGAGTTGGTGCTGATCCGAAGGCTCTCACACCTTACAGTAACAACCACCAGTTCCCCCTTGTCCATGCCTTGAGCAGTTGCTACGATATTCCCTGCTCTTGGGATCTCCACCAGCACGTACTCCGGACGGACTTCAGTCACCACTCCCTCAAACAGCATCCTGTCTCCCACAAAGCTCGCCGCGAAAACGGTCCTTGGCTTGAAGTACATCTGTCGAGGAGTTCCAGCTTGCTCGACCCTGCCATGTCTCAATAGCAGTATCCTGTCCCCGAGCGATATGGCCTCAGACTGGTCATGCGTTACATGGATCACCGTCAAGCCAAACCTCTTGGCGAATCGCTTGAGGTGGCGCCTGAGGTCGAGCCTGAGCCTAGCGTCAAGCGCACCCAATGGCTCGTCCAAGAGGAGCGTTCTGGCGCCACTCGCCAGGCACCTTATCAACGCCACCCTCTGTTGCATGCCGCCGCTAAGCTGATTCGGATAGGCTCCTGTCCAATCTTGAAGCCTCACTCTCTGGAATAGGTCCATAGTGCGCTTGGCTATGACTTCGGAGCTGGCTCCCTTAGATCTCAAGCCGTAGGCCACGTTCTCCCACGCGGTCATGTGAGGAAACAGCGCGTAGTTCTGGGGCATCATGGTCGCGTTTCTTCTCTCAGGGGGAAGATCATTGACTCTGGCTCCATCGATCAGTATCGAACCCTCGTCCGGAGATACCAGACCCGCGATGGATCTCAGCAGGGTGGTCTTTCCGCTGCCTGTCGGCCCGAGCACGCAAAGATATTCACCATCATCGATATGCGTGCTGACGTTGTCCAATGCAATTATCCTGTCAAATCGCTTCGACACTCCCTGCAGCTCTATTCTAGGCAGCGCGCTCACCTCTGGAGATGAACTTGAGAACTATCAGGATGACAACTGATGTGAACAATAGGACCGTTGTTCCGATCCCGATCGCCAGGTCGCTGCCTGGGAAAGGCTGCCTGAACCAATCTACCAACAGCACCGGTACCGTTCGCAGTTGTGACGCGACTGCGAGGGTGGCCCCAGTCTCGTCCACGCTCCTCGTGAACGTGAGTATGGCCCCAGATAGTAAGGAATACCTTGCGAGAGGGAGCGTTATTGAGGTAAAGGAGGTGAAGGGGTCAGCACCAAGAGTCCTCGAAGTTTCCTCCAGATAGGATGGGATGTCGTCCAAGGCAGCGACCAGCGTTGCGACTAGGTATGGGTAGGTCATGCTAAGATGAGACAGGACTATCAGCCAGAACTCAGGAACCGCCGAGCCTCTCCAGAATAACCTTATTGAGACACCGAGCGCTACGGACGGAACGACTATGGGTACATTGACCAAGCTGTCAAGGGCTGCGGAGAGGAGCTTGCCGAAGCGCTTTCTCGAGATCAAGATGGACATCGGAAGGCTAAAGATTACGTTAACCAACGTGACGAGAAGACCGATCGAATAGGATAGGATCACACCTGCCCAAAATCCTCCCCAGATGCCAGTACCGGACAGGAGATCCCATGCAATTCCACCGCTGATGGCGGCTGGACCATACTTGAAGCTCAGAGACAACGCGGGCAGAATCACAAAGCCTACGAAGATACAGACTGTCATCACAATGCCAGCTTTCACCACGATCCCGCTGCTCAGCCTCCGCTCAAGTTGCACGTTCGCCCTTCGAAACGGGATGCCAAGGTTGACCTTCATCGCCTTTATGGCGTAGAAAATGACCAGGGATATCGCGATAAGCACGAGGCTGGTGAAGACGAGCGGGCCGTCCCAACCCGCGTCAAGTGACTTCCTTATGAACACTGGGCCATTCTCAAATGCCCCGGCTACCATGATGGTTGCGCCAGTTTCTGACAGCGACCTTGCGAATGCGAGAAGGAAGGAGGCAACTATACCTGAGCTCAGTAGAGGGACTGTTATGGTTCTGGCTGCGGTGAAGGGCGTGGCTCCACATGTCCTGGCCGCTGTTTCGTAGACTAGGTTGAGTTCAAGCAGTTTGCCGACCAGGACCCTGACGACGACCGGATATGAAAACGAGAAGTGTAGTAGAAGCACCAAGAGACTCCCCTGCGATATGATGGGCAGGCCGAGGAAGCCCAAGGGACTCTCCGACGACCAGAAGAGCAGCACCGAGTATCCCAGCGTCACGGTCGGGACGATGAGAGGGAGGTCAACCAGCGCGTCCAAGAGGGAGAGCAGGAGTCCTTTCCTCCTCACGATCAGCCACGCCAAGGGGAGGCCTGCGACCACGTCCAGAACCGAGACAAGCATAGCTAGCGCAAAGGAGCTGAATATGGCGGACACGGCCCGCGACATGAGGGCTTGGTCCTCCATCACTTGACTTATGGATCCCAGATTGACCAGTATGCCCAGCACAGTCGGGAGGAGGATCAGCAGAGCAAAATAGCTCACCGATGCGGCGTAGGAGAAGAGCACAACCGGTTTCCTGGAGGAGAGGCCACCAAGCCAGCCCGCTAGACTCCTCCAAGCATTCATCTCAGCTCATCCCCGGGTCGCCATCAAGATCCAAAGGTCGGATGAGTCAGGTTCGGCAGGTTCGTCCGTCATCCTTCCTTGCCCCCGTTTCCGGTCAAGCCCGCGTGTTTGGGCGCTTTTATTCTCATCGCCGCTTCCCTCGCGAGGGCAACGAGAACGTGCAACAACTGTGGTGCTCCCCTGCAACGCAGGGAGCCCAACTATGTCGGTCGCCGTTTGGTCCTTCGCAGCCGCATAGGACGCAACTCTGACGCGGCCGGTGACTGAGCGCTACTGCAGGTCGGAGAAGGAACGAATCACCGAAGGGTCCGCGGTGGAATTGTAGAGCACGTTGACGCTGACCAAGGACAAGTTGGAGTCGTGCCGGCGCTGTCTACCCCTTGTAGGGGTGGCCTTAACGCCTACTTGATAACTTGGGAAACAAGATGCCAAGAGCCATAGCACATACGAGATTCTGGGCCGCCCGATCGCCGGGGTTGCCCAAGGTTTATTATGAAGCATCTTGGCAAAGGCGTTGTTAGTGACCTGAGTTGAGGGCCAGAAACGTATTGATAGGTGCTGCCGTACTGGGCGTAGCTCTGCTAGCTTCTGTCGCGATAGCCTTCTCGGTGCTGCTTCAGCCAGCAGTACGAGCAGACATGATAGGTGTGGTGGACATCTATGATGCCATACTCGAATCATCCTTGAGGGACAACGTGACTAGGGTTATCAGGCACGCCATCGAGGACGACTCCATACAAGCAGTTGTGCTAAGAATAGAGTCACCGGGCGGAGCTGCTTCGCTCGTCGAAGAGATCTACATGACCGTGAAGAGCCTTGCTAGCCGGAAGCCGGTCATCGCATCGGTCCAGAGCATTGCCGCATCTGGAGGCTACTACATAGCTGTCGCAGCCGAGTACATCTACACTCAGCCGACAGCCATAGTTGGTAGCGTCGGAGTACTTGCGATAGAACCCGAAATAGCCATTCCAGTCGAGGGGGTGCTCGAGACCGGGCCCTACAAGGATGTCGGGTTTTCCCCCAGGAACTTCTCAAGGACGATATCTCTCGTGTTCGACAAGTTCGTCGAGGCCGTGATGGCGGGAAGAGGAAGCAGGCTAAGGGTCGACAGGAAGACAATCTCAAAGGGCATGGTGTACATCGGAATCGAGGCGGTCGAGCTAGGACTCGTTGATGAGATCGGGTCCCTTGATGATGCCGTGAATCGGGCGGCCTCGAGGGCGGGCATAACAGAGTACACCCTGGTGTATCTCAATTCGCTAGTGCTCGGTGCCTCATCCGGGCCTCAACAGGAGGGCGGATGGTTGAACAAGATGACCCGCGGGGCTATGCTCGCCTCAGGTGAACAGTCGAACCTGTTCTACATGTACGTGCCCCCCAACTTGGTTCAATCGCTGGCTCCGGAGAGGAAGCCTTGGCTAGAACCCAGCCAGGCAAGAGATGTGTCTGTGATAACGGTTGGCATCGGCACGAAGAAAGTCGTGCTCGATGTCGCCCACGACAACTGGATCTACATGTTTGAGACAAGCATTCTCCTCAAGGAGCTGACGCTGAGGGGTGCGAGTGTCATCATAGTTTTCACGAGGGATGCGTTCTTGAGTTCGCTCCGGGAAGCGGACGCTGTCATAATTGCGGCGCCGTACTATCCGTATGATGATATTGAGCTTTCCGAACTAGCGAACTTCGTGGCCCGCGGCGGAAGACTTCTCCTGATAGGCGAGCCAACAAGGAACGTGGCGTTCATAAACTTCGTCGCGATGAGGTTCGGAGTCTACTTCTCTCACGGTTACATATCTGACCAATACAGAAACTACTTCAACTACAGGTACGTAGAAATCAGCGAATTTGGGACGCACGCCGTGACGCAGAACATAGGCAAGCTGGTTCTTTTCACGGCGACCCATATCTACTCAGGAGATGGCCTAGCGTTTACCAGCGATCGCGCCTACCTCTTCCCGGGAGAGATATCAGGGCAGTTTACTCCCATAGTCAAGGCCAGCGGCGGAGGCGTCATCGCTCTCGGTGACCTGACTCTTCTGACCGAGCCCTTCGTCTACATCGAGGACAACTACAGGCTATTGGTAAACCTAGTGGAATACCTACTCGGGCGGTAGCGGCAGTCCTTGGAACCCAGGAAGCGATGCCTGAGATCGATAGAGCTACGTGAAGTCGATAGGATACCGGTGGTGCTGAGGTGCAGACCTGAGGTATTGGCTTCCCTTGAGAGGAAGCTGAAGGTGACCGGCTTCGACCAAGTCTGCGACGCGCTCGATGTGGATGTTCGGTCAGGGCCATCAATAGGGCTGACCGGGCCGCACCTGCCAGCGACCGGAGAACTGAAGGAAGGCGGTCGCGCCGTTTCGCTACGGGGGAACGTCGAGGTGAGGCGGAATGTATGGGGCATAGAAACAAGTTGGGCACCTGGCCACACATACACATACTCATTCTCCCTGCATCCCTTGCGAGACATTGACCCAGACGACTACACATGGCCCAGGGTTGAGGAATCAGACCTGGAGAGAGTCAAGACGTACCGAATGATGAACCAAGGCTATTGCATGTATGCAGGCGTGGCTCACTTGTTCGAAACTGCTTGGCAACTTGCGGGCTTCAGCGAGTTCCTAGTCATGATGAGAGAGAACCCGGAAAGGGCGAGCAGAGTATTGGACGAGCTGGACAGCATAAGGACACGTCAGGCCGAGCTGCTGATAGAAGCCGGGGTGGACGTCGTAGTGGACGGCGATGACGTGGGCGCGCAGACCTCGATGATAGTCTCTCCAGAACTCTGGAGGAAGTTCCTGAAGCCTAGGTATCGTGAGTTGATACGCGTCGTGCATAGAGGAGGAGTCAAGTTCCTCTTCCACAGCGATGGCTGGATTGAGCCGATCGTACCGGATCTGATTGAGATAGGAGTCGACATCCTCAATCCCATGCAACCTGAGGTCATGGATCCGAGGAAGATGAAGAAACTGTACGGGGACAGGATCTGCTTTGATGGAACGATGTCAATTCAAAGAACCCTGCCATTCGGCACGGAACAAGACGTACAGACGGAGGTCGCAGCCAGGATCGACGAGTTGGGGCCGACGGGTCTTATACTAGGACCCTCGCACGACATTCAAACCGATACGAGCGTCGAAAAGGTCCTAGCGCTCTATCGTTCTCCGAGGACGCCTCGGCGTTAAGAAGAAGACGGCACATATTCAACAGCCGTGCGGTCAGCAGATGACCCATGTACCCAAGAGAGCTTCGTGTTGCTATCGGGAATGTGACGATTGTCCGCGCCTCTCAATCGCCCTTATCAAGCTAGCTAGGCCTCCTTTACATCCTCCTATCGTCGGGACTGTTGTATGATGACAAGAGGCTCCAGTCCGGCGATCCGATTCCAGCTCTTCACGTTCAGGCCCAAGGAAGTTAAGCGAACCGGTCAAGCTACCTTGGTTAGCGCGGGAAGCTAGCCGAACAGGTTCCGATAGACCTCCGCGATGTTTCTTCCGGTGAACCTGACCGTCCTCTCGTCGACCTGCTCACACTCTCTCTTTGACAGGAACGACTTGGTGGTTCCAGTATCGAGAAGGTGGATCTTGACCTCCACAGGAGAGGTCGCCCAAACGGGCTTCACCTTGTCCTTGACCGACATCGCCATCTTAGCTCCTTGCCTTATGAGGCTCCTTGCGGCCTTTGGGGGCAGGCACCTTGCGCTAGTCCTCCCTTGTCCGAACTTGACCGGAGCAGTTATCATTTCTTCCCCTATCAGCGCCTTGGCCTCGTTGCAGGCTGCGAGGTCGCCCGACAGGAACGTCATTGGAACGTCGAAGTCCCCTGCGTAGTATGCGACGAACCCTATCTCACCAACCTCGTTGCCATTGATGAAAGCGTTGACCCAACTTTTGGATGACATGGTGTGGTCCAACACTCCCAGCTTCGTTCCGGCCATCGCGTGCTGCCCAACCATGAAAACCATGTCGACGGATTCGTCAAAGGCCGGCATGTACTTGTCCCAAGGGGCTCCCATCACGTACTGAGCGCGGTCGGAAAGCTCCTCCGGAATCAAGTTGTATGCGGAATTGGCCCCGTGTCCGTCGAGGACGATTATCTCCGTCGCTCCACCTTCCTTGGCCCCTTCGGTCGCTGAGTTGACCTCGGCGGTCAGCAGGTGCCTGGCAGCAAGGTACATCGGGTCCTCCAGCCCTTCGAGTCCCACTTGCCTGGGAAGAACCACGCAATCCACGCCCTCCATATCTGTCACGATGTATACCTTCATCTGGCAGGGGGGAGTCTCCAAGGAATTTATTGCTAATCCTAATGGGACCGAGGTCACTCCTTTACGTACGGCTTGCCCACTTCAGCCGGACCTTTGACCCTCTTGCCATAGAGTGCAAGCACTATCACTGTGACGAGGTATGGGATCATCCTGGGCACCTGAGCGGGAAGGATCCCCGCCGCCAGAGAAGCCCCGACCCAGTATTGAAGAGTGTCAAAGAAGCCGAAAAGGATGCTCCCGCCTATTGCCACGAGGGGGTTCCATCCAGAGAACACGACCAAGGCGATGGACACCCAGCCCCTTCCTCCGGTCATCTCTCCTATGAAGATATTGTTCCAGTCAATTGCGATGTAGGTGCCCGCCAGGCCGAACAATGCTCCACTGAACAAGGAGGCGAGGTATCTTGTCAGCGGGACGTTGATGCCAGCCGCATCCGCAGCAAGGGCGTTCTCTCCGCAGCTTCTCAGCGCGAGGCCATACTTTGTCTTGTTCAGGAAGTAGTAGGACAGGACAGCGAGAGCAATCGAAGCTGGCAGGAAGTACGAGATCTCATAGACGACGAAGTAGCCAAACTCCAACCTAAGGAGCGAAGGCAGGCGTGGAACGCTCTTCCCGTATCCATACGTGGTCCAAACGACAACGGTGAGGATCTCCGTTAGCCCTATCGCGAAAGTGGTGAGCCCGAGCCCTAGCACGACCTGATTCGCTCTCATCTTGACGCATAGGTACCCACACAAGAGCCCAGCTGCTGCTCCAACTACAAACCCGTACGCGAGCCCTACCAACGGGTTACCCGTGGTCCATGATCCATAGGCACTGGCAAATGCGCTGAGCAGCATCACCCCTTCTATTCCGACATTCATCAGCCCTGACTTCTCTAGAACGACCTCTCCGACGCTTCCTAGAAGAAGTGGTATCATCGACCTGATCGCACCGAATGCCAAGGACACGAATATGATGGGATCTACGAGTATCTCACTCACTTTTCTCACCTGCCCTCTTCAAGTAGAGCCTTATGATGTCTATGGCCCCAGGGACGGCGGCCGAGAAGACTATGATGCCCTCTATCAGCATCGAAATCTCCCTTGGCATCCCAGTCACTGGCTGAATGCTCTGAGCTCCGATGTGAAGGGCGCTCATGAACAAACCTGACAGAACAATCCCTAAGACGTCCAAGCGGCCGATCAGCGCCACGGGGATCCCCGATATGCCGTACCCAGGGCTGAACCCTTGGTTGAATCTGTATTCAGTGAACTGGACGTCGATGGCGCCTGCAAGTCCTCCCATCGCGCCACCTGCCAGCATCACGAGAAGCACAACCTTCTCGACACCTATGCCGCCATACTTGGCTGCCCTTGGGCTCCCCCCCACGACCCTTATCCAGTATCCGACGACTGATCGGTTCATCGCTAAGAACATGATAAGGACAACCAGGGCAGTTGGCACGAATCCCAAGTTGAAGCTGCCTCCGAGGGCGTCGACTTGCGGCACCCTTGCGGATGGGCTTATTCCCGGAGTGAGTATACCTCCGGGAGGAATTCCGGTAGCGGGCAGGAAAAACTTGACCACAAAGAGTTCTGTGAGATAGGTTGCGACGTAGTTCAGCATTATTGTTGTGACCACCTCGTGCGCGCCTCTTCTGATCTTGAGGTACGCGGGGATGTACATCCACGCAAGGCCGGCGATCATGGCCACGGCTATCGACAGAACAACGTGGACGAAGTTCGTGACCGGGTTCAAGGGAAGTGCGATGAGATAGCTCACCATGAAAGAGACGAAGGCGCCCACGTACATAGCTCCCTCTACGCCGATGTTCAGAACCCCTGCCGAAAAGGCCACCTGAGCTGCCAGTCCAGTGAGGACTATGAACGATGCCTCCCTCAGGGTCGAGGAAATCCCTAACATTCCCCCGAGAGCTCCTTCCATCCCTCTCTCCTTGCTCCCGAAGAACATGGCGGAGTACGCCGCAACGGGATCGTATCCGGCCGCGTGCATTATGAGCCCACCAACGACAAGGCCCACCAGGATTGTGATCACAGACTGAAGGACCTTCAGAAGGCGCTCTTTCTGACGTTCGACCATGCTACTCAATTTTCTCGCCCCCCATCATCAGCCCGATCTTGGTTCGGTCGAGCTCATCCGGTCTCTTGATCCCCATGAACTCCCCTTCGTGCATCACAGCCATCCTGTCGCTGAGCCCGAGCACTTCATCCAGCTCGGATGAAACAAGCAGGACTCCCCTGCCTCCGTCCCTTACCTTGACCAACTGGTTCCTGACGAACTCGGTCGCACTGATGTCGAGTCCGTTGGTTGGCTGGGACGCGACTATGAGCGATGGAGACTTGCTAAACTCCCTGGCCACGATGACCCTTTGGACGTTGCCCCCGGAGAGTGACTTGACAGGGACTTCCTTCGTGGCCATGATAGAGAAATCTCCTATGAGAGTTCGCGCGTTCTCCTCGATAGCTTGAGGTCTCATCATCAAACCTCTGGAGAACCTGTCTGTGGACTGCAGTCCCAGCAGAAGGTTGTCCTGCACAGTCAGGGTTGGCACGACGGCCGTCCCGAACCTGTCCTCAGGGATGTGGGCAAGACCCAGATCGTAGATCCCCTTTGTGTCTCCGTTCGTAATATCAACTCCTCGAAGGATGACCCTGCCGCCTTCCACGTCTCTCAGGCCTGTGATTGCCTCCACAAGCTCTTTCTGACCGTTACCGGCCACTCCTGCTATGCCAAAGATCTCGCCTTCCTTCACCTCAAATGTAACCCCCCTCACGACTTCCTTCCCAGCGTCGTTGCGAACGCTAAGCCCTCGTACCTGAAGCAACACATCGCCCGGCTGAGCGGGTCCCTTCTCGATGTCTAGGAGGACCTCCCTCCCGACCATCAGCCGAGCCAAGGAGTGAATGTCAACATCCCTAGCATCTACCGTATCGACCTTCATTCCTTTTCTCATGACTGTGATCCTATCAGAGATCGAGAGCGCCTCTCTGAGCTTGTGAGTCACGAACACTACAGTTTTTCCCTCGTCCCTAAGCTTTCTCATTGCCCGAAGAAGCTCCTCAGTTTCGAATGGCGTTAACGCGGAAGTGGGCTCATCCAGAATAAGCACGTCTACCTTCCTCAGGAGTAGCTTCAGGATCTCTATGCGCTGTCTTTCGCCCATAGGCATGTCCTCGACGGTGGTGTCGAGATCGACCCTCAGGCCAAGGCGATCTGCTAGCTCCAGAACTTCTCGCCTTATGCCTTCCTGTCCCTCTGGCCACCTCTGTGGATCGAGGCCCAACATTACATTCTCAAGCCCTGTGAAATTCAGGACCAGCATGAAGTACTGGAACACCATTCCTATGCCTCTGGTGATCGCGTCCCTAGGGCTCTCGAAGTTGACGCGCTCGCCGCCTACGGATATCCGTCCGCTTGACTGCTTGATTTGGCCGAAGAGGATCCTCATAAGTGTCGACTTGCCAGCTCCGTTCTCTCCCAACAGCCCGTGAACTTCTCCTCTCCGGAAATCGACAGTGGCTCCCCTGAGCGCCTCGATTCCATCAGGGTAGACTTTGTGGATATTCTCCATTGTCACGTAGGAGTCCTGCGTCAGCTACGATCACCCCCTCGGCCCACAGCAACCGTGGACTAGCGCGGCGAAGAAAAACCTTGGGAAGGAAGCCTCACTTCCTGACTGGCTTCCTCCCCCTGAAGTAGAAGTAGTACACCCCTCCCGCGAGGATTACTACGACGGCCGCCCCTCCGATGATCCATGTCAAAGGAATGCCAGCACTGAAGGTTCCGATGTACTGCTTCCGCAGATCCGCTATGGTGGTGCTCGTCGGAACGGGGACGCTGACCTCTCCACTTATGATCTTGTTCTTCAAATCGTCCAGTTTCGCCTGGTTCCCAGAAAGGTAGGTATTGTACATTGCTTGGATCTTGGTCTTCGCATTGGCGATCTCCGCATCGGTATATCCCGCACCTCTGAGGAACTCAGCCCAAACGTCCATGTCTGCAGGCGTTGACATACCAACGCCGCCTTCCTCCAGGCCCAACTCCATGATGCCTCCTTGGAACGTTCCCTTGACGGCTGCTTCAACCGTCGTCTGAACGCCGAAGTCGACCTTCTTCCTTGCAGAGCAAAGCACGAACCCCGGATGGACGTAGTCCTGATCTGCGTCGACCCCTATCGAAAATATCGGCCTGTTCGTTGCAACGGCTCGATCGTAGCACGCATCGAGCACTCCGATGCCGGTGGCACCTGCCGCTGCATAGATGACGTCAACACCTTGGTCCAAGAACGTGACCGCCGCCTCCCTGCCTTTTGCCGGGTCGCCGAAGGTGCCTGTGTAGTAGTAGCTGATCGTGATCTCCTTGCCGAGCTTCTGAGCCATCCACTTCGCGCCGAAGGCAAAGCCTATCTCGAACTTCCAAAGAAGAGGTATCTCCATTCCTAGGACGACTGCGACTTTTCCAGTTGTCGTAGCAATCGCTGCAGCTGCCCCGACCATGGCACTGACTTCATTCTCTCTGAAGATCACCGACGCCACGTTGGGACTCATGACGACGCCATCGATTATGAGGTATTTCTGGTTCGGGTACTTGGGTGCGGTCGCGTTCAGGGCGTCCATCCACAGGAAGCCGATGCACGCGATCAGCGTGTACCTCCCTGAGGCTGAGTAGCTCTCCAAGTTCGGCACGTAGTCAGCCGGGGATCGGGGCGTGAAGTAGCTGATCTCAACCGTATATCCCTGAGCGGCCAGCGTCTGTTTCGCCAACTCGGCTCCGTAGACAGCCATGTCGTTGAAGCTCAGATCTCCCCTGCCCCCGACGTCAAACAGAACTGCGACGAGATGGGTTTGCCCGTCTCCTTTCACGGACGGGGCGAGTAGCGGAGTCGATACGAGGACTGCGCAAAGGACGAGGAGAAAAGTTCCCGCGCTCGAGGGTGATTTCCTAGACATCCTGAGCATGTCCGGTTCTCACCAAGGCTGGCGCGAGCTGTGAACACTTTTAATGCTTTGCGATTAACGATAAAAGGGCCGAGACGGCCGGCGGCGCATATCACGACGACATATGAGCGCCTTCCGGCGTCAGGTCTGGCGCGACCTCCTTGCGATTGACCGCTTCGCTGACCCCGAGGGAATGGGGATTGTGCCGAACGGTCGCGATACCACAAGCCACCCTTTATATCGAGAGGCCTTTCGACCATGTCTAGCTTGAAGCGCTGGGTATGGCTCGCGCTCCAAGCGGTGCTAGGAGCCGCAATGCTAGGGATCCTACTTCACTTCGCTGACCTCGGCAGGGTCGCGGCCGTGATATCGGGCGCTGATGCTCTAAACCTGCTGGCTGCAACTTTCTTCTTCCTATCCGCATCAGTCGCTGTAGGATACTCCCTGCATGTCCTCTTGGGGAGAATGGGATATGGGCGATCGCCAATACGCACTGTGCTGGTAAGCATCGCTGGTCAGCTTCTGAGTGATTTGACCCCTGCTAGGACGGGGTACTTCGTGACGCCGATACTGCTCAACAGCGAGCTTGGGATAACGCTTGAGGATGGTATGGCCGCCACCGTATTCACGGGTGGCGTTCACGCATTCATGAGCTTTGCGCTCGGGGTGATCGCCGTAGCATACTTCAGTCGATTCATAACCTCCGGGTTGGAAATGGCTGTTCTCAGCGTTCTGGGTCTCCTTCCCCTTGCGGTGATGGGGCTAGCGCTGATCTCCTCGATGCATCACGGATGGCTGGGTAGGATGTTAGATCTGTTCGCAGGGTTGCCGCTCGTGAAACCGAGGCTCGAACAGCTCAAACAGGCGATACGCGATTTTCAGGCGAGCGGGCGCAGGTTATCTGGGGTAACCGCCCAGCTCGCTTCCCTACTCCTTCTCTCGCACATTCTGAACTCGATCGCCTTCTACTTCCTGTCTGCTTCTGTGGGGATTCAGAACATATCCATCATTGACTACGCGATGACGTACAGCATCGCCGGGTTCACCATGTACGCGTTCTTGACGATAGCTGGCCTAGGAATACAGGAGGGAATGTACGCTTTCCTGTTAGGACTATTGAACGTAGCTCTGGACAAAGCAACATCGGTTGCGCTCTTGGCTAGGTTCTTCTTTACGGTTACAGACCTCATGGGAGTTCCCACCTTGTCCAAGGTAGGGCTCGGATCGATATCGAGGGCCTTGGGAAGTGAAGCCGAAAGGAACAAGCGCACGTCGGGCTAGTAAATGTTCTTGCGACCTGTCTTTGTGCAGCCGCTTAGCGCTTCCCGAAGTACTCTTCCAAGGTCTCTCGAAGTATACCTCGAGACGGGTCGACCTGTAGAGGGGTTATCGATATCGCTCCCTCAACGAACAGGGCATGGGCATCCGTGCCGGGCTCGAAATCCTCTGGATTCCTCACGTCACCCCATTGCCAGTAGTACGGACGCCCTCGCGGGTCAGACCTCTCCACGACGTAGTCCTCGTACTTGCGCAACCCCAGTCTCGTGACCTTCATCGGGGTGTCGGAGCTCACATTGTGTGGGAAGTTCACGTTGAGGAAGTCCACGCCGGTTGGCAGCCCGCGCCTCATCACGATGTCCACTATTGAAAACGCGCGGTCAGCAGCTGCCTCCAGGCGGATTTCCTCATGTTCGGTTCTCTGACTCGGCTCAACCGTTTCCATCGAGAACGCGACCGACGGTATGCCCAGGATGGCGGCATGTATCGCGGCAGCAACGGTACCACTCGCGAAGACAGTCTGAGCCGTGACGTTGTCGCCCAGGTTGATCCCCGACACAACTACGTCAGGGAACTTGCCTCCCAGCACCCTGCTTATTCCGATTGAGACACAATCGGCGGGGGTTCCGGACACAGCATACGCCTTGGTGTCCCGAACTATGATCTCGTTCATCCGCAGAGGTTTGTGGAATGTCAGACTCATACCCGCGGCGCTTCGGGGGGATTCGGGGGCAACGGGCACCACCTCTCCCAACTCACGCAGGCTCTCATGGAGAATTCGAAGGCCTGGGCTCATAATGCCGTCATCGTTCGTAAGGAGAATCACGGCCATTGCGTCTCCCTGTGCCGGTCAAGCGTGATAAGACTTTTCGATATGTGGGCTCGAAGCTTCCCCACAAATCCTCTCCTACTCGTCTTCGGTCATGCACCAACTCTTATATCGGAAACTGAGCACGAGGCCGCGGATGGCTTCTCGGTCGCTTGTCGCCATTGAAGCTGGAAAAGACCTCACTGAGATGATCTCTGGCGTCCTTGAGCAGATCCGCTTCGCCGAACTTGTCGAGGAGCTAGGGGGAGAGATGGTAGTGGTCAAGCCGAACTTCGCCGATGTCAACAGGATAGCGCCCTTGGAGTACTGCGCTACGAAGCAGGATAGGCGACCGCTTGGCAGCGAAGCTGGCGTTGGGCTCCCGCGTAGGGGAGATCAGACTAGCACCGAAGTCGTGGATGAGGTTGTCGGATGCGTCAGACAGACCAAAGGAGTCCAACAAGTTGTGATCGCCGAGGCCTCGGCAACTCCCACATGGAGGGCTTTCTTCATGTATGGCGTCTTCGAGGTCGCGAGGAAGCATCATGCGAGGCTAGTCGACCTGAACAACGACGATGTGGAGCGAGTTCCCGTACCGAATGCTAGGGTCCTCGAGTGGATATACTCGCCCAAGACGATCCGGAAGGCGAACATCGTAGTCTCTGTGCCTGTTCTCAAAGTCTGGACCGCTTGTGGCATATCCGCGAATATCAAGAACATAGCCGGAGGCACGGTTCCGAGCTACTACTGCCCGACCCTATGTCGTCTTACTGAGTGGAGGACCAACCCGAGGTTCAACCCTGACATGGTTCGAGGGCAGTCCAGAACGCTGGCTGAGGGAATGGTCGACATAGCTTCAGTGAACAGGGCGCACATTGGGATCACGGATGCCCTCACCGTCATGCACAATGCCTCTCCCGGCAAGCCGTTCAACTTCAGATGGGAGGACGCAAGGGTCGAGGAGCTGGGCGCGATAATCGGGAGCAGGGATCTGGTTGCGGCTGACTCAGTGGGAGCCTCGGTCATGGGCTTCTACCCTCACAAGATCATCCACCTGAATTCGGCGAGTGAGAGGGGGCTGGGAATCAACGACCTCGGCGTGATAGACGTTGTCGGCGTCCCAATCGAGAGGATACGCATGAAGTGCGTGCCAATGACAGGAGCGGAAGACATAGCCGCCCCATAGATGACTTTGGTCAACCCGCAAATCACATAAGCTCACTTGAGACCACATCAGGGCAGCTAACTATGAAGCGGGTGGTCGGGGTTTACACTGGGTCTGCAGAGATACTGCAGAAGGGATGGGAGCCAATCGAGCACATGAGGGACGTGATAGGGTTGAACCTGTTGATCCTTGGGATGGGCCCGGCCGGAGACAAGTGGGGGCCAAGTCCGGAGGTGGCAGGTATCGCCCCCTTCAAGGTTCAGCCAGCTGTCGGGGAGGATACGCTGAATGACTTCATTAGACAGGCCCACGAGAGGGACATCGATGTGTGGATATGCCTAGCACTGTACGCGGAGATGGATTCAGGGCCAAACTACCCCGACCTGATGTTCAGGGACTTCGATGGCAATGTCGTCGAGCCCGTCTCAAGACACGGGTCTGGTTGGGCCTGGTCGTGGTGCCCAAGCAAACCTAGGCTTAGAGACTACAATGAGGCGCTGCTCAAGGACTTGACGAGGAAGTATGATGTGGATGGTTTCACCATGACTCACCAGAGGTACTCACCGATAGGTCATAGCATCTTCAACTTCTTTGGTTGCGGTTGCAGCGACTGCGCAAAGGCGGCGTCAGATCTGGGCTATGACTTCGGGAAGATGAGGGCGGGCATGCTCAAGGTCCTCAATCTACTGAAGAACATTGATGCGCGGACCCTCACAAGGTTAAGCGACCTTGAGCTCGGTTTCACAGACCTTCTCTACCATATCGGGGCTGACTCCTCCTTGATGGACTGGCTGAATTTCAGGTGCGACCTGATTGAGAGCGGCATGAGAAGGTACCACGATGCGGTCAAGGGCGTGAGGGGGGAAGTCCTCATAGGATCAGACAGCTTCCCACCAACCTTCTCGACGATCGTAGGTCACCGTTACCGGGGACTCGAGGGATGCTCTGACTTCCTGACCCCGCTTCTGTCTCACATCTTCATTTTCGTCCTGTTCAATTTCATGGAACTCGCTGCTAGGATGGCTGAGTGGAACAAGGGCGTGACGGACGCGCAAGTTCTTCCGATCCTTCTCCGCGCCTTCGGGTACGACAAGTTGGGACTCCCCACCAACCTCGCCGGATTCAAGGAGCACGAGCGCCTGCCATCTAGTGACTTCAGCGACACGATGATACCGCTTGGCAAAGCCGTGAGAACCGAGGCCCTGAAGGCGAGGGCGGCAGCCAAACGGGACAAGCCAATGCATGGGATATTCTCCGCGCACGCGAAGATGGACGCTGCTGGGGTGGAGGCAAGGGCTCGCGCAATGGTTGAGGCCGGAATGGATGGGATCATAGTTCAAGTGGGCGCCCTGCCAGGTCCAGAGGCTAACTTGCAGGCGATCGCCAAAGCCCTCTCATGAGTGACCTAGCCGAGTGGGGAATAGCAGGCGGTGCTACTTCTGGAGCACTTCCCCAAACGCGGAACCCAGCATGTCCCAGACCTTGTCCGGCTCGGGTGCTGAGAGCGTCGTCCACTTCCCTGCCCTGTATGTCCATGAGAAGATGGAGTCCACCCCTTTGTCAGCGTACAGGTGGACAAGGGTTCTGATGAACTCAAGGTCATCTGGTGACCTGTGATAGCTCATCACCCACCTTTGCGATTCCTTGGCGTGCTTCCTGGCGATCGCCACCGTCCGCTCGGCGACGTCAGCGTAGTCCTTGAGCGGCCTGCCGTAGCCCATGATGGACGTAGAGAAGACATCGAACTCCTTCACCCTCGCCACTTTTTCCCAATTGCCGTATCCGTGCCAAGGGTCCGGTGTCGGAAGAACGCACGCTGTAACCTTGAGTTTCGGGTCAACTTCCTTCGCCACAACGGATGCTTCTCTCAACACCTCAACGGCCTTGTCCTCCCTGAAGGTCCTCACCTCCTCAGTTAGCACCTTGGGCATTTCATATCCGTACTCTTGCTTGAAGAGTGATTGACAGATCTCGCATCTGCAGGACCAATCTGGCCCGCCAGAAGCATAGTGGGGCTCGTCCCAGAAGAAACCATCCGACTCGGTATCCTCCGCCAGCCTGCGAACCCATCCGTTGAAGTACTTCCTGAAGGCTGGTGAGTTGAAGCAGGCGGCAATCAGCGGTTCGGCCGAAAGCGCACTGACTTGCCTATTTCTAGTGTGGTTCTGAAGGAACACGCTCGTTTGCTCGCCCCCGAAGAACTTGCCTATCCCCCAAAGGTCAAGGTACACCGTCAGCCCCATTTTCTTGGCTCGCTTCACGATCTCGATGAGGCTTGGGTACCAGAACTCGAGGTCGAACTCCATGATGGCGAGCAAGACGGCATTGCAGTTGTGATTGGTCATCTCTCTGAAATGATCCTCCGCGTGCTCCGGGTAGGTCAATCCGTAGAGACTGACTCCTGTCTCCCTCACAACCATTTCGTGTCGTGGTGCAGAAGGCCGCGGGACTTATAGCACTTTGCGGACTCCAATGAAGCCTAGATGAGCTGATTCCATGCTCGGTTCCTCCATGACCCTCTCGGCGGATAGGTGCTTCGACAGCTTTTTCGACATCGCTGCCCCCATTTCCTTCTGACTTCATGCCTCTTGGCTTCCGAATGCGCGCTGATCAGCTCTCTCCCGCTAGTCTGCCGTCTCTTATCTTGAGGGTTCTGCTTGCAGCTCGAGCCACCTCAGGGTTGTGGGTGACAAGCACTACGGTCCTGCCGGTATCTGAGTTCAGCGCCTTCAGAACCCCCACTATCCCGGCCGCCGTTGCTGAATCGAGATTACCCGTAGGTTCATCAGCCAATATGATGCTCGGATCATTCGCGAGGGCTCGCGCTATGCCCACCCGTTGCTGCTCTCCGACGCTCAACCTGGCAGGAGTGTGATCTGACCTTTCTGAGAGACCCATCTCCGAGACGAGCTCGATGCTGCGCGCCCGTGCCTCATGGTGCGGCAACCCGGCCAACTCCATTGGGAGCATAACGTTCTCCAAGGCCGTTAGCGTGGGTAGGAGGTTGAAAGTCTGGAAGACAAACCCGATCTTCCTCAACCTCAATTCGTCGAGTTCATGTTCCGAAAGGCCCAACGTGTCAACGCCCTCGATCAGGATTCGCCCGCTTGTCTGCCGATCCAAGCAGCCGATGAGGTGCAGCAGAGTGGACTTCCCAGAGCCGGAGGGTCCCATGATCGAGACGAACTCGCCGGGCAAGACGGTCAAGTCAACGAGGTCAACAGCGCGTATCTCCCTGCCTCCCACCGAGAACGTCTTGGCAAGCTTCTCCGTTCTCACAGCCGGGTGGTCACTCATGCCTCAACGCCTCCACTATGTCCAGCCTCGATGCCCTCCAGGCGGGGTATAGGCCGGCGATGGTACCTATCGCCAGAGCTACGGTCATTCCTGTGGCTACAAGCCCGGGCGTCACAGCTGTTTGAACGAAAGTGATGCCGACTGAACTCGCTATGAGCCAGTTGATGACCCTTGAAAGAAGATAACCTCCCACACATCCGACCGTTCCTCCTACTGCGCTGATGGCGAGCGACTCGGTCACGATCAGTGCAAAAATGTAGAGCCTTGAGGCTCCAATGGCCCTCATGGTCCCAATCTCCCGAACCCTCTCGCTTACTGAGATCAACATGGTTGCGAACACGAAGAGGACTCCTATCAGCAATGACACAGAGGATATGCTGAGGTGCATCCCCCTGGCTATTCCGAGCAACTGCTTCGTGAACTCTAGGGCTTCGTCCATTGTTGCGGCGGTCAGGTCCTCGTAGATGGCCTCAATGAGCGTGGCCGTTTCCTCTGCTCTCGACGGGTCGTTGACCTTCACCATTACCCAGTTGACCTTGCCTTGCTGACCTGTTGCCTCCTGCAGAGAACCCAGCGGGGCAAAGCCCACCGAGTCGAACATGTCGCCAGCTTTCTCAAGAACACCTACCACGGTGAACCTTTTGCCCATAATGTCGATCGTTGCGCTGACAGAGGAGTTTGTGGCCGTGGCGGCAGCATGTCCCAAGAGAAGCGAATGCGTGTCACTGTCGTTGAGGAACCGACCCGCTTCTAGGGTCGCATACGGCTTGAACTCGCTGAAAGAGCTTGGGGGCATGCCCTCCACGATGAGGGGAAACCCTTCGCCCCTGAGGACGATGGCCTCAAGTCCTGGAACTGCAGTGCGCACATTCTCGACCCTTGAGATGCCGTCCGCTCTGTCTTCTGGGAACGCGTACGTCACCATTCCCGGGAGAAACACGGTCTCCATGCCCTTCTTCCAGATGAAGATGTCGATGCCAAACTTCCTCACCTCCATCTCAATGGTGACCATGAGGCCCTCGCTCAGGCTGAGCAACCCAACCGTGAACGCTATTGCGAGCGTAACGCCCAACGTCGTCAGGGCGGTCCTTGCCTTGCGCTTGGTCAGGTTTCTTACTGCAAGCCGCAAAGGTGCCAGCAATCGACGGTCCCTCTCAAGGGGGACGCGAGTCGTTCTTAAGGGTTGCATCTCGAACTCAGCCCGACGCCAAGTAGGCAACGCATGGATCAGAATGTCCTCCAGAGATTTGTGTCGACTTCGGTATCAAACAGTCGCTGATCCCAACGCCCGCTCAAGGTGGCTGACCGGAGCATACGATCCTGAGGGATCTCCAGTCATGACCAAGGGTGCATATCGCAGCTCGGCTCCCAGCGGACAGAGTGCGGACAAGGGCCCACGCCTCGACGCCAAGCATATATCGAGACATGCCACCGTGAAAGGCAGGATGGATCGACGCAACGCGACGATCGTTTTCGTCCGGCCCGGAGATGTTGCGATCGAACATGGTGCAGTTCCGCATCCAGACAGAGGGTCAGCCCTGATCAAGACTAGAAAGACATTGATAAGCACTGGGACCGAGCTAACCATACTCAGCGGCCGGTTCCCTAGAGATTCAGCATGGTCCCGTTATGGCAGGTTCCCGTTCATCCCAGGCTACAACAACGTTGGCGAGGTCGTCGAGGCGGGAGAGGATGTTGACAGAGAATGGGTCGGAAGGAGAGTGGCGAGCTATGGGCACCATGCCCTCTTCGTGACTGAAGAGCTCGGTTCGCTCAGGTTGATTGAGCCAGGGATATCTGATGAGGATGCGGTCTTCTTCACGATTGCGGAGATCGTGATGAACGGCGTAAGGCGAGGGGGCGTTCGCTTTGGTGAATCTGTCGTCATATACGGAGCTGGGCTGCTGGGCCAACTTGCTGCAAGGATATGTCGGCTGTGCGGGGCGAGGCCCGTCTTCGTGGTTGATGTGGCTGACTTCAGGCTAGCCAAACTTCCGGAGGACCCGCGCATTGTCAGGGTGAATCCGCGCAAGGAGAACGTCGCGTCCGTGGTCAGAGAGTCGACTAAGAAGAGGATGGCGGACGTTGTCTTCGAAGTCACGGGTGACCAGGCCTTGATACCTGACGAGTTCCTTTGTCTAAGGGAACAGGGGAGGTTCGTCGTTCTGAGTAGCCCCAGGGGACCGACCTCGTTCGATTTTCACGATCTGTGCAACTACCCTAGTTTCACGATAGTAGGCGCTCACAACATGTCCCATCCGAAGATCTCTACACCCGACAATCCTTGGACCAACCAGCGGCATGCAGAGTTGTACTTCGATCTCGTGCACAAGGGTGAGCTTGACGTGAGCCGACTGGTGACTCATCGCGTGCCATATCATGAGGCCCCTAGGATCTACCAGGAGCTGCTCAAGGATAGATCCCAAGCCATGGCAGTTGTACTTGATTGGACAGCGCAGAGCTAGTCCCCACCCTGCGCGTGATGATGTTGTTTCCCTGATATGGCACCACTTCGCGATGATCGAATGAGTTGACAAGCGTTATAAGCGATATTGGTACCACATAGACAGAAGCATCCAATGAGCGAAGGGCAAGTGTATCTGGACGCCGTGGTCTCGATACTGCGCAGGTTTGAGAAGGATCAAGTTGAGAACCTAAGAAAGGCTGCAGAGGTGATCGCGAAGGCAATAGCCCAGGACAAGCTGATCCACGTCTACGCGGGAGGAGGACACACCTGGCTGCCAGTGGCTGAGATGTTTTACAGGGCCGGAGGCCTCGCGTGCATCAACCCTTTCATGGACTTAGGTCTGTCCCCATTCTCGCAGGCTCTTCATTACATGAAATTCGAGAGGCTTCCCGGCTATGGGAGGGCCGTGGTCGACTACTATGACCCCAAGCGGGGAGATGTGGTTCTTATCATACACAACATCGGGGTGAATCCCGCCACGATAGATGCTGCACTCGCATGCAAGGAAAAAGGCTGCGTGATAGTCGCGGTCTCGTCAAGCGACTGGCAGAAGAAGGTCCCGCCAGGTCACATTGTCAGACACCCTAGCGGAAAGAACCTCTTCGACATAGCCGATGTGTGCATTGACGACTACAACCCGTTCGGAGATGCGGTCGTGAACATACATGGGCTTGACACGCCGGTAGCCCCAGTGTCCAACGTGATTGACTTCTACATAGTGCACAGGCTCGAGATTGAGGTCGTCAAGAAGTTGATTGAGATGGGAGTGGATCCCCCTGTCTGGAAGAGCGCCAATGTTCCCGGCGGCGACGAGTACAACAAGAAATACTTGGACAAGTACTTCAACAGGATAAAGTACCTCTAGCTCTCTGGCCTGAATGGGAGTCTCTTGAGCGAACCGACGGACACGCCACCACGCAAGTATGATATTGAGAACCTGTGCCCCCTAGGCGGTGGTCCCCGGTGGCTCGCAGGAACAGGCGGCCCTCGGTCGTCAGCTTGGCACTAGAGACTCTGCTGATCCTCGTCTTGTTCAATGCCTCAAGCTATTTCGGCACGACTACCTATGCGAAGTCGATATATCAGGTAGGACTCGCGCTGACGACCCTGCTCTCCGTCTGGATCTTCATCAGCAGCAGATATCGCTTTGGCTACGGGACTGATGACTTGGGGCTCACGGTCCGCCCGCTTTCCAAGAGACAGTGGATCGCCATCATCTCTGTGGCGTTTCTGCTGTACGCGGCAGCGTTCATCGCGGAGATCATTTTTCCGACCGAGGTTAGGGGCGAGGTCACGTTCCTGAGACTGATCCCCACTGCGCTCTTCACCCTCACCTTCGGCCCTGTGTTCGAAGAGCTGCTGTTCAGAGGATACCTGTACAAGCTCAGCGAAGATGCGTTTGGGGCCAAGGCAGGGTCGGTTGTCTCAGCATCATCACTCTTCACAGGTCTTGCGTTCGGTTTTTGGCACCTTCCCACTCCCCTGATTCTTCTGTACTTCAACGACCCGATAGTCACTGTATATGGTAGCCTTTTGGGATTCGTGCTAGTAGCTTCGATGATGGGGACGATCGTCGGAGAGATCCGGCGACGCACGGGCTCTATTGTGCCGGGAGCCTTCCTTCACTTTTGCGCCAACTCGACATATGTCATCGTGCTGGCCGGAAGACTACTGCTATAGGCTGATGCCGCGGGTCGTGCTTGGCGTTCAGACCTCGATGAGTTCGTACTTGGAACTCCCCAAGCCCAGTTTTTCTGCCGCTTTGACCTGAATGTAGGGATCCTTGCCATGTATGATGAGGAACTTGTTGTCGCCCGATTTCAGATTGAACTTGTCAGCAACGGACTGGGGCAGCGGAGGCGCCTTATTGATCATGTCAAGGCTCGCTGTCTCGATCGCCACGATGTCCTTGCTCGCCAGTATGCCCATGTCAGGAGCGAAGGGAGTCGGTGACCAGTCCGCACAGTCGCAGTGTTCGACGACATCCATGAGGTAGTTAAGGTGGATGACCTTGTCCTTGAATTTCCTCAGAACCGCAGCTGCAATGTCAGCCATTCCCTGCTGAAACTTCTCTGCTCCCCTTTCCTCAGCCTCCTTGCTGTGTAGAACTCTCCTGACCGGCTTTGAGCTGCAACCTAAGGCGAGATTCTTCAGCGCTCCGGCATAGCCAGAGCTGCCATGTCCCTTGGAGTGGGAGAAGGTGACGAGCGCGTCGGCGTCAAGGACGTTGCCAGCAACTTCGACCTCCTTGAGTATCAATCCGTCCTCCAGTCTGACCTTCCTCAAGTCGTTTTCCTTAATCCCACTCGAAGGAAGCACAGGAACCCCCAGCGTCGAATACGTCAGCCCATTCCTCACGGCTGCGTCAAGATGGCCTATCCCCCATGTATCCACGATGAAGGGTTTGCCGCCCAGGTCCTTTATCAGATCGACTAAGTTTCTCACGAACTGAGGCCTGATGGCTCGGAAGCCTCCGATCTGTCCAAAATGCATCTTCACCGCAACCAGATCCCCTTGGGACACCACATTCGAGATGCCTGCCTCGCGCGCTGCCTCTAGGAACTTGAAGAGGAGGCTCGACGACCTCTCATATGTCTTGAGCCTGGCAGAAGCGAAGAAAACTTTGCTCATAGAGCTCCTTGTACTTACCCCCTAATTAGTTTTCGTCCAACAGGCCGCCGCAAGCCCGATGTTGACAGCGTATCTGGCGGATCTTGGCTCGTGCGCGCCTCCAGGTTGGCTCGTCACGGAGTGAGAAAACCAAGCAGAAGGAACATGACGATACATCCCGCTATCATGCCCAAGCATGTTGAGTGTTCATGGCCGTGCCTGTGCGCGATCGGAACCAACTCATCCATCGTGATGAAAGTCATCACGCCCCCCGCAAAAGCTAGGGAAAGAGGTACGAGTTCGCGGAAGGCTTCCAAGAATAGGGCAGCTAACAACGCACCCAATGGTTCCGCGAGTCCCGAGATGAAGGCGAGCCTTAAGGCAGTCAGTTTGGAGGCTCCGCTTGCATACGCAGGGACGGACACGGCGATCCCTTCCGGCATGTTGTGTAGCGCAACAGCAATGGCAACTAGTGTGCCAAACTGGGGAGCATGAGAGTATCCGGCTGCAACAGCCATTCCCTCAGGAACATTGTGTATGAAGATTCCCGTAGCGATCAGCACACCTGATCTGAAGAGGTTCTCGTGTAGCCCGAACCTTTCTCGTCTGTGGCTCCACTTAGCCTCCATGCCTCTCCCCTCGGCCTCGAAGAACTTGTGGGGTAGGAAATGATCAAGCAGGAACATGAAGAGTGCGCCCGTCGCAAAGCCCAGCGTGGTCACCAGCGGTCCTGACAACAGCCATGCCTTTGATACCAGTTCCAGAAAGGCAAGCACAACCATAATCCCGGAGGCGAATCCGAGTAGGAAACCAAGCAACCCTTTCCCCGGTCTCCTGAATATGGCAACCAGCCCGCCGATTCCAGTGGCCAGGCCCGCCAAGGTGCTCAGGACAAGTATGCTAGCCAGTTCATCCATGGCTCTGACTCACTCCGTTGCCCCCCGCTGAAGCTACGCCGAGAACAACATTTCGGATCAAGGGCCGAAGAATCAGGTTCAGACTCAGCGCCGGATCCCGTCCTTTGATGTGCCCGCTCGACAGCCAACGGCATCAAGCCCCTGCCACGTCCTACCTCAGCGAGGAGCGCTTCCAGAGTAGGGAATCGGCTTGCCATCAGGGCAACTCCTAGGCCTGCCCAGAAAGGCAATCAGTTTCTTCTCGACATCATCGGACAACGCGTGTTCCAATCTGCAAGCTTCAGCGTGGACCTTGCCTCTCTCAACGTGGAGGCTTCGATGAAGAAGATACTCAAGTAGCCTGTGCTTTCTCGTGAGGGACCGACCAAGCTTGCGACCTTTCTCCGTCAGTATGACTCCGTGGTATTCCTCGTATGCCACGTGACCAGCATCGTGAAGCCTGCGCAGCATTGGCGTTACGCTGCCCTGTTTAACTCGAAGGTGCCTCGCTATGCCGTTGGTGCTTGCCCTCCGTCCTTCCTCTTCCGTTATCCTGTATATGCACTCAAGGTATTCTTCCATGCCGTGACTTCCTTTCATCGAATCCCGTTGAAGTTTAGACTCTCCTAAATTTAAGTCTTGGCCCATCCGGCTGTTCATCCTGATGTGTCTCGTGGGCATGATAGTTTAGTCCCGGTGGCCGGATCTGCGTCTGGCGGATGTATTGCCTTGAGAAGGATCCGGTTCGTCCAAACTGAACGGTTTTATCCGTGAGCTGCGGCTGTCTGCCGTGAAGTTGACAACGAATTTCTCCCTTCAGAGGTTCCTTGAACACCAGTATCGGCTGTCGAAGATGAAAGACTCCTTAGAGCGGGCCACATCCAGAAACCTGGCGCGACGAAGTTCGAAGCTCAGGAGGGATCTCCTCAATCTCCTGAGCATGCCAGACTTTGAGCGCGTCGAACCGAACGACCGGATCATATGGAAGAAGGACAGGGGATACTACACACTGGAAAAGGTCATCATCAACACGATGGCACTATCTAGCGTTCCCGCATTCGTCCTTGTCCCAAAGTCCAACGGAAACAAGCAGCTCCCTGCAGTCTTGGCGATCCACGGTCACGGTGGCAAGAGGTACGGAAAGGTCCTTGTAGCTGGCGAGGACCGCAGAGATCCTGACATAAGGAAGACGATCAAGGTTCACAACTACGACTATGGCAGACGACTCGCCGAGGAAGGATATCTGGCAATCTGTCCGGACCTTTGGGGTTTCGGGGAAAGATCGAACGGCTTCGATGCTTATCCAGGAAGGGATGGCTGCAACGTGTTCTTCCTGAAGGCCATGCTGCTTGGGCTGAATCCCCTTGCCTTGAACCTTTGGGACATGATGAGAACGATCGACTACTTGCAGGGTAGGGACGACGTTGACGGCAGAAGGATCGGTGCTGTTGGTCTCTCATATGGTGGTACGATCGCGCTGTTCCTTTCGGCGTTGGATCAGCGCGTCAAGGCCACAGTTGTGAGCTGCTACCTCAACACATTCGGCTCCTATGCGCTTGGTCTCGGCAACACCTGTGGAATGCAGACTGTTCCCGACCTGCTGAAGTACGCAGAGATGAGCGACATCGCTTCTCTGATAGCGCCGAGGCCCTTGCTGTTCGAGAGCGGGGCAAGGGATCCCGGATTCCCGGTAGCTCGAGCCCTTGAATCCTACAGGAGAATCAGGAAAGTGTATGAGGTCGCGGGTGCCGCCAACAAGCTGGGCATAGACATCTTCCAAGGAGGACACAAGTTCTCAGGCAGAAAGTCCCTTCAATGGTTGCGGGAATGGCTTTGAACACTCTTGGGAGCGAGCCGAGTGGGAGCGCACCTCTCATGACCTCCTGCTACTTGAGGACGAGAGAGATCCTTGATGGACTCACATAGTCTATGTACTTGCCTGCAACATCTCCGGCCAGTGCGTCTCCGTTGTGGACGTAGACCCTGTAACGAAAGGCGAGCCTCTCTCCTCTTCCCAAAGACATGCCTCCCTTTTCGTCCTCTCTCCCGTTGAAGGCTGTCACCCCCAGAACGTTGGCGGTCATCAACCCGTAGTCCCTAACGTGCCAGTAGGTCGGATGCCTCGGATTGGAGGGGTGATCGAAGACAGCGATGCCCTGCCAAGCCCCTTCGACTGGCCCTGAGTAGTCGCACCAGTTTGCCTTTCTGCCCCAGGTCTCTGCCTCGTTGACGCCGCCCCAGCAGTTCTCGATTTTTCCCCCATTCTCCACTTCCATTGATTCCCTAACCCGGACGCAGAGCGTTCCTCCTTCTTTCGTATCCCCCAGCGACACATCCCCGTAGGTGGCTGAGAGGAGGGAGCTGTGATCCAGAAGCCAGTGCTTGTCTGAGAGGTTCCACAGCCTTAAGGTTCGTTCTTCGTCCAGCAGACCGTCTCCTGCCATACTCTGCCACGACAGTAGCAACCGAACTTCACTGTAGGCAGGGCCACTCACAACAGATGGCTCATCCGCTGCCGCTATGTTGCCGTGGCCTGGCTGCTCACTCCACAAGTCGTTCTCGTTCACTTGCCCGTGTGCAACCCATAGCGACCTATGGTGCATGTGATCTTGGGGTCCGTTCCAAGTGAGGGGTGAGCCGCTTGGACCCGTGAGAGGGTGAACGAACGGCTTGCTGAACTCCCTGGAATAGTGGCAAGACATGACAATGTCCTTCCCGTGGAGGATCGTGATCTGTCCTTTCGCCAGCTTGGGTTGAAGCTGGGTAACCTCATATCCTCCGGTCCCACCCTGTTCAACCAAGGTAAACCTCCGAGATCCAAGGGGCTCCAAGTCCTCCAAGATCCAAGAGGCCTCAATCCCTTCGCTGATTTGTCTGAACTGAGCCGGTATCAGATTGCCCGCCTGGTCAATCAACGAGAGCCTTTCTGTGCTTATCCTTCTTCCGACTACTGTGCTCACAGGAGTGTTTCTACGTCGGTGAGCCCCCGCCTCCACGAGTATCTCCGCGAGAACTCTCATCTAGATGGATCCGAAATAGGCTCTCAGAGTATTAATGCTCTCAGATGCTAGGGTCAGAGGATCCTTGGATCGATTGAACACTTCCACTGAAACATATCCTTGATAACCGATGTCCGTTAGGGCCCTGACCACCGCACGATAGTCAGCATCGCCTTGGCCGGGTGCCAAGCCGCCCGTATCGTTGGCGTGAAAGTGGCGGAGGTGTGGGCCGACCTCCCTGATTATCTCGTCGAGCGGTCTTCCCTCGTCACTCATGCTGTACACGTCCAGTACGATCTGCAGATGCGGGTCATCGACCTCGTTAACCATGGCAACCGCCTCACGAGCTGTGTTGATGAAGTTGGTCTGGTTTCGGGAGAGCGGCTCCAAGCATATCGTAACCCCCACCTTCCCTGCCTCTTCACAGCACTCCTTCAGCGCTTCCCTCATGAACGACCAAGCCTTTTTCTTGGTCACACCCTCCTGCACGCGTCTCTGCTTCGGTGACCCCAAGACGGCCACCTCTCCTCCTATGTCGGCCGTGAACCTCAGAAGCTCCTTGATGTACTCCCTTGTCCGCTTCCTGATCGGCTCTTCCGGATGAGTCAAGTGAAGACCCTTAGGCGAGGCTAACATCCAATGTATGCCTGCGATCTTGATCCCGTTCGCGGAAGCAAGGCTCCTCAGCGATGATCTGTCCCCCTCGTCGAGATTTCTGACATCCTCGGCAAGGGTGAAGGGGGCTATCTCAACGCCGTCATAGCCAAGGTTGGCAACCGTCTTGAGAACCTCCTCGGGCCGCCAACTTGAGAAGAGTTCGTTGCATATGGAAAACTCGGTCGTCAATGCTGATGCTCGGCCAAGTGCAGTGGCAGATAAGAATTCAAACATTAGGACCCGCCCTGTCTCCGAGGTCCGGCCTTGGGGTTCTCCGGCGCTAATGAGTTCCCACCTTTGAGAGGTTGTCAAGGATCGAAATGAAGGACTTCTCCATCGTGAGAAGACCCCCTGTCGGCCCGCCCTCTCCTAAGACGAGGTACTCGTTTGGGGAGTGCGCCAGAGAGCCGTGACCCATGCCACCGTCGATGAATGGAAGGTTGAGTGGCGGCGCTGTGAACATCGAGAAGGGTGCACTTCCCGCGAGTGTCGGCCAGATCTCGATCTGGCCCGAGAACTCTCCGAGAGACTTGAGCAATGCCTGCGCATGTGGGGAATCGACGCTCGTCCTGGCCCAGGTGTAGCCAGGCTCAAGCAACCTTATCTTGACATCGGTAAAGCCGTGCTTGTCCAGATGTCCTCTCACCATCGGTATCCCGTCCTCCACACTCATGTTGGGGACGAATCTGATGTCGACCTTCGCCGTCGCCCTGTTCGGCAGCAGTGTCTTCGTGCCTGCCTCTGTGTACCCCGACCAGATGCCATCTATGTTGAGGCTAGGGGAGAACAAATACTTCCTCAGAGCATCAACGCCGTGAAGGTCATCGATAAACCTCTCGACCTTCATCCTCTCCTTGACCTCCTCCTCGTCGAACGTGTCCTCCAACCTCTGTAACAGCTCCTCGTCTTCCTCCGTTGGAACTGCAACATCATCATGGAACCCGTCAATCAGCACCTTGTTGCCTGTCTCGTCAACCATCGTTGAAAGCGCCTTTACAAGTCTCCATGCGGGGCTGTCCACCCAGGCCTTGTTGCTGCCGTGGATGCCGAACTCTGTGGGACCTCTTCCCCATTCCTTCCCATCGACCTCAAGTTCGAAGTACACTATTCCTTTCACACCGAGCGTCACTACGACCTTGCCCTTGGAGTTCTGGTTGGCCGTCGGGAAGAACAGGACATCGGCCCGCAGCAGGTCTTTCTCGCAATCCCGTATGAACTCCGGAAGGTGTCTGCTTCCCATCTCCTCTTCCCCCTCGGCGGCGAATATGATGTTCACGGGTGGGTCTTGGCCGCTCTTGAGGATCGAGTCAACTGAGTTGAGGAACGCCATGAGAGGGCCTTTCGTGTTATAAGCCCCCCTTGCGATCAGTGTATCTCCAAAAGGCTCAACGTTCTTGATCGTCCCAGCGAAGGGGTCCACTGTCCACCCTGGCTCATCAGCTGGCATCGTGTCATACATCGAGTACGCTAGGACTGTCTTCGCTGCGCCGACATCAACCTCCCCGTAGACGACGGGGTTGCCCGACGTCTCGACTAGCCTGGTCGACGTGAAGCCTATCCCATCGAGCACTCGCCGCAAGTACTTCGCGGCTTCCTTGACGTCGATGTTCAGCGGGGAGACGGACCTCTTTTGGATGAAGGAGACCAGATTCTCCGCGTGCTCGTCGATATCCTGAGATACCCGCTCGTACGCCCGCTCCTTCTGGAACATCCGCCGCAAGCCGACCACGAAAGAAGATAACCATTGGTGGTTCCAACAAGCTGAAACTGCGTGCTGGCATTACTAGTCATCAACGGAGCTTTCGAGATGTCTCAGGGAGGAGTGACTGTGATTCAAGCAGTGCTGAGCATCTCCTTCACCAAAGCTCTGCGGACATCCCTTGGTTCCTGCGTTCAGCCGTGATCAGAACGTGTCCCTTGAACTCCTCAAGGACTCTTGAGACCGAACCTATTGACTTCTCGATCTCCGTCGCGTCTCTAACAGGGTCGCTTCTCCCTTTCGACGCTCGATCGCGCTGCCCATTCATTCCCCCCGGCGCAGAGCTTGCAGGTTGAACTTGATGTCATGCCTGTCCGGAGTGAGCTTAAGGCACTGCTCGTAGCAATGCTCCGCTTCCGGACAGCTCCCGTAGATGCCCCCCCTGTCAGGATTGAGGAAATAGTAGATGAGAGTCCCGAGCATTCCCCAGACATCCCCCCTTTCTTGATCTGAGCTGAACTTGAGGTCCGGCATGGCAGCAACGAACTCCCCGTGCCATTGGATTGCTCGCTCTCTCAGCTTGACATCTTCGCGGATCTGGTCGAACTGGGACCAGACCCTTTTCGCTTGGCCAACCGGGTTCTCCTTGTCCAACCGAAGCCACTCGTGCTCACCAATCTGCGCTCTCTCTATGCTCGCGATCGCCTCCGTGACGGCCCGGTAGGCCTCTGCGCTTGTGGTGCTCGCGTGTGGTCTCAGAAACCCCAACGCTCGCGGATCTTTCATTCGACCAAGGCCCCTCGCAGCGGCCTCGATCCTCCTCCAGCTTCCAGTCCGAAGCTCCCTGCATAATGCTTGGAAGGCAACCTCTCCGCCGATCAGACTGAGCGCGTAGTGAGCCCACGAGGTTCTCGGGAGAGCTTGGATGAGCGGTTCGACGGCAGGTTCACCGATCTTCGATAACTCTGCCGCTGCCTTTGAGCTCCTGTCCCCGATCTCCGAACGCATTCCCTCTTGAATGTCAGGTTCCAACAAGTCGATCAGCTCCTTTATGCGTTCAGCGTCGTGGGCGGCGGATCTTCTTTCTGAAGTCAATGTGCTCCACGAAGTGAGCGACTCACAATCACATATAACGTTTGGGCGCCTTTTCTCACGGAGGAGGAGGCGGGGGGAGGTGCTTCCGCAGGGCCCTCGTCACCCGCTCTTGGGTCTCAGGATCTTCTTTCTCCAGCACCGCGTTGAACCGTGCCAGCAGTGCATCATCTGCGATGATTCCCATAGCCGTGATGGCAGACTCCGCGTTTTCTCTCACGTTGCTGTCCTGGTCCTTAGTTGCCGCAACCAAGGCCTCTACACCTAGCTCGCGCAGACTCGCAAGAATCGCGGCCGCGTCTGTCCTAACGCTCGGGTTCTGATCCCTGAGAGTCCTAGCTAGCGGCCCGACCGCGGGCTCACCCACCTCTGTCAACGCGAATCCAACAGCTGCTCTAAAGTCCTTGTCATCGTCTGCCAGGTAGCTAATGAGTGGCTCGATGGCGGGCTCTCCGATTTCGCCTAATGCAACCCCCGCCAGAATCCTCACTGTTTGGTCATTGTGTCTAAGGCCTCTGATCAGACCTTGCACATCACGCCTTGCCTTCATTCCCTCGATATCGGGTTTGAAGAGACCTAGTGGGCTCATCGCGACCCAGGGTGAGACAGCGGCGTACGAGATATGTGTTTGGCATCTTCCACGGGAGCAACCGGCCATCGCTGACAGCAACCAAGACCTAGAGGAAGGGGCAGAGTTCGTTCGGCCTCATTCAACGAGATCCAGAATGTCCCGGAAAATGTAGCCCGTGAAATCACTTATCGTGCTCCTGCTGAACAGGGTGACTACGCAATTCCTCGTGATCCCAACCACGAGTCCGCGACCCTTGACCTCGAAGACGACGTACCATATGTTACCATGCCGAAGATAGTCGCGGTAGGTCTCGGTATCAGAGAGACTCGGGCCAGCGAGACAGAGCTTCTCAATGCCAGGCATGTCGATGTTGTCGAACCATATTAGCCTCGTCGCCCCGGGATTCGACTCATGAAGCTGCCTTAGGGTCTCGTGAGATATCGTGGCTTCCTCAATCGCACCGGGCCTGAGAAAGAGGACTTCGCTGAGTTTCCTTGCCACGTTCCCAGTGAGAAGCTTCTTGACTCCTCTGGCCACGGACGGTGCCAACACGATCAAGAAGAACCTTCCCCTTGACCGCTTCATCCAGAATGGAGCCTCTTCCGTGACCAAAGCCTCCGTTGGCCTGCGCCTGTATTGACGCAGGCGCGCAAAGTCCTTGCTGAAGACCCCTGCTAACAGGTCTTCCTCCAGCTTGAGGTCGAGGATTTCGGAAACTAGGACTTCCTCCCTCTTCTCCGCTTCGTGATGCTCCTCTTCGCGGAAGTCCGAGAGCTTCTGTACTGCAAGCTCGGGAACAAATTCCCCTCTCATCTCGAAGACCTTGGCGGGTAGTACCATCTCCGGTGTTGCGGAGTCATTTCAGGTGCTAGTTCTTAAGGAGTTCCATGCCGCTGGCCTCTAGCGCGCTTTTGTGCTTGTCCTCGAAGTCCTCAACTTTCATCCGCGGATTCTCAGAGAAATCCTGTAGGGCTAGGTAGTTTATGTCATTGCATCCCTTGGCCGAGAAGGAATCTGAGACCTCACCATAGATCGTCAGACCATCCAGTCCCATCTCGGATATCCTCTTGCACAGCCTTGAGATCTGTCTGTACTGCGGACGACCATGCAGGCCAAAAGCCGGAGCGCATCCGCCGTAGCAAGCGAAGATGAGATTGTGCTTGACCGGAGGCCTCAGCCTATCCTTGAAGACCCGCAGCTCATCGAGGTTGTCTTTGAGAATGTCAGTTGGATCGTGCCGGTAGGTCCACATGGCGAGAGCGTGATCAGGAATCGACTTCCCGAAACCGGGTGCAAGATTCAAGAGCGGGGAGTCCCACAACGAATAGGTCGCATATACTATCAGAGCATCAGGGGCAATGCTGTGAGCCCTTTCAATCAGTCCTGGCAAGGCTCGCTTCATATCAGGGAATGAGACGTTCCCCTTCTCCTCTCCTCTGGTGGGCACTTCCCTCACACAATCCTTGCAGTGACACAGTGTACCAGCGTCCCCGGTTTCGAGGCATACCCCTCCCACTGGGAACTCTTCGAACAACCATTCGATCCCTCTCAGGTACCACTCTCTCGTCTCCTCCTTGGATGGGCAGGCGTTTGTGTGCACCGAGGGGTCTATTCCCTCAGGCCAACTCCAGTACACTGGCTCTCCATCTTTCCCAATCGCCCGCAGCTCTGGATGTTGCTTCAACCAGCCATCAAGGCTGAACTCTTGATCCCCTGTGTACCAGAAACCTCCATATGAGTTCACGCCAACGCCCGGAACTATCCTGACGCCTCGCGCTTCAGCGTATTCGCAGAGTTTCAAGGCAGCACTTTCTCCACCGTGCGTATCCCTAAGGAATCCCCAGACGATGAGGGCGTTCAGCTGATGATCAACCATGAAGTCTACCAGGCGCTTGTAGTTGCTCAGGTAGGCGTTCTCACTGCGCATGATCGTTGCACCGCCCGGGGATTCCCAATAGGTCCGACAATCCCAAGTCCAAAGGATTCTCAAACCAATCGCGCCCAACGTTGACCCGTCTCTTGTTCTGCCCTAGCCCAAGTAGAAGGTGAACCATCATATTAGCGTTGTTGCGGACGTGGAGTACACCCAGCGGCTGAAGCCATCACGCATACAGAAATCTCAATGGGAAGCGCCACAGTTTCAGTAAGGCTTTCCCAAGAAGAACGAGGCCACGCCCAGTTATCCTTATCTTGAGCATCGGGGCGAATGCAACGGGTTGCTCGAGGTGCTCCTTACATCCTCCCAAAAGAGAAGGTTGGTGGTTGCCGTCGACAGAAGCGCCAGCATGAACTATGATGAGAAGCTGTCCAAGGCAAAATCACTCGCCTCGAGCGCAGTCCACCGGCTGAGGGACGACGACATGATATGCTTGATCGCATTTGATCACTTGGTGGAGATCGTGCAACCGTTTTCCCTCAGGACCACGATTCAAGATCCTTTGGGGGTCATGGCTGGCATTCAGGCGAGGGGCACAACAAACATCGCACTGGCATTCAAAGATGCTAGCAACGCGATAGGAGACGAAGGCGGAGAGATACTCTTGCTTAGCGACGGGAGGGCAAACACAGCGCTTAGCGGCGCTGGATCAGAAGGAGACGAGCTTGTCGAGAACGAGATGATGAACCTCGCAACGGAGCTCTCCACGAGAGGGATTGCGATCTCGGCTGTCGCAATCGGCGAGGATGCCTTCACGTCGTTCCTTGAGCGGCAAGCGGAGGACTCAGGGGGAAAATTCTGGATAGAGGTTGACGGGGTGCCCAAGGGAGACATCAGCTTGGACGAATTGGAAGTGACGATTCAAGGCGTACCTGAGGAGCTCCCATCAGGGAAGCCGACGTGGGCCAAAGAACTCAACGTGAAGCACACAACGGTGGCATCAAGTCAGCTCTGTGACAAGTTCGCGAAGGGCAGGACGGCTTTCCTGAAGAACCCGCGTACCGGAAAGAAGGCGAGAGTGTCGCTCCTGTCGATTGAGGATCCGGTCCTCGAACCATTCAGGAAGAGAGCCCCGAAGACCACAAGGCGCGTGCGAGAGTCCACAGTCGTCCTAGCTGACGCAACCTACAGGAGAGCCCTCGGCGTGGCAATCGGACAGAGCATCCAGCTTTGTCTGCCCCGATCGTCAACAGAATTCAGCCCGCCATAGATCAGGTCGTTCGAGGGCACTGCTTCGGGCAAGATGCATGAAGGGCAGCTTCGATCCTACAATGCGAGGTCTCCTCCCTCGTTTGGTTCGTGCAAGACGTATAAGTTCGCTGAGCAGATGTTGCTCAAGATTGCCCGAGAGAGGTTCAGGTCGCTCGACGCTCGTTCTGACCTCTGAGGATGTCCAGCAGCTCATAGCGATGAAGGAGGCAATAGAGGTCGTCGAGCAATCCTTCAAGGAAAAGGGTGAGGGCAAGGTACAGATGCCGCCCAAGATGTACATCAACTTCGACGAATTCGGGGGCGACTTCAGGGTGATGCCGGCCTACCTGATGTCAAGTCACGCGGCGGGCGTAAAGATCGTCAACGTTCACCCAAAGAACCCAAGAGAGTACGGACTGCCAACTGTCATGGCCACGGTGATACTGTTGGAACCTGAGACAGGCTTTCCGATGTGTGTGTTGGATGGGACTTGGTTGACAGCTGTTCGGACAGGTGCGGCTGGCGGAGTGGCTGCAAAGTACCTCTCAAGGGACAGCTCCACGTGCATCGGGATGATAGGAGCTGGAGTTCAAGCACGAGCCCAACTGGAGGCACTGGCCGAGGTCAGAAGAATCGAAGCTGTAAGAGTCTATGATATCTCTCTCGAGGCCTCCAGAAGGTTCGAGAACTTGATGCGCGAAAAGGTGGGAGCGGAAATCCTGCTGGCTGGATCTGCGGAAGAGGCGACCCGAGGTGTTGACATCATCGTGACCACTACACCCTCCGAGAAGCCAGTGTTGCTGAATGAGCATGTCTCGCAGGGGATGCACATAAACGCCATAGGGGCTGACGCGCCAGGAAAGCAGGAACTGGATACGGACATATTGAGACGAGCCAAGGTTGTGGTCGATGACATAGAGCAAGCCAGTCACAGCGGGGAAGTCCAGACTTGCCTTAGGGAAGGAATCCTAACGGTGGACGACCTGTATGGAGAGCTGGGTGAAATAGTAGCAGGGATAAAGAAGGGGAGGCAGTCCGATATGGAGATAACTGTGTTCGATTCAACGGGGTTGGCGATCCAAGACGTAGGGACGGCCCAAGCGGTATATAGAAACGCCCTTAGGCGAGACGTGGGAACAAGCATCCGAATGGTCTAGAGCGCATGGAAGCTGCGGACGGGCCTGGCCTTCAGGTGATGCTTCATCTAGCTGACAACCTTATTAGATCCCAAGCAAGCTGACAAGTCGTGAGAGCGTGGGTCTGCTACCTCAGGACTAATCCACATGATCACGATATCTACCAGGTCAAGACGAGAGAGTTGGCCGAGCTCGCCAAGGCAGCCGGCTATGATGTAGCGGGTGTCTCGGTCCAGTTGCGCTTGAGCCCCCACTCTAGCTACATGTTCGGTAAGGGCAGGCTGGCTGAGCTGAAGGAAGAATTGGAGAGGGCAGGGGCCGAGGTGGCTGTTTTCTACAACGTCTTGAGCAGCAGGCAGAAGCACAACATAACGACATTGTTGAAAAGAGAAGTCATTGACAGGTACGACCTCACGCTGAAGATCTTCGAAATGGCATCGTCTGATAAGCTCACCAAGTTGCAGATCCGGCTTGCGAGCCTGGAGAAGGCAATACCGTATGAGAAGCTCAAGGCCTCGTTGATGTTCAGGAGGGGGAGGGAGCACCCCGGTCCCATGAGCTTGGGAGAGTACGCGTATCACAGCACAGTGGCAAATCTCTACAAGATGAAGGCCTCGGTCAAGGAAGAGATCGAAACCAGGAGGTCCGAGAGGCTGAGGCAGTTGAACAAGAGAAAGAAGCTAGGAGTTCCCAACGTTTGCTTGGCTGGCTACTTCAACGCGGGGAAGACGTCGCTTTTCAACGCCCTCACAGGCCTTCGGCGAGAGGTGAGACCTACTCCCTTCACAACCCTTGCGAGCAAGTACTACATGACTGTAAAACAGGGAATTCCCATCTTTCTCGTGGACACAATAGGATTCGCCATGGATCTGGATCCTCGTCTCATCGCTTCTTTCTCTCTCACCCTAGACGATATTAGGCTAGCCGATCTCATCTTATTGGTTGTGGATATCAGCGATGACGCCCTGCTGCTAATGCTCAGAACGAGCACCTGTATCGAGATACTCAAATCGCTGGGAATGGGCCCGAGCCGGCTGGTCGTCGCTGCTAACAAGATAGACAGAATCGATGACCCGGTGATCATGGAAAGGATGTCATCTATCAAGGCCTTGACAGGCAACTGTCCCGTGGTACCGACATCCGTCAAAGACGGAAGTGGAATCAGCGACCTCGCCAATGAGATTTCTCTTAGGGCCCGTGAGATATCGGTCAAGCCCCTCGTTGGAACCTAGCGGCCCCGGACGCTTCGTGAAGGCGCAGTCAGTAACGCGTCAGCGTAGGTGAAGCGCCGCCTTGCCCTCTGCTCCTGTTCCTCGATCCGTTTCTGTGATCCTGTCACTTGAAGCCGCATTCCGTCCTGAGGCACCAGATACAAGGAGCCCTAGTTGGCCACGATGAACTTGTTGTAGGCCGTGGAGCAGAGATGGGTTTCCTCGTCCGTGTCAGGCCGTATCTAGTTGCCCGTGGGACCGACGGATATCCCCGGGAGCATGAAGCCGAACACGACAGCGAGAACCACTGCGAGCACAACGAAAGCAACTATGAACTTGATGGCCGTTTTCTTGTCCTCTTCGCTCAAGAGTGACAAATATCCACGCGGCGCCTTGGTATTTAACTTTGCGTTGGCTTCATCCGGTGCTCCGCTTTCGGGGACAAGCCCTCAGGTTCTGGGCAACTGCGGTCTTAAGAAACGCTACCTTTTTCAACTCTAGAGGTGCTTGATTCTCAGCTTGGGGACTTGCCATGTCTGCGGCGCGTCCGGCCCCCAGGTGTCCGCGTTCCTGGGCATATGTCCTACGTGTGCTCGAACTGGGCGGGACGCCATGGACGCGGCGCTGGACGTGCACCGCAAGGCCAGATCGGGTCACGGGATGCCACAGACGCCTCCAAAGTCGGAAGGAGGGATACCATGCCCATTGTGTTCCAATGCATGCATAATGGGCCCCGGGCAATCTGGATTTTGTGGTCTTAGGTCCAACTTGAACGGAACTCCGTCTGGCTTCTGGGGGACCGAGAGAGCCCTTCTGCATGCCTACTTGGATGCACATCCAACCAACTGCTGCTCCAACTGGTTCTGTCCAGGAGGAACCGGGTCTGGTTACCCAAGGTTCTCAAGAACAAGAGGACCCGAGTACGGATACAGCAACCTATCCATTTTCATGTACGGATGCGGCTTCGATTGTCTCTTTTGCCAAAACTGGCAGCACAAGCAGTTCGACCTCAACACCCCCGGTACGCCTTGGAGCGAACTCGTCCAGTGGACCCTACGCGACCCAAACATCAGTTGCTGGTGCTTCTTCGGCGGCTCGCCCGAGCCTCAGCTTCCATTCGCCCTGAAGGCGAGCAGAGAGGTTCTGAGTCGGACCAACGGCAGGGTCATGAGGATTTGCTTCGAATGGAATGGATGCGGCAATCAGCAGCTTGTTAGGAAGGCGGCTGAGCTGAGCCTCCGAAGCGGAGGGAATCTGAAGTTTGACCTCAAGTGCTGGACTCCCGAGCTTAGCCTGTGTCTTAGCGGGGTTGACAACAAGAGGGCTTTTGAGAACTTCCGCCTCGTGGGCACGGAGTTCTTTGACGGAAATAACGACGTTCCAGTGCTCACGGCCACCACCTTACTGGTGCCCGGGTACGTTGACCACAACGAGGTCCGCTCGATAGCGAAGTTCATAGCTGAGATCGACGATCGCATACCGTATAGCCTTTTGATATTCCACCCGGATTACAAGATGAGGGATCTCCCCATAACGCCCAGGTCTCAACTTGAAGCGTGCTGGAAAGAAGCAAAGAGTCTCCTCAAGCGGGTACACATTGGCAACCTGCATCTGCTCTCGTGGGCCTGAACAACCGTTGAGATGCTCTCCATCAGGGAAGAACTGGTCCCGGACCCACTATGGTTATGCCAATTCCGCAGGAAGGACACCGCTTTTCCGCAGTTACGTCGTACCTCAGCACGGCATACCCGAGCCTTCTTATCAGCTCCCTGCCGCAAGCGGGGCAGTAGGTGTTCTCGTAGGGATGCCCTGGCACATTCCCGACGTACGAGTACCGGACCCCCGTGCTTGCGGCGATGTCCCTGGCGACCTCCAACCTGTTCACGTCGGTTGGAGGGTTATGAAACTCGTGGGCAGGATAGTATCGCGTGAAGTGAAGAGGCGTGTCTTCGCCCAATTCCTTCAGGTGCCTTCGGGCCAAATCCTCAAAGTCGGACTCATTGTCGTTCACTGCTGTGATAACTAGGTTAACGATCTCAACATGTATCCCCAGCCTCTTGGCCTCTCTCGCGTTCCTCCACACAACGTCAAGGTCAAGTCCCCCAAGGTATCTCTGATAGACATCTCTTCCTCCCTTGACATCGATCTTCATCCCGTCCAGACCCGACCGCTTGAGCAGCTCCATGAACTTGAGTGTCATGTAGCCATTGCTGACGAAGCAACAATACAACCCCTTTGAGCTGGCAAGCTGGAATAGATCCAGTGCGTAGTCCGCAAGCAAAGTGGGCTCCTGAAAGCTCACACACACGCCCCTGTCTCCGCCGGCCAAGGCCAATTCCACCACCCTGCTCGGTTCAACGTACGCGGCCTTGAAGGGATCTGGGAGTGTCCTCGACAGATGGCTGTTCTGGCACCAAGGGCACCGGAAGTTGCAGCTCCACGTTGAGACGGTCAGCGATGTCGATCCAGGCCAGTAGTGGAAGAAGGGCTTGATCTCGATGGGCCTGCTCTCCATCGCGCTGAGATCTCCATAGACGAGGGTGAAGAGCTTGCCTTCGACGTTCATTCGAGTAGAGCAGAAACCAACTTCGCCCTCTTGGATCTTGCACTTCCTCTCGCAGACCTGGCACTCCACCGTGTCCCCTTCGATGGTCTCACAGAGATCCGACCTTCTCACCGTGGGACAGCCCAGTATGCGATGTGCGCTCAACGGAGACTCAGATGTATCAGCATCGAGGGCCGCAAGTATTATGGTTTGAGGCTGAACGGCTGGGGCCAGAGCCGTAAGCACCTCCGATGCGCTCTTTCAGGAAGGGGACGAAGTGCCCTATATTCTCGACCTTCCCCGCCTAGCGCGGTGCTCCCCGGCCGTCCTCCCGACCACTCGCGACGCGACCGTCTCCCTCCGGGTACTGAAGAGCATACACAAGAAAAGCTATCACATTCTCTATAAGATATTACACAAGGCAGCGTGAGCGGTGGTGTTTCCTGCCGTCGCCCATTCGTGTCGCATTTCGGAAAATCGAAGGGTCAGCCCTGTTGCGTCTGGGCTCCTTAGCTGGGCTTGGACGTAGGGGTTCTGAGGACAGCTTTCCCGTCTGGCAGTAGCGCGAGGAACTCATACCCCTGCGGCAAGAGTCTTTCGATCTCGGTTGCAGAGACAACGACTTGTCCCCCTCTGTCAACTGGAGCCTGAGAGAAGAGTGTGAGCGATGGTTCCAGCCTCTCGTAGGCCGACGCCATCTCTTCCAAGCTCAGCCTCCTGTAGGCCTGATCTAGGTACTGTTTGTGCCCTATCAGGGCTTCGGCGAGCTCCCTTCCCAAGACCTTCAAGGCCGTGGTGAAGAAGAGCTTCCTCAGCGAATGGGGGTGGACGTCCCTTCTCTTCCCCGTGATCTTGACTTCGATCCCTTTGCTGAATGCGTCAGTCAACTTGTGGTATGCCCTGGACCTAGTAAGGGGGAATAGCATCAGGCTTTCGTGAGTCTTGAGGTATGCCTCCAAGGCCACAAATGCCTCCGTCGTGATGAAAGCATACCTGCCAATCCTGTCCTTAGCTATCTCCGGACGAATCCGTACCAGATATGAGCCGTCCCTCGGCTCAAGATCAGCCCTGCGAAGAACGAGCGCCTCCCCGATCCTGCAACCGCTAGCCAGAAGGAATAGGATCAGAGCTCTAGTCTCAGCGTCGCAGATCGCGCAAACCTTTCTGAGCTCCTCCAGTGTGGGTGCCCGGTCTACCGTCCTGACATACACCCTGGGTTTCCTCAGCTTTCTGCGCAGGGAAGGGACCTCGATATCATTTATCTCAAGGAAGCCCTTCACTGCTGACACATAGGCTTGTATCGTCTTAGGTGCCTTTTCCTCGTCCACGAGCTTGTTCACAAACCCCTGGACGAGTTCTGCAATCTCGGATTCGGTCGCATTCGATAGCGATCTGACAAGGTCGTCGGGATCCTTGGATAAGTATCTGGATAGGGCCTCTATTGCTGAAAGGTAGACCCCCTCCGTCCCTCTCGACGCGCTTAGAGCATAGTAGCTGTCGTGAAACCGTTTGACAGAGGCAAACCTCAGGGCATTCCTGAGCGAGTTTGAACCCTTCGTCCTGTATCCGACTAGGTTGTCGAGGGACCTTCGGCTCACAGCCTTCATTCCGCTGGGACCCGCCAGCAAGGGTCATAAAAGCGATTAAGTACAGAAAAATTGAGCACTTAATTCGGATTAAGTGCAGGCCGTGGCCTCCGCTCAAAAGGCTACGGACAGCTCCCAGGGCGAATCAAGACCCCCCGCTGGTCCTGACGGCTCGTTGCCCCCTTCGACCAATAGAAAGGCGACAGTTGGCCCGAGCCGAGCCCGCTCGGAGCCTTCGTCAGTTATGAGAGGAAAAGTGATAGATTTTGCACAGTTTTTTCTATATCACAGTCCGGAATTCTTTGGCCCTCTGGCTCGTCCGACCGTCGAAGTCGGGACTCGCGCCATTGGACGGCCGCGTCGAGAGCCAAGCGAGCATAGCTGGACTCTGGGGGATGGTCAGCGGTACCCTTATGAACTCTTGTGGGTCGGGGGTCGCCAACGATGGCCGTAGAGATATTCGTAGCCGTGGCAGCGCTCGTCGCAGGACTGGGATTGCTCGCCTTCTCGAGCGACAGGGCAGTTAGGCACACATTGCAGATCGCCTCTGCGTTGGGGCTGCCTCCAATGTTTACGGGCCTCGTTCTCGTATCGGTCGGAACCGACTTGCCCGAGATCGCTACTTCACTGATTTCTTCCGCCGTCGGCCACGGCGATATACTCGTCGGGGACGCTTTCGGATCATGTTTGGCTCAGATTACTTTGGTCTTGGGCATTTTGGCCATCGCTGCCAAGAAGATAGAATTTGACAGACGGGATATTCTGTTCTCCGGCTCGCTGCAAGTCCTAGCCCTCGTGATTGCAGTTTCCATGGCTGAGAAGGGCCACATCTCCACGCTGAACGCAGCCTTGCTCATACTGAGCTGGGCCATGATCGTCCTAGTCATGAGAAGAGTCCACACCAGCCGCGGTGTGCAGAGTTCCTCAGACAGGAGGTACGGATACCACTTTGTGTTGGCGCTCATCAGCTACATAGGGGTTTGGATAGGATCGTTTGTTGTGGTGGAGTCGATCATTTTCATCTCGTCCGCACTACAGTTGTCTGAGCTCATCCTGAGCTTCTTCGCCGTAGCAGTCGGAACCAGCTTACCCGAACTTGCGGTGGACCTGGCTGCGATTCGCAGGGGAGAGCACGAGTTGGCCCTCGGCGACATCATTGGGAGCAACATAGTGGATGCGACGCTTGCCGTGGGGATTGGTCCACTTTTCTTCCCGATCACCGTTTCAGGAGGTCCGGCACTGGCGACGGGACTCTACGCCATACTTGCATCCGCTGCCGCACTGGGCTTGCTATTGCTCAAGGGAGAAGCAGACAGAAACACCGGGATTCTTCTGGTGTTGATATACCTCTTCTCGTACATCTGGACCCCTGCTTGGGTCGCCATGCTCACATGAAAGACTGACTGCTGCTCGGAGACCCAAACCTAAAAGCTCAGCTAGGACGGACATATTCTTGAGAGATGGCGATCGCGGCGCCGACGCAAGGGGACGTATCCTACTACGATGTGCTTCCGAAGGAGCGCAAGGAAGTCGTGGATGTTCACCAACACTATGTCAAAGAGGAGGGGTTCCTAGACAAGCTCCTCAAGGAGATGGAAGTTGCGGGCGTGAGTCTCGTCTGTTTGATCTCAAGTGGCCCGACGTACAGCGAGCAGGAGGACTCGGACTGGAGGAGGATATTCAAGGACTTCGAGGACAGGATCGTCGGGCTAGGCTTGTTCAACCCCGGCAGATGTGACTACGAAGAAGTGGATGCCTACTACTCCAAGGGGTTCAGGGGTCTGAAGGCCATAAGTCCGGCGAGGCCATACGACGATGACAGCTTCCTGAAGTACTACGAGCTAGCAGAAGACCGCGGTATGCCCATACTGTTCCACACGGGAGTCATCGCAAGGAAGACAGCACATGAGCGGGAAGACATCTCGTCGGGATACATGAGGCCAGTCCACTTGGACAGAGTGGCAAGGTGGTGTCTCAAGCTGAAGATAATTGCCGCTCACATGGGAGATCCTTGGTTCTCGGAGGCGTACGTAACATCGCAGAAGAACCCGAACATGTGGCTTGATATTTCAGGCAAAGGAATATGGTTGAAGGCTGCCGCCATCAGAGAGCACCTTTGGATAAGGTTGAGGCCTGAAAAACTCGTCTTCGGCCTTGACGAACCGCCCACGCAGTACAGGAGGGTCATACACGCTTGGGACACCTTGTTCTATGAGATGGGAATCTCTCAAGAGAGCCGCGATATGATATTCTGCGGGACAGCGAGGAAAATCCTGCCGAGGTAGTCTGCCCTGAAGACCTGCGTTGCAGCGGCTCCAATCCGTAGCCAACTCCGCTTGACCCTTTTCACTCTGTTGTCGGCAGTCTAGGGTTCTGTCATGTCGCAGTTTCTAGGCGGGGCTGTTGAGCGTCTGCATGAGCCGACATCCCGGGAATCAGGAATTCATATTAGGACATTGCGAGGACGGCGGGGGGATGATCTTTGAGCTGGTCGCGCTCTTGTTCGGGATCATCCTGCTCGCCTACTGTAGTGAGCGCGGGGTCGACCACGCGACTGGCCTCGCTGAAGCCCTTGGGGTTCCAACGATCGTCATAGGAGCAATCGTGGTGTCAATGGGGACGGACCTTCCCGAGATCGCTAACTCTGTGATCTCTTCCGCCATGGGCCACGGGGACATCAACGTAGGTGATTCTCTCGGATCATGCTTGGCGCAGATCTCGCTCGTGATGGGCGTGATCGGCTTGGTATCAGGAGGATTCAGCGTGGACAAGGAAGAGATCTTGGAGCTAGGCAGGGCAGAGCTCATGGGCTTGTTGTTGGCGGCCTTCGTCGTAAGGGGGACTCAGATCTCTAGGTTAGATGCGGCGCTGCTGATCGCCGGCTATGTCCTGCTGGTAATCTCAATGAGGCACTACCTCCTGCGGAACTATCAAAGGCAAGAGCCTTCGCATCAGCAGGGCATCTCTCGACGCTTGCTCATGCTCTTCCTTTTCATGGCCGGGGTTGGCCTGGGTTCGTACGTGACCATAGTCTCGGTCGTGTCTCTCTCAAAGCAACTCCTAGTTCCCGAGTACTTGATCAGCTTCTTCATCCTCGCCATCGGGACATCTCTGCCCGAGCTAGTTGTTGACATAACGGCGGTGAGAAAGGGGCAGTACGGACTCGCGATAGGTGACATAATTGGCAGCAACGTTATCGACTCCACCCTTTCCATTGGCGTGGGACCGCTCATATTTCCGACGCATCTGTCGAGCGGCCTCCCTTTCACAACTGCGGTGTGGACGCTTGCGGTCTCTCTCGCGGTGATTCTCACCCTCGGGCTGAGAGGGAAGCTTGACAGAAGAGCCAGCTTTTTCTTCATCGCCCTATATGCCCTGTCCTATCTCCTGGTTCTGTCCTAGGTTGGGAAGACTGACTTGAGTCAGAGAGTCAGTTCAGACTCCGAACTAGGGAATCCGAACCGAGGACTGGGCGAGAAACGTGAAGATCAGCGCTCTAAAGTCCCAGTCTCTCATTGATCTCCCTTTGGTAGTCCGCGACCCTTCCTGTCTCCACGTCTCGAACCTTCACGGGAGTGCCCGACAGAGCTGACTCATAGACGGAGACCGGTACCGCCTCAGCCTTCAGACCCAGTTCCCCGTCCACCTCGGGCTTCCTGCGTTTGACCATTGAATCGGCGAAGTCCCACAGCTCTATGGCGACGCCAATGTCGAAGCCCCAAATATCGCCCTTCTCTCCAACACCGCCCGGAAACAGAGTGGTCTTTTCCTCAGTTTTCAACTCTGACAACATCTGTGGCACCAACTCCCACATGGAGGCCGTATACTGGCCGATGTTGCCAGGACCCAGACTTGTGAGCCCCTTGTTCCAGCTGATTGAGCCCTTGTCGCCGTGGATCACCCTGTGGTTGGCTGGTTCACCCGGAGTGGCATTGCTCCAGCCCCAGAAACCGACAGCTCCGTTGGCGAACTTCAATGTGGCCAAGGATAGATCTTCGACATCAGAGCTCTTGCCCTTTGACTTTGATGGCCAGTCCTCGTACCTCGTTGGTTCCAGCGTCTTAGTAATGGCGTAGACCTCTTCGATCTCCCCGACGTTGTACATGAAGAGATCAGCGAAGTGAACCCCTCCATCGATTATCCAGCCTCCGCCCGCCTCCAAGCGGTGATGCCTCCATCCCCAGTACGACAGGGCATAGCTCGTTTCTAACCAAACTAGGACTCTAGGCTTGCCTATCTTTCCCGTCCTCACGCACCAGTTTATCGCGCGGTTCGCAGGTGTCCTCCTGTAATTCTCCGCCACGGCCAGCGTCCTTCCGCTTCGTTTGGCTGCGTCTATCATCAACTGGCCCGCCTTGATCGTCACAGCAAGTGGCTTCTCCACAAACACATCCCTCCCTGCATCGAGACACTTCACCGCCAAGGTGTGATGAGTCAAGTGGTCAGTGCATATGTCGACCGCGTCCACTAGGTCCTCCTTCTTGAGCATCTCCTCCATAGAATGGAATGTCTGGACCTCCTCCCCAAGCAGCGCCTTGATCTGCGACGATCTCCTCTTGGCCTTGTCTGGCGCGACATCACAGCACGCGGTGAACCTTAGATTGCTTGTGTCTGCCTCTCTCAGGATCTGCAGGCCTCTCACGTGCGCAGCTGATATCCCACCGCAACCAACGAGACCAACCCTGATTGGCTCGTTCATCCTGAGTCGCGATGCGCTCAACGTCATAATAAGAACGTTTTTGAGAGACAGATGTGTGAGGAGAAGCCCTCAGCCCTGGCGGACGAGGAGAGGATGAAGTCCTAACACTTCATTGGACCACTTTGTCGTGCGCTTGGAAGACCCTAGATTGACAAACCCTGGCGCGAGTGGGCTGGCTTCTCCGAATCGGACACGAGCACCGCCGAAAAAGCCGCGCGTAGGGCTTATTAGCTCCATGACGTCAAGGCGATGCCAAATGGATCTGGACTATGTGTCACTCGGAGAAGTCATGATCCAGTTCAACGCAACCACGCCAGGTCCTCTGAGATCGGTTGTGAATTTCGAGAAACACGTGGCTGGCTCCGAAGCGAACGTGATGGTGGGCCTCAGGAGGCTCGGCCTGAGGACAGGCTTGATCACGAGGGTCGGCAATGATGAGTTTGGCGCTGCAGTGCTATCTGCCCTTCGGGGCGAGGATGTTGATACGTCTCACGTGGCCGTTGACCCGAACTCACCCACAGGCATATACTTCACTCAGCGACATTTCCCCATCCCCGGCGAGTCACTCCTGACGTACTACAGGCATGGGTCTGCAGCCAGTCGCATTGGTGAGGATGATGTTGATGACGAGTACGTAGTTGGCGCGAAGAACCTTCACATCACAGGCATCACTCCAGCGCTGAGCGATACCTGCTCGAAAGCAGTCAGCAAGGCGTTCAAGCTCGCGATCGAACACGACTTGGGCGTGTCCTTTGACACGAACATAAGACCGACCCTCTGGGGTAGCGCAAGCTCTGCCGTCGAGGCCCTGTCTCAGTACCTCAAGTCCAAGTTGGTGTTCACGAACGCGGAGGATCTGAGGATACTCTATCAGTCGACTAAGCCAGCGGAAGCGGCCGCAAGGATGCTCTCAAAGGGTGCAGGGGTGGTCGTGGTGAAGCTCGGACATAATGGCGCCTACGGAGTAGATAGATCAGGCCACGCCGAAGTACCTGCGTTTGTCATTCCTCATGTTGAAGATGTGATAGGCGCTGGTGACGCATTTGATGCAGCATTTATCGCGTCCCATCTCAAGGGATTGGGTCTCGAGGAATGCTTGAGAAGAGGAAACGCGGCAGGGGCGCTCGTGGCGTCGGTCAGAGGTGACATGGAAGCGCTACCGCGCCCGCAGGATCTCGAGGCGTTCTTGAAGTCAAGAAGGGAATAGTTCCCTTCGAGGGCGTGTTCTGAGTCTTCACTATCAACTGCCTCGCTTGAACTCCCAAGTCTCCGCGTCTTGCTCCATCCCCAAGATCGATTTGATTCTTGTGAATAGGTGCATCCGCTCCTTCTCTGTGAGGGGCCTCATTGGTTTCACGGGCACGCCCGCATCCACGCCCCTGAGACTAAGCAGTTCCTTGTAGGGGGCGATCTCCAAGTTGAACTCCTTTACGGCCGCCTCCACAGCGTCAATCTTGTGCTGAAGCCTTGTCGCATCCTGCACTTTTCCTTTCGATAGGTTGTCCCTGATCTGAACGAAGAGCTCAGGAAAGATGTTCGCGATCCCGCCTATGTGCCCCCTTGCTCCTAATCGCAGCTGCGAAACCAGAAGGGAATCCACAGCTCCATAGACCGCGTGCGATGCCCCAAACTCTCGGACTAGCGCCTTCATCTGACCTAGGTCACCGCTCGTGTCCTTTATCCCTCTGATCCCCTGGACGCCTGAGGCTATCCTGCCGAAGGTCTCAGGAGATATGTTATAGCCTTGCCTCGAAGCGTTGTTGTAGACGTACACGGGCTTCTCGGTGACCGCGCTGATCTCATCGTAGAACCCCAGCAGTGCCTGATCGTCAGGCCGATAGTAGAAAGGGCCAACTGAGGACACGCCGCAAACGGCATCATAGTCATCGCACTTCCCAGCCAGCCGTAGCACATCGTCGAATACCGCTCCCCCAACGTGGACGATCAAGGGCAGACTGGAGTGTTCATTGAGAACCTTTACCACTTGCATCTTCGTCTCAAATCCCAGATAGGGACCTTCTCCGCATGTACCCAGCGCGAAGAGGCCGTCAACGCCTGCCTTTTGCTGAAGCTCAAGCAGTTGCGCGAGGGAATCGTTCATCAGTTTCCCCTCCTGATTGATCGGAGTGACCATAGCGGTGATGATGCCCGATGGCTCCCTTGGATGAAGCCTCAACCTAGTCGGGGCCTGGTCATATCCGATTTAAGCGTTGGCGGATCAATGAGTCATTGCTGCGTAGGAGAGCATTGACCGACGCTCCTCTGTTTCGCTAGCTGCGCAAGATCTGGCCGCCGGAGATTACCGAACCCGAAACAAGCTTCTGTCTGCCGATCCTCTTCTCGCCCAAGGAATCCTCAAACGTGAACCTTCCTCTCTTCAGCCCAAAGGTCACAATGTCCCCGGGGGCTCCGACCTTCAGACTCCCAATCTTGTTTGCCAGTCCTATCACCTTTGCAGGTTCATGTGTTGACCGGAGTATGACATCTTCAATCGAGAGACCAAGCATGAGGAACTTCGACAGCGTGGTGGGCAAATCGAACACGGGTCCATTGATGTTTCCGGAGTGGAGGTCAGTGCTGATGACGTGAGGTAAGAGCCCCTGATCCACCGCCCTTTCAGCCACCCCAAATGAGAAACTCGCTGCTCCATGTCCGACATCGATCACCACCCCGCGGTCCACTGCCTTGAGAACCTCGGGGCGGACCTCTCCGCCTTCGCCCAGAATCCCAGTGTTCGGGCCGCCTTGAAAGACGTGAGTTAAGATGTCCCCGGGTCTCAGGTGGTCAAGCACATATGACACCGGCATCCAGAACTCGGCAGAGTTCTCGCACATGAGCCTGCAATCAGCTAGTTTCGCTGCTCGCTTGGCCTTCAGCAGAGCTCCCGGTCCGAAACTGTTGTGCCACTTGATGCCTGCGATCGTGTCCCTATTGCCCTTGACGGTTTCGACCGTCCTTTCGATGTCGACCTGGCTCGGATCCTCCTGCAAGGGTTGCATGCTTGTGCCGTACGTCGCAAGACCTACAGAACCGATGTTCAAGAAGGCATAGACTCTAGTCTTACACCTCCGCATCACGTGCTTCTTGAGACCGGGGAAATTGAGATATCCGGAGGACCCAGCGTCCACAGCCGTTGTGGTTCCCTTCATCAGACAACTCGAATCAACATCAACGCCGAGGGGCATGACTGCGTCGTATGCGTGCACGTGAAGGTCGACCAGACCAGGTGTGACGATCTTTCCCGAGGCGTCGACAACATGCTTTGCCCCGGTGCGACTCAGACCCTTCCTGACCTCGACAACCTTCCCTTTCGAAATGGCTACATCCATTTCTTCGTGAATCCCCTGAGAGGGATCGACGACTGTCCCTCCCTTTACCAGAACGTCGTACTTGCTCATCCTAACCGCCTCCCTTCAGCAGTATGTCCTTGATCCTCTGGACCACGAGATCGGGCTCACTTTCTGACAGGCACTGCGGATTGATCTGGAAGGCGGTCTCGTTTTCAACAGAAAGAACTACCACTGCCGGGTTCCCTTCCTTGAGTCTGTTGACGAGTTCAGGGACTGACACCCCGAGTTCTTTGTCAAGTCGGACTTCCACCCTCGAGATGCAGAGCGGTCTGACCCGGCCCGTCGCACGAGTCACCTTCGCGGTGACATGCCTGATCGCATTCAACTGAAGAACCATCTCATCGGCCATCCTTGTCCACCGCTTCATGTCCTTCTCATGGTCTCTCAGGACATACCTCCTGAGTGCGACAACGAGCCCGACCACCTGTTCCTTGCTGATCTTCATCGCCCTTCCTATACCTTCAGAGTTGGGGAATGCGTTCAGGTAGGCCGCGTCGATCAGATCTTTCTTCCCACACAGAAGCCCCGAGTCGTTGGGGCCAAGTATCCCCTTCCCGCCACTAAAGATGACCAAGTCTGCGCCCATCGCTACGAACTTCCTGAGGTTCTCCGCTGGGGGAAGTTCGGCAGCCGCGTCGACGATCACCGGAACTTTGTGTGTTCGGCCTATTTCGATGACTTTCTCAATTGGCAGGACTCCCTCCTGAGGGTCGAAGACGAAGTGAACTATCGCGGCGGTCTTCTTGCCTATGGCCGATCTGAACTCTTCGATCCTGGTCCCCGATTCGTCTCCAACCTCAACCAGTCTAGCACCTGGGATCCTTACGCATCTGTCGTACCTATTCCTGTGCAACCTCTGAACGATGACCTCGTCCTTCATGCCAGTTGTATCTGGAAGTCTTGAAACTAGCTGGGGATCCTTTCCGGTCATGCAGGCTGCAACAGAAAGGGCTAGCGCTGCGGCTCCCCCTGCTGTCGCGAGTCCGGCCTCTGCGCCGGTCGCCTCTGCGATGACCTCGCCTGCCCTCTTGATCAGGTCTTCCATGTAGACGAAGGATGTGGCAGCCTCACTCATCGCTTCGATGGTTTCCGGTTCCATCAAGGAGCCGCCGAGGCTGGTGAGAGTGCCTGCACCGTTGATGACCTTCTTCACGCCGAGTTCGTCGTATATCCCCACTTCAGATCACCTACGCCCAAAGACTTCCCAACGTGACGTAAATATGACTATGCGAGGAGCCAGCCTTGATGCAACGTGGCCTTGCCTTTCAATTGACTTGGCGGCAGGGTCATGGGATGAGGTTGGCGGTGTGCTCTCCGCAGGAGTAACGTTCATTAGTCGGCGCTAGAGGCATCGGGCCGCTCAACAAATGGAGGTAATGGAGGCCATCCGGAAAAGGAGAAGCATAAGGGCATACTCCGATCGACCCGTGGAGCGCGAGAAGCTCTTGGCCTGCTTGGAGGCGGCAAGATGGGCGCCTTCAGCCGGCAACAGACAGCCTCGTGAGTTCCTCGTTATCGAGGACAGGGAGAAAAAGGCCAAACTCGCAGAGATTAGCAGCTACGCCAAGTTCGCAGTCCAGTCCCCGGTTTTAGTCGCGTTCATCACAAATCCGGGCAAATCGAGATGGCATCTCATTGACGGTTCACTGGCCACGATGAACTTCATGTTGGCCGCTCAAGCGCAGGGCCTAGGAACATGCTGGGCCGGGGTGTGGGACTCACCCTTTGAGGGGCAGGTCAAAGAACTGCTCGGAATACCGGCAGATCTGCGCGTCCTATGCTTAATGTCTCTAGGGTATCCCGCTGAGTCTCCCTCAAAGGACAGGGTCGAATTGGAGAAGATAACTCACTGGGAAACGTACGGAAACCTGAGGGAATAGAAGTGTAGGACGGGTCCCCGAACTCGACCATAGGATACCTGAGGTCAAGATCGCTGAACGAGCTCCTCGTGATGACGAAGCTATCGGTGCCTCAGAGAGAGGGTAGTCGAGTTAGCTCAGATTCTAACATATGGAGGAACCCTCCGACGTTCGACACGACACCTAGACTCTGTGAGGTTCCTCTGTCTATCAGCTTCGTCACAACAGCAGGGTTGATGTCAACCACTACGACATCTACGCTTGAGGGGATCATGTTGCCCACCGCCACTGAGTGAAGACCCGTGGCCAGCATCAGAACAAGTGAGGCTCCTTCAAGCAGTCTTCCGTACTCGGCCTGTGCCTGAACTACGTCCCTGATGACTTCCGGGATCGGGCCGTCGTCCCTGATGCTTCCTGCCAAGGCGAACGGAATCCCCCTCTTCACGCACTCGTACATGATACCGGATTTGAGGGCTCCTTTCTGAACCATTGCGCTGATGGAGCCGTGCTTGAGCACTTCATTTATCGCCCTCATGTGATTCCTGTGCCCCTTGGGCTCGACCTTGTCGCTGTTGAGGCTCATGCCTAGACTAGTGCCGAAAAGAGCGTACTCCACATCATGTACGGCCAGAGCGTTGCCCGACAGGAGGACATCTACGTATCCGTTTCTTATCATGCTAGCAAGGGGTTCGGTGGCTCCACCGTGAACTACCGCGGGCCCTGCCACGACGACGATTTTCCCTCCCTGTTTCTTGGCCTTTCTGATCCGTTCTGCAACATTCCGAGCGGTTAGAGGAATAGGTCTCTCCGGAGATATCAGCCCAGTCATGAAATGAAAGGTTCCCGTGCGCGTCACCCTGGGCGTCGGTGAGATCTTCACACCGTCGTCGCCGACAACGATGAGCTCTCCTTTCTTGACATCGAGGATGGGTTTGCAGATGGCCCTCTTGTCCTCGGGGTAGACCACGATCGCCTTGTCCATCATCACGTTCTCGACCTCAATCCACGCGTTGTCCAGGAATATGCGAGTCGGGTAATTCGTGCTTGAATAGAAGTCGTCTGGCAGCACCCCGTCGGCGGGAGCTGGGACTAGGGAAACTGGCATCTGGGGTTCAGGCTGCTTGTGTTCGGAAGAGGTCAACTGAAGCGAGCGCGCGGGGCCCGGCTTTAAGTCTTGGGTTCATTGGGCGCCGGGGCGGGGGGAGATGTGGAATCCACAGCAGGATCTGCCATCTTGGTGCTCGTCCTGGTGGATAGTATCACTATCGCCGCAAGAACACCGAAGGCCAAGGCCACCGGCAAGAGGAAGGTCAGGGGCAGCGAAAGCAGAGGATCGAGGAGCCCCTCCCCTCGCTCATCCGGAGGCTCGGGCAAAGGGCCTTCTTCGTAGTATGCCTCCACGAGTGAGATGTAGTAAGTCCAGTTCCAGTGCCTCCCAGGATCGTAATGGTGGCTTCTGCCGCCCCCCAACGAGGGATTGTCCGGGTCTGGGACTTGGTCGTGGCCTATGATCCCATAGCTTTGGCCCGCGTCAGCTGGGGCTATTCCAGTTGGTCTGACTAGTGTGATATTGTACTTCCTGAGCAGATAGGCCACAAGCCTTGCTGAGCTTCTGTATTCCACGTCCGTGAAGTAGTTGTAGTCCGCGAAGCCCGCGTGCTCTATGCCGATCGAGTGTTGGTTGTAGTCCCAGTTGCCAGCATGCCAGGCTATGTCCTTCTCCCTCACCATCTGATAGACCGTGCCGTCGTATCCTACGACGTAGTGAGAGCTAGCCCTCGCGGCGGAGTTCTGGAACCAGCTGAGGCACGCGGACTCGGTTCCCTCGACGTCATGGATCACGATCCATCTTATCTCGAGGCCATCTGCCTCCCTGTTCGCGACGGTGAAGTTAGAAGGGTTGGCGGCAAGCCACTGCGCATAGGGGTAGTCGACCTCCGCGGCAGACGCGGCCAGCTGAAGAACCAAAGGCGTTGCCAGTAGCGTCAATGCCGCGATGATTCTCCAGACGCTTGCCATCAGATGAAGCGCTTTGGAGTGCCACTATTAAAGTTCAGAGGGGGCAGAAAAGGGGCAGAGACCAAGTCTCGCTGCTTCCACCAAGCGAGGTTGTGAGGACTTCGGATACATTATTAGCCCAGCTCACACGCGTCCAAGGGTAGATGAACGCATCATTGCGAGAGAAACGAAAATCGTCCATAGACAGCATAGTGAAAGCCTGCGTCGATGTCTTTGGGAAGGAACTGCGATGCGTCGTCCTGGAAGGATCAGCACTGAGGAACGACTTCATGCCGTATTATTCAGACGTCGACATCCACGCTTATGTCGACTCGAGCGTCTTGGAGGACGACAGGGTTCCGAAACTCGAATATGTCACGAAGTTCCAAGAGGCAATCGGTCGTCTTATCCCGAGGGACGCCGGTGCCAGCCAGTTCCAAGTATATTTCTTACCTGCTGACAGGAAGCCAACCCGCTGGTGCCCTCCTATTGTTGGCACATACGAAGTTCTGTATGGTGCTCCCGTGCCCTCGATGGAACCCCTTGCGCTCCAAGAACACCTCGAAAGACAGTGGCACTATCTGGAGGAGGCAAGGCGATTCAGGCTTGACCTCTTGGGCAGGTTTGTGGATAAGCCGAACTCCTCCATACCAGCAGTGGTGAGACTCTCTGGGACTGGCGTCAAGGGACTACTCTACGCGCTTCATACTGTGCTCTTCAAGGATCCAAAACGTGCAATATCGTCTCCGCTGTCTCAAATTCTTGCCGACATCTGCGATGAGATTCCAGAGCTATCGTGCGCTAAGGACTTCTTTGGCGCTGTGAGAGATTGGTCACAGGTAGAGCGAGATCCCAAGAAGGCAAGGGAGGCCTTTGTGTCTGGCATCAGATCACTCGCGGTCATCGAGAAGTGGCGTGCATCCCATCCTAAGCCATTCTGATATGGCCTGAGCGATCCTCAACCGGATGCTTTACGTTAGATGGTCTTCTTGGCATGCTCTCGCGCGGGGAGAGCGAATCGATCGCCGCAGTCAGGGGCGCCTGGAAGGAGCAGCTCGTCGCCACCTTAAGACTGAACCCGATGTTCACGTCCGAGCAAGTCGAAACGATCAGAAAGGAGCTCGACAAGTTCAGGGATCTAAGCGATGTTGACCGGGATGCCCTCCGCGAAGTAGTTGCCAAGGCGAAGTGAGATGCGGAGAAGGTTAGCCTTCATGCCAAAGAACGCCCGGAGGATACAGAAGGGAGCGAGACAATGCGCAGGGTCGGCTGTCCCTCCGCAAATTGCAAAAACTATCTGAATACGCTCAAACTTCTTACCGTTATTGTCGGATAGTCTACGTCACAAAAACATAAATATCAAAGGAAACAGGCGCCATAGAATTTTGTCGGTGGGGGGAAGAGACGAGGGGAATACTTCTGCTCTGCGCAACTGGTGGAGAGCGGCTACCGAGAACTTCAAGGCCCTTGTCTTGGGTCTAGTGTTAACCATCATCGCAGTAATACCTGATGAATGGTTAGTGTCCCTACCGGTTCCGCATCTCAAGTTCTGGTTCACACTCCTGGTATCCATTTCGATGGTTCTCCTCATAGTCTACTCAAGAGTAGTTGACTTTCAGCACGCGTTGGAATTAGCCGAACTCACTCCTCAAGTATTTCACATCTCGGACAGCTTAAAGAGATCGACGATACATGTGAGCAAGGACGCAGAGGTCCATCGTCGGCTGACAATTGTGAATGCTTCTCGCGAACCAAAGAGGGAATTCATCTTGAACGTCGCGTACAGCAAATACGATTCACAGAAACTCCAGGTATTGGGGTTAGCGGTCAGGGGGAAAGCCATTGCTGCCCCGCTGGAGAGTTACTACAGGCAAATTCAGATAGTGCAGGAGAACGGGGGCCAGCTAGTCATAGGAACGCTGTTATTTGATCTCCGGCAATTGCCGGGCCAGAAATTGGAACAAAGAGAGAGCACAACTCTCGACGCCAGATATCTCATCCCAAGAGCTTTTGAGAAAATGGAAGAGGGGGAGTGGAGTGGTTTACAGACTCTCTATCCGACGACCAGATTCCGACTTGAGCTAGTTCCTCCAGAAGGCTACAAGATAGAACTCAGGGTGCCAGAGGGAAAGGAGCGATCGATCCTTGTTAGGCATCTAATCACTCGCCAGAAACACGAAGAGGAAATGGACCGAATAGGAAACCCGGAACTTGAAGGGAACATACTCGTGTGGAATGTGGAGCACCCTGATTTCCCATATGAATATCTGGTATACTTCAGATGCGTAAAAAGCTAATATAGCTAGCAAGAGGGCTATGCGCCAAGGAGAATGTGCAACGGAGAAAGTTCCGGCTGAAAACAGCTGTTACGTAAGTCTCCGCTCCTTTTTCTCTCGCGCATAGATGCCCCCCCGAAGGAATTGTGAATTCAGGGGGTGCTTTACCTAGTGAAGACCCCGGAAAGACCGGGCTCCCCAAGAGATCGAAGTTCTCGTAAGCCTTGATCCCCTCGTCAGCTCCAGGCCGACACCTTAGCTAGGGCGACTGTCTTGGGGCTGGTCTTTGTCTTGGTCCTGAACTCGACCTCTGCCACGAACTTGTGCATCTTACGATAGATCTTCTCGACATCGTAGAGGAAGGCGGCCTTGTCGTAGGTCTTGGACTCCTTGAAGGACAAGCACCAACATGAAACTGGAAAGCAATATGCCGTTTGCCGTCAAGGGTGACTGGGAGAGAGGGCTCGCAGAAACTGTGGGGGGTACGATTTCACCTTTGGAACGCACCAAAGGAGGACTAGTGTTTAGATACCTTTCCTTTAGCCCACCTTATTGCTCTTTCCCGGCGAGCCTCCCACTTTGCTGGATCCGCCATCCAGTCGATCACGACGAGAAATAGAACCATCATGGCCAAGAAGAAAAGAGAACCTTCGGTGGTCTGCAAAAAGGCCCTCATGGTCACGAGAATGAGGAAAGCGGCAGCGGTCATCAGCAACGCCGCAATTGGAAAATAGCAAAGGAATAGTGCTATTGCAGCTAGTGCATTCCAAGATGTAGACTTGAAGGCGAAAGCGGGGATCTTAAACAGGATGAAGAGACCAGTGAAAATGATCAAATGCATCGCCCAGTCGACGGGAGTCGCCCGGAAGAACGGATCCTTGAGCTGTTTTATCTGATCCGATATCTCGGGATACTGGTTCAAGCCGGATATGAGGCCTACAAGGATCCCGATCAATCCCACTACGTATACCGCTAAGATTGGTTCTATCCTTTCATCGAATCTTCCAAACGCTGCCCAATCCCTCCTCAATAATTCTCTGAAGGTGGACATACCCTTCGCTAGGTTCTCTACGAAGGAGAATATGCCCCTCACTAGGCGCTCTTTCGCGGAGGACATGAACTGACTTACGGTTGAACTGCTTTTAAGACTATAGGCGGAAAAGCGAATTCGCTCTGGCTACGCTAGTCAACTTTCCTACCCTCGGTAGGTCAACGCAATATCTCTTCGTACATTGTTCACGCATGGGATTTCACTTTCTTACAACCGTCTCTCTCCCTCTGATCCAATAGACATACCCTATGGTCAGAACCCGAGGGAGTTCCGGACATGGGCAGAACAATCCCGACGTTCAGGGAGTGGTTGAGCGCCGAGTATCAGGAGTGGATGAAGATGAGGCCATTCCTGCCGGAGGACCAGAGGAGGGCGCTCAAGGAGTTGCTGGATGCTGCCGTTACAAGATCAGACGCAGGATCCATAGTGCCGAGGCCGCTCCCGAGCGAGACGATGTTCATGCTGATGTTGATCCACCTTAAGGTCAAGATGAATGATATCGAAAAGATGACACGAACGGCTTGAGTCTGCTCTACTTCCGACAGTTGCCTTTTCCTAGTCCTCTCCTTCTGTTATTTCTGCCTTGACCGCGTCAGTAAGTACCTCCCAGTTTACGTTGTATATGGGCTCTCTATCATCGTTGAACTTGTTGCTTTTGAAGATTTTCCGCACAACCGGCCTTACTTTCACTATCCAGCCACTCTCTGTTTTGTATACCTGCCACTCCCCCTCCAACCTTTGAACTATCTTGGATTCCTCTACAAAGTCGCCTGGTGTGACTTCCTTGACCGATGAAGGGTTTCCCTTCAAGTGCTCTGGCACTACAGCCGATACCGAGGACTGAGATCCGATCCTAAAGTTTGGGTATCCCATTGGGCCTCTTGCCACTCCCTCAAAGATCTTGAACACGGGCAACCTCAGTCTTATGATGGTGCCGTCCTTGAGTCTGTACCTAGTCCACGGCTCCGCTATGACCTCAAAGTCCACTTCCTTCTCATATGTCTCACCGCCATGTTCTTTCTTCACTTTCAATCCCACCCCTTTCCTTGGGATTCCCTCTGTACTCTCTCAAGGAATCTCAGTATCCTATTGAGAGCGTTTGACCTCCTGTTCAGCATATCTGATATGATGGCGGAAAGTACGAAGACTAGAAGCAAGATTGCCCCTTCACTGGTGAAAAGCTTTCCTTCGATCACCCCTGCTGTTCCGACGAATAGCATTCCAGCGAAATTCACTTTGCCAGATATTCCCCTCTCTGTTATCTTGATCACCCTGATTATGCCTAAGACGATTTGCAGAATCTCGTCGATCATTTCTCTGGCCCGAGTACTCGTTCGAACTGTTCAACTGCTCTTTCTTGCAACTTGACTATCTCCCAAAGTCCGGCAACCACTGTCAGTAACAATGTCGCTCCACCTGCGATTCCCATCCAAATGCCATAGATCAGCCCGTAAGCGGCGAACGCCACCCCCACCAGAGCCACTATGGAAATTGCAGCTTTCTCTGCCCCTGATATAGGTTGCAGTAGGTGTGAGAGGTCCCGCGACGGGTGTGAGGGTAACCAATAGGTTTTCGAGCGTTGATGGGTTGGGGACAGAAGGTGGTATGAACTCCAGTCGCTCGTAGTCAGATCTCCGACCGTTCCGAGCGTGAAATCGGACAGAAGAATCCTGTCGCCCAGACTAACGATGCGCATACCGAGCGGCTTCACGGAGGACAGAAGGTGGTATGAACTCCAGTCGCTAACCGTGGTTCCGCTGATATCGATCACGTGTGGACATGCCTGTTCATATATGACCTGAAAATACCCCTCAATCCTCTGAGGCGGGGATATCCCCATTTCGACAGTAACGTATGCCTGTTTACTCAAGGTAGAGCCCACTCCCAATCTCAAGTCGCCCCTCCGCCTTATAAGACTATCTTGACTAACCCCGGATATCACTCGATCTGCGGCGATGGCGTCAGCAGCGCGCTCACGGCCAAGACAAGTCCGACCAAGACGAGCAACAATGAGATGATCGAAGGTTCGACTGATAGGAACCAGAACGGCGTTTCTGCAGGCAATCCAGCGCCTAGGCTGAGTTGAACCATGATGGCGAATATCAGACACGCGACCGCTCCGACCGCCTGAGTGATCCTGTTCCGGAATGTGATCGCGCGCAGCTTCTCCGCGTTTTCGTTCAGCTCTAGGATGTGGTCCTCCACGTCCTTCTTGGTGGCCTTGCTCTCCTTCTCGATTCCGCACCTCGCTCCTTTGGGCCCTCAGACTGAACCCGGACTCGTCAGGATCTTTGAGCCACTGAGCTCCAAGCTTGGTGTTCGCTGCATCGTGACTTGAGAGGAACCGTCGGGTCCTTCATCGAAGTCCCTAGAACCCAGATCGCGCCGAAGCTCTCAGGGCCTCAGTAACTCAAGAACACAATTGAGTTGACCGGGACGTTGACAGGGCTGAGAACTCATTTTCCGCAGATGGCTTTTCTCAGCTCGTTGGGTGTCGATTTCTGGCCTTCCTCTGACTAGAGTTTCTGCCAAAGCGTTCGACAATGCCTTATTTGTCAAGCATGCGCACTACTCTCATGCGAGAAGAGAAGGTGACGTTGGAAAACAAGGGCATGAGGATGATCGGGAAACTCGCAGTTCCGACCGCTCCTCCCGTTGCATGTGTCGTGCTATTTCACGGGTTCACTGGATGCAAGGATGAGTCCGGGAACCTCTTCGTCAACACTTCGAAAGCACTAGTTGAGTTGGGCATGGCCTGCCTGAGGTTCGACTTCAGGTTCTCCAAGACGGACACGAACGCCAGTGAGAGCGAAGGAAGGATAGAGCAGATGATGGCCTCTGAGTGGATATCTGACGCCAGGGTCATTCTCAGCGAGTCTCGGAAACGGTTCCCGGGAGTAAGGGTCGGCGCGATCGGTCTGAGCATGGGCGGCCTCGTGGCGGTTAACGTCGCATCCGAAGGACTTCTTGACGCCCTCGTAACATGGTCAGCCCCCGCAGATATAGCGGCCGTCACCGTCGACAGCAAGGTAGTCGACCGAGTTCAGTCCACTATGGGCGAAAGGTTCGAGGCATTCGTGCAAGATACGATGAAGCATAACCCGATCAACGTGGCCAGCTCGATGAAGATAACCTACCTTGCAGTCGCGGGGGAGCTGGATGCGATGGTTCCGTCGAGCGAGGCGAGGAAGTTGTTTGATGCGGCTAAAGGGAAGAAGTCTATGTACGTGATAGGAGGAGCAGACCACGTGTTCTCGGAGCATCAGAGGGAAGCTATCGATATCTCCGCTGCATGGCTGAGGAGTATGTTAATTGACTGAGATGGCCTCGCTACCTCTGCGCTAGCCCGATACTTGCTACTTCCTTCTTGCTGCGACTATCTTCACGACATCATTGTCTCGCAGCCTGTAGTCCCTGGGCAGCCTGAGGCCAGTCCTGGCGTCTATCGCATAGATGAAGCTCTCCGCCAGGTCCGTGTGAACCTTCATCGCCAGATCCAAAGTGGTCGACCCGGAGGGCATCAGATGCGCGTCCGGTAGAACGTTCCCGCGGCTGTCTGCCAGCTTCCTTTCGTCCTCCACGGGATATATGGTGTTCATGGAGAGGAGCTTGAAGACAGCGAAGTCAACTGCGAACTGGACCCCCGTTCTCATCCACTTGTCAAGCACTCGCTCCGAGACGTACGACAGCGCCCACTTCTGCTTGTCCGACAACTTATCCTGAGAGATGACCTCGAACTTCTCTTGCCCAGGCACATATTTGACCAACCCTGCCTTCTCCGCCCTCCTTAGGGCGAGCTCCGCTTCGGCTGCGCACGGTATCACGAACTTGGTCCCGAACCTCTGAACCAACCTGTCGTAGTTCTCGTCGGCAGTGGCTATGTCCATCTTGTTTGCGATCACTATGGTAGGCTTGGAGGCCGCCCTGAGGTAGGTCGAGTACCTCACGTAGTCGTCATCGTTCCACCGTTCGAAATCTTTGTCTTGGAGTTCGGAGTCCGTCAGGGCTTGCTGTGCATGATCAGCGCTGACCTTCAGGCCTGAGAGCAGAGCAGAGATAGATGCGGCCACGCCAAGCGTCCTAGTCTCCGTCATCCTGGAGACCTTTCGAGCGTTCTCCTTGATGACCTTCACGAACCACATGACAAGTTCGTTCTCGGTCTCCTCAGAATCACGAATGGGGTCGCCCGTTCCCGGCTCGGCTATCCTACCCTGTTCGTCAACGCTGCCGGAGGCATCCACGATGTGCAGGAGGGCGTCGGACGTCATCGCGACTTGCAGGAATTGGTTCCCCAGTCCCATGCCCCTCCAAGCTCCCTTGATGAGTCCGGGCACGTCAACTATCTCGACGGGTAGGAATCTCCAACCGTCTATGCACGCCGAGTTTTTCGCATTGTCTTGCACGTTGAACTCCCTACACACGCACCTAGTTTGGGCGAAGCAGGCTCCCTCGTTCGGCGTCTTGGTCGTGAAGGGGTAGGTTGACACCTCAGCGTTCATCAGGGTGGCCGCGTTGAAGAAGGTAGTCTTCCCCACGTTGGTCTTTCCGACTATGCCAAGCCTCACCATTCGAATGGTAAAGGGGGCTGGCGTGTTATAAGGTTGAGTGGACTAGCCCCCCGACTCGGCATTGGGCTCAGACGGTTGTGGACGGTCTGCCATGCGACCACGTCGGGCTCTGCAGATCGCTATCTCACCCCACCGGTACGGCCGCACCGAGACTGCGACCACTATGAATACCTCTAGGACTTCTGATATGTCGAAGTCAACTCCGATGACTCCTTTCGCCCCCATGGCAGCGACCTTCTTGGTAACGTCGCGAGACTTCTCGCTTGGTCTTCTTCAGATCCTGTAGATAGGCGTCTGACCCTCCTCCTAGTATTGCCTTGAATCCTACCGCGAAGTGACCGAGCGCGCCCTGCGTCCTCACAGTCTGTCCCAATACAACACCCAGGCTTCTGGATACTCTCTTTCCAAGAATGTCGTTCGTGTTCGAAAGGTGCATGCTGATGGGCTTCGGGGGTTCCTATGTCGTGGTCCAGTATTCGTGATTCTCACAGCAAAGCCATCGCTCAAGGGCCAACGATCAGAAGAAGGCGAGACGAGTAGCCTTTCCGCCTCCGACCGTCGACTGAACTCTTTTCCCTACACTCTCAACGTATGCTCTCATTCAAGCGGAGATGAAGTTCTCAGGTTTCCCACATTGTCAGCATCACTTGACCGCTGCGTATAAAGTGTTGTTCTACCTGACGAGGCGAACGATGTTGTCCCGTCCTCTTCTCATCCTGACGACCCTGCCCTCCTCCTCGAGGCGCTTCAGTATCTGCGAAACCTTCGTCCGGGAGAAGCCTGTTTGCCTGACCATCTCGGACTGGAACATGACTCCTCCTGTCGTATCGAGAAGTCTCAGCACTCTCTCGACATCTGTGATCAGGACTTCCTCCAGTACCTTTGCCTTGGGCCCTCTGCGGATCGCCACAACGAGGACCACTAGTCCTATCGCGACCAGCGCAGCAACCCCGCCAAAGACGATAAGCCAAACCGGGTACGGCGCAACTACGTCCACCAATGCGACGTTGCTTCTGATCAACCTATCTGATGTCAGCGCCAAGACCTGCCAGCTGCCCTCTTTGTCGGCACGGATCGCGTCCGAGAAAGCTCCATCCGGCGAAGTCGTAGCAGAACGTGCCACCACGGTCCCATTTGGGCAGGAGTACTCTATGATGACCCGAGTCTGGGTCACAAATGGGGTCAACGTACCTCTGACGATTAGAACTTCGCCCTTCTCCAAGCGGTTTCTTTCGGTACGAAGCGCTATGGAAATCGGCTCAATCCTGAATCTGGGTTCCCCGTCGCCGAACCTCCTCCTTCCTCGCCAAGTTATCTCCTTCTCGTTCAAACCATCTGCAGGGGGCGACCATGCCGCAAACTCGTATCGCCCGGCGCACTTGACGACAAGGGTGTCATCTTCGTAAAGGTACAGGCCACCAACGAACACGTCACCGCAATATATACTAGATCCATCGATTTTTCCGAATCCTGTCCACCTGAACCTGTATCTAATCACACCGAAGCTTCCGGTCGCAGTAGTCAGAAGGGCAGCTTCAACTGAAATATCGTCTGCGCGCATCGGTCTTCCAGTGGCATCGGACGCTGACCGGAGCAGGATCGTGGTTACATTGCGGAACTCTTCCTCGAGGAGCGGCCTGTACTGATCGAACTGCGACAAATAGCGTTCGAATGCGATTCTGTCAGTGTCCGTCCTCAGAGGGATCGTCCGCTCTATCGTCCAAGTGGCCGATCCGTCCTCACCGACGAATATCGTGTAGGTCGTGAGCGAAGGCTCGAGCGCCGAGGCCCCTCGCTGTGGAAATGCGAGTACAGTGACCAACACCAACGACGCCGCCCTCAAGCAGCGAGAGCGGACAGAGCTTCCTCTGACTTCAGTCATCGCTCTTCTGGGAACGGTCGATCCAGTCACCTTGACCGAAACCCTAGGAACTAATAACTCCTACCAAGGTAGCCCAGGAGGCCCGATGGGAGGCACGGGCGGAAGAGGCACAGGCGGTAATGGAGGCGCCATGCCTTCGTCTTGACTACCTGCGTCACTTCCCCCGTCACCGCCTTCCTCTCCGTCAGATCCCTCCGTCGAATTGTTGGAACTACCCGCGGGGATTGAGCCAGGCCTTCCAGCGGGAGGTTCCCTTCTCACGCGCTCAGCTATGGACCGTCCCAGTTCAGATAGCTCTTGGCCCAGTCTCACGTTGTATTCCACAAGCGCCTGAGCCCTCGCCTTGAGTTCCTCAGCAAGCTGCTGCCCAAGCTCACTCAGGTTCTCACCTAGAGTACCCATCCCCCTGGCTGCGGCTGCTGTGTCAGCTCCCAGTCTACGCATTTCGGCGGCGAAGCTCGCGCTGTCTATCTCTCCTTCTTCCAGCTGGAGGATGAGCTGGTCACGTTCGGCTCGAATCTCCTCTATCCTAGAGCGAAGGACGTTGGTCTCCTCTTCGATGATGCGAAGTCTTTCCTCTTGAGTCTGAGCGATCATGAGTCTTGTGTCCAGTATGAAGCTCTCGATTCCAGCTTGGTGTTCAATAGTGAGCTCCTTGAAAGCCGAAGATATCTCTATGCCTAGATTGCCAGCCTCTTCTACCGGAAGGAGGGTGCTCGCCGAAGTTGACAACAGCAGAAGTACGAGCAAGACCTGAATGGTCGACGCACCAATTCCTTCTCTTGGACCGGTCGGGTCAGGAACCCTCTCAACGCCGTTTCGCGACATCGCCCATACGCGAGAGATGGGTGGATTTATCGGTTTTCGGGCTGAATTCGTTTGAAAAACGAACTTTCTTGGAACTCGTCCTACAGAATCATCAACGATCGTCCAGAATCGTCAAACGGGTGTGCTTTCGTCGGTCCCAGAGTCCCACTTCGGTCCGTAGAAGGAATAAGTGCCTCGCATGCACCAAGGAGGATGTATGACCACGATTAGAGAACTCAGAATAGACGACATGATGTCAGTTAGATCCCTCGCAAATCGTTGTCTTACGCGGGACGCGATCACGGACGCTTCATTGAAGAGGATCACATTCGGGGACCCCAACTTCTCGAGCGGCCTCTTCGTCGTGGCTTTGGAACACGGTGAGGTCATTGGCTGCATGTTGGGGGTGAGGAGGACGAAATCGCCTCGGGAGGTCGTTGAAGCTCAGAGTGGTGTAGGCTGGCTGAAGTTGTTCTTGGTCTCCGAAAATCACCGGAGGAGAGGGACCGCGACTACGATGTTAGGGGAGCTGGAACGCAGGTTCAAGGAGGCAGGCGTCGAGAAGATCCGGGTCGCAGACTTTGCAGGTTGGACGCTTTTCTCTGGTATTGACCTGATGTATGAGGAAGCCGTGGCCTTTCTTCTCTCAAGAGGCTTTAGCAAGGTGGGAGAGGCGGTTGACTATGAGGTTGACCTCCTTGACTTCCACGTGCCGCGAAGAATACCTGAAATAAGGCTGGACGGATTAACTGTGAGAAAGGCCAATCCTGGTGAGAAGGACAAGCTCTCTGGATGGGTGAAAGAGACGTTCTCGCCCTTCTGGGGTTTCGAGGTCTCCGAGGCATTTAGGTTCGACGAACCCAAGCTTTGGATCGCCGAGAAGGAAGGCAGAATCTTGGGATTCTCAGCCTATAGCGCACTTGAGCCGCACTGGTTCGGACCCGTAGGAGTGGACCCTGACTCTAGGGAGAAGGGGCTGGGAACAGTGCTGCTCTTCAACTCTCTGGCTTCGATGAGGGACGAAGGACAGCGGATAGCGGTGATACCTTGGACTGGCCTCCTCTTCTTCTATTCGCAGGTGCCGGGAGTCAAGAGGATAAGGCACTACTGGATAATGGAGAAGCGTCTATCTTCAACTTAGGTGCCGACCCCCTGCCTCCTCTCCCGATATTTCCCTTCTCGGCGCCTCACTGAGCGACTGGCTCAACGCCCTCAGGGCCAGTTCGATCCCACTGGAGGGAAGTAGATGAAAAGGTGACTTATCCTATCACTCTCGCCCATGTATATCTCTCCGGATCTTCCCGTGACCATGCTGTCGAACTCGTGCCCGTGCCAGTACTGGTCCGAGTGCGCGAGCGGGATGCCCAGATCTCTCAGGTCCCCAGTGCGTGGGTCGTACCTGAACAGATGGGCCACCCCACCGTGCCTGCCTGAGATGCCGTAGATCCTTCCGTCCCTGCCAACCGTTATCGCCCTGGTCCTCGGCTGAGAGGTGGGCTTTCCTAGCGAAGTGATCTTCCTGCTGACTGCGTCGAAGCGGAAAAGGGCACCATCTGCAGTCCCGCCGCCGTATATCACGCCCGAACCCTGATCCACGGCCATCGAGTCGACCTTATTGTAGACCCAACGCCCCGCGAGAGAAGGTATCTCAATCCCGAGATCTCCCGACTTCTCTGACTCCGGGTCGAACTCGAACAACTGCCCCCATCTCTTCCCCCCGTAAACGTGTCCATCGCATCCGACCACAAGGCAACTCGAGAACTCAGCCAGCTCGTCGACCGGACCGTAGAGCCTGGAGGACCTCGAGGTCACATCCATCGAGAAAAAGGTTCCCGTGGTCGACGTCAGGCCATAGATCCTTTCCCTCTTTGGATCGTACGTCATACAGGCTATACCCTCATCGGGCTTGGGCAGCTCAACTGGTTCAAGCTTGGGCTCGGAGGGCTTCCAAGACCAAGTCTCCCTATAGTCCGTCTTGAAGCTGAGCATCTTGCCCCCGTCGTTTCGCCTTGTGCCAACGATGATCGTCCCATCCTCGCAAGCCACAACTGAATTCCTCACAGTCGATCCCTCGTCGACGACGCATACGTCAACGACCCTGTCCACTTCGGGATCATAGATGAACAGGTGTGATCGTGCGCCGGAGGTTGCACCAATGACCCTTCCCTTCGAATCGAGGGCAAGCGAGGTTATTGCCGACTCGCCTGGCGGTATAGGTTTCACTACCCCTTTCCAGCCAAGGTGCCTTAACACCATCCTGCCCTCGCTGACGTACGCGGACCTCTCGTATCGGGTCGTTGCTTCGGCCAACATTCGTTCCATTTCGCTCGGGGGACCAGCATCCACTGGCCGGATCTCAAATGGCGGCTTGGGCCATTGCCTCTTGTCGAGATCACCCTCCAGGTCCATCAGCCCCACCTCCTCACGCTTGCGAACGACGATGCGACCTTCTTCTCCTGGGGACTGTACCTGAATATGCCAGTCGGCCTGCTGGCGCAGGAAGCGAAGTAGAGCTGCCCATTCAAGTCAACGGTCGCCTTCGCTATGTACTGCGCGGTCCTCCCCTGGCCGTCTTGAACCGGGCCGATCTCTTCCCTTTCAAGGGTCTCGGTGTTCATCTTGATCAAGTACATCCCCTTCGGGTTTTTCCAGTGGACGTAAGTGCCGAAGTAGAGGAATCCGTCCGGACCGAATACGAGTCCGCCAGTGTGATGGTTGCCGAAGTCAGCCCAAGCCGGCCCCGCTTCTTCGGGCCTGTAAGCCCATCCCAGGTCATGGACCTTTCCCTCGGGCCCGTCGAAGGGGTCGTACCTGAACAACCTGTTGTCCAACAGCCTGATGTCAGCGTTCCAATGTACCCCGTATATGCTCTCTCCATCTGGCGAAGGGGCTGCGTCGTACACCAAGTTGTAGGACCCGTCTCGATAATCAGCAAACGGGATCTTCGTCTCCAGGTGCTTGAGGGTGTCAGTGTCGGGGTCGTACTTGACGATGTAGCCGTAGTCGTCGACCGTGTACGCGTTGTCCTCCTTGTCCAAGAAGACGCTCTGGGGGTTCACGTCGCCTATTCGGCCTAGGTCATGGTACTCATTCGAGTCCAGCTCATAGACGTAGAAGTGGTCGCGCGGGTAGGTCACGCCCACCAGCTTCCTGTAGCTTTGACATAGAGCCATAGCTCTAGACCCCTCGTTCAGCGACATGTTGCCGAAGTCCGAGACCTCCCCGCTCGCTGGGTTGTAGTTGAAGATGTGGAAGCCAGTGAACATCCTTTGAGGGTCGTCCCAGCAGTTCCAAGGCCTCCAAACGAAGTCCCCGATTGGCGCACCCGTACAGTGTGTGGCCCCGTAGAGCGTGCCATCGTCAGAAGGGACGAGGCAATAATGGATCTTGCTATGTGTCGCGTGCCCGTTGTCGGGAGGCTCACCCAGGGCCTTCGCCACATCCAGGAGGTACCTGACCTTGTCATGCATTGGGTCATAGGACACGAGGAATACCCCCAATCCGCCAGTCATCTCGCCGCAGACCCCCACGTAAATTAGTCCGTCCCTGCCAGTTGTAATCGACCAACACGCGTCGTGGACCGGGAGTTTCGGGAAGAAAATCGGCTTCATTCTTGGAGATTCTCCCAACTCTTCGGTGGGGGTAAAGTCATCGCTTATAGGCGTTGCGAGAGTCCTAGGGGAGCGATCACCCGTTGTGCGCGCTTAACTGGCATGGCAATTGAAGTTGAAGGCTAGCGATTTCCTAATTGGTAATGGAGAAGCGCTTGTCTCCTACCTAAACCTCGTCGTCGACGTCGTCGCATCGTTCAGTCAGAAGCAGCACCTGCTAGTCTTATATACGGCAGGTTCCCTATCATAAGTGAGCCGATGGCAACCACAATCCAAGTCAAGAGGGAGTATGCGGAGGATTCCAAGAGCTTCGACGGACTACTCTACAAGCTTGATGAGGAATACGGTGGCAAGTGGGTTGCGATTCTCGAAAGCGGGGACATCATTGCCAACAAGGACCTGAGCCGAGTTCATGCCATGGCTAAGAAAAGGACTGCCAACATCGTGTTTGTGTTTCGCGCTTACAAGAAGGGTCAACTCTTCTTTCGCTAGGTTGCCTTGTCCTCCGCTGAGTACACAAAGAGTCCTCGAGAGCCCCACTTCGTTGCTGTGCGGGTGGAGCGAACGAAAGAGGTGTTCACCCACGCCAGGGCCCTTGTGGACACAGGATCCACGAAATGCATGATACCGAAGGTCGACAACGACAAGACATTCCATCTTGAGAAGGCTGGCCGTGACAAGGGAGTCAGCACAGCACTGGGCAAGGCGGACTATGACTGGGTCATCATTCCGAGAATTTCCCTCATGAGGGAGAAGCAAACCTACATTGGTCCGTTTCTTGTCACATACGACCTTGAGGAGACCGGTTTAGCCCTAGAGAATGTCGAGACGTGGTTGGGGGATGAGTACATAGTAGGAATGAACTTCATGGACAAGTTCGACGTAACTCTGACCAAAGACGGTCACATCATCTTCGAGAAGTGAACTCGGCACGCGCGACACGCGTTGCAGTCCTTACCTAGTCTGTCCAGCCAACCGTTCAGGGAGCGTTGGGGATCACTGGCATGGCAATTAGAGTTGAAGGCTAGCGCCCGCCCATTGGATGGTGGGAAAGAAGCTGGAGTTGTCCGCATCTCACAACGAGGCAAGTGGCTTCAGTGACATGGTTCTGGCCACTCGAATGCTTTTATCTGATTGGGCCAGGGCACCACGACCATGGCCGCGCCGGTTCTCACGGTGACAGGAAAGACTCTGCCCGAGGTATGGGAGAAGTCGCTCCTCCTCCTTTGGGAGACCGGGATCAGAGTCCCTACCGAGTACGACAAAGAAGGTGATGAACCCAGTCTGGACTGCACCATGATAATGGTTGTCAAGGAGCCCATGTCAGAGCCCAGGCTTCACCTCGCCATCCCAGGAGGCTTCAAGGACCTCGAGAAGTATCGTCGAGAGGTTGTTGACGGAATCCATGATCATTGGGTCGCCCCTGAGGAAGGAAAGTGGACCTATACCTATCACCAAAGGTTGTTCACGTACGATTTCGGAGGCAAAAGAGTAGACCAGATAGGGCTGGTCCTTGACAGGCTTGCAAGGGCGCCGCATACTAGGAGGGCTCAGGCCATTACTTGGGACGTGAAGCTCGATCCGCACACAGATGACCCACCCTGCCTCCAGCGCCTGTGGTTCCGATGCACGGAGCAGCAGTCCGGCGTGCTGAGCCTCAACATGAACTCCCACTGGAGGTCGAGGGATGCCTACAAGGCCGCGTTCATGAACATGTTTGCCATCACGGACCTGCAAGCGAGGGTCGCCAAGATGCTTTCCGATAAGATCGGAAAGGAGATATCGGTGGGCCAGTACGTAGACGTATCGGATTCCTACCATCTGTACGGTGCGTATTTCTCTGACTTCAAGTCGAGGTTCGTGAGAGCGATGGCAGAGCGGGACTTCTTCTCCACATCACCCGGGAGGTCGCGGACGCTCAGATCCGATGATCCCGTCGCGCTCAGGGAGTTTGAGGCTGCCGAGAGGGAGTTGCAGTCTGAGGAGAGCTCATAAGGGCGATCAGCTGGACTGCCTTTGTGGCGCGATTCTGAATCGGCAAGCAGCATCAGACATATAATTATTGGAAGCCTCGAGGCGGCATGCCTGCTCGGCAACTGGACCGAAAGATTCCAAAGGGGTCTCCGATCGAGTTCGTCACTCGTGGGCCGAGGCCCCGCGTCACGCTAGTCAGGCCGCGTAGCAAGCCCATCGACATCACCCCCACAGGAATTGGCAACAGATTCAGGGTCGAGTACTCCCGGACCGACGAGGAAGGCATGTACCTGTTCACGATACAGAGCAAAGGAAGACTGTCAAAGGAATGGTTCGCGGTGGGAGATCTCGTGTTCGACTGGGTGCCTGCGTCGTTCGCCTTAAGGGACGGGGGTAGGTACGTGGAGAATCTAGTTGCGACATTTTCTCAGATGGGGAATGTGGTTGTCGCTCACAGTCTGTGCAGCTGGAGGGGCACAGAATACCCGAGCCGCGCGTTCAGAACAGCAGAGGGCATCAAGCTTGATCCGATCGAGTTGATATTGCGCAAGTCAGCTGATGTGGGCGTGGTTGTGCTACTAGCGTACCACTGGGTACCTGAGACTGACGTGGACATGTGGAGGCACCCAGGCGAGAAGCAGGTGCGCTCGGCAAGGAAGATGATCAGGGAGCTTCACGAGATGTACGCATCGCATCCCTCAATGGCAGGCTTCTATTGCTATTGGGAGCCAGGCGATGTGCTGCAGACGCCCTACTACGAAGCCACGACGCGCTACATCAAGTCGATCGACCAGGGACTTCTCACGGGCGCGGCGCCGTACATCTTCTCCACTGACAGGTACCACGGGGGCACGCTGCCCCTGATGCCCGCCGCGCTCTCTTCGGTGAACACCTTGGATTTCATCGTGCCGCAGTCCAGCGTGGCAGTATATCCTTACCCAATCAACCGAACCAAGGACCACCTGGCTTTGACCGTCGCTTCTACATCGCGCAGGCCTGCAGCGATGGCGATCGGCCACGTGGAGACTTTTCCCAGATACTTCGTTGAAGGCGAGAAGCATCTTCCCTCAGATGTCATAATCGGACAGATGTTCAGCGCCTCATTGACCAGGGGAGCTTCGGGCATAGCGACCTTCGTCTACTCATACGTGGCCGATAGAGAGAACAGGGCCTTGGCAAAGCTCAGGGAGGCGATAGCCTTCTTCAGGAGGACAGCGGACTTGCGAAGGTCGCCTAGGTCGATTGCCGCCTTCATCCCCTTGGACCCGACATACTGGCCCACAATGGGCACGAGGGTCCTCAGGAGACTGCGATCTGTGGGTCTAGACGTTGATCTGATTCAAGCTCCCCTTCATTCCCGAGGTGGTATGGGCCAGGCGAACGTTGTGTTGTTACTCGATCCTCCAGAATTAGAGGCACACGAGGCAGCAGCCCTTGCGGAGACGTGTAGGTCGGGAAGTTCACTGATCGTCCTTGGATATCCACCTTCCGGGCTTAGGGAAGTCCTCGGGGTCGAATCAAGGAACGTTGGGAAGTACGGAGGGCTGAAGCTGATGGAGCGAATCGGGCCCAGGATCAAGGAGGGAGAGATCAGACGTTTCGGATTCGAACTGGTGTTTTGTCCGACGCTCCTTGGAGCGAGGCCCGTAGGGGTGTTCGAGTCGATACCACCAGGTTTCCAGCCGGGGGCCTTCTCCGTGACCAAGAACAAGTTCGGAAGGGGAACTGCATACTTCGTGGGCGTTCCCTCGCTCGCCACGCTGGAACAGATCCCAGAGTTGCTCCTTGATCTGATTGAGGAAGGGTCTCCCTCGGGTCCGACGGCCTTGCCTTGGGAGATAAGGGGCTTGTCTGAGGACAGTGACCTCATCACCTCGCTCGATTCCATGGCAATGGTGAATCTAGGAAAAGGGAGCATTCAGGTTGGCGTTCGCTACAAAGGACCGACGGCCTCAAAGCGCATCTCTGTCGTTGATTTCGTCGGAAAACGCGAGCAGTCCGTGGACATCAGTGAGGAGCTTGATATCGCGCTAGAACCGTTCAGGCCGACATTGCTCAAGCTCGTGGACTAGCGCACTCGTCATCGAGTTCAGTAGCGGCCTGAGGCTCTGACCCTCACTCGGTGGGCTTCCCTTTCCTGGTCAGGCTGATTATCCTGTGCTGGAACGCCAACAGTCTGTCAGGGTAGAAGAGCTTGCTCGCACCGTATATCACCACCAAAGTTAGTGCGAGGGAGTACGGTATTCCCATGATGACCTCTGAGGGCACTGCTCCGAATAGCATCTCTCTCGAGGCGATTATTGGGTACGCGGTCGGAAGGGCGTAGACCAGCAACTGCAACGGGAGGGGGAGGATGGAGAGGTTCGCGCCGAAGGAGATCACGAAGAAAGGTATCAGGGTGGGAATCACTATGATGCCTATCATCGAGGTCGCTATCCTGACGTCGCTGCTCAGCGCTCCTATGATCACTCCCAAGGAAGTGGTAAACAGAATGGCGCACAGAAGCGACACGGCAAGGACGACGTAGGCTTCAATGGGAGGTTCGATGAACGGCTGGAAGCCCGCGGTGACGGTTCCCGAAGAGAGACCCGTGGGGATCGATGACATCGCCGACCTCATATAGAGTGTGAACCCCACCACGTAGAGAACGGCACCTGCCACGGCTACGGCCAAGGACCCAGCCAACTTCCCGATAAGTATCTGCATCCTGTTGATCGGGAAGGTCAAGAGCGTCTCAAGCGTCTTCTCTTCGTTCTCGACGGCTGTCGCAGTCGCGGCTATCTGTGCGACCACTATCGAAAGCACGAACATTATCATGGGCACGAACAGGCCCTGGCTCGAGAGAAGTGCCATTATTGATCCTGGCGGGAGATCAAACTTGTGTCCTCGTATCACCGACGAGGATGACAGAATCAATGGATCCCTGACGAAGTCCGGGCTCAGACCCGGCGAGCTCGATGCTATGATTAGGTCGCTCAAGTGTCTCGAGTAGGCCCCCAACACAGCGTCAATGCTCCCGGAGATCGCAACATCGGAGAAAGTGGGGCTCTCGACCATGTAGTATGTCGTCAGCTCCGCCCTCCTCAAAGATGTGATACTCTGCGTGAAGCTCGTTGGGATCACCACCAATGCTCTGAGACCCTTGTCCCTGGAGGCCTCTATCGCCTGCTCGGGCTGCCCAGATAGGGGAGTCACGTTCATGCCGACGGCACTCAGGTACATCGCCAGCGAAGCACCAAGGGGCCCTTCATCCAAGTTGAGGGTTCCGACTGGCAACCCCTCTATCCTAGTCTCGGCGACCCCCTTCAGGGAAGCCTCAATCAGGTAACCCATCAGAGGGAACATCAGCAGGGGCACGATCAGCCCGACGTATATCCTCGGGTCCCTGAGGAGATCCTTCACCTCCTTCTCGACCAGCGCGAGGAGCTTCCTATGCATGGGGCACCACCTTCATGAACACTTCCTCAAGGTTGGCAGCGGAGTGGGCCTCGATGAGCTCCCCGGGGGTCCCCTCATCCACGATTCGACCGTTGTGCACCAAGGCCACCCTGTCACACAAGAACTCCACCTCCAACATATTGTGGCTGGACAGCAGCACGGTCAGGTTCTTCTCTTTCGCGAAATCCTTTATCATCCCTCTGACCTTGTACGATTGGACCACGTCCAAGCCGTACGTAGGCTCGTCCAAGATTGCCACCTTGGGCTCGATCATGAGAGCCCTTGCTATCTGAAGTCTCCTCTTCATGCCCTTGCTGTAGGTTCGCATCCTGTCCCTGATCCTGTCTCCCAAACCTGAGACCTCGACTGCGTAGTCCCTGGCTCTAGCTGCGTCTCCTGTCGACTCGAAGTAAATCCTGGACACTATGTCCAAGTACTCATGACCCGTCAGATTTCTGTACGTGCCAGCGTCCTCGGCCAGGTAGGAGATCATCCTTCTCACGGTATCCGCTTCGCTGACCACATCGTGACCAAATACAGATGCCCTCCCCGAGCTGGGCAGTAGAAGGGTGGCAAGTATGCGAAGGGTGGTCGTCTTTCCGGCTCCGTTCGGGCCGATCAGCCCGTACACCTCGCCCTGGTCGACTGAGAACGACATGTTGTCAACTGCCTTCACCTCGCCGAAAATCCTCACGAGGTTCTGCACTTCTAGGGCAATCAACTTCTCGCTCGCGACTACCCTCGGGTCCTTTCCTTAAGAAAGTTGCTGAGGGCGACGACCCACCTGAGGCTCAGGTCCTTTGCCTATTCCACGAGTAGCTTGATGAGGAGCATCGCCAGGAACCCCAACAGAAGAGCTGCGAGCTGGGTGACAGAATCAGATAGGCCTGCTGAGCTGACCCTCCTGAGTTCTGGGATTAGGTCGGCGCACGCCACGTACACGAAAGCACCCGCCCCAAACGGCACTAAGAACACGACGAGGTCTTGCACAAAGGGGGATAGGATCATCGAGGTAGCCGCGCCTAGGACGGACGTGAGCGCCGTTAGGAAGTTGTAGAACATCGCCCTTCTCTTGGTGAAACCTGCGTAGACCAGCACACCGAAGTCCCCCATCTCCTGTGGCACCTCATGCATTATGACCGCGAGCGTTGTGGTCAAGCCCACGGTGACGCCCGCTAAGTACCCCCCACCAATTATCAGTCCGTCGATGAAGTTGTGTACGCCGTCGCCGAACAGGTTCATGAATCCCAGCGTGTGTGGGTGGACCTCAGAGGTAGGGACATGACAGTGCCTCCAATATACGAATTTCTCGACCACAAAGGAGACAAGTATTCCAGAGAACAGGAACATGGATACCTCGAGAGTGACACCCGCTCCCTCGGTGGCCTCCGGAAGCAGGTGGAAAAGAGCACCCCCGAGCAAGCCCCCTGCGGAGAAACTGACCAAGAAGAGGAGCAACTTCGAAAAAACTTCGCGCTTAGGCAACAGAGCAAGCAACCCCACGAACGAGAACAAGCTGACCACCGTGACGCTCGCAAGTGAGTACAACCAAGTCTCCAACATCCGGGAATCTGCCGATGTTACGGCTTGCTACTTAAGAGTTCTCGGGCGCGAAGAAGGGCATGTCTTTTCAAGAGTCCTCGAAGGGGCTCGTTGGTCTGCGCCTCTTCATCTCAGTCGGTCGGCTGCCTAATCGTTATATCGGTTCAGACGCCACCATGAGGAGGTGGTAAGTTTGCCGCAACTAGCGATCAAAGGTGGCGCACCGGTGAGGACGAAGCCCTTTCCATCGTGGCCCATCTTTGGCAAGGAGGAAGAGGAAGCCCTCACTCAGGTCCTGAGGACCGGAAAGTGGGGGATAGGCGGGACCAAGAACGCCGAGTTCTCAGAGGCCTTCGCGAAGTGGCTGGGCGCCAAGCGAGTGGTCACGTGCACCAACGGCACCGCGGCGATCGAGATCGCGCTAAAGGCCGCAGGTATCAAGCCTGGGGATGAGGTGATCGTCCCCGCGTACACGTTCGTGGCCACTGCAAGTTCCGTGCTGTCGATAGGCTCAGTGCCCGTGTTCGCCGACATAGATCCCGAGACGTACATGCTCGACCCAGGCAACGCAGAGGAAGTCATGACCTCGAAGACAAGGGCGATCATCCCAGTGCACATCGGTGGATGTCCGGCCGACATGGATGAGATCCTGAAGCTGGCCGAGGGGCATGATCTTCGAGTCATAGAGGACGCCGCTCAAGCTCACGGAGCTGAGTGGAAGGGAAGAAGAGTCGGAGCCATAGGGGACCTAGGGATCTTCTCTTTTCAGTCCACAAAGAACATCACGGCTGGAGAAGGGGGAGCGATCGCGACTGACAACGATCAATATGGAGAGGATGCGTGGTCGATAATGAACGTCGGCAGGAGAAAGGACAAGCAGTGGTACGAGCACTTCCTTCTAGGAAGCAACTTCCGCATGACCGAGTTTCAGGCGGCCATCCTTTTGGCGCAGTTGACGCGCGTGGAGGGGCAGATGAAGACCAGGGACAGGAACGCGGAATATCTTACTAAGAGGCTGAACGAAGTGGAAGGCATAACGCCTGTCAAATCCTATCCCCAGGTCACGAGGCACGCCCACCACCTATACACAATGAGGTACGACAAGGGTTCCTTCGGAGGAGCGCCAAAGGCGAAGTTCGTTGAAGCGATGAACAAGGAGGGCATTCCGATTGGACCGGGTTACACCATCCCTCTCTACGAGTTGCCCGCAATCCGTAGCTACAGTCTGCCTTGGGTGAACTTGGACTACACCAAGGTCAGGTTGCCCGTAACCGACAGAGCATGCAAGGATGAAGGAATCTGGTTCACGCAGAACCTTCTTCTGGGCACTGAGAAGGACATGGACGACATAGTCGATGCGATGCTGAAGATCAAAGGGCACCTCAAGGACCTCGCGTAGGCAGAGTGGTCAGCCGCTGAAGAACAGGGGAAAGCCTGCCGAAAGCATTATCTGAGAGATAGTCACATCGAAGGGTCGATGGACACATATCAGGCTGCCACTCAAAGGCGAACCATCAGACGCTTCAAGCAAGACGAGATCCCAGCCGATATCCTGAGAAGATTGCTGAACGCTGCAAGGCTTGCACCGTCGGGGGCCAACCTTCAACCTCTCGAATACATCTTGGTGTCGGATCGCGAGGTCGTCAGCCAAGTATTCCAGTGCTTGAAGTGGGCCGGATACATAGCGCCCGCAGGAGATCCACCAGAGGGTAAGAGGCCTGTGGCCTACGTGGTAGTTCTCCTCAACAGGAAGATCAGGGAAGCTGGGGGCAACCACGACGCCGCTGCAGCGATCGAGAACATGCTTCTTGTGGCTCACGCAGAAGGGATAGGCACATGTTGGATAGGCTCAGTTGACAGGGTGAGGTTGGCTTCGATCCTTTCCATACCATCCAGCCACGAGATAGACTCGGTGGTCGCACTTGGCTACCCAGACCAGAGGTCAGTTGTGGAGGAGTACAAGGGCTCCATCAAGTACTGGATGGATGAAGCAGGGATCATGCACGTCCCCAAGAGGGCGCTGAAGGACATAGCGCACATCAACAAGTTCGGAAGGAAGTTGCCGGGCTGAGTGGGAGGAGCCCGAGCTCGATCCTCCTTGAAGGTCCGCGAGAACCCAGCGAAGCGAACGTTTTTAGGGCAAGCTCCGAGACCAGGCGTCGCGCGATGAAGCCTTGGCACGCCCTGGGAGTCGACGAGGTCGCACGGATCCTCGAGACAAGGCCGGGCGGTCTGACATCGGAGGAGGCCGGAGAGAGGCTAGCCAAGTATGGATACAACGAGCTGGCCGAGAGGAAACGAACAACCGCGCTTCAGATCTTCCTGAATCAGTTCAAGGACGTGTTCGTGATCATGCTTCTCATAGCGATAGCTATCTCGGTCGGCATAGGCTGGTACAAGAGCACGCTCCCGGGCCACGACGGCGGGCTTGACGAATATGTGGATGCGTTGACCATCGGCGCGATAGTCGCACTGAATGCCACTGTCGGGTTCATCCAAGAGTACCGCTCGGAGAAGGCTATCGAGGCCATGAAGAAGCTCTCGGCCCCCCGCGCCAGAATCATGAGAGACGGAGGCGAGGTGATCGTCCCTGCCAGGGAGGTCGTCCCGGGCGATATGCTTCACCTTGAGGCCGGTGACCGAGTAGCTGCGGACGCGCGCCTAATCGAGGTCGTTGAGCTGAGGACTGAGGAGGCAGTCCTCACTGGCGAGTCAACTCCTGTGGAGAAGGGGACTGACGTCATGCACGAGAAATCTCCAGTTGCCGATAGAAGGAACATGGTGTTCTCCGGGACGCACGCCACGTACGGCAGAGGGGTAGCCGTGGTGACGGAGACCGGGATGAGCACGGAGTTCGGCAAGATCGCCGAGATGGTACAAGCTGTAGAGGAGGAGGAGACCCCGCTCGCGCGGAAACTGTCGCTGTTCGCGAAGAAGATCGGCGCCCTTGTTTTGGTCGTCGTCGCGGTAGTCTTCGTACTTGAGCTCATTCGTGAGGGATTTCACTATGAGAATATCTTGGACATGTTCATGACGGCGGTCGCCTTGGCCGTTTCCGCCGTCCCTGAAGGTTTGCCCGCGGTTGTGACTGTCACGCTCGCTTTGGGCGTGAGGGATCTCGCGAAGAGAAACGCAATCACGAGACGCCTTGCCTCAGCGGAGACGCTGGGTGCTGTCACCGTGATATGCTCGGACAAGACGGGAACCCTTACCAAGGGAGAGATGACCTTGAGGAAGATATACGCTGGTGGCAAAGCTTTTGACGTAACCGGAGTAGGGTACGAATCTACCGGCGACTTCCTCTTGGAAGGGAGGAAGGTTGACCCGAGACAAGACGGTGACCTAATTCTTCTCTTGAGGGCAGCGACGCTATGCAGCAACGCCAGATATGACGGGACCAAGATCATAGGTGATACTACTGAAGGAGCCATCATCGTCGCAGCAGCGAAGGCGGGCCTCAAGCAGGAGAACGTTGAGCAGGAATATCCCAGGCTTCGCGAGGTTCCGTTCACTTCTGAAAGGAAGCGCATGACAACAGTCCATAGGTCACCCGAGGGAAGGGTATTCGTCTACTCCAAGGGTGCGCCCGAAGTGATACTGGAACGTTGTGCCACCACGATAGTGAATGGGGAAGTACAGAAGCTCGAGAGCAGGAAGAAGGAGCAGATTCTGGGGGTAAACGAGAAAATGGCCAGTGAAGCGTTGCGAATCTTGGGGGTGGCCATGAAGGAGTTGCCGCCAGAGGAACAGCTGGATTACGATAAGGAAGACCTCGAGGTCGGGTTGACCTTCATCGGATTGGCTGGAATGATCGACCCTCCGAGGGAGGCGGCCAAGGATGCGATAAGGAAGTGCGAGGAGGCGGGCATAAGGACGGTCATGATCACAGGGGACCATCGCCTTACCGCGGTATCCATAGCGCAAGAGCTGGGGATGGCGAAGGGAGGAATGGTTCTTACGGGAGCTCAGCTCGACAGCATGTCCGATGAGGATTTCGAAAGCGGAGTGGAGGATATCGCGGTCTACGCGAGGGTCACCGCGGAGCACAAGATGAGAATAGTCAAGGCTCTGAAGAAGAAAGGACACATAGTTGCTATGACTGGAGACGGGGTCAACGATGCCCCCGCTCTCAAGCAGGCGGACATCGGAGTTGCGATGGGGATATCAGGCACTGACGTCACGAGGGAGGCGGCAGACCTTGTTCTTGCGGACGACAACTTTGCCACAATAGTAAGCGCGATAGAGGGAGGCAGGACGATATACGACAACATACGCAAGTTCACGTTCTTCCTGCTCAGGTGCAACTTCGACGAGCTGCTCATCATTGGGACGTTTGCGATATTGGGACTCGAGGCGCCCTTGACAGCGGGCATGATCTTGTGGATCAACTTGGTCACGGATGGGGGACCCGCTGTAGCTCTAAGCATGGACCCCCCTGCAAGGGACGTGATGAAGAGGCCGCCGAGGGATCCGAAGGAGGGGGTCTTGCACGGACGTTTGGCGTCCATACTAGCCACGTTTGTTACCCAGTTCTTGGGAACCGGTGTCATATTCGCCTTGTCGTACTACTACTTGGGAGAGCCTCTCGAGGAGGCCAGGAGCCTAGCCTTCATGCAAGCGACGCTTCAGGAGCTGATGATCGTCTGGAACTCAAGATCCGAGAAGGAAAACGCGTTCAAAGTGGGATTCACCTCAAACAAGTTCTTGCTGGTCGCGGTGCTCATATCCGGCTTACTGACCGCGATGATCCCGTACCTAGGTTTGCTCGGGGCTGCGCCGATGACGCTCATGGATTGGGCGATCGTGTTCCCAATATCGCTTTCGGGTCTTCTAGTGGTCCCCGAGGTGTTCTACGGAAGAAAGGTCTGGCGATGGACTTAGAGATCGAGCATCCTTGACGAATGACATGCCCTCACTTGATCAGGCCCTCAGCGTTCTCACGGAGGATCCTATCCATCACTCTCTGAGGAAGCTTTAGTGACTTCAGGAGACGCAGGTGAAAGCCGCCCGGGCCGAACTGTCCCCCGGACGGATGTAGGCAGGGATAGTCAGTGCCATACAGAATCTTGTTGGAGTGTTCCATTAGGAACTTGCGCGCGAACGTCTTGTCCCTGGCCAGCGCGTTCAGGCCTGATGTTGCGGATACGTCGGCGAAAGCATTTGGATACGTTCTGAGTATCCGAGGAGCATTTCCGGGGTGCCTTACCTTGCTCTTGGGATAGGCCACCTCAGGATCCACCTTAGCGGACATGTGAGACCACCACCCAGGACCGTGTGCGATGAACTTGACTGTCTCAAACCTTCGAACCACTTCCTCGAATTCCCTGATTGTGGGATTGAACCTCTGGTCAATGTGAATGAGCACCGGAAGGCCGAGCTCGCCGCACAACCCGTATAGCTCCTTCGACTTCGGGTGATCTACTGGGAGTTCGACCTTGTGCTCTCCGAAACCCTTGCATCCGGCCTCGGCGAATTCCTCGATCCTCCTCCTCGCCTCTGGGTCGAGTGGGCTTACCGCGCAGAAAGGGACGAGCCTCCGGCTAAGATTGGCGACCTCCCTCATGACGGCCTCGGTGCGTTCTATCTGTTCGCCTATGTCCAAGTAGTAGCTTGCCACCGGTAACACTACGGCCTTCTGGATACCTGAGGCGTCCATGTACATCACCAAATCGTCAGCTGTGCTCACCACGCTTCCAACTATGCGCTTGGACCACGACTTGACCTTGCCTATGTGAGCGTGGCAGTCTATGACATCCTGCGCGATCGGTTGGGGAGGGGGCGCAGTCTCTTCTCGCTTCGAGGGCCGATAGCTCATGCGCTATGACATGGCAATCCTTTCATAACTCTTGGCGAGGCGCGTCACGGATGCCCGACGCAGTGAAAGAAATAACTACTGAGGTTGACGTGCCCGGGGCATGATAGCTACAAATGGTCTTCTTTTCTCAAACCTCACATTGCGGGAGGCCGTATCGGGATTCGCCGAGGTGGGTTTCGATGCCTTCGAACTACCCCACCCCATCTTCTACAAGGGGATCTTCAATGGCACGGCTTCCGAGGACGTGCGAACCCTGTGTTCACAGTTAGGGCAAGTGGGCCTGAAGGAAGTGAGCCTGGTCAGCGTGAACGCAGCGAACGATTTTCTCAAGACGAGCCGGGGGGAGTTTGATGAGGAGGTTAGCAAGACAAAGGTCGTCATAGACACCGCGACAGAACTGGGAGTGAAGCTGGTCAGGGTGTTCGTTGGGGAGCCCAAGCCGGGGATGACGAAACAGGAGTGCAGGGAGATCGCAGTAAGGGGGATCAGGGAAATCACGGACTACGCGGAGGATGCTGGCGTCGTCCTCGCGATGGAGAATCACGGGAGGTACTCGAACGATTTCGAGGAGGAGATGGCGATACTGAACGCAGTGGGTTCAGACAGCTTGAGGCTGAACGTTGACTCCGGCAACTACTACTGGTTTGGCTACACAGTTCGGGAGGCGAACGAAGTCCTTGCTAGGGCCTCCAGGTTTGCGGTCCATGTTCACCTAAAGAATGAAGCGTCCGATGCCAAAGACCGCAGGAGGGAGCCCGGCCAATGCAAGGTGGTAAGACTCTGGGAGGGCGACGTGGATGTTGCCAAGTTCGTGCGGGGGCTCAGGGACGCGGGCTACAAGGGCGCGTACTCCATAGAGGAAGAGTTTGAGGGCATGTCCAGAATGACTCAAGCTCAACTTAGAACGGCAGTAAGGGAAGACGTGGAGAAGCTCAAGGCCGTTCTGGCTACCTAGGAGACCGACGTGTGGCTGGTCCTTAGGTGCTAGAGCCTATTTGAGCAGATGTTCCAAGACAGCGTCAAGCTCCTCTCGATCTTTGAGGGACTTGAACACGATTCTGCCGTTCATGAACATTGTGAAGTTCGTCCCATTGCAGCTTGCTTTGACCAGCACTCCCTTGACTTCCCTGAGGACTTTGACCCTCTTCAGGACTCTATTCACTGCTTCGTTCCTCTTGTCAAACCTGAGAATGACTATGTAGTCCTTTGTTTTTGCCGAACCGCAAGCTTCTTCAACTCTGGCTATGTAGCTCTCGATCATTCCGAGTCCGGACGCTCTCCACTTGTGATGAATCTCTTCGAAAGAACCTGAGCCAGTTTCTCCTCATTCAACGCTTGTTTTTCCTCGAAGGTGTCCTTTTGCGGAAGCCATTCGGGTTTGGCATTTTTCTTCCTAAGATACTCCCTTATCGCCCTTCGCAGAGCACCCACTGCAAGGACTCCACAGTGGAATTTCACGGCTGGAAGTCCGCCGACCTCCTTGGCAACTTCCTTCCAACTTATCTTCCAAGCTTCCTCTGCAGTCTTTCCAGCAGCCATCTCAGTCAACATGCTCGCCGTCGCGATGTTGGCCGCGCAACCATAGCTCTCGAAGCTTGCCCTGCTGATGACCTCGTTTCCCTCCACCTTCAAGTAGACTACGATCATGTCCCCGCATATGGGGCTCCCAGCTTCTGCTGAAACGGTTGCGTCGGTCATCTTGCCAGCATTCTTGGGGTTCTTGAAGAGCTCAAGGATCTTTGAGCTGTACGGCAGGGGCACTCTGGACATTTCCTCAACCTCCGGCAGAGGGACCTATAGCTCTGAGCCTTTCTACCGCAGGCTTGAAAGTATCGACGACGTACTTGATGTCTTCAACGCCATGATACCTCGACACCTTCATCAGCACGCTTCCGTGAGCGGCCTCATATTCCCTTCCCAGAGCGACCAGAACGTGGCTAGGCTGTAACATCCTCCTCGTGCATGCGCTTCCGCTCGACACATAGACGCCCCTCAAGCTCAACTCTATCGTGAGGGCTTCCCCTTCGCAGCGCAGAAAGCTAACGTTGACGTTGTCCGGAGCCCTTCTCGTTCCTCTCGGTCCGTTCAAGATCGTGTCTTCCATAGCTAGCAGACCGTCCATAAGGAGGTCCCTGAGCTTCCTCATATGCTCGATGTCTGATTCGAAACCCGCAAAGGCAAGTTCAGAGGCCTTCCTGAAGCCGACTATGAGGGGCGTGTTCTCCACGCCCGGCCAAAGCGCCTGGGTACCGATGGGTCCTTCGATGATCCTCTCGACCTCTGCTCCCTCCCTTACGTAGAGAGCTCCGACACCTCTGGGTCCGAGGATCTTGTTGCTACTAAGGGTAGCTAGATCAACTCCCAGCTTCTTGACATCGAAACCTATCCTCCCGTAAGCATCTGATGCGTCGGTGTGTACGACGGTGTCGTGATTCTTCTCTTTGACCAATTCGACGACTTCCTTTAGTGGCTGTACTGTCCCAACCTCGTTGTTGACTGCCCCAACGCTAACGAATCTCGTCTCCATGTCGACTTCCTCAGACAACTTGTCGAGGTCTACGAACCCTTCTCCGTCAACTGGGACTCTGGCAACTTTCAGTCCCCTCCTTTCAAGCATCTCGGCCGGGAACACTATGCTGAGAGGCTCTATGGCGGAAATCACTATCTTGCCGTCTTTGAACCTGCCCGTGGAGCCCAGCATGGCGAGATTGTTAGCCTCGACCTCACCCGTTGTGAAGCACACCTCCTCCGGATGGGATGCTCCGACAAGCCTCCTCACCACATCGGCAGCCTTCATGATTTCTTCGTAGGCGGCCCACCCCTGCTTGTGGGTCAACGTCGGGTTCCCGAATGCCTTGTTGGTGAAGTACTCCCTCATCGAGTCCGCGATTTCGTTCGGGATTGGTGCCGAGTTTTCTAGGTCTAGATAGACCTCCCTTTCTGTCGTCGCGTGCAGCTTCAGCAACTCGCCGACGTCGCGCGACGAGCTTCGATTCGGGCTCATTCGTCTGCAATATCCGATGAGTATAAGTGACTTATAAAGATGGGCGCAGAAGGGACCAGCCCTGGTTTGTCACCACTCAATACAGGGAACGGGATCGCTCCCTTCATAGACCGAGTTGAGGAAAGGGACAGTCCCATCGGCCCTAGACGCCATACACATGACCGCGTCCGACGTCGACAGAATGGGTGTCTTGACTCAGAATTCGAACGCCTCGCATCTAGCTGGTCAGTGGGAGGCTCACCCGAACCCCGCTGGCACTCGACTTGTAGATCGCTTCGATGAGTTCCACGGACTTCCGTCCTTCAGCTCCATCCACCAACGGAGCCCTCTGGTCCTTCACAGCGAGAGCGAAGTCCTTGATGAGCCTATAGTGGTTGGTCGGGACGACGGCCTCCGGCCTGGACCATGACCCTTGGGCCTGTTGTGTCACCTCGGCGACGGCTTGCTCCTGCCCTTTTTTCGCGAACCTCCTGAGCTTGTCAGCCTCGAAAAGAGCGTACCCCTCTGTTCCATGGATCTCGAGCCTAGACGGAAAGCCAGGGTGAGTGACGGTGCTCGCCTGAATCACGCCAAGAGCTCCCGACTCGAATCCGATGGTTGCTGCAGCGACATCCTCCACCTCGATGTCATGGTGCAACGTGCCAACCAGGGCGCTGACGGTTACGACGGGACCCATCAACCACAACAGAAGGTCGAGTGTGTGTATGGCTTGGTTGATCAGAACCCCGCCTCCTTCAGTCGCCCTTCTGCCTCTCCACCAGCTGCTCGCGTAGTATTCCTTGTCTCTGTACCACTTCACGGTAGCTTCCCCCAATACTAACTTGCCCATCTCGCCTGCCTCGATGGCCTTCTTCGCTGCTTGGGCATCGTCGGACATCCTATTTTGCAGTATCACTCCCAGCGCAATACCCTTGGCTTTCGCTCGGGCAATGAGTTCGTCCGCCTCTCGGACGTTCATGGCCAATGGCTTATCTAGTAGCACGGCCACGCCGGAGCCTATCGCCTCAAGGGCAAGAGGAAAGTGCAAGTAGTGGGGCGTCGAGATCGAAACTGCGTCCACTTCTCCTGAAGCTAGCATCTCACTGTAGTTCGTCGTGTGCTTAGGAGCATTCCACTCGCGAGCAGACTCCTCGGCCCTCTTCCCGATCGTATCGCATACCACTTCGATCGACGCGATCCCCTCTTCCCTCAGCATCTGCAGGGCCTTGGCTGCCAGCCCTCCTCCAACACCAGCACCCACCAAGCCGAAGCGTACGAGCTTGGACATTCTCTATCACTTCAGTGCCCTCACTGATATATGCCTTAGCGGGTTCGCCTCCATCACCGATAGGAACGGTTTGATTTCAAGAGTCTGGACTCATCACGGCAAGGGCAACCGCTCAGCCACTGGCGTCCTCTTCAGGTTACTGTGAGGTTCCTCCTGATACCAGTAGGCAACGCTGCTCCAGTCGTCGGACCTGTCGTTCGCATGGCCGTGCTCGATTGTTACCCTGATAGACTTCCTGAACACGACAGGATCCTCGATGTGAAACCTGTAGACTATCCATCTTCCCGTCCAGTCCAACGTGTCTCCCGTGAGCGTCACGCCATGATACGGCCCCTCATACTTGACGGGAAGACCATAAGCGGACAGGAAATAGTCTTCGGTCCCCGTGCCGTGCAGTGAGGGCGGCCATCTCTCGCCGTCAATGAATATCATGTCGTCACCCTCGCCGTACCAGCCAGACTGCGTTGCTTTCACACCCAGCATGCATCCTACGTAATGTCCACTCCCCCTTGCATCTAGCACGAGATAGTTCTCATCCCCGGTCAAGTTGACCGCATCACTTGTTCCTTTGCAGACCTTCCTGTTCCATGATGCGTGAAAGCGCAACAAGTCGGAGGCCAAGCTCTCTTCAAGGGTCTCGTAATCAATGTGGTAGTAAATCTGTAATGGCGCTTTCTCGCACTCGTTGACAAGCTCGATCCTGGCTTTCCTCTGGAACGGCATCGGAAAGTAGCAGTTCAGGCCAAGCCTCTGTCCCCTGCCGATCATGCTCACCGGAAGAGAGACGAAATGGAGAGCTAATCCGTGCATAGCGCCGAAGAAGTCACCAAGAGGCGCCTCGACGCTGGGACTGGTCTCCCCATCCCAATACATCCTGAGGAGAGCCTTCCTCAAGAAGTACTCCTCGGTTCCACCTCCGGTTATCCAGATGTGTCGAACGCAGCCTGGCCCGTCGATCTCCGCTATGTTGAACGTTTGCCCGGGATCGATGCCGCACCAGTCCTTGTTGCCGCCCGACCTGTCCCAGCTGGACTCCCTTCTCGTAAGCCCCCTCCTCCTCGTCGCCAGACCAGACAAGCCTCCAAGCAATACTGAGTTGTGGCTCCTATGATAGGACATGAGGGAGCGATTCGACCCGCGAATATATGTCCATCCTTCGGGCTGATTGCCAATCCATGCCTGCTCTCGTGACATCGGGACGCACAGTTATCTGCAAGGAAGTCCACAGAGTTCTCGCGATGGTGAACTTGGATACACCCTGAACACGATCTCACGAAACCATTTAAGGACCCTCGGTGGTATCATCGTTTCACAATGGAGCTCCTCATCATTGCGGGCATTGCGCTCTTAGGACTGGGTCTTCTGCTCTTTCTGTTGTCGATGATGGCTCGTCTATTGACGGCAGAAACTGAAGTCAGGAGGGGAGCTGTATTAATGATAGGCCCAATCCCAATAGTACTAGCTGACGACCCGCAGACCGCGAAGGTGCTGATGGTGTTAGCTCTGGTCCTGACCATCGTATCCGTCATTGCGATGTTCGTCATTCGCGGGGTATGACTTGACGTTGACTGAAACGAGAAGACTCCCGTATGTCGACTATCTGACCGGCACCGCGCTTGTCCTCATGACGGTTGGCTTAGTCCTGATAGTTATCGGGACCCTTGCATCAGGGGGAGATGTTAGCGCAAGCGGGATTCTCTTGATCGGCCCGATACCCATAGTATTCGGACACGGTACGCTCGGTCAAGTGCTCGCCCTCTTGGCAACGCTGATGACGATCTTCCTGCTGGCGCTGTTCGTCTACTTCACAAGGCGAAGAAAAGCTTGAGCGGAACCTAAGGGTCGTCTCACTGAGTGCGTTCGATTCCTGTGTCGGGTTGAGATGCCCGAAGAACCATTCTGAAGTTTCAGGATCCTACTCGAGGCGAGCAAACTCAGGCTTTTTATAGGCAAGTCGCCGGAACGTTGTTTCGGCATTGAAACGGCATCGCCCGTCTACCCGTCGCAACCTACTGAGGTCAACCATAGCCATCGTCCCAGCTGCTGGCTTCGGCATACGCATGACGCCGACTTGGAACATAGCGGACCCTGTGAGCGACTTCGTCGCAAAGCCAGCAATAACTGAGAGCTTTTCGGGAATGACCCTGTTTGACTTGGTGCTGGACAATGTGCTGGGGTCCGGCCTAGTTTCCAGGACCCTCATCAGAGTTGGAGACAATCCAGATCGCATCGAACAAGAGCCTTCCGAGTTCCTCAGGTCCATGAAAAGGAAGGCAAGGGCTGACCTGATTAAGCTCATTTCAAGGAGAAAGGGCGTGGGGTTCTTTCACAACAATCCTGACGGAGCTGACAACGGCACCGGGGCCTCCGTTCTCTCGAGAGAAGCCAAGCGCACGATTGACCGAGATAGGCGGGCGAAATACGTGTTGTTTCTCGCGTCAGATCTCCCGACCGTGTCAGGGGAGCGCATCGAGGGCGTCGTGCGACAGCACCACGCACGAGGCAATGACGTGACCCTAACTGAGGTCGTCGAGGAGGATCCGTCAGGTCACGGGAGAATCGTGAGATATCCGCTCATGTTCGTGGGCATAGAGGACAAGGGCAATCCGAGGCGCAGAAGCCGTGGGAGGACCAGCGAGCGCTTGGACAAGATGATGAAGGAAGGAGAGATGGTGGTCCTTGAGCTGAAGGGCGCAAGCACGCCGCCAGAAGCCCCCTGGGCGAAGTACATAGTATTAGAAAAGCATCATCTCAATGAGGTGAAACAAGGAGGAACGATTGTAGTTCATCACCCGCTTCGAGGAGCGATCCATGGGGACAAGCTGACCTTGGATCAGGATCTCATCGAGAGCATGAGGGTTACGCTCGATCCCGACGCGAGATCGATCTGGGATGAGAGGAGCGGCGAGTTCCTTGGCGTGGTCGAGCAGGTCGAGATCGGAAGTTCAGAGGATGACCGAGCCAAGAGAGGAGAAGTGAGGTTCGCGCGTTTCGAATGGCCCCTCTCCACGGAATACCTTCACTCCATCAGGGAAAGGAACGTCCTGTGCATGGTGGTGTCAAAGGCCATTTGCCGCAATACGATACGGGATCTCGACGCGATGAACTATGCGAGGGTTGTGCGGGAAAACGGCAAGAAGATCGTGGTTCCAAATCGGCTGATCAGGAGCTCCAGAGGAGGGGTCATCCGCGTCGACGGCACGCAGGTAAGCAAGGACAAGGTCACCTCTTCGATCCAGTGCGTGAAAGTCGCAGAAGGGGATGGGAGATACTACGTTCTGGAGAGGCACCCGGACGGCGAATACTACCTTCCCGAGGTCGCAAACAAGGTCGCGGAGCTAGGGGGAAGAGTTGGAGTCCATCGGTTCCCTGAGGGTTCCGCCAACGGGATCGACACGAGAACTGACCTGAGGAAGCTGTCGGACCTTCTTATGAGACAATTCATCGGAGAACTCGAGTCAGCGGGCGTGGATGTCTCTTCCCTCCGCTCTATGAGGGCGACGGAAGGAGCCTCAACGAAGGATATCCGCCGGGGATCTACGCTCAAGGGCTTCGTGCACATCTCCGGAAAGGCGAAAGTGAATGACGGAGCCTATGTCGAGGACTCCTTCATCGAATCTGACCCCGGGAGATTCACCGAGATAGGTAAGGGCGCGCGAGTGATCAGATCGATCATCAGGAACTCCTTGATCGAAGGGGCCTCCGTGATCGAGGACTCCCTTCTGGACGGCGTAAGAGTGCCCGGTGGATCCGTCGTGAAGGCAAGAAGGATAGTCCAAGGTCGAGAGGCCAGAGAGTCTGAGAGTGCCTCGTGCGCCTCTGATCTGGAGGCTATCTTCTCAGGGCTGTCTCAGGCGGGCGAGGTCGAAACTGAGGTTCTTGAGCTAGTATTCGGTGTGACGATTCATCCCGGGTCGAGGATCTTCATGTCGCGCGAGCTGAAGGAACTCCTCCGTGCTTTGAGCGACGCGATGAACCGAGCAGGTGGGTCAAAGAGTTTCTGCGCCATCCACGGTGACAGCCTCAGACAGGGAGCTTATGAGGAAGTCCTAGGACGGGCAGCGCCTTCCGGCGCACGGCTACGGCTCGGGCCGAACGTCCAGATGGCCCCTGAAGTTGGACTCTCCGGACCTGTCGAAGTGGGCTCATTCGCAAGGCTGGAAAGATGCTTCATTCGTTCTGCAGAGATCGGTAGTCACGCGCTTGTGAGGTCAGCAGTATTGGATCGGAGCGTCGTAGAGAGTTCGTCAAGGAAGCATTCCAAGATCGAGGCTGCAAAGGTGTCTCAGCATGTCATCGAAGCTGGCTACCCCAGCCTTGACTTGATTGACCTTCCCCGAAGCTTACCCAAGATCGGCGAGCTGGCCGCCTTCTTCAGATCTCAGCGCTCAACTCAAGCTCTTGCGAGAATATACGGAGGCGACCGTGGGCTTGTCGAGGAAAGGAGAGCAAGGATACTAGAGCTCCTTCTGCGCGGATCCGAACTTTTCGGGGAGGAATGCCAAGTCGCCTTCGTGCGCGTTCCGGGGAGAGTGAACCTGATGGGTAGACACATCGATCACAAGGGAGGCTTCGTGAATCCGATCGCGATTCCAAGAGACGTGCTGATGGTCGCTAGACCAAGGGAAGATCAGGTTGTAACGTTATCGAACGTGGATGAGAATTATCCGCAGTCATCATTCAATCTCATGGCGGACGGCCCCAGAGAAAAGATGACCTCGCCGAAGCAATGGAGAGACTGGACGCAGATCAACCTTGAGGAAAGAAGGAGCAAAGGCATAGGCCCGAGCTGGGCAGAGTATTGTAAGAGTGCGGTCTACCTTCAAAACTACTACCTGAGCAGGGATGGTTCAGCGGTCAGGGAGCTGCGGGGCGCTGACGTGCTCGTGTCCGGAGACATACCCATGTCCGTCGGGCTTTCCTCCTCCTCGGCACTGGTCGTGGGGACGTACCTTGCCTTGGTCGCGTTGAACGCCTTGAAGATATCAAAGGGACGGCTGATCGAACTGTGCGGTGAGGGGGAGTGGTACGTGGGAACGAGAGGAGGATGCGGCGACCACGCTGCGATGATGTGGGCCAAGAGGGGAAAAGTGTGCCATATCGGATTCTTCCCACTCTCCGTTTCTTGGGCCACCTTCCCGGATGAGTTGCTGGTGGTGATCTGCAATTCGCTTGTGCAGGCGAGGAAGATGGCTGATGCCAAGAGCAAGTTCAACGAGAAGGTGGCCACCTATGAGGTCGCCCTCATGAGGTTCCTGGACTGCTTCCCTCAGTATGCCGGAAGGGTGAAGCTGTTCAGGGACATAAGCCCCGGCGTCCTCGGCGTGAGCCTCGTCGAGTTCTACAGGATGATGAAGGTCTTTCCAGAGAAGGCAACAAGGGGGGATCTTAGGGCCGCGCTGCACAATCACAGGGAGGAGCTCGAAGGGCTTTTCCGGGAGCACGCTGAGCCGAGCGACGGATACAATGTGCGCGGCGTCGCTCTCTTCGGAATATCCGAGTGTGAGAGGGCAAAAATCGCTCCTGAGTTCCTGGCCGAGAGACCCAAAGGATTTGGCGCCCTGATGAAGGTTTCGCATGATGCTGACAGAGAGGTGGTCCGGACAAAGGAAGGGATCAGAAAGTGGGATGTCTCGTTCTCCGACGAATGGTTGAACAGTCTGGCCGAGAAATCAAGTGGGCGACCTCCGGAAAGGGCGAAGCTGCACATGCAATCTGGCTTCTACGGCTGCGGCCATGAAAGGACGGATCTGTTGGTCGATCTAGCTCTCTCCGTGCCGGGAGTGATGGGTGCGCAGATCGTTGGCGCCGGTCTCGGAGGATGCGTAGTTGCCCTGGCCAAGAAGAAGAACGTGGACAATCTGCTTCGCGTCCTTGCGGAGAAGTTCTACGGCTCACTGGATCGTATGACTGAAAATGTGGTGGTCTGCTCGCCGACCGAGGGAGCGACGATCTTTCGCCTCCCGGATGATTTCTGACGGCTCAAGCGCGCGAGGTCTGAGGCGCGACGTGCAACCAGGCTGGGCCAATGACCGGGCAGGTTGCCAATGCGAAATACTTAATATACTATTTCATTCGCGGGGCGTCTAATATCGCGTTTCAAGAGGTAGGATTGGAGTATTGGGCTATGAGGTTAGGGATTCTTTCGAATTCTACGGCGATGTCTTTCCATTTTCTTCGCCACCCGTCATCGACACCTCGCCGTTCCCGACCGCCCCCAACATGTACATCACTGATGCAACGCTCAGAGAAGGACAACAAGGTTGGAGGACCCTTGCCGTTGAAGAATCCCTCAAGGTATATGAAATCATTCACAAGATCGATGCTGGAAAGGGAGTCATTCTCGCCTCTGAGCTATTTCCATACACTGACAAAGACAGAATTCTCATCCGAGAAGTTCTGAATGCGAATTACGACTATCCCAAGCCCATAGGGTGGATAAGGTCGAGGAAGGAGGATGTGGATCTCATATTGCAGACACCTTTGAGGGCGACTGTGATGCTCTGTTCGATCTCAGACTATCACATATGCTATAAGCTCGGGACGACCCGGAGGCGTGCGATAGAGAAATATCTAGAGACCATCGAATACGCCTTGACGAAAGGAATCTCCCTGAAGGTCTCCTTAGAAGATATCACTAGAGCTGACATTGAAGGGGTTGTCATCCCTTTCGTGAATAGGGTACTGGAACTTGGAGAGGGATATCCTCATTCGATACAAATCAGAATTGCTGATACGCTGGGGCTCGGCTTGCCATTTTCCGAGGCCTCGTTGCCTCGCGGCATACCGGCGATTGTCAGGAAGCTCAAGGAGAAGACGAGGTTGGCCAGCGAATCGCTCGAATTCCACGGCCACAACGACTTCCACCTAGTTCTGGCGAATCACATGGCCGCTTGGCTTCACGGAGCTGCGCTTTCAAATTGCACGCTCTTCGGCGTAGGGGAGAGGACTGGGAACTGCCCAATGGAGGCAATGCTAATGGCTTACGCCGAGATGAAGGGCAACATGAGCGATATCGATCTCTCCACTCTGACGGAAGCTGCGAAGCTCTTCAGAGACCTCGGCCTGAAAATCCCGACGCAATATCCCTTCTTCGGGGAGAACGCGTTCATGACCAAAGCAGGAATTCACATAGATGGGTTGCTCAAGAATCCCAAAATCTACATGCCATTTGATCCCGAAAGGGTGCTCGGAATATCCCCGAAGGTCGCGATAGATTCCCATTCCGGTAAGGCCTCGGTCGTATACTGGATATGCAACACGTTCGGTGTCGACAAAAATCACCTGAAGGAGGATAAGAGAGTAGAGGAGATATACTCTGAAATAGTCACGATATACGGAAATGGAAGGACGAGTCCGTTGGATGACCGTGAGATGCTTGCATTGGTCTTGAAGCATATGCCCGAACTCGTGGCCAGAGAGAAGTAGCTAGGGGATACCATGAAGGGAACGATTGCTCAAAAGATCTTGGCCAAGGCATCCCACAAGGAAGAAGTCAACCCCGGGGATTTCCTAGTCGTCGATGTCAGCACGATCTTCGTTCATGACGGGACCGCGGCCCTAGTATTCCAAGCCATGAACGAGATGGGGCTGGAAAAACCGGCTGATTCGTCCGATTTCGTGATGTGTATTGACCACGCGGCACCAAGCCCCGCGGCCCAGATGTCAGACATCCATAATGAGATGAGGCGGTATGCTGAACGAAACGGTGTGAAGCTGTACGACGTGGGTTATGGAATATGTCATCAGATCATTCCTTCAGAGGGTCGCGTCAGGCCGGGTACAGTGGTGATCGGGGCGGACTCTCATAGCGTCACACACGGAGCATTCAATGCGTTCTCTACAGGTGTGGGGAGCACCGACGCGGCAATCGCGATATTGACGGGAAAGATATGGCTCATGGTGCCTGAGACCGTCAAGATGACAATAGAAGGCGAACTCAGGAAAGGTGTCATGTCAAAGGACCTGATCCTTTCGATAGTAGGGACCGTAGGAGCAGACGGTCTGAACTATATGGCGATCGAGTATCATGGCGAGCTACTTGAGAGGCTATCTGTCGACTCAAGAATGACGATCACGAACATGGGAGCCGAGATGGGCGCAAAGGCTTCATTGATGACGGTCAGTGACAAGACATCCGAATGGCTGAGGGAGAGAATTCAGGAAGGAATCAACCCTGTATTTCCTGACGAAGACGCCTCATATCATGAACAACTCCTTTTTTCGGCTGACGAGATCGAACCCATGGTGGCAGAGCCGCCGAATGTGGACAATGTAAGGCCTGTCTCAGAAATCGGCCAAGTGGAGATAGATCAGGTGTTCATTGGGAGTTGTACGAACGGAAGGATCGAGGATCTGGAGATCGCCGCAAAAATTCTCCGAGGGAAAAGGTCAAAGGCTAGATGCATAGTCATCCCCGCATCCAGGGAGGTATACCTGCAGGCGTTGGAGAAAGGGATCCTGGAGACGCTGCTGAGATCGGGATGCGCCGTCGGTCCACCCACTTGTGGTCCTTGCGTGGGGGCACATATGGGCCTGCTGGGAAAGGGGGAAGTTGCTATCTCCACAGGAAACAGGAATTTCCCCGGAAGAATGGGAGACAGAGACTCGAAGATATACCTGGCCAGCCCAGCCACTGCAGCCGCAAGCGCAGTTGAGGGGAAGATATCCGACCCCAGAAAATATTTGGAGTGACCATTGATGAGGGGAAGCGTGGTCAAACTCGGGGATCACATCAATACCGACTTCGTCATTTCAGGCAAGTACAAGTTCAAGAGCGCGGACCTCAACGAACTCTCCGGACACATATTTGAGGACCTTGACCCTTCCTTGGCCGAGAGGATCACGGAACGCACCATATTGGTCGCTGGTAGGAACTTCGGCTGTGGCTCAAGCAGGGAGCACGCGGCGAGGTTGATCAAGATGAAGGGAGTCCGCGCCATAGTTGCGAAGTCATTTTCCAGGATCTTCTTCAGGAATGCGATCAACATAGGTCTCGTCGCTATCACCGCAAGCAACGAATTCGTCGATAGAACCGAGGAAGGGGATGACCTCGAAATAGACATGCAGGAAGGCAGGGTGGCGAACCATACGAAAGGAATGAAGGACGTGTTCAAGCCCTTCCCTGAATTTGTTTCGAAGATACTGGCTGAAGGGGGAATAGTGAACTACTTGAAGAAGCATGGTGGTTTCCCGTGGGATACAAGATAGCTCTCATGCCCGGGGACGGAATCGGACCGGAAATAGCGAACGCTGCCATCTCGATACTGGAGGTGGCTGGATTCCACCCGGAATATGTCCGGATAGACGGAGGTCTTGAATATTTCAGGCGGACCTCAAGACCGATCCAGGAGGGCGCCTTGGATCTGGTCAAGAGTTGCGACGCGATGTTGAAGGGTCCGGTGATCACGCTTCCGGGTCCAGGGACTTACGAGAGCGTGAACGTTCACCTGCGAAAGGGGCTCGACCTTTACGTGAACTTCAGACCGTTCAAGAGCATCCTCAGGGGAAAGGACCGAGGCTTTGATTTCATGATATTCAGGGAGAACACCGAGGAAGCCTATTCGGGGATTGAATGGGGGTCTGAGTCTGTCGCTATCGCACTTCGCGTGATCACGAGGAGGGCATCGACTAGATTCTTCAATCATGTCTTCAATTATGCGAGGAACAACGGCAGAAAGAGAGCCACCGTCATTCACAAGGCCACGATCCTGAAGAAGACAGATGGCTTGTTCAGAGGGATATTCTTTGAGACATCATCGAGATTTCCAGAGATCCGGGCTGACGAAATGCTAGTGGATGCGGCAGCCTATCAGTTGGTGAAGGAACCAATGAATTTCGACGTCATAGTCACACCGAACTCATACGGCGACATCTTATCGGATCTGGCCGCGGGACTAGTGGGAAGTCTTGGGCTCTGCGGATCTGCCAACATCGGAGACAGGCATGCCATATTCGAGCCCGTGCACGGAGCGGCGCTTGACGTAGCCAATAAGGGTATAGCCAATCCGACCGGCATAATCCTGTCAGCCGCTTACATGCTAAGGTGGCTTGGTGAGAGAAGGGATGATGGCAAGCTATTCAACATAGCTAAGGCAATGGAAGATTCCGTTGTAGTGACTATCAACAAGTCCATAGTGACCCAAGACCTCGGAGGGCATGCCAGTCTGAGTTCCTTCGTCCAGGCGATATCAGACGAGCTTCGTACCGTCGATTGATTGCGGACATGCGAATGATAGGAGGGCCAAGGCACGCGGGTGGCCGATCCACTTCGCTCGCCCATGCCGATAAATGTTATTCAGCCGTGACACACTTGATCACATTTCGATTAAGACAGCCTCGTACAGGCCAAGGCTTGGAAGAACGAATCTTACACTTCCCTCCTCGTAGCTGTAGTCCAGCTCTTTGTCCAAGTACAAAGCTCTGACCGACGTTGGCTCCCAGTCGGTCTTGACCGAGAACCTCGCCCCCTCCACGGAGAATACACGCTTGAACGGCCTTCTGAGTTCGAATCCGAGGTTGATGAGATGAAGCATGTAGAAATCCTTCCCCTGAAATATCGTCGCCTCAACTGTGTCAGGCGCTTCGCTGTGAACTAGGGTCACTTCCCCTCCGGCCCAGTGGACTGAGTTCTGAATAATTCTCAGGTAGTCCGGAAATCCATTGTTCCAGTATTGACTTCCGAAGGTGCACGGAAAGAAAGCTACTCTGCCGGCGCCGAACTCCTTGGCCACCATCGTAGCGTAGGGCGTCTCCGGAGTGAGATCCCCGTACCTAGCTGGCATTCCCTGCAGTTGCACGCAGATCTTGCTCGCGCCTTCGGCCTCGGTCTTGATCACGAGTTCGGGACTGGGCAGTAGGTCAAGCTCAGTCGCATACGGCTTGTAGAGAGGGATGCCCTCGACGATAGGATGCTTCTTCTTCACGGCCATATAGTCCCACTTGAGGGCTTCCATCAGCTCTCCGCGAGATGACGCTCCGAGGACATCGGCAAGTCCGAAATCCCCTCTTGGCTCGCCCAGCTCGGTGAGCATTGATGTCCTGTAAGTCGCGATCAGGCCCTTCCCTGAGGTGACGAAGCCTCTCACTGCCGCAACTTGGACGTCGCTCATGCAGGCGACGTTGGGCAACACCAGAAGGTCGTATCTCGCCAGGTCAACGTCAGTCAGGTTCAGGTCCGATATGAGGTCGAATGGCACGTGCAATCTGATGAGCGCCTCGTAGAAGCCTCTCGCTTCCTCCACCGTCCTCCTTTCGCTCTCGTACTTCCACATCGCTATTCTTTGCGCCTCCAAGAAGTCCCCTGCCTGGACCGCGACCCCAGCCGGCTTCTCGACCTCAACTCGAGCCTGCGCCTCTTCAGCGCCAACTTTTGGAGGACTCTCAAAGAAGAAGTCACCAGTTCGCCTTGACCATACTATCGCGACCTTCGCTGCTGACGTAGACCCCTGATAGTAGTCCTCGTACCTCTTGGCCATATCGAAATACTTCGCACCTTCAGGCGACGCTTCCTTCGCGAACCCGTGATCTTCGAACATGTCTGCGCCGTTTGCGAGGCCCTGCAGCTTGCCCAAGAGATACTCCAAAGGCGGTATCCTTTGCCTGAACCAAGGCTGGTGGGAAGCGGCCAAGAAGAGGCAGAACGGCTTCTCTCGCTTTATCGAGCTCGCCAATTTGGTGGTCCACCCCTGGAACCACATGGGCACCCCACTCGGGAGAGTATAGTACTGGTAGCTCTCCATCCCCATGATGCCCTGTCCTTCGAACGAGTCTTCAGCACTTAGGGCGAAGCTCCAGGAGGGCCAGACTTGGCTGCTATTGTTGCTGTAGAGAATGGTCTCTAGCCCCTCATCTCTCAGCGCCCTCGTCGCATCCTTCAGGAACTTGGCTATGGACCCGTACCTGAACATGACGAACTCTTTCCAGGTCTTGTCAGCCCAGTCTTCCTTTGTCGGTGGATCCACACCGCGATCTTCCGCGAAGTTCCTGCAGCAGTCAGGGCAGTAACAGGCCCCCGGGTAATATGCAGGTCCATCCAAGAAAATGACGTCAACCCCCCTGTTCGCTATCTCTGTGATCAGCCTGAACATCCTATCCCTGTATGATGAGTTGACGCACATACTGAAACCATGGCCGTAGAGCGTGTCAATTGGCTTCCCGTCCGCCTTGACTTGCGCCCAACCCTTGTGCCCCTCGTAGAACCTGTCGCCGTAGTAGTGGACGTTCAGGTAAGTCCTCGTCCTCAGCCCTCTCCTATGAGCTGCCTCCACCTGCTCAACCAAGATGTCCCTACCCTCGGCCCTCTCCCACTTTGGAAGGACCGAGCTGTCGAACAGTGCGTACTCGTCGTTTATGTCTCCCCTCACGGACACAGATTCGAGCAGGTTGCAGCCTCTTTGAGCCGCCTCGTCAGCGACCCTTTCGATGTCGTCATGCGTGAAGTCGCGATGGTCACCCCACGTGAGCCATATGAAGCGGTCTTGCCACCACTTGCCCAAGCGTGCGGAGGATTCCGGGCAAGAAGGCTTTTAACGGTTGAGCCAATCGTGGACGAGTTCCTCTCTTCCCCGAAGCAGCTTCTGACCGGAATATGGAGGGCGCTTCAACCGAGGCCTTTCATCCTCGCCCGGGCCGCAAACGAGATATACCGCGAAGGCAAAGCAACAGTTCGATTCGAATGAGAATAGGCAGGTTTCAGGTAATGGCGGTCCTGCAAGCAGCCAGAGCGTCCGTACTTGGCGTGCCACTGTCGAGGGCCAAGGGTTGGGGGATCAATAGAGCGATATTCTACGCAGCAGCCAAGAGAGGCTTCAAGGCCCTGCCAACAGGGCGTATTGCGAAGGTCCCCGTAACGAGAGTTCCTGCACGGCAGGCCCAGAGGGAGGGGGTCTTCCATCTTGGTGATGAAGTAGCTTACACGACAAAGGTGGGAAGGGAAACGCAGTTCACGATAGGTGGAGAGGTTCAGACCGAAGAGGACTACGACAGGCAGATAGCCTCAAGGTTTGGCGACAAGTACGGGGAGGCGTGGAAGGAGGCATTGAAAATGGTTGGCTCATTTCCTAAGTTCGTTTTGTCGTCTCAGAACGAGTTCTTCCATCAGGTATACAGGCCGGTCAGGGATGAACTATCTGGAAAGTGGATGGAGATGGTGGCTTCAGAGTAGACGGACAGCACCCCTTGCTCATGTTGATGGCGCGCGGTCGCCACTCCGCCGAAGTGTCAACGGAAGGCCCCAAGCTTGGTGGCGCAAGAGCAAGGGACTGGGCAGCTGTGAATTGACACAACCCGACGGACGTGAGGTGTAAGGCACCCAGTTGATGGACCTTCTTTCGCTGGCGGCCGAGTCGTTTGTCGTTGCCTTGTCTGGAGCCGCCGCTCCTGGCCCCCTGATGCTGACGGTCATCAGGGAGTCCGCCGGACGGAACGCAAGAGTGGGAGTCCTTCTTTCTACGGGCCATGCTCTCCTAGAAATGCCAATGGTTATTCTGCTCGCTCTGGGACTTATGAGCATTGATGTAACACAGGTGCTGTTCTGGCTCGGTCTCTTAGGAGGAACGGTGCTCATCGCATTCGGCGCTCTGACGCTCAAGTCGTCGATGAAGCCCGATCTGTTCTCCGAAGGGGTCAGCTCTACGTCCCGCACATCAAACGCCAGGTTAGTGGCGCTTGGGAGCATCGCCTCGATGTCAAACCCCTATTGGACGCTGTGGTGGATGGCAATCGGCGCAGCGTACATTGCACGTGCGACGTTGCTTGGGGGATCGGGAGTCCTGATTTTCTACATTGGCCACATTCTGGGAGATGCCTTCGTGTTCGTGACTATTTCCGCGTTGACTGCCGGTACGGGGAGGGCACTCGGAGGCAAGGGATACAGGCTCGTTCTCATCGTCACAGGGCTTCTTCTTGTTGCACTTGGGGCGAACTTCGTGCTATCGGCGCTAGGGTACCTGTGACAGGATCTCGACCCGAGTCCGCAGCGGTCGAGTGGGCCGCGCGGCATGAGAGGCCTCCCAGTCTTATATTTCCCGGGTGAGCAGTGTTACCTCCCGACATTGTCCCGGCCTGTTAGCCTTCGCACCCAGACCTTCGATGTTGATGGAGGGAGGGCCGTCGCGACCTGGATTGAGTTCGACCCCGCGGATTCCTTTTGCGACCTCAGGGTGGCACTGGCGAGCCATCCCAGAGGAACAGAGGATCTCCTGATGGTCGCGGATTCACTCAGGCGAATAGCTGCCGCAGGGCTAGGAAGCGTCAGGGGGTCCGTGACCGCGGATGACGTGTTGGTTATCTCAAGATCGTCGACAGAAGGAAGACTGGGCATACGCTCCATCCGTGCTGGGAACTCTGACCTGATCGGCAGGGATGCCATTGAGTTCACCACGATCGCGAGGATGGTGTCCGAAGGGAGACTGGTCATGACCTCATCCGTCGAACCGTCGGTGTTCCAACCAAGGGACGGTTCCCCTTTGGAGGCAGAAGTCTTACGCGGCCTAAGGGAGGAGGGCAGGATGGTCTATTCTGTCAGATCTGCTGGCCCTGAACGAGGGCGACAAGTTGATGTAGCTGTTCGCCCCACCCTCCCGATCGGGTATTGTGCTCACTACCAAACCCTTCCTGAGATATGCGCTTCGCTTTCAAGGGCGAAAGGTGGAATAAACGGAGGCTTCTTCGCGAACTTTGAGGAGGAGCTCTCAATCCACACCGTCTTCAACGACCCGGTGGGGCTTCTCATGATCGATGGAGACATCATCTTCCCACCCAGCTTTAGGAGAGGGACAGTGTTGGTCTTGGACGATGGGTCCATTCAGATCTCGACTGTGGACATGTCAGTGGTGGCCTTCGAGATGGGCGGCCAGCGTTTCTCTGGGATGAAGTACAGCGGGATGGGGGATGGCATCCCTTTCGACATCAATCAAGAGTCCCCCGATGGGATTGCCCTCTACAATTGTTCCTATGGTCCTAGGTCTCCTGAAGGGAATGTCTTAGAGATTGTGGTCGCAGGCGCCTCAGCCGTGGAGGTGGGAAGGGGAGGAAACAGCGTGATTCCTCAGAGCGGGTTCAACTTTCAACTGCCTGAAGGCCCCGAAGCGGACAAACTCATCTCCAAGCTTTCTTCCTCAAGAGAAAGCAACAGGGTGAGATACGAGCTCAACCTTCCAGAAGTTGAGAAGAAGATCGTTCATGGTATGTCCGCCGGACCCATATTGCTCAAGGACGGGCGGATGTTGCGCGCCGACAATTCCGAAGCGCTCCACTCCGCGGAGGAATTCACTCCTGGGAGGATAGTGCCCACCAGGCTCAAGCTTGGCATCGCTGACTCGAAGGCGAGGGCAGCCAGAAGCGCCTTGGGTATCACAGGCGGGGGCGAGGTTCTGTTGTTGACCGTGGATGACGATAGGAGGGCTGATCTACCTCCCAAACAAAGGCACAGCGTGGGAGCTACTCTCCATGAACTTGCGCGCGCCATGAAGGAACTGGGTTGTGAAGAGGCCTTGAACTTGGACGGCGGGGGATCGTCCACTCTTTGGTTCGAAGGAGACGTGAGGAACAGGCCGGCCGATGGCTTCGCGAGGGCAATACCTACGGCCCTGGCAGTCATTGCGCGCGGCTGATACTGACAAGAGCTGCGTGCATCGCTCGGCCTCCCAGACCAAGCAGGGCGTTGGGGTCTTCTGCTGTGTTACGGTTGGCCGAAGGTAAAAATACCTAGGAGGCATCTTGGCGCACGAGGGTAATGTCAACCATTAGGGCAACTAACTACAATGGCAAGGAGGTCAACGTACCCAGAAAGGGAGCCAAGCTGTCGTACGCGCCCGACGGCAAAGCGTTCGTGATCCCCGGCCCGCAAGAAAAGGCAAGAGAGTTGGAGCGAATCAACAAGCTCGCTGCTGAAGCCAAGGCCAATGGAATGCAGATAGTCGTCGTGCAGGGCCTCGGCTTCGTTGGTGCGATAATGGCTTCAATCGTCGCTCGCGCCCAAGGCAAGTTCGTGATAGGTCTCCAAAGACCCTCGCCCAGATCCTACTGGAAGATACCATACATCAACTCAGCTAGGACGCCCGTTGAATCTGAAGACCCGAAGGTCGAGCAGTTCATCAGAGAAGCAGCCACGAGCGGAAAGCTGACCGCGACATTCATGGACGAGTCCATAGCTCTGGCCGACATCGTCGTAAGCGACGTGCAGTGCGACGTGAACAAGCCTGATTTCGGGGACTCGAAGACCGCGACCGTTGACATAGATGCGTTCGTGCAGGCGACGAAAACGGTCGCGAAGTACATTAGGCCCCATGCCCTGTATTTGGTTGAGACGACCGTTCCTCCCGGGGCAACGGAGTTCGTAGTGAAGCCGATCTTTGAGGAGGAATTCAGAAGAAGGGCCGAGGAGAAGCTTGAGAGGGCAAGAAAGGCAAGGGGGACATCGGCGAGACTTGAGGACATTCAGGAGAAGGAGTTCCAAGACTGGCTGAGGAATCCCACCAAGCAAGCTAGGGACAAGTTGATCGACCTAGCCCTGAAGAAGCACCCACCTAGGATAGCGCACTCATACGAGAGGGTAATGCCCGGGAGGGAGTACGTGGACTCCGTCATCAACTTCCCCAGAGTGTACGCGGGTATCGACGAAGCCTCCGCCGACATGGCCGCTGAATTCTTGTCTAGCGTTCTGACCGGCCCCAGAGCAGAGCTGACGAGACTTCCCACCCCGACCGACTCGGAGTTCTCAAAGTGCGCTGAGAACACGTACAGGGCTGCTGTCATTGCCCTCGGCAGGGTGCTTGGGAGGATAGCGGAGATTGAGTCAGTTGACCTCACCAAGGTGGTGGGCGCGATCACGAAGCGACCCACTCACAGGAATATGCTCGTGCCGGCTACCCCGAGCACGGGTGGATACTGCTTGCCAAAGGATCCCATATTCTTGGTCTGGTCCTTGAAGAACATGCCTCAGTTCAGGCAGAGGCTCACGGGCGAGAGGCTGAAGGAGCTCAACAGTGTTCTAAAGCTCATCAACCTGGTTGTTGACATAAACGACACCGACGGCCTTCACGCAGTTGAGATCTTGGAGGAAGAGTTCTTAGCTCTCAAGAAGAAGTTGAAGGGCAGCAGGATAGTTGTTGCGGGGGCCTCATACAGGGAGGATGTCGCAGACACGCGGTACGCTCCATATGAGGCCATAGTGAGGCGCCTCAAGGAAAGGGGCGCAAAGATTTCCGTGGTTGACCCATACATCAAGGCCCTGCCTGAACTGGAGCATCAAGATGAGGACCCGTACTCCATGGCGAAGCACTTCAAGGGACAGAAGGAATTGAAGAAACTTCGCGCCAGTTCAGACCTCTCAGGGGCCTTGGCACAGGCCGATGCTGTGATCTTTGCCATACCTCATCAACCGTACAAGGGGCTGACCCCGGCGGACATAATGGGTAGCACCAAGAAAAGGCCAGATCAGCTCGTCATATTGGACTGCAGTACCTTCGACGGACATACGTTCAGGCAGTTCGAACAAGCTGGGTTCAGGATGCGCAAGATGTACCATGGGAGCGTAAATGCCTAGAGGGCACGAAATCCATATTAGCGAGACAGTATAACAGCCGTATACACACAGATGAGCGATGAGGACAAAAGGCGAATCCTCAAAGAGATGATAGGGGAGCTCCACGAGGGCACTCCGCCAGAGAGGGTCAAGGAGCGGTTCAAGCAGTTTCTACTCAGCATAAGCCCGATTGAGATTGCGAAAGTGGAGCAGGAACTTATAGAGGAGGGCATGCCGCGGGATGAGATCCGCCGGCTGTGCGATGTCCACCTTGAGATCTTCGCGGAGCAGCTGGCGGGACAGAAGCTCGTTGCTCCCCCCTGGAGCCCGATCAGCATACTTATGGAAGAGCACAAGGCATTGCTGGGGCTCTTGGAGGAGCTTGCTGGCCTTGCTGAGAAGGCAAGGTCGGCCGACGAAGCCCGGACAGTGGAGGAAGTGGCTCAGTTGAGGCAGGGGGTGGATGAGCTCATGGAAGCCGAGAAACACTACCTCAGGGAGGAGAACGTCTTGTTTCCTCTCCTAGAGAAGCACGGCATCACCGAGCCCCCGGCCATAATGTGGATGGAACACGACGACCTTAGGCGACGGAAGAAGGAACTCGCAAAGTTGATAGACGAGGCGGGCACCAAAGGTTACGGTGAGTTCAAGGAGAGGGTATGCGACGCGGTCGGGGGCATAAGGAGTGCCCTCTCGAGCCACATATTCAAGGAGAACAACATCCTGTTTCCAACAGCTGTGGGAGTAGTAAAGGAGGAGGAATGGGCAGAGGCCAGAACTGGATTCGATGAGATCGGGTATTGTTGTTTCACCCCCGCCAAGGTCGTAGAGGCCAAGCCCGAGGTATCGACCAAGCCTAGGAGTGATGATGTTCAGACCGGGGAGATGAGCTTTGAGACTGGATCGCTCTCGAAGGATGAGGTGGAGGCGATCCTTGACACATTGCCCATCGACGTGACGTTCGTCGATAAGGATGATACGGTCAGGTACTTCAACAAGCCTGACAGTAGGATCTTCGTGCGAACGAAGCAGGTAATCGGAAGAAAAGTACAACAGTGTCATCCGCAGAAGAGCCTACACGTGGTCAACAGGATTCTGGAGGACTTCAAGGCTGGGCGGAGGGACGTTGCGGAGTTCTGGATCCAGAAGGAAGACAGAATGATACACATCCGGTACTTTGCGGTGAGGGACAAGGACAAGAACTATCTGGGGACCTTGGAGGTCACGCAGGACGTAACCGAGATAAAGAAGATCGAGGGAGAGAAGAGGCTACTGGACTAGGAGACGTGGCTATTTCCGCGAGGATCGTGCTCTGACCGTTCCCACAAGGTTCGCATCCCTGACTATGCTCTTCACCTGATTGGCGGTGACAGACAACGCGACGATCGTTACGATACTTGTGAAGAGATGAGCGCCCGTCCAATCTTCCATCGCCAGAAGTTCGCTAGATCAAAGTTGAGAAACGGCTCTCAGAACGCTCGCGCACATGGAACCGCCATTTTGATTGCGATGGGAGCTTTCACATATGGAGATGGCGCAGCTAGGCTAGAAGGGGAAAACTCTCTTGGCGTTTTGGTAGAACATCCTCTCTCTGGCGTGCTCAGACACGTCCGCCTCTTCAATCATCCCCACTGTGATCGCCGGATTGAGCAGCGTCATGTCGCTACCGTAGAGGATCCTGTCGTCTCCGACTGATTCCACAGCCTCCCTGATCCTGTCCCTGTGAAGTGTGCTGCCGCAGACCTCTAGGTACAGGTTCTGTCTCCCCTTGGCTGCCTCTATGCCCGCCTTCCAACCCGCGCCCTCTCTGCCATCCCCGCCCATGTGCCCCATTATCACCGTAAGATCGGGAAACGTATCCGCCACCGTTGAGGTCGCCCGAACTTGTTCTTCTCCCCACGTGTGAAGGAGTGCTACCTTCTTCAACTTGCTCGCCTTCTCCAGTAGCCCCAAGCTCTCAGGGCATGACACAGAATTCTTGGCGTAGTCCGGATGGATCTTCACACCCACGAACTTGGGGGACCTGAGGTATCTCTCGATCTCCTGAACTGAGAGGTCCACGTAGTTTGGGTTCAAGACGACATATCCGTAGAACCTTGGAGACCCACCCAGGAACTCGTTGAGGTCGGCATTTCCTTCCTCCATGTCGTAGACGATTGCCAGACTGGATGAGAAGACCGCGATCTCGATCCCATATGCGTCCATCAGTCGCAGTATGCGGCTCCTCTCGGTCATCATTATCGGGAAGAACCATTCCCCGTAATGTGCGTGGACGTCGATGACCTTCAAGTCGTCCGACCTCCGAGTATTCCTTCGGCGTTCAGGTGGAAGATCATGTCCTTTTCCTCATCTGGCACTTCGGACTTCGCTACGGTCAGGTACGCGCTTTTGAAGTAGGTGACCGGGGCGTTTGACCCGAAGACGAGCCTTTTGGGGCCTACGCGTTCGACCAAGACCTCTATCGCATCGGGCGAATCAAGGTGACTGGTCTCAACAAACACGCGTTCGTTGCTCTTCATCAACGATATCGCCTCGCTGAGGGTCCAGTAGCCTATGCCCGACAGGATCAGAGGTATCCCAAAGTCGCCCACCATGTCGACGAACTCAGTTGCCGTCCCGTAGGTCAGTATGTTTACCATCAAGGGCATCCCTGTGTCTTGGAGGGCTTCCGCGGTTGATCTGACCGGCGCGAACCTCGGTGGCCACCCTTGGTAGTCGGGAAACAGTCTGAGCAGCCCGAACCCTTGGTCAGCCATCAGCTTCAGGTCATCCGCATCGCCAGTGAACTTCCTCGGATCGACGGTAGCTGCGGGTATCAGGCCTTCGTTGTTTCTGCAACTGGCGAGGGTCTCAGCGTTGCCTTCGACGTAGTCGTACAGGATTCCCTTCATGGAAACCGTGGCTGCCTTGCTGACCCCGTTCTGTTCCATCAGCCTGGTCAGCAGACTCAGACTGAGGTCAGTCTTCCTGCGCGGATAGGTTCCGAAGTAGGTGTTGATGTCAATGATCTTCCGTTGCAACGCGTCTCGCTCGTGGCATGCCCGCGTCCGTTAAAAGCATTGAACTGACTCCTGCGTATCGTCAGGGTCTCAGCTGCGTCGCCAGCCCGTCCTGGTCAATGGGATACTTCCCGAAATCCCTTGCCGCCCTCAGCATTGCCAAGAAGTTGCGAGCAGGCACGTTTGGATGTATGGTGTTCGACGACCCCAAGATGTATCCGCCTGTGGGCGCTGCGTCCAAGATATTCCGAGCGACCTCCCTTCTCACATCCTCAGCGGACCCAAAGACGAGAGTTTTGGCACAATCGATGTTCCCCCATAGCACTAGATTCGGGAAGGCCCTCCGGACGTCCGCGAGCCTCATGCCCGCGCTCGCGTCGATCTCGCCGTACCCGTCGACCCCTGACTCTTTGAGTAGGAAATCAGCTATGGGCCAGATGTTTCCGTCCGTCCTGAATATGTAGGGGAGGCCCAGCTCATGGCAGTGGGTCACGACCCGCCTCAGCCTCGGCAAGATCATCGTCTTGAAGGTGCTGGGTGAGTAAACGGGGCCTCGGGTCCCGGCGAGGTCGCCTCCCCCAAGGATGAAGTCGATGCCGTGCTTTCTGTAGAGGCGAGCGAGCTCATTGCTGTACCGGACTTGCCAGTCCAAGTAGATGGATACCAGCTGAGGCCGCATCACTGCTGCCATCAGCCAAGGGGGATTCATCGGTATCCCAATTCCCCCGGCCCCGACGATGGCAAGGTCTTCTCCGACCGCATCGACCACCTCGTCCACGACCACGAAGACTTCCTCTTCCACGTCCGGCTCCTTGTCGGCCACATGAGAGGCTATCCTCTCGATGGCTGCGATGCCTTCTCTTCTGACGGAAGAATCTACCAGCTGATATTCCATAGTATTGGGTTGGTACCTCAGTACAGACCACGAGGCGGTGTCTTCGTCCTCGAGATAGTATGTGTTGTCGTCTAACTTCCTCTTCGCGCCTGAGGTTCCGATCAGAGGTGGCCGCACGGCGTCGAGCTCCAACTTCAGCGAGAGTTCAGTCAGGTCCCGCGAGATGCGTTTCGCGAGCTGCTCGCGCTCACCCGTGTACACGGCCTCAGCCACCTCCCGCCATCCTATGCCTCCTCCTCCGGTTGAGGCCCTCCTCCCCAGGAGCTCCGATGCTACGTTGCTTGCGATCTCCTGCTCCATCACGGGCACCCTGTCTACCTCAAGGAACCGGAGAGCCCCGTTGATCCTGTCCCTGGACTTCAATCCTCCGAGCACCATGTCAAGGGCAGCAGATAAAAGGAATCAGGTCGCCGCATACACTTATCTGGCTTGGCGCGAGCGATTTGCTGGCCGCGTTGTCCGCCGCGTTCGAAGACCTCAGAAGTCTTCTACCGCAGATCTCGTCGGACCTGAGGATCGTAGTTAGCAGGATGGAGCTGGATCTGGCAAAGGAGTCTGGCATCGATGCCAACGACTTCGAGTCCTCGGGCAGACACCTGATCCTCTTGGCTGAAACTTTCTGGATGCAGCTGTCGGACGCCAATCACACCGTCCTGTCCGCCTCACTGAGGGACGCTGGCTTGGGCCTAAGCCACAGGTCATGCGAATTGCGAGATAGGGTGGCTACGGGCGACGACAGGCGCTTCTACTCTGAGGTGTGCGACGCCCTAGCTGACATGCTGAAGTCCATGGACAGCGGGGAATATGTGGCGGAATTGGAGAAGCTTCGAATCGCCCTGTCGAAATGAGAAGGTCCGGATGCACCAGCCGTAACGCCACCCGTTAGGGTGCCGAATGGTGCGTCCTTCTTGATCGCAACCTACAGCAGATCCTTGTTCGCCACCACTTTGCGTATGGCTTCCGCCACATCATCGGCGTCCTCGTTTGTATGTTTCTCGCTCCACGGTATGACTATGGTCTTTCTCAGCGACCCCTCGGCCACGGGGCAGAGCCCAGGCTCATACGACATCTCCCTTCCGTACGCTGGGCAGTCGAATGGGTGCCTGCTTCGGAGGAAGGTCCTCTTCTCCCTGAGGGGCGCCTTGAGATACATGGGTTCCCCTATGTAGTTGTGCGAGGCAGGAATCCCCTCGGCGTTCAACGCTTTGCAGAACTTGCCAGGGTCCGCCCCAAACTCATCCTCCACAATTAGCAGGTACTGCCAGTAGGAGTGCTTGACCCCCTTTGGAGGTCGGGGTGGGATGAGCCCTTTCATCCCCTCTATCCGTTCGGTCAGCCTCTGCGCGGTCCGTCTTCTGCTCTCGACAGCGCCTTCCAGCTTCTCGAGCTGAGCCAGGCCGATCGCTGCGGTGACCTCTGTCATCCTATAGTTCATACCGATCAAGACGTACTGTCTACCCTTGGACCTGTCCCATCCCTTGTCGGCAAACAGCGCGGCCCTCTCGGCGAGCTCGTCATCGTCTGTGATGGTCATCCCTCCGTCACCTGTGGTGATATGTTTCGACTGCTGAAGGCTGAATGCGCCCATCTCGCTCATCGTCCCCACCACCTTGCCGTTGCATTCGGCCAGGTAGGCTTGCGAGCAATCCTCGACAACGGGAATCCCCTTGTCCTCGGCCATCTCAAGTATGGGGCCCATGTCCGCGGGCCAGCCGAACAGGTGAACTGGGATGATCGCAGTTGTCTTGTCAGTTATCCTGCGCTTCAGGTCGGATGGGTTGACATTGAGTGAGTCCTCGCACACATCCGCGAAGATGGGCACGGCCCCTTGGAAGATGATTGGGATGATAGTTCCCATGTCCGTTATGGGACTCGTTATCACTTCCTCCCCGGGGCTAACCCCCAGCGCACCGAGAGCCACATGGATCGCTGCAGTGCCGGATGTGGAGGCCACGCCGTGCTTTGACCCCATCTTCTTCGCAAACTCTTCCTCGAACCGATTGACCCTGTCTCCGTTGTATCTGAACAGCCTGCCAGAAAGTATGACCTCCCTCGCCGCCTGAGCCTCCTCCTCTCCGAGGGTTCTCCCAGATGCGTCACTTATGGTGGGGAACGGCCTCTTCCTGACCGGCTCGCCCCCCAAGATCGCCAACTTTGACATAGATGCTCAGAGCTATGGCCATCTTTTGACTTTTATGGATGTCGCAGGCTTGGCGGAGGTGACGGGCCTTCTGTCAGATATTCTCAAGTCGCGCCCGATGACCTTGCGGTCTCGGATCCCTTTGATTCATTCCTGACTCGGGCAGCGAGCTTGAGCATAGGAGGGACGGATACTAGCGTCATGACTGGGCCGATGTAGAACGGAAAGGCTGGGCCTAGTCTTTCCCATAGGAGGCCTCCAAGCAGGCTGCCCGAAAGACCACCTATGCCTGTGACCAGCTCCACGAATCCGGTCGCCTCAGCGAGCTTGTTCCTTGATGAGAGGTCCGCTGTCAGGGTTCTCCGGGCCGGGAGGTCCATCGACCCTGCGATTCCAAAGAGAAACATAATAGCCATTGAGCAAACTAGGTCCCTGGAAAGAGTGACGGCCAGCCATACCACAGCCGAGAGGAGGAAGTGAGCCACAAGGACCACCTCGCTACCCTTCTTCGTAGAGACCCAGGCCCAAGGAAGCAGGCCGACCATGAGCCCCGCGTTCCACGCCGCCATGACCAAGCCCACCCCTACCATGTCCAACCCTACTACTTTCTCCAAGTAGAGGCTGAGGAAAGGTGTTATCATCAAGAAGCCGAAAGTGTGGAAGAAGATCGAGAAGCCGTAGAACGCGAGAAGGGGGTTCTCCCTGACCGTCGAGACTATGCCCTTGACATCGACTGCACTCAGCACTTCTCGAATTCCTCTGCCATGCTGAGTTGGGTTCGCGGAGCGGCTGGACCGTAACGCAAGGATAAGCGCGACCCCGGAGAGAATATGGAGAGTGGAGGCCAAGAGCAGAGGGGACTCTGGAGCGATGCTCTCGGACATTGAACCGGCGACAACAGATGCGACCGCAGCGCCACCCCAAGCAACTAGGTAGAAGATTGCGAAGAATATCGGAGCGGTCTTGTCAGAGAAGCTCTCCGATATAAGAGCAGTTGATGTGGGCGTGAAGAGAGCGACCGACAATCCGACGGACAGGAACGCAATCGAGGCTACAACCATGTCCGTTCTCAGAAAGAGCGCTGCCCAGCCCAATGATGCTGCGACGGCCGAGATGACGAATGGCAACGACCGGCCCAACGTGTCGGACAGCCTGCCAGCTGGCATTGACGCCAGGGTGACGACCGCCCAGTTCAAAGAGTTCAGCACCCCTAGTTGTTCAGCCGATATCCCCCTGGAGTTCAAGAAGGGACCTATGATGGTTGTCACGGCCGAGTACCCGGCCTGATGCAGTCCGCCGCCTATCAGCAGCCCCGCAAATCTGCGCAAGGCTCTTTTCTCGGCGGTCACGTCGCCTCGATCGGTTGGGCCTTCCTTAAGCGTTTCGATTGGTCGCGCAATCAAGGGGTTGATGGGTGGTGAGATTCTTGCGATCTTCTGTTCTGCTTCGGGTCCAGTGTCCGCAGAAATGGGTTTGCGCTCTTCTCCACACCTATGCTGGAGGCCGGGCCATGTCCGGGGCAGACCCTTGTGTCATCTGGCAACTTCGCTAACTTGCCTCTTATCGAGCGCATAATGTCTTCGAAGGAGGAGCCGGGGAGATCCGTCCTGCCGATCGAACCGGCGAAGAGGGTGTCTCCGGTGAATACCGCGCCAGAGCCCAAGAGACACACGCTCCCCCTCGTGTGTCCCGGCGTGTGGAGAACGTTCATCCTGACCTTTCCAACTTGGATAACGTCTTCATCTCGAAGTATGATGTCGGCGGGCACGTGGGAGATCGATATGGAGTCAAGAAACACGGGCTGGTCCTCCACACCGATGAGCATTGGGGCATCGTGTTCATGGATCGCTACAGGGGCGTTAGTCCTCTTCTTCATGATTGCATTGCCGGCAGTGTGATCGGGGTGGCCATGCGTATTGACTATGTATCTGACCCTCAGGCCGAATCCGGCGATTCTCCTCAGCACTTTGTCGACATCTGATTCCCTAGAGAAACCCGGATCTATGATGAAGGCCTCCTGAGCATCAGGGCAGCCGACTATGTAGCAGTTCGTGTCCAGTGGGCCGACCACCAGCACTTCAACGATCATCCAATGTCCCTTCCGCGCTGTAGTCGTCGAGGACGAGCCTGTTTTGATGGGCGTCGCTCTCTGTGCCGTGACTGCCCCGACCCTTGTGTGTGGGCTGATTCGTGCGCGCGGATCTGAGGCGGGCAAAAGTGCCATCGACCCAAGGTGCATGGCTGCTGACGGAGAAGAGCTCCTCTGACATCCGGGTGACCTCGCGCCTATCGATACGTCCACAAGAGGTCGGGCTCCGAGTCGGACGGTTTCCTCCTAGCCTCCGAGTCATACACTGGTTTAACTTTCTGTGCCAGCCTCCTCTTCGCGTGGGGACTGTGGGTCAAGTTGGCTTTGTACGTGGAGCCTGTGAGATACTTGTTACGACCGACCATCATCTTTGAGATCCAAGAATCAACATCCTCAGAGCTATCAGGCTGCAGCGCGCGCTTGTCTGTGGCCAGTGCGAATCCCCAGTCGTCAACAAAGCTCCTGACGTACGCGTGAAATGGCAGGACCGTCCTGAACACCAGCTTCAACGTTGCGACAATCCTGCAGAACTGCTTGTCCCCATACGGCAGGGCATGGGTGGCCAACATCCCTCCGGATCCAAGCGCTCTCTTGGCGACCTGATAGAACTCCTTTGAGTAAAGACAGAGCGAGGGGCCTGAAGGAATCGGCTCCGTAACGTCTACGACGATCAGATCAAACTGACCCCTGCGCTTCCTGAGGTACTCTCTACCGTCTTCGAAGACTAGCTTCACACGCTCGTCGCCGAAGGACCCCTTGTGGATTGATCTGAGGTATTTCCTTGAAGCTTCCACAACCATTCTATCGATGTCCACCATCGTAACCCTCTTGATCGATCTGCACCTCAGTACCTCCCGAAGGGCGCCTCCATCCCCCCCGCCCAGGATGACTGCGCTCTCAGGCCTGCTGCAGTTGTAAAGCCCGGTCTGGACCAAGGTTTCGTGATAGACGAACTCGTCGGACTCGACCGCTTGCACCAGGCCGTCCAAGACTAGCGCGCGCCCCATCTTGTGGAAGTCAACCACGTCGATCCTCTGATACTCACTCTGTGCTGAGAAGACCACCCTCTCTATCGGAAACAGAGCTAGGGTGGATTCAAACCCCTGCGTCAGGTAGTAGGCCCTCAGCCATTTCGAGTTCATCTTCTAATCCTCTTAGAATGAGCCTACTGTTGACGCGCCTCGCGTTAAAGCTCTTGGCAAGGACCTTGATGGCCCTGTCTGGCTCGGCTTGGTCGCCGCACGTGAACACATCGACCGCCGCATACCTGTGCTCGGGCCATGTGTGTATGCAGAGATGAGACTCAGCTATCACGAGGACCCCGGAAACTCCCATGTTTCCGAACTTATGGAAGGCGGACTTGATCACGGTTGAGTTCGAGGCGTTCGCAGCTTCTCTCATGCGCTTTCTGACCATGCTCAAGCTCCTCAGTGGCGCCTCGTCGCAGCCGTACAGTTCCGCAACGATCTGCTTGCCCAAGTGCGGCATTTCTCGACCTCAGCCCCGCCTCGGCTACGTTTTGATTTAAATCTTACATCTGCGCCGAAAAATCTCACCAAAGGCAAAGGCTCCCCACGTTTTTGTCAATCGTTTCCAGGCGCCTCATTTTTCCATGAGCTGAGCCGAACGGGCGAAGATTCTCTCGCCAAAGTGGGAGAGCCGAAATAGTGAGCTCCCTTGCAGATCATCTGCTCGGTTTGCCTGCGCTTGCAGCAAGGAATAAACCTAGAGATCGCCTCAGTCAGTGGGTGCACAATTGCGAGGCCTGTTGCTGGTCGTGGGTATCATCCCTGCGGGCATCTTGTCCGAGATCCGAGGCTCTCTTGAGGCGACGCTGAGAGGAACTAGCTGGGAATTGCATGAGGACCCGGTCTCGCTCCCACGCGAGGCGTTCGATCGGGGCAGGAATCAGTACAACTCGACAAAGATACTCCGCCTCATGAAGGAAATGTTGCCGGAGGGATACTCGCTTTACCTCACTGCGACTGATGTGGACCTCTACTCCGGAGAACTGAACTTCGTTTTCGGCGAAGCCGAGCTTGGCGGTTCACTGGCCGTGGTCTCGACATGCCGTCTGAGGCAAGAGTTCTACGGCAATGCTCCCGACGAGCAGCTCTTCAAAGAGAGGTCAAGGAAGGAGGCCGTCCACGAGATCGGGCACGTGATTGGCCTGAGGCACTGCGCGAACCCAGTATGCGTCATGCACTTCAGCAACTCCGTAGTTGACACCGACATTAAGTCCGAGAGGCCCTGCGAGTCTTGTGAGAGCCTCCTGAGGACAAGTCTAGCCTTCAGAGGCAGGTTCGTGCGGGGAGCAAGATAACACAGACGTTGTCTCAAGGGAGCTTGGGTGGACTTCGGCCTCTGCTCGGTCCAACGGGAGGAAGACTAATCTACCCGGATGCTAGTACAAGGTCAGGACTTGGCCGCAAGACCTGAGCCGTACGAGCACATCCTAAGGGATATGCTGAGTGAATATGAAAGAAGGCCTAGGGGTTGGCACGTGCTGGTTGCAAAGGCAAGAGGGATAGGACACGACGTGTTCATCCTCAAGCCAGAGGGAACCATGACCGTCCTGAAGGTGGAAAGCCTGACCGTGCCGAAACCGATCGGGATAGGGATCGAGACGGCGGAGGGCGTGGAACGGCTCAGAAGCATCGTCGGCACGGAAAGGCAACCTTTCGGCATAAGGCCGATAGGCCAAGAGGCCATGCATCGAGTGCTAAGGAGCATGGTACAAGGAACCCCGCCATCATTCAATGTGCTTGTGGAGCTGCTTAAGAAGGAGCCCGTGCCGGTCAGCTCGATCACAACTCCCTTCGTACTAGAAGGTCCCGTCGGTCGGCTGCCTACGCCCTTGCCAAGTTCACACATATCCCCCAAGCACGAGGAGCTCGACCTGAAGCTTCGTAAAGAGCTCGAGAGACTTGTTGAACTCAAGTACGGCCGACCCTACACAGGATAGTCAAGTGCCAGTAGCCTCTATGCCGAAGCCGTAGTCATCTACTTAGGTCACGTTAGTAGGTTGACGATCGTCCGGACATGGTTTGCCACCGGCTCGAGCAAAGGCGGATAGTCTTAACTGGGGGCGATGCGCCTCTGCTTACAGATGACAACGACGAAGCTGTACTATGAAGACCCGTACGTCCGCCAGTTCAAGGCAAAGGTCATCTCAGTTTCAGGCACCGATGTAGTGCTCGACGCAACTGCCTTCTACCCATCGGGCGGCGGGCAGGTCTGCGACAAAGGGAAGATTGCAGGGTACGACGTAGTGAACGTGAGGAAAGTTGACGACGGCATCGTTCACGAACTTGTGAGCCAGCCCAGCTTCATGGCAGGGCAAGAGGTTGAGTGTTCTCTGGACTGGGAAAAGAGGTACAGAACGATGAAGTTGCACTCGGCCGCACATATCGTGTATTATCTGATGAAGGAGGTTCTCGGGGCAGAGCCCGCTTCCTCAGGACTCGTGGATGACCAGAAGGATAGGAACGACTATTTGTTTGAGTCAGGTTTGGACAGGGAGAAGCTCAAGCTGGTAGACGAAGGGACCAACAGCGTCATAGATGGGGGGTACGCCATCAAGGTCTGGCAGGAGGGCGATGTCCGCTACTGGAAGATAGACCCCTATCCCGAGATGAAATGCGCTGGGACTCACGTGAGAAACACTCGGGAGATAGGGCCGGTCCAGGTCACGAGAGGCAAGAAGCCGGGTAGGGGGAAGGAGAGGATCGAGACAGTTCTCCTCTCGCCATAGCGTCCAAGTTCTCATTCGAAACGATTATAAGGGAGAACACCGGTGCGTCTCTCACGATGAGCAAGGGGCTCTTCGGTGGTCTTGGTGACTACGCAAGACTGACCCTTATGTTCGGCCTGTTGACTGGCATACTGGTGGGCATGGGCTTTCTGATCGGTGGCACTGAAACGGCCTGGGTGTTCCTGGCTCTCGCCCTGGGCATGAACCTGCTCTTCTATTTCTTCAGCGACAAGCTCGTCCTTGCCACCACTGGAGCGAAGATCGTGGGCAGAAACGAGGCGCCCGAGGTGCACGAGATTGTTGAGAGGATGTCACAGGAGGCGGGGATCGCTACTCCCAAGGTTGGGATAGTGGAATCTAACCAACCCAACGCGTTCGCTACGGGCAGAGGTCCGGGGAATGCAGTCGTTGTGGTCACCACAGGGTTGCTTGGCATGATGGACCGGTCTGAGTTGGAGGCGGTTCTGGGCCATGAGATGTCCCACATCACGAACAGGGATACGCTGATAATGACGATCGCTGTATCGATAGCCACTGCAATCTCGTACCTGGCCAACATGATCCTCTACTCCGTGTACTGGGGAGGGGGCAGGGACAGGGACAGAGGGGGAAGCGGTCTCGCCATGATGGGCGCTGCGTTGGTCGCTCCGCTGGCGGCGACCCTCATCCAGTTGGCCATATCGCGTAGCAGAGAATACACGGCCGACGAGTCGGCTGCCACGCTCACCAAGAAGCCGCTTTCGTTAGCTAGCGCCCTCGTCAAGATACAGCAGTCCGTCAAAAGGGGGATGAGGTTGAACACATCTCCAACCACATCGTCGCTATGGATAACGAATCCGTTCAGCGCATCTGGGATACTTGAGCTGTTCTCTACGCACCCCCTAACTGAGAACAGGGTCAGGCGGCTGAAGGACCTAGCTGCGGGAATGAGCTAGAGCGGACCTCTCCCCGTCGCCCGCGTATCTGTAGTCTCTCCTTGATCTCACCTTATAAGACGGTCAAAGGTGCGCCTGAGTGATACCGAACTGAGTGTGCGAGCGCAGTTCTCCGGTCACGTCGACGCCTTCGTGAGAGCCAGAGGAAGCACTCCGCCAGCTGATTGCACAGACCTTATCGCGGAGTTAGCCAGATCGGAATTCAAGAACGTCCGGATGAGGGGATCTGAGATTGTCATTGGAAACCAAGGGCAGATCGTGTTGGCTCAGCGGTTCCCTCCAACTGTTAAGGGAGGATACCTCAAGATCTCTTTGGGATTCAGAGGGGCGCAATCGGTTGATGAGGTCGTCAGCATATTGAGGACTTCGACGGCTGAAGTGGTCACTTGCGAGTTCTCCGTATCGATTCGCGGATCGCTTGACATCGAGCACGTCAAGAGGACGTGTCGAAGCTCCGGAACTGGGTTCTCAGAGACAGCTGAGGGCAACTTCAGCGCTGCGGTTACGTTGCTCGGAGTTCATTTCACAGTCAATGCATACCCCGTGGCTAATAGCATATCCATAAGAGGAACCTACAACAGGTACCTAGGCGACATTGGAGGAGCGATGGAGTCGCTGCTATCATCTCGTAGGCCTTCATTGCTGGACGCTTTGAGAAAACTGCTCCGCTTGTAGGTCCACTTTCGCCGCAGACCGTCTTCTGATCGAAGTCCGCTGAGCCTTTTATACCCGAGCGCAGCATCGCAACGGCGCCTAAGAAATGGTGGCGTTGAGCGAGGCCTACAGGCAGAAGAACGTGTTCGCGATGGACTTCGGAACGAGCGACTTCAAGTATGGTCCGATAACCCTAGGCGAGACACCGGAGATGACTCAAAACAGAGGGTACTTCCCTGACAAGAGCTCCATAATGTCGAGACTGTCCGGGGTCACAGCTGACGTGGTAGTCGGAAAAGACACTCCGCTATACCTCGAGGCTCGCGAAGACCTAGCCTCACGCCTGATCTACCCCATGAGGAACGGCGTGGTAGACAAGGATGACGACAGGGCATGGGCTGTAACCAGAGAGTTGATCCGATATGGCCTGCTTGCTTTTGAGCCAGCCGATCCGGAGTTCAGGGGCTTCTTTCTGGTCGGGTCGCTCTCAGCAATAGTCCCCAGATACATGTACGAGAAGTTCTTCGACATATGCGCCGAAGTATCCAGGGAGAGCAAGCTCCTTGCGGCAGTGACCCTCATCCCGCAGCCCCTAGCTGTGGCAATAGCGCACAAGGTGTTAACGTGCGTGGTCATCGAAAGCGGGCACGGCAACGGACAGATCGCGCCCATTTCGAAGTATCCTATCAGGAATGCCTTAGTGGCCATAAACAGGGGAGGGGCAGACGGAAATCACATCACGGCGGAGATATTGAAGGACTCAGGATACGGAGACTTGGCGGGAGAGGAGGCCATGGTAAGGAAAGTGAAGGAGAACATCGGCCTGGTGCCTCTGGACCTCGACAAGGCGATGTCTGCTGCCAAGTCTGATCCGGAGAAGTTCAGGGCGAAGTACAAGGTCCACGGCACGAGGATCGAGGTGGACCTCGCGGAAAACTCATGGATGAGGTTTCTCATTGGGGAGTACGTGTTTGATCCAAACCACGAGGCTTTCCAAAGTTATTTCACCAGAGGCATGCCGAAGCCTCGCGACGTAAGAATTGGCGACGTGAATTTCAGGGGTATGCTCGACCTAGGCGAGGCCATAGTCGAATCCGTAGAGCGCACTCCAGTCGAACTTCAGCCCTATCTCTACAGGCGGACAATACTTTCTGGAGGGAACTTCAACTGGGTAGTACCCAAGAATGCCGAGGGCGTGGCGACGGACTCAAGGACGAAGATAGGGTTGTTGCTGAAGAAGCATGGAATAGAGGGGACGGAGGTCGTCATGAATGAGTCCCCTGAGTTCTCCGTTTGGAGAGGGGCAATAGTCTACGGTTACTCCGTGCCTGAAGACTACGAGTGGACTTGGGAGAGAATGGAGGGCTGGGTGAGACCAGGTGGCTGAGAAGGCCAGAGGCAGGATCATCGAGTTCCTCGTGTCAAGGGGGGATCAGCTCATATCGAATCAGTTGAGTCTCGGTCTGCCTCCTCCGCCGTCAATAGCTGTCTCGGATGGCAGGTGCGTGACCGTGGTCATGCCCTTGACCAAGGAGGAGATCGTAAGCGGCAATGCTTTGCTCAAGACGATCGTGAACGCGGTCGCGCACAGGGGAAGGGCAAACAAGCTCTACATAGCATCGCCGAAGATCTACGCTGCCTCGATCGATGGCAGCGTCCTTCAAGACAACGGCGTAGGATTGATCGTGTACGACGACAAGAGGGTTTTCGAGTCCATACCTGCAAGGGAAACGATCATCGAGACCCAGGAGACCGATGTTGAGGATCTCGCCGAACTCAAGTCAGGGCTATCTGAGCTTCGCGGCAAGGTCAGGTCGCTTGAGGCAGGGCTGCTGTCAGCCAGCCGCGAAATAAGGGAGCTGAAGGAAGCCGTAAACTCTCTGAGGAACCAAGTCTCCAAGAGAAGGCTAGTCACGGCGGAGAAGTCCCAGGTAAGATTCGCACTTGAAGTCCCTCAGGGGACTGAACAGGGAGATCTGCCATCCTTCATAATGGGCAACCCGTGGGTGGAGGTGTTGGCCGGGCGTGGAGAAGAGGAATAAATCATTCATAGACGTAGTGTCACTGCCACACGTGAGGGCAACGAAGTTGGTGATAGATCTGGAGGACAGACTGACGCCAGCGATGACCATCGAGGGTTTCATTGAGGAGTTCGGCTTCATGCCCGAACCTCCGAGGTATCGAGTAGTCGTCCTCGAGATGGTTACCTGTGCCCAAGACGAGCAACCAGTGCTCGTCGGCGAGTGCGGAAGGTGCCCGAAGTTCATGAGGCGAGCTGGGGACAGGATATACTGCAAGGCAGCCGTCGGGATCTGAACCGCTAGCGGATTCAACATTCACCTGCACCGTTCCGACCGACCTTGATGCGGTTTCGGATGACGGGCAAGATAGACTCGGGCTAGACCAGCTCCTTCCACTCGCGGTAGGTGTCGTAATCTACGTAAGCTCTGCGCTCGTTCTCGATCATCTGCTTCACTGGGACGGATCTCTCGCGCTTCTTTTCTATCTCCTTCGTGACTGTGAACACGTATGATTCGCTCCCTGCTCCGGAGCCGTAGCTGGTCATCATGATTCGGTCACCGGGTTCTGCCAAGTCAAGGACTGCAGCCAGCGCTGCTGGGGATGATCCGGAATAGAGGTTGCCTATGTTCTTCACGATCAAGCCAGGTTCTATCTGCTGCGGCTCGAATCCGGCCTCGACCGCGGCCTGCAATGGGAATTTCGCGTTGGGGGAATGGCAAACAACGAATCGTATGTCCTTGGGGGTGAGTCCGCTAGCCTTCAGGGCAGTCCTCATAGCTGTCACAACGTGCTTGAAGTAGGCTGGCTCTCCGGTGAACCTCCCTCCGTGTCTGGGATACTTCTCTCCGTCTCTCCTGTAGAAGTCCGGGGTATCGGAGGTGTACGGCACATAGTGGTCCAACGTCGCTATGACGTCCCTCCTTCCGAAGAGAAAGGCTGCTGCCCCAGCGCCCACAGTGTAGTCCAGCGGATCCTTTCTAGCTGCTTGTGAGTTGTCCGAGCCTATCACCAATACATACTCCCCGGCAAAAGGTGAGTACGCCACTAGGGCTGCGGCGTCGATGAAGAGGTCTGTGGCTGCCTTGCATGCGAATTGAGAGTCGATGCCCCCACTGAAGAAGCCTCCTTCGTGCTCTTCGCCAAGCAACAGCGCTTGGCTTACGGTTGACATCGTGGGCTTGACCGCATATGGGGCCGACTCGGATCCCACAAAGCACTTCTTCACGCTCAGGCTGTCGATGCCTGCGTGTGTTAGTGCCATCCTGCCCGCCTCCACCGCGAACGTGGTCGTATCCTCGTCCGCAAAGGGAACCGTCCTCTCCCTCACCCCTAGAGCCTCTTCCTCATTTTTTATCCTGAACTTCGGAAGGTAGACGCCGTAACCGACTATGCCTGGGCGAGTTGTTGCTTCGGAGGGCTTTGCCTTCTCATACTCTCGGTAAGTGTAGTAGTCATCGTCGAAGCTGAAGTTCAGAGAGGAGTAGTAGACCAGCCCATCAGATCCATCGGAGTACAGGCGCCTGAACCTAGGTATCACGCCCCTACCTATGAAGCTGTCGACATCTGCCTCACCTTCTGGAAGGACTAAGTCCGTGATCCTGCCCGGGACCTTCACACCTCCGTCATTGAAGTAGACTATCCCCGAGAGGTATGTGCCCAAGTAGAGGAACTTGTTGGTCGGCTTACGAATGATGCTCCCGCTGACCAGCGTTCCTTTGCTGTTGAAGTAGTCAACGTAGTTCATCCGGCTCCCCCTGCCCTCGACGTTGCAGAACGACTTTGGCGGGAAATACGTTTGACCGCACTCGGCGCATCTGGAGGCCCTTATCCTGTAGTCGACGAGGATCCTTCTTCTCGCCGTTGGCTCGCTCATTAGATGTCCCTCGCCAAGATGTGGACCACTGCTATTCCGCCCGTCCCCCCGATGTTGTGGCAAAGTGCAAGGTTGAGATCGCCGTCAACTTCAACCTGATGATTTCCAGCTTCATTCCTCAACTGTTTGAAGCACTCAACGATCTGCCTAACGCCAGTCGCTCCCACGGGATGGCCATCTGCCTTTAGCCCGCCGCCGGGATTCACGATGATGCTCGCGCCATCCTTGACGTAGGGGATATGCTTTGAACCCTTGGATGACTCGTAACTTTCATATATGCCCTGCCACGCCTTGCCCATTTCATAGAAACCGGAATCCTCCAAGAACATGGCCTCCTCTATGGTGAAGCAATCGTGAGCCTCTGCAATCTGAATGTCCTCTATGGATAGGCCTGTCTCCTTCAACGCAATGCCTACGGCGAGCCTCGTTGCTTTAATACCCGTCAGGCTTGCCCTCGTGAAGAGGGAGACATCATCGGTTGCCTGTTGGCTGCCGATCACGTATGTCGGAGTGTCCGTGTACTTCTTCGCAAGATCAGGCCTAGCTAAGATGACGGCCGCGGCGCCGTCAGAGACCGGAGAGCAGTGAAGGAGTCTTATCGGATCAGCTATGGGCTGCGACTTCAGGACATCCTCCACGGTGATCTCTCGTCTGAACTGTGCGTACTCATTGCCGATGGCGTGATGGTGGTTTTTGCACGCGACCTGCGCAAGGGCCTCGACGCACCTGTTGTCTCGTTCGCCGTAGTCGTGAATGTACCTAGCCATCATCGCTGCGTATAGGCCGGAGAACGTGAAACCTGCGTCAAACTCATGTGGGTCCGCAGCAAACATGAGATCGTCTATTATCTTGCCGGAACGGTCGGTCATCTTCTCGAACCCACCCACGAGGACCACATCGTACTTGCCTGACTTGATTGCGATGCATCCGTTGTAGAACGCGGAGCCCCCGGAGCCGCACGCAGCCTCCGTAGTGTTCATGGGAATGTTGATGCCCAGCTCCCTTGCCATGTGTCCAGGGAGGAGGCTGAGCTTGTTGGTCGCTTGGTAGAGAAAGCTCCCCAGATAACAGGCTTGAATGTCTCTTCTTCTCAGGCCCGAATCAACCGACTCCATGGCGCGGATGCCGGCTTCCATCACTAACTTCTCCGGATCCTTGTACCATTGCTCGCCGAACGAGCTTCTGCCCGCACCAATGATGGCCGCATAGGGCTCGACCTTGCTGCTGACCGGCAAGTCTTGTGCGACGCGCAAAGGACGATGACTTTTAAGAGTTCCTACATGATGAAAAACTTGTTTGAGCGCTACGACCAGCGACGAAATCATCGACCCGATGATGTTCATTGCTAAGTGTGACGGCAACCGGAGTCAACTGATGTAACGTTACCGGTGCAGTTCCGCAAGACGAAAGGGGATCATGTGGTGCGCCTTCGCAAGCTTATATCCCATCTGATCGGCTGCGCTCGGCCAGGTTGAAGACGAGCAGGGTCATCAGCTTTCTGGGAGTGCTCGTGACCATTGGAGAATTGCTCACGTTCGTTGCGCTCGGGATCTCGCTGTACACCGCAGGGATGTCAGTGGGGAGGACGTTTGAGAGGGGACCAGAGGGAATGCGAATCACGGGTGACATCGATCCCGACACGGGCGAATTTCAAGGCTCGATGGGGCTAACGGTGCGGAACGCCGGGATGCTTGAGATCTCAGTCGTGATGACCATCCGCATCATTTCAAGAACAGGGTCAGTTCTCTACACGGCCGCAGATGAGGCGCGCGTACAGGTTGGTTCGTTCTCCGACCTGGAGATGCAGATCAGTCTTCCTGGATATGCGGCACAACAGGTTGACCGCGTCGACTTAGAGCTCGAAGTTAGGACCCTGTTTGATCTGATCTTGTTCTCCCTCGCCATCCCTGTTCCGATCGGATATGGAGAGGCGCCATTGCCAGGAGGATGAGAAAGATGGCTTCGTGGATAACGGGTTTGACATTTGGCGGGACGCTGAAAGCCCTCGCGCGCGCGGCCGTCTACCTACTGATATATGTCATCCCTGTCGTGATCCTGTTCTTCGTAGTTCAGAGTGACCCCGATGTGAGGTCCATGTTGGACTTGGCGAAGGCATATGCGGCAATTGATGTCATGTCGATTGCCACGACCGTCGCGCTTCTGGGGTTCATTGCTTTCCTCCTCGCATTGATCAGCGGACTGACTGGCAAGTGGCGCGCGGTCAATCTTGCGAGCGAGGGGATCACTGTCTTCGTGGAGTTGGCGATTCACCTAACGATAGTTGGGCTTGGTGACATCGGCAGCATGGGATACGTCTCAAGGACGATAGCGGTTCCGGGCGAATTCCATCCGGCCATCGTGGTCGATGTGAGAGCCATCGCGTGGGCCTGGGTCATCATTGCGTTCTTCAAGCTCGCGCTGGCGTTCGCTGAATACTTCGAGGCGCGCAGAGAGAGGCAGCGTAGCGGAGTGGATCAGGTCGCGCATCAACTTGGCTTGAGCTAGCTTCTCAGAGGAGCCTCCCTATGATCAGCCTGATGCCTATGGCGAGGATGATCGCTGCCAATGCCCTTCTCAGGAAATCCGGCCTAGCTCCCTTCGCGATCCTCGGTCCTATCTGTCCTCCAATGAGAGCCCCGATGGCCAGAGGAACGACGACGTCCACTAGGATGTTGCCAAGAAGGTAGTGAGACAGCACTCCGGCAGATTTCGTTATGGTCATGCCAAACACAGAGGTCGCAACCGCTAGGTGAGGTGGCACTCCAATGAGCATCATAACTGTTGCGTCAACTGATCCTCCTCCGATCCCGAACATGCCTGTCGATACACCGCTTAGGAAGCTGGCGATCTGGGAGAACGCCAGTTGACCTAGGGTCAGTCCGTACTCGTATTCGTTGCCCTCCTTGTCCACAACCTTTCTGTGCCATAGGTAAGGGCCTGTTGCTTGCCCCGATCTTGCCTTTTCCTCACGGTCACCTGCCCATAGTCTCCAAGCGGCGAAAGCCAAGAAGACTCCGAGAAGGAGCGCCAAGTCTGCTGATGAGATGAGCAACGTTGCATACGCCCCAAAGGCGACGCCGACTATGTCGAGCGTGTCGAAGAGCAGGGCCAGCTTGATGTCAACCCGGCCTTGCCGGAGGTATGTGACAGCCGCTGAACACACTCCCAAGAAGATCGCCAGAATGGAAGTACCGGCAGCGTACCTCGTCTCAAACCCGAAGATGAGAACCAATGCTGGCACGATGACAGCCCCACCGGCCAAGCCGACGGTGGACAAGGCCGCGGTGGATGTCAGGCCCAGGAGAAATAGGGCCAAGAACGTCATGGGATCCATGCCTTGTCAACCCACCTGATCCATCCTATTAAGTGAGAGCTCAAGGCAATTGGCGTGGGCTCTGGTGTGGCGCATTTTTGAGAACTCGATGGACAAGGCCATCGACTTCCAGCTTCAGCGGATGACATCTGACTCGCGACATTGTTGTCTCCACCCTTTCTACTATTCTTCGTATCCGCTTTGGATCGAACCTGCTTGCGAATCTCGGGTCAGCCGAGTACCTGCTTATGGCGCTGAGCAGAACCATGTTCACAAGCGAGGGGTAGTTGATACCGGCGGCGGCCGCCATCACAGTCAGGTCTGCCTCTATGGGATGCATTCCGGGCAGGGGGTTCAGCTCCAAGAGGTAGGGTGTTCCATTCTTCTCCCTAAGGTCAAGCCTGTTGTAGTCCCTGCACCTGAGGGCGCGATGAGCGGTAACGGCCATTTCGACCAGCTCAGCGTAGAGGTCTCCGAAAGGTGCTAGGCTGAGCGCCGCATCCTCTCTTCCTGGGTTGCTCATGCAGACGTAGTTGGGCTCCGCGTCCTTGACATCCTGATCCCTTAACCATGGGTCGTTCGGCATCTTGCCCAAGTCGATCATCATGACTGGCATGACTGAATTGCCGACTATGCCCACTGTGTATTCCTTGCCGCCAACGAACTCCTCTATCAGTGCGGGTTGTCTGTAATCTTCGATCAGGGACTTCACGGCCACCTGCAAGGACTTCTCGTCATCGACCTTCGACTTCTGCGTTAGCCCTATGCTCGATCCCTCCGCAATCGGCTTGACAACCAAGGGAAAGGACATGTCGGTCCTCAGCCTGAAGGGAAGCCATGAGACAACTTGGAACTTGGTTGTCCTTACCCCGTGTGCAGCAGCGATCTCTTTTGACCTCGCCTTGTCCAAGCACTCAGCCAAGCTCAAAGGTCCTGATCCCGTGTACGGGATCTGTAGGAACTCCAGAAGCGTGGGGACCACGGACTCCCTGATGACTCCCTCGATAAGATCCGGCGACATCCCCTCAGCCATGTTGAAGACGATGTCCAGCTCCCGTCTCATATCGCGGAGCTTGTTGAACACATCCTCATCTGCCGGGATCCTGATGGCTTCATTCCCGGTCTCCTCAAACGCGGCAACCATCGAGCTGATGGTCTCCTCCGAGTCCCACTCGGAGTACTTCCGAACCGCGGCCATGTCATACTTTTGCGTCGGACTGCGCAGATTGTATGTGAAGCCAATTGTCAAGCCGTCTCGACCGGCCAAGTTAGTCCTGTTGGACCTCGCAAGATGCGTAAAGGGAAAGTAAATATTGGTTTCGGTTTCGGAGCAGGAACTGGGACATCGAGCTCTCAGCTTGACTTGGCGCCGGACTTGGGCGAGCGAGGCGCTCCCCCTGTCGTGCCTCGACTTTTCTGCGGCCACCGGTCAGTCAGCTGGTCCTAGAAGTAGTCCAACTTGATCGATTCGGCTGCAGAGGTTAGCTCGCGCAGCTCGTCTGGAGTCAGCGACCACCCCGCGGCCGCTGCGTTGTCCTCGGCTTGCCTAGGGTTTTTGGCCCCGGGTATCGGGATGACGCCCCCCTGACGGATGAGCCAGTTCAAAGCGACCTGAGAGATGGTCTTTCCCTTACGAGCGCCCACCTTCTTCAGCGCCTCGAGCACCTTCGACATCTCTTCCAGGTTCCGGTCAGAGAAGAGCTTGTTCCCCTTCCTCACGTCGTCATCAGGCTTGCGTTTGGCATCGTACTTTCCGGTCAGCGCTCCTTGGTCCAGAGGGCTGTAAGCTAGGACAGTTATTCTTTCGCGCCTGCAGTAGGGCAGAACCTCCTCTTCGATCTGCCTTTGAAGCAGACTGTACCTCACTTGGTTGGAAACTATCTCTACGTGGGACAGCATGCTCCTCGCCTCCTCCAGGTCCCGGACAGCAAAGTTGCTGACGCCAATAGCTCTGATCTTCCCCTCATCGTAGAGCCTCTCCATCGCCTTCATCGTGTGCTTCAGTGGGATCTGTTGCCAAGGGTCAGGCCAGTGTACTTGATAGAGGTCGATCTGGGTCACGCCGAGTCGCTTGAGGCTTCCATCGCAAGCCCTCATGACATCATCGTACCTAAGATGCCCTCCGTGGACCTTGGTCGCAATCACGAACTTCTCCCTCCCGACTCGCTTGACGGCGGCGCCGACCACTTCCTCAGAGTGCCCGCTTCCGTATGCTTCCGCGGTGTCGATTAGGTTGATGCCTAGCTCGCATCCTCTCACAATAGCCTTTATGCATCCCTCGTCCGTAACGTCGCTGCCCCACACCGTTCCGCTTGCTTGCCACATGCCGATTCCCACAGCGGACGACTTGATGTCACTCTTTCCTAGTGGAACATATTCCATCCTTACGAGTCAAGACAGGCCTGAGGCCGCTCCCATATAGGTTTTCGAGTTCAGAACACGGATTTTGCGCCTGGCTGTTCAATATCAGATCGCGTGCGTGCTCTCGCCCGGGATCTATTGCCTCAGATATCTGCCAAGCGTGAGCTGTCCTCCCTCTCTGAGCCTCACCGCGTAAGCCACAAGTTCTCCCACTGAGTCAAATCTAAGTGACCTGATCCTCTCGAAGTTCCACCCCCTGCATTTGAGGGCCGATATTATGCTACCGGCCAAGATTGATGAGGACACGCTCTCCCCCAACGAGAGAGCGCCCACGAAGGCGCCGCACCAAGAGTCCCCCGCTCCCGTTGTGTCAACAATGCGACCGCCCATCCCGCCACTTGCGGGGGTCAACTCAAGCCTTCCCTCCCTCATGTAGATGGCTCCGAACTCACCTAAGGTCACGATCAGGTGACTTGGGTCGAGAACCCTGAGCGCTGCGGAAATGAGGTCAACTTCGGCAAGCATGGTGACTTCCTTCTCATTCACTATGAAGTAGTCCACCTTGGGGATCAGCCATCTGAGTATCTTCCTGTCGATCCTACGTTTCATGTAACCATCCCAGGAGTTCATCACTATGGTGGCACCCCCCACCTTCCTCAGGCCCTCGACCACCTTCGCCACCTTCGCAGGGGGCATCGGGGCTAGATGAACGTAAGAACGGCCCGAAGCAGCGGAGATCATTCTGCTTGCTCGAAGGTACCTTGCTGCGCCGAACGCGGAGACATCATAATGAGCTACCCACTTCTCGTCGTAGCCTATCGTGAACCTCGTGGACTTCGCCTTGGTGACAACCACTTGCGAACTAGGGAACTCCTTCAGTACGTGTAGGTACTCGTAGTCTTGCCCGACCGCCGTGCATATCGCAACGTCGTCACTGAAGACCCGAGCCGCGGTCGCGGCGTAAGCGGCCGCGCCTCCAGGTTGAACCCTTGACCCGGTGGGGGCGACAACGTGGTCGGCTGACACATGGCCCGCCACAAGGATACCTCCCAACGCTTGCCGCCTCGTATGGCGAGTCGTCAGGAACTCTTAACAGTTAGCCTCGCCGAGCTGTCTACTTGTTTGCCGCCGCCCTCAAGTCTTTTATCAGTCGTACCGCGCTTGTGTGCCGAGAGATGCTCTTGGTGCCCACGCGCGATGGCAGGATGATAGCGCCCGAGAGCTACATCTGCTATCGAGCAGCCGGACCAATCGCAATAGATGGGAAGCTCAACGACCCTTCTTGGAAGAGGGCGGCTTGGACTAAGCCATTCGTCGACATCGAGGGAAACGACGTGAGGCCAGTGCCCAGGTTCACAACAAGAGCAATGATGTTGTGGGACGACGATTATCTCTACGTTGCGGCTGACCTTGAGGAGCCAGATGTCTGGGGGACGCTCACGAGGAGGGATTCAAGGATATACGACGACAACGACTTCGAGATCTTCATCAAGCCATCCGAGGAGATGCCCTGCTACTTCGAGTTCGAGATGAATGCGCTGAACACCATATGGGATCTGTTCCTTGATAGGCCTTACTACTTAGGAGGGAAGGCCGACAGCTCTTGGGACTGCGATGGTTTGAGGCATGCGACTCAGGTCGATGGGACCCTGAACTGGCAGTTGGACGTAGATAGAGGTTGGACGCTAGAGGTCGCGATCCCCTGGGCCGGACTGAAGCGAGGCGGAGTCGAAGAGCATCCTAGAGCCAGGGAGCAATGGCGAATCAACTTCAGCAGGGTCGAGTACACCAGGGAACTCGTTGGGAAGCACTGCGACAACTGGACTTGGACCTGTCAGAGCGAGGTGAACATGCACATCCCGGCTTTCTGGGGTTTGGTGCAGTTCAGCGACGCCGTGGCCGGGGAGGGTCAAGATCGAGTGGCAGAGAGGATGGAAGTGGCCCGACCTTGGTGGGAAGGTCTGGACTTGACCAGACTTGCCCCTGCGCCAGATAGGGACTACTTGAAGCAAGGCAAGATGAGCCTCTGGGAACAGACTCATGAAAAGTAGCGGACGGAGGCTATTGCCCTAGCCTGCTGGGACGATGCAGCCCAGTTCGTCACGAGAAGCCTTCTATGAGCTTCAGTATCATTATCGCAAAGGAGAAGAGCACGATTATCGTGCCCCCCACTATGCCCACGAAGGCGAAGGGCCAGTTGCTGGCAAGGTATTCGTTGTAGCCGACATAGAGAAAGCCCCCTCCCAAGCCCATCGTAACTACATTGAACAGGAACGATTTGATCGCAGACATTGCGCCAGTTCTGCCTCCTGCCGCCTCGCCTTTTAAGGCTCTGCTACATGCCATCTAGTATTGACAGTACGAAAAAGTGTAGCAAGTCGTCAAATGTCATGTATGGCGGCGGCTCTAGAACTTGAGAGGAGCACTTTGCGACATCAGGAACAGAGATATCACCACTGAACCAATGATGATGGCCCAGAAAACTAAGTCCGTGACCAAGCCTACTAGATCATACTTTGTCTCATCCGTCGGGCCGGCAATCGTGCTCGTGACGTGAGTTCTCCATGGGATGGGAAGGCCGTAGTCTGTGTGAGCGAAATCTGGCCAGTCCCTTTCCACCCCAATCAGCCCCGTTAGAAGACAGATCAAGATGGAGGACACCGCTGACACAGCCGCTGCCTCAACCATGGACATGCCCTCGCCTGGTACGCAACCGTGATAAGGGTTTCTTCCTGATCGACGCTGCGCGTCGATGGTTCTCATGAGTTCAGTAAGGGGCCAAATCCGCCCAGATTATCTCCTCCCTATCGACGGTCTTAGCCCGAGCTAGGTACCCGGATCGGTCGGATGTGGTTTCCGCCTTGGCAACGATGGAAGACATACCTTCAAAGACCAAGCCGAACATCTCACCGACCATCATTGGATTTATGCCGAACCTCAGGGGATCGAACCGCTGGACCATTTCTAGACAACCCTTCTCCCACTCGCGCCTCAACGAATCGTTCCACCCCTCGGGATTGGCAGAAGGCTGTATCAGGATCTCAGCTCCTTGGCGGACAAGCTCTCCGACCACCTCATCCTTGAAACCATCAAGGCAGATTGCCACGCCAAGCTTTCCGATCTCGCTGTGAAACGTCTTAATCCAGTCGAACTTCCCCGGCGTGACATCAAGACCCGCTTGACCTTCGATGTCTATCAGGTGGAGCTTCCTCTGCCAGCCGAGAACGTGTCCTTCGGGGGATATGAGAAAAGCTGTGTTGTACACCGAACTCCCGACCGGATCCAAGCTGGCACCGAAATCCATCTCAGGTAACAGGATGCTCCCGGGCACCAAGAACGCCTTGTGCATCTTGGCAAGTTGGGTCATAAGGCCTAGGTACTCCCGGGCCATCTCGCGGGCATACTCAAGGAAAAGGCCATTGACGAAGCTCGCGCCGCTTGTCAATCTTCTCCACAGGAGCACTGGGAGCCTTTGCACTACAGCCTTCCTGATCGCGGACTCGAGGCTCTTGGACCCCTCAAGGTCGACCTTGCTGGCGGCCAGTATCAGTGGGGTTCCGTAGTCCTCAGGAAGGACCACGAGATTCCGGTCGTTCTTGGCCATCCGTGCCCGTGCTAGCGACATCAGAGATCTCGTCTTCGTTTGGAAGTCCCCGTAGGTGCGATAGTCGGACGAACTCCACTTCGCTTGGATAGCTATGGCCCTGACCATTCGCTTATGATGACAGGCGTGGGCCTTAAAATATTGAGTGATCACCCAGGAACTCGCGCCCGTCCTGCGCTATGAAGGCTTCGGATCGCCAGAGTCGGTCAAGTCAGAGCTGCAATGGATGCCTCGCAACGCTTATGTGTTGAATGGACCTGACGCAGCTCGTGCCCAGAATAGAAGACTATAGTTTCGGCAGGATAACGATTGACGGGGCTGAATACCGTACCGATCTTGTGATCTTGCCCACCGGAGCGGTCAGCTGGCGGAGAAGAGAAGGCCATCTCCTTCACATCGATGACCTGCGACCAGTCTTGGAATCGAGGCCTCAAGCCATCGTGATCGGCACCGGGTACAGCGGAATGATGTCGGTCCCCAGCGAGCTCGTCAAAGAGCTTGAGAGTGAAGGAATATCAGTTTACGTCGCTCGAACATCCGAGGCCGTAAGCCAATTCAACAGGATCAGCTCTGAGAAGAAGACGGTCGCGGCCCTTCACATCACATGTTGAGGGAGAGGCGTCGGTGAGAGGCCACGTATGCCAGAGGTAAGGACCGCGGACCTCGACAGGGGGAACATTGATGACCTGATATCCGTATGTTCCCCTCTTGAGCCGGACGATCCCCACCTTGCCCAAGGAGTTGGCATCAGAAGGAGATGGCTGGGAACGATGCTGTCGGATTACGGCTCGGTCGCGAAGATCGCGTACCTCAATGACGAACCTGTCGCCCAGCTCATGTTCTATCCTGAAATTGCCGACCCCTCGGTCGAGGGAGCTCGCGATGGAGTTGTCTGCCTCCACTGTGTCTACAATCCCAATCCTGCCACGCAACGCAAGGGAATCGGAAGGATGCTCATGAAGGATTTCATTGGCCGGTGTAGGGCCAGGACCGGTGTTTGCAAGGGCTGCAAGCTCGTAGTGGCAGAAGCCTTCGACACGGGTGAAGGGCTTGCGCTCTCGAAGTTCCATCGGAAGTTCGGGTTCAAGGAAGCTGGAGGCCCGACGCTCTGGGGAGGCACCAGCATGCATCTGCATCTTGTTAATGGAGGTGTTCCAGAGCTTCCCCGTCGAGCCTTCGTGCCACTCGAGGAGGACAAGGGTCGCGCAGTCATCTTCTACGCGCCAACCTGTCAGTTCTCCTATCGGTTCGCGTCAAGGGCTGCGGCGAAGATATCTGAGTTCGAACAGGGGATCGCGGTGACTCTCATAGACAGGTGGAAGCAGCCCGAGGAGTACCTGAAGCGAGGAACCTGCTGGGCCGTCGTGAACTCCTGTAACATAGTGTCGGGCCCGGCAGACAAGCAAGCCTTCGAGCAAGAGGTCAAAGCTGCCCTCGCGAAACGGTGACGGACCCTTCACGTCTCCCGAAAAGCAAATAACGTTGGCCGCTCTGGGTCGGTGAACGGAACTTGGGACAGAGGGTAAGGGCCTTTTGGGTTCACACTACTCCCCTAGCAGAGAATCCTGAGAAGCACGCGCGAGAACTGAAGGACATGGGAGCAGAGGAGCTTTTCGTTCTATCGATAGAAGGAGACGGATCGCTATACCCTAGCGAACGATTCATCTCGTCGTCTTCCTGCAAAGGCAAAGACATACTGGGACCATTCCTGAGGGAGGCGAAGAGGAACGGGATGAAGGTACACGCTTGGGACGTGGCCTTCAACAAGCCGAACTTGGAACTTGCCAAGTCCAAGAAGGAGTGGTTCGTCGTCAGCAGGAAGGGAGTCAGCTGTGTCGACAAGCCTCCCTATGTCCCCGGCTATCTATGGCTGTGTCCAACGAGAGAGGACACCAGATCCTTTCTACTGTCTGGAATTCAGGAGTTGGCGGAGCGTTACGATCTGGACGGCATACACTTAGACTATATCCGCCTGCCGGACATCCTCATGCCTGAAGGTTTGAGGTCGAAGTACGGCATCGAGAAGGGCAGAGACACCTACAACCCTGACTATGACTTTTGCTATTGCCCAGTGTGCAGGAATGGGTTCAAGGACAACTACGGCATCGACCCGATGGACATCAAGTTCGGAACGAGGCCTTGGTACCAATGGGTGCAGTGGAGAGCGGACAGGATAACGACCTTCGTTGAGGACTTCCACAGGTTCGTGAAGTCGTATGACAACACGATGGAGACATCAGCTGCAGTGTTCGCCACTCCCGGGACGTCCTTTCGCTACGTGTTCCAGCAATGGGCGAAATGGCCGCTTGACTCGCTCGAACCCATGATCTATCACGAGTATTACGACAAGGGCGTTGATTGGATTGGTGAGGCGGTCCTCGAGGGCGTGTCGACCGGGAAGAAGATCGTCGCTGGGATACTGCTGGGCTTCATGAAGAATGAGGGAGAGGTGCGAAGGGGGGCGGAGGTGGCGCTCGAGAAGGGCGCGCAAGGCATCTGTTGGTTCGTCTATCCGATACCTAAGCCGGAGCATAGAGACGCCGTGGCCGCAGCCCTGAAGTCAGTCTAGCTTGGTCGTGCGCGCCAGCTAATCGAAAGACAGGACCTCTCTGGGCTCACCGAGGAGTCTGACTAGCTGAGCTACCCGTTCGTTGGGTTGTGAACGCGGGGCTTCTAGCGCATCTCGGGCTGCCGGAGATCGGCGCCCACATTGTCGTGACTGTTGGCGCGGCCGTTGCAGTCGAGGGCCTGATCAAGTTCGCTCAGAGTTCAGGTCACAAGCCGTAGTAGCGCGGGTTGAAAGTCTGCACCCTTTCTGCGTATTCCCGCACAGCATCGCCGGTGAAAAGGTCCTTCTCAGAGGGCAATGAGTCGAATTCCTCCCTCAGCTTGAGTCCGAACCTCTGTTCGGATTGGGACAAGTGCAGCTCCTTGCTGGCCAAGATCATGTCGAGGGCCACTCTTCCTGCTGCAACTGTTCTGCGGTAGGTATCGTCCCCTTCGGCGACTATCGACTTTCCTATCTCCCATGCAATGTCTGGGGCCAGAACGAAGGCTTGGGGGTCTGAGAACTTGTCGGAAGATACCAGAAGGTCTCGCAGCCCTCTAGCTTTCTCCGCCCTGAGCGCCTCGTTCAAGAGCTTGGCGTCGTAGCTCAGGATCTCCAAGAAAGCTTGAGGGGCGGTGCCGCCGAAGAGTTGCACGTTCGGCACTTGCTCATTGGACCAAAGGTCGCAGCAAGCAGCGATCACGTTGCCGACCAGACTGGAATGTGCTGAGGCGCTCGTCTTACCCTCCATGGACATGGGATAGCCCGTGATGGCCTTCAGGATCACATTCTCATATCCGCAGTCCTTTCCGGGCCCCTTGGCGCCCATCTCATAGGCGACGAGTGACCTACTCGCACACATTGCCCTCACCACGGCTGCAAACACGTGTGAGATCATCATCTGACCCACGCCACCGGCCATCCTCATCGCTGTATTCCCGAAGGCGCATGCAGTATCTCCACCTGGGATCGTTCGTGCTCTGGTGGCGATCCCGACTATGTCCCTCCAGAGGTGGTTCATATCGAAGGTGCCCAACACGCCCAACGCGAGCAATGTGCCCCTCAGATCCTGTCGCACTATGGCGTAATTGAAGACGTCCTTCCCTCCCTCGGACTCCATAGACAGGACATCCGCTCCGTTCGAGGCGGCTGAATGAAAAGACTCCATCATTTTTGCCCGAGATTCCGGGTCCATCCCGTCGCGCCTTGGGTCGCGCATGTCAGCAATTGTTGCCCTCAGCGCGACCTTAGTGCCGTGCTCACTGTGGTGCCTCTCAAGCATCTCCTTCTGTGCTGAGATTATCTCGCCGACCAGCTCGGGATGAGAGGTTTCCAAGAACGTCAGTTCCGTCTCAAGCTGAAGGGCCTGGATGCCCAACTCAGAGCATCTTCGGAGAGCATCCGATGTGATCGAGATGAACTCCGGCTTTATGCCATCAACGTTCCCCCTGGACGCGCTCTGAGTGAAGTACTTCAGCTCTGGGACGACTTCGCCTGCGCCAACTGACAGGCCGTTTCCGTAGCTCAGAGGGTGCTTCGCGATTCCGAACAACAGGTCGTCCGGCGAAGCTATCTCCATCTTAGAGAACTTGGCGGGCATCCTGGTGCTCCGCTACCTAGCCACCCAAGACTTGCAGATGTCTACGCCCTGCACCGCGTCTCTTCCATAGGCGTCCGCACCGATGCTCTTGGCATATTCTTCGGTCAGAGGGGCGCCCCCAACGATGACTTTGACCTTGTCTCTGAGGCCGTTCTTCTTCAGTTGCTCGATCACGTTCGCCATCTCGGTCATCGTTACCGTCAGAAGAGCGGACATGCCGACTATGTCGGGCTTGTGCTTCTTGATCGCCTCGACGAAACTCTCCGCGGGCACATCCGAGCCGAGGTCTATCACCTCAAAGCCAGCTGTGTCAAGCATCATCGCAACTATGTTCTTGCCTATGTCGTGCAGGTCGCCCCTGACCGTCCCGACGACGACCCTGCCAAGCTTCTTGATTTCCACTCCCTTGAGGTGGGGCTGAAGAAGCTGCATTACCTCCTTTGCTATCTCGCCTGCAACTATGAGTTCCGAAAGGAAGTACTCGGACTGCTCGAATTTCCTTCCGACTATGTCCATGCCCTCGCTGATGCCCTTCGTCACGATCTGCTGAGGAGGCACGCCCGCGTCAAGAGCCTCTTGGGCTGCCTTCTTCGCGCCGTCGAAGTCCAGTGCTACGAGCTTATCTCTGACCTCCGCGACCTTGCCCTCGCCTGTTGGCACCATTATCCTCACCCTCTGTCCTCACTACACGTTTTCGAAGGGAGATAAAACTTAGTCAGCTCCCTCCCGCCAAGGGGTAGGTCCCGTGCCTCTTGACCATCTTGGCAAATTCCTCGTAGGTCTTCAAGGAGACAGCCGGCGGGATAGAGTGGTCGGAACCCAAGACGTATCCTCCTCCCACCCCCGCGACGCTGACCTTAGACTTGACCTCTCGGTCGATCATCTCGACATCGTCCGTAGATAGAACCCTAGCGTCAATGTTCCCTATGAACGAGAGCCTGTCCCCGTACTGCTCCTTCAGAAGCCTGACGTCCATGTTCGCCTTTGCCTCAAGAGGCTGCAGGACCGTGATCCCCGCCTCAATGAAGTGCGGTATGAGCTTCCTCACATCTCCGTCTGTGTGGAGCACGACTGGTAACCCTTTGCTCCTGAACGAGCTGCATATCGCGGCATGGGCCGGGAATAAAAGATCTCGGTACGTCTTCGGGGAGAAGAATGGACCGTTCACATATGCTATGTCGTCCCATATCCAAAGGCCATCAACCCCTGCCTTCAGGAAAGCGCTCGCGATCTTTGAGGCAAAGCTGGCCACGCTGCGCATGATGTAACCTGCAGTGGCAGGCTCCCTCACCATAACGGGCAGCACTTTGTCAACCCCTCCGAAGATGTGTCTCGCGTACTCGAATGGACCCAGGACACCGACGGTCACGAAGAATCTCTCCTGAAACCTTTGGACCATCACCTCGATGTCGCCCCTGAACGGATAGCGTGAGCTGGAGATCCTTATTGGAAGCTCTGGATCGAGTAGAGGCTCTATCCTTTCCTTGAAGTCGTCCAAGTTCTTGATGATGGGTTCCATCGGATCTGGCACCCCGGACCTGCCTCTCCAAGCTTTCATCTTGACACCGTATGCGTCCCTGAACGTCCTCCACCTGTCACCCTCCTCATAGACTATCGCCTCGTACTTCGGGCTCAGGTCAGTTCCGAAAATGTAGACGTCCATTCCGAAGTGATCCTGTAAGAACGCGCCCTTCGGAAGGCCCTCCCGTTCCCAGCGCTCGATGGTCTCAGCCCACATGAAGTCGACGAAGCCAACTCTGTCCGGCTCCTGATGGCTCAGGATTGCCCCGACGCGATCCCTTGAGTTCATGCCGACCCAGCTGTCTGCGCCGGATATATGCCTTGGATTGCCTTAAGCCAGTTACGCACTCCTTCATTGAAAGGTTTCGTTGCAGACCACTTCGTCGAGCCCCTTTCTGGAGTACATCTCCGAGAAGCCCTCCCCCTTGGGATAGCCGAGTGGGGTAATGGCCACCACGTTCCAATCTCCAGTGATGCCTAGGAGGCTCTTGATCTTCTCGTTGTCGAACATGCCGATCCAGCACGTGCCGAGGCCCTCAGCCCTAGCGGCCAGCACTAGGTGCGTAACCGCGATCGAAACATCCACCAGGAAGCTGTAGTCTCCCATGTATTCTCCTCTGTTGTAGTGGATGTTACGGCCGCATGCTACCACGATCACCGGAGCTTCAGCTATGAACGATTGGCCCCCGCAGCCGTCCGCCAGCTTTCTTCTAGTTCTCTCCCCTTTCACGACCACGAACTTCCATGGCTGCCTATTCGAACCAGAGGGAGCCAGCCTCGCTGCTTCTAGGACCCGCCTGAGTACGTCTTCCGGTATCGAGTCTGGCCTATACGAACGAACACTTCTTCTGGTCCTGATCGCTTCATACAGATCCATGATTGGTCACCGCTCGCGGATTCTCTCTCACGGCACATCATTCAAGGCGCGACCTGAGATAGGCCAAGGATCGCGGGAGCTCGACGGCCGGATCGCCTGGAACTCCGCACTCAAGTGAAAGGTAGTGCTTGTACCCGGCCTGTTTCATCACTTGGAGCGATGAGAAGTCCGTGTGGCCATGTCCAGGAAGCAACCTGTTGCTGTCTGCCAAGTGAACGTGACATATGTAACTCGCGTATTTTCTGAGGGACTCTCCGATGTCCCTCTCCTCGATGTTCATGTGGAAGTAGTCAGCCATGATCTTTACGCCCTCGGACCCGATCGTGTCGCAGAGGCGAACGGCTTGTTCGAGCCTGTTCATGAAGTGCGTCTCGTATCGATTGAGAGGCTCCAGCAGCACCTTGGCTCCTGCATCCTCGGCACTCTTAGCGATGACCTTCAGCTCCTCCAGAAGGACTCTCTCTTCCAGCTCCCTCTCGTCCTTGTACAATGGGAATAAGTTGGGCAGTTTTGGAGGGCCAAAGGTCGGCACCACTATTACTCCGACCGCCCCCAGTTCGCCAGCCCACTTGAGCCTCTGGATGATGCCTTCGACGGCCTGGTCCCTTCTCTCCTTCTCGACGGCCAAGAGGTCGCCAGGGTACCCCGAACATATCGCGCTCGGCCTTACCCTGCTCGATGAGAAGGCCTCTTTCAGATCCCCAAGTTGCTCGCCAACGGATGCGCGTCCCCAGATCTCCAAGCCATCATAGCCGTAGCTCTCCAGGTTGGCGAGCTTCTCTCGAAGGTTCTCGCCCGGCACCTTGTCATCTTGGACTGAGAACTTCATGTCCTGCAACCTCCGTCTAGAGGCTGACGACCGCCTTCCCCTCGGCGGCCTTGTTGGCAGCTATCGTCACTTCAAGAGTCTTCATCGCATCCTCGAAGGACGATCTTATCTTGCTCGTATCTCCTGTCCTCACAGCTTCAACGAACACTTTGTCTTCCTCCAACAACGCGTCCATCTGCGACCTTATCTCCTCCGTGTGGTCCCTCTTGAAGATCCTAAGCGTCTTTGCGTGGCCGACATGCTCAAGGGCTGATTGCTTCGCTATGATCCTGACCACAGTGCCCGAGAACGTGTTCTGGCTGGCGCAGCTGCTGCACACTACCCCCATGGCGCCCGACTTGAACCTCATCACGACTATCGAGAAGTCCTCGCTCGTCATGTGCTCAACTTCCTTCGCGACTATGAGGTTGTCTATCTCGGCCGCCACCCTGGTCACATCCCCGACGAGGAGCCGTATCAGGTCGAAAACGTGCGTCGACTGCTCGACGACTTGGCCACCGCCCTTGTCCTTGTAGAGCCACCAGTGAGTTCTTGGGAACCAGAACGGATCGATGTACTGGCCCATCACCATCCCGACCGGCCCGGATTGTCTGAGCTCCTCGATTGCCCTGTCCGTGACATCCAAGTAGCGCCACATGTACCCTACGCTGTGGACGACACCGTGTTTTTTCAGGACAGAAGCTATCTCTTGAGCCCTCTCCATGGTCAGAGCCACGGGCTTCTCAAGGAAGGTCGGAACTCCCATCTCTATTGCCTGCATTTCGATGCCCCTTGCAAAGGGAGGTGTACATACGTACACTGCGTCGATGTTCTCCGTCTTCAGCATCTTACCGAGGTCTGTGTGGCTTGCTGCTCCATAGGATGCAGAGAACGAGGACGCTCTGCTCTCATCGACATCATAACACGCGGCGACCTTCACGCCCTCAAGCTTGGACAGCCTCTGTGCGTGCGCTGACGCAATTCCGCCGCTACCTATGAAACCAACCTTTACCTCCTTCAACCCACCTCGGTCAATGGCAGCCTCTTGGAATAATAAGACTTGAGCTGCACTTCGCGTGTCCTCGTCCGCGACCAAATCCAAGTCATCGGATGGACGATGAATGACCTTTCTTCCCAGATGCCACGTATTCCTAGAGTTCCTCTTGACCGTCCTCAGTCACGTTGCGTCACGAAACGGGGGCAATGAGCATCGTGGTAGAGGCGGTCACTGCACGCCCTCCCCAATACTCGCCAGAAGGCGCTTCAGGCCCTCAAAGCACTCCTTCGTACCCTTGACCCTAGGACCGAAATGAGTTTCTATCGTGACGTACCCGCCATAGCCATCTTCCTTGAGTAGCTTGAGTTGTTGGGCCAGACCGAGTTCTCCGCTCCCGATCGCGACGTATCTCTTTGCCCCGGTCCGCTTGTCAGTAACGCAATCCTTGAGATGAACGTGCGAGACCAGAGGCCTTACGCAGCGGTAACCGTCGATGATATCCTCCCCGACGAAGTGTGCGTTACACGGATCCCAGTTCACGCGAAGCCCCTCTCTATTCACCGTCCTTGCGAACTTCAAGGTCGCAGACCCCGTCGCCGCGAAGCATATGGGCTCGTTCTCTAGGGCCAATGTGATGTGCTCCCTTTCGGCGATGTCGACGGACCTCCCAAGGAGCCCCTCGAAGCCCTCGATGGCCCTCTCGTCATGCGGACCCTCTGCTATCGGGGTGAAGGTAATGATGATGTTCGTCCCAACGCTCTTAGCGAACTCGATAGACCTTGGAAGCCTGAGGCTGAAGTGTTGATCGATCGCTTTCTTGTCGGACAGCGGAACCTTGAACAGGCCGGGCGTGATCGCTGCAACATTAACTTCGTAGCTCTCCAAGAGTTCCAGCAAGGTCCTTCTCGCGGCTGGATCGTCATCGGGCACCCTCTTCCCGAACAGCTCCCTAATCTCCAAGTGTCTGATCCCCCAGTCGCAGGCCAGCTCGACAGCGGTGATAGGGTCCTGGCTGATCTCGTCAGTCAGAACGCTCACCTTCAACGCTGATCGCTCTGGCCCTGCAGGGGCTAATAAGCATCCGTACTTGAGCGAGGAGTTGCCTTACACAGTGGTGCGGGGCGCAATCGCTTGCACCAAAAGGCGTGCGGCAAGCCCTAATAGCGAGTGGTTTCGCATCAAGTGCATGGGAAGGTCGGACGTGAGAAGAGAGCAATCGATGACCATGGATGAGCTACGCTCGCGTGCGCGCGACCTTGGCGCAGCTGAAGCGAAAGCGGTCAGCCCGAGGAGCGTCGTAGTGAGAGACTGGGTCAGGCTGAAGTGTCAATACGGTTGTGGGGGGTATGGCGAGTGCCTGACCTGCCCTCCCTATAGCCCGACTCCAGACCAGACTAGGAGGGTCTTGAGAGAATACTCCAAGGCGCTCCTGGTAAGGTTCGGGCCGACGGGCCCAGACACACATGATGTCATGGTCAAACTGGAAAGGGAGGCATTCCTTTCAGGGCACTATGCTGCGTTTGCGATGGCGGCGGGCCCCTGCTCGTTCTGCGATGAGTGCAATCTTAAACAGTGCGTTCACCCAAGAAAGGCAAGGCCATCCATGGAGTCCTGCGGCATAGATGTCTACGCGACAGTACGACGAGCTGGCATGCCAATCCAAGTTGTGAGAACAAGGAGGGACACTCCTCACTACTATGGGCTGCTTCTGGTGAGGTAGGCGCGCGGATTAATATCCCCAGGGGAGGCCAAGTCGCGTAGAGGAGAGTTGGACTCGAGGACAAGGTTTGCCAAGGCATTTGAGTTTGGCAGGGCGGACAGGCTTCCCTTCACGGAGTTCTTAGGATATTGGGGGGAGACGCTGAGGACTTGGACCAAGCAGGGGCTTCCAGAGAGAGCGTTCAGAGCAGGACTGGATGACTTCTTCGGGTTTGACAAGAGGGAGTGGCTGCCGTTGGATCTGGGCCCGATACCAAGGTTCGTCTCCAGAACGCTCTCTGAGGATGAGCGATACAAGCTTTCCCGGGACGGCAACGGCATAGTCACGCGAAATCTGAAGACTGGCGAGAGCATGCCCAACTTCGTCGACCACCCCGTCAAGACCGAAGAGGACTTCGAGTCGATGAAAGGAAGATACGACCCGGACAACCCCTCAAGGCTACCAAAGGAGTGGGGCGACGATGAGCTTTTCGAATACTATCGTGAAAGGGGCTTCCTCCTTGCCATGTCCGTGCCGGGTTTCTTCGGTCAACCGAGACACTGGTTGGGTCTTGAGAAGTGCCTGATGTTCTTCGTGATGAAGCAGGATTTCATCGAGGACATGATAAAGTTCTGGTCGAGCTTCATCATAAGGGCAACCTCCAAGGTCTTGAATGACGTGACTCCAGACTACATCACGATATGGGAGGACATGGCCTACAAGAACGGGCCTCTGATATCGCCCAGGCAGTTTGAGAAGCTGATGCTTCCGGCCTATCAGAGGGTGACGGAGTTCTTCAAGTCGAGAGGCGTCAAGAACATCTTCGTCGACTGCGATGGGGACATCAACCTTCTACTTCCTCTCTTTGCTAAGGGCGGGGTCACAGGTGTCTATCCCCTGGAGGTCGCCTCGAACGTTGATGCTCGAGAGGTTAACAGGAAGTTCGGAAAGCAGCTCGTACTGATCGGGAACGTGGACAAGAGGAAACTCGCTCAAGGAAGGAAGGCGATAGATCAGGAGTTGGATAGGGTAGCTGATCTAGTCCGTAACAACCTTCTCATTCCGAGCGTCGACCATGCGGTTCCGCCCGATGTCCCTTACGAGGACTACCTGTATTATTTGGACCGGACGAAGGCCACTCTAGCGTAGTCCCTCCAGTTTCGTCCTCCTCTCAGAAAGAAACCTCTTGACCTCCTTCATCGTGGGCATGGCGTCTCTGGTGCCCACTCTCGTGGCTTTCAATGCAGCGGCGGCGTTGGCGAGGACCGCTGAGTTGGGCAAGGACAGCCCTCCGAGGATGCCAACCAACAGACCGGATGCGAAGGCATCTCCCGCTCCCGTGTCGTCGACGAGCTGAACCTTGAAAGCCGGAATACGTCTCACTTCCGTCTTGGTCGCGATGATGCAGCCTCTCTCACCATCCTTGACCGCGACCACCTTTGGTCCGAGTCTCAGCAACTCCTCGACCGCGGAATCGATGTTCTTGTTGCCTGTGATCTGAAGTGCTTCCTGTCTGTTCGGCGTAACGATCGTAGCGAGGCGCATCATCTGCTCAGTCACCTTCGAGGCTTGACGTCTGCTCTTCCAGAGCGATGACCGATAGTTCGGGTCATACAGAACCAGCTGGCGCCTCTCTCTGGCTAACCTGGCCACGGAAATGGCATACCTCCTGCTTGGCAGCTGCCTGACGCAGGCCTCACCGAAGGCAAGAGCCTTTGCCTTCCTGACATAGGACTTGTCCACATCAGCGCCCCGTAGGGTTGACTCGGGGTTCGCATATCCCTGAAACCTGTAGAAGTGATATTGCTTAGTTCCCTTTGGGTCGACTGTGTAGAAGGAAACGCCTGTTTTGAATCCGGCGACTCGCTTCACCCTAGACACATCGATCCCCTCTGACCTGAGATGGTGTATAACGAACTCTCCGAACACATCTTGCCCGACTGCACTGAGAAGACCAACAGAGGCCCCGAGCCTAGACGCAGCCACGGCCATGTTCGTGGCTGAGCCTCCGATGCTGATGCGGAACGAGTCAATGTCCTCTAGGGCGACACGAAACCTCGCGGGAACAAGCTCGACGAAGGCGGAACCCATCACAGCGATGTCCATGCGTTGAAAAGTAGACGTCAGAGAAGGATAAAGCGATATTCCTCGGTGGTACGCTCACATCGGGTATTTCCCGTAGAGGACGGCTGCATCCATCAGGGCATTCATGTGGTCCACTGGGGTTCCCGGGGCCACGTTGTAGCCGTCTCCCAGCGCGTACCCCTTGTAGGGTCCCAGCAGTCGAATGTAGTATCTCGCCGCATCGATTATCTGAAACCTGGGCCCACTCAGGAGCAGAGATGGGCTCGGTCCACCGTACAGCAGTACCTTGCCTCCCATGACCCGTGCGATCTTCTCAGCGTCAGTTGTCCAGCCGAACCCGTTGAGGCGATGTACCCTCTGTTCCTCCACAAGCAGGGTTAGTAGGTGGTCGATCTTACCGCACAGGTGCACATCGCGCAGCTTCGTGCCGAATGAGTCATATATCCTCTCGTGGCAGGGAAGGACGAACTCTCTGTACTGATCGGGGGAGAGGAAGGCTGCGAAGTCATCCGCGACGCCCATTCCGCAATCTTCAGCGATGCCCGCGTTTTCCCTAACTCTGTGGTTGAACTCTATGATCTTGTCCGTCACGATGTCCATCAATGAGTGAACTAGCTGTGGCTTGCGCCTCACGTACAGCAACAGCTCAGTCGACCCGGTGAGCCACGCACAGTTGGTGAAGGGACCGTCGGTTCCCATGCCGCTTCCCACAGCTAGCTCGGTCGTGGAGCCGTCCTCCAACCTGACCTTGAAGTCCTTAGTTAACTTCACCATCTCCCTGTAGAAGGGCGCTATCCTTCCCGTCAGCCCTTCTCTGTACATGTCTCGGTTCCTCAGCTCTCGAAGATCCTGCTCATTTCTGACGACAGGCCGTTCAACCCATGGGAACCCGTCAGCAAACCTGATCGGACAACCGAGCCCGCTGGCCTCTCTGACGTTCTGGAAGTCAGGACCAACCGCGATGCCATACCTGTCATCCCTAAGGCTTCTGAAGGTCCACTCCAATGCCTTGACCTGGGCGTTGAACATGATCTCCGGCGACGAGAAGTAGTCTTGGAAGGCGAGGCCTAGGATCGGCAGCCAGTAGCGTGCGGCTATGCCCAACAGAACGGGCACCCTGTCTGGCTCCTCGAACTTCTCTCTCACCTCCCATCTCGACTTCCTAGCCTCTAGCTCCTGCGCTGCGACCGCGAGCTCAACTTCGCGGAGGACCAATCGGCCTCGTTCCACCCAAGTCAGGAATTTAACGATGCGGCCCGTGTGAAAGAAGACGCGCCTATGAGCAGCCGGTTGACTTCGTCGGTCTCGTGAGCGTGACGGGCCAGCCGAACCGCGAAACGATTTAAGCGGGAACATCCGAAGTGCCAGCGTGAACGGATACGAGCGCATGATGGCAGCCCTCAGAAGGGAGGAGCCTGACACCGTTCCCGTTTGGGAGCTGTTGATCAACGACCCTGTGATCCAGAAGCTGCTTCCGAATGCCTCGTACATCGACTTCGTAGAGTGGATGGACCTCGACGGGGCAACTTCTGGCGAGGATCAGAAACTTGAGTCCATCGGCGACGGCAGGTTCAAGGACGAGTGGGGCATCGTCTGGAGGATCTCTGAGCACGGGATCACATATCCTTGGGGAGGCCCTATCAGATCGGGCGAGGACTTGGAATCTTATGATCCTCCCGACCCCGAGGCTTCATGGAGACTAAACACGCTCGAAGAGCTGGTGAGGCGTTTCAAAGGCAAGAGGGCGATCGTGTTCTTGGGGCACGAGTCCTTTGAGTTCTCCCACTACTTGGTCGGAGGTGTAGCCAAACTCTTCACGTTCTACAAGAAGAACCCAGAGTTCGTCAAGAAGCTGTCTCACGTCGTGTCCGAGTACAAGGTCAGGGTCATGGAGAGAGCTGCCGAGGCGGGGGCGGACGTACTCCTTAGTGGCGACGACTATGCGAACAAGATGGGGCCGTTGATGTCCCCGGACCAGTTCAGAGAATTCATCCTGCCTGACTTGGTCAAGGCTGTCAGAACGTCTCGAAGGCTCGGCCTGCCGTTCATCAAGCACACAGACGGAAACCTTTGGAAGATAGTCGACATGATAGTCGGCTCTGGAATCGATGGCCTTGACCCGCTCGAGCCTGTTGCTGGCATGGACATCGGGAAGGTGAAGAGGACATACGGCGATAGGATATGCTTGGTCGGCAACGTGGATTGTTCTCACCTGTTGCAGTTCGGCACAACTGATGATGTGATCGAAGCGGTCAAGGAAACGATCGCGAAGGGTTCCCCGGGCGGCGGACACATCCTAGCGTCGAGCAACAGCATTCACCCTGGTGTCGAACCGCACAACTACGTTGCCATGGTGAAGGCAGCCAGGAAGTACGGGAAGTACCCCATAGACCCCGACCTCGTTAGAGGGTACGCCGGTAAGAACTACGCCCTCAGGTATACGTAAGAGGGCCGCAGCGACCCCAGGTGCAGACAAGGCATATCAGCGCCGAAGCGGCCCCTGTGTCCATGGTCTACAAGATAGGGATAGTCGGCTCAGACAATTCCCACGCGATAACCTTCTCGCAGATTGCGAATGGAGTGGATCAAGCCAACCATGTACCTGGGTTCGAGGCGACTCATCTCTTCGGCTTTGACGAAACTAGGAACAAGGAAGTCGCCGACAAGGGGAGGATACCCAAAGTGGTCGGAGATCCCTCAGAGATGATGGGTGAGATAGACATCGCCTTCGTCGTGTTCAGGCACGGGGGCATGCACTTGCGGTACGCAAGGCCATTCATAGAAGGTGGGATCCCCGTGTTCGTCGACAAGCCAATCACCGTGACGACTTCCGACGCTCGCAGCCTGGTTCATCTTGCCAAGGACAAAGGAATTCCCTTCACAAGCTTCTCGACCCTCAGGTTCACGGGCACTGTTCAAGAGGCAAAGCGAACCTTCGAAGCGGAAGAACCGATCTTCCTATCGGTGCTGGGACCCGGAGATCTCGAGAGTGAGTACGGCGGACTCATGTTCTACGGAATACATCTGAGCGAGATCATGAACGAGATCGTGGGACACGGGGTCGAGCAGGTCATGGCCAGGAGGAAGGGCAAGAGCATGGTCGCGGACGTATTCCATGAAAAGGTCATGGGCACCATGAGGGTGTCACCAGAGATGCCTTACGTGTTCTCGGTCGAGGCCGTCACAAGAAAATCCCATCAGTCAAAGAAGGTGGACACTGAGACCTGCTACAGAGATGGGATGACCAAGATCAAGCAAATGCTTGACAGGAAGGAATGGCCTTTGAGGGAGGGGGACATGTTCGAGCCCGTCGCTGTCGTCAAGGCGATTGAGGATAGCATCGCTAGCGGCAGAACGGTCGAGGTCGAACGTCTGTAGTCGGCTCGCAACCTCGTTTGGCGAAACCGCAGGCAGCTCTAGTCCGCAAGGGGCACGAATGCTGGTCTAACCCAGCATCGTTATCCTGTAGGTTGGCTCGTTTCGGATGACCTCCGCTACCAAGAGAGCTCCGTTCGGGATCGCTTCCCACTTGTCTGCGGTCAAGGCCTCTGAGGCCACAACCAGCTCTTTACCGGACAATCGATATTGCATCTGGAAGACCGGCGTCCTGCTACAGATCGATGTCCCCGAGCCGCCTACGTATTTCTCGAACGCGTAGAGCTTCCTGCCGTCGCTGAGGATGATGTTCAGACCTCTGTAGGGGGCCGGCAAGGAGCTCCTCGCACTTCGGTGTATGTCCCAGAGCCCCGACTCAAGGAGCTTGAAGGCTTCCTCGACATCCCCTTTTGCGTTGACAAGCTTCAGAAGATAGGCAAACAGTACTTCGCTGTCGTTGACGCCTTGAATGATCCGCCTATATTCTCCAAGTGTTCCGAGCACTTCATCGGGTACGAGCAACGTACCATTGTGTACGAAAAGCATGTTACGGTGGAGAAACGGCTGCGAGTTCTCCTTGGAGATCAGCGCATCCCTTGGCAACCCCCTGGGGTTGCTGGCTTTCCTTACGTGGGCAATGAACAGCGATGAGCTGACCCTCGCAATGACCTGGTCTAAATTCTCATCCTTGTGTATCGCCTTCTCGCTCCTGTACACTTGGAGTTCGCCATCTGAGTAGTGGCCAATCCCCCATCCATCTCCTTGGTCTCCTCGGAGAGCCAGTTCGAAGAGTGAGCATGAGGAGTCCTTGACGTACTTGTACGCCGAGACTGGCTCAGCAGAAAGAAGAGCCATCATCCTGCACAACTTGGGCTCCCTCAGAGCCAGAGAAAGAAGATGAACATTTCGCTCGAAGTCGCGTCGCCTTCATTGACGCCCTAGTTGTTCGTACAGCGCATCATCCGAAAAAGTCAAGCCTCCGTTAGAAAGCGTCAAATACCGATCTCCTCTTCCGAATACCGAAAGAAACAGATGGACGACTGGTGCCAAAGGATGTTCATTGAGCGGGCAGACCTCTTCCTGAAGTTGATGAACTCGAGATGGCCCAGGACAGAACCGCTGGTCGAAGGGATGCTGAGAGTCCTGAAGGACCACGGGATAGTCACAGGGAGGGCGCTAGACCTCTGCTGCGGAAACGGAAGGGTGTGCGTCCACATGGCCAGGAGAGGATTCATCGTGACTGGCATCGACATATCTAAGGTCTTTCTGGATGACGCGAGGAGAAAGGCGGAAGAGCAAGGCGTCGCGCCGTTGGTCAGATTCGTGGAGGGAGACGTCAGGAGACTGAAGGACGTCGTCGGACCCGTCTCTCAGCGCTTTGACGTGGTGACCAGCGTCTGGACCTCAGTAGGGTATTTCACGGAAGAGGAGGACATAGAGGTGTTCAAGCAGGCCAAGACACTGTGCAAGGATGGAGCGGTGCTCATCGTCGCAGACACGGCGCATTCGTCACGGTGGCTGGGTCAGCATTCTACCCCATATACTGACTTGGGAGATATGGTGATGATGGAGGAGCCCAAGTACGATCCGATCACGTCAACGATGCGGAACAAGTGGTCTTTCTACAGGAAGGAGGGACCTGACCTCAAGTTCATCGACCAAGTCGGGTTCGAGATCCGCATCTACAGCGTGTCAGAACTGTCATCCATCTTGGACGAGGCAGGATGGCAGGTCAAGGCGTCCTACGGCAGCCTGTCGACTCTCGAGCCAGTAACCCCGTTCACAGGATTGAACTTGGTTGCTGTCGCGCGGTAGCAGTCACCGAGGAGTCGCTACCCGAGGTTCTCTGCGAGCCTTCCCTTGGACTTGAACTGTCTCTCATAAACTTCTCTTAACTTGCTCAAAGAGTCAGCTTCGTTAGGGGGCTTGTCCTCCCTTATTCTGGTTATCCTAGCAAATCTTAGGGCATAACCAGACCTGTACCTTGGACTTTTCTGGATTTCACCAAACGCCACCTCAACCACAACGGATGGTCTCACGTAGACCGTGTGCTCATCCTCGGACAACCTCAAGTGCTGCAGCCTCTTCGTCATCCATTCAAACTCCTTGTCCGTCAGTCCCTTGAACGTCTTGCCGACCATCTCGTAATCGCCTGACCGTTCGTCGACAGCTGCTAGGTAGTAGTCACTGAGCCAGCCGGTTCTCCTTCCGTAGCCCCAGTCCGCTGCGACTATCACGAGGTCGAGAGTCTCCGCGGACTTTATCTTGAACCACCTCTTGCCACGTGACCCGGGCTTATAGGGGCTGTCGGGGGCTTTGGCCATCAATCCCTCGTGACCAGCGTCGAGTGACGCCTTCATGAACCGCTCAGCCTCTTCCTTGGAGGACGTTACGATCCGCGGCGCCGAGTCAATCGATCCCTTCCTTCGGAGGAGGATTTCCCATCTCTTTAGGTAGGGGAGGTCGATCAGCAGCCCCTGGTCGTCAAAGAGAACGTCAAAAAGGAATAACTTGACAGGGACCTCCTCTTGCGCGTGCTCGACCTCCCTGATTCTCCTGAAACGTCTCATCAGATCCTGGAAGGGCAGAGGCTTTCCGTCGGTGCTCACCGCTATGACTTCGCCGTCGAGGACCGCCCTGTCTGACCTAACCTCTTCCCCAATGAGTTCCGCGACTTCCGGAATACTGTCCGTCACATCGCTCAGCCTCCTGCTGAATATCCTCACCTTGTGCCCAGACTTGTGAATCTGAACCCTGGCACCATCGAACTTGTATTCGAAAGCTATTGGCGGACTGATTTCCTCGAACACCTCCTCTGTGCCATACGCCATCTCGGCCAACATCGGCTTCACGGGTCTGAAGACCGACAGGGAGATGCTTTCAAGTCCTATCTTGCCTCGCTCCATTGCCACCCGTGCCGTCTCGCCAAGATCTCCGAGTAGCATGTGGGCTCTTCTCACCGTATCTACGCCAACCCCAGAAGTCTGAGCTATTGCTTCGAGCATGAGGCCCTCGGACACCCCGTGCTGCATTTCACCGAAGATGTTCTTCGCTATCCACTTCCGCTCTATCTCAGTTGCTCGATTTGTCAAGGACGCTAGGAGAGCTTCCTTCCTCTGCCTTGATCCCTTTCCCGTGGATTCGGCTATCTTCTCAAAGTGCTTTCTTACGTCGAGCACGGTAAGGGGGCGGTCGATCAGCCTTCTCAACCCAACAAGCTCATGCGACTTCGACACCGTCTGATAGCCCCCCTCAAGGGGCTTGGACTCTTGTTCGCCGAATATGGAGCCAACGATAAGAAGAGTGGCCGGAGAAACCTCATCGGGTCGAAGGTGACTTAGGAACGACGAGATCATCGCCTTCTTCTCATTGCGCTTTGGCGTGGAGGCCAGCCTCTCGCATAGCTGGGCGAGTTCGCTGAAGGGAGTTGGTTTCGTCACAGCCAAGGTATCCCTCGGCGCAAGCGAGTAATAACGTTATCGAAGCAACTGACTGTCCAAAACGGTCACACTGCTATGTCAGTAATCAGCACTCATACGGATCGCGCCGATAGCCGTCAGTCAGGTTCGACATCACCTATGTTACAGGCTCTAGATCAGGAGGGCCGATCGGAGCCCGGGAACCGCTGCGATGAGAGTAACTAGCACCGTCACGAGGCCGACTGCGTTGTCAGCCCTTTCGTCTGTTAAGCTCGATATCGACAAGGATTGGCTCATGACAGTCAGTCCGGCAGGAGCCAGGTAGATGACGTACATTGAGGAGACGGTCATCAGTATGAAGCCAAGGAGCCCCAGATGGAGGATCGTGATGGCCATGAGTAACCTTCTCGACTTCTCCTCGCCCAACCAGCCCACCGTGGTCAAGGTGCCTGACTGAGCGTCGGCGGAGGCGTCCCTCAGGTGATTCTGCATCTCGCACATGATTGAGCGCGTGAACATCGATGCGCCAACGAGCTGAGACACGAGAGAAACCGTCTCAGAGGTCACAATTGAATGCCCAAAGAAGAAGAGGAGGGTGCCCAACATGAACCCGTGAGAAACCAGATCGAGCGCAGGCCTTCCCTTCAGCCTGAGAGGAGGAGCGGAATACGCCCAGCCGAGAGCGACAAGAAGCGAGTAGATAAAGACGGAGGCCAGGTTTGCCGTTGTCACGACTATTGCTGAACCCAGAACTATCATGGTCGCACAGAGCGCCAGTGCTTCCTTGGGATGCATCATGCCTCTCGCCATCGGATTCTTGCTGACCTTCTGCGGGTTCAGCCTGTCGTTCTCAATGTCTGAGTAGTTATTGATCAGGAAGGTGAAGGAGAGACAGAACGCGCCAGCCAGAATCGTCCTCAGGAAGAGCCAATGGTCTAGTGCAGAGATGGGCGCGGAGCTGATCCCGAAGGCATAGCCCGCGATGGTTATGGCCAAGTACCCTATCCAGTCTCGCCCCCTTATCGCACTATTGTAGACCGCAGCCTTCTGACTTACGAGCACGGGGAGGTCTTGCATTGGCCGCTAGACCTGTGCCAAGCTCTGGCCACCATATATGCTTTATGATTGAAAATATCTTCGGGTGGGAACCGTGTTATGCGGGCTGGGCTCGCTGCGCTACAAGCCCTTTTCAGGAATTCTGTTAATATATGGCTACAGACACCAAGACACATGAGGTTTGGACTAACGCCGGTCCACGACTTTCCCGCCGTCATGCGCACCATCTTTGACGAAGGGTCTATCGACATATCGAGATTCAGCTACCCGAAGCTCATTGAGAGAACGGTCTCAAGTGGATTCAATCATGTAGAGCTTACTCTAGACCTCATCCACGCGATGCCTGGCTCGCTTAGCCGAGACAGAATAGGGGAGATACGAGAACGGAAGGACTCACTGGGGTTTACGCTGTCCGCACATTTGCCGATCTGGGCCGTTGAGCCATCTTCGTTCAACGAGGGGATAAGGTCAGCGTCAGTGCTCACGTGCGTAGACGCGATCGGCTTGGCTGAAGAGCTGGAACCGGAGTTCTACGTGTATCACTCCACTGGCGCTCTGGCTGGTGAGTTCAGCCGGCTCCCCTACCCGGATGAGTACAAGAGATTGATCAACTCAGTCATGGCCTCAGGAGCGATGGCGAGCATCACAGAGATGCTTGAGAAGTCAGGGGTCGAAGCCAGAAGGGTGGCGATCGAAAGCGTTGAATTCCCCCTTGAGCTGACGGTATCGATGGCCGAGGGAACGGGCTGCTCCCTCCTCTTGGACACGGGGCACGTGCTCGCCGGGTACGGCGGGGAGGAATCCCTCATGGATGCCCTGAGTATCTTCTTGCCGAAGATGGTTGGGGTTCACGCCCACGACGGCATGAGACGAAGAAGCTCGGACGGATCCTCAATAGTGAGAGACCACCTTCCGCTCGGCAGCGGAGATATGCCCATATCGGATTTCTTTGGAGCGCTATTGAACGCAGACTTCAGCGGTCCGGTGGTGTTCGAGCTTTCACTGGAAGACGCACTTAGATCAATCGAAGCCATACGGAGGGAATGCCCGAACGCATAGGACGCAAACTTGATCGGGGTGTCACACATCGGATTGCTCAACAGAACTCAATCGATTGCGTATGGAATAGGAAGGCTGGGCTCCAGTGCCCTCCTGAGCGTGTTCAGCCTTGCGAGCGTGTACGTGTATTGGGAACACTTTCAGCTTGACCCAGTCTTGGCCGGATGGGCAAACGCGATAGGGAAGGTCGTGATAGCCCTCGCTGGCTTTCTCATGGGTTACGTGAGCGACGCAACTGTGACCAAGTGGGGAAGAAGAAAGCCGTTCGTTGCGATCGGAGCGCCGCTCTTGGCCCTTTCCTTCGTGCTCTACTTCACCCCTCAGTATTTCGTGAGCATGAGTGATCAGTGGGCGCTTTTCGCGTACGCGGCCTTCTTCAATGGCCTCTTTCACTTCGCGTACGCATTCCTGTTGACGCCGTTTCAGTCCTGGATGCCTGAGATAAGTGAGCCGTCTGAGAGAATCGGATTATCAAGGCTCCAGAACACTTCCAACCTGATATCCAATGCCATCGGGGTGATACTCGGCTTCGAGCTGCCCAGCCTTCTGCTGGATCCGTCCGCTTGGAAGCTGCTGGGGTTGCTATGCGGCTTGGCCGTAGCGGAGGTGCTCCTGTACCTCCCCTCGGTCCTGCTCATACCGAAGGAAAGGACGGTTGCTCCGAGGCGAGATATCATGAGGGAGCTGAGGGTGGTGCTTTCGAACGGGAACTACATGAAATGGTTGCTTGCCCAAGGATTGGTGTCGGTCGCTACCACGATGGTGACGTCAGTGGTATTGTCGTACGTGACGGCGGTGGTCGGGATCAAGGGAGCGACGGGCGCCTTGGGCTTCGCGCTCGTTCTGCTCGTCATGATATTGGTTTTCTTCTATGTCTGGGGACGACTCGCCACGAGGATCGGAAAGGGCAAGACCCTTCTGATCTCCAACGCGATCTTGATACTGACGCTTCCAATGACCATGGTGATAGGTCAGGTTGACCTACCAATCGAGACGGTGGCGCTGGGTTACTTCTTCATCGCTGTCGGAGCGATGGGTCTCTCCGGGTTTCAGCTGTTTCCGTACGTTGTCATCGCTGACCTCGCGCATGACGACGAGATCCGAACAGGGGAGAACAGAGCAGGAATGTACACGGGATTCAATAACATCCCTCTGAACGCGTTCCAGACGTTCTCCTATCTCATTACTGGATACGTTCTATCTCTTCCTAGTGTGCCTAACAAGGACTATACGAGTGGGCTAGTCCTGTGGGGGCCGATATGTTCAATCTTCGTGATCCTCGGAAGCCTGGTTCTGATGAAAACAAACGTAGACCCGAAGTTGGATGGCAAGAGCGGCTGAGATCGGGCTGAACGATGCAAGCCTTCTTGAGACTCATTGGCCTTATCGTCATCACTTATATTGGCTGCGATATGACTCGTGTTGATGGCCTTCCGCGTTGGTGTGCCGAAAGGCTCCGGCCTGAAAGGAGCACTGGTTGAACCGAAGCAAGTCTATTTGCGCAGGCGATTCAACAAGGTTGTGTTGAATCCGCCCAACTTCGAGCCCGGATCGTGGCGAGGAGCTGGCAACTGCACTTGGGACGATGACTCCGATTCGTTCTGGCTGGTCACAAGACCAAGAACAAACGAGCGCAGAGGATACGCTTTCGAGGTGTACAGCTCAAGGAACGGCGAGGAATTCACGCTTGTGTCCACTATGACGAAGGAGTCGGTTTCGGAGGCCCTCCGCCAAGAGGTGCTCTCCATCGAAGGACAGCAGCTAGTAAAGGACCCGGCAACAGGCAGATTCTACCTCTACTTGGCTGTCGACATAGGCCGAACATGGAAGACAGCTATGCTGTCATCAGAGGATCCTCGCGGCCCTTGGCGCCCGGAGGGCATAGTCATATCGAACGACGCGACCTACGATTCGCGCGAGGCAAGGGACGCGGTAGTTTCCGTGCTGGGCGGCACCTACTACGCCATCTACAAGGCGAGCGATGGCCAAAGGGTGAACGCAGCGCTTGCCGTGAGTTCCGATGGAAGGAGGTGGCGAAAGATGGGGCCCCTTACGATCGATGGCAATGCTCAACCACTTTTCCACTTCGTGTACGGGACCATACTTGAGGGCTCGCCCGGACCTGTGTTCCTAGGTTTCGAGAGCGCTAACGTGATCAGTGGAGCTGCCGTGTCAAGGAGGTTTGTGTCCTACTTAGTCAATCATGGGTCGAACGACCTGAAAAGCCTCTATGCTGCGGAGTGGAAACCACTTTCTCCATTCGAAAGAGGCGACTTCCCCGTTCACAGCTACTGCAGCTTGGTTGCGGACAGGGAGAGGAAACGAATCCTGCTCTTCGTAGAGGCGATAGACCCGGAGTTCAGCAAGGAAGTCGGCTTGAACCTTGAGGTAGATAGAGTCTTACTCTATACGGCAAGCCTTTAGATTTGGCACGTTCAGGTGTTGTTATTACCTGGCAAATGCCTTCTGTGTCGGAGATGCGCGAGATCACATCCTCTCTGGCTCTGTCCGCCATCTTGGCGGCCCAGGTCTTGAGCGCATCCGTTGGGCGAGGAGAAGTCCCCGAGGCTAGGGGTGTCTGGTTCAACTCGTACAGAGAGCCCTTCGCGAGCCTCGACGGGGAGACGTTCAGGTTGAGAGTCAGGCAGATGATGGCTCAACTCTCTGATGCAGGAATTAACATGATCTTCTACTTGGTCAAGACGCCATGGGACGCGAGGGCCTACTACGACAGCAGTCTGATGGAGCGCGTCACGGATGAGTACGATCCTCTGAAGGTAGTGGTCGAAGAGGGAACAGCAGCTGGGCTAGAGGTTCACGCCTACTTCAACGTGCTCGCGGAAGGGGACAGCTCGTTGGCTGGAATGCTGAAGGTCAGGAGGGAATGGGCCCTCGTTGATCCAGACGGGCACCCGACGGGCTGGATGAACCCCTTTGACGAAGGGGTAGGACAGTACGTCGTTGCCATCGCTCAGGAGCTCGCCCACTACGAGGGCCTCGCTGGAATCCAGTTGGATAGGATAAGGTTCCCCGGTAGCAGATACGGATACAATCCCGATGTGCTTGAGCTCTATAGGAACGTTACCGGGAAGTCGCCGGCCAGCGACGCTGACCCTGAGTGGGTCAGGTTCAGGGCTGAGGGAGTGACACCTTTGGTCAGGTTGATCAGGGAAGAGATCAAGAGAGTGGACCCGAGCAAGTTCGTGTCAGCCTCGGTCTTCCCGGACAAGTACTCAGCCCTTGCCGGCGTAATGCAGGACTGGGAAACTTGGGCAAGGTTGGGATACGTCGACTTCCTTGCGACCATGAGCTACACCGACTCAACCTCAAGGCTTGAGACCTACGTCCGCGAGCAACTTCAGGCAGTGAACTTGTCTGTGCCCCTGTACGTGGGCACGTCGGTGGAGACGGCAACGGACGGTCTCTTCGCCGACTTGGTGTCGTTGATACGAAGGTCCCCGGCGAACGGTTTTGTGATATTCAATGCGAATATCCTGATTGAGAGCCCGGGGAAAATGGAACTGCTGAGAGGCATGTTCGTTGGCCCTCGGCCAGTGACGCCTCACTCCTCAGAAGCGAGGTGGGACGCAAGCAGAGCCCAGTCCGCAGAGCGATGGAAGGACTATTTCAAGCCGCTGGAGGCACAGTTGGTCCTTGTGTTCGTGGCTTTGGTCGTGGCCCTTTTGGCAGCCGTAGGCGTGAAATTCTGGGAAAGACTGGGTGAACACTCAACTGAGCGCCACAGAGAGATTCAAGTCATCAGTTAGTGCAGGCGAAGCGCCGCGTCTAGGGTTTCCTCATCATTGAACGCAACGTCTCCCTTGTTCTTTCGAAAAGGCCCTCCCTCTTGTGAGGAAGATGCGTGGCCTCCACGAACTCACTCTGGAAGCTTGGAACGAGGTTCAGTTCGACGTGCTGCGTCTTGTCAGCTATGATCTGAACCTCCTGCCAGAGCTGCTCGTTCCTGAGCACTGCGCAGGCTCCCATTCCCGAACCGTTACCTATCTGGACGACCCTGTCCGTGCGGACCTCAGGTATCAGCCCCACAATCATGGCATGAACCGGGCTTATGTAGTTCCCGAATGCACCCGCCATGTAGACGCGCTCCAAATCTCCGGGCCGGACCTTCATTTCGGACATCAGGACTGAGCTGGCCGCGTAGATCGCTGCCTTAGCCAACTGGAACTTCCTGATGTCGCCCTGCGTCAGCCCGATCGGCATCCCATTTGCTGATTCGTCCCCTCTCGCTATCACAAACATCGTCTCGCCGCTCACCTCGACGACTCTGTTCGAGGAGCCCGGCACTATCCTTCCTGAGGAGTCGAGAACCCCGGAGATCAGCATCGCAGCCACGGCGTCCACCACCCCTGAACCACATATCCCTCTAGGTTTGCCATTCTCTATTGTCCTGTAGAACAGCTCTCCTGTGCGCGGGTCAATCGCGACGGATTCCATAGCTCCCTCCATGGCCCTCATGCCTCTGGTTATGCCGTATCCCTCTAGGGCCGGCCCAGCCGCGCACGAGGCTGCCATCATACCCTTCGATGAACCAACCACCGCTTCACCGTTCGTGCCGATATCCACTAGAAGGGACACCGAGTTGGACCTGTGAACGCCTGACACGAGAATGTCACCCACGACGTCTCCCCCGACATAACCGCTGATCAGTGGCATTGTCTTGAGGATGGCCCTTTGGTGTGCTGATACACTAAGTTCCCTCGCATCCACCTCCACTGGGCTCAGAAATGGGGGGGTGTATGGCGCCTTGGCCATCGCTCTCGGATCCGCTCCGATGAGAAGGCTTGTCATGACGCTATTGCCCGCCACTACTATCTCGTAGACATCGCTTACTCTGGAGCCGACTTGTGCACAGGCCGTGCCGATCAACCTGTTCAGGGTTTCGACGATGGCGGCCTGCAGAGCCGCTAAGGCGCCCTCCTTGTCAATTGCGAATGACATGCGACTCACGACATCTTCGCCGAACTTGATCTGACCGTTGTAGTCTGCCTTGACGGCCAGCGGTTCGCCGTTCATCAGATCGTAGAGGTAGGCTACGACCGTTGTGGTCCCTATGTCAGCCGCGACCCCGAGCATTCGACCCTTGCCGATCGGCAGGAGGTCGACTAGGCGACTGCCTCTAGCCACGGCTCGCACCCTCCAACTCATGTCCCTTGCAAGCTTGGGCAAGACCCTCAGCAACGAAGGGTCATAGGAGCTGGCCCCAGTCAAGGCCAAGAGTCGATCTATGTCCGATCTCTGATCCTCAAGAGTCGGAGGAGAAGCCTCGATGTCCATCGCTCTGACCATTGGAGACAAGCGGGTCTCCACCGCTCTTCCCGCGATGAGTATCTTGGCTTCGGATGTTCTCGAGATCTCAGGCAACAACACGGTGACATCGGTCAAGGCTCTTGTCTGGCATGCCAGCCTGTTTTCCCCTCCGATCAGGTGTTGCCAGCGCCTTTCCCTTTCCGTCGAACTGGTCACGGCCCCTGACACGATCCTGATGAGACATTTCCCGCATGTGCCCCTTCCGTTGCATATCCCCTCCACCTTGAGGCCTGAGGCCCTCAGACACGACAGGAGATCCTGATCGACTGTGACTTCGGTGGTCACGTTGTCGGGCACAACGAGGACTTTGGGCACGCGCTAGCTTTTCAGAGGGCCGATATATATCCGGTGCGGCCTGCCTGCGACAGGATTAAATCGAGTTAGGTGAGTTCACACATAGATGTCCGACCGGGAGGTCATCCTTGTTCATTACTCCGAAATCGCGTTGAAGGGAGGCAATAGGGCGTTCTTCGAGAGAGAGCTGGTGAGGAACATAAGGCGGGTGGTCCCCAGAGAACTTGTTAGCTCGGTGCGGAGGATCTCAGGAAGAGTGGTGGTTGAACTCACTGACTCCTCAAAAAACGAGCTCGTTTCCAAGGCTCTGATGAAGGTGTTCGGCATTTCTTGGTTCGCGTTCGCACGCGAGACCGAAGCCAAGTACGATGCGATAGAGAGGGCTGTTCACTTCGAACTTTCGGGTGCCCTCAGCCCATCTGATTCGTTCAGGATCAATGCAGTCCGCGCGCACAAGGGCTTCCCGATGACATCCATGGAGTTGAATGCTAAGCTCGGTGATGCTGTGGTCAAGGCCTTCGGAGCGAAGGTGAATTTGGAGGAGCCCTCAATTGAGGTGGGGGTCGAAGTGATGAGAGATGTGGTCTTCGTCTACCGCGAGAAGAGGAGAGGATTAGGAGGTCTGCCGGTGGGCTCTTCAGGAGAGGTCCTATGTCTCCTTTCAGGGGGGATAGATTCGCCAGTCGCAGCTTGGTTGACCATGAAGAGGGGCGCTGCGGTCAGCTACGTCCACTTCCATCCGTTTGAGGACAACGACGAAGCTATCAACTCCAAGATCGGCGAACTCATCGAAACCCTATGCCCTTACTCTGGAAGGACGAGGGCCTTCTTCGTGCCGAGCCATCCGTTCAGCCTCGCCGTGATGAAGATCCCGGCCAGATATGATGTCGTCCTATTCAGGAGGTTCATGTTCAGATGCGCGCAAAGAATTGCTGAGGAAATGGGCGCGAGTGCCATAGCTACGGGCGAGAGCATCGCTCAAGTGGCTTCCCAAACCTTACCGAACATGGCCGTGATTCACAGGGCGACCGAGTTGCCAGTACTCATGCCGCTAATATCCCATGACAAGCAGGAGATAGTTGACCTCGCTAAGAGGATAGGGACGTACGATATCTCTTTGAAGTCCTACAAGGACTGCTGCAGCATAATAGCCAGACATCCTGAAACCAAGGCCAAGCTGGATGTGGTGATGCGACTGGAGGCCAAGGCCCATCTAGACAAGGCTGTCGATGAGAGCCTCTCCCTGATGACGACTGTAAGCTATGGATGAGACAGGGGAGCCAGCGATTCATCCCTGGTCCTCTCGACGAGCAGATGATTCGTGACAGACACGACTTCGACCTCAGAAAGCGGTGCTGAACGCCAGTCTCCATCCTTCTCCACGATCTCGGCCCTGAAGAACCCACGCTCTTCCGCGCTTACTCCAACGTTGCAGGAGAAGTTGGACGAGTCGATCTCGAAACAAGCCACGCATCCAAAGCCAGACATCAGCCTCAACCCCATGTCTCGCGCACCTATCGCGTCGAGGTGGATCGAGATCCGTTCCGTGGGTCCGAGGGAAACTCTAGAGCCCATCCAGCTCATCTCGCGGTCCGTCCTAGACCTCATGAGCAACCGGGGGCCATCGGGCTTGCGTGAGATGAACACGGCTCCCGACCTTATGCCATCGACTATCGCATCCGGGTGTCCAGCCTTGGATAGCACCCAAGTGGTGGGGGTTCCGACGCTGAACACTTCCCTAGCTTGTGGTTCCTCAAGGTGATGGAGGTCGCTGCCGCCCACTCCTATGATTCTGTTGCCTTCCCCTGCCAACTGATCCCACCATTCAACGGACTTGAAGTTCATCCTCGGCCACAGGCCGCACCAGACCTCCAGGCAATCGAACCCCCGAACGGCTTTGAACTCCCATTCGTCCAAGTATGGATGATTTATCGAGAACAGGAGCCTCCTTCTATGAGCCTCGTTGATCAGGGCCATCGCATCGTTCTCGCTCCTGACCCTGAAGTCCAACCACTCATCCGTGTTCCAGACGTTTGCGTGACCTCTGTAGGTCGTTATCTCCTCGCCTAGCATGACACACAACCTTGGGTCATGATAGGAGCGCACCTCCTTCGCCTGTGAGGTGGTGTTGTGATCCGTTATCGCGACGAAGTCCAGGCCCCGCCTCAAGGCCTCCGCTGCGATGAGGTTCACCGGCAGAGATCCGTCACTGTGATGCGAGTGAACGTGAAGATCTCCCTTCAGCCACCTGGGCTCTTCGTACGACTCGGAAGCGTGATTGACTCCCCCTTCGCCAAGTGGACCCTCGTGACCATGAGCTCGACTTCTCCTGTCCATCGCCAGGCCGACTTCGCAAGCACACCCTGCTCTCGAGATCCTGTAAAGGCCCAGAAGCACGTGCCAATCCCCGGCTTCGATCCTGCCAGGATAGTAGCTCGGAGTGGCGTCACTGGAAGACACGAACACCTCTTTCTTGTTGGAACCGCTCCATCCTCTGAAAGACGAGGCCGAGAGGAAGCCGGTCTCCCCAGGACCGAACAGACCCAGATCTATGACGTTGGGGTCGTCCTCGAGCCCCTTGTCGTAATCATAGCGGATCAGTATCTTTTCGACCCCCTCATCCACGGAAAAGGGAAGCAGGAAGTAGTCGAGCTGTGACTTCATTTCTGGGCTGAGCGTCAGATAGTACGAGACCGCCTTCGCTCCTTTTGACATTCTGCGTGTTGGTCACCTGGCTAGGCATAAGGCTTAAAATTGAACGGACACTCGTCCTCCCATGGCCCAAGAGGAGAGGAAGACGCCAGTGGGAAGGGTGACCCACTTCTTCTCGAAAATAGACGTTGCCGTTGTCGAGCTGACCGGAGCCCTGAGGGTCGGCGATGAAATATTGATCGAGGGAAAGGCCTCCCAGTTCAGGCAGAAGGTCGAGTCGATGGAGATTGAACACCAGAGGATCGACGTCGCCGAGGCGGGCAAGTCCGTTGGCCTAAAGGTCAAGGAAAGGGCTAGGGAAGGAGACATCGTCTTCGTGGTCTCGTGAAACGTGGAACAAAAGCTACCACTTGTTTGACCGTCTAGCCCGATGCTAGTCCAAGGCGCTGGCTCGGTGCGATGTGAGCGCCCGATGAACAGATCTTTCGGAGCTTCTCTTAGGCTGAGGGAGGCGGTGGCGGAGGATAGGCTGCCTCAGGAGCCGACGGCCTTTTCCTGAGAAGGAAGAACGCAACGACTCCGAGAATCAGCACTAGGACCACGCCGCCTCCAGCCAAGTAGATCACGGGAATGCCTGTCGATATGGCGAAGTTGACCGTTACTTCCCTGGGGTTTCCGGCAGTGTCCTCGACCCTTACGTAGAAGGTGTGCTGGCCATCCTGAAGGTCAACGGTCGGCACGTACGAGACGCCGGACGATGTCACCGTTGCAGCAGAGGTCACATCCACGCCGTCCAGTTTCAGCACAACTGAACTCACGTCTATCGCTATGTTGTCGCTCAACGTCGCGGTCAGCGTAGGGCGCTTCTCTGAGACCGTCGCGCCTTGGGATAGCCCCGGCGTTATCACTGGGGGCTCCGTGTCCTTCAGGCGTATCCTAAAGGTCACGTCTTGAAGCTGATCTGGGTAGACTCCCTCCCACACGCCAGTGGAGGAGTTGCTGGACCTCGGCCTGGGCACGCCAGGCGGTACGACTATGTCGAGTTGAGCGACGTCATCCTCTACACCCTTGATGGCAAACACGAACCTCTCGAGCCCTATATCATCGAGGTATGGGTCGAGAGCCCCCAAGGCGTCCATGAACTGCTTCAGGCTCACGGTACCGTCAGAAACTTGGCCCACCTTCATCTTCGGAAAACGGCCCTGCCACGCGCCGAGGCCTAGATCATAATCCAGTTCAAACCTGAATCCAGCCAGACCAGCGGAGAGCTGAGCGTTCTTGAGAAGACCTATCAGGGGGAGCCAAGGCTCTCCGTCCCGAATGTCCTGTCTTGCGATCGACTCAACCCATTCGAGGTAGTTTTGCCTTCTTCCATTGATGAGGCCGTCGTATGAACCCTTGTAGTTCATGACAAGATCGAAGTCGAGCGTCCCGGTCGAGCTAAGGTTCGAGGTGAGCCTCGATACATCGTCTGGCGACGCCACGAACGCTCCCAGCAATAGGATAGGGCTGAACTCAGCTTCGACCGGGTAAGTGGTCATGAGTGCCTCCGTCACGTTCCCCTCAAGTCCTAGATCCACTTTCACCTCCGACCTATCGCTCGCGAGTGCCGTGTACGACAGGGCGAACCTCTTAGTCAAGTAGCCCATTTGGGCGAACTGGCCAGCGACCATCGTCTCTATCAGATCACTATTTGCGTTCACATCAGCATTGAATTCTTCCGCCGTGTAGGGAGGTTCCGTAAGGAACTCGACTGTGATGATCGCATCAACAGAGAGCTCGCTGCTTCTACCTCGCACTGTGATGACGCTGGGATAGAATGTATTTCCCTCCTCAGTGAATGGGTACGATCGCTCCGTGAGTCTCAGGTAGAAGTCGAACAGCGCATAGCCCGTGTCAGGGTACATGATGAGGCCAAAGTTTGCCCTTTGGATGAACGTGCCGATGGTTAGCAACAACTCGCCCTCAAGGGTCAGGTCTCCATGAATCCTCACTCTGCTTCCCGCAGCAGCCTCCGTCACCTCCAAGCTTGCGTGCATTGATGATATGCCTTCGGTCGTGGCGAGATCGCCGGCAGTCGCGGACGAGACAAATTCCACTGTTCCGTCCCTGTATACCAGCATCGTGAGAGGGAAGGTTCCTTCTCCTTGGGGAAGAACGGGCGGCAGCTGTGACACGACGAAGGCGCAAAGAAGCAACAATGGGACCAACGCCTTTCTGCTTCTCATTCTGTCGGCCCTCGTGCGGCTAGTCGATATAAAGGTTGTGAATTTCAACGGGAATCAGATATCTTTCGCGAGGAGCTATCTGACCGGCTCGTACCTCGCGTAAGAATTTCTCAGGAGATGGTAGGAGAGGTAGTTGGACACGTGATAGGCAACGTAACGGACCCGTCCCCACTTGCGAACTCTTCTCATCGACACGAACGCCTTCGCCTTTGGGTTGATCCTAACTCTGCCAACCTTCGAGATGCGTTTCACCAGATCTAGATCCTCAGCAGTGACCATGTTGACGTTGAACCCACCCACTTGGTCGAAGGCCTTTCTGCTAACCGCGATCGTCTCGCCGGGAGTGAAGTACAAGCCCAGCTTTGCAACAGACCATGTCAGAGGCGCTAGAATGTACTTGCTTCCGATGTAGTCAAAGAACGAGCCATCATAGGGGAGGACTATGCCGCCAACGGCCTCTGCTCTTTCCTCCAGGATGGGAAGAGTTAGCTCTCTCAGCCAGTCCGGAGGATAGACCGAGTCTGCACAGCAGAAGGCTAATACCCTGCCCTCTGACTTGCGGGCAGCTGCCTGTCTCCCAGCCCCCGGGGTCCTCTTCTTCTCGAGCACAATCTTGTCGGCGTATTTTGAGCAGATCGACAGTGTCCTGTCAGTGCTGTAGCTGTCGCCTATGACGATCTCGTATCTCGGGGCAAATTCCTGGTCTTTCAGAGACTTCAGAGTCCTTTCTATGTAGGCTTCTTCATTCAAGGTGGGAACGACGATCGAAACCTCGGACTTGCCGCTCACTGACTCATCCCCTCCTTGGTGACTCGATGATCTACGCAAGAGGAAGGCTGACGGCCAATGTCGATGAGACGAAGGGGCACTTGGAGTGCAGGGGCCTTATGCTGGGTTCTGGTGTGCGGTATGACTATTGCTTTCATCTTCTCCGCGGCCGTCACCTCAGCGTCTTTTCATTCGTTCGAATCGATGGAAAGATCAATGTTACCGCCTGGTATTCTAGAACCTTCATGCGCTCTGGTGTGAATGAAGGTCTTATAACGCTAAAGGCTCTCGTCGCAGAACGTACGCGAACTCCGTTAAGGGATCGGCTCTGTGCTCTGCTGTCCTTCCAAGAAAGGATATTCCCGCCCCTCCGGGCGGCAAAAGCTACCCTCTGACATGCGCTACCAGTGCAGTTGACATTCTGGCACCCTGGCGTGACGCGACCGAGACGGAACACGCGATCAACAGCACCGCATGTTCGGACTTCATTCTCCCGGCTATCGTCACGTTTAGACCTGGACATGGAAGGATGCATCTAGGATGTTCTCGGTCACGAGCCTATTTTTCCTGCCTTCTGGTGAAGACGACGTAAGATGCTGTCAGGAAAATCAGCGGAAACAACGCGACTACTAGAAGGTCAACCCAACGCGATGTGATCAACCCCCACAGATCGACCTCCCCCGCTTCCTGACCGAAGGGACCTGCGATGGAGCCAAAGAGGGAGTTTGCAACCAAGGAGTAGTGGTGGTTTATCGACAACGCCTGTACTATGTTCGTGATCTCTGCAACCCTTCTGCTATAGTTCATGTAACTCTCACCAACAAGCTGTTGCGGCCGTGTTTGGTTGAAGGTTCTGTCAAAGGGGATTGCCGGAGTCGGCCCCAGGACGAAGAACGCGATGAGGCTGCTCAGTAGAGACAACACGAAAGCGAAGAAGATCCAAACGCCCAGACTGAGCATGAGCGAATGGCCCGACTTGTTCGAGAAAGTTGAGATGAAGAGGGATATGGAGTAGTAGGCAAACGAGAAGAATATTGAAACAACGATGAAGAGGCAAATCCTCATGATGTCGTCCAATGTGACCGCGATTCCCTGCAATAGTGCCGAAGCTGATATCGAAAGTAGGGAGGACGCGGTTATGGTCAACCCTATCAGGGCAAGCGCCGATACTATCTTTCCGTTGATGACGTGTTCTCTGTATATTGGCCTTGACAGAAGGATCTTGAGAGTCCCGCGCTCACGTTCTCCGGAGATAGCGTCAAACGCCAGTGCTATTCCCAGTATGGGGGCCATGAGGCCTATCGTTGAAACCACGCTAGAAGCCATCTGAAGCATGGGCCTCGCTGGGCTCATGCCTCCGATCCTGAACGCGTAGGACATCACATAGCCGCTGGCAACGTAGAGCGAGAGGAATAGGCCTACGATCAGCCAGAACCTCTTGCTAGTTATGGCGTCGGCGAATTCCTTACGAGCGATTGTGAGGGATTTGTTCATCTCTCAATCACCTCTTTGATAGAATTGATACATATCCTCCCAGGAGGGATTGACGGGAGTCACGGATTCAACCTCATATTGGCCTTTGGCCACCACTGAAAAGAGAGCACTTCCCATGTCGCTCTTAGCTACTACTACTAGTTTGCCGTCCTGTAACTCCGCCTCTCTTGTTTCGGGCAAGCGCCTGATTTCCTGCAGTAACATATCGCCGCCTGACCTGACGCGGATCTCGTAAGTGTAACCCTTGGCATCTCTAACTGGCTGAGATAACTCATCGACACTTCCCTGTGCCAACAACCTGCCTTCGCGGATCACTGCGGCATGGGTGCATATCATCCCGATCTCATGCAGGAGGTGAGTAGACATGAGAACGGTCCTTCCTTCTTTGTTGATCTCTCGAACGATACTTCTGAACTCAGCAGCTCCGTCTGGGTCGACCCCCGCCGTCGGCTCATCAAGGAGTAGCAGCTCTGGATCCTTCAAGAGAGCTTGGGCCATTCCTAGCCTCTGTTTCATGCCCCTGGAGAAGGCAGAAACCTTAGCATTGGCTCTGTCCTTCAAGCCGACTGCTTCCAGCACTTCAAGCGCCTTAGCCTTCGTCCGATCAGGAGGCAAATCGTCAAGTGATCCAAGAAATGTGAGGTTTTCAAGAGCGGTCATGTGTTCATACAGCCCGAACCCCTCCGGAAGCAGACCCACCTTTCTCCTGATCTCCACCGATTCCTTGACTACGTCGCGCCCTAGCACCTTGGCGCCTCCGCTGGTCGGCAGCAACAGACCGATGAGGATCGATATCAGAGTTGTCTTCCCTGACCCGTTTGGACCGAAGAAACCGTAGATGCTTCCCTCGGGGACTCTCATGTTGACGCCGTCAAGAGCTCTGACCTCTGCCCTCCCATCCTTGTATACCTTGACGAGGCTCTCAGTTTCTATCGCGAAGTCCATGCTCTCACCTCCTACCATATCTCCTGTAGATAAGGAATAGGGCAGCCACGACGGTAATCGCAATCCCGGCTCCGATGTACACAACCTCTCCCCTTTGTTTGACGTATACGTGGAGGTTACGAACAGGGATCTGAGACTGATCCATCGTAAGGTTCAGGGTCACGTAGTAGTCTCCGGCGCTGATGTCCGCGTCGGTGATGATGGTCAGCGAGAAAGTGGCGGTATCTTGTGGGTTGAGCAACAGAACAACGTTCGGGTCAACTCTGACCTCGAACTTGTCGGGAATATCTGCTGCTTCCAGTCTCACGTTTGTGAGAGAACTGTAGCCGGTGTTCCGAACCGTTATCTGAAATGTTGTCGACGTTCCAGCGAATGATTCCGCGTAGAAATTCTGCGTCACATAGGCTATGCTATACCATCCCAGTATTCCGAGACCGAGGTTCAGTCGGTCAATGGCTCCGCCGGCCTCAACCTCCAACGCAAAGGATTTGATGTCTGGCTCGGCTAGCGGTGGTACGGTTACAGCTATTCTCAATTGCTTACTCTCGCCAGCTTTCAGGTAGAGCTTGGATACGACGCTTCCGCTAGCATCCTTGATCACCCAACTGTAGCCGGCAGGGAGCCCCTCCAGATCGATGTTCACGATTCCGTCGGAATCGCCAGTATTCTCTATGACAATCAGATACTCAGCGGCACGGCCAGCATAGGCGTCGATGTATGGCGTATCCGTGCGTAGTCTCAGCCTGGGCATTCCTGTGACCACCGTGACATTGAGCCGAAGTGACGACTCAAAGTCCGGAGTCTTCACGAAAACTATGACGACGTAGTCCCCTGGAGATGCGGTCCCCGGAACATCGAGCTTCAGGATCGCCCTTACGAGATCTCCTGGCTCAAGCGAAAGCCCGAATAGGACACTGCCATCTTCTCTGACTACACTTCCGGTCCACTCGGTGGGTAACTCAACAAATACTAGGCCTGTAAATCGTCTTGTCAGTATGTTCTTGATGGTCAATTCAAAAGTGAGGGTTGAACTCGGCGTAGCCCGAGCAATTGGATATTTTGATGTCACAACCTGAGGATCAATCTTGTCGACGTATATCGAGATTGTTCTTTGTTGAACTGTCCAGCCCGATGCTCTGACCGTTAGGTTGTATAGGCCTGAAGAATCATATGGGACTTGGACCCTGAGGTCGAAGCTTTGAACCTCGGTAGGGGTTAAGGTGAGTTCCTTCACTTCAGCTAGTCCAGAGTAGGTGCCGACATCCCACCCCTCTGGGGCATCGACTGAGAGCCTCACCGGTTCATCTTGTGGCCCCCTATTGCTTATGGTTGCTGGCATGCTGATCTCTGATAGGCAGTTCACCCTCAAGTAGGTCTGCGTCACAGAAAGCTTCAGGCCGTAATCGAGAGTAAAGTCCCCAAGATCTATGACCTCATAAACCCTTGTGACGGAAAGAGTGATGGACTTGCTCTCGTACCCCCTCTTTTCCATCTGCACTCTATATGTTCCGCGGTCGATGCTCACCGAGAAATCGCCACCAAGCAATGTTTGAGTTCTGGCCACGAGGGACCCTGAGGTGTCATAAACAGTGACGATCACACCGCTGAGGGGATTGCCTTCGATATCCTTCACCCTTCCGTAGACTCCTGCCAATTGCCCGACGGCGGAGGGCAGAATGCACGACAGTAGCCATAGGGCAAGTACAAAACCGATCAGCGTGCTCAAGGGAGATCTTCCTGGCTCATGGTACCCGTGAGAACGTGCCATGGGGGAGCGAGCATTCACGTTCGCTAAGCGATCCATGCTGTAGCTCATCTTCATCATTCTATCACCCTTCATGCCTTGACATACTCCACTGAAGTGACAGGTGGCTTCGGTCTAGTTCTGATCACTATTGTGTTGCTCAAGTAGTTGAAGAGCCTCTGCCTTCTATCGCGTCCCTCCGGAATAACCAAGCCAACGATGATGTCTATGGGCAAGAGAAATGCCTTCCCAAGGCTTTCAATGATCGACGCGAGAAAGCTGGCCTTGTTTCCCTCGAGGGAAACAACCTTCAAGCCCAACAGCCTTTTTCCCAACGACTGCCCCCAAATGCCTTCGGTGACAGCCCAATATAGGAACAGAATGATACCTGAACCGCCGGCGATAGACCAGGGAGAAAGCAACCAGAAAGGCGTTAGGAGGAAGATGATGGAATAGGGGGGCGAATATGGCCTGCCTGGCCAGTCCCTCCAAGGGGTCGGCGGGCGAACGCCGCCATTTGGCAAGTCAAATGGCAAATATTGGCGAAGGAAGGACCAGATCGCTATGGAGAGCCCTCCAATGACAATTAGGTCTACGAGCCAGGCTGCAAACCTTTCCCCCCAGTTGGCCATGTAAAGTATCTTCTTCTCTCCACCCTCAGCCTCTAGGTTCTCCTGAGTCATGCCGTGGTTCACCCTCTCGACAGAGCACGGACGAGTGGCTGTTAAGGGTTCTTGACGAAAAACATGTTGACGAGAGAACTTTCACGCGAGCACTACTGGCATTGTAGAGAGGTAGTCCAAGGCAATGCCCACGGCATTCTCAATGACGGAAGAAGCGAGGACTGTGATGAAAGACTGGTTGGCGGGCAGCATACATGACTCTCGAACCGCAAAGAAAAGCAGGACGAAACGCCATATGAACATAGCTGCGAATATCTGCATCACAACTATGTACCCAGGATCTCCAGTGAAGAGGAATGGCAACAGGGCCTGGGGCTGAAACTCAAGTGTGGTGAAAAGATGAGCCAGGATGTTCAACATTATCGCCGGAAGGTAAGCCATGCTGATCGAAACTGCTAGGCGGGACAGCCCAGGGTTCTTCCGGAAAGCTAGCGAGACAAAGGCGAAGCAGAAGAGCGTGACCCCCAACAATCCCACGAGAGATCTAACTACCGCGTACGCACTCAACGATGGTATGGACGCGACGAAGAGCGCTATCACAATAGCGCCGCACAAGGCATATGGCCCCAAGTGCTGTTGGGTTTCCGAGAATGCCTTCGCAGGATGGAAAACAAGCTTTTGGAGGCCCAAGCCCGCACTTCTCAAGGTGGGAACGACCGTTCTCCTTCTTATCGCGGGGAGCGCGGGTCTAGCGAGGTAATCCCTAGTGATGGTCATGAGCTGGTACGCGATATGCCCATCTCTAGTTAAGAGGTACTTCTTGTTCTCGTCTTGTTCCACAATGCCCTTCAGCATCGATAGATGATGGTTTAGGGTTCCGGTCTGAATGTCAAGCCTCTGCTGCAGGGCCGTATAGGACTGAGGACCGGACTCAGCCAAGTAGTAGACAATACTCCGACGCACGGGATGACCTAGAGCTGAGAACAGTGCGTCAAGCCGGTCCTCAGACATTCTCATACGACGCGGCACTCATCTCGGAAATAAGCTTTGATTGGCTGAAGGCGCAACTTCAAAGTGAGTCCTGCCGCATCGGCGCTGAGCTATAAGCAGAGCGTGAAAAGCAATAATATCCTAGGTTTGACTCTGAGGCGATGAGCCAAGCCGAGTTGTGGAGAATCGAATCAGACTCTACGCGAATAGAGTTCTCAAGGTCAAGATCCGGAAGCCTGGTTTCACTGCTTGACAAAAGAACAGGGCACGAATTCCTCAAAGCGGCCGACAAGCCTGCCTCCTTGTGGGAAGCGACCCTGACAACGCCTGAAGGAAAGAAGGTCGTCTCCTCAAGGGACGCTGGGGAATTGCGGATGGTGGAAGAGAAGTGCGGAAGGCATGGCAAGAGGCTCGTCCTGACCTGGTCGGGATTTCAGAAGCCGTTCGATGGCGTCAAGGTCGTCGCATGTGCGGAGCTTGACTGCCCTGACGGCCTCGTCGAGTTGAGGATGCTGGAGTTTGATCCCGGGCGGGACAACGGGGTCTGGCATGTGGACTTCCCTGTGATCGGAGGGATAGTCGAGATCGGAAGGGAGGGTGAAGGTGACCAGCTGGCCGTTCCGTTGCTTCAGGGACTTCTCGTCCACAGACCTCTTCTGACCATCGTCGCGAATGAGAAGGTGAGGAGGAGATCCTACGGCTATCCCGGCCTTCTTACGATGCAGTGGTTCTCCTATTGCAACGAGAACGTGGCAAGCCTATACCTTGCAAGCCATGACCCGCTCGGCTACAGGAAGGACTTCGCGTTTGAAGCAGATGAGGCTGGGAAGGGGAAGTTCCGGGTGAGGAACTACCCGGAGAACATGGGATTCGAGGGGAGAGTCTATTGCGTCAACTATCCGATCGTCGTCACCAGCTTTCAAGGGGGCTGGCCAAAGGCGAGCGAAATCTACAGGAGATGGGCCACGCGGCAAGCCTGGTGCAGGAGAGGGAAGCTGACCCGAAGGGTAGACATTTCGAAATGGCTCAGCGAGACGTCTCTCTGGGTCTGGAACCGGGGGAAGGCCGCGAGAGTGGCGCCTGGCCCGATTGACTTGAGGAAGAGGATGGGGGTCAACGTTGCGCTGGATTGGTACTGGTGGCATCACAACCCCTACGACGTTTTCAACCCCGAGTACCTTCCGCCACGGGAGGGAGTCGAGACGTTTGTGAAAGCGGTGCGGCAACTTCAGTCGGAAGGAGTGAAGGTGATCGTGTACATAAACGGAAGGATATGGGATATGAGGTCAGGGAGTTGGCTTGAGCAGCAGGCCCACAGGGCAGCTGCGCTAGACGAGGACCTCAAGCCCTATGAGGAGAGGTACAACGTGTTCATGCCGGACCACATCCTCGCGCCGATGTGCCCAACCACGCAGCTGTGGAGGGACAAGATCTCCTTCCTGGTGAAGTCGCTGATGAATGACCTTCAGCTTGATGGCGTGTATATCGACCAGGTTGCCGTTGCAACCGCGAACCTGTGCCACAGCCCAGAGCACGGGCACCCCGTAGGAGGAGGCTACTATTGGGCACATGGATACAACGACCTCATACGAAGGGCCAGGGACATAGCCAGGACGGCTAACCCTGACGCTTGTCTGTTGAGCGAGTCCTGCATAGAGCAGTTCATCGACTTGTTTGATGGCTTCCTTACGCTTGACTCAAGCTGGGAGAGAGCCGGAGCCAACTTGGACCTGAGCTGGGGGAAGATGGGTTATACGGGGCAGACTTGGGAACCGATCCCGATGTTCAACGCGACCTACCATGACTACGCAATCACCTTCGGCAGTTACACTTCAATGACGGGCGTTCCTCCCTATGATGATCTCTGGCCCGAGGTCGCCAGACCGCCCGAGTACGGCAAGTTCGCCACATACAACGACAGGTATCCGGATCAGTTCGCTTTCGAGCTGGCCAGGACACTGGTCTGGGGGATACAGCCGATGGTGACAAACGTGTACCCTGAGATGATGGGCAGGAGCGAGTTCGAAGAGGATATGCGATTCATGGAGAATGTGTCGAGGTTCCATGCCAAGGCGAGGGATTACCTGATCTTCGGTAGGTGGTTGCCGCCGCCTACGGTAGAGTGCCCGCGCACTTCTGTCAAGATGTACGTGAGGTCGATATACACGAGGCCTGAGAGGACAGCCGAGTTCACGAGGGACACACCATCCGTCCTGTCGTCAGCCTGGGGCTCAGAGGATGGCAGGCGTTGCGTGCTGCTCGTCAACTTCACAAGGGGCCCGGTTAACGCAGTGGTGAGGATGAACCTAGCCGAGTACGGATTCGAGGCCAGCGAGAGAATCGTCATGAGAGACTACCCGGAGGGGGCGAAGGAGACCGCCCTAGACTCGCACATGTTCGAACAGCAAGTAAGCTTGCCGGGCAGGTCCGTCGTTGCGTATGAGTTCCTGGCAAAGTGAAGGTTCGTTTGGACCGAGATAACCCAGAGTTGGATGACGAGGCAGACGAATCAGCGGGAAGCGAACCTTCTGAAGATGAACGTAGGGAACGCACCATCGCCAAGCTCAGAGAAGCGTGGAAGTTGATGGGAGAACTCGAGGCGGGGAACGTCGAACTGCAGTCTGAGGTGGACGATGCCAAGCGTCGGATAAGCGAAATCAAAGATGAGGTGGCGTCATTGGAGAAGAGATACGCATCGCTCAAGAAACAGGAGACTGCCCCTGCTGAAGTCGAACGAAAGAAGGCTGAAGCGAGGCCGCCTGAGAAGGCAGCATCCCTCAAAGGCAGAGTTCTCCTCGCGCTGAGAGAAAACCAGCGGTACCTTCTCGTGCCAGTTGCGGTCAATCTTGCAAGAGCTCTCATAGCCCTCTCGCTCTTCGTCGCGCATAGTGAGTCTGGTGCATTCACCACCACGTACATGGACTGGCGATACGCTGGCGGCCCACTGGGAGAGCCTTTCAGCGTCCCCATCCCGAAGGGGCATTGGTCGTACCTTTTCTTCGCGTGGGACAGCATCTGGTACATCAGGATCGCGTGGGTCGGATACGAGGGGACGCGTTTCGCCTTCTTCCCGACGTTGCCCCTGGCGATTCGTCTCCTGTACTCGTTCACCATGGACTGGGGACTGGCGGTCGCGATCGTTTCTTTCGTCTTCGGTACGATATGGATGCCCTTCTATCAGGCCGTAGCTGAGCACTATATGGACAAGGAAAGGGCACTACTGAACACCTTCCTGTGTGCCTTCTTTCCATTTGTCTTCCTCTTCACCTCAGTGGCTTATACGGAGTCGATCTTTCTGTTCGCCTGCGCCGCAGCTTGGTACTATTATCTGAGAGGAAAGCTACCGCACTCATTTGCGATGGTCGCGATCGCAGCCGTGACTAGGATTTACGGCTTGTTCATGTTGATCCCAATCTTGCTGGACCTCTTCGCAAAGAAGGATTGGAAGTCCATGCTCTACTCCTTTGTGCCTCTTTTCGCGCTTTTCCTTTGGTGTTACTACAACTTCATCTCTACCGGGGATTGGCTTGCCTTCCGGAATCTTCAAGTCGCCTATTGGGGGTCTCCGACCTGGGCAAGTCAGTTCATTGGAAGGTTCCTGTTGGGCCAACCGATCGACTGGAGCTTGTACCACAATTTTATGCTGGGCTTCATCGCCGTCGCGCTGTACCTATCGGTTGTCTCTCTGAATGTGGACTGGAAGCTGGGAGCCTTTGCTGTCATTGGTGTTATCTCGAACCTCTTCATGGGCTACCTATGGTCTTACACCAGGCACCTGACCTTCTTCTTCCCGATGTGGCTGACCGTGAAGTCTTCGAACAAGTTCGTGGTGGGCCTGGCATGTCTGTTGTTCCTCCTGTGCTCAATTGTGCTGTGGAATCAGTTCATCATGAGGCAGTGGGTCGCCTAGGAGCAATCAGGCAGAGAAGGGAGGAAGATGTCGCCCGTGCCGGAAACCATGACAACCCTTCAGTAGAGGAGGTACTTCTTCCTTTTTTCATTGAACCTCTCTAGCTTAGTTCTCCAAGCATCCACTATGTCGTCGGCCGGGATGCTCGCCTCCAACTTCTTCCTGAGATCATCCGACCCCGCGAGTATGTCCATCGGGTAGTGTTTCGCGTTCTCAGATTTCTCCCGCCACTTGAACCTGTTCGGGTCGGCCCTCATTACCGCGTCCATCAGGTGAACTGCAGACCGGACTGGCTGGAAGGCCTTCTTGTCCGTGATGTATATGCGAACTCCTTGGCATTTCTCACCGGCGAACTTCGAGAAATGGGGTATTGGATTTGGGGTCGGTATGAAGTACGCCTCGCCGAACTTTACCCCCGGAAGGCCTCTGTCGTTCATCTCTCCTGCCAGTGCTCTAGCATCTAGCCAAGGCGCTCCCAAGATCTCGAATGGTCTGGTCGTGCCTCTTCCCTCTGAAATGTTGTTGCCCTCGAACAGGCAGGTTCCTGCGTATGCAAGCACGGAGGTGGTCGTCGGGAGGTTTGGCGATATGACGGGCCAGAACAGCCTGGTGTCTTCGTACCACATGTTACGCTCCCACCCTTCCATTTTCACCACAGTGAGGTGACATCTCACTCCGTACTCCTCGTTGAACATTGTCGCGAGCTCTCCATGTGTCATCCCGTGTCGGTTCGGGATTTCGAACCAGCCTATCCCTGACTTGTACCCCATATCTAGGACCTCACCTTCGGTGTCCAATCCGCCTATCGGATTCGGCCTGTCGAGGACGATGACCTCCACGCCGGCCTGTGCAGCTGCCTCCATCGCGAAGCACATCACGAACTTCTGGCCAAAGTACCTTGACCCAGCGTTCTGCATGTCGAAGACGATAGCGTCTGTCTTGTGCTTCTTCATCGTATCGGCCGCATCCTTCATTCTTAGCGAGTAGGATGGATAGACCGGGACCCCTGTCTTTTTGTCGATGTGGTGTTCCTCCTCTGAATCTTGGGCGTCACCGCGCACTCCGTGGGGAGGGCTGTATAAGTAGGCCAGCTGAAAATCCTTGCTCTCCATGGCGATGTCATAGAAGGAAGTCAGGTCCTTTGTCACTGTGGTGTGATTCGCGATCGTCGCGATTCGCTTTCCCTTGAGCACTTCTCGTCTTGTTGTCAATGCGGCATCGAGCCCAGTCTGAACGGTATGTGCGATCATGGGCACGCGGTCTGCGCATGTCTTATATCTGTTGTGTCCAAAACTAGGGAACTGGAAGCCTAGGACTGCATTAGTTGTTCCACTACAGGAGCCCACACGTTCTACCGGGCCGACATGCTCGTTCCCTTCGCCAGCCGGGCCAGAAACCCTTCATCGACGTTGATGTCCATCTCCTTGGCTGCTATGATGATAGCGCCAGCAACCGGTTCGAAGCGCGCCCGCGCAAACTTTGCCCCGGGCGCGTGGTTCAGCACTGTTGAACGGACCGGATTCATGATGTAGTCCCCGAAGTGTTCGAGGATCCCTCCCGTGATCGCCACTTCGAACTCCTGATCAAGCATGTCCAGCTGTCGTGCGACTGCTACAGCGGCAAGCCCGAGTTCCGTCCCGGCGTAACTAATGATATCTGACGCAATTCTGTCGCCAGCTTGCGCTGCCTCGAGAACTAGTGGGGCGAGAGCGGACATCTGATGTCTTTCCATTCCCTCCGCGTAGACTTTCCTGACCAAGTCCTCGATCGTGGTGAGACCCAGTTTGGCGGCGAACTTCTCAATCAACACGGTCCGTTCGCCCCTCATGTCATATGCCCTGAGCGCTGCGGTCATCCCTCTCCTCGCGATGTCGTACCCGCTGCCTTCATCACCAAGTATGTAACCCCAGCCTGATGATCTCCCCAATTTCCCTCCTTTGTTTACGCCGAAGCAGACGGACCCCGTTCCCGCCACGAGCACTATTCCGGGCTTCCCTGCGGTTGCTCCCATGAGGGATATCGCGCCGTCGTGCACCACCACGTTCTTTTCAGACAGCTTCAGTTCCTGCAAGACTTCTAGCATCATCTTTCTCCCTTCTGGGTTCCCAGATCCCGCGGCTCCCACACAAAGACAGACGGCCTTGCCGGTGAGGCCCTTGCCTCGGGTGGCATCATAGACAGCTGCCGATATAGACTGCTTTGTGGTCTCCTTTCCCACCACGAGTATATTCGAAGGTCCTCCCGTGCCCCTTCCCTCAACGGAACCGTCTGTCCTCGCGATCAAGCACGTTGTCTTGGTGCCACCTCCTTCGATCCCGATGAGCAGCCCTACTCGCTCTTGCCTCGACAACTCGGCGAATCTCCCGTCTGAGGCGTTTTATCACTTGCCTGGCGTCTGTTCTCTGAGAATACTCGTGACTATGGGTATAGCATGTACTTCCTGCGCTTGGACTCGTAGTCCTTGAGGCCCTTGGACCAGCTCTTCTCGATCTCCTCCGGCTCCTCACCATCGAGGAGGCTTCTCCTGATGCTGTCCGTCCCGGAAAGGAGGTCAAAGCTGTAGTCCTCGTCCCTCCATCCCTTGCGAAACTCGATCTTCTCCGGATACAGGTCCATGATTGCCTTGATGATCTTGAGACCCGTCAGCACGGGCTTGAACCTCTTCCTGTCATACACGTGAAGCTGCACGCCTCCGCAGAGCTCCCTCGTGTACTTGCCGAACGTCGGGACGAAGCACAAGGCTGTGAAGCCTACCCCGGGCAACTTCTCGCTGGTGAGCCTCTCCCTCAGTCTGAACCCGTCTATCCAAGGAGCCCCGATCATCTCGAAGGGTTTCGTTGTGCCCCTGCCCTCGGATACGTTGATCCCCTCGATCAAGCACGTTCCGGGATAGACGGTGGCAGTGTCGAGAGTCGGTAGGTTTGGCGAGGTCATAACCCACGGGAGGCCCGTCTCGTCGTACCACATCTTCCTCTTCCAGCCCTTGGCCTTCACTACGTTGAGCTTACACCCCATCCCGTATTCTCTATTGAACATCACAGCGAGCTCACCGTGCGTCATGCCGTACCTGATTGGGATAGGCCTCTCGCCCACAAACGATCTGTAACGCTCCTCCAGGATGTTGCCCTCCACGTTCACCCCGTTGATCGGGTTCGGCCTGTCAAGCACTATGAAGTCAAGTCCCTGCTCTGCTGCGGCCTCGATGCACCTGTTCATCGTAGCTATGTAGGTGTAATACCTTGCGCCGACATCTTGGATGTCGAACACGAACGTATCCATGTTGCGCATCATGTCAGGGACGGGCTTGTGGTGCTCCCCATAGAGGCTGAAGACAGGTAAGCCAGTTCTGCTATCGGTGAACGAGTCGATCTTGTCCGTGTCTTGCACATCGCCCCTGATCCCGTGCTCCGGACCGAAGAGGCAGGTGAGCTTGACCTTGGGGTGTTGATGCAATACGTCCACGGTCCATTCCAACGATCCGGTCACCCCGGTGTGGTTCGTGACGAGGCCGATCCTCTTGCCTTCGAGGACGTCTAGCTTCTCCTTCAACAAGACATCGATGCCACACTGAACCTTCGGCTTCATTCCGGCAAGGAGGGAGCTGTACGATATTTATGGGTTCAATGCAAACTCGACTGGAGACGAGCCGTGATAGCGGCTGTCCGAACCTGTTGCCTATGATTCCTTCTCACCGGAGTGAGCTGAGGTCCTTTCGATGTAAGACACCTTTTGGTCTCCGGTGAGGGATCTCCAGAGCAGGAACTGCTTCCTTGTGGAGTCCACGAAATCGTAGTTCGAGGTCAGCCAGACGCTTTTCTCGCCGCTCAGCTGCACGAGCAGTAGCTCGAACTCCCACTTGGCCTCGGGGAACGTCTCATGTCCCTTCACTGTCGAGGTCTGAATGACGTTGGCCTCGTATGGATAGAGGGCCACGGTCATGTCGAGCTGCATCGATGCCAGATCAAGCTTAAACGATCGAACTTGGAACTTTTCTCCTGTCTCAACCGAGTGGACTACTGCGAATTCTTCAAGATACTTCAGCAGGCCCTTCGCCTCCTCTTTGGTCGGGAAGCTGAAAGGCAATGGGATGGCCCACTCGTTTCCTACAGGGCTCGTGGGTATCTTCCACTTGCGTTCTAGCGACGGGGTCGCCAACTTGGCAGCCAAGACTGCGGGATATATCCCGGAGAGCAGGGCGGCGATCATAGTGATGCCCAGCGAGAGTATAATGAAAACGGATGAGAAGTTCAGCACGAACGAAGATGGCAGGAATCGGAAAGTGATCAGTGCCGCGTTCCCTGCCAATCCGCTCAAGTAGCCTATGAGGGCGCCGACTATTACGAGGGTCAAGATCTCTGAAATGTAGAGCACGCCAACACCCCAAGGCGAAAGGCCAAGAGAGCTGAAGATCTTCGTTTCGTTCTCCCTCTCCCTCAGAAGACCCAAGAGGGAGTTCAGTATCGTTCCTGCCGCCACGACCAATGGGAAGATCAGATACTGATAGCCACCCAGAACAGTTGTCATTAGTCTTGAGAACCGAACCACCTTTCCGCCGATTCCAGCGTCGACATCCACATTGACTATCATCGCGAGCTCCTTCGCAAGAGCAACTGTGACATCTGGATCCTCTGACTTGATGGACACACTTGACGGGGTCCCGCCCAAGTCAATTGTGAGGCGGTAGGGGAGAATGAGAACCGAATCCCAGCTGAGCGGGTTGTATTGCTCCTCGCCAGCAGCGCTCTGGGATATGACGACGGCAACCATCCTGTTGGGATCAAGGGGTGACGCTATTCTTTCCTGACCCAGTTCCACGAATTCCCTGTTGAGAATGGCTCCGTCAAAAACGCCGACGACTGTCAGCGTCAATCCCTGCCATTCGACCTCGTCCCCGAGTTCCACACTTAAAGCGTCCCTGGCAGACGAACATACAATGGCACTGAAATAGTCCTCGTCAACGAACCACCTGCTTTCGGGAAGAAGAGCCTGGCGTATGGCCGGATGGATGTCAGCATCCTCGGGAGACATTCCCATGACAGCATTGACCCTGTATCTGGAGTCCCCGCGTTCTATGTCGGCGAACACGTCCATCGCGGACACTGATTGCGGATAGTAGGTCGCTCTTGGAGCAACCTGTGCGCCGTAAGCCTTCGCCTTCTCAAGGGCTGCCACGAGTTGTTCACCGAGAAAATCGCCCGGCCTCATCAAGCCCTTCTTCAGGTATACGCCATCATAAGGGGCCTCGACATCACTATAGGCGACCTGGACAGCGGTGTATACTTCGGTCGATGTCAAGGAAGTGAGCCCAAACACTATGATCGCCACAGTGGCAACCAGCAGGAATGTTCTCATCTTCCTCCTCCTCATGTTCCCTAGGGCCAGATCGAATGAGAAGGAAGTGGTAGAGAGCTTGCTCTCCTCGATCCTATGCTGTCCTTCTGCCCTCATCCTGTAGTACTTGACGGTCTGCACAGACTCGTTAGCTATGACTGCTAGAACTATCCCAAGCAGGAACGTCAAGGCCAAGCCGAGGAAGCCGATGAATGCGTTCTGGGCGACCTTGAGAGATGGATTCAGGAAGTAGAAAGTGAGCAGACCGAACATTAGAAGTCCTGAGATAGCGAAGAGCTTCGACATTCCTCTCCTGACCAACGATAGCCCCTCGAACAGGAAGCAGAACGGGGCCAGCAACAGGAAGAAAACGATGCTCGTGACAGAGGATTCCGTAACCAGACTCATGGTCTCCTCGTAGGCGGAATTGATCCAACCCAGGGCCGAGTACGAGGCGGATCTAAAGACCGCATAGTCTTTCCCTTGAAGCGCCGCGATCGCTTCACGGATGGCTGCGAAAGCGTGCATCAACGAGCTTTCGACCGAGGACCTCCTCACGAAAGATGCGTTCATGACCAGATATCGGTCTAACGTGGTGTAGTACATGTCCTTGGCCATCGCCAAGGTCGGAGTCGTGATGCGCATCTGGACTTCGTTCCTAAGAGAGTAGCCCGCGCCAGCTGGCTCCAGTTCGCTGCTGTTCGTCAAGATAGCGGACATCCTTCTCTCCGGCCCGACTCTCGCCATCAGCATGAACCTAGTGTCAGGAGGGCCGAACACGACGATGGCTCGATCGCCAGGGCTCCTGACCATCCCCCAAGATATGAACTGACTGATGGTCCTAGCATCGTACACGACTATGTCCGATGGCAGGTTTATCCAGAACCTGCTTGTGAATCTCGGGTCATTGACCTTGGACGGCGACATCAGTTTGGGATCCACGAAACCCACTATGGCCGCGCTCGCACACGGAAACACCACTGTGAGAGTTTCGTATGGGTGGGTGTCAGCTGAGGCCCAGAAGGATATCACTCTCCCCCCATAGTCTCCTAGGTCAGGAGCGTACTCTATCATCCCGCTGTTTCTGTCAATGATGTATGCTTGCACGTAGTACCCAGGGACGATCGTCTCTCCTCCGATGCCGTAGCTAAGACCTCCCAACGCATAGCCCATCCCGGCCCCGGTGATGTTGAAGCGACCCTCCTCGTTCGCGAACGTCATGATGTCGCCGAAGAGGAATGGAGAAGTCGGATCCCTGTTGGCTACAACGAGGGCTCCACCAATGGGAGTGTACCAGCTCTTCGTCAGGTTGAAGATCATGACGGTGCCTACCACATGGACCATTCCAGCTATCTCAGCAGTCGTGAAGTATATCCTGCCGGGCCTGATGCTATCCCAGTTCACCGGAAGCGAGAGGTCGTTACACAACTGGTTGGCGATCGCGATGGCCAAGATGACCTGAGGCTCAAGGTTGCTCATCTGATAGCTTCTCGAGGTTATCGACGTTGTCCCGAAGAGAGAGCGCTGAGTCCTGCTCGTCCTTAGCGTGAAGCCCAGCCCGTGAGCTACCGCGAATGGTTCGCTGTCAAGCATGTAGGGCGCAGGGGAGGAGGCCCACCATCCATCCGACCTGAACCCATTCTCTACGGATTCGCTGTATGGGAAGCCGGCCGCTCTGGACAAAGCGGGCAGGATCGTGCTGAATATCATTGGTTGTAACCAAGACTGGAACTTGGTGACCGGGCCCGCGCCGATGAACGAGTAGAAGAACCCGGCATACAGCGTGTCCATGTAGCTTGTCTCCGTGGATAGATCTATCCCGAAGAAGGCCAAAAGCCTCTTACCCTCAGGGTTCAGCTTGTTGGTTAGGAAGGCCTCCTCGGCGAAAGCACGAGCGCCAGCCAATGCCTCGTAGTGACCGGAAAGAGTCACAATCCAGACCTCCCTCTCGGGCCTGTGCGTCGAGAAGTAGCGCGCTAGCTCGATCAAGGCTGCTACGCTGGGTGCCTCTGAAGCAGGCGATGATAGTCCCGGAACGATCGACCATGAATCTAGGTGAGCGGCGATGACAACGACCTCATCAGCCTTGGGCGACCCCTCAAGCCTCGCGATGACGTTCTTTGCAGTGATCGTCCTATACTCCATGCCATTCACGACCGTGGCGAGGTAGCCCTCAAGCAATCTCAATCGTTGAGCCTCTTGATGGGCCACGCAGACCCTTGGGAAGTATACGGGCGCCCTTACGACCATATTCTCTACGGCCAGTGAAGTCATCTCTCCCTCAAGATAGATGAGCCCCTTCGCACCAAGCTCCATCGCGTTGAGCCAGTTGGAGCCGGAATCGATCTCCATCATCACTATGCTTCCCTCGATCGTCTTGCCCCTCATCTCGTCAAGGGAGCCATGTCCAACGTAGACCAGAAGTCCTGAGACCCCTGAGGGCGGCGTCTTCGATGTTTGGACGTAGTTGGGCCACACGCCGTATGCCTGAAATTCAACGCTCTGTCCCCCGGCGTCTACCGTTACCTTGCTTCCTCCGTCGACGGGCGCAACCACCTCGTACGGCTGGTGCTCCACCGCGTACCCCAATGACTCAAGCGAGGAGGAGACGAATTCCAAGGCAGCGAAGTAGCCTGGGTACCCTGTGGTCGTCCCGTAGAGCTGGTCCAAGGTCTGCAAGCTGGATTCAGTTGACCCAGTCCTCACAAAGTTGACAATTCCAGCAAGATCCTGAGACTCGACCTGGGCCGGTTGCGTCTGACCAAGGCCCGGCGAGACACCTAGACCTAGTGTCGACATGGGGGCCAAGAGCAGGAACAGAACAGCCAATGAGAGTCGGAGATGTCGAGACCTCAAGCGAAGATCTGGCATCATTGCGATCACCAAGGCAACACCCATGACGCCTTTGAGATCATGACGAGCGCCACAGAGAACCCTGTCATGACCGCGAGCCCGGTGAGAAAGCCAGCCACGATGGTCGTCCTGTATGACATCCACCACTTGTCACCGAGTTGCCTTCTCAGTATGAAGTTTGCGATGACTCCGCCGATCACGGTAGGAATGGTGGTGGACGGCAAGAGCGTGAACCCCAAGACGATGGCCACAAGGGAGAAGGGCACTCCGGTCATCACTCGCAATAGCTCACCGAGAAGCGCGATAGCCAATAGGATCGCCAAGCTCGCAACTATGATTTCCATCCCCTGTCCCTTTATCTCGCCTGTAGCCCACATGGAGGTGCTTAACACCTCAATCGGCCACTGAATGGTCGTGAAAGGATAGACCGTCGAAGGAATCGGGGCGATCGACCAGAAGAAGGAGACAAAAACGAAACTTGAGAATATCGATATGGTGACAGCCATCAGATACGCCTTGAAGAAGTCGTTGATGTTAGTATCTGTAAGCCTCGCGGACTTGATCATGTTTGCCCAGGCTGGCGCGCCAGTCCTTGCGGTTGACACCGGTGTCGGCATGACGCCGCTGAACGCCGGGGTGAGGAGCCAGGGGCCGATTCCGGAATACCCGGAAGCCAGCACTGTACCCTGCCACATGTATGGAATCGTGACTTGGTACCCAGTTTCTGCGAAAGCTCTCGCGCCGACAAACGCGTGAAGCAGGCCACCTACCAAGGTCACAGCAAACGCGACCAAGACTGGGAAATCAGGAACGAACCACCAGAAGACCGCGACCGAGCCAACCGTACCTATCAGGTACATGCCCAAGAGGACGAGCAAAGAGGGGTATCCTTTGGCGCTGAAGGCATTCGACATCCTGGTCGCTCTTCTCAACACGTCCATGATGTATTTTCTTTGTCCTATCAGCGATATGACGGCTGCTCCGACCGTGAACACTATGAATGGGACGATCCAGACGCGTATGATCGACCTCTGATAGACCAAGCCCAGCGACATGCCTGGCGACCATTCGCTCACCCAGTCCGGGAAGTACGTCGGAAAGAGGGCCCGAGTTGCCCAGTTGCCCAGCACCCACACCGCTATCGATCCCAAGAGCATTTGGAACGCGTACGGGAATGGGATTATGAACCCGGCCAGCACGTGAGACAGGTCCGTGCTTATCCCGAGCGCTGCTCCGGGAAGCATCCTCTCTATTCCGAAGGAACCGGCGGTGAGGTCTATCCATGGAATCGGAATTGGCGTGTACCTAGCACCGAGCAGACCTTCCGAAAGCGTGGGCACAACGTACATCGGCACAGCATAGAAGGCTCCAAGGATTGAAGCAAGGGAGAAGATCCTCGTTCTGCTCGGCTCCCGTTCGGCCAACGTGAGACAGACCTGTGCCTGCACGTGAGCGGTCGGAAAGGGCAGCTCCTGTTCCTCGACAAAGATCATGCCGCATAAGTATCCGAGGGCGATCTCCTGAAGCAGCCACAGCACTACGAACTGGACTAAGAAGATCCCGACGGGCATGATCCACTCGGCGTGTATCAGGCTCCTCACATCGTAGGCAGTGGACCCGATCGCTGGCGCCCACCATGCTGGTATCAGCTCGACTAGCGGCCTTCCGTCCAAGAAGAAACCTCTTGCGTACGGTGAGTTCACGAAGTAGCTCCTGAAGACGAACTCAGCAAACGGGGCCGCAAGAATGGTCGGGGATGAAGCGAAGTATATGACGAACACTTCTTGTGTGGTCATAGGCCTGCCCGATATTCTCGCGATCTCGGTGAACAGAACTGCGGCAACATAGACGGTGGCACCGACTATAATCGCGCCTGATACGAGCTGCAGGTACAACACAACCGGCAGCAGGAAGACCGTCGTGAACACGACGGCGAGGGCCGATCGCCGCGTCAGACCGGGGAGCACCGAACCCCTGTCGCTGGTCTCGGAACTCATCTCGTCCTAGCTCGGCGACCGGGTGCTACGGAGATAAGTGTTTTTGGGGCCCAACGGTTTCCGCGGACTACCCAGTGGGATCGTCGATTCAACATCAAATCCTTTTATCGGACGCTCCTGTCACGGCGGGAGTCGGTGGTCTTGGCATCCAAGGTATCCGTGGTGAAGGACGGCAGCGCAACGGAGATGATGAGAAGATCCGTTGAGCTGCTGGATCTGAGGTCCAGGCTTCACAAGGGTGCGAGTGTCTTCATCAAACCCAATTTGGTCCGCGTCCCGAGGGAGTCAAACATAGGCTATGAGGACGGCGCTTGGGAGAAGACGTTCGTACCGGAAGGGGACATCGTCCATAGGGATGTCATTGAAGCACTCTTGCGCGTTCTGATCGACTCGGGCGTCGGCGATATCACGATCGGTGAAGCGCCTGGGGGTTGCCAAGCCAACGCGGTATACAAGGCGATGGATCTCTATGCATTAGCTGACAGATATGGAGCGAGGCTGGTCGACTTGAATCAAGAAGAAGCCCACAGGGTCGAGATAAAGGACGGGCTGCTTCTGAAGTACGCTTGGATTCCTAAGGTTGTGAGAGACGCTGACTTCAGGATCAACTTGGGCGTCCTGAAGGTGCACAGAGGAACGGCCGTCTGCCTCGGGCTCAAGAACTGGGGCATGGGGATACTTCCTGGTAGGTACTACGGGCTGAACAAGGCTGGGACTGTTCAGTACCTCAAGGGAAGCGATGGCCCTCTTCCGATACATGTGGGCAGATTTGAAACTAGGGAAACGATTACCGGGCAGGAGGTGGCCGTATCCAAGGTGATCGTGGATGTCTGTGGTGCTCAGGGTTGCGACCTCACGATACTCGATGGGATAGCCGTGATGCACTACTCCTCAATGGAACTAAGGGCAAAGCCAACGTTCTTCAAGCCGAACATCGTGTTGGCAGGATACGACATGGTGGCAGTTGATGCTGTGGGCACTAGGATCTTGGGCATGGATCCGGCCAAGATACTTCACATCGCGTGGGCGTCACAGAGGGGGCTGGGCGAGAACTCACTTGATGGGATAGAAGTGGTCGGTTCGAGCATCGCAGACGTGCAGGTGCGGTGCAATCCACTGCACACCCAGAAGGATGTCATTATGGCTTAGGAGCAAAAAAGACGCCAAGTTGCGCAAGGCCGTCAATACTGGGGAGGAGTGGATCGAGGGTTTTCGCCTGAATCGACCCCAGGCGTACTAGCCCCCGCGAGCGGCCAAGAACTTGGGTATCTGTCTTCATCAGTTCGACCCCCAACTAATCGGGAGACCCGAATGCAGTCAATCCTTATTATGAGTACCGTTCCGGGCCGGGGGCTGGCACGGTCCTCCCGAACAAGTATTATAAGCGTGAAAACATCCGCCTTCACCGACAATCCATGAGCACGGGTGAAAGAGAGTTCAAAATCGGCTTGACAGGAAGGATGGTGATAATCCTCGCGGCGCTAGCTGTGCTTGCTATGGTGCAGACAATGTTCACTCAGGCGTTCACGTTGTGGTGGGCCTACAGGGAGTGGATACCGTTCCCAATGGTGATCTCCATTGCCTTCTTCTACCTACTCGGCAAGGTCAACAAGGCGTGGAAACTCTCCACGCAGGAGTACGCGATACTGTTCATCGGATCGTATCTGATAGCGAACACCTTCACCTGGGGTTACTACATGTCAGGAAGCTACGGCCCCGCTGCTCTGATCGGAATAGGTCAAGTGCCAGCGATCTGGATGGCCGTTCAGGAGCCCTTCAAGACCAATGTCGGGATGTACATTCCGTCTTGGATGGCCCCAACCAGCAGGTCGGCTCTTGACGCCGTATGGTACGGAGGCGTGATGGACTGGGGTGCTTGGCTTCCCTCGATAACCTTCTGGGCTGGATTCCTAATACTCATAACCCTCTGGCAGATGTTCTGGGGATTCTTCCTCAGGAAGCCCCTCGTCGAGGTTGAGCGCCTAGCGTTCCCGGGCATAGCCGTTGGAGCCTACTTGGTGCAAGCTACGAAGGAGGAGGACGGTAAGATGGAACTCTTCAACTTCTCCAAGAGATGGACCAAGGTCTTCTGGATCGGGTTCGTGCTCGGATTCCTTCTAACGTTCTTGGACACCTTGAAGTACTTCGTGCCAGCTGTACCTCCGTCGAGCTACCTCGGCGTCTGGACAATCGACCTGACCCCATACACGAAGGGACTGCTCCCTGGATCGTACTTCTGGAACCAGATCAGGATCACGGACGTCCTCATCTTCATGTTCACCCCCCTCGATGCGTTGCTGACGGTACTCGTGGGATGGATCGTGTTCCAAGTTCTCTATCCCACAATTGCGGTCAGAGCCGGATGGGTCACGTACAGCACAGGAATGGAGACAGGCTTCACATTGCTTAGTCAGACCAGTGGACCGTTCAAGTACGGCTTGCTGGTGTTGATCGGCGTGCCCATAGGGATGGGCCTATGGCTGATATGGCAGAACAGGACTCACTTCATGAACATATTCAGGGCGGCCTTCGGGTCAACCACTGGACCCACAGGAGAGGAAGGAGTATCATACAAGTTCATCGGCTACGGCGCGGTCATTTCATCGGTCATACTTCTGGCCCTGCTGGTGCTAGTTGGCGCTCCGATACAGTCCGTGATAGTCTTCTTGGTGCTGCAGATAGTATTCTCGTACGGGCAGGTTAGGGCGATGGGTGACATCCACGAATATAACGCGTACGGCTATTACTTCAATTGGTATCGCTTTGATGCCGCGCTTTGGGGCGTCCCGCCGGTGAACAACGCTGCTGTGTTCCAGACCATGATGCTCTACACCCTAACGGACAGCACAGCCACGAGGATTCAGCACCTGCCAGGGATGTCTCACCACTTCAAGACGTACAAGGTCGGACAGCTCGCAGATACCAGCTCAAAGGACATCTTCAACACCTCGATACTGCTCATAGTGGTGTTGGCCCTTTTCGCCTCCGCGTTCTCGATCTGGTTCTACCATACTTACGGTGGCATAAGCAAGCTGGCCACGGTGGCCAACGCTTGGGCCGGTGGGCTCAGTACCGAAATCAACACTTGGGTGACAGGAACGCCAGCCTTCAACATCGGACCTGTCGAGAGATACGGACTGCTGATCGGAGGAGCGCTACTATCAATCCTGATGTACATGGCGAGGATGAGGTTCCCGTGGTTCTTCCTGAACCCGTCAGGCCTCATATTGCTCGGAGCAGCGCCGAACCTGGGCGTCTTCGCCGCTATCCTAGCCCTAGTCCTGAAGTACATAATCCTGAGGGTCGGAGGCACAAAGCTCTTTGAGAACTCTGCGATTCCGTTCGTGGTCGGCTTCCTAGTCGGATACGGTGTCAACGCGGCGTTAGTCGGTGCCCTGGCAACGTTCATGATAGGGCTTCCAAAGGTGCTCGCGTAGGCCGATATTGCCCTTCGTCCCCCTTGGGGCGACGGGCTATTTTCTTTTTGTGTTTCAACCGTACAGCTGCTCCACTCCTCAGGAGGCCTATCGTTACGTCAACCCCGTCACCTTGGACAGCTAGCTCAAAGACGACGTGACCGCCATGTGACAGGCCGTCCCGTATCCCAAGGGATCCGAACGTGTCTCTTAGAACACTTTATACGGCTAAGAAATGGTTCGAGCGTCCACATGATCCATCACAACTGCTGTCATATCAGCGAGATCGGTTTGCAGGCTGAAACGGTTCGGGAGGCATTCGAAAGATGACCTTCAAGACTAAGGTGAAGGTCGGCGCAGAGATGCTCATGTCGGGACTGAGCAGGCTAGAGGGTGTACGGGACATTGCATTGGTGACCAATCACACCTCGCTTCTTGGCAACTACGAGTGGCTCGTCTATCGTCTCTCCCAGTCAACAGGATACAATCTTCAGATACTACTGGCCCCCGGCCACGGGCTTTACGGGGATCTTGATGGGGAAGTCGACGAACTGGTCCGCGAAGACAAGACGGGTCTGCCCGTCCTTCGGCTGGGCTCCTTCGTGAGAGGGAGCATTCCGCGTGAGCTGCAGAGCCTTGACCTAGACGCGGTCTTCTGGGACGTACAAGACGCCGGGGTGCGCCATTTCACGTTCTGGATAGAGCTTGCGAGACTGATGCAACGCGCAGAGTCGATAGGTGCGTCAGTCGTGGTTCTGGATAGGCCCAATCCTCTTGGAGGCAAGGTCGTTGGTCCTGTCACAGACAGAGACTTCAAGGACTACCTGTACGGGCTGAGATTGCCGATCCCGATTGCGTACGGCCTGACCGTCGGTGAGTTGGCCTCCATGATGAAGGATTGTTTGGGAATAGGGTGCAACCTACAAGTCATCAAGATGAAGGGTTGGAAGAGAAACATGCTGTACGCAGATACCGGACTACCATGGGTGCCGCTGACGCCAAATCTGCCCACGCCTGAAACCTTGCTTGTGTATCCTGGGACGAGCCTAGTTGAGGGGACCAACCTCTCTGAGGGAAGAGGGACGACCAAGCCCTTCGAATACGTAGGAGCTCCCTGGGTTGAGGCTCATGAGATGTCTCGCAAGTTGAACGACATTGGACTGCCCGGCCTGATCTTCAGGGCGGTTCACTTCGTCCCTATGCAGCATCTGTTCTTCCCTGCGTCCACCAAGCACGCCGGGCAAAGGTGCAGGGGAGTGCAGCTTCATGTGACAGACCAGCGCAAGTTCGATCCAGTTAGAGCTGGTCTTGAGATCGTAGCACTCGCTTTGCAGGACTATGAGGGTGACTTCCAGTGGGATTCGTCCCACTTCTACAGGGATGCCACGATCCCGAGGGGGGCGTTCTACTTCGACACCCTGGTCGGAACCCCGAAGGTCAGGGAGGCACTGGAAGGAGGAGAACCCGTGGAAGACATCGTTGACAGCTCGAAGGATGACTTGAAGAGGTACCTGGCTGCCAGGGAGAAGTACTTGCTCTACTGAGTCGACCCGTGGAGCCCGAGGTGTGAGGAGCGTCGCTTGTGTATTTGCTTCGCAATCGCCTGAGAGCTCAAACCTATAACGCTGACTGAGAACGATTAGAATTGCCAAACATGAAGAAGGGATTGAATCTGTGGTCCCTGATGTGGCCAAAGGGTCAGGGGGCGCCAGGCTGGGACAGCCTCTTGAAGATCGTGAAAGACATGGGGTACGACGGAATCGAGTTCACCTACGACGAAGCGGAACTCAACCCTCAGAACATGAGCAAGGCTCAGAGGGAGAAGTACGCGGACGCGGCACGTTCCCAAGGTCTCGAGATCTCATCAGTCGCGACCGGAGTGTTCTGGCACAGGAACTTAGCCAGTCCGGATCTGAAGGAAAGGGAGAGGGGGATCGAACTTGGAAGGCTAGGGCTTGAACTCTCGAGTGACGTGGGGGCCAAAGTCCTCCTAGTGGTGCCCGCCGTGAATATCGCAGAGGTCGATTACGAACAAGTTTGGCAACGCGCGTCAGAGTCAATTCGAACGTTGGCTGGCTACGCGGAGGAGGTTGGAGTCATCGTCGGAATCGAGAATGTGTGGAACAGGTTCCTCTACTCACCACTGGAGTTCAGGAGGTTCATCGAGTCCGCAGAAAGCGATTGGGTGAAGGCCTACCTGGATCTGGGGAACATCCTCGAGCTCGGTCATCCCGTTCAGTGGATCACGGAGCTGAAGAGGTTGGTTGCTTGCGTTCACGTGAAGGACTTTGACCTCTCGGTGGGCGGGCTATCCGGGTTCAGGCACCTGACGAGGGGAAGCATGGACTGGGATTCCGCGATCAGGGGGCTTAGATCGATAGGATATGACCACTATCTCAACGTCGAGTGTTTTCCCTCCTTCGATCCCAAGGTCACTTCGCCCACCTTTCAGGACGCGCTGAAAGCTTGCCGAGAGAACTCAAGTGCCCTAGATGCGATACTCGCCCGAGCCTAGAGCAAGAACTGGGGTGAAACGAGACATGAGCACATCGCGCTCGGGTGGCTTGAACTGAAAGAGGGATGCCTCAAGCTTTAAAGCGCCCTTCTTACGGGGTCGTTCGTCCGACGCTGCATGAGATACAGAACGTTGTTGCCGCACTGTGACCTTCGCGAAGGACCGTTGATCTGCCCCGAGAGTGGGCGGAGGTAGCTGAGTTGTGAAGAGGAGAAATGTACTGGTGATGGGGGCAGCTGGACGCGACTGAGCCCGACTCAAGGGTTGGGTTCCGCGCATTCCATAACTTCAACGTCCTCTTCAGAAATGATCCGGACTACAACGTCATAGCATTCACGGCGACCCAGGTCCCGAACATAGAAGGAAGGACATATCCATCGGAGATAGCCGGGAAGCTCTACCCTAACGGTATACCCATCTATCCCGAAAGAGAGCTCACCAACCTGATCAGGAAGCACGGCGTAGACCTAGTTGTATTCGCGTACTCCGACGTGCCTCATTCTCATGTGATGAGAAAGGCCAGCGAGTCCTTGGCTGCAGGAGCCTCCTTCATGCTGTTGGGCCCCTCGGACACGATGCTGAAGTCCTCGAAGCCAGTAGTCGCCGTGTGCGCGGCCAGGACTGGGAGCGGCAAGAGCCAAACCTCGAGAAGAGTGCTTGAGGCTCTCAGGAAGCTGAACAGGAAGCCCGTGGTAGTGCGACACCCGATGCCGTACGGGGATCTTCTGACCCAGAGAGTGCAGCGATTCTCGAAGCTGGAGGACTTGGACGCGGCGAAGTGCACGGTGGAGGAAAGGGAGGAGTACGTCCCTCACATAGAGAAGGGCGTCACGGTCTACGCAGGAGTGGACTATGAAGAGATACTGAGAAGGGCGGAGAAGGAAGCGGATGTCATAGTTTGGGATGGAGGAAACAACGACTTCCCCTTCTTCAAACCCGACCTGCTCATTGTTGTGGTTGACCCGCACAGGCCCGGGCACGAGATCTCCTATCACCCAGGTGAGACGAACGTTAGGATGGCTGACGTCATAGTGGTGAACAAGGTGGACACGGCAAGGGCCGAAAGCATCAGGAGGGTCAAGGAAAATGTCAGGTCGGTCAATCCGAGCGCCACAATAATCGATTGCAGGTCAAGGCTGATCGTGGAGAAACCAGAGATGATAAGAGGCAAGTCGGTGCTCGTGGTCGAGGACGGGCCATCCATAACGCACGGAGAACTACCGTACGGGGCAGCCTACTACGCTGCTAGGTTACACGGAGCGAGAGACATCGTGAACCCCCAACCGTTCGCGGTGGGAGCGATAAGGGACGCGATGCAACAGTACGCTCACATCTCGGTCGCGGTACCTGCCGTGGGGTACGGAGAACAGCAGCTGGCTGACCTTCAAGAGACGATCAACCGTGTGCCAGCTGAGCTCGTGGTGAGCGCTACGCCGGTAAGGCTGAACGCGATCGCGGAGCTGAACAAGCCGGTTGTGCAGGTTCGATACGAACTCGAGGAGAAAGGAGAGCCAACCATAGAGGACATCATAAGGAAGAAGTTGGCAGAAATCAGTTGAATGCTGAGAATCGAATCATGCCCCCGGAAGGTCCTTCTCCCTTGTTCTCAGGATCTCATCCCACATGTATTCGAACGACTTCGAGAGGCCCTTCGCGTACTTCACGGCACTTTTGATGTCATTGGCGTAGGCTGGGCAGAAGTCCACGAAGAACCCCGAGTCTGAAAGCTTCCTGAGGCACCCTCCTGCAAGTATGTTGTGCTTCCCTCGAATGGGCATCGCCTCGGGACCAATGAGTATTGCAACCTCAGGGCCGCCTTCGATCTTCTCGTGCCTGAGGTCTTGAAGGGCCGTCGAGAGAGTCCGCACGCAAGTGTCGCAAGGATTTCCAATGACCACCTCGACTCCCTCAATCTCCTTGGCCAGTTCCATGGGGTCCGGCCATGTCAAGACCTTGTCCTTGTTCTTCTGGCCGAGTTCTCGAACCTCATCCTTCGTAATGCCGATGAGTTCAATCATGTCCAAGTCCATGATCCCGAGACCTTCCTCGCTGGCGTACCTGATGTGCTCGATCTTGCTGGGGTCAAAGCCCATGCAGGTTGCCGCAACGGAGTCGATCGCAACCGGATCCGCGCTGGCGAACACGTAGCCCAGAGGTATGAGTGAACCATTGCACACTATGTTGGAGCCGTCCATGACGACGAGATGCTGTCGGACGATCTTGCCTATCTCAACGAGCCCCCAGCTGAGGCTGGCCCTGTGAACGCGATGTCTGGTGCTGGGAGCAACTGTGCCATACAGGTTCTTGATGCTAAGAGTCACGCCAGTCATCGGGTGCCTCCGCATACCCGGGACTCCGACAACGTGATCGGCCTCCAGTACTCTCTTGGAGAATGACATCGTTCCGCAAGACTTGCTGTTCGGCACCTGAACTTCGACCATGTCCTCAGCCCTTAGGTTCACCACCTCGACGCCGGACTTGCTCCTGAGCTCTCCCACGTGAGGTGAGGAGAAGAGCTCCCTCGAGGAGACGTTGACAACCGGGTTCTCGGCGATCGCGACCTCGCATCCGGCCTCCCTGAACACTGCCGCCACAGCCCATGGGAACCTCAAGTCTACCGCGGCCGCAAAGTTCGAGGAACAGAAGTTGGGCTTAACGAGGACCGAATCGCCTGGTCTCGAGAAGCTCTTCGGGCCTCCGAGCAAATCTATCGCCGAACGGACCGCCTCAAGCACCTCCTCGTCGAAGGGCTTCGGTGGTATGCGAACCGCCACGACCTTTGACATCTTCCCCGCGCGTGTTTATCTGCTCTTGAGCTAATATGTTTGGCTAGACGCGACTTCCTGTCCAGTTTCTTGCGGAGATGAGAAGTCAGAATCCTAACCGCTGACGCGCCTTGGAGGGATCTTGTGGAACACCGCTGGCTGGTTGGCGCCTAGGTGGGCGTGTCAACGCAACGAGACGGCACGAGGAAAGGACTAACTACGACAAGTCAGACAACTGTGAGTTGCATGAATGTAACGATCCGTGACTTGGACGGCACAGTATTCAGTCGTTTTGAGGCTAGGGCCACGGAGGAGGGTGTTAAGCTCGGCGAGGCACTGACTCAGGCCATGGAGATGTGGATGAGACAGAAAAGGATGAAACCGTTGGCCAAGCTCAGCGACATGAAGCCGTTCAGCTGGGGGAGCGGAACTGAGAAAACGAGCGCTGAGGTCGACAGAATCCTGTACTTGACCAAGCCATGATCTTGTTGGACTCGAGTCTTGTAGTTGCTTACTGGAATAAGAAAGACGATGATCACTTGAGGGCCTTAGAAATCGTGCGCGACGTGGACGCACGCAGTTACGGCGAACCTGCCAATACAGATTACACTTCGACGAGGCAGCAACAGTCGCCCTGGCAAGCGCGAAAATGGCCGTGGCCAAAGAATAAAGCATAGTCTTGACGAGGACAGGACATGGTCGACCTTCGGGGAAGGGATCTCCTCTCAGTCTCAGACCTCACGACCGAAGAGCTGTGGCACATCCTGAGGCTCACAAAGACGATGAAATCGGAGCGCGCGGCTGAAAAGTGGCGGAGAACCCTTTCAGGAAGGACGCTCGCCATGCTCTTCATGAAGCCGTCGACCAGGACGAGAGTATCCTTTGACATAGCGATGCACGAGCTAGGTGGACACTCCCTGACGCTTTCGCCGACCGAAACCCAGCTGAGCAGAGGCGAAACGGTTGGCGACACGAGCGCTGTGCTCTCGCGTTACGTTTCAGCGATAGTCGCCCGTGTTACCTCACACCAGATGCTGGTTGAGCTGGCCGCGCATGCGAGCGTGCCCGTCATGAACGGTCTCTCTGACTTGGAGCACCCATGCCAAGCGATATCCGACATCTTTACTATCTGGGAGCATTTTGGAAAGGTCAAGGGCGTCAAGGTAGCCTATCTCGGAGACGGGAACAATGTGGCTAACTCGTTAATCTTGGCTTCAGTGTTGGCCGGAGCAGAAATCAGGGTTGCAACTCCTGAAGGGTTCGAGCCACGTAACGAGGTTCTTGAAGCCGCCAAGAGTCTCGCCGTTGTTTCAGGAGCGAAGGTGACGCTGTCAAACGACACGGCTAAAGCAGCTGCTGGGGCAGAGGTGGTCTACACCGATGTCTGGGTCTCGATGGGTGCAGAGGCCGAGGCTGAGAGGAGGAAACGCGCGCTAGCTCCGTTCCAAGTGAACGAGAAAGTGATGCGACTAGCGGCTGACAATGCTGTCTTCATGCATTGCCTTCCGGCGAGGAGGGAAGAAGAGGTCACGAACGATGTGATTGACGGAGAGAGGTCGATCGTTCTACAACAGGCAGAGAATAGACTGCACGCCCAAAAGGCCCTACTGCTTTCCTTGCTGCGATGACCGATGTCTGTCGGAACTGACTCACAAACTTGGTTTTCCTTCCGCCCCGCACAGAGGGCCCGAAATAACACCTGCCAGTTGTCTTCTCGGAAGTTGGACCCAAGTGGAAGAGACCAGCCTTATGATAGACTTAAGTATTCAACTGATATCTGTTGCAAACGTGTAATGACGCTCAAGCCTTTGGCTACTAGGATACCGGAAGAAACGGACAGGGAAATCAGGGAGATAATGAGACTGGATAGGATGGACAGGTCAACAGCTGTCAGAACAGTCATCGAAGTAGGCATTTCGGAATGGCGGAAGCAGAAAGCGATCGAGCTACTCAGAGACGGGAGAGTTTCGTTCGCCAAGGCTGCGGAGATAGCCAAGCTTTCCATTTGGGATTTCATGGACCTGATAAGGCAGCGACGAGTGCAGTGGGTCGGACTTGCCCCTGAGGATGTGGAAAAGGAATTCCATGAAGCTGCCAAGGCCGAGTCAAAGTGAAGACCATAGTTCTGAACTCTACGCCCCTGATATACCTAGCTAGGGCTGGGCTAAGCATGGTTCTCACGGATCTTAAGGTGCGAAAGTTCACTCCGCCCTTGGTCAAGCAGGAGGTCGTGGAAGCGGGGAGAAGGGAAGGTCATCCCGATGCCCTGATACTTGAGGAGATATTCGAGGAGAAGAGGATAGAAGTCAAGGAGCCAGCTGATAAGTCGCTCTTGTCTAGGCTACTAAGAGTCTCCGGCCTTCATGAAACAGATGCCCATGTCTTGACCTTGGCGAAGGAGAATGATGCTATCGCGATCGTAGACGATGAGGTAGCTAGGAGAACTGCAAGAACATACAGTATTCGCTACGCAGGAACGCCTTACCTCTTGACAAGAGCTGTCCTCCAGGGGGTAATGACCAAGAGCAGAGCAAGGCAAGCAATGGACGATATCGTTATGGCTGGGTGGAGATGCACACCAGAGACATACTCAAGAATCATGAAGCTCCTTGATGGCTTCTAGCTACGACGCCACTATGCCGGGTCATGTCCACGCAAGCCGACGAGAAACTCCTCAGACATGCGGCCCCGGTTCTATGGTGCTGCACTGTCAACCTTGGCGCATAGGCCTTGAGATAGCTGAAGACGTTGCGTATGGTTCACTGTGTGTGGCCTTCGACCAAGCGGAGAATAGGCTTCACGCAGCGAAGAGTCTCCTGGCGGCCGTACTATAGGGCTTCCTCGGACCTCTCCTCAGCTGGCAGCGGATAAAGCAGCAGTGGACGATCGCCCCCCCCAACGCATAAATACGCCGCGTATATACGAGCGGGGCGTGGCTGTTATAACGGTCCGTATAGACGAAAATCTGAAAGATAGGATGAAGACTCACAAGGGCATTAACTGGAGCGAGGTGATCAGGCGAGCCATTCTCGAAAGGGTCGAGGCGGAAGAGAGGCTAGAAGCGGTCAAGGAGATCGACGCGATGGGAAAGCACGTAAGGGCTGTTCGCAAGGGGGAGCTTGTCCGGTGGGTCCGAGAGGACAGAGGGCGTTGAGATACGTTGTGGACGCGAGCGTGGTTGCCGCTTGGTTCATCCCGGGGGAAGCTTGGGGAACGACGGCTAGGCGACTGAGGGACAGCCACGCTCGAGGAACGGCCCAGCTTGGTGCTCCGGAAATGCTCCCGTACGAACTCTGCAATTCGCTCTGGAAGGCCGTGGCAAGGGGGCTGATGGCGAAGGACACGGCGTTGGCGTTCGCTAGGGCCTTCTCCAAGATCTCGCCAAGGCTGTTCCGGCTTGACTCGGCGATGCGCGAGAGGGCGTTGAGGATATCGGTCGACTCGGATATCACGTTCTATGATTCCGCCTACATCGTCGTCGCCCAAGACACATCTTCCACGTTGGTCAGCGCGGACACCGACCTGCTCGCCGCTGCACGGAGACACGTGGATGTCCTTTCCGTAGAGGAGTTGGAGGACCAGCCCCCGTAGAGGGACCATCGCATCCTTCTGGAGACTTACGGTCAGGGGAGACTTCTCGTCGTCAAGTCGGCGCTCAAGGCCTCGAGAACACCAGTAGGAGTGGAGTCGTAGAGAAAAAGCACGAATCCGTCAGCGCCCGCTGTGAGACAACTCCTTGCGGCGGATATGACGTAATCGGGCGTCCTCTCCCTGCTCCACCTACTCCCCCCTTCCCTCGATCTCAACACCTCAGGCGATGACAACACGGCCGGAGTTAGCCGACAGCCCTTGGCGATGACGGACCTAGCCCTTTCCGTCAGCGTCCTAACGTGGGCAGGGGAGACCTCATAAACCGTCGGACAGATCACATCCAGGAATTTCGAGAAGTGGGGCCAGTCCTGATAACATGACTCAATGGCCGTTACGTAGTCCGTGAAGACGTAAGCCGATATCTCCCTGCCTTTCGACTTGGCGACTTCCGAAAATCGCCGCACAGAGTTCGAGACGTTCTCGCACATGATGGAGACGTAGTACCTGTTCTTGATGACATCGTTCACGGGGAGCTCGTACCCGTATTCCTCCTTGAACTTGGCCTTGCACCTCGCGCAGTAGCAGTAGATCCTTCCCTCGACCTCTTCGGGATACCTTACGTAGTCAAGGTGAATGCCGTCTACATCGTAGTTTTCCATGACCTCCGTCATCAGCGACGAAAGGTACTCTCGATATCCATCATGGGATGCGCACACCCAATACCTCCTGTACTCAGGACCTATCGTGCTCCAAGCTGGCTGTTCGATGTTGCTCCTTCCGAGACGATTGACTATCAGCGCCTCAGGGTGAGATTTGAGGTAGTCGCTCGGATCGGATGGATCTTCTATGTAAAGGCAGAACCATGCGTGCACTTGAATGCCTACCTCCTTGGACTGCTTCACCAGCTCGCCAAAGGGATCGAGACCTGAAGTCGCGTATGATCTGGAGATCTTGCTTCGGAATGTCACCTTGCCTTCTCCGTCCTTGGCTATCAGGTAGATCCTGTCTATGCCGAGCCTGGAGCAGTCGGACACGACGCGACTGGCCTTGTCGACGGTCGCGATCTCCCGAGTTGTCATGTACGCGCCGAACGTCGGCTTCATGACGGCGCGATGTGGGAAGAGGATATATCAATTCGCAAGAAGATGGAGGTCAGCTTCTCCTGACTGAAGTCAGGAGCTTGCAACTCATGGTGTGTTTGACGCGGTCTTTCAACACCTTCATCTTGCAAGACATGCCCGCTGACGGGGGCATCCCCCTTAGGAATCTGGCTCACAAAATAGGGTTTGGGGATAGCTACTTCTGGAGCCGCCCTAAGGGCGATGTTGAGGCTCGCAGTTCGGTCTCTGTCCGCTTCGTATCCGCATCTGACGCATTTGAAGTAGCTATAGCCTTTCCAGTTCTGCCTACCCATGTGCCTACACCGAGGACAAGTTTGACTGGTATAGTTCGGCCTTGTCTCCTTGACGATTACCCCCTCTCTTTCAGCTACATGCTTCAAGGCATGTCTGAAGAATCCGTAGGGGATGCGGTTGACCTTCCGAGTGCTTTTCCTGCTCCATTCGCCCTTGCGCTTCCTGAGATGCTCAAGCCCTTCAATGGCAATGTTGGCGTCGAGATCCTCGGCGAGCTTGACGATTTGGTTTGCCATCTGCCACATTGTCGTTCTCACGTAGTTTCGCTGTTTTCCGCTGAGCCTCTTCAGCTTGAGCCCAGCCTTGCCTCTCGAAACGGTGTCTCGATATTCTTGGAGTTTCGCTCTGCGTTCCTCGAAAAGGAACTGTCTGGTGGAAAGGTCTCTCCCGAAATAGGCTTGCTTCAAAACCTCGCCATTGCCGATGATGGAGACGGCGATCTTGGAACTGTTCATGTCAACACCCATAGTGTTCGTTCTGATCGTTGGCCTAGGCATCTCCTTTCTGAGGACGACGAGGAACTTGTGGCTCCGTTTCATGATAGTGCTGGTTGCTTTCCAGCCTTCCTTGAGATGTTCTCGAAGGCGCCTGTAGGCTCCGTCTCGGCTTATCGGAAGTCCTATCCTGCTGTGGTTCAAGCGCAGGCTAAGAACAGGGTTGCCCTTTCTGGTTTCTTGGAAGCTGAAGAGTCGCCCGTCGAAGCGGACTACACATTTCCCTATGCCTTTGTCTACAGTTCTTCTAATGCTCCAAGCATAACTTGCAGCCTCGATAGCGAGCTGGGATGCTACACGGTATTTGCCTCTAAAGTCCTCATATGTTTCGTTGTGGAGTTCAGCTCTCGACTTAACGCCGTCAAGCCGATTAAGAGCTTCCTCAACCATGCCGAAGAAAGACAAGTAGGTTTCCCTGAGCAATCTTTCCTTGGCCTTTGTCGGTTCGAGAAGATTCAGAGGCAAACACTTTTGCATGTGGCTATCCCCGAATTGAGAATGAGCTTGACCTTATTTAAGGGCCCCGATTCCTCTCCACGGATAAATCCGGGAGCTTCCTCGGAGGGGTTTTTGTGAAGTGAGTCAAGCTGGCCGATTTGACCCGGGCCTGCACTACGCGCAGTTTGATGTCACCTTCGGTCTAGTTCCTTGACTTGGTAGACTATCTTACCTCCGACCACGGTCATCATTACCCTCGTCTTCTTCAGGTCATCGAGACCACACTTGAGTGGGTCTTCAGATAGGACTACGAAGTCGGCCAGGGCGCCTTTCTTCAGCACCCCGATAGTTCCCTCCTCCCTCGACGCGAAGGCTGCGCAACTCGTGTGCATCTCCAAGGCGTCCTGCGCGCTGAGCCTCTCGTTGGGAGTAACTTTGAACAAGTCAACGGCCTCACGTTCTCCTCTGGAGATCGCGGCCGCCATTCCCAAGAAAGGGTTGGGCGGCTCGACTGGGCAATCGGACCCGGCTGCGGCGACTATTCCCTTGTCCCTCAATGACCTGAACGCGTAGACACCCTTCGCCCTTTCGCGACCAACCCTTTCGACAACCCAAGAGTCCGAGATGATGAAGTGCGGCTGCACGCTCGCGATGAGCCCGAGGGCCTTCATCCTGTTTATGAGGTGAGGAGTGAGGACAGACGCGTGTTCAATCCTGTGCCTATGGTCGGACCGCGGATGCTCGCTGAGTAGCTGCTCGAACAGGTCGAACGCCTTGGATGTGGCCTCGTCACCTATGGAGTGCACTGCGAGCTGGAGACCATCGAGGTGAGCCTTCTGAAACAACCTCCTTGCTTCTTCCTTGTCCAAGGTCTCAATGCCCTTGGATGAGGGATCGTCGGAGTAAGGCTCGCTGAGAAGGGCCGTCCTGGCGCCCAGGCTGCCGTCCATCAACAACTTGAGACCGCATAGCTTCAGGAAGTCGTCATCCCTCAGTTCAGCCTTGATCTCGTCGTAGTCTTCAGGAGCCGCATAGAGGCGGACCCTTATGGTTGATCGGTCGTCTCGCCTAAGGCTATCGAGAGCCCTAGCTTCCTCATAAGTGGCCGACATTGAGTGCACGGTCGTCAGACCATGCTTGACCATCTCCCTGCACGTGGATTCGACGATCGACAGGTACTCGTCCTCTGAGGGAGAGGGCACTTCGCTCAAGGCGAGGTCGACGGCCTCCTCCTTAAGGATCCCGCTCGGCTCCCTCGACCCCTTCTCTCTGGCGATCTTGCCATGGGAAGGATCATGAGTATCAGGGCCGATGCCGACCAGTGCGAGGGCAACGCTGTTGAGGCATGCTACGTGGCCGCAGACCCTTCTTAGGAAGACGGGATCATCTGGTGCAACCTCGTCCAGATCCTTCCTTGTGGGGAACCTTCTCTCTGTTAGTTTGTCTTGGTCCCATCCTGTGCCTAGAACCCACTGCCCATGACCTATCGTGTCGGCTTTGATTCGGACCATCTCTTTCACGTCCTCGATCGACCTTGCTCGCCTGAGGTCTATCGATCGGAGGGAGAGGCCATATCCGACGAGATGCACATGAGAGTCGATCAGCCCTGGGATCAGGCAAAGCCCTTGGAGATCGTACACGGTAGCGGACGCTCCAGCAGCTGACATCGCAGCGAGGTTGGAGCCGACCACAGCGATCGTGTCTCCCCTCACAGAGATGGCCTCCGCCGTCGGGTTGGCTGGGTCCATAGTCAACACAGACGCGTTGAGGAATACCGTGTTCAAGTTGGCAGGTGGCTGTTGCGCTCAGCATTAAACCGTTCGTCTCGCAGGGTTGGCCACAAGGCAGTAACGGCAAGGAGCTTGCGCCAACAGTTCCCGGACATCGCCCGACTATGGGAAGAAGCTTTTTGGTCCGAGCATGCTCATGCTTCTCTCGAACTACCATAAGGGATTCAACAGGAAGTAGGTTGATCGTCTCTGTGCGGGCGCGAGTTCATACATGTATGTCGTTCGACGGTGGACGATGGACATATTCCCGGACTTTTTCTGGATCCGATTTTCCTTTTTCGCAAACCCTTCTTACCAAATCGCAACCCCCCTGCGTCTCTGAGGTGAAAAAGGCCAGCATACGTTAAAAAGGCCATCTGGCACAAGGACGCATGCCCCAAGCTCGATCGGATCCTGCCAATGGAACACTTAGTTCCGCAGGAAGGATTGGTTCACTGGAACGACCGTTGTCAGGCACAAGTCCCCGTCGTGGTATCGGAGGGACGAAGGGCAACGGGAAATCCACATCCGAGAGGGGCATCACCGAGGTTCGCGAAGCTTGACGACCTCCACCCTCGACGCAGACGCACGATACGTCTCGGCTGGCCTTCTCAGAAGAATCAGAACGAAGTCGTTCAGAAACGGCAACTGGTGGCGTCTATCCCAGGCGGAGAGGGCGCTGTACAAGTCAGCGATCGGCCTAGCCGCACTGAGGGGATACGTCGCCAACCTCAAGCTCGTCAAGCTGCTGAGGGAACTGGCGGCAAGACTGCTGGAGACACCATCCATCAAGATATTGAGGCTCGGGTACGCTAGAGCCGAACAGATGATTCAAAACTTCAACAAGAACGGGCTAGAAGCGCTGACATCGATACTGCTGAACAACCTCTCGAACTGGGACTACATATTCTGTATGGGGCTGGTTTGCCTGAACATGAGAGATGCGGGGGTGGCATTGGTCTAGTTGAGTGATGTGGGACAGGACAACGCAAATTCTCAAGTGTCATCGCCGGAAAGAGTAAAATACCCTCAGGAGGTCAAACGGTCGGATGAACAGAGACCAGGCGTACGGTTGGGTGATTTTCCTGGGTTCATTGGCAGTGATTGGGGGTTACATCTGGTTGCTCTTCTTCCCTCCCGTGACAGGAATTGACAACCTCGTGCTGAAGCTGACTGGGGTGGCCGCGATAGGCCTGGGATTTGGGATTATGGCCTGGATCGGTTACACACTGGCTACTACTCCGCCTCCTCAGCCGATAGAGGACATTGAGAAGGAAATCGCGAAGGAGATCACGGAAGCGGGGAACATTGACCCCTCCGAGGAAGAGGACTAAGAGATCATCTCCTAGTCTCCTCGTTTCCGTTGTGCCGAGATCCTGCGAACTAGTTCATACCCATTAACGAATCTGACACTGGCAGGCCCTTGCGCCTGAAACTTCAGGGTTCAAGGTCTCCCATCGGCATGACGGACGCAGGCGTCAGGAGACTAGCGTTTTCGACTGGTGCTGCGCTGGTTCTCTCACTGCTGCTCTATGGGAATCAAACGGCCTTGCTGATGTCCAAGGTCGCGGAAATGTCCCACGGGAAGTTCGAGACAATCTACCCAATCGTGGCATTGGTTCTTGTTTTCGTCTTTGTCCTACTTCGGTTGCCCGACCTGTGTCAGACCCTGTCGGCAGAAGAGAGCTTGGCGTCCAGACCTGTGGCCAGATTGGTCGGGATTTTCCTGATTCTCACCCCGCTCTCGTTCATCTCGTATGCTGAGAGCTCCGTCGTCCTGTCAACCGTGATGGTTGCAGTACTCTGGTATGGCGTCTTTGTCGCACTGAATCCCTCGACCTGGAAGATGTTGCTCCCTTACGCATCGATGTGCGTCGTCGCAGCCCTTTCGCCGGGGCTTGTCGAATCCTTCGCCGGAGGAGCCTTGGCTGATGTGACCTCCTTCCTCACCCGGCGCATCTTGGACGCAACTGGCGTTCCCATACTGTGGGAAGGTACAGCGCTAGAGTTCCTTTCCCAAAACGGGTCGACCATCCGGTTAACAATAGCCCCGAGTTGCTCAGGAATAACGTACATCACGACGTTCCTCCTCCTTTGTGGATTGATGAGCTTAGACCTGAGGAAGGACGCCTCGTCTGCCATGAAGCTTGCCTTCGCTGGCACGGTAGCGCTGATCCTCTTGAACGCTTTGAGGCTTGCCATCTTGATATGGATCGGGTACGCGGCCGGGAGCGAGGCTCTGTGGAGTGTTCACAACTGGCTTGGATATGTGATATTCTCGGGGTTCTACGCGGTGGCTGCAGGCGCGTACCTGAAGGGTAGCGCTCCCTTGCGAGTTGGCGCGATCATCTTCGGCGGGGAAAATGGAAGTCCAGCGTAAGATACAGTCTCCGTTCCACCCGGCTCTCATGTCGGTGGCGGTACTCCTCATCGCGACTGAGTACGTGTTCGTGTACGTGTCCGAGTCGTGGGGGATTCTTCTGTCGTTGGCTTCCGCGCTTGCTATCTATGGCCTCATGTCCGTCTTGGAATTGTCCCAAGACCTGATCGAAGTTCTCGAGGATTTCACGCTTCTCTTCTTGTACATAATGCTCGTATCATCCCTCCCGTGGTTCTTCCTCAGGCAGGACCTGTTGGTGCCAGCTGCCTACTCAGTAGTCTTGGCGCTCTGCTTCTGGCGCATCCGCTCAAGGAACTCAAGTATTGGATCCCTGGGCTTGAGCTGGAGGGGCTTCATCTCGAACGCCCTGATCGGCATAGTCGCGGGGGTGCCGGCCGGGGCAATCGAATACTACATCTTGACCCCATTGCCTGCAACTCCTGCGTTCGACGCCCTCCAATTCCTGCAGACGACGGTGTACATGTTCTTCTTTGTGGGGCTCGGCGAGGAGCTACTGTTCAGAGCTTTGATTCAAAGGAGCATCGTCAACCTGGTGGGCGCCGGGCCGGGCATCCTTTGGTCGGGTTTGACGTTCGCGGCTATGCACACGGTTTGGCGGAGCGTACCTGAGCTCTTCTTCACCTTCGTGGCTGGGCTTGCGCTCGGTTTGCTCTACCATAAGACGCGCAACTTGGTGGGACCGATATTTCTTCACGCGACGAACAACATCGTGCTCCTTGCGATAATGCCCTATCTCGCGTGATCCTGTCGAACGGTCGTCCTGTTGGGGAGTAGGAAGAGAACATGATCAAGCAGGAAGCAAAGAAGGAACGTCGAACCCTCAGGGCGTCGAGGATCCAAGGTCAACGAGGGGCTACAAACAGTAGGACCTTGAAGTCCCCCTGGCAGGATGACTTGGCCCTGGGGTTCGTCGCACTGTTCCTCTGCGTTCTTCTCCTGAATTCGTTCGAAGTGCAATCTAGCGTGTGTTCCCTCACGTATTTCCCGAGCATGGCGAGGGAATCCGAACCCTTCGTCGTGACCGCTCTCGTCAGGAATGCCGCACATGAGCCTCGAACGTACAGCATCAATATATTCGTCGATGGCCTGAAGGTTCTGGAGTCGACATCGAAGCTCGAGGGAGCGTCGTTGCTGTCGTTTACGTACACCAGTGGTTGGCCAAAGTTGGGATCAGCCACGAGAATCTACATCGAGGTGCTTGACGTGGAATCAGGCGCTGTGTACTCGGACTCCGTACTCGTTCCCTCAAGTCCGCCTGAGGTTTGGATGAGCTTCGCTGCTTTCTCGAGCTTTGCCACCTCTCTCCTCTCCTCGTCCTCATCTTCGTCCTCGTCGGCGATGTCCTCGACCTTCACGATCGTCTACTACTTGAACGTCATGGGCCTCTCGTCAGCTCTCGGGCAGTCCGCCCTGCCATTCTTCAACGTGGGGCTCGTGATGACCCTGACCCTCGTCTTGCTCTTGGTGTTCGTGGAGGTCACCGACCCGTCCTACGGCAAGCTTGCCGCTTGGGTGACGCGCCTGAGGAGGAGGTACGGCCTACTGGCAACGGGCCTATTGCTCATATTCTTGGGAATGGTCCTCACGCGAGTTGTGATGATAATTGCTGGGTAGGCTCTCGGCTACGGGCAAGCTCTTTGTCGGCCTTTTAGCGACCTTGTTGGTCGTCTCTCTTATCCCGAGCCATGTGTACATCGCCTTGGCGTGGGACCCCGCGACGACTGACCTAACTGGAACGGAAAGCTCCACGGACACCAGCGTTGCTAACGCCAATAGAAGATTCGACATCAAAGGTTTGACTGGGACTTCCGGCATGCAGAAGGGCGAGGACACAGATAGCATCGCCCTGTTGATGAAGATGATCGAGAAGAGTGGGCCGAACGGCTTTTCTGCGACTGGCATGACACTCGACGACCAGTACGAGATCCAATTCACGATAGGTGGCAGCGACTTCTCCATGCTGTTCAGGGCCACAGGTGCAGCCGCGGGCACGATGAGTCTATTCTACAAACCCACAGGGTCAGGCACCTGGTATTCCGGCGAGACATTCTCTCAATCCGGCATCGGGTCTGGAACTACCTACACTTCGGTAAGTGGAAACCTTGGCTTCAACCTGAAGTCCATGACTCCAACTACAACCGGCCATGTCAGATTGATAGTCAAGAAAAGCTACTTGGTCTCACTGGGTGCCACGGGGAGCTCGGTCACCTACATTTTCTCGGCTACCTTTGCCAACGGCAACGGGAGCCCCGGCAGTGGGGGGACAACGCCTAACGATAGATGTCCCTCAACTGGAACCGCGTCGTGGACCTTAAGCGGGGACATACCTGAGTTCCCCTTGAGCCCTCTCGTTTCGGGCATAACCACAGTGGCCATCTACCTATATCTCAGAAGACATGAGAACCCACGCCCGTCAAAGGGCAAGAAACCGGTTGCTCAGCACACGGCTTAACGTCAAGACGATACTGTACATCGTTGTCGCGGTCCTAGCGATAGCCATAACGTACTTGGTTCACTCGCAGGTGAACTTGTCCGGGGAAGGAAGGGCCATCGAAGCAGGCCTCATAGAGTCAGGTGACAGGCCAGCCATATACTTCACCCTGAGGAACACCGCCGAAGTAGACGCCAACTACACGTATGTGGTCGCGTACAATTTGACAGAAGGACCGACGGTCGAGAAATCCAGCATAGCAGTACCGCCAGGCGGGGTCTTCAGATACGCCCTCTCGCTGGCGAGGCCGAGCTACGGGGCCATCGTCGTCAACCTCAGGGTCCATAGAGGCAGCGAAATCAGGGACGATAGCTTGCTATACGAGCAAACGTGGATCGTAGGGGCGCAGGCCTAGTGTCGCTCAGAGAGAAGGGAAGGGCCTTTTGGCTATGTGGACTGCTCGTAGTGATGCTTGGTGTCGCGATCGCCCCGAAATATCATTCTGTGATGGCCGACGGAGATGAAGATGTTGAGGCAAGGATAAGGACGATCTACGTCAGACTGGTCGATGCGGAGAAGAACGGCGCCAGAATGGAGGAGGCAGCTGCGAAGCTGAACACAGCTCTTCAAATGGTATCAGAGGCTCACATATCGGTGAATCAATCCGCAAGGTCCGCGCTCCTGCTGGAGGCTCAGAGGATCGCAGCAGAGGTCGAGGCATCAGTTCCTGAATTGATGAGAGAAGCGGAGAACGAAGCCGAAGCCCGCACTGTGTTGATCATTGCAGTGTCGTCGGCCTTGGTTGCGGGAGCAGTGCTGGCATACATCTACGGGCCAAGGATCTTCTGGGGGCTTTGGCTGAGAGCTAGAGCTGGGTGGTGGGTGGAAAGGCGTGATTGAAGAGGAAGTAGGGGTCGTGGCGCTTGCCATGACCGTGGCGTCAGTTGCTCTAGTTATCTCACAGGTGCTGGTGCCGAGAGGCGTGGTCGAGCCTTTCTCTGAGATTGGCGTGCTCGGGCCGAACATGATGGTCGGAGACTACCCTAGAACTGTCAGTGCGAACGGAACCCTGAACTTGTTCGTCTACCTCGGAAATCACGAAGGCAGGATACTCTACTACGTCGTGCACGTGAAGTTGGGGGATGAGGCAACCCTCGTCGATGATGCGACACCTGCAGACGTTCCCGTCGTGGCAACCTATGAGGCAATACTGGCCAATGGCCAGAGCTGCACGATCCCGGTGAGCATAACTCCGGGCGGTCCCAATGGTCATGCGAGGCTGATATTTGAGTTGTGGGTCATGGGAGAGGACGGAATGGAGTTAGAGTACCACGGCAGATGGCTTCAAGTGTGGATTGATATCACATGAATTCCAAGGCGCAGCTCGACGGGGTCTCTCAGGCCGTAGTCGCAACCCTTGAAAGGAAGGGAGGATACTTGACATTGGGAGGTCTGGTCGACGAAGTGGCGAGCCGAACGGGCTTCAGGAGGCACGAGATTGCTAGGTCGATCCACAAGCTGAGGGAAATTGGAATGCTCGACATCTTAGACCCGCGTCCACCGACAAGTGCTATGGGATTCTTGTTCAGCACTAGGGCGGCTTGGTTCTGGCTTCTGGCCCTTGCGGTGGTTCTCGCAGGCGTCTCGGTATATGTCCTCCCTCATGTCACTCCCTTCAACTATGCAAGATACTCGCTGGGTAGCCTCTTCGTTCTGTACCTCCCCGGAGCTTCGCTAGTAGAGTTCTTGTTTCCAAAGCGAGAGCATCTCTCGCAGCTCTCAAGGGTAGCTCTCTCGATAGGAATGAGCCTGGTCGCAGTTCCCTTGAACGGGCTACTGCTGAACTACACACCATGGGGGATCAGCTTGGAGACTACGGCTATCTCGCTTGGTCTTCTGACGGTCTTGCTGGCCTTGGGGGCAATTCTCAGGAAGCATCGTGACCTCAAGCATTCGTTTGAGAGCGCCCGGTCACCATGAGAGGTAGAGAATCCTTGAGAGATGAAATACATTCAGTCACGAAACAAGAACCAAGAGATGTGATCAGGCCAGAGGAGCTGACAGTCGTGATTCCCACACTGAACGAGGCTGAAGCTATCGGGAAAGTCATTGATGAACTCAAGTCCTATGACTACAACAACATTCTCGTCGTGGACGGGCATTCGATGGACAGGACAGCCGATATCGCGAGGGAAAGAGGGGCGAGAGTTGTGTTGCAGGAAACGAACGGGAAGGGCGGAGCTCTCAGGACAGCGATAAAGCTTGTACAAACTCCATATATGCTCGTCATGGACGGAGACTACACGTACAACCCCGCGTCGATCAAGAACCTGCTGCAGTTCGGAGAAACCAACGATGAAGTGATAGGGGTAAGGAGAAACAGGGAGAACATACCGTTGCTCAACAGGGTCGGGAACTGGATACTGAACAAGACGTTCAAACTGTTGATCGGAAGCCCAGCTTCGGACGTTTGTTCCGGAATGTACCTGCTGAGGACCGAATTCGCCCGGCAGATCGGCATAACGGCCGAGTCGTTCGATGTCGAGGTGGAAATAGCGGCTCAAGCCGCCACTCAGGGAACCGTTGCTGAAGCTCCTGTCGATTACAGGAAGAGGGTCGGCAGACGAAAGCTCAGGCCATTCAAGGACGGGCTCTCGATACTAGCCTCGATAGTATGGATGGCCAACCGCTACAACCCAGTCTTCCTCTATTCCGCGATAGCTTCGCTGTCCGCGGTGCCCGGGACGATAATCATAATTTGGGTGATCTATGAGAACCTGTTCAACAGGGTGTGGCATTCGGGGTTCGCGCTCTTCGGAGTCATGCTCATGCTCCTGGCAACTCAGGCGATCGCGGTGATGGTGATCTCATTGCTCATCAAGAGGGTCGAGAGAAGAATAGCAGATCAATTGAGGAACTTGAGAGGAGGCCAGACGCAATAGGATGGTTCGACGCTTACTTGAGTAGCATCAACCTGCTCGACGTGGTGGGTATACTTGCAGGGGTAGCGCATTTCGCCACACCTCTCGTCTACTACGCATACGCCAAGGTCAAGTGGCTGCGGAAGCCGTGGAACATAGCGGCTAATGAAGATCACAGACCGAGGGTCTCGATCCTGATACCCACCTATAGGGAGGCAGGCCTCATCGAGAGGAAGCTGGATGATCTGCTCTCCCAAGACTATCCAAAGGACCTGACGGAAGTGCTTGTGGTGGACGGCGCTAGTGATGATGGGACGGCGGAAATTGTTGACAAGTGGGCCCTTAGCCACAAGGACTTCAACCTGAAGCTTGTGAGGGAACCACAAAGGGCCGGTAAGGCTAGCGCCCTGAACCGAGCACTTGCGCGCGCGGCAGGCGAAGTCATAGTCACAGCCGATGTCGACGCCTTATGGCCAAGAGAAGCCCTTAGGGAGACTCTGAAGTGGTTCGGAGACCCCGGGGTCGGAGCCGTGTCTTGCCTGAAAAAGCCCACTGGACGCGGTCGCTCACGTCTCGAGGACAACTACAGGCACTACTACAACGTGTTGAGGTTGGCCGAGAGCAAGGCCTACGCTACGCCGGTATTCCACGGTGAGCTGGCAGCGTACAGAAGAGACCTACTTGAGATGTTCGGAGGTTTCCCTGCGGACCTAGGCGCGGATGACAGCCGCACTGCCACGCGGATAGCTCTGATGGGTTTCAGGGCTGTGACCCCCGAGAACATCTGCGTGGATGAGATAGTGCCTAGGGAGGGATACTCATCGTGGAGGATCCGGAGGGCGCAGCACCTTATCCAACACTTCTCCACGTTACCCGAAGCCGGTCATGAGCTCGACAAGGAATTCAGGAGAATACTGATCGTTGAGTCGTTCCTTCACGTACTGAACCCATGGCTGCTCCTCGCATCGGTTCTTCTGTTGGCGACGAGCGCTGCCTTGCTTGGTTCCCTAGCGGCTATAGGAGCGTTGCTGCCGGGCCTAGTGCTCCTGGGGGTGGAGGCGTACAGGACGTGGGTCGTGCAACAGTCCTTTCTTCTCGCCGCTTCTGTGAGAAATCTCTGGAGCAGGGAAACGGTCTGGAGCAAGCAAGCCAAATAGCTTCCAGCACGTGCTTCAGCTTTTCAGGTCACCACAGCAGTGGGAGCATATGGTTGGTCGATTCTTGAGGATAGCTCATGTGGCTCCGTTCTACCACGCGATCGCGCGCGTTTGGTTAGCGAAGATGGAAGAGCATGGGTAAGGGGGATAGAAGGGGCTGTCAAAGCGCACATGCGGAGAGAACAGCCCACGAAGTCTTGATCGATATCGGTATCGACGAATGAGTCAAATGACCGTTGCGCATCAAAGGCCCACTGGAAGGCAAATGAGGCCGGATAAGGAGGACTCGCTCCCTCGTTTCTCCGAAGCTCTGAGAATGACTTCTCACTGCCTTGAAAAAGTAGATCGGATGATTGACCTAGGCTGCGGAGACGGCAGTATAACTCTGGCATTCAAGGAGAAACTCGACGTGAAAAACGTTTTTGGAGTGGACATCGATGAAGAAGCGATCTCTGTGGCAAGGCAACGTGGGATCGTTGCCGAAAATCTGGATCTCAGCGAAGACAAGCTCCCCTTCTTGGATGGCTTCTTTGATCTGGCGATTTCCTTTGAGGTAATAGAGCACTTGACAAATCCTGACAATATGCTTGAAGAAGTTCATAGAGTCCTAAGGAAAGGAGGGATGTTTCTCATTTCAACACCCAACTTAGCCAGCTGGTTCAACCGACTTGCCCTCTTATTCGGTTTTCAGCCGTACAACGTGGAGGTCTCAACGAAGATCGCAGCCGGTGTGCCCTACGGGGAAGGTGTTTTCGAAAAGCCTTCAGGGCACATAAGGGCCTTCACACCAAAGGCTTTGAAGCGATTGTTGGAGCATCATGGCTTTCAAACGATCAAGATTATGGGAGCTCCAGGGGTAAACCCAAGAAACCGCTTCTTCAGACAGCTGGACAAGTTGTTTTCGCTGAGAGCACCTTTGGCTAGAAGGCTGATAGTCTTAGCGGAAAAATGAGGATAGTTCACGTAGCTCCGTTCTACCACCCAATCACTGGCGGGGTTGAGGAGGTCATCACGAGGCTAGCCGAGCACATGGCCGGAAGGGGCGAAGACGTACACGTAGTGACTTACAATAGGCTCAGGAGAGGGGGCTATTGCTCTCTGCCCAAGTCGGAGGTCATAAACGGGGTCAGTGTGGTGAGGCTAAGGCCGAACATCGCCCTCAGTTACGGTACGTACAGTCACGAGCTACCTGAGGTCTTGAGGAACCTGAAGCCTGACATCGTACACGTTCATGTCTGGAGGCACCCCCACGTTCTCCAAGTGGCAAAGCTTAGGAGGAGATCGGGCTTCAGAGCGATACTTCATGGTCACGCTCCCTTTCACAGGTTAGCCCAACTCGGGCTACACGTCTGGCTTTACCATAGGTTCATTGACGCGTTCAAGCGCGATGTCTTGAGCGCCTATGATAGGGTTGTCGCGCTGACGCCCCACGAGAAGAGCATGTTCGCTAACATGCTGGGGCAAGATGGAGGAAGGATAACGATCGCACCGAATGGCGTGGATGACGGAATCTTCGCCCATGGATCTGACGTGCAGGACGGCGGTGGTCTGCTTTACGTCGGTAGGTTATGCAGAGAGAAGAACCTCGGGCTACTAGTAAAGGCGCTTAGATTTGTGGTGTCGGAGATCCCGGGGACGCGGCTCGTCCTTGCCGGCCAAGATGAAGGCAGTGCCGCTGGCATCATGTCATCGGCCAGGGATATGGGCCTAGAGAATGACATAGTGTATGTAGGGCGCGTGGAAGGCGAGAGGAAGAATCGCCTGTACGTTTCCTCGAAGCTCTTCGTGAGCCCGTGCCTGTACGAGGCCTTTGGCATGTCTCTCGTAGAAGCTCAGGCTTTCGGAAAGCCGTGTGTGATAACGGGGTTTGGAGGTCAGGTCTACGCGGCCCCGCCCGGTCTCACAAGCGTCTTGACGGAACCTAGCCCTGAGGAGTATGCGAGGGGAATACTTACCCTCATCAATGACGACGGACTCTACCTAAGGTTGAGCCGCAATGCTAGGGCATGGGCTCATAAGTTCGCTTGGAGCAGGGTTCTGCGTACGTACGAAAAGCTGTACGAAGACCTGAGGTAGGTCATGCGGATTTGGCCCATTTCGTAGGTATCGCCAGCTTCAACAGGCCCGGCGTATTCGGACTCTGTTGTCGAAGTCTCTTGGACAAGAATGACGTCCGGGGGTTCATACTCTCGATAGACGCACCCGACCATGGTGACCACGATAGGTATGCGAGCACGATCAGGTTCTTGAGGGCTAGCGGCAAGGAAGTCTTGCTCGACGTGACGCGAGGGAGAAGGGGGTCCCCAGCAGCACGGAACGCCATACTCGATCTTGCCGAGCAGAATTTGAGGAGGGAAGATGTCCTCACCATGTACGATGACGACTACATCTCCCCGAGAGGTGGGTCCTTCTCTGCGACTGAAAGATGGCTCAACTGCCACCGAGTGGGCATAGTCGGAGGAAAGCTGATAGATCTCGGGAGGAGGCGCGTGGATCCTGGATTCGCATTTGGCGCGATCCCCGGTCTGGCGAACGCCCTGACTAGGCTGACAGGGTTCGTCCTTCAGGACACGCGCAGGGGCCCTAGTTATGTGGACTTTACCACTCCGCTCATGGCCATGAGGGGCGAGATGGCCAAGAAGGGCCTGCGATACGACGTGAATTACCGCGGGACCGCGTACAGGGAGGAGTCCGACTATCAGGAACAGGCGCGAGGGCTTGGCTACAAGATCGTCTTCGAGCCGAAGTTCTACGCGTATCACCTGAACGTGGAGGAAGGAGGCAACAGATCAGATAAGGACCCGACACATAGGTTCACTTGGAAATTGGTGAACAATACCTATTTCATGCAGAAGCACCGGAAAGGCAGGGGCGCACTGCTACTGAGCAACACGATAATACTTGCCTACTCCTCGCTGTATGGTCTGGATGTGCTCAAGTCTGCTGCCAACCTCCATAAGGAATGCCTCAGGAAAGCCGGCCAATGAATCCAGATTCGTTGTCATGCGTCACCCATCTCGTTCAGGGGCTCGGGTCCTGGAGGAAGTAGAATGCGCGTAACACACGTCTTCCACAGCTACAGCCCAGTTGTTGGCGGCATGGAGAGAGCGATACAGAGGTTGGCTCAAGAGCAGGCCAAGATCGGTCACGACGTTCACGTAGTGACCAGTTTCATCGGAGCCGATGGAGAGCCTGAGGAGGAGATGGTCGACGGTATCCACATCCATAGGGTGAAGAGCATGACGCTTCACTTTCCTGACTTGACGTTACCCATGGTGCATCCAGAGGGGGCGTTGGAGAGGTCCAACCTAGTTCACGTGCACAGCCAGAATTCTGCGTTCTGTGTGTCCGTCGCGAAACAAGCGAAAAGAGCTGGCAAGCCAATCGTCATGAACTTCCTCGCGATCGACTACCTACGGTCTCATCCGAACGTGCTCGTCAAGACCCTTGGGGGGTGCTACCAAAGCTGGATTCAGGATGTGGCGTCAAGGCTGGCTGACGCTCCTGTAGCTCTGAACGAAAGAGACCGTGACACCCTCAAGGAGAAGTATGGGCTTGAGTCCGAGGTTGTGCCTCACGGGATAGACGAACAATACTTGACGAAACCTAGGAATGAGAGCCTCTTCAGGCGGAAGTATGGCATCTTTAGCAGGAATGTCGTAACATACGTCGGAAGAATACACCCCTCGAAGGGACTCGACATCTTGGTGAGGGCGGCAGCGCTCGTGGCAAGAGAGGTTAACGATTTCTCAGTAGTGATATCGGGTGCCGGTCCCGAATCGTACGCGACGGAGCTCGGTCATCTTGCGAAGAAGCTGGGAGTAGAGCAGAACATCAGGATCATTGGTTATGCGAGCGAAGACGAGAAGCTCTCTCTCCTTGACTCCTCGAAGGCCTTCGTCCTTCCGTCTCGACACTTTGGGGAGGCGTATCCTCTAGTTGTTGATGAGGCATTCGCTAGGAGGTTGCCGGTGGTCGCGACAAGGGTCGGAGCTCTGCCCTACAGGGTCAAGCATCTAGAGACAGGCATACTGGTGCCTCCAGAGGATCAACGCTCCCTCGGTCAGGCTATTCTAGCCCTCTTGAAGGAAGGGGACCTCTACCTTGCAATCAAGGAGGAGCTGGAGAACTCCACATCGTTGTCCTCGTGGGCCAAGGTGTGCCTGAGGCTGGAGAAAGTGTACTCCAACGTTCTTGACGGACGAAAGCCTTGAAAGACCCTCTGAAGCTCGCCTCAATCCTATTCGCGACAGCGTTTGCAGTTACGTCTCTGGCAACGACTCCCGCTATCGACAGGATTCAGCTTGAGAACAATTGGCAATATCCTCTCTTTTACGCTAGCATTCTGCCCCCAATACACTACCTCACCGTCGCCATCTTGGCACTGCTAGCGTTGCTGAGCAGACACAGAAGCGTCAAGCTGCTTTCCGTCATGTTCGTCGCGCTCCTGGTCGAGCTGACTCCTTCTCTCATGCTGGAAAACCCTTGGCTACCAGATCAGTACCCCTACCTGATGGAGGCGGCTTGGCTCGTGAGGAATGGTCACACCGCAGGGGTGCATCACCTCGACCAGACACCAGGTCTTGCTCTCATCTTCTCCCAACTGATGCTCATGACGGGACTAGGTCCCTTTGAGATTTCCAAGCTATACCCTCTTCTTTCCGTCCTAGTCACGCCACTCATGTTTCTAACGGGAGAGAGCATCTGCGGGGACGGCGCCATCCCCTCCCTGCTGTTCTTTGGCCTAAACTTCCACCAGCCCAACGTGTTTCACAGGAACAGCATATTCGTCATTCTGTTCGTCGTCTTGCTTTTCCTGATCGTCAAGAATCTGAAGGAAAGGAAGCCCGGGTACCCCATTTCATACACGCTCGCAATACTGGCCATGGTGATATCTTACCCTGGGACGATAGTACCCATTTTGTCACTGACCTTGGTCACAGCCTTCGCGTTCTTGAGCAAGGGTAGGGAGAAGGTGGTTTCATTGAGCACGCCGGTCCTCTTGGCTGTCCTATACTTCTCGTGGTACGCGTTCACCGGTGAGTGGGAGTTCGGCCGAATGGTCAAGGACATATACTATGGGCTTGAGGAGTTTGTTCATCCAACGGCCGAGAGAATGTTGGAGATCACAGCGTACGGAGGAGGGAGCTACACTGAGATGTTTCGTCTCTTGATCGACCTGCGGGTTGTCTTGACGGTTCTGTTGGCGGGGGTAGGCCTGCTTTCGAGCATCCGGGTCATGCTCATGAACCGCAAGGATGACATCAGCGGGTTCTTCATCTCGTCGATGTTCTTAGCCACTAGCGCGCAGTTCGTTTTCTTGACCCTATTCATATACTATGGACTGCCGACTACTTTCAAGTTTCACACCTTCTTCGTCTACGTTGCCGTACTATGCGTTGCTCAGCTGATCAGGCTGAAGCCCCTCCCAAATGAGGCCGTCGTCAGATTTCTGTTGGGTTTCCTGGCTCTGGCTTCTCTCCTGCTCGTTCCCCTACTGAGCTACCCGACCATCCCCTTCTTACACACACCGTCCAGCGAACTCAGAGCGAAGATCTTCTTGGACACCCATTACCGTGCGGGCGAGCCAGTACTTGCCACCGAGCTGAACCTGGCCTACTATCTGTCCTTCCTGCTTACGGGAGCACAGGTGACCGAACCTGGAGCAGTCTTGACCCCACAAGAACCGATACGGTACGAGTCAAACTACCTGATTCTCCAGCGGTTCGCGACTCGGGATGGATACCTCATCTACCCGGTTGGCTACAAAGGCTATCTGAATCTCCTGATGAGTTCACTTTCACCAAGCCACGATATCTCGTTCGCCAGTGGCCCGTACACGAAGCTTCTCATCAAGGCGAGTAATCGTGCGTGACAATAGCGATGCTCCTGAAGAGACGATGAGCACGCCCTCACTTCACAGCTTGAGTTCAAAGCTACTATCTGCCTAAAGAGACATCACAGATGGGCCCGCTCCGCCAAGCTGAGCGTCTCGCAGAACCACGGGAATTGACCGGAACGATAGAACCGGGGAGCGGTTTCGAGTCGAAGCAGCCTTTGCTGACGATAGGTATACTGACAAAGAACAGTGCATCTTCCATTCGAGAGGTCACGGGTGCGATCGAAAGTCTGGAGTATCCGAAGAAGAAGATCAAGCTCGTTTTCGTTGACGACTACTCCATCGACGGTACCTTCGATCTTCTCAAGAAATGGAAGATGGAAAACGAGAACTTCTATCATGCCATTGTTCCGGTGCAAGAGCACACAAACATCCCAAAGGCAAGGAACCTATGCATTGACAACATGGAGGGAGATTTCATCCTCTTCTGGGACAGCGACGTGATACCACCGAAGCATTTGCTCCTTCGGATGGTGGAAATGCTGCAGACTGACAGCAAGCTTGGGATGGTCGGAGCAGACTACGTGTACCAGCACAAGAGCATGCTAGCGAGGCTCCAAGGTGGCCCTGCAACCGACAAGGGCACTCACGCCGTATACATGGGGTTCACACTGATCAGAAAGAACGTCTTCGAAAAAGTCGGCAAGTTCAATGAGTTTTTGGATGTCGGGGAAGACACCGAGTTCGGAATCAGGGTCGTCGAGCAGACAAGTCATAAGATCATGTGGAGTCCTAGTCCAGTACTCCACCTGAGACCAGCGCCAGGTGCCGAAGGGACGAGACCAACCTTCTTGCAATGGCTCTCATACAATTTCAACCTAAGAGGCGAACAGTATGCTAGAACCTTTCCTAGCTTACCCTTGGCCTTGCGGTTAAGAGTGCTGTACTATTTGTTGCTACCTGTAGTTATGGTCGCTTCACTAGTCTTGTCGCTCCACCTCGGTGTAGCCTACCCAGTGTTGGCACTCATCGTCTATCTATCTCCTGGGCTGGTCTTGGCAGCGCGCGGCTCGAACTTTAGGAGGGGAACGATGTCTTTCCTTTGGTCCAATGTACCTACTGGCATTGCTCTTTCCTACGGAACGCTGATACAATCGTTCAGTCTCTTGGTGAGAGGCAAGGATGCCAAAAATCTCTGTGATAATAATCGCTAAGGACGCAAGGGCCACCATTCCTTTCACCCTAGAATCCCTGAGGAAGCAGTCAAGGGGGCCAGACGAGACCATCGTTGTCGTGCCATCTGAGGACGATAACACACTGGAAGCGCTGAAGAACTACCCTGAAGCCAAGGCGATCATAAGTGGAAAACCGACACGTGGCTATCAGAGGGCCGTTGGAGTAAGAAACGCCATCGGCGATGTCATAGCATTTATCGACGCTGATTGCGTGGCCGAAGCTTCGTGGCTAGAGACTATGGAACGAGTCTATGCGAGCAACGGAAATGTCATGATACAAGGAGGACCCACGATGGGCGTGAGTGACCTACGGCGTTTGCCTCAGGTGAACCCAAACAAAGACAGACACAAGCTGCGAGTCGTAAGATTCCTCTGTGGCGCGAACCTTTCATTCAGGGTTGGACTGCTAACCACCTCCGGGAATTTCGACGAGGAGTTACATGAGGGGGAGGACATGGACTTCTGCGTGAGAGTGCTGAGGCACGGAATCAAGATCATCATGAATCCCCAGGCAACGGTCTACCATCTTTCCAACGGATCGGGTTTCTCTCTGTCTAGGCCAATCATGTACGGACAATCTCGCGCACTAGTGCTTCTGTTGCACGGGAACGAGGTCTTGTCGGAAGCGATGGTCGCTGTTTCCCACATAGCTCTTTTGCTGTTTTGCGTCGCTATGCTGATTGCTGGCCGATACGAGCTCTCCTTAGCAGCGATCGCGTTGTCGCTCTTACACCAGGTCTACAAGTTGTTGGGATACGGCCGGAATCTTCTGGCACCGAAGGATTTCCTGCTCGGGGCTCTCTCCTCGTACGTGTTGTACTTCTCGTTCATGGCGCATGTTGTCTACTATGCTCTGCAACGCCTGCCTGCAAGGTCTGCGAAATGAACAAGTTGAACGTAGCTCTTACGTTTGATGACGGATACCTAGAGCAGTATCGTGTCGCCCGTCTGTTGTCGCGACTTCAAATACGGGCCACGTTCTTCATAGTAACGCATCTTGGTAGATTCGAGGGGAAGACTCTACTCGCTAGCAGGCCGAAGATCATCAACGAGATCAGCAAGATGGGCCACGAGATCGGGTCGCACACGAAAACCCATCCTCGCCTTACCAGGATACCGTTGGAAAGGGTCGAGGGGGAGGTTGAAGAATCCAAGAACTTCTTGGACAGCGTAACAGGCAGCGAAATAGCCGGGTTTGCGTATCCTTATGGAAACTACAATTCACAAATAATCTCCATTGTCAGGAAGCACTACAGGTACGCGAGAGGAGCTGGGATCGGCCAGACCGAGCATATGTTCAATTCTAGATTGACAAATCGATATGCCCTGGGAGCGATCGGAAAACAAAGGAAAACCATCGGGAGGCTTCTCCGATTGCCCGTGGATCTTGCGAGACCATCAAAGGACCCATTCATCGGGCTTGGTCTCATAGTTCACAGAGAAAGCCTGCTGGAGGTCATGGGGCTGATATCATATCTAAGGCTTCTGCCCTTTCAGGTCAGCTTCGTCACGATGAAGGAGCTAGCGGAACTCACTAGTGAAGTGGGTCGGCTAGATACATCGGTTGGCAGAATAGCGCTAGGTGATCATCCCTTAGCCGACCGAGTTCCGAAGATGACATCCAGTGCTACGGGTTCATGAAAGAGCTGAGGCCGAACGAGCTGAGGTCGAAGTACAACTTGGCCAAGTCCTTCCTGAGCGTTAGGATCAGGCGTTGCGTCAACAACCCCATTGCTTGTGAGTTCTACGTCACGTATGGATGTAACCTGAGATGCATGCACTGCAATTCGTGGAGAGATGGATCTGAACACGAGGAGATGAGCTATGGTGAGGTCGAGGAGATGTTCAGATTGATGAGAAGAATGGGGATAGGCTCCGTGGGCTATTCCGGCGGGGAGCCTCTCTTAAGGGAAGACCTCCCAAGCGTTTTGAGGTTGGGCCAGCAACTGGGGTTTAGACAGTACGTCACAACTAACGGCACACTAATGAGTGCAGACCTGGCACATGTTCTAGCGAGCACCTGCAATGCTGTTCATGTGAGCATAGATGGAGGCAATGAGATTCACGACAAAATAAGGGGAAGCGGGACGTTCGCGAAAGCAACTGAGTCCGTGAAGCTACTGAAAAGGCACGGCGCAAGGGTGGGACTGGAAGTCACGGTGTCAAAGTTGAACTTCGAGGAATTGCCGAAACTGTACGCTTTAGCGCGGGACACTGGCGTTGAAATCGGCTTCCAGCCTTTCAATCCTCCTGGGGTGGTCTTTCCAAGAGAAGGCGGGTGTGTGGGGGACCTAACGTTGGAGGAGCAAGATGTTGGCAAGTTGAAGCGGTTCTTCGAATACTGCACACGTGCTCCCGCCTCCGAGTACTTACAGGGGATGACGGACTTTATGCGCGGCGAGAAAAGGAGAAAATGCACCGTCGCGTACCTCAAGTTGACAATCGCCCCGGACGGCCTAGTATTTCCCTGTGCCCTCTGGAATGAGCCGGTCGGGCATTGGAAGGAGTTGCCCCCATTATGGAAGTCCAGAAGATTCGAGGAAATACGGTCCAAGATGTTTAGATGTGACAAGTGCTATCTCGATTGCTACGAACCGCTAAACATATTGCACGAGAACCTGCAGCTATCTCTCACAAAAACGCTGTTTTCGCATCTGCAGGAGACGCGCGCATCTTGGGCCTGACACCGCACCTATCTGATCGTAGGCTTATATATCGATACGCGACCGACTAGGCATTTGTGGCAAGGATTCCGAACGATTTACGAAAGGCTTCATCCATTCAGCTCTTCCAACATATTGTCACGTTTGGTAGATGATGCAGGCAGTATTCTTGACATCGGGTGTGGTACGGGAGAAGTCATGAAACTTTTGCATAAGCGTCACCCCAGTTACTGGGTGGGGCTAGATATTGACCTGCTTTCCCTTCGACAAGCAAGAAAGATCTATGACGACGTTGTGTTGGCTGATGCGCGTTATCTTCCATTCAGGGAGGGTAGCAGCTTTGATATCGTCACTTGTTTGGAATTGATCGAGCACATACCTAAGAGGGAAGGAATCGTTCTGCTTAGGAATCTGAGTGCATTGGCTTCAAAGAAGCTAGTGGTGTCGACTCCCAGTTACTTCTTCGAGCTTCCAGCACCCAATAACGGCGCGGGGTACGGTCACGTATCTTTCTACTCGCCAAAAGAACTCAAGGAGCTGGGCTTTGAGACGCACGGCTTGCGGGTCAGAGCTTTCGCAGGAAAAAACAGTCTAATCATAGGTATCGTAAGGGCAGTGCTTGCTCCGCTGACCTATTTCTTCCCATCTATGGCTGCTTGCACGATTGGGGTCAAACAAACCGAGAGGAATCGCTCAGCTCCAGGAAGGCCGTGAGGGCTGGCGGGCGTCGATACGGTTCACACTAGAGACATCAATATCCGGTTTAGAATGAGCAGAGTTTCACTGAAGGATGAAACAAGTCAGAGGAAATACACACGCAGTCGTTGAACCGTTTGGCTCAGCGAATGTCTGATAGCTCAAACGACCAATCTGTGTGGTAGGGTCAGAATGCCAATATCGATCTTCTGTGGGCTTGTAGGTTCTGCTTTTCAAGCGCTGAGGCAGAAGGCCTTCACAGGAAGCCCGGTTGGCAGAATCATATCTAAGGCCCTTTCCATCCCAGCACTAGGGAGAGTGGCCTTAAGGCTTAGCATTTTCGTCAAAAGGCTTTCGTTGCGCACAGGCTCATGGAGCCAGAGGGCGATCGAATACCCTTGGGTGTTAACGCAGATCAAGAGCATCAAGTCCGGCTCCCTGGTCTTGGATGTTGGGTGTGCCGAAAGCGTTCTCAGTCACGAGCTGATCTCTGAGGGATTCAAGGTGGTAGGCTTGGATGTTAGGAACTACCCGATCAAGAGCAGAGGGATGCCATTCATCAAAAGAAGCGTGATAGACACGCAACTACCCAGTGAAGCGTTTGACGCCGCAATCATGATTTCCACCATAGAGCATGTAGGTTTGAGCACATACGGACAATCTACACGAGACTCCGATGGAGATGTGAAAGCGATGAGCGAACTTTACAGAATACTCAAGCCTAAGGGGATCCTCATCGTCACAACACCATACGTTGGAGGTAACTCAGTCAGAACCACCCCGTCCGAAAGGAATTACGATAGGCGAAGGCTGAGGAAACTCGTGCAAGACTTCCGTGTGCTAAGGGAAGAGTACTTCTACCCTAGGAGACTGAGCTGGGTGAAAACGGGACGCGAACAGATCGGTCAACAAGACTTCAGAGAGCCGGGTCTGGTCTGTCTGGTACTGGAGAAGTAAGGAAGCACAAACTCTGCCGGGCTGGCCGAGACGAGGCCTCAGAAAGCTGGATCCAAGAAATCTGGCGTCATCAGACGTGGCTTCGCCTTTGTGTTCTCTAGGCCACATTCGTCGCTCGATTAAGGCCGCTGCAGTATGGACAAGATACTAGTAGTATCTGAGCAGTGGTGGCCTGAAGGAGGAGGAGGCACTCTAGCTACGCACCTATCGGTCAGGTCGCTGTCGCAGTCGGAAAAAGTGAGAATATCCGTCGTGAGCGGTACGAGGCGTCCAACGATAGCGAGTGACATGAGGTTCGTCTTCACACCGTCGCTAAGAGTCGGCAACAAGGTTGCGCTCTGGAGGAACCTCGTGCTGAATCTCCGTCGGGACTGGTTCATGAGACTGCTCAGCTCGTCGGACATCGTGTACGTTCCGAGGTACTGCTACCCGATCATTCCTGTGGCCAAGAAGCTGGGCAAGAGAGTCGTCGTCCACCTGCATGATTACCAACCGATATCGCATACCGCCGCGATCCTTCATGAACCAAATGGGAGAAGTATACCGGACACGGTCGAGTTCGAGGTTCTCGAGCACAAAAGCGTCGTGAGAGCTGTTGCCAGCGGCTTAGTCTCAGCGATCAACAGATTCAGCAGGCTCTGGGTTGCCCAAGCAGACGAGGTTGTTTGCGTCTCCGAGAAACAGGCGGCGATTCTGGTCAAGTACGCTCCCGAGCTGGCTGGAAAGATAGCGGTGGTCCGCAACCTGCTTCCTGAAGTCAGCGTCACGAAGAAAGCTCTCACGGATCCCCCATCGATGTTGTACCTGGGGGGAGACAGCTACATCAAGGGGTTCCCTGTATTTGTTAGGGCCTCCAGAGATTTCATGAAGAGCGGCAAGAAGGCAGGATTCCTTCTAACGAGGGATTTGAGTAATTCAGCCAAGGCCATCCTTGATGGCTTGAACAAGAGGTTTCACGGAGGATACAGTCTGCTGGGTGACATAAGACATCAGGAAGTCTTGGCATTACATCCCCTTAGCCATGCCCTTTTGTTTCCCTCCTTGTGGGAGGAACCGCTGCCGTACGCGGTCCTAGAGGCCATGCTCGGAGGAACGATACCCATAGCATCCAAGGTCGGGGGCGTCCCCGAGATCACGCGCGGAACCTACGCAGAGAGCATGATGGTCCCTTCTGGCGATGCCAATGCGTTGGTTGACAAGATGGAAGAAGTGGCCGCGATGTCGGAGGAGCAGTTGAAGGGCACAGGCGCTGGCCTCAGAGAATCCGTGATGAAAAGATTCGACGCGAACGCCGTCAAGGATCAGTTGCTCAACATTCTCTGTGGCAGATAGACGAGCCTGAAGTGCTCGGAGCTCCCGAGTTAACACTTGGTTTCGGCTAACGGATTGAAACTGAAGCTGAGGTACGTTCGTCATCCGTACCTCGCTTGGAGAGCAGTAACTGGAAACCTTGAACGCTGGCTCAACAAGTCTGTGCGTACCCAAGAATATGAAAGGCACTCGACAACAATGGAGGCGGGGCTCATCGTCTTGCTTGGGCGCGGCCAGGGGACGATAGAGAGCGTCGCCTCTGAACTCGATGTGAATGAGGAATTCCGAGACGCAATGAACCGAGCCCGCGAGGTCGGAGGAAGATTCCGAGGAGGGATGGGCTCAGACGAGGGCAGACTTCTCTACGCGATCTGTAGGTTGACGCTGCCGCAGGTTGTACTGGAGACGGGCACGGGTCATGGCTTTTCTTCATCCTATATCCTCCGAGCCCTAGAAGACAATGGGAAGGGTGAGCTCTACTCCTTGGACCTTCACTACAGGGACGGTGTTTCCGTTCCTGTGGGCAAGGAACCGGGATGGGCAATCCCCAAGAACCTAACGCACAGGTTCAACCTAGTTCTTGGAGAGAGCACGAGGGAACTGCCATGGCTGCTCAAAGAACTGGGGACAGTCGACATCTTTCTTCACGACTCAAGGCACACGTATGGCACGATGATCAGAGAATATCAGATTGTCTGGCCCCACCTGCGCGAAGGGGGCTTCCTGTTATCGCATGACGTGAAGGATAGCGACGCGTTCTTGGATTTCTGCGACAGAACCGGCCGGGACCCGGTCGTCGTAGGCAACGTTGGTTGTATCAGACGTTAGTTCATAGGCGAAGTAAGGATTGAGGATTTGCCTCATCACCAGCGAGATATTCGCTGGTAGGAGACGCGGAGGTTTTGGCAAACTAGTCCGAGTCATCGGCAGGGAGATCGTAAGGAAGGGTTATGATGTCTCCGTGATATCTTGGCGCGACCCGGGTCAAGAACCGCCCGCGAAGCTCGACGGGATGGAGATCCTCAGCTATCCTTATGACTTCACCAGTCATTCATCGCTCAAGCACCTGGTCAACTACGCTGGCGTTATTCCGCTGATTAGGCAGGCTGACGCAGACGTTTACCTATCCATTGACTGCCTGATGGAAACCTGCATAGCTCAGAGGGTCATGCCAGACAGAAAGCACGTGATATGGGTGCAGGATCCTTTCGACGAGGATGACCACAGACTGCTGTGCTCAGTGGATCCCTATCACAAGTTCAGTAAAGCAAAGTTCTGGGCGACCTGCAAGCTCTACTGCGGAGCCTACGCCAGGGCAGACTTGATACTCACGCAAGCGAGGTACTACGTGCCGAAAATAGCAAGGCTCTTTCGCGTTGACCCGAGTAAGGTAGTATACGTGCCGAATCCGATTGAATACGTATCGTCCGAAAGTCCCATGATCAAGTTCGGTGAGCCAACTGTCTGCTACCTGGGGCGGATGGACCCGCAGAAAAGGTATTGGCTGTTCTTTGAGTTAGCCAAGGCATTTCCTGATGTCAAGTTTGTCGCTATGGGGAGTCCAAGCCTGGTCTATGAGGAGCTGTATAAGCGCATCTCTCAGAGGTATCAAGACCTTGAGAACTTGGAAATCATGGGATTTGTCGACGAAAGAACGAAGTCTGGCGTGCTGTCGAAGAGCCGAGTCATGGTCATGCCAAGCATTCGCGAGGGCTTACCGTTGGCCTTCCTTGAGGCACTGGCTCACAGGTGCACATTACTCAGCTCGGTGAACCCAGATGAACTCACGGCGAGGTACGGATACTGGGCAAGGGATGACGACTTCGTGAAGGGGCTGCATGAGTCGTTCTCCAGCGACCTTTGGAAAGCGAAGAGCGATATGGGATACAGATACGTCAAGAAAACTCACAGTCTAAACAAGGTGGTAACGACTTTCCTGAAGACCATTCCAACGGGGAATGCTTCGAGGACTTCGAGAGCACAAGACTAGCGGTGACCTCTTTTTCATCGCTGGGGGGAGCAGAAATCCGAACGTCAGCGAGATTAGAGGAACATTACAGTGACTTCCAGGGGGCTGTCTGCGCATCACCAGTCGGGCGGCATGTCTAAGCATCAGTTTAAGACAGAACTCGCCCATCCCTTTCACAGGAAGAGATACGCTATCATGAGAAGGCTCATGAACGGTTATGCCAAAGGCACCCTATTGGACATAGGATGTGCAGAGGGTTGGCTCACCCTGTGGTCCTTGGATTACGTGGACGCGGCCGTAGGGATTGATCTATCGCTGCCGAAAGTAAAGGATGCTACGAGGGAAGCGAGAGACCGCAGAACCGAGTTCATTGCAGCTTCGTTCGATAGCCTTCCTTTCAGAGAGAGAGCATTTGACACAATTGTTTGGAGTGAAGGCCCAGAGCATGCCACGGACCCGGAATATGTCCTCAGAGACGTAGCGACTCTGCTCAAGGATGGGGGTGTGTTCTTGACGTCAACCATGGGCCTGTATCCCCCTCAGTGGTACCGACTCCTGCGTCGAGCTGTGGGGCAGTGGAAGAGAGAGGTGCAGGAGTGGCAAAGATGGGGTCATGTCTCAGCATTCACCAGCGAGTCGCTCTCGAAGCTCGTCTCCAAATATCTTAGAGTGGAAGCGAACATACTGCTCCGTCCCTTCATCCTAGTTCCGATACGCAGGATCCAGAACTTTCTCGACAGCCTTGTGCAGAGGCTGACCGGAAGGTACGTGGGTTCGGCCTGGCCCGGATTCGGTTGCATCATGATTGTGGCAAGAAAGAGGAAAGGCAGCGTTTCCAGTGGCTAGTCTCTAGTGAGGTTCCCATGAGATCCTCGAATCTCAAACCCGTTGTATGTCTTTTTGGCCCAGACGGTGCCGGGAAAACGACGCACGCCAACCTTCTTGCTTCTCACCTCAGGAAGCACGGGATCAATGCCAAAGTAGCATGGATAAGTTCCCACCACCTACTTGCACACTTGATCAGGCAGGCTTTCATAGCGTTAGGTGTTCATGTATGGGAAAAAGACGGGACATCCGATCCCGTAAGGAATCTCTCGTGGAGGGTACTGAAGTCAGACACGAGCAGGAAGGTCTGGCTGTACATCGAAGCTATCAGCCTTCTGCTTATCATGATTGTGAGGGTGCAGATTCCGCGGGTCCTCGGGAGACAAGTGATTGTGGAAAGGTACGTCCCAGGAAGCCTAGCGGACCTAAGCTATATGTTGGGTAGCTCGGCCTTGAACTCCTTTCCGGCGAGATTATTGCTGAGAGTGGCCAATGGAAACACCGTTTTTATCCACCTGCATTGCGATTGGGAGACCCACAAGAAGCGCCGCTACAACACAATTGAATCACGTCGCTACATGAAGCATCAAGAGAAGATCTACTGGGCCTTCGCCAGGAAATACGCTGCGCTAACTATCGACACGTCGGTCTCGCCCATCGCCGAAGTTCAAGGAATGATTAGAAGGGAACTGCTTACTGAATGAGGCAAGCAGCAGTAGTCGCATCAAGCCTCAACATCATGGGCGGCGCCGAGAGAGTTGCCGCCGCGGCGACCGAAGCACTTGACGAGATGGGATTTGACGTGTCCGTACTGACTTGGGACGCTCCGAGACCTTCCTCGATCAGTTGGAACCATGATGGCGTTTTCGCCCACGTCAAGCGATGGAATTCTCTATCCATGCGTTTCCGATCGGTGCATAGCCTCAATTCCATAGATACCCTAGTGTGCCTGTCGTCAAGCTCTCTGGCCTCTCTACGCAAGCGGTACGACTTGGTCATGAGTACAGATCTGGTGCCCGTCATCGCAGACATTTGGTACGTACACTTTCCCTTCTTCGCTCTTGCAGTTCAGGGATTCGAGGACATAGCGAGACATCAGATGTCCGGGCGCTCAAGGTTGGATGCAACACGCGTGAAGATCGGCCATCGACTGTTTAACTACCTACTTCGTCGGCCGCTATTGCTGGTCAACTCATCCTTTACCAAGACATGGGTGGAGAAGGCGTTGAACCAGAGGCCCGTTGTGCTCTATCCGCCCGTCGAATCTGCAGATATCGCGCTCAGAACTGCAGACAAGTCCGACATCGTCTTGAGCGTCGGGCGTTTCAAGCCAGCGAAAAGGTTTGAAGTAATACCGGAGATCGCAGCAAAGGTCAAGAACGCCAAGTTCATAGTAGCGGGCTACAGGGAAATACCGGAATACGTACAGAAAATCAAACGTCTGATAAGAACGCACGGACTCGACGACAGGGTCATCTTGCGACTGAACTGCTCTAGAGAAGAGATTCTTTCCCTAATGACGAGAGCAAAGGTCTACCTGCATACAGCGATCCATGAGCACTTTGGCATTTCGATAGTTGAGGCCATGGCGGCGAGGGCCGTTCCCGTTGTGCACGCATCAGGCGGCCCTCCAATCGACATCCTGCGGACGGGGCAAGCCCGAGTGGGGTACGCGTACGAAGATCTGGATGAGGCCGCAAACCAAGTCGGTGGCCTGTTAGCGGACGAGGCCCAGAGGCGTGAGATTGCCGAGCGAGCAGTTGTCAGGGCCCTCGCATTTGACAAGGATGTGTTCAAGAGGAAACTGAAAGCGATCATCAGAGCACGAGGTATGAAGGGTGATGAGCGCTAGGGTCGAGACAGCGCTTAGGGTTCTGCGAAAAGAACTGTACGGAATCAACTTCGCAGTAACTTACATGTGTAACCACAGGTGTAAGACATGCAACATCTGGCGAGTCTATTCACAAGAGCCAGGGGCACTCTCGGGAGAGCTGACTACGAGCGAGGTGTCCACGATGGTAGAGAAACTCCCTGGTAGCATCATGTACGTACAGCTGACCGGCGGGGAGCCGACTCTTAGGAACGACCTTAGTGAAATTGTGAAGAGACTTTGCACGAGGAAGTCACTAGCGTCCGTCGGAATGCCTACCAATGGTTTCGTGCCGAGTCGCATTGAAAGCCAGGTGGCAGAGGTCTTGGGTAGCGAGGAGTGGGGAAGAAGCAAGACCAGGTGGACGATTTCAGTCAGCGTGGATGGCCTAAGGGAAGCCCACGACAAGCTCAGAGGAGTCGAAGGAGCATTTGACAATGCCATGAAAACGTACGACATCCTCTCACAGATAGCAGAGACAGAATCCAGGATTGATGTCAGCGTAGGCGCCACGGTGTCGTCGCTCAATCTCTCCGAGGTCATGCCTTTCTTAAGGCATCTAAAGGAGGGCAACTTCAAGTATGGAGCGACTTTCGCTCTTGACTCAGACTACTATAGGCTTGACAGAAACTCAATCAGCCCTACGAGTCACAGCGAAGCAGAGTTCTTGATGCGGAACTTGGATGAGTTCGCCACATCAATGTCCTATACGTCTGTGCGCTATCTTTGGGGGCTATCCAAGTACCTATTGAATACTGAAAAGCAGGTCATGCCGTGCTCAGCGCTCCTAAGCCAGTGCGCGATCGACCCGTACGGTAACGTGAAGCCATGCATACCTTGGGAGTGCCTCGTTGGCAACCTGAGGGAATTCGACTACGACCTTACAGAACTACTCAAGTCACGGCGCGCTCGTGAGAAGCGTCGAGAGATCGCAGGGGGCAAATGTCCAAACTGCTGGACAATCTGCGAAGCAGCATACACCATAACAACGAACACTTTCTGCAACCCCGCCAACCTCGCGGGAGGTTTGTGCAACTACTTTGCAATGCTCCCTTCCCTCCAGATGAAGACAGGTTCTCGTTAGATTGTTATGCAACCCGGACACTACAGAAGCGGATGCCGGCGTCAGTCACGAAGGCCATCACGCCAAGGTCGCATCAAGACTTGGATGACGATGGATGTGTCCTGAAATCGCAACCAACATCAAGATGCGGCTAGGGAGTCTCAGTTGCTGATGATATGCCTTTTCGGTCCGGACGGTTCAGGCAAGAGCACGCTGGCCAAGGCCCTTGTCGACGTGTTCGAGCGCGGACACTACAGGGTCAGGCTTTCGTGGATGAGAGGCACGCACACATTCATGTCACTACTTGCCAAGCACCTGTTCAAGACTAGCTCATTCGGAGGCGACCGAAGCCCCCGTCGAAGAGTGTCAATTCCAAGAAGCTTGCGAGGGATTTGGCAATTGCTCGAGTTCGCGTCTCTCCTGCCAGTACTGATCGCAAGATTCGTCCTGCCTTCCAAGCTCGGCTTCGTCGTGATCGCCGAAAGGTCCCTCCCTGACTTCATAGCGTGGGTGTCCATGACTACCGATGATCCAGCCTACAAGGACTCACTAGCTGCCAAGTTCTTGAAGGCCCTGACTAGTCAAGCCAAGGTCAAGGTGTACGTGACCGCAAGGCCCGAAGTTCTCCATGAAAGAAGACCCGACACAAGTTTGTCAAGTGTCAGCGATCAGTTGGCGACATATGAAGAACTGGCAAACTCGTTGAGTGCTTTTCGGCTCGACACCAGCGATAGGAGCGCCGAAGAGTGTCTGCGAGCTGCTCTCAAGTTAGCTGGCGGGTTCTACGAACATGTTTGAGGGGAACGCGGGGCTTGCGAAGCAACTGATCGGAATACTAGAGGGAGGAAGCTCCAGTCTGACCGAAGGTGATGGCCAGAAGCTGACCGAAATCGCTGCCAAGAACAAGGTCTTGCTTCAGTTCCTCAGGGCTGTCGGTTTTGAAGGGACGTTAAGGGTGGAACAGGAGAAGGCTATCCGGGAGGTTACCCACACGGCGAGCAAGATCTCGGAGGCTCTAGAAGGTTGTAGTTATGCCTTTTTCAAGCTCCTCAAGCCGATTGCTTACGTCCCAGCAGACATCGACCTGATTGTGAGGCTGGACGAAGTCCGCAAGGTGTACAAAGGGGTTTCTGGGTTGGGCTTCTTCCCGAGGGTGAAGGACCCCTATTGCGTCACGTTCACAAGGGGCTCATCCGTTGTCGATGTCTACGTACATCCGACTTTCGGTAACGTCATATACTTGGATGGGCAGGCCATCCTGAATTACGTCGCCGAAGCTGACTTCAACGGAGTTGCGATACCCTCCCTTGAGCCCCATGCCGAAGCCCTCGTGGCAGCCTGCCACGCTCTCTACAAGGAGCAACACTACACCCTCAACGACTTCTTCACAGTGGACAAGTGGGCCTCGAAAAGAACGTTCGAGCTAGCTTGTGAACTCGATTGTGAAACAGCTTTGGAGTTCGCTATCGGACTAAACAAGTTGATGAGAAGAGGGGCCGCGGATGCACCATATGCGGTCAAGTTCCCAGAGTGGCTGACGCTGATGTCGCATAAGTTCATGGACGACAACTTGACCAGGGGGACCTCTCTCAAATTCCTGACCGCGGTACGTGACAGAAGAACGGGGCCGATGATCGTGTCAAGGATGTCGAGATAGACCTGAGGCGCTTCTTGAGGCACCACTTCGGTCGCGACACAAGTGACTGGATGAGCGACCCTTGTGCTCTAGTCGTTCGCGCTCAACGCTCTTGCGACTCAGGGGGTTAAGTACCTTTGGATAGCACACCGGACAGCATGCGAGAGAAGAACGGGACTGATCCGACGATTTCCATGAGCGTGGCAAGAGAGGCAGCTGAGGCGAGCTTCCTCATGTTCGTGGGCAACACTTTTTCATCAGCGATACTTGCGGTAGCGTCCATAGTCATAGCACGGCTTCTGGGCCCCTCGGACTATGGGCTGTACTCGATATCTCTCATCGCCCCATCAATCCTGCTGATGTTCACAGATTTCGGCGCGAATTCGGCGCTCGTCAGGTTCATAGCCAAGTTCAAGTCCCAAGGCCGAAGTCGGTCGATCTCGGGACTCGTCAAGACGGGGATCGTGTTCGAACTAGCCACAGCCCTCTTGATGCTGTCGGTCTCGCTTTCCTTCGCCGATCTCTTGGCGACCTATGTCGTGAACAGGCCGGGCATTGGTCCCCTCATCCAAGTGGCCTCCTTCGTGATACTGGGCAACGCGCTCTTCGCTACAGCCGGCAGCATCTTCTATGGACTCGGACAGATGGGCAAGGCGGCCGCGACATCCGTTCTCCGCTCGATAGTCAAAGTCGTCGCAGCGCCCGCCCTGATAATCACGGGCCTAGGAGTCTTGGGTGCAGTCACGGGTCACGTGCTAAGCTCTGTGGTAGCTGGCATTCTAGCATCCGTGGTTGCCTTGGGACTCAGCATGTCTCAGCGTCGCGAACCAAACGACGACCCGGGGTTTACGTCCAACCTGACGCTCATGGCAAGGTATGGGGTGCCGCTCTACGCATCAGGCCTCGCAGGTGGGCTCCTGAGCCAGTACCAGTCCGTTGTCCTCGCATGGCTCGTGCCGAACGTGGACATAGGGAACTACTCGATAGCCGCAGCTTTCACCACACTGATCGCATTGCTCACAACCCCGATATCCACAGCGCTGTTTCCAGCATTCTCGAAGCTGGACCCGAGTCGCGACGGACGCGAACTGAAAGGGATCTTCCTTCACTCGCTGAGATACACCGTGTTTCTCACGATCCCCGCGTCCTTCTTCATAGCCCTGGCTTCAGGAGACCTCGTCGCGGTAGCCTACGGACCAAGCTACGAACAGGCGCCGCTCTATCTAACGATGTATTCCGCGACTTTCCTGTTCGCCGGTTTCTTTCTGGTACTCGACAGCTTCTTCAACGGCATAGGGAGGACTGATCTATCACTCAAGTCGACTTTGATTAGACTTCCAGTTGCGGTTCCCCTTGTTCCCCTCTTCGTTTGGCTGTATGGCGTTCCGGGATTCATCTGCGCGACGATCATATCGACGGCGTTCGCCATCGCGTACCTAGCTTGGGTAGCCCATCGGGAATACGAGATGAGGTTTGGTCTGGGGCGCATAATCAGAATCCTTCTGGCGAGCGTCCTGTCATCCGTTCCGGCATTGGGTTTGACCCTGTTTCTTCCATACCCGCCCGAGGTAAGGCTTTTTCTATCCGCGGGCGTGTTCGTCCTCGTCTACCTAGCGCTAAGTCCAGTCGTCGGGACCGTCGAGCATGAAGACCTTGAGAACTTCATGCAGATGGTCAAGGACATCAAACCTGTATCCAAACCTCTCGGCTTCGCCATCTCCTGCGGAGAGAGAATGCTGTCCCTTGTTCGAGGAGCTTAAGGCCGACGAGCCCGTTGCAATAAGGCTTCTATGTGAGGACCGAGCAAACGACGCCCTTCAAATGTGTGAGGTGTTGAACCAAGCATAGCGCGAGCATCTCCAAGATCCCAAACCACACTCAATTCTCTTTTTTGAATTAGGGGGGGGCATTCACCCGGGCCGCGGACCGCCCGGAAAAGTGTCCCATGAAATTCAAGGAATTACTCCCTTAGTTTGCTGTCTCCTCGATGAGACTTGGATCGCAATCGCTGCGCTGCCGTTCAGATGGTTGACCGGGCGGTTCGTTTGACTCGCGAAGCCATAGCAGAACCGCCTCCAGATCCACGAGCTGAGAGAACGATCTCTATGGAGGACACGAACCTTTCATCCCCGCTCTCCTGAGGCGTTGCGAGCGGTTCAGAATCAACCCTGATCTTCTCAATCCTTAAGGAACCAGAAAGATACTTGGTCCTGATGACCTGAACCGTATCTACCGCCTTGCTTATGTGTCTCCCCCTTGCTCTGATCGTGACCTCGCCTCCCTTCGTGATCTCCATCAGTGCCGCGACCACATAAGCGATCACGGGCTTCGATCCAACGAGGATCGTCGACTCGCCGGCTCCCTTGCAGGAACCTTCCGATATAGTCATTCTGAACTCAGACCCTTTCAGAGAACAACTCCGAGCGCTATGGCTTCGAGCCCGCTCGGCCTGTCAAAGGTCTCCTCAAAGGGAAGCATAATATCCTTTTCCCCCGCGTCCTCAGATGTCCTCGGCATATGACCTACGGGCCGCCAGTCACCTCTCCGCACGCAAGATCCACGGTGCAGGACTTGATCGAGTTGGACCTTGGCCCTATCGTACGGCTCAAGCACCTATAGGTGGGGGAGGCGGCGGGACGTACGTCGGAGTCGGAGCTCGCCTTCCCTCAAAGTAGGCCCTGACGTGGGGTTGAAGCAGATACCAGATGACGACCACAGGGATTGCGAGCGAGAGTAGGGCGAAGAACGGCGCGCTAAGTAACAGCCCCAAGGAGCTTATCACGCCCAGAACCTCTAGGATGAGAGTGATCAACCACGCCCAGTACTTGCCGTTGAGCAAACCCCACGAAAGGACTGCGCTCAACACGCCCATGACTATGATGACCATGCCGATTATCCCAACGAAACCGCCTAGAAACTGCGCGAATTCACCGCCGGCTGGGAAGAATGCAATGCCAAGAAAAGCCAAACCAATCCCCAACAGGATGCAAAGGACGCTCCCTACTATTCCCAAGACCCCGAGGATTGTGACCCCCAGAGGTCTCTCCACTCCTGACATATCGCCTTCCTGGCCGAATCGCCTTATAAGACTTGTCACCGTGAGTCGTTCCAGCTCCCTAAGCATCCTAGTATCCTTCTCGATGAGAGACCGTTCCTTGCCTAGCGTTGCATGCGAGAAAGCGAACAAGCGGTCAAGCAGACGACGCACCTACTGGAACCTGAAAGAGAACGTAGGGCACAGATAGTAGCAGATCTCCAAGAAGGAGAGCGGCAATGAAACCTGCGAGGACGAATACCTGAAGCGGGATCAGGGGATGAACGTAGACGTACGCATCTGAACGCGCCAGTGAATCTTTCTGTCGGTCGGACAAGTCGCCTCGCGAGAAGAAGGAGGATAGGGATATCCCTACAAGATCAAGTCCCGCGAACTGGAAGGCGTGTGTACTCTTGAGAAACTCGGAGGCTTTCATCCGCCTCAGCACGGCTAGAGATGCGATCCTCTTGAGGAGAGGGGCTTCCTCATTGGCGCCGAACGGGGGCTCGCCTCTCGCAGTGAGAATCAGATTGCGCGCCAGATTGAATGGGACATAGGTCAAGGAAAGGAGAAGAGCGTTTCCCAAGGTTGCGATTGGTAGGGTCATCAAGGGCCCCGCTTCTCGCAACATAGGTATCCCTCCCGGATTGATGGGATACATGAGGCTCAGGCATACGAGAGACTTGGCATCTGCGCCACCGAAAGCGCCCACATGGTATAGCCCGGCGAAGATTACGATGTGGAGAAGTGAAGCTAGAAGTGCGCCCTGCCACCCAGCACTTATCTCTCGGACCATAGCGATGTTGAGCCATATCGAAGCCACAGCGAAGACGACCCAGACCCAGTCCTCTATCTCCCTCCTCTGATGATCTCTCCAAGAGCTATATGCTAGGACCGTGACCGTCACCAGGATCTTGCCTGCTTCGATAGCATTCGGTGACATACTTCACGGAGCTGTCTTCTCCCTCGATTTAGCATGATATTGAGATATGGTTTTCGCGACTTCCTTGTAGTGCCTCACGTTCCTCTCGCACATCCATCTCAAGAGGGCTTCTCTCCCCGCCAATTCTTCGTGGAGATGGTCCTCGCTGTATCCCATGCGAGCAAGCGCGTCCGTGAGGTGACTGCTCCTCGACGCATCACATTCGAACGTGTCATCAAGAGGGTTCCACTCTGATATCGTGTGACTAGAGCCATCGCGTCGAACCTCCCACACGAACCTAACCCTCCTGCCGAAAGGCAACTCGCCGGATCGTCCGGGAACGGGAACCCTTTCTATGAGGCACGCCGAGTTCAGGACAGGCAGGTATGTTTCTGCTACGTTCATTGGTGGGCTAGTGAGTCTCTTCAGGGCATAGTCCAAGCTGTCAGCATGTATGGTGCTTATGCCTCCGTGACCCGTCGCCATGGCTTGAAATAGCACGAAGGCCTCGTCGCCCCTAACCTCTCCGACGATTATGTAGTCAGGCCTGTACCTCAACGATGTTCTCACAAGTTCGAAGAGAGAAACCTCGCCAGTTTTGGAAGCGCCCAGGCCGTAGCTTTCTCTCGTTACGAACTGCACCCAGTTTTCATGCGGGATGTTTAGCTCAGCTGTCTCCTCGACGGTCACTATCTTAAGACCAGGCTTGAACAAGTTCGTGAGAGCGTTCAGCAGGGACGTCTTTCCTGCTCCCGTTCCCCCTATGATCATCAAAGTAAGCCTGAGGTCAAGCAGGAGCCAAAAGTAAGCGGCCATGGTTAGGTCGAGAGTTCCCATCTGAATCAGGTCCACGATGCTGAAGGGCTCCTCTCTGAACTTCCTTATGCAGAAAGTTGACCCTCCGGTGCTTACCTCGCGGCCGTAGGTCGCTGCGAGCCTGTGTCTGCCTGGCAACATCGCGTCAACTATCGGGAACGCTGTGCTCACGTGCCTACCCGCAAGGTGCGCCAGCTTTATGATGAAGTTGTCAAAGAAGTCCGCGTCGGTCATCATCACGTTGGAGAACAGACTCTCGTGCTTCCTGTGCCACACGTATATGGCCCTTTTCAACCCGTCGCAAGAGATGTCCTCGATGTTCACGTCTCGGACCATTGGATCTACGGGTCCGTAGCCGAGCAGGTTCCGCCTTATGAAGTACTCAACCTTTCGTTCCGACTCCTTCGAGCCACCACCCAAGAACGAGCGGTACTTGGCTATGAGCCTGCGAGCCTCTGACAAGGCATGGGAGGTCGCGTCGGCGGAAGAGTCGCTCGGAGGAGAGAGCTCCTTGCTTAGGATCTCGACCAATTTGTTATACGCCTTCTCTTCGGGCTGATTGAGCTTGACCTCACGCACGAAGTATCCTACAGCCCAGCCCATTTCCTCAACGGACGCTATGTCGACCTTGACGAACGGTTCCTCAATCCAGTAACTCTCAATCAAGCGAGCTGTCTGGGGGAGCTCGGCTGGCGGAGCGCTCGGGGCTTCCTTTGCCTCCTTTGAAACCGGAGGTTTGCTCTCCTCCTTGACGGCGTTGCTACCTTGCCCTCTGTCTTTGGCCTCCGCCGCCTCGCCGCCACTCATGCCGATCACGAAGGAGATGGTGACCCTACTTAGATTCTATGGCAGGGCTACCGAGGTAGGATACTCCTTTCCTCCCGTGGAGTGCAATGTTACTGTTACTGTAACTCCGCTCCTCAAGACAGCTTCCCCAGCTGTCGCTCCGCTCGTCGGGAAGCTCACCATCAGTACCTTTTGGACGCCTACAGCCACGGTTATGGGTAGCGTCTGATTGAGCGTAAGGCCAGTCCATGCCGTCGATGGTCTGCCGTTGATCAGTACCGAATCGATCGAGGTGTCCGAGGTTCCCGTATTGGAGAATATGACGATGATCTGGAAGTAACCTGACGCCACGTTCACGTAAGAGTTCTTGATCTCTATCTTTTCGAACCTGGTGAACAGCCCGACGAGTCCGCCCATCCACAGAGCGATGGCCACTGCTATCGCTATTCCAACGGCAACGAGTATCACCGTTGTTATGACTGGGCTTATCCCCCTCTTGTCCCTAGCCAAGTTTGATCTCATACGCTACTTCGGCATTGCGACCGCGCTGGGAGATATTTAAGACTTCTGAACGAGAATTTATGATATTCAAAACAAGTATTAGTCGAATTCCTTATAAGTCGATGATGGCGCAGCCACACGCAAACTGGTTGTCGATCTACGATGCAGCCGTGAACATGTTCGGTCCGATTGGTCGAGCTGTTGCCAGGGTTGCTGGCGACCTCGAGAGCGCGGGCATCAGGATTTATCCTCCTGCCTACGGTAGTCTGGTCGTCCTTTTCACTTTTCTATCTTCTATTGCATCAATCATCGTCGGCATAGCACTCATCGCGCTAGGCTTTCCGGGAGAAATAGTTCTGTTAGTGATAGTTGGGTTACCGTTGCTTGTATTTGTGCTAGGAGTTAGCTACCCTAGGATACGGTTGTGGGACAGATCATCTTCTCTGGCTAGTGAGGTCCCGTTTGCGGCAGCGTACACTGCAGTCATGTCAACAGGGGGCATATCCCCTTACATGAGCATAACGAGACTGCGAGCCGTCCCCTTGCTCCCGACTTTCTCCAAATCCGCGAGGCTCGTCGAATTCTCCGTGAGGGGTCTCGGCCAAGATCCTGTGACAGCGCTGGAGGGTATGGCGAAGTCCATTCCGTGCCCTGATTTCAAGGAACTCCTGTTAGGCTACGCGTCGACCTTGAGGTCAGGAGGAGACGTCGTTCACTACCTGCTCAGAAGGACCGAACTGCTTTTCCAAGAGAGGCTCGCTTCACTGAAGAGAGTGGGGGAGAACGTGGCGCAGCTCATGGAGATCTACATGGCCGTCACCATCGTACTCTCGTTGGGAATCTACTCGATCTTCGCCATAAGCATGGCGTTGTCCTACGTCATGGCAGGCGTGGGGACCCTGATGTTCTCGGACCCCGCCGCCTTCTTTATTTTTGGATACGTGCTTATGCCTCTCCTATCCGGAGTCTTCCTGTGGCTGACGGACCTGGTGCAACCGAAGTACCCAATGGAAGATACGATGCCATACAAAGTGTTCTTCTTGACCGGGGTTCCGCTGGGTGTGTTGACTGCGATGCTACTTTTTGTCCCCTTCCTGGTTCCGGGACTTGCGGACTTTGAGGTCTTCAGGACGAGTCAAAACCTCATGTACGAGTTCACGGCTTCGTTGGGCCTCGAGAGGGGTTACGAGTCTTCCCTGGGGCTCTTGTTCGCTCTGGTCGTCGCCACGGTTCCGGCTGCGGGATACAACGCGTACATCGAATTTAGGGAAAGGGGAATCGAGCTGGGGATCAGCAACTTCCTTCGTGACCTCGTGGAGATAAGGAAGTCTGGCCTTAGCCCGGAGAAATGCATCATCAACCTGTCATCAAGGGACTATGGCACCCTCTCACCTCATCTTCGGGTGGTCGCGAAGCAGTTGGGATGGGGGATCAGCTTCCAAGAAATCTATGAGGAATTCTCCAGAAGGGTGCGCTCTTGGCTGTCAAAGATAAGTTTGTTCCTTCTGGTCGATGCCATCAATGTAGGCGGCGGAACCCCCGAGACGCTGGAGACGCTGGCCCGTTTCAACGAGTCCATAATATCGATGGAGAAGGAGAAGAAGAGCATGATGAGGCCCTTGCTTCTTGTTCCGTACATAGGAATGGCTGTTCTGATATTCGTCGTCATAACTCTGCTGACCTTCTTCAGATCCATAATGACGCTCATGGGTAAGACGATCCCGTTCGTCGATCTGGTCCAGATCCTGCTGCCCCCGCTCATAATAAACGTGTACGGGATGGGGCTGGTCGGAGGGAAGATAGCGAGCGGAAAGACCTCCAGCGGATTCCTCCACTCCATTATGCTCTTGCTTCTCACCTTCGTGGCGCTTTCTCTCTCACCCTACTACTCCTTGGGGATAACACTTCCCACACCAGGGTGAAAAGAGTGAATCGCAGTCAGGAGCGGGCCGGCCCTAGGGAGAGCAAAGAAGGCTCCGCAATGGGTAAGCGCGGGTACTCGACCGTGGGGACGCTCATCCTGATATCTGCCACATTGGTGGTCACCGTTGCCGCGACCTATGTGGCGTACACAGTGATGGAGGTTCAGAGTCAGATAGCAGAACACGAAAATGCCAAGTCCGCTCTCGTACCAGTGGCGGAACTCATAGAGAGCCTGTCTCAGTCGGAGGGATCTGCGGGATACGGTCGAATGTACATCAGGGCAGGCGGCCTCGACATGGCGAGCGGAGAATCTTCTCTCACGGTATTGGTGAACAGCTGGACTGCGATCGATGCCCTTCCATTCACAAACATCAGGTACAGGGCAGGCCGCTTCGTAGGAGGGCCTGACTTTTCAGTTCTGAGGGGACAAAGGCTCTGGGAGGGCGGGTTGCCTCTGATCATCCCTCCGTCAACGCCCGAGGTGCCATTGGGCTGGGTTTGCATCAAGCAGGAGATGGGAGCGATGATCTTGCTGGACTTCAGCAGGATCAGGGTGAGCTTCGTCGGAACGTTAAACCTCAGCACCGGGGGGACGGCTTGGGAACCGATGAACGTCGTTGAGATCGTCTTCATCAGGTTGCTGCGTGGGCCGACATATGGCAGAGAAGTTTTCAACCTGAGGGCGCAGAACAAGAGGATCTGGTTGACCACGAACAGGTTACAGGGCACCACTTTCGAGATTCAAGCGTTCAAGGGGGAGACCGCCGAGGCGTATACGCTTGTCCTCCCTGAGACAATAGATGGCGTGAAGATCAAGAGCACGATCTTCAACGTCGTAGTCATCGACATCGAGGTGGGCACGCAGTAGGTGGTCGGTGATGCCCTCCTCGCCCATCTCGCTTCTGATAACGACCGCGTCGCTCTATCTGCTCCTCTTGTCCCTTGTTGCCTCCTTCTCCGTCTTGTCAAGATGGATATTGAGGAACGCATACGAGATTCAACTTGCGGAGGTCGCCAATCACGTTGCTGAGAACATGGTCGGGATGAGGGCGTTGCTTCATCTATCCAGTGAGAACGACACCGTCCTGTTGAAGGGACTTGACCTGCCGAAGGACCTACTCCACCTAGGTTACGCGATAAGAATAGAGGATACAGGCGAAGTGCTTTTCATAGTCGCCTATCTAGAGATGGACGCGTCTGTGTTCGGTCGGTCTCCCCTTTGGCGAAAGGACGACCAAGTCAGGATTGAGACTGAGAGCGGCACGTTCGAGTCAGACGACTTCCTAGTGTCATTCGGGCCGGAGCTGCACTCTGGGCAGAGGGATCCTGTGGTCTGGGCGCGGTGGACTCCTGAGGGCCTTTCGGTCGGACTGGGGGCGTTGGAGCAGTGAGGGGCCATGGGAAGAGGTGAGCTGAAGTGGAGCTGAGCCTCGACGCCCTGTTCTCAGGGCTCGTGCTCGTCGTCGTAGTAGCGACCCTTCTTTCCTTCCTGTACCCGGCGGCGTACGGGCCGTTGAGCCTGACGAGGGAGCATCAGTTGGAGGACATAGCCAAGGCCGCCCTAGACAAGATCCTGCTCACCCCAGGCTACCCGACCAACTGGGGATCGGACATCTTCTTCAGTCCAAGCAGCATGACGAGCTTTGGGCTGGCGAGGGAAGGCTCAGGCTTCCCCTTTGACTTGGACTTAGATAAGGTGATGAGATTGGCAAACAGCTCGGAATTTCCCTTTCCGGATACTCTTGCAATTGACCCTCTGCGCGTTGCGACCCTTTTGGGGCTGAGATCTGAGGAGAGATACGGCTTCATGATCACCATAACTCCGGCTTTGAACATCTCAGCCGAGCAGCTATCCACCTTTGCTCTCGACCGCGGGAAGGAGGTACCATCGAACTTCGATGTCCAAGTGCTGAACTACGCGAGGAGGCCGGCCGCCGCGGCCAAGGTGACAGTCCTCTCCGTGCTCTCCGTGGTTTCAGCGGGGAAAGGAGGGGACCTCTCTTGGGTCAACTCAACGACTTCGACGGCCTTCACTGACTGGCGAGGCAGGTGCCTCGTGAACAACACGCAATGGCTGACCCAGATCAAGAGCGGACTGCGCCCCGGCGACCTCAAGAAAGCCCATGTGAGCATCATGATCTTCGCTGAGTACCATGGCATTACGTCTGCCACAGTGTTCGATTTCGGTGAGATGGTCTACGGGTCTGCGCTCGCGAGCTATTTGTTCATTCAGTTTGAGGAGGAAGGGCAACCGAGCGGCGCAGTTCATGTGCTCAACATGACGGAGATGATCGTGCCACCCTACTATGTCTTGACAGGATATCTGATCAATGAGACCAACGGACAATCGGGGCTAGTGGTGAACGCGGGAGGTAAGTCATATAGAGTGTATCGCGTGTCAAGCCCCCCCACTGATGAAGTGGCGGTAGCATACATCATCGCAAAAACTACGGGGGACTACTTCTCGATCGCGTTCATGAGGCCTCCAGGCTACATATGCTACAGAACAGGAGCCCCATCGGCCATGAAGACGGCTGTCTTGGACAGAGTAGTGAAGATAGGTGCCCTGCATTTCGTGTTTGAGCTAAAGGTGTGGAGAGAAGCCGAGACTTGAGGCGTGGGAGGTCGAGGGGCGGCCAGATCAGGATAATAGAGGCCATCCTTTCTGCCGCGATCATCGTTGTCTCGATCACAATCGGAATAGGACTGATGAAGACACCAAGTCCGCTTTCGAGCAGAAGGACTGAAGATGTCAGCAGGTTCGCCTACAGCCTTCTGTTCAGCCTCGCCGAGGCTGAGACGTTCGACAGGGTGATGTATGCAAACGGTAGCCTTGTTCCCAACTGGGAGGAACAGATGAAGGTGATGATCGGCTCGCTGCTTCCGTCGAACATGTTCTTCAACATGACTGTCTACAACTGCACTGTCAACTATGGCTTGGTGGAAGAGGTCGTCATCAACTCTTGCCCCATATCGAACGCGGCGAACCCAGAGGTCTTCAGAGAGTCGCCAGCAGTCGCAGGGGCACATATCACATACACGACGAGGAGGCTCTCAATTCTCAGAGTTCATTTGTCTTTGACGTGGAGCGATCAGCCTTGAAGAGGCATCAAAGGCGGAGGGAGGCGAAGAGAAAAGGGCAGATCTTGCTTGCCGTCGCTGTCGTCATAAGCGTCCTGATCATGAGCGTGGCGATGCTCACGTATGCAACTTCTGTGACGCACGGCAGGTTCCAGTTCCAACCGTATGTGGAGATCTCGTCCGCCATAGGGGCGGATTTCGGGCGGGCCCTGCTCAGAATACTGGCGAGGGTCACCCAAGAATACAACTATACCTCTGACATCAACATCGCGAGGGCCACAGCCAACAGGATGTTCACGAACTGGGTCTTGGTCGCTAACTCGGCATTCTCGGCGCGAGGGGCAGTCATCAGGCCAGCTTGGACGACGAGCGAAGTCCAGCCCCCGAAGACACTCTATGGCTACAACTACAGCGGACGATCGGTCTACAACCTAACAAAGTTGTACTGGTATCGACCACAGAGCATGTCTGCCATCGGAGCGAGCGTCTCCATCGAGATTCCGTCCATGGGATTCTTCGGCTTCAGGAACTCCTTCCTCTTCCTCCTGAACGTGACGATTGACGTCCCTTCAATCAATGTGGACAAGAAGGGTGGCACGGTCTCCTTCCGCCTCATAGTCCTGAGGGAGGACGAGGAGCCCATTTTTGACCTCACCGCGACCAACATCCTCGTGCGAACCTTTGATCCGACCGCCTCAACCTCGGAGACTGGCTGGAAACCCGCAACGGTAGTTGGCCTCAAGTACGAGGGACAGGGCTCCTACGTGGTGACTTTCAGACCACAGCTAAGGGTCGCTCAGGAAGCATCCTCCTACTGGAACTATTACTACAAGTATCTTTGCGTGACTGTTTCCGACTCAAGGGGGATAATGGTTGAGGCGTATAGCTACAGCGGAATCGAGTTCGAGGCCGATGAGAGGAGCGGTATACCGTTCTCGGCCGGCGGTCGTCACGCCCAGTATGTCTTGGAGGTGCTCTCGAATTCGACCACTCTGTGGTTTGGGAAGGGGCTTGACCAACCTACATCGCCGCCAGTGCCACCAGTCCCGAAGTCTCAGCTCTGGGTCCAGACCTACGTCTCTGCTGAGGGTTGGAAGGACACGCCCGCTCAAGTCGAAACTTGGGAGCAGGGGCAACGCTTTCCAAGCCTTGAACAAATAGGCATTCCGTCCAGGTTTCTTGAGCGATCGAGGCTAGTGTTCGTCCTCGACTTCCCGCCGAGCGTCGACGAACTTAGGTACAGGATAACATGGCAGTCAGATTGTGACTATCACCCGACCGGCGAGATCGCTGCGATAGAAGCCGACAACAACATCCGTGTCAACAACGGCTACTACATCGCGACGGTGCTGAGCGCAGATGACCCCGCGGCATGGCAGAATTTCACCCTCAGGCTCCAAGTGGGAACGTTCTGGGCTGACTACTGGCTCTTCGGGTACGACTCAGCAGAGATAGACGGGGCCCTTCTCATCCCGAGAAAAGTCCCCTATGGAAGGTGGGCCGGGTTCGAAGGGCCTGTAAGGTCAGTCGTCTTCCGAAGGTCCAGCGCTGTTATTGACAGGCTCTATCGGAGCACAACGAACGAAGAAGCCCTTCACGAGATGGCGTTGTTCTTCCCACGGGACGAGAGTTACTTCTACTGGCAGATGACTGTGACATGGAAGCAGCCATTTCAGCTTTCGAACAGATTCATGAGGATGTTCGCCGTCACGGCAACCCCCGGGATCGACTTTGGATCCTTAGTTGAATCAGATGGAGTCAACATCATCAACGGGTCGTTCGCAGGTAGGCTCATGATGCACAGGGATCTGAGATTCAACGAGGGAGAAGACTATGGACACTGGTCAGCCGTGTACTGCAATGGGTTCGGCGCTTCCATGTTCTTGCCGGAGTCAACGCTCGTCGAACTGGGGTCCTTTGGCGAAGACCAACTCTGGGCATGGACCTCCAACACCTCAGAGAGAGTCATGGAGTTCGACATGATGTACTTCAGGACTCCCTCAGTCCAGTTCACCGTCGACCCCTATGATCCCGTAACGGGAAGGGGGGCCGGGTGGCTATACGAGGGAGGCATAGCTGACGTGCCCTACCCCAGTGATACGTTGTGGCGCCAGTACCCGGACGCGCCAGCCATGTTGCTGTCTACGGCGGTTGACATCCCTCGGGTTTACCATCGTATGTTCTTAGACGGATGCTCGCCTTCATTGACCTCCGCGAAGAGTATCTGAGATCCCTCTAGGATAGGACATGGGTGCTATGTGAGTCAAGTATCGCACCCGGGTCACATCCTACATTCCTCTGGTCGATGGGCCCCTCGGAAAGACGAAGTCGATCGCTCACCGAGTTTGCTGCGTGAGTGCCAGCACTTCCGCGGCCGAGCAGCCCTCACCCCGCTCTCACAGGTTAATATTGTGAAGACGCATGTCAAAATGTCATGAGATGGAACGAGTTCACGAGCGAAGAGCTTGCGAAGCTACCAAAGGGCGATACCGTCGCCATACTTCCGGTTGGCTCCGTCGAGATCCACGGTCCTCACCTCCCGCTCGGAATTGATGGCCTGGTCATAGCGAGGATCGCTGAACTCGCCGCGGCCAGAGAGCCTCCCGCTGTCGTGCTGCCATGCTTGGATTACGCGTACGTGAACGAGAACATTCACCATCCTGGGACAATTTCCCTTTCCGCTAGGACTCTAGTAGCTGTAGTGGAGGAGATATGCGACGAGGTTGGCAGGAACGGGTTCAAGAAGATCCTTCTGCTAAACGGCCACGGCGGCAACAACCACATTCTGAGGGCGATACAGAGGGATCTCTTGCGACCAAGGAGGGACTATGTCACCTATCTGTGCACCGAGCCATGGGCTCCCATCCAACGCGACATCGACGCTCTCTCATCCGGCTCAGCGATAGAGCACGCTTGTGAGATCGAGACCTCCATTGCCATGTACCTGTTCAGTGACCTACTGAAACTTGGCAGGGTGCAAAAGGAGGCGACACTGGGCAGGGTGGAGCTTCCTGACTATGTGAAGACGAGCACATCGTGGCAGGGCTACTGCTTGCAGGGCTACGTTGGCGACCCAAGGAAGGCAACGATGGAAAAGGGGAAGACGCTGGTTGACAAGTGGGTGTCAGCCATTGCCAACCTGATCAAGTCGATCAGGGAGGACGACGTATCGCCAAGGGTGCTCGACGAGTACTACCGCCGAGCGAACCTGTAGCAGCGAGCGATGAGTCAATGGCTCGCGGGTCCCAGGGCTGGCCCATCACGAGCTCTGAACTTGTTGGTTTCTTGACTAGCGTTGCCGCCGCGAGGCCAGATCCTAGAAGAGAGGTTAGCGAGGATAGCGCGAAGAGGGCCCTGAGCCCGAGCTGGTCCGAAACGAGGCCGCCGAAATAGGGGCCCGTCGCTGATCCCAACATGGTCGTGAGGTTGTACAATCCCGCGTGAAGGCCTCCTCGACTGAACCCGCCGATGTCTGAGCTTATGGTCATCCCGGATACGGTGAAGAAAGCGTAGAACACCCCTCTGACGGCTTGAACCAGCAAGTAAGTTATCAGGACATCGACCGCCCCGTAGAGCCAGTAGGTCAGAGCCAAGCCAGCCATTCCGATCGACAGGATCATCGGCGCGGAAATGGTGTCCGAGAGCTTGCCGCCGACGAACATTGCGGGCACCTCGATCGTCGCGCCTACCGCAAGTATCGCGCCTATGAGGAAGATGTCTCCTCCGGACTCCGCAAGGAGGATGGTCAGGAAGGAAGAAGTTGCCCCGATCCCCAAGCTACCAGCGAATACACTGAGGTAAAAGAGCTTCGGGTCCATCGATGCGCTACGAGTCCTCTTGCGCCCGTCCGCCGTGGGGCCTTGGTCGTTGCGGCCCAGACTGGCGCCTGTGGCAAAGCTGGCCGTGAATGCTGTGAATGACGTGACGGCCCCGAGCCCGAAGGCTAGTCTGAAGTCCGAGAAGGCCGACGCGACATATCCGCTGATCAAGCACATCACCGCCCAGCCTGCAGCCCCTCCGAGCCTGTACAGGCCCATGCTTGTTCCCAGTCCGCGTGGCTCAACTGCGCGGGCAATGGACGACTGGATGGCTGGCATGAACCATGCCAGAGCCAAACTTGACGCAAAGTGCCAGAGGACCACGGACCAGACATCTCCGGATATCGATATCATCAGGAAGCACAAAGACCTCAGCAGCAGGGACAGCGAGATGAGATGGTGTTGCTTGCCGTACTTGTCCATCACTCCTCCGAACAGCACCTGGGGGAGGGACGACAGAAGTACCGACGCAGCCGAAATCAACCCGATGGTGCCGTAGGCAATTCCAAATGACCGAAGGTATATCGAGAGAAGCATGTAGAAGGGAGCCATTGAGCCCCATACCAACGCACCGAGTACGGTGAGGCCGAAGTAGCCTGCGACCCTTGGTTCGAGCGTCCTAGACATCTACTTCAGTTCGCCGAGCAGCTTGAGGTCAGCCTCCAAGAGGAGCTCCCCGGTTCCTGGCGCGAGCCTGTTCCACCAAGTGGTCGTAACCTCGTAGCCTCCCTTCTCGTAGTCCTCCCTCGTCGCGATGTACCCATGGTAACCGTTCGCGTAGGACACCATCCCAGTAGGTGAGAACGGCGATCTCGCTTTCAGGCCAAGCCCAAGCTTGGCAACTGGCTCTCCCGGCATGGTCGCCAGCGCGAGGCCTCCCACCCTTATCGCTTGGAGATCGGCTTGGTCGGAATCTGGGAACTCCATCTCGCGAACGAGCCTCAGGTTCTTGCCGGTGTACTCCAATGCTGCCTCAAGCGATTTCAAAGCCTCAGGTTTCGCACCCTCCTTTCTCGCCTGCTCAAGCACTTTCACCTGGTTCTCATGTAGTCTCTGGGCGACCTCTAACGAAGGTTTGAGCTTGGCCACTTTCACCGTTGTACTTGCGGAACCAATGCGGGGGCGGCTCGACGAAGTGGAGGATTTGAGCGCTTGAATGGTAGCATTCGCGACCACAAGCCCAAGTCGCTGCGCATCTTCGAAAGTGCCTGCGCAGCCATAGCCCTTGCACGTGATGGGATTCAGGTCGCCGGTCGCCGCATTTGCATACAGGGCTACGTGGTTCCCGCCGAAGCCCTTCTCGATCGCCCTGCATGCTTGGCCCATGAAGTCCCCTGAGATTTGATAGTTGCTCCCGCCGAGCACGACTCCGTGACAGGCGTAGTTCGTGAGTGATGCGAAGATATGGCCGGATGCGTCCTCAACTGACAGCGCGATCACCTCAGGGTCAGTTATGCCTCCCTCTGTTCTCCTGTTGTACGTTATCTCGGCTCTCCCGGCGCCCAACCTCATGGACCCCTCCTTCGTGGACTCGGCTGCCATCCGCCCGACCTCGGAGAGGTGCAGCGGCAGCTCCTTGGTGTACTTGATGTTGAGCTCGGATTCCTCCTCTGATGTTATGTCAGGGGTCAGGGAGGGCCCGGAGTGAGTGTGGGTAGCGGAAAGCATGATTGCCCCCTGCGGAATCCCGAGCTTTCTGGACAAGCTACCCCTCACCGCATCTACCGCGTCATTCGGGACGTTCAGTATGTCTACAGTGATCAGCAAGATGGCCTCATCCTGACCCTCTAGGTAAAGCGCCCTTGCAAACAGATTATCGTGAATGCCCTCAGAGGGCTTGTATCGCCCTGCGAAGCCCCCGAGCCTCACTCCCGCGGGTGGGGTGATGTCCACCTTCGCGGCACCAGCGAGCATGGCTCGCGGCCTGAGCCTCAGGATAAAAGGCTACTCGGCCTTCGGTCAGGCAATTCCGCTCAGGTGCTCACTGCGAAGCGTTTCTTCAAGTCACCGCTTGAGAGAAGAATCGCTCCGACCTCTCTCATCTCCGTCACGGCCCTCGCACTGTCTCCTGGATTGATGTCGACTCCTTTGATTGCATCAGTGAGCAGGAATACGTCAAACCTGTTTCTTGCTGCATCCAAGACGGTGCTCTTCACACAGTAGTCGGTGGCCACGCCGCCAACGAAGCAAGAGCCTATGCCAAGAGCCTTGAACAATCGGGACAGATCGGTGTCCTCGAACGCGGAATACGCCTCCTTGTCAACCGACGTGGCCTTGGAGACCAACACGCAGGTGCTTGGGAACATCAGACGAGGATCGATCTCAGCTCCAGCAGTCCCCTGAACACAATGAACGGGCCAGGTGCCACCGTGTGTGACAAAGGACGAATGCCCCTGAGGGTGCCAGTCCCTTGAAAACACAACCAACTCGTCGCGACCTGCGAAGAGCTGTATGCACTCGTTGAGCGCGGGGATGATCGAATCGCCGCCCGGCACTGCCAATGATCCTCCGGGCAAGAAATCCATCTGCATGTCCATCACTATGAGCGCGACTCTCATGCTGTCGAAGCACCTGGCAATGGGAGCTTATAGGCTATATCTCCCCTCATCCTCGAGCTCGATGGCCTACTCATTCGCGAAGCCTTCGCTTGGGTGGAGGGCAGAACGATCAGACTGTGGACTTCTTCACTCGCGCGACTGTAATCTCGTCAATTCCTTTGACTGCCATGCCCTGTTCTTTCAGCACCTTCGTGACCTCGTCGTACTTGATGCTCGACCCTCTCAGCGTGAGCTTGACAGTTTCAGTCATGGCGTCAACTTCCGCGACTACGATGTCGACCTCCTCAACTCCACCGGCTGAGCATAGCGCCACGGAAAGGTCAACCAAGGAGACCTCACGTGGTTTGAGAACGTCCATCAGAACCCTCTTGATAGCTACCACCTGAAAGATCGGTTGCTCCCCCGGTTAACCTGCTTAAAAAGAGTTGCCGACAGCTCAAGCAGAACTTTAAAATAGAAGCCTCGCGTAGTGCCGACCAAATCACTGATAAGTGTTGGAACCAAGTTCCGAGGATGAATCTGGACGACAGTCGAGGGAAGCGTCGAATCCGCTCATCGAGAGAATAGGGGCATGGTTTTCAAGAGTGAGGTCATACCTGAGAATCACAGGCGCAGTTGAGATAGCGAGGAGGTACGTGGCGATGAACGGGTTTGACGGAACCTCCATTTCACTGGGAGTCATGTTGGGCTCCGTCCTGGGTGGAACATCAGATCCAGATGTCATAGTGAGCGCTTGCATCGGGGCAAGCGTCGCAATGGGCATTTCTGGGCTCTGGGGAGCGTACATAGCTGAGAGGGCTGAGCGAAGGAGAGAGATCAAGGAGTTGGAAAACCACATGCAACGGGATCTGTCCAACTCTGTGTTGGACAAGGCATCAAGGGCGACAGCAGTGTGGGTGTCTGTGATCAATGCGCTAGCAGCAGCGGTGCCTGCCCTCCTACCGACCCTCCCGTTTGTCCTGGTCTCTTGGGGATTGATCACGGTGAGCGCCGCGGTTCAACTGGCTGTGGGCATATGTCTTACAGTGTTGTTCGTGCTCGGCATCTACATAGGGCGAACATCAGACGAGAACCCAGTGCTACATGGTCTGTTGATGGTTGCCTCAGGGCTTGTCACGGTGGTTGTGTTGAGTGTGCTCCTTCCCAACCTAACGGCTCTGGCGACACATCAAGGGACGCTTGCCTGACCCCAGGCAGTTCGCTCCCTAGACCGTCAGCTTCTGCATGTCAGTGCCGCCGCCTGTGCCGTGAGGAAGCCCGACCGGAGGAAGAGGCGGGGGCAGACCCATAGACTTGCTGATGACCGAAAGCTCGCCGAGGGTCGCTGACCATATGGCCTGCACTACTGGGGCCGGGAGTTGACTTTTCTTCAGTCCATCTCCCATTTCTCGGATCGCATTCTTGTCCCCAGACAGAAAGACCCTTCCCTTCGACATTAGTTGGCCGACCGATGGATGGTAGTTTATGGTCAGGATGAATGGCACCTCAGCTGAACCCTCGGCCTTCTGCGAGAAATCAGCCAAGTTGATGTTGACAGCGATCTGCAGGTTCTGAGGGAGTTGCTTCTCTGCTTCCCAAAGCCTATCAGCGGAAATGCTGGTGATCGCCACTTTCACGTTCAGCATCTTTGAGTCCAACGCGCTGGACCGGGTATTAAGGATACTGCCTGTGGAGCCGTCGCGTATGCAAGGCACAGTGACAGCTCGCCGTTGTCACCGTGATTTCGCAATCTCCGCCTTGACCAAACTCAAGACAGCTGAAGCCTGGTCAAGCAGTCCCCTAGCTTCGTTCGCGCCATAGTACCTGACTGGAGGGAGGAGAACCGAGCCCTTCCTTATGGGATACCTTGCCTTGGTGATGTGCGGCTCAAGTTGCTTCATCCTTGTCACCAACTCAACCAGTCTCGGTCTCAGCGGCTCGCCGACCTCGCCGGACAGACGATGTAGGACCAAGGAGTTGCGGTGCTTCTTGCTAGGCTTGCTTCCGAGCGCGAGTATCAACGCAGCTGTAGCGCACTCAGCACTGGAAGAGCTGAGAAAGGAAGCCAAGGCGTATCGCCTGTGCTCAAGTGCCAATGTGGCTTCCTCAAGTTGGGCTACTGCCGTCTCGAAATAGGCTTTCTGCTCGTTCGCACCCATGCTCCCGCCTCCTCGTCATGTTGGAAGTTCGCCACCAGTTCCTCCTTTAGGAAGGACAGAATTCCCTCGACCCCCGCGCGGTCATTGAACACTTGGAATCCCTCTAGAACACCCACGAGCAATGAGGACCTCTCTGAGGCATTTGAGAGGAACTCATCGAAGGTCATGAACAACGCCTCTGTGGGCACATCGTACTTGAACATCAACTCATAGACCTCGTCGTTTAGCTCCCTTCCCGTCGTGATGACCAGGAAGTCTAGGTCACTCTCACGCGTCGTCGTTCCCTTGGCAACACTCCCGAAAAGTATCACTGCGAGCACCTCTGGGTTTTGGCTCAACTCGTCCGCAATGAGCTTAGCCTTTCCGAGCAGCGAACCGCGAATCTTCATGTAGAGGGCCGCGAAAGGATCCCCGGACAGAATACTCGGCCTGAGCAAAACGTAGCGGCCATCGCGAAGGCCCACAGCCCCGCGCGAGGACAGACCCTTCAGTTTCAGGGCCAACCAGCGGTCGCTGAGGCCGGACGCGCGCTTGAGCTCGGTGTAAGTCTTGGGGCCGTCGGCAAGCGCGACCAGTACCTTGCCTTCCGCAGTCGGTTCAACCAGTTGACCCATGCCGGAAGCAAGTACAGTAAAGAGTACCTAATAAAGTTAGCCACCGGTGTCGCTGGGATGCGCATCCTTGGCAACTGCCACCCCCCGTCGTGGCCGGTTTGCAGTTGGTGCGCCTTCGTTGTTCTAGATGGTCGGCTTGGTGAACCTGACTCCCCTTACTAGCATCGCGGGCGCAAGCACGGGCGTCTCAACTTCCCACCACTTGATCCAGTATCTCTTCGACCCAATATCCTCGATGCCCTTGAGGATTCGCAACAGGTTGTCGGTCATCCTGAGTCCCCTGACTGGTCCTGATATCTCGCCGCCCTTCACGCGGAACAGCCCGTCCCTGAGTATGGTGGAGAAGTCACCGGCCCTCATGTTCTGGTACCTTAGGTACCAGTTGTTCGTTATGAACAGACCGTCATCAACCTCTGATATGAGGTCCTCGATCGACTTGGTCCCCGCGTCTATCCTCACGCTGAAGGGCTTGGGGATCACCAGGCCGGCGTTCGCTGTCGTCTTGACGTTCATTTTCGCAGCTGTTGTGGAGTTGTGGAGATAAGTGGTGAGCCTCCCTGAGTCTATTATCTTGTTTGTTCTGGTGGGGATGCCCTCGTCATCGAAGGGAGCAGCCCCGGGGCTCGATGGATCGGTGGGGTCGTCGGTCAAGTTCAGTCGACCCGAAGCCATCTCCTGATTGAGCCTATCGGTGAAGAACGACATCCCAGCGTCAACGTAGAAGGCAGAGGATGCGCCGACGACCTCCTCCATCAGATCGGCAGCTGTCATGGGCCCCAGGACGACATCAAACGCCCCCGGCTGGGCTGGCTCAGGGCGCAACGAACTCCTTGCCACATCTCCGGCTATGCGACCGATCTCCCTTCCGTCAAGGTCATTGACATCATTGACGACCGTGGCGAATTGCCCGGTGGACTCGCCGTCAGCGAATGCCCTTACGTTCAGGTTGAATGTCGTGCACTTGAATTGACCCTTCGCGCCGCCCGAGGATCTCTGGGTGAGCCTCGTAGTTTCGGCCACTAAGGATCCGGCCACCCTGTTCGCGCCTGCCTGTCTGGCTGAATCGATGGCATCCTTCACAACGGTCGGAAGCTTCCCTTCCTTGGCTGAAACCTTGCCTACCTTGATCAGCCTCTTGTCGTACTTGAACCTGCCCTTCGGGAGGGGCGCATAAGTTCCTCCTGGGGGGCTCGTTCGCGCCATCCTCGCGGCGTCCGCGACCGCCCTCTCGATTGCATTCTTTGAGATGTTGCTGATCACAGAGCCCGCGCGCTTCTCCTTGACGAATAGGAACACTCCGACGGACGTTTCGCGAAGAACCTTTGAGACTGTTATGCCGTTGTTTGAGAACCTTATCATTGACCAGTCCGTTTCCTTGACCTGTGAGACAGCGTCTGTGGCTCCATGTGCCTTCGCGAATTTCACCACGAGATCCACTATCTCCTCAGCTCTCATTGTTGGGCACCTCCTAACCTCACACCTCTGAGACGGATCGTGGGCCCTCCAGTCCAGACCGGCACTCCTTGCATGGGATCGCCCTTTCCACATGTTGCGGCCCAGAACTTCAGGTCATCACCCACAGCGTCCACGGCCTTGAAGAATCCGATCGTCGTCATCTCAATCGCGGGGTTCCTGACAGGGGTAGAAAGCTCTCCGTTCTCTATGAGGTAGGCCTCGAGCCCAACGTACTTCTGATTGAACCTCCTGTCGTCGATGTTCCACTCCGTGAAGTTCTTGATGTAGACTCCGTGAGATATGTCGCGCATGAGTTCGTCGAAGCTGTGATCTCCCGGCTCCATGTAGGTGTTCGCCATCCGCACTATCGGCTCTCGGTCGTACGTCATGGCCCTAGCGGCCCCGTTGCTGGAGTCCCCAGTGACAGCGGCCGTCTCCCTGTTCTGTAGGAACTCGTTGATTCTCCCCTGCTTGATCAGATATCTCTTCCTCGCTTTGACGCATTCGTCGTCGTAGAGGTAGAAGCCGAATGACCTAGGAAGGGTTGGGTCATCAACAACACTCACTACAGGAGACCCGACCTCCATACCCAAGGAGGAGACTGACAGATAGCTCTCTCCCGCCTGAGCCGCCTCCCTCCCGAGTATCCTGTCGGCTTCTTGAGGGTGGCCACTCGACTCGTGACAAACCAGCCCCACGACCTCTCCGCCGACCAATAGGTCCACCTGATCTTTGGGCGGCGATACTCCATCAGCCAGCATCCTGCCAATCGAGCTCCCCTCATCCTTCATGACACTAACGACGTCCCAGCTCTCAACTGCCTCCCAACCTCTAGATTCACCTCGCTCGCTCATCCTCTGAGCGCTGCCCTTCTGTGGGTGAGCGCCCACCAGGAAGTAGTAGAACGAACTCCTCGGGACGATACTCTCCACGTCTCCGCCGTCGCTTGTGACTATGCGTTTGTGCGTCGTCGCAATTCCTAGCTCGAAAACCCTGGCCGCCATGTCGGTGCCCTTCAGCTTTGCAGCTTCGACGACAGAACGGTCGGCCTCCTTCAGAAGCTCGATGACCTGGTCGTACTCGACGTTCTCGAACTTTATTCTGGGCTTGACCTCCACCTTTTCCTTACCCGGTTGGTCTTCGCTTACTCTCACCTGAGGAGAGACGAGATATGATGAGGCCCTGCAGCGGGATGCGACATCATCCACCAGCTTGGCCACGCTTGCCTTCGTCAGCCTGTTTGTCGCGCCGAACGCCATCGAGCCGTCGATGATCATCCTGACGGCCATACCTACCTTGTCTATAGAAGATGCGACCTCCGGGATTCCGTTCTTCAGCATCACGCCGGTGCCCTTATCGTATTGGTATCTTGCCTCACAGTAGGATGCGCCGCGCCTCTCTGATCGTTCCAGTGCTGAGGAAAGAAGCTGCCTGATGTCCTGCATTCCGCGTGCGGCTCTCCCTTTGAACCATATTAAGCGTTAAGATTTCCCCGGGCCGAGAACACAGCTTTGCCACTCTGTTCTTTTGTTGCGCGCCCGCATTCCTTGTAAACCCGGGGAAATCGTGAGCGATCGCGCGTCGTTACCTCGACCGCATCATGGCTCTCACTCTGGGCTCCATGACGTACCACAGCCAATCCGCGAACTCGGCAAGGTTCTTGGTTTGGATGTAGACCTCACCTGGCCCTGTGACCTCAACAACAAGTCCTTCGCCGCTTAGCACGAATTCCTTGAGTCCGCCCAACGTCTTGACCTCATAGGAACAGCTGTCCGTGAAACCCACGAGGTGGAAGTTGTCAACCGTGAGCCTCTCTCCCGGCAATAGGTCATGCCTGTCTATCGCGCCGAACGTGTTGATGAAGAGATCCCCTGTCCCCGAAGTCTTTATCATGAACAGGCCTTGCCCGAATATTCCCCTCGTGAAGCCCTGCCATTGGATGTCGAGTTCAACGGATTGATGAGACGCTATATACGCTGATCTTTGTATGACGTAGCCTTTCTGGCCGTTCAGCACCAGCTTCTCTATGTCACCCACTGGCGCCGCGACCAGCCCTATTTCTCCGGGTCCGGTGGAAGCTACGTAATCGTTGATAAAGAGGGACTGCCCTCCGAGTATTCCCACCTTCAGGGTGTCAAGGATTCCTCTTCCCCTCGAACGAGTTCTCATTTCGATCGCCGGGCTCATGTAGGACATCGCTCCTGCCTCGGCGGTTATCGCCTCGCCTTGATCCAAGTTGACGACGAGCAAGCTGTATGAAGGCCTGTACTTTATGTCGTACCTCATGCGTCTTTTGTGTGACTTGGGATAATAAGACTTCGAGGCGTTCGCGCTCACGCGCATGGCATCGAAGGGGGACAGCCAGCTGGACCGGCCACGCACGACTGGTCCTCAGAGCAGCAGCCAGATGGCCAAAGAAAGAGCAGCTAGTGACAATCTCAGAAGCAGCGCCTTGAAGCCGAAACTCATCTGCTCGTCTCTCATCTCCATTCTCTCCCGAGCGACCTTGCTCATCAACTTGGGGCCAGCCTCGGCCCCTCCGCTTGGCACCCTTCTCACCGCCCTGTCTCGGCGACCCCGGAAGCCATTAGAGCTCCTAGTCCACACAAGACTGCGCCCTCTGCGAACAGCAGTGTGGAGATCCTCTCCCTGACCGAGGTGGCCTTGAGCGCGGCCCAGAGAGACGAGAGGTCAAGGTGGATTGCGATCAGGAAGTCTGCTCCCAAGATAACTGCGTCGGCTAGGACTATGAGGACAAGTAGCTTGACAACCTGACGGAAGGCGTCCTCGCGTCCGCTTTTGGCCACGGTCGGGTTTTCTCTTGGGCTCTCGGATATGGGCGTTAGAAGGGAGACCGTTCGTGACGAGGACATTCGATTCACGCGGCGTGAACGTCGCCCTGCTGTTGGGACGAGGCAGAGTCGATCGTGCCAGCCACCACCTGCGGCTCCTCGGGGAGGATCCCCTCCGGCCTTCGAATCAGCATTGCAATCATGATCATTCCCAGCATCATGCTCTCAGCCCATATGACATCAAAGGGCAGGAAGGGCTCCAAGTAGCCCTTGTAGAGGTTGACGAGCTTGATGACCACAGCCGAGGCCAGCGATCCGACTAGCACGCCTCTGCTATTCGCGGCTCCGCCGAGGATAACCATAAGCCAGGGCCAGAAAGTCCACCACATCCTGTTGTAGGTTGTGGCCACCACGCCGCCAGTGTAGAACGCATAGAGGGCGCCACAGAGTGCTGCTATAGCCGAGGACACGATCAAAGTCCTAACTCGGTAGCCTGACACGTCCTTCCCCAACGCCTCAGCTGCCGTCTCGTTGTCCCTTATAGCCCTCAGAGTCCTTCCCAACGGAGAGCGGCCGATCCTGTCAACGAATACCCAGACTAGCAGCGCAAAGCCGAGGATCGCAACGCTGGCCAGCGCAAACCTCAGATCACCCGCCCATGCCAGAGGATCTGGAACCTGAACTCCTAGTGACCCTCCGACGAGCTCGTGGTAATTGTTACCTATGACTCTGGCAACTTCGCCCATCGAGAGCAAGGTCATGCCCAGGTAGTCCTCCCTGAGCCTTATGGCCGGGAAGGAGGCCAAGTATCCAAGCAGGCTCCCCACCACTATTGCGAAGAGGATGGACGGGACGAATATCAATAGGCCCATCCCGACATCGCCGGACAGCCGCGAGTTTATCGTGAAGATCACGAGCATGTTGTTGGTTACGAAATCCAACCCCTGTATTCCCATCAACCACGATGCAAGGCGACCTGTGAAACCGCCCACGAGGTATGCGCCTCCCGCTACGAAGAGGACCTTGCCGAAGTTCGGTATCCCGGCGTACCCGAACTCCAAGCACAGGCTGAGGTTTAGAATCAAGTAGGTCGCGAACATGGCCATCAAGTCGAACAGGAACATCAGCTCCGGTGCCATCATTGTTATGCTCTCCTCTTAGTCTGGCCTAGGAGCAACCCAGTGACGCCCTCCGGAACCAGCAGCAGTATCAAACACATCGTGACCAGCGGAATGACGGGTCGATACGGTATCACCCAGTACCCGACTGCACTAGCGAGATATCCAGTTATCAGGATCTCCCCCATGCCCAACGCGAGTCCTCCGAGAATCGCCCCGGAGAGACTTCCGAGCCCCCCCAGTACGCTTGCGCAGAAGATGCTCAACAGGTACATGGTTCCAGTTCCAGGGCTGGTCTGTATCCAGAAAGGCAGCAGGGCTCCTGACACGCTGGCCAGGCCCCCGGAGACGAACCAAGACACCGCATACACTAGTTCTGTGTTCACACCCAAGACGCTGGCCAAGGAGGGATTCTCCACGGTTGCTCTCATTGCCACACCGAACTTGGTCTTGGTCAGCAGTAGGAAGAGAGCGCCGAATAGGAACACGCAGAGGGGATACGAGACAATCAGAACGCCTTGCATGCCCATGAGCGAGAAGTCCAAGTTCCTGAGCGAGAAGGCCCTCGAGAATACCATGAAGGTCTCTTGCACCAGGTCTGCGAAAGCGTTCACGATCCCTCCAAAGACCGCCTCCGCTGCAAGCGTTGCCATCATCAGGTGAACCAAGGAAGCTCCTCTCTTGGTGAGGGGCCGTATCGCAAAGAGATACACGCCCGAGGCAGCTACGCCCCCGAGCAGGAACGCTACGGGCAATGAAAGGTAAGGGTTCACCCTAAGCACTCCCGCTATGGCAAGCGCCACGTAGGAGCCGATGCTCACGAAGGAGCCGTGCGAGAAGTTCGGAACCTTAGTGGTGATGTATGTGAGGGTGAGGCCGAGCGACATTAGCGACAGAAGGTTCCCGTACAGGAGAGCGTCTTTGACCAAGGGATCGAGCATCTTGACGAGCCTGCCTTCTACTCGGCCGGAAATAATACTTATATGTGTTTGCTGCGCAACACTTAAATAAGACACCCTCTCGAGCACGCAAATAAAAATGTCCTCCGGCAAGGGCGTAATAACCATTGCGGGGACCTCCTTCTCAACTGCAAAGCTCACAAGGGCCAGGGCAATTAGTGCAGTGCCTCCACCGCCGCGTTCGGTCTTCTCAACTGCAAGGATCGCGTGGGCGGTTGCGATCGTGCTTCTCTTGGCTTTCAGCTTCGGCGCTGGATGGTACATGTCTCCGAAACCGACCGGTCGCCCGGTACTTGCTGGACAGATTTCAGTCGGAGCGATACTCGCCCTGACTGGAGATCTTGCAACTTTCGGCACAAGGGAGAAAGCGGCAATAGAACTCGCAGAGATAGATATCAACGAGTATCTAGCTAGGACGGGAGCCAACTTCACGATCAAAGTCCTGTATGAGGATACAGAGACGAAGCCTGACGTTGCGCTGCAGAAGCTCCAATCCTTGGCAGCGAGAGGCGTGAAGGCAGTTGTCGGACCATTGTCCAGCGGAGAGATCAGGAACATCAAAGGATACGCGGACTCAAACAGGATAGTGATCGTGAGCCAGTCCTCGACCGCGGTTGACCTTTCCGTGCCAGGGGATTTCGTCTTCAGGCTCGTCACGGACGACATCCCGCAGGGCAGGGTACTGGGCAAGCTTCTGTATGAAGGTGGAATCAGGTACGCTTTCTTGGTCTACAGGGGCGACACGTACGGAGATGGGCTGGCAGCTATGTTCAATCAGACATTCACCTCGCTCGGTGGGAGGGTGCTGGATAGCATCAGGTACAATCCGGACGCGACATCGTTCTCGGTGGAACTAAGCGCGCTGAACCCCAAGGTTCAACAGGCGATCCAACAGCACGGTGCGGATAAGGTGGCAGTGGAACTGATAGCGTTCGAGGAAGCAGCTCAGATGCTGATGCAGGCTCAGGACTATGCTGACCTCCTCAGGATAAGCTGGTACGGCTGCGATGGCACAGCGATGAGCAGCAAGATCGTGAGCCAAGCCGGCGCACAGGCAGCTCAAGTGGGGATGCTCAGCACCATATTCACCGTTGCCGCAAATGACAAGTTTACTTCACTTCGCCAGAGGCTGCTGGCAAAGCTTGGCGAAGAGCCGGACGAGTATGCATACCTGGCCTACGACTGCCTATGGGTCATAGCTCTCTCGATGCTGGCCGCGGACCAGTACGATGGTAACGCTATCAGGCTTGCCTTGCCTTATGTGGCTAACTCCTACTTTGGGGCTAGCGGCTGGACGAAGCTCAACGCAAACGGCGACAGAGCGGCTGGAGACTACGCCATCTATGCAGTTGTGCAAGTTGGAGGAACATACGATTGGGTAAAGGCGGCGACCTACAGCGTAGCAACTGACACAATAACGTGGCATGGATAGCTCAGACGCCGCCATGCCCTTCTTTTTCGGAGGTGATCGAACACGCTAAGGGTCGAAGCTGTGACGAAGAAATTTGGCGGAGTCAGAGCGCTCGACGGAGTCTCTCTCGCAGTTGAAAGGGCGAAGATCGCGCTAGTGATCGGCCCCAACGGTAGTGGAAAGACAACTCTTGTAAATGTCTGCGGTGGGGTCTACCGCCCCGATGAAGGACGCGTATTTCTCGATGAAAAGGAGATCACAGGGATGCCCGCCTTCAAGGTGGCTGAGCTCGGGTTGACGAGGAGCTTTCAAATACCGATACCCTTCACGAAGCTCACGGTCCTCGAGAACTTGCTCGTGAGTGCTGGCAACGGGAGGGGCGAGAGTTTCGTATACTCATTACTCCCAAGGCTGTGGGCGAGGGAGGACGCGGAGAGAGTTGAGAGATCTATAGCTCTCCTGGACATCTTGTCGCTCAATGGGGTGAGGGACACGCCAGCCGAGAAGCTTAGCGGAGGACAGCTCAAGCTCCTAGAGATAGGAAGGGCACTAATGATGAGGGCCAAGCTGGTGATGCTCGACGAACCCGTGGCCGGAGTGAACCCTGCGCTGTCGCACACCATGTTCGAAAGACTTGTTCACTTGAGAGACAAGATGGATTTGACGTTTCTCATCGTTGAACACAGACTGGACATAGCCTTGAGATATGCGGACAAGGTGTTCGCTATGGCCAACGGGAAGGTGATCTCATCAGGAACCCCAGACGAGGTGGTGAATGATCCATTGGTGATCGAGTCGTACATGGGAGGAGAAGCCGCGTGATAGAGGTCAGAGGCATAACCGCCGGATACGGGCCCCTTCACATAATCTTCGACGTGGACATGACTTTCTCAGACTTGGCTGTGACGTCGGTATTGGGCCCGAACGGCAGTGGGAAGACAACACTTCTGAAGACCGTGTTCGGCCTGACTAAGATCTACTCCGGGGATGTCCGCTTCGAAGGCACAAGCATAGCACAACTGCCGCCTCATGAGATCGCGAGAAGGGGAGTGGCGTACTTACCTCAGACTAGCAACATCTTCGAGAACCTAACCGTGGCTGAGAACCTATGGTTGGCATCATACACGCTTGGCCCGGACTCATGGGAGGACAGCGTGAATGAAGTCCTCTCCCTTTTCCCGGTGTTGAAGGAGTTCATGAACAAGTCCGCAGGCCTTCTCAGCGGCGGCGAAAGGCAGATGCTGGCCCTCGGGATGGCGCTGGTGAGAAAGCCGAGCGTGGTGATGCTGGACGAACCGACCGCGAACTTGGCTCCCAAGATGATGAAGCAGCTCGTGGGAAAGATAAGGATGCTCAGGGACGACCTCAAGCTCACGGTGATACTCGTGGAGCAAAACGCGAGGCTCGCTCTGGACATTTCAGATGTCACTTACATCATGGCCAGTGGAAGGAAGATCGGAGAGGGGAAACCTTCCGAGTTAGTCGAGAGGCCTGACTTCAGAAAGATGCTTCTAGGGATCGCTCCGGAGCGGCCCTCGTAGTTGAGGTCAAGCGGCGGCACGCTGCACTGCGATAGAACCAGTGACTACAGCGTCCCCTGCCCATCGAGCTGACGCTCAAGTCATCAGCATATATCTTCAGTAGCCGCAGTCACCAACATGGCGAGACTGAAGCTCGGGCTGATCGTGAAGCTGGATCGAGACCCATCGAAGGAGCTTGCCAAGGTTCATGAACTGGGCCTTCTGACTTGCCAAGTATCTTGCTGGAACCCTGGACTGCTGACGGACGACGTAGCAGGATCACTGAAGAAGGCAGCTCGTGACAACTCGGTCGAGGTGACCACGATGTGGACAGGCCTCCCTGGTCTGTACGTCTGGGACTTTGTCGATGGACCAAGCACGATCGGACTCGTCCCGCCTGAAACGAGAGTCATGAGGCTTGAGATCCTAAAGAAGGGGTCAGACTTCGCCAGCGCGGTTGGCGTGGAGAGCGTGACCACCCATGTGGGGTTCATCCCGGAAAACCCGAAGGATCCTCTCTATCCTGGGGTAGTCGATGCGGTCAAGGAGATCGCAAGGCACTGCAAGGCACTGGGTCAAGAGTTCTGGTTCGAGACGGGCCAAGAGACGCCGACTACGCTCCTTAGAACTATAGAGGACTCTGAAGCCGACAACCTCGGAGTGAACCTAGACCCTGCCAACCTCATACTATATGGCAAGGGTAACCCGGTCGATTCCTTGGATGTGATAGGAAAGCATGTCAGAGGAGTCCACGCGAAGGACGGCCTGTATCCGACAAACGGGAGACAGCTGGGAAAGGAAACGGCCTTGGGAAAGGGCAAGGTCAACTTTCCTGTGTTCGTGCCGAAGCTGAAGAAGCTCGGCTTCAGAGGGGCGCTCACCATAGAGCGGGAGATATCAGGTCCTCAACAGATCAGGGACATCAAGAGAGCGATCAAGATCCTGCGGCCGTTGTGCTAGACGACTGGGCTCCCATCTAGGATGTCAATCTAGAACGGGGCGGATCGGGTTGCCTCTGCGGCACTGGCAGTCCTACCGTCGGATCTACGATGACCGCCACTTGAGAGCTTAAGGCACTCAGGGTCCGGGGACAATCGCTTCACGAATGCTCTGCGATCAACCCCAACGGCGCAGGTATCGAACATGAGGGAAGATTCAACGAATTCCAATTGAGTACGATATCCCATTCTTTGGGCAAGATTCAACGCACTTCCCGCATCGAGTGCAATCTGTGGAGGACCCTATGGCCTTGACATCGCTTATTCCCATGGGGCAGGATTTCAGGCAAGCCCCGCAGTTGACGCACGTTTCTGAATCAACTCTCATGGACACGGCTGAGGCTCTGTTGAAAGCTCCGAAGATGGCGCCCATCGGGCAAAGGTACCTGCACCAGACCCTCTCAACGAAGAGGACGCCAGCCATCACAATAAGAAGGGTGGCGGCGTGAACCCACACCCCGAAGGGTATCGGACTCAGACCGCCAATGAACACGTAGGGAAGGGCGCCGAACAGGCTCCCGGAAGGGCAGTACCTGCAGAATACAGTCTCCGTCGTTACGTAGGCCGCGACTAGCGCGATGCCCAGAACCGCGAACTTTGCCCAAGGTATCGTTCTGAGCTTGACCTTTCCCTTGTTCAAGATGCCAACGATGTCTTGGAATGCCCCGAAGGGACAAAGCCAGCTACAGTATGTTCTGCCGAGAAGGGCCGAGAACAAACCAATGGTTCCGCCTGCATAGAGGGGCACGACAGAAAGGGCCACGAAGTGCTGAAGGGTTCCGAAGGGACAGGCGAACATGGCAAGAGGACATGCGTAGCAGTAGAGTGCCGGACACACGACGCCGATCTTGAGAGCAGCAGTGAACCCCAAGTTCAGTCCCACGAAGCCGAGAACCTGGGTTATGTTTCTCAAGTTGGAGAGCTTCAGAGCGATGGATCACCCAATGCCAACGCACGACTGACAGAGGAAACGGACGAAGGCCTGAACCGTCCCATACTGTGAGGTGAAGCCAAGTGCAATGGCCGCTAAGGACAGACCTGTGAGAGCTATTGGCAGGATCATTCGTTGCTCCTTATGCAATGGAGTAGGACTTGGAGGGGGAGGAATGGACAGCGAGGGCCCTTCGGTGGGTGGTGGAGGGGGTGGGAGCAGAGGCTGAGCGGGCCTTCTGAACTTCAGATACCAGACTGCGCCAATGACCGTAAAGACAGCGACGGCGGTTGCGCCGACCAGAAGCCAAGGGAATGGCGCTTCAATGGTCAGCGTGAGCTCCGCGCTCTCAGAGGGGAGCCTGGCCAGGTCGCCCGCGTAGAGGGCCTTGAACTTCCAAGTGCCATCCTTGTCCGGCGTGAAGGTCATGCTGAAAGCTCCGCCAGAGCCAGTTGTAATCGCCTGCGCGGTGGTCGATCCATCAGGTCTTGTCACCCTGATAGACAACGGAACTCCGCTTGCGCTCGGGTTGAACGAGCCTGTCAGGGTGACGGAGGAGCCCAGGTCAACAGAGGAAGCCGAGATGGACAAGGTCATTTGGGTCGCCACCCTTGAAGCCGTGAGCGCGACCTCTGGACTCTCAGCGGGCAACTGACCTAGTCCGCCCGCATACGAAGCCCTGAATCTCCACGCGCCTTCTCTGTCTGGGCTAAACGTTGCGCTGTAGCTTCCTCCTGAGCCCGTTGTCGCCGTCAGCGTCGTGATTGAGGCATCGGGTCCAGTTATCCCAATGGTGATCAGCGCACCCACGACAGCAGGGCTTAGTGCTCCTGAAATCGTTACCGTTGTCCCAACGTTGATAGACGTGGCAGAGACTGAAAGTGTCAGCTGAGTTGCCGTGCGGATCACAATCAACGGCTGTATCTCAGACCTCAGCATGGTCACGCCCGGATCTCCTACGTGCATGTGACGTACTACCCCCTCTCCGTCGACTATGAAGAGGGTTGGAATCGCGGTCACTCCGTATTGGCTCGATGATATACCCAACGTGTCTCTCAATATTCGCCAAGTGATCCCGTAGTCAGTCCTGAATTGCCTGAGCCTTTCCACGGTATCATAGTCAGGGTCAATTGTGATCGACACTATGATGAAGCCGCTGGGGAACTCCGTTGCCAGCTCCTTAAGATGGGGTATTGCTGCCTTGCATGGGCCACACCAAGTAGCGAAGAAGTCGATCAACACCACGTTGCCTCTCTGGCCCGAGAGGGTGAACGAGTTACCGTCGATGTCGGACAGGGTGAAGTCAGGGGCTGGCTGGCCGACCGTGGCAACGGCCGGGCTGAGTGCCAGAGCAAGAGCCAATAAAGCTCTTGCAGCGCTCGGCAAACGAGCTACGCCCATCAGGAGTGCAGATGGTCTTGGGGCTTAAAAGACTTGCCTGAGCGAAAGGCCTCTCATCCCAGGAACCAAGGCCATCTTTGCACTCAGTGATGTTCTGGCAGATTGTCAATGAGATTGGGGTTTCCTGAGTGCTACCGCGACTGCCCTGCCTGCATTCAAGAGAAGTATCGCGACGACAACGAGAGATGATATGATCCAAATCGAAGCTTCGGTGTATGACCTAGCCATCGACAACGCGAGCGGGATGGCTGAAAGCAAGAAGGGCGAAATCAAGACTAGGACGGCTAGGGTCAGGGAGGAGACAGCGCCGTATCGCTCAGGCAGGATGATCGGGAAATGCTTGACTCGGGATACCAAGGTCAGAAAAAGGACGATCATCATAAGCTCAAGAATGGTTGCCCACCATGGTGAGAGCAGGGCAAAATCCATGCCCACTTGGTCCCAGGCAAGCGGCGAGAATATCGGCACCACGTTGTCAACGAAATCGGCAACCACATGCGACATCAATGCGAGATAGTAGGGTACCGCTCTGGATCTTTTCGTCCACAGAAGGGGCAACGATCCAAGCGTGAGTAGCAGCGGAGAGTGCAGGATCCCGTGATGTCCCAGTGGATGGCCGAACGGAAGCGGGGAGAAGTAGTCGATGTCTGGAGCAGCGCCCAATAGAGCCGCTAGGAAGCCGTCGCCCTCGCCTTTCAGCCCGAGCCACCTGAACGCAGCAAACCCGACTGCGTACCCCACGAGAGCGTGCACTAGTCCGAACATCCGTTTCGCTGTGTCTCCGAGGAGGCACCTCGCATGGGGGCCTAGATAATCTTAGCTACTCCAGCTGCAGAAACAAGGTTCTCCACGAACGTACAGCTCCCTAAGGCTTTCCGCATGACCATGGGTTGTCAGGTCATATCTCCACAGGCGCAGAACGCCTCATGAAGCAACCCATAGAGATCCTCAAAACCCCGTTGGGTCACAGAGGAAACCCTTACCACTCTTTGGGACCAAGGTATCTTCCTGACAACGTCAACGAGGACGGCCGCGATCTCAGATGCTGAACCCTTGCCTTCCCTATCTACCATCGAACTGAGGTAGTCCGCGTCCGAGAGCATCCTCGCAAGGTCGCCCCTTGAGGGGAGATCTGACTTGCTCGCCACTATGACTATCGGTACGTTTAGCCTGACCCTTACGATTGCTGAATGGGCCAAGGCTGACGCCACGTTGGCGGGATCCGCCATGAGAGAAGGATCCAGCAGGAAGACGCCAACGGTTCTTGCGACCTTGTTAAGCTCGCTGACCAGCCCAGGCCCCGAAGGGTGAAAGACGAAGAGCTCTATCTGGCCCGGAGTGTCAAATACTACGAACTCATTCTTGAGGTGGCTCAAGTCTGAGACTATCCTCTTGGATTTGACAAGCATCAGCTGAGCTGCTCTGAGCATGGCCCCATTTGGCCCAAGTTTTTCCTCCCTCATCAATGCGTCGACTGACACGAGCTTCCTGATGTCCCATGCCGGCTCATATGGAGTCACTTCCGAACCGGGGTCCAAGTTCACCACGCTAGCATCGATCTCTCTTCGCCTAAGCCAAGAGGCGTAGCCGTAGGACAGTTGTGTCTTGCCCGACCCGGCGGTCCCCAGTACAAGAATCTGCATCATGGAGAGCGATATCTTCTTGCTGACTCAGATATTAACCTGAGGCTGGGCTCTCAGGTGGGTTTCGGAAGCTTGGAACGATAGTCAGGCTCAGCGTAGCATCGGAGGATCTTACCAACGAAGAAAGAGTGAATGCTCCCCGACCTATAGAAAGGCTTGATCCGGCCTGACATTGACCCTTTCGTTATGTCGAGTTGACATAGCACGGAGCACTCGAAGTGAGCCACGCACTGCTTTACTATGGGAGACTTGGTCGACCTAGCCTTGACCGCCGTCAAGCCGGTATCGGCGAACTTGTCTACGCTTCTGCCTGATTTCGTGCCGCAGAAGGAGACTGCCTGCTCCATCCCCTTTCTCGGAACATTGACCGTAAAGTCCCTTGTTCGCTGAATCAGGCCGTAGGTGAACCTGGAGCGCCTTACGATGGCCGTAAAGGTCGGCACGTTCCAGACAGGCCCCACGAATCCCCAGCCGATGGTCATGGGGTTGGGCCTCCCCTTAGGATCAACTGAGACCAGAAGTAGTCCTGGATCCCGAATAACATCGGAGACAGCGTGGAAGAGTTCGTAGGGATCGATGCCGACTTTTCTCATGCCGCTCCCGCGGAGTCCGAGTCATATAAGGTTGGCCACGCTTCCGTTTCAGCTCTTCGGGGCTATCCGGATTTGGAGGGAGTTGATGGGATCTGAACTCAGCAGATCGCCCGAGGAACTGCTGTTACGGAAATGGAACGTGCGGTTCCTTCTGATACCAGTAGGCGACGCTGGAATAGTCCGCCTCGATTTCGTCGAACTCACCGTGGTGCACGCTGACCTCAAGGTTCCTTGAGAAAGGAATCGGGTCCAACACGTGGAACCTGTAAGCTGAGAACGTTGCCCTAGTGACATCCTTTGTGGTGAGGCCGTGGAACGGGGCTGTGAACTCGCCGGTCCTAAAGTACCATCCTGAAAGGAAGTAGTCCTCGGTTCCGGTTGAGCCATATGCTATCTTTCCGTCAGCCACCATGGAGAAGTTCCCCTCAAGGAAGCTCAACCCTTTGGTCTTATCTGCGCCCTCGGCCGAAAGGAGCACGCCGACCAGCTGACCCGAACCCTTTGCCTTGAGCACGATGTGAGGCTTGCCCTGGATGGTCGGGTTCTGTCTGTTGAAGGCCGCGTGAAACCTGAGATCCTTGCTGGTTGTGGGCTGGCCGCTGACCCCAATCATGTAGTAGAATGACTTCACGTCCTCGGGACCAGGGTTGTGAACCTCGACCCTGGCCTTCCTGAACGGCATCGAGAAGTAGCAGTAGTACCCGCCGCTGGTCATGCCGGCCGGGAGGGCAGCGTGATCCTTGATCATGGCATGTCCTGAGCCGAAGAAGTCACACATTGGAACGTCAATGCTCGGCTTCCTCTCCTTGTCCCAGTAGGCCTTGAGCCTGATGTTGCGCAACATCTCTCCTTCTGGGACGTTGAGCGTCAGCCACATGCTCACCATCGCACCGGGCCTTTCGATCTTAGCCATCTCGACAGTAGATCTTGCTGGAAGGGGATACCAGTCAGAGAATCCCGCCTTGGTCTTATGTGTGCTGGATATGTATGAGGGCCTTCCCTGTACCTTTCTCGTGAGATGGTCCAGCATATCGGGATGGGGCATCGAATCATATATAAGGCGTTCAACGATGCGCGCCCTCATCAGTGCCAGATGAGCCAAGGGCAGCGAACGAGGGGCAAGCTGGCCTCGAGGGAGAAACGACTCGGAAACAAGTTACAGGACATCAAGGCGCTTGCCTTTGATTTTGACGGCACGATAGTGGACTCCGTGGACTACTTGGTGCGAACGTGGCATGATGCAGCGAAGTCCGTGGGCATAGAGGTGGATGTGGACTTGAAGCCTCTCATCGGTATGACTGGGCCGGAAATCCTCAAACTGATCTCGGGCGGGAACATGGGTTTGGCGGAGAGAATCATGAGTATGAGGAGGGAGCTTTTTGATGCCAAGCGTTTCGTGAAGAACGTCAGGGTTTTCCCCGATGTTGTGCCAGCCTTGATCTGCCTCAGGAAAAGAGGCTACGGGCTGGCCCTTGCGGGCTCAACTGCGTCGGAAAGGCTCAAGGAGAGGGCTTCCGCCCTTGGGGTTGACGAGCTTTTCGATATCATAGTCGGAGGAGACGAGGTGAAGGGCAGCAAGCCAGCACCTGATCTCATCATGGAGGCTGCAAATAGGCTCGGGATCGCAGTTGAGAGTATGGTCTACATCGGAGATACCAGCTATGATGTCGAGGCTGCTCATAAGGCAGGAGCAATAGCCATACTAGTGCTGAGGCACGGGCAGAAGTATACTGGTCCCGCTGCCGACATCACGGTGAAGAGCTTGTCGAGATTGCTGGATCTCCTACCTAACCATGTCTGTCGAATAAGTCGAGCCTGAGAACAGTGAAAAGCGAGCCGGAACGAGAAAGGGATCATCTATGGCTAGTCTCGGGTATAGGTCTCCGAAGTCTTATATCGGTCCGAAACGCAACCATCTGCATGAAGGGAGGGACATCGAAAGTCGCCGTTCTTTTCGCCGTAGTGACTCTCCTAACCGTAATGGTTCCACCAGATGTCATCGTCAGATCAGCACCAATCACGGTGAGCCCTTCGATAGTCGCGGACGCGGCCGTTTCGGAGCGATGGCCGGATGATAATTGGGGCGACCTTGACTATCTCAGGGTTCGGAGTTCGAGCGTTGTGGGCGAGCTGGACTGCCGATCCTACATAAAGGCCGACTTGAGCTCTATAGCACCTGGCGCAAAGGTGGCTGCAGCTAGCCTCAAGTTGTACGCATTCGACCCACCGAGCGCATCTCGAACCTACCTGTGTTGGAGGGCAGTGGGTTCATGGAACGAGATGTCGATCACATGGAACACGATACCAAAGGTCGACTCTACCATCGGATACGACTCCACAAGCGCAAGTGTCGGCACCTCAGCGGGCTGGGTTACCTGGGATGTCAAGAACACTGTGCAGAAATTCCTAGCACGCGAGCTAGCGACTTATGAACCGAACTATGGATGGTACGTGAGAGACCAAAGCGAGGGTAGCGCGACCACCTACTTCACGGACTTTCGATCCCGCGAGTATGCTGACGCTAACTACAGGCCCAGGCTGGAAATAGACTACTATGCGCCTGCGCTCTATCTGGACTTGTCTGCGAGCACTGTGGCTGCTGGTAACTGGGTCAGGATGACTGTCACCAGGAAGGACTTCGACGGAAACCTGATAACCAGAGGTGTTCTGTACGTGGATCTGTCCTCCACTTCAACATCGCCGAACAGGAAGTTCTCCTACACTGCTGGAGGGGCTACGATCACGACAGTTGCCATACTGAATGGCGCAAGCTCGAGGGATTTCTGGTACTACGACGACAAGGTGGGCACGCCAACGATCGGTGTCAGTACCGACGACTACCCGAACTACGGAAGCGACTCAGAACCGATTCAGGTGGCGCCTGGGCCGCCGAATGCTCTTGACCTGACTCCTCCAACCGCCACGATAGGAGCCGGAGGCCAAACCACCTTCACAGTGACTCTAAAGGATGCCTTCGGTCAGACGACCACTGCTCCATCTGCAGTCGTCGTAACACTAGCAACGACCTCTCCCCAGGGCAAGTTCAGGACAGTCGGTACCACAACTCAAATAACATCCATCACCGTCGCCGTGGGACAGAGTTTTGGGCGGTTCGACTACTATGACATACAGGGCGGGACTTGTACGATTACGGTCGTGTCGGCCGGACTGGCCTCCGATACAGCGACCGTCACCGTCATACCGGACAACAACCCGCCCACAACGACACTGTCGGTTGGCACTCCCAAGTACACCTCGGGAACTACGATGTATGTTGCAGCTTCGACCCAATTTACCCTAAGCCCGGTAGACGCTGAGAGCGGCGTGAAGGAGACCAAGTACAGGGTCGACGGGGGCGGCTGGACCATATACTCGGCGCCTTTCACGCTAGCGGCGTACTCCCAGGGTTCTCACACGATTGGCTACATGAGCACTGACAATGCGCTGAACAACGAAGCGGAGAAGACCTTCACTGTCTACCTAGACAAAGTTCCGCCTTCAGTGAGCTTGGTGTCGCCAAGTGGCTCGGTCTGGGTGACGTCTCTAAGCATAGTGTTCCAGGCCACTGTTACCGACCCCGGCGCGGGAATCTCCTCAGTAGAGCTGATACTCGACGGAGCCAGTCAGGGAGAGATGCTGCCGGGCTCGGCGTACAGCAAGACCTTGACAGTGTCCGAGGGCGCTCATGCGTGGACAGTCCGTGCCACTGACGCGGTCGGAAACGTCGAAGAACCGTCGGCAGCTTCCGCGACCATCAGGCTAGATAGAACGGGCCCTTCGATCTCAGGAGTGGCGATCGCGCCGTCCTCGCCTACGCACGGGGAAGTTGTCACGGTCTCTGCGAACGTGGAGGATCCCGGATCTGGCGTGCAGACTGCGGTCTTGAAGTACTCCATGGATGGCACGGCATGGAATACCGCAGCGTTTAACCCGATCTCGGGCAGCCTATATCAAGGAACGATACCGGGGCAGAATGCCTTCTCGACTGTGCACTACTACATCGAGGCGACCGACAGGCTGGGGAACCGAACCACGAGTCCTTCAGCATCATACTCGGTTGGCATCCCGATGCTGTGGCTGATTGGGGGTGGGGGGCTCTTGCTGGTTTTGCTCGTCCTGCTGCTGTTGAGGTCGTTCATGAGGCCTAGCCCCACGCCCTATCCATCGCCTCCGCCTCCCACGTAGACGGCCGCCCAAGTGCGCCCGACCGCGAGTGAAAGTCTTTTGAGCCTGCTCCTTGGCTAGCCGTGCATGAGCATTCTTGAGGAACTCTCGTCAATAGGTTCCTCCGTGGATCCCGTCATCAGGGAGTACCTTCTCAGGGGCTCAAGCGAGGAGTTTCGCGAGATCCTGCTGCACCAGGTTGAGGCCGGCGGGAAGAGGTTCAGGCCTGCACTGGTGATGCTGGCCTGCGAAGCCGCAGGTGGCACAAAGGACTCAGCGCTCAGGGTAGCAGCGGCAATGGAGCTCGTCCACAACTACTCGCTCATCTTCGATGATATCATAGACAGGGGAGAGCTGAGAAGGGGCAAGCCTACTACCAGGAAGAAGTACGGCGACGCGATGGCATTGTTAGCAGCTCTGCACTACAGGGAGGCGATAGATCAGGCGATAGACGAAGGCCCCAGGCCGACCGAACTTCACGAGCTGATCTGTGGGACGATCAAGAAACTCGTCGAAGGAGAGAGGGTTGATGTCCTGTATGAACAGGCCGGGCGCGACGACGACTATGTCAAGAGGACAAGGCTGGCCGAACCGAGTTGGGACACCTACGAGAGGATAGTCACAAACAAGACGGCTTCCCTGATGGCAGCTTGCGCTGAAGCTGGGGCGATGGTGGCTGGCGCTTCGGGGGGAGTAAGGGAAGCATTAGGCCTGTATGGCGGGAAGGCGGGCGAGGCCTTTCAGATCATGGACGACTTGTTGGATATCTTCGGGGAGGAAACGAAGCTAGGAAAGCGCGTGGGAAAGGACATAGAGGAACACAAGCTTGGAAATGCAGTGATACTACTCGCGCTTGAGGAACTCGATCGTGAGGGGGGGAGGCAGCTCCTGGCAATCCTCCGCAAGAAGAGGTCATCCCGCAGGGATGTGAGCCGAGCCATAAGACTTCTCGAGGCTACAGGTTGCAAGGAGAGAGCCCTCGCGCTGGCAAGGGAGAGGGTTGAGATGGCCAAGAGGGCGCTCGGAGCGTTGCCCGATTCAGAGGCAAAGAGGAAGCTCATTGCCATGGCGGAAGCGTTCGTCAGTAGGGAGTTCTAGGATCGCCTCGTTCTGGACTCCGTTCGCGCATCAGCCGTGAAGGAATTCGTACTATTCTTCGAGCTCCTCTTCCCTCATTTCCTCTATTATCCGGTCCCTCTCTTCCTCGCTCTTGAGCTCCTCCGCGAACTCCTCTATCTGGCCTGACTCCGAGAAGTACTTCACTATCAGCGAGTCGCCCTCCTTGACCTGGAAGGTGCTGTGAGCTGGCCTGACGTGCCACTCCTCGCCTCTCTTGACCGCGAGCACGACCGCTCCGTAGTTCTCGTAACCCAGGTCCTTGATCTTCTTGCCACGGTCCTCCTTCCCCAGCTTGATGATCGTCATCCGCTCCTCACTCTCTTGAAGGACGTCCGCTATGATTCTGTGCGGCTCAAGGCCGTGCAAGATCACTTCGGCGATTTCCCTAGCTGCGTCAGATATCCTCTCGCCTGCCATTGCTATCTGCAGTATCGCTGCCCTCTCCTTGGGCTGAAGCTGGGCAGACGATGCGATCTCCTCCTCGAACTTGACGAGCATGTGGTCAATGTACTCCTCGATCTCCACCACATGCTGCGCGATGTCTTGGCTTGACGTGAGCAAGGCCGTGTACGCCAGATCCACTATGAAATCTGAGAAGTTCAGCAGGGAGGCCAGCCACTCCACAAGAGTCTTATGAAAGGCTGGGACACCAGCCTCGAGCGAGGGTTGCTCGGTAAAGCCTACGATCTGCCTGAACCTCCTGAGGTTGCCCAGAAGCCCCACAGTGAACAGCGTGTCCTCTCCCTTCAATACGAACCTCGGGTCGGGCTCTATGAACCACTTGTCCCCCCTCCTGAGAAGAAGAACGTTCAACGCTGTCCTGAGCTTCTTGAACACATCCCCTAGGGACTTACCATCGGCCCAACTTCCTTGGGCCACCTTCATCCTGCAGACTGCATTGTCCAGTCCTGTGAGCCCCACCGGGAACTGCACGGTCAGCTTCGACTTGGAGACCCTCGCGATCTCCTCGGCCTCGTCACTGATCTTCCCCATGGATATGGCAAGCTGGTAGACGCTCACGATCTCCTCAGCCTCATCAGGGCTCCTGGTCGCGAGTGCAGCGTGCATCATCAGGTTGAACTTCAGCCTGCTCATCTCGGTCCCGAGCCTGAATATTTCATCCCCAAGCGTTTGGTCCCCGTACAAGGCGGAGTAGTATGCTAGGTCAACCATGATGCTCGAGATGTTCTTCATCCTCTTGAGCGCTTCCTTCACGGGCAGAGGTCTGTACTCCACCCTTGGTCGGGTTTTTTCCAATCTTAGTCAGATCGTGCGCTTGGCAACTCGGCGTTCTCGTTGATAAGCATTTTCGCCTCAGTCAACTCAGGAAACGGCGTCCAAAATGCGAAGGAACGATGTTTTCCTTAAATTTCCTTGAAATGCGGACAGGCGAGGAAAATGGCCCTCGGCGAGGCTTCGACGAAGTTCGCTAGCGTGTTGAAGCAGTCGTTGTTGTCCCTCAGCGTCAATATCGGAGGACTCGCCGCGGGGCTGATCATAACGAGCAACCTTGAGGTTGTGCGGAGGTCGCCTTGGACCATCATGGCGTACCCAGCCATCTTGAGCATGAGGGGGACAATAGGCGGAGTATTCAGCGGGCACTTCAGCACCGGGCTACACTTGGGCAACATGAGGCCTCGTTTCCTCGGAAACACGGATGAGTACTACGACCTGATAGCCTCCCTGTTGACCCTCAACGTGATCGCGAGCGCGTTCCTTTGGATGATAGCCGCGATCGTACTCAGCACAATGGGTGAGCAACCGCTTCCGTTGCTGGTTACCTTGATTGGCACGACAGGCTTGGGGGCCCTGACAGTGACTCCAATCTCGACAAAGGTGATCTCAATAGGTTACAGGAAGGGCATTGATCCGGACATACTTTCCTACCCTGTGGAGTCAACCCTTGCTGACATCGTTGTGACTGCATGCTACGTCCTCTTGCTGTGGACGGAGACCGCCCTGGGCCATGTCGGCTGGCTGGTCATCGGCGCGTTCGACATTCTCTATTTGATGCTTGTCATCGCGCTCAGCGTGCAGAGGAGAGAAAGACCCGGATTCGTCTCGATTGTGAAAGAATCTGTCCTAGTACTGGTGATATCGTCGATCCTGGTGAACATAACGGGTATCTTGCTGGTTAGCGTGAGTAGCGCGATAGAGAAGGTCAGGCTGATATACATGGTGTACCCAGCGATCATAGATACCGTAGGTGACGTGGGGTCAATAGTCGGGTCAATGGTGACAACCAGGCTGGCTCTCGGAGAGCTCAAGGCAACTTTCGGCAACATGACAAGGATGCTTCCGGAGCTTGGAGGTTCTTGGCTCGCGTCCGCGGTCATGTTCCAGATCTACGGTTTGGCCTCATGGGTGTTCCTTGGGGGACTGGGCATCGCAACGCTGGCTAGGTTGTCCCTGGTCTTGTTTACAACCAACGTGATAGCAGCCCTTGCGATAGCCATCGTCTCGCTGACAACAGCCATTCTGACCTACACTAGGGGGTTCAACCCGGATAACTTCGTGATCCCCATCGAGAGCTCTCTTGCCGATAGTCTGACGACATCGGCGCTTTTGCTTTCCATCGTGGCGCTTGGGTTGGAGTAGTATCGCGGCGAGGGTTTCTGTGTCGCATGACTTAATAACCATCCTGAACAAAGCCGAGCTCCATGGAAGGAGAACGGAGACGACCCTTCTTCGTTACCCTCCTCGCTGTTCAGTACGGTTTGGCCGGACTGGGCAATTTGACAGGTCTTCTCTACGTAGCGTGCGCTGCGGTCGGCGCAGGAAACTTTGGGCTATACGTTATGCTGAACACGGCGCTCTACTGGATTGTGGCCCTGGCAGTGGGCGTCTACCTTTTCGCAACCGCGAAGGGCCTATACGACATGAAGGGATACGGCTGGAAGCTCGCGCTCATAGGTTCGGTCTTCTGGATGATTGTTTCGGCGATCGTCTTCCTCGCGGCGGTCTTCTTTGCTGATCAGTACTTTCAAGTCATACAGCCGCCTGATGTCCGACCAATGGTTCAGCAGATGCTAGCCGAGTTTTCCGAACTCATCGATCCGGGCATGATGAATACGTTGATGGAGACGATCCAAGGTCTGGTGTCGGTGGCCGCGTTTGGGATCGCAGGGATCTACTATCTGGTCAAAGGCTTCTTCCTGTTCAACGCGGTTTACAACGGCATAGTAACAGCATATCTGGTCAAAATCAGGCGCATGTTCAGGGAGCCCGCCAAGGCCTTGGGGATGCCTCAGGAGACCCAGGCGGCGCCTCCCCCGCAAGGAGGCTAGCAGGAGCCCAGCTTGGGGCGCCATTCCTCCTTAGCCTTCCGCCTCGGAGTCTTGCAGGCTATCTCACGGGTTACAGCGGCAAGCCAAGTCAGCACGCATGCTGGAGAGAGGCTGATCGGTTCGAACCGAAACATCGGAAACGGGCATGGATTGCTGAAGAAGAGAACCAGCCGACTTCCGAATCCCGGTGAATCCGCTCCTTGTCCGATTGATCCGGCCTCTCGCTCAGGGGGGCGCTTCAGGCCTAGCTCTCCTCTCGCCAGCCTTGAGATCAGCCCGTCAGAATTCTTCTCTAGGAAGCCACAGAGCCCCCTAGCTCGCCAGGCGCGGGTTCTGACTGAACCTTTGCTCCTGAAGCGCTTGAACACCCGAACGGCAAGGCCTGCAGGCTCCCCGACTGGGCTCCGCTCTGCTCATCTTTGCTCCATGAGAGTGAGACACACGGCTGGCGGCCTCCCGAGGATCCTCCGGGTATTCCCTCATATGACGGATGTGTCCGAATGACCCTCTTGGTCGAGCGAAATACGGCAGAAAACGGGCTTTCTGGGGGTATGTTTTTGTCACCAAAATCACTGTCTGGAGCCGCATAAGCGATAAATAGCCTCTAGAGGCGCCATATCGCAAGAAAAGGCATGACAGCAGTGAAGGGAGAAAGGGCCGGATACATAACCAAGAGCGCAGTCAAGGAGTTCTTCAAGAAGCACAACAAAAGGGTCGCTGCAGACACGCTTGATGCGATGAACGGCGTGGTCGAGTGCGTCCTGACCAAAGCGATCGAGAGAGCCGAGAAGAACAAGAGGAGTACAGTTCAGCCGCAGGACCTCTGAACTCAGCTTCTCCTCTTCTCCTCCTTTTTCTGACCCCGTGGGGCCGATGTTTGCTAGGTCGAGCTATGTGGGGCCATGCCTCCTTGATGTTAGAAGCCTAATCTGCTTGACGTTCGGAGCTCAGCAAGCCGCTGGTAGTAATGCCTGTCGAATCTCTCCAGCTCTTCGGGCATGGAGGACCAGGCCTGTGCTGTGCGCCATATCCTAGCATGGTGCTGTAGCGCCTTGTCGATGTGCTCGCTCGATGGCACGATGTTGTGATATCCCGGTAGACCCATTGAGCCGTAGTAGCACCAAGCTCCGACTGAATTGCTGATCTGATGAGCACTCACGGTGTATCGGAGGAACTCGTCCAGTTCGAGCCCATCTCGGCCCGCTTCCCCGCTCAACACGTAATCGGCGTACGCGTAAGCGAACGGCAGGTGCACTCTACAGGTGCCATGGGGCTCAGTGCTTGAGTGGAGGTAGAGCAGGCGGTCACCCAGTATTGCCCTGGCTCGTCGCATCATGTGGTATGCGGGGCGGAAGTCCTCTCTGTGCCCGCACCAGCCATCAAAATATAGGCCGTCAACGCCGTACTCCCGAAGAACCCGCTCCATTTCCGCGAAGAGGTCCGGGGCGTTTGAGTAGAAAGGGCTGAGGTAGACGACGAACTTCATCCCTAGGCGCCTTGCCTCATCGCGCACTCTTACGAATTCGTCCATGTTGGCAGGAACGGGATGGTCGGTTTCCCAGGGTTTGGGGTGCTCGTAGGTTGCGCCCGGTGGGTTCTCAGCCCATTCGGGCGCGTCAGCGGCCCAAGCCTCGTGAACGGTGAACACCTTGCAGTACTTGGCGTCACCATGTATGATCTCATTTGATGGGTAAGGCTCCTTTGCGCTGCCCTCATGGGCTATTGATTCGAAGTACCTGTCCGCATTTCGAGCCCTGGGAGGACACGAAGAAACCCACAGCTCGTCCCACCTGGCCAGGTGCGCAAGGAGCGACCAGCCCTGTGATTCGGACACTTGCAGCTCGGTGGGCCGCGCGGGAATGCCGAAGAAGCCACAGCCCCCCAGTTGATCCAAGAGAAGCCTGTTCCCCTTGACTTCTTGAGAATACTCGGGCCTGAAGTGTCCCTCAAACCTCAGCCGAATGTGTTGCTGCGGGGCGAAGACGATCACGGAGTCGCCTTGAATTGTCATCCTTAGGCCATTGCCTTGGAAAATGCAGCGAAACGGAGTCTGGAGGGTCATCTCCCAAGGCGCCAAGTGGGGGGGCAGTTGACAGCTGAGCATCGGCCTGTTCACTCCAATCCTCTGGCTGACTGCCAGTTGGCCTGCTCTCCCAATGGAAACGTGTGCGCCTGGTGTAAGAACATCAAACCCTCGATCGTGGGCTTCAACTTTCTCGATTCCCATCCCCATTACTACTTCGTCGCTCGTCTCATAGGTCAAGTGAGGTCGGATGGTTGAGGACACGATGCCGTTAAGCCTTTCGCAACGACAATCGCGCACTTGGGGGGAAGCGCTCCGGGCCTATGATGAACATCTGCGTACCATTCACAGCTGTCCAATCAGCAAGAGAAGATAATGGGCCGCTTCGGGACTAGCCATTGGTCAGACTCAGGCGACTTGTGGACTACTCCAATGTTTATTATGCCGTTTTGAACAATCAATTCAATGCTTCTGGAGGTTAACGACCTACACGTCGAAGTCAAGGGACGCGAGGTCCTGAAGGGAGTTAGCCTCACCGTCGGTCGAGGTGAGTCAGTGATATTGATGGGCCCGAATGGTTCAGGCAAGAGCACCCTAATCCACGCGACGATGGGCCACCCCGAATACAAGATCACTCAAGGATCTGTCCTCTTTGAGGGAAAGCCCCTAAGCTCAATGACGACGGACGAGAGGGCGAAGCTTGGGATTGGCGTGTCGTTCCAGGTGCCTCCAAAGGTAAGGGGCGTAGCGTTGGGTAAGCTGTTCTCCGAGATCAGGTCGTGGCAGCAAGGCGACGGTGGATCGGCCGAACGCTACGCTGAACTCCTGAAATGCACGGAGCTGGTAAGTAGGGACCTCAACGTTGGGTTCAGTGGAGGGGAGATGAAGAGGGCGGAGCTGCTCCTGCTCCTCGCGCAGAGGCCGTTGTTGTCCCTGATCGACGAGCCGGACTCAGGAGTCGACGTGGAGAGCATTCAGCTTGTTGTGAAGGCGATAGAGGAGCTGCTGAAGCCGCGGGACTCTGACCCGGCAGACAGGCCATCGGCTCTGATAGTGACTCACCAAGGAGCGATCGGCAGGCACCTGAACGCATCGAGGGCATACATCATGATAGAAGGGAGGATCGCTTGCTTCGGGGAGGCAAGGGCCATAGTCAACCTCGTGCTGACGAGGGGATTCGAGGAATGCGTGAGGTGCTTGAGGAGGAAGCGCTGAGGGCGGACTGGACATCTGAACTTAGACAGAGGGCCAAGCTGAGACTCGCAAAGGCCTCTCCCGAAGAAATGGGCTTGGACATCTCTCAGTTTCGCATCCCGCGACCGAGCAAGGAGGAGCTCGGCAGCATCTCCTCGCTACCCGAGGAGGTCAGGAGGATCAGCGAAGCGGTCGGCGTGGTCGAGCGGGAGGATACGAGATCAGGCACTTACTTCCAGCTTGACACCAATGCCTTGATCAGGAAGACGGCCTTCAAGGGACTCGAGGTGGCTAGCCTGGAGGAAGCCTTCCAGCGCATGGATGTTAGGCCTTACTATTGGAACGCTGTGCCCGTCGACAAGGACGGGTTCACCTCGGCTGTGGAGCTGTACGGAAGGGGCGGATACGTCTTCGTGGCGAGGAAAGGGCACAACATAGAGCTTCCGGTTCAGGCTTGCCTGTTCATGCGGTCTCCGGAATTGCTCCAGGCGCCACACAACATTATCATCGCTGAAGAGGGATCAAGCATCAACATAATTACGGGATGTACGTCCATGCCTGAGAAGGCGGGACTCCACATAGGGATCAGCGAGTTCTACGTGAGGAAGGGAGCAAGGGTCACTTTCACTATGATCCACGGCTGGACGAATGAGATACACGTAAGGCCTAGGACGGGAGTGCTCGTGGAGGAAGGGGGAACCTTCGTCAGCCACTACATCAACATGAACCCCCTTGCCTCACTACAAATGTATCCCGTGGTCAGGCTCAACGGACGCGACGCAAGAGCATCCGTGTCTAGCCTGATCGTGGGCTTCGGAAACTCAGTGATGGATGTGGGCAGCGAGATCGTATTCAATGCTGAAGGCACGAGAGGTGAGATCGTGTCCAAGTCGGTTTCCACAGAGAACTCAATGATCTACGCAAGAGGAAGGCTGACGGCCAATGTCGATGAGACGAAGGGCCACCTAGAGTGCAGGGGCCTCATGCTGGATCCTAGCTCCAAGGTATACGCCATACCGGAGCTGATGGGCAACGCGATGAACGTGAAACTCACTCACGAGGCCTCGGTGGGAAAGCTGTCCGAAGACCAGATCTACTACCTGATGAGTAAGGGCTTTGACACGGAGCAAGCTACGTCCATTCTCGTCAGGGGGTTCATGGAAACAAAGACGGAAGGGCTTCCACCATCATTGGAGGCTATGATCAAATCGGTGACCGACATGGTAGCCAAGAGGGCGGTAGGCTAGACGAGAAGGCTACTCGGGCACTGCCTCACCCCACTGTATCAGCTCAATGACGACGCCGTCGGGATCGCTGAAGAAGGCTATCTTGGGCCCGCCACTCGCCAGCTGAGGAGCGGAGGAGAACGTCACGCCCTTGTCCATAAGTTCAGAGTAGGTGATTTCCATGTCATCCACAGTTAGCGCGATGTGCTTCAAACCAACCTCGTGAATCAGGGGGCTGGGCTTCTTGATTGCGGGGCCCCGCTTCGGCAGAAACAACTCTACGGAGGAACTCCCCAGCCTAAGGAAAACTATGTGAAGGTCAGGCGTGTCGATCACTTTGGACACCGAGAACCCGAGCTTGTTGCAGTAGAAATCCAAGGATCTGTCCATGTCGCTTACGGTGATGGCCGCGTGATCAACCCCGAGGATCATGATGAGCTCACCAGCCAGTTTGGTTTCGGATGAGAAGTTAACCGTTGCCCTTTCTTTCCTGCTCGATCTTGCTCTGGTATCCGCTTTCGAGGTAAGCCCGGACGGGGTCGAGGGAGAGCCTCTTCTCCTTCCTAGCTTGGGCCACGACGGGTCTCACGTCCGTGTTCATGGTCGCATTGTTGAACAGCCTATTTGCTTCTATGATCTCATCTGCGAGTTGGCGCGCAGCCAGTTTCTCGCGATCCACCAGAAGCGCCCTGGCCAAGGCTACTTGCAGAGAATCTATGGAGTGGATGACCGCCATTATCCGATTCTCCCGGGGGCTAGCCTGATCTATCATGAAGGCCCAGTTCTTGCGAACATCCAAGTTGAATATCACGTCTCCAGCGACAAGCTCGTACATTATCCTTGCGAGCTGAGGGTTCGGCTCAACGGCATGGTCATCATCTGCCGCATACCTAGTGTTGAAGTGAAAACCTCCCCATATCCTCTCTTCCGTCAATGTTGCCACGATTTGCTCGACGTTAACGCCGTGAGGGTGGTGGCCCAGGTCCACCAAGACTCCTGCATCAGGGCCAATTGACTTGGCGAGCAAGGTGGCAGTGCCCCAGTCTGGCACGGTCGTGCTATACGTGCCTGGCTCGAAAAGCTTGTACTCGATCAGGAATCTGACGCCTGCGGGCGCCGAGCGACCGATCTCTTCAAGTGAACTCCTCAGATTTCTGTATGCAGCCCTGAGTTCCCTTTGGCCTGGATAACTTGAGCCATCTGGAAACCACAGCGTCACGACCCCGTTGCCCATTTCCCTTGCGACATCTGAGGCAAAGATGGTCTGCTCAAGGTATCTTTTGCGAGTCTCTGCCTCGTGCGCCGAGAGGCTGCCCCTGTGCGACCCCTTAAGGAAGTATGTGGGGCTTACCGCGCCGAGCTTTAGGCCCATTTGCGTCGCAGCGTCCCTAACCTTCTCAGCGACCTTGCGCGAGCCGCTCGTCCCATCGGCAGAAAGATCCCAGAGGACATGCGTCGCGACCCTCGGCGCTGCGCCAGTCAGCCTGTGAGCCATCGCAGCGTCTTGAAGTTTCTCGGTGATGTTCCTCGCCGCACCGGGGGGAGTGTATTCGCCAAACCTCCCCGCTCCAAACGGACCAAACGCCCACGATGGCACCTCCACTTCGAATGCCTTCACCAAGTCAACGGCCTTCCTTATGCGTTGCTTGCCGAACTCATCAATTAGGGCATCCAGTTCAACTTCGCTCATGTTCAACCCTCTTCTCCCTGAGGCGCTATCGTCCTGCACGTGAGCTTATTTGTTATGCGCACCTGCTCCGGCACTGTCAGCCTTTGGGCAAGCGAGTCGTGAGAGACCTCGGCCGCGCCTTCTTCGTGGCTCAAGCCATCGCGTGGCGATGTTTCGATGTTCATAGTTTTCCAGTCAGTAATTTTCCTTCACAAAAAAACTGTGTGTCGATTGTGCGGAAGGCTAAGCCTAATCATCGGTGTTCGCCGTTCGACGATCGCCATGAGAGACAACGGGATGGCCAAGATCTTGGTTGTCTCGCTCACGTGTCTGTTGATATCGACGCCAGTCATAATGGGAACAGGTTATGGCAGCTTGGTTGTACTTGCGCAAGAACCGACCGATGATCAACAAGAGAACCAACAGCCCGCGGCGTCGCCCACATTGGGCGTGAACGGAACAATCTTCAGAATAGGCGAGGTGGCTTCGTTTCACGGTAGTGGATTCCTTCCGAACGGCACATCCTATGTGTTGAACATCACTCTCGGCCTGACACTCTACGCAAGCCTTCAATTCAACTCGACCGACACTGGTGAGATTCCTGAAGGGACTCACTGGCAGGTGCCGTCCGTCGCGCCCAGCGGAGTCTACGCCGCGACGGCACACAACGTCACCGACCCAGAGAACACATCTACATACGGAGTGGCAGTTGCGAACGTGAACTTCGCCGTGAACGCGGCGACGATATCCACGGAGAAGCAGGAGTACTTTGTCGGAGAAACAGTTGTCCTGTCAGGATCCGGATACCTGCCAGCGAATACGAGCTACTCGATCGAGATAGCATCCAACTCCACGGTCCTAACTACAATTCCTTTCCTCTCGGGAGCAGACGGATCGGTGCCTAGCGGAACTGGGTGGACAATACCGCTAGATGCGACCAATGGGACATATGAGGTGACAGTTCGCAACAACACGGAGCCGAGCGGGGGCTTGGTCCTTGCCACCACATCATTCTACGTGAATGCTACCGAGGCTGGAAGGGCTGAAGCAATAGCGCAAGAGCTTGGGGGGTTGATGGCCATTGTTAACTCAACTGATGCGGTCATGAACACCAGCCTAGCCCAGAAGCTCCAGGCGGTCTCCAACAAAGTGGACCAAGCCATCGCTTGGCTTGCTGAGGGGAGATCCGTCGTCGCTTCAAACATGCTCAATGCGGCGAGGAACGTCCTAAATGCATTCATCAATGAGGTAGAAGCTCAGAGGGGCAAGCACTTGGATGAGGACGCGGCTGATGAACTTATCGAAGAAGCCACGGCGATCATAGCGAGGATAGAAGCGGCATTGCAGACCTCATCTGAAGCGAACGGAGGCGCTGCTGGCCAGATCTCTGACCAAGAAGCTCCAACGCAAGGATCAGAGGGAAACCCGGGGCACGGAAATGGCGGAAACGGACATGAAGGCGGGTCGAACGATCGAGGCAACCGTGGGGGAGGAAGCGGCAGGGGCAACGGCCCGAAGAAGTAGCGAAGGCAGGGGGGCCAGGGCTTCCTCCCATTCTTTTTCCTTGAAAAGCGACAATGGGCCTACGTAAGATAGAGTGGAGTTTGAGGATCGACGTTTCTCTTGGCTAGCGAGCGCTAGCTCACGTCGCCCGATGGGGCATGTCGGCAGATTTGGCGAAGGCCCGACGCAGTTCGGGCAGAAACCTCCTCAGCGCCTCCCAGTGGAAAAGCGTTACGCCATCGAGCTTCTCCTCCCTAGCGATCCGTATTTGTCGGATGAGTTCCCCTCGCTTCAGCTTGCCGTGTGAAGTTTGAACTCCGATCGTCACGAGAGTTGGTACTACGTCTGCGATGGCTATCTTGATGTGAAGGCAAACGCTCCTGAACAGATCCATGTCGTACACGTATCCAGTGGGGGTGATGAAATCTAGGTATCCTCTCCTCGCCCAAGCGGGCCAGTCCTGGTAGACGTTGTAGAGCGACGCGGTGGTCCAGCAGTAGGACGCGAGCTTGGCTCTTGGTTTCGCTGAGTGGACGCTCTCGCTCAGGTCCTTGACGAACGATGTCACTCGTTCTCGCCTCCAAGAGTCCCACCTCTCTCGAAGCTCCCCCCTTTTGGGCAGCTCCTTTGGGTTAGCGCCATGTTCCTTCATGAATTGGCTGCAGCAGTAGTCACAGTAGCAGTAGTCGGAGGCCGGATACCTGGTGTAGTCCAGCATTATGCCGTCAACATCGTAGTTGTTGAGAACCTCCAAGATGAGGCTGGTCTCATACCTTCTGGCGTCGGCCTTGGCCGGGTCGGAGTACCCGTACTTCTTGCCTTTGCTGTTGACGACGGCCCACTCAGGATGGGCAATCAGGGGGCCTTTGAGATTCGCCTCACCTTCGGGAAAGACGCAGAACCACGGGTACGTCTCCATGCCGAACTTACGGGAGACGATCACGGTCTCCTCTAGGGGATCCCACTGCCTGAATCTGTGCGACGGGACTATCTTACTAGAGTAACTGACTCCTCCTGAGTCCTTGACCAAGGGGATGATGAAGTTCACGTTGTGATCCCTCAGGAGCCTCAGGTCGCGCTCAAGTTGCACCTTACCCACATTTGGTTTTCGGCTCCAGGACTGAGCCGGGTGAATCCACACGCCTCTTCCCTCAATGGCCTTGTCCATGTCAAACGTTGACGTCTGGACCAGTGATAAGTCTGATCCGAAGGCTCGAAAAATGCCTTTGTGCACAGGAGATTATGGGCAACAGATCCGATGCAACCTCGTTGATCGGGATAAGGAAGCAGCCGGACAACTCTGCTACAGCCTAGAAGGCTGATATACGTAGCATTGGGCCAGTGGGGCATGGCTGCTTTCGCTAAGCACGGTGAGCATTCAAAGCAGCTTCTTCAGAAGCTCAGGAACAAACACGCCGAACTTACGGCCTATCGGAGCCAAGTCTCTTGGAGGTTCTTCCAAGGACATGCGGAGAGGTCGCATGAGGAGGAGTTCGACGATTCCTCTTGGGCGACGGCCAGCCTTCCGATGAGTTGGGATCCGACTCAGGGGGACGCGTGGTTCAGGTGCAGGTTCACAGTTCCTGACCTCATCGCTGGGATCAACACGGAGGGGTCGAAGATCGAGCTCGTCTCGTCCGCTCTGATATGTGGGGCGGAGGTCTACGTCGACTCAAAGCTGGTGCTCAAGGAAGACTACTGGACCGACTTCAGGGGGCCGAGGATCATCATTGCCGAGGACGCCAAACCCGGTGAGACTCATGTCGTCGCCATCCGCGCGTATGCCATCATACCCGTCCCGAAGGGAGCCCAAGCAGGAATTCCCAAGATCGAAGTCCACTGCGACGCTGTCGAGAAGGTGGCCTTCGAACTCGACTCGTTCTGCGAGGAGTTGGAGTTTGCCACATTCCTCCCGAGGGGAAGGGACCTTGTTGCGAAGGTCGCTAAGGAGTTCGACGTGACTGTGTTCTCCGGAGATTCCAGCTTGATCCTCGCAGAGATCGAGGAAGCGAGGAAGAAGCTTGCCCCGCTCTCAAAGAGCGCGAAGCAGTTCAAGGTGCATCTCATAGGCCACTCTCACATTGACATGAACTGGCTCTGGCCGTGGAAAGATACCGTGAAGGTTGTTGGAAGGGACTTCTCCACTGTGCTTGGGCTCATGGACGAGCACGCCGACCTTCACTTCTCTCAGAGCCAAGCGGTGACATACAAGACTGCGGAGGACAACTTCCCTCAGACTTTCCGAGGGATGAAGGAGAAGGTCAAGTCCGGGAACTGGGATGTGACCGCCTCAACTTGGGTGGAAGCTGACCTGAACATGGGCGGAACCGAGGCCTTGGTCAGGCAGATACTGTATGCAAAGCACTATATCATCGAGAAGTTCGGATTTGAGCCCAAGGTTTGCTGGGAGCCTGACACTTTCGGTCATGTGTGGACAATGCCCCAGATAATGCGGAAGAGCGGCCTTGAGTACTACTATTTCATGAGGTGCGGAAAGGGTAGCCCGATGTTCTGGTGGGAGGGCCCTGACGGCTCAAGAGTGTTGGCATTCAATAGCGTGTACAACAACGTCGTGACCCCGCGGAACGTCGCCCAAGTCGCTAGAACTTTCTATGAAAAGTTCGGCCTGAGGACGAGCATGTTCGTGTACGGCGTCGGAGATCACGGGGGAGGCCCAACGGTCGAGGACATCAAGGCCGCGCACCTCATCCGCCACAAGCCCACGTTGCCGAATGCGGTGCTGAGTTCGACGCACGCGTTCTTCAATGAGGTCTCGAAGGGCAGGTTGAGGGTTCCAAAGGTACGGGACGAGTTGAACTTCACGTTCGACGGATGCTACACGACTCACGGGGACATAAAGTGGTACAACAGGAAGTGCGAGAGGCTGCTAGTTGATGCGGAGAAGTTCGGCTCGATAGCGGGAACCCATCCCAAGGCGGAGTTGTTGGAAGCGTGGAGGAAGCTGCTGTTCATCCAGTTCCACGACATACTGGATGGAAGCGCTGTTCACGAGACGTACGATCACGCCGGCTCGTTGGCAGAGCAGGTTGTTCTTGCTGCGAGGAAGACGCTCAATGAGTCCCTCAAGAAGATAGCGTCCGAAATCAAGTACTCTAGGGAGACCCCAAGGATAGTTGTGTTCAATCCCCTGTCCTGGGAAAGGAAGGATGTAGTCAAGGTCAGGGTTCCTCTGTCGCTGTTGCCAGAGAACCCGGTCGCAGTCGGTCCGCGCGGCAGTAGAAGCCCGGTTCAGTTGGATGGCGACGTTGCTATCTTCATCGCAAACGCCCCTAGCCTCGGATACGCCACATACCATCTTGAGGAAGGAGAACCAAGCAACGACGTGCTTGTGAGAGACGACCTAACGCTGGAGAACGAGGCACTAAAGGTTGAGTTGGACAAGGATTCCGGGGCGATAAGGACGTTGTACGACAAGAAGGAAGGAAGGTACGTGTTCAATGTGCAGAGACACGAGGCGACGATGCCGATGCTGAGCAACCTCCTTCAGGTTCTTCATGAAGCGCCCCACGGCATGTCGGCATGGGTCATCGGGAAGATAACGAGGACTGACAACCTCGTAAGAGGAGCCAAGATGGAGGTCGTCGAAAGGGGCCCCGTGAGGGGAAGGATCAGGGTGTCACACGAGGTCGGAACGTCAAGGATCACTCAAGACGTGACCATCTATAGCGAGATACCGAGGGTGGACTTTGATACCACCATCGACTGGGCTGAGGTCGGGAATTTGGAGGTTGACAGCCCGATGCTGAAGGCATCGTTCACCCCGATCCTTGATGCGACCAAGGCTACCTTTGAGATTCCGTTCGGTCACATAGAGCGCGTGGCCGACGGAAGGGAGTTCCCATCGCTGAGGTGGGTGGATCTCTCGGACGGACGGTATGGGCTGAGCTTGCTGAACGACTGCAAGTACGGGTTCGATGTCAGTGGTAACACGGTCAGGATCACCCTTGTGAGAAGCGCATACAGCCCTGATCCTGTGCCTGACCAGCGCAAGCATGAGATACTTTACTCCGTTTACCCTCATCGAGGCGACTGGAGGAAAGCGCTAACGTTCAGAAGAGGATACGAGATCAATCACCCCCTTGAGGCCACCGTCCTCGCTGGGCAGAACGAAAGCACAGCTCAGAGGCCGGAGAGCGAGAGCTTTCTAAGCATATCCCCGGAGAACATCGTGGTCTCCTGCCTGAAACTCGCGGAGGAATCGGACGACCTCATAGTGAGGATCTACGAGGCCACCGGCAAAGGTGCCAATGCGAAGCTATGCTTCGGCATTGCGGTTTCAGGTGCGGAAGAGACGGACCTTATGGAAAGAAGGATGTCGAGACTGAGGGTCCGGAAAGGCACGATCCGGATGAAGCTCGGCCCAAGTGACATCAGGACAATAAGGGTCGTCAAGGCATCCTAGCGTACGACTTACTGGTTCGTCCTTCACGGTCGAAAGGGTGAGACAAGTAAGATACGGGCACTGCGCACATGCTTAGCTGTTGATTGGATGTGCGAGACTCTTCGGACCTCGCAGCTCCATCGACCGACATCGCGCGTGCACGAAAGAGAAGGATAGACGGCAAGATAGAAATAGCGAAGGAGGAGAGAGATGCGCATCGCTCCAATGGCTGAAATCCCTTGGGTAGACGTTGAGCCGCTCGCTTACGCGGCAATCGCGTTGGGCGTGACCTACTTGGTCGGGCAGATAATTAGGGGGGTGCTCGATAGGTTTTTCGAAAGGACGCCACTCCCGGAGACCGTCGAGAGAGTCGGTGTCGCGCTCGCTGTGTATGCAGTGTATACTGTTGGCATACTCACGGCATTGTCCCTGCTCGGCGTAGACCTCACTTCCGTCGTTGTTGGGATGGGTGCCTTCAGCATAGCAGCGAGTTTCGCTCTGAGCAACGTCATCCAGAACCTTGTTTCTGGGATACTCGTGATAGCCGACCGAGTCTTCAAGGTAGGAGATGAGATCAGGGTCCAGAGCTATGAGGGGAGGGTGGTCAAGATCAGCGTTAGAACGACGACCATCGAAACAAAGGAGGGAGATATCGTCTCGATACCGAACACGATATTCATGACTAACCCAGTGACCAAGAAGATGGCAGAAGCGGGCAATGACAATCAAAGCGAATCGGAAAAGCAGTAGCTCCGAGATCTGGACGGCGCCAGCATCTCTTGCGCCAAACTTGGGCATCAGTGGATGAAGTGCCAAACCCATCGGGCGGACGGTAGTAGTACCTAGAAGGAGACGAGATACAGCTAAGTTACGCGGCACCTCTCACGAACTCCCCTCTCGCCGAGACGAGTGCATTTGCCAGAGAATCCCATGAGCAATTCGTATTTGCCCCGACTACTTGAATCGGGGACATCCTTGTCGAGATAGTCCGCGCGTCCTCGGCCCATACGCGGGTGCTCGCCACGGACGAATCAGAAAGTCACTGGTTTCGCGATGATCTCCCTGATCTTCAAGTCAAGGAAATCAGAGGAAGTTGCTGGCTTCAGTAAGATTGCAGTGTCTGCGCCTCTCCCAGTTCCAGCTATCGAGATCACATCCCTGTCGGTGGGGATAAGGCCTGCATCGGCTGCCATGAGCGCTATCTCCACGCAGACTTTCATTCCTTCCCCGAACGTCCTATATGTGTGAGCGATCAGCTCAAGTGGGCCCACGGTGTTGAGCCTCCTCCTGATGGCCCTTTCCGGGCCACTGAGCGCGTGAGTGCCCGTGAATATCCTCGCCCCGTTCGCCAAGATCTTCCTTCGATGCCTCTCCAGAAGTTCGCTCTTGCCCGGGCCTGGGAACCCGAAGTGGTGAGTCACCACCACTAAGTTGAATCCATTGAGGATTCTGGACGCCTTTGCACCGGTTTCTCCGGTCGTCGAGGCTATGACGATGTCTTTCACCCTCTTCTTTGTCGCGTACCTGCTCACGAACCGAAGCAACGCGTCGGTGTTGGCACTACCTGACTTCTCGAAGTAGAGTGACCTGTGTTCAGATGATGCCATTTGGTCCTCGGAGCGACAAGCCGATATAAAAAGTGCGCTTCATGAAGTTCATGAGTCGCCAATCGTCAGCACAAGGGATGCATCCCCGCAAACGCTTTGCTGTCTGGCTTCTGGAACCCGAACGAACGGCACGGTTGAAGGCGGCGAAATTGCCGGGATAGAACAGCCAATAATTGCGCACACTGATCAAGCAATGGAAAACGATGAGCGATGAGGCTTAAATCCAAAACACAAGTTGCGAGGCGCATGGGTCAGGGCCAGCCAACCAAGATACCGCCGGGGGCCTGGTACGTCGCCTTCATATTCTTCCTCTTTCTGCTCCTCCACAATGCTGACAAGTTTCTAGTGTCACCTCTGTTGAGTTCCATCCAAGCCGAGTTCGGACTATCCTATACGGAGCTTGGAGCCATCCAGACGGCTGTGGTGTTCACGGCAGTTCTATTCATGCCCGTCTGGGGATACGTGTTTGACAGATTCGCAAGGCCAATGCTTGTCGCAGCGGCGAGCGCGATATGGGGTATCACGACCATCTTCTCGACGCTCTCTAGGGGTTTCATCGAGCTCCTCTTGACGAGAGCCCTGACGGGCATAGACAACGAGGCCACGAGTGGGGTGATCTCTTTCCTTGGTGACTATTTCCCTCCTGAGAGGAGGGCAACGGCCGTGGGACTCGTGAACACCTCGACCGCCTTCGGGGTCCTGGCGGGCGTCTTCATAGGCACGATCGCTGGAGCTACCTGGGGATGGCGAGCTGCTTTTCTGTTCACCGCAGTCCCAGGGCTCGTACTGGCTGCTCTGGTGCTCATCACGGTCAAGGACAGGCCACGAGGGGCGACCGAACCAGAACTCGCTGAAGTCAAGGACAAGTTGACAGAAACATTCTCTGTTGGATCTGCGAGGGAGATTCTGCGCAGAAAGTCGGTCATTCTGCTGTTCGCCCAAGGTTTCTTCGGCGTCTTCCCATGGCAGATCTTGTCCTACTGGCTGATGCTTTACATGGAGCAGGTGAGAGGATTTTCGCCCGATGAGAGGATGGTCATAATGCTTGTATCTCTGCTAGGAATGGTGGGAGGGAACATAGTCGCAGGACTCGCCGGGGATTGGGCGTTCGCGAGGTCCCGGAGGGGGAGGATGCTTGTCGCCGCCGTCGCAGTTGCATTGGGGTTGGTGCTCTTCGACGCGACCATCGCGGTGCAGGGAGGGACGACAGTTTTCATGATATTGGGAGCATTGACAGGATTCTTTATACCCATGGCTGGACCGAACGTCTCGGCTTCGGTGCAGGACATCTCGCTGCCAGAAGTCAGAAGCACAGCCCTCTCAGCGTTGGTGTTTTTCGAGAACGTCGGATCAGCGTCCTCGCCTTTCCTCACCGGATATCTTGCCGACATCGTAGGACTGGAAGCCTCCATGCTGATCATAGTGACAGTAACATGGGCATTGTGTTCCTTGCTGCTCGTAGTTACGGCCTACCTGATACCTGCGGACATCGCCTGGAAAAAAGAAAGGCTTGAGGAGAGGGCTAAGAAGCTGGCTGCCAGTTAGTGTTGCAGCCGCCGCGCTAGTGCGTCCAATCCTTCAGTGACGACTGTTGGCGCTTCCGGACTACCTCAATCCTTGACATGACGTGTTCCACTTTCATCTGCGAGAAGTCCCTCTCCCCGCATAGAAACCTCGCGAGATCTGGCGAGTTAGGCTCGCCGAACTCGATTGAGTAGTCGTCAGTCACGTTGGGGCTGAGAAATATCTCCCTCAATGTTGTCAAGTCCTCTAGATGTTTAAGTGAAAATCTTGCTGGTATGGCATCTATTGACCCATATTGTGATATCAGCTTCAGTGCCTTCTTCGGTCCTATGCCGCGAACGCCTTCGTTGAAGTCTGTCCCCACCAACAACGCAAGGTCAACGAGAGATTCCCTCGAAAGCCCCAAGTCGGCGAGAAGGGCCTTCAGTTCAATGAGCTCTGGAAGCAGTCGCCTATACTTGCCCTTGCTGGGCAGAAACTCCTTTCCGGTTATGGTGACATACCTGACTAATCTGGGGGCACCGTAGAGAAGTGAATCGTAATCTTGGCTGACGGCCGCCCACACATCACCTTTGGAAGCCATGTAGGCTGCTTGGGCTTCTGCGTCAGATGGGGCTTGGACGAACGGCACTCCAAGGAGTGATAGCAGGCGCTTGGCGTCATCCACCATAGACGGGGAAAGCCTGCTTGAGGCCACCGCCTTTGAGAACGCTTTGGCGTAGTCGCCTGCCCTTCTGGCCTCTTGCCACTGCACAAGCGCCCTTTTCCTCACAGCTTTCCTCTTCTCTAGTTCTGGCTCCTTTGCGACTGGGGGCTTGCCGTCAAACACAAACACCAGCTTCATCCCAAAGTTGTAGATGAGCCTCGTTGTCCTGAACAGCAACCCGACCAGGTGAGATGTGGTTCTGCCGTGGGAATCAGTAAGGGGGGATCCGTCCGGCTTCCTGATCAGCGCCAGGAACTGATACAGGACATTGTTCGCGTCAACGGCAAGCTCCCTTCCCGATAGGTCACTCAGCCGTAGTGTCCTCCTCTTGACTATAGGTGTTAGCAGAACCCCCAAGATCATGTGTCAACAGCGACTTGTCAGATATAAGGCAGTTCCCGGCGACTTGCGTCACGACTCGCAGACGTTGTCTACGATGCCATTGGTCACCCGTGCCAGTTCAGTAGGTCTGATCTTCAGGAGCGACCTGGCGGATCCTCCGCCCCCGTATACGAACTCCTTTTCCAGTACGCCTGGATCAATTAGAACTCTTGCCGGGTATCCAAAGGGAGGAACCCCTCCGGCAGGAAACCCGGTGTATCTGAGCACTTCGCTCGGAGTTGCTAGGCGCGGCGTTGGGAGACCCAGTGCTTCTCCGACTCGTTTGGGGCTCACTCGCTCGTCACCGGGAACTATCGCGACGATCACGCGATCCCCGCTGAGGAGAACCACGCTCTTTACGAAGTCCGAGGGCTTGACGTTCAATGCCTTGGCGGCCTCCTTCACCGTGTGTACGGATCTCTCAAAGACTAACTGTTCTGCGTCTGCGCCCGCAACCTTCACGGCCTGGCTGAGCTTTGCTTCAAACCACTCGGATTCACGGTCTTGTCTCTGGCTCAAGGCCTGACCTGCCGAGCCCGTCGTATCGGGCGCATATATGCATGGTCAACGCCGCCACGAGCTAGTCAGAGGCCTGACTGAGGGCCCGCGACGAATGAGTGATGCAAATCGCCGGCGGGATTGCTCCCTGCTTTGCCGGTCAGGGAGAAGGGAGCACTTCGGTCAATGCTACCTCTTGGGCTTCGGGAACTTGCCTCCTGAAAGTGCGCGCCTCTTCTCCTGAGGCAAGACTTCTACTGTGTCGTAGTCCTTTGATCCAAGCCCCAGCTTGCTTGCGCAGTCAACCACCAAGTAGGGATCCTTGTATGGACCGTGCACCATCTGAAACGGGTGTAACCCCTCAATCCTAATGATCTCCATCGACTGAGGAACGTTGTCTTCGATGAGCTCGCTGCTTGCCAACATGTCTAGGGTGGCCTTGTCCACCGAAACGGGATCCCTTGACCCGAGGACCCCAAGGTCGTCCAGTATGGGGCCGGTCGTGATCCCCCAGCAATCGCAAACGACCGTCATGTCCGTAGCGACGTTGATGAAGAACCTGTCCTCCCTGTCGAAGTTGGAGAGCACCTCCCTGGTCGTGAGGGCCATCAGCTCTTGGAACGACGAGAAGTTGACCGGAGTTATCTTGATGCAGTCATGCGCGTTTCCTTCGACGCACCTCATGCATTGATTGCAGCTATCGAATTCTATTCTGAGTCCCTTGGTCTTCTTGTCAATAGAGATAGCGCCGAACGGGCACGCATCGATGTGGACCTTCGGATTCCTACACTTTTCGCGGAACCAGTACCGGTCATGTTGCATGGCTCGGTGCATTCCCCATCTTGTTCGACCTGTGAAGCAACCCACGGCCAAGTTCTTGATCGCCCCCCCGAATCCAACTGTGTTATGGCCCTTCACGTGAGAAAGCCCCACGAGAACGTCTGCATCTTTGCAGAGTCCTCCCATTTGGACATCTGTCATGTTCTTGTAGGTTAGCCTCCTCGTTAGGAAGTATTCGTCGGTCGGTCCAGCGACTGGGAAGACCGGACAACCAACTACCTCTGGGGTGTACCCCCTGGCAGTTGCACCCCTGAAGCCCTCAAGCGTATCCGCTATGAAGGGCTTGCCCCCGGCCTTCTTGATCTTAGAGACGAGCAGACCCACGAGGAAAGGATGCACAGTTGTGAAACCAAGGTTGCCGCCGAGGTGCATCTTGACCATTACATTTCGGTCCTTGACCCTGTCCTCAATGGCAAGCTTTTCGGCGACCTGGACGAATTTCGTCGCGAACGAGTGCTCTGGGGCCAAGGAGCGCGACTTCATCGAGCCGAAGAAAACGGTGCTTCGAGGCATGCGAGGAGCTGCAAGTCGCTCTTATTGTGTCTTTCCCTCGGCCGACCTTGATCCGGAGGTTAACTCTCGAAGTCTATCTTCCCTCTCAGCCCTCGTCCGGGTTCTTGCCATAGCGTTCATGACAACGATAAAGAGCAACAGCAGTCCGAGCCCGACGATGAGAATCTCGATCCCCGCGTACTCGGGCGGAGCTTCTGGTCCTGTGGGCTGTTCTCCGCCCGGCTTCAAACCAATCTTGCGCGCGACGTCTGGCTGGAACATGCTACCTGATACCTGCTCTGTTAGGCTGGATGTGCCGGATCCGTTGTATACGCGCACCGTCGTGCCTCCTTGAATGACTATTCGGATTGGCGTGCGGCCGCCCAACATGAGGGATTGATTGACATCAGCTCGTGAGAAAATCGGTAGTATGCGGAGATTGCCGAAGTGCCAGGCCCCCAACGCACCCAGGTCCAACACTTCCCTCCAGCTTCCGTTCTCCAGTTGGACAAGCACACTGTTGTCCGAGTTCGTGTCAAATGAGACGTACTTGATGAACGATCCCTCTTTGTGAGGCAGCACATCAAATAGGTCGGTGTCATTCTGTGCCGTGACCTCGAAGAAGATCAGGGCAGTCTCGGCGATTACCTCCGGGGACGTCAGTTCGATCCTAGACTTCTCCTCCGAAAGCGCCGCTATGTCCTTTCTGAGCTCTTCCTCAGATGCCTTCATTTCTGTCACGATACTCCACATGTCCTCAAGTTGACCTCTGGTCTCGTTGAGGCCAGATCCTATCTCTTCAGACATGAGCTGGAGCAATGCGCTCTGGTTCAGGTTGGCCCCACCGATCACTAGCGAAGCGTTTCCCAATGAAGCGAGGGCGGCGGATAAGGACGAAAGGCCCCTCGCGAGGGCTTCGTAGGCACTTGCGAAGCTTGAGGCCTGCTCCGCCACCAACTGGACATCTATCCCAGCCAAGGTCCGCTCCATCATCCTAAGGCTCTGCAATGTCGCGTCTGTGTTCTCGAGCAGCCGATCGTTGGTCTCGTAGAGCTCAGAGATGGTCGATATAGCTTGCGTCAAAAGAGCAACCTGTTCGGAGTCGGTCGTGGTCTCAAGCAGCTGAGTCAAGGTCTCGTTCAGGGACAGCAGGAGCTGCTGCTGACTAACGATCGAGGACTTCGTCTCCTCCAAAGAAGATATTGTGACCGACAGGTTAGACCTCAAGTTTGCGATCGCCCTGTTCAGGTTTTGCTCGGTAGCGAGGCTGGCGAAGGAGCGCACCAGTTGGGAGTAGTTCATGAGGTTCCTGCCCATGCTCGCCACGTTCGAACTGATCGCGAGCAAAGCCTCGCCTATGACCAGACTGCCATTGCCCGTTGCAGCAACGCCGGTTGAGATTTCACCGAGATACTTTGAGACATCGGTGAGCAGCGCCGCTGTGCTATTCCCCGCGCTCCACATGTGTTCCAGGAAGCTGGCAGTCGATTCCAAGCTTCTCAGCCTCGCCTCCATCCTCTGCAACATTGCGGGGATCTGATCGGACGAATAGGACACTATGAAGGGAGCAAGGGTGGCTACTCCCCACTCAGACAGCCTGGAGACCTCCGCCTCCACCTCGACTGCTGTCTCTCCCTTGAGGAAGAAGGTCCAGTAGTTCGCTCCTTCGGTTGTGGTTGAGTTCGGTGAAGGATTCAATTCCTTCAGGTCGAAGTACTTCCTGTCGAGATTCACGATGAACGTGATCGGCACGGGCGGGCTGAAGCTTTGCTGCCCTGGCCCCCAAAGCTGATTTCTAAGTCGTATTCTCCATCGAAGAACGTCTCCGACATCGGCCGACAGAAACTTGTACTCGCCAACTGAGGTGACGTTGGGTTCTTCATTGTTGACCGTCAGACCTTGCTCGACATCCACGGGGAATGAGCTCGGAGTCCCTGACAGCTCCCACGATGTCTTTCCTAGCGGAGCTGTGAGTTGCACCAGAACCTCCACGTATTTGCCTAGGTCCAACATCCGAGCTATGTTCAACTCGCCAGCTACCAGCCTGAGTGAGGAGGGGATCACGTCGCGAAGCGTGAGTCTGATCCATAGCGTCTTGGGCGACTCGCCCCTGTTGTCCACCTCCAACACGTATGAATAGGAAGACGTCGTGATCCCAGCGATGGAGTCGACCTGAAGGGCGTAAGTCGCTTGGGCTGCCAGTTCCACGTCGAATTCCCCGGATGCGATGAGAGCGAAGTCAACTCTTGAAAGCAGCAACATGCAAATGGCGAACAACCTCAGTGCGGACGAGATCCTCATCGTTCTTTCACCCCCTCATCCTTTCCAACCTTTGAAGGGTCCCCACGAGCTCCTCCTCGGCGATCTCGCCATCAACGAATCTCCTCTTGCACACCCTTTCTTCGAGTTCAAACAGGCTGGTTAGCTTCCCGCCCAGCTCGAACGACGCTTCAACCTTACCGCGTTGGGCTGCACGGATAGCGGAGGCAAACGGTTCCGGTGCGGCGTTCAGGAGTTCGCCATCCCTCATGAACTTGACTGTCCTCGCATGGGCCGCCACCTCGGGGTTGTGAGTCACTGTCACGAAGGCTACCTTCAAGATGCTATTCAGGGACCTGATGAGGCGCATCACCTTGGATGAGGAATCCACGTCTAGGTTCCCGGTAGGCTCGTCGGCCAGTACGAAGACAGGGCCGTTCGCGAGGGCCCTTGCTATAGCCACCATCTGTTGTTGCCCGCCGCTCAACTGACTTGGGGTGTTCGTGAACCTGGACTCCGGCAGCCCCACGAGCCCAAGGAATATCCTAGCCTTCTCGTTGGCTTCGCTCGAAGCGTATCTCTTCGAAAGCAACATCGGCAGGCCGACATTCTCAACAGCCGTGAGTTGCGTCGCTAAGTTGAAGAACTGAAACACGAACCCTATCTTCTCCCTTCTGACGACAGAGAGCCTTCCCTCTGGCACGTGCGTGACATCTTGGCCATCCACGAAAACCTTGCCGTTGTCAGGCCTATCCAATGTCCCGGCTATGTGCAACAGGGTGGACTTCCCGGAGCCTGAGGGCCCCATGATCGAAATGAGGTCACCACGGTTCACCTCAAAGTCAACCGCCTTGAGCGCGTGAACTACCGATCCTCCTACCTTGTACTTCTTCGAGATGCCGCTGCACAACAGGGGCTTCTTCTCATTCATATCTGAGGGCCTCAATGGGTCTCACCTTCGTAGCTCCCCATGATGGTATCAGACTGGCGATCGCGCTCATCAGCAACCCTATCGCAAAGCCCCGCATGTAGGTGGTCACGTCATACACGAACGGGAACTGCAACGCGGTTCCCAAGATGCGCGGGAGGAACCATGTGACGATGTAGTAGGCAAGCCCGTACCCACCAAGCCCTCCCAAGATGCCCCCCGCGATTCCCATGATCGTGCCCTGAAACAGGAAGATGTAGAGGACGTGCCAGTTCTCAGCACCGATAGACTTCAGCACCCCTATCTCTCTGCGCTTCTCAGCAACGCTCATGCCCACGGAGTTCATAATGCTGAGGCCCGAAACCGCGAGGCTAACGGTGCTGACTGAGAACATCAACGCATCGAGCGTGTCGAGTATGTTGTTCAGGTTAGTCAGCAAGTCCTTCTCGGTCAGAACCTTCAGCCTGGGGAACGAAGCCTTGATGTCGCTCACCACGGCGTCGGCCACGCTGGCGTCTGTTATCCTGACCACGAAGTGCGTGGCGTACCCTCTCATGTTCAGCATGTATTGCGCTGCGCCTAGGCCGGTCACCACGACGGCCCCCCTGCCAGCAGCCAAGCCTTGGAAGAAGCCCCCTATCTCGGTGGTTCCGACCAGCTTCATGCTGACGCCTCCTACGTAGGCCTGGGTGGTGACCTTGATCGTATCGTTCAGTCTCAACCGCATCGATGATGCGGCCAAATCCGTCGTAATGAACTCAAGGGCGCTATCGGATGACGGGAATCTGCCCTCCGGGAAAGGCACGAACGAGGAGAACTCTGTCACCGGGACCCCTATGACTATCGTGGGCTCCTTCCTCGTGTATCCCCCACCGATCACCACTGGCACAACGGATGTGACCCCCTCTATCTGAGATATCGTTGTCACGTGAAAGATGGGCATTGGCTGTAGATCGATGTCCGATGCCAGTATTGCGGACCCAAGCAGGGACTTCACATCTTGGCTGACCCTTGTCTTCATCGAGAGGGTCAGGCTCGTGAGAGACGCCATGAAGGCTATGCCTATCGTGATGCCGAGTATGGTCAGAATGGTTCGGGTCGGCCTAGACCAGAGATCCCTGACCGAGTACCGGGTGAGGTGATTGAGCAGTCCCATATCGTGAGCAGGGGCTTCGTCAGTTGTCTGATAATTAAGGATTACGAGAGAACACTTCACATTGACGCCTTGGCGCCAATAATGAGCGAAAACTCATAAAGGGAGTTACAGCCTGTTGTCTTCCGTTGCGGAGGTCGATCGTCCTCGTCGCGCTGTCAGCGGCGCTACTCGCTCCGCTCGCAGCTGGTTTCATAGCTGGCGAGGATGCGACCGGCTGGACGGTAGATTACGTCATCCATCTGGCCGAAGCGAAGACAAATGGCTCATATGTACCAGAGCACCTTAGCGCGACAGGCAGGATCCTACTGAGCGGGACCGGGTTCTCCACGTCGGTCGAGTTCAACGGAGACATCTCACCAAGAGAAAATCTGACTGGAACTGCTCAGATCAACGCAACATATCCCCCCGTCTATTTCAGGATCGAAAGCCTGTGGGTCGACCAGCCAATATACTTGGTCTCGCTTCTGACATCCCAGCCCTACGGCGCGTACGATTGGCGGTTCAGGCAGGAAGGCCTTGGCTACCGGTTCATTCCCGTGCAACGACCGTACAGGCAGTATACCTTCTTCGGAACGGAAGCAGATCTCTCCAGCATCAGGGGGTCGGTGAATCAGACGAGCACGCGCGTTAGCATTGACATCAAGTTGATGGTGGCCGATGGCAGGGTCGTCGCCCTAGATTGGGGGTCCTCTTCCGCGCTGATGAGCAGGATAATGATCGAAACACCTCAAGCCCACCTTCTCTCAAGCGACAATGCGTTCGCGATCGTCCCTCCCTGGTCGGACGAGCTGACGGTTTCTGGCGTATACGGCGTTACCTTGGTCGCCCTTCCCAGCCCAAAGAGGGTGGACATCCCGTTCAGCTTTGGCCTCAGCGTCGGTGGATCGGACAATGTTGATGCGGGCACACAGATGGTTTCGACGCTGAGATCAACAGCCATCAACTGGTTGAGCGACGATGAGCGGTTCTTCCGAGATGCTCTCCTCGAAGATCAGGAGATATTCGACAGGATCGAGACGGGGAGATCCGACCTAGATGAGGCGGAGCGCCTGTGCGCCGTTGGAGATGTGGCAGCGTTCTCCTTTGCAATGGCTAATGGTCTGAAGCTCGCAGCGCAGGTCAGAGAGACTAGGAAGGACATGACGTTCTTCTCCGTGTATTTCATCGCGCCGGTCGTGCTTTGCTTCCTCTTGGTCACTTCTGCCATGGTCGGCCACCTCGTCTTCAATGGGAAGCCCAAACACATAGTGGCCCTTTTCTGTCTGGCCCTGATCGGGTCACTCGCGTCGCATCCAGCCCTCAGGATATTCGCCCTGTCGATCAAGCCTGACTTGGGCAACATGCCCTCGATAGTGGTGACGCTCTCCCTGATCGGAGGGACAGGCTACGTCATCTTCAGGAAAGCTGGGGCGCAGACGGTATACGGGCTGGCGATCTCGACCGCGATGAGAATGATGAGGGCCAGGAGGCTCCGTGGGGTGCTATCACTCATGGCCGTATGCGTTGTAGCTACTTCCGTGGTTCCGTCCGTCACGCTGAGGACCACCTCGATCGTTTCGATATCGCAGACCGAAACTGGGAGCGCGACCGCTCTGCCTTCGTTCGCGTTGGCAACCTGGCTAGTCAGAATCAGAACTCCGAATGGCGACACTGTGACGGAAGGGCTGCGCCCGCTCTATCCTGGGGAGGCCTACTATCTAGCTAATGTCGCAGGCTTTGGAGATTGGACCAGTATATCGGCAGCTCGGGTAGAATTGGCGTCAGTAACCACATCGGACCGCTCGACGAGGGGCACCCTGCTGATCGCCGAGATGGACGAGCTTGTCAGGGCAGCTGGCCTGGATGTGGACAACTTGGAGCCCCCCATTTCTGAAGGCATTCTGATCTGTTCGGATGAAGCTGCGGGTTTCGTCTCGCAGGAGTTCGTCCTCGTGAACGGACACCAAGTGAGGGTTACGGGGTCGTTCAGCTCCGAATCCCTTCTTGGTCCCGATGGCGAGAGCCTGGCGCACATTCTGGAGAACGTGCCTGTGTTGACAGGTAGCTTCTCATTGGGAGGGGCCTCAGCGTCTGTTCTCGGAGGACCCCTCATGGGGATTCTGGATAGGGGAAGGGCTGCCGAGAATGGGGTGAAGGGCCTTGAACTCATTGTATTGGGGACGCCCGCGGTGCCGCTCGACGAACAAAGACTAGAGGACATCCGGACATTCACGCTGTCGAATAGGGACTGGGTGTCGTACCAAGAGGCTGAGCTGCAGCTGATGATCGACGCCGTACTCTCATACAGGTTCGACTTCCGATCTGAGTCCACGGTCAGCACCGTAGAGGCGACCCTTCCTCTCACCATTGCCGCGGGCACATGGACATCCCAGCTTGTCCTGATGTTGATCGGAGGCCTGATCGTCATGAACGTGGTGGTGAATTCGGTCGCTGAGAGGAGGAAGGAGGCCATCACCCTGAGCAGTCTCGGCGCGAGCCCAAGCTTCGTGACGAACATGTTCGTGGCAGAGGGGATCACGCTGGGTGCGCTGGGAGGCGGGATAGGATATGCGCTCGGCTACATCGCGTCCGTGTGGCTCGGGGTGAGTTCGCCAGCGATCAAGATGGAGCTGTACACCCTGACTCCTTTGCTCTTGGTCCTTTTCGTCTCTCTGTTGACGACCTCGCTGGGATCAATCTTCCCGGCCAAGTCGGCCATCCTGCAGATCGTACCTAGCAGGGAGATACTCAAACGCGAGGTGGGCGAGATCAGGTTCGATCCGTCCGGCGATGCGCTCATCCCGATGCCGATGAGGATAAAGACCTGGGAGTGGAGGACGTTCTCGGAGTTTCTCAAGAAGTTGGTCGTTCCTCCGACGACGTTCGGGTACGGTCTCTGGATAAGCGACTACGCAAAAGTTGATGGCGCAGACAGACTTAGGGTGGAGTTCAAGGCATACGAGGGAACGCTCGCGGAGAGGAAGGTGGTGTACTACGTCTACGCCCGCCCGACGAGCATGGGCGAGTTCTCGGGAGTCGAACTCAGGGTCACCGGCGTTCCGGAATGGACTGAAGGCCATAGAATGATGCTGAAGGACACGATGTATGAGCTGAAGGATGAGCTCATCAAGTTCACCGCATTTGACAAGTCCAGCATGAGGATGAGCCCTGAAGAGGAGATCGAAGAGATCGAGACACATCTCACGAGAATGCGCGTCGAGAGGCAGGATCTCATGAAAGGGCTCCGCGAACTCGAATGGTCAATGGCGGAATTGGAGGATCGCCTGAAGCGCCTGAAGCATGAAGGGAACGGCGATAGCGAAAACTAGCTGCGTCCCCGCTCCATTTTCGGTGCAAAAAACGTGAAGAAGCCGTCGGCAGTGTGAGAAAAGGTTAAAAGGCGTGTAGGGCACAGGCCCTCTGAGCCATGCAGAAAAGAGAAGGGTCGTCCTTGCCAGAGGAAGCGAGAACCGAAGGGCTGGCAAGGCTGGGCAAGCCTGAATCGGTCTCTGATTCCAAGGTCATAAGCATAGTCGAGGCTATCAAGTCTGTAGGGCCAAGGAACTGCTCCCTGATCTCGAGGATGACCGGCATACCCATTGAAACGGTCAGATACAAGATCAAGAGGCAACTGCTGAGGAAGGGCATAACGTTTCACGCTACCGTGGATTACGAGATGCTAGGTCTGAAGAGATATTGGGTAACGATGGAGTTCTCCGATGATTTCCGCAAATTTGCCCCACAGATACTGGATTCATTGTCCAAGTTTGGTCTGACATTCTACTCGAGAGCGTTGCCCTATTCCTCGTATGAAACCATGATAGCGATCCCGGAAGGTGCCCTTGGGAAGTGCAGGGAAACGCTCGACTACATGATCTCACGGGGGATTCTAGCATCATATAGGGTAACGCCTCTCAGTTGGGTGCAACATGTGTCTCTGAGGCCCGAGTACTACAACTTCAGAAGAGGGAAGTGGGACTTCAGATGGAATTCGCTCGTCCCGCTTACAATTAGGCCGAGTCCGCTGCGATGCTTGCCCGATGGGGGCTGGGAGCTCGACTCCCTGGACCTCTTCGTACTGAAGGAACTCCAGGTGAACTCGATCACCCATCTGACATCTATGGCCAAGAAGCTCGGCATAGGATCCAAGACTCTCAGGTATCACTACGTCAACCATGTCAAAGGTAGGAACCTGTTAGCTGGCTTCGCCGTGAAATGGAGTGGGCTGAGCAGGGGATCGCAGGGGCTGGTTGTTCTTTTGGTCAGGGTGAGAGGAGTGGGCTTGGACTCAATACCGGGTCTGGAGGAGGCCTTCCTAAGACTGCCGTTCACTTGGATGCAATCGTACTCAGAGGAGGAATCGACCTTCATCGCCGTGTTGAGCCTTCCGTCAGAGCAGTACGTCAACACATTGTCCTTCTTGGCCTCGAGCTTGCCCACGTACAGGGACAGGATCGAAACCCTCGTCCTAGACACCAAGTATGTCATGTCGTATACGGTGCCGTATGAGATGTTCGACCCTGATAAGGGCTGGCATTATGACCCGAAGGCAGCAAAAGCTGCTTTGGACTACGCCCTAGGAAAGGTCCAGATCAATGTCGCCAAGATCAATAAGAGGTGAACTAGCCGAACGCGACCGGTGATGACCCGGTCGGTATGTTAAGGCGCACAGCTGGCCTATATGATTCCAGCGATTACCAGTCGTAGCAGTACCTGCGCGACGTTGATGGCGATGTTGAGAGGCGCGGGCACACCAATTGGGTCGCCCAGCGGGACCGGCGGGCCGATCGGATCGCCGAGCGGGACTGGTGGGCCGATTGGGTCTCCGAGCGGGACAGGTGGACCTATTGGATCGCCGAGAGGAACCGGCGGACCTATTGGGTCACCGAGTGGAACGGGAGGACCTATCGGGTCACCGCCGAGAGCCGCACCTAGGACGAAGGAGATGAAGAGAAGGGCAGAGAAGGCTGCAGCCGTAGCGCTCCCTCTTCGGGATTTCATGGTCCCAACCGAAATGCACCTACTTATATGCCTTTTTACTTTTTCACAAAAATTGCGAGCATCTCAGCGTAATGCTTACCTAGAACCCTCTCCTGGAGGCCAGGAACCCCATCAGGTTATCTTCATTGTTCATCGCCCTCAGAAACACTGGGACGTTCCGCATTTTGCTCGCCTTGTATGAGACGAAAAGCCATTCTCCGGTCTCAAGCCCAGCTAGCCTGTCCAACACCTCGTAATCAAGGGAATATGCGTCCGCCACAACGATCCTATCGTAGAGTCTGGGTAACGTGCTGGCGAAGTAGCTGTGGAGTTGCTGAAGCGCATTCACATTGAGGTGAGCGACCCTTTGCGTGCTCAGCCAGCATCCTGCCCTATACTTTCGTCCTTGTCTGAGCAATGCCTCGACTGCCACGCTTGACTCCTCGGTGTTGTCCTCCTTTCGAGTCCTGTCAGGTATGAACTCCTGGGCTTCGTCCAACACGGTCAGGACATTAACTCTCGAATGCTTCTTCTTCTTTAGTTCCAACAGGCGCCAGATGTATCTCGCCACGGCCCTCCGAGCCTCGATCTGATCTGAAACGTAGACTACGACTAACCTGGGCATCGCCTTTGTCACGATCTCCTCGGCTAGGTCCTCTGGCGTGAGAGATGGGGGCTCCTTCTTGGCTTCCTCTTCCTCACCAATTGATGGCGGACTCTGCAGGAAGTTGGCCAGGTTCTCGGCTTCCTTAGCTTCGCTTGACATCTGGTGCACGGAGCTTCGGAACTCCTGTAGCACCTTTACGAGCTGCGACTTCACGGCGGCATTCCTTGAAAGCTCTCTCATGAGAACATCCTCGCCGATCCTATGTCGAGAGAACACTTTCCTGATTTCGATGAGCGCAACGCTGGCGGCCGTAGATCCGGCCTTGCCTGATTCCGCAACTCTGGTTAGGAAGCTCGTTATCATCCTGAGGCCGGGGTCGGTGAGCCTAGGGGAGGAGAGGTCGAGCCTCCTCAGGGCGCCTTCCCTATGAATCCGCTCTAGGGCCTTCTCGACCGCCCCGGCCCCGCCGAGGGTCGCTTCGAGTGTCTCCGGAACTATCTGAGATTCAACGAATGCTCTTGCGTCCGTTAACATTTCGTACTCGTTAGTTATGACGCTTCCTTCCGCCATTTCATCGATCAAGTTCACGACGTACTCGCCGGCAACATCGAACACGACTACCCTGAGGTCCTTTATCGCCTCAAGCGACCTCCTTATCAGGCTCGAGACCAAGTTGGACTTGCCCACTCCCGTGAACCCGAAGATGCCAGTATGATATCTCACAAGGTCAGGGATTCTGATGGTAAACGGTATTCCGTAGCCAACTAAGGTCCCTATTTCGCTTCCATCTTCTATGCAGACGAACTCCTTCGCAGCCTCTAGTGAGAGCAGACGCACGCGGGTCCCCGTCAGGGGGGTGAGCTTGGTCCTGTCGAACTTGATTCTTTCACCTGACACATCGACCAAGTATCCGGTTGGGACCGACGCAACATCTATCCAGTTCTCCTTTCCTTCCTTCCATCCCCTCTCAATTGTTCGCAGGAACTCTTCCCTGAGCACCTTTGGCATGGCTGTGTCGACGCCGAGCTCCTGGAGGTGAGTAGCTCTAACGCCGACGACCTCGTAGATCAGGTGGAGATCCCGGCCCTTTGCGGGCCTCTCGATCGCCACGAAACAGGGGTCGTGGAGCCTATCCAGAACCTCGATATCAAATTGTGCGTCGAGCATAGCCACGGAACTCTGAACCGTGACCTCAACGCCTCTTGACTTCGACGACACCGTGGATATCCTGTGGGTCCTGAGCCTGGACACGAACTTGCCTCCCATGTCGTCGAAGAGCCTCTCCTTACTAAGCGCAGTCATTCCCAAGCCGCCCTCTTCCTTCTCTCCTCGGATTCAGCCCTTATATCCCTGAAAGACATGGCATTGTTGAACATCCTGTCCGACCTCACCAAGGGACCTAGCTCAAGCCAGACGATGCCCTTTAGCATCGACCTCGCAGTTCTGGCGTCTGCCTTCACTGCCTTGTCCGCAAGAAAGAGAAGATGGTTGTGTCCAAAGGCCTCGATGACATTTGGGTTGTCGGAGCAGCCCAGTATTCCGAGGACCAGATTGTCCAACTGGTTCGTGCCCTCTCCCTCGAAATAGAGCGAAGCCTTCTCTACGCTTCTCTCCTCGCGGACTCGCTCCTCTCGTATCATGCCCTTGTCGAATTCAGGCCATTGGAACCTGTCGTAGAGGAAAACAGAAGATTTGCTCTTCGGGTCCGAGGAGAAGCTCCTCAGCTCGAAGTACGACCTGACGAAACGCCCCTCAACCGACATTCGCCTCCTGGCGGCCGCCAGCCGCGGGCCCTTGTCATCCGTGACCACTAGGCTGCCGAAGGCACTGTCGTACCCTATGGTCCTCCAAGGTGTCGGAACATCGAACTCGTCGGAGGTGCTGAACAGGTTGAGTAGGGACTTGTCGCTCTTCATGGACCATTGTGACCTCTCGGCCGGAATTGGCGGGCTCATCCCTGTGTAAGGTATGATCGTGCGGCCGAACTCCGTCGCCAGCGTGTCCTTTGCTATGCCGATGACCAGTATCTTCTTTGAGAGCGACTTCACGAGCATCCCGCGGAGAAGCAGCAAGTTGAGCGAGTTCAGTTCGAAAGCGTTGATCCAGCCCTCCTTCAGCCTAAGCGGATGTTCCTTACCTTCGAAAACTCTCGCGGGAACGGTCTCTAGGACGAAGGATACCCTTTTCCAATAGCTCTTGGCCACTTCGGAAATCTTGACGTGGGGATCGGTTTCTCCCTTGCCCGCTTCTAAGAGGTCGCCGTCGTCACACAGTCTTCGCAACATCCTTCTGATGTTGTCAGCGCCGCTCTCACCTAGCCCTATCTCCTTCGCCAAAGAGTTGTAGCTGATCTTGTCGCCCTCCAGCAGCCTCTTCAGGACACGAGCCCGAAGGAATCTCCGTCTCGGGGGGATGTGCAGGCTGCCGTCATGAAGATCATACGCCATCGCGAGGTCAAGCTTCGTCAGGTTCCCATGAGGAGTGGGTGGTTCACCCAGTGGAACTCTTGAGCGCATGAGAAGCTCTCTGTAGTCCCTGGCCAAGGGCCCGTATGTGCCGGAAAGTGGCCTGTCCATGAAAACGACCTTCGCGGCGTCGGCCTCCATGACCCTGTTCGCAATGACAAGCTCTCCCATAGTCATCACTGCAAAGGGCAGCTTGTCCGATACCGCGTTGATATCGAAGTCGGTGTCCAGGTTACCTGAACCCGTAACGGAAGGCATGTCCTCAGTCCAGAGTGGAACGGTGCACGAGATGTCGAGTTGAACCTCCCTCTCAGCGCTATCTAGCAGGAAGTTTGGCCCGTCCCTCGTCACGACGAAGGGGCAACCGAACGCGCACGCATTGGTGTAGAAGACGATCATCTCCAAGAGCTGGTCCGTGGCCATTGAACCGTCCACCCCAATGGCCTTATGCTCGCCCTCGCCGAACAGTTCGAGAGCGGTCCTGGTAGACAAAGGACGGTTCAATCTTCTGGTGAGTGAGAGTAGCTCGACTGATCCCCTAACCCTCTTGGCTCTTTCCTTGAATGTCTTCACGAGCCCTGATGTCTCCACCCTTAGCCTTGCGGCTGCTTCGTCAAAACTCGGCATTCAATGACTCTTGGTTCGATCGGTTAAAAGGTTGTTCGACTGTCGAATGTCGGGGGACGCTGAACTCCGGCCTCGGCTCTTTCACTTTCCGATACTGTGATCGGGGTAGCCGAGGTTTCTGAGCGGAAATGCTTAAGATAAGCGTGCTGGCCTCTCGCCTCCCACTACAGGATGACCTCCGCCGGGCGACCTGGGAGAGATCTGGAACTCCTGCGCTTTCTAAGAGGACACGAGGAAACGGACCCGCTCCATCTGAGACGATTGAGGGAGGAGATCCTAAGAGATGGGCACCAACGTGACCCAATAGTGATAGTTGACAAGAGCAATGTCATACTGGACGGACATCATAGGGCGGAGATCTTCTCTGGCCTCGGACTAAGCAAGATTGCGGTGCACCGTGTGAACTACGCAGAGCCGGACATTGCTGTGTTCGGTTGGGTACCTACATTCAATGTCGAGCCCCATACGTTGAGAGAGATCCTTGGGCCCGGGGCCACCAGTGGGTCAAGAGGACAGCAAGCCTCGGACGCAGCTCTGATCTGGAACCAAGGAACTCTTCACATATCCGCCGACAGACACGCGATCATGAATTCCGTAGTGGGCAAGTTTGACATCTACTATGCCAAGGACGTTGATGAAGCAGGAGGCATGATCCGTTCCGGGAAGGCAAAGGCCTTCCTCATCCTGCCCTCGGTGGGAAAGGAGGACGTGATCCGAAGCGCCCTCTCAGGGCGAAAGCTTCCTCCTAAGACGACGCGCCACGTGTTTCCGGATAGGCCAGCTTCTGTCTTCGTGTCACTTGAGGACCTCCGCTAGGATATTTCTCATCGAACCTGTGGCAGCGCGATCAGCAGATGTCCGACTTCCCTTCCAGCTTGCTTCAGCAAGGAGCGACTCTTTGCGATCGACTCCTCCAATCTCATAGGACCCACTGAGATCGAGAAGAAGGAGTCGAAGGGAGGCCTGAGCTTCTCGTATCCTTCCCCCAAGGTTCCGGCTAGACCAATCGCGACCCTTCCTGTGGTCTCCTTGAAGAGACGAGCCACGACGAGTGGCGCCTTTCCGTATCTGGTCTGTCCGTCGATCCTTCCCTCCCCTGTGATCAGCGCCTTACAGTCGCGCGTCTTGCCCCTGAAGTCACCCAGCTCCAGTATCAGTTCGGCACCGAGCCTTACGCTGCCTCCCAGTGCCAACGATGCGACCCCCATTCCTCCAGCTGCTCCTGCTCCAGGCTCAGTCGAAAGGGAGCGTCCCGTACGTCGCTCTAGTATGGCACACCATCTGGCCATTGCCTCCTCTAGTTTGTGCATCATAGATCCGGTCACCCCTTTTTGGGGCCCATAGGTCAGCGTGGCCCCTTCAGGCCCTAGCAAGGGATTCAGCACATCAGATGCGATCGTGAGTTCGACATCTCTCAACGACTCCATCGCGGGGTCCAGATCTATGTCCCGGACTGACATGAGCCCCTTGCCTCCTTTCTCATTCGTTCCGGTTGGCCTTGCACCAAGCCCCACCAGTAGGCCTAGGCCTCCGTCATTGGTGGCGCTCCCTCCAAGTCCCAACACGATCCGTTTGGCCCCATCTCTCGCCGCGCGTGCCATAAGCTGGCCTGTCCCAATCGAGCTTGCTTTCAAAGGATCGAGTTCATCTTGCCGAAGTAGCGCGATCCCGCTCGGCCGTGCGCTCTCGACTACGGCGGTGTCCCCAACTCTGAGGTAGCTTGCCGTGATTCTCCTACCCAAGGGGTCGAAGACCTCGGCGTTCAATCTACTGCCTCCTAGCAGAAACTCCAGCACTTCAATGGTGCCATCTCCACCATCAGCAAGCGGGAACCTCAACGAGTCAACGCCGGCGTCCCCCAAGCCCTCCGCAACGGCCTCGCTCGCTTCGAGTGAGTTCAGGGCTCCCTTGAGGGCGTTCATCGCTGAGACAACCTTCATGCTCGGTCCTCAGGTGAGGCGGTCCTCCGAGCTTTTAACCTCGCGTCCGATCGGCCTTGTGACTTGAGCGGAGTTCAACGATCGGTGGCGAATATCCTTGATTGGCTCCTTGAATCGTCCGATCCCTCCGTCAGGCATCGAACCCTGCTAGACATCCTCGGCAGGAGTGAAAGGGATCCCGACGTGATTGTGGCAAGAAGAGCGATCCCTCAATCCTCCGTCGTGAAAAAGATTATGGCCGAGCAAGATCCTCGGGGATACTGGGGAGATCCTGCGACCCCGTACCTGCCCAAGTACAAGGCGTCCTACTGGCAGGTCATGATCCTTGGAGAGCTCGGCATGGGTAGGACGGACAAGAGGACAAGCAGGGCTTGCGAGTACATCTTCGGGTTTCAGCACCCTGAAGGGGGCTTCTCCTCAGTAGGGCTGGAGGCAGCACGAAGGGAGTATGAGTTGCTCCGGAGCAAGGGGAAGAGGCTCCCACCTCCAGATGAATGGATACCAGAGTCCGTCCATGAGGGTCAGCTCTCGTGCCTCACTGGTAACGTCGTAGCTGCTCTCCTCCGGCTCGGATATGAAGACGACGCTAGGTTGAGAAGGGCCGTTGATTGGCTCGTGAGGATTCAGAACGAGGACGGGGGATGGCTCTGCCCATACTGGAAGGCTCACGTGGGAGACAAGCACGGGTGCTTCTATGGAACAATATGCCCACTTGAGGCCTTCAGCGAACTTCCACGGGAGAAGCGGACACGAGAGGTAAGGAGCGCCATCGAGCGCGGGGCGGAATTCGTGCTCATGCACAGGCTCTACAAGGCGGATCATCACCGTTACAGAATCATCAACAGGTCTTGGCTCAAGCTCGCATTCCCTTCTTTCTATGGATACAGCGTGCTTAGAGGGCTCGATGTCCTGACCAAGTTGGGATATGGGGAGGACGGACGCATGTTGGACGCGGTCAAGCTACTTGTGAAGAAGCAAAGGCGAAACGGAACCTGGGTGCTGGAGTCTGCTCCGATTGGGAGAATGCACGCAAACTTGGAGAAGAAAGGAGCTCAAAGCAAGTGGGTCACCATGATTGCCTCGAGAACGATCAACAGGCTCTCGCAGCGAATCCTCCGTCAGGCGTGGGCGAGTTCCTCTTAGCTCACTTTATCTTTTTCACTATGTCTTCTATCGTGTGAGCTGCCGCCTCCAGTGATTCTTGGGCCTCTTTTGCTGCGCGCTTCGAGTATTTCTCCTGTAGCTTTCCTCTCAGGTTCCAGACTGCTAAGGCCAATCTTCTCGTGGCCTCGCGGAGGCCGCGCGCCTCCTCCTGAGGGAAGAGGAACCACATCGGCGGCGCGAAGAACCTGAACCTCTCCTGAAACCCACGGCTTGTTCGGACGTGCTCCTCGAGGAACTCCTTGCCCTGCTTGGTCAGGGCATAGCGCCTCACCCCGGTCTCCTTCTTTGCCACTTCCCTAGCATATCCCTTGTCTTCCAACCAAGCCAGCAGCGGGTATATCGAGCCGGGGCTCGGCTTCCAGCGACCTTCCGTCTGATTCTCGATCTGCTGCATCACTTCGGAGCCTGACATCGGCTTCTCGTTAAGGAGCCTGAGGACGTAGTACCTGAGGAAGCCCTTCGGGACCGAGGCCATGTGTCTCATCCAGAACCTCGGTGGGATCACCAATTCTCTATCACCATCGATATCGAATTCAATATCGGAAACGAATATTTAACGCTTTCCTGAGGCTGAAAACATGGTAGAGGGGGTCCTCGATGAAGACTTCTGGCGTATACGCGGCGCTTCGTCGCGCCGACCACTATAAGTAGATGTTAGGTCGGCCGATGGTAGTGTCTGTGCTTCTCGAAGGCCCGACATAGCGCCTCGACGTTTCGGATGGGGACATCAGGATAGACTCCGGCTGTGAACATGAGTCCGCCTTTCTCGGATCCCAACAGGGTCACCGCATTCCTAACGTGGGACTCTATATCCTTCGGGGCTCCGAACGGCAAGAGAAACTGCCTATCTACGTCCAGGTCAACGCACACCCTGCCCTTGAGAGCCCTTTCTATGCTCTCGACGCCGTTCACCCTGTCCTGAACATTGAGAACGGAGACCCCGACTTCGATGAGGTCGTCCGCAATCTCCAACACGTGGCCATCGGAGTGCAGGTAGACTCGGACGTCGGCGCCCCTGACCTTCCCGAATATCTTGGAATACGAGGGGAGGATGAATTCCCTGAAGATCCCCCTGCTTATCGTCATCCTATCCTGTAGCCCTAGGTCATCCCCGAAAACGATCATGTCCACGCCAAGCCTCAGGAGCCTTCGTACGACGCTTAGGTGATAGTCAGTGAGCAGATCGATGAGGTCAAGTAGCCGACCCGACTCCGTGTGGAAATCCTTCATCAGATTCTCGAATCCCCTCAAGTAGTACAGCCTTTGAAAGAAGAAGCCGTGTGGCATCCCCACGCTGACAACCTTGCCCTCCGCCTTGGCCCTATCGACGGACGCCTCAATCGCGTTCCATTCTGACATTCCTCCACCTTCGTGCACGATGCCCGCGTTCGGGTCGGGAGGGGCGTAGCTGTCGAAGTTCTCCCAGTTTTGCAGCGGGTGCTTGACGACTTGTCCCTGCAGACCGGAAACGTTGAACTTCCAGACGCACCTCCACTCATCCTCAATAACATTTCCCTCAGTTCTTGTGCCGAAGTTATCGAAGTCAACCGAACCCCGTCTGAACCCGGGGAAAAGGGAGCTGTGCTTCAGTAGAACACCCTCAAGCCTTTCTCTGTACTTGTGCCAAGTCGCTTGGTTGACTGAGATGGTTGAGGGGATGAAACCGTCGCCTCTGATGTCAATTGCTCCAAGCACGAGCCCCCTCTTCATGCTGAGCCGTCAGCGAGATTCGTGCTCAAGTCTTAAGCCTTTGACATCCGATTGACATGGGCCCAGTTCCGAACATCGTTTCGGGGCTGACGAGGCGATCCACTAAGACGAGCCTGTTCTGGACAAGGCTGTAAGAAGCCAAGCCACCCCGACCAGCAAGAGGACACCTGAAGCGAGGTAAAGCCACCTTGGCGAAGTCTCTTCCTTCTTCGCTGGGAAGACGACCCTGAACTCAGCTTCGTCCTCACCCCTCCCAACAATATCCATCTCGGCAGTTTCGGACCTCACAACCGAGGATTCGAGCGAAAGCGTTGTGAAGTTCTGCATTCTCCCGATGAACTCCTTGGGTATGTTCAGCGTGGCAGTGACCCTCCCATCGGATGCAAGACCCCAGTGGATCACAAATTCGCCCTTCTCCAAGTCAAAGGAGAAATCACTGGGAGGAACGGATGTCTTCTTTGGGTATATTCTGCTGAGCTGATCGAGTATGGCCGTTTTCTCGACGCCGTTGACGGTGAGTAGCCCGAAGCTGCTGTCATCCCTCCAGAAGGTCCACCAAGCGCTGCCAACGCAGTACTTGTCAAATATGCTACAGTAGTCGCGCACCCATTCCGCAGCCCTCTCACCCCTCGAACCTACGCCGAACTCCCCCACGAAGAGGGGGATGCTTCGCGCCCTCGCAAGCTGATACCCTCTGAGGAAGTCCCTCTCCAGCTCATCCTTGGTCACCGCATATCCTGTTGTACCGTCCCAGGTCCCCCCTGTGTATAGGTGAGTCGAGAGCACAATGTTGGACCGATCCACAGCAGGCATGTTCTCCACGTCGTTCCCCCACATTGGCTCAAGCATGATCATGTGGTTCGGGTCAACCTCTCTTATGGCATCTATCAACATCTCATAGAATGCCCGGAGCGAATCCCTGAACTCGTCCCTTGCCATAAGGCTGAAGTTCACGTTCGCCTCGTTGAAGAGATCATATGCGGCAATGATGCTGTCGTTCGAGTACTTGGAAGCGATGACCTTCCAAGCGTTTGCGAGTTTCCTCTGCGTGTCGCTGTCCCTCATGAACCGTGCCTTGGCTTCATCCTGAGACACCTGACCGTAGGTCGCCCAGTCGGGCAGACCATTACCTTGGAACCTCGGCGCCCAGTTCCACTGGTGCATGTCGAGTATAACGTATAGGCCGTACTTCCTGCAGTACGAGACAACCCGTTCGATGATGTCGAGATAACTTGAGTCGTACAAGCCTTCACTCGGCTCCAGGTAGCGCCAGGCTATCGGCAACCTTACCACATTCATGCCCCATGACCTAATCCTCCTGAAGTCATCCTCGGCGTGCAGGAACCATCCGAACTCCATGCCCATGTAGTTGGTCCCCCTCAACAATACAACGTTTCCGTCAGCATCCTTTATCCAGAATCCGTCCGCTCGGAGAAAGCTTGGCTCGTTTTCTTGTGCTCCTAAAGTCGGCATGGCCATCACACTTGCCAAGAATAGGATGATAACGCTTCTCGCGATGACCTTTGAGGTCGAATCCGAAGTCATGTAGCTAACTCAACCGGCGCCTTCTGGAAATAGAGGCCTCAGCGGCTTGGCCTTCGCTCTCAATTGAGCAACTTCAGACTCTGACAGATCCCTTAACCTCTCCGCGGCATCGATCACCTTGGGCCAAAGCCGGACATCAGCTGGAAGAACTGCGGTGTCGATAGAGTGCGAAAGAGAAAACCATAGCGCCAAATCTATCTCGGCTTGGTCATCGAACGGCTCATACCATGTGCTGTGCCTCCTCTCATTCGTCTGCCATCTCCCCTTCGCGATGGCCTTTATGCAAATCGCGCCAAGGTTTTTTTGCTCCATCACTTTCAACACCGGCCTGAAGTCGTTCTCGGGACTTGGATGCGCTGCCGCGACGAAGTTCAATGGAAGCATGACCGTGTCGAAGTCAAACCTCGTGAGCGCCTCGGAAATCGCAGCGGCGTTATGGCCGGTTATCCCGATGTACTTTGCGGTGCCTTGCTCCCTTGCGGACAGAAACGTTTCGATCGCGCCGCCTTCGCCCAGGGCCTTGTCGACATCCTCGAGACTGCTCACCCCATGTATCTGGTAGAGGTCAAACTTGTCCGTCCTGAGCCTATCAAGAGAACTGCGAAGCTCAGTCGCCGCACCTTCCTTGTCTCGCCTCAGCGTTTTGCAGGCTAGGAATATCCTCTCTCTGAAGCTTGGGATGAGGGGGCCCAAAAGTTCCTCGGCCCGTCCGTAGGAGGGAGCGATGTCGAAGTGATTGATGCCATGATCCAAGGCGATGTCGACAGCTTCCTGAGCCATCATCTCGTTCCCGTTGTAGAGGGCGGCCGCCCCGAATGCTAATACAGTGCTGTTGTGTCCGGTCCTGCCTAGCAACCGTTGTTTCATAATCAGACGAGCAGCGGCCGTTCTTGATATAAGCGTGCCCCCTGCACACGGAAGTTCAGCAAATCGAGCGGATTTAGTTGTTGATCACCATCCGGCCACTAAGGATAGGGTCGATGGTGCGAGTGGAAAGGCAAAAAAGTTGCGGAGATTGCCGACCCCCATGACCGACATCGCTGACATCGTGTGGATCGCCATCACTCAACTGGGCGAGGATAGAACTTACCTAGTGCTCTTGGTGATCGTGTACCTGGGTATCAGCAGGAATCTCGGAGTGAGGATGGCAACATATGCATTGACGTCGGTGTGGGCAAACACGTTCTTGAAAGACGCCTTCAAGGTGCCCAGGCCTCCTCCGGAGTTCTGGAAAGTTCATGTAGAAGGCTACGGTTTTCCGAGCGGACACGCGCAAGGGAACACGGTCCTCTGGGGTTACCTAACAAGCACGTTCCCGAGCTACCTAGCGTATGGGGCGGCTATCCTCTTGGTGCTGCTGGTGTCGTACTCGAGGGTCGCGCTGGGTGTCCACTCAGTCGCCGACGTAGTCGGCGGCGTGTGCTTCGGCCTGCTGATATTGGGTGTGGGCTGGGTTGTTGAGAACAAGCTCGCGGGGAGAATGCTGAAGGATCAGGCGAAGCTGACTTGGCTGGCGTTGCCAGTGTCACTCGCAATCATATCGACGCTCACAAGCTTGGGGGGCGATGATGGGTTTAGGGCGACAGGAGCAATGATCGGGATGCTCGTCGGATACATGATACTGGAGATAAAGCAGACAGCGGAACCCAAGACCAGTCTTGAAAGAGTGACAAACGTGCTGGTCGGACTCATGCTGGTGTTCCCGTTCTACTACACTCTCGGGAAGGCAGCGGCTGGACCAATAGAGACGTTCTTGACGACGGCGTCGATTGGGTTGATCGCCTCGCTCATCCCAGTCGCAACAATTCGCCTGACTCGAACCAAGAAAGAGAGGATGTCGACACGTACAGAAGGACGAGAGAGGTCACCATGAGGGCCGCGGTCTGGTCCGACATCATCGATGACTACAGGGACGTAGATGACTTCTCGAACTGATGCGCGAAAGTTCGGGTTGACGTTCCACTTGGGATGGGGACCGCCCAGGGGAGAATGGGCGAACAATGGGTCCGGTGATGGTGGTCACGTGCTCTCCTTCAGAAGATCCCCGATGTCAGGAATCGAGGTATCCCTTAGGTTCCTGCCAGCCACCACAATTTCGTCATACGTTGGCCGCTCCGTCATGTAGAAGATGCCAATCGGGATCCTCTCCGCGTCCTCGCCGTAGCCCCACTCCCTAGCTTTGGCTAGGGCGGAATTCCAGTCCCCGTAGTCGTGCCCTTCGTCCTGCAGGTTGTACACCCTGGGAGCGTAGTACTTGTACGTGTCGAAGAAAGTCACGCACGGTTGGAGCACATCGATTATTGCGAACCCCCTGTGCAGAATCGCCTGCTTAATCAGATCCTTCAGGTGGGTGATGTTGCCGGGATAGGCGCGCGCCACGAACGTGGCTCCACACGCCAGCATCAGTTCGATCGGATTCAGAGGCTCCTCCGGCGCCCCCTTCGGCGTGGACTTTCCCTCGAATCCTTTCGGAGACGTCGGGGTGAACTGCCCGGTCGTGAGGCCGTAGACCCTGTTGTTGTGAATCACCATCTTCACGTCGATGTTTCTCTTGGCCGCGAACACTATGTGGTCAATGCCTTCGCCGTAGGCGTCACCGTCACCGGCAAATCCCACTACGGTCAGCTCTGGGTTGGCTAGCTTTATGCCCGTGGCGGGCGCGGGAACCCTTCCATGTATCGAGTAGAAGGAGTTCACGTTGATGTAGTCAACGATTTTGGCGTGGCATCCTATCCCGGACAATATCACCAGGTTCTCCCTTTTCAACTTGCCATCGTTGATCAACTCGATGAAGGCGAGCTTTGCGGCCCTCTCTATCCCGAAATTCCCACATCCCGGGCACCATGTGTTCGGCGCATATGTGTTGAGATCCTTCACGCCCAAGGTTGGAGGAGTCATCGAACCACCTCCTCAATTCTTTTCTCCAGTTGGTCGACCGTGAACGGCCTCCCGTCGTACTTCAGGATGCTCTCGTCCACTCTGAGACCATGATAGCTGAGCCAAGTTCTCAGTTGGGCTGTCGAGTTCAGCTCAACGCACACGACCTTGCCGCCGGGTTGCATGTGCTTGCCCAGCTCCCATGTGGGTAGGGGGAGAAGGTACAGTGGCTGCACGACCTTCGCGTGATATCTCTCCGCAACCTCCACCGCGGCCCCCTTGGTCGAGCCCCAGGTCACTATCACGTTCTCGCTGGTGGGCTCCCCATAGACCCTCACCGTCTCCCGCTTTCTCAACTCATCCTCAATCGTCTTGATTTTCTTCAGGCGCTTCTCGCTTGACTTCTCGATCAGTAGCGGATCCTCGGTGGTTATCCCGTACTCATCGTGAGCGTAGCTATTCAACTTGACAGTGGCGGACTTCATTCCAGGGAAAGCCATGGGCGAGATCCCGCTCTCGTTCAGTGAGTACCTCTTGTACTCCCCTTGGCCATCCCACCTGATGCCCGTTTCAACTGGCACATCCTTCGGGTCAAGCTCAGTGGTGTACGTACTCTCGCTCAAGTGCTTGTCGCTGAGCAATATGACTGGAACTTGAAACTTCCAAGCCAGGTTTAGGGCATCGGCGCTGAGGTGATACGCCTCCTCGGCGTCGCCTGGCGCGACTACGACCCTCGGGAATTCCCCGTGTCCTGCGAAAAGCGCGAAGAACAAGTCTCCTTGGGCGGTATACGTTGGAACCCCTGTGGAAGGCCCAGGCCTTTGACCTAATACGATCGCGATCGGTATCTCCGCTTGCCCAGCCAGGCTCAGGTGCTCTACCATCAGAGCGAAGCCCCCTCCGGATGTCCCGACCATGGCTCTGGTCCCGCAATAGGCCGCGCCCTCAGCCATTCCTATCACGGCGATTTCATTCTCCGGGTGAACGACGGTGATGTTGAGCCTGTCCGCGTTGGCTGAAAGATAGTGAAGGATGCTGGTTGAGGGCGTCATCGGGTAAGCGACGTAAAGCTTCAGTCCTCCCTTGATGGCGCCCAGTGACATAGCTTCGTTTCCCGTCAGTAGGGGCTTGGCCCTTCCGTTCAATGGTTCTACGCGAATGGCGCCGCGATGGCTTCCAGCGAGTTCGTACCCCTCCTTTGCGGCATCCACGTTCTCCTCGACCCTCCTCGTAATTGAGCTCCTCACCACAGCTTCAGCGAGATTGAACTCCACGCCCGTGACCGAGGCGAGCGCACCGAGGGCTACCGTGTTTCTCACTATCGGGGGCAGGTTCCTTTTCTTGACGATGTCGCCCATGGGCAAGCCCAGCCCCTCTGCCTTGACCTTCCCGGAGTCGAATACGACGATCGACTTCTCCTTCAGTCTCCAGGCGTGCTTATCTATTGCGTCTTGGTTCAGTGCAACTAATGTGTCGACGCGATCTCCGTGAGCGAGGATCTTCGCTGGACTCGCCCTGACTATCGCGAAGTTGTAGCCTCCTCTAATCAGTGACGGGTAGTCGTCGTATGCGAATACCCAGTACCCGAGCCTGTTGAAGAGTCTCGCGGTTGCATTCCCGGCCTGTCTGATCCCGTCACCAGCCTGTCCTCCAACAAGGACTGAGTAGTCACGTTTCTCCATGATGAATCGGAATGGTCGACCGGCGACGGCTCATAAGGGTTGCGTGAAGGCGAGCCACGTTCGTCATGCGCTGGGCACAAGCTCGCTTGCTTCTGTTAAGTGAAGGCAGCTCATGAGTTCGAAAGTGAACATCTTCGAGCAAAGATTGACGAATTCTTAAATAAGCGAGAGCTGCAAACCGGGGCAAGTCATTCTTGACCGAGAGGTTGTATAGGAAATACAAGTGCAAGATATGTGGCTACATTTACGACCACGCGCAGGGCGACCCGACTTCGGATATCCCGCCCGGAACGCCTTTCGATGACCTACCTCCGGACTGGTTGTGTCCGGTGTGCGGAGCGGGAAAGGATCAGTTTGAGCCAGTCGAGGAATAGAACTGAACTTCATTGACTAGGGGTGACCAAGCGTGAACGAAGATTCTCAGTAGCTAATGCGGACCTCACTCCGTTACCTTGATCTCCTTCCTCGCTTCCCACAGGCCGTGAAGGTTGCAGTACTCTAAGGCGTAGATCATGCCGCTCTTCTTCAGCTTAAGGTCCACCTTGATATCAGGCTCTGAGTATACAGGGGTAAGACACACGGTAGCCAGCAGGATGGGGTTGAACGGCCTTCCCTCCTCGTGAAAGAAAACCTCGATCTTCCTTATGGAGTGCTCTACGGTATTCGGGTGCGGACCCACGGATACTCTGACTGCTAGCAACTGGTCGACCTTGACTTTGTCGGGGGCCTCTATCTTCGGAGTGTGAGACTCGACCTTGGTTATGGCCTCTCCGCTAGCCGTTTCTGGCGTGTATATCAAATCTCCAAGTTTCTTCATTTGAACTTGATTCGTATTCGCATTTATTAAACGCTTCGTGAAGGTTTGCGACGCGACGCATTAAGAGTCGATTCCCACGCACGGCTCTCAGCGACCGCAAGACGGAAGGTCTGAACAGCTTCGCGCTTGACTTTCGCTTGTTAGGGTGATACAGCTTTATGGCGGTGGAGGGGGGATCTCCCTTCTACCCCTCCTTGCTATGATGAATATCAGCACCGCCTCGATCAGCATTACCGCCGCGACGATTCCCAAGAAGACGACCTCAGAGCCGAAGAGTGCTATTACGCTAAAGCCTGCTGACGGAGCTGCTGCCGGAAATGCAAGGTAATTGGTTGGCCTCGGAACCATGTCATAGAGATACCAAGATGTCTCTCCCAAGTGTAGACCGATTGCTTGGCCTTCACTCAGTCGCATCGGACCAAGCGGCACGCTGAACTCGAGAACCCGGTTGAATGCTGATTTCCCGTCGCTCAAGTAGAGGTAGTTCCAGTCCGTTCCTGTTCCCGCGTACTTGTAGCAGCTGGCGTAGCTGGACTGTGCTGGGCTGCTTTGAAATGACCCATACACGTAGTACTCTGCGCCCTTGGAGTACTGGTGGCCAGTAGCGCTGTTGTCGTCAGCATCCACATAGACATAGAGGTAACGATACAGAGCCGCTGCCTCGATGGTCTTGGATGGGGTGCCTCTCAAGTCGACTCTGAAGTAGAGGTTTTCTTCGTCATTGGCTACATAGAAAGCTGCAACCTCAAGTTCTGCGGGTTCGGTAGACCTCGCAGGATGCGATGCCGAGGGCGAGGTGGCGCCCCAGTCCCCGGGGTCTCCATCCACCCCTATGCGCAAAGAGGAGGAGCCCAAGACGTACCTGAACTGGGACTCAGGTAGACTCAGCACGTATGAATATGACTCAGTGTAGAGGAGAATCCCTTGCGAGGTGTAACCTATGGCCTCTTGTTCAACCCAGACCTCCATGTAGTTGAGATTTGGCTTCAGAGTCATACCTGCAAGATCCCTGGGCATTGAGTTCCACCAGCCCGATGTACTGTTCCATTGATAGAGACGGATGTAGTATGACGAGTTATCGCCGTAGTGATAGAAGTACAAGTAGCGATCCCATCCACGCCCACCAGAGGCTTTGCCTGTGGAAGCAAGCCTGTCGGTGTCCATGTAGATGTAGACCGTCCTTGACAGATCCCTGGAATCAGGAATGGCCCCGTAGTATTCCAAGTAATAGTACAGTCGACCTGCCTCAGCTCTCACGTACAGGGCCTTCACGTTCATCCACGGTGCACCCGAGTAGGCCTGGCTTGCTGAGTAGACTGAAGTGTAGCCTTGAGGCTGACTTTGAGTCAGGAGCATGCGCGGAATCAGAGAAGCTGTCAGAGCTACCGCCACAATGGGTAAAGCTGATCTGAGAGAGATTCTCATATTCTGGTCTTGTGACAAGTCCTTTTAAGCGTTCGGCGGCGACACGTGATCGCTCAGCGAAAGGACAAGCTCAACTACGAAGACGGCTGCTGCCACGGAATGTATCAAACAATATAACTGCTCTAGGCCGGGTCAGAGCATGGGGCTAGGGGTCGTCCCACACTTCGGCGTGTATCTGCCTCAGGTCTCTGACAGGTACGATGACATACCTGTGGTGGCTCGCAGAGCCGAGGAACTGGGGTTCCACTCAGTCTGGCTCTCCGATCACATGATGCCCTTGATGGAGCAGCGACCATTTCTCGAATGTTGGACAGCGCTATCGGCTGTCGCGGCCGAGACGAGATCAGTAAGACTTGGGACGATCGTCATGTGCAACTCCTTCAGGCACCCCTCGCTACTCGCGAAGATGTCAGCCACGTTAGATGTCATAAGTAATGGAAGATTGATCCTGGGCTTGGGAGCAGGATACGTTCAGAAAGAATATGATGCGTACGGATTCCGATTCCCAGCCGCACGCGAGAGGGTGGAGCAACTAGCTGAAAGTCTCAAGATCATCAAGCTGATCTGGAAGGAGGAGAGGGCCTCGTTTGAGGGAAAGCACTACGTCATACGCGATGCATTCTGCGAACCGAAGCCGGTTCAGAAGCCTCACCCACCTATCTTGATCGGAGGAACAGGAAAACGCATCTCAAGGGTCATCGCGGAACAAGGGGACTACTGCAACCTTGACAGGCTGACGGTCAAGGAGGCCGAGGGCTTCCTGCGGCGCCTGAGGACCCTGTGCGATGAAGTTGGCAGACCTCCACAAGATGTGCGCGCCTCGCTCTGTGATGACATCTTCCTCGGCTCAAGCGATGATGAGGTAGAAGAGAAGGTGGACAGAGCATATGCGAGGTTCATGACCATGGCGGACCACGCCAAGGAAGACAACATAGGGCTCTATGCCGATAGGTTCCGACCTTGCTCCAGAGACGAGTACCTCGCAAGAAGGATCCACGGAACTACGTCCCAGTGCATAGATCAGATGGAGGAGTACCTGAGGCTGGGAGTCGATCTCTTCATCTTAGTGTTCCCAGATATCCTAGACCCTGGCGCGCTCAGGATGTTTCAGGAGAAAGTATTGGGATACTTCGCAGAAGGCCGCGCTAGGTGAACAAGCATGGCCAGACAGGATCGCCTTGACCCGAAATCGCTTGACGACCTTAACTCGGGAACCGAGTCGAGCGGCAGACTCACGAAGTTCACGAGTGACATAACCAGCACGGGGCTGCTGTTGCTCGCAGGCCACACGATCTCGACCGTGATACTAACCTTGGCGATCATCATAGTCGCAAGGCTGCTCGGCCCTGATGACTACGGCTTGTATTCATTGGTGCTCTTGACTCCCACCTTCCTCACGTTCGTAATAGACCTCGGCTTGCCGACTGCGATAATGCACTTTAGCGCCAAGTCCCACTCAGAGCGCGACAAGGAAAGCACTGACCTCTCCATCATTACTGCTCTCACGGTTGGAATCATGGTCGGCTTGGCGTTTACGGCATCGTCCGTTCTCCTGTCATCCTTCATCTCGAGCGCTGTGATAAGTCGTCCTGGGACCGAGACGTTGGTCACGCTTGGATCACTGATTCTCGCTCCGCAGGTCGTGTTCACATTGACGAGTCAGTTCTTCGCGTCCATCGGGCTTCCCAAGTACAACGCTGGAATCTCAATCGCAATGGCCATCACCAAGGGGTTCATCCAGGTCTCGTTGGTTCTGCTGGGCTACTCGGTCGCGGGTGCAGTCGCAGGCCATGTCTTCGGCACGTTGATCGCCGCCCTGATGGGTATCATCCTTCTAGCCCTCAAGATTCGACCGAACAAGTTGATCGCTGTGGACTGGGCGCTTCTCAAGAAGATGCTGCTATACGGCCTTCCTTTCTACATCTGCGTCTTCCTATATCAAGGAATACTTCAGTATGAAGGCATTCTGATGGGGGAATTCGCGACGGATGCCCAAGTTGGAAACCACAAGACGGCCTACAACTTCATGTTCATCCTGACCATGACTGTGGCACCGCTTTCTGCAACTTTCGTGCCAGCCTTCTCGAGGTTCGATCCTGAGAGGGACAGGTCATTGCTTTGCGGCTTGTTCAGGCGATCAATAAAGTACGCTTCCTTGATGACCATTCCCTTCGCCGTGGGGATGATGGCCTTGTCCGGCGACGGCGTCTATGCCTTTTTCGGAGATCAGTACGAGCTCGCGCCGCTCTACCTGTCGCTGATGGCGCTGCACGCTGTCTTCTCGCCGTTGGGAGCGAACGTGATCGCCAACTCCTTCAACGGGCTCGGCAAGAGCCACTACGTTCTTGCGGTCAATGGAGTTTGGACGATAGCATACGTGATGTTCGCGAGATCCGTGATGGTACAGTTCGGCCTGCCGGGCCTGATACTGCTCTTCACAGTATCTTGGATACCTGGCGTATTGGTCGGTCTGATGATAGCTGACCGGAAGTTCGGAATGAGACTCGACCTATCTTGGTCCCTCAGGACGTACCTGGCTGCTGCGATTTCTGGTTTGGCAGCTTGGGGAGCCGCCGCTTACATGCCATTGGGCAGGGGATGGCCAAACTTGACCTTGGGAGTACCGATACTTCTCATGTCGTTTTTCTCGCTTTCGCCCCTCCTTGGGATAATAGACAAGGAGGACGTTGCTCAAATGGAAAGGATCTCGAGAGGTTCAGGTGCACTGAAGGGAGCGCTTGCCGCCTTCGTGAGATACGAGCGAGCGCTGATCTCCCTATCACCTTTCAGATGAACTAATGGTTGGGGACTTGAAGATCGGTCAGGCGGGTTTCGTAGCTAATGGCCTTGACCACGGGGGCCTGTAGTTACGTAGGGAGAGCGAGTTGAGCGTGACCGTTATCGAGCTGGTAGCCATCGCAAGGGCTGACAGGACAGGGCTAAGCAGCCAGCCAGTGAAGGGGTAAAGCAGACCAGCTGCTACCGGTATTAGGAGCACGTTGTAGAAGAAGGCCCAAAAGAGGTTCTCCTTGATCTTCCTTGACATGACCCTGCTCACGTGAATTGCCGCGCCTATTCCCCTGGGATCATCGTTCATCAGCACTATCCCTCCGGTTTCTCTGGCGACGTCCGTTCCCCCTCCCATCGCTATCCCTATGTCAGCCGCCGCCAACGCGGGAGCATCGTTGATGCCATCGCCGGCCATGGCAACTACTCCTCCTTTCACCCTGAACTCCTCTACGACCTTGGACTTGTCAGCGGGCTGTACCTGTGCGACAAACAGGTCGATGCCAAGCATGCCTGAAACCGCCCTTGCCACTCGCTCGTTGTCTCCTGTGACCATGACTGTCTTCGCACCCAACTTCCTGAGGAGATCGACAGCTTCGTGGGAATTCCCTCTCAACTGATCTGCGACAGCAAGAACTCCGTCGGCGCTCCCGTCAACCGCAACCACGAGCGCTGTCTTGCCTTCTCCCTCCAGCCTCGTGATGGTCTCTCTGATGCTATCTGTAACCTCAACCCCTTCCTTTTCCATCAACCTCTCGCCACCTATCAGGACTAGCTTGCCGTCGACAACTGAACGTATTCCGAAGCCAGGCAGAGCCTCAAACGAAGTTGGCCTCGAGGATTGTACCCCGACCCTTTGGGCCTCGGCAACGACAGCGCCAGCGATTGGGTGCTCAGACCCGTACTCTGCCGATGACGCAACCCGAAGCAGGCCCTCGATTGAGATCCCTTGGGTAGGAATCACATCGGTTACGGCGGGTTTGCCCATAGTCAGAGTCCCTGTCTTGTCGAGGAGAACCACCGTGACCCGGCTGGCCCTCTCCAGCTCTTCGCCTCCCTTGATCAAGATACCTTGCTCGGCAGCCCTTGAGACGCCTATCGTGAGGGCCGCTGGAGTGGCTAGTCCCAAAGCGCAAGGACAAGCTATGATCAGCACTGCGACAGCCGTTGTGAGGGCGAAGCTGAGGGGCATCCCGACCCATAACCTCCAGATCACAAAGGAGATAACAGCGATGACTATGACGGCAGGCACGAAGCGAGCGGCAATGGCGTCTGCCAGCCTCTGCATCGGTGCCTTGGAAAGTATGGCTTCCTCGACCAGTGAGGTTATGCTGGAGAGTGTGGACTCGGAGACCAGCTTCGTCGCCTCCACGTTGAGGAGGCCGGTAAGGTTCACGGCTCCTGCGACGACCTTATCGCCCCTTCCCACATCGACTGGCATGGACTCCCCCGTAATCAGTGACAGGTCGAGCGCGGATTGTCCGCTCACGACCAACCCGTCCGCAGGCATTCGCTCCCCTGGGCGAACGACGAAAATCTCGCCGACCTGAAGCTCCTCCACTTTGACTTCGACTTCCTGTCCGTCCCTGATAACCATGGCGGTGGGTGGCTGCAGTTCGAGCAGCCTAGTCACAGCTTCCGACGCTCCTTGCTTCACTGAATGCTCAAGGTACCTTCCTAGAAGTATCAACCCTATGATAAGGGATGAATCCATGAAGTAGACTGGTGGTATCTCTCCTGGCGTGCTTGTCACAAGGTCCGGGAGGAACGTGGCCACGGTGCTGTAGGCATACGCTGCCGACGTTCCAACGGCTATGAGGGAATCCATGTTCGCCTGCCTGGATCTGATCGCGTCGAGTAGCCCTCTGTAGAAAACTAGGCCCACTCCAAGCTGGATCGGTGTCGTTATTAGGAACATGATGAGCCGAGCTTGCGATTCAGGGAGTACGTGAGACCATTCTAGGAAAAAGGTGACCACGGCCGCTAGGATCCCCAAGGCGGAAGAGTTCCTGATTTTGCGGAGTTCAACCTCTGGCCTCAGGAACTCCTTGTAGCAAGTCTCGCTACAGAAGTAGTATGTCTTCCCTCTTCTCTGGGCTTTGAACTCGGCGAGGTTTTCGTCGACGTACATGCCGCAGATGATGTCTCGAGCCAAGGTCTACTTCATGTCCCCTGCTGTCTCCATGCCGAAGCTCCTGATTTCCTTCTTCACCTCTTCCATGTCGGCCCCTTCATGCTCTATCATCACCTGTTCTGTGAAGAAGTTCAGTGAGACATCGCTCACTCCATTGATCCTCCTCAGCCTTCCTGCTAACTCCAAGCCGCAGCTGTAGCAGGTCCAGTTCCTCAGCTTTAGCACATCCCTGCTCCGACTGGGTCTGCCGCTGCCCCTTTCAGCGCGGCTCACCACTTGGATCGCCCCGATTTCATAGCTTTGAGCTGGCTCGCGCAGTGTTCCGAGCACAGGAAATACGTCTCTTCGTCGAGGACGACTTTGACCGACTTCGCAGGGTCAACCATCATGCCACAGACGGGATCCCTGACTTTCTGAGAACTCATGGCTCAAGAGGGTATTAGGGTGTAATAAGCGTTCTTCGTGCTTGGAACAACGAACATTTTAGGGAGGCGATAAGAGAGGTGTCCCCTAATTGGCAGCCGAGTCGGTTAGGACGGAGGATCTTGTTAGGACCTTCAAGACTACTAGGGGCGAGCTGAAGGCCCTCGACGAGGTATCCGTCAATGTGAAGCCTGGCGAAATATTCGGGGTACTCGGACCGAATGGGGCGGGAAAGACTACCCTGATTAAGATACTCTGTACCCTCCTCTTTCCGACGTCCGGCAAAGCGTTCGTTCAAGGCTACGACGTGGTGACGGAAGCCCAGAAAATCAGAGAGGTGATCAACATGGCGAGTGGTGGGGAGACTCCTGGCTACGGGTTACTGAGCGTCGAGGAGAACCTATGGTTCTTCTCCCAACTATATGGTATACCGAATGATGAGGCCGAGAAGCGAATAGGCGAGCTCGTGGAGATGGTCGGGCTGTCAGACAAGGCTGATGAGAGGATGAATAGGCTATCTTCCGGCATGAAGCAGAAACTGAACTTGGCTAGGGCCCTCGTCAACGATCCCATGGTGCTCTTCCTTGACGAGCCCACGCTAGGACTGGACGTGTTGGCATCTCACCAGGTCAGATCCTACGTCAGAGGTTGGGTCGACTCAAACAGGGACAAGACCGTATTGCTCACCACCCATTACATGGCTGAGGCTGAGGAACTCTGCGACAGGATCGCCATAGTGAACGAGGGGAAGGTAGCAGCTTGCGGAAGTCTTGAGGAGCTAAGAGCTATGGTCTCGAAGGGCGTGCACTTCATCATTGAAGTTTCCTATTTGGGCGGGAAGAAGTACGAGGTGGAGTCGATCCCCGGGGTGAAGGGAGCTTCCGTGACGCACAGTCAAGAGGCGGGAAAATCCCTTGTGAAGCTTGCCCTCGATAGCGAGTCCGCGATTCCCGATGTGATCTCTCACCTCAGCTCCCTGGGATCGAAGATCATCATGCTTCAGAAGTCTGAGCCAACGTTGGAGACCGTGTTCATCGACTTGGTGGGCAGGGGAATAGAATGAAGCGAGCCTTGATGAGTTCCTTCATCACTACATTCGTAAGGCCAGCGTTTGCTCGAGGGTACATCAGGGTAGTGGGCGCGTCCAGGATCATGGTTGATGTCATCTCGGAGTCAACGCTTCCGGTGCTGAATCTGGCCGCGTACGTTTTCACCTATAGGTTCCTAGGAGCACCTGCCGAGTACATAGGCTTCGTCATAGTCGGAGGCGCAGCTCTATCGTTCTGGATGAACGTTGTGTGGAACATGGCATCCCAGCTGTATTGGGAGAAGGAGAGCGGGAATCTCGAGCCGATCTTCATTTCACCCGCATCAAGGATGGCAATACTACTCGGGATGGCAGTAGGGGGCTTCGTGAACACCACCATAAGAGTGACCTTGACCTTGGTCATCGGGGTCGCCGTGTTCGGGGTTGGATTCGACCCATCGGGGATGTCCGTCGCCCTCCCTATCTTCTTGCTCACATTAGTTGATCTGTATTCGGTTGGCATGATGTTTTCCTCGCTCTATCTCATGTACGGGAGAGAGGCCTGGCACCTTTCCGCCTTACTCTCGGAACCCTTCATGTTTCTTTCAGGCCTGTACTTCCCGGCGAGGTTCTTCCCGTTCTGGCTCCAGCTGATAGCCTCGGCAATTCCTCTGACGCTTGGGATGGATGCGGTCAGAAGGATCTTCTTCAATGACCCTGGGCTTTGGGAACTCGGTGCTGAGGTGGTAGCACTTGTCGTTATGGCTCCGGTCCTCGTGTTCATCGCGAGACGACTGCTAGCGAAGATGGAAGACCTTTCCAAGAGGGAAGGGAGGTTGACGCTTAGGTGGCAGTAGCGCGCAGACTGGTGGATGCCCTGAGGGCATCCGTGTGGCTGGGCTGGCAGATTAGCGCGAACTGGACCGATTTGCTCGTCTTCTCAACCTACACGCTAATCAGGCCGATATTCAGCATGCTGATTTTCATCTTCATGTATCTCGCATCCGCGGCCACCGGTGGCGCCGACCCATCGAAGCTTTCCTACATACTGGTGGGAAGCGCTCTACTCAACTACTTTGTCAACTCGAACTGGGAGTCGTTCATAGCTGTGCATGAGGATCGTGAGCATTATCAGACCATAAGGTACCTCTACCTAGCCTCGCCGAACTTGGCACTCTTCTACATAGGGAGGAACCTCGCGCCTGTGATGTTTAACTCGACCGTTTCTCTCCTGGTCAACCTGACGGTGGGAGTCTCCCTGTTTGGCGTCCGAATTTCTCCCACGCCATCGTCCATCGTTGCCCTCGCGATATCTGTACCGATAGTGGCCGTCGGCTTTCTGTCCTATTCGATGATCACGGCCTCGATCGGCTTCGTAACCAGCCGGTACATATGGGGGATGATCGAGGGGGTCTCGGGGCTGATATTTCTCTTCTCAGGCGTGATGTTCCCTCCGGAGCTCCTACCGCCAGAACTTGCGTGGGTGGCGAAGCTCGTGCCTTGGAGCTACTGGGTGGAGCTTCTCAGAAGCCCTCTAATGGGAATACAACCAACCATGTCATCGATCGGTGCAGGCCTGGTAGCCTCCTTGGGGATGGTCTTGCTTGGTGCAATAACGTTCCGTTGGTCGCTGAGCAAGGCAAAGAGAGACGGGACACTGGACACGACGATAAACTGGTGAGCGGTCGTACATCAAAGTGAAAGCACGGAGACGCTTGCTGCCTTCCTAAGCCTGTTCATTATCGCCAGGCCTATCCCCCTCTCCTCAAAGGGCTCGCATATTGCGATCGAGACTCCTAGAGAGTCCACCCTCCTCAGCTCTCTGTAGAGGTTCTTCGCTACGGTGTAGAGATTGCTTCTCGTCCCCATGCTGATTGCGTTGTGCCCCTCGCGTATGTAGGCAGAGACGGTCTCGTCCGTGGCCAGAACCAAGACCTTCTCTCCGCTCGCCCTGTATCTGTCAGATACGAACAGCACGGAGTGCTTCAAAGCCTCCGCGTCACCTGTCACGTCGATCAAGACCAGCTTGGTGCTGGGAGCATAATGCCTGTACTTCATTCCGGGAGCGCCCGCAACCTCTGCCTCCGCCCATCCCTTCGCGACCTCCGAGACTCTTACTTTCGTTCCCAGCACTGACTCCAACTCGTTGACCGTGAAGGGGCCAGGTCTGAGGAGGTTTGGGGTCTCCCCGGTCAAATCGACAATAGTTGACTCCACTCCGAAGAAGGTCTCCCCTGCGTCGAGGACCATGTCTATCTTCCCTCCCAAGTCATCAACGACGTGCTTCGCGGTGGTGGGACTAGGTCTTCCAGAAAGGTTGGCACTGGGAGCACCTATCGGCGTGTCCGACATCTCAACGAGCCGAAGGGCTACGGGATGAGCGGGCATCCTCACGCCGACCGAGTCCAAGCCGCCAGTGGCGACCGCAGGAAAGTCCCTTGACTTCTTCAGGACAATTGTCAGCGGGCCCGGCCAAGCTCTGTCTGCAACCTTCCATCCGACCTCGGGCACGGATTGTGCGATTCCGTGCAGCTGCTCGACATTTGAGATGTGAACGATCAACGGATTATCCCGAGGCCTCTTCTTCACTTGAAACACCTTAGCGCAAGCTTCTTCATTGAACGAGTCAGCTCCCAACCCATAGACGGTCTCGGTTGGGAAGGCGACTAGGCCTCCGCTCTTGATCACATGGGCTGCCTCTTCCATCCTCGATGGGTTTGGTGAAAGAGCGTCGACCTTGACTACCTCCGTCAAATATCGGACGTGAAGTTGGGAAACGGGGACGATATTAAGATACTCGATTCCTGCTCTAAGAGTTGTTCTGCGGCCGGGTCAAGCTTATCTTCGCGGGCGAGAAACGTCGACGCGGTCATCGACCCCCTTGAGACCGTCAGGAACTTTTGAGCTGAGACTTCACGGGGGGAGGGCGCCCAGCTGGCTGGTCTCAAGAATGAAGGGCCTCTCTGAGGGCATATTGACGGCGATATGGATGGAGAGGGGGCCCGACGAGATCATAAGGAGACTGTCTGATCCGATGTGGTTTCAGGCACTGTCGAACGCCCTCGGCTATGACTGGGACTCAAGCGGAAGCACTACGGTCACATCTTCCGTCCTGAAGGACGCACTCGAAGGGATCGATGTGGAAGTTCGAGCAGCGGGCGGAAAGGGAAGGAGGTCAAGGCTTACGCCTGAGGAGATTCGGAAAACCTGTGAACTCCAGCCGTTTTCGGAAGTGAACCCGTCCACGCTCACGTACGCGTCGAGGATGTGCGCAAAAGTGGACAACGTCGCGATCCAGTCAGGTCATCAGGTATACCATCATGTGTTCTTCTTCACGACAAGCGGCGCTTGGACCGTCGTCCAGCAAGGGATGAACGTTAGGCTCAGGTCGGCCAGAAGGTATCACTGGACGAGCGAGGGCTTGAGGAGCTTTGTTGAGGAACCCCACGCTGGAATCGTAGGGGACAGGGTCCTTGACAAAGTGTTAGACATGACATCGCGCGATAGTGAGGAGGCTAGGAAGGTGAGCGTGGATCTGGTATCGGAGGATCCAATCGGACTGAAGCGGCATCTGGTCACGGTTCGGAGCGAACACCAGAGTTCGTTGGCGAGCTGGCTCCCTATCCATGACGACAACCCCAAGAAGTTCTTCAAGGTGGTCTTCGAAGGCAGGATCAACTGGGATGCTCTGAAGGAAGCCTACGAACTGAAGCCCGGTAGCTATGAGCAGCTGTTGGGCATTAGGGGCATAGGCCCGGCAACCGTGAGAGCACTTGCGCTGGTTGCGGAGGTAATTTACGACGCTAATGTGGGACGGAAGGATCCGATCAGGTACTCGTTCTCATTCGGCGGAAAGGACGGAATTCCCTATCCAGTGAACAAGCGAAGGATGGACGAGGTGACCGCAACTCTGAAGGAAGCGATCGGGCGCGCGAAGATCGGCGAAAGAGAGAGGATGAAGGCCATCCGAAGACTGACCGTCCTCACCGAGCGCATGTCGCCGTAGAGAATTGCTCACTCACGCGTCGCAGTTCCACAGATCGTGTGCCTTTACTGTAGGTCTTTTCTCAGCTGCTCGTACTGGTCTCTCGATATCTCTCCTCTCGCGTAGCGTTCCTTGGCTATCTCCAAGGCGCGGTCACTCTGAGTGGAGCTGGCCGTCTCTGTGGGCTTGAGGGCGTAGTATGCTGCACCTGCGGCTAGTATCAATAAGAGGATCGGGGCCAAGAACATCCCAAAGGCCATCCCGTATCCCATCATCGGCATGTGTCCAATGAACCCCCAGTTCCCCCAAGGTGAGAAGAACACGCTGGATGCGAACAACACTGCTATGCCAACGAGCGCGAGGAAAAGAACGTCCTTACCTGTCATGCCCCCCCTGCTATAACGCAGTAATATTTAAGGGTATCGAAAGCGAGCATCATAGGGATAAAGAGCATCGAAGCATAGGGGGCGTCGTCTCGTGCGCTCAAGTCTATCTCGCCCATCGTTGCCGTGAGGCGTTGCCTCTCTAGGGATTGCACGTTGGGGATAGTCGGCCACTATCCAAGCCCTGCGCATAAAGATCCGAGCACAGCTCTCCTGCGGGCTCCGGTCGCGCTCGGCAGGTTTGAGCAGTTGCCGTGGATGAACTCATTCGCCAAAACTGCAAAATAGGCGGCTTCTCTTGCATCGGACGGAACCCCGAGAACGCCAAATGGTCGAACTGGTGTTTCGCCCAGCCTCTCCTGTAGCCAGCTCATCATCGCCTTGTTCCTCATTCCGCCGCCAGCCACGAAGACCTCCTCTATCTTGCCACTAGGTCTGATGAAGTCGTCATAGGACCTGACTATGGACTCCACGGTCAGTGCAGTCGCCGTCGCCACAGCGTCCTCGAACCTCATGCCCATCGAATCAGCCTTCCTTTTGAGGGAAATAGCAAACTTCCTCCCGAAAAGCTCCCTTCCTGTAGACTTTGGGACTCCCATCTTGAAGAACTTCATGTTCAACAGTTCCTCAAGCAACCTCGCGTCTGCCCTTCCGCTTAGGGCGATCGAACCGTCCCTATCGTATGAGAGCTCAGACTTTGTGTACAGCTGAACCAACATGTCAACCACCATGTTCCCTGGACCGTTGTCGAATGCGATTACGTCCTTCTCATCGGCCTTGGGCGGAATGTACGTAACATTGGCTATGCCGCCGATGTTCTGCAGCGCGATGCCCTCCTTCCTCTTGCCGAAGAGGATGTAATCTACGTAGGGGACAAGTGGTGCTCCTTCGCCCCCAGCCGCCACATCCATCTTTCTGAAGTCAGCCACCGTAACTATCCCTGTCCTCTCAGCTATCACCGCAGGCTCACCTATCTGAAGGGTCGACCTGACATCGCCTTTCTCTCTGGGCCTCGGGATGTGGTAGATCGTCTGGCCATGGGATCCTATCAGGTCAACCTCAGACACGCTGACCCCCGCTCTCCTGCATATAGAAAATGCTGCACTTGCGAACGCCTCGCCTATCTCAAAGTTCAGCTGGCATATCTCGTCGACTTTGCCGGTCTCGGGCTCGAAGATCGCGAATATCCTTCTCCTGAGTTCCGCCTCGTACGGATAGATCTCATGGGAGACAACCCTCAGCTTAGTGTCCGTATAGTTTCCACTTATCTTCGTCAGCGCCGCTGTAACTCCATCGGCGGAAGTGCCAGACATTAGGCCGATCACAGTCCGCTCCTGCTTCGACAGTATCCGGTCAAGTTCTTCGAGTAGCCGGCCCTTAGTTCTCATCTCGATACTTGTGGTCAGCCTGACGCTTGATAAGCGTGGGTCGAAGGCGCCGTCGGTGCCTTGATGGGCGGTCGGGATCCGAAGGTTAAATAGAGCGAGAGGTCGCGACGCCCCAGAACTCTGAGTTGTTAGACAGAGTATCTGAACTCAGCGGTTTGGTTGAGCCTCACCTCGAGAGGTACCTCGCGCAAGCGACCTATCCGGAACTCAGGGAGGCGATGATGTATCAGGTGAGGACAGGAGGCAAGAGGATAAGGCCGGTCCTCGTGTTGTTGAGCGCGGAGGCAGCCGGAGGAAAGGTTGAGGAAGCAATCCCGGCTGCCGTAGCGTATGAGATCGCTCACAACACCACATTGCTATTTGACGACGTGATAGACAGGGGAGAGACGCGCAGGGGCAAACCCACTATGCGCGTCCAATATGGCGAAGTCACCTCTCTGTTCACGTGCTTCAGGTATAGGGAAGCGATGGAAAGGGCGTTGAGGGACTCAAGGAATTCTGCAAGACTATCTGAGCTGATGTCGAAGGTGATAGATAACGTCCTTGAGGGCGGTATGATGGATCTTCTGCTTGAGGCGAGAGCAAGGGATGAACCCTTCCTCAGGGAGCATCACAGGAGCGGCGTGACGATGGACGAGTACTTGCTCATGGTCAAGAAGAAGACATCCTCGCTTTTCGAGGGCTGCACGAGATCCGGGGCAATAGTTGCTGACGCCCCCCCTGAGGTTGAAGAGGCACTCGGAAAGTACGGGGTCAACGTCGGGTGCCTGTTCCAAGTGACAGATGACGTACTGGACATATTCGGGGAAGAGGAGGAGATCGGAAAGAAGATCGGAAAGGACATCTCCAGCCATAAGCTTGGGAACATCGTGGTCGTTCTGGCGCTTCAGAAGCTGGATGAGCCGAGCAGCGCCAAGCTCATCTCAGCGTTATCCGCGCAGAACACAAGTGAAGTGGAGATCTCTGACATCATCCATATCCTGAAGGACGCTGGGCTGGAGGAAGAGTCCAGAAAGGTCGCCAGCGAGTTCGAGGAGAGGACGAGGAGCAGCCTTGACGGGTTGCCCGATTCAGAGGCAAAGGAGATACTTCAGATCCTGCCAGCATTCCTGTTGCACAGGAGGGCATAGAGGTTAGGCTTATTACACCCTAATCTTCAGGCGGCCAGAAGGGGTCTTACTTCGAAGTGAGCGACTCGGAACAAAGGAGCCGCGGCATGAGGAACGTGTATGCCTTAGGCGCAGTCAGCTTCTTCACCGACGTCTCAAGTGAGATGGTGTTCAGCGTACTGCCGTCGTTCCTGATCCAAGTGATCGGCGCCTCAAAGACCGAACTCGGGTTTATCGAGGGCATAGCTGAGGCCTCGAGCAACATCCTACGCATGGTCTCGGGTTACGTTTCTGATTGGGTCGGAAAGAGGAAGCTGCTCGTGATGATCGGCTATGGGCTCTCTGCCCTGTCGAAGCCACTTTTCGCCGTGGCCTCGGACTGGACCCATGTCTTGGCTGTGAGGTTCACTGACAGGGTTGGCAAGGCAGTGAGGACCGCGCCGCGCGACTCCCTTCTGAGCGCCTCAGTCCCCGGCGAGAAGCTGGGACAGGCGTTTGGGCTCCACAGGACCATAGACCAGAGCGGGGCAATAGTGGGACCGATCCTCGCAACGCTGCTGCTTCCCCTGATAGCATACCAAGGGGTGTTCTACTTTTCGCTCGCGCCGGGGCTATTCGCGCTGCTGATCCTAGTTCTCCTCGTGCGGGAGGTGGCTGCAGCGAAGGCTGGCGGGACGCTGCTGGGCAACATCAGGGAGGCAACCAACAGGGACTTCCTCAAGTTCTTGGTCGTGGTCGCCCTGTTCTCTGCGGGCGCCTTCAACTACTCCTTCATACTGGTTGCTGCAGGCGACGCTGGGGTGCCCGAACAATACATTCCCTTGGTATACATGTTGATTAACGTATTGCACACGCTGGTCGGAATCCCTGCGGGCGTGCTGTCAGACAGGATGGGGAGGGAGAAGGTGCTCGCCCTGGGGTACGGGATGCTGGCTCTCACGAGCGTAGCGCTGATCCTGCCGTCGGCGGGCCTAGTCGGGGCCTTAGTTGCCACTTGTGCGTTCGGGCTCTACATGGGTACGGTCGAGACGATACAGAGGGCGGTCATACCAAGGTACGCGGAGGCCAGGCTCAGGGGCACGGCATATGGGTTATACTACCTGACAGTTGGGGTCTTCTATCTGCTCGCGAACGTGGTGGTGGGGTTCCTCTGGGACAACGTCGGCGCTCAGTCGGCCTTCTCGTATAGTCTGGCAACGTCGCTGTTGGCTTGCCTTGCGATGGCGTTCTTGAGCGCAGCAAAGATGGATAGTAGTTGACCTCATCAGAAACATAGTGGCATCACAAGTCCATTGGCGCTGATGCTGAAGAACCTCTGGCTCACTTGCAATACTGCTGACGCGTGGTTCTTCAAGATGCTTACAGCTTGCTGCAGTCGAGGCGCGCCTAAGCCGATCGAAGCTCATCACGTAGCTGGGGCTTGCCACGCCTTGCGATGAAACCCTCAACCTCTTCTCGATGCGGCAATCCTGCTTGTGCTCCCATCCTGGTGCACTTGATGGCAGCGACTGCGTTTCCGAACGCGGCCGCTTCTCTCCAAGACGCCCGATCTAGGACGCCTGAGATGAACCCAGCAGCGAACGCGTCGCCAGCCCCAGTCGAGTCCACGACCTCCACCTTGTATGACCCCACAGCAACTCTCTCCTCCTTGGTGGTCACGACTACTCCCTCGCTTCCTCTCTTTAGCACTATCACCCTTGGCCCTGTTTTCAGGAGCTTCTCCAACGAGTCGCGGCTCTCGTCAAGTCCGAGGGACTCCAAGGATTCTGACCCTGTGAATAGGATGTCCGTCAACTTGAGCAAGGGCTGGACCTTCTCGCTACCCATTTCCGCAACATGTCTCTCTAGATCGAATGATATGATGGCGCCAGCTTCCTTGTATAGCGACGCGATCTTCGTTGCGGTATCCGGTATGATCGCACTTGTGTGGAAAACCCTGCAGGGCGGGACGGAAGCCGCATCTATGTCCTCGGGCCTGAGCTGCGTTCCCGTCATGTTGGGTGACTGCAGTATCAGCCTTGAGCCCTCCTCGGATGAGACGATGTAGTTCACGGGTGATCCCCTTCCTTGGATTGTCCTCAGCACGCCGGTGTCCACTCCTTCGGCCTCGAGTCCCCTCCTGATCTCCTGACCTTCGTGATCATCTCCCACAGCGCCCATGAAGGCAGTCCTCTTGCCCAGCCTGCTCAGGCCCACGCAGAAGTTCGCGGTCACGCCGCCAAGTTGTCTGACGTAGCCCTTTGCCCAAATCTTGTCATCGAGGCTCGCAATCCTCTCGGTCCGGACCACCACGTCGATCACCACCTCGCCGTACCCGACGACGTCGAACCTGCTCATGTTCACTCCACTGTCGCGTGCCTGTCCTTGATGGTGTCCTCGTTCACCCCCAGGTCTGCCATCAACTGACTGACCACCCCGTCAAGTAGGGACAGCGTCGTGACATCGAATTGGCTCGTGAAGGGTGCGAGGCTCTCGAACTCTGCAAGCCTGGTCTTGCCCTTTATCGGAACCACTATGTTCGCGATCTTGCCCATTGGAGAACTCGGGTGAGCGGTCAGGACCACCACCTGGGCGCCGAGTTCCTTTGCCTTCTTGGCCATCGCGAGAGTGCTGGTGGTTTGTCCTGAGCCTGAGATCGCCACCAGTAGGTCATCCTTGGACAGCGACGGGGTAAGGGTCTCGCCGACGAAGTACGCCTCAAGGCCGATGTGCATGAGCCTCTGAACGAAGCATCTCCCGACCATGCCCGACCGGCCTGCCGCGTAGACGAAGTTCCTCCTGGCTGACTTAACGGCTCTTATCAGCTTGCGGACCGCGTCTTGGTCCAGCTCCTCAGCGAAGGAGGTCAGATGATTGCCGAGCTCCCGTATCGTCCTCTGGACCCTGCTGTTGTCCCTCATGAGTGCTCCGCCTCTGTCATGGCAGCAGCCAGTTGATAGAAGTTTGGCAGGAAGTCCGTCCACCTTCTCTTGCGAACCATCATTATTCCGACTGACTTGTCGGCAGGGGATACTCCCTCCCTTACCGGGTGAACCCTGTTCGTCAGAAGTGTTGCGAAAGCCTCATCCTTAGGCGAGATGGCCAAGGACGTTCCCGTGTATCCGTTGTGAGCGATTGCCCATCGCTCCTCGTCTCCGGTGAAATCTGGCTTCACGAGCCAACCGAGTCCTCTACTTTCGCCCAAGCTGGCCGTATGATTGCTGGTCATCTCACTGATTGCCTCCGCGCTCAGTATCCTTCCGCCCTCGAATGTACCCATGTTGCATATCATGCTTCCGAACTTGAACAGGTCGGCCGCTGTCGAGAAGAGCCCTGCGTGACCGCTTACCCCTCCCATTGCGAAGGCGTTCTCATCGTGAACCTCCCCCCTGATTACCTTCATTCTCCAGTTGGAGTATTCAGTGGGAACGCATCGGCTGGCGATCCCGGGGGGTGGAATGAAGGACGTATCCTTCATCCCTAGAGGGTCAAACAACTCATCCCTCAAGAAGGCATCGAGGCTCTTGCCTGAGACGCGTTCCACCATCTCTCCGAGAACTATGAACCCAAGATCGCTGTAGACGGCCTTTGTGCCGGTCTCATAGCTCAACTCCAGTGAACATATCTCGTCAATGATTGCTGACTTGCACCTATGCCGGGTATAAAGGTCAGACCAATCGGCCAAACCCGAAGTGTGCGTCAGCAAGTGTCGCACGCTCACTTCTCCCTTGCCTCCTCTTGCGAACTCACTCAGGAATTCACTTACCCTATCGTCGAGGGATAACCTTCCCCGATCAACTAAGATCATTATCGAAGTTGTAGTCGCCACAGCCTTCGTCAATGAGGCAAGGTCGAATAGCATGTCTTCATGCATCTCTTCCACATACGGCAGTATCGAGGCGCGACCGAAGGCCTCCAAGAAACGGAGCTCGCTCCCCTTTCCTACCGCAGCGACAGCGCCCGGATAAGCGCCATCTTCGACCCCTTCTTGGATCACGAGGCTGATCTTGGCACGAAGTTCGTCCGCGGGCAACTCATCGCCTGAAAGGGGGTTGAACGTTTTATCTCTTTGACAGCAGCAAGCTGGGGTTCACGTGAGTTTCGACAGAATTGATGAGCTAGCGAGTTGAAAGGAGATTTCCAAGACCGTCGGAAGTGGTTTCGCATTCTACACGCGTCTGACTAAGTCCTTCTCAAGTTGGAGGTACTCAGCCCTGATCTTTCCGCCCGACTTGAGGTACAACGCGGCTCCAGGGGCAAGGCGGTCCAGGAAGGCAACCGTGAAAACCCGAAGTGACTTCAGGCCCGCTCTTCTGGCTCGCTCAAGTGCTTCATGTAACAGCGTTGATCCTATCCCTTGCGTTCTGCACTCCGGGAGGACGACTACCCCGAGGAGTTGGCCGACCGGCCCTCCTGAGCGGAATCCCGTCAGACCGACTGGCTCTCCGCCAACCTCTGCTATGAACCAATCTGAACCCGTCCCGTATCCCATTCTGACCAGTGTTTCTGCTCCGCCATGATCATCGATCCACCAGTCCCAGAACGGGGCGAGGCTCCGGGCATAGAGTCCTGCGATCTGCACAGGATCGCATGAGGAAACGCCCTTGATGACGACATCTTCCCTTGTTCGAAGCTTAGGAAGGTCACTGCTGAGATCCCATTCTATCCTTAGTATGCGCCTGACCGGTTTGAATCCGTGCTCGATATATGTAGCGATGTATGGCTCCATGGCCAGAGTATGAGCCCTGGCCAGCTGAGCGCTCGTGTTCGCCAGGTGTGTTAGAGCAGCGTCCACTAGAAGCCCGGGGACCTCGGTTCGCTTGCACTCCCGAAAGACGGCCAAGTCCCACAGCTCATAGCGATCATCCCTAGGCAGGGGCTTGACCCTTATGGATCCCACTAGTCTACCCTCCGCTACCGCGAAGAAGAGGCCGTCTCGCAAGAATCCCTTGGATCCTATCAGTTGCCTGATGTCACTTAAGGATCTGAATTCGAGTTCTCCGTACGCGTCCCTCAGGACCCCAACCCAATCCTCCTCGTCGCCGTCTTCGAAGGCCCTTATCGTAGCGCAGTTGCTCAACGATCTCAGGAATGTGGGCGCATCGCATATAACGGTTGACTTGGGAGGAGGAATGCTTCGGCTGATTCTTGCGTACGGTCGCTGATTGGGCAAGGATTTTATCCAAGGGTCCGGCCTCGTCGCGAAGGAGCAAGACATCACTGAGGCTTTTCAGATGCAGGGAGCTTGGCTAGAGGACAGAAGGATTCAAGCTGTGTCGATGGACTTCGGACATACGATTGCCTATGAGGAGAGGGAAACAGCAGAGATCTATCGCAACATGCTCGAGGAGGTTGGCCACCCGAGACAACTGGATGAGGTCAGAAGGGCGCTGCAGGCCGCCTTAACTTGGGTGCGAGATAGGAACGCTCGACTCGGAGGAATCTGGGACGTTCAGTCCCTAGTCGATCAGTCCCAGCGGATGCTGTTAAGCTTGGGAATCGCTTCTGAGCAGTCCTTGGCAAAGAGGCTTGCTGAAATGTTGCCCCATAGGTTGAACTACAAGGCGTACGATGACGTTGAGCCGACGCTCGCCGCGTTGAAGGAAATGGGCCTTTGTCTTGTCATGGTGTCAAATGTCTCCTCCCTACAAAACTTGAAGCTGTATCTCGCACAGGTGAGGCTCACTGATCACTTCGAGGCCCTCGTAGCTTCTGGGACTCTTGGTGTCGAAAAGCCAGATCCTCGGATCTTTACGATCGCCTCCGAAATGTCTGGTACACCGGTTGAGAGCTTGTTGCATGTCGGGGACAGTTACGAGAGCGACTATCTCGGCGCTGAGAAAGCTGGGGCAACCGGAGTGGTGATAGACAGAGACGGCCGATATTCAGACAAGCGATGCAGGAGGATATCCAAGTTGACTGAGCTGATTCAGATGTTGCGCCCCCGCGTTATCTAGGAACATACCACGGGTCCGTGTGTCATTGACGAGGAGAAAGAGCTCCAACACATAAGTACGACAGCGGACGACGGCGTGTAGCGATGGGTTCTGGGAAGTGGACAGTCCTATTCATATGTGATCGCAACTCAGCCAGATCCCAGATGGCTGAGGGAATCTTGAGGCACTTCCATGGGGACGAGTTTCAGGTGTACAGCGCCGGGGTATATCCGTCCGAAGTCAACCCCCTTGCGATCGAGGTAATGGATGAGATTGGGATAGACATCTCCAAGCATACTTCGAAGTCCATCCGCGAATTCTTGGGCAGGAAGATTGACGTTGTCATCACGGTATGTGACGAAGCGAAGGAAGCATGCCCGCACTTCCCGGGCGCTTCGAAGCTACTTCACTGGTCCTTTCCGGATCCATCTGCGGCAAAGGGAAGCGGGCAACGAGTCCTGCAAGCGTTTCGCGACACTAGAGACTCGATCAAGGAACGCATTCTCGAGGCCGTGAGGAAGAGGGAACTCTCGGGTGAAGGCGCTCCAGACTACGGCAAGTTCTCAGTCTCGAAGTCAGGGTAGTCGTCCGTCAAGCTCTCCAGACGGGGGGGGCTTTTCATCGAGCGCACACGAGTGTACCATATCCTATGCTAGGCTTCTCGTGCTTGCTTGGTGTTGATTTCGATTTGGTCTCCTTGATCAGCATGAGCAGGTTCGCTATTCGCCCACCGCGTTGGTGGAGCACAAGAACGGCCTATTTCTTCCCAACTAGTATCGCGTATCCCAGAAACTCGAACAAGTCGCCGGGGGCTGGCAGCCTGTCCCTCACGTACCCCCTAAACTTCGAGCTCTTGACGTACAGGTAGGCAGATCTATAAGCCATGCGCAGCAAGTCCAGTAGACCATATCGCCAGATCTGACTGGCTTCTCTTAGCGCAGCCATCTTGTGTGGCTCGGCAACTATGTCCTTCAGTCCAGCGTCTCTCAGCAACTCAATCCAGTCATCCAGAGCCTCCGGCTTAGCACCGCCCCAGGTCAGAGACGCGTACTCCGCCAACTGAGGAGGCGGAGCCTTCAGCCAAGTCTCCTCGTTGAGGCCGACGTATCCTCCTGGTTTCGTCACGCGAACGTATTCCGCGATCGCCTTCCTCTTGTCCTTGATGAACGTGGTCACGGATTCGGCGATGACCACGTCGAAGAGGTCGTTCTCGAAGGGAAGGCCCTGCGCGTCCGCGACCTTGAACTCGACCTTGTCCGCCACGCCCTCCCTCATTGCCCTCTCGTTCGACCTCGCTATCATCCCTTCAGCCAAATCTACTCCCACAACATTGCAGCCGAGCTTCCTAGCTAGGTAAATGGGGGTCGCCCCGGCCCCGCAGCCCACATCCAAGACATGCTTGCCCCTGTCTATTCGGCACAGCGCGATCAGTTCCTTCGTTGCTTCCAAGCCGCCCATGTGCTTTGTGGTTCCAATGTAGGCCTGCAGATCGAAGTAAGAAAGCTCAGGGATTTTATCTAGTGACTGAACGCTCGCGCCCTCCGCTTGTCGAGGCATCCACCGAGGCTGAAGGCCCGAGATGTGTCTTAAGTGTTCAGGGAGAGTCGCGCTTGAAGGTGATCCCCAACTCCTCCACCGGGGGAATCGTTATCTACGGTGCGCACTGCGGCCTCTGTAGATGCGCGGGTTCACCTTTCACATGCCTACCAGAGTGATCTTCGGCAGGGGCAGTCTCGGTGTGGTCGGGAATGAGGCGGCCCGCCTAGGTAAGAGGTGCCTCCTCGTAACGGGCAGGTCATTCGCCAGAAGCAGCGGCTGTCTGGACGCCGCATCCGAAGCCTTGACAAGAGCCGGACTCAGTCTTACTGTCTTCGACCAGGTCGAACCGAACCCATCGTTGGAAACCGTCAGTAGAGGAGCAGAGTTCGCGAAAAGGGACCGTTGCGATGTAGTGGTTGGCCTGGGAGGTGGCAGCGCCATGGACGCAGCGAAGGCCATTGCTTTCTTGTCGAGAAATGATGTCAGGCTGGAAGATCACGTGGCTCCCAAAGAGGTCACCATCCCTGCGGCGCCGGTAGTTGCTGTACCGACGACATGCGGAACGGGGAGCGAAGTCACCAAGTACGCTGTGCTGACCGATGTGACGGCCAAGAGGAAAAAGGTCCTGATCGGACTTCCTCTGATCCCGACGGTCGCCGTCATGGACGCCAACTTGATAGACAACCTCCCTCCGCATCTGGTGGCGTACACCGGATTCGACGCCCTGTCGCACTCTTTCGAAGCGCTTCTCTCAAGGAACTCCAGCAGCATCTCGGACGCGTTCGCGGCTGAAAGCATAGGCAGCGTGGGCAGGAGCTTGGGGGCTGCCTACAAGGGCAATCCGGAATCAAGGGAAAGGACGTTCTACGGCAGTATGCTCGCAGGCGTTGCGATCAACGCAACGGGCACAGTGATAGTACACGGGATGGGATACTACCTCACGAACTACCACAACGTGCATCATGGGTTGGCCAATGCGATGCTCCTGACTCACGTCCTGAGGTTTGAGGGAGCGTGTATCAAAGAGAAGCTTGAGAGGATCGCGCTGAACATGGGATTGGGAGACATCCAAGGCCTCATTGACTACATCGAGAGCCTCGCAGACGATGTGGGCATACCCAACGATCTGACGGAGTTGGGAGTAGAAAAGGAAGAGCTTGACGCCATGGTCAAGGATGTGATGTCGTACGGTAGGAACCTAGAAGCCAATCCGATCGAGGTCTCCGCCAGCGACATCAGGAAGTTGTACGAGCAGGCATTCCGGCGGAAGAGGACAAGTCAACCCACGGGGAGATCGGCCGAAGCCTGAGGACCTCATTCACGCCCTTGGGACCACGGACATCTTCTCTGATTCATATCACCAACCCCTTTACCCAATCCTGATGTCAGTCAGCGCATGTCATACTCATCGGCAAGGCTGTATGAGAAACCTGGCATAGAGGCGCTAGAGAACCGCAGTCAGATCGAACTCCATTGGGCACGTACTATCATATGACAGAATCCCAGCATGGCGTCCGACCGAACGTGTTGGCGATCCGAGGTGTGTTTTCACAACCCTTAAAAGCCAATGACCTAGTTCTCATTGAGTCAATGGGTCACGTGGAGGTTGACATGGAAATCAAGACCCCGGATGGAGGCAAGTCTGTCAAAGCCAGCGCCCTAGTGGACACGGGCGCCACATTTACCATCATTACAGAGAGCATCGCCAGACAGCTAGACCTGAAGTTGACGGGAGAAAGAGTCAGGGTGACAACCGCGAGGGGCACAGACGAACTCGACCTGACACACGCGCTCCTTGAGGTTGACGGCAAGAAGAGAATAATGCCCGTGCTCGTGAGCAAGTCCATCGATAGGGTTCTCCTTGGAGTCATCACTCTTGAGGCAATGCAGCTACGCGTCGACCCGGCCACCGGGAAGCTAGAAGAGCATTCTGCGTTGCTTTACTAGAAGTCGATCGTCGTGCTAGCCATCAGTGAGCGAGCCAGTCGATGGATGAATTATTGGGTGATGCAGGCCCGATGGGATTTGAACCCGTACCCCCGCCTTCGTCCCGTCCAATGTTTTGTGGTGTCCAACGCTCGAACGACTTCAACAATGAAGACCATCTGCCAAACGCGTGCATCGAGCTCGGACCCTGTTCGTCGCGAGGGTGTGCCTACGGTCTCTCGCCTCAATCGCCTCCGGGGGGATAGGGTCGACAAGAGAATGCGGCACCGGACCTACCGCAACCTTAGCATCTTGAGAGCGTTCCTGTGCGTTATCTTTTCGTATGCCCTCTTCGATATCTTCCTCGACCTCCTCAGATCTCGAAAGTATTTCACCTGAGGCAAGTCTTGGCCGGGGAAATCGATGTCGGTCCCGAACAACAGCTTGTCCTGAAACTGGTCCAAGAACCAGATGCCGAACTCAGGATCCCTTGATATCGCGTTGTAGCCGCTTCCAGCCGAGAGGTCGGCCCACAGGTTCGGGTAGTTCCTGAGAAGTTCTACCGCCCTTCCGCCTGGAGCGACCTTGCCTTTCGGATACCCGTTTCTTTCCTCCGGCTTGAGATCACCTGATATTTCCGACCAGAATGGTTGGGAATGGCCTATGAACAGTAGATCCGGAAAAGCCTTCAGGCACCTCTCCAATCTGGGAAGCCCGAGCTCGTCCACAAGACCATAGCACCCTCCCTCCTTGGGCCCGATGTGAAAAAGGAAAGGAAGCTCCATCTGCTCGCAGAGCGCGAGCAGCTTCATCGTCCTTGGGTCGTCAAAATGTATGTTGGCTGTGACCTCCCCTACGCCCTTGCAACCTTCACTCTTGAACTTCTCAAGTATGAACGACAACGCTTTCTCCATGCCCATGTATCCCCTCGGGTCTGGATTGCAGAAGGGAATCAACCTGTCACCGTATCTCTTGCACATGGCGATCACCTCGCGCGTGGTCACCGGTTCAATAACTGTCTCTGGGCTCTCTATCGGTAGGAGAACCATCTTGTCTATTCCTTCGTCATCCATCCGCTTGATGAGTTGTGAGACAGTTATCCAAGAGATGTGCTTGTTCTTGACCGGATCATAGGACAGCCATCTCGGCCTTGGCGAGCAGTGGACGTGGACGTCTACTATCATGGTCGGGCGCTGCCCGAACGAGATTTAAGTCGTGCGCTCCGAGATGGCGCAACCGAGACCATCCCTTAAGTTGTTGCTACTAGTGCGCACCGTCACCCAAGAGTACTTGCCGTCCCCGCGAGTCAAGGCATCCTCAGTCACATGAGAACCATGCCAGCATACGGGCCACATTCAATGGCTGTGCAGACCTGAAACCCAAATCCTGTGGTACAAGAAACGCGCACGGCTAGCGCCTGGGAATCGCGTTGCTTGACAGTCCCATCTTGCTGATCCACAGTTCGCCGGCCTCCTTCGCGATCGGCGTGACTCTGGACAAGTTCTTGACCATCCGCCCTGTCAGCAGCCTGTAGTGTGTTACTTTCTCCAAGTAGTCCCCTATGAAGAAGAGATCCTCCTCGGACGTCATCCAACCGAGCTTGTCGAACCTAGACAGATCTACGGGCCGTGAATATGCGCGCAGGGTCTTTTCACCCCTAGTGTTGAAGTAGTCCTCGAAGAACGTCAAGGCGAGTTCGCGAATGGTTAGATGGATGGGCTCCCTATATCTCAGGCCGGTGTACTTGGACTTGGCTATCGCTCCCCAGCGCCCATACTGCTTGAACGCCGCCACGACATGATCGTCGTCCCGTACAGAAGTCAGGTCAACTATCAGCGGAGGGCGACCGTGAAATCTGAGAGCTGCAGCGGCGAACACAGCTCCCTCGACACAACTTGCCTTCCTCTCCCTGAGAACCCTTCTGGGGGAGTAGAACGTCTCCCCTTCCTCCTCCAGGTTATAGTCGATCTCGTCCAGATAGCGTTGTATTCCTGGCGGGGAACTTAGTCTGAGAAGTATTCTGGATTCCCTCGGAGAGAAGCCGAAGCGCGGTCCCATTCTCGTGATCCTCTACGTACATCGTAATATGTTTGTCTGCCAAGCGAACCAGGCCACGCTTCCAAGCCGACTGCTTGACTCTTTGACCATGCTCGATGAGAAGGCCGGATCCACCGGATCTGGACGTAGCTGCATGTGTTCACTGGCGATCTCAACTCGACGAGCAACAAGCTGGCGCGCGTATGAAGAATTCCTTTCGGACTGACGGTCACCTAGTCGCGGAGCTTCTCCAGCATTGACCGTATGTGTTCAAGAGATTGCCTTATCGCCGGTATCGGGTTGTCCGGCTCGAGTTCGATCTCAAGGATCACTGCGCAGTCGTCCAGAGCCCCGGTCTTCCGCAACGTTGAGAAGACCCCCTTGAAATCAAGTCGCCCCTCGCCGATCACCACATCCCGATTGTCTGCACTGACATCCTTCAAATGTAGCCCGTGCATTCTCGTTCCGAGCATCTCGGCCGCTTCAACAGGGTCTCCCCCCGCCCTGGCTAAGTGTCCGGTGTCCAAGCACATGCCTATGAGTTCGTGATGACCCTCTATCGCCTCAAGTACCTCACCTGCGGTAGCGTATCTCCGACCCGGCCCATGATTGTGTATCGCAACGGCGATCCCGTACTCCTTGACAAGTCCATCCAATAGCCTGAAGCCTGTGGGTTCTGGGTCGGCAGTGATGACCTTTATCCCAGCCCCCCTCGCAAATTCGAAGATCCTGCGCAGGTCTTTCTCTTCAGCGCCGAGGAGGTTGACCCCGTGAGCCAACGGCTTCACACCGTACTTCTCACTTATCCTCTTGGACTCAAGGACGCTTTTTGGCTCAGGCGGCAGATGGCCTGGAAAGGCCTCAATGTACTCTAGCTGCAAGCTGGCAACTACTTCAACGGCCTTCTCATACGGCATCTTCCTCAAGGAGTAGCTCTGCAATCCAAGTTTCACGTCCAAGTAGTTCACCCCGAGGTCCGCTCTAGCTACCGTTCATTTTAAACGTTTGAAGGCATCAAGACACAGTTGCCGTCTGCCCACACGGACGCCAGCCGCAGCTCGCCCTCCCGAACTTGGCCCCTACTTGTTGAGTTCACGGCAATTCTCTATGACCCACATGACTCTGCGGGCGCTTTCCGGAGTGACGCCCAGAGGAGCACCTTGACGCAACGTCTTGTGCAACTCCTCGTAGAAAGCGAACTCTCCGCTCCTGCAACTCTCGTCTACCTTCCAAGCCTCTTCCTTCCAAGGTATCTCCTCTTGGTTGTAGCTCCTGTCCGGCGTCGGTTCTGCGCTGACGGACCTACTAGGAAGATCCGAGGGACGGAAGTACTTCCAGCTGAGGGAGGTGGTGCTTCCTGTGAGTCCCCCCTGGGTTCCCATTATGAGCCACCAACTCTGAGGATAGGCGCAGGCCCGAGTTATCTCCATGTCCACCACCGGGGATCGCGGCGCCCTGAGGACTATCTTCACGTGGTCTTCTGCGTCGCCAAGCGTCAGAGTTCTTTGCATGTCGCAGAAGACTCTGGGTTCCTCCTCCCCGAAAAACTGAAGGGCCTGATCTATCGCGTGAGAAGCAGTGTTACTGAGTTCCCCGCCGCCGAACCTCTTCAATGTCTGCCAGTCCCATCGTCTGCCGAATGAATGCCAAGACATCTTGATGATAACGATGCGGCCGAGCCTGCCGGACTGGACCACCTCCTTGACCTTCAGAAAGTCAGGGGCATACCTTCTGTTGTGGAACACGGTGAGGACGTTTCCCGTTGCCTTAGCTGCCTCTATCATGGCATCTGCCTCGTCGAGGCTTGTCGCCATTGGCTTTTCGCACATCACGTTCTTTTCAGCTTCCAGTGCTTTGATGGATTGAGGGCCGTGCAGGTGGCTTGGGGTAGCGACCACCACTAGCTCAACTTCATCATCTTTTGTAAGCGAATCGAAATCCGCGTGAGCCTTGCACCCGAATCTCTCCACGGCCTCCTGCCTCCTTTCCTGAAGGGGGTCGAAAACAGCAACCACTTTGTACTTGTTGGGATATGCTTCGATCACGCGTGCATGAATTCCCCAACCACTTCTCCCCAGCCCAGCTATTCCAACTTTGACCTCTCCGGTCATACAAGACCACGATCCTCGCTGTTCGCTCGCGATATTTAACGGAAAGGGAGGAAAAACCATAGAGCCGTCCCCAAGCGCCAAATAAGTGCACCTGTCACCTCCGACGCAGGGTCGACCTTAAGGGGAGGTTCAGGCCGATAGCGCGCGTGAAGGAGAACCCGGCATCAGCTGTCGTTGGGGTATCGCAACGCAAGCCCATGTTCCCTCCAGCTCTGGTTCTGTTGATCTTGGCCCCGGCCATCGGTGAGTTGCTTTCAAGTTCATCCCCGCCCTCAGAGTTCTTCAATCCCATCATTTTCTTGTTGCTTACCTCGTTGTACGGGAGCGGCGCAATCGTCGTCCGCGAGTTGAAGATCCGTTGGAAGAAGGACTACAGAGGGATGATCCTGCTCGGGTCAGCGTACGGCATAGTCGAGGAAGGGCTCATGGCAAAGAGCTTCTTCGATCCGAATTGGATGGACCTTGGGATCTTCGGGGTTTTCGGGAGATGGCTCGGGGTGAACTGGGTGTGGACGGAGGTTCTGATCATCTTCCACGCAGTTTTCAGCATTACTATTCCGATAGTGTTGGTTGAGCTTGCCTATCCCGACAGGAGGGACGAGCCTTGGATTGGCGAACGCGCGCTGGCGGGTTTCGCAATACTGCTCGCTGCGACAACGGCTTTTGGCTTCTTCTTCCTGACGCCGTACCTCCCGCCTCTGTCTCACACGCTCGCGAGCATCTTGGCGACCGCACTTGTCGTCGTTGTGGCTCGGAAGCTGGGCCTTGAGCCGACAGGTCAATCCAGCGGGAGGGCACCCAGCGCAAGGCTCCTTTGGGTCATAGGTTTCGCGAGCACCCTGTTCTTCTTCATAACGTTCTACGCAGGGCCCTTCCTTGTCAACAACCCCGTCGCAATCATTTTGTTGGAGGCGCTTATCGCTTTCGCAGGATTGAGGTACCTGAGCCGTGTGGACTGGCACGGTGCTGGATCGGATCTCAGACGCCTGGCCGTAGTGGCCGGTGCCCTTTCATTTCTCATAGGGCTCGCGCCCTTGCAGGAACTTGACAAGGCGCGTGTGGACAATCCATCGGGCATGACTCTAGTTGCGCTGGCTGCCATAGTCGGGCTCGTGTTGCTTTGGAGGAAGGTGAGGGAGCGCGAGCCAAGGGAGGTGCTTCCTCCCCCTCCTCCGACATGATGGCCTCAGACTGGGGCTATCCGAGGCTTGCCTCGCTTCTTGATCCTCGTCGTTAGCGCGGTCAACCCGAAGCGGCCGCAGTCTGCCAAGGGATCCATCAAAGACCGACAAGTTTGGGCAGGAGATGAGGGAGGCCCGTTCGGTTCAGTGGACGCTTGCGTGTGAAGCAGTGGCAGTTTTCCGGAAGGTCTTATGATGAATCGACTGAAGCTGTCAAGCCACATCTATGAGATCGATGAACAGGTGGATTAGGTCCGCGCTGCTCGCGTTCCTGGTGGCAGCGACAGCTCAGTATGCACTCATCGAGGTGTGCCTAGCTGCTTCCGCCCAACCCGTTGCCAAGGCGCTCACATCCGTGCCAACGATTTCCTCCTTTGTGTCGGCGCTGATGTGGTTCGCAGGGTCGAAATGGAAGAGCCATGGAGTTAGGATGCTAGCCTCGTCGATCGTGTTCTTCGCAGTCGGGCTTGCGTCGTATCGCGCTGACCTGCCGTACGGGCTGGCGGGCGTTTCCTCTGGAATAATGGCTTACTTGGCATCAGACATGTGGAAGCTGATGAAGAACGAGAGCACGCTGCCGGTCGCTCTTACCAACTACCCACGCGAAGAGATCATACGGGATGAGGGAGAGGCCGAATCAAGGATCTCTCAACTCACAGCAATGCCCCATTCCTACACGTTCACGAAGGTTGGGGGCAGCCTACTCAGGCAGTTGAGAGAGCAAGCTGAACAGGGGAAGCTCGCAGTAGTCCTGCACAGATCAAAATCCGGTTTGCCGTGCGCGCGGGTGGGATCCTACGAGCCGGTTGAACCGCTCAGGGCCGAGGAAATCCGTGGGATGGGCTGGGACGCATGCCTCGCTTGTTTTGGCCTCGACGTGCGAAGCCTATCGCCGTACACGATGCCGACAAGCATCGCGCTCCCTGGAGGACCCGAGGTGACCATACCTGCAGGCCTCGCGCACGGCAAGTGGGCGATAATCTGCCCAGAGCCATCATCGAGCGAGGCCAAAGCGGTCGCAGAGGCCCTGCGCAGATCGGGCTGGAAGGTCGAGTCCCCGCATCTCGGGCCACTTCCTAAGGTTAGCCAATTGCTCGATCGTCGAAGGTCACCCGCGGCGTCGGTTGGCATCGGGACCTTCCGTCTCGGAAGGTTTGGCATGACCGTGAAGCTGTGTCGACCTTCTTCTCTGATAGATGAACTCGATCTCACTGGCATACTGCTACCCCCCTCCTCGACCTCCGTCGAACATTTGATCCCGGAGAACTTCAAGGTCGTTTTTCCGAATCCCGTACCTTTGATGATGGTCGGAAAGGGACGAGTGCTGGAGTGGAGTGGTGACACATGGACCTAGGGACTAAGTCGAACGGGCTTTCCCTGGAGGAGATGACGTCGGGGGTTCTCATACACGGGCCTGGGCTCATTCAGCTTGCTCGGTGGGCTCTGGTAGAGGCGAAGAGGCATGGGCTGAGACTCTTCGTGATTGACAGGTACGGTGAGCTTGTCGGGATGGCTTCCGCGATCAAGGAAATGGTGATACTCAGGCCGGTGAGCAGAAGGTTCAACCCCTTGAAGCCTTTTGGATCCCCAGGCCCCTCCGTGCTATCATTGCTCTACGCGGCGGCGTTCTCGGTTGGACGGGACTACCCTAGGACTGAGCTGGTCAACCGAGCCCAGGAGCTTGTCATGGCTGGGAAGGAGCCGACCGGCGTGTCCCTTGCAGCGGAACTCCTTGAACTCGAGATAGATGAACTCGAGGTGTTAGTGAGGCCATCCTCGATAAGCTACCTAGGAGGAAGGGAAGACTTTGACATGGCTGCCATCATCCGACAGGACGTTCTGGTGGACATGTCGTCGGTCACAGCCACCGACGAGGCGACGCTGATATGCCTGAGTTGTCTGGTAAGGGCCAAGGCTCTGTTGACGGGAGGCGTGACCTTCCTGTTGATAACGCATCCGGACATCTTCTTCTCTGTCAGGGGAAAACCGTCTCCCGCAAGCGTGCACTTCATACACGACTTGCTCGCGTCCCTGCAGTCATCTGGGATCAGGTTGGTGCTTGCGTGTCCATCTCCGAAACTCCTGCCGCCTCCCGTCAATGAGAGACTCCGCACGCAGGTCGAGGAGAGATCATGGCCCCCGAAGATCGTGATCTCACGGTTGGGGGATAGGAGGTCATTTCCGAGCAGCCCCCACTACCAGTCGCAAGCTAAGATTGACGATGATGAGGTGGAAAGAAGAATCGCGCCATTCGTGATAAGGGAGAGCGAAAAGGCTCTTCCGCCTTGGCTGATATCAGACTTCGGCGAGCAAGCGCAGCTTGCGTCTGACCTGGTGAAGTACATCGGGGAGAAACGACCGAGCTTGGAGGAGGCGATCCGTTGGGCAAATGGCCTGGCCAAGGGCCTGGGCGGTTCCACTGTGGGGAAGCTGGCGAGGTTGAGGTACGCTGCTGTTGTGCAAGCTGAGGCCGGCGCGTCAATGGTCTTAACGGAGAAAGGTGAACGGGCACTCTCGTTTGTCACAGGTGAGGCCCCTTGACGAAAGTGGGAACGGGCATCGAGGCTATCGACGAACTGCTGGGTGGCGGAATTAGGGCGGGGTCCCTAAACTTGGTCTACGGGGCACCGGGAGTTGGTAAGACCTCGCTGTGCATGACGATAGCATTGAACTTATGCGAGGACGAAGGGTCGGTGATCGTTCTCGACACCGAAAACGGCTGGTCCGATGAGAGGCTCTCCAAGATGTGTGATTCAAGGGGGAAGGGCGGGCTTGAGAGAATGGTGAAGGTCTACAGGGCGAGCACCATGGCAGAGCAACACAGCATCGCGTCGAAGGTCGTCGAACAGGACGTTGAGGGTAATGATTGGGCCCCGAGAGCGATCGTCTTGGATTCGGCCGTGGCCCACTATCACGCGGCCTTGCTGAACGCCCCGCCGACCTTTCTGGCGGCTCGTGCCAGAGAGCTGCAGGGCAAGATGTCCGTCCAGGTCAACTCACTCGTCCGACTTGCCAGCTCCTTCAACTCAGTGCTGATCGCTACCAGTTGGCTGAAGAGCGGCGTGGGGGAGAGGATCTCGGACAAGAGGATGATCGAGGTTGTGCGAGAGGCAAGGGAGGAGAAGCCCGTGGGAGACGTTGAGGGTGCACTCGGCGCGGTCGGGTACGGGCTGATAGGCGGGCAGCACATCGCGTACATGGCGAAGTCAATCATCAGGCTGTCCGCGACGAAGCTCCGTCACGACGTGAAGGCCCTCGTGCTGGAGAAGTGCGTCGACGCAGCCACGGCGCGCGCTGTGTTCGTGCAGCTTGATCAGGCTGGCATATCGAACTTCGGCGAGGTGAAGGTGTTGCCTATGAGCGAGGCCATAGACAGAGTTCTCGGGGATGCGAAGTGACGCAGTCGGTCTTAGAGCCTTGGTGTGGTCGAATGGCCGGTCCGCCCGGTAAGTGTCGTCGGGGGCAATGGTAAAAAACCAATGCGGGGAGCCCATGCGAGGCAAACATGCTACCAGCGTACATGCTGAGGCAGATATACGCCAAAGGAAGCCTGAGGAACCTGAAGGAAGGAGACAGCGTGATTGGATTTGCGTTCACGATCAAAAACAAGCTGGGGACAGCGACCCTGAAGGGAGAAGTCAGCGTGGCCGTCGACGGTCAGGCTGTGGCCTTGGAGGCGATAGAGCTCAGGAAGGGGGACTCGGTGATCAAGGCCATTGAGCTGGCTCAGACGCCTGTGAAGTTCTCCGTAGGCGATACCGTGGATATCATCGTGAGAAAAGATGGAGGGCTGTCTGCAGGGACCCACAAGATTGACATACTGGTTTCAACCCTAGAGATCGGAAAGGCCAAATTCGATATCACGGACACGGTCGTCACTTAGACTTCTTGAAAAGCAGAGCTATTGACTTGTCCGACGAGACTGGGCCCTTGATGATGAGAGGCTCTGCGAACAGAGCCGCGGTGATGCTAAGCTGGACCCAAACGGCAGTGCCCAACGTCAGGTTCGCCCCAGATGTCAGATAGGAGAGGATTGACAGCGAAAGAACTGTCGTGCCCAAGACGGCTGCTAGGGAGAGCGCCTTCAGTAAGCGATCCGACCCCGCCGCGATCAGCGCGCCGGCTGGCAACATCAACAATATCACGAAGGGTATGGCGGGGTGGACCCAAAGCTCGAATGTGCGCATGAGCGTCCAAAGGCTGAGGGGAAGGACCCCGCCGCCAATCAAGAGTGGCAAAAGAGTGGCGGACCATATGGCTGACCATACCGCCGCCCTTTCGAGCGAGGATATCCAGTCTACCCCTATGCTCACCCTCACGAGCAGAATCACCAGAAACGTGCAGAGCAGGAACGCTGCCGTCGAGACCAGGCCAACGCCGTCTGCCTTGAACAGCCGCGTGTTGGATGATACCACCTGCGTACCGTTCACCTCGCCGCTCACATACAGCGTGACATCTACAGCTGAAAGTGGCACGGAGAGAGTCCAGGTGTCTCCCGAGCGGTTCATTCGATAGGTTTCCCACCTTGACCAGGGCCAACCGTCCCTTCTGTTCAACACTATCGAGTCCACGCCCATTCCAGTTGCAGTAACTGTCATCATCACCCCCGTCCTGTTGACTGACACGATTGAGATTTCCGGAAAGCCGCGGGCTCCCCCGAGCCACTCGGAAAGCCATATCTCAGCAGATTCGATCCATTCATCCCTAGGGACAAAGTGACCAACGTTCGGCACAATCAACATGGCCTTCGGCGACGCTAGGGAGGAGTAGGTTTGGTTGAAGCTATCCAGCGGGAAGAACTCGTCACTGGTGCCGACCAGCATCAGGGTCGGAACCTTGGACTTTGCAGCGTATGCCAGAGGATCGAAGTACTTCATGAGCAACCCTGTCCTGGGGTCGTCCAACCTCATGTCGTTGGGCAGATGTCCAAGCGCGAAGGAGCCGCAAGAGACCAAGTAGGAGAAGTTGCCACCAGCGACGATGGGCACGACCGCCTTCAGCCTGTCGTCCAACGCTGAGAGCCACAAAGACTCAAGGCCCCCCTGCGAGGCGCCAGCAGCCGCGATCCTACCCTCATCCACGAATGGCAGCTCGGACAGGAAGGTGATCCCTCTCATGGCGGAGTACAGGAGCCTGTAGTAGTACGAGTAGTAGGGTCCGTCCGTAACGTTCAACCGGTTCTCATTTGTCTCGCTCGGGCCTGTTGAGCCTCCCTGCCCCGGCCCGGACACGGCCAGCGCAACGTATCCCTTGGTCGCCAAGAGCTCACAAAAGTACGCCATGGATTCAGCGCGTCCGAAGGATCCGTGCATGACTATGATGGCCGGGAACTCGCCCTCCTGGTTGGGCTTGAATAGAAGGCCCTCTACTACTACGGGGGATCCTCCGTAGATCTCGCTCAAGTAATGTACGCTTGACCTCAAGACCCCTGAGGGCAGAGCTTCCCATTCGCCGATCGTCGCGTTCGTGGGCGACCTCACCTGAGAGAGATCCCAGAAGGACGTGTCAAACTCGACCCTGGGTAATTCTGCCCTCGGAGAAAGGATCAGGCCCATCAAGAGGGCTGCGAGCGAGAACATCGTGATAGGCCTTGGCCTCATTGCCTAGTCCTGCACGTCCAGTGAATTAAAACTTCGCAGCGCGCCCTTCCCCCGGTACGGCCTCGGAGGGAGCCTGACTACCTTTGTTCAACCGCTGGTGATCCGTTCCCTCGATGACCTTATCTCACGAATGTGATCCTCGTAGGTTAGGGTTAGGCCAGCAGCGATGGAGGCCACGATCGCTGCTCCGCGGGCTTCCGAGAGAGAGTTGCGGATCCTTTCGACCGGCCTTTGAATGGCCTTGGTGAGCTCCCTGCAGAAGCCCGTGCTTAGTGCGTTCTGCCCCGTGCATACTATGGAGGACGGCGGCCCGATCAGGTCCGTCAGTGACGTTATCACGGTTGCCGCCCGATCGGCTGCGAAGTCAGTGCGCGTCCACCACGGTCTTCTTGAGCGGCCCCTGGGCTCTGACGCTTCTCCAGATTGGGCTATGCGATTCGGTCCTGCTTCGATCACCTTTCCGACTAGGAACTGGCTAGGGATGAAGTGAGGGGTCGAGAAGAATCCGCCGGAAGTCAACGCCTGAGACCAGAGAGAGTTCACCGAGAGCGTTGTGCCCGCCCTCACCAGAATCTCACCGTTAGTGCTCACGCCCGATCCCAACGTGTCCATCATGAAGTCCCAACCGCCCATGACCACAGCGGTCGAGCTGTCCATGCTCAATCGCCTGGCGATAGAATCGGGCATCCTTCCCAAGATGGTCCCGACGGTCACGGCTGGCGCGATCTTCGCGGGATTGACCCTCAAGTTCCTAATTCTCTTCGCGGCCTCTGTCTGATAGCCTCCCCACGGATGGTACAGTTCGTTCGGCGCTGAAGACCTAGCTATGCCCGTGAGCCGGTAGGAGAGGTACTCGTGAGGGTTCACAAAGAACCGGCAGCTCTCGTAGAGATCGCGATCATTCTCCATCAGCCACCTTGCAAGCGAATCCAGATAGAAGCCTCCCTCTCCTGTGCGAGGGTCAGACCCCCACCCAACAACGGGCCCCTCGGGACCGTCTGCACGTATCCCGACCAAGGTGGGAGCCCTTCCGCTGATGCATATGCTGCGAACGTCAGATCGCTGCTCGGGCAGCAGGAGCTTGGTCAGAAGGGTTTGCAGCACAGCGAAGAGCTCAGAGGTGTTTGAAGGAGGCCACAGAGGCATCCAGAACGTGGACGCGACCTCAACTCCTCTGAGTACCACGCCCTTGGCTGAGGAGGTCCCCACGTCTATTCCCACGGCCAGCGCCAAGTTATGGAACTCAGACAAGTGGCCACCTTAAGGCAGTTTCGCCCGAGCTACGGGCCTCTGAGACCCAGGTTTCAAGGATATCGCCCAATGGGTTGCTGGGCCCTACGAATGGATTTAACGACCTGACCGCCAACGGATGTTGACATGCATGAGTGGGGCTTGGCAACAGGAGTTATCTCGGCCCTGCGAGACTACGCCAAGTCGAGGGGAGGAAAGCGCATCGTCTCAGCGACGATCAAGGTCGGGACGTTGTCCATGATTGACTTGGATCTAATGAGGGAAGCCCTCGTAACTCTGTCGGAGTCCGCGGGCATGAGAGGCCTGAGACTTCATGTGGACCGCGCCGACACTCAGTTCGACTGCAATCGTTGCGGCCGTAGGTGGAAGTTCAGTGAAGTGGAGGTAGAAACCAGGAGGGCAGTTCCGCCGGAGTTCTTAGTTACAGACGAATCGGGCGAGAGGGACGTACCCTTCCACTATTTCCCCGAACTGGCCTATGCTTGGATGAGGTGTCCGAAATGCGACAGCAAGGACTACGAGGCAACGAATGCAACCGGCGCCATCCTTGAAGAGGTGCTGTTGGAGGAATGAGCCGAACGATACTGGACCACAGGCCGAAGATGGCTCAAAGCAAGTTGAGCAGAATATCTCACGTCGTCATGGTGTGTAGCGCCAAGGGCGGAGTCGGGAAGACCACGGTCGCGGCGGGAATAGCCATGGGTCTGTCGAACGTGGGCAGGAAGGTCGGGCTCCTTGACTTGGACCTCCAGGGAACCTCCATGGGGCGCATGCTGAGAATCGAGGGACCCATGAGCGGAGACAGGTTCGGCTTGAACCCTTTGACCCGCGATGGCATCAAGGTCATGTCCATCTCGATGCAGACTGGGGGCGAGACGCTCCCTGTCAGGGGCCAGGCGTCTGAGGACTTGGTTGCCGGACTGCTGTCTCAGGTGAACTGGGGAGAGTTGGATTACCTCATAGTCGACATGCCCCCTGGGATGGGCGAAGAGCTGCTGTCGTTTCTAAGGATGGCTTGGCCGAGCCCCGGTGCCTTATTGGTCACCACACCTTCGGCGCTTTCCGTAGAGGTCGTTCGCAGGCTCGCCTCGCTCCTCAGGGAGGAGAAAGTGAAGTTACTGGGGCTAGTAGAAAACATGTCCTATTTCTCGTGCAGGTGCGGGGAGATCATCAGGCCGTTCGGTTCGGGAAGCGAGAGTGAACTCATCGGACTGGAGCTACTGGCTAGGCTCCCGATCGATCCAGACCTGGAGAGGGCTTTCTCTCGGGGATCCAGCTTGCTGGACGCGAAGCTCCTCGGAAAGGAACTCGTGCAATTGGCTCGGATCGTGGATCAGCGCGCGCATTTAAGCGCCGTGTAGCTCGCCCCAGACACCTGAGGCCACGCAGTATTGGTGTGCACATCAGATGCCTCCGGAGCTTAGAAAAGCACGACTACTCGACGACCACGACCTCGTAGAAGTCAAGCTTCGGCAATGTGAATCGAACTCTGCCGTCGTCCCTGCTGAAACTCAGTTCCTTTTCGTCCCTGAGCGACCTGACTCTGTCGGCCGACTTAGTCCTGAGTTCTATGTGAATGTCAGACACCGGGGTGATTTGGGTCATCGGTCTTTGCATGTCCCCACTGCAGTTTAGAAGGTGAATCAATAACCGTCCGTTGCCCCCGTTCTGCGACCTGAGCTCAGCCAATACTGTCGGTGGAGCCTCAATCAGCATGGGTATGCTCTCGCTGATTCCCCTGACAGTTCCTGCGACAAGCTTCTCGATGTGTTCAATCCTGTGAGTGCTGTAGAAGGCTCCCACCAACTGCGAGAAGAACACGGTCCGCCCTGAGCCGTGCGAGTTCACGATGACGGCGGGATATCGCGACTCCCTAGTCAACGGCATATAGAGCGAAGGTATCGGCTCAAGGAAAACGATCGGAACCTGCGCATCATGGCTAGCTACGACCTGGAGGCAGTACGGGCCCCTAGGCAAGAGCTCACCCGTACCGAAGGACCCGTGAGGGTCGACTACCCTCATGTAGTTCTCACCGAGCATCGCGCGAAACATGCCCTCTCTTCTGTTCACGCCAAGCAGGCGGTCCAACGCGGGGGTGTCCCTGGCGTTGCCCCTGTCATCATACGCGCCGGACTCAAAGGAGGCGATGAGCCTCCCGCCGCTCTCCACGAAGTCGCCGATGACTTGGACTTGCGCGTCGCTCAGGCAAGCCGAGTTCGGAAGCATCAGCGTCTCGTACCTCGCGAGGTTCTCCTTCGTGATCCCTTGGTCTAGGACTACATCGAAGGGTATGTGCTGCCTCAGCAGGATGTTACAGTAACCCTGAAACGAATTCTCTTGAACGCCCTCGCAGATTCTCTTCCTCTTTCCCCAGTCGACCGTTGACCTCCCTGTGCCGAGGTCTGCGATGAGGTCCTGTTCCTTGCCCGTCCCCAAGTCCCTGTACAGCTCGGTTTGTTCCGAGATGTAGAAAGCCGCTGACTGCGAGGAGTGGTGCAACGCCACCGTTGCGGCCGAACGCGAGCCTTCAAAGTACTCCTCATTCCTCTCTAGAAAACCTTGGATCTCCCCAACGGCCTGGGCTCCTGCCTCGTCGTTCTCGTACGCCTTGCTGAAGAAGGCGAACCATGGGTTGGCCCCACATGCTGCGGTCTGCGCAATTGCCAGCTTGAGTTCCCAAGGGGGGAGGAACTTGTAGTGCCATGCACCGAGAGCGTGGTGGGTGAATACGACCGCGGGCTTTCCCCCAGCTACCAAGTACTTGGCCATGATCGCTGATGCGAACAGGTTCTGAACGGCGGGCCGCGGGTGGAAGAACTCCTCGGCTCCGTTGAAGTCCTGATGGGGGCCCACCTTCTGGATGTCCCGAGCTACCCTCCAGCCCGAAGCATGCCAGCCGCCCGCGTTTAGGAAGATCACACCTTCTGGGTTGACCTCCTTCATGCTCGACCTCGCGTCACGGAGGAATTCGGCCATAGAGTCCTCCCGAAACACTAGGAAATCTTTCCAGAGGTCGCTCTTCCAGTCCTCCTTGGGGATGGGCCTGCCGAACCTGCGAACGAACTTGTCCTGGCAGTGTTCGCAGTAGCAACAGTTAGGGAAGACCACCGGCCCATCCAGGAAGATCCCGTCCACCCCTGTCCTCATCGTCTCTCTGATGAGAGCGAAGGCCCAGTCTCTCCAAGGGGAGTTGATGCAGAAGGTGGTGCCATTGCCATAGAGAGGGTTAGCCCTGCCGTAGCTCTCAGCGGTAGACATCTTTTGCTCCCAGTCCGGGTGCTTCGCTGCGAAATCGTAGGAGTACCAATGCATGTTCAGGTAAACCAACAGCCGCATTCCGTGCTTGCGCGCATACGGCAGGTACTCGCGCAGTTGATCGAAGTCCTCGAACCCGGGATAGCGTTCGAATCCCTCAGCCGCAAACGTCGTGAGAAAGCCGGTCCCAGGGGCACCGCCCGGCACTCCGACTATCCACTCGCAGTTCGAGTGCCACTTCTGCCTCTTCTCCCTCGCCCAAGCGTCTAAGTCAAGTTGTTTGACCATCTCGTACTCTCCGAGTAGGTCCCAGCGCATCATCCTGACGGGCTTCTCAAACCACTTGGTTGACAACGCGTCCTCAGCGTGACATAATCTGTCGTCGAAGGGAATTATGCCTTCGCACCAGTGGTTTGTTGACGGTTCGAGGGCTGACCTTGCAGCGAGCGCGGGAAAGGCATTTCACGCCAACGCCAACGATCTTGTCTTGCATGTGTGCGCTCTTCGAAGCTGTTTCGGATCCTAGGAAGGCCAGGGAGAACTATCTGAGAACTCTGGAGATGAGGTATCCTGATTGGATACCTGTTAGCGTGGGCGTGCTGCAAGCAGCCTGGCACAAGTACAGGGAAAAGTTGGAGGAGATATTCTCGAGACACAAGCTCATTTTTGCCAACTTCAAGAAGGGCACGGTGTGCTTCGACTGTTTTGGGGTCAGGAGAAAGGGAACCCTACTGACCGATGAGTGGGGTTGCGTGTGGCGCTTCGAGGTCGACGGCCTCGCTGGGCAGGTTGTGAGGAACCCGCTGAAGGATTGGAGCAGGCTTGGGCGTTTCGAGCCTCCGGACCCTGAGTTGGGGCTCCCCTCCGAGGGCAATCCCATGATATCCTGGGAGGCTGTCGAGGAGGCCATCGCGAATCGAAAGCAAGAGGGCGCTTTAGTTGCGGCATCGATGCCTCATGGCTTCATGTTTATGCGACTGCACTATCTGAGGGGATTCGCGAACCTGATGAAAGACTTCGCAACCGATGAACCAAGGTTGCAGGAGCTGATTGACATCGTCACTCGGTACAATCTCGACCTAGTCAAGAGATTGGTCGGGATGGGAGTGGATGTGGTTTCCTTCGGAGACGACCTCGGTCTTCAGGACAGAATGCCAATCAGTCAGACGAAGTTTAGGAAGTACATTTTCCCTTCCTATTGCACGACGTTCAATGAGGTGAGGAGATCAGGGGCCCGGGTCTACCTGCACAGCGACGAGCACATCATGGAAGTCATTGACGACATAATCGAGTCAGGAGTGTCTGTGATAAACCTCCAGGACAAAGTCAACGGGGTGGAGAACATAGCGCGTAAGTGCAAGGGCAGGGTTGCGGTAAACCTCGACATAGACAGACAGTGGTTGTTGCCCTTCGGGAAGCCGGAGGACATCGAGAGGGAGGTCACACGGGAGATCAGGGTGTTGGGGAGCAGAAGGGGCGGGCTTATGATGCAACCGGAACTGAATATCGACGTCCCGCTCGAGAATATCGAAGCGATCCTTCAAACACTGGAAGACAATATGACGTCTCACAAGGATCTCGACTAGCCCCCTCGCCACTCAAGTTGATATCGGTAGGATCTCACGGGGCGAAGGACCCACCCAGTCTGGAAATGTGCTTGAAGTTATCGATGCTCAATGGGTACCTGCCCACCTTCTTGGCGTAACGCACCTCGTACCTCAGCCGCTCGGGAGGCAGGCCGGCGTAGGTCTCCCCACCGTTGTCGAAGATGTAACCTGCTCCATTGGCACAATGGAACACGCATCTCTCGACCTCTATCTCTATGGCCTCGGGGGATCCGTCCACTAGCGCCCTCCAGTTCGCGTTGCCATTGAAGACCACCTTTCCCTTGAAAGCCTGGGCGATGACTCTGATGTCATTCTCCACGCCAACGTCGGCCTCTTCAACCTTGTATACGTCCCTGATTATGTCCGTTACGTGGTCCATGTGGGAATCCATGTGAATGGTCCTGCGCTTTTCGCCATACCTTCTGTACAGCTCAAGATTGTAGGGTAGCGCAAACGTCTCGTATAGGCTTCGGCTGAGATATCCCGCGTGGTCGTCTGACAGCCCTAGGGTGCCGATCTCGGAACTGGCTGCGGCATCGTTGTACTCCTTCAGTGCTTCGAACGTCTCCTCAAGCTTTCTGAACAGCTTGTGCATCTCGTGGGGGTGCTTGTAGAGCCACGTGTAGAGCCTCTGGGGTCCAAGCAACGACCCGGCTGCCGATACCGGGGGATGTATCTGCAGTCCCCCCGATGCGGGTAGGTTGCAGTAGTTTCTCTTGGTCAGCTCTCTGAACCTCTCCAACCTTTCGTAATACTTTCTTATGCCTCTGTGTGACATTGGATCCGGTACCTCCAGCTTGTCAATTTCCTCAAGCGCCGTGATGCGGGGCACTATCCAAGGGCTCATCCACGTGTCGGACTCGTTCGGCATTCTGATCTGGCAATCGAAGACGATTCCTTCAGCAATGCTTCCGATATCCAACCAAGCGCTCAAATCGGTGACATCATCCTTGAGCCAGGAAAGGCGCCACTTCATGCCCTTCACCTGAGTATCCAGCATCACCTCGAGGTCATTGTAGTAGTCGTGGAGGGTTCGCCCGAAGATCCAGGCGTAGTACGGTCCACCGAGCCCTATCGTGACGGGGACTCTGTCGGCCTCTTGGAAGCCCCTGGCCGCCGATATCCTATGCCTGTTTTCGTCAAGCACGTGCTGATAGCGTTCGGGGTTGAGCGGCTCCAACATTTTGGCGGTTCACGCCTCGCGTATTAAAGAGTTCAAGAAAGGGTATAGTTGCGCCGAGGCCCCAATGCCAAAACTGACGCGCTCCTGCGAACCTTTTTGAAGATGAAGGGTATCGGTACTTGTATGCGGTCCCTCAGGATCCCCGCGAGATACTACAGGCTGTTCTCCGAAGCTAAGCCATACGGTTGCAGAGAAAGCGACTTCCACCACGTCCAGGAGGTGCTGGATATTCCGATCGAAGAGGCGGCCCTAGTCCTCGTCGACTGTTGGAGCATGCACTATTGCGTGACCTACCTTGACAGAGCTTCGGAAGTGATCGAGAGCAAGATCGTACCCGTGGTCAAAGTGGCAAGAGGTGTTGGCATGCCGATTGTGCACGCCCCATCTTCATCGGTGGCAGAGAAGTATCCTCAATCGAAGGAATACTTCGAGGCTGGGGATGAGGAGGCGTCACCAAGATGCGCCACAGTTGATCCGGAGTGGCCCCCAGGGGACTTCATAGGCCGGGCGAGGAAATACGAATCCCTGAAAAGGGTGTTCTCGCCACCGCGAGAGACCTGGAAAGAGCAGTACAAAGACATGACGATTGCTGAACCGTTGACTCCTCGGTCTGATGACTACGTCGTCATTTCCGGAAATCAGCTCCACAAGATCCTCAAGGCGCGCAGAATCCTTCACCTGTTCTATGCCGGCTTCGCGACGAACATGTGCCTTCAACATAGGGACTACGGCATCAGAGCGATGGCTGAAAGAGGATACAACCCCATACTCATCAGAGATTGCACGACCGCCTTGGAAGCCCATGATACGGTCCATGACATGCTCGCCACAAAGGTGTTCGTATGGGAGATAGAGCATAAGTACGGCTTCTCTACAACCTCAATACAGTTCCTAGAGGCCTGTCGTTCAGCTGGAAAGCGTGCAAGGTAAATCAGGGAGACCCGAGATGAGAACGGCTCCGATACCTCCGGTAAACACGAGAAATCCGTTCTACGTCTCAAACCGCGAACCGCTCTTGCCAAACCCGCTCATCAAGTTGCCGATGGGCAGCATCCGTCCAATGGGGTGGCTCAGGCGTCAGCTCGTTCTGATGGTCGAAGGGATGACCGGGAACCTTCCGGAGTTGAGCCCTTGGTGTCAGTTCGAGGGCAGTGCGTGGGCGAGTTCCGACGGGCTAGGGGACTACGGCTGGGAGGAACTGCCCTATTGGCTGAGGGGTTTCGTCGATCTTGGATACGTGCTGGGCGAAGAGAGGATAGTCAACGAGGCGAGGAGGTGGATCGAGGCTGTCGTCTCGACTCAGGAGCCCGATGGCTATTTCGGGCCACGCATCAACAAGGAAAACAACGACGTTTGGCCGAATATGATCATGCTGGACGTCTTGACGTCCTTCTACGATGCGACCGGCGACGAACGAGTGATACCATTCGTGACGAATTACTTCCGTTGGCAGTTCAGCCAGCCGAGGGATACGCTCCTCTGTGAGAGCTGGCAGAAGATGAGGGGCGGCGACAATCTCCAGAGCATCTACTGGCTCTACAATCGCACGGGTGACCCATGGCTTCTGGACCTTGCGAATGTCATCCATGAGCGCACAGCGGACTGGACGAGCGGGATTGCTAGTTGGCATGGCGTCAACATCTGCCAGGGGTTCAGGGAGCCAGCTCAATACTATCAGCAGAGTCACGATATGCGCCACCTTGAGGCCACTGAGAGGAACTACCAGACGGTCATGAGCGCGTACGGTCAGGTTCCTGGGGGCATGTTCGGTGCGGACGAGAACTGTCGCGAAGGGTACACTGATCCCCGCCAAGGGGCCGAGACGTGCTCCATGGTCGAGTCTATGCTAAGCAACGAGCTGCTCCTTGAGATAACAGGCAACCCGGTGTATGCGGACAGGTGCGAGGAGATAGCGTTCAACTCGTTCCCGGCCTCGATGACCCCGGACCTAAAGGGTTTGCACTACCTCACTGCGCCGAACATGGTACGGCTGGACAAGGAGGACAAGTCGCCAATGTTGCAGAACCCTGGTACCATGCTTTCGTATGATCCATTCGGCTACAGATGCTGTCAGCATAACGTTTCGCACGGCTGGCCATACTACGCAGAGCACCTATGGATGGCGACGCAGGACAATGGTCTGGCCGCGGTGCTGTATGCTTCGTCGGAGGTGGAGGCAAGGGTGGGACGGGGAGCCGAGGCCAAGATCGCCGAGGAGACGCGCTATCCATTCGGGGAGATCATAGAGTTTGCAGTGTCAACCCATGAGCCAGTTCGTTTCCCGCTGTGGCTCAGGGTCCCAGGCTGGTGTCGTGAGGCCAAGGTCTACGTCAATGGCCAGCTCGAGGATCTCAAGCCGAGGCCTCTTTGCTACGTTGCGATCGACCGAACATGGAAGGACTCAGATAGAGTCCGGCTTGAATTGCCAATGGAAATCTCGATTAAGGTTTGGACACAGAACAAGAACTCAGTATCCGTGCACCGAGGCCCTCTTACCTACTCGCTCAAGGTCGGGGAGAGATGGGTGAGGTACGAAGGAACTGAAAGATGGCCAGCATACGAGGTTTATCCGGAAACACCGTGGAACTACGGACTGATCGTAGACTTGGACGAGCCTGCGGCCTCTTTCCGAGTCGTTGAGGGAGGAGGAGATCTGCCCGAACAGCCTTTTACGGCTGAAGCTGCGCCGATCCGACTGATAGCCAAAGGTAAGCGAATACCAGAATGGGAGCAAGAGGACAACGGACTTGTGGGACTTCTCCCGAAAAGCCCTGCCAAGTCAAACGAGGCAGTTGAGGACATCACCTTGATCCCGATGGGTTGCGCTCGGCTACGCATCTCGTCGTTTCCAACTGTCACTTGAGTCATCTCATCAAAAGAGGGCAGTCGCCATGTGCAGGTGCTGGTAAGAGCAAAAGCATATTTCGATGAAAGCTTGGATCGAGGTTCAGGCATCAGCGCCCCGCCCCGTTACTTGGCCTAGTGCTAGGCTCCACATGGGACTTTAGCCGCGGGACGCGTAGCCGAGGGATTTGATCCTCCAGATCTGCGCCTTCCGCGGTATTGGTCGCGAGGGAGGTAAGGTTTAACATGGCGAGGGCCAGGCTAGGATTGCTTTGACAACCAGACCGAGACGCTGTTCAAGATGCGAGAGATCCGCAGTGGTCGAACTCAAGTACAACGGGTTGTCGCTCTGTAAGAAGTGCTTCATTTCCTTTTTTGAGAAAAGGGTAAGGCGGACAATCGGCATGTACCGACTCGTGGAGGAGGGAGACAAGGTCGCAGTCGCCCTGTCAGGTGGCAAGGACTCAATTACCGTGCTCCACCTTCTCGACAAGTTCAACGTCACGCATGGTAATGATATCGAGCTGATTGCCATCACGATAGATCAAGGAATAAGAGGAGTAGACGAGATCAGCCTAAGAAACTCCAAGGAGATCACCGAGGCCCGAGGTATAGAGCACCATGTCGTCTCGCTAAAGGAGGAGATAGGATACACGGTTGACGAGTTGGCGACCATGAGACCGGGGGTCTGCAACTGCGGAGTATTCAGGAGGAACATACTCAACAGAAGAGCGCGAGAGTTGGGAGCGAAGAAGTTGGCAACGGGCCATAACTTGGATGACGAGGTTGAGTCTGCGCTCATGAACTTCATAACGGGCAACATCATGCGCATGGTAAGGGGCGACGGCGTAGTCAACATGAGCAAGTTCGTCAGAAGAATAAAGCCGCTGAGGAGATCTCCGGAGGAGGAAGTTGCGCTTTACGCGAGCTTCGTCTTCCCGGGCTTGGAGTTCGCGCCGGAGTGCCCCTACAGAGGGCAGGTCATAAGGAGGAACGTGAAAAGGATAGTTGACGATCTAGAGAATCACCATCCGGGAATAAGGTACCAGGTACTGGAGAGCAGCGAGGGCCTGAGGGAAGTGCTGTTGAAGCACGTAGATACCCTAGCCGAGATCAAGGAATGTAGCATCTGCGGTGAACCCACATCCGCCGACACGTGCAATATGTGCGAGTTGCTGGCCCGGGTGGGGCAGAATGCTGAAGCTAGGTAGCACGGGGCCTCCTAGCCGCGATCGAGCAAGCGTGATCATCCCGTTTGAACCTTTCGTAGCTATGGTCAGCGGCTCCACATCATAGGATTTCACCCCCCCATGGCGAAGGGAAAGTGATCAGCGTACGAGCTGAAGTCTGGGACAAAAGGCGTATATTCAACCCATTCGGGCGCTCCAGAAGGTGCCATTGACCGACCTTGACGGACCCCTCATCTTTCGCACTGGGGGTTGGGATTCTTGCCCTAGCTGTGGTTGCTGTTCTGACGGCCTTCGTCCTTAGCCAAGACACAGGTACGGATCGAATGCGACAGGTAGCTCGGTACATATCCATCGGAACGAGCGCTTACTTGGGGAGACAGGTGAGGGCCATAGCCCTGTTCATTCCACTCCTGGCGGTAGCGATACTCTTGGCCTTCGGTTGGAAGACTTCGCTGGCCTTTCTCGCGGGCGTGTCCCTATCGCTTCTAGCGGGATATGTTGGCATAAGCATCGCGATAAGATCCAACGTGAGGACAGCCAGCGCCGCTGCGAAATCATCTTGGGGACCCCTAAGACTAGCCTTCATGGGCGGCGCGGTGACTGGCCTTTCAGTAACAGCACTGAGCCTCATAGGATTGTTTACCCTGAGGCTCGGACTGGATGACTTGCGGGCCCTGGTCGGGTTCGGATTTGGCGGAAGCTTGGCCGCCCTGTTCGCACAGATCGGTGGTGGCATTTACACCAAGTCAGCAGATGTTGGAGCCGACCTTGTCGGCAAGGTCGAGGAAGCGATCCCGGAGGACGATCCCAGGAACGCTGCAGTCATCGCTGACCTAGTCGGTGACAACGTCGGAGACTGCGCTGGCAGGGGGTCGGACTTGTTTCAGTCGTTCAGCGACGACATCGTGACCGGGATGATCCTAGGATCCGCATTCGTATGGAAGTATGGATCCGCTGCTGTAGTGTTCCCCCTAGTCATGCAAGGCATGGGGATCCTAGCGTCTTTGCTTGGGATAGCGATGGTGAGGGAGTGGAGGGGGCTAGGCCCCTCGAGGTCACTTCTGTTAGGTCTTCTGACATCGGCTTCAGCGAGCACGATCGGGCTGTACGTAATATCTGATCTGTTGATGAATGACGTTACGATTTTCCTGTCCGGACTCAGCGGGATCGTGGCGATGCTGATCGCAATTTTCGTCACCGAGTACTATACCGGCTTGGGCAACAGACCGGTGAGGCAGATTGCGAAGATCTCGAGGGGCGGGGCAGCCATAAACATCATAGCTGGCCTCTCGTATGGGCTTCAGAGCTCCATATTGCCCGTGCTTGCTGTGATCAGTGCGATAGTGTTCTCGTACATCGTGTCAGGGCAATCCCTGTACGCGATCGTGATGGCGAACATAGGGACGGACCTCATGACAGCGTTCATAATGTCATCTGATGCGTTCGGCCCGATCGTCGATAACGCCCATGGGATCGTGCAGATGTCTGGCGCGTCGCCTGAGGCCAAGAGAAACTTGGAGTTCTTGGACGCCGTAGGGAATACAATGAAGGCCTCGACCAAGGCCTACGCCATGGCCTCAGGCACGATCACAGCCTTCGTGATATTCGCCACGTATTTCCAGACTGCGGGCATATCCAGCTTTCCGCTCACCAATCCCTTCTCATTGGCCTCGCTTTTCGCTGGCGTGACGTTGCCTTTTCTCTTCTCTTCATTCACTGTAGGGGCCACCGCAACGGGAGCGTTCAGGATGGTGGACGAGGTGAGGAGGCAATTCAGGGAAATACCCGGGCTTAGGGAGGGCAGGGCAACTCCCGACTATGCCAAGTGCGTCGATGTCGCGACAGGCGTAGCGCTCCAGGAGATGGTGATACCTGGCGTTATGGCGTTCGTCACGCCCACGGTCGTGGGACTAGTTGCAGGTAGAGAAGCGCTGGGAGCTCTGATCGTCGGCGCTGTGGCCTCGTCGGCTCTACTGGGGTTCTTCTTCAACAACGTTGGAGCAACGTTCGACAACGCAAAGAAATTCATAGAGACGTACGGCGAAGTAGGTTCTCAGGACCACAGGGCAGCTGTGGTCGGGGACACGGTCGGCGATCCCTTGAAGGATGTGGCTGGCCCTTCCCTTCTGATATTCATGAAGCTTCTCGGAATGACCTCGCTTCTGCTTCTACCTTTGCTGATGTAGAACAGGAGGTCCCATGCCGAGCGACCATACCTGGACGACGCCGGAACGATGATGTGAGCATTGGTCTCTTTCGCTGTTCTGTCCAAGATGGCACAATAGGAGTCCCCGAATTCTCTCAGTGTCTGCTGTGCCTCGGAACGCTAATCTCTCGACAAAAATCGTTGATGCCAACAGTTACTGACAGAAGATCAGGCCTCTCGCGAGCAGCGTCCCGCTACGCACGCCTAAGGTGAATCACGTTGAGCGCACCAACGCTTAATAGCCTGGCTCAACTCGGCGAGGGCCGCGCACAGGCAATTGCTCGTAGTCATGTGTGGTCTACCGTGCACCGGAAAGACGACCGTAGCCAAACACGTAACCCCCGGAATTGATGCGAGGATGTTGATGACGGATGAGGTCAGGAGGGAACTGTTCAAGAAGTGCACATTTCGGGAACTCCTGAGTTCTGGGAACCCATTAGCCTACGACATACAGAGAGTCTTTGACGATCAGACGAGTATCCCTGAGGAGTACCAGAAACTGATCTGGAGGCAGAACGAGATGGTGTACGACGAACTTCTTGATAGAACTCCAGCTCTTCTGTCGAGAGGCAATGTCATACTTGACGGCACGTTCTCCAAGAGAAAGGTCAGGGAGAGAGCGTATTCCATCTCCATGGATGCCAGACATGATGTCTATTTGATCTGGTGCATTTGCGGTGATGAAATCATCGTGGAGAGGTTAATGCGCAGGCATCGTGCCACTGACAGACTGACGAACGTCGCTACGATTGAAGTTTTCAATAAAGTCAAGCAAGGCTTCGAGGACCCCTCGCATGACGACGTAGCCATGATTGTATACGACAGTGGAAGCGGCTCAGTTCAAGTGCGCAACGAGGAAAGAGCAGACGCTGAAGAAGCGTCGATGCTTGTCAGCCTCATAGGTTCTATAACTGTCGAGCATAGCTGAGGGAAAGATCGAAGTACCGGCTCGCGCTCTCCATCACTGACCTCCTATCCACCTCGCCCATCCCCCTCTCCCTCAGCCTGAAGCAGGCTACCTTGCCCCTCACGTACGCCCTGTAGCACTTGTAGAACGGTAGCAGGCTCCATAACCCCTCGTCGGAGCTGTAGGACTCGTACCTTTGATCGAAGTGCTCTGAAAGGTCCCTCCGCTTATGGTAGTCCAGGTCCATGCTGAGAAAAGCGATGTCCGCAACTACGTCAGAGTGCCTGAAGCGATCGTTGAACTCTATGCAATCGAAGATGTAGATCTTGTCCGTGATGAAGATGCTGCTAGAGTGGAGGTCGCCGTGACAATCCCTGATCCTCCCATCTGAGGTCCTCTTCTCCAATAGGTTCGCACGCGATGAGATGAACGAGTCCACCTTACCCCGGATCAGGTCAAAAGACTTCCTCGAGATCGTGACGCCCACAGATTCCTCGGTCTGTTGAAAGTTCTCGTCCCAGTTGTACTTCACAGTTTCCACTGAGCCTCCCTTGTCAACTTCTCCTCCTGTGGCAGCCCTCTGGTGGAAGTCAGCCAGCATCTTCGCTATTTGGTCCACCGTGCCCTTGTGGACCCGCCCCTTAGCTAGCATGTTGGACATCAACGCTTCCTCAGGAAGTTCGCGCATCTTCACCGAGTATTCGACCACTTCTCCCCGGCCAGCTACCTTGAAGTCGCCATTCGATTTCACGATTGGGAGCGCCCCCACGTACATGTCGGCGGCCAGCCTTCTGTTGAGGATGACCTCCTGCTCGCAGAAGTGTTTCCTCTTGTCAAGCGTAGTGAAGTCGAGGAAACCGAAGTTGACAGGCTTCTTCACCTTGTAGGCGAATTTACCCGTTAGGAAGACCCACGAGATGTGCGTTTGCTTCATCCGTATGTGACGGACCTCCTCGTCATAGGCCTCAGGTTTGGACATGATAGCGGGTATGTCCATCACGTCGCGATTTTGGCTCGGGACCATCCGAGATATAACCTTTGGACTTAGCAAGCCAGCGCGAGTTCTGCCCCACCGACCAGCTCGGCGAGGCCCAGCCGAGATGCTGAAGCTCTATCCACTCAACTTGCGCGCGATCTCTTCAGCGGCTCTAGCTTCGTCATCCGACAGGCTGATGTCGAGGCATTGAAGGTCTTCAACAAGCTGGCTCGTGTTCGAAACACCGACTATCGGGATCAGGGTAACCCCGAGGGTCGACTGTTTGCTTAGCACCCAAGCCACAGCTAATTGAGGTAATGTGATCCCCTTTTCCTTGGCGAAACCTGCGAGTTCCCTGATGACTTCAAGCTTGCTCTCAGTTAGGTTCTTCCTCAGATCCTCTGAGTACGATGCTCTTGTGCCTTCAGGGATTCCTGATAGGTACTTCTCGCTGAGCAGACCCTCAGCCAAAGGTGAGTACGCCATGATCGAAAGCCCGTAGCGCCTTGCTATTGGGGCCTTGGTCGACTCTATCTCCCTTTCCAGAAGGTTGTAGTGTTCCTGCAGGGTCACGAACCCGTTGAGCTTGTGCTCATTTGCCAGTTCCATGAAATCGACTATGTCCCTGGGACTCATGTTTGACGACCCTACGTAGTGCACATTACCCAAAGAAACTAGATCGTTCAGCGCCTCGATGGTCTCTATATGCGGCGTTTCTGGGTCAGGAACGTGCGCGATGTAGACATCAACGTGATCCATTTGGAGTCTTCTCAGGCTCTCTTTGATCTGCCAGAAGATGTGTTTCCTGGAAAGGCCTCTCCCGTTCTCCCAAGGCGCGACCCGGGCTCCGACCTTCGTAGCAATGACGAAGCTCTCCCTCTCGTAGTCGCCGAGTACCTCCCCTAAGACTCTCTCAGCGTTCCCCATGTGTGGGAAGTCCACAGGGGTCATAGCGCCGTGGTATCTGTTTGCAGTGTCCACAAAGTTCAGTCCGCCGTCCATCGCCGTCCTCACAACTCTTCTCAGCTCCTCCATGTCCACCTTTCGTATCCCGTGCTGATCCCTCTCATTCGATCTGGGAAGGTGCCAACTACCGAGGCAAATCTGCGAGACTTTCGTCCCGGTTGGGCCCAAGCTAACGTACTTCATCGCGACCAATCAACTATCTACCTCCAAGGTTAAAGCTCTTCGCTCATTCTCCACTCTTTGGCCCAATGATTCATCGGACCCGTCACCACTGGAAGAAACCGGATCCATGTGATAGGTACTAAAGTGTGGGGAGAACCAGTCGTGTTGAGCTGCGCTCGCCGGTGTGACCTTATTAAGCGCGAAAAGATGACGACTGCACTGCAATGAGCGAAGTCTTCGATGAGCTGCTGTCCTTGGAAACCGAATCCAGAAACTCGAGGACCTTGAACATAGACAGGATCCCAGTGGAGGAGGTGCTCAAGTTGATCAACGATGAGGACAAGATGGTGGCGTTTGCAGTCGAGAAGGAGATCCCCAACATAGTGAAGGCCGTCAGGTTCGCGATAGAGTCATTCAAGTCCAGCGGAAGGCTGATCTACGTCGGAGCCGGTACGTCGGGAAGGCTCGGCGTCTTGGACGCCTCAGAGTGTCCGCCCACGTTCGGTGCAGATCCCGGTATGGTCATCGGAACAATCGCAGGAGGTTGGGAGGCGCTTAGAAGGTCAGTGGAGGGAGCGGAGGACGACGAGGAAGCCGGCGCGAGGGCACTGGACGACCTCAAGGTAACATCGAAGGACACGGTCGTCGGAATTTCGGCCTCGGGCAGGACTCCCTTCGTGATAGGCGCTCTGGATCGGGCTAGGAAAGCGGGATGCAAGACGGTTGGGATAAGCACGAACGCCAGTCCGAAGATGAAGGAGCACGTCGATGTGATGATTGCTCCGATTGTCGGGCCTGAGGTGATAACTGGGTCCACGAGGATGAAATCCGGGACTGCCCAGAAGATGGCCCTCAATATGATGACCACCTCGGCGATGATCGGAATCGGCAAGGTCTACCAGAACCTCATGGTTGACCTGAAGCCCTGGAGCACCAAGCTCAGAGAAAGGGCGAAGAGGATCATCGTCGAGCTGACGGATGTTGATTATGCCACAGCTGACAGAGCGTTTGAAGAGTCCGGCAGGGACCTGAAGGCCTCGCTAGTGATGATCAAGGCGGGCCTGAAGCCTGGCGAGGCAAAGAAGCTGTTGGAGATCTCCGGCGGGCACGTCTTCAAGGCGATCGAGCTTGCTGAGCGCGAGAAGAGGAAGAGCGGGCCAGATCTAGATTAGAAGCCGTGCGGTGAAGTAGCTGTTTATCGCTACGGTCATGCACCAGAGTAGCGCGCTTTGAGTGGCCATCCTCTGCTTGCTTCCCAAGCTTGGAACGAAGAGCTTGAAGCTCTCGGCCGCGTCGCGAGCAGAAACGCCGTCGGCCTCGGAGAAGGCTCTAATCGATTTCGAGAGTATGTCAGCGGCCTCCGAGAGGTATACCTCGTCCTTCCGGAGCGATTCAGCGTCTTGGTCAAGAAGCGCGCTCGTTGCCCTTGCAGCTCTCCTTAAGTTGGTGATAACCCCAGCTGCGATTAGGTGGTTCGCGGCCCTGATCGGATCGATCTCAATGTACATGGCCGATAGCTCCCTGCCAAATGCCTCAAACAGAGAGGCCTCCACTGTGCTCAACAGCTTCCTGTCGACATCCCTGGCTGGCATGGCCTTCAATAGGGTGGATAAGGATAGAGCTGATGCTCTCACGCCCTTCAATGTGGATGCCTCCCTAGGTTCTCTGACCAATTCCGCGACCATCTCGGATGGCTTGAAGTCCATCAGCTTCTCGCGTCGAACCTGGGACGCGGTCTCTGCTATGATCGGAGGGCCGTTCGAGACTATGGGACATGAGCGGGAGGTCCCGGTCTGAGCAAAGCAATCAGTGCATCCGCCGCCAGCGCACTCGACAGCCGTGAGGCCCGTCTCTGGGGAGAATCGGCCCAGACCCGGTTTGCCGCCCCCCAGATCAGACCAGCAAGCGAGGATAGAGCGGTCATCGTTGGGGGCCCCGGTCCGGTCGGCAGCACGAGGCCCTGGGAGACTATCAACAGGGATCCAGCTCCCTTGCTCACCCGAATGGCATCAAGCCCTGCGAACGACTTGACGGAGTCGAACACTTTTGCTGCTCGCATAATGTCGCTCAGGGCTTCTGCGTCGAGGAACTCGACCATCTTGTCGCTTGGGATCGGATGGTTCATGGAGAAGGGGGTTCCCATCACCTTGGCCTCGGGGGAAACCCTGACCGCACTGTGAGACCTAGTCGCCTCCTCCGCGTCGCGAGCCTTGGCCCCTCCCTCTGCCCATTCGAGCACCGGGCACTCGCGAGCTGAGTTAAGCCCGAGCAAGCACCTGCGGGCGAACGACCTGCAAGTAGGAACGAAACAGGCGCCGCAGTTCAGCGACGGGAACCTTGAGTAAAGCCCTCTGAGGGTCACCTTGACGTTCACCTCAAGGAGGAGCTGATGAGCCTCATCGCTTCGATGAACATCTGCACTTCGTTAGAGCAATTACCTATGAATGGGGATGCCCTGATAGCGCCACTCTCGGGATATGCTCGACACAGCTGGGAGGATCCGATCCCCGGTTTGCCGGACGATACGAGCAAGTCTGCGCTGGAATCTAACATGAGGGCAACCTCTGGGGAGCTAAGGCCGGAAACTTCGATGGTGAATATCGCAACCCTTTCGGGTGTCGAGGCAGGGCCGATCAGCCTGACTCCGCTGCAGTCTCTGAGGCCTTCAAGCACCATCTTGACGTACTCCATCTCATTCCGTCTCCTGTTCGTCATTCCTGAGAGGAACTTGACTGAGTTGGCCAGAAGCGCGACGAGTTCGACGGGAGAGTCAAGGGAAGACATGGTCTGCCAAGATCCTGAGGCATCAGCGTCCCTCTTAAGCGTCTCCCTGATTCTTCTCGATAAGTAGACAACGACAAGGCCCTCTGGGACAAGAAGCGGCCTTGACCTAACGAGCGTCAGGTCGGAGTCTATGGCGCCCAGTGCTGGGCTCACCCTTTGCACGTAGTGAGTGGCATCCGCTGCCACCAATCCGCCGCGCTCGTGCACGAACTTGATGACCTCGGCGGTCCTGCTGATTCGGCCGGTTATAGGGCCAACCATTGAGAGCAGGAACAACGTAGGGCCTTGCTTCCTTGGCTGCGTGAGGAGATCCAGCCTCGCGTTGTAATCGTCATCAATAGGGACAACTTGCGGAGCGAATCCTCTCATCCTAAGTGAGTTCACAAAAGGCACTACGAACCCCTCGGGCTCGAAGCACGAAAACAGGACGGACGCACTTCTCTCGGGCTTGAGATTCAGGGCGAGCCACTGAGCGACCTGCCAAGTGCTCTTGAACAGCGATATTTCGCTCTCAAGCAAGAATCCGAAAGTTCTGCCCAGCTCCCGCCTCGCGTCAGCTAAGTCGAACCCCCAAGGGGACTGAGCCTTGCCGTCCATCGAACTGGACAGCTGCGCTAGAAGTTCCTGCGGTATTGGAGGGTAGTCGACATTGTCGAAGGGGATCTTGCTCCCGGGCACACGGGGGTGCGCCAAAGACATCGACTTCCGGAGACGTGAAGCCAGCGGAATAAAAGGTTGCGCGCAACTGTGCACGCTTCGACCTGATCGCATGTGTCGGTGGCGCCTTGCGCCTCCCGAGAGGGATGGTTGAGCGAACCGCGAGATGGATTTGCCCGCGCAGGATGACTGTCTTCTTGGAAGAGTGACAAACTTTATATGTCGCATGACGGCGCTACGCCTTCAGCCGGAAAGAATGTCTCCATCGCGTCGGTCGTCAGGCCGACGGAGGTAGCGGGAGGCCAATTTTGGAACAAGGACTCCTGAAGCGCGCTGAAACACCCCTCGTTGAGTTGCGAAATGGTGGTCCACTTCGCAGTAAGACTCGGCTATTCATGAAGTACGAAGGCGCCAACCCCACGGGCACACAGAAGGACAGGATAGCTCGGATTCACGCGCAAAGGGCTCGGGAGATGGGATTTGGGATGATGACGGTCGGAACGTGTGGTAACTACGGAGCCGCCATAGTGGAGGCCGCTGCGATGTACGGTATCGAAGTCAAGGTCTATGTCCCAACAAGCTTTCATGCAAAGCGGCTCCTGCAGCTTGGACGGAGGTTCGAGCTGATTAGGACCCAGGGCTTTGTGGAGGACTCGATACAACTGAGCGTTGCCGCCGCAAAGGATGAGGGAATGTATGACGCGAATCCCGGATCCGTGAATTCGAGCTTGGACAAGCTCGGCTACTCTGAGATAGCAAAGGAGATCGTAAGCCAGCTTGGTGGGCCTCCGGACTGGATTGTGGTGCCGGTCGGTAACGGAACTACGATCTTCGGGATCTACTGGGGCTTCAAGGAATTGGCTAGGCGTGCGGGGTTGAGCTTCGTTCCCAGATTCGTGGGAGTTGCTCCTGCTGCGTCAAACCCGATCGTCAGCTCATTCCTAAGAGGTTCATCGTACGTTGATCTGGATCCTCAGAGAGTTGAGGTCACCGAAGCCAATGAGCCGGTGGCTGGCTATCATTCGGTTGATGGCGTCGAAGCCCTTGAGGCCATAAGGGCCTCTGGTGGCGTTGCTGTCTCAATAGTAGACGCAGAGGCGATCATGGCAAGGAGAGCCATACTTGAGGGGTCTGGCCTTGATGTTCTGCCCTGTTCAGCAGCGGCGGTCGCAGCTGCATGGAAACTCCCCTCTGAACTTCTCGAAGGCAAGTCAATCGTGGGAGTGACCACGGGAAGGCCAGTGTTGTAGACGATCGGCGGGCACCCCTGAGGACTTTTCCCTTTGAGCCATGAGAAGGTTGTGACTTGAGCGCTAGAATCCCAATAGATTAGAAAGGAATCGAGCGAGAAACCCCACGCGCTTCAGCCGTGGAATGAATCGCGTGCCGAAGGCTGATCCCGAGGTGGTTATTTGAGGCAAGGCATCCAATGCTATAGATGGAAAGAGGGGACTGAATGCAAGTCGCAAGAACCGTTAAGATTCCAGTGCACTACGCGACCACCAAGCGTAAGCTCGACATCCTGAACCGCCTCACTGCACGCTTAACCTTCGGCGTTCGCCTCTGGTCGCTGGTCATCGAGACCAACCACATCCGCACCCGGAGTGGATTGAGGAAACGAGAGCTTGAGCAAGAGGTGCGAGTGAGAACGGGGCTGAGCGCGGGATTCGTGCAGTGCTGCGCCGACACTGCCCTCTGGATGTGGAAGAGCTACTGGAAGCTCCACCGCAGGTGGAGACAAGGGGTCACGTGGGCGCAACGCGAAGGTGACGAGCGATTGTTCAAGAAATTGACAAAGCGCGAACCTCGGCCCCCTTCTCAAACGGGCTTCACAAAAAGATCCCGATTTGGTTCGACTATCGAATTGGGAGCCTGGAGGCCTCCAAAATCAAGCTCTCGTCACGCATCATAAGAATATCCACCCTTAAGCGAGGTGAGCGGATAACCGTCCTGCTAAACCCAGCAAAATACCACACCGATTTGTTGGAGCGGGGCGAGGTCAAGTCGTTCCAGCTCGTCAAAAGAGGCAGGAAGTTTTGCGTTCACGTCAAGGTCGAATGTGAGGCTCAGGATCAGCGTGTGTGTGCCGTTCGAGGAGTTGATCTTGGTGTGCGGGGGAGCGTGGCAACCGTGTTGCTAGCTCCTGGCAGACAGCTACGCCGGGATGACTTCTCCGTGATCCGCGATGGAAAAAAGACGCATCGACTGAACGAACTGGACCGACACGTGGCGAAACTGCAGCAACTTGAGAAGTGGGAGGCACTGAAGCAAATCCGCAACAAACGCAGGCGCGTTGCCGAATACTTCGACCGCCTGACCGCCAAGCGAATAGCGGAGATCTCTAGTGGGTGTGTGGTCGGAATAGGCTACCCAAAGGGCATCAAACATGAAAACTACCTTGGAAACGGAAAACCGAGGCTACGGCGGTTGATGGCTCGTTGGACATACGGACGAATTATCCGTTACACCATCGAGGAATGCGCCGAGCAGGGTATCAAAGCAGTGGCACTCGATGAGCGGTGGAGCTCGGCGACTTGCCACCGTTGCGGTTCCCGAAACACCGAGCGACCGACGCAGCCGGTTGTATACTGCTACGATTGCGGGCTAACCTACGACGCGGACTTCAATGCGGCAGTCAACATCGGCTCCAGTATCTTGGCAGAGCCTCGGAGCCGTTGGGTCGAAGTTGACCCGGCCCGAACCAGCGATGAACTGGCCGAAGAGGTCAGCAAGGCTGGAACCCCATGCCGTCAGGCTGGGAGAGTCACACTTTTATAGGGGTCGAAAAGCCCATGGCTCGCGAAAGGGGAGCGAAATATGTCAAAGGAAGGAGAGGAGAAGTGGGAGGAGGAGGAAGGCGAGGAAGAGGAGTGGGAGGAGGAAGAATGGGAAGAGGGAGAGGAGTTGGAGGAGGAAGAGGAGGAGTAGCCTCCTAGCTCTTGCCCGCACTAGGTTTTCTGTGGTCTGCGCCCTTTTGGCGAGTGGCTTTGTTGCCCAATCTGCTGAGGCAAGGCTGGATTACCACCTTATTGCGCCCTTGAGACGTTGACCGCTATCGATTTGTAGTTTGGGGTGTAGGTCCCGGATGTGTACTCCAGCGGCACTAGCCTGTTAACCATCAGCTTCTGTGAGTGGATGAACATCTTGACCACACCGGCCTTCACAGTATGATCAATCCTTGCCCCGACAGTGATGCTGCCGCTGGAGCTTGAGATCACCACGCGATCACCTGCGGCTACGCTGATCTTTCGCGCGTCCTCTGGGTTTAGGTAGCAGAACTCGATGTAGTTTCCCCCGTGCATCAGGCTTGTCGCTTGAGAGGTCAGGTCATCGTGTAGAAAGTGAAGGGGCGACCTCACCGTTACCAGAACGTAAGGGTAGTTCGGCGACCTTGAGTAGGCCGTCCCCTCGAATTCCACCGGCATGTATCTCCTGAAAAGAGGTTCTTTGGACGGCCATTGGTCCTCTCCCTCGTAAAGCTTCTCGACGTTCACCTTGCGAAACGGCTCTACTGTGGTGACGATCTCTTCCGTTATCTCCTTCCCAGACGAGTACTGGAACGAGTCACCGCGTCCTAACCGTTCCGATAGCTCCTTGAATATGAGCCATGCCGGCTTTGCCTCGCCGAATGGTTCCGCAACCTTCCTGACGAATCGCACCCTCCTTTCACCGCTCGTGATGCTCCCCGTCGACTCGAACAGCATCGGGATCGGAAGCACGACGTCAGCGAAGTCCATTGTCGCGTTGCGGTGATGATGTAACAGAACGATGAACATCTTGCGCAGGTTCTCGTGAAGCCTGTTCAGGTCGGGAAGGGAGAGGGCAATGTTGACGTCGCAGAGAAACGCTGCTTTCACGGGCGTGAGGTAGAGCGCTTGGATGATGTTGAGGCCCATCTCCCTCGATAGGGTCGTGTTCCACTTCTTCTCTAGGACACCGTACATCACGGTTGAAGATACGATCCCCAAGGGGTGGCATCCCATATCTCCCACGCCCTGAACGTTGATCTCTCCTCTATTGGAGAGTAGCTTGCCGTTCTTGACGGTTAGGAGGTTGAGCAACGAGTAGACGTTGGAAAGGCCGTTCATGCTCTGGGTCAGTCCCATCCCGTGCATGATGCCGAAACGTTGTGAGGACGCCACAGCCTCGACTATCTCGTAGAACAAATCGGGGTCAACGCGGCATATCTCGCAAACCCTTTCGCATGTGTACTTGGACACCGTCATGGCGAGTTGGTCGAACCCGGTCACACTTCTCGCGAGCTCGTCGATGCCGCGGCGCTCGATGACCTCCCTTATCAAGCAGTTGATGAACGCGACCTCGGTGTCGGGCTCGATCTCGGCTGCAAGGTCGCAAGCCTTCGAGGTCTCGTTGGGAATCGACACGACGCCTATGAGCTTGGCCCCAGCCATCTTAGCCCTCAGCAACTCTCGAAACAGAACCGGATGGTTGGAGGCGGGATTCGAGCCGAGGATCAATATGCAATCCCTGGTCGAGATATCCTCGAACTTGGCAGGGTATCCATCGCTGCCGAAGGTTTGCCTCAAGCCGGTTATCGTGTTGATATGACAGAGCCTGCTGCAACAGCCGTCGACGTTGTTGCACTTGAGGACAGCTCTGGCGAACTTCTGCATGATGTAAGCGTCCTCGTTGCTCGTCTTTCCAGACGGGACGAACAATATCTCGTTCCCGTCGATACCTTTCAACCTATCCATGATGAAGTCATAGGCTTCGTCCCAAGAGACTGGTCGGAGCTCCTCCCCCTTGGCCCTCCTCACCATGGGTTTCGTGAGTCGGTTTCTGTATGCCACCTCAGAGATCGTTAGGCCCTTCGAACACGGCTGACCCTTGCTGACCGGATCCGACTTGTCGGGCATCACCTTGACGACCCGACCACCCTCCACCACGTAGGTCAGCCTGCAACCGACCCCGCAGTACACGCATGAGGAGGGGATTTTCATTACAGCATTATATTCGGAGTTGCTTAATTACCTTTCCAGCCATGCTGCACCGAGATATCCGGTTTCGCCGTTATCACGGTGGGTGATGAAGATGAAGACCGTCGAAGCGATGGCCCAGGAACTTCGGGCTTGGCTCTCAGACGCTAGATTCGTGCTACTAGTTGGGTTAGGGAACGTCAACAGGGGCGATGACGCGGCTGGGGTGACGGTGGCCGAGGCCTTGAAGGGACATACTTCGTCAAGGCTCAAGGTGATGAGCCTGGGGGAAGCCGTCAGCAACCTGCTACCGGACGCGGTGGACCTAAGGCCCTCCCATATCATCGTGGTGGATGCGGCTGACCTGGGAGGAAATCCAGGCTCTTTGACCCTGGCGAGGCTTGATGATTTGGAGGGAATACGGCCCACCTCGACGCATGACCTTCCTGTTCGGGTCGCGGTTGGTCTGGTCACCTCACAAGTGGGAGCGGATGCTGTCGTGATAGGGATCCAGCCGAAGGAGAGAGGCATTGGATGTGCCATGAGCGAAGAAGTGAGACTGGCCTGCGATCAAGTCGCGAGGCTCCTTGAGGATGTCTTGACGTTGGCGGGCCTCGCTGCCTAGGAAAGCTGGTCTTTCGGAATGTCACGGCGTGGAAAGAAGGATGTCCTTTCTCAATCCGATGTGATGTCGAGCTTGAGGAAGTGGGCGGAACACGAGATGCACGGGTCGTAGTTCCTTATCGCCTGCTCGCAGATCCATGAGGCCCTGTCGTCGGGCATCTCAGGCAATCTGGGGGCCAGCTCCAGCAAATCCGCTTCAATGGTGGTTTGGTTCTGGGCCGTGGGGGACACTATGTTGGCCTCCTTCACCTTTCCCTTTCCGTCGGTCACATATCTGTGATACAGCATTCCACGCGGCGCCTCAGTTATCGCTGCTCCCTCGCCCTCCCTTGGGTCCTTCTCTACGTATGGGATGCGGGGCTGCTTGTATTTTCTGATGAAGCCCTCAGCCTCAACGAAGCAGTGGGCCACCTCCAAGACCCTTGACACAATGCTCATGTACGGGTTTTCGATGGGGAACGAGATTCCGGCCTCTTTGGCTCTGTCCAAGACCTCTGGGGCTAGCATCCGGTGGTTCATGTTCACTCTCGCTTGGGGGCCCACAACGTACGGCCTCTTCCCCTCGATCATGTACCTGAGGGCTGTGGAATAGGGCACCTGACTCACCACGAACAGCTTCTCGAAGTCTTCTTCTGGTGCATCGATGCCGCCACTGGACTTGATCCTGCCCTCCAATATTGGGTATTCCTTCTCGCTGTGCATCGAGACGTACTCGACCTTCCTCCTCAGGTCTGGGAAATCTAGGCCGGCGGCCCAGTCTATGGCGTCGAGGGCTGTGCGCCTGACCTCATCGTAGTGGGCGAGGAGCGGATCCAGCTCGTCACTCTTCGGCACTCGATGAAAGCCTCCCACCCTAACGGACACAGGGTGGACCGACCTCCCCCCCAGGATCTCAATTACTTGGTTCCCCCACTTTTTGAGCTGGAGTGCGGACTTCACTACTTCAGGGTGGTCCTTAGCCATCTCCAGAGCGCTCTCGTATCCCAAGAAATCGGGCGCGTGAAGCAGGTAGATGTGAAGCACGTGGCTCTCGATCCACTCCCCCAAGTAGAGCAGCCTCCTGAGGGCTGCCATCTCCTCCGGCATGGTTATGCCCAATATCTTCTCAATTGCCCTGACCGAACTCATCTGGTAGGCGACCGGGCAGATTCCGCAGATTCTGGCGGTTATGTCCGGAACCTCTAGGTAGCTCCTGCCCACCAAGAAGGCCTCGAAGAACCTAGGTGGCTCGAATATCCTGAGTATGAGCTCCTCGACCTTGCCCTGCTTCAGCTTGATGTGCAGGGCGCCCTCGCCTTCTACCCTGGCTAGGTAGTCCACCTTGATCTCCTTACTCATACTTGTCGATCACCTTCCTGAATTTCTCGGAGTACCCGGTGAATCCCTTGAGGAGCCTGATCACATCCCCCTTATCCACGCCTTGAGACAGGTAGTAGTCCACGAGCCCCTCCGGGTTGGGGTCGTCCATTGGACCAAAGCATCCGTAGCATCCTCTGCTGTACGCTGGGCATATCGCTCCGCAGCCAGCCATAGTGACCGGCCCGAGGCAAGGTATCTTCTTGGCTACGACGACACATGAGGTCCCCCTGGCCTTGCACTCCAAGCAGACGCTGTAGGTGGGAAGGTATGGCCTCTTGCCCCTGAGGAGCTGCGCCATGACGTATAGTAGTTGGTCCCTGTTAATGGGGCAGCCCATGAGTTCAAGGTCCACTTTGACGTTTTCGGAGATGGGCGTAGCTTTGTCCAACGCGGAGACCCACTCGGGTTTCGGATAGACAATCTCCTTGAAGACTTCGATATCCGCCCAATTCCTCAAGGCTTGAATGCCGCCAGCGGTCGCGCACGCGCCAATGGCCACCAGCAACTTCGAGTCCTCCCTCGCCTTCTTCACGATCTCCACCTCGTGGGGAGTCGACACCGACCCCTCGACGAGGGCCACATCGTACGGTCCCGGCAAAGCCCTTCTCGTCGCCTCCATGAAGTAGGATATCTCGACTTGGTTCGCCAGCTCAAGCAGGTCGTCCTCGGCGTTCAATATCTGGAGTTGGCACCCGTCGCAACTTGAGAACTTGTAGACAGCTACCCTAATCCTCATGCTCATATTTGCTTCACCGCAAAGAACTTGCTGATTTTTTCGTAGGCGAAGACCGGGCCATCCTTGCACACGAAGAACGGGCCGGTTTGACAATGACCGCAGAAGCCCAATCCGCACCTCATGTGCCTCTCCATGGAGAGGTACAGGCCGCCGGTGGGGAAACCCCTTTTCGTCAGCTCGTTCACGGTGAAGTACATCATGACCTCGGGCCCGCAGATGAGGGCCACCGTGTTGCTCCTGTCGAACTCAAACTTGTCAAAAAGGGTCGTCACGACACCGACGTTTCCCTTCCACGCGTCATCCCCGGTGTCCACGGTCAGAAGGAATTCGGAATCAGGTATCTTGCTCCACGCGTCGTAGTCGCGGGTGAAGAGAAGGTCTTGGGGCGTTCTGGCCCCGTGCAGTACGTACAGCTTGCCGTAGTCAGACCTCCTTTTGGCCACGCCTATGATGACGGACTTGAGCGGGTTCAGACCTATTCCTCCGCCCACGACCATCACATCTTTTCCCTTCATCTCTTCCATCGGCCAGGTCGTCCCGAACGGCCCTCTGATCATAATGTGATCGCCCCCCTTCAGTGTGAACATGACGTTCGTGACTGACCCGACTGCTCTGACGGTGTGGTCGAGGTACTCGTTCTGATACGGGTCGGAGCTGGCCGTGACCGGAACCTCTCCCACGCCGAAGACGTAGAGCATGTTGAACTGCCCAGGGCTGTATTCCACTTTTGTCCCATTCGTGGGTCTCAACCTGAACGTCCTGACGTTGTAGGTCTCGTCGGTCACGCTCTCGATCCTCATGGGCCTCGGAACCATGCAACCCTCGGGCATCTTGTGAGAGGTCACCGTTCCTTCACCACCTGGGTCTCCCACACGGACTTGGTGACATCCATCACGGACTTAGTGACATCTATGGCGACCGGGCACCACGTTATGCACCTGCCACAGCCGATACAACCAAATGTGTCGAATTGATCGAGCCAGTACGCGAACTTGTGTACTATCCATTGGCGGTACCTGGCCCAGAGGTCTGGTCTGAAGTGCCCACCGGCCACCTGCGCGAACTGATAGGTGAAGCAGGAATCCCAACTGATCGTCCTATCCGAGGTCTTGCCGTCCAAGTTGGGAACGTCCTGAATCATAGTGCAGAAGCAGGTCGGGCAGACGCTCGTACAGTTGGCACATCCTAGGCAGCGCTTGGCGATCTCCTTGAACGCTGGCGACTCCAACTGCGCGTAAAGCTTGTCTCGAAGCCCAGGTATCGAATAAACTCCCATCTTGTGCTCCGATGCCTTGAGCTTCTCTTCCGCTTCCCTGATGTCCCGTTGCTCTGCCTTCCTCTTGCCCAAGCTCGCCAGCAAATCCTGCCCAACTTTTGTCCCAACTTCGACTAGGAACCCCTTCGAGAGTTCGGTCAAAGCGACATCGAATCCAGACTTGGCTCTCGGCCCGGTGCCCATTGAGGCGCAGAAGCACGTGCCGCTCGGTTCTATGCAGTTCGCCACTATGATCGCCGCGCTCCTCCTAAGATTCACGTACAGCTCGTCTGCGTACTTCCCTCGCATGAGTGTTCTGTCCAGTACCTCGATTGAGGCCAGGTCGCAGGGCTTGATGCCGAAGAACGCGATCTTCCCGCCGTCGCACCCCAGTTCGAGCAGCTCGAACTCGCCATCCTTCCGGGACAACCTCCAAAGCTTGCGCAGGGGCGGGTACAGGAACCTCTTCGGCGAATCCGGGCCGTGCGTGAAGGAAAACGTTAGGTCGCTACTCTCGGTGCTGTAACGGCCAGCATCTTGGACCGTCGTGACGCCCGTCGCGAGTTCGTCCTCTGAGTCGAGTTGTCCGAGCCTTATCACGCCGTCCTCAAGTCTGGGAGCGATGACCTCGTACCCAGACGCCTTCACTGTTTTCAAAAAATCCACGAGCTGCTCCTTGCCCACAACGTAGGCCGTCATGCTCGCTCAACTCCCGCCCTTGTCGATCACGTCCAGAAGGACATCCTTGATGGACTCGGTGGCGGCCTGTTCAAGGGTAACGTACTTCAACGCCCCCTTCGGGCAGTACTTCACGCACTGGGGTTCTCCAAGGTCGTCGCAGAAGTCACAGGTGAACGCCACGCCTCCATCGAAGCTGAGCCTCAGCGCGCCGAACTCGCAGCTCTCTATGCACCAGCCACAGCCGTCACACCTGTCCTTGTCTATCTGTATCGACCCGTCGGCCAAGACGTGTATCGCGTCCCTCGGACAGGCCCTCTCGCAAACGGGCTTCTCGCACTTCCTGCAGGCGATCGCTATGTTGAAGAACGGCTCTATCCTGACCGCCCTTATCCTTGACCTCTTGTGATTTGTGGTCTTGTCTTTGACGATTGAGCATACGAACTCGCATATCTGGCACCCGTTGCACTTGTCGGTGTCGCACACGATTATCCTCTTCGCTCTCAGCTCGCTAAGCGCCAACCTCATCAGCCTCCCCGTCGAGGCCCAACTCCAGAAGCTTCCCCTTCGTTGGCATCCCTTCCTTGGTCCAGCCTCTTTCCTCGTAGTAGCCGTCCAGCGCTTCATCGAACTCCTCCCTTGTGATCCTTGCGCCCTTGGTGACATCGTCGATCATGGGCTCCTCGAAGGCCCTCGGAGGAGGATAGTCGTCCTTCCTTGACGCTCCGAATCGGACGTTGAAGCACTTCGCGGCGTTGTATATGCGTTCGCCGGCCGTGATCATCTGCTTGCCCGACATCTCGATCCCCGTCACAAGAGTGTAGAGTTTGGCTATCTCATCCATGGAGCTGTAGATGCCTCTGGTGAACTTGCAGATTATGAGCGAATCGATTATCGCATACTGGTCCTCGCCGTCGCGCACGATCTTGCCCCTTGAGCGGTCGAGTTTGAACCTGTCGACCTTCCCTGCCACGTCCACTTGATACGAGCCGGACCTTAGGTAGTCGGCTCCCCTGATTGAGGTGCAGAATCCCAAAGTTGAGGTCTTCAATGACCTCATCGAGTAGGCAGCCCATTCCATCCCCTTGCAGTGGATCGCGAACTTGTCCGAGCCCTTTCCGACTGTCTGAGATGCCCTTCGCACGCCCTCCGCCAAAAGGTTCCCGAGCTTCCCCTCTCGAAGGCACATCCGATTGAGGGCATCGAGCAACGCCTCGCCATTGCCGAATCTAAGGTCGAGGCCATCCGCGTCGTCCTTGCTGAGCAAGCCCTTCTCGAAGCACTCCATTGCCCAGGCGGCGATCACGCCGGCCGAGATCGTGTCGACTCCAAGCTTGTCGCAGATCTCAACGGCTTTGGTTATGACGTTCAGGTCGCCGACGCCGCAAAGCGGGCCGAGCTGGCCCAAGCTTTCGTAGTCGACGCTCGCGACCGTCCCGGCGTAGGGGCCCTCCTTGACTTCGTTGACGTGATCGCAACCGATCGAGCAGTTCGTGCAGGCCAGGATCTTCTTGACATGGGTCTTGAGCATCCTCTCGCCTGACACGTCCTCTGCCTTCTCGAAGGTTCCCCTTTGGAAGTTGTACGACGGCAAGCACCCGAGCCGGTTGTGAACGAGTATGTTGGCCGGGGTGCCGTAGACCCTATACTTCTCCGTCTTGGGCCCCTGGCACCTCTCATTCAGCTCAGCCGCGAACTTGGTGAGGCCGTCCAAGTCCCCGACCTCAACGTCACCAGTTCCCCTGACGGCAACGGCCTTGAGGTTCTTGGAGCCCATCACGGCGCCCATGCCCGACCTGCCGACCTGCCTGTTCTTGTCATTCGTTATGTTGCCTATCCTCACAAGCCTCTCGCCAGCAGGACCGATCGCGGCGACCCTCACAGCACTGTCCCCGAGCTCCTCCTTTATCAGATCCTCGGTCTCCCACGTACTCTTCCCCCAGTAATTGACGGCGTCCCTGAGCTGAGCGTTCTCGTCATCCACGAACAAGTATGCGGGCTTTTCACATCTTCCCGCGATGACTATGCCGTCCCAACCAGCGCTCTTCAGTTCATTTCCAAAGCCGCCGGTCGAGATGCCGAACCCGAAGAGCCCAGTCAGAGGGGAGAGAGCGAAGACGGCGTACTTGCTGCCCGTGGGGGCCAAGGTTCCCGCCGTGGGTCCGGTCCACCAAGCCAAGATGTTATCTAGGGAGAACGGTTCGGTGCCCTTCGGAACAGTGTCCAAGAGCGTCCTCGCTCCGAACCCCAACCCTCCTATGTAGCTCCTGGCGAAGCCCTCCTCGATATTCTCCGAACCTGCCGCGCCTGAACTCAGGTTTACCTTCAGGTACTTTCCCTTGTATCCCTTCATCATCAACCGCCTCCCGTGATGGCCAATGCGAAAACGACCCTATCTCCGGGCGCGACAGGCTGGGAGAGAGCTTTTGAGAGATCGATCACCCTCTGATTTATGGCGACCATGGCGGAGTCCGCTCGGATCCCTGTGCCCTCCTCACTGATGATCCTCTTTCCAAATTCCTCCCCGTACATTTCGCTAAGCTTTCGGATGAGCCCTTCGAGAGTGGTCTTCCCCTCGATCTCGATCGTCACGTTTCTAGCTTGAGCGATCTCTCTGAACGGGCCCGTGAACTCTACGATCACTCCCTCGGGCATGCACGCTCGGCTTCGGATTAGTTCGACTTAAACGTTTTTCACAACACCAAGTCATATCAATGTCAAACACGACCGCGGAGATCTTGCGGATATTACTGAGCTGATAGCTGTCTTTCAATGGCTAACCCATAAATCCGACTGGATCGCGTCATGCGTCGCAGAATTATGGGCCGCGGCCAGAATCTGGCGAAGCGAGAGTCCGACTCGGAGGTAGTAGTGACCCAGCGTTTCTACGCGGACGAAGTCGTGCTAAGCATTGACAAGTCCAAGTGCATAGGTTGCGACCTCTGTACGAGCATCTGCCCCAAGGAAGCCGCGGTCAGGGTGAGAGAGAAAGAGCGATTGATAGTGACCGTCGATGCTGACAAGTGCGTCCTGTGTGGCGCATGCGAGCCGTTCTGTCCCTCGGGGGCGATCGTGATGAAGGTGAGCAACCAACCGAAGAACATACTCGTTGAGAGGCAGGGACTCCCGGTGCCTCTTGACAAGATACTGATAGACGCTGCCAAGTGTCCGCCGGACTGCCTCAAGTGCGTGGACGCCTGTCCCGTTCAAGCGATACGGATCGGGCAGGGACATGACATAAGGATCGACACGAGCAAGTGCCTGCGTTGCCCATGGTGCGCGGACGTCTGCGACAAAGGCGCAATAGTCGTGAACCCGCTATTTGTGGGAAGCATACGAATTGACACCTCCAAGTGCAGCGAAGGATGCGATCTGTGCGCGAAGGTCTGTAAGACTAAGGCGATCAGGATGGAGGGAGGAAAGGCAAAGGTGGAACCCAGGTACTGTATTCTCTGCGGCGCCTGCACAAACGTATGCGAGGACGATGCCATCGACCTTAGGAGGACGCGAGTGCTGTGCGCTGAGGGCTTCTCAACCGTCTGGTCCTCGGCCTTGGAGAAGCTCTTGGGGGCCAGAGGTCTCTCTAGAGTCCAAGACAACAGAGCTCTGAGAAGGTTGGGTTCGATCATAGAGGAATCGAGGGTCAAGTAGGATGAGCGAGAAGCCGAGGCTAGGCGTGTTCGTGTGTCACTGCGGAAAGAACATAGCGGGGGTGGTGGACCCTGCGGCTGTGGTGGCAGCGGCTGAGAAGCTACCTGATGTCGCATTCGCTTGCGCCAACATCTACACCTGCTCTGAATCTGGCCAAGCCGAGCTGAAGAAGGCGGTGAAGGAACATAACCTGAACAGGGTCGTGGTCGCTGCATGTTCTCCGAAGATGCACGAGCCGACCTTTCGCGCGTGCGTGGCAGAGGCTGGCCTCAACCCGTACGTGTTGGAGATGGCCAACATAAGGGAGCATGACTCTTGGGTTCACATGAGGCAGCCTCAGGAAGCAACTCAAAAGGCAATAGACCTCGTGAGGATGGCGGTAGCCAAGGCGCGCTTGCTGGAGCCCCTTGAGCCGATCGTCGTTCCAGTCACTAGAAAAGCTCTCGTGATTGGCGGTGGGATAGCTGGGCTTCAGGCCGCTCTGGACGTAGCGAACCGTGGACACGATGTTGTCTTGGTTGAGAAATCGCCGTTCTTGGGCGGCAAGGCGCGAATGCTCGATAAGACTTTCCCGAAGGTGGACTGCACATCGTGCTTTCTGAACGAGAAGATAAACAAGGTCCTACTGAACCCGAGGATAAGGGTGCTTACTCTTTCCGAAGTAACGGCCGTTGAAGGATTCGTGGGCAACTTCAAGGTGAAGGTCAGGAGAAGGGCTCGACGCGTGAACGAGAAATGCATTGGATGCGGAAAGTGCATCGAAGTATGCCCAATCTCCGCGCCCAATGAACAGGACCTCGGGCTATCGACACGCAAGGCAATCTTCATGGTGAACGCGCCCGAGTCGAGGCCGTGCGCCTCGATGCCGGTCGACTATGAAAGGGAGATACACCTGCCCCGTCGATCGTTCAACCCGCGAACGGCAGTGTTAGACATGGATAGTTGCACCCGCTGCGGGGAGTGCGTCAAGGCTTGTCCGACTGGAGCCATAGAGCTCGACCAACCGGACATCGAGGAGGAGATCGACATTGGAGCGATCGCAGTGGCGATAGGTTTCGACATGTTCGACCCGCGAGGGAAGCCCCAGTATGGCTATGGCGCCTATCCTGGAGTTGTGACAAGTCTGGAGTTGGAGAGGATGTTGCACCCGGCCGGACCGACGCACGGAGAGCTTCTGAGCCCCTCGAGTGACTTGACCCCCAAGAGGACTGCATTCATACAGTGCGTCGGATGCAGAGACGACACAACAAATCCATACTGCGCTAGGGTCTGTTGCATGATAACGCTCAAGCAAGCCATCCTTCTGAAGGAAAGGTACCCCGAGATGGATGTCTCAGTTTTCTACATCGACATCAGGGCCGGAGGGAAACAATACGAGACGATATACTCCAAGGCCAAGCAACTGGGAGTGCGTTTCGTTCGCGGAAGGCCCTCAACGGTCAGACCTGGGGATGATCAGTTCGTCGTCGAGGCGGAGGACACACTCTCTGGCTTACGATTGCAGGAGGCCTTTGATATGGTCATCTTGGCCACCGGCCTTCAGCCCGCGGAGGATACGGCCGAGATAGCGGGGATGCTCAAGATCCCGAGGGACCAAGATGGTTTCCTCATGGAGGCTCACATTAAGCTCAAGCCCGTGGAAACTGTGATTGACGGTGTCACAGTGGCTGGATCATGCTCGGGGATCACGGACATACCGATGAGCATAAGCAGGGGGCATGCAGCGGCATCGAAGGTCCTCACGCTTTTTTCGAAGGACATCATAGAGCTTGAGCCGATCACGAGTTTCCTCGACCTCGAGAAGTGCAAAGGATGTTACGCTTGCACGAAAATGTGTCCCTTTCAAGTCATCAAGGAGATGGAGGTCGACGGAAGAAAGATGGTTCAACTGGTCACCTCTTCGTGCAAGGGTTGTGGCACTTGTGTGGCGGGTTGTCCCTTTGGGGCCCTCGACCAACATCATTTCACTGATGAGCAAATACTCGGCCAGATTGATGCGGCATTGGAAGATAACCCGAGGGACAAGATAGTCAGTTTCAACTGCAATTGGTGCAGCTACGCGGGCGCCGACTTTGCAGGGGTCTCAAGGCTGCAGTATCCTCCCAATACCAGAGCGATTAGAGTGATGTGTTCGGGCAGGGTAAGCACGAAGATGATCATGAGGGCCTTCGAGAAGGAAGCTGGGATGGTCCTCGTAGCTCCGTGCCACCCAGCCGACTGTCACTACATATCAGGGAACGAATGGGCCAAGAGGAGGGTCGATGCTCTCAAGACAACTCTTGCAAGGAAGGGGATCAACCCAGACAGGCTCTGGTTCGTCTACGTTTCCGCTGCTGAGGGCAACGTGTACCAAGACACCATGATCAAGATGAACCAGTTGCTCGAGCGAATGAAGTCGGGTGAGGTGAGTTGGGGAGGAGAGGTGGAGGAGAAGCCGGTCGCAAGGGCATAGAGGTGGATCAACTCATGCTTGAGGAAGGAAACATCATGAGGTGCTTCCAGTGCGGTACCTGCACCTCGAGTTGCACCACCAATTCTGTGTTGGCCGACTACAATCCCAGGGGGCTGATAGAAGCGATCTTAGTACTCGGAGTCATGCCCGATGCCGAAGACGCTTGGGCTTGCGCGACGTGCGGCAACTGTGTAGAGAGGTGCCCGCGAGGGGTAAGCGCGATGGAGGTCATGCTCGCAGCTAGGTCTCGCCTCTTCGAGCAGCTTGGCAGGATTCCAAATGACTGCAGAGCCATGATCCAGAACATCGAAGGGACGGGCAGAGCTGTGGGGCCAAGATCGGACCTGAAGAAGATCAGGAAGGCGCTGGGGCTCCCAGATGTTTCGATGGACGGCCAAGCTCTGAAGCAGATTCAGGAGGCGATCGAAGGCGCCCGAGTGTTCAAGCCCTTGGGGATGCGCTCCGAGGGAGGGGGGTCAACTTGACATCGTATTCGTTCTACCCGGGTTGCGTCATATCGCTACAGTTCCCTGAGGTGGAAAGAGCAGTGAGAGATCTACTGGGCCGTGCTGGCGTCGAGATCTTAGAGATGAGCGGGGCATCATGCTGTGCTCCGCAACACCTCTTCGGAGTGAGCAAGGCGGGCTGGCTCGCGCTGAACAAGAGGAACTTGAGCTTGGCAGGTGGAGAAATCCTGACGGCGTGCGATGAATGCTTCGCAAGCCTGCAGGACGCTCGCGTCTCCCTTGCGGATGAGGGGCTGCCGGGGGTGAAACCTCTGGTGACATTGATCTCGGAGAACGAGGAAGCGCTCAGGGGAATGACTAAGGGTCTTGACCTCAGGTGCGCGGTCCAGCACAGCTGTCACCTGCTCCGACCTTCAAAGGTGAGGAAAGTTGACGAACCTGAGAAGCCTATGCTATTGAGGGCCGCGCTCGACGCGATAGGATGTACTTCGATCCCACACACGGAGGAGCTCTCTTGCTGCGGAGGTCAGATCCTAGGCTCATCACAGCCGGGTGAGAAGCTGGCCAGAAGGAAGATCGCAAGCGCGCTTGAGGCTGGAGCGGACTGCATCGTTACCACTTGTGCCCACTGTCTGAGGCACCTCTCTCGGCACTCGACCAAGCTTCCGGTGCTTCACCTATCTCAGCTGTACGCGGTCGCGCTGGGATCGGAACCGAGCAAGATAGGGGTCAGTGGAGATCTCGTCAGACGCAGGTGAGGCTGGCTTGAAACGCGTTCGTGTTTTCTTGTGCACTTGCGGCAGACGGCTTGCAGGGTCGATCAACTTTGAGAGGATGCGAGCCATGCTGCAGATGGAACCTGAGGTCGCTGACATCATCATGCACGACGAATTGTGCTTGCCAGACGGACTTGCCTTTCTGAGGGAAAACCTGGGGCGGGGCGGATTCGATCGAGCTGTAATCGCCGCATGCTCTAACTCTCCCATAGAGCAATCCTTCAAGGACAAGGCTGTGGAGGTCGGGCTTCATCCGCTTCATGTGGAAGTCGCCAACATACGTGAACAATGCGCGAACATACACGGTGGCGTTGGTCAGGCCACCGAGAAGGCAATCAGGATTGTCAGGGGTGCTGTCGCTCGGGTGAGTCGCTCAAGTCCTTCAGCAACTCGGAGGGTGAAGGTCGCTAAGGCAGCTCTCGTCATAGGGGGCGGGATCGCAGGCACCCAGTGCGCGCTTGACATAGCGAACGCGGGATTCAAGGTCTACTTGGTGGAGAAGCAGCCCAGCATCGGTGGGACAATGGCTCAACTCGACAAGACCTTCCCGACCATGGACTGCAGTATCTGTATCGAGGGACCACGTCTGTCTGAAGCCGGGAGGAACAGGAACATCACGATCATTCCTAACGCCCGGGTCAAGTCCGTTGAGGGAAGGGCCGGTGACTTCCACGTCCAAGTGGAGGTCATGGCTTCATACGTCGACCCCGTCAAGTGCAACGGCTGCGGAGCTTGCGTGGATGTCTGCCCGGTTTATCAGCCTAACAAGTATGACGTGGACCTGAAGCCCATCAAGGCGATCTACTCACCATTCGCCCAAGCCGTACCCTTGAAGTACGTCATCAACAAGGACATCTGCATAGAGTGCGGACTCTGCATGAAGGCCTGCGGCTTGGCGGCAATAGATCTGAACGATAAGCCGAAGAGCAGTGAGCTGAACGTCGGAGCGATAGTTGTTGCCACTGGTGCTGTGCCGTTCGACGCCAGGAGGAAACCCCAGTATCGCTACGGAGAGATCGATGATGTCATAACCAACATGGAGTTCGAGCGAATAATCTGCGCCTCTGGTCCGACGGGCGGCAACATGCTGAAAAGGAACGGGGAACCCTCGAAGAGGGTGGCCTTCATCCAATGCGTGGGTTCTCGCGATGAGGATGGAATGGAGGAGTGTTCCTTCTACTGTTGCGCTGGATCGATGAAGGAGGCAAGGCTGATCGTGGAGCATGACCCCGAAGCCAAGGTGTTCATCTTCTACACGGAACTCAGAGCTTTTGGAAAGGGATGGGAGGGGCTATACACAAGGTGCAGGGAGGACGGGATCGTGTTCGTCAGATCAAGGCCGTCCGAGGTTAAGCTGAACCCTGATACGAAACGTCCGGTCGTAGTGTACGAGGATACCCTGAGCGGAGTCAGGTCGGAGCTTGAGGTCGATACGGTCGTTCTCGCTGTTGGCATACACCCGGACGAGGAGACGAGGGAACTTGCCAGATTATTGCGAATACCGGTGGACGAGACGGGGTTCCTGGAGGAGGCCCACGCCAAGATGAGGCCGCTCGAGAGTCGAGTGGACGGGGTTTTCTTGGCTGGGACGTGCCATGGGCCCAGAGACATCGTCGAGACCGTGGTCGAGGGGACAGGGGCCGCGAGCTTGGCGATCAACATCCTTTCTAGAGACGAAATTGAGCTTCCGACAGTGGTGGCCAAGGTAAGCGAGGAGAAATGCACGGGTTGCATGAGGTGCGAAGCGGCATGCCAGTACGGGGCCATCTTCTCCCAGAACGGGAAGGCAAAGGTTGACGACGGTATATGCAAGGGATGCGGGGCATGCGCATCAACCTGCTTTCAAGGGGCAATCGATCTCGAGGCATGGGGTAGGGAGGAGCTGCTGAGCCAAGTCCTGGCCCTGGTGAGAGAGGAATGACGGCGCCGAACATAGTCACTTTCCTCTGCTGGTGCTCAGATTCAGGGGCGGACCAGGCCGGAGTCGAGGGGATAGAGTATCCTGCGGGGATAACCCCGATGAGAATACCCTGTTCCGCGCTGCTTGGCACGGAGCTGATAGTGAAGGCCTTCGAGAGGGGCGCTGATGGAGTGATAGTATCAGCGTGTAAGCCGAGTGAACTCAGAAGGGAAGCGCCGAGCCGGGTGACCGAGATGAGGATCGAGATACTGAGAAGGCTGCTCGAGGAGGTAGGGATAGAGCCCGATAGGTTGCAGATCGCTTGGATCTCCTCTCAAGAGGGAAAGAAGTTCGCCGATGAGGTCAGCGAGATCGCGAGGAAGATAGAGTCCTTAGGGCCCCTGAGGGCCAAGGGGGTGGCTCAGCCTGTCTGAGATCGAGGCCGAGCTCAGGAGAGCGGTTGTCGATCTGTTGGAAAGACATCAAGTCGCGTATGTCATCGGCTACGAGGCGGGATCGCTCCCAAAGAGAACTAGGCCATGTTTCATATCTGATCCTAAGGAAGCCCCCAGGCTCGTATGGAATGAGTACTGTTCGTCAAGTCTACCGAAATATCTCATCGGCTGCAAGGACAAGGTCGGGGTTGTGGTCAAGGGATGCGATGGCAGGGCCTTGGTAGAGCTGCTCAAGGAGAGACAGGTAAACAGGGAGAACGTTGTCGTCGTGGCGCCGGACTGCCCTGGGATCTTGCGTGCATCGGGAACGGGCAAGGGATCAGACCAAATACTCGCGCGCTACTGCGAACGTTGCATCTCACCGGTGTCCCCCTTGTTCGATATCCGGGTGACAACTGGCGAGAAGACGAGGGTCGGAACGCCTGACATCCATGGGAAGAATGCCAAGGGGGCACCTCAAGAGACCGTGTCTTGGTCGGAGGAGTTTCAGAACTGTGTGAAATGTCTCGGCTGCATCAAGGCCTGTCCGCTTTGTTACTGCACGGAGTGCTCACTCGACGGGTCGCTTCCATCGCTCGTTTCCAAGCTCAGGATCCCGCAGGAACTCTGGACCTTCCACCTGGTGAGAGCTATGCACATGGCGGGCAGATGCGTGGACTGTGGTGCGTGTGAAGCCGCCTGCCCAGTGGGCATACCGCTGACTGAGCTGTACCGAAGGCTGAACGAGGAGGTCGAGCGTCTCTTCGAATACGTTCCGGGCCTCAGCCTTGAGTCCAAGCCGCCAGTTGAGTTCCCGCGACCGAGCAGGTGAGAGGAATGAGACCGTACTACGTAGACGAGCAATCCCTCAGGCGATTGGTGGACCTCGTCTCGCCCTCTAAGTCAATCATAGCTCCAGTTAGGCATCGCGATTCCTTCCTGTTCAGAAAGATGAGCCCGGGCGAGGAGCCATGTTTGGACTACTCGAACACAGCTGTTCCGCCTAAGTTCGTCCTTCTTCCACAACTTGAGCCCCTCCTTTCGTATGATATAAGGAGGGGGGAGGCAAAATCGGTCGATCAACTTAGCAACGATGTAATTCTACTCGGCGTGCGGCCGTGCGACTCATCTGCCTTCGTCGTCTTGGACAAGGTGATGAGCGGGCAGTATACCGACCCATATTACGCAGCGAGAAAAGGGAGAACCACGGTCATTGGCATTTCATGCTCAGAGCCCGCACCATCTTGCTTCTGCGACTCGATGGGCACCGGCCCCACGGAGGGCGCGAGCGATGATATCACCCTCACCGAAATAGATGGCGGCTACGTTGCAAGGCCAAGGACTGTCAAGGGAATGAGATTCATCGAGGAGATGAAAGGGGTGTTCCGAAGCGCGACGAACGCTGAGGTAGAGCAAGGAGAGGCTCGGGCCAAGCTGGTCAGGGACAAGCTACGAGGTGGGCTAGAGATCGAGGGGCTGCAGGAGAGGATGTCAGCTGCTTTCTCGGATCCTTACTGGCAGGAGATCAGCCGTAGGTGCATCGAATGCGGCATCTGCTCATTCATCTGTCCCACCTGCTACTGCTTTGATGTGGCCGAGTTGGTCCTTGGAAACAGGGGCACTAGATCCAGGGGATGGGACTCGTGTCAGTTCTGTACGTTCTCTAGGATGGCTGGCGGACTGGATCCGAGGCCCGCGCGGTCAGACAGACTCAAGCACAGGTTCTACCACAAGCTCGTGTACATGCCTAGGACGTTTGGCGCAACCTCGTGCGTCGGGTGCGGAAGATGCGCTACTCGCTGTCCCTCAAACGTAGACATTGTGGAAGTGATGCTAAGATGGTCCTGAACCCGTACGTTCCTCTGAGGGCGGTGATACGGGAGACAAGGCAGGAGACGGACGACACCAAGACGCTCAGAGTTGAGCTGGCTGATGCTAGTAGAGGGTCCTCATTCCTGTTCAAGCCAGGCCAGTTCCTCCAAGTCACCATGTTCGGAGTGGGAGAGGCGCCCATCTCGATCTGTTCCTCTCCGCTTGATATCCCCTCGATCCAGATGAGCGTGAGGAAGATAGGGAGGGTCACCGAGGCCATTCATGAGGCGAGGATCGGGGACCCTGTTGGCCTGAGGGGGCCGTATGGCAAAGGCTGGCCAGTTGACCAGCTGGACGGAAGGGACGCGGTGCTCGTGGCGGGCGGGATTGGGATGGCTCCCCTCAGGTCGCTTGTCCGCCTCATGTCTGGACCGGAGCGACGAACTCGCAAGATCGTGCTTTGCTATGGTGCGAGGAATCCGTCCCTTCTGATGTACAAGAACGAACTTGGCGACTGGGGCAGGTCAGGCGTTGAGGTCAGGCTCACAGTGGATCAGGGCGCGGACGGTTGGGATGGCCGGGTAGGCGTTGTCACCTCGCTTCTGGATGACCTGGACGTTGACATTGCGCGGAGCACTGCATACGTTTGCGGTCCACCCGTCATGATCAAGTTCACGATGAGGAAGTTGACTCAGTTGGGCTTTGAGCCCGAGAGCATCTACGCCTCCCTTGAGAGCATGATGAGGTGCGGGATAGGGAAGTGCGGCCACTGTCACTTCGGGGACAAACACGTCTGTTTGGATGGCCCCGTTTTCTCATACCGGGACATGGTCGATCTGCCGCAAGGCTTCGCCCCCCTCTAGTGAAAGAGGTAGACGACCACCTCGTCTCCCTTTTCCAAGGTATCGACATTCTCTGGGATTACGATGTATCCATCGGCCTCCGCCATGCTGGTTATCGCAGAGGACTCCTTGAACGCGGGCTCTGCCTCGTCCCCCTTGACTCTGACCGTGAGGAAGGTCTTCCGGCCCAGAGTGGCGACCACTCTCCTTGAGAGCTTAGCTCTGACTGTCGTGAACTGCTTACTGGACAAAGAAGCCATTTTCCTGATCATTGGAGCCAAGAAGAGATAGGCGTTGCTCAAGCATGACGTAGGGTGGCCGGGCATGCCAAGAATCAGACGGTCCCCAACTTGGGCGCAAAGCGTTGGTTTCCCAGGCTTTATCTGAACTCCGTGAAACAGGATCTCTCCCCTTTGAGATAGCACGTCGTACAAGATGTCTCTCTCCCCCACGGAACTTCCACCAGCGATGACCACTAGATCATAGATGAGGCTGGCCCCCACGGCTTTGGCGATATCGTCGCGTTCATCCGGGACGGGGTCAAACAACTCCGGAGTTCCACCGTTCTCTCTTACCACGGCTGCCAGCGCGTGTGAGTTTATGTCGTAGACCTTGGCTTGGTCGATCGGCGAGCCGATCTTCACAATCTCCGGTCCTGTCGGGATTATCGCCACCCGGGGCTTTCGGAACACTCGGACTGAGGCAAGACCGAGGCTCGCAAGTACGCCCACCCTTGCGGGTGTGATGAGGTCCCAGGGACGAAGCGGCACGCTTCCCTCCCTTATGTCCGATCCCTTTGCCGAAACGTTCTCTCCGGCGTAGACTGGCCTGTACACTCTAATGGAATCGACCTCCCCCTCAGTCGTTTCATGCATCACGACCGAGTCTGCCCCCTTGGGCACGACGCAACCTGTGGAGATCGAGACGCACTCGCCCTCGCTCACCTCGCACGCTGGCATCTCGCCTATGTTGACTGAACCGACCAACCTAAGTCGAACTGGCTTGTGCGTTGTTGCCCCGACTACGTCTGCTGCCCTAACAGCGTAGCCGTCCATGGCCGCCCTGTCGTGACGCGGCACATCGGATGTCGCGACCACGTCCTGCGCCAGCACTCTGCCAAGAGCTTCTTCTATGCTGACGATCTCTTCTTGTTCAATGGGGCGAATGCGCCTATCCATCAGGTCGATGGCCTCTTCGACCGATATCAGCTTCCTGAAAGTCTTCACAGGCATCACCTTGAAGCCTCGAAGACCATGTGGCCGACCTCGGGAATGATAATGTCCTTGACCGCTAGCTCGGTCGCTCTTACGGATCCCGGCACACAGACGACGACCTTCCCATCCACGACTCCAGCCATCGACCTGCTTAGAAGGGCACGGGTCCCGACCTGCTTGTAGCTCAGTGCCCTGAACAACTCACCGAAACCATCGAGCCTCTTGTTCATTAGGGGGAGTACGGCCTCTATTGTAAGATCCCTCCGGCTGATTCCGGTACCTCCGATGGTCAGGATAGCATCGACGCTTGGATCTTGAGTCAACGCCCTCAGGGCGGCAACGATCGCTTCCGGATCGTTCTTGAGGAACGCCCGCTGAACTACGCGATGCCCTCCCTCCTGTAAGAGATCGGCTGCAACTCTCCCGGACTCGTCCGTGCGCGTCGTTCTGGAGTCGCTTATGACCAGTATCGCGAACCTGACCCTTCCCACGGATCTGTCGCTCCCGTGCTCTGGACCTTTCAGGGGACCTTCACCTTCGTAATGACTCTGATGTCTTCGATCTTGGTGTTTGGGTACTTTCCGCTCGCGTCCTTCTCAAGCTCCTTCGTCATGTCCCATATCGTTAGGAGAGCAACGCTGACCCCAGTCAATGCCTCCATCTCAACCCCGGTCTTTGAGACCGAGGTGACTCTGCAGGTCGCGGTGATGCCCTCCCCTTCCAAATCAAAGTCGACCTCGATGTGCGTAAGTGGGATCATGTGGCACCCGGGTACTAGATCAGGGGTCCTCTTAGCAGCGAGGGTCGCAGCTACACTCGCAACGCCGAGCACGTCGCCTTTCTCTGCTGTGCCCTTCCTGATAGCAGCCAATGTCCTCTTGCTGAGTCGAATGCGTCCCTGCGCGACAGCCTCGCGCCTCACGTCATCCTTTCCGGTCACATCAACTGATCTCAATCCGCTTGGTCGGCTTCTGTCCCTCTTGCCTCCCAATGCCTCTATCTCACCCACCTGTCTCCAGACCGGGTTGTCTCCTTCTTCCAGAGCGGAGTCGTCCTCTTCAACTCCTCTATGAGCCAACGGCAGGCATCGAACGCCTGTTGTCTGTTGGGGGAAGTGACGACTATCAGCACGATGTTGTCGGTCGGCTCGAGCTTGCCGACTCTGTGCACGATTGACACATCGGTCACGCCGAACCTATCGATTGCTTCCTCCCTTAACTCCAGTAACTTCTTCGTGGCCATCTCTTGGTATGACTCGATGCTCAGCACCTCGACCTCCTCGTCACCGACTATCCCCTTTACTGTGCCGAGGAACGAAACGATTGCCCCTACCTCAGGCCGCTTCATCCGACTCACTATCTGGTCGATCGAGAAGTCATCCCTTCTGACCTCTATCATGCTCCCTTCACCGGCCACAACAGGGTCGGGGGTGTCTGTCATCTCGCGTCCAGCTCCCTCCAGTAAGGCTCCCTTCTCATGATCGCTTCCTTGAATAGCTCAGCCAAGTCCCGGTTCGACGAGCCGGACCGCATGATTCCCATTAGGTCCACCAAGTTGTCCGACCTCAAGAGACAGGGCTTCAGCTTCCCATCTGAGGTGACCCTCAGCCTCGAGCATCCCATGCAAAACGCGGGATTGTGAGTCGGCCTGACGACATCGACGGTAGCGTTGCCGCCGTCTCGGCGAAGATGGTACCTGTGGCGCTGTCCGTTTCGCAATGGCTCTGAGCTCACAGCCTTGGCTCGAATCGAATCCTCCAGTTCGTCGAGACTAACGTGAAACTTGCCGAAGATTCCGCCGTCGTTTGGGATCGGTTGGAGCTCGATTAACTGCAGCACCCCGTCAAAGGATCTGGTGAAGTCGATCATCCTCTCAACCTCGTCCTCGTTGACGCCCTTGAGAATCACCATGTTGACCTTGACTGGCAGTCCCTCATGAGATGCGGCCTTGATTCCTCCCATGGTCTCTTCCAGCAAGTTGGCTCCACAAATCTTGGAATACCTCTCTTGGGAGAGTGTTGGTAGGTTCACGTTGACTCTCGACAGCCCAGCCATCCTAAGGTGATGAGCCAAGCTAGACAACTTCGTCCCATTTGTAGTGATCGACACTTCGTCCAAAAGCTCGGAAGCCTGAGACACGATTACTAGTAGATCCTCCCTGAGCAGCGGCTCTCCGCCAGTTATCTTGAGATGATTCACGCCGAATGACTTCGCCACCTCTATGATCTTCAGGATCTCGTCCTTTGTCATCTCCATCACTGAGGGATCCCATTCCTTGTGGCAGAAGAAGCAGGCTAGGTTACACCTGGGCGTCAGTGAAATCCGGAGTCCTGTGACGTCTCTGCCGTAGGGGTCAATCAAAGCGATGATAACGGCGTCATAATTCCGGAATTAAGCTTTTTGCGAGTTGACACCTCTGCCTCGCACATCTCACGTGGCACGCGAAGTCCTGAGAGAAGGGGGGTCAGGTAGGTAGGAAAACAACACCAGCCAACGTAAGGGCCAGTGCCTCCACCCACAGGATCAGGCCAGCGACCAGAATGCGCGCCGCCGTTAGCTGTGCCTTGTCATGGGCTTCCTTCTCCCAGTCGCGGGTTCCGATCACGAGGCTCAATGCCTTTCTCAGTGCTGCCGACGACAACAGGTCAATCAGACCCGCGACGAGGAGCAGTGCTCCCGCCTCTCCCAACATAAGGACCTGGAACACGTTGAACCATGATATGGGCTCGTAGGCAATGCTTAGCAGCAGTCCCAAAGCCAAGTCGACAAGGTTCAAGAGGGCAACCAACCTGACTCCCGGCAGGAACCCTCTCTTGAGGACTTCGCTCAACCTGACCCGAGACTGATTTGCGGGACCATAATAAACGGTTGGCTGAACGACGCAAGAGATCGAGCATGGCGAGAGGGCCAAGAGATAAAAGCCAGTTTCTAGGGCCCGCGTGGGTTAAAGCGAGCAGGTATGGTTCGGGCTCGTGCAAGAACGTACAAGCCTAGCTCAGGGGTAAGCTGGCCAGTCGTTGGAGCGTACATATTGATCTTATTGGGTGGAACGTATCTCCTGCTCACGTATCAGACCTTGCCGGTTCCCAGGAAACCCAGCCAAGAGCTAGGAATCCCGATTGAGATCTCCATCTACGTTCACCGAGGCATCAGCAGGTTCAAGTTCGTCAACAACACAGTCGCGAGGAGCGTCTCACAGGCTGCCTATTCAAATCGAACGTTGCTACAAATAGAGGAAGCTGGGCTTAACATCTCAGAGATAGACGCGAGATGGGTCTTCCAACTGGAGTATCCAGAGGCTCAGGAAGCCCCCCTAATAGTCAACATCATCAGTCTGCAACCTGAGGCTGCGGCCGAGGTGCGGGAAGTCCTCGGAGCATACAGTCACAGGAAAACCGATGAATACGCAAACGTGTCGATATATACAGCTGCCGTCCCTTCCCCCCCTTCGGGATTGGGGATACCTGGGCCAGCCGTATTCGCACTTGTCGGTGACGACTTTCTATATGCTGAGGGCGGGATGACTGCCCTCCGGCGCCTCAAGGACACCTTGGAAGCATTGATGGATCCCGACGCTAGGCTCGACATGTCGTCCTTCCCCCATGGAGTGAGTGTCGCGCTTTCGTTGGAGAAGCCAGTGGTCGCCATTTCCCTGACCCTGTTTGAAGTCTCCTCCGGCTCAGGATTGGCCATGAACGCCGTCAAGTCAGTCGTGTCGGATGGTTGGAGGCTCTTGTCAGTCCACGTGGTCTCTTACGAAACGTCTGAAGCGGCCCAGACCAACATGGAGCCAGCTCGCAGTCTATTCTTCACGAAGGAAGAGAGCGTCTCCGGGATCGACAATATGATTGTAGGGGTCAGGGCCTACGAACTCGGTGACATTAGGCTAGCTCTTCTTTCCATTTAGGCCAAAACCGAAGATGGTAAAAAGATTCCTTGGAGGAGGAAGCCCCCCTCCAAAGAACAAACAGTGTTCTAGGAACCTTGGCGTCTTATCATGTAGTACCCTACGCCTGCCACGACTATTATCAGTCCTATTGCACCGTACAGCAACGTGTTTAGCGTTGATATCTGCCCTTTGAGGCTTGTGATGTCAGCCTGCAAGCTCACGACTTGGGAGTTGAGGCTGGCTACTTGGGCCTGAAGCGTTGATATCTGAGCTGATAGTGGGTCGATCACTGAGGAGAGCGCACTCACTGTGACCTTGACCGCTGCTGTGGAGAGCGGGGGTATCAGTTCTAACAGTTCTGTTGGGTAGACCTCTCCTAACGCACCTCCTACGATCGCAATCCACTCAGCTATGGGGATCGCATTGCCTGGGAAGTATGCTTTGTACCAGTGGTCGCCCGCAGTCGGCGGAACAACGGCGTATTGGAAGTTGCCGAATGCGTCCGTTGCTGTCTCTCCTATCTTTGTGAAGGTCCTGCCGTCGGCGCTGTGTTGGATCTCAACCCTCAGCGGAAGAGCGAATGGTTGCCCAGTGCTGCCGTTGACGAACTTGCCTGAAAGCACAACTGGCATACCTAGAACGAATGAAGGGACGGCTGGCGGCTGGAACTGGACGGGCGTGTACCCTGCTATTTCGTATCCTGCGGCGGCAAGGTGTTGCTTGGCCTCTTCTATGTCATAGGTCGTTGGCACGATCGTACCGTCGAACCCGACCTGAGGAGGCAGGACGAAGGTGACTCCGAGTCTTGGGAAGCCATCCATCAGGCTGTCGATGATCAGTTGCCTCGGTATCAAGTGGTCGATCGCCCTTCTCACGTTCAGGGCCGCTTCCTTGGCCTTGGTGGGATCGCGTTGCCCTAGTGGAGTGGCGGTTCCCGTTCCCCAGACCGGGTGCTTCATGTTCAGCCCCAGTTCTTGGAGTCCGAAAGCATCGTATACGATAGTGAGTCCCCAAGAGGGCTCAAATCTGGCGATGTCCTTCTCGAAGTGATAGTTGAAGTCTAGGATATCCACTTCGCCGGCCTTGAGGGCGGCCAATGCAGCCTCTTTCTCAGCTATGTACTGCACGTTGATCGTCTCTATCTGAAACAGTCCAAGCGCTTCCAGCCCTGTCTTGTTCCAGTAGTTCAGGTTCTTCTTCACAGTCACTACCTGTCTCACTGGGTCATAGCGTTCGAATATGTACGGCCCGAGTCCAACAGGTCCTACCCAGTCCACTGTGGTCCCATCGGACAGCGTGACCTCGTATTCTCCCACGCCCGTGTTGAAGCTGTGCGTCGCCCAGAAAGCAGGCGCTACCCCCTCCAGCACGTGCTTCGGAAGCGGCGCCCAGAACGTCTCGGGATAGAAGAGGCCGTAAGTCTCAGGCAAGGTTATCCTCAGCGTGTACTTGTCGACAGCTTCGGCGTATCCGTGCGTTGTCGGGACTCCTGCGGGCGTCTGGTCGATCACGGTCTCAGTTCCATTTTGCCACTCAATGTGTATCGTCGTTCCGATTACGGCGGAGAAGTATCCCAAGCTCTGGGTTCCGGTCTCCGGAGTGTATTGTGCCCATAATTGGAACAGAAAGTCATCTGCTGTTAGCTCCTCCCCTGTATGCCATTCCACTCCATGCCTGAGGTTGATGGTCCATACTTTGCCATCGGCCGAAGAGGTCCAACTCGTTACAGTTGATGGCCTGAAATTCTTCGCATAGTCCATGGTGATCATGTTCCCGTTGCTCATGTCGTAGATGGCGAACAGGAACGGAACATCATACCAAGAGTTTGACAACACGAAGTTGAATGCGGTCGGCTCGCCTGGTTCCGCCACTGTGATCTCTCGCGGACCTTTCCACCATGCGGGAGCGTAGTACACTATCGGGTCGAAGTTGCTTATCTTCGGGCTGTAGGGTGCGACGGTCCTGTCATAGAATATGATGAAGTCTGGGCCGTTGTGGTGAAGATATCGCTGCATCTCTTTTAGTACCTCGATTCTTCTGGCTTCGCTCGTGGTCCTGAGGTATTCGGTGTTCAGTCTGGAGTAGTACTCATCTTCGAAGTAGTACCAGTTGGGACCAGGGGGGAAGAAAGCTCGAGCAGCAGCTCCTGTTCCGTTGCCATACTGGGTGAGGAAGTTAGCGATGGGGAAGGGTATGGTCCAGCCATAGCCTACGAAAAGAGCGTCGTAACCACCTTCGTCGAACGTCTTCTCCCAGAGATCCTCCGCAGCGAACAGTATCCTATCGAACACTGCGCCCCAACCCATGTACACGACGTGAGCTTCGATTCCGACTTGCTGGAAGGTTCCTCTGACGATCTGTGCCCATTGTCTCCTGGCTTGGTTGGCGGTGCCAGGAGCAACGAGGGTGATCTTGAAGAGCGCATCAGGAGCAGCTTGTGTACTGATGGGGACAAGGCTCAGAATCAAGGCGTAGGCAGCTGTGGCCAATACGAGGACGCGCAAGGTTTCAGGATTGACTGAGAGCTTGTTCCATGACATTTTTAAACGGCGAAACATCCCTTAGCTTATTTAAGCATTGCTGCTCCGAGGTTGTTGGAACTGACCTCTTCATATATTTACGGCCTTCCGCGGCTTCGTCGTGTTAGTAGCAGGGTAAAGGCAATTGACGTAGCCCTTCCCCCTGGTCTCATCTGGGTCAAGTCTATGGACCTTACGTCCTTCGTTGTACTCACACTCTAGGCAACTGCTCAAGTGAACTAGCGTGTCTTTCCAAGGGCAGAAAACGTGGTCCCCTGTTATTTCGTGGACAAATATGACGCGACGCCGCATTGCGTTGTTTCACGAGAGCGACTGAGGAGGAAAAATAAGGGTTTACTTCTCGCGTCCTCTTCTTTCATAAGCTTCCAAGGTTTGGGCGACGGTCTTGGAGAAATGAAGCAGGATACCACCGCCCAGAGCCAGAGCTATCCCCACCAAGGAGTACGGTTTCAGCCATTCAAAAGGTGACCAGATGGAGACTATAGTGAGCTCGAACCTGCCAGTGAAGACAACGGCGATCAGGAGGTATTGAGCCGTTTGAGGTGCCTTCCCGGCAATGGTGCTCTCGTTGAGGCTGGCAGCTCCGACCTCGCTTCTGAGAAGGATGGGTCCTACGGGATCACCGCTATGAGTGCTTGGGAAGACCTGCAAGTACAGCTGGCCCTGCTCCTTCTTCTTGATGGTCAGCGAGAATGGTGCCCCTTCTGGTATGGTCGGAGTGATGATCGTGTCGATCCAGTACCTCTCGCCTCCTACAAGCGGAGAGGTCGGCACCGTATGTGTCATGACTTGGCTGAACCTCACTATCGGAAGAACCTGACACAAGACGATCAAGACGATTCCCAATAGTAGCGCGTGTGAGCCAATTGCTTTGACCTTCTCATATTCTTCCATCGCGTCGAAGTTTCTCAGAAAACTATAAATAGATGACGCCTTCGGCTCGGCTTTAAGAGATATAATAACTTGGCTGTCGGCAGATACGTCGTTCGAAGGCTCCTATTCATGGTGCCGCTCTTCCTAGGCATCTCCATACTCGTGTTTCTCATGATGTACGCGGCAGGGGATCCCGTGATGTTGCTGATAAGGGGGAACCCAAGACTCTTGCAGAACCCTCAGGCGTTGCAGGCCATCTCAGCGTACTATGGGTTCGACCGGCCGATAATTGAGCAATACTTCAGGTGGCTTCTGAACTTCCTTCGCCTGGACCTGGGCAGATCTGTCTACGGTGGAAGACCGGTCAACCAACAAGTGGCAGCTTGGATAGCGACTACGGCTGAGTTGCAGTTGGTCGCCTTGGTCGCGGCTCTTTCCATATCCATTTATGTTGGCATCTTGTCAGCGAGAAAGCAGTACTCCGTCACCGACACCGTCGTCACCACCGCATCAATCTTTGGAGTGTCCATCCCGGTGTTCTGGTTCGGAGTAGTGATGATCATAGTCTTCTGTTTCACCTTGGGCTGGCTTCCGTCAGCGGGGGCGTTTGGAGCCACAAAGGTCTGGCCATCGCTGAAACCGGTCGCGGAAGCCACATCGTTCGAATTGTTCATAGACCACATCTCTCACCTCATACTCCCGGCGGTGGTGCTGACCTATGTCAACCTGGCTCTGTACGTTCGCGTCATAAGGGCGAACATGCTCGAGGTCCTGAGGCAGGACTACATCCTAGCGGCTAGGGCGAGCGGGTTGCCGGAGAGAAGAGTGGTCTATTCTCACGCATTCAGGAACATAATGATACCGATCGTAACGTTGGTAGGCCTGTACTTCGGAGGGATATTGGCTGGGGCACCGATCACGGAGACTGTGTTCAGCTGGCCCGGACTGGGAAGATACTACGTCAATGCAACCCTGATTCTCGACTACCCCGTCATCATGGGCATCACGATGATAATAGTCGTGATGACCCTTTTCGCAAACCTAGTGGTTGATCTGTGCTACGCTTTCATTGACCCCAGGGTGAGGGTTGATTGAGGAACGAAAGAAGAAGAGGCGCGAGCCAATGGGCTGTGGCGTGGAGGCGCCTCAAAAGAAACAAGGCAGCACTTGTCGGGCTTTTCATCGTAACCCTTTACGCGTTGGTGGCGATATTTGCGGAGGCCATCGCTCGATACCCTCCTGCCTCCGTTGAGCCGCTCTTCGAAGGATCCTATCGTTCTCCTCCGTCACTGAAGTATCCGTTCGGCACCACGAGCGAAGGAAGGGACGTGTTCAGTGACGCAGTATGGGGGACTAGGGCTGCCTTCCTCGTGGGCATAGGCGCGACAAGCATTACTATGACAATAGCTATTCTCGTCGGACTTACAGCGGGATACTTCTCTGGCTGGGTTGACAACGTTCTGATGAGAATAACCGAGGTATTCTTGGTGATGCCTATTCTTCTGATCATATTGGTTCTGGCGAGGGTAGCCCAGGTTGTTGTATCTGCAGGCATGGCGCTGTACGCTATCGTGCTGATTCTAGGGGTGTTCGGGTGGCCGGGCACGGCGAGGGTGATACGAGCTGAGACGCTCAGGGTGAAGGAGATGGAGTTCATACAGGCTGAGAGGTGCCTTGGGGCCAGCTCGGCTCGCATACTGTTCAGGCACATACTCCCCAACATTCTGCCGACGATAATAGTGATATCAACTCTTACTATTGCGAGTAACATCCTCATAGAAGCAGCGATTTCGTTCTTGGGATTCGGGGACCCGAACTCCGTTACCTGGGGACAGCTGTTGAACATTGGCTACATAAACGTCGTGGGCGAATGGTGGACCGAGATCACTGTCGGCTTCACGCTCATGCTCTGCACTCTGGGATTCAATCTCTTGGGGGACGGTCTAAGCGATGCTCTCAATCCCAGGCTGAGGGAAGGTTAGGTTGGCAGCGGAAGAACCCGTGCTGAGAGTCGAAGGCCTTCGGACCTACTTCTTCACCGAGGCCGGAGTGGTGAGGGCAGTGGACGGGGCAGAGTTTGACGTCAGGAAGGGGGAAACTCTCGGACTTGTGGGAGAGACGGGGTCTGGAAAGACAGTCTCGGCCTATTCAGCGATGAGGATCGTACCTCGCCCGGGAAAGATAGTCGAGGGGACTGCCCACTTCAATGGCACAGAGCTGTTCAGGCTCGGCGAAGAGGAGATGAGGAAAATAAGGGGCAAGAGAATCGCGATGGTGTTCCAAGACCCCCACTCCAGTCTGAATCCGGTCTTCTGCGTGGAGGAGCAATTAACCGAGATCGTGACGGTTCACGAGAAGGGAGTCTCCAAGCAACAGGCGATAGAAAGGGTGATCGAACTCTTGGAAAAGGTCGGGTTGCCCGAGCCGGAGTCAAGGGTGAAGTGGTACCCCCACCAGTTCAGCGGGGGTATGAAACAAAGGATAGCCATTGCCAGAGCTCTCCTCTTGAACCCTGACCTCTTGTTTGCGGACGAACCTACGACGAACCTGGACGTCACCATCCAAGCTCAGGTGTTGGAACTTATGCGAAAGATAAAGCAGGAAATGGCGATGTCGATGGTTCTGATAACCCATGACATGGGGATCATCGCGGAGATGACTGACAGGGTCTCGGTGATGTACGCGGGAAGGATGTGCGAAACCACGGACACGAAAAAGGTCTTCGCAAGGGCTCTTCACCCCTACACGAAAGCCCTGCTGAAGGCCGTGCCGAGGCTCGACCTCACGATCGACCTACAGCCGATTCCAGGTGCGGTGCCAAACTTGATTGATCCGCCCAGCGGTTGCCGGTTCCATCCGAGGTGCAAGTACGCCACCGAAATCTGCAGCAAGGTCGAACCGGAATTCGTTGAGGTCGAGGAGAACCATCGCGTTGCTTGTCACAACTGGCGAGAGGCGGCGTGAGTTGTCTGGCGACCACTCGCTTTTGAGGGTCGAGGGGCTAGTGAAGTACTTTCCGGTCTACAGCCGTGGACTGATCGCCCGGTCGATTACGGCACAAGTTCATGCGGTCGACGGGATCTCGTTCGAGATCGGCAGAGGAGAGACCTTGGGCCTTGTGGGCGAGAGCGGCTGCGGAAAGACCACCACGGGGAAGGCAATCCTCCACCTGGAGTGGCCGACATCGGGAGAGATATTTTTTGAGCGTCGTAACGTCTCGGAGGTTCTGACTAAGGGTAAGAGGAAGGAGGTCTTAACCCTCCGAAGGGCGATGCAGATGGTTTTCCAGAATCCCTACGGCTCTCTTGACCCGAGGATGACTGTCTATGACATCGTCTCGGAACCTTTCGTCATCCACAACCATGTCTCTCAGAAAGAGATAGGCGAACGCGTCTACAGGCTCCTGGAGATGGTTGGGCTCGAGGCGTATCACGCCGAGAGGTATCCGCATGAGTTCAGCGGCGGACAGAGGCAGAGGATATGCATCGCAAGGTCCATAGCAGTTGAACCGAAACTCATAATCGCAGATGAGCCTGTTTCCTCGCTGGATGTCTCCGTGAGGGCTCAGATTCTCAACTTGCTAGGCGAGCTACAGGAGAAGAACAAGATATCATACCTATACATATCCCACGACCTCAGCAGCGTGAGGCAGATAAGCCAGAGAGTCGCCGTGATGTACCTAGGTAAGTTGGTGGAGACCGCGACGACTGACAAGCTTTACGATCACACTCTCCATCCCTACTCCATGGCCCTCATGTCAGCAGTGCCAATACCAGATCCGGAAAGGAACAGAACCAGGATAGTGCTGCCTGGGGAGGTGCCCAGCGCAATGGATCCTCCCAAGGCTTGTCGCTTCCACCCCAGGTGCCCGTATGCTATTGACATCTGCAGAGAAGAGGAGCCCCAGCTCACGGAGTACGACAAAGGACATCACGTCGCGTGCCACCGGGCAAAGGAATTCCTCTGAGGCTGCGAACCCGAGAACTGCAGCTCGGCGTGGCTTCGATGACTGATGCGCTAGGGCCTCCTCTCGGCAAACCTCAGAAGCTCCATTCTCAGGTCGTGCGCTGCCCTTTCCAGGAGGAGCTGATGGTGTGGTCTCCATTCGTCCCGAACGAGCGAGTCGTCCTTCAGCGGCGTCACGCTCACAGCCAAATCCGCTTCGCGTTTCGCTTCGATCCTGAAAGAAAGGTACGCAGATCTCTCAGCCCCATAGAAAACGGCAATGTGATGAACGTCCGGACTCTCCGAGTGAACAGAAACTACCCTGAGTCCATCATAAAGATACTTCTGGGCTGGCGCCGTATGTTGCAAAGACGTCAGGTGATCTTTGAATGAGCCTAGCTGCATTGGTCCTACTCTGAGGGGTACGTCCACTAAGACCTCGTCTCCTATCTTTCGCACGATCGAGGTCGCCTCTGAGGAAAGCCTGCCCGAGGGTACAACTCGCAATATGCCCCTCGTTGACCCCATGTACCCGCCCACCACCGTGGAGAAAAGTGATACTATCAAGGATGCCGCAAAGGAGCCTAGGCCTATTCCTGTGCTTTCCGCCTGGATTGATGATATCATGATCCCGACGTAGTAGCCAGTCATGCTGCCAACGATCCCTATCATGAAAGGCTCAGCCATCGAGGTGAGGAACAACCTGAGGGGCGAGGAGCCCATGGCAGACATTGTTGATATCTCAGACCTCCTGTGAAGAAGGCTTCCATAGATCTGTGAGGCCACTATCAGGAGGGCTATCGTCACCGGGATGGTCGCCTGTGCCCAAGGACCGGTTGGGACTGCAACCATGGCGCCTGAGTGGACCACCGTCACGGACCCGTCCGAGTAAGCCCTACCTACAGGTGTCCTGACCGTGTCATACCTCCTACCCACTTCGGTGATCGCGTTGTTCATCGCAAACGCGCTCAGGTCATTAACGATACCCTCAAACCCCTCCCTGGGGAAGATCGCATCTATCCTCAGGAGCTCCGCCCTGAGTTCCTCGAATTCCGCTCTGTTGACAATGACGAACTGAGCATCGCTCAGGCCAACAAAGAAGTCTTCTCCGTCTGGTCCGGCTTCCCTGAAGGCCACCTCGTTCTCGAACACATCAATCCCACGAGCAGCTTTGCCGTTTATGGTGATTGTGTACCACCCGCGAACGCCCAAGCTCCTAGGTATCAGCACCGCTCCTTGTCTGAGCGATTCCCACGGTATGGACCTTGGCCAAGCCAGCTCATGTTGTGAATCAGGCGGGTCCAGGTACACTATGGGCAGCCACATCGTCCTGGCCTCACCTTGCCTGTCAATGAAGGAAGGTCGCGTCTCTATGAGACCTGACCCGACGTAGTAACTGTAGATGGCTGCCTCTCCTGCCCACTCTCTGACTGCAGAGGCCAATCGGTCCGATAGCGGGATGTAGTGAGGCACAGGCAGGTTTGGTTCGTTAGGATCCGGGGTAATCCTCCATTCATACAGCTCGTATTCATAGAATGATATCCCTGCGAGCCCGTGCGAGAGCGCCTTTGGCGATCTGAATGTGTAGGCCCTGTACTGCGGCGACAGCGACAACAAGACAGTAGCGCCCGCCGCTACGGTGAAAACCGTGAGGAAAAGAAGGATGGTCCTCAGGCGGGTCCTTCGAGCTCTCCTTGAGGCCAAGCCGAATGACTCCCACAACGCTTGTCTGACGGAGCCTGACGCAGCCAAGAACACTGCGATCAGCAGGAACGGCACTATCTGAACTAGACTTATCGCCATCTCAGGGTTTACGGAGCCGATGAAGAGCGCCAAGTTGCTTAGGACAGCGACCACCACTGGATGAAGTGCGATCAAGGCTCCTAACGACAAGGGCAGTATGAGAGCGATGGCCAGCGTCTGCCTTTTGTTGTCCTCTATGAGGAGCATGGGAAGGCTCACGGAGGCTGCTGCTGAGCAGAACAATATAGTCAGGGCCCAAGGGACAAGGTAGAGAAAGGAGGCCCTCAAGGTCTCATAAGCTCTATTGAGTTGACTCATCGCTGCCTGACTGGATGCGTAGATCGCTTGGTACTCACCAAGTTCCATGGCTGACGCCAGCTTGTCAACCTCGGCATCGAACCGTGTGAGCGAGTCCTCGAACGATCGATCTAGGGTCCCTCCGGCCTGCGACAGAATTCGACCTAGCTCCCTCAACCTCGAGGCGATCGACCTTCCGACCGAGGTCGCTATTGCCACGGCCATGTCCTCCCCTGACGGAGCGATGACTTCCTGCTCCAATCGCACAAGCGATGACTCAACTCTCACTTTGGCCCACGGTTCCTCATGGGCGGATACGATGGCCCACCCGCCTCCAATCGAGATGAAGTTCTTGTCAGAGAAATCTATGCTGACTCCTGGGATCTGGCTCACGAGTCCGTCCTCTGGGATCTCTAACGCAGATATCCTCGCCACTCTGCCAAGGCTTGAGGTCAACACGACCTTCGATGGAACTCCGTTCGACCAAACCAGTGGCCTTCCGCCGAGGGGAAAAACGTACACCACTCCGTCGCCCGTCAGCTGGGGCTTGGGGACAGACTTCTCGCCTTCGGTTCTTTCAGCTTTGACGAAAAATACGCCCACAGGTTCGTCGAATCCTACCGAGTTGATCTTGATCTCGTTGGTGACTGACCCGGGGATCACCCCCTCAAGGTGAAGGCGCAGGTCCGGACCTACCGTCCCCACAAGGGTTCTTCGCCCAAAGAAGTCTGCTTCAATTTCGAGATACACCCTCTTGCCAACGAGGCCGACCCCGGGTTCAAAGATCACATCGAGCTCCGAGAAACCCGATGTGGTGGGCCACGTTGGCGCGCGCGCCGTCATGAGCAGGGCTGCGACGAGGGTCAGTGCGACTACGTAGACCACTGGCGTGATATCCAAGTTCCGAGGTCTTCTTGAGCTCGTCCCTGTGCGCACCCTATGTTCCCGGCTACGGAGCTTCATAAATAATGTTTTGGGCGAATGACCCAAAGCTGATCGCAGACGCTACGTTGACACCCGCGTGACCTATTCGTAGGTGGTCTCCCACATCATTTTGGCCAGCTTGCCTTCCTTCTTGAAGGCCTCCACCAACTTGGGGGCATTCTTCCTTCTCTCTCTGTGGTCTCGCAGGAACCGCCTAACCTTCTCCGTTAGGATCTGCTTGAGGTCGCCAGTGAGCAGATCTCCTTTTCTGTACTCTGTCTCAATCTTCTCGATCCTTGCGTCATTCTCCTCAAAGAACATGCGCAGGTACTGGAAGGGAACGTCCACCTCCGGATCCCCGCCGAGCTTCCGGTGCAGTTCGATGGTCGGCTGGCCCCCGGAGAACGCGTACTTCGTTATTTTCTCCTCCACGGTGCTGTCGTCGTCATGGAGGTATATCGCTGTCTCTGGCCTTGATGTGCTCATCTTCCCGTGCGGTCCGGTGAGAGGGGGGATGAGCTGCGAGTGTATGGCCGCCGTCTTGTAGTAGCCGAGGGACTCTGCGATGTCCCTTTGGACCCTCCAGTACGGATCCTGGTCTATGGCTGCAGGTATCAGACACCTTTTCCTCTCGAAGAGGGACGGCACTATCTGAATCGCGGGGTAGAATATCATGCCTATGTTCGTCTGCTCATCGAACCCAAAGACAGCCCTCGTTACGCTGAAGTTGATCCTCCTGGCCACCTTGATAGCCAAGGGATAGATGTTTCCCATGTATTCAGTGTCTTGAAATATGAACGTCCTATCCTTGTCCAGGCCCACTCCGATTATGTCCAAGATGTTCTCGTAGGCCCATCTCTTTGTCTCATCGAGGGTCAATCCCCTCTTCTCATACAGGAATTTCTCGTCGTCAGTTATCTGCACGTATAGGTTCGCACCGAACCTGTCCTGCAACCACTTCGCGAAATACAGCGGTATTATGTGACCAACGTGCATGGGGCCAGTTGGTCCTCGCCCGGTGTACAGGAAGAATCCCTTTCCTGATTCGTGGTCCTCCAGAACTAGATCGAGATCTCTGTGAGAGAAGAACACCTTCCTTCTGAGCATGTGATGAGAGTCGCCCGCGTCCTTCTCAAACCTATTGCGAAGATCGTCCGTAATTGGTTGCGTCCCGAACTCGCGTATGAGCTTGTCGTAGTCGACCTTGCCCTCGACCTCCCAAGGTGTGACTACGAACTCGTTCTCCTTTTCCGCTGACAACGAGGGGACTCCTCACCATATGAGGTTTTAAAAGGGTGACCTCCTGTCCGGCCGAATCATCGCCAGGGCGCAAACCACACCACTCGGGACACAAGCGAGGAGCGACACGGATGTACGGATTGTCCAGCATGTTCTTAATCTACCGCAGCTGGGGTCAGAGGATGGCGCGGGTATTCTCTGGCGATGTGGGCCGAAGAGAATGGCTACTGGTCGCCTCGATCGTCGTGGTCGTGGGGCTGACATACGCCGCGATCCTTTTCAGGTATCCTCTGATGTACGGCATAGACGGCCCGTACTATCTGATTCAGGTTCGGTCGATACTTCAGACCGGCTTGATGTCGTATGCCGACCCGCCATTCTGTTTCTACTTCTTCTCGTTGCTCGCGTTGACTGTAGGCGATCTGACCACGGCCGTCAAGCTCGGCACGGTTCTCTTTTGCGCGCTGACCGTGATCCCCACATATCTCATCGGAAAGAGACTGACATCCAGCGTTCCGGCGGCTGTGACAACAGCCATTGTCGCATCGCTCTCACCTGACCTGATAGCGCTCAGCGGGGAGTTCGTCAAGAACGCTGTGGGTTCCTTCTTTCTGCTCTCATTCGTGTACTTGTGCCTGAGATTGCTGAAGGGGGACGAGAGCAAGGCTACGTGGTTGGCGGCCGTCTTGGCATTCGGCCTGACGGGGCTGACCCACATACTCGACCTCGGACTCGCCGTGCTCTACCTAGCTTTGATGACCTTGTTCTCGCTGGTGTCGGGTTTGAGGAAGAGGAGTTTCCTAACGCTTGCAGGTGCGTTGGTCGTGGGGTCAGCCGTCATCGGGTCGGCGGCGTATTTCGTCTACGCTGGGTATACGATTGACATTGGAAAGGGCCTGACGTTCATTAGGCAGTTCCTAGAGAGCTTGGAGAGCTATGAGATAACAGACACTGTGGGAATCCTGGGCCCAAGGTTGCCCGCGTACCTGAGCGTTGCGGCCGGGGTGGTGAGCTCCGTGCTGTACTACAGAAGAGGGCGAAGGTCCGAAGCGGTGTTCCTTGCATCGGCCACGCTCGCCCTCCTACTCATGAACTTCCCCTCTATTCCAAGTCAGTGGGCATGGAGATTTGCATTGATGACCTTCGTCCCGATGTCTTCTATACTGGGCTCCTTGGTAGGATTGATTGGGGAGAGGGACGTTCAGTTTGGAGTGACAGCCATACTCTTGCTGTTCTTCGTATTGACGCAAACACTGCCTGGGTCACAGAGGCCGAGGCCCACGCTTAGGCCCGAGGAGTATAGGGACATGCTTGCAATGGCGCGCTACGTCCCGCCAGGCAGCAAGGTCGTGGTAGGACATGGCGGAAGATACTGGGCCGAGTATTTGCTCAACAGTCAGCTCTTCAGGCCTTCACCTGGCGAGCCGATCAACTATCCAGTGTACTTCGTATCAGGCCCAGCAGGACCGTCCCCGCCACAGAACTCGGCCCTATTATACAAGGGTGAGGCGCTGAGCCTCTACGTGACACGACCTAGGTCCCGCTCCTAAGGCAGTCTAGATCGCCCGAAGGCGATAATAGCTGTCGCCATCACTTCTACGCGGATGCGCAAGGTGGGGAGAAGGGGAGCGCGGCGCAATGTGTTGTATGATGAGGGCAGATGGAGAACGCTGAGGGAGAAACGAGCCCTCGCAGCAAAGATCATCGAAATGTTGAGATCTGTCTCTCCCGACGCGGTGGTGCTGGGGAGCGTGGCTAGGGGGGACGTGAGTGAATCCAGCGATGTCGACGTTGCGATTCCAACCAAGGCACACTCCTACCTAGTGGAGTTAGCCGCCGAAGAAGCCGTCGTAGCGGTACACAAGCGCATGATAGTGCAGGCGACGCCCGTCTCCTCCCCTAGGGCTTACATGTTCCTCGACCAGGTTGGGCTGACCGTAGTATCTTTTCCGCTGACCCGAATCACAAGAAGTGAGGAGGAGTTCAGTAGGTTCGGCGGATGCCTTACGCATGCTCAGATCATGAGGGAAGAGAGGGTTCCCGGCGTTGACAAGAGACTGATGCTCATTGAGCCCACGGCAACGGGCCACATGGAGTCGAGTCTGCTGGGCAAAGAGGTCGAGGTCGCTAGGCTACTGCGCGTGAGCCTCGAAACGGTGAATGAGAGGACCAGGGTACTGATGAGGAGGGATGAGGTGGGAAGGACCGGCCCTGTGGTAAAGTATGAGCTGTCGAGGGAAGAATCGTTTGAGACCGCGCTGGCTGGGATTTCTAGGCGAAATCCGATCCTGAGGAGGGTTCTCGAAGAAAGGGGCGCGTAGGGTATCCTGCGCTGGGCATGAATCTGGCAACGGGAGATGCGTCTACGGCGTCATATCGTCAAGTGCCGATTGGCGAGAACCCTTTAAATCGGACCGATGTCAGCGCACTTGCCGAATGAAGAGGATCACGCTTGCGCTGTTGGCCGTTGCAATCATGGTGGGCCTGTTCGCCGTCGTATACGTCTATCACCCCTTCGTATTAGAGGTATCGCTGGAGTTCATCGGAACCGCCCCGCCAGGCTGGGTGAGCGCCACACTGAAGCTGGCGGCGATAACCGTTCTGGTCTTCTTGACCTACAGTGTGATCTCTAAGGCGTTCAAGGTAACCGTTGTGGGGGTCGGCGGAAGGGAAGAAGATGTGCAGATGTTCATGGGCCTGGTCCGAGCCATAGCGATAGGTATTTGGGCTCTGGCGGTGGTGTCGGTATTCCTCGACCTGGGAGTATTCCTGACGGCAGTTGGAGCCTTCGGGGGCCTCTTCCTGGGTTGGTCATTGCAGCAGCCCGTCACGGGGATGGCCGCTTGGGTGATGATCACGCTAAAGAGGCCGTTTAGGATCGGTGACAGAGTATTCCTTCCGGCGTGGAACCTCATCGGCGACGTGGTAGACACTGGCATGATGTATACGACTCTCAACCAAGTAGGAGGCACGGTGGGGACGGAAGAACCATCGGGACGCATGGTGCTGGTGCCGAACGCGATACTGTTCGGCAATGTCATCATAGACTACACGAAGGGCTCGGACCCCGACAGCTCTTACATACTAGATGAGATAGTCGTCAGGATCACATACGGCTCTGACTGGGACGAAGCGGAGAGGATCCTCATCGAGGCCGCCAAGGAGGTTACCAAGGACGTGATTAGAGCGTCGGGCACGCAACCGTACGTGAGGTCGGACTTCTATGATTACGGCGTCTGGCTCAGGCTCAGGTACATGACGCTTGCCACCGAGAGGCCGAGGACATCCCATGAGATAAACCAGAGGATATTCAAGAAGGTGTCGCTGAGCCGCAATGTGGACTTCGCCATACCTTATGTCTACTCATTCAAGAAGGCAGCTGGTGCCACTCGGCCCGCCTGATGCTCCGGAATGGAGCGAAAGCCTTTTTCCTTGACTGTGCGAGCTGTTAGTTCGGATTGGCCAAGTATAGTTCCGAAGACGACCTGAAGTCAGGAATGCCCTTGGGGGGAGTGGGGGCCGGCAAGCTGGAGATCTCCAACAACTGTCACCTCGAGAACTTCACCATCATGAACAACTGGACTTATCCGTATCCGGGGTTCGTGGGGAATCATTTCGGCGTGGTCGTTGAGAGGGAGGGCGAGAGGAAGGGGTTCTTCCTGCAGAGAAAGGCTGGCAAATTCTGTGAGGTGCCGCCCGAGACGGACCTTCCCTCTGTTGACGAGATAGAGTACGAGGGCGGGTACCCTGTTGCTAGAATTCGTCTCATCAGGGCTGGGACGGACATCGACATCGTTCTGACGGCGATGACCTTCTTCTGCCCAGGTGACTATGGCAATAGCTCCCTGCCCGCGTGTCTTCTGGAGTTCAAGGTGAAGAACACGAGCGCAACCTCAGTCGCACGCGTGAAACTGGCTACGGGCATGAAGAACATCGCGGGCACTTCGCAAGTTGGCAGACTGAACGAAGAGATCTCAGGAAAGACCCTGAGAGGAATTCGCTTTCTAAGCACGGCAAGGTCAGTGGAGGACCAATCGTTCGGGTGCATGTCCCTGGTCGTACCGAAGGAAGCGGGATCGGTGGAGATGCTGTGCCAGTATAACACGAAGGTGAGGCCCTGGCCGCTAACCGAGGACTTTTCGCCTTGGCTTGAACTCTTTTCGACGGGGTCCCTGCCGAGGCAGACGATGATCGGGCCCGTTGCCGGTCATGCCCAAGATCCCGCGGGGATAGTGGCGACGAGCGTCGAGCTCGGCCCGGGAGAAGAAAAGGTGGTTCCCTTTGTGCTCTCTTGGTGGTTCAACGTGCCTTGGGCGCTCTTCCCCTACAAGCACCATTACGGGGAGAGGTTCAGGGATTCAGCGAGCGTGGCAAGATATGTCGTGAAGCACTTGGACGCGCTCAAGGGGGGAACGTTGCGGTTCCGGGATCTGGTCGAGGGCTGCTTGATGCCGCCTTGGCTTAAGGATGCTCTGATGAACAACCTGTACGTTTACTCCTCAAGCACTTGGCTGACCAAGGAGGGGAAGTTCTCCTTCTACGAGGCGCCAGTCATGGGTCCGATGATGGGAACGCTGGACGTCAGATTCTATTCCTCGAACGCCTTGGTCAAGATGTTCCCTGAGTGGGAGAAGTCGGAACTGTTGCAGTTCGCGAAGGCACAAAGGCCTGACGGGTACGTGCCGCACGACTTGGGCTGGAGCAGGCTCGACTCTGCTGGCGACGGCACCACGGCCCCGCCCAGGTGGAAGGACCTCAACTCCAAGTTCATCCTGATGGTGTACAGGGATTACGTCTGGACCGGCGACAGGAGATTCCTGAAGATGATGTACCCGCACGTGAAGAGGGCCTTCAGGTGGATAAGGCGGATGGACAAAGATGGTGATGGCCTACCTGAGAACGAGGGAGCGGACCAGACTTTTGACAACTGGCCCTTCTATGGGGTGAACTCGTACACATCGTCCATCTACCTGACTGCGCTGAAGGCGCTTCCTCGGCTAGCGAGAGCCATGAGGGACAAGGAGACCAGGAGGATCGCAGAAAGGGAGTTCGAGAGAGCCCAGGCTTCCTTTGACAGGAAGTTGTGGACCGGAAGCTACTTCAGGGCGGCCAGCTCAACGAGTGGAAACTATGACGCGTGCACGACTGCCCAACTGATTGGCCAGTGGTTCGCGCACCTGGTCGGGCTGGGCTACATATTGGATCCGTCCAAGGTCAAGATGGCCGTCGAGTCGATCTGGAGGCTGAACGCCGCGCCGTTCAAGTACATAATGGCCAACTCCGTGCTTGCGGACGGTTCAATTGATGAGTCCAATCCTCACAGCATGAACGGCTGGCCGGGGGTGACCTACGCCTGTTCATCCCTCATGATACGCGAGGGCATGGTTGATCAAGGACTTGAGGCTGCGAGGAGAGCTTGGGGCAACTTTACCGACAACGTGAAGAGCCCATGGAACCAACCTGACGTGATAAAGTACGACGATGGCAGCTTCGGCTGGGGCGATCATTACATGAGGAATACCGCTGTGTGGACCATCATTGATTCACTGTTGGGCTTGGAGTGTGACATGGTCTCACGTTGCTTGAGGGCATCGCCTACTATGGGCAGCATATCGGCGCCCCTCATCTTCCCCGGGTTGATCGCTCGGCTCAGCCATGAGCTCAGGGATGACAGGGCCGAATACGTGCTGGAGCTGAAGAATGAGGTGGACTTGTCTGAACTGTCGCTTGACGCCAAGGGCAAAGTGGTATCGGTCGACTTGTCCGGCGCCATTCACGCCTCAGAGACGAGGAAGGATGAGAAATCCGTCGCCCTCATGGGAGTGAAGTTGGGCCCAGGAAGGGCGATCGTGTCCATAGAAAGGACGTGACAGCGAAGCAGAGATCGGAGCTGGCTGGCTTCGGCGACCCGGATGCTGAATCAATTTCTCAGCGTCCGCTCCGAGTCAGCGTCGATCCGTCACCGCTTACGGAGGGTGCCCTTCCCGGCTTTCCTAGCTCGAGACATCCCCAAGGTTCTCAGGTAGCTCATCTTGTACAGCCTTGCGACATCGTTTTCTGTCTCAGCGATATCGACCCTTCCCTTCTCGAGCTCAGCAAGCTGACGGTCATCCAAGTTTTCCTCGACCCAATGCATGTACTCCCGTCTTGCCAAAACGCTGGCCGCAGCAACTGCCGGCATGGTCTCGGCCCTCGGCTTTGATTCAACTCTCCTCCCCTTGGAGACGCCCTCGATCACCTTCAACCTTCTTCCCGTCTTGCTGGCGTCAAACTGGTCGACCACTATTCTGATTGCAGTTGCGCTGACTGACCCCAAGACTGACTTGATGACCTCCGAGTGAGCATCTGCCAAGATGTCATTCAGGTTCTTTCCTTCGCTGGTTGTCCTTTCATAGAGTTGGTTGAACCTCAGAGGAGGTATGCTCAGAACCTTATACCCCAGGCTCTCGCTCATGATCAGGTCCGCCAACTCGCGTATCCTTCCGGCTGGGACGACCTTGCTGTCAGCGACACCCCAGGAGACCAACCTAGCCGCTTGTCTGGGAGTCAGGCATACTGCCGCGACCGCCAGAGGTCCGATAAGCTCTCCCTTTCCCGCCTCGTCGGATCCCAGTACGGTGCCGTCCTCCTTCGTGGTCTCATACACGGCCTCCTCAATGACGCGTCTGATCCTTTCTGACCTCTCGTAGACAACCTTGCCGCTTGAGTACATGATGACTAAGCTATCGTCGAATCTCCCTCTGAGAACCTCGTACTTGTTCGTGGGCCTGAGAGCCTCAAACCCCTCTGTGACGAACAGCCTGCCCTTGAGTATCTCAAGTACCTTTTCTGTGACGAATGCCGATAGTTGATTGTCAACCGGCCCTCTCATCTCTTGCGATCACCTACATTTGGTCCCCCCATTTTGGGGGGCACGAACCAAGGCATGTAGCGATCGCCCCTTTAAGAGTTTGTTGCAAGTTTCCGACGGAAACGCCGGCAATGGAGATCGATGCAGCCTCAGCCTGTCCGTCCGCTCATCCCTCGCAGTTCCTTGAGCTGCCTCAGTATCGGTATGCTTGAGACCTTCTCCTCGCTCAAGCGATCCCATATGAGTCCTGCGGGCCGAGTCTTCTTCCCGGGGGTTCTGATGACCCTTCCTGGAGTAGCGATTATGTCCACCTGAAAGTCAAAAGGCTCCGAAGGTACTTTCTCAACCAATTGGAGCTCATGTATTGTTGTGGCTATCGGGGTTCGGTTACGGATCTTTCCGGTCTCGGCCAACACCGCGTATTCTATCTCGCTGTATCCTTCGCCTTTGCCGAGCCTGCGGCCAGCTGAGTCAACGGCCACGGAACCTGTGACTATTAGATCCACCGTCGGCAACGAGGCGGGTTCCACAGCCTTTCCTAGCTGAGCTGATCCTCCTATCGTGGATGCAAAGATGTACCTATGCTTGGGAATGTCATGAGGATCTAGAACTCTAAACCCTTGGGCCAATCTCGGCGTGGGTACAATCAGCTTCTTACCGGAGCTAAGCGCTAAGGTCCTGACAGGCTTCTGCGGGGAGTCAGGACTGACCTTGATCACTCTTGCCTCCTTGAACTCCAGAACTTGAGACAGCAGCTTGGCCGCAGCCTCGGCTCCGTTGAAGTTCGGTATCCGCCCCGCGATAGGAGTAGGAAAAGTAGCAACGCCTGCTTGCTCGAGGGCCATCCATACTCGCTCCCTTATCTTTCTCTTAGTTGCTTCGTATGACAATTGTCACAACCTCCATGAAAGCCCGGGTCTCCTGTCCCTCGCCCACTATTCCCTCCCGATGACTTCCCAAGTCCTAGGATCCTCCTGTCCGATCCTCCACGCCGCAACTTGATTGAGGCCGTACCTACCCAGCAATTGCAGCCTGAGCTCGGTGCTCTTTGCGCCTTGGAACCAAACTTCCCTCCTCACGCCGCCTCTGGAGTAAGCGAAGGTGTACTCCCCGGAGTTCTCATCGAAGGCTATGGGCCTAGCGACACTCTCCGCGATCGCGAGAGCTTGACTGAAAGATAGGCCGGTCGCGCTGCCTCCTGCGGGCCAATCGTATCCATAGAAAGGTATTCCGATCACGAGCTTCTCCTTGGGGATAACCGAAGTCGAGTACTTCACTACGTCCTCGAACCAGCCGAGCGGAGATATGGGCCCTGGGCCACTCGTCGACCAATGGTAGTCATAGACCATGATGATCACTAGGTCGCAAATCTCTCCAAGGGCCCTGTAGTCAAAGGCGCCTGCCCAACCGGTAGTGGCATCATACGTCTTTGCTGGGACATCAATTGTAGTCAGCTTCCCTTCAGGCCTCAGCCTATCGGCCAACAGTCGCATGAAATCGGTGAGATGATCGCGGTCTGATTCCGGTACGTCTTCGAAGTCTATGTTGACGCCATCGTACTCACCATCTTGTATGAACCTGGTGAGCTGATCTATCACGGAGCTTCTAGTTTCTGCATCAGTGAGCACCTTGTGGGCGATCTGCCTGTTGAAGTTTCTGTTGGCCACTAGGGGCAGGTTCAGGACGCCGTTGTTCCTCGCCGCCTGAGATATCCCACCAGGCATTCTACCCTGAAGCTTGCCATCCTCGTCTATGAACATGCCCGTGGGAGACACCCAAGTGAAAGCTGCCGCATTTGAGGAGAAGTCGGAGGCGCTGGCTTGGTCGTACTCAACAACCCAGCCGAGGAACCTGACTTGGACCCTTGACAGTTGCACTGCGCTGAAGTCGAAGCTCTGGCCCTCGAACTGCTCCTCCCTGGGCATCATCAACATGAGCGTCCATCCGCACGCTATTAAGAAGATCGCGCCGACGGCCAGTAGGTCGAGGTTCTCTGATATCTTCATCGCGATCATTCCGTGATGGTTGGCCTAAATTAGTTTCTTGGGCAATGAACTCCAACTAGCTCTGGACGATTATTGCTCCTTGCATGTACGGGTGCGGATCGCAGTGATAGATGTAGACGCCTGGCTCAGTGAACACGGGGGAAAAGGTATCACCCGGGGCCATCTCGCCAGAATCGAAGAGCGCTGTCGGTGCCTCGTGCGTTCCTGAGTCCACCGTGTGGATTACGCTGTCGAAGTTGACCCAGGTTACCCCAGTACCTGCCCTGACGTACAGCAAGCTAGGCATGAACCGGTAGTGCATCACCATAACGGTACTGCCGGAGAAGACGGCGGGCACGTTGAACGAGCTCGGGCCCTGCGAAGCCCCGCGAAGCCCCCAAGCGTGGCACCAGAGACCCATGGGCCCCGAACCTCCGACGAAGCTCATGAGGAAGAAGCCTCCTGCGAGCAATGCCGCGAACCCAATGGCCATTGCGGCCAAGATGAACCAAAACAGCTCGCGTGTCATACCCTGCGCTCCATAACGGCGCTATAAACCTAACTTGTTGTGGAACATCCATTGGTTTGGCTATGGGGTCTGCTTTGGGAAAATGATTAACCCGTTGGGCGCCCCTTAGGCCACGGTTGGCCAGATCTGCTCTGCCGAATGCCCTGTGGAAGATTGGAGGGCTCTCCACTGACGAAAGGGAAGAAGGCCTAGAGCGGCTTCTGCTCAGTCACATTGGGGGGATCCCGATAGTCGAGGAGAACACAGCGCTGTTCCTTTACAGAGGCGTTGTGAAGTCCGGCCTGTATGTCGCCGGGGATTTCAACGGCTGGGAAGCACGAGCCGATCCCATGCTCAGAATAGAAGGCACCGACCTCCACTGCTTCGAGCTTGAGTTGCCGCCTGACGCAAGACTGGAGTACAAGTTCGTGAGGGACGGTGAGTGGATTCTGGACCCTCTGAATCCCAAGTCAGCATGCGGGAAATTCGGATGCAACTCAGTTCTCACCATGCCCAAGTACAGGGCTAGGCTTGCGGGCATCGAAGACTCACGGCCTCGTGGAAAGACGCAGGAGTTTGACCTAAGGAGTAGGATATCCGGCACGAGATGGAGCATCCGCCTTTATGGTCCATCGGACAGAGAACCAATTGCAGCCCTCGTAGTGCTGGATGGCTCGGACTACTTGGAGTTTGCGAAAATGGCCGCTGTGTTGGACTGGGCAATCAGTGCACACGAATGTGTGCCGGTGGTTTCGGCCTTCGTTGACTCATCGGGCCGCGAGGTCGAATACGCGATGCCTAGGTCATGTTGCCAGGTGATCGCTGATGAGATCGTCCCCTTGGTGAGGGTCAAGGGAGGGCTGTCCCAGGACACGGGAGCGATCGCGGTCATGGGGGCGGCGCAAGCCGGGCTGGTCAGCGCGCTCTCAGCGTTGACGTACCCCAACCGGATCGGAAAGGCCGCTGCTCAGTCCGGTCTCTTTACGGGCAGGGGCTACGAATTGGTGATGAGCGCACTTACGTCCTTACAAGGTCGCCCGACAGTCTACTTGGACTGCGGAAGCTTCGAGACCAACCTGTCGGGACACGGAAGCATAGTCAATGCGACAAGAGCGGTCGCCGCCGCATTGAGATCTCGCGGGTGCGAGGTCAGGAGCTTGGAAACAAACGAAGGACATAACTGGACCGCTTGGAGAAACAGGCTCCCCGGACTCCTGAGCTTCCTTTTCAAGAGATAGGTGCCGACGCAGCAGGTGGAGATCGAGCATATGCTTTAAGTCGAAGATGAGATGACATTTCGGGTCATGAGGATGAGTTCAGCGAAGAGGCCATCGTTGGAAGGCGGATACCAATACCATGTGAGAGTTCGACCTGGAGATCTCCCAGGGATCGTTTTGTTGCCGGGCGACCCAGAGAGGGTGGAGAAGATCGCATCTAGGTTCGAGCATGGGGAGATCCTAACGAGGCACAGGGGGTTGGTCGCAGCGAGGGGGAGGTACAAGGGCGCAGAGCTTGGGGCTGTTTGTTCGGGCATGGGTTCGCCCTCTACCGCAATAGTGGTTGAGGAGCTTGCTAGGGTGGGAGTGAGGACCTTCGTGAGGGTTGGATCGACTGGGGCGATACAGCCGAACATTGAGGTCGGCGATCTGGTGATAGCTACTGGTGCTGTGAGACTGGAGGGCGCTTCGAAGCAGTACGTCATGGCGGAGTATCCTGCCGTAGCAGATCATGGGGTCACGAAAGCTCTCGCGAAGGCCGCAACGGACTTGGGCATTCGACACCACGTAGGCATAGTGGCTTCCACGGACTCTTTCTACACGGGACAGGGCAGGCCGGGGTTCAAAGACTACAGGCAGAGCTGGACCGGGGACATCTTGCCGGACCTGCAAGCCGCAGGCGTATTGAGCTTTGAGATGGAGTCGAGCCTGTTGTTCGTGCTCTCAAGCTTGTACGGCCTGAGGTCGGGGTCAGTTCTGGCCGTCTTCGCGAACAGGGTCACTGACAAGTTTGAGACAAAGGGGGAGGATGAGGCAATCTCGGTGGGGTTAGAGGCGGCAAGGGAGTTGGCGATAGGTTGAGGCCGAGGGGCCTCTGGCGGAAGGCCCGGAGGCGAAGGCTGACGACAGAACCTACAGTTGCTTGGACATGATGTACGCGTCCTCTCCGTCCAAATAATACCCCGAAATCACTCCTTTGACCTCGAACCCGTGCTTCTCGTAGAAACGGATCGCTGCCCAGTTAGACTTGGCCACCTGCAATACTGCCTCGGATGCCCTATCGCGCAATCTTGCGAGCGCCGAGTAAAGGAGGGCTGACCCAATGCCTGTCCTTTGGCGCTTGGGTGAAACAGCCATCGAGGCGACCAGCGCCCTACCTCTTCTTTCGACAAAGCAGATGATGTATCCCGTGACCTCTTCGTCAGTTTCGGACACAAGAAAAGTGACTCGACGCGAGCGGAGGAAGCTGATGAAGGTTCCCTGGCTATAGGGTAACTTGAAGCAGGCCCGCTCCAGACCTAGGACCTGAGGTAAGTCACTTTGGGTGCAGTCCCTTATCACGAGTCCCGATCGATCGGTAGCGCTCAAGAGGTCAAGTTGATCCTTTTCCACTTCGTTCCTTCTGGCGTGTCCTCGAGGATCACGCCGAACTCGTCTCTGAGTCGTCTCCTTATCGCATCCGCAGCATCGTAGTCATGCTTCTCCCTTGCTTGGTTTCTCTGCTCAATCATCCTCCTCACCTCCTCCGTGACTTCCTCTTTCTGAAGCGCGCGCTTCAGGTTCAATCCGAGCACTTGGTCAACACTGAGCATCGCTGCCGTCACCGCTCTAGCGTCTGCCTTGCTCATCCTCTTGTCTGCCATCAGTTTGTTCACTTGAGTCATGAAGTTGAACAACACGGCTAGCGCCTCGGGTGTGTTCAAGTCATCGTTCACGGATCTCATGAAGTCCTCAGTCGCTCTCTTGATCAAGTTCTCGACCCGTGGGTTCGACCTTCCGCCCTCGTAGACCCTCAAGCTCCGCATGAACTCGTGGATGGAACGTAGTGCATTCTGAGCAGCATCCAAGCCGCCAAATGTGAAGTTCAACTGGCTTCTGTAATGACCCTGAAGGTAGAAGAACCTAAGAGCCAACGGGTCATACCCCTTGTCGATTGCGTCTCTTAGAGTAAGGAAGTTGCCGAGCGACTTAGCCATCCTTCTCCCATCGACTATGAGATGAGCACAATGGACCCAATATTTGACGAACCTCTTGCCCGTCGCAGCCTCAGATTGGGCTATCTCGTTAGGATGGTGTATTGGGACGTGGTCGATCCCTCCGCAGTGTATGTCGAAGTTATCGCCGAGGTATTTCATTCCCATAGTACTACACTCCAGGTGCCAACCTGGGAAGCCAATCCCCCAAGGGGACTTCCATTCCATGTCTCTCTTCCTTCCCTTTGGAGAAAATTTCCATAGAGCAAAATCGTGCACGTTTCTCTTCTGGGGGTTCAATTCCACCCTGGCTCCGGGCAGCATTGCGCTCAGGTCAAGCTTGGCAAGCTCGCCATATCGCTTGAACTTGGACGTATCAAAGTAGACCCCGTCATCGATGATGTATGTGTATCCCTTCTTCTCTAATCGTTGAACGAGTTTGACCATGTCCTTGATGTGCTTTGTCGCCCTAGGCACTAGATGAGGCCTCTTCACATTGAGCCTCTTGGAGTCCTCAAGGAATACCTTAGTATAGTAGTCAGCTATTTCCCACGCGCTCCTTCTATCTCGCTGAGCACCGACCTCCATCTTGTCCTCTCCTGTGTCAGCATCGGAAGTCAGATGCCCCACATCCGTTATGTTCATGACATGCTTGACCTTGAACCCGTTAAACTCCAACACTCTTCTGAGAACGTCCTCAAATACGTAGGCCCTGAGGTTGCCGATATGGGCGTAGTCGTAGACGGTAAGTCCGCACGCATACATGCCGATACGCTTGTCCCTTAGGGGCTTGATGGCCTGTTTCCTCCTGCCCATGGTGTTGAAGATCACTACAGGTGTCGATCTGCTCGTCCCGGCTCGTCGTTTGTGGGCGGGCCCGGTTAACTTCATCGGATAGATTAGCCGTTGGCGAGTCGTTGTTATATCGCTTTCTCGCAGCCTGAGCAGGGCGACCTAATGCCCCTAGGCCAGTGTAGAGTCACGGTCAACCTGAGGATGCGTCTTCGTTGTCGTCTGGCTGGGCAGCTAGATTGGGAGCCACTGCTCCCGCTGCCTTTTCACCGCCCACTCGTTCGGGGCCATGAACGCCTCCGCCCTCTCGAAGTGAGCCTCCATTCCTCTGACTCTGCACAACGATCCGTAGTAGTCGATATAGTTGAATCCGGAGTACTTGCCGCTCGTGAAATCATAGATCGAGATGGCGTTGATGTATTGTTCGAAGGTCGCGCTTATGTCGACATACACCTCAGGGAGGAACCCTTGGGGATCCTCCCAGTTCTCAGGGAAGTAAAGTGCCTTAACCTTGTGCGGCTTCCCCTCTCTTTTCACGGCTTCGGATTGGGCGTAGCTGATGCCTTCGGTCACGTTCAAGTGGGTCATCACATGATCAGGGTGGTAGCTTCCTTTCCAATGGGTAAGGACTAGGTCGGGGCTGAACTCCCTGATGATGTCGCACACCTTGAGTCTCATCTCTTCATGGTCGAGTGGCACTCCCTCGACGTAACCCAAGAATAGGACCTTCTCTGCGCCGAGGGCCTTTCCTGCCTCGAACGCCTGACCGATTCTTCTTTGGGAGTACTCCTCGGCGGTTAGCTCCGGAGGGCGTGCCCACGTTCCGGATGGCCTCAAGGCATGGACGATCAATACGTGATCCCCTCTCTCTGCATGCTTCGCTATGATGCCCCCTGCGGTTATCTCCATGTCCCCAGCGTGAGCGCCGAAAGCTGCTATGCGCAACTTGCCGTTGACCTCGCTTCTCATCCTCGCTCCCTGCCTACAATCCGGTCGGTTAATATGGGACACGCTCCTATATGAGCTCCTTTGACATTATCGCGAACCTGCGCATCTCCTTCATGCCGTGCCTAGAGTAGAAGGTGACGTTCCTCCCCCCTCCCCAAGCGAACCAAGCGTTCTTCGCTCCCTTGGACTGCATCAAGTTTAGGCACTTGTGGAACAGCACTGCGCCTATGCCCTTGCTCCGGAGGTTGGCCTGCACTCCGAATGGCCCAAAGTGCTCTACCAGTCCGTCGGTTGCTATCTGGCAGTAGCCGACCACGTTTCCATCCTTGAGGGCTATGAGAAAGTAATCTAAGTTCCTAGGACAGGTCTCTAGGGTCTGGCGAGCGTCGTTGTCCCAGCCAGCGAACTCCTTCCTCAGGAACTGCAGGAGATCGAGCACGTGCTCCTCGTCGAGAACTTGAAAGGTGCAGCCGTCATTGCGCAGCTTTTCCTCAAGTTGGGTCACTTCGGCTGGTGTCTTGTAGTCCATCAGCGACCTCGACATTGCGACCGACTCTCTGTTGACCTCCTTGAACCCATTCCTCGCGAAGAACTCTAACGCTCCAGGATAGGCGACCCAGTCCACTCCGGGCACTAGGTACCTCGGGCCTCCGGAGAAGACGATCTTCTTCAAGGCCCTTTTCTTGGCCGTCTCTGACAACTCCTGAATCAGCTTGCTGCCGACCCCTTTCCTGCGGTGGCCCTCGCCAACAAATATCGCGTTGATGTAGCATGTCTCCCCTCTCGGGATCGCGAAGGCGAAACCTAAGATCTTGCCCTGCTCCTCCGCCACGAGGCAAAGGTCTGGGTCAAGGTTGGGTTGTAGAATGACCCTGTATCGGAAAAGTTCTGATGACACCTTATCCGCGTGCATCGAGTCGTTCCACAGATCGATAACGCTCCTGAAGTCCTTCCCTTCGAACGTCCTCACATTCATTTCTACGTGTCCGGTCACGGAAGGACGGGAGGACAATTAAGTGTTCTCGGAGCGGATTGGAAGATATTTCACAGACACGACGAAACTCTACGTTCTAGCATCTCCTCAAGCCCTCAAACTGTCAATTGGACATCAGGCACTTCCAAGCTTGTGTGCCGAGTTCCAACATCAACCAATTGAAGGTCTCCTTAGTGATTCTCAGTTCATCGACGCATTCCCTGCAGACCGGAGAGCGCATGTCCTGTGAACATCGATGGTGTCATAGAGGTCACGCCCCTTTGCTGCAGACCGAAATGGAACAGATTCGATGTGCTTGAGATAGTGGTGAATGCTTTTAATGGCCGCACCTTTCGAACCGCCGAAGGTTCGAGAATTGCCCAGGCCCCTGCGGACTGTTGTTTTGGTGAAGGCAGTTCCTGACATAGAACAGGTGAAGTTCGATGAAGCCACGGGAAGGATAGACAGGAGATCGGCGAAGCTTGAGCCCAACCCGTTCGACCTGAACGCGCTTGAGGCGGCCGTGCGGATCAGGGAACAACGCGGTGGCACCGTGACAGTGTTGAGCATGGGTCCGCCTCAGGCTGAGGATGTTCTGAAGGATGCGATCGCTAGGGGTGCTGATAGGGCCATACTCATGACGGACGAGGCCTTCGCGGGCGCAGATACGTTGGCCACCTCAAGAGCCCTCATGGCGGGTGTGAAGAAGCTCGAAGGTTTTGAACTCATCTTGGCCGGCGAGAAGACGGTCGACGGAGACACCGGGCAAGTGGGGCCAGAACTCGCCGCCCTCTTGGACGTTCCGTCAGAGTGTTACGTGGACTCCATAGACGAAGTTGGTGATGAAGGGATAGTCGTGACCTGCGACTATGGGACTCTTCAGTATAGGAAGGAGGTACCGTTCCCTTGCGTGATCTCAGTTACCAAGAACGTTGCGGCCCCCAGGCTGCCCAAGCTATCAGACAAGATAAGGTCAAGGAAGGCCAACGTTGAGGTCTGGAGGGCATCCGATGTCTCTCACCTCATTGAGAGGAAACTGCTCGGGACGCTCGGCTCGCCCACCCATGTGATCAAGATACGAACAGCATCTGAATCAAGAAAGGACTGTAGGATGCTTTCCGGTGACCCATCTGATGTCGCGGCGCAACTTGCGGACCTGATTGAGACATGGCTCGAGGGAGGTTGACGATCGTTGGGAAGCTCGTCAAATGACATCATGGTTTACGCCGAGTTCACAGCCGGATCACTGCATCCTGTGTCGCTCGAGCTAATGGGCAAGGCTCAGGAACTTGCCAGAAAGGTGCACTCGCGGGTGCTATGCGTCATGTTGGGTCACGGGCTTTCCGACGCGACGCAAGAGCTGATCTATCACGGCGCTGACACAGTCTACGCGATCGATGATCCCGCGCTTGACAACTTCGATGCTAAGCTCTTTCAACGGAACATAGCGTCTGTCGTGCGAGAGGCTGACCCCAGCGTTCTCATGCTCGGTGCAACCCCCATAGGGAGGTCGTTGGGTCCTAGGGTAGCTGCGGAACTGGGCACCGGCATCACGGCGGACTGCACGGAACTCGACATGTCTGCGGACGGGAAGCTCATTCAGGTTAGGCCGGCCTTCGCGGGAAACATATTGGCCACCATTCAAACTATGACCAGACCCCAGACGGCGACCGTCAGGTACAGGGTGATGAAGCCAAGCACCAGAGACATGACCCGAACTGGAAAGATCGAAGCCAGGGACCCCGTAGCGTCAGACCACAGCGCCAAGGTCCTGTCTAGGACGAGATCCAAGAGGATGGACATATCGACTGCCGATGTGATCGTCTCGGTAGGCAGAGGTCTAGCGAGGCCAGAAGACCTAGAGATGATCTCGAAGCTGGCAGATGCCCTTGAAGCGGTCATGGGCTCCAGCAGGCCCTTGGTGGACGAAGGTTGGACAAACAAGGAGCAGCAGGTGGGCTTCAGCGGCAACGTCGTAAAGCCAAAGCTCTACGTTGCGCTTGGGATCTCGGGCTCGCCGCAACATCTTTTCGGTATGAGGGACTCTGAACGAATAATCGCGATAAACAAGGATCCTAGCGCGCCAATCTTCAACGTAGCGGACGCTGGAGCGGTCGCGGACCTCTATGAGTTGGTGCCTCGCCTCACCGAGGAGATTCAACGGAGAAAGTTGTAGATGAGATTAGGTATTCCACCTATCGTCTGATCACTTGGATCGACATAGGCTTCGAATGCATGTCTGTGCGAGAGCTGGAGGGAAGAACTGGGCTGAAGGGATTTAAGTTGACATGGTTGGTCACGGCCTATGACAAGAATCTCCCCGACTACAGCGCTGGGGGAACTCAGGTCGATCGTGGGCGCGCAGTTTGTTCTGGCTGATCCGGAAACGGTGAAGCCGTACCTGTTGGATGAAACCGCTCCACCGGTCAGACCAAAGCCAGCAGAGGACATAGTGGTCGTGAAGCCTGGCAACGCTGAGGAGGTGTCGAAGGTGATGAAGCTTGCCCACGAAAAGGGCATAGCTGTCTTTCCTCGTGGCGCGGGGACCGACCTGTGTGGCGGAGCTGTGCCCACAAGGCCCGGCATCGTGATGTCAATGGAACGAATGAACTCGGTGGAGATAGACCGCGAGAACCTCTTGGCGATATGCGAGGCTGGTGTGACGTTGGGGGACTTGGCTGGAGCCGCCGCAGAAGTGGGTCTGGCGTTCCCCCCTCATCCGGGGGACGAGAGCGCACAAGTTGGAGCGATGGTAGCGACGAACGCGGGCGGAGCCAGAGCGGTGAAGCACGGGATTATGCGCACTGCGACGAAGGGTATTGAGGTGGTCCTCGCCGACGGCGAGGTACTGAAATTGGGATGGAAGCTACACAAGGACAACACCGGCTACAACTTGATGAACCTGTTGATCGGGAGTGAGGGGACACTCGGTGTCATCACGAAGGCAGCGATCAAGCTCTCGCCGCGCGCGCCCATTTCCATCACGATGCTGATTCCGTACGACGACAGGTATGACGCGATCAAGACTGTGCCCGATATGCTCACGGCGGGCATCCTACCGCTGGCGTTGGAGTACGTCCAGAGAAAGGAGATGGCCATAGTGGAGAAGCACCTGAACCAAGAGTGGCCGGCCAGGGATGGTTCGGTATTCCTGATAGTCATCTTGGAGGGAAACGAGGAGGAGGAAGTTCTTCGTTCGGCTGAGAAGATATCTGAGATAGCCTCCAAGCACGGCGGCCTGGAGCCAATCGTTGCTGAATCCCCCAGCGACCAGCAGAGGATACTCAACATGAGGAGCAACATATACACGGCGCTCAAGGCGGAGTCCTATGATATCCTCGACATCTCCCTTCCCCCATCGAGAATGGCCGAACTCATGGACATCGTGGACAAGATATCGGAGAAGTACGGCATCTACATCGCGATGTACGGGCACGCTGGAGACGGCAACCTGCACCCACAACTCATGTTGAAGGGGGGCGTAGACCTCGCCACGCACGAGAAGGCCAAGGACGAGATATATGCAGAGGCCGCTAGAATGGGAGGGGCAATAACGGCAGAACATGGCGTTGGCAGGATCAGGTCCAAGCATCTCCGCTACTACCTTTCTGAAAGGCAGATAGAGCTGATGCTTGGAATCAAGAACCTGTTCGACCCAAAGGGCATACTGAACCCTGACATAACGTTCGCGAGCTAGCGGTGAGGGAAGTGACTGGGCGAAGGAGGCCGATATTCGTTGTGCACAAGCACGCGGCGACACACCTACATTACGACCTGCGATTGGAGATGGACGGAGTCCTCAAGAGCTGGGCAGTGCCTAAGGAGCCCCCGGTGAAGCCCGGCGTGAGGAGATTGGCCATAATGGTGGAGGACCATCCGATGGACTACGCGAACTTCGAGGGGGTCATCGAGGAGGGGTATGGCGCTGGAACTGTGGAGATATGGGACAAGGGGGGATACGAGCTGGTTGAGAGGACGGGGTCAAAGATCGAGGCCAGGTTCTCAGGGTCCAAGCTCAAGGGGCGATACGTATTGGTTAAGTTCGGAAGGGCCGGGGAGAAGAATTGGTTGCTCATGAAGGCCAGCGCGGACCGCGAGTGAGGGCACGAGATGGCTCCGACTAGCTCCTAGAGACGCGAGCTGACTCCAGACCCACGCTCGTTGCGAAGGCGGCCTTCGTCAAGAACTCATAGGGAAGATCCGAAATAGTCACTAGTCCATAGTTGGAGTTCTCACCGTCAAACCTGCCTTCTTTGGGCTGGTCTGAGTGCTCGAACCAATGATATCCAACCGCGTACGGCTCAGCCATCCATGCGGCCACGTAGTCCCTGAAACCCCTCGCCCTGTCGATCTGGGTTGAAACGATGGGCCCTGCCCCTCTGGTGTTTGGCAAGCCAGAGTCCCTCGCCCTGAAGGAGAATTCGCTTATCAACACCGGAAGTCCGTTGAGTTCGTGGGCCCGCCTCATGTCGTTCAATGGGGGCGAGGGAGAGTAGGCGCTGAAGCTGACCACATCGCACAGCCCGGCCATGGCCTTCACCGCCTCCTCGGACGAGAGGTATGCAAACCTGCAGCCCAGGATCATGTGATTCGGATCAGCGCTCTTGATCGCTCGGTTGCACACCGTGAAGTAGCGCTCGGCCACGACGAAGGTGAACTCGCTTGAGTCGCGCCCCGCCCTCTCCGTCGTCGAAGAGAGCTGAGTCAGGGCGAGGAGTTGATCTAGGTTCTCAAGCTGGGTCCCCCACGCAAGGTTGAACTCTGAGGTGCTCAAGTATCTGGAGGTGAGGAACTCCACGGCCTTTCTCTTGCCCATCGAGTTGGTTGGCATCTTCATGTACTCTTGAAGAAGAGTGGTGCTCCCCCTCCAATCCGGCCCCCATCTGAGCTCGTTGTCAAGGAAGTATCCAAGAAGCCAAGGATCGTCCTTTCTCGGCGCACACCTCTCTCTGGCGATCCTGTCGGCCGCCAAGGAGAACTCCTCCGAGAACACATCCGCAACCCCGCCTGAAAGCCAGTCGGCCCCGGAGGACGCGGCGATGTCCAAGATGATCGTGTATGCTATTGACTTGTTCCAAGTGCTCGAGGACGACCAAGCTCCTATTGTGTTGAATCCCCATGACTTCAGCCTGTCGATTGACGCAGTCGCCCAGTCCTCCTCATTGCCGTACGTCCTCTTCACGGCCTCGTTGTAGTCCGAACGACCTGTCGCTGGGGACCAATCCGGATAGTAGTTCACGTTGTTGCAGCCCTTTGACATGAAGACATTTCCTAGTGGGTCGACTATCCACCATGTGCCTGCTATTCTCTCGACGTGAAAGAACCCCGTGGCGTTGCCCCTGAGCCCCTTCCAACCTCCGTACTCGTCGTATTCCTCCATCAGGTCTTGCTTGCCCTCAAGCAGTCTATCCAGCTCATCTCTATACCTTTTTTCCTCAATGACCCTGCTGACGTATCCCAGCGAGGCTATGACGAGTACCGTGAGCACTATCCCTGATGCTAGAAGCACAAGCGGATCCCGCATAGCAGGCCAAGATACAGGATAACGCATATTTGTGAATTGCGACGCTGCTGCAAGTACATGGATCTGAGACAACACTTAACAGCCTCGCCCGGTGCCATCGGGTAGTTGAGCCATGGGGGTCAAACTGTCTGGAATAATCCCTGCGACCGTTTTGCCGATGGATGAGGACTACGATCCGGATTTGCCGGCGCTGCGCAAGTACTTGAGGTGGCTACTGGAGTTCAGGGGCCTAGGCGGCCTTGCGCTCAACGTGGACACAGGCGAGGGATTGCACCTGTCGAGAGAGGAGAGGAAACAAGTGCTGGAAGCCGCGGTAGCCGAGAACTCAGGGAAGGTTCCGCTCATAGCTGGGCTTTTCGCGAGGTACACGCAGGAGGCCATCGAGCTGGCAAAGGATGCTGAGCGAGCAGGTGCTGACGCACTGCTCGTCCCCCCACCTCCCGCCTTCGCGGGCGATCCGCTACCTGTCGAGATGGCGCACGACTACCACCTGACGGTCGCCGAGGAGTCTGGGCTACCGATCGTCCTCTTTCAGCTCCAGCCCGCTCTGGGGGGGAGGATATACTCTGAGGAGGTCTTGAAGAGGCTCTTGGACATCGAAGGAGTGGTCGCGATCAAGGACGCCTCTTTTGACGCAAGGGTGTTCCTGAACACGATACGCATTCTAGAGAACCACTCGAGGAAGGTTACCATGCTCACCGGAAACGACAACTTCATCTTCGAGTCCTTTGTACTCGGGGCAAGAGGGGCGCTCATCGGCTTCGGCACGATAGCGACCGATCTGCAGATAGAGATGCTGAAGGCCGTCTCTGAGGGGGAAGAGGACCGAGCCAGGGAAATATGGGAGCGGCTCTTGCCCTTGGTCGATGCCATATTCTGTCCTCCCGTGAGGAACTACAGGGCAAGGTTGAAGCATGGGCTCGCGAGGTTGGGAGTCCTAAAGAATAGCCTTGTGAGACCGCCGTTGCCTCAGTTACCCGCTGAGGAAGCGAGGGGGGTAGAGGTCGCCCTTTCGAAGGTGGGACTGGTACGATAGCCCACTCTGATTGTAAAGAGCGGCCAGCAGAAGGCTCCGGCCCGTGAAGCCTCAAGGCTCACATTGACTGTCCCAATTTGTTGAGAGATACTATGCCGGGCAGACTTTTCGGTTCGGCTTCGCTTGTGAGATTCAAGAGGCCTGACGGCGCGACCAGGCGTCACAAAAAGTATCCAGCTTCCGAATAGCCTTTAAGCTCGGCGCTTGCATTTCGGATAGCCAACCATGGACGAACGAGTGAGATTCGATCCCTCCGAGCTGTACTCAAGGCAGGTCGTGATGAAGGAGTTGGGTCAAGACGGCCAGCGCAAGCTGATGTCATCGAAGGTGGTAGTCGTGGGGCTCGGAGGGCTCGGGAGCGTTTCCTCGATGTACCTCGCTCTGGCTGGGATCGGGTTCCTTCGGCTGATCGACCAGGACACGGTAGAGTTGCACAATCTGCATAGGCAGAGCCTGTTCTCTTTCGATGACGTGAGGCGGCCCAAGGCCGAGGCCGCAGCTCACCGCCTTCGAGAGATGGCGCCCCACATCGTCGTGGAACCGGTCGCCGAGAACCTCAGGAGCTCCAATGCCGAAGGGCTTCTTGAGGATGTGGATGTCATTGTCGACGGCTTGGACAACATGAGGACTCGCTACCTCCTGAACTCCGTCTCTGTGCGAACGGGCAAGCCTTACGTCTATGGGGCCGCCATTGCCATGGAAGGAAATGTGTCTACCCTTCACCCGCCGGTGACACCATGCCTCCGTTGCATAACGCCAAACCTCGATGATTCCACTTTGCCCACGTGCGAGACGAGGGGCGTGCTGGGCCCTGCGCCTGCGGCGATTGGCGCGATCCAAGCCATCGAGACTATCAAGCTGCTGGCCGGGATCGAGGGAACGCTAGAGGGTAGGCTTCTGACATGTGACTTCAAGAACATGGACTTCTACGCGATACAGGTGTCCAAGAGGCCGGATTGTGACGCCTGTGGCACGGGGGTCAGTAGGGAACATGAGAAGGAAAGGCTCACGTGGCTGTGCGGTTCGAACACAGTCAACGTGAACCCATCGGAGCCCATGGAGTTGGATTTGCTCAGAGCAGCGGATACCTTTTCGAAGAGGTCCCGAGTTCTGATCCGGTCACCGGCCGTTCTCGTGATTCAATTAGAAGGTGGAATCGAGGTGAGCGTTTTCCCGTCTGGCAGGATGCTTGTGAAGAACGTGGAGAGCGAAGAAGCCGCGCTCGAGGCTTACCGCAGTACGCTGAGCATGCTCTAAACAGACACGCGGCGCGATTGTAGCCTCCGAGTTTGTCCTCGGGCTGGATATTCTACGCATGAGGTGAAGATCCCAACACTGACGAGATGTATCTGTCGTTGGGTCACGCTGTGGATGTTCCTCGGACGAATTCTCCTACATCACGTACCAAGTCTGGTCTGCGGCCGGACACGACCTTCGATGCGAGCCCCTTGAATCTCTCTATCTCATCGCGAGAAGTGAGGACCTCAACCTCCACTCGAGTGTGTCTCGTTTCACCTGGCGCCAACTGCTGAAGTGTTCCCCATTCTCTCTCCTTATCTCTCCCCAACACCAGACAGTTCGCTGGCTCCAATCCGACCACGTATTCCCCTTCCCCTGTCATCTTCCACTCGATCAGCCTGTTGAGCTGGTCCTTCCTGAACTTCAGCGCGACCCCTAACCCTATTCCCCCGTCAAAGTGCTCGTTCACTATGCCGGCGTAGGCGAAGCCCTCCTTGTCCACTGCCGCGTCGTGGAAGTATACCTTCTCTCTGAAGGCCTGCTCGGGCGGGCCGAACCTGTCGAACTCTTCGTGCCTCTCCCATGCATCCTTGTCCCTCGGAACGTACCTGACTGAGGTGGAAACGAGCTTCGCTCCATCGTCCAACAACGGAAAGCCAAAGTTAAAGTGGTAAAGCATCATCAAAGGACTGGCGTTCCATCCCTCGTTCGTGATCGCATCCTCGATCAGCATTCTGTTGCTGCCTAGCTTCGTTTCCACCCTGCGTGAAAGCACCACATTGGGACCGAACACGCTCGCCTCCCTGACCTTTCCCTCAACTCGGATCACATATTCGTCTCCTGCCCAGTCTCCCGAGGCGATCACGTTCTCAGCCGGGAGGAACGCGCCTCTTCCGTGAAGTCCGAGCTCCTCGCCCTGATCGACGCTGGGTGCACCCGACCAGGTGAGACCGCATGTGGTCAAGAAGCCTCCGAAGAAGCCCTTCAGCCAGCCCTTGCCCTTGGGATCGTAGTAGGCCGGTGCGATATCTCCCGTTTGACTCTTCCATCCGAGTGCCGCTCCTCTGTACTCAGCGTCTGAGATGCTCATACCTCTGTCGATGAGGACTGAGAACGCTAGCCCTGAACCGGTTCTGGCCTGCGCGACACGGACACCGTACTCAAGTCCCTGCTCCAATCTGACCAGCCTGACGCCTCCGACCTGTTCGATTCTCCCGACGAACCTCAAGACATCACGGCCGAGCTTCTTCGCGTAGAGAGTAGACATGGTTACCGACACCACGATGCGCTTTCGCCCAGAGATTTAACGCTTCAATAAGTCAAGCATGAAGACAGACAGTTCATTCTCGTCTCGCAGGCACTCATCAACTAGCTGATGTGAGTTCCTGAGCGACAAACTCTGGGAAGGCGGGCAGTTCCCACTGTCCAACACGCGCTCTCACAGAAGTGCGTGGTTCCCATTTCCTGACGTTTGCGGTCTACTCCTAGGCCGGCTGAAGTTCGAGCGCGCTTCCCTACCTAACTCCTCCCCCGCCTCCGCCAAAGCCTCCTCCACCGCCGAAGCCTCCGCCTCCCCCGCGGCCGAAGCCTCCTCGCCCACCGGTGCTAGGCATGCTCCATACTATTATTGGCCGGAACATGATGGGCATTCTCGGCACCATCTCGACCTCCTCGAGGGGAACGTTAAGATCTCTCATGGCCTGAGAGACCTTGTCGCCTACGCCCAGAGCTGTCCCATAGACAAGCCACTCACCCCACATCGAGAGGTCCTCGGGCGCGTACTGCCTGATTAGGGCAAGGTCTGAGAGCAGCCTCTTGAAGGATTCCCATTCCAATCTCTCTCTGTAGGTGGAGCCCTTCCACCTGCCGAAGAGGGTGGAGGGAGATAATATCGGAAACAGGGACTGCAAGAACAAGACCGCCGAGGTCATGGCCCCCTCCCACGCGATGTGGGAGACCGTATCCACTGAGAAGGCTAGTACTACCAAGACGAGGAATATGATGACCGGTATGGCTGCGAGTATCAGAAGCCGCCCGGTGTTCTTCAGGACGAATTGGTCGGCGATCTCTCTGTCTCCTCTGCTTGTCAAGTATGAGTAGTCACTCTGCAGCCTCAGGAGCGGGCGGTATTGCTTGCTTGTGCTGAGGTCTTGCACCCGTCTGCTCACCGCGTTTGTCCTGACAACGCCTCCTTCTCCCAACCTCTCAAGGAATTCGAGCGCACGGCGCTCGTACGGGTCGCCGTAGGAGGTGTCGATCAACTGAATTGCCAAACCCCCGTCCTCCCGCGATATCCTGATCTTCCCCTTCGCGTGAAGGTCCAGAAGGGTGGCGTAGAACCCGTCTTGATCAAAGTCCATAGCGTCGTCCTTGAAGACCAGATTGACCAACCAAGGCCGCCTTTCTGGATTGGGCACGAAGCTGAGGTATTCAGGGATAACGTAGGGTTCCTCCCTCCCGTACAGGAAGTACGCCGCGAGGAACAGGACAGGATACACTAGCACGAGAACTTGAGCCGCGTCCCGAAAGAAGACGGCAGCGTAGTACTGGGCCGAGTAAGCCCAGTTCGCCTGCGCTGTGGGAGAACTGACATCGCTCATCTGCGTGTTGAATGAATCCAAGGCGTACAGGATGTCCTTCTTCAGCAACATCTCAACCTCAAGGAGTTCATCTTTGGCGGCGCTTCCCTCAAGCACGAAGTTGTTCCCGACCTGGGTCACCCTTAGAAGAGGCGGGTGCGGGTAAAGGGTCTGGATGTAGCTTGCGTACTCAATCACTATTGTCACGTGGCGATAGGGGATGTGCTCGCTCGCCAGCTTCAGGTTGAGATGCGCCAAGTTCGCATCATACTGAATGGGCGGATGCAGCCTGAAGACGTAGCGAATGGTGTAAGTTCCAGCTTCAAGCTTGGTGGGTTTGTAGCAGCCAGCTTCGTTGAGTTCGGCGAGCGCCATTATCACGCTGCTCACTTGACGATCTTGGTCAAACGGAGGACTTACCCACAGATCGCCCCTGTGGTCCTTGACGTAGGCGACCGTGCCGGGCGGCGGTATGACGTTCTCAACCGAGATGTAGGGCTCATCTAGTTCGGAGAGCGAGAGGATGTCGTCCCACGATCGGTAGAGGAATCTGTATTTCCCGGAGATCTTTATCTCATAGACGAACTCCTCGACCAGCGTCCCGTTGGCGTATAGAGTTGCCCTGTATTGGTCGACCACGACTTCGCTTTCGTCAAGGAGCGACGGCAGGTAACCAACCACGGCTAGCCCGACGAGCCCCACGAGGGCCGTCACAGCGACCAGTGCGGCGACCTGCCTGGTCTCCGTCAAGGATCCTTACCCTAGAATTCTATTCTGGGAGGAGTGACTATGGCTTCCTCGAACTGAAGGTATTCTAGTCTGCCCAGACCCGTGAGTCCAGCTACGAACTTGGACGGAATCGTGTCCATCATGGTGTTGAAGGTCTGAGATATGTTGTTGAAAGTGTACCTGTGGCGAGCGACCTCATCCTCTATGCTCCTAACGGAGTCCATCAGCGGCGTCACGGTAGTCGACGTCTTCAGATCAGGGTAGTTCTCCGCTACGGCTACGATGTTTCCGAATATCCTCCTTGACTCCCTGTCAATTTCGGTGAGGCCCTGCGCCCCGGCCTGCGTGACCGCGGCCCTCAAACTGGTGACCTTCTCAAACACTTCCCTTTCGAACCTAGCATAGCTCTTCACGGCGCCCAAGAGCTGCTCGATCATGTCGAGCCTCTTCTTCATGGCTACCCTGATTTGGCCCAAGGTGGCGTCAGAGGAGTTCTTGAGGCTGAAGAACGCATTGTATGTGGACAACACGTACAGCACGATGCCGATACCGATGACGACAATGATTCCAACTATGATTAGCGTTACTATATCCAATCTTTGTTCACACGCGAACACCTCAACCTCTCACTCTTAAGTATTGCTGGATGTTGTTCTGAAGTGAGGCAGTTCGGCAAACAGGAAGAGCGTCATCGGAATGCTTCCGGCAATGATGCGAGAACTATCTGTACTGTCCTGAGCCTCTTCTGAATACGCCGATGCGCCGTCGGCGCGGTCACCCCTTGTTTCTTATGGCGTGGGAATATGGCAACTCGTTCGCAGAGGAGATAAGAGGATCGGACTCACTCCTTTTTCATTTCCACGACAATTTCGGGTCTTGTTCTTGATTTGGGTTCGTACCTCAGGAGTCAAGCGATAGACCTAACTACCCCGCTACAAGAAGCAATAGCATGAGTCGAGTTAGAAAGTATCAGAGGAAGCGTAGAGCCGTAAGAGCTAGGATATATCTCCACGGCAAGTGGATTCCGCTGTCTGAGGCGGCGAAGAAGATAGAGGCTCCTCTCACGAGGACCTCTAGGGAACTCCTGTCCGCCCTAGTGGACGTTGGAGAACCTGTCTCGCCCAAGTACCTCGCATCCCAGGTGAAAAGGACTCAGACAACAGTATACCGTTCGCTCAAGAGCTTGGAGCAAAAGGGCTTGGCCGTCAAGATAAGGCGAGGGTTGGTCGCACTGACGGAGAAAGGTTACGGGACTGTCAAGAAGCTGGCTAAGAAACGGTAGGGACTGCCATCGATCCTGAGGGAAAAAGCGCACTCCGTCCTGCAACGGTCACATGAGTCTAGCGAACGCTGGGGGAAGTTCAGCTCGTACGCGTGATCATTGAGCGACATGACAGTCTGACCGCGTCGCGACTCCCGTGCCTCTGTGACCATCCCAAGGACTTCAGCTTATTGATGTCAAGCCTCATGAACTTCACGTCACCAACCCAACCTGTTCCTCCCTTGACCCCTTCGGCGAACCTGTAGGCCACTTCCCTCAATCCCATCTCTTCGGCTACGATGTCAGCGATTGATCTCACATCAATGTCGTCATCCGATCCGACGTTGTAGACCTCGAAGTTGGAGCGGGTTCGCGTCCAGCAGGTCATAGTAGCATCTATGGCGTCTTTCACGAAGAGGTAGGATTTCCTCTGGCTGCCGTCTCCAAGGATCTCCAATTCACGTGGATTCGCCCTGAGTTTCTCGATGAAGTCATGAATCACCCCGTGGCTAAGCCTTGGGCCGACGACGTTGGCGTACCTCAGGATTATCCCCTTGAGATCGTAGGACTCGCAGCGGGCTGAGATAAGCGCCTCGCTCGAGAGCTTAGCCGCGCCGTACACTGAGATTGGCCTCATCGGAGAGTAGGACTCTGGCGTCGGTATCAGAGCAGCGTCGCCGTAGACGGTGGATGATGACGCGAACACGATCTCTTTAGCAGAACTGCTCCTCATCGCCTCAAGCACATTGAAGGTACCTCGCACGTTGGTTTCGAAGTGCACCGTCGGATCTCCGAGCCGAACTTCGGGGTTGGCAGCAAAGTGAAACACTGCATCGCAGTCTTGAATCGGTCCCTCCAGATCCATTAGGTGAGTAACATCTCCCTTCACGACTCGCGCCTTGCCTGCCGCCTCAAACCCCAGGGTGTTCTCCCTAGATCCAGAGCTGAAGTTGTCCAATATCGTGACCCGGTGCCCTTCGCTCGCGAGCGTCTCCACTAGGTGAGACCCGATGAACCCGGCTCCTCCTGTCACCAGCACATTTCGAGACCGCATCGCCTGCACCATGAGGAGAGCTGCGGCTATAACGTTACTGGCCGGTTAGCCTATTTCGCATCGGTGAAGCGAACGAAGGACGCACGCATGATGATAGTCGCTAGACCCACTCGTTGCGATCGAGAAGCTTCGGTTCCTTGGTCTCTGCGCCGGCAAGCTCTCTAATGGCCTGCTTTTGGCGTTCGGTCAGGTTGGAGGGAGTCCGAACCACTATCTTCACCACGAGATTGCCTCGCCCTCCTCTGTTCAGCCTCGGCATCCCCTTGCCCTTGAGCGTGAACGTTGCGCCCGTCTGTGTGCCGGGCTTGATTTTGATCGTCTCGACGCCATCCAAAGTTGGCACCTTGATCTCAGAGCCAAGGGCTGCCTGCGAGATGGAAACTGGCACCTGACACATCAGGTCGCCGTTCGTCCTGTGAAAGCTCGGGTGAGGAACCAGGCGCACTTGGACGTATGCGTCGCCGGGCGGTCCACCTGAGAGCCCGACATCCCCTTGACCAGGAAGCCTGAGTCTCATTCCGTCACCAATGCCAGGGGGCACGTTCACGGTGATCTTTCTGGCGTTGCGGATGGATCCTGATCCCCTGCACGTTGGGCAAGGGTCAAGGAGCTTGCCCGTTCCTCTGCAGTCGCCGCACGTCGCCACCTGGACGAAGTGTGCGAATCCGATCCTTCTTTCATGCCTTATTTGCCCAGCCCCCTTGCACTTGGGACAGGTCTTCGGTTTCGTTCCTCGCCTCGCCCCGGACCCTTCGCATTCATGGCACGGCTCCAGTCTGTTTACTGAGATCTCTTGACGCATTTCGGTCATCGCTTGCTCCAACGTCATGTCCAGGTTCACTACTCTGTCGCTCCCTCTGGATGGACCCACTGCCGTCGGGCCCACCCTGAAGAACCTCTCGAAGAAATCCCCAAAGGGACTGAAGCCGAAGTCTCTGAATATGTCGTCAAAATCTACGCCTCGGAAGATGTCCTCAGGGGTGTACCTCTGACCGATGCCTGCCCTTCCAAAGGAGTCGTATTGGGCTCGCTTCTCGTCGTCGGAGAGGACAGCATATGCCTCGGATATCTCCTTGAACTTCTCCTCCGCGTCGGGGGACTTGTTGCGGTCGGGGTGATACTGAAAGGCCAGCTTTCGATAGGCGTTCCTCATTTCTTCCTTCGTGGCGTTCCTGCTGACACCCAGGATCTCGTAGTAGTCTCTCTCCGACATATCTCCACCCCTATGTGTGAATGCTACTTCTTCTCATCTTCCACCTTGTAGTCCGCGTCGACGACTCTGTCCTCATCGGACTTGGGGCCTGCTTCCTCCTGCTTGGGTTGGCCTGAAACCTGCTGGTACATGGCGGCGCCTATCTCCTGCAGCACCCTCGCTAGCTCCTCCATGTCCTTCTTGATTTTCTCTATGTCCTTGGCTCCGACCGACTGCCTCAGTTGGGTTTCGGCCTTGTCTATCCTGTCCTTCTGATCTGTGGTGAGCTTCTGCTCAAAGTCCTTCTTGGTCTTCTCCGCGGTATAGAGCATCGTGTCGGCGTTGTTGAGTAGCTCGGCCTCCTCCCTTCTCCTTCTGTCCTGCTCGGCGAACTGCTCCGCTTCGCGTATCATCCTCTCCTTCTCCTCCGTCGACAGTTTGGTGGATGCGGTTATGGTGATCTTGTTCTCCTTTCCCGTAGCCAAGTCCTTAGCAGAGACGTTCAGGATGCCATTCGCGTCGATGTCAAACGTGACCTCTATCTGCGGAACTCCTCTAGGAGCTGGCGGTATGCCGGTCAGGTTGAACGTGCCTAGTGAGATGTTGTCAGCTGCCATCGGACGTTCCCCCTGAATCACGCGAACGGTCACGGTGGTTTGGAAGTCGGCAGCTGTTGTAAAGACTTGGCTTCTCTTTGTCGGTATTGTGGTGTTCCTCTCGAGTATCCTCGTCGCGATGCCTCCTAGAGTCTCGACGCCGAGGGAAAGGGGCGTGACATCGAGAAGGACGATGTCCTTGACCTCGCCAGCCAACACTGCGCCTTGGATGGCAGCTCCCACCGCCACGCACTCCATGGGGTCAACTCCTCTCTCGGCAGGCTTGCCCATGAAATCCTCCACTACCTTCCTTACCAGAGGCATCCTCGTCTGACCCCCTATGAGGACGATCTTGTCTATGTCCTTCGGCTCAAGCTTCGCGTCGGAGATCACCTTCATCAAGGTGTCTTGGACTCTCTTCACAATGGGGAGGGCCACACTTTCTAGCTTAGCCCTCGTCAGCGTGTAGTGGAGGTGCTTTGGGCCACCCGCGTCCTGAGCGATGAACGGCAGGTCGATGTCGGTTGTCAGGAGGGTGGATAGTTCTATCTTCGCCTTCTCGCCAGCCTCCTTGAGCCTCAACATTGCCGCCCTGTCGTTGCGCAGGTCTATTCCGGTCTGGTTCTTGAACTCCTCCACCAAGACGTTCACTAGGGCGTTGTCGATGTCAGCGCCACCCGTTTGAGTATCCCCACTAGTGGCGAGCACTTGGAATACTCCCTGTCCGAAGTCCATGAGGGTCACGTCATGGGTGCCTCCTCCGAAGCTGAAAACGAGTATCTTCATCTCCTTCTCCATCTTGTCTATCCCGTAGGCCAAGCAGGCGGCGGTTGGTTCGTTGATTATCCTCTCAACTTGTAGCCCTGCAATCTCTCCAGCGTCCTTCGTGGCTTGCCTCTGGTTGTCGTTGAAGTGTGCCGGGGCAGTTATCACCACCCTTCTCAAGGGCCTGCCTAGGAAGGCCTCGGTGTCCCTCTTTATTTTCTGGAGTATGAAGGCCGATATCTGTTGGGGGGTGTATTCCTTGCCTCCAACCCTGACCTTGTAGTCCGTGCCCATCTTCCTCTTTATCTCGAAGATCGTGCCGTCCGGATTTGTGGTGGCCTGTCTCTTCGCGGGCTCGCCGACGAGCATCTCGCCTTCCTTAGTGAACGCTACGACCGAGGGAAACATCTTCCCCGCGACCGTCGGTCCCTCCGCGCTAGGGACAACTATGGGCCTTCCAGCCTCCATCACTGCTGCTGCGGAATTCGTAGTTCCGAGGTCAATTCCAACTATCTTGTCGGCCGTTGCCGACTGACTTCCGCTCATTTCTTCACCTCAACACCTCCTTCTTCGTTGTTTGGCGCAGGCGCGCAGGATACCTTCACCGCACTGGGCCTTATCACTTTATCGCCCAGCAGGAATCCGGCCCTTATCTCCTCGACAACCCTCCCCTCCGGAACCTTTGTGGTTGGCACCCTTTCCACCGCTTCGTGTAGCCTAGGATCGAAAGGACGCCCGACCGCCGATATCCTGACTATACCGTGTTGCTCAAGGGCCTTGTAGAGCTTCTTCAGGGCCATCTCGATGCCCTTCGTCAGCTGTTCAGCCCCTTTGACACCCTGGCCAGCCTTAACTGCAAGCTCCAGTTCATCTATCACGCCCAACAGCTCAGACGTGAGCGCTGTGAGGCTAGACTTAGACATTTCTTCAATCTCTGTATCTATTCGCTTCATGTAGTTCTCGAGGTCAGCTCGCAGGTATAGCATGCTTTTCTGCAGGGCCTCCGATCTTTCGCGCTCTTTCTCCAGTTGATCTCTGAGTTCACGTACCTGGGCTTCCCATGCCACCTCGGCAGCTTCTGTTGGCCCCTCGTATCCCTCAGTCTCTTTTTCCTCAGGTACCTCACCCTTCTTGTGTTCTTGGCCGGATTCATTGTCAGTTGCGTCGTGCAACGCAGTCACCCGAAGGAGTCGTTTGAGAACGTGATAATCTCTTATAATCGTTTCTTCAGAAGCACCCGTCCTTTCTCCCCCCGAGAGGGGACAAACGTTTTGTACCTCTAGGGATGACCTCTGGCCATGGCGAGGAAAAGGCTGCTTATGATCACCCATTCCGCGGGGTTCAAACATGACTACTTGCCAGCGGCTTCGGAAACCGTGAAGAATCTGGGCGAAGAAACGGGACAGTTCGAAGCTCTCGTCACTGACGATTGCTCCGTCCTGAGCAGGGAAAGGCTGAGAGACTTCTCAGCCTTGCTGTTCGCAACAACTGGAGAGTTACCCATGTCGGACGAACAGAAGGGAGACCTCATAGAGTTCGTTCGTGAAGGGAACGGGTTCATAGGTGTCCATAACGCAGCTGACACCTTTTACAAGTTCCCACAGTACGGACGCATGGTCGGAGGATACTTCAATGGCCACCCGTGGACACAAGAGGTGACGGTCATAGTTGAGGACCACGGTCATCCATCTACGAAACATCTGCCCAGGAAGTTCGTGGTGAAGGAGGAGGTGTATACCTTCAAGGAATGGGACAGGAGCAAGACAAACGTACTGATCAGTCTGGACAATAGCTCCGTCAACCTAGGAAGGGGAACGAGGGAGGACCACGACTACGCGTTGTGCTGGCATCATGAGTTTGGGAAGGGTAAGGTCTTCTATACCGCGTTTGGCCACTTCAAGGAGCTATGGAAGGAAGCGTGGTTCAGGGTTCACCTTGCTCGTGGGATAGAATGGGCCATGGGCATGTAGCTCGTACTTCGCGAGAGGACCTCAGCTTCGGCAGTCACCGTCGCGAACTATCCGCAGATGCCTTTGCAGATTGGACAAGCCCATCCGAATCCAGAGACGGAGGCAACAATCCTTATGAGACAACGCATGAGCATACGAACGGACCATGGCGACCCAAGATAGAGAAACGCTCACGTGCGACGAATCATGGAGGAAGTTCGGCATAACGAAGCACCTGGGTGGAGTCTACGCGACGCAGCGGCTGATCAAGATGTGCAACATCGCCTCCGGCCAATTCGTGCTGGACATCGGTTGCGGGACAGGCTACACCGCCTACCTCTTGGCCAAGGAGTATCAGGCGAGGGTCGTCGCTGCCGACATCAACTTGGACCTTCTGGAGGAGGCTAAGAAAAGGGTCGAAAGGGAGAAGATTGGAAATATGGTCGTGGTGAAGGAAGCAGACATTCACGACCTCCCGTTCTCGGACAACACCTTTGACGTTGTTCTTGCTGAGTCCGTGCTCGTCTTCTGTGACAAGGTGAAGGCGGCCTCCGAAGTCCTTCGGGTTCTGAAGCCGCATGGGGTCTTTGGGGATACCGAAGCCACGTATACCAAGCCACCTCCTGCGGAGTTCGCTAAGGTGATGGCGGATGCCTCAGGCACTGCTGCTGGCATAATGTTGGAGGACGAGTGGAGGGCTGTGTACAGGGAGGCCGGTTCGAGGAGACGACATCCAAGGTCTATCCGCTCAACTCGTGGGAGGAGTTCACAAGCGCCATCAAAGTAAACGGCGTGCGGAGATTCCTGTCTGCCCTTGTCAAGGGACTTCTGGACCCGACGGTGAGAGGGGCGCTCTTCAACTGGACCTCGATCAGGGCAGTGCGGCAAGGCTATTCCTACCTCGGTTATGGGCTGTACGTAAGCAGAAGGCCCCCGTGATGAAGCTTCCCCCTCTGAACTCACAGTAGCAGTAGGTTTGTCACCACGGCCAGTAAGATCACGAAGACCACGCTGAATAGAAGGGACTGACCTGCAGCTTTGCCGTTGACGGGGATGGACGTTCGACTGGCACCTAGAGCAGTCGAGGATGAGTTGAGCTTGCTGTAGATCCAAGCGACGGCCAAAGCGGGAGAGAGAGCCACCAGTGAGAATACGAGCGTGCCGACAACTGACAGCAGGTGGTAATGAGGGAGAATCAACCAGAACTCTATGACGCTTGCCCCCGCGAAAAGCAGTAAGGGTATCGTGATGGCAGTGACCGAGAGGACCCTCCAATCGGACGTTTCGTGCCGCTCCTTGCCCAGAACCCTTGAGGTCGCCCAATAGTAACCCAGGATGGTCAGTGAATTCGAGAGGCCGAGGACCGACCACTTAGCCACATCGCGCTTGTTCCTCCCTCCAAGTAGGACGGACGTTATGCCAGACGCTGCAACGGAGCAAGCTAGGAACATCAGGATGCCGAGAACCCAAGAGAAGTTCACCCCGAGCTGCATCAAGGACGCAGGGCGGAAGGTCAGGTCAGTGGTCAGGTACTTTGAAGGTGGGTCCATGACAACCAGTGTGTACTCGGACAGCTCAGCTCCAGAGAGCGGTCTGACCTCAGGCGAAGTGTAGATCGAGATGTGGCTGTACACGAAGTGCTCGACCTTCGTGAAAGTGAAGAGTGGCTGACCTAGGTTCGGTATGTCCCAGAGACCGTTGAGGTATAGCCTGACCGGCACAACCTTGCTGCCGTAGACGCTCGTGGGGACAAGCGGGTAGAACGGGGCGTCTGATGGAAAAGTGATCACTATGCCGAGTCCTTGGGGTCTGACAATGGGCATTCGACTCAAGTCTTCCCTTTCCGAAATGCTAAGGTTCGCGGGGCGTTCGGCCTCCCTGATTGTCCACTGCTGGACCTTCGACACAACGAAGCTGAACCTGCTGCCTATGTAGTTCGCAAGGACTACCTTGACCTCCTCGGGAACCTTCAATCCGATGTCGTACATGAACCCGTAGAGCGCTTCCGCGTCGTCCGCAGTGACAACGTAGGATGTCAAGCCGAACGACTCGACGACCTCGTGCACGGTGACAGTTCCCTCCTCCCTGGTTAGCCACTCCGCGTTTTCGAGCAAGGGCACGTAGATGGGAGGCCTCCTGATCCCGAGCCTGTAGAGCAGAAGCCAGCTGAAGGGCGAGACGACCGGGTAGAACTGGGAGGACAGCGCTCCGCCCACGAACCAGAAGGAGGCCCAGCTCTTCGCAGCCCTCCAAGCCTCGACACCCCTGTCGTAGCCACTGAACGTGAGGGAGCTGACATGGGAAACTGCAATCGTCTCGGGTTCGTTCGGTATGGGGATGAGCCAGAAGCTGCCCTCCGGCGAGGTCGAGGACACATGCAGTGCGAGGGTCTCAAGGCCGTCCTTCCACAAAACGACTGCTGTCTGCGCGCCCTCCTCAAATGGCATGCCCCATGGGTCTATGATGACCCCGTCGCCAGCGACTGACGCAAACAAGAATGGGAGAACGACAAGGAGAGCCAGTGAAACCCCGGTCCAATTCGCTCCTCTTCTGTGCATCAAAGCCGTTGCATGCGATGAGGTTGAGTAGGGAGAAAAACCTATTGACTGGAACCTCACGTCTCAGTGGCTGGTACAGTCCCTGAAAGTTCACCAACGGGCAGTCTCAGCTCCATGGCAGGTACTGCTCTCGTTCAAGTTTGTCAGTCTCTGTCAGAGGCCGAATCTCTGTAAGGACAATGCTGTGACGTGGTCGCGAGCATCAACTATGTCTGAGAACTAAATCTACTACAGGGGTATTCGGCCTCCCCCTCGAAGTATGCGTATAGGTAGTCGTCAGGCCCCAACCCGCCCGAGGTGGCATACGCGCGACACCGCTGCGGCTTAGCGACATAGTGGCGGCAGTGAGGGCACTGCTTCGGTCGAAATTGCACGCTCCGAGCTTGGACAAACATGAGAGCCCGTGGCCTCGCGGTTAGGTCAGAACATAAGATTGTGCAATCTGCCAAGACTGTTGGCTGAGAGCCTTACAGTTGTGTGCGTTCCGAAAAGGAATCCTGGCTGTTGTTCTGCGGGGCAATGGGTACTGTCTGGGATGGCACCCCCAGCAACTAGTTCGCGATGGTGACCCAAGAACGCCGAAGTGAAGTGTTATCTTCTCACTCAATCCTGACGATCTGATGGCATGAAAAATGAGTGAGAAGAAAGTCGTCGATAGAGGAATCGCCATTGCACTTGGGGTAGCGTGCACCCTTCTTCTGATCGGCTTAGCCGGAGCGCTTGTGTACTTTCCAATGGAGATAGGCAACAAAGACAGCATTATTCAGGCACTCACAGTCCAGAAGAATCAACTTGGAGAATGGCTAGATGGGAACATGACCTCGCTTCAGATAACAATGACAGAACTTCAGGAAGCAACCGCGGAAAGAGGGAGTATCGAGGCCAAGCTTGACAATCCTAGGTTCGGCCTGCCTGGAATTCAGAGTAACTTCACCTCTGTTTTGGCCGCATTGAACGCCAGTCAGGTTAGACCTGCATTGAGTGTAGAAACCATAGCTGAGGACGACCCGGTTAGGGACACAGGCATGATGGTTCTTGGGATACTCCCGCCAGGTGTGACGCCGGGAAGCGCTGGTTTCCAGCAGGGAAGAGATCTCATTGCCCACTACAAGATCACCATAACCTACAATGGAATACCGACAGCGCCCGCCGGAATCTTCATGCAGGTTGTCGAGGTGATCTATGCGAATCCACCCGACGACCCAACCGCCAGGCAGTTCCCTGAGGAGAGCCTGATCAGCAAGCTGACAGACGTGTCCGAAGAATTCGTGTGCAAGTACAGAACTGTGGCGCCGGGAGTTGGCGTCTTGGACGTGTACTACGTGGGACCCCTAGCCAAAGAGTACGTAGCCAACTATGTGGTCGTGATCGGCGCTTTCGTGAGAGTAGGCCGCAGTGTTGTCTATGGAATCGACCTCCAATCCCTTTGTATCCTAGGCTGGTCAATGGACAGCACCACCGGAGTTACAACGCTTCCTGATGGAACCAAGTATTACGGATGGTACAACCCGTTAGGGGCATTCACGAGTTGCGAAGAAGCAGTGTTCTGGCAGAGAATCTGGCTAGGTCTATCGGTTCCTCGAAGCTAGCTGTGGAATATCCCCTACTCACGGCCAACACTGAGTAGAGTGCGCTACTAGTGCTGGGGCCAACGGAGCCCTGTCTCGCACGGGTAATCATCCAACATCAACAGCGTGTTGGAGTGGAAGCCGCATCGAACTTCCAGCAGCAGACGGAGGCTTCCTCCTGAACCTCCGAAAAGGGGGATGCGCTCACCCGTTCATGACAGCAATCGGGCTGGTCTCGCGCGTACGTGATGCCGCCTGCTAATCGGCTAGGAATAGGACACAGTAGGGCCAGCTGTTCACCAACTCGGCGGTCCACTTGTCGATCAATCCCTGTCTGTCGACATTCTCCGTCTTAACCATAAGACCGGCTAGACGGGCGCCTGTTCGCATGTGCTGCAGGAGTTCTGAGTTCCCGCACGTCTCAGGCTTGCCACACTCGCTGCAGTCGCCTATCCTCTTGGCCGAGGCACGGGCTCTGATCTCGCAATTGTCCCTGCCGCCGCCCCTCAGGCATCCTTGGCATACCGGTGTGCTCTGCATCGATGAGAGTCCCTTCAGGAATTCCTCGAAGTTGAAGCCCTTGGGCCCCCACTCTTTCAGACCGTAGGCTATGATCATATCCTTGTACTTCCTCGTCGTTTCCACCAGCGCTCCATTTCCCACCGCGCAACTTCCACACCATATACCGCAGAAGCCGATTTGCTGCTTCACGTTTTCGAAGGGCGTGACTTTCGGTCCTTCTTGATCCAAGCGGTCTCGGTCAGTCGCAATCAGCTGAGGTGTAATAAGCGTTGGACGCGAGGTCTGTTCCGATACTCTTATCATGGCAGAACCGTCCCCCGCGCGACGACAGGGGGTCACCTCAGAGATGCCAAGGAGAGCAGATTCCACCCGACAAGCTGAGCCCCTCCATTTCAGGAACAGGTAGGAATGGCGCGCATGGCTGGAAGGAAACCACAACAGGGAACGAGAGGTCTGGCTGGTCTACTACAGGAAACACACGCGTATGCCGAGTGTCACGCATAAGGAGGCGGTCGCAGAAGCGCTGTGTTTTGGCTGGATAGACAGCAAGGTGAGAAGCATCGACCACGAGAAGTTCATGCAGAAGTATACACCCCGCAAGCAGAACAGCGTCTGGTCCCTCATCAACAAGAAGGTGGCAGAGCAGATGATCCGAGAGGGCAAGATGACGGCTGACGGGCTGGCGACGATCGAGGAAGCGAAGAGGAGCGGAAGATGGTCCTCGGCCTACACGTCCACAAAGAGGATGGCCATTCCTCCCGACCTGAGGGCAGCCTTGACGAAGGACGAGAGAGCCTGGAGGAACTTCAGGGGCTTTGCCAACACTTACCTGAACATGTATGTTGGCTGGGTAAGTGAAGCCAAGACTGGAGAAACCCGCAAGAGGAGGATAAGGGAAGTGGTCAAACGGGCGTCGCGCAACCAGAAGCCGAGCATAACGTGACGAGATCACGCGGGGATGGTCAACACACCTACTGCACTAGGATGGAGTGTACATCCAGTTGCCCGGCGAAGTGACAATTGTCTTCGTGCGTGTTCTGATGGTCCCGTTGCTCGTATGACACGCTCGCTCAATCGCTCGGCTTGTGGGCTGCGATCGTAGCGCTTGAGCCAAGACCGAAAGAATATCTTCTGGCGATCTCTGCTCTCTCGAACCCTGCATCGCGCATCCGCTGCAGGTACTCGTGTTCTGGAATCGCTCCGCTGAGGCAACCAGTGTAGGCCGCAATGTCATCACGGACCGCTTGAGGCAGAGGACCGTTGAGGACAACATCCGATATGATGATTCTGCCGCCTGGGCGAAGCACCCTGAGCGCCTCACGAAAAACCTTGGACTTGTCGGTAGCCAAGTTGATGACGCAATTGCTGATTGTGACGTCGATTGAGTTGTCTTCAACGGGCAGGTCCTCTATGTCGCCCAGTCGGAACTCCACGTTTGTCAGGCCGAGCTTCGCCGCATTCTCCTTTGCCTTCTGCACCATCTCCGGGGTCATGTCGACGCCGATTACTCGACCCTTGTCGCCGACCTTTCCAGCAGCCACGAACGCGTCCAATCCCGCACCGCTGCCTAGGTCCAAGACGACCTGCCCATCGTGTAGGTCAGCAAGGGCCACCGGGTTTCCACAGCCGGCGAACGTCCCAGCTAGTTCAGCAAGTGCTTCGTCCAAGGAGTACCCCAGTTCTCTCTCAAGAACATCGGCGCGACCCAGTCCACACGAACCGCAAGAACAGCCAGCGGGTGGCTCGGCCACCCTCGCGTAAGCTCTTTTGACCTCATCTTTGACCTGTTCAGGTGTCATCTCGCTAATCTTTCTACTTCCACGCACACGGATCCACCATGTATTGGGCGCCCAACAAGCGAGTTTAAATATATCGGACGACCAATATAAGCCATGCCGAAACGAGTCGAGCCAGATGAGTGCTGTCCGCCGGACTGCTGCGACATGCGTGGCCTGCTCTCGTTTCAGATACTGTGGGAACTGGGCAAGAAGCCTATGAACGGACAAAGGCTTGCGGAGGAGATAGGCAGACGACGAGGGAGCAGGCCGACCCCGGGCACGATATATCCCGCGCTCAAGGACCTGACAAGGCGAAGGCTGATCCTGGGGGACCGAGCTGGGAGGCAGGTGGTCTACCGTCTAACGGGGGCAGGCAGACGAGGACTGGATGAGGCAACTCGCTATTTCGTTCGAGCCTTCGGAGATATTGTGATGGAGCGCAGCACACTTCGGCTGTAACCCCGGTCTGGATTCCTTGACAGGCTGAGCACAAGGGTGAACAGTTCAAAGTACAGAGTAACGACCATATGCCGAAAAATCGGACTTCATAACTCCGGCTGTGACCAAGGTCACGTGCCTCTTCCGTGAACAGATGAAACAGGAGTTACACGAGAGGGAAGCAATGAGAAGGGCCATGACAAGCAAGGGGTTAGCCAACTCGATCCTCAGGAGGCTGGACGAGAAGATGCATGCCAACAGGAGACCATTCCGCCATCATGCATGTCACCTTCTTCGTCTTAGGAGGGTCACCCCCAGGACGATGACTATCGCTGCTGCGACTCCACTGATCCACCAGGCCAAAGGTGTAGAAACGACGGCTTCTTCGAAGGTCACGCTCACCGTATTGGATTCAAAAACGGTCATTCGATAGGTGTCGTCGTTGATGGACAGGACGGTGTAATGGTACGCTCCTGGAAGATCTTTCGTCAAAGTCTCGTTTAGCGTGATGGTTCCAGTGAAAGGAGAACCGTCGTACTCGTATGCTCCTGTCCATGTGATTGTGGCGCTCCTCCCGACTTCGACGCGGGTGTCTTGGACGTCCAGGGTGATGGCTACCATATCCCAGATGATGGTTGGATTGGGTGCTGTCTGCAGATGACCGTCTATTCCACCGGAGCTTACCCCAGTAACGGCCCATGTTTGCCTACCGACGACGGAAGAAGAAACGTCTAGTTCAATCCAGCCTGTGGAGTTGGTGGCGTAACTCGACCCATTCACTCGTACAATGCCATTGCTCACAGCGGAGCCATTGTGTCCCCAGACTGCCTGAAAGCCGACGACCTGACTGGAGCTGACATCAACCCTTTCGCCGCTCGCGAACGACCTGTAGACGTAGATGAGCGGCGAGATTTTCACTATGCTTCCTCCCCTGGCTAAGAAGAGTTCGCCGGAAGGATTGGATGTTATGCTGTGAGGGTCGTTTACCAGCCCAGTGGCGAAGAGGGTGGCCTCACCTTGGGTGATTCTATGGAGTCTGCCGGTGGCAGCTTCTGTCGCGAAGACATCTCCCCATGGGAAGACAGTGATGTCCCCGAAGTCCCAGACCTCCCTACCACTAATGTCAGCAGCAAAAGTGGTCACTGTTCCATCCGGAAAGATCTTGTAGATAGTGTTGTTCTCTCCATGAACGCCTACGTACACATTTCCTACGGGATCAACGGCCAAGTCCGGACCGAATCGTATAGACCAAGGCTCTGCGATCTGGAAGCCTTTTGCAAAGGTCGATATCTCGTGGTCTGGAGTGATTCTTAGTATGCGACCGGTGTAATTCTCGAACACAAACAGATCGCCTGAAGGGCTGAAAGACATGCTGCTGGGACCGCGCAGCCCTGTCACGAAGGGGCTGACTTCACCCTCCGGATTGATTCTCAGTATCCTGCCCTCATCAAAAATACTGACGTACAGATCTCCAGAGGCATCGAAGACTATGTCTTGGGCCATGCCAGATACTGTGGCGAAGGTCGTGCTTGTGCCGTTAGGCAACACCTTGAGGATCCTGATCGAAGGAGGGGTCCCTCGTATGGAGGCGGTATCGATTGCGAAGATGTCTCCTGAAGGACTTATCGCCAAGCTCGAGGACATGAATCCACCGACGAGAACGCTAAAGGTGTTGTTGGGGAGGATCTTGAGGATCCTTGACCCAGTGCCGTCTGCTACATACAGATTCCCTGATGAGTCGAAGGTCATATCCTTGTAGCATGCGGGGGTCCGGTCAGAGAGGTGCGCCAAGCGAATTACCGTACCATCCGGGGTGACGCTGTAGAAGGGCCAACCTTGATTCACGCGCAGGTTCCCTTGGGGGTCGAAAGCCAAGTATGATTCAGTCTTGGCAAATCCTGAGGCAAAAACGGTCATCGTGCCGTTTGGCGAGATTCTGGAGATCTCGCCGGAGCCTGCCTCGAAGACGAATAGATCACCTGAGGGCCCGAATTCAAGGTCTCCCGGGAGTGAGAGTCCAGACGCGAAGGTTGTGATCGCTCCTGACGGAGTGATCCTAGCGACTTCACCCGTGGCACCTTCGGTGACGAAGATGTCACCTGAGGGGCCTATGGCCAATTGCCCCAAGCCACCGGACAGTCCGGTGTGGGGAGCGCCGGACATGGCAAAAGTAGTTACGGTCTGGTTGGGAAGGATCCTGAGAATCGCGTCAGGTTTCCCGTAATGTCCACCACTGATGCTGATAACGTACAAGTCGCCTGAAGAGCTGAACGCAATGCTTTGGGCGTTGCCCCGGAACAGCGTGGGTATTTCTACGTAGGTGGACACGGAGCCATTAGGGGCTACCCTGCAGACCCTACAACCGGTGTACTCAGCGACGAAGAGGTCGCCGTTAGGTCCAAATACTACGTCCCAAGGTGCCACCAATGCGGAGAAGAAGACATTTGTTGCAACATACCCGTCCGGCAGGTAGATAGGGGCGCCTGCACCCGCGTAGTTACGACCCATGATTGAAATGGAGCCTGTGACCTTGACATCATCGAAATAGGAATCCTCAGCCTCGAAACTGATTCCCCCATGCAGAATTGGCCTCTCGCCTGAGGCATGAATCTTCAGATCTCCGTTTAGGTAGACGTAGATGTCCGGGCCGTTAACCACCGTCTTGATCCTGTACCATGTATGCGTCTCCAGGGGAACAAGAGCTTCAGCCATCGTTGTCCGCTCCCCCTGCCAAGTCCTCTTGAGATCAAGCTTCCCTCCTTGTATCCCGAGGATGTAGCGCTCCTCAGGCCCCGGCTGGGGGTTGTAGCGAAAGCCCATTTGAGCATCCCCGGTCAGAAGCTTGATGCTCACCTCGAGGGTGATTATAATCCAGTTGCTCTCTCCAGTTCTCGCAGATTTCCACCTGTTGCCTCTCAGAACATGATTTCCATTCTCCTCGATGATAGGCCAAGCTCCTCCATCCCCAAAGTCCCATCCCCCCAAGTATCCCTTTTCGAAATCATCTTCAAAGAGCACGTTTTCAACATTGGACGAAATGGCAAGCTCTGGACCTGCGTTTGAAGAAAACAAGAGAGATCCATGGGTCACAGGAGGAAATGATAGAAGGGTCAGAACCAGTGAGGTGATCAATGAAAGCGAGACTGATCTCTTGTTCAGTCCTCCTCGCCTAGGCGCATGTCCTTATGGGCGCCCATATATGACTATGTTGCGGTTCACGTAGATGTCGTGATCAACGAAAGTCCCGGTTGGCAAGCTTCCTCATGTGCCTAGCTCTGCGTCTGATCTTCCTTTCTTCATGCGCGCGCGAATCAGTTATAAATGCGTCACCTTACTACGGCTCATAGGGGACGCCGAACTGAAAGTAGTCGGTGTTCAGTCAAGTCCGAACCTAGACGGATTAACCTGTCAACTAACTCAGGCAGCGCTAGAAGGAGCCGAGAGCGAAGGGGCAGAGACAGAATTGATTCACCTGAACAGACTAGACATTGAATCATGCAAAGCTCATGACCGAGGCTGGGGGACATGCCGAAGCGAAGGAAAATGCATGATAAAAGATGACTTTCAGAACCTGCGAGAAAAGATCAACCAAGCAGATGCTCTAGTATTCAGCACTCCCGTCTACTATGGGGACCTGAGCGAATCGGCCAAACGGTTTTTTGACAGATGGCGTAGATGTGAAGCCGTCAACCGTGAAACATCGCCGCTGAAAGGAAAACGTGTCATCGGAGTTGCTGCTGCGGGAGGTTCTGGCGGAGGAGCCGTCAGCGCTTTGCGCAATCTGGAAGCCTATCTGCGTTTCCTTCAATTCGCCATATTCGACTTGGTTCCTGTGACTCAAGTATCAAAGAAACATAAGATAGACATGCTCAGGGTGGCCGGAAAACGACTAGTATCAGGGCTCTGATCGCTTTCTCCGCTGGTTCTTGTTCGCAGCTATCTCTCTGGACTCTGTATCCTGAGATGCTACCGCCCTAGAACTAGGGCCAAGATCTACTCGACGTGCTCCGCTGTGGAAAAAAAGGCATATAATACCGCAGCCTATCCTAACCTATTGTACACGATGGCGAAGCCCAAGTGCCACTATTGTGGGAAGGGCTTTCCTATGTTTGGTGCGAAGCGACTGCCAGCCCATCCAAAAGACGTTGGATTCGACGAAAACGCCCTTTCATGCGAGGAGTGTTGGCGAGCGAGAGTCGCAGGCGTCGGTCTTGCTCAGGCCACAGGAGACGGCAGGGCTGATGGCTCGAGGATAAAGGAGTACAAGCAGAATGCGGAGAAGCTAAAGGAGAGTGGTGATACCCTCGGCGCCTTAGAAAACTATGAGAAGTTTGTGGAGCTTTCTTTGAAGTGCTTGGGGTATAAGCGGGGCGCTGAGTTCCCGCAGGTGAGCGGTGAGGATCTGCACTCGATGGGTGACCTATATTTCACTGCTGGCAACATAGAGAAATCACGGGAGTCTTATCAGCTGGCCATACAGCTTCTTGAGGATGCGGCTACCGAATGCCCGTTGAGTCCTCTGGCGGCAATGGCGTGGGGCGTCACAGAAGGCATAAGGAAAGCCACGATAGAGGCCATAAAGGGGAAGCTCTCGAGCCTGCCCCCACCTCCGCCGCCTCCCTGACCAGCGCGATCTGGTATGGGACACGGTTGGACTGAAGCCTACATGGATGAGGCGCGGGACAGGATTCGTGCACACTCAGAGCCTAGAGGAGTCAGGAAGTATAGAGAGCGAGATCATGGATGGCAAAATATGTGACACTCGTGCACCAAGAAGGCGACGCAAGTGGCCATATACACAGAATCCAATCGGCGCGGACTTCGCCGTTAGGCGCATGAATCGACCTTCCGCTATGAGCTGACCCGGCTTACCTCTTCTCTCGCAATTTGTGTCCAGCGATCGAAGCGCTCTGGATGGTGTTCGCAAGTGTGGGTATCCTTGAGGATTGTCTCAAGCACGCAGCCGTGCTTCTGTGCCGCCTCGATTGTGTGCCTGATGTAGCTTCGGATCGCCCCTCCATCGAATTGGCCCACGAGGTGAGCTGGTTGCGGCTTCCACGAGAAGATGTAATCTCCCTGAAGCTTTTCTGCGCACCTGTCGACGTCCGCGAAGGGCGAGATGGAGACGCGGCGGATGTTGGGGATTGTAAACACATCGTCGAGCTTGCGGGTGAGGTCTTCGCAGCAACCGTAACCGCTTAGTCCAAAGGGCTCCAACAGCCGCTTCTCATATTGCAGCGCGAACTCTGCGTGCTGCCTAGGGCCGACCTGTGCCATCTCTTGTGATTCGGCACTGGCCCACATATCGCACGGACGCACGCGATCAGGATCAAAGCCGGGCTTCGGCAATTCACTCGTATAGCCGTTGCCGCCGGAGCTTTGATAGGTATCGTCGTTGTTCAGCGACAGCAGGTTCTGGTCCACGTATTGTCTCAGAATGCGGCGATGGCCTTCTTCCAAGAACGCCATAGCTTCGTGGACCATCTGGGGCCGGAGGTGCATGTCTGTCATCATCTGCTTCAGTCCGCGCCAACCAGTGTACAGGCTCATCAGGTGGTAGGAGATGTGCGTCACCCCCTTCAGCCTGACATCAAGGATATCGCCGAACAGCTCCTGCGCTTCTGCCAACTTCCGCTCGGTCGCCTCTTTGTCATAGACGATCTCCGGGAAGTGTAGTCTTTTCAGGTCAGATGGACCTTGGATCACAGGATCAAATGCCCAAACGCCACGTGCCGTTGGACTGGGAACGCGTCGAGCCTCCAATCCCCATCCAGAGTCATGGATCACCTTCTGGACGATCCACTCCCGTTCGATCACCATATCGTCCTGAAAATGCTCGTGGCAGTAGATGCGGGTGCGCAGTGCCCACTCGATGCGGCGGGCCTCCTCCCCTTTGCACCGAAGATCCTTCTCAGTTAGCAACTCCTCCCACCCCCCCTCTGGAAAGACGAGCATCATTGGCCGGACTGGTTGCAGGTCGTTGTGCATTCTCCAGAGTTCACGACGCTCTGCTTGAATGGGAAGCGACGCAATCTCTGCCACGCGCCTGGCAAGGTCCCGCAGGACAACACGATCTGAATCTGAGATCATCCCTCCCGCCTTGAAAGCCGTTCAGGAAACACGTCCGTCATGACCCATAAGGCTTCGGAGTGATTCCTTGAGTCCATCCAACCTTTCGTGCCGGCCAGTCGCGCGCGCCGCATGAGAAACAACCATTCTGAGAAAAGCGATTTAAGTTGTGCCTCAACAGCACGGGGACCATGAAGAAGCTCAGGGTCGGCATAGTCGGAACCGGAGGCATCGCGAAAGTGGCACACCTGCCCAACTACAAGAAGATCGAGGATGTCGAGCTTGCTGCCTGCGCTGATATTGACCTCACAGCCGCCAAAAGGGTTTCTAAGGAGTTCAAGATCCCGCGTTTCTACAAGGACTACAACGAGATGCTTGAGAAAGAGAATCTGGACTTAGTCAGTGTCTGTACGCCGAACATCGTTCATAAGGATCCGACCATAGCAGCGTTGAAGGCAGGGAGCCACGTCCTGACCGAAAAACCAATGGCAGGAAGCCTATCGGGCGCAATACAGATGTATGAAGCGTCAAAGAAGTACAAGAGGATACTCATAGTTGGATTCCAGACGAGGTTCAGGATCGACCTGAACACGCTCAAGGAACTCGTCCAGGCAGGAGAATTGGGAGAGGTATACTATACGCGCGCTCTTGCCTTGCGGAGATGGGGCGTGCCTGTCAGGCCAACGTTCATTGACAGGAAGCTATCCGGAGGCGGTCCTCTCTTAGACATAGGGTGCTACGCCGTTGACATGATCATGTACGTTCTGGGTTTCCCCGCCCCCAAGACAGCATACGCAGTGACCTACGATAAGATCTGCAAGGATCCAGTGATGGCCAAGAAGGAAGGATGGGGCGGGCATTGGAAGGTCAAAGACTTCACGGTCGAAGACAACGCATTCGGGTTCGTCAAGTTCAGGAATGGGATGACCATGCTCCTTGAGACCAACTGGGCATCTTTTTCCCCTTCAGATGTTTTCAACATAGTCCTGCTCGGAACAAGAGGTGGGGCACAACTCACACCCCTTGAGCTTTACAAAGATGTCCTGCAGAAGAGAGTCGTCATAAAGACTCACGACGAGATCAAACAGCCCGACATATACGAGCAGAGGATCTTCAAGTTCGTTGAGTCCGTGAGGAAGGGCAAACCACTGTTTTGTCCAGCAATCGAGGGCGTCAAGGTTCAGGCTATTCTAGACGCAGTAAGTCGGTCGGCCGCGCTCAAGAAAGAAGTGGAAGTTGAGTGGGATTTCTGAGGACCACCCGCTCACTCGCGCGGAAGAAAACGGTCACTACGCACACAATTGCCCGCTGTTCATGTTGGAGTTCCTTTCAGGAACGTGTGCTGAACCGGGGGCTTGAAACCTGCGTGATATGATGGGCAGTTGCCTCAAGTGACAGGGCGGTCAGTTCTATGCTCCTCTAAGTTCATTCAGTTCTCTCAAACCTCCCTCCGTCAGAGAATAGTATCCGCCTTCATATACGACCAGGTATCCTTGACCTACCAGAATACTCAACTCCCTCGCAAGTTCGTCAGAATGGAGACTGAGATCTTTCGCCATCTGGAAAAAGTGAGGCGTCTCACCACTTTCTATATACTCCAATATCCTCAATCTTAGTTTCTTCACTCGTCTACGTTGCCACTCGGGAGATTTAAGCGATGTGGAGGGATTTCTCGAGGGTGACCGCTTCACTTGAGCTTCTTCAGCAGTTCGCCAACCACAGCCTTGATTCCTCCTTCCCCCAGTCGCCTTGAAGTGGACGCCTGGCCCCTGCAGTGTTACTCTTCATCGTTCTTTGCTCAGCGGAACCGTGGTCACCGTTCCGCTCTGGGACGAGATCAAGCCGGCCTCAAGGATTTCCTGAGCATCCCTAGATAGCCTTGGATCACACATCCCATCTATGGGTTTGTCCTCCTTGATTCTAGTCAGGAAGTATTCCACAGCGTTTCTTTCACCCTGCGGCAAGAGATCCACCCTTATGGCCTCCCCTTCTTCCTTGTCCTTGGAGAAGACCATCGCTTCATGCGGCCCAAAAGAGATCGTCCCCTTGGTGCCATAGATCACAGGATCTACAGGAAGTTGACCTATCTGACTCCAGGTCCCCTCTACCGTCGCCGTGCCCTTATCGTACATCATTACTAGTATCCCATTGTCATAACTTGGAATGAAATCTTTGACAAAGTTACCGGCGGTTCCGAATACGCGTTTTGGCATTCCCATTAACCACACTGCTAAAGCAACACCGTAGCAACAGAAGTCCAGATAAGCTCCCGCAGCTTCCTTCTGCCCCATCCACTGAAAGCAGGAACCTACAAAGTTCTCCCTCTCGCATGAGTTATGGCCCACTCGCGTTCTTATGTGGAAGATTCGGCCAACAGTTCCTTTTTCAACCAATTCATGGACCTTCCGATAAGCAGCGGACCACATGGTGGGCCAGTTTATCATGAGCTTGACGTTGTTTCTACTGGCGGCTTCAAGCATTCTCTCCGCATGTCTTAGGCTATAGGCCATCGGCTTCTCGACCATGATATGCAGACCTTTCGATGCGGCCAACTCAGTTACAGGAGCTCGGAGGACGTGATCGGTGTAATTGAAGACAACGTCAATATCCTCCTTGTCTAACATTTCGTGGTAATCGCCGTATATCTTAGTAAGGCCATACTCTCTCTGCAACCTTTCTCTATCCGATTCCGATGCGGGTTTGTCTAGCGATGCAGCAGAAAGCGTTCCAAGGTCACTCTCTCGAAGCGATGTCAGAATCCCCCAGACATGTGGGTGCGCAACTCCAACCAATCCGATTTTGTATTTCCCTTCCAATCCGATCTCCGTCCATCGCATTGCAATCGGGCTGAGATATATGCCTAAGGGAGAATCGCAGCATCGCGTGCGTGATGTTGATCGTGCGCACAGAACAGCATGACTTAGGAAAGGGCATCATCCGCAGACAGCTTTCTGAGCCCGCTGTCGACGCTCAACCTAGGCACCGATGGATCTCTTTACTGCAGCATATCGCTCGGAAGCAGCAGTCTTCCACTTCAGTCTCATGCTCAAAGAGAACGATGTGTCCGTCATCATTCTTGAGTTTATCGATATCGCGTACTCTCTTGTGAAGGTCAGAGTTGTGCCGTTCTGCTCGGTCCAAGACAAAGGTCGCGAGAGCTGGGCCAGCAGATCGTTGAATCTCTGCTGAGATATCTTACCGGTCCTCAGCTTGTCAACCATCGAGGACCACAGGCTCACCAGATCATCGTGTATATCAACCAGGGTACTTTCAAAGAAGTCTCTCATGCTCTGCTCGAGCAGGCCAGATTCGGTCTCATTGAAATCGAACCCGATACCTGCAACCGTCAGGTTGAAGCATCTGTAGAGGTCTTGCCTAGCTCGTCCGGCTGGTGTGGTCTTGAAAATGTCCGGTCTCACCGGCATCCTGTTCAACGTCGGATCGAGCCAGAGCGCCTGGCCCTCGCTTGACAGGACGAAGGCAACGAACATCTCCGCTGCATCTTTGTTCTGAGTCCCATTTGCTACGGCTATCGGATCTCCGTTGATGATCGATTCGCCATCGGGTAGGACATACTCTAGGTCCGGGTTCCTCAGTTGACTATTGTAGCCGTAGAAGTCAATCGATATGGAGACTCCAACTTCTCCGGTCTCAACTGCAGTCTGAGCCTCCAACGAACCGTCATATAGTCTGCCGTTCGCTGCGATTCTCCTCAACATGCTCCATCCGGCATCCCAACCGAAGGCTTGGAGTATTATGGTGTAGATCCTGGTGTGCGAGCCGGAGAGGCTTGGCTTGGCCAAGGCTATTGTGGGAAAGGCCCTGTTAAGGTTCGGAGATGCGAGGTCCGCCCAGTGAAGGGGCTTCGACAAGTTGTACCTGCGAAGGAACTCATTGTTGGTGGTGAAACCAAAGGAAGAAATCGCAGATGCTATCCAGAGTGGTCTCCCCTGATTGTCGTTCACTCTCATGACTGCCGTGCCTATTGCCTTGGGCAACGTGTCTATCACGCTCAAGGTTTCCGTGCCCGTCACGGGTTGCAGTAACCCCATCTGAATGAGCTGATTGTACAGAGTGCAACCTCCGCCCCATGCTACATCTATCCCTCCGCGTTCCATGGTTGCCTTCCAGTAGTCCACGGGCGTGTTGATGTATCTGACCGATGTTATTCCATACTTCTTGGAATAGTTCGAGGCGAGGTAAGCGGTATTGAATATCTTCTGTATGGCTGAGTCGTGGCGAGTTATCACTACGAGCTCTTTCTGCTGTGAAGGAGGTTGCTCCTCCCAGCGCCGTAGAAGTAACACCTCCCCGACACTCGCCACCAATAGGATGACGGCAGCGAGGATGAGAACTCTTCGATCCAATTCCAAATCAGGGGAGTCACCGGGCAGCGTTGGGTGAACGCCACTTAAGGTTTTCGATTCAAATCGTGCGCGTGAAGCCCTCGACAAGCCGAAGCACGTTGCCCTCAGGAAACCAAAGATCAAGTTCAACAGTGTGAAAGCTCTCGACAAGACGAGGAAGAAGTTCGAAGTGAGCACCATCTCGGACACCCTCGTCAAAGCACCTAAGCTTCAGGTCAGAGGCGCTGAAGCATCCTTTGCGCGCGAACAGGAAGGTCGATACATCGCTCGGATTGAGCAAAAATAGAGTTGCGCGCGAACGATTATAAGGGGCTGCAACCTTGCACCATCAACTATGAGTTTCGGTAGGAGAGGGAGATCCAATAGGAGAAGCTACGGTAGAAGAAGAAGCTTCGAAAGGGAGATGCATAAGGCTACCTGCGCCGACTGCGGCAAGGAGACCGAGGTTCCCTTCAAGCCAGACGGTTCAAAGCCTGTTTATTGCAGCGAATGCTATGCGAAGAGGAGGGGGACTTTCGGTGGGAGAGAGAGGCGTGCCCGCCCTGAGAGGGCAAATTCCAGGGTCATAGATTTGATTGAAGAGATACGAGCCGACGTAAAAGCCATCAAAGCAAAGATAGGAGCCTGACGTGTACATCGCATGGAGCTGGGAACCCACGGCACAGTCCTGGGAGAGGTGGGGGACGGTTACGCTGATGGTGTGCACAGTCGACTGCTCAACATCCTCGAGACAGTTCTCTCAATGGTACCCGGCGTTCCTCACGAACATCTCCCTGTGACTATTGCCCTTTGCGGCCTTGAGACCTCGTCAACAATATGTCCCCGTCCACCATGAACCCCTTCGCTATGGGTATCACATGCGGGTATCTTCAAGCGGAGGGGGGAGGAGGGGGAGGTCTGGACCTGCGTGCCAAGACGAGCGCGAGCACGGCCGCCAATAGTACTCCTGCCCCAGCCCCTCCCACCGTCCACAGGTTCAGCTCGGTCTTCCAGCTCGCGGTGAGGTTCGCTGGCCGGGTCACCGTCAACGAATACGTTGCCAAGGTCGAGACCACAGCCGCGTCAGTCCTCCAGCCTTCGAAGACGTAGTTGTTGAAGAGGTCCTTCTCGATGGTCGTGGGCGACACAGAAACTGTGGCGGTAGAGCCAAGGAGGTACCATCCCCCTCCCAATGCTGTCCCCCTATCGGTAAAGACTTGCACCTGGTACTCGGTGCTCCAGCAGGCGACCAACACCATGGGTGTTGTAACCTCGATGGTTGTGTTCGACATCTGGCTGAATGGGGTTCCGTCCCTGAGCCAGCCTGAGAAGACGCGCCTGGTTCCATTTCCTTGGTCCACAATGGTTTGCTCCATCCCGACCGTGACCATTGTCCCAACTGGCACCCAGCCTGACCCTGTCGCGGAAGAGTAGTCGGTCAAGACCTCTAAGAAGACGTCCATGACCTCGTAGATCGCGGTGATCTCAGTATCTCTCGTCAGCCTTATGGTGCGTGGGTTCTCGGTGGATCCGTCACTCCAATGGCTGAAAATGAACTTGGTGCGGCCTTCCACGACTTGGGGAGCAACTTCGAGGATGTGCTCCGCGCTAGTCACCTCAAATCTGGAGGAGGCGCCGGTCTTCCTGATTCCGTCAACGCTCGCCCAATAATCACCTCCAGGCGTGTTCACTGTTAAGTTGTAGGTCGTCATGAAACCTGTCAAGACGCCCACAACGCGATCAGGTCCGGTGCGTGCGTAACCTATGAGGTACGTCAGATCGTCCGATGAGCTGACAGCCGTCCAACGGTCTACTTCGTCCCCCCAAGCTCCGATTAAGTTTCCATCGGTCTTGTATTGGAGGTAGACTGGGGATTGGTTTTGCTCTGCACAGACATGCACCCTGTCCCCATCCAAGTCCAGTGCTGATGCCTCGTCGTGACCCGACCCTCCATAAGTCTTGTACCAGATCAAGTTCCCTGAAAGGTCCATCTTCAGCACAACGACATCGTGAAGACCCGCCCCATACGTACTGGTGATTCCCGCTATGTAAAGGTCTGTTCCGACATCAACATCCACGAACGCTTCGTACCCTGGACCGCCCCATATGTAGTGGGCGAGCTCATTTCCATCCTCACTCCACACTAGAACTAGGCCGTCGAAGTTGCCTGGGTACACAGGACCCGTCGTCCATCCGACGATGTACAACCTGTCTTGATAGGCGACTATCGAGATGCCGCCGTCATCGCCCCCTCCGCCCCAACTCCTCTCCCAAATCAAGTTGCCTGACTTGCTGTACTTTAGGACCACGACATCACCACCCCGTTCCCATTCCGGATATATTGCGGACCCGACCACGTAGATGTAGTCACCAGATACGCAGACGCCTCCACCCATGCTGAGCGTCGGTGCGACGCGCGGGCGCCATTCCCTGCTCCAACGCACGTTCCCCTGAAGATCGAAGGCGACAAGGAAGAGCGTCCCAAGAGGCCAACCCAGAAAGCCGGTCGCATAGACGCTCGACCCGTCTGTCGTAATCCCCCAGAGTTCACCCTCTTGGTCGCCGATTCTTTGAGCCAACAGGTTGCCGTTGAGGTCGAGCTTCCATAGCCCCCAGTGGGGAGGTTCTTCTGGGTCCGTGCCACCAAGTCCCGCCACGTATATGGCATCAGAAGTCCTCGCCATCGCCCTTGGAGCGACGAGATTCCCGGGACCGCCGAATTCTTTCCTCAGCACCTTGGTTGCGCTCTCAGGGATAGCAGAATGCAGGGAGCAACCAAGTAGTGTGAGCAGAACAAGGAGCGCGGGAGCTCTTTGATTCTGTCTCATTCAGGAAAAGGATATGGTTCTCGCTAATAACACTTCCCCCGGTTCGCGAAGATATGGTAGAGCCATCGGGCTACCATGTCAGTAGAAGATGAATGACGGCATTAGGAGTCCTGAGATCAAAGGAGAAGGTCTGAACCCGCAGGAATCTCGAAAGCAAACCATGAACTCTGCGCATACATGCTACCTGATTGAGCAATCGTGTAGCAAGCATTGATGCACCATGATCCCTTGGTCCTCGACCGTCTTGGACTTCGTGTGCTTTCTCTTACGAGCGGTCCGCACGCCGTGTCCGAGACCGAGACTTGGCTGCTGTGGGCATTCAGTCTAACAACTGTGCCCTCAACGGCCCTGGTTCAGCACTTGAGGCGATCGCGTTACTGAGCCGAAAGACTCGCAAGGAAAGAATGGGTCCTGCCGGCGTTGCGGATTGAGGCTGCTCAGGAGAAGTTCTGACTCTAGCCTGACAAGCGGAAAGCGCACGGTGCCACACAGTAGACGAGTGGACGTAGGGGGCGGCGGGGCTCGGACGTTCTTATATATCTCACGAAGGAGAAGGAGGAGGAAATCTCCACAATGTCAGCTCAGTTGCCAGAGTCGAAACACTTTCAGATTGAGCGACTGGCAGACGGTGTCTATGCTGCAATTGCCTCCGAGAGAGGTTATGCTATCTGCAACGCTGGTATCATCGACGCTGGCGATAAAACCGTCGTTTTCGACACGTTCATCTCCCCGGACGCAGCCAAAGACCTCCTAAAGGCGGCTGAGCAACTAGCATCGCACAAGGCTACTTTTGTTGTCAACAGCCACTATCATAACGACCATATTCGGGGCAACCAAGTCTTTTCTCCAGATGTCGATATTATCAGCACCACATGGACCCGCCAAGCAATCGCAAGAAATGAACCTGAAGAGATGAAGTGGGAAAGGGAGAACATTCCTAAAGGAATTATCGACGCTCAGTCGAAGCTGGATGCCGAAAAAGACCCCAAGCGACGTCGAGAGCTTGCTTTCCTGATTGTTTACTACCAGTCAATCATTGAATCGCATCCCCGATTGAAGATGCGGCTGCCAAATATCACGTTCGAAAACAAGCTCGTAGTCCAAGGAACGCGAAGAACAATTGAGCTTCTCTCTTTTGTCGGACACACAGCGAGTGATCTTGTTCTTTATCTGCCAGAGGAAAAGATCGTGTTCATGAGCGATTTGCTTTTCATCAACATGCACCCGTATCTCCCAAGTGGTTTTCCGGAACACTGGAAACAATCCCTCAGCAAGGTGGAAGCGCTGGAAATACAGACTGCCGTTCCTGGTCACGGCCCGGTGGGGCGACCTACAGATCTTTCAGTGATGACCCAATATATCCAGGCGCTCGAAGGTATCGCAGCAGACATGGTAGAGTCGGGCAAACCCTTAGAGGAAGTTCCTCTTCAACCCGTCCCTTCACCATTCGAGACTTGGTGGTCATTTTTCGATGATTTTTTCGTCACGAATCTTGAGTTCCTTTACAGGCGTGAAGCGCAACGGGTGAAGAAGAAGTAAGTCACTTCATATGATCTCACGGACAACAACAATCACCGCATCAGGCCGAGATGTGCGCGATCACCGCGTTCTATCCGTTCGTTGACTCAGAAGACCATCTGCGGACCGCGTGTAGCGCGCTCGTCCAATTCGGACGTGACTCCGATTCCTCATGCCGTCATGTGTCGCTGATCCGTTGGCTTCGAGAACGCGTGATTGGGTCAAAGAATCGTGTGAAAAATGCCAGATTCACTATCTTGGTCGCGGATTCGAACCGGTTCGAGCTCCGAAACCGCTGGCCCCCCATGATGAGGATGCACAGGGCTACGAGCAGAATTGTACGAACGGTCTCGTCCCGTTGTCAGCCAAGCGTTTTTACCCCTCCTGCAGACGCTTGCCCGATATGGCAAGCGTGATTCTCGTACCGAACTCGCACATAGACCCGATCTGGCTCTGGAGATGGAGTGAGGGGCAGCAGTGTATAAGATCGACTTTCTCCTCTGCAACGCAGTTGCTTAGGAACAGAAGGGATTGCTTGTTCGCTGCAAGTTCCGCTTCTTTCTACGAGCTTGTCGAACAGACCGATCCCGTGCTGTTCGCTGACATCAAGGCTTTGATCAAGAGGAATCAATGGCAGATAGTCGGCGGATGGTGGGTCGAGCCCGATTGCAACCTCCCATCCGGCGAGGCCATGGTCAGGCACTCCTTGTACGCTCAAAGGTACTTCAAGAACAAGTTTGGCGTCAAGGCAAGCGTCAGTTTCAACATAGACTCGTTCGGTCACAATGCTATGATTCCGCAGATACTCGCCAAGAGTGGCATCAAGTACGCCATCTTCCTCAGGCCGGGCCCTCATGAAATGGAGCTTCCAAGTTGGGTCTTCAGGTGGCTTTCGCCCGATGGCTCGGAGGTCATCGCTCACAGAATCATAGAGGTGTACAATGCAAATGGCGAGCGCATCAGGCAGCTTGTAGGCAAGGCGATAGGTGAACTCAGGCCGCCGCTGAATTCGTTGATGGTGTTCGTAGGACAGGGCGATCATGGCGGCGGACCTACGATCGGCGACTTAGAGATCATCGATCGGTTGCGCGGAGAGGTCAAGCCAGTGGATCTGAGGTTTGCTTCCATGGAGGAGTTCTTCAGCAGAGCCGAGAGAGTGAAGGAGAGCCTCCCTTTGGTTGAGGGGGAGCTCCAGCACCACGCCAGTGGCTGTTATGCCGCAGTCTCAAGGGTCAAGGATCTGAACAGGAGAACGGAGGAGGCGCTCGTTGCGGCAGAGAAGTATAACTTCATGGCGAACGTTCTGGCCGGGACGAAGTACCATAGCGACGAGTTCTACAGGGCTTGGACCAACCTTCTCTTCTGCCAGTTCCACGACGTGCTCGCGGGCTCGTGTATCAGAGAGGCGTACGAAGGCGATGTGTTCCCGATGATGGAGCAGTCCCTCAGCATCGCCAACGAGGTCATCAATATCTCAACGCAGGCTGTCGGAGCGAAGATCAAGGTCATCAGGGATAAGTCCATAATAGTGTTCAACCCCCATGCCTACCCGATCAAAGCTCCAGTTGAGGTCAATTGGATCGGCAGGGAAGCCCCACGAAGCCTATGCGATGAGAAGGGCAACTTGGTCAAGTGTCAGATCGAGAGGGGATCGGCCCTTACCGGCAGCTCCTTCAACCTAATCTTCGTCGCTGACCTGTCCGCACTAGGCTACAGAACGTACAACACCTCACCTACAGAACCTGGCGAGAACCTTCTTTGCAGACCGGCCAATGAAAGGTGTTTTGTAGACAACGATGTGATGGGTGTTGAGTTTGACGAAAGGGACGGAACCATAAGCACGCTGGTCATGAAGGATGGCAATAGGACAGTGGTCAATCAGGGCGCCAAGCCGATAGTTATCAAGGATGAGAGCGACACTTGGAGCCACGGCGTTTTCAGGTACGATGACGAAGTCGGGCAGTTCGCGTGCGAGCGGATCGAGACAATCGAGAAAGGCCCTGTCAGAACGGTCGTCAGAGCCAAGTACAGGTACGGAAGCTCGAGATTGCAGCAGGACTTCGTCCTGTATGAAGACCTCGACTACCTGATCTGCAGGGTGAAGGTCGACTGGCACGAGAGGATGAAGATGCTCAAGTTGGCCTTCCCGGTGAATGTGGAGCAGCCGGAGGCAACCTATGAGATCCAGTACGGAATCGTGAAAAGACCGACAGACGGCGAAGAGGAACCAGGGCTAAGGTGGGTCGATGTCACAGGAAGGGCGGATACGGGAGAAGTCATGGGCGCTACGTTGGCCAACAATTCCAAGTACAGTTATGATGTGAGGGGAAATGTCATCAGGCTTACAGTGCTGAGAAGCCCTGTCTACGCCCACCATGCCCCTGCGCCTTTGGACCTGGAGCAGGAGTACGAATGCACTGATCAAGGAGAGCAATGGTTCACATACGCTGTCAAGCCCCATAGTGGTACATTGAACCCCATCGACGCCATAGCCCTAGCAGATGCCCTGAACTCCCCTCCACTCCCGATGATTGAGCACGGGCACGACGGAACTCTTCCGCCTGCGACTTCGTTGGCAAAGGTCTCAGGGGAGAACGCCATGTTGAAAGTGATCAAAAGAGCCGAGGACGCCAATGGATGGATCGCTAGGATCTACGAAACCTGCGGTAAGGAAGCTATGATTAAGGTTGGGATTAAGCCCCTGAACATAGAATTCGAGACTCAATTAGGGTCACACGAGATAAAGACGTTCTTCTTGCCGGACAGTGGTGAAGCGGCGCAGGAAGTCACCCTGATAGAAGAAGAACTCTGACCGAGAACGACTGGGGACTTGCGACCAAGAGGAGAGCGAGGGCACCACCCTAGATTGGCGTCGAGGTTGACTTGACCACAGAAGTTCGCTGTCGGACTCGGGTGCAACAATCAGTTTTTATGTAGTGAAAGCAATGCCTGAAGTGATGACACGCACGAATAGGTGGTTCAAGTTCGACGGGTTTGACAACTTTCCGGAGTTCCTCGCCAAGGAGTTCGGCGTCCCGAAGGGCAGATGGAAGATATCGAAGGTCATTCGTTCCGGCACGGGGCTTGAAATAGCCGATGGAGAGGTGAAGATCTGGGGGGATGAGAACTACAACTACGCAACTATCCTGCGGTTGATGAGGGAAAGAAGGGATCATCTGCCAGAGGTGAAGGTCGAGGGCGGCCCAAGCTTCCAGTTCAGGGGATATCATCTTGACATAGCCCGTGGCGGAGTTCCGACCGTCGAGACCTTCAAGAAGATGCTTAGGTGGTTGTTCCTGTTGAGGTACAACTTTTTTGCGATCTACTTTGAAGACCTGTTCCCTTGGAAGAAGTATTCGGAGATAGGAAAGCATAGGGGAAGGCTGAGCGAGCAGGAGTTGAACGAGGTGGTCGCCTACGGGAAGAAACTGGGAATGGAGGTGTTCCCCTCACTGGAGCTGGCAGGGCACATGGAACACATACTCGCGCTCCCGGAGTTCTGGAGGTTCAGCGAGTGGCATAGGCCGACCGAGGGATGCCTAGACGTGAGCAATGAGGAGGCTAGGGAGTTCGCTTACGATCTGCTCAGGGAGGTCGTCGAAACGTCTCCCTCCAAGTACATCCACATTGGCGGAGACGAGACTTGGGCCATGGGAAGGGGGAGGAGCTTGGACAAAACTTGGGAGTTCAAGGGAACTGAGCTCTACATGATGCATCATAGGAAGATGGTGGACATCGTGAAGCAGAGGGGAAAGACCCCCTTGCTGTGGGGCGACATGCTGACGGGAATGTACCTGAGTGGCGAAAGGGAGAGGGAGAAGTGGGCCGAGGTGGCCAAGAGCGACATATGGGAGGGAGCTGTCATCGCAAACTGGGACTATGCCGCGAGGGAAGTGAAGGATTTCAGAGACAAGATAAACCTCTTTGGAAAGAGGAAGGACCAGCAAGTCGTTTGCCCTGGGTTCTCCAACTGGAACAGGTACTACCCGAACTTCGAGACAGCGCTCGAGAACGTGCGCAACTTCATCGTCGCAGCCAAAGAGGAGAAACTCCCAGGGTACTTGGTCACGGCTTGGGGTGATGACGGTGAGGAGTGCCTCTTCTCGTTCTTGGACCCGCTGCTGCTGGCGAGCGCGGAGATCGCAGAGGGCAATGTGTCTTGGGAGGACAAGTGGGTGGCACTCACGGGCGAATCCAAGCAGGTTCTCAAGGCGAGGAAGGAGTTCGGCAAGCCCGATGTGGCGGAGAAGATCAAGCACGTGTTGTTCGCCGACTTCTGGTACCACAGGACGGATGAGGCCGAGAGGAAATCCGTAGCCGATTCGTGGAAACGGATCCTGAAGGAACTTGACGGAGTTGGTCTCCCCGAGGACCTCGATTTCATCAGGAAGTGCTTGGAAGTCGGCATCAGGAGGATCGAGGGGGAGGTCACCCCGTCTGATCTGATCGCCCTCGCGAAATCATACAGCAAGTTGTGGCTGAGCGAGCGGAAGGCCGAAGGCTTGGAGAGGATACTGGAGCGGTTCTGGGGAGCAGCTGGCAGAGTGGACGCGAAGGTGGGATGAGAGCCGCCCATGCTACTGGAAGTCAAGAACACGATGACGGTCAGTATTGACCCAAGGCGCCCTCTTGTCTGGTGGAGTCATAGGCTTTCTTGAAGAACCACAAAGAAATGGGTAGCATGATCACAATGAATAGTGCCAAGTTCAAGACATCGCTGAATATGATGATAGAAGTTAGGTCCTCACCGTTCATGAGGCACCTCCTCAGGCCGTCCAACGAGAAAGTCAGGGGAAACGCTGCGCCCACCCACTGAAGGTAGTCAGGTAGCAAGCCTAGGGGATACAGGACGCCGGAGAAGAGCTGAGTGAGCCAAGAGAAGGCCCACACGATTGGATCTCCTTGCTTCAGCTTGAGTATGGCCCCTGCCCCTAGGACACCGACGACCATGTGACTCATTATCAGCAGGGCCGCCAAGACCGCAACCGAAAGGGCGGAGCCCCATGTCACATTGAACTTCGCTCCTATTATGAGGCCCATTCCGAGAGATGCTACAAGGAAGTATGACCCGACCAAGAACCTAAAGACGGATTCGCCCAATAGGAAAACCTTGAAACTTGTCCTTGAAGACAATATGGTTTCCATGGTGCCAGCCCACTGCTCCTCCCTTATCGCTTCCGAAAGGCTCGAGACGGATGACCACACGTAGTGCTGGAACGATATGCCTATGACGGTGAAGGTCAGGAAATCAGCCGAGTAGCCTGATCTGACCAGGGCATCCGTGTTTACGATCTGTGAGACGAAGTAGTACGTTGCCACAAAGGTGAGCGAGCCCACGATGTCAAGCAACACCCACAGCTTGTACGTCCACCAAGTCTTTGAGTCCCTGATGACGAATGCCTTGACTTTCTCGGTTACACCGACCTCTGACCTAGGGACAGGCTCTCCCAAGAAGCTTATGATCTCTTCTATCCTCATCTCAGATCACCTAGTATGATGATGTCGTCCCTCGCATCCTGATCGTTCTGTAACCCCAATCCAATACTGCGAGTCCTGCTGGCACCAATAGCAGGCTGAACCCTGAGAGAACGAGAACGTCAGCCATCACGGCGGTGTCAGCTAGGGAAGATCCAAGAATCAGGGCTCTCCTCATGCCGTCAAGCGCGTGGGTGTACGGAAATGCCATGGATATCGCCTGCAGTGGGGGAAATTCCTTGAGCATCTCCAGAGGGTACAGCACGCCTGCCAAGAACTCGTTCATCGCTGCAACTATGAAGGCAACTGGATCCCCTCGCTTGTGAACCATTATGATCCCGGCTGCCACCAGGCCCAGAGCTTGATTGGTGACAAGCATTAGGAGGAACAGAAGAATTGCCGTCCCAATGGATGATGGGTTAGCTGAAAACTGCGCTCCCAGGCCAATGATTCCAACTACAAACACGCCCACCAGGAAAATAAGACTGACCAAGTACCCGCGGGCCGTCTGACCTATGAAGAACGTAAGTATGTTGATAGGCGTCACCGCCACCGTCTCCAACGTACCTGCCCTTATCTCGTGTTGAATAGAGTGACTCAGTCTAGTCAGGCAGGACCAAAGGTAGTGCGATGTGGCGACGCCAACCATCGAGAAGGCTAGGTAACTTGTGCCCCATCCGCTCTGGGCTAGCCTGAGGGGGTCGACCTGCAAGCCGACGAAGTAGTACATCACAACGGAAGCAACGGTGCTGAGCAGATCCATTATGACCCATGACTTGTAGGCGAGGAGTATCTTGATGTTCGCCCAGACGACCCCGAAGAACTGGCGAACGTGAGATCTGAGGCGCGGTTCGTCCGCCCCGAAGGCCTCTATGAGCTTATCCTCCTTCAACCTTGCCCTCACCTGTCAGGCTCATGAACACCTCCTCTAGGTTCGGGAGAGCGACCTGGATTCCTATCAGCTTGACGCGGTTTGACTTCAACGACTCCGGTATTGTTGCCATGGCATCATCTTCATCAATGACTTCAAGTTGGATGACCGTGTGATCCTCCTCGGCTTGGACTTTCACAACCTTCTTGACAATGGACATACTCTCAAGCGCCCTGAGTGCATCCTCTTGAGGACCCGAGACCCTGACCTCGACTCCCCTGAACTTCCTAGTCGTCTCACTCAACTTCAAGGGCGTGTCGATCGCTATGATCCTCCCCTTGTTCATCACCGCTATTCTGTCACATAGCTTCTCCGCCTCCAGTATGTTATGGGTCGTGAAGACTATGGTCTTGCCTAGTTCTTTGCAGAGCCCCCTCAGGAGCTTTCGAGTCTCGATGGCCCCTGCTGCATCCAGTCCAACGGTGGGCTCGTCCATCAACAGCACAGGAGCGTTGGGCAGTAGAGTTCTGGCCAACATTACCCTGACTTTCATGCCAGTCGAGAAGTCCTTCACGAGCCTGTCAGCGTCCTTCGTGAGGTCAAAGAAATCGAGGAGGGCATCTATCCTTCTGTCAGCGATATTGGAAGGTATGTTCTGAAGATAGGAGTAGAACCTGAGGTTGTCCCTCGCAGAGAGCCTCCAGTATAGGGCTCTGCCTCCGGTCTCGCCGTGTAGCCAACCGATGTTCTCCTTTACCTTGTCCGCTTCCTTTGTCACATCATGGCCAGCTATCTTGGCTGTTCCCTCGTCCGGTATTATCAGCGTGCAGAGGATCTTGATCAGCGTGGTCTTTCCGGCGCCATTTGGCCCTAGCAGTCCGAAGAACTCCCCCTCCTTGACACCGAGGCTCACGTGGTCAACAGCTATGATTCTATCTCCCTTACCGCCTTCTCTCTCGAAGGACTTCGTCAGGTCCATCGTCTCGACGGCGTACATATCTCATACCTTTCAACTGCTGCGACCAGGCCGGCACTGAGGACGCACCGGGTTATTTTAGGGTTTTACCGGCTTGGACCTCTCCAGTCAATCAGAACTCGTACAACTTGAATCGACCATCACGGGCTCGTTCGTTAGGCTCTCTTACGCGCGATGATCGTGACCCGAGTGGCAGAAGGGGGTTGAGACGAAGCCCGTTACTTTGCAGTTTGGGTTTCTCCGCCGCCAGTCATCTGCTTGAAGGCTAGGGGAGCCAACATCAAGGGTTCAGATTGGGGACAGCCTGAAACAAAAAGGGATCGAGGAGGCGTTAGAACAGCCTCCTTAGGATCTCCTTCTCCGTTACGATTCCGACCAGCTTGTCATCTTTGACGACGGCAACTCTTCTGATGCCTTTCTCTTTCATCAGAGCTATCGCTTGGGTTATCGGGGCTTCAGGCCCAACTGTTATCAGCGGCCTGCTCATGACCTCTGACGCTAGCACCTTCCTGGGATCCTTGCCTGCGGACACGACGGAGCTCAATATGTCCCTTTCGGTTATTATCCCAGCAGGAAGGCCGCCGCTTACAACGATCACTGCCCCTATGTCGTGGGCAAGCATCTTTTCAACGGCTGTGTGAACCGGTTCGTTGAACAGAACGGTCACAACTGGGGATGTCATAACGGACCTAACGTCCAATCCCTCCCTCATGTGTTGCATGAAAGAAGCTGCGAGAGCGATGATAACTGTTTCGGCTGCTCTCGCTCATGCGCTTCTGGGAATTCCCAAGACGCGTAGCGACCTACGACCTCCGCATTCATACGACGGCGGAAGTACTCGGTCACCTGCTCGTGCCGACCTGTCAGCACAACTGTTATCAGCGCATGAAAGAAATCGAGGCTCAAGCGGACGGGTGACAGGATGGGCAGCGACGCTGCTGAAACTGAGTGGGGGTGGTTCGTAGGCGTGGCGACGGCTACGCTACCATACCTGTGCGGAATCAGCCTCGATGAGTTCTACCTCAGTCCCCGTCAGTGTGTGCGCGCCTTCGGTGAAGGAAGAAGAAAGGTTCGAGAGTTGTTCGGCGATGACATCACGATGCCGGAGGTGCACTGTCCGCCGCTGTCCTATGGCCACATAGCTTGCCTAGGCGCGAGGGTCATCTTCCCGCGTGACTCCGAGCCTTCCGTCCGGCCCATTTACTCAGGCATAGATGACGCGGTCAAGGAGTTGGAGAAACCAGTCAGATTCGAGGAGAATGACCTTTTCAGGCACTACATATCGGTATATCGCTATCTTGAGAAGGAGTTCGCACGCGAGAACGTGAAGTTCAGTGGATTTGGGTATGAGGGTCCGATTACATCCGCTGTGTTGCTACGAGGCAAGGATTTCTGCGTAGATCTGTACCGAAGTCCTCAGAAGGTGAAGAGACTTCTTGACTTGTTGACAGAAAGCATCATCAGCTTCGTGCGCTTCACCAGAGGGATCAATTCAGAGCCAGAGATGAACCCTGAGTCCACTGGTCTAGCGGACGACTTCTCCTCCTTGATTCATCCCAAGATGTGGAGGGAGTTCGTTGTGCCCTATTGGGACAGGTATTACGCCGCCCTCACCTCAGGTAAGAGGACGCTTCACTGCGAGAACCTGAGTCCAGATCACCTGGCATACTTGGATGAGGCGGGGATAGACCATTACGATCCGTCCGTTTCGGCAAGACTGGACCCGCAAGTGATCAACGAAAGAACCAATGTTCCCTTCACCTGGAGACTGCCTTCGTTCGAGCTGATGAAGATGTCGATCACTGAGGTACCGATGTGGGTGCGAAGGTCCGCGGACAAGGGAGCTCGACACGTCCATCTCTACATAGAGCCCCTGATGTGTGAGCATGACAATCCTCTCAAGGTTCTTGCCTTCATCGATGCCGCCAAGGAGATGGCTAGATTGCCGGATGTCGGAGGCGATGGTTAACCGTTTATCTCGCGATCGATCCTGACGGACCTCACACCCAGTGAACTGTACCGGCGCTGATGGGTGACCCTCAAGCTTCTTTGTGTATGCGATCGCCTCGCTTGCAGCTTCCGCAGAGATCCTCCCCTCCGTCGGACAAGAACACCTTGCCGCACCTAGAGCAGACCGTCCTCCTTAGTACTTCCGTCCAAGCTTTCTCGGTTATCTGTATGAGTCCAGGATCGTGAGGGAACTCTATTGCTCCTCTCGGGCAGAGTGGCCGGCAAGCCACGCGCCCGTGTGCGCAATTCTGCGGGTTGGTCACTATCGCTTTTCTCTCGATCAATGCGAGCACGCTGTACTGACAGAACTCGATACATTTCGGTGTCCCTGCGGCTTGGCATCCGTCACACTTCTCAGGGAATATCACCGGATACCACGCAGAATGTCCCGATTCACCCCCGACACGGACACGATCCGACATGGTTCGACTTCTCTCAGCATCAAGGTGCTGATTCTGGCGCGAGGACTAGACTGTCTCCATGATTCAGAACGACCGATCCGATGTCCACAGGCCTGATGCTCCTCCCATTGAGTATCACGAGTACTTCGTCGCTGAGTTTCCCCCCTTCGAGTACTCTTCTTTCGAATTCCATCCCGAACTTGTTTGCGAGCTTCTCGATCAGGCTCTCAAGCGTTGCCTGTCCCTCAACGTTGACCATGATCTGCGTCAAGCCTGTGACCTCCGTGAATCGCCCGATGAATTCCACCCTCACTTCTGTGACCATCCTAGATGCACGTCGGGGATCTAGCCAAGTTCTTTCAGCCCGACGAGGGCATCGTCATACTCCCTTATCTCTGGAAGCCCCAAAGCTTTGCGGTGTGAGGCGCACCAGCCCGCGTATGGGAAGAGTGTGATTCCCGAACCCCCGGCTCCGACAGCATTCTTGGCGTATTCCATGACTTGGGATGGTTCCACCACGTAGTCATTCGAAACTAGCACCCCGGGAGATATCGGGAATCCCTTCTGCCCCATCCTACTCATGAGATGACCGGTCACCGTGCCGAGATCCCTTGGTGAGATCCAATAGAGCATAGGTTCCGCGAAATCCAAGAGTCCCTCATTGGCCCACGATATCCAGTCCTGTCCGAGCGACTTAACGGCAGAATCGTAGTCTTCTTCCTTTGGAGGAGTATCATTGATAATTATCCCGTGGGGAGGGAACCTGGCGAAGGTGGCTGCGGATAATTGGTACCTCCTCGACAAACGTTTCATTCTTTCCTTTATGAGCTTGACCTGTTCGGTAACCTGACCAGCCCTCCAAGAGTACCATCTGCTGGGTTGAGAGGCCAGTATCCAATCCGCTTTCTCCTTGGTGCTGCGTAGACCCCTTGGGATCTCCACGCTGCTCTCCTCTTGGAACCTCCTCAAGCAACTCTCACAGAAGCAGTAAGCGTATTCCCTTTCGAGGACGGCCCTGGTTCCGTCGTACGGCGCATATTTCGTCCTGTCCGTTTCGCTGAGGTAGTAGGCAAGTTTGATGGCGGCCTGGCCGGTCAGTCCCGTCACCTCCTTGGTGATGTAGACGACATCTCCCTTGTTCATGAGCCTACCGAAGTCAGCCCCATCCCTCGTGTTCATCGTGATTGTCGATTTCCAGTACCTGAACCTTATGAAGTCCAAGTGGATTCCGTCCAGCTCCGGGTTCAATGTAAGTATGTCCTCAATGTGGTCAGCTATGTATTGCCTCACCTCCGGCTTGCCGACATCTAGATCTAATTGAGACCCGAAGAAGGGAGCCTTGTCCTCCCTGATGCCATACCTGTCCGTGGGTAGCCAGTCCAGGTTGTCCAGAGGCGCGGGGCGCGGTTCGAGATCGGCCGCCCCACGAGAATGCGGCGCCCAGCCGAGCCTCAGCCAAGGCGCCACAACTATCATCGCGTGGATCTCCTTGCCGAGGTCGTGGAGCTTCTTCGTAACCTCTCCGAGCGCGTTCCAGTCCTTGAACTTTGGGAGCGGAGGAAGCATCTTGCTCCCCGGGTAGTTCGCGAACAGGTCCGACCTCACGCACATCAGAACCTTCTGGATCGATACTTTCTCACACCAGTCCACGAACCTTTTGAGGTCATCCTCCCCAAGCGGCCTTTCCCTGAAATCCATGTAAGCCCACATCCCCAACTCGAAATTGCTTCCCATGGGTTGCACTGCGCAGTATATGGGGGATCGACTAGATAAATGCGCGAGGACGCAGCGGGGGATGTGTCAGCGAACTCTCACAGGATTGACTCGATGGACGACCTGAGACTTTCCACCGAATCTCCTCTGACCTCGATGCCACTCGACTTTAGCGCCAGAAGGGCGGCTCCCAGCAGTGAGCTGTAGACATCGACCTTGGCGGTCGCCTCCAAGCCCAAGCTCTTGAGCTCCTCCATTACTAGCTGAGCGACGTAGGGATCCTCCCTAAACAGCTCTCCGGTAAAGGCGACTTCCACCGGGACTCTGACATCGGTCCTCTCCCAAACAGCCCAGACCATCTTTGCGAGTTCTCGCGCACATTCCCTTAGTATGCCGGTGGCAACTTTGTCACCTGACTTTGCGGCTCCCAACACCAGGGTCGCCAGTGACGCGACATCCTTGCTCGTGGCGCCCCTGTACCATCCCGCGATTTCATCAGGGCGCTGAAGCGAAAGCCACCTCAGTATCATCTGGGTCAATACAGTGCCCGGCATCCTTCCGTCGTGAGACTGCAGGGCAGCGCCGATGGCTTTGGCCCCCATCCAGTAGCCTCCACCCTCGTCATCAATGATCGGCCCCCAGCCTCCCGCCTTCACCTCTACTCCATTCTTGACCGCGTACGCGCTCGATCCTATCCCCACTGAGACCAGCACCCCTGCGCCCTCCCTGAAAACCCCGTAGTAGGCAGCCTCCTGCGCTGAATGTACGCTGATCCTGGAGGTCGGTCCGAGGATGCCGGAAAGGTGGGAAAGCAGCGCGGCGCCGTCTTCCGGCTTGCTGAGTCCCTCGACCGCGATCGACATCCAAGTGTAGGAGGAAAGCGAGAGCCTCGCTGACAGCACGAGGTCGGTCAGGGCGAAGTAGATGGTTTTTGCCACCTCGCCAAAGCCGGTGACGCTTGGGTCGCACGGCCTCCCGGAGGATTTTGCGAGTATCTTACAGTCTGGGGATATTGCCACTGCGGTGGTCTTGGAGTCGCCACCGTGAAGTGCGACAACGTATGACAAAACGAGCCCTTTTCCTTCGAGTCAATAGAAAAAGGTTGTTGGTTCTCCTCGGCGGGTTCTCACCTGGCGGCTGCCTTCAGGGCTTCAACCCCTGGGAGCAGTTCTCCTGACAGGTAAGAGATCATGGCGCCTCCACCGGTGCTGACGTAGCTCACGCTCTTTGAGACGCCGTACTGCTCCAGCGCTGCCACGGAGTGTCCCCCTCCCACCACCGAGTAGGCCTTGGACTTCGAAAGCGACCTTATGAACCCCAGAGTGCCGATGGCGAACCTCCTGTCCTCGAACACGCCCAACGGTCCGTTCATCACCAAGGATCTGGCGTACCTCGCGATCCGCGAGAACAGGAGGACAGTGTCAGAACCTATGTCCCTGATCTCGGAAGCCGGAGGGAAGTCCCTTCTGCTGACCTCCCTTCGCTCTCCGTCGACATCTATTGCCACATCTATGGGAAGCTGGACGTTGTCCGGGTAATTCTCCATGATATCCTTCGCACTCGAGAACATCTTCTCGAAGCCCTTCTCCTTGAGCTCCTTGACGTTCTCCTCGCCGATGTTGGCTCCCGATACGTGGGCCAGCACAGTGCCTATCATCCCGCCAACGAGCACGTCATCAGCTATGCCCTTCTCTAACACGTGACCTATCACAGCAAAGGTCTCCTTTGGCTTGGCGCCTCCGAAGACATAGATCGAGGGCCTCTCAGGTTCCTCGTAGACCTTGTTGAGCGCCTTTAGCTCTCGCTCCATTATTCTCCCAGCAGCGGATGGGATGGTGGCTGTGAATCCAACCACGGACGCGTGAGACCTGTGAGCTGCCGCGAAGGCATCGTTCACGAAGAGGTTCGCCAGCGGCGAGAGAGTTGAAACCAGTTTTCCTTTTGCGTGCTCTTGGGGAGACAGCTCTCTCGTCTCCTCGTCGAGGGATCTCACGTTATCCAACATGAGCACCTGCCCTTGTTCGAGACCTAGAATGGAATCGGTGGCTTCCTTACCTATCACGTCCTTGACGAACCGGACGGGGTGCTTCAGGTACTTCTTCATCGTTTCCGCGTGTCGTGACAAATCCGTGAAGTCAGGGTCACCCTTTCGACCTTGGTGAGCTAGCACCACAACCTTCGCCCCCTTGTCCGCAAGCTCATTGACGGTTTCCGAATGAAGCCTTATCCTGCTGTCGTCGATTATCCTCAAGGTGTTCGGATCTAGGGGCGAATTGATGTCGACTCTGGTGAGGACAGTCTTGCCTCGGACAGCTACATCGTCTAGCGTTCTGAAGCTCAATCCGATGGCCTCGGCCCACTCTGAAGATGGACGCGGATAAAAATATGAGACGAACTGACCTCAAGGAAGTTTCAAGGGAGCTCTCTTCAGAAGTCTTGAAAGATTTATCCCAGCTGGACCACTTGGTTGAGCGCGAAGGAACGATGGCAAAGATCAGGTTGGGGATCAATGGATTCGGAAGAATAGGAAGGATATTCTACAGGGCCGCGATCAAGAACTCGGATTTCATGAATCTCTTTGATGTCGTCGCGGTGAACGATATCACGGACGCGAAGACCCTGGCTCACCTTCTGAAATACGATTCCGTTCACAGGACACTAGACGCCAGGGTGGAATTGACGAAGGACGGCATCGCTGTGGATGGGAAGGAGTTCAAGGTTCTCGTGGAAAGGGATCCGGCCAACTTGCCTTGGAAGGATCTACAGGTGGAATATGTTGTGGAGTCTACGGGGTTGTTCACAAAGGCTGCTGATGCCTCGAAACATATTTCAGCCGGGGCGAGGAAGGTCATGATAACGGCTCCCTCGGACAAGGAAACCCCCACGTTCGCGCCGGGCGTCAACGAGGAGAAGTACGAGCCTCGGAGCCACCAGATAGTATCATTGGCTTCCTGCACCACGAACAGCTTGGCTCCAATGGCTAAGGTCTTGAACGACAGCTTCGGAATCGTCAGGGGCTTCATGACTACGATCCACGCGTACACGAACGACCAAAGGGTGATGGACTTGCCGCATAAGGACTTGCGCAGGGCAAGGGCGGCAGCGCTGTCGATAATTCCGACAACTACTGGCGCGGCCAAGGCGATAGGGCTGGTCATCCCCGAACTTGACGGTAAGATGGATGGTATAGCCATGCGGGTGCCTGTTGCAGACGTGTCCGTCACCGACTTGGTTACGGAGGTTTCCCAGCCCGTGACGAGAGATCGAGTCAATGAGGCATTCAAGGAGGCAGCTGAGGGAAGGATGAATGGAATATTGGAATACACTGAGGAGCCCATAGTTTCGGTTGATCTGATAGGCAACCCAGCGTCCTCCGTAATTGACGGATTGGTCACCAACGTAATAGAAGGAAGGATGGTCAAGACGCTCTCGTGGTACGATAACGAGTGGGGCTACAGCTGCAGACTCGCTGACATGCTCGTGTACATGGCTAAGAGGGAGAGGAGGTAGTTTTCTAAGACCCCCTAGTGCGAACTGGACCCGACGAGCACGTGAGAGGATCGATTTTTGAATAGGCGCGAAAAGACGCGCAGAAGCACCGCGCGGCAAACCTCTGTTGGGTCGTCGCATCTCAGAAGGTGAGAGGGCGTCTTTGGATCATCGGAGCTTCCGAACCCATTGATGTACGGTCTCATGCCACTTGCTACTAGTTCTTGGGCGATGACTCGTTCACGCCGGGCGGCCGAGATGCCGAATGAGACTGCTACTGCTCGGAAAGCGTCACAGCCCATCAGGTAGTCGATGTGCCATCTCTTCACCTTGGGCCTCGTCAGGTGCCTTTGCACCCTGGCCTTGAGGCCGCCCTTGCCCCTAGCGGACCCGACATACAAGTAGACTCCACGGGGAAATGAGAAGCTGCCCAGTGAGCCGACGCGAACTCGAACTGCCCGAGAGGCGAAGATCATGAGGGAATATGTCCCGGGGAGGGGCGGAACCTCGTTCATCAGAGGTCGAAAAGGGTCGCTTCCATTTTCTCTAGGTCAGCGATCGCCACAGTTGGTCTCCCTGTGAGGTAACCGCAAGTCTCGCCGGGATTCACGATGAGCGTGGCTTTTCCCTCTATCCTTATCGTGGGCTCATGCCAGTGTCCGTAGGCCACCAACGAGAATTCTCCGCTCCTGCCCAACGCGGAAACGATCTCAAGATCCTCCCCATGAAGCAAGGCAATCTTTCTGTCGTCGGCCTTCAGGACGGCCAAGGGCCAGAGAAGCCTGCCGCCAGATGAAGTTATCGTCTCTTCCAAGTTCAGTCTCTCGCCGTCGTTGTTGCCGAAGGTCACGGTGTACTGGCATCTCAACTCGCCAAGCAGCTTCGCGGCGAATGGGCTCACGACATCTCCTGTGTGAAACACGTGATCGACTTTTTCTCGATTGAACAGCGAAACGGCTTTTCTCATGAGATCAAGGTTATCATGCGAATCCCCCATGATGCCTATTTTCATGCTCAAGCGAGCTGTGCTTCATTAGTTCACGCTTATAACTTCGGGAGCGAACGCGCTGGATCGTATGGACCGCGAGCTCCCTGTTGGGGTGGTTGAGGGTTTCTACGGGCCACCTTGGTCTCACAGCGACAGGATCTCGATTATCAAGTTCTTGGGAAACAACGATTTCAACATCTACATCTATGCACCAAAGGACGACCCGTATCACAGGGAGAAGTGGGCCGAGCCATACCCCAGGGACCTGTTCGGCAGGATCAGACAGCTGGTCAGGGTGGCCGGGCGGAGCGGAGTGAGCTTCTGTTTTGCGGTCAGCCCTGGACTGTCGATGCGGTACTCATCAGATGGTGACTTTGAGAGGCTGGCTTCGAAGTTCGGCGAAGTGGCAAAGCTCGGTGTCGACTGGTTCGGGCTCTTCTTGGACGACATACCGCAAGAGCTCCAACATGAGGAAGACAAGCTGAGGTTCAAGAGCTTGGGGGAAGCTCACGCCCACATGGGGAACAAGCTCTACGAAAGTCTGGTCAAAATGACAGGAGGTAAGGCCAACCTCGTAGTTTGCCCGACCCAGTACACTGGGGTTGAGCCGACAGACTATCACATGGCAATCTCTGGGGCGCTTTCTCAGAGCATCTATGTCATGTGGACGGGAAGGTATGTCTGTTCTCCCACCATAACTGCTGAAGACGCTGACTCATTCGGTAGCGGCATAGGAAGGAAACCTTTCCTGTGGGACAACTACCCTGTGAACGACTACGTCCATCAGAAGAAGGTCTTCTTGGGTCCTCTCAGGGGCAGATCCCCTGATCTGGTCGAGCATCTGTCCGGTTTCGTCTCGAACCCCATGAACCAAGCTGAGGCATCCAAGTTCGCTCTCGTCACGTTAAGGGAATACATCCGAGATCCGTACAGGTACGATCCCGACAGGGCGTGGGAGAACGCGGTCAAGGAGCTACTCCAGAAGCAGGTTCGGAAGGCCTTCCTTGCCCTTTCAGAGCACTCCAGGGCTTCATTCATGGACTACAGGGAGTCCGAGAAGCTCAGTCAGTTGCTGGAAAAAGTGGCGAGCAAGCCAAAGGACTTGGACGCGTTGAGAGCTATGAGTAGCTATCTGATCTCGCAGAGGAGGGCGGTTGCCCTGCTTTCTAGGAGGCTGACCGGGCCGCTTAGGAGGGATCTGATGCCAGTCATCAGGAAAGTGTCGAATATGCTGGATATTGGGATAGCGTCAACGGAACTGCTCAAGAGAACCAAAAAAGGCGTGACGAAGACTGCCCGCAGGAAGGCAAAGGCTTTAGACACGATGCTGAAGAGAACTCAGGTGGACGAGCATCAGGTGTTGGGAGAGATGAAGTTGAAGTTCTCCATGGACGGGAGGGAATCGATAGATAGGCCCTCCCACGTAACCAAGCTTGCGACATTGGCACTGGATTCCTCGAGGGGATAGAGATGGCGGCGAATATCACTTGGTCGCTGAGGAGAGCTTTGGCGGACGAGCGCAGACCCCTCATCATACTTTCATTCTTGGTTCTCATAGGAACCATGCTCGTAGGCACGTTGACTCCTCCTGATCCTGCACTGGCCCAAGAGTTAGAAAGGCTCGTCCGAGAGATGCAGGAGAGCGGGTACGCGATGATATTCATGAATAACGCCATGATAGCTCTGACGTTCTTCGTTCCGCTCCTGGGCCTAGGGTCGGCTTTCTCGACCGCATACACTTCTGGGGCAGCGATGAGCGCAGTCGCCGCAACTGGAGGCATTAACCCCCAGATGTTGCTCCTTAGCACGATCATCATGCCGCACTCCTTGATAGAGTTCGTCGCGTATTCCCTTGCCCTCACCGAGAACCTGGTCATCATGCAGAAGATCCTAGCTAGGAAGGGGCTGGATAACGAGATTGGGCCCCTCTTGGCAAGCTTGGTCTTGGTCCTAGCGTTGCTCCTTCTGGGGACGGTCACAGAGGCCTTAACGATAGAGCTGATCTCTGGCCTTATGCAGTGAACCTAGATGCCCTCACGCTGGTACCGCCCGGAGTAGGTCTTGTGAGGCGCCGCGCTGAGGCGAAATACCACGAGTTGTGCGACGCGCGATCCTATGGACAAAGTCGCTCCCCTCTTGTTTAGAACAGATAGAAGGACTCGGCCCTTGCCTTCGTAACCTGGATCCCAGAGGGCCGTGTGAACCGTCAAGCCCGACCTCAGGAGCGACGACCTGGGCAGGACCAAGCCACAGCACCTGCCCGGGATCTTGATCCTCTCCGAGAAGACTAACCTGTACGAGCCAGGCCTGAGGAGATAGGTTAAGCCTCTCCTTGGAGCTTCCTTGGCACTTGCAGGCGCGTGGGAGTTAGGGGAGAACGAGGGCCTCGTGACGAATGCCTCTATCCTTTCGACCGTTAGGTCGACGCCGGCAGGTTGAACCTGCTCCCTTGTGTCCTTGACCCCTGAAACTACCCCGTCTCGCATCAGTCGAGCCCCGGGGAGAACAGCCATGTCAGGTTCTCCATGAAATCTTGGTGGCCGCGCCGACCGCTACGCAGAACTCCGCCAGCTTCGGTATCTCCGCCTTGCGGCCGAATACCTTAAGGGTGACCAATGCCCTCTCAGATATGTAGCTCAATTTCGTCAGCGTCCCGACCAAGATGATCCGCTCTGCGCCGACGCTTGATGCGGAGAGGTATGCCACTTCCCCGATAACCTCCGCGACCATGTTGAGGATGCCAGCTGCTATGTCATCGGGTGAGCTGGCCTCGGACATCTTTCCGAAATTCGAAGCAGTGACGCTCGCGTCAAGTACACCTATGGCGCCGCCGACTATGTCGCCAACAGTCAAGTCCACAGCACGGCTATCTCCTCGTTGAGCCATTGCGTTCAGCATAACAGGATCGGATATCCCTAGGAGCTTCGAGCCAAGGCCTACTATCGTCCCCCCGCCGACCCCAGTACCGCCGACATGGGTGACCTTCCTACCCCTTTCCTTGGCCCAGACTACCGCAGTGCCCGTGCCCACGCTGACCACGAGTCCCTCATCTGCCCCTGCTAGCTCAAGCCCACCTATTCCCGTTGACTGGATCTCGTCCACCTTCTTCACGTTGAGCCCTAGGATGGTGTCAGGAAGCGTCCTGCTCTTCCCGCCGGATGCAGCAAGGCACTCGATATCCGTCAGGCTCCTTCCCGAATCTGAGAGGACCTTTCCCAACACGCCTGAAATGGAAGTGACCGGATCCTCAGCGGAGCGAGAAATCGCGGTCCCTAGTATCCGTCCTCGCTCGAGAAGGATGGCCTTTGCGGTGGACCCTCCCACATCCGCTCCCACTATCAAGTCCCTTCACCTCGAAGCGAAGGGATTGCCCCTATGACCGCCTTGTGCAGAGGCGGAACTATCGCGACTAAGAACGGTATCTCTGTGCAGTATGTCCAGAATCCCAACAAGATTGCTGCGAAAATCGGTAACTTGGGCTGGCCTCCCATCACCGCCGGTGGCAGAGCGAAGATTTGACTATAGGCCCACACCCCGAGTCCAATGTACGTGCTCGCTAAGCCCAAGCCGACCGCGGAGGCCAGTCCGAAGCGGAGGTAGACGTCCTCCCCCTTGACCATCCCCCAGGCCAAGGGCAGAAACATTGCCACCGAAACGAGAGCGCTTACGAGCGAGCCCGTGAGATCGACTGGTTGCTCAAGGAGAACGAAGTAGAAGTATGCAAATGACAACGAGCTCACCAGCCAAGCGACGATTGACAGAAGCCTCAGGCGACTGCCTCCAAGTTGACGCCTGTTAGCGATCAGCCCCAACACATAGTAGCCAAGGAAATTGGATGGGACGCCGACCGTCAAGCTGAGCAGCGCATCGCCGTGGATCAGGAAGTCCGAGATGAAGATGCCGATGGCTCCTCCTGTGGCTGCGACCCTAGGTCCGAAGATCAAAGCGAACAGACCTGGCACGATCACTGCGGGCCAGAACCTCACAACCCCAAAAACCGGCGCGAAGATTCCAAAGAAGGTGGCAAAGCCGACCGAGGCGTAAAGAGCGCCACACACTGAGGTGAGAACTAGCTCCCTGGCCTCCATCAAGCTCAAGCTTGGCGAGTCGTTTATAAACCATCTGACGGTTGCGTGTGAACTCGTCTGCCGAAGGGAGCAATGAGGAACTTGTCCAGCGTGCAGAAAATCAGGTGAGATAAGCATGAAACCAGTGCGAATGGTAGTCTTCGACCTAGATGGAACACTCATCACGGGGAAGAGCAGCTGGAGAAAGATTCACGAGTTCTTCGGAACCGAGCAGAAGGGCGACGCTGCCCTAGCTCGATACGAGAGGGGGGAGATAGACTACAGGGAGTTCATGAGGAGGGACATGTCAGCTTGGCCCACCGGGATCAGCGTCAAGATCTTTCAGAGGGTATTGTCCGAGTACAAGTTGAGCGAAGGCGCAGTGGAGTGTGTACAGGGATTGCGGAAGCGGGCGGTCAAGATTGGCGTGATAAGTAGTGGGATCGATATGCTCGTGAAGCAGGTGTGCGATAGGCTCGGCCTGAACTCATATGTCGCAAACGGGTTCGAGTTCGACAGTGCGGGCAGGCTGACTGGGGGGGTACTGGCGAGAGTTGATCTCTACAGAAAGGACGAGGTCCTGCGAACGCTGGTTGGGGAACATGGCTTCGAGACCGACGAGGTTCTCGGTGTTGGCGATACCAGATTCGACTCTACCTTCCTGCAGGCCTGCGGATATCGAGTGGCGTTCAGGCCTCGTGATGCTGACAGAAAGGTATTGGAGGCTGTGGCGCACTACTTCATTGATGACCTAAGGGAGCTATTGCCCATATTGGACGATATTAGGGAACTGTCAGCTCGCGGAGAACAGGAAAGACAGAAGAGCTGATGAGGCCGCTGGCACCCAAGATAGCATGATCCTTCTGGGGGCGTGTAGCCTGTCAGTGAACACCGTAAGCCTGAAGAAAAGGTCAGCGCAGTAGAGCATCTGGCTGAAGGAGGAGGTGACCCCGAGTAGCATGCCGATCCATACCCCCACCAGCGAGGACAAGGTTCTCGTAGCATAGGCAGACGGATCTGGGTAGCCCGCCAATTCGACCCTTGTCGACGGGATGTCGCGTGCGACAAGGCAGGAAATGAACACTATTCCGGCAGTGAGGGCTGCGTATTCCAAGTAGCTGGAGCCTGCTGCGACCATCGCTATTAGGATGCCGCCGAGGTTCGCTCCCCTCCAGAATGACAGGAGGACCAAGGAGAGAACCACCGTCATCTTGAGAGCAAGGTCCAGTCCTTTCATGGATGTTACCTTTGCCATGGCGGCTCTGATTAGCCTATGAACATAGGGGGTCATGATAAAAACGACCACTGGGGATACCCCCCAGAACAGGATCTGAAGGATAGTTGGCCATGGCATGGGGCCTGAGGCTAGCGTCGCTCCGATGCCACATGAAAGAACGATCTGCGAAATCGAGACGGGTATCGTCCTGGTCGCGATGGATGCCCAGGCCACGATGCCGGAAATGAGGGCCACGAGCTCGATTGCACCCATGTCCAAGGTTGCAGAGCTGATGTAGAATGATACTCCGCTCCCGAGCAACACTCCTAGCGACATGAAGATGGCCACGAGAATCCCGGCCCTTTTAGTGCCCAGCCAGCCAGCTGAGGACACCGATGCCACGACGGGCCATCCTTCAGCGGGACCGACGCATGCCGAAAGCATGGCGTAGGATATCCCGAGCATCCAAGACAATGTGTACACCTATGGGCGACCTAGGTTGATTATGTTCAAGAGAGCGTCCGACACGTCCTCGCAGGCATCCGCCACATCATCCGCGGCCAAGATGGCCTTCTCAAATTGTATCATGCTGAGGATCTTGAGGCGGTCCTCCCTCCTGTACACCTCCTCTATCAGTTTGAGCTTGACTCGGTCTATCTCCTCCTCCCTCGCCTCAACGAGGTCGGCCTGCTTCCGGGCAGCGCCTAGGTCCGTGGCCACGAGTCTCAGCATTTTTCTGGTCTCAGCGACGATGTCGAGCAGGAGTGAGAACATAGCGTCCAAGCTCGGGTCCAAACCAATCCTCAGCTCGTCCAACTCCTGTTTAGTGGGGCACCTGTACGATAGGATCCTGCTTGCTTCCATCGACTTGTCAATGCCGTCGTCCAATAGCTTGGCCGTCTCAAGGACGTACTGCCTTATCATCGGAAACAGGTCGGAGGAGAGCAGCCTCTTCTCAAGCTCCTTCAGCCTGCTGTCGGCCGCGCTCTCAAGCTCGTTGATCGCATTGCTCTTTTGCTTGGCGGCGGAAAAGTTCCCTTCCACCAGCTCCTGATAGGCCTCGTGCAACAGTCCCGCCGCTGTCTGAAGGTCGTCGCTGAGCTCAAGGATCCTCGGCCAGACCACTTCCATGGCGGACTACGTGTCACCTCAGGCTAAAAAATATGAGAACTCCGCCGGGCTACTTCTTGCCGCGCCTCTTGCCAGCCTTCTTCTTTGCCTTCTTCACTTTTTTGGGAGCCTTCTTCTTCACGCGCTTTGGCGGCTTCGGAGCGGGCGGAGCTGCGGGCGGTGCCGCGACAGGCGGCGTTGTGGCAGGTGATTGTGCTACCATTCCAGATGCGAAGCATATGTGTTGACATTTGTATAAATCGCTTTCCATAGAAACTAGGTTGACATCAGATACCAACTCAGCCATCAATGACTATAGCGCGTCTTGGAGGAAGCTGACAGGCACGAGCGAGCTGAGCTTCGACTAGCGGGCCTTTGATCTCATTGCTTCTACTATGAGCTTGGCTGCCTCGTGATGAGTTAACTTTGAGGTGTTTACCGTCAAGTCGTAGAGGCTCGAATCCAGCCAGTCTTTGTTCAGGATCGTCCTGACTAGGGTCGTCCTCTCTTGGTCCGAAATCCGCAGTTCCTTGAGGGCCTCTTCCTCATCTATCTTTCTTCTCGATGCCAGGAACTTCTGCCTGTCCGCGACCTCTTTGTGTAGAAATACTCTGAGGGTGCCTTCAGTGCTCATTGCGACCAAGGCAGCCCTACCTTCGATTATGAGGTTCCCTTCCCTTACCTTGTCCAATATCAGTCCTTCCATGACCTTTTCTAGGTCCACCTCCCCCGATCTCGATATCTGCTCTAGGTATTGGAAGGACTCCTGGAACTCCGCGGCGATCTCCCTGAAGAAAGACTCGGAGTTGTAGACCGGCAGGCCCGTCTGCTCGCTGACCTGTTGGGCCGCCTCCGTGGTGCCGGACGCGAGTTGACCAGCTATCAAGACCGTGGTGCTCTTTTTGGACATCTTCAGAAGTCCGCTGGACGGGGGTATTTAAGGTTGGAAGGCGTTTTGATTCGATCTTCGCGATCTTATCGAGTTCTTTGGGACGCCTACCCAGCCGTCGCCCTTCTGGTCCATCTTCTCACCGCGATCAACACAGCTGTCGCAATGACTGTCGCGTAAAGAGGCCAGAATATTGGCTGCAACAGGATATGCGAGGTCTCAAAACGGACAATTATGTCCGCGTCAGACAACAACGTGAGCATCGACACTTGCTCTCCTGATTCAGAGCGCGTTATGGATTTCCTGATGTAGATGAAGCCCAGCTGCCCCTCAACCCTCTCCTCAGCGCTTATGGAGATGGTCGTGCCCTTGGCAAACTCCAACACAACGGGGTCGGCCGATGTAAGTAGGTCCTGAGCCTGAGTTCCATTTAGGAAAAGGCGAACACTGACGGTCGAGGGAATGCCCTCGGCGGCAATCGTGAGGGTAACCTTGTCCTCGCTGGCAGGTTCTGCTGCTAGCGTGGAACCTACGACCGCAGCCAGCGTGAACAATAGCAACAAGGGGAAGGTCGCCTGCTTGTGGGCCATCTACGGACCGTTGCCCGAACCACTTTAAAGCGTTTAGGGTTCTAACTTCATTGAAAGCTCAGTTGTTGCAGCTGTCCCCCTGAGATCACGCCACCCAAACTCTCGAATTCGGTCCCCATGATGGGCCAGCTCCGCATCACCAATCCCATGGACGCTATCTCCAAAGGACCCTGTCCGGGGTTCGGTCAGGAACCACTAACATGCTTGAAGGCTCTTGTCTTGAAGTCTTCTGCGACCTTGGGCGTAACTTCGTCCTCCTTGACCGCCCTTATTGCTCTGACCAAGTTCTCCACCATCGCGTCATTCAGCATTCTGCCTTTCTGCTCCGTGGCAAGCCGGGGCTCCCCGAGGTAGAGGTCAGTGCAATACGCCTGCCACCAGTACGGGCTCATGACGCCCTCTGGCAGCTTGGTTGCCCCTGTCCTTGCTGGGCGCTTGACGTACTCCATCTTTACCAAGTGCTTGAAAAGGGCGAGCGCCCTGCTTGTTTCTATCACGCAGGCGTGACCCGTCTCTTGCCCTTCCGTAACTTTCCTGTGAAGGTCGTCTGGGATAGTCCAAGGGGAGAGGTACGCGTACACGATTGGATGTCTCTTGGTCGACCTGCTCATCACGAACGTATTGAGTATGGCGTTGTTTCCACCATGACCATTCACAAGCAGCAGCTTATCGAACCCGTTCCTTCCCACCTCGTCGCTTATCTCATCTAGCATCTTGAGAATCAGCTCGGGACTCATGGTTACCGTGCCTGGAAAGTGCCTGTTCTCAGGGACGTAGGCGTATGGCAAGGGAGGGAGAACTACCGCGTGCTCCTTGTCGGCCGCCAATTCCACAAGCGCCTGGGTGACCATGGTGTCGGTGCCGAGGGGCAGGTGAGGACCGTGAATCTCGATCGAACCTACCACCATCACTGCAATTGACCCTGCCTTTAGCTCTCTATCCAAGTCGGGCGACGTCAGATCCAGCCAGCGCATGGTTCAGAGCCTTCGTCCGACCGATTAAGCATTGTGGGGGAGCGTTGGACGGCCTGGCGCCTAGGAAATCATTGATCCAGCCCGTCCAGCAGGAGGTCAACCTTTGGGCCCACGGCCGCAACGCGACAGGTCCGTTGATGCTCTAGCTTGGGAACTTGCTGTAGCGATCAAGACGAGAAGAACGCAGTTCAGGGTCAGCGCGGTGAGCAGGACGGAATTGGGAAGGTTGCTCTCCGAGGTGGAAAGCCAAGGCCTGGCGAGGAGAAGGGGGGAATACTTCGAGCTGCTCAAGGGAGGAAGGGTTGCCCTCGTCGTAGCTTCAATGAGGATGGGAGTACCGGTTGTGCGATTGGCAGAGCACATGAGTCCGGGGGAATTCGAGGACCTTGTCTCAAGACTGCTGGAGATGCGGTCATATGACGTGAGGACGAGGGTCAGAGTTAGGACCCAACTTGGTGCCACAGAGTTCGACATAATCGGATTGAGAATGTCCAAGGCTCTGTTCATAGACTGCAAGAGGTGGCCTAGGAGGTCAGTCTCAAGCATGGCCTGCAGGACGCATGTCAAAAGGATCAGAAAGTGGGGACCAGCAGCGCTCAGAAAGGTCCGCGCCGGGAAGGGTGCGATCGATGCTTTTCCAGCCGTGGCGACAGCGCTCGCTGGCGTGGAGAGGGTGACCGATGGGTGCCTTCTCTTGGGCGTCGACAAGCTCAACTCAGCCATCGAAAAGATGGAGCAGGGGTTTTTGGACGATATCTCCATCCGAATCGGAGTGATTTGACAGTTGCCCAAAATCATTTGATAGGCCGAGGAGCTGGAAGATGGCCGAGGATTGTGTGGAGCAACACCCCTAGGACGGTGTTTGATGCACTTCTGATTGGGGGTGTAGCGCCACTGGCGAAGCTGGGGGCCAAGGCACAGGGATTTCCGTTCGCAATAGAGTCGCTGGGCCGTCTAGCCGTGGTTGAAGCTCCACATCTCGCCCAACGCTCCCCTGACCAACGCTACTGCCCTTATGCCACGAATGGCCCTGTCTAGCTCTCCCCTGATCAGTATGTATTCGCCTTGGGTCACCGGCACGTTGCCCTTGAAGATGATGTTCACGGGAACTGTCCCCGTGACCGCGCTGAACTCGGTTGTCCATGTCACAGCTGAGATCGAGCTTGGTTGGGTGGGTAGCCCAGTGGTCGCCGCAACTAGAGTTGTAGCTCCGATCGACCTGTGAAATATGATCCCTCTGACCCTAGTAACGAACCACTCCCCCTCCAAGCCTATCGTCGTTGTAAGTCTGTTGTGTTCGGATGGTGACACGGGGAACAGGAATGTCTGGCCAGCTCCGATGTATCGCACTGAACCTCCTTCGCTTCGTATGTTCAGTTCGTCCATGTAAGCCAATCCTTTCAGGACAGCCTTGTGATATGAGAGTGGCAGACCGTACCTCAAGGCGTACGATATGGCAGCCTGCAGCTCGTCCGGTTGCGTCATGCCCAGAGAAACGCCATATTCCTTCAGGGCGTTCTTGAGCTCACCTTCGTCAGCTCCGGCCAGACCCATTCTTTCCTTCACGCTGAGGAACAACGCGTCGATGTCGACGGCTTGGGACAAGTCCTTGGGGAACGAGACATACTCAAGACATTGACGGCCTGGTTCGGGAAAGTCTCGGTGACCGGCCTTCGCGAATATCGATCGGTCATAGTAATCGGCGGACTCGGTGTCGATTGGGGTGCCTGGGCGCACTTGAGGGGCCTCTCCCATGCTGAAGGAGGGGAATAACAGGCTTAAAATGACTATCTGCATGTTTTGTCTAATGGAACAAGACATAGTCGTTGAAGTGCGCGAGGACTCGGGCGAGATCTATGCGGTCGTCAATGGAAAGAGAGCCTCGCTCCTCTTCAGCGTCAAAGGAGGCGAGCTGATCGCGGAGAGCACCTATGCTCCCCCTGAGCTGAGGGGCAGAGGTATCGCAGCGAGGCTCGTGGTGGCCATGATAGGATATGCGGAGAAGAACGGGCTGAAGGTGTATCCGGTCTGCTCGTACGTGGCGGAGTACTTCGCAAGGAGGCCCGAATTGAGTGGCATGCTTTCCGAGAGATATCAGCGCGAGGGCCCGTGAGCGCGTTGCGGAAGAACCGCAGGAGGGCCGCTAGCACGATGACGCGTTGCCGAACAAGCTGCAACCTGACCGAGCGCAAGGTGTCGCTCAGATGAAGATGTCCTCTGAGAAGGGCCTTTGCAGTGTTGCTGCGCCCTTTGTGGAGGCCTTGTGGCGATAGCCTCTAACCACCGCCCCTATCACCCCCTCGGAGGAACTGCCAGTGACCAGCTCCGCGGCTGCTGCGAGTTCGTCGACGATGGCGATCCTCTTGATTCGCAGGGGCCTGCCAGCTAGGTCTTTCTTCCCCCGCAGGTCGTTCAGCGGTTCGATTCCTGATGAGCCTATCGCGAAGTTAACCTCGCCGATCCTAAAGGGTCGGCCAAGGGTGTCCGTGATGACGACCCCAACCTTGACGCCAAGTTTGGAGAACCTCCTTCTGTACTTGGCGGCGATCTTGTCAGGATACTCAGGTACCGTAACCACTGACCTTCCCCCGTCGACGTTCGATTGATCGACTCCGGAGTTCGCGCACACGACCCCCGCCTTGTTCTGCGTGATGAGGTGATGGTCATGTATCCTTACTATCCTCTTGGACTCGCTTATGATAACCTCGACGAGTTCTGGGGCTTTGGCTACTCTGTCCCCAATGGCTTTGGCCAGTTCTGACGGAACGACTTCCGCTAGCGTGATCTTGTGTCCCTCGGCCTTAGAGACGACCGTGTGGGTGAACAAAACGATGTCGCCGTTCCTCAAGGGGAACCTGGACCTCCTGCATGCGTCGTACACGAACCCGGGGAGGTCGAACCCCTCAGGTATCATGCCTCGGTACTTCACGCCGCGAATCTGGAGGGGACCCGTGAGCAGCATCAGGTCTTGATCACCGTGCTGAGTAGTCGCTTCGCGGTCTGGTAGTCAACGTCATTCCTCACCACGAGAAAGGAGCCGCGCATCGGATCAAGCATGGAGACCGCGTGCCAAGAGATGACCATCGTCCTGACGAGGCCACTGAGAAAGTCGGCCACGTCGGACTCGTCAGGGCAGGTGGCAAGCGATATCTTGGCGGGCTGGGGTCTGATGCCGAAAAGGTGTTCGCATATGGAGTCGCCCTTTTCCCTCAGGAAGACCCCATCTCTGCTCTCCAACAGCTCCGCCATCAGTGACAGGAGATCAACCGAGAGATAAGGGGAAGACGAAGGAACTGCGAGAAGCAGATCGTCCCCAGTCATTTCGAGCGCGTCGGCGATCATTCCGGTGACCGAGTTCGCATTGCTTGCCACTTTGGATTTTGCCATCAGTCCTCTCTCGCTTGCCATGGAACCTAACAGGTCCGCCTGTTGTTCGGTCGCAGCTATGATGACAACGCGGTCTGATATGGCCGATGCCTTGTCAAGCACCCACATCCCGATCCTCTTTGAGCCCAGAGGCATGTCCTCGGGCAGCTTCCCGCTTCTCATCTGAGACGGATAGCCAAAGAGTCCAACTGTGACTTCATGCATGTCTGGATCTTTCACCGCCTTCTCCGGGCACAGCAGGCGTAGAGGCACGCTTGTGAGCATAGGTTACCCTCGCGGTAAGGAGCCATCGGCCGAGATTTCAACCGCCTACGGTTGTCACGCCGGGAGTGGTTAAAAGCGTGTCGTGAGCTTTTGGCGCGCGAGTTGCAGGGGGACAGTCTTCAGGCGGTTCAAGGGCTTGCTGTTGTCATCGTCCCAGTGTTGACCGGATTCCTGGGTAGGAGAATGAATCTCATCTCCCATGAACGTGCGGATCTGATCCTCAACCTGATCCTCTACATTCTTCTCCCCCTTTCGGCCCTGCGGGTGTACGCCACCGTCGACGTGCCTCCGATGGGGCACTACGTGGTCCTAGCTGGAATTGCCTGTAACGTTCTCGGTTTGGCTCTGGCACTCTGCTTGGCGAAAAAGGTCACGCCGGACAGAAGGCGGCAGGGAGTTTTCGCGCTCGCAGTGAGCACGATGAACACTGGGCTCTTGGGCCTTGCGATCGTGCGATCCCTCTTTGACGAACTAGGCGTCCTGACCCTCCTTCTAGTGGACCTTCCTAACGCTCTTTACACTATCGTGTTCGCACAGATGGTGGCCTACTCCTATGGAGGCGGCGGAGAGAAGGGCTCGCTCCCGCGAAGGCTGGCAACGTTTCTGGCGTCCCCATACGTGCTCGGCATCATTGTGGGCGTCTTGATGAACGCCGGGCTCGTTGTGATGCCCACTGAGGCCATGACGCTGATATCTTGGGTATCGGCTCTAACCCCTCCGGCAACTTTGCTCGCGATGGGCGCCTACGTCTCTCTGACTGTCGCTCACGTTAGGGAGACATTATGCACATTGGGACTGAGGATTCTGTCTGGACTGTCGGTGTTCCTTGCCATCAAGTTCGCAACCCCCGCGTTGTCCCTCTTCCCGGAAGCTCCTCTGTTGGTTTCGACTACACTGCCACCCGCAATACTGGTCTTGGCTCATTCCCGCAGGTTTGACCTCGACGTGGGATTTGCAGCGGAGGTGCTGAGCGCTGGCCTAGTTTACTCAGTGTTGGGGACGATCGCCTTGGTATTCGCGTGGCAATAGGCTCCCTCGATCCCTGAAGAACTGAAGGTCGCATCCGAAGGTCAAGGCGAGTCGCTCCCAAGGCGCAGAATCATTGAAAGGCGGAAGAGAACTCTCAAGGCCTGTTGGTTGAATCTCACGGGAGGGTCACGGATATATCTGAGGGCTGAGCAGGAGGGCCGCTTAACGATGGGCATAGAGGCTATGTTGAACCCGAAGAACATAGCCTTGATCGGGGCGACAGAGCGAGAAGGCTCGGTGGGCCAAGCGTTGATGCGCAACCTGCTGCTCAGCACGGACAAGAGGACGATCTATCCGATAAACCCGAACAGGAGCACCGTTATGGAACTGAAGTGCTACCCCAGCATTTCGGCGGTCGCCGACCATGTTGATCTCGCCGTGATAGCCACCCCCTCGAGTACCGTCCCCGCACTAGTTGAGGAGTGCGCGAGGGCCGGAGTAGATGGTGTGGTCATAATCTCAGCAGGCTTCCGCGAGATCGGCGAGGACGGATTGAAGCTCGAGGAGGAACTGAAGCAGATTCAAGCCGAGCATGGAATTCAAGTCTTGGGCCCCAACTGCCTAGGGTTCATCAGGCCGCACTTAGGCCTGAACGCCACATTTCTGAGGAACAACCCAGAACCAGGTCAGATCGCCTTCGTCTCGCAGAGTGGCGCCGTTGGGACAGCGATACTTGACTGGGCCGTGAGCGCACATGTTGGGTTCAGCATGTTCGTTTCCATGGGCTCGATGCTCGACATAGACTTTGGGGACATGATCGACTATCTCGGAGAGGACCCAAAGACAAGGAGCATCATAATCTACATGGAGAACGTGCACGACGCCAAGAAGTTCATGAGCGCAGCCAGAGGATTCGCGCGGACAAAGCCGATAGTGGTCATAAAGGCTGGGAAGCATGCCGCCGGAGCCCAGGCTGCGCGCTCTCACACGGGCGCGCTGGCCGGCGACTATGAGGTCTATGATGCCGCTCTCAAGCGTGTGGGAGTGGTGAGGGTGGACGAAATCGCGGACCTCTTCGACTGCGCGAGCGTTCTGGAGTCGAGACATCTCCCAGCGGGTCCTGCGCTAGCGATTGTGACAAACGCCGGAGGGCCAGCCGTACTAGCGGCAGACTCGATCACTGACCATGGGCTGGACTTGGCGCAGCTCTCCCAGGGATCCATGGGCACCTTGGACAAGCACCTGCCCCACTACTGGAGCCGAGGGAACCCGGTGGACGTGCTCGGCGACGCAGACATCCAGAGGTATGAGATAGCGATGAGAACGTGCATGGCAGACCCCAACGTGGATGGTCTCCTAGTGGTGTACACGCCTCAAGGCGTTGCTGCCTCAACAGAGCTAGCGCAGACGGTGGCCAAGATCGCGGCCAACAGGCGGAAGCCAATTCTGACCGTCTGGATGGGTGAGGATAGCGTAAGGGAGGCCAGGGAGGTATTCTATGAGAACGACATCCCCACGTATCGAACGCCCGAACAAGCCGTCAAGACCTACATGTACATGTATAGATACGAGAGGAACCTCGAGCTTCTTTACCAGACTCCCGAGGAACTTACCGTGGACCTTTCGCCCCCGAAGAGCCATCTCAAGCTCCTGATCCGCAGGGCAGCGAAAGAAGGGAGGTCCGTTTTAATACAATCGGATGTTGACAAGTTCCTCGACGCATATGGCATCCCTCGATCCAAGGGGGATCTTGCCAAGAACGTCGAGGAGGCCTCCGCCATCGCATCGGAGATCGGGTACCCAGTGGTGCTCAAGATAGTTTCACAAGACATCGTACACAAGACGGACGTAGGAGGGGTCGTCGTGGGCGTAGAGACCGACGATGTTCTCAGAGAGGAGTTTGAAGGGATCATGAATAGGGTGCGAAGGACCAAGCCCAACGCGAGAGTGGACGGCATATACGTTCAGAAGATGTTGCAGGACATTGACTATGAGTTGATACTTGGGTCCAAGAAAGACATAGACTTCGGAGCTGTCATACTGTTTGGCCAGGGCGGGATAGGGGTGGAGCTGTTCAAGGACTTCTCAATAGGTCTGCCTCCTCTGAACCAAATCTTGGCGAGGCGAGTGGTTGAAGAGACGAGAATCTATCAAGCTCTGTCGAAGGGACTCAGGAACAAGCCTCCGATTGATCTGAGGTCATTGGACGAAATCATGGTACGTTTCTCAAACATGGTTGTGGACTTCCCTGAGATCACTGAGATGGACATCAACCCCCTCGCTGTGTCAGACGGAAAGGCCTGTGCCATTGATTCAAGGATAATCATTGACCCTAAAGCCCCTAGCTACGAGGAGCCATATCCCCACCTTGTTGTGATTCCATATCCAACAAAGTATGTCACGCCCTGGAAGCTCAAGGATGGAACTGAGGTCATCCTGAGGCCCATCAGACCGGAGGACGAACCCATAGAACTCGAGTTCATCAAGGGCCTATCTGAGGAGACCAGCCGCTTCAGGTTCTTCCAAGTCATAAAGGACCTCTCCCACGAGGCCCTAGTGCGCTTCTGCAACATCGACTACGACAGGGAGATGGCCTTCATAGCTGAGACGAGGGAGGGAGACCGAAGGGCAGAGATTGGCGTGGGCCGCCTGATCATGGAGCCCAACAAGAAGAGAGGCGAATTCGCCGTGGTAGTGGCCGACAAGTATCAGAGGAAGGGGCTGGGAACGAAGTTGATGGACCTGCTGATCAGTGCAGCTGAAGAGAGAGGGCTTGAAAGCATGTACGGGATAATCCTGCCTGAGAACGTAAGCATGATACGCCTGTGCGAGAAGCTAGGCTTTGCTGTGAAGAGAAGACGAGATGAAGTTGTCGTAGAACTCAAGCTTAAGTAGTTGGCACCCGCGGCAAAACACTTAAAGACATCACGAGGTCGATGTGGCCAAGGGTCGCATTGAAGCGTACTCTGGAGCTTATTCTCATCGTGGGGTTCGTGATCGTCTCAAGCTTGCTCATCTACTTCTACTATGATGAGCTTGCGGACTTCTTCTTGAATGCCGACCCGGCCTACAGGTGGATGGCGATATTTGGCCTATGTTTCGTAAGCACGACCTCGATCTTCTTTCCGATACCATATACGGCAACGATCCTGAGCCTGACCGCCAAGATACCGGGCATCAACCTACTTGAGATAGCTGTGTGGGGCGGATTGGGATCTGGCCTCGGCGAGCTCGTGGGATGGATTCTCGGGCGGTACTTCCGGAGGCAGGTCGAGGACTCCAGATACGGGAACAGGCTCAAGATCATTTCCAAACTGGCCGCGGGCACAAGAAGCCGTTGGCTCATTCCTATCATTATCTTCTTGTTCGCCTTTACCTTCCTGCCAGATGATATCGTGTTCGTAGTGCTAGGAGCGATAAACTACAGCCTTGTGGTAGCAACGATAGCGGGAGTGCTCGGCAAGGCTTCGATGCTCTACGCCATAGGGCTCTTCGGGTCATCGATAGGCGAGGCGACCTCAACGTTGCCAGACTGGGTGCCCATCAGTATAGCCGTGGCACTGTTTCTGGGATTCTTGGCTGCCATAGAGTACGTGGACTGGGAATCTCTTTTGGACCGTTATTCAGGGTCGTCGTCCCCTAGAATGGCCTAGATGTGACGACCTTGCCTATTATTGTTATGGCCATCGCCGTCGCGATCGCCAAGGCTTCGCCGCACATGGCCCCAGCGATTATGACGGATTTCCTGGTTTCCCACTTCTCCTTTCCGACCCTTCCCTCCACGTACCTGCCGACCAGTGCGCCGATCAGATAGGCCAATGCGAAAGGCGGTAGCGACGTTATGCCGGCAAGAAAACCTATGGGCGAGAAGAAGGTGAAACCAATGAGCTTGGTTCCCTGAGCTATGAGGAACACGAACGCGATGGACCCTACTATGACCTCTGGCTTGAATATCTGATAGGCCCTGCTTATGAAGAGAGAGAAGTTCAGTGAGCCGACGGGCCATTGCACCGCAGTCCAAGGATAGAAGCTTGAGGGCATTGGCGCCATCATCCAGAAGATCGAGTAGAATATGAAGGAGATTATCAATATCAATGGGAAGAGGATGACGTAGGCCTTGTAGTAGTCAAGCGGCCTGGCCTTCAGGAGCTGTGCGACCCTAACCCTGTGAGATATTATGCCCGCAGCACTGGCCCCGTAGAATGGTGCAACCCAAGGGGCGGGGTCGCCCGGCGCCGTGAAGGATAACATGAAGGCCTCCCTAGCGTAAGGAATCTGAACGGTGAGTCCTGTTTCCCCGATCCCCCTAGCTGCGAGGAAGCCCTGAAGCACGGGAAGCGCTAACCATGAAACGAGCCAAATGAACCAGAGGTCAGGTATGAGGTACGCAGAAAGGGCGAAGCCCCCGAGGGATCCTATCACCACCATCCCAATGATGAGTCTGAGTGGAACGTATGAACTTCTCAACTGCTCAGGGGTCAGGCGAGTTAACGACCTTACCCCTCTTAGCGCGGGCCTGAAAGAATTGACGAATACAAAGAGCGCCACGCCCACAGCTACCCCCACGTTTACGCTTGCCCAGATATCGAAGGTTGCCCTCTGATACCACCAACCCAGGGCATTCACAACGCCAGGTTGCCACTCAGCCCTCCACAGTGCGAAGTAGGGGTGATCGATGCGAAGAGCAAGAGAGTTCCCCACAACCCAGACTGCCATGGACCCGGTGAAGACCCATACAGTAGCATTGAAGGGTATGAGCCAGCCAACTAAGTAGTTGGCGATGTCAGTGGCTACCCCGAAAATAGCTCCTGGCATAACTCCTTCCACCAAGGCAGTCAAGTCGTACCAAGGATAGGCCACAAGGGCGATCCGTGTCCCTAGGAATACCTCCGTGACAGCTGGAAACCCGTAAAGCAAGAACTCATATATCAAGGCGACCATTGCGGCAAAGGAGAAGTAGGTTACCTTCTCGCTAGTCCTTTCCGTCAGTGTCGATATCGCCTGAACGTCTATCGGAGCAACGGGGAAGTCCAGCTTTTCCACTTCGATGTAAACCATGCTCGTCACAAATGATATGCCGTAGTCAATTAGCGTGGTACAAGCTGTTGAGATCAGCGCTATCATCAGGGGCATAGCCCACTCAGAGGACAGGAAGGTTCTGTGAAGTGGGCCCCAGCTGTTGAGCGCAGGAGTATACCACGTAGGTAACTTGTCCGCGATGCCAAACAGAACCGTGTAGGGGGCATATCTGTAGTAGTATGCCTGAATCCAGGAGCCGAAAATGCCTCCACCCACCGCCCAAAGGGCGAAAGCCTGTAGCATGAAATAGATAATGTAGGCCTCTTGCGGAGTGATGTATCTTCTTGTTATTCTTCCTGCTTCAGTAAATAGCAGTATCGTGACGAAAACCGGCACGAATCTCTCAACCCCGCCCAGTGGCCCTACAGCGAGACTCAGGTATATCAGGGCAGGCGTCAAGGTGACGAGTCCGAACAACACAGCGGCAATGGAGACAGGGGTGAGCCCCGGTATCCCCAATTCGCCTCTACTGGTAGTCGCTGTGGCCTTCTGCGAAGCCTGCTCCGTCACTACTCCTCGCCTCCTCCGAATTCCTCCACTGCTTGCTTGATGTACCTCTCTTCTTGCGCAGGGGTCAAAAGGCTCCACATTAGTAGCTGTTTCCTCACCTCATCAACGAACGGATAGCTGAATTTGACCCAAGCCTCGTGCGGTCCGGACACCCTCTTCATCTTCATGTTGATCAAGTACTTGAGCTCCGTCTTACTCTTGGTGAGCGTCATCTCAACATCGTGCCTGATGTTCTGCTCGTAGGGAGGGAGCCAGACGCGAGACCTAATCGTAAGGGTCGATTCCTGTTTGCTGGTCGAGACGTCCTCAACAGTGAAGTCCTCGGATCTCTCGATGCGCTTGTTCCAAAGGTATTCCTTCAAGAACGCAGCTATGCCCATCGCTTTTTCCTCATCCTTCACCCTGAACGGGATCGGTATCTCCCAGACGTCTCCCTTGGGCCTTGTTTCCAGCCTCCAACGCCTCTCCAGAGACGGGGTTACTATCAACGCCACCCTGTACATCGGATAGGCCGAGGCCAAGATCACGAGCACAACGATAGTGCCGATAGCCAAGGCAACTGAGAGCGATGTGTAGTTCGTTACCATTCCCCCAAGGATCCCGAAGGTCCTAAACACAGAGGAAACCGATACTCCCGCTAAGTACCCCAACATGCCTCCAACAATGGCATAGACCACGTTTTCTGTCAAGAACATCAGCCCCACTTGCAGAGGCGCTAGTCCGAGGCTACTGTATATTCCGGCCTCTCTCAGTCTCTCCATTACCCCTCCCAGCACAGTGGACATCGTGACCAGCCCTGCCATTACCAGTGGTATCAGAAGGAATTCAATCCCGAACATTGATTGAGCGGTCTCCTTTGAGAACTGGTAGACCTTCCCGTCCAAGGTAAGGTAGAAGTTGATGCCCTCGAATGCCGAGAACAGGGTTCGAATCTTATCGAAAGTCTCCTCAATGTCTTGCCCCGAAAGCGGGATGAACGCGCTCGTCAGGCAACCCTCGGGGAAGATGCGTGCGATCCCCGAAGGTATGATGATGATTTGGCCGAAGCCGAATGTGAATGTGACATCAAAACGTTGCTCTGTAGACATCCGGTTGTAGTCTAATGGGAATATGTCAGTGTAGCCGTCTGAGTCCTTGACTGAAACCGACATCTTGGCGGGATCGTAGATTCCTCTAACCCTTAACAACGTGCCCAACACGTTGACAGTATCATTGACCGTAACGCCCAAGCGGACAGCAAGGTCCTGCGGCAGCAGGCACGAGTATTCATCCTCACTCGTGAACATTGAGCCGGTCACGATGAAATTGGTGCTATCCGCGAAAGATCCTTTCGTTTCAACTGGAGAAACCCCTGCCAAAGCTGGGACCTCAAAGGTCTTCGTGCCGAACCGTATCGGTATGCCTGCAGGAACTCCTATTCTGGCGGAGCCTGGCAAGTAGACCCAGTAACGTTCGGACACCTCAGATGCTCCTAGGAAATTTGCCACCTCCATGAGACGGTCTCGGTCCATGGGGAAGAAACTTGGCGTGTGAATCAGCACACCATTATAGGGAACCTCGGTGTCGTATGTGATCTCCTTGACGACTCTCGTTAACGTCACAGAGGTCAGCGACGAGAGTGCAAACGCCACCAGCACGATGGAAGACATCGTCAGGATCGTCCTGAATGGTCTCTTCCTCATGTTGCCGAGACCTATCGATATGGCTGAGAACGAGACCTCGAACCCGCTCCTCTCCAAGAAGTGTTCGCCGAACACTGCCCTTCTGAGTTCACTTAGGGCGGTCGAGAAATTGGCGAAGAGGAAGAGCATGGCTGGGAGCACAAGCGCCACAATGACCACTCCCATGAATATGGCTGGGACGTTGGCGGCCAGAACGAAGCCGGGGTGTGAAAATGAGAGAATCAGAGCCACTATGATCGCAACGGCGCTCGTCAATACCACGCTGCTCCTTCCCCTTGTGAGGCCGTACGCTAGGGCCGAGAACAGAATGACGAAAGGAATGGCAAGAGCAAAGGTCATTATCACACTCGTGACGGAATCTCTCAAAACACCTAGGGAGCTGGTGTACGCTGCCTGCGCAAAGCCCCAAGCCGTCAATCCATTGACAAAGGCTCCTAGGTTATCATCCTCGTCCAGAAACTGCGAGACTAGCCTATCGTAGTGAAGAGCATTCTCGATGTCTCGTGTTGCCGTCGGGTCAATGACGCCTTCATTCCTTTGAGATTCATGCCTCACTGCTGCCAAGACGAGAAGGTCTTGGTATTGACCTATCAACCCGGCTCCTATGACCAATTGGTCTCCTGGGTTAGGAAGAACGTATCCGTACCCATCCGGGTTGGACGCAGTTGCATTTACGAAAAGCCCAACTGGCTTCGACAAGGATGTGGCCCTGACAAGCAGCCCAAACCCAATTCCCGTAGGAACATATACGATCTCTATAGACCTGTCGGCGTCGAACTCTGAGCCCCATGAATCCGGCGCAGCGTAGCCCACGATCTTGAACGGTACCACGGATACTGTCAGAGGGCTCTCGTATCCTGCCCAACGGAAAATCTCATTCGCGTAGGCATTTCTCGGGTAGTACAATGAATCGGGGGAAGACAGGGCCTGGAGTGTGAGAGGACAGGTCAAATCAGTCGCCACTACGGTTCCACACTCAAAAAGGGCAGTCCTCACCTTCATCATGTGCCCAGTCACACCTACTGTCCTAGAGTACGTTCCACCAGCTCCATGCGGCCCGTCATCCGGAGCGAAGGTCAGAAGGCCTTCCTCGTCTACTCTGTAGGCCTTTACCGTGTAGCGCCCAACCGCCATGGCGCCGATAGTAGGCACCAGCCCATCGACGACCGCCCAGCCGGAGGAATTCGATCGGGCTATGAATCGGTAGAACGGTGCATTGACGGCATCGTAGACCACGACCAGTGCATCCGTCACATTGTCGTACTGAGCTGCCTTGAGGGGATTGTAGGTTACCGTGTTTATGGCAAGGGACAAGAACCCGGTGTCAGACAAATACTTGATTTTCGTGATGTCTCGGAAAAGTTGGGGCTTCATTCCCCACTGGTCATCATCCCACTTGTATGAGAAGATGCTGGTGGCTTCGCTTCGAAGGATCGTAGCCAAGACGATTTCCACGAATCGCACTTGGGGTAATATCGCGCCATCCATGTCGACGCGATCGAAAGTGTCGGACAGGGAGAAGAACCGCGGTCTCATGTCATTTATCGTGATTGCCCCGACCGCCAACGTGCCTGCCGTAACAAAGGGCTCTATGTCTAGGATGTACCTGAACGACATGCCGAAGGCAAAGCCGAGGGCTCCCGCTCCTATGTATCCGGCTCCCACACTGTCGCGCGACAGCCCTAGGAGAGATATCAGTCCCTCTGAGTAAACGGTGCTGTTGATCTGACGAAGCGTCTCGAACTCGGTCCTGGTCAGATTGAGTTTGGTGATATCCGCGTTAGGATTGGTCATCGGATTTGTGATCTGAGACTGAAGCAGCGTGCGCAGGTCGGTGAGCCTCTGACCAACGAATTGCGTGTTGGTACGGTGCAGCCAGCCCGTGAGCACCAGGTTGGGCTTTGTGCTACCAGAACTCAGGTCGATGCAGAAGGCTAGGTACGGGTACAGCTCCTTGCCTATTTTGGATTCCTTGAAGTAGAAGTCCTCGATGAAGGCTCTCGCGCCCGCGAGGGCTTGCCAGTGACCGGACATGGCAATGAACCAGACCGTGTACCCGGGCCTGTCCGCTGTGAGCTTTCTAGCAAGTTCCAACATCATCGATACTCCTATGGCGTCATCGGCCCCTGGGGCAAGGGCGGGGATGACAGAGGCAGAATCGTAGTGGGCAATGATCATTATCACTTTGTCAGCTTCTCTTGGATCCCGACCTCTCAACTCCCCCACAATGCTTATGCCTAGGACATCTTCCCATCTCATTCCCACCACGACTTCAGCTTCAGCTCCGTCGTTCGCGAGAGCTATCAGCGCCTGAGCCTCCGCGTCCTCTACGTATAGCCTGGGGATGTTCAGAGGAACGTTGGCGACCTTGTTCAAGGCTTCGAACCTATTGGAGTCCTTTCCACCGTAGAAAATGATCGCCTTCGCTCCCAGCTTGACCGCATTGATCCAATTGTCGCCCGAGTCAAAGTCCATCAGCGCAATCTTGCCATCGACATTGAGGCCTCTGAGGCTCTCTAAGGAACCATCTCGAACATCTACAAGCCTTCCCGTCGTGAGTCGGGGACCATAAGCAACTACGTTTGGATATAGGGAATAGGCCGTGAACTCCCTGCTGCCCACTTTCACAGAAGAGCCGCGGTCCAGTGGGACCAGGGTCGTATAGTTGTGGGTGAAGACGTTGAGTTCAAGTGACTTGAATCTCTCTATGATGAGTCCTGCGGCTTCATATGACCCCGGATATCCGGTGAATCTAGAACGGATTGAGGAGAGCATCTGCACGTCAGCCTTGATCCTAGAAAAATCCAACAGTGCGGTGGGGGACTCCAATAGCGTAGGACTGGCTTCCGACGCAGACCCAACTTGCCCTGGAACCGGGAGGACGAGCGTAAGGGCGATCAGGATCGCGATAGCGCCCGCGGTTCTAACCCTCATATCACTAGCTCGACGGTGTCGTTAGGCTTGGAAATAAAAAGGTTGGGTCGGCCGGCCTAATAGCCGGTCGGACCCACCGATATCGCGGTAGTCGTGAATGCAGCCACGCCCATTATGACAGTCGCTGCTAGAGTAAGGCCCACCAAGAAGCTGATTGCGAACGGCACGCCGACCTCCTCATAGGCCTTGGCTCCGAAGAGTCTCAGGATGATCAGCTTGAGTACCCATGCGATGAATCCGTTGAGCAACCACATATGTGAGTAGAAGAACAAGGCGTAAGGGCTGAAGAAGAACCACGCATAGTGTGACCTAAGGTACATGAGCACTCCCACCAACACGAAGGCCACGACTCCTTGGGTCCAGAAGAGCGAAGATGGCGGAGTTGCATCCAGAACCACGTACTGAGTCTGCCACGGATGTATGGCGCCTCCTGAACCGAGTCCCCATGCCTTCAACTTGCTTACCCCTGTTCCGTACGAGATCATGACTCCTATCGGTATTGCGATAATTGCTGTCATGAGCATTGCGGCTACGACGGACCAGAAGATGTCCTTCCCACTGGTATTGGTTGGACCACAGAGCGCGTATGAACCGGTGAATGCCCATGTGGCTTGAGTACCTTGTTGGATCACGCCGCCCTGATATGTTGTCACACCCAGTCCGGCCATGGTTGCCCAGGCCGATTGAGTCCTTGCTGCTGTGCCAGCACTTGGGAAGGTACCCAAAGCCGTCCCTACGCCCCATGTCACAGGTCTGACCATTCCTGCGTTGCCACCGGCAACCCAAGTCCCCGTGTAGCCATGGACTGCCACCATACCAGCTATGTACAGGAAGTTGACCAACACTGTCACGACCATGAGGATCGGGTTCGCGCCGATGAAGGTCCAGACAAGTATCCAAAGTAGCCAAGTCACGATCAGTCCTCCCCAAGTGAAGAATTCAGAGAACTCTCCGGGCTCGGCGGCTACTCTCTTGAGAGCGTTCGAAATGCTCTCTCCGTAGTACTTGTAGGCCAAGGCGATTGTCCAGAAGCCCAATGCAAGGGGTACCCAGTTGTACATGAACGGTGTAGTTGGGAACGGTCCCGCGCCTGCCGCGTTCGTGCCAGGAGTGATCTGGCCCGTGTACAGCAGCAAGAGCGGAAGCAATACTAGGCCGAGAACTGTTGATATGATTATTGAAGAGAGCACGTCCATCGGCGCCAAGAAGAGTACCGCCACGTCAGCTGGAATGAATTGCCACCAACCGTATATCGTCCTTTGGGACAGGGCTAGGAAGAACTCATTGACGGGACCCAGGGCGAACTGCCCGAAGGCGAAGAAGACCGCCGTGAACTTGTAGATGTAGTTCAGCGCAGATATCGCTCCGGCCGCCAAGCCGATGACCAGACCAACCATGAACCACGTCTTCTTGATGTAGCCCATGAATCCTCCCTTAGCGTGCTGCGCGCCAAGCTCGCTCAAGGGCACGAACGCCGGGAACGGGAGCTTCTCCTTCTTGATCAACTGGTTGCGCAAGATAGTTGCCTCAAAGCCCATCGTTAGGCCCCAGAGGATCAAGATGAAAATCCAGAATGCCAAGTACGGCAATAGGGCGCCCCACGGTGCCGATGCGTTTCCAGCCCATCCCGGCGAGATCAACCCCACATCTCCTGGGGTCCAAAGACCCCTCGGGTAGTAGGGTAGCAGGGCTGCGAGATCTGTCCTTGTCGTCGTCAGGTAAGTGCCGGCGAATATGTATTGAAGGAACGAGCCCACCGTGAATGGCGCATCGGCATTCACGAACGCGATGATAGTAATGACAACTATCTCGGGCAATGTAAAGCCGGACGATCCCAACAGGATAGAGACTATGGTCAAGAGGAACATGAGGCCGTACGGGGGCAGAATGGCAGCACCGACCCTTCCGGCGAAGACAGGCTCAAGAGAGATACCGTTTCCCCACCATGTGAAGATATTCGCGAAGAACCCTATGACGGACAGGATTAGTGCAACAACGAGCGCTCTGGCAGTGAATCCAGACTTGATCTCCTCTCTTATTGAGGACATTTCACGTTCGTGAAGTACTTTGCTTTAGATAATATAAGCTTTGGGGGGCCCTTAAAAAGGAACCGGCCTCGTTGACAATTTCGGCACAACAGCAAGCTCTTTTGGTCATTGCGTGCGCATAGTTGTGGCTCTTGCCACCCTGTATCTTGATTCAAGGCTCAACGAGCCATGCTAAATAGGCGTCTCAGCTACCTCTGCAAGGAACTTGCCCAACCAAAGCTCATAGAGGCCGTCGTACGGTCCGTCGGCGGAAGGTTCCAGCCTTTGGGCCCACTGTCTTTCTACATCGCCCAAACCTTTGATGGCACCGATCGACCTCATGATGAGGAAAGCTGTACCGAGTATTGGGGACGCTTCTGGGTCCTTCAGAGAGGCCCCCGGCCTAGCCAACACATCGCACATGGTCTGCCTCCACAGCGCGGACTTCGATCCGCTTCCATCCATTCGCAGGAATTCCGGCTTTGCTCCGAGATTGATCGCCATGTCGAAGAACATTCGCAGACCATAGCCAGTGGATTCCATCAACGATCTCAGTAAGTGAGAGGCGTTGTGGGAGTACGCAAGGCCCCAGAACATGCCCCTTTTGAACATGAATAATGGCATGGTCAGGAGGCCTTCCGATCCCTTTGGGCAAGAAGCGGCGACCTTCTCTAACTCTGGATAGGGATCATCGCCCGCCGACGCGATCTGATTGAACTTGGGAACGAAGTTCTCTCCGAGCCAGGTGTACGCCAGACCAGAGCCTGGCACTACTCCCTCAAACAGCCACTTTCCGTCAACGTAAGGATGACAGAAGACCTTCGGTCCCCTTGAATAGAAGTCGAAGGGCTGTTCTTCAAATACGATATCGAGGTAGGCGCCAGTGCTCAACCCCACTTTTGTGTCGGAAGGGTTTAGCGCTCCCACCGATATAGTACCCGCCTGATTATCCCCAATTCCCAAGTAGACTTCAGTGCCCTTGTTCAGCCCAAGGTCTCTGGCTGCCTTCTCTTCGATCCCTCCCAGGTAGGTACCTGACTTGAGAACCTCGGGAAGGAGAGCCCTGTCAATATCAAACTCCTCCAACTTCTTGGGCCACTCATCCTTGACCGGATCATACAGGGCGTACACAGCACTGTGTACCCACATCACCGGCTTCCCTACAAGCCTGTAGTTCAGGTAGGAGTCCAAGTTTGCCACCAGTGAACTCTTGGCATATAGGTCAGGTCGGTTTTCCTTGAACCACAATATCTTCTGCAGAGTCACCCTCTTATCAACCTCCTCCACCCTTTCGTCAAACTTGACTGCAGACCGAGAGTCCAGCCACGTGATGAATGGATGTAGAACGTTTCCTTCCTTGTCCATCAGCGAAACCGCAATCCTGTTTCCTGTGAATGACAACACCCTGACGTCCTCTGGTGCCATTCCCTTCATTAGTTGCCTTACAAGGATCGATATGGTCGACCAGATATCTTCGTGATGAATGATCGCCTCGCCCGGCCTTTCAGACTTCGGTTTCAAGCTCTGTGAAGAGTACCTCAGGAGCTTGCCATTGGGGTCGACAAGCCCGGCCTTTATCCTAGAGGTGCCAGCGTCGAAGATGAGCATGCTGCCCTTGACCAATGATCTCACGGTCGAGTCCCCAGTTAGCGATTTAAGAAGCAGACCCCACGTTCGCCCCCCATTAGCGACGCGTCGAAATGGGCAGGCATCTGGCGCAGGCGCGGCGCTCGGCGATCACTCACAAAGGCTGAGGTGCTTACCGAACACCATGCTGCAGAGTTCGCACATCAGCCTCTCCTTTCGTTCCTCGGTGATGTTTTCGCTGGAGAGCTCATCCACCATCCGGTCCAAGAAGCGATTTACGTCTTGATCGTTCGCGAGCTCCGTCATGAGCCGCTCTCCTCTTCTCGCGTTGAGGTACTGACTTATGGAGGCTTGAGATACGTGTAGAACCGCCGCCACTTGGACCTGCGTTAGCCCTTTGTCCTTGAGCAGTTTCCTCGCTATCAGAGACCTTGCTGTCGGGAGGACGTTTCTCACGAACTCTTCGCAGCGAACGTTCATGTGCGTTCATCGCGTAATATTACAGGTGTAATAAGTGTTTGGCCCACGCGCAGGTCGAGGGTTCTTTGAGGTCAAGCATTCCCGAGGACACGTGCGCATCTTAGGAAACATTTCAGTCGAGTAAAGATACGGCCAACTGCGTTGCGACCCGACACCTCCGGCCACGTAGATCTGTTGCCAAGAGAGTCCGGTCCAGTGATGGTTTCGTTCTGACTCCAGTACGACATGGGGATGAAAGGCTAGGTGGGAGCCTACGGACGTGAGGCCGGTCAACGCAAAGCCAGGGGAGGGATTTGAACCCTCATGGAGCGGGTCTGCAGCCCGCCGCCTAGCCACTCGGCCACCCTGGCTGTGTTGTGAGGGACGACCGGACGATATTAAGAATTGTCGGCCGTGCCCAGCAAAGAATATCAACGTTAGGGGAAATCCTGCCCCGCATGTTCCCTCCCGCGCTGGATTCCTTGTTCGAGTTGATATCGGGAGCGATTGCGATCGTGATATCACTTGAGGCCGCGAGGGCCAGATCCTTTTCCAAGGAGAACGTGTTCCTCTCCTTCGAGATTTCATTCGCCCTTCTTGGGGCTGCCAGCGTCCTTAGGGCGTTCTTGGTGCTCTTCGTGCTCTTCACTGCGCGAGCGCCTGTGCTGGTCAGGCCAGTCAGCGCGCTGGGTGACTTGATCCAAGCCTGCGTTGGGGCTGTTGCCTACCTGATTCTGATTTGGGTTCAGATTAGCGGTTCGTGGTCAGAGGTCAAGGTGTTGCCGCAGGTTGGGTTCGCGATTGTTCTCCTTTCGTTCAACGTGCTGAACGTCTTCATCTTGGTCGCGTTGGCGACCTTGGTCCTTGTGAGGTACCTCAGGGACAGAATCTCGAACCAGGCCCTTGTCTCGCTCGGGTTCTTTCTTCTCGCGTGTGCTCACTTGTTCAACGTCTTCGGATACAGGAACGACCTCTTCTTCGCGATCGAGAACGTTGTCAGGCTGGCGGGATACGTCTCGTTGCTGATCATGTTAACGAGGGTGCGCCGCGCGTCATGAGCAGAACGACCAAGAAGTACAGATCGAACATCTCGATCATAGCGGACATATTGAGATCGATAAGGGAAGAGCAGAGGATCGGAAAGACAAGGCTGATGCAGAAGGCGAATCTGCCCACCGATCGAATGCAGGAAAGACTGGATGAACTCATCTCGCTTGGCTTCGTCGAGGAGGCGACCGAGGAGGACAGAAAGTACTTCGCCTTGACGGAGAAGGCCTACGAGTTCCTGAGGGAGTACGAGAGGACAAGCCGGTTCCTGAACGCCTTCGGACTTGACCTGTGAGAGAGATGAGGGAGGGGGGCGTCATAAGGAGGTTCGATCCATGGAGGAGCCCGCTCTGCACTTGCCCGCCCAAGTATTCCCTCTCCCCGTACACCGGGTGCGGGCACGCGTGTGTCTACTGCTACATAACGTCGTACATTCCGCAAGCGTTCAGGCCTAGAGTGAAGAAGGACATCGTTAAGCGCGTCATCAAGGACGCTGAGGTGATCGACAGGAGGGTGCCGATAGAACTCAGCGCGAGCTCGGATCCGTACACCCCTATGGAGAGAACCCTCGAGATCACAAGGCGGATACTGCAGATACTTGCGGACCGCGGCGTTGGCTTCATGATTCAGACGAAATCGGACTTAGTCCTCAGGGATGCTGACATCATCGCTTCGGCAAGGGCAGTAGTTGGGATCACGGTGACGACTTTGAGCAGCAAGGCGGCGGAACTGGAACCGGGCGCTCCGAGCCCGAGGCGAAGGTTGGAAGTGCTCCGCCAGTTGAGCAACAAGGGCATTCGGACCATCGCGAGGGTGGATCCGATAATGCCGGGAGTGAACGATCGCGAGATGCCAGAGCTGGTCGAGCAACTTGCTTCAAGCGGCGTCAGGCACATAGTCGGATCTACGTTCAAGGCTAGGCCCGACGGGCTCAAGAGAATGCACGACGCGGGCATCGATGCATCGCGGGGGCTCAAGGAACTCTACAGCCGGACGGGCACCAGGGTCTCGAATAGCCGTTACTTGGACAGACACAGGAGAAGGGAGATCCTGACTACCCTGAGAGAGATCGTGCTTCAAGAGGACATGTCCTTCGCAACGTGCAGGGAAGGTTTTGACGACCTTAGAACCTCGCCATCGTGTGATGGGACTTACCTGATACCATGGTGAGGCATCAATGACCGAGGAATGCTCGGTCACGATGTCGGTGTGGGATGTTGCCTGCCGAGTTGGGAGGCCGTTACACTATGGCGGGATCGATCGCACTTCCTGATAGAGGTCGGCCAGTACCCTCTGATAGTCCTCCAAGCTCTCTTCGACGCGCTGCATCTTCTCCTCAAGGGTACGGGTGGTCTCCTCTGATACGTACTTGTTGAAGTTCGCCCTAAGGTAGTCTGAGACTTGCATTCCTAGGTTCGTGGCGATTATCCTTCCGTTCACCTCGAACGCGTACCTACGCCTTATCATCGTGTCTGCTAACTTCGCATACGTGCTGGGCCTTCCGATTCCTCTTCTCTTCATCTCCAACACCACTTCACCGACCGAGTACAGTCTGACCTTGGGCAAAGTCTTCAGGGATACCGATTTCACCCTTTGGGGGCCAGAGGTGACCTTCGGCTCAAGCTTGATCGGAACGACTGCGGAGTATCCCCTCTCAACCACCTCGACCCTTCGATGCATCTCTGACCTGAGCTCCGAGATTAGGACCTCAAAGTGTTGGACCTTGACCATGGCACTCGCCATCTGCGAGGCTATGAATCTCCTGAATATCATGTCGTACAGCCTCTCGTGATACATGGTGAGGGGCTTGCCAAGCTTCAGCTCTCCCTTCCTTAACGAATCCCTTAGGGCGCTCAGGTCCATTCCCCTTGTGGCCCTGATGGCTTCGTGAGCCCCCGGCTCTCCCCATGACCTTGGCCTGAAATCCCCGGGGAAGTTTCGTTCTATGTACGCCTTTGCGATCCCGATACCATAGCTTGACAACCTGGTGGAGCCAGTCCTGTGGTATGTCGTGAGCCCGGTCTCAAAGAGGTCCTGAGCCAATCTCATCGCGTTCCCAGGACTCAACCGAAAGAAGGAGTAGGAGTCGGCCAAGAGGGAGTCCGTGGTGTGAGACGGGCGAGGCTTGACCTCAACTATCTCCTCGCCAAGCAGGTTCACCTGAGCAACCTTGTCCTTCAGAGACTTCGCGACTTCCCTTCTGTCCTCCCTTCCTGTCACTTCAAACCAGACCGTCATCCCGGACTCGAGCTCGACGATGATGTAGTTCCTCTTCTGTCTACTCTCCCTAAACCGATCTACGATCCATCCCAAGACTGGACTTTGGGCACGGCCAGCGGACAACCGACGGTTGCCAAACCGGTCCCAGAGTCTCTTGCTGAGCTCGAATCCGAGCCACCGATCTTCGATGCGTCTGAGGATCTGAGACTCCACTAGTTGAATTGAGACCGATCTTGGGGATCTCAGCGCCTCCTCCACTCCCCTCCTCGTGACCTCGTGAAACTCAGCTCTCTCGATCCTCTCGGACACGGGCATGACATAGGCCATTACATCGAATGATATCTTCTCACCCTCGGAGTCGGGGTCAGTTGCCAAGGAAACTGATCCTGTTCGTATCGCCAACTGCCTGATCGTCTCCATGATGACTCTCTTGGAGAAGAGGTCCTTTGCCCCGCAGACGTTGCATATGTTCTTTGACACCAACTGGTTGCCACACTTTTTGCATTTCTTTATGAAGCCGTACCTTGGGACGAACGTGTCTCTTCTCTTTAGGACCCCGTGGAACCCGCCATCAAGCGATAGGTCGTACACATGGCCTTGTGTGGCTACCGCTTGTGCGAGCTTGTTGCCTATCACCGTCCAATGAGTGCTGACGGAGTCGTGCTTCCCGCTTGCCACCGTCCCAAATAGGTGAGAGATTGTCCTGGCCTTTGTTGGGGACTCGACCACTAGAACGGTGGGTTCTAGGTGCGGCGTCTTCTCACGACCCTTGGATTCATTGAGGATCCTCTGGAGTTCATCGCGATATCCCTTTGTGATGTCACGAGCCACGAATTCCTGTTCCTCCCCAAGAGCGCTGAGGAAAAAGTCTACATTGGACTTGTCATCGATCAGAATTGCCGTGGCAAACGAAATGCCATCAGGATCGATTGCAGCGGTGCGTCCCATCCACATCAGGTAGGACTCCAAATCCACGACCGCCTCATGCTTGGATCGAGAATCAACGTCTCCGCTAGGCTGGTTCGGGAGGTCAACCGGCACTCCGTGAAACACGATGTATTCGACATCGCGAATGTTGCTAGAGGTTTTCTTCGCAAACTCGCTGTCGCTCGATTGCGAGCCAGACTCCTTCCGGTCGCCCCTCTTCCCTGAGGAGGTGTGCACCATGACCGACCTTCCGGCGAGCATTTCCGAGATCGTGTCCAAGACAGTTGAGGATCGGCTGGCAATAATGAGAATGGAATGGCGACACAGCTCACCTATTCTCCTGTCCAGGGTTCTGTCGAACCCCTGTCTGAACCTTGAGACGCCTCGACCGCGAGACGTCTTCGGCGAGCACTTTAGCCAAAGCATCGATGAAGCCGAGATCGTCTTACCTATCCCCTTCACGACATCCTCGTCCAGATCGTCAGCCACCAGAAGGTCCACTGGAGACCCATCCCTGTTGTTCGACAACAGCTCAGTTTGACTAGCCGCACGGACCTCTAGACCGCTCTTCCATCCCTCTTGAGTGCCGAGGCGAGACAGAAGGGCCGAAACCTCGGCTGCCGACTCGTTGTCCTTAGTCACGAGCAGGCATCTTCTTGATTGGGATGAGAGGGCCGAGCAGATCGAGACTGCCAGTGTCGTTTTCCCTAACCCGTGTGGTATCAACGCCGTCGCGGATCTCCCCAAGAATGACTGGCGCGCCAGCCAGCATTGAATGGGAGTTGGCTCGAAACCGGCAAGTCGCTTGAACACTTGGAGGAAACCTTGGAGCGCGCTCGCCATCGCCAGGTACGGGGAGAGCGAACCCCCCAACCCCGGGGCTATTTTCTTCAAGTCAAGGGCGTTTGCAGGTATGGTGGGCAAGCACCTTTCGCACGGCACGCGGCTGAGCAGGCGCTCCGTCGATATGGGGCCCGAGCAGCTTGGGCACGCCTCCTCGTATATGCCTCCAATCAAAGACATCACCAAGCTCCAGAGGATTTGGCGCGGTGGCGCTGAGAACTGTTTAAATTCTTTCCTCGGTCCTAGCCATTGGTGATTGAACTGAGTTCAAACCTGTCCCCCGGCAGGTATGACTTCGTGCTCTCATCGGGTTCACCGAAAATCGTCAGGAGTGTGCTCAAGGTTAGGACAACGAAGCTAAGGGATGTAGTTGATCTGACGGACAAGGTGAAGGATTTTGTGGAAGGTTCCGGGGTGAAAGATGGAATAATGCTGTGTTACAACAAACACACGACATCGGCCTTGATTCTCGCAAACAGGAGAGAGGGGGTCGTCGAGCTGATCTCCGAAGTGCTGAGCAGTCTACTCGAGGAAAAGGTCGAGGAGAAGTCAAGGGGCGAGGTGAGGGATCCGGAGATCGCGCGCGCATACGTTTCGTCGGCGATCTTTGGAGCATCCGTCGAGATCCCTATAGAGTCCGGTAAGTGCACATTCGGTGATTGGCAGGGCCTCTACTTGTTGGAGACGTTTGGGCCCAGAGACCGCGAGGTCATTCTGACAGCGATCGGAAGCTAGGCTCGAGTCACTTCACTATATCGCCCGTCTTCATGTACCATAGGTAGAGGTCCAACTCCCCCGGAAGCATGGATGCTTCTTTCGCTAGCTCGACGAGCACCCTCTCCTTTTGGAGATATCTCTCGCGGGACGTGGGGGGCTCGGGCGTAGACAGGGATCCGATCTCATGGAGTGATCTCACGATGTGCCTGTCCAGAATGCCCACTTCAAGGAAGCCCACGTTCCTCATGAAGTGAGAGGCCTCCTTGTACCCTAGACCTGGTACGTTCCTAACCAACCAATCCCTTGCCTCTATTTCGCCGCCGGCCGAAAGAATCCTCTCCCTGAAGTCTCCTAGCCGTCTCGAGGAGACTATGTAACGTGCCCGGTTGTGAAACCTGATCCCGAGCGATCGAAGCTCGCTGCTTAGCCTTGCCTCGTCCATGCGGAGAAATCCGTCTGGACCCAGCTTGTCTTGCGCCCGCAGCCCGGACCTCGCGGGACTGGCTGCCACGAGAATGCAGAACGACAGCTCTGAGAACCACACGTCATAACCAAGCCCGCGATTCCTACTGAACAGCTTGAGCCTGGACTCAATGATATCTGATATCGGTGAGTCCCTCAGTCTCGCTATCGTTCCAAGAAGTGTTATCCTGTCCATCGTATAGCATCATCGAACCCCATGGATGAACTCATGACGTCCATCTGTGCGAACTTGAGGTGAACGACGGCGTCATAGTGCGCCTTACCTTCCTAAGAAGCCTTCGCGACCTCGTACTGACCTGCGGTACTGGCCAACGCCAGTTTCACCCTCTTCAACCCGCCAATCCTAGCTCTTCAGAAACTCCTTGAAGAGACCGCAGTGCGATTTCCATGAACTCCTGCACGGGAATCCGGATTTGCTCGCAGTAGGCTATCCTGTTCCTATCGGCGCCTCTGGCGAAGTCCTTGTCCTTGAACTTCCCCATCAGGGTGCTGATTGTGACCTGCGAAAGGCTCTTGCTGGGCATCACCAATGCTGCGGCAACAACTAGGCCGGACACGGCATCAGCTGCAATTAAGGCCTTCGCCACATCAGAAATTGGGGGCACGCCTGTGTTTTCGTAGTTGTGCGAGGCGATCGCGTCCAAGGCTTCCTTTGACAGGGCCTCGCCCAAGATCTGTGATGCCCTCGTCCCGTGTTCCTTCATTTCTGTCTCCTCGAAGTCCACATCATGAACAGCTCCCACCGTTTCCCACATATCCTGATCTTTGCCGAGTCTGGAGGCGATCCCTCTCATGATGGCCCCGACTGCGACCATGTGCCTCCTGAGATTCTCGTTGCGCACGTGTTCGCGCACAATCCTCTTCGCCGATTCAGCATCTAGTGCCAACTTTGGGTCGCCTCAACATCGTTCGCGCGAAGGAGTGCTCTCGACCAAGAACTCGTAGCCTTCGGAAACCGAAGCTTCGGCGGGTTCGTTGAGTCCTATCCCATACCTGAACTCATGAGCGCCACTGGCAACGGCCCTGACCTGCCTATCGGTTCGCATGGGTATCAGCCAATCAGGTGAGCAGTAATTATGCATGACTGGCTTGGGCCACTGGCATCAGGAACGTGATTAGGCGGGAACTTCCGTTGCAGACCCCGCGCTACTCCTCCTCCTCTTGGAAAGGCCAAGCCGACGAGGGATCCGTCCTCGCAATGAGAACTTTCTTGCGGAACTTCTCCACTTCTCGGTCATGTCTCAGCTTGCTGGTGATGAACACGCCCACCACGCTCATGATTATGGCTACTATGTAGACCAGCCAGAAGATCGAACCGCTAAGGTCCTGCTGATTCTTTATCTCGAGGAGTGGGGTCGTCATCGAAAGTCGAACTCTCCAGCTGTTATTTAAGGGTATTTGCTTCGCCTGCTTAATCTTAATACTGAAAGTAACCGGGATGTCCGCACAGGACGCATGGCGGTAGCTCATGTTCTCGTTGTGGTGGAGATAGGAAGGGAGCACGAGATCGCTGACCAGGTCAGGGGTCTGCCCGGGGTGACCGAGATAGCCGTCACGTATGGGCAGTTCGACCTAGTGGCCAAGATAACTGCCGAGACGATGGCGGACCTGGATCGCGTGGTCACACTGGTCAGGAAGATCCCTGGCGTGCTCAGGACATCAACCCTCGTTTGGTCCGTCTAGAACACAGAGCCCACTTTGACATTGGAGAGGGCAGACTTCCACGACTCCGGCCTTTGCACCTGGAAGCTAGGCTGCTCCAAGTTCCCCTGAGCTGACTTGTAGACAACTGTGACGACCGGCCTGCTGAATGATGAAAGCTGGCCGACCTTTACCTCGATGATGTTGTTCAGCGTGTTCTCAAAACAAAGCTCGGGACGTTTATCAAGCAAGCCGCCGACCGCAACCTCGTAGAAGATCCTCTTGTTTGTCAGGACCAGTCTGCCGCTTGCGGGCCCTGTCCACTTCGACAGGCCACCAATGTACCTCGCCTCGTCCTCGAAGATAACCTCCTCCTCGGGCGACATAACCCTGTGGATTGGCATCACAAAGGAAGTGGCCAGGTCATTTGATAAGTTTATCCAAACCGCAGGTGTGAGGAGCGCCGACTTGGGCGGGCCTCGTGATGGCACCTAGGATCGCGTGGGACTTGCGCCCCCGTGACTCTGGACGCGGCGCTTGGTTCCGGGGGGAACGTGACAGCCGACGGGGGGGCTTTTGCCCAGCAAAGGAAGCTCTCAAATAGTCAGCGATGATGTCGAGTGAACGATGAGTAGAACCGAGCTCTGTCGTAGGCTGAGGGAGAGTTGGCATCTTCAGGTGGCTCTTGACCTGCCGGATCTGGCCGGGGCCGTCGAGATTTGCAGATCGATGCCTGTGCAGCGCGTGATTCTTGAAGTGGGCACACCACTGCTGAAGTCCTATGGAGTCGAAGCAATAAGATCGATCAAGAAGGGTTCACGAGGGAGAATCGTCGTGGCTGATACCAAGACTCTTGATGCCGCCGATGTTGAGGTCCGGATCGCCAAGGAGGGAGGAGCTGATGTCGCGACGGTCTCTGCCCTCGCTCCTAGGGCCACGACAAGAAAGTTCGCGGATAGTTGCAGGGAGCTGAACATGGTCTGCGCGGTCGATCTGCTGGGTTGCTCCGGGGACCTCGAGGGTGTCCGAGACGCGTGTCTAGGCGCGGACATCTTGATCTGCCACGTAGGGATCGATGAGGGGTCCGAAGAGCGCAGTCTCAGAACTCGGACGAAGGCTTTGAAGGAGGGGTTCCCTGACAAGCTCATCGCAGCCGCCGGAGGCATAGTGCCCAACACTGCAACCGCACTTGTCCGCAGTGGAGCCGACATCATCATAGTCGGAAGGTACATAACGGCGTCAGAGAATCCCGGCGAACGAGCGGCGGAGTTCACGAGGCTGTTCGGTCCGCCTGAGATCGGACGCGAGTCAACTTCAGCCTAGATGCTCGTAGGCATCAAGGAGGGCTGGCTCCGACACGTCTTCCCAGAACTTCGGCTCCGCTGGTCCGATCTCGCCGAGGCTGGCCATCCTTATTGCACCTGAAAAATCCTCGACAGTGCTCCTGACGAGCTTGTATTGCGTCGAAGGGGCCAAGTTCGTTGCCACTATTGGTTTTCTGAGGGCGGCGTACTCGGTTATCTTCCAAACGTCTTGGTCATTGTGAACGATGTCGGTCTGATAGGCGCGTATTGGCGCGACGCACACATCAGCGGCGCTTATCAAGTCCGGCACTTGGGCGTGCGGGACCTTCCCAAGGAACTTGACGTTGGCTGGGCTCATAGCCTTTAGCTCGCTATCCCTTTTCCCGGACCCAACTATCCAGAACTCCAGACTTGGAAGCCTCTGAGCTGAGGATAGAAGTAGTTCGAAATCGTACGTGTCGGTCAGATTTCCGACGAATATCACCAGGCCGCTCCGAGAAAAGTCATGTGAGGACCTGACCTCGTTGGGATCTCCGACGGGCCTGAATTCCCTGGACGGATAGTTGGGCACAACGTAGATGTATTTGTTCGTTCTCTTTCGCAACCTTGTGGCAAGTATGTCGTTGACCGTCAGGACTAGTCTCGCCTTGCTGGCCAGCCTATCCTCGACCCACCTGGCGATGCCGGAGAGATGTGGATAGGACAGCCTCAGCTTGTCCGAGTAGTTGCTCCTGTAATCGTATACCGTGTCCCCCCTCTTCATCAACGAAGGCAAGTGAATGAAGTCGGGCGAATTGATCAGGTGCAATATGTCCGATGAGGAGAATAGTTCCTGAAGAGCAATAGCCCCGTACCTGAGCGCTGCGGAAACGAGCCTGGGGCGAAACCTTGGCCTGAACTTGGGCTGAAGCACGTCGACTTCATACTTCTTTGATAGGCTCTCCCTCGTGAGCCATAGTCGGGTCGTGAATTCCGGGTCCTGTGCGGCCAGCAGAACTCTTCTCATCGTAGGTTCCGGCGCGCGATGATATTTATCCTTGAAAGCGCGCTCATCGTGGTTCTTCGATCTGTGTGGTTGATTGCTTCTTGAGGTTAGGATCTGCGCAAGTTAATGCCCTACGCTTAAATAGAATTTGAAAAGGACTCTGGCCGGACTTGTGCGGGATCGCTGGCCTCCTCGGCATCAATGACCCCCAGCTGCTCAGGAGAATGAGTGAAGTCCTCAGCCATAGGGGACCGGATGATAGCGGTGAATTCCTCGATCAGGGAATAGGCTTGGCTAACCGGAGGCTCAGCATAATAGACATCTCGGGAAGCCACCAGCCAATACATAATGAGGACGAAACTGTTTGGGCAGTTCACAACGGAGAGATCTACAACTTCCCAATGCTGCGAGATATGCTTGAGAGGACGGGACACAGGTTCTACACAAAGGGGGATGCTGAGGTAATCTGCCACTTGTATGAGGAGAGGGGCCTAGACTTCGTCGAAGAGATGAACGGGATATTCGCGACTGCCATTTGGGACTCGGGGAACCGGAGGCTCGTTCTCGCTAGGGACCCGGTGGGCGTCAAGCCGCTTTACTACGCGATCCGGAATGGGGTCTTGATGTTCGCATCCGAACCGAAGGCGATTCTCCAACATGGGGTGACCCCGGAGCTCGATGAATTGGCCCTTCACTTCTTGTTCAACTTGTTGTACGTTCCCGGAGAGAGAACCATGTTCCGGGGGATAAGGAAGCTCCTGCCAGGTCACATACTTGTTGCGGAAAGGGGAAAGCCGGTCTACACGAAGCGGTACTGGAAGCTACCGGATACGGTGACCGAGGGCCCTGACTACGCTCTGGCAAAGGTGCTGAGGAAGACGCTGGAGGAAGCAGTCGGAAGGCAGATGATAAGTGACGTGCCTATAGGAGCGTTCCTGTCAGGGGGGATCGACTCCAGCACTGTGGTAGCTCTGATGAAAAAGCACTCTGGGGGTCCTGTTCAGACCTTCACGATGGGCTTCGGAGAGGAGACGGATGAGCTAACCGATGCGAGACTCGTGTCTGAGGAATTCTCTACGGATCATCATGACATCACCATATCGCCGAGGGAGATTGAGATGTACCCGAAGGCCATATGGCACGCCGACATGCCCAAGATGAACCTCTACCCGTGCTTCATATCAGAATTCGCAAGAAGGCATGTCAAGGTAGCCCTGAGCGGTATGGGAGGAGATGAGCTCTTCGGGGGTTATGTGTATAGGTACAAGCACATTCGCCGCATAGAGATCATAGAGAACCTTGGGCCATTGGGAATCTGGGCGTCGAGGATCATGGGAAACATTGGCCTGCGAACCATCGGCAACTCACCGAAACTGCATAGGTTGACGAATCGGCTTCAGGTGCTGTCGACGGCGGGGAATAGACTATCTCAGTACTCGATAGTTGCAGGCGCTTTCGGGAACCAGGAGCGGGCTAAGCTATACGCTCAGAAAATGAGGACGCGTACTCTGGGCGAGATCGAGGGAGCCTTCCGGGAACATTTTTCAGAAAAGGGCAGCCTCGTGGATCAGGCGATGAGAGTTGAGTTCGAGACAAAGTTGCCAGATGATTTCCTGCTTGTCGACGACGCTATGACCATGACCTATGCCTTGGAAGAGAGGGTTCCATTGCTCGACCTCGAGTTGGTCGACCTGGCCTTCAAGTTGCCTTCCAGCCTAAAGTACAAAGGGCCTTACGGCAAGTACATCATGCGACTTGCTGTCAGCGATCTATTGCCGAGAAGAGCGCTTCAGAAGCCAAAACAGGGTTTCTCGGTGGATGTCTTCTCCTGGTTCGCAGGAGAGATGGGTGAGATAGCTAGGCAGGTTCTTCCGAATGGATATCTAGTCAGAGAGGGTTACTTGGATCAAGGCCTGATGTCGGAGGTGCTCAGGGCGCAGCCGGACAGGTCACTGAGCAGGTACTACAGCCTGGTTTGGATCGCGGTTCTCTTCGAGTTCTGGAGGAAGATATACTTCGAGTCTCATGATCTCTCAAAGCCGAATCTCAACATCGAGAAGCTGATATCATAGCCTTGTTTCCCCCACTGGAGGGCTGGACATATGGAAGGCTGCGCCATCATAGGCCAGAGCATACCAAGAAGCTTAATAGCGTGCTGCAGCAATGTCACCCGACTGAGTCGGAAGGCGGTCTACGATGAGGGTGGGATTGTTCAGTGAGTCTTACAAGCCTTGCGTCGACGGCGTGTCGAGGTTCCTTCAGGACTTCAGCATCGAGCTGTCTAGGTCCGGAATTGAGGGCACCATATACACCTCGATACCGGGAAGGAAGGAACCCAACGTAAGGAGAATACGGTCTTTGCCTTTTCCACTGTACAACAACTACTGGCTCTCTTACTTCTGGGTGAGGGACTACGTCAAGAGTGCGACGAAGGACAAACTCGACATCGTTCACATCAACACTCCATTCATAGCTGGGCTTGGTGGATTGATATCTGCAAAGGAATTGGGAGTGCCAGCAGTTGGCACGTTCCACACAAATGTCAGAGACATGGCTCCGGCCGTCGCGAGTTCCCCAGCCGCCCTGGCCGTGGCGAACCTGATCAACAAGGTGACCATCTACGTATACAATGAGTGCGACGTTGTCACGGCCCCGACGGCATCAATGAAGAGGTTCCTGCTAGACCAAGGGTTGAAAGTTCCAGTCAAGATAATCCCGCCTGGCTCCAAGCTCAGCCAGCTTCTGATGGAGGTTGGGCGCCACGACTTCAAGGCAGAACTGGGCATACCGGAGGACGGGAAGACCATCCTCTACTTCGGCAGGGTAACGCTCGACAAGGGCGTACACGTTCTATTGGAGGCGTTCGAGGAGATCCTAGATATGAAGAACGTGTACTTGGTGTACGGGGGCAGCGGCCCGGAGCTCAGATCCTTGCGGAGCCGAGCGCGCGATGAGTCGTTCGCCGGGCGGGTCAGGGTGCTAGGGCATGTGGACGAGAAACTGAAGGCTTCCCTCATATCTCAATCGGATGTCATGGTCCTTCCCTCCATAGGCGACACGTTTGGGCTCAGCTTAGCCGAAGGAATGGCGTTGGGAAAGGTCGTGGTGGCTTCCAACATGGGGGGATTGAAGGACTGGGTTTCGGACGGGTTCAACGGGGTCGTATTCGATTACGAGAGGGGGAACTTGGGGGAGAAGCTGCGTTACGCGTTGACGGAGGATCTCGCTGATCTCACGGAGAGGGCATCAAAGTGGGCCCTTGAGAACGTCAGCATTGAGGTCGTGGCTAGGAAGTTCATCGAGACATACGAGGAGTTGCTGCAAGCATCCGAAGTTAGGATCTCAGCGTAGACTCGGGTCTGGTAACCCCCAGTGATCGCGCCTCCTTCCCGAGCAACAGTTTGAACCCGATGGCTGTGAAGGTGTCCGCGGCTGAATTCTGGAGCTCGCGAAAAAACGCTCGGCGTACCCGAGCTTGGGCTTCAAGGCGGCGCCACTTCGGGAAGCGTCCTCAGCAGCATTCCCTCAACTGTTAGAGGCTTTAGCCTTTGGGCTAGGCCGAGTGCGTCGGTCAGCTTGGTCGAGTGCTCGGAGTATATCTCTAGGAGATGATCCCCTTTCTTGACGCTGTAACCGACCTTGGCGTGGAGGAGCACGCCCGCCCCCTTGTCTATGGGTGCTCCCGCTGCCTTTGCTATGGCGCTGATCGAGTTGTTGTTGACTCGCACAACGTAACCGTCAGCGGGCGATTCTATCGTGGAGCGATGGTCGCCGACCTCTATGTCGTCCGGCCTGACCTTTGGGTTGCCACCTTGGGCCTCGATGATCTCCCTCATCTTCTGAAGCGCCTTCCCTGATTCCAGTATCTTCGAGGCGAGGGCACCACCCATGCCTCTGCCCGCTAATCCCGCAGCCTCGAGAAGAAGACCCGCGAGAGAGGTAGATTTTTCCGTGAGGCTTGTCGGACCTTTTCCGCCTAGGGCGGAAAGGGCTTCCCTTGCTTCGAGAGCGGGCCCGATGGCGTGGCCAACCGGTTGCGATCCGTAAGTCAACCCGCACGTGACATATATCCCCAGACGCTTGCCGAGTTCAATGAACTTCGATGCGATATCTCCAACCTCTTCCTCAGTTTCAAGCTTCGTTCCAGAGCCCACAGGGATGTCTATCACCAAGTAGTTCGCCCCGACGGCAAGTTTCTTCGACATCACGCTCGCAAGAAGTTGGCTGATGGGGTCTATCGATAGAGGGTGCTCCACCTTCCTTATCAGAATGTCGTCTGCGGGCGCTAGCCCAAGCCTGCCACCCCAGACTATTGCCCCTCCCACCTTCGTGGCAACGTGCTTGAACTCGGTGGGCTCGAGGTCGACTGGAGCCAGGACCTCCATGGTGTCGGCCGTGCCGCTCGGGCTCGTGATGGATCTGCTTGAGGTCTTCGGTATCAGCAGGCCAGCTGCGGCGACTATCGGCACGATGAGAAGGCTCACCTTGTTCCCCGGGACTCCACCTACCGAGTGCTTGTCGTACACGGTTCTCTCAAAGGTCAGCTTCTCGCCTGAGTCGGCCATAGCCCTTGCCAGGTATTCGACCTCGTCCATGAGGATATCCCTGTAGGCCTGAGACACCACGAACGCGGACATCTCGGTGTCACTTAGCCTGCCAGCCACGATGTCTTGAACGATGGCGTAGTACATGTCCTTGGTCAGTGGTTTCTTTTGGACCATCGCCTGAACGGCTTGAACGGAGAGGGGCGGAGGGCAATAGGTCACCTCCACTTCAGAATTGTCACTTGCTCCTAGGTGGTCTGCCAGCCTGCCGCTCAGCAGTATCGCTTGGGGGGAGATCCCCTCTGGCGACGTGTTCGTTAGGGCGATGGCTGACTTGTCACCAAGGGTTATTCTGATCCTGTCCCCATCGTCAACGCCGATCTCGGCAGAGCTAGCTGCGTGCATGGTAGCGGTCATGCCATCGATGGAGAAGGGTAACACCTTGACCTTGAAAGATGTCATGGAAGCTTCGGGTTGAGGTGCTAGGGCCTTATAACCATTTCAGGACAATGATGGGCCTACCTGTGCTCATGACCGTGGGCGTAGGCCGAATACATAGACGCCTCGATCCTCGTCTGCTCAAGCCTCTTTTCCAGCGCGGGGGACAACTTTTCCACTAGGCCCGCTGAGTGTAGAATAAACTCTACAAAGAGGGGCTCAGGGAGAAGCCCGACCACCTCGTGCTTCTCATTCACGACAGTCTTCGGAACCCCCAGTACGCCATATTTGCTTGAGAGCTCTGGGAACTCGAGGGATTCCACCATATCGGTTGATATATTTCCACTCGCGATCGCGAACTGATGAGCCATCAGAACCATCCTGGGGCAATAGGGACATGTGGGCGTGACGAATATCTGAATGTGCACGTCTTCGTTGACCCTGCGAATGTTCTCCAGAGTTCGTGGGCTCAGCCCGGAAGTCCTGTTGGAGACGTTGACGACGTCCTCAACGTATGTGGAGAATTCATGGCCTGATGGAATCCCGTAGAATCTTATGCCGTAGTCGACATCTCCCATCACCACCGTGGCTGGCACCCTCTTGATGCCAAACCTCGTGGCCTCGTCATGGCTCTGGTCGGCCTTCAATACCCTCGCCTCTATTCTGGAATCGATCTGTGACAGCTCCTGAGCGATCTGAGCCGTTTCCCCGCAGTACCTGCAGCCAACGTCCTCGATGAACACGACGATGTCAACTGAGTCCCTAAGTTTGCTCTCGAACCTGGCCTTGAGGGCGGACCTGTCCTCATCCGATATTAGGGGCACGCCTGCCCAACTCAGATGGGAAAGATAAGGATAGCGCGCCCTTTGCGGGGCGACCTAGAACTCCAACCGGAATACGCGAGCCTCCTTGGGGGCGAACCTTAAGCTTGGGCTCCTTCCCTTCAAGACCTCGCCGGTTTCCACATCGGTGAATGACACCACGTTCAACTTGGAGCTGAGCGCAGCTTTCTGGGCCTGCCATGAATGATTGAACGCAACCAGTATTGCTTCATCCGTGTCCTGAGCCCTGAGCTCGCCCAACTCGACCAGCCTGTTGCCGGATGTGAAGGTCTCCTGTACCCCGGCCAGCTTTGAAAGGCCAAGGTATAGACTCTCGTATCGTCGCGTCGAGTAGCTGATGGGGGTCTTGGAGAGGAAATACTCGAAGGGATAAGTGAGCAGCACCGTTCTGCCCTTGCCGAGCTTCATAGTGACCAAGGCAGGCTCGCCCGTGTGATCAACGGCAGCGACCTCACATCCATTTGGCGTCACCTGGAGTCGTTCTTTCCTGTGGATTTCCCCGCAGACTGGAAACTTGAACTTGGCCATCCCAAATGGTTTGGAGAACCCTCTGGCGAATCTGAGCTCGACCAAATCTGTGTCCGCGATGGAAGGTTCGCCGTACTTTGACTGCAACCTAACTCCGAACATCCTCTCGAGACCGATGTTCCAGTTGTCACCGGAGTAGGACAGATAGAAAGTTCCTCCGGCCTTGACGAAGCGCTCGATCACGTCCCAGTAGAGCGATAGTATCATCCTCGGGCACGGGGCTATCATCAGCTTGGCTCCACTTGGATCACCAGCTTTCTCCCTCACGACCTCATCCGTTACTTGCCCAGCGTGGTTAACCTCCCTCAAGAGCTTGACCGTCTGGCCAGCCAACCTACACATCGTGAAGGCGTCCAACATAACGAGGAGGCATTCGTTCCTGTCCACCCTCCACTTGATGAAGGGGTAATTGATATACTGATATGACGGGAGAAGTATGACGGTCTGCGGTTCAGTTGGAGCGAACCTCGAGAGGTCAAGCTTCTCGTTTAGCTTTGACAGCCTCCTCAGTTCCAATGCGGAGGGCCTTGGGGTTCCGTCCAAGCGGAACACGCCAAATTCGAGTTCATGCGGGTGATGAAGGTACGGCCTGCGACCCTTGCAGCTGAAGTCAGAATAACACCAGCCCAGGAAACCCTTTGACCCAGCCATCAGCGACGTATATATCACGTTTCGGTAGTAGGCCGCCTCGTTGTCCTCTGAGACCATGGTCTTGGAGCACCCAAACTCCTCCATGAGCACGGGCTTTCCGAGGCCGGCGTGCAACACCCTAGCCTCATGCAGGTAGGACCACTTGATGGGATCTATGACAAGGCCGAATGAGTAGACATGGGGACCGATCCAGTCAACTAAGTCCCAAAGGTACTCAGGCCTGAACCCCTCGGAGAACATCCCGTCACCCGTGCTTATCGGGTGAGCGTCTCCCTCGCGTCTAAAGGCATCCACCATTCTCTTGGTCCAAGACCTAGCCGTATCAGGGTCAGGGTCACCGGCGTATAGGGGCAGCTCGTTGGAGAGTATCCATCCAATCACCTCCCTTCTGTTGCCGTACCTCCTGGCTATGGTTGAGACAAGGAGTTCTTCAGAAGCCAGCATGTCAGGGTCTCTGTAGAAATCCTGACCCTTGCTCCAAGGGAAGTCCCAGTTTTCTCCGGACATGTGACCCACGAAGACTGACGGCAACACCTTCAGACCAGTTTCATTCGCGATCCTGAGCAAGGCGTCTAGCTTTCGAAGCGAACCCTCGTCAACCTTTTGGGGTTCTTTCATGAAATCCGGCAGGAAGAGAAAGACCCTGACAGCGTTGAACCCGTGCTTTGACATGCGATCGAAGTCAAGCTTGACCTCGGACTCGCTCCAATCTTGCCACATGAAAGGCCCAGAACTCGACGGCCAATAGTTCACACCGATGAGGAATCTATCTCTCATCTCTTCAGATTATTAGCCGACGCAAGATAAGGGTTTCAGAGGATCAGCCCTTTCGACCAAGGACCTCGCGGTAGTACCTGCAGTGCTGATGCACTGGGCATGTTGAGCACCTCGGCCTTTGAGCAACGCACACATTCCTCCCGAAGTTGATCAAAGCCAGATGACCGCTGAGGCGATTCTTCTTTGGTATCACTTCCTCAAGCTTCCTCTTCGTGAGTTCGTAGCCTGCCCCCTGGTCCACTAGGCCGAGGCGGACGCATACTCTAGAGATGTGCGTGTCTATCGGAACAGTCGGAACGCCAGCGCAGAAGGCCAAGATTATGTCCGCGGTCTTGGGGCCGATTCCGACCAGCGAGGTGAGTTCTTGTCTCAACAGCGGAGGATCCTTGGACAACATCCTTCGCATGTTTCCGCCGTACTCTCTCATCACGTGCAGGGCCGTTGCCTTGATTGCTCTGGCCTTGGACTTGTACAGGCCGGATGCCCTGATTCTCGACCTGAGCCGCGACAGAGGAACCTTTGCGATGTTCTCGGGAGTGAGAGCTCGATCGCGCTCTAGGTTCTCCAGCGCTAGCCTCGCGTTCTTGACGTTCGTGTTCTGAGACAGCACGGTGGCGACGAGCATCTTGAAGGGTCCCTTCACGGCGAAGTCGGGTGGGTGGGTGCCATGTGAACGAACTATGATCATGATAGCGGAAGCAGGACTTCGGCGAATCAACCCGTCGAACTTGGACAACACATTTATGAGCGTTGTCTCTTGTGAGGGTTCGAGCAAACACATGGGATCCAAGGGGTCTGGCAGTTCACGCTCAAGTGGCTTGGGCAGGATGCTGATAGCAGGTGAGCCGGAAATAAGGGAAGGCAGAACCACTGATGCGTATTTTCTGTTCACCGAACAGGTGCTCAGGGCGAAGAAGGTTGAGACGAAGGTTGTGATGGAGTTCTACGCTAGGTCCCTTCCAGAAGGGGACTGGGGGGTGGCGAGCGGGATCTATGAGGTTGTCAAGTTGCTTGAGGGGATGAATCTGGACGTTAGAGCGATGGAAGAAGGGACGGTGTTTCTCGCGAATGGAAACACTGCGGTCTATGAGCCCGTAGTCCAGGTGGAGGGGACATATTCAGAGTTCGCGAGGTATGAGAACCCAATACTGGGTTTCCTGTGCACCATGTCGGGCATCGCCACCAGGGCCGCCAAGCTCAGGATAGCCGCGGGGGACAGATCTATTTTGAGCTTCGGATCAAGGAGGGTCCACCCCGCCCTAGCTCCCTCGTTGGAGTGGGCCGCCTTCATAGGTGGGGTGGACGCCGTTTCTAACGTGATTGGCGCTGAGCTGATGGGGGAGAAGGCTGTGGGAACGATGCCCCACTCGCTCATCTTGATATTGGGCGACCAGAGAAAGGCTTGGCGGGCTTTCGATGAAGTGTTGCCAAAGGAGATATCTCGCATTGCCTTGATCGACACTCTCTATGATGAGAAGGTGGAGGCATTGATGGCAGCTGAGACGCTGGGGGCAAATCTCACAGGTGTCAGGATAGACACGCCAAGTTCGAGGAGAGGGAACCTGAGGAAGATAGTGGAGGAGGTCAGGTGGGAGCTCGACCTGAAGAAGAGGCACGACGTCAAGATATTTGTGTCGGGCGGACTTGGGGAGCGTGAGGTCATCGAACTCAGAGATCTTGTGGATGGTTTCGGCGTCGGCACCTACCTCAGCGACGCCCCGTCCGTGGACTTCAGTGGAAAGGTCGTGGAGATCATAGGCGCAGACGGATCGAGGATGCCTAGGGCAAAGCGAGGGGATCTCTCAGGCAAGAAGCAGGTCTATAGAGACTGGAGCACTTTCAGTGACATCGTGCAGCCCGACGCGGCCCTGCCGCCCGAAGGACGCGAGCCCCTTCTCACTCCGATCATGAGGAACGGCCAAGTCGTGCGTGAACCACTCAAGCCCAGGGAGATAAGGGAGAGGACAAAAGAACAGCTGAGGACACTTCAGGGATGCAGCCCTGCCCTGTCCTGGGATGTACCTAGGTGACGGCGACCGACCTGAGCTCCAAGTACTCGATGGCTGACATCGCAGCTTTGGCGCCCTCCCCAGCGGACACTGCGAGCTGCTTCCACCTCGGAGAGGTGCATTCCCCCGCTGCGTAGAGACCGTCAACTGAGGTCTTCATGCTATCGTCCACGATGATGTAGCCGCTGTCATCCTTTTCCAACTCGAGGAATGCCGCGCTCGGATCTCTTCCTATGTATTCGAACACCCCCTCGACCGCAATTTCCTTCACGAGCCCAGTCTGAACGTTCTTGACCACTACTCCCTCCAGTTTATTCTCACCCAGGAACTTGATCACGACGCTGTTCAGCATGATTTCGACCTTGGGATTCCCCTCGATCAGCCTAACGTTGGCTCGCTCTGCCCTGAACTTGTCCCTTCGGTGGATCAGATGGACCTTCGACACGATCTTGGACAGATAAGCCGCCTCCTTCACCGCGCTGTCCCCTCCTCCCACCACCGCGACGGCCTTGTCCTTGAAGAAAGCTCCGTCACAGAAGGCGCAGAAGGACAGCCCCCTCCCCAAGAACTTAGCCTCACCTTCCACCCCAAGCTTCCTGGGTGAGGAGCCGGTCGCAACTACGATGGAGAGCGCTGTCAGATCTCCCCCATAGGTTCTCACCGTGAAGTGCCCGTCTTTTCTGACGGAGAGCGCCTCATCTCGGACGATGTCGACGTTCCATTTCAGCAACTGGTTCTCAAGGCTGGTGGCGAGATCGGTGCCCGTCACGCTTGGGAATCCAGGGTAGTTCTCTATGACATCCGTGACCGCTATCTGGCCACCTACCGTCTCCTTCTCGATCAATGCTACCTTGTACCCGGCGCGACTCAGGTAGACCGCCGACGAAACCCCGGCGACCCCGCCCCCGATCACTAGCGCATCGTAGTCCACTGTGCTCAACTTGGCACTGCAGACCAGAGGGAGCTTTTTATTTTGTTCTCGGCCGACCATGGGGGAACTCTTATCTTGCCGTCCGATACGTGCCCTTCGGAATGGGTAGGATAGAGATCAAGGCTGTGGACGTATCCTTGCCTGAGGGGGCGCAACTAATGCTCGGCCAATCACATTTCATAAAGACTGTGGAGGACCTCTACGAGGCGCTCGCCACATCGTGCCCGTCCGCCAAGTTTGGCATCGCCTTCTGCGAGTCGAGCGGACCCGCTCTCGTCAGGTTTGACGGAAACGACGCTCAGCTCGCAAGGGCGGCCTCGGAGATAGCGCTGAAGATCTCGTCCGGACATTCGTTCGTTGTGCTACTGAAGGACGTCTATCCGATAAACGTTATGAACAGGGTGAAGAGCTTGGAGGAGGTGGCTACCGTTTACTGCGCCACCGGAAACCCAGTGAAGGTACTTGTTGCTGACGTGGGCGAGGGAAGGGCGCTCGTGGGAGTAGCCGACGGGCTGAGACCAAAGGGGGTCGAGTCTGAGAAGGACAAGGAAGAGCGGAAGCAGTTCCTGCGTAAGATCGGATACAAGAAATAGGTACAGGAAGGAATTCTTATATATTCGCAAAGGAATTTGCCCTTGTTATGAGCGTAGCCGAGAGGGCTGCCAAGTGGGTGTCCGTTATGCTGTCGAACCCTATAGTCGGATCCATCTTCGGTTACGTGATGGGCATTAGCGAAAGCAAGGCAATCTGGGGAGTTCCGGACGCAGCAGTTGCCCTCTTGTCGGCTCTGTTCATGGGGGTGTTCCCGTACTTGGGCGCCTTGGCTTCATTCTTCGCAGGAGAGAGCGACATATTCGTGTCGAAGAGAGAGCAGCGACCCATCCTGATGCTGATCGCTCTTCCGACATTGGCGATCGGCGCCCTTTACTTCTACGTCAATGGCCTACCTCTGTTGTCTTCGTTGCTTTTGCTCATGCTGGCCGAGAGCCTAATATTCCTCGTGATCACCTTCAGGTGGAAGATCAGCATACATGTGGCGGGCCTGACCTTTCCGCTCATTTTCATCTGGATTAGAAATGGGATCGTTGGACTGATGGGGCTTCCGTTGCTACCGCTGCTGATGTGGGCGAGGGTCCGGATCGGCGCGCACACCTGGGGGCAGGTCGTCGCGAGTGCGCTTGTGAGCGCAACCGTGACCTACTGGGGATCTATGTTCTTGATCCCTGTCGGGGGCGGGTTCTGACCGGCCTGAATTTCACTAGAGACGCGGCCTTCTTGGCCAGAGTCCTTTCCATCTCGGAGAGTATGTCATGGGGGGCCTCCTTCATCTCAAGCCCTTCACTTGCTATGTCGAGAACCTCTTGGCCCGTCGCGTTTCGAACAACGAGTATGGTGAAGCCGTCGGGCGCGCCCATCTCTCCCACCGAGATGTCGGCTGCAGAGTTCGCCAAGTTCAAGCAAAAGGCGCAACCCCGACGCTTGGCAGGTCCCAAGTCGGATAGACGAATCGCCAATTCGCGTCCGTTCAGCGACGCCACGCGCGCAAACCCTTTCTTAATGTTGATTGAGCGCAGTTGGTTCGGCGTGATCCCTCTCCCCTGGAGAGCCTGCAACGTGATCTCACGATCCAGCTGAGCGCTACAGAATAGCCCGATGTTGTATCTCATCAGCTGAGATAGCCTCCTAGACCTCGAAGCGACATGGCGGACTCCCTCGATCGAGCAGCCCACGCCAACCGTCGCAACTCTCTTCCCCTGCTTGAGGGGAGAACGAAGCGGGTACAGGTGCCCAAAGGAGAAGTAGTTCGCTCCGCCAGCTGATGTTATCTCATGTCTGGTTGTTGCGAAGTATGAAATCGGCTTTGCCTCAACGTCCATCTTGGAGACCAACGCTCCATCCACGGCCTCTGTGTCTAAGAGCGAGATCAAGATCGACGTGACTGCTCCGCACGTCTTGAACTTGGGAGGGGGATGCTTGGGCCTGGCGAGGAGGATCTTCCTGGCTTCGAATCTCGGGGCATCATTGAGTACGGGGCAAACAGCTAGGCACAGCCCACATGATGTGCAATCGCCCACGAGTTCTGCACCGGATGGGTTCACTCGTATGACATCCACTGGACAGACCAGAGCGCAAGCTCCGCAGAGCCTGCACAGCCCCCTGATGACAACGGAGTCGTCTAGCGCTGAGAAGCTCTTCGAGGCCGACCCAGTCAAGGTAACTTCAACCTGAAGAATCCGGTCGCGTTGGAAGTTGTGATGTTGGCGACCTCCTCCACCTGAACTCTCTTTTCCTCTGCTATGACTCTGGCGGGAACCCAGACATTTCTGGGCTCATTTCTCTCCTTTCCAGTGGGGCCAAGCACGGGCGAGTCCGTCTCAACCATCAAGGACTCCAACGGTATGGCCCTCACGAGCTTCCTCTTCTGCTGCGACCTGACAACCGATGGCGGTATGCTGAAGTAGTAGCCAGCTCTCACGCCCTCCGACGCAACTGATGGTTTTCCATCAAAGGCATGAAGAAGAGCCCTTTCTATCCCCCACGCGATGAGGAGTGAGACCGCCTCCCTCCCGGCGCTGCGCGAGTGAACCACTACCGGAAGGTTCAAGTCTTGAGCGAGTTCGGCGTGATGTCTGAAGGAGGCCTTCATCCTTTCACGCTCATCGATTGTCCTTCCGTAATAGTAGTCAAGACCCGTCTCGCCCACGGCGACCAGGGAACTGGCGTTTAGCCTGATGAATTCCAGCATCGAATCAAGATCCTCTTGGTCAACGAAGAGCGGATGCACGCCAGCGGCGGGGCGCCAGAAGCTGTTGCTGCTGGACAGGGCGTTCTTGGACTCTTCAAGGTTCTGAGCGCCCTCGACGATGGCGATTACGCCCTCCGCCTTGGCCCTTTCGATCACGGCCCCTCGGTCCGAGTCGAAGGATTCGTCTAGCAGGTGACAGTGAGCATCTATCACGTGGGAGGAGGCCATCAGACCGATCGACTCATTCTGGTTCGATGATCGCGCCGCCCTCTCTTGAGAACGTGAGCCCGCTAACTGCGAGCACCCAGAACGGCGCGATGGTGATCGCGGCGACTGCGATCCCACCGGGCTTCTTGTCCTCAACTGTACTGTACATTTCCTTCGGCGACCGAGTCCTAACCTATTTATCCGTTTTCGAATCACTTTCATCAAGAATCTTTATAGACTGGACAAGGAACACGTGGGGCCAGCGTTGGTCCTAAAGGTCGTCAGCAGGTTGTACGTGCTCAAGAGAAGGATGGGCAAGGGGAAGACGTACGCCACCTATTTCTTGTACCTGCCGAGCAAGCTCGTCAGCGACTCCACGTTCCCGCTTAAGGAGAATAGAAAGGTCTCCATCAGGATAAAGGGAAATTCCATCATAGCCGAGGACATATCAAGGAAGAGGCGAAGAAGAAAGTGAACGTCGGCGACCCTCCCGACTCCTCCGACACAGCGGCCGATGAGTTGCAGGCTGAGTCTGAGCTCTCATACCCGGTGAAGACGCTCAGAAGGCTTTGGCTCGTCGTTAGGAATCCGCTGAAGGCCATGATGCACGTGGCCTACGACCCCGGCTTACTCATAGTACCAGTGATGTTTCTTCTATTCGCGCTCTTCGCATTCGTCCAGCCGTACGTGATACTATCCAAGATGGAAATCCCCGGCGAAGTCCCCTTGTACATTCCTGACCCGCTCAATCTGACAAGGAAAGCATACGCCGAAGTGGTCGGAAAACCATACTTTACCGTTTCCGAGCTGAAGACTGAAGCTCAGAAGCTCTACTGGAGCAGTACCCTGACGTTCTACGTGCTCTCGCTGGCGCTCACGTACTTGGTTCTGCTTCTCTCTTCCAGGGTCATAATGGGCGCATTTCAGTACAAGGTTCTCTTGATTGGGGTGACCTACAGCACCCTAGCCTCCCTGATAATCGGTCTGGTGTGGCTTGGGTCTTCCTTCCTCGTGCCGAACGTATCGGTTCCATATTACTCAGAGGGCAACTTCAGCTACATCACTTGGTCAGCCGGATCCACTAGCCTAGTGCGTGCCAAGGTATTCGTCGCGCTAACCAATTTCACTCCGCCCAGCCACGCTGACGAGGTTGAGCTGTGGAGCGCAAGGTTTTCGATCTATTTGACTCAGTCGAAGGTCACGACGCTCTTGGAGGAGCTGGAGTTCAATGGTGTTTCTGTGGGAGGTCGCATAGTTTTGAGGCTACCGGACGGGACGGCGAGATCATTGGAGCAGGGGGCGCAAATCGCACTTTCGTTCCCGGGAGTTGCGTTCGCCAGCAGAGGGGGCACGACGTATCTCTTGGCCTCCAATGGATCGATGCTCGAGCTGACACAGGATTCATCGGTGGGGTTTGTGTTTCGCCTCGACGCAAACCGGGATCGGTCGGACAAATCCGTCGTGGGATGGGTGGGGGAGAGTGGGGGGACAGTGGGTGGCGAAGCGATAGAGGGTGGGATAGTCCTCGTTCGACCTCAACAGGTTCTCTTGAATGGCACCCTCTTGTCACCAAAGGAAATCGCGGGCAATCAGACGTACAACTATTGGAACTTGTCAGTGAGAGTGACAGGAGCGATCGTACAGCTGTCAGCAAACCTCACCGCAACCCAAGTCGCGCAAGGAGACAGTGGGGAGCTGAGGTGGAACGCGGAGTCCGTGCTCGCCCAACCCAGGACGGCGATGATGTACTTTAACAACAGGATGACCGAACAGACCCCGTTGAATTTCGGGGTGTTCGTCGACTACGTCCTTCCGGCAGTCGCGAAGGCTTGGCAGTCAGTTATCCTGATCTGCCTCATAAAATCCTCGTACGAGGATGCTTCGTGGCTCCGTGCCATAATCGTCGTGGCTATTCAGCAGGGAGCGCTCCTCATGCTAGGATTCTAGGAACCATCAAAGTGAATATGTCGAGGTAGCAGTCGAAGCTGGAGGAACGCGGCAGCTAGAGATAGTATTCGTATTCCTTCCCCGTGACTCCTGAAATGCCGGAACGAGATTGCCTGAAACGCCATATTAGGGCGATCGCTATGGCTAGTGAGAGCGCCACCCCAGCCAATGAGAGGATCACATAGAGCTGGCTACCCGTGAGCGTGAAAGTAGTCGTCCCGGTGTTGTTCAGTCCGTCGGATGCTCTGACTGTGATCGAGTAAGGACCGCCAGAGTCGAAGAAGCCCGTTTGCATCGTTGCCGTCCAGGTCCCTTCGGCCGATCGCTCCATGTCGATTATCTTTCTGTTCGCTCCTACCGCCACTTCTATGGAAACCGATCCCAAGTTCACGATCTCGCCGTCCGGGTAGTACACGCTGCCACTGAACCCGACTGTATCAAAGCCAACTTGAAACTCGCTCCTGTCAGCACTTATGTCGACCGTCAGGGTGGCCTTCACCACGTTTATCATGGCGGTGAGGTTCCCCTTGTTTCCGCTGGGATCCGAAACCCTCACCAGAACGCTGTACATACCTTCAGGGGCGTCTGCTGGCACCTTCAAGTATCCCCTCCAAGCTTGGGCCGTGGGGGAGAACGTTAGAGACGACCTGTAGGTCTGTGCTCCCGCTAGGAAGGTGATCGACGCGTTCGCCGTGCCCGTCGTAACCCTCTGATCCGAAGGGTACCGCGCCACTATCTGGAAGAGTATGCTCGTGGTCCTCATATATGTGATATTCAGGTCAACCTCGTTGGTCAAATCCAAGACTGCCGAAACAACTTCGAATGACACGGACACATTGAGGACGTTCCTCTCCAAATCCAAGCCCGAAAGAATCAACTGCCAAGTTCCCGTTGGGTCGCTTGCCGCGATCGTGACGGAGCCCTTCCACCTGTCCTCTGCCGAATAGTACCTTAGGGTGGACAATCGCGATGTGGTTCCGATCCTTGCGATAAGGTTGAAAGTTCCCTGAAGCACCGGGGCGTTGTTCGGATAACTTAAGATCGCTGAGATGTTTATTGTCTGACTCCTTTGGATGATGCTCTCGTATTCGAACTGAGCTTGTATCGCTGCCGTAGCAACTGTGAAATTGGCCCTCCCAACGCCATAGTTCGCGCTGGGGTCGGTGACAGTTAGGGTGATCTCGTTAAGCCCTATGGGCGAGTTGGCGGGTAGCCTAAACTCGTATATCCACATGCCGAATCCGGTGGCGTAGGTCATCAGCGCGTTCACGAGGACGACCTGAGTTCCCACCTTTATGCCGAGCAAGAAGGTTGAATCCGGCGGTACCGTGGTGCCATTTCGGTACTTGGCTACTGCGGTTATCCTTGCGGTCTGGGTTCTCATGTACCTGGTCGCGTCCGTTTGGACGACGACGCTCAGGGGGGCCGGGCCCAGAGCGAACGTTAGTGAGTCCTCGAACTGGTACGAGGCATAGTCTATTGTCCCTTGCGCGGAAATCCTGGCTTGGTAGGAGCTGAGGGGCTGACTCGCAGGGAGTACGATGTTGGACGATGAAAATCGACCATCCGGCGGATAAGCGGAGTACAGCCCCGTGAGCACATGAAGGGAAGGCGGCGGAACCTTGTCAACGTTGATCGTGACGCTGGTCCCAGGCTTCACGCCGTATCCAGTGAAGTTGAAGGGGATCGTCCTATTGACCGTCGCAATGCTTGGCCCCCATATCCCTAAGTGAAACCTGAGTTCGCCGGTGTAGTATGTGGGCTGCTTCGCCACAACGTAGTACAAGCCAACATCCATCTGAGACGGCAGGACAACGGTCTGAGAGAAGGTGCCGTCCGCTTGGGTTGGTATAGTTGGGTTCGAGTATATCAGTTGGCCAGCAGGCGAGCGTATGGTAATGTTCACGGGAGTGGCCCCTTTGAACTGGACCCCAGAGATCGTTATCGTGTCACCTGGATTGACAACGGGCTTGGACACGTTCAACATCGGGGAGGCGTATAGACTGAAGTCGTCGATCGCCACCTTCCCATAAGACTCAACTTGAAAGATTCCCAGCTGCAACGCGATACCTCCCCTGAACGACGGACTGAACGATCTGCTCGAGAGGAGAACGCTGGTTCCGCCATGCGGGGTGACATAGATCCTTGCGACATCATCGTCCGTCGTGTAGTAGACGTTCACCTCGTAGTATTTCGTGGAGTTCATGTAGACCGTAGCTGCGGTCGCGTTCTGGGCACCGAAATAGGCGTTGAAGTACCCATATTCGTTTCTCAAAAGAATCAGCGTGACCGTGGACGAATCAAGGAATTGTATCTTCGCCAAAGATAGGTTGTCGGCTCCTCCATGCTCCACGGCCTTGACCCAGAACTTCACCCCCATAGTTGGCACGTACGTTGAGAAAGTTGCATCTAGGTACGCAGGGGGATCGGATGCGGAGGGGACAGTACAAAGTGCTGCCTTGCTGCCGGAATGAAAATGCGTCGCATCCAGCCCAACCGTAGACGGAGGTGTCTCAACTTCCGTGAAAGGCGTCGTTACTGTCTCAAAGAGAGCCGTCACCCTGTCGATCAGCACGTACTGGGTAGCAGCCGCAGATGAAGGAAGTACGAAAGACAGTAGCACGATCAAGGCCAGCACATACGTGAGCTGGAGGAACGAGTCTGGTGTCTTCAATACGTTGGGCTCGCTTTCGCGGCACAGTCTATATAAGAGTTACCAGAAAGCATAGGAGCGCAAAAGGACCGAAATGTTTGTGTTTGGTCTTGCCATCTTTTTTGATGTAAAATATCACGGACTGACCAAACATTGAGTCACGGGAGACATCTGCCCTCTGATCAATCAACAAATGCCCGAATGAGCTCGTGAGTCCATCAGTGCCTATGGGGAAGTGCTGGTCAAGTGCAACGACGGAAAACCCGTGCAACAGGATGACCTATGGTCGTCTCTTTTTGGACATCTTTCTCGCTTGTCTGAGGTATTCCTCGATAGACATCCAGCCAGCGCTGGCCGCCTTTCGCGTCATTCTTGACCCAATATACAACTTGACACCATTCAGTCTCCGAAGAGCTACGAAGGCGACCGGAATCAGGATTGTGACGCACAACAAGGGTAAGCTTTCAAGCGAGAATGGTCCTCCTTCGAGCGCATCCTTGCCGACATGCTCGGAAAACGCGACGGTTGGGTACAGGACTCGGACTTCGATCGGACCAGCACCAATGTTGATGCGATTCTCGTTTATCGCGTTATCCTCTTGCACACCCGCGATATTCTCCCCATCCGGCATATCGATCACAAGAACAGATCCACTGGGACACCAGATGAAGGTTCCGTCCATGGCAGTCACTAGTTCCTGGTCGTCTCCATCTATGATCCTGACCGAGACGCTGCCGATCCCTTGCACCCTAAAGGTCACCAAGTGATAGGTCATCCTCCTCTCGTGGCAGTGGATAGCCTCTCGGGCGGGCAACACTAGCTCTTCGCAATAGACTTCGGACCCGTTTTGTAGTATCCAGCCGTGAAATCTTTCAACAGTTCCACCGCCTTCAGAGAAAACATCAGGCCTCGCGCACAGAAGAATAGATGTGTTCTCGGGGAACCAGCTGCCGCTTAGCTGAAACTCCCTCAACCAGAGCGCCCGGATCGTCATGTCCCTATCAACGGTCACGTTGAAGGTCTGCGAGCTGGACATCAACTCACCATCGTGACTAACCCATCCGATGAACCTGAACCTCTCGACCGGGGAAACCGCGACCGTCAGCTCCTCAACGCGTATGGTTGCTGAACCCCCTTCCGCGTACCTTCCTCCTCCGCTGCAGGTTGAATGTTCGGTAGATACGATCAGCTCAAACGCGTGGGGATGAGACGTACTCCCCTCAAGATGGCTCTGGTTTCCGTAGTCGGGCGCCACGTGCGCCGTCTCATTGGTCTCGGGACGGGGCAGAATGCTTTCGTCTTGGCTAGGAGAGGACAGCTCCCAAACAGCGATGCAATCCTTTGAACCATCAACGAGCAACGAGTCGCTGCCCGCCTTCAGCCTATTCACCAGCCAGAATCTGAACGTAGCCAGAGATCCGTTCGCGAGGGTCAGCGCGCGAGGTTGAACCGAGAGGCACGCAGTTGATCCTTCTTCGTACCAGCCTCCGCCCGAAACACTTCCGAGGGGTGAACTCACGGTGACTAGGTACTCTCGTGTCCAAGCGGCCCTGATGGTGGTTGGCCCACGAGCCAAGATCGGAGCGTTGGGATCCCATCCGGCGAACGACCACCTCGCCGTGTCCGAGTCGTAGACGACCCCCTTGGAGATCCTCGGTCGTACCTCCGTTCCCTCTCTGTACCATCCGGTTCCATCGGCCTCAGCGTGTCCTCCGTCCACTTCCACGAAGAAGTACCTCGCCCATTGAAGTCTCACCTGAGTTGGCCCTCTCAATACGATCGTGATCGTACGCTCACTCGTCTCCACAGGCTCCAAGAACCCATCGAAGACCAGCTTGACACCTGCCGAAAGATTGGCCTCTTCCGGGGCGGCTACCAGTAACGAGGTGCCTGCCCTGAACCACCCAGCTTGAAAGGACTCACCCGACAGCGAAACGACTGGATCGGAAGGAGTCACGACGACGGAGTAGTACAAAGCTCTGGTCTCCTTCAGAGAAACGGGCGCCTCAATGATGATACGTCGATCAGGTGCGGTCCCCCCGTCGCTCCAGCCTGAGAACGCAGACATCGTACCGTTTCCCAGGTCTATCGGGGGGGAGGCCTCTATTCGGATGGCTGTCCCGCTTGTGTACCATCCGTCCACGATCCGCCCGCCTGAATGCGTATCTACCTCTACTTTGTACTCCCTCACCCAACATGCCACGAGGGTTACGGGGCCATTGACTATGATTGGGAGCGAGGAGTTCCAGGCCTTGAATGTCCATCTCGAGGCAGTCGTGTCGTTGATGATGGTCGGAGTCACGCTGGGGGAGACCGTTGCGCCAGAGCGATACCATCCTGACCCCGACACGGTACCCCTCTCCGACACAGCTTGAACATAGAACTCGTCATGATACAGAGCCGACACATCAATGGGCGATGAAACCGTGAGTGAGAGAGTCGTGCCTGTTACGAACGTGCCCCCGGCGTTGTAACCGTCCAGCACCTTTCGCCTACCTGGGCTATATTCGATGGATTGGGGTGACGAGAAGGTCACCCTTGATCCTTGCGGATGCCATGATTCGGTGGTATTGGTTGGGCCTGAGAATCTGACTAAGTATCTCATCTGCCACAAGGCTCCTATCGTAGTCACTTGGCTTACGCATACCGAGTCGGTCGGGCCAATTGAGTAAGGAGGACGGCCTGAGACCTCAACTGACCAGCCTGCGAGGCAGTACCTTTCAGATTCGGACAGGGGTATCTCATTCGGGGTTACGGACGGGACGAGAAACGCGCCAGCTTGATAGAAGGAGCTTCCTGGAGTGGTCCCCCTCTCCGAAACCACGTCGACTCGATAGCTTGGGGAGAAGGTGATATCGTATTGATGCAGAGAGCCGCTACCGGATTCTGGAGAATATCGAATCACGAGTCGTACGCAGACCGAAGAGTAGTCGATCGGCGCTGTGCCAGGGAAATATGTCAGCGAGACTTGGCTTACCGGTAGGGATCCCATCATCCTATCAGGCGTGACATACCCGTAGTTCACGAAAGTCCACCACTCATAGGTCCCTGGAGGCCGCGCGTCGACCTGCTGAAGCTGGAACGTGATGGGGATCGATTGCGTGGGGTCAGTTATCTGAACCGAGATCCTAACATAGAAGGTGGGTGGTCCTGCCGCGACATTGTCTCGAACCGCCACGGAGGCGCTCGCTAGCAGAGCCAGAAGCAGTATCGCGTGGGTTGCATCTCGTGACTTGTGGCCGAGCAATGAGCTTGGGTGCCCAGGTGGACTCATCGAAGTCTTGGGTCTCTGTCGAATTTAAGCGCCCCTCAGGGGTTACCTTTTTCTAATCAGGTTGCCAGACTTCTGGCGGCGAATGAGGTCCACCTCAACGTTCTGATATCATGACGAAAGATGGGCGGACTGACGCCGCCTTGCTCAAACGAACCTCGCCCTGACGCTCAACCTTCTTGCGACATCCAAGATGCTGTTTCTCCATTCCTGCTCATACGATTTTCGATCGCGCACCAGTTTCAGAAAGCTCAGTTTGCCTTGAGGATACCTTGAATCGTAGGTCGTCTCTATTGCCCGCTTCATCACGGAGCCATAGTTCAGGAAGTCGAAGGTGATCTCACTGAGGCCAAGTTCAGTGGCCGCTTCGAAAATGGGCAAGTATTGTGAACGAAAGGGCGTTTCCGCCGGTATGTGAGGTGCGATGAACAGAGCTCCTCTAACGCCTGACTCGATGACCTGTCTCAGAGCGTTGATTCTGTCTTCGGGGCAGGCGGCTCTGGGTTCGAACGCTCCGTAGACATCGGGGTCAAGAGAGGAGATGCTGAATGTTACTTCGACCTCACTCCGTTCGGCCAGCAGGTCGAGATCCCGCAACACGAGGTCTGACTTCGTAAGTATGCTCGTGGGGAACTGCCTCTCCGCTAAGCACTCAATCACTTCGCGAGTTATGCGGTAATGAGACTCGACTGGCTGATAGGGGTCTGTCATGGAACTCAGCAGAACCCTGCCCTTCCTCTTTCTCTGGCTTTCCTTGCGGACTAGTTGTCCTATGTTTGTCCTGGCGTATACCTCGTCCCCCCATGGCACTGGCTCTGTTGCCCTCGGCCTGAAGTACCTTTGAACGTAGCAGTACTTACACCCGTGCTGGCACCCTAGGTAGGGGTTCACGACGTAATCAGACAGCTCTGATGGTGACAGGGCTTGCTTGGCCTTGACCTCTCCTAGGATGGGAGGATCCAAAGTGATTCTCATCATGGAAGCAGTGGAATCCCAAGTATGAGCGACACTAGAGATGCCAGAACGTATGCGACGAGCGATATCAGGAAGGCCCGTACCCATCCGACATCGAAGAAGAACTTCAGGACGAGGAGCCAAAGAATGAGGGCGGCGAACCTGAAAAGGAAATACCCCCTAAAGAAGTAGAATATCAACGAGCCGAGCAGAGAGGCGACCGCCGCTTCGACGAGCCCGCCCTTGGATCCGAGCATTCTAGCAGAGACCATTAGGACGAAGCCGCTGACCACCAATATTGACAGGAAGTAGACTATCTCGAACATAGTGAGACCTATCGAGGAAAACACGCTCTGTGCCTTTTTTGAGGCTGAATATTAACCTATCCACCGTGACGAGCGAGTCGCCGCTCAACCGCCCGCACTGTCTTGGCCATGTTCCGCCAGTGAGATCCTTTCCAGTATACTTTTCCGCACGAGTCGCAACACCACGTCGCCTTTCCTCTCTTGCTGAGTTGGGTCAACCTCAGGAGCCCACCGCACACTGTGCAACGTGTGGCCTCAAGTCTAGGGCGGAGACCGGAGCGACCTAGCACGACGACCAACTTCTCCACCGTAGTATCTCCGGTCACCAATATACAGTTCAATCCCTTTCTCGTCGCTTGGTCGTGTAGGTCCTTGTCCGAGGTCAACAGGGTGGCGCCCTTTCCGGCGCTCTCGACGAGGGAACGGTCTGAACGCCCCCGCTTGTACCTGACATCATAGCCCATTATCCTTAGCCACTTGGCGACATCGCCAAGCATCTCATCGGCGACGAAGAATCGGCTCATGGGTGACCTATTGGGGTTAGTTCAAGCGAACGGGAAGAGGGCTCGTCACACCCGCCCTTCGATTGTGCTCGCCTCAGGGGCCTTCCACCCTCAGGCCGAGTCGTGCTGTGCAGTCCTCGCAGAGGAAGCGGCCCTCAGGATAGACGAGCCTTTCGCTCCACTGTCCGCACTCCTCGCAGTATCCCTCATAGTGATCGACCCTGTTCACGCCGACAGCAGCTGAGGTGACCGTCCTATAGTAATCATCGAGTAGAGCAGGGATGGCCCTCATGATGTCCCTCTCGGTAACAATCCCGATCAGCTTGTCGTCCTTCACCACGCCAAGCCTCCTAAACTTGTGCAGCCTCATTGCGTCGAGCGCCCTCACCACGCTCCTCCCGTGGTCTATCTTGACAAGTGGAGCAGACATCACCTCGGCGACCTTCATCTGTCTCGGGTCCTTCGATCGAGCGATTGACCTCGTCACGATGTCTCGTTCCGTCACTATCCCAACTGGCTTGCCTGAGGAGTTGACCACCACCAACGAGCCTACCTCGTGAAGCTCCATCTGTCTCGCTGCCTCTTCGACCGTGCTCTCCTTGCTCAATTGGTATACCGGTGAACTCGCTATGTCGCCGACCGTGATGCGAATCTGTGAGAAGGGGTCTCGACTCATCCGCCTCTGCTGAGGGGCCTCGAATCAGTCAATAAAACTCTTTCTCGCGCGACGTTGAGTGGATGACGGGGACGGCTTGGATTCAAGCAACTGTGACCTGAACGGACTAGACCTGTCTGATCTCCACCCAGCCTTGCCCGATTCTCGATATCGCGGTTACGTCCTCGACCTTGCCAAGAGGAGCCATGGGGGTGCCCTCAAGCCTTTGTAGCACGATGCACAGGGCTCTCTGCCTAGGCTCATAGGCGATCTCTCCTGTTTCGAAGACATCTTTGACCTTGTCGACTGGAGCTGTCAAGTTGACCAGCATGATCGCGACGTTGCCGACCACGGAAACCGCGCCTTCCAACGGCAGGCCGCCCAAGACCTTGGAAAAGGTCCTTGGTGCGAGATGCCTCGACATGACCGCTCTGACCGAGGGGCCGGGTTGGAAAGAAAGCAAGATCCCAGCCTGGTTTTGGGGTAGCATTCAACGCGCTTCTGCCTGACAAGATTTAATTCTTGATGGTCAGGTCGCCAAGTAAGATGATCACTCCTCCCGGGGTGGAGGACGAGAGGAGAAGGCTCTCCGATGAGAAGAAAAGAATCGAAAGTGAGTACGATGCGCTCGTACTTCGACACAAGGCGGGGGAATTGTCCGACGAGGAGTTCAACCGAATGAGACACGCGTTGGAGAGGGAGTTTGTGGAGATCATGGATAGGATCTCTCAAATGGACTATCTCATGGGGAAATAGTGGAGAAACCGGCCCCTTTTCCTCTCATGCCCACAAAATTAATATGCCGGGCAAATCGTCTCGCGTAGGGTCATGAGTGCAACTGGAGGGTCCGTTCCGATATTGGTTTTGAAGGAAGGGACCAGGGAATCGGCTGAGGATGAAGTCAGGAACCACATCCTGGCGAGTTCGAATGTACTATCTGGCGCTCTCAAGCCGTTGCTGGGACCATATGGAAGACTGAAGTTGCTGATGGATACTTTCGGCGATGTCACAGTCACTGGTAGCGGCGCGACGGTGCTGGACGAGGTTGACATAGAACATCCAGTGGCGAAAATCATAGTGGAGATGGGAAAGACTCTGAACAAGGAGATTGGCGACGGGGTCACTTCTGCCGTCATACTGGCCTCTGAACTGATACGGGCGGGAATATCCATGGTACGCCGAGGAATACACCCAACCGTGGTATCTGAGGGTTACACCAGGGCTTCCAGAACGGCTGAGAACGTCCTCAAGAAGATGGCAAAAGAGGCAAACGTCAAGGAGAGAAAGCTGCTCTTCCAAGTCGCAAGAACTGCAATGAGCGGAAGCCGATCTGAACAAGAGAGCAGCTTCTTCGCGGAGCTGGCAGTGGAAGCTGCCCTGAGGGTTGTGGAGAACGGAAATGTGGACCTAGACAGGATAAAGCTCGATAAGAAGAGCGGCGAGGTTTCTTCCGAGACGATCTTCTTGGAAGGGGTCGCCCTTGATAAGGAACTCGTTCATCCAGCGATGCCTAAGTCCGTCAAGGACGCATCGATAGCGCTCTTGGACCTGAGCCTTGAGGTCAGGAAGACGGAGTTCGATGAGAAACTGAAGTTCAAGGACCCGGCCTCCCTCACAGAGTTCCTCCAAGAGGAGCAGAAAGAGCTGAGGAACATGGTTGAGAAGATCAAGGGGACGGGCGCGAGCGTCGTGCTCTGTCAGAAGGGAATAGACGACTTCGTCCAATACTTGCTTGCGAAAGAAGGGATCCCCGCTGTCAGGAGAATAAAGAAGTCCGACATAGAAAAACTGGCTCTGGCCACTGGCGGTAAGGTGATCACGAACCTCGAAGAGCTCTCCCCATCTGTCTTGGGAAGTGCCGAGATCGTGGAGGAAAAGAAGTTGGGTGATGAGAAGTGGACTTTCGTGAGGGGAGGGAAGAAGGCAAAGGTTGTAAACTTAATCTTCAGGGGGGCCAACGACAAGATAGTGGGTGAGACCGAAAGGATGGTGAAGAAGGCTTTGAATGTCTTGAGAGTTCTAGTTCAAGAACCAAAGGTAGTTCTCGGCGCGGGGGCCGTTGAGATGGAGATTGGTAAGGAGCTTAGGAAGGAAGCTCGAGGAGAAGGCGGGAAGACATCAGTCGTGCTCGAATCTTTTGCTGACTGCATTGAGGTGATTCCGAAGACCTTGGCCCATAACGCTGGGTGGAAGGCGGAGGACGTCGTGGTCAAGCTCAGGGCCGCACATTCCGCGGGGAAGAGGAATGTCGGAACCGGTGACATGACCTCTGAAGTCACCGATGCGAACAAGGCCGGTCTGCTTGAGCCTTTGGCCGTGAAGAGGGCATCTTTGCGCTCAGCAGTGGAAACCGCTGTATCTCTGCTGAGGATCGACCGGATAACTGCAGCAGGCAAGTTCAAGCCGCCTGAGAAAAGCAAGGAAGGGTAACTTGGTGTTGTCGGAGACTGGCCCGGAGAAACACGCATCCTCATCTACTAGAAAGTTGACTAGGTTCGAACGGGCTAGGGTGATAGGTTTGCGTGCCCTGCAACTCACGCTAGGGGCGCCCCCGTTGGTTGAGGTGGAAGAGACCGGGTGGGACCCCCTTGATGTGGCTACTGAGGAACTCGAATCCAGTTTGCTGCCCCTTTCCCTGAGGAGAACGTTCCCTGATGGATCCTTCGTTGATGTTGCCCTGTCCGAGTTGCTTTAGTCGACGTATTTGCACGCTAAAGGTTTAATAACCAAAGACCCCATCTGGGGGGCCACAAACTAGAGGTGCAAAAAAAGATGGCAGAATCAGAGGCTCCAAAACCGGAAGCTCCTAGAATCCCGTCAAACGTAATCTTCATAGGAAAGAAGAGCGCCCTCGTGTACGCGACAGCGGCCTTCATGCAACTAACCAGTGGGAACGACGCAGTGCTAAGAGCCAGGGGCAGAGCGATATCGACGGCCGTTGACACGGTAGAGATCCTGAAGAGAAGGTTCCTGAAGGAGTCGCTCGTGATAAAGGACATGAAGATCGGAACTGAAGTGATGCCACCCAGGGAAGAGGGATTCCGGGAACGGAACGTCTCAACGATCGAGATAACACTCGCGAAAACGGCGTAGGAGAAGCGTTCCGGTCAGAAGCGGATCGGCTAGGCTGAACCCAGGTCGAAGAACGACCTAGTCGGTCCTCCAATATTTCTTTGACCTCAGTCTCCATCGATGAGGATATCCATCAGACCCAAATGGTGAAGCTACAGTTTTCTTATCATCAGGCAAGCGTCGGTGCCATCGAAGTAGTAGGATCTTACGGTTCGAACGACCTCGTATCCTAGTGTCTTGTACAAGGCGATCGCGGGGAAGTTGTCAGTCCGCACCTCCAGATAGGATTCCCGGATCCCGGACGATCTCATCGATTCGTGGGTAGCGAACATCAGCGACCTGCCCACTCCCATCCTATGGTATCCCTGTTGCACCGCCAGGCTCACAACGTGGCCCCGCTGTGAAAGCGAGAAGTAGTCTTGGAAGGGGGAGAAGCCCGTCTCTTTCCGACACATCACGTACCCGATTATCCTACCCCGGCCCTCGGCGACGAAGAAGTAGTCCCCATGATTGTCGAGCATCTCCTTGAAGAATTCAATGCTATAGTTTTCAGGGAGTTGCTCACGGTTGATACTGACCACTTGGGGGAGATCCGCATCCGTCGCCCTTCTGGTTGCGATCATCGGCTTCGAGACCGCCTTGCACATGCGCGTAAGGCTGCGCCGCTAGGTTATTAGGGATTACCAGATGAACGGTTGGCACGAGGCGCCATCTAGGGGAGCCAATCAGGACGGGTCAGGTCGTCGCTCACATCCCCCACGACGCCATGGGACGAGATTAGCTTATATTGGTGAACCCGCCGCCCGGGTCGAATGCTTGTCGATGAGAGGTACGAATCGGTCAGGTCGGCCGGCTTCCAAGTACTGGCCGTCAATGAGACACCATACTCGTTGAACTTCCAGATAGCGCCTGGCTCCACGAAACAGGAGTTCCTGTCGCTCTTCGACGCGATGAAGGGCAAAGGTTACCTCCCCGTACTCAGAAGAAGGGGAGAGGATGTCGTTCTCTCGCTGGTCAGAGCTGAGATCCCGGCAAAGTCGAAACGTGATTCGCTTCTGATCCTCGGATCCCTCTTGCTGACTGCGCTGACGATCTCCATAGACTTCGTGGTGCGATATCCCATGATTCAAGCGATAGAGTCTGCGGTCGGGACAAGTCCTTCATTTGCGGCCGATTTCGCCACGTATGTATTGGGGTTTCTGGTGATCTTCGGATCTCATGAGTTGGGCCACAAGCTGTCTTCAATGAGGAACGATGTGGAAACGAGCGGACCGTACTTCATTCCTGGGGTGCCCGGAGTTCTCCCGACACTTGGGGCGGTCATACTTCAAAGGGGCATACCGAAGAACAGGGATGAGCTGATAGATATCGGAATTTCTGGACCGCTCGTCGGGTTCTTTACGGCTGTCATGCTTGCGGAGCTGGCCCTCTTTATGGCGGTTCAGTTGCCGATAGAGGAAGTCGCAAGGATCGGCGATGAGACAGGGGCTCCGTTCGTAGAGATGCAACCCATCGTGCAACTTCTGACCTTGATTCCGCTCACCAGTATCCAGGAGGGAAGGGTACTGTTCTTGGGCGCGCTCGGTACGCCGGTCTGGCTAGCCTTCACGCTGACCTTTGTGAACCTCTTCCCGGCCGGGCAACTGGATGGCGGCCACGTGGCAAGGGGAGCCCTGGGCCCGAGGGGGCATAGAATCTTGACCATGTTGTCCGTCGTCGGTTTGATCTTGGCGGGTTTCTGGCTCATGGCCGTGTTCGCCTTACTCACGTGGGGCTTCAGGGATCATCCGGGCCCCTTGGACGATGTGAGCGACTTGAGCTTATCGACGAAGCTGAAGGTTGGCGTTGGATTGTTAGTTCTCGTCCTATGCTTCACGGGGCTTTGAAGCGCTAGGCGGGGACGACATGGAGATATCTCTGAGGACGGCCAGTCTGAATTCTCCCCTCACGGACCTTTTCAATGATTTCACCAAGTCGGAGGCGGCACCGACCACCCTCCAGCCGAGAGCCTTCTGAACTAGGCCAGGCGGCATTGACGTGACGACCCTTGTCCGCTCGCTCACGTCGCTTCCACGAATCATGTACAACACTAGATCATGCCAGTCAAACCTCGTCTTCAAGTTGTTGAGTAGCTCGCCCTGGCGCATGTTAACGGAGGCGAACATCGGGAGGTCTACTAGCGAGTGATCCCAAATGGCCACAAACCCCATGACCTCAGTTGCCCATCCAGAGCGCGCTGACAGAAGGTACGGAATCCCCGCTGATGGAACGGAGTCGTTAGGCTCACCTCCAAGGGATCCGATTGCGGCTGTCGCGGATTGTGGAATCTCTTCTAGAGGAGGTGGAGTGATCGCTGCGCAAAGCTCAGCGATCTCGTCGGCTCCCCTGCATTCAAGGAGGTTTGCCTCCGCATAGCTCTTCTCGGTGAGCGCCAAAGAGACCTTCTTTCCCAGTTCCTTGAGCGGATCAAGTAGCAGGGCGATGGCCTTCTCGTCATTACCAGACAGGTGTTGATCAAGGGCCTCTATCAACTCAGGACCGCCGCTCGGGTACGCGAATGGGCCTAAACTGCCGAGCAGATCCAAGAAGGCGTGGCAGGTGGCCTTGGACAATATGATTATGGGCCCCTCAGCCGTCGGCATGGCGTAGGATGCGATGAGGTCTGGCCCGATCAGTTGCTGAAGATACCCGAGGGCAGACCTTGGTGATAGAACGAAGATGTGCGCGCTACGGCCTCGGGTCCTTCCCCCTATGATGGAACTCAGCGCGCTGGTGAGAACTCCTCTGTCGAGAGCCAATCTGAAATCGACGAACACTTTCGCATCTGGGTCGCCCGGCATAGGAGGGGTCGACCGGCCGCCCGCGATACGACCAACCCAAGACCTGGCGTCTGCGTCCTTCACATACAGCAGTTCGTCGGGCTCAATAGTGAGGAAGACCTCTGTAGGGCCGTACGGTACATGAATCTCGGTCAACGAGTGGGTCACAGGCGCTGAGGAAGTCTTTTAAGCATGAACTCAAAGGCTACTCGTCTCCATAGAATTGGCCATATTGGATGTGAATGAAGTATCACTGGGGAAGTCACAGACAGCCTTCATCAGGACCAACGACCGATCGGGCCTCATCATAAGATCCCCGATGTACAGCATATTGATCGACCCTGCTTCGTCCGCTTTGCCTGATGGATTCAGACCGGATGTCGTACTCATCACCCATGAGCATCCCCACCATCTGGACGAGAATCTCATCTTCTCCCTTTACAAGAGCCTCAAGAACAGCTCCGCCGGATCGATACAGCAGAAGCCATATGGCGTTTCCCCCCCTCAAGATCTTCCACCCATCGTCTCTGACCAGACATCAGCGGTTTTTCTCCGAAGGTTCCTCAGCAGGGAATTGATGAAGGTCATGAACCCGGGTGACGAGCTGTCCATAGACGTGATGGGCATCTCGGCCCTGAGAAGTGAACACCCTACCGCCAAGACTCCCCTCACCTACATGGTCGTTCTGGACAACGGGGTCAGGGTGTACCATGGGAGCGACAGTCTCCCTAATGAGGACATGAGGTCGGCCTCGGAGCAAGAACCCGATGTCGCGTTCGTCCCGATAGGGCTGGACCCAGGAGTCTGTCCCTTGAGCGGCGCTCAAATCGCGAGCGTTGTTCATCCGGACGTAGTTATCCCATTCCACGGAGGCGACATTCAGAAGTTCAAGGCCTGCGTGAAAAAGGTCGCGAGAGATGTACAAGTGAAACCGATCCGCACAGGAGAGATGCACATTTATGGATAGAACATCCGCTTTGGCGAAGGCCGTCGCTCAGACGGGAGCGTTGCAGCTCGGCTTTTTCACCAACAATATGGGCCAGCCCGCCCCCCTTTACCTCGACCTGAGCAGGCTTTGGCAGGATCCGACAATGCTCACCGCGGTCACAGGACAGCTTTGCGCGGTGATAAGGGGGGAGATGGCGGACAACTATGACAGGATCGGTGGATCGGACCACAGCGGTCTGCCACTCGCTGCGCTTTCCGCTGGCCATCTAGGCCGCCCTCTGATAGCGCTGAGGAGAACGTTGGGCCAAGATAGGCGCACGCCGATCCTTGGAACTATGTTTCCAGGCGACAGAATCCTTCTGATCGATGATGTCATAGCGACGGGAAGGAAGGCCATGGAGATGGCAAGAATAGTGAAGAGCGAGGGAGGGGTGCCCTATGGGTATTGTGTCCTGCTGGACAAGCAAGAGGGGGGTTCTGAGCTCCTCAGAAGGAACAACATCAGGTTCGCTTGTGTGGCAACGTTGATCGAGTTAGCCCGCGAGTTGCACCGGTTCGGCTGGATTGACGACGCCGTGTTCGAGTCCCTTTCGGATTACGTGAAATCACTGGGGCGGTGACCTAGCTCGGAGGCCGAGGTGCCTCCACCAGCTCGAACACCTCGTCCTCGACGAAACTGGTGAAGTCATCCACGCTGATCCTGTTGAACACAGTGACTACCCCATCCCTCGTGATCCCTTCGACGTAGCCGTACTTGCTCGAGGTGACCACAACGTACCAAATGCTTCCCTGAGCCACGTAGGTTGGATACAGAGGCGTTTCAGATATGGAGGGGCCGTACAGGGAGAGCTTGTCTAGGTTGGGGATCTCAAGCCCGTCGAAGAACATGACCTTTGTTCCTTCAGGGTTCCTTCTGTGATACGATTCCAACACCTTGGGCGCTATCTCCACGTTCAAGATTCCCCCTAACGTCAGAAAGAGGATGGACGACAGCAGATTCGCTACGGCGTTGGCAACGGGTTTCTTCTCGACAACGAGCAGGAGCATGTCGGCTTCTCGTTGCTTGAAGAGGAAAGGCGTGTCGACTGTCCTGAAGGTGACTTCAAGCTTCCCTCTCTTGAAGAGCCTGAGTGGGACATCCCTTGAGATTGTGCCATGCAACTCATCCTCGCGCGTGCTCAAGTCTTTGATTTCCGTCAAGAGAGTGAGGTCGGTGCCTTCGATCTCCTGCTCGCTCCTGTAGCCACTCAGCTTCTCAGCGATGGAACCTACCGATGTGTTTTCGACCACCCTGAACACCTTGCCAGCGATTACCATGGCAGCCCCACGATGGAAGGCAGTTTATATTAATCGTAGGCGTCAGCGTGACTTGAGATAGGTTTTTAACGAAGCCGCTGAAGGCGACTTCGACTGTGAGTACTGAGGAACCGGTGGGCAAGATACTTACGGGCAAACTCCTGTTGAGAGAGATGATATTGGAGAATTTCATGACATATAGGTATGCTAGAATCCCGATCTCCACCGGTTTGAACCTCATTCTGGGCCCTAACGGCGCAGGTAAGTCATCTATCCTTCTGGCGCTCTCGGTGGGCTTAGGTCAGGCTCACACGGAGCGCGGGAGGAAGCTGAGCGACTTGATAACGTGGGGGCAAGACATAGCCAGGATAACGCTCGTTTTTGACAACAGGGCCGAGGGAGGAACTCGCCCGATCCCTGAGATCAGGTCGGACGAACTCGTCATAACCCGATACCTGAGGGACGATGGGGAGTATTGGCACCAGATAAACTTCAGGCCCGCGACGAAGCTAGAGGTATACGATCTGCTCAACAGGTTCGGAATCGATCCTGACAACATGTTCATCATAATGCACCAATACATGGTCGAAGAAATAGCTGGACTGAGCCCTCAGGATATACTGCAGATCATAGAGAGAGCAGCAGGTCTGATGCACTTCAGGGAGAGGATAAGGGAAGCGAGCGAAAAGCTCAGTGAGGTTGCCAGCGAGGAGAAGGCATTGTCCTCGCTTCTCTCAGAAGCTCACGCCACCCTTGAAACTTGGAAGGGCGAAGTCGAGAAGCTGAGGAAAAGAGATTCCCTGAGGCTCAGGATGACCGAGCTTCAGATCGAGCAAGCGTGGGCCGAGCACTTGAGAGTTTCTCAGGAGCTCGAGAGACTAAGGAAGAAGGGTTCCTTGATTGGCGAGAGGACCAGCAGGCTTGAGTCCAGAATCAGTGTCGCGTCCGGCCGAGCGTCAACGATCTTCGAGAAGCTCGGTGATGTCAGGGAGAAGCTCGCCGTCTCGTACCGAGCGACGGGAAGCCCCCAAGGAACAAGTGAGGATGATGGCAGGATCTCAGACTTGGAGAACCAGTTGACTGAGTTGATAAAGGGGTACGCCGATGCTAGGGTGAGAGAAGCCCTTCTGACAAGGAGCTTGTTGACTTTGACGAAGATCGGTCGGAAGGTTGAAGCTAAGGCGAAGTTGGCTCAGGACATGTGCGATGCGCTATTCAAGAGGGCCTCAGAGATGGGTCCGCGGCCAAGTCTGATCAGGACTCCTGACGAGTTGTCAAAGGAACAGGAGACCGTGCACATCGGGCTGGCCTCCCTCGGACCCGTCGTCGAGAACGCTGAGGATGTGTACCAGAGTTACAAGAAGGTGTATGACGAGATGGAGCAGAAGTCACTTTCAGTGAAGAAGAACAAGGAGTCCGTCCTCAGCGAGATCGAGTCTACCCTATCTCTCTGGATGAGGGAGATGAACAGGCTCACCGACCGACTCAGCGATGCCTTCAAGGAGAAGATGCAAGCAATCGGCGCCGATGGAGAGGTTCATTTCGTGAACCAACAGGATGTTGAGCAGGCGGGCATACAGATGATGGTTAGCTTCGGAGGAGGCCCGCTTGTGGAATTGAATTCGTTCACCCAAAGCGGAGGCGAGAGAAGCTCGTCGATCATAGCGTTCATGCTGTCGCTTCAATCTTTGATCCAGTCCCCCCTGAGAGCGTTGGATGAGTTTGATATACACATGGATCCAAAGAACAGGGAGACTTTCTTCAGGCTCGTCGAACAGGAGGCGAACGGCAACCCGCAGGTGTCCTATCTCGTCGTCACGCCAGGGCAGGTTCCCAAGAGCTTAAGCAAGGCGGTGGGAATAGTGGTGCAGAAAGTGAGTGGAACGTCGGTGATAAACGTCGTCGAGAATGTCTGAGAGTGAGGTGGAAAGGGAGCTTCAGGAGCTGATCTCCGAGCTAACGTCAATAATCCGTAGCGGGATGGATCCCCTTTCCGTTCGACTCCAACCTCACATCATGAGGCTCAGGAAGCTGATCAAGGAGAGCCTCGAGTTGAAACATGTCGAGCTTGACATGGAGGCCTTGTACAACTTCGCACTTTTGGTGTACGCTCAAAGCAAGTCGTTGAAGGACAAATCCTCGGTACTGTACGTTGACCCGTTCTTGATAAGGCTGAGCATGTTGGGATCCACGACCGATAAGCTAGCGGAAGCCTTCCTGAGGTCATGGAGGCCGAGCGCGGGAAGGGACGTGTTGAGTCATGAGATGATGAGAAGGGCCTACGAGTATTGGAACAACCTGAAGGAATACAACATAGAAGAGGCGAAGACACAGCCCATCTTCGGGGAGAGCTTGGAGTCACTGGGCGTAAGATACGACGAACTGATGTCCGATAGCATCGTTGAACTGTACGAAGACCTCCGGAGAAGAGGGGGGAGACTGCTATACGAGGAGCTGCTCGGTGAAGGAGAGCTGAACGAAAGGCTGCGAAGGGCGGTGCTGATCAGCTTCATGTTGACCTATGGCTATGCTAGCATAGTGAAGGAGCCACTGAAGAATAGGTTCTGGGTTGTCGCAAAGGAAGAGGTGGGGATCGAGCCGCGTTCCCAGGGCGAGAGCATTGTCACGGTTGTGAGTTGATATGGAGTCCTCAGGGCTGCCAGCAAAGATCAGGAGGGCGGCACAGCTCCTGTTCTTCAAGTCCCACAGGATATCAGGCGTTAAGGGCTGGGAACTGAAGCGCTCCCTCGGCTCGGGCTATCCTAGGGTGCTGAAGGCATTGATGTCGCAACTCGAACCATTGGGCATCTCCTTGAGGGTTGTCGGTGAGAACGGTGAACTGCCGCTCAACGCTCCCGAAGAGTCATTGAGCACAGCGAGGTTCGTGCTCGCGCTCGCAGATCCTGTCAAGGTATCCGATGCAAAGACCTCAGGATGGAGTATCGACGAGTTGGCTGGCCTCACGGTGTGCTTGGCAACGATCGCGTCTAGGGGAGGGAAAGCCGCAAGATCGGAACTCGAGGAGATCATGAGACAAAAGTTTCCGAAGTGGAAGGTGCGCAACTTCTTGTCGAAGTATGTGAAGTGGGGGTACCTTGAGGAAAACGATGACTCCTTGATACTTGGATGGAGGACGAACGCGGAGGTCGACCTGAAGTCTCTGCTGAGGTACATCTTCGGCGGATAGCGGCCTCAGTATCTCCTGAAGGATAGTTTTCTCTCAGCGTCCACCACGGCCTTGGCGAGCGACTCCTCAGTTTTGGATGACTCCAAGATGGACTCAGTCTCCTTCAGCGATACCCCCCTGGCGACCAAGGCCATCGCTGCCAGTGGCCCGTGCCTGTGGAGAAGGATCGCAGTTCTTTTGGCCCTCTCCAGCAAAATCCGGCTCCTTCTGGAAGTCGGCCTATACCTTATGGCCCTGGCCGAATCCTCGTCCGGCACCACACCGACGTATCCGGAGCCACATGACGGGCACTTCAAGGGGAAGGTTAGATCTGATACCCTGGCGGTCACATAGTGGTCCAAGTTCTCCGCGCACATCAAACTCAGAATCCCGCTCTTGAGACGGGCTAGCGCGTACCTGAGCAAGATCTTCTCTACCCTGTCAGGAGGAAACAGGTCCACGTGTGTTTCCGCCCTCCTGAGGGCGATGCGAGCTAGCGGGGAGGGCAGATCCCTTCCGTCTATGATCTCGACCGCGACGTCGCCGTTCTTGAGCTCGGCCAAGAACCTTTTCAATTTCTCCGCGTCGTAGTCCTTCTGCATTAGCTCCTTCTTGGCTTCCTCGAAAACGGGAGTGTCCCTTAACATGGTCACGAGCTTGTCGACCTGAACTGAAGTTAGGTCGGCCTGTCTTTCGATTACGTCGAACCGCCTTCCAACATGAACCATCCTGCGCTTGAACATGCCCACAGATTCTATTCCTGAGAGGAGAAGCTCCTCGATCTCCTCGTCTCTTAGAGATAAGAGCCTCCCCAAGAGCCCTTTCGGATCTACTTGCTGATCCACGATCACCCTATAGGGATCTCTGGCTGTGCTCACCACGCGATCCCTCTCTGACAGAAGGGAACCTATTATCTTCGCCAGAGCTGAGTTCACCTGGTCTCCGTTGCAGGCATGGAAGATCATCTTGTCATCCCAACACTCGATCACTACAGTCTTGTCTGTGGCGACCGGATATTTCTCAAGAACGGAGTTGTGCAGATGAGAGAGCATCTTCTCGACGAGTTCTGGCTCGAGGTGAAGCCGGTCGCCTAAGGCGACCCCCACGTCCTTAGTTGATGCCCCCTTGGATAGCATATCGATTATGTCTCGCCTCAGGGCGCCCAGTTCTCTGGCGGCATCGAACTTGACTGGGATCTCTTCGCCAGCCCAGAAAGGAATCGCGCCGGTTGGGTCGTCCGAGCTTTTGACCTTGACATTTCCGGTCTCGACAGCCTCGACCACCCAGACTCTGCCCGCCATGATGAACTTGGTCCCTTGGATTCCCTTCTCGGCAACGAACTCCTCGTCTAGGATGCCAACGATATCTCCAGTGCTCAGATCGACAACCCTGTATTGCCGCACCTCAGGTATGGTGGATAGGTGGTCGTAGTAGAACTCATACGGGGCAGTGCCTCGCCCCTTGGTCACGATTCCGCTAGGCGGGTCATAGCGAAGGATGGGAGGATATCTACTCTGCAAGAACCCTAGAACACGTCCGAGTTCATCGGGCTTCATGTGGCGATACGGCGTGGCCTTGCACACAATGTCGATGAGGTCCTCCACATGGGACCTGCCTCTGGTCAAGAGATGGCCGATCGCTTGGTGGGCCAAGACATCGAGGGGCTTTGATGGCAGATCCACGGGCTCCAAGTCCTTTCTGAGCGCCCTGTTCCTCAGGACGATGGACTCGATGAGATCCTCTTCATCCATTGTCACTATGATGCCTCTGGAGACCTCGCCAACGCCATGTCCGCTCCTGCCGACTCTTTGGATGAGGTGCGTTGACTGCCTCGGAGATCCATACTGCACTACGAAATCGACTTGGCCGATGTCGATCCCGAGTTCCAAGCTGGAAGTGGCTACGACGCCTTTCAGCGTGCCGCCCTTCAGTCCCCGCTCGGCCATCAGCCTAGTTGTAGTGCCCAGGGAGCCGTGGTGTATCGCCAGAGGCAGCTTCGCCTCATACAGCGTGAACTTGTTCGAAAGAGACTCAGCAGTGGCGCGAGTGTTCGTGAAAAGTAGAGTCGAACCGTGCTGTCTTATCTGGCTCTCAATGTACCTGAGCCTAGACAGAACCGATGGGTGCTCCAACGTCTCGCGCGCTAGATCGTAATCCTCCTGGATCGGTTCCGGGAGCGCTACCCCTATCTCCATCCACTTCTCAGGCGTTGCCTCAACGACGGTGACCTCCCTCTCCGTTCCAACAAGGAACTTGCCCAGAAGTTCGGGATCTCCGACTGTTGCGGAAAGGCCTATTATTTGGAAGTCGGATCCCTTGCTCTCCCTCAGCCTTTCGAGGCCAAGCACCAGCTGGGTTCCCCTTTTGTCCTCTGCCAGCTCGTGAACCTCGTCAATGATGACCCACCTCACGGCCTTCAGGTGGGTTGCGAGCCTCCTTCCCACCAGAAGTATTTGAAATGTCTCAGGCGTGGTGACAATGATTTCCGGAGGGTACATCGACTGTTGGGCCCTCTCGGCCTTCGAGCTGTCTCCATGCCTTATTCCCACGCTTATGTCCAGATCCGTTGACCACCATGATATCCTCTCCAGCAGATCCCTGTTGAGGGCCCTCAATGGGGTGATGTACAGCACCTTGAACCCCTTCTCCTTGATTCCAGAAACCTTGAGCTGATGGAAGACCGGGATGAGCGCCGCTTCGGTCTTCCCGGTTCCAGTCGGTGATATGAGAAGGGAGTTTCGCCCCTTTAGCACGACCGGGATGCCTTGCGTCTGTATATCCGTCAGTGGCAACATGCCCCTCTTCACGATCGAGGCCCTCACCTGATCCGTGAGAAGAGAGAGAATTGCCTCATCTCGTTCCGTGGTCTCCCGTGGTCGGTCCCCGGTCGGCAACCTTGAACTATGGTGATGCCAAGCCGCGCAGTTATTAATGTTGGGAACCCTTTTGGGCGTCTTCCAGTTTAGGCCCTCTCGTATGGAACGGCCATCTTCTTGAGTAGTGAAACCATTCTATCTCTCTCCTTCCTCAAACCTTTCCAGTCCAATATCAAGCTCTTGAAAGAGCCGACGTTTCTCGTGATCAGAGCTGGCAGTATCTCCTCGTCCAAGTCAGGGAGCTGGTGCCATGAGACCATATGACCGAAGCAGATCCTTCCTCTGAGAGAGAGCGAAGTGAATAGCGGCGCGTAGTGCGGCCCTCCAATCCCCACGCATACGTCCTTGCTGGTCGGGTCGCTGGAAGATGAGATCAACGCAGCCATCGCGACAGCGCGTCCAGCATTCGGATCCGTCCATTCGTGTTCGGAACTCCCTATCTCCAAGAACATTATAGGGAAGTCCACCGTAGGCCCATGGTGCGTCACCTCATATGAAACCGAGTAATGAAGGCCTAGCGATTCGGCTTGCCGTCTTAACTCCAGCAGGGCTGCTCTCATCTTGGCTGCGGGCGCGATGGATATGCGCCGGGGATCGCCTCCGTACTTGGCTTCGCCGAAGTTCCCGGTGCAGTGGACGGTCAGGCAAGGAATCTCGGCTTCGCTCCTGTGCTTGGAGAGAACCACCGCCGTATCAGGCCTCAGGCTAGCGAGCTCTTCTTGAGAATACAGCGGGCTTTCCTCAAGATAAACCAACGTGACTTCGCTCTTTGCCCATCTGAGCGGAACGGCATCAAGCCCAGAGATCTCCGTGGTCGGTCCAGCTCTTTGGGCGATCGAAAGAACCTCTTCGGCGATGTTCATGGCAGCCGGGTCTTGCCTCCACGCCACAAGGAACCGCCTCTCTTTCGCGCTACTCAAGGTCGGCTATCTCCTCTCATCGCAGTGGTGCGCCTCGTCGGTCATCAGAGGAGTATGGCTCCAAGCACAACGCCCGCTATTAGCCCGAGTGCGAATGGGGACATCAGGAGAAGAGCTGAGGCTATTCTGCCCGCCGCGTCGCCCAAGAGAGCTTGAACCTCGATGAGGATCGTCTCGGGTAAGGATAGCACCCCAATCAGATACGCGGCGAGAAGCACTGCGAATACGCCGATGATTGCTGTGGCCATCCGCTTCACGAAGAACCCCAGAATGAGGCCTAGCGCTAGCTGAACGAGAGTGATGATCAGTTCAGGGCCAGGGTTCAGAAAATAGCTCACGAGCCAACCTATGTCCATGCAGAGATTCTCGCCTCAAGCAATGATTATAAGTGTGGGTTTCGTCCGGCGCTTGATCTTGTCCTTCGTGAAGGTGGTGGCCATAACCTCATCTGAGGTCGGAGGCAAGGCAGGAGTTAGGGTGGACATGGCATCGGTCGAGCCTCCGGTCATAAGGGGGCAGTCGCAGCCCTCCGATGAGGAGTACGTCTCTGACGTGGCGATCAAGGTCATGAGTGGGCTCCAGCAGACTGGGATCTTCCCGAAGCTGCAAAACCTGAGGCTGTCTCTGTTTCTTACGATGGAGGAGTACGGGTCTTTGGGAAAACCGCAGATCAATGATGTCTTGGAGATGACAGTATTAAGCAATAAGATCGAGTTCATCCCAGTAGGACGGAAATGACGAAGCTGAGCTCGGAAGAGAAGTCGGAGTTAAAGAGGATCTTCAAAGACCTTCTCAGGATAGATACCTCAAACCCTCCCGGAAACGAGACAGAGGCCGCTGGGTACATCCGTTCGGTTCTTGCTCAGGAGGGCATCCAGTCGAAGTTGATTGAGAGCGACCCAGGTAGAGGAAACATCATAGCGGAAATCAAGGGTCAAGGGGCAAAGTCTCTGACCTTGCTCGGGCACTTGGATGTGGTGCCAGCCGGCCCACTCGACGTTTGGGAGTCGCCGCCCTTCTCCGCGACCGAACGGGATGGTAACATATATGGAAGGGGAGCCGCTGACATGAAGAACACCGTCGCTGCCCAAGTATTCACCTTCCTGAAGCTCAAACGCGATGGGTTCCGACCAGCTGGCAGGGTGGTGCTCGCGGAAACGGCCGACGAGGAGAACGGGGGCGCGAAGGGCATTGGGCACATAGCAGGTTCGACGCCTGAGTTGGTCAGGTCTGACTACTGCCTCACGGAGGGCGGCGGACTGATCATCAACGGCAAGGTTAGCAGGATGATCGGGTACACTACAGCGGAGAAGCGTATCCTGTGGCTCAGGCTGACCTATGAAGGCGAGGGCGGGCATGCGTCCATCCCATACGTAGACAGGAACTCCGTTGTGAAGCTGGCTGAGGTTGTCTCCAAGATAGGCCGTGCGTTCGATAGACCTAAGTTGACAGCGGAGGCGCTTGAGCATCTCCGCGCAGCAATCAAAGCACATGGCCTGACCTATGATGTGATGGAGTCCAATTTCTTTGAGACGCTGGAGAAGTTGAGGGACATCGACAGGAAGAACTGGTCGAAGATAAGGGCTCAGGCCGCAATAACGGCCACCCCGACGATGTTCTCAGCTGGCGTCAGACCGAACGTGATTCCGCCTAGTGCTGAGGCGACCGTCGACTGCAGGCTGCCTCCGGAGGCCGACCCCGAGGAGGCGATCAGCTGGGTCAAGGAGCTGGCTGGGGATGCGGGGATTCGGATCCAAGTCGTCGCAAAGTCATCAGGAACCCGCTCGACGCCAGATTCCGAATTCGAGAGGAGCTTGGTTCAATCGCTTGTGAAAGCTTCGGGCGCTGATGGCGCCTTCAAGTACATGTTGCCAGCGGGGACGGACAGCAGGTACATGAGAGACATCGGGACGAAGTCCCTCGGCGTTGAGGTATTCTCGCGGCAAGCGAACTATGACCTTATGGACTCCAGAGTTCACGCGCCCAACGAATTCATAGACCTTGACAGCGTTATCGGAGCTGCTGAGTTCTACCTGTCATTGACTGAAACCTACCTGGGCTAAGGCTATCTGTCCGTCTCTACCCTTTTCAGGGCCTTGTCGAGAAGATATTGATCCGGCTCAGGAGCCTCCTTGTACAACTCGGAGAGCGCGTCAGAGATGCTCTCCATCTCCCTTATCGTCTCCTCAAGTCCGTACTTGAGCGCGGTTGAAACCTTGGCGTAGTGGTCTTCAGACACAACCGAGCACGCGAGCTTTGCCTCTAGGGAGGATAACAACTTCTCAAAGAGCTTTGCCTGCTCGGAGAGATCCTTGTGAAGCTTGGATAGGTCTTCGACCAGCTCCCTTCTTCTCTTCTCCGCATTCGAGGCGTCCATCTGGAACCTGGCGATCAGGTTCTCGTAGGTTTCCTTTGATATTCGCCCGGAGAGCATGAGAGACTTCAGGTGAGAGAGCTTGGTCCTCGACCTTCTAAGAAGCTCCAAGACGTCGTTAAGCTCCTCCTCCCAAGCGAACAATTGCCCGTGAAACCGGCTACGGGGGAATAAAAATGATGGTCTTTCAAAAACATGACGTATTTGGTTCAGTTCAGGCGAACCAAGGGGGCATGGGTCGCTCCGCGAGGAGACATCGTAACATTAAAAGAGGCAATGAGAAGTGGACAGGAGCTACCGGGAATGAGGTGGCGCGCGACATGGGGATAGTCGACAAGCTGAAGGACAAGGCCAAGGAGAACCCTAGGAGGATCGTTCTTCCCGAGGGAGAGGATGAGAGAATACTGAGGGCCGCGGAGATCACGTCGCGGGAGGGGATTGCCAACGTAGTTCTCTTGGGAAGTGAGGACATCGTCAGGAAGAAGGCCTCTGACCTGAACGTCGACCTAGGGAAGACGATGATCTTGGACCCGGAGAGGTCTCCTGATTTGGATAGATATGCGGCCATCTACTGCGAACTTAGGAAGGACAAGAACGTCAACGAGGGGATGGCAAGGAGGATCCTCAGGAAGAGCCTCTATTTCGGGGCCATGATGGTCAAGGTAGGGGAAGCGGACGGCATGGTCGCTGGAGCTGTCAACCTCACCGCAAGCGTGACTAGGGCAGCCAGCCTGATCATCGGTCTGCACGGAGACATATCGACTCCCTCAAGCTTCTTCCTGATGAGCAAGCCGAGTTTCGAAGGAGGAGAGAGTGGTGTGATGCTATTCGCAGACGCCGCAGTCAATCCAGATCCCACACCCTCTCAGCTGGCGGACATCGCCATATCCTCAGCTCGCAGCGCCAGGCTTCTCTTCGGATGGGTACCAAGAGTTGCAATGCTCTCCTTCTCAACGAAGGGGAGCGCTGACCACCCCCTGACGAGAAAGGTCATCGAGGCCACGGAGATCGCTAGGAAGAGAGCTCCGGACCTGTTGATCGACGGGGAGCTTCAGGCGGACGCAGCCATTGTTCCAGCCGTGGCGAAGAGGAAGGTACGCGCCGGAAGTCCTGTCGCTGGGAGGGCCAATGTCCTGATCTTTCCGGACTTGAATGCAGCCAACATCGCCTACAAGCTCGTTCAGCATGTGGGTGAGGCCGAGGCCTATGGACCCATCCTTCAGGGGTTCTCTAAGCCCGTCAGCGACCTCTCTAGGGGGGCGGGACCGGAGGACATCGTCGGCGCGATAGCGATCGTCTGCGTGGAGGCACAAGGTGCAGTAGCCTGACATGAAGATCCTTGTGATAAATTGCGGCAGTTCCTCCATCAAGTATCAGCTTATGGACATGGAGGAGGAGCGCGTGTTGGCTGAGGGCCTCGTAGAGAAGATAGGCGAATCGCGCTCATTCCTCTCACATCAGACCGAAAGGAGTTCAGTCAGAAAGGAGGTGACCTCGCGAGATCATCGCGAGGGGCTGCGCTTAGTCATTGATCACTTGTTGGAGAAGTCGGCGGGCGTGATAAAGGATCCCGCAGAGATCTCAGCGGTGGGCCATAGGGTGGTTCACGGAGGAGATGCCTTCATCGAATCGACCTTGGTCGACGAGAACGTCATAGGGACGATCAGGCGGTGCGCGACATTGGCGCCCTTGCACAACCCTCCCAACCTTGCTGGGATAGAGGCAGCGATGGATCTCCTGCCTGATGTTCCCCATGTAGCCGTGTTCGACACGTCCTTCCACCAGACCATGCCCAAGGAGGCGTACATGTACGCTCTGCCGTACGAGCTCTATGAGAAATACGGAATCAGGAGGTATGGATTTCACGGGACCTCCCATAGATACGTGGCACTGAGAGCAGCGCAGCTGCTGGGAAGGGATCTTGGGGATCTGAAGGTAATCACGTGTCACCTAGGAAATGGTTGCAGCATGACTGCTGTGGATCGCGGGAAATCCGTAGACACCAGCATGGGCTTTACTCCTCTGGAGGGCTTACCGATGGGCACTCGATGTGGAGATATCGATCCGTCCATAGTCTTCTTCGTAGCAGAGAAGGAAAGATTGAGCCTGACGGAAGTGAGTGAGATTCTGAACAGAAAGAGTGGCCTACTTGGCATATCCGGAATAAGCAATGATGTTAGAGAGATCAGGGGCGAGGCCGAAAGAGGGAACGACAGGGCGCGGCTAGCCCTGCAAGTTCTCGCTTACAAGGTCAGAAAGTACATCGGCGCCTACGCCGCCGTTCTGGGTGGACTGGATGTGATAGTCTTCACGGCCGGGATCGGAGAGAACGCGGAATACGTTCGCTGGGAGGTCTGTAGAGGCCTAGAGTTCCTTGGAGTGCGATTGGATGAGAGTAGAAACAAGGAGCCAATGAAGTCGAAGGGGGTGATCAGCGCGGAGGGCTCTCAGGTCAAGGTTCTAGTCGTTCCTACCCGGGAGGAACTCATGATCGCCAGAGATACCCTCGAGATAGTTCGGAGACAGAGAACCGGATGAGGGCGGCTGGGTTCTCATGTCCGCACGGGTGATACGGGCTTGATCGTCGGGGTGGGAGTGGATGTCGTGGAGATCGAAAGGATGCGAGCCGCGTGTAACAGGAGAACCCAACACTTCCTGAGGAGGATCTTCACGCCCCGGGAGATAGAATACTGCTACAGCCAGAAGGAACCCTTCTCGCATCTCTCAGCGCGGTTCGCGGCCAAGGAGGCCCTGCTGAAGGCTCTCGGTATCGGTTGGGGGCGAGGAACGAGCTGGACTGACATCGAGACCGTCAGGGATGGACTGGGGGCCCCGAGGTTGAACTTCGTCGGGCCATTGGCAGAGAAGATGAGGGAGAGAGGGGTGAGGGAGGCCATGGTAAGCCTGTCTCACGCTGGCGACTACGCCGTGGCACTCGTTGTGCTCACTGGGTAGACCGTGTGCTCTGCTCCTTCCTTACGATACTTGCTTCTCCCTCAGCTTGCTTTCTATGTAGTCGATTGCCTGACCGACTGTCACGTTTCTCTCCGCTTCCTCATCTGGAATCTCTATGTCGAACTCCTCCTCCAGAGCGGCTATCATCTCAACTACGTCAAGAGACTCAACGCCGAGGTCGTCCACGAATTTCGAGTCGCGCCCCATGTCTGCTTCATTGATTCCGAGTATTTCGACCAAGATCCTCTTCACTCTGCTCTCGACAGACAACCCTAATCCCTCCCGTCCAGGCTCAGTCCGCCTTTTCCCTCCGCTTGGCTCTCGACCTTTTTATCAGTTTCTCCCTCTCTTCCTCGGTCATGTCATAGAGTCTTTGATATAGGGTCGCATCTTCACCTGTCAACGTCACATCTCTCCGCCTCATGACCTCCCTTGCCGTTTCGATCATCCTTCTGAGCCCCCACCCTTTGCTGAACCTTCCCCGGAAGTACCAACAGAAGGAGGGAATGAACTTCGGTGAGGGCTCGCCGCTGGAGATGACATTACTCATGACGCCTATGACCGCGCCCGTGTTCAGGAGGCAGCCCACGCTGGTCTTTGTATGATCGCCTATGAAGGACCCCAGCTTCTGAGTCCCGGAATCTACGAACTTTCCTCTCACGTAGACGTCCACCGTGCTGTAGTCGTTCTTCAGGTCACTGTTGGTAGTCAACGCGCCCAGATTGACCCATTCCCCGACATAGGCATGGCCTAGAAACCCTGTGTGTTGCTTATTCGAATAGGCGTGTACTATGGTCTCCTCGATCTCGCCGCCAACCTTGCAGACATCTCCTATGTTTGAACCCTCCCTTATCACCGAGCCCGGATGTATGACCGTACCTGACCCTATGTGCACGGGCCCCCTTATCCAGCTACTGGCGTGGACCCTTGTCCTCTCACCTATGTATATGGGTCCCTCCGTCACGTCGAGCACGACATGGGGGCCGACTTCGGAACCCTTGCCCACTTGGAGGTTCCTTCTGTTCCCGACGACCATGGCCTTTGCGGACACCTTCCCTTGAGACCTCTTGGGCATGATGGCAACATCCTTGAGGATCTGATGCGCGTTCTTCTCGATGATCTCCCAGCAGTTCGTAACCAACGCGTCGCCCTCGTACTCCTTCCGGTCAAGCATCATTGACTCCAAGGACTTGATGGATTGATGCCCCGGAGCGCCGATGAGCAGCCTGGCGGCTTCCTTTGCGGGGGACTCGCCGAATTTCGCCATCACCAGCCTATCCGCCTTGAAGACGCCTGTCCCGGGCTTGATCCTCCTCGTCAGCTCTTGCAGTTCTTGATCGAAGATCAGCAGCCCGTTTATGAACAAGGTCTCGTCATCTATGGCGTCCGGTGCGTTCGCCTTGACCTTCCTCTTTGCTCTGATATGGTCGGCGATGTAATCCCTTGCTAGGAAGTCCACTCGCTCCGCCTTCATGTAGCGCTTGGTGCGCTCAGCGAATGACAGCGGACCGAGCTTGAGGTCGAACGCGCCCCGAGTAAGGGCCAGGGGCTCGAAGTTGAGAGCGGCCTCGTCCTCGAATATTACGACCAGCATGTCCGATCACCCCCAATCGCTCGAGTAGACCATTCGTCAACTTCACCTTACGACTTTCGTCAAGTGTCTTGGACTATCTGGATTCACGCTTCGGACCAGCGCGAGATTATACGCTAGCAGTTGGATCGGAACGATCTGAAGCATCGGTGCTAACAGGGCGTCTATCCTCGGAATTGATATCTCGAAATCGACCTTGCCTTGAGCCAAGCGCTTCCCCTGCTCTATGATCGTTATGACTGTAGCCCTCTTCTGCTTCAGTTCCAGTATCAGCCTCTCAGCGATCTCCACTTTTTCCTCGACGGAGGGAGCGATCACGATCACGGCCACTCCCCTCGTGACCAACGAGATGGGCCCGTGTTTGAACTCGGCTATTGAGAATGCCTCCGAATGCGTGAGAGAGGCTTCCTTGAGCTTCAGCCCGGCCTCCAAGGCCAAGGCAAAGCCCTCTCCGAATCCTAGGACGAACACGTCACGCGATGGCTTCAGCCTCATCGCTATCTTCTTCGTTTGCTTGTCCCACGCATCTAGGTTCTCAGATATCATGGTAGCGACCTCTTCGAACAGATGCCTTATCTCCGCGACCCTCTCAGCCCCTAAGGAACCGAGTTCCCTACACAGCTCCGCGGCTAGGAGAGCCATCACTGCCAGCTGTGCCTGAAATGTCTTCGTCGCGACCACGCTTTCCTCAACGCCCGCCACCGTCACGATCGAATGATGCGATTCCAGCACGATCGTGCTGCCGGGCATGTTCGTGACTCCAACGACGAGGGCGCCCCTCTTCTTCGCCACTCTCAGCGCCTTTAATGTATCAGTGGATTCACCGGACTGAGAAAGAGCGATGACGACATCGTGAGGATTCACAGCGTTTGCCACGTACGCCTCGAACTCAGACGCTTGGACTGGTATCGCGAGGATCTCTCCCAAGGCGTTCAGGACGTAAGCGCCGAAAACTCCCGCGTGATAGGAAGTGCCACTTCCGACCAAGAAAACTCTGTTTGGTTTCCGCTGCCCCAACTCCGTTGAGATCTCTTTTATCCTAGTAGCTTGAGACTGGAACGTGTTTCTTATGGTTGCGGGCTCCTCGCGAATTTCCTTCAGCGTCTTCTCACCCAACGCGATTTTCATCCTGGGAGCCTTTGGTGACATTCTGGACCGTCTTTTGCCTCAAGCATTTATTTAGCCTTTGCACTGTTAAGCTGCATGGCGACGGGGAGATCAACTGAAATCAGAACCGGGCCGAAGTATGTTTTCGTAACTGGTGGCGTCCTAAGCTCAGACTCGGCGTAGCCGGGGGGCAATTGGGAAGGGCTCAGTAGCCGCCTCCATTGGCAAGTGCTTGCAGGCTCGGGGCATGAAGGTCACAGCCTTGAAGATCGACCCGTACCTAAACTACGATAGCGGGTTGATGAACCCGTACGTCCATGGAGAGGTTTTTGTGACGGAGGATGGAGGAGAGACTGATCTCGATATTGGCAGATATGAGCGCTTCCTAGGTACGGTGCTGAGCAAAAGAAACAACATCACGACCGGACAGGTCTATTTGGAGGTCATACAGAAGGAGAGAAGGGGCGATTTCCTGGGGAAGTGTGTCCAGATAATACCGCACGTCACCGACGAAATAAAGCGAAGAATAAGGGAGGCAGTTGAGACATCCAAGGCGCGCATCGGGATAGTGGAGATCGGCGGAACGGTCGGAGACATAGAAAGCATGCCGTTTCTGGAAGCAGTGAGACAGCTTAGGCTAGAGGAGGGAGAGGGGAACGCGGCCATAGCTCACGTGGCATTGGTGCCGTTCCTCGAAACGGTGAGCGAATACAAGACCAAACCCCTTCAGCATAGCGTCCAAGAGCTAAGGAGGATAGGACTTCAACCGGACATGATCTTCGTAAGGTCCAAGGGAGCGCCGCCTGAGGAAGCGATGGTCAAGGTGGCGCTGTTCGGCTCCGTGGATAGGAAGCACGCATTCGCAGCAAACGACCTTGAGTCGGTGTATGGGCTACCGAAATACCTGGAGGCCCAAGGACTTGGGCAGGTGCTGTGCGAGAGGCTTAGGATACGATCCTCTTCGGCGGACTGGAGGCCCTGGACCGAATCGACCGAAGGAATACTGAACCCGAAAGACAGCGTAGGGATAGCTCTGGTGGGGAAGTACGCTGCAGTTCCAGACACTTACATAAGCGTCTTGGACGCCCTTCGCCATTCGGGAGGCAAGCTGGGAGTAAGAGTTGATGTGGACATGATCGAGTCCGAGGAACTTGAGAATGACGGAAGCCCATCTGATCTGCTGAGTGGGGCCCAAGCTATCTTGGTCCCAGGAGGGTTCGGAAGGAGGGGGGTCGAGGGGAAGATGGTGGCCATGAAGTACGCCATGGAGAATGGGGTTCCATTTTTGGGGCTTTGCTTTGGATTCCAGCTGTCAGCGGTCGAGTTCGCTAGGGAGGTACTCAAGCTGCGAGGGGCCAATACGACTGAGGTGGACCCGGACACACCTCACCCGGTAGTCCACATTTCCAAGGAACAACTAGGGGCCGACCAGATGGGCGGAACCCAGAGGCTCGGCGTGAGCAAGATCAAGCTCAAGCACGGCAGTCTGGCCCATAAGATCTATGGAAGGGAGGAAGTGTTCGAAAGGCACAGGCACAGGTACGAGATCAACAGGGATTACGCGGAGAGGTTGGACGAGGCTGGGTATGAATGCGTTGGGCTGTCTGAGGATGGAAGGATCGAGATCCTGGCGCTGTCCGGCCATCCTTTCTACTTCGCAACTCAGTATCACCCTGAGTTCAAGAGTTGGCCTGGAGCTCCCAACCCCTGCTTCTACGCGTTCATTTCCGCCGGGTACAAGAGGAAGAGGGGGAAGCCCGCGTTCCCTGATGTCGCGAACTTCAGCTACCCTTCCCAGAGTTCATGGCTCTAGCGAGAGCCGTCCCGCCGAGCTGTTCATGAGCCTTCTTGTGAAGCAGTGAATCCTTCTCCTTCCAAGCGCGGAATCCCGAGTCCAAGTGGTCCGGGAACCCGGCGTAAAGGTCCTCGGCCTCCTTCAGCATGCCCGGCAACTTGAGCAACCTCGTCAGCAGGGCGACCCTTCCCGTTCCCAACATCAGTCTTCTTGCGGCCTCAGTGAGACTGAGCTTCAACGGCCTCCCCGCGCTCATGTCCATGATATCCTGCTCTGTCACTATGCCGTTGGACATCCCGAAGTCCGCCTCTTCGTTGTACAGCCCTTGAAGGAATACCCTCAAGACATCGTGAGATGCGTGAACGCGGCCGACGCTCAGGTTGAACCTGTGACAATAGGACCAAAGCGACTTGACCGACGAGTCTCCGCTCTCGATCGCCTCAACTAGGGTCTCCGCGGCCATCATTCCGGCCTGCATCGACGAGGCCATCCCCCCTCCGTGCAATGGGTCGACCGTAAAGCCAGCATCGCCGATGAAGATCACGCCATCGTGGACACAGGGGATCATCGGTCTTCTTGTCGGGACTACGGCAGAGCCTGAGTGCACCAGCTCGGACTCGGCGAAGCCCGGGATCTTCCTCGCGTATGCGTGAAATGCTTCTTCCGGGTGCTTTGTGCCCTTTGCCACTCCGAGCCCCATGTTCACCAGCTCCTCCCCCATGGGGAAGTACCAGAAGTATCCGCCCGGGGCAGCTTCCTGATCCAAGTAGACCCTCGGGTAGGTCGTCAATTTGTCACGGACACGTCTCACCTGCCTATGACAGACTAGAGTTTCATCGTTGTCAAGTGAGTTGTCAGCCTTATCGCCGAGGCTCCTCCTGATCACGGCGCCTACCCCGGACGCATCCACCACGACCCTTGCCCGGTATTCGCCCCTCCTTGACTGTTGGTGAACCCCCCTCACTCCGACGACTCCGCCATCCAGCAGAGGGCCGACGACGCCGAAGTTGTCCGTTATCTCGGCTCCCGCGTCCAACGCTAGATCTAGGAGGTACTGACCGAAAACGAGCCTGTCCAGCATCATTCCCTTTGAGCCAGGCTCTTCAAGTCGATAGATGGTCCTCCAGTCAGGGGAGACCAACTCCATCCCGTCGACGAAGCCGTGATACGCGGCCTTGGGCGGGTTTATGTCTAACTCGGCGAGCACGCCCGCCGCGATCGCGTTGCCGCAGACCTTGTCGCCTATCCTTTCCCTACTGCTCTGGTCCAAGATGAGCACATCGAGCCCTGCCTTCGCAGCGAACCTGGCGGCAGTTGACCCGGCCGGCCCGGCGCCCACCACTACGACATCGCGCATGACCGGCGGCCGCCATTTACGGATAAATGTCTAACTTTCCGCGAGACAGGTCAGATTGGAGCTTCAGATTGTCTCAGAGGGATCCGCGCGCATCTACGTCCAGAAGCTCAACGAGTACAAGACGAGTGAGAGGGAGTATGTGCCATCGAGAGCGCAAGTCTTCTACAACCCTTTGATGAAAACGAACAGGGATGTCGCAGTGGCGGTCCTGAGAACCGTCGGGAGAAGGGGCGGCATGAGATTCGACATGGGCGATCCCCTTGCTGGCGTGGGCGTCAGGTCCATAAGGGCGTTGCTTGAGACGAGTTCCGTTTCGGGGGGGTTTGTCAACGACTCAAGCGAGAAAGCCGTCCAGCTGATGAGGAAGAACATTGAGCTGAATCGGTTGGGCGACATGATAGAAATCAGCTCCATAGACGCGAACGCCTTTCTGTCCGAACACTCGGCTCCTGGGGAGAGATTCGGATATGTCGACTTGGACCCATTTGGCAGCCCTTCCCCCTTCTTGGACAACGCAGTGACCTCGGTTACTCATCGCGGGTTCATAGCCGTCACAGCCACGGACACACCTGTGCTGTATGGAGTGTATCCTAGGAAGATGAAGTTGGTCTATGACTCGTATTGTCCGAAGCTCCCGTTCTTTAAGGAGGTTGGAGCGAGGGTTTTGATCGCTGCGGTCGCTCGAGCAGCAGCTCGCCATGAGATCGGCGTGATCCCATTGATGTGTTACGCCGAGGGGAATCACCTAAGGGGGTATTTCCAGGCGTTTAGAAGCAGGTCCGGTGCCCTCTCTGCAGTTGAGAACGTTGGTTACGTTGCTCTGTGGGGAGATCCTCCCTGCTGGGACACTGTGAGATACACCGAACTCGTTAGCTCAGATCTGGCTGCTCGCCGGGCGAGAGCGGTCTATGGTCCGATGTGGGTTTCCAGATACATTGAGGAGAACTTCATGGGCGAGCTGTGTGAGAACGGTATGGGTGTGTCACCTGAATGCGACGCGCTGATAGAAAAGCTCCGCGTCGAGGACAGCGGCATTTTTGGATACTTCAACCATGAGATGATCGCCAAGGCGTGCGGCGGAAGAGCGAGGCCAATGGACGAACTGGTTGGAAGACTTCGGGAGCTGGGAGTGAGGGCAAGCCGCACGGTATTTGACTCAAGCGCGCTGAAGGCGAACGTCAGCTACAGCGAGTTAGCTACCATTTTCTCGGGGAATGGGCAGACTGCGTGAACCCAACACACACGAGATAGAACTCGGAACTCCTCTTTCTTGAGGCCGCCGGCCTGAACTTCCTGACCTTGTTGAAAACCGCATTGGCGTCTGACTCAAGCCCTTGTGAAAGTCCCCCCTCAAAGACCTTGACGATCAGTCCCCCTTCCCTTCTCAGGAACAGCTTCGACAACTCAAGCGCTCTCTTGGCTAATGACACCTGCCTTTCGTGATCAACTTGATATCTGCCCGTCATGTCCGGAGAAAGATCGGAAAGAACTAGGTCGGCTGTGCCCGGTGGAAGCACCGCGCCGATCGAGGACTCAATGTTCGGATCGAGCACATCCATCTTGATGAACCGCGCGTTCCGAACGCCCGGCGGCTTCGCGCCCTCCCTGTCAATGGCCACTATAAATCCCTCAGGCCCTATGCGCTCTGAGGCGTACTGAGTCCAACCGCCCGGACTGCAGCCCAGTTCGAGAACTCGGCCGCCTAGCTTCAGCAGTCTGAACCGCCTATCGATCTGGATCAGCTTGAACGTTGCCCTGCTCCTATAACCAAGGGCCTTCGCTTGCCTGTGATAGATGTCCCTGCTCCTTTCCTCTATCCAACGTCGCTTGGTGTGAGGCATCTATCTAGGGATTGCGACCTCCGAGGTAAGCACCCACTCCTCAATCCAGACGCACCTCTCTGGGGACACTTCGGCCCCTGGCGCGCACTGAGAGAAGTAGGGACAAGTGATGCAGGGTGCGCCCATTATGGAGTCAAGCTTCAGAGGGGGCTTGGTCGAGAAGATCTTGTAGGTCCATCTTCCGTCACTCAGGAATTTCTCCCTTCTTATCAGGCCCCACCTCTCCAGCCTGACGCATATCCTCGAGCCCTCCCTGCTGCTTACCCCGATTCTCTTCCACAGCTCGGTCTGAAGTATCCCTTCTAGCCCAGTCCTCATGACGATGTCTAGGGCCTTCCTCTCAAGGGTGCTTCTCTTCGTGACGAACCTCGACGACAACAGCCTGATACCAATTACGAACCTAACTATTAAGTGATTCTCACAGTGGCACCTTCAGGCCGAGCACCTCTATCATTTCCTTGTATCTGTTTCTGAGGGTTACCTCAGTTACGTTAGCCACAGATGCCACGGTCTTTTGAGTGATCGGTGAGTTGACCATGATGGACGAAAGGTAGACGCAGGCGGCCGCGAGGCTAGTTGGAGACCTGCCGCAACTCAACTTCTTCTCCTTTGCCGCTTCCAGCAGTTCCATTGCTATCTTGAGGCCACGCCCCCTCAGGTTGAGTTTGTCGGATAGCCTAGCTAGGACCAAGACGGACTCGTCTTTGTTCCTTGGAGCACCCATGCTCCAGACCATCTCCCTATAGGACTTCGCTATTGACGATTTTTTTACGCCCGAAACGCGCGAGATTTCCTCAAGCGTCCTAGGATTGTCAAATCTCTTGCAGGACATGTAGAGCGCTGCCATGGCTTCGGCCTCCATAGCTCTGCCCTTCACCAGCCCCTTCAAGTGAGCCTCCCTATACACGTCCGCAGCCTTCTCTACGACTGCCCTGGGGCAGTTCAACTTTAGCCCGGCGGAGCTTATCAACCACTGAGCTCTCGGTAATGACCTCACGCCTGAGGAAGAGGAGGTCGAACGATCCTGCCATTTGGCCAACCTGAGGTACCTGTTGGGATCCTGCGAGTCCCCCTCGGTCTTCTTGGTGGGAACAATCTTGGTGGAAAGCCCTCCGCTGTCGAAGAGTGAGGACCTGGGCGGGCCTATCCTCTCCATCTGTCCCCTTTCTTCCTCTGTGAAGGCCCTCCACTCAGGCGAGAAATCGTACTCGGCCTTGTGAACAACCAGGCCGCATTCCGCGCAAGCCAGTTCCCCCGTATCTGAATCATAAAGTAGCTTCCTCGACCCGCAGTGAGGACAAACGGTCTTGGAGGACATCATTTGGTCCCCCTTCCCTTTCGGACCAGCAGACTTGAGTTAAGTCTCAGAGTTGAGCTCCTATCCGCGGGCTCAACCACGGCAAGGGGTCGCTCAACGTTCCCTATCACGTCCCTGACAATGGCGACAGGTCTACCCCTAGGATCGAAGAGCCTGTCGCCGATCCTTGGAACGCTGCTCAGGCGGACGAGGAATTTGCCTTGCGCCGTCTGTCCTTCAACTTCGCCTATGTCTGTGAGCGTCGCCCCCCGAGCCAACGTGTCTCGATGAAGTTACACGTCTATATAATCATTCGGTCCGCTTTGATTGGCCCCTGGTTGCGCCGATGCTCTTGGCCAGTTTCTTCACCACCCTTGACTTCGGCCCCTCGTCGAACACGATGACCCTGTAGGAGGCGCGGTTTCCCTCCCTTGGATGGGCTCGACCTCTCTGAACTTCAAACTTCATATCGAGGCGCTCAAGCGCGGACTGCATCTCTTGCTCCGTGGGGAACGGCACGGCGATCGAGCTGGGAACTCTTCTTCCAGCACCTCTTGACCTCTTCGAGTCCAAGTAGTGGGGATAGATGACCACGTAGGGCTCTCTGGTTAGTCTCTTCATGAAGCCTCTGCTTCCTCAACAAGAGTCCCGTTGAGCGTTCCGTCCTTTCCTGGTTTGGATGTCACCCTCACGAGGCCCGCCGTTGTCCTGACCAATGCTCCCTTGGTCGCGATACCTCTCCTGGCGTAGAGAGAATTTGAGGGGTTCTCGGTCAACTCAAGTATTTTCGCCCTCGTGGTTTTCCCGTCCTTGGAACTCACGTTTATGTGGCCAGTCATTTTTACCCTGAGCTTGACGTTGCCTCCGATTACCCTGATCCCTTGGACCACGTCCTTGTCTCCGGAAATCTTCGTCTCCGTGGGCCCTCGACCCATCTCGTATTCGCGCTTGCGCCTCCACGGGGTTCTGGCTCCTCCGGTCTTCTTTCTCTTGCTGGGGTTGGTGTGATAGAGCGTCATCTCCCGCGAGGCTGAATTGGCATAGATAAGAATTTGGTCGTCCGGTCGCACGCCAGCGAGCAGATCACGGCCGTGGCCTCTGGCAAAGCTTTAATGAAGTTGAAAGTGTCGGTCGTTGTAGATGAGAATAGGCGTAAGCATGTGGAGTTTCCACAGAAGCGCCAAACGAGGGGGAATGAGCGTCACGGATTTCGTGAGGGCGGCGGATGACCTGGGCGCGAACGACATAGAGATGCTGAACGTGTTCTGGCAAGAGAAGGAGAGCGAGGTGAGAGCCGTATCGGATCTGGTTGATGATCTGGGGCTCTCGGTTTCGGCCTACGATGTGGGCAACGACTTCGCGCAGGCTGATCCCTCAGCCTACGAAAGGGCTCTTAATGAGGTTCGCCGGGGGGTCGATGTGGCGAACGTCCTTGGCGCGCCTTGCGTCAGGGTCTTTGGAGGCGAGCCGAAGGAGGGGATATCCCGCGATAGCGCATTGAGGTTGATCATAAGGGGCCTGTCCGAGGGGTCTGACTACGCCGGGGAGCGGGGAGTGAAGCTAGCGCTGGAGAACCACGGCGAGCTATACGGCACCGCGTCGCAGCTATTGGACATAATGCGAGGGGTTGGATCGCCCAATCTCGGACTTAACTTCGACGTGGGCAATTTCGTAATCGCTGGGGACGACGCGAACGTCGCCATTGACAGGGTCTTCAGGCACGTCCTTCACATACATATGAAGGACTTCAGGCTAGCCTCCCGGGAGGAAGGGGAGACGTTCGTGGCTGCAGACTCCATGCCTTACGTCCCGGTCGGGCCTGGCGAGGGAAAGACGGACGTGCGGAGGTTCATGAGGAAGTTGAAGGCTATGCGATATGGTGGTGTTGTATCCGTGGAGAACGAGAGCGCGGGGGACGAGTTAGCCAACACGAAAAGACACATCAACGCGCTGAGAGGTATGATCTCACAAGAATAAGGGAGCGCGCCCAGATGAACATCTCCCGGATAGAATTGAAAGGTTTCAAGTCCTTCTCGGATCGGACGGTCTTACACCTGTCTCCGGGGCTCAATGTGATAACCGGGCCAAACGGGTCGGGAAAGAGCAATCTGATCGACGCGATCAGATTCGTAATGGGGGAGAACTCGATGAGGGGACTTCGGGCTGACAGGCTCACGAGCCTGATCTCGGACAACCTCAAAGGAAGGAATCAGAGGTCCTATGTGAGGATGGTGATAGACAATCGCAATAGGATAGTTCCGATAGAAGAGGATGACATAGTGATAACGCGGTACATCGACAACAAGGGAGAGAGCAAGTACTATCTGAACAGAAGGAGGGCGCCCAGGTTGGCGGTCATAAACGCGCTGAGCATGGCAGGACTGAGCCCGAGGGGATACAACATAGTCGTTCAAGGTGAGATCGCCAGAATTTCGGAAAAGAGCCAAGAGGAAGTCAGGGGCATGATCGAGGAAGCCACTGGAATATCGAGCTTCGACGAGAAGAAGAAGCAGGCGGAGATGGAGCTCAGGGAGGCCGACGTAAACCTCAAGGTAGCAATGAGCAAGCTCGAGGAAGTCAAGAGCAGAGTCGAGGAACTCGAACGCGAGATGAATCGAGCGATCTCCGCAGTCACGCTCCGAGAGACTGTCGACGAGCTGAAGAGGCACATGCTGTGGAGTGATTTCCGGCGACGTGAGGCAGCCCTCTCAGAGGCCGCCAAGGAGGCAGAGTCCCTGGCGTCCTACGTCGACGCGGTCGATGTGGAACGAAGGGAGACATCGGATGAGCGCAAGAGGTTGGTTGAGGAGATTCTGAGGCTCAACAAGACGATTGAGGACCAATCCAGGGTCATGACCGGCGAACTTACGAGGGAGCTTTCAGACAAGAAGGTCGAGCTGAGTCGTGTACTTTGGGAAATCCCGCAAGCCCAGGAGACAAAGAAGGGACTGATACTGGAGATGAGGGAGAAGAGGGAACTCGGCAAGAGATTGTCTGCTGCAATATGGAACACGAGAAGAAACTTGAGATCACTCGCGAGAAGAGTAAGGACGATTGGGATCAGGGTCAAGAAGCTGACTGCCGAGAAAGAGAAGTCGGGGAGAGCCCTAGGGGGGAAGAAGAGGGAGCTGGACTTGCTTAGGACGAGCCTCAGGAGATCAGGGGACCTGTTGGCCCGCACGCGGATAGAGATATCGCACATCGAGCTTCAAGTCAACAGGACAAGCGAGCAAATAGCCGATCTTGAGAAAGAGGAGAGGGCTGTGGGAAAGACGAGAAGACTTCACGCGAGGAGATACCTCAAGTGGAAGGTCAAGGCTGAGAGGCTAGGCGGAAGGCTTGAGAAAATGACTCAAGAGGCGCAGGAATTCGGCACAAGCCTCGCGGACAGCCTTTCGAAGGCGGAGAAGTTGGAGAGAGGAGAAGCCACGATAAGGGAACTCATGTCTAAGATGGAGGCGGCGGCCGAGAGGATTAGGGGTAACCTTGAGATCTCATTCGGATTGGGTGAGCCTGATCCACAGGCGACGGAGGCGATTCTAAGGGAGGCTGGAGTGTCCGTGCTGGGTGTGTTGAGGGGATTGGTGCGCCCGAAACCTGGCTTCGAACGCGCTCTCGATGCGACCTTGGGTGAATGGCTCGACGCCATTGTTGTCGGCAAGGAGGAGAACGCTCCCGCTGTGCTCTTGTCCCTTCTCAACGTTGGAGTGATTCCGGCCAGACTGGTGAGAGCAGGCGAAGCAAGAGAGATCGCGAGGGGGAGCGCGGACGGGCAGGGTCTGCTGGACCAGTTGGAGTTCCCCCCCGAGTTGGGCGAGTTCTTGCGGAGACAGATCGGAGAAATCGCAGTCGTCCCTGACGCGGTGGAAGCCGCGGTAGCGGCGAACAAGGGATTGAGCTCGGTCACCAAGGAGGGGGTGTTGTTTGTTGGGGAGGACACCGCCGGGGCGTGGCCGGCGCGGCCAACCGGGAGAATGTCTCTCATTGAGAAGCTGACAGCGCTCGAGGTAGACCTCTCAGAGGTGAGGAGAATGAGAGAGGAGATACTCGGGAGAAACATCACGGAGCTAAGGCAGAGCATTTCAGAGGCGGGCTCTTGGGTCGCTAGGGTTAGGAACATGAGAAATGAAGCGATGAGGCTGCTGAGCGAACTGAGAGAGAAAATGGAGATAGAGGCTAGGCTGATGAAGGCGGAGGGGGAAAGGCTCAGGGGGGTAGGAGAAAGGCTGTCGTCTCTGAGGGCGAGGCGTCGGGAGTTCCTTGTCACGCTTGAGAGCCTGGGGCGGCAGGCTTCGCAGGCCAGAAGGGAAACGCGAGACCTTTCGGAGAGATCATCGCAGCTCTCCCGCCTGGTGAACCAAGTTGAGGGTAGGATGTCTTGGCTGGATTCAGCAATTAGAGCTGCTTCGCAGATATTGGAGACTTCCAATAGGAAGATGGTCGAACTCGGTAAGCGGGAAAGGGAGCTCTCCGACGAGAGGAGGGACGCGAGGACCAGAACCCGGGAGATCAGCAAGACGTTGGTTGAGGTTGCTGCCAAACTCAGAAGCTTGGACGCAGCGAGGGGGGACCTTCAAGGTGAGGTCTCTCGGTTGCAGAGCAAATTGGATGAATCAGTGGCGTCCAGCCCAACCGCCGATAGTCAGAGGGATAGACTGACCGAGCAATTGAGAACGGTTGATGGCCGCTTGGACGAGCTGGACGGCAAGGCGAGGGAAGCGCAGTCGAGACATAGGGACGCTCAGGCCAGAACACATGACATCGAGAAGGAGATAGCGGCCTTGAAGGAGAAGCTCGCGTTGCTGGGAGATCCCAAGGTACCGATTCAAGACGGGCTTGACCTTGTTCGATTCGACTCTCTCGTTAAGGACTTGGAGTCAGAACTCCAGGGCATGGGCCCGGTAAACATGTTGGCAAGGGATCAGTATGCCCAGCAGGCTCAGAACTACGTATTGGTATCGCAGAGGCTTAACACGTTAGAGGACGAGAAGAGAGCCATACTAGACCTGATCGCGGAGATTGAGCGCAACAAGAAGGAAACGTTCCTTGGCGCGCTGCGAATTGTGAACGACAGCTTCGCGCAATACTTCAATGGCGCGACAGGGGGTTCAGCTTGGCTCGAGTGCGACAGACCTGACGATCCATTCCAAGGAGGGCTGAGCGTTATGGTGGAGTTCCCAGGCAAGGCGCCCAGGCTTGTGTACGGGTCAAGCGGAGGAGAGAAATCAGTCACCGCGCTGTGCCTGATTTTTGCACTTCAGCAACTCAAGCCGGCCCCATTCTATTTCTTCGACGAAATAGATGCGCACCTTGATGCGATGAACATTCAGAACTACATCAAGCTGATATCAATGAGAGCATCCAACTCCCAGCTGATCGTGATTTCGCTGAAAGACGTGGTGGCATCCGGCGCGGAGAGGGTGATAGGAACGTACGTAAAAGGAGGCAGGTCGCGATTAGTTGAAATGCCGATTAAGGTTGACCAGAAGGTGAAAGGATGAGCACCCTCGCGACCACGTTCAACGTTCTGTTTGACATCTTAGGCGCCTACAGGGCGAGGGTATGGGACCTGGATATCGCAGCGGCGATAAGGAGCTTGCTGAACCAGATAAGAACCGTCGGGCAGGTGGACTTCGAGAGGTCTGGGGTTGCGCTTCTGTCCTCAGCGATAATATTCAGAAGAAAGACCGAGGAACTGCTGAAGCTTGAGGAGCCTCCCAAGCACCCTCAGGGTGACAGGGAGACGCCAGCATACGAGGGCCCCGTGTTGCCCATCGATCTGCCCGTCAGAGCTTCACATCCCGTGGTCAGCTCGAACGAGCTTTTCTCAGACCTGGTGGAGATGCTCATGAGGGTTCTTAGGGAGAGAAGGGCCTACACCGACACGGCCGAAGCTGCTGAGGACCTCATAGTGCCGGACGTGTTCCTAGAGGAGGTGGGGGACAGAGTGGAGGAATTGAGCAACAGGATAGCCCTTGCGATCAAGGAGGGCGGGAGAGTTGGGGTGATGGAACTGCTGGCTCGGCTTGACCGCGTTGAGGCCGTCAGAACCTTCATCGTGCTTCTGTTCGTGTTAAGCTCAATGGACTATGAGATAGAGAAAGAGGGGGACCAGCTTTGGATAGTGAGCGAACGCCGCCTCGAGAGGGCGTGAGGAACTCCGTGGAGGCGGTCCTATTCGCGGCCGGAAGGCCGGTATCCATAGATGACATATCAAAGGCTGTGAGGTGCAAGAGGGAGGCCGTCGAGGATTGTCTTCGAAACCTCATCGAGGAGTACGTCTCGAGAGAGGGCGCGATAGAGGTGATTAAGCTCGGGGGCGACCAGTACGTGATGCAGGTTAGGCCAACCTACTTCGAATACGCGAAGAGGGTTTCGGCCGGACTGCCTATATCAAGAGGCGCATCCAAGACTCTGTCGTTGATAGCGACTGAGCAGCCGATAGCTCAGTCCGTGATGGTTCAAATCAGGGGCAGACACTCATACAAGCAAGTCAAGGAACTACAGAAGGCCGGTTACGTCGAATCGAAGAGAGCGGGGAGGACCTACATTCTGTCAACCACGGACAGATTCAACCGCTTGCTTGGATGTCGAGACGCCAAATCAGTTAAAAAGGAGCTCTCTGCGCTGCTCAAGAGGAAGCAGGATGCAACTCTTGCGAATCGAATTGAACAAGGAAAGAGTGAGAAGGCTCGTTGAACGGCTGCAGTCAACTTCGATAGATAGGCTCGTCCTGTCCCAGGCCTGCAACATCTTCTACCTGACAAACTTGTGGCCAGTAGGCCCCGCCGCGCTGTCGATCAGGAGGTCCGGCGACATGGAGATATTCGGATCCAGCCTCGATCTCCACGTGGTGGAGTCTGACGAAGTTCGCATTTTCGCGGAACGAACCGAGGCGGACACGGTCGGACAGCTGGCCCGATCGATCGCCTCCCACGGGGACAGATATGTGGAGGTCGACCGGACCGGAGGAATCAGTAGCAGGCTCGAATCTGCTTCGAACTCCCTAGTCAAGGCCGGCAATAGACTAGTTGACGACATGCGAAGCGTGAAGGACGATGACGAGCTCCGAACCATCAGAAGGTGCGGCGGAATAGCAAAGGAGGGCATGCGCGCCGCGCTGGAGAGCTTAAGGGAAGGGGCAACCGAAAGGGAAGTGGCAAGGGCAGCCCAAGTCGAAATGATAAGCGGAGGCGCGGACGGCGTGGCATTTGACATCGGCATCGGATCGGGATGGAGGGCCTCCCTTCCGCACGCGCCTCCAACAGACAAGAGGATAGCTCGAGGGGAATTGGTGGTCGTTGATCTTGGAGCAGACTTGGCACATTACAAGTCTGACGTGACGAGGTCCGTGGCCGTTGGGCCCGTGGGAGACATCGAAAAGAAGGTTCTAGACACGGTGGTCGAGGCCTACGATATCTCGGTGGGGGACGTGGTGCCTGGGGCTAAGATAAGCGAATTGGCAAAGAGATCCGACGACATCATAACATCAGCGGGCTTCTCGGAAGGGATACTTCATGGTCTGGGTCACGGAGTTGGGTTGGAGATCCACGAGGGCCCGGCGGTCACGGGCAAGAACACGGGCGAGCTAGTAGCGGGACACGTCGTGACCATCGAACCGGGGATATACGTCAGGGGTGTCACAGGGGCGAGATGGGAAGATACAGTCCTAGTCACGAAGGCAGGTCATGCAACTCTCACTTGAATCATCTTCCGAACCTCCTTTCCCTCCTCTGATATGATCTTATCGCCCTGAGCAGGTCTATCTTCCTGAATTCCGGCCAGTATACGTCCAAGAAGAAGAGCTCGCTGTATGCGCTCTGCCAAAGCAGGAAGTTGCTTATCCTCGATTCGCCGGATGTCCTAACAATGAGGTCGGGGTCGGGGTTTGGAAGATGAGACGTATACAGGAAAGTGCTCACCAGCTCTTCCGTGACATCTTCCGGAGAAAGGGAGCCCTCAGCCGCCAATGACACCATCCTTCTAACTGCGTTCACGATTTCCGTCCTCCCTCCGTATCCTATTGCGACATTTAGGAACGTGTTGCTGTTATGGGAGGTTGTTGACTCCAGCTTCTCCATGAGTTCCGTGATCCTTGGTGGGAGCAACCCTCTCTCTCCCATGAACACGACCTTTGCGCCTTCGTTCTCGAACACTTTGTCCTCTATTGCTTTCGAGAGGTAGGAGTGTATGACATTGAGAATTCCGTTCACCTCGTCAGGTGCCCTGAGCAAGTTTTCAGTTGACAATGCGTACAAGGTGACCGTCTTCACGTTGAGTTCCCTGAACCAGGACAGCACCTCTGCGAGCTTCTTACCCCCCATTCTGTGCCCTTCGATCGTCGACAGGTTGTGCTCCTTGGCCCACCTTCTGTTTCCGTCGAGTATCAAACCTATGTGAGACGGCGTTGGGCCGTTGACTACTTGGTTCATGAGCACGATCTCGTACAGCTTTCTGACCGGCCATAGATCGATGGCTGACCTTAGGAGGTGCAGCGCCCATGAGTTCAACGGTCAGCTTCACTGTGGCGGCCCAATCGCTTCTCGATCAGCATGTGTATGCTCGTCAAGACCAGAAATGAAATCACTGACAGCGCTGCACTCGTGAACGCGGCTGCGACCACCGGTTGCAGGTACTTGTTGGGATCGATCAGAAAGTCACCCATCACGAGAGCCAAGGGATAGAGGGAAGCCATCACGGCGATCGAAATGAGCAGGCCTCTCGACTCAGCCCAGTCACCTATGAAGAAGGCTGTCGCTCTTCCGAGCTGCAGCGCGATGCCTCCGGTGAGGAAGTACACGGACGAGTGTTTGAGGAACTCTCCCGCCAGCACGTTGAGGCTCAGCAAGGCGGAGATGGGGTCCGCGATCTCGAGCCTTATCATAGTACCCAAAGCGCCGTATATTCCCAGGCTCCCGCCGATCACGAACAAGCCATACCCGGCCAAGAAGGCCAGTATCCTGATCGACAGAAGGTACGCTGGAAGCGGTAGGCCAAGAATTGAGTTGACCCTATGTGCCAAGGCCGTGTCCAGCGACATTCCTTTGACGAAGGCCGTCAAACCCAACAGCATCATGATTATCAAGATCGCGTAGTTGAGGTAGCCAGTGAAGGCCAGGAGAGAGAACACCATGAGCGAGAAGCCGGTGAAGCCGAGACTGTATCTCTTGAACCTCTCGTCCGTAAACAGCATCTTGAGGTACCTGCCTATGATGACGTAGGACTCCTCAACGGACCTGCTATGCTTCACGATCACCCTGATTATGCCAGATAGGGGGAGCTTCAGCTTGAGAATCGGGATGATGTCCTCGTCTCCGAACCCGTCCGTGACCACGTATATGTCGGTGGGACGAAAGCTCTTCGAGATCTCCGCTATTCTCTGCATGACCGTAGCGGAGGAAAGAGGCTCCCCGTCCTTCGAGCCCGTCACGATGGCGACCTCCGCTGCGTTTCCGCTTGTACGAACGGTGTCATAGGTTCTTATCGACGCAAATATGGCGTTGGAGTCCGATTCTTCTGGATCGACAAGTCCCAGTCTTATCCCAGCGGAGAGGACGTTTTCCCTTCCTATCACGGGAGAGGAGATGCCAGTCTTCTGGCCTAGATCGTCGTCTAGGTCAACGCAAAGAACCAGCACTCGCTTCTCCTCGTCAGGTTGCAATGCTCTCCGCGATTTATTATGTGTGAATAAGATAAGAAAAGCTTTTCCTGTTTCTGTAACCTAGAACTTGACGGGCGCGTCTAGCTCGGGCTTTTCATCTCATAGTATATGCGCAGCTCGTCGAGGGACAGCGGCTTTCCTGACTTGATCTTCTGATCGACCTCCTCGGCGACCTGTGCCTTGGCGTCCACCAGTTCGGTCTCCCTCCTGAGCCTGGCGCTATCATGGGCCATCTTCAACGAAGACGCGATCAGGTGAGCCTTGGCGTCGCATTCGACCAGTTTCATGAATACGTCGTTCTTCCTGGAAGCTAGATCTTGTATCTCCGCCCTCGCGGACTCAAGCTCTCTTATCGTAGCTCTTCGCGCCTCTATCGATTCTATGTATTGTCTGTGGTATTCGTCCGACTGTTGGGCAAGAAGGCTCCTTCTGTTTCTCAAGGAGTTGAGCCCCTCCTTCAGCCTAGCCATCTCACTTCGGTACCGCTCGGCTGACTTGTCCATCGCCTTTGCCCTGTCGTAGGCAGCAACTATCGACCTGAGGCGTTCTATCTCGCCTACCAGCGAAGACTCTCTCTTGGGATTGTGGGCCTCGGTCACGAGCCTCCACTCAAGGTCGTTCAGGCGCCTCCTCGCTTCCTCCTCGCTCATTCTGTACCTTCTCCTATACTGCTCTACGAGGGACTCCCTGGACCGGATCTCTGTCCTCATGCTCTGCATGTCCGCCAATTTCTTCTCCTCCTGTAGCTTGGACTCCTTCACCTGGATGTTGAGCTCATCTCGTCTCTTTCGGCTTTCGGATATGCTGAGGTTGAACTTCTTCACCTGCTCAAGAAGGTCGTTCTTGTGTCCTATGGACGACCTGAGCCTCTGCTTGGTCTTGACGAGTTCCTCCTCAAGTTCGCGGGCTTCCTTCCTCAACTGGCTGAGTTGTGTGAGGAGGCTCAAGTGAGTATGAGCTTCGCTTGGTTTGTGGATAAATGCTTTTCCGTCCAAGGACGCGCTCAGTCCACGGGGCCGTGGCTCGTCTCTTCCCCCCTGAAGAATATCCGTGATATGGCCGCATAGAGTTCGACGAAACCGCTGAAATCAACCGAGGAAACGGGCAGAGGTCTGGAGAGGAAGCTCAGCCTCGGAAGCGACCGCAGGACAGAGTCCACGTATAGATATTTCTCTGCCGGATACAGATCTCTAGCGTTAGATAGGATCGAGTCTGGGTCGCTGGCCCATTTGACGAGTTGTTGCAGGGCAGCCTTGGAGACCAAGTCTTGCTTCGTCAGAACGGATAGCATGGGCATGAGGAGCCTTGAGTGCACGGCCGCTTCCAGGAACATGTTCGCTACGAAGTTCATAGGATCTAAGGAGAATGGAGCGTCAACCAGATACATGACCGTCTTGTTCCCCCAGAATAGATCCCTGGAGATTAGCAGTCCGCCGGCTCGAAACGCAAAGAGCTCGATCTGACCGGGTGTATCTACCAAGAAGAGGTCGGGGGAAACCTGAGACAATACGTCGCGCATCTGGCCTACGTGGTCAGCTAGCATGTCGGTGGCCAGAACAAGGGATGAGTTGGGGCCGAGCCCCTTCGTTCTCATGAGCTCGCGAATGTCCACGTACTCCCTAGCGTCGACTATGGGATCGTACGGGAGATACTCGACGCCGGGGTCTAGGTTCAAGACTTCGGCCTCCACCCCTTTGTGACTGAGCCATTCCGAAACCGAGAAGGCCAATGTCGTCTTTCCGCTCCCAGCCGTGCCAACGAGGAAGAGCGCTGGCGGCTCCGCGGATCTTGGGGCCATCAGTGATGGGAAGGGGCAGGGTCTTTTATCCCTTCAAAACTTTGATCCTGATCGGTTGGGCGGGACCCAAGGGGGAGGGGAGGAGCTAGCGAGCGGGTTCATGCACGCCGACGGGTCGACGACCGAGGTGACCCTCAAACCCAAACTCTCGGAACGCTTCCGATATCTCCCTCTCGCGGCGCTTGAATTCCTTGCCGAAGCGCAGGTTCTCGAGCCCTCTTCCCTCAGCGGTCAACGTGGCGGCCGCCGTGGCAGCTATGGCGGAGTCCAGAGGACTTCTTCCCATGAACAATGAGGCAAGCATCGTCACTGAGTAGACATCGCCGCAACCCACATCGTCAACTACATCGATGGGGATTGAGGGAACGAGAAGGGACATGTTCCGGGAGACAACGAATGAGCCCTTGGCAGAGCTCGTTAACGCGAGTAACCCAGGTCCGTTCTCGGTCAACGCCTCGCCTAGTCCTCTCTTGCAGAAGTACGGAAGCTCCTCATCAGATATGTGAACCAACAGCTTTCCCCTGGTCCAAAGGTCGCGCTCGCTCCAGCTTCTCATCGAGAGCGGACCTATCTTCTTTTCCCTGACGAATCCCTGGGTCTCGATCGCTGTCGCTCTGGGGAAATCTAGGCTGAGCAAGGAAGGGTCGACCTCAGCGAGAACAGGAGTGATCTGGACCATGTCGAAGCCCTTCAACGCTCCGGCATCCAACTCTATTGGCGGACCACCCGTTGAGGCCACCTGCTGGACCCTCCTTCCATCGCCGGTCAGTGTGTTCACGAACTTTACGGAATCAGGCGTCTCCTGGGCCACTACGTTGACGCCCTCGGACCTGATCTGCGCCAAGTGTTCTCTTGGAGCGTCGGCTCCGACGATGGTCCTGAGCTCGACCTCAGCGCCCAATCGTGCGGCTGTCACGGAGCAATAGTATGCACCTCCCCCCACTCTCCTCTCCTCAGCTTTGGGGGTTCTGATTATGTCGAGTGTTAATGCCCCAATGACCAAAAGCCTGGGCAGATTCTAAGCACCTCGGAACCAACATCCGGTGGCCCTTTGCACATGCCAAGCGTTGGCTGCTCCGGCCTCGGTTGCCTCCTTGACTACGCTCGTAACCTTGGCCTTGTCTCTGACTAGGGCTACTAGGCTTCCCCCCATTCCGGCTCCGCTTATCTTAACTCCAATGGCACCGCCAAAGTACAACGCAGCGTCTCTGATCCTTTCCAAGCGCGGAGTGGAAACCTCATAGAGATCCCTCAAGAGTTCGTGCTGGACGTTCATGACCTCACCGAGCGTCTCGCGGACGGGCCAGTCCTTCTCAGCTAGTCTTGTTGCCCTCTCCTGGCCCAGAACGCTGATGGCGAGTGGGATGTCGACCTTCTGCCGGCTAACCGCAGACAGCGCCAAGCTGGTGGAGCTATTCATCTGTAGGGTGAACAACATCCTGTCCGCTGACTTCCTGGGCAGAAGGAAAAGATACCTGCTGATCTCGTCTCTTCGAATGGACTCCCAATCGGTCTCTTGGCAACTGCGCCCTAGTTTCGACTTGAGTCCCTTGTGAACTGCTGTTGATTCTGACAGTACGGACAGGCCATGATCTATCTCAGACTGGCGCGCCGTATGGATGGATTCGGTCCTGTGTTTTTCCCCGGAGTCGATCACCACGAAATCCAGCGGAGGTGCGTTCAGGTAGTCCACGCTGATTGTTGGCCTCTGTCGTAACACTATCATGTCCCCGTACGCTGACGAATATTGGTCAAGCCTGCCGCAAGGGATTCCCATCTCCACGTTCTCGGAGAGATAGGCGTATTCGGCGATGTCTCGCTTAGTGAAGCCCAACGAGAAGGCTCCATCCAGGAGGGACAGGAATGCGACCTCTAGAGCTCCGCTACTGCCCAGTCCCGATCCCATTGGTATCTGACTTCTGACGTATATGCTCAGGCCCCCGATGTCTCTCGCTTGAGAGAACTTCCTAACGGTCCTTATGACGGAGGCGAGATAGCCGCGAGTATCTCTCTGAGCATTGGATGGCTCAGAGAGATCGAGTTCAAAAGACCCTCCACCGGGCTCCTTAGAAAGCTCCTCCGACACTACGCGCAGAGTGAACTCGGGGGTCGGTACTGCAAACATGTATAGTCTCATGTCGATCGCCATTGGGACAACCGGTAGCCTCTTGTAGTCTTGGTGCGTGTTCAGTAGGTCAACCCTCCCTGGCGATGATGAGATGAACCTCGGTGCGTTCCCGAGAACCTTCTTGGCCTGATCCAAGAAGTCAGCAGGAACGGTCTGGCTCAACCGGATTCAACCCCTCGCAGCTCGGCTGCCTTCTCCTCCGGGGAGTAGTCGTAGGTCACTGTGCCAGCACCTAGCTCCACTCCCGCCAGGAATTTCAACTTATCGCGCTCTCGATACTTCGGGAAGAACTCGATGTGGAGGTGGTAGAAGTCAGATGCGGAATGGTCAGTCGGCTGCTGGTGAAATACCATCGAGTACGGCATCTCCCTTTCGAACAGGCGATCGAGCTTCGCCACCACCTGTTTGATCGATTCCGACATTTCCCTGACTTCCTTTCGATCGAGACCCAGGAGGTCAGCCACGTGGCGCTTGGGATAGATCGAAACCCCGTAAGGCATTGTCGGCGCAAAGGGTATGAAGGAGATGAAAGCCTCAGTCTCGTGGACCAGGCGGCTCCTGCTGTCAGCTTCAGTCCTCGTAATGTCGCAGAACAGGCACCGCCCCTTGCTCAAGAAGTACCTCTTAGAGGCCTTGAGCTCCCTCCTGAGGACGGGCGGGATGAAGGGAAAGGCGTAGATCTGCCCGTGCGGATGTTCCATTGTAACCCCTATCTCCCTGCCTCGGTTTTCGAATATGAAGACCGCCTTTATCTTGGGATCCGCTGAGAGATCTGCGGTCAACCCAGTCCAAGTGGCCACTATCTTCTCTATGTGGGAGACCGGCATGTCCTTGAAGTGCAGGTGATGACTTGGGCTCAACACCACAACCATGCAAGCGCCGTAGGATTCGCGCACCTTGTATGGAGGAACTGCCACCTCATCGGGCATCGGAGGATCCCTCGTCAGGGCGGGATACCTGTTCTCAAGCACCAACACCTCCCAATTCCCGTCTGGAACCTCCGGCGAGCCTGGACAGAAGGGACAGCTTCCATCCTGCAGCGAAGGCCTCTCCCTCCTTCTTGAGGACACGATGACCCATTCGGCCAACGTGGGACTCCATCGCAGTTCCATGCGTACCTGTTGCGCGCCCGCAATAGATATGTTTCGGGGTCGCCGTTTGCCCTCACGCCCGGGCACGAGATCACGTCGATCGCGGGGTAGCATGAGCCGAACCTGATTCTGCCCAGCCAGCCCGGTCAGCGAGCGGAGACATCGCACATGTTGCGAAGCCGCCCTCGGGAACGGATAAGCAATAAATAGACTGAGCTGGGGATAGACGGTTGTAGAAAGATGCCCTGTTCATGCGGCAAGAAGCGTAAGACAAAGAAGAAGAAGTAGCTCGCGGTTGGTCGCGCTTTGAGAGTCGGGACCGGAGGTTCACTCGTCCTTCGCCCATTTTTTGAGGCGGTCAGAGCAAGGACGCGATGGCAAATCCAATCAGGAAGCTCACGAAGATTGAGGAGAAGTTGACCACGTTGTTGTCGATGGCTTCGTACCCTCTGACCTTTCTGGCTTCCTTCCCACAATGCTTCTTGCGCTCGGTTGGTTTCCCGCATGAACCGCAGACGTATATCCCCTGTACGGTTGCTCCCATGATGCTATCTACAAGGGTGCCAAGGAATCCTCCTACGGTCGATGCAACTACCTTGGCTGAGGGGGAGACCTCAGCGAGGATCCCACTTACGCCCATCCAGTCCGTAAGGAACACGGCCAAGAACCCGATGAACAACGAAGCGAGCAAAGCAACGGAGGTTCCCAAAGGCGTGACGCCGCCAGAGGCTCCGTGTTCAACCCTCTGCCGCAGGTTTGTTATGAGCCTGGGCTCTCGTTTGCTCAAGAGTCCGATCTCAGTAGCCAACGTGTCCGCCAGACCCGTAGACACTGAGGCCAGATATGCTCCCGCGAATCCCTTCCCGCCCATCCACCCTTCGCATACTGCAGCGACGGTCGCCCAAGCGCCATTGGCGACAACGTTTTCCCACTCCCTGGCGCCTCCCTTTTCCTGAGCTACGCCCATACTTCGCTTTCTCTCGTACTTGAACTTCGTGAAAATGGCAGCTATGACATGAAAGGACGTGACCACCAAGAACGCGTTCCAATCGCCGTAGATTATCACGAGGGCTCCTAAGACCAAGCCAGCCATGAACCCGGACAGCGCAACCGTCTTCAGCAGGAGGGAGGCTACTCCCAGCGCGGTTAGAACGAGAAACTTCACGAGTATGTCCGCTGTCAAAGCGGGCACAGCTGGCAAGGTTATTGCCTCGGTTCGAGCTTGCCCACTTTTAACCCTTGTCGGGGCTCGTCTCCGCTCGAGAGCTAGCCTTCTCGACTATTTCCAAGTCATTGAGAGTCTTCAGAAGATCGTCAACGCCTGGCATCTTCGAGAGTCCGAGTGGCATGTTCTCCCTCTTCGCTATCTCTATGGCGATCGGATCTAAGTCGCTGGGCCCGTGGATGATTACGGCGCTTGGCTTGAACGGGAAGACTCTCACTGCGACCAAGGGGGATCTGCCGTGCGTCACGTTGGTGAAAACGAGCGCGCGCTTGGCCGTAGCCCCGAAGAGCCTGATGAACTCATCCCCTTTGAAGTAGAGTATGGCCTTGACGCTGTCCACGACAGTGTAACCGAAGATCGAATCGTCCGGGCTAGGCCCTTCGACCAATGGCACGGAGTTCGTGACTTGCAGAAGGGTCCTGACCCTGATCGGAATGGACAGCTCTCTCATTGCTAGGATCACCCCAGGAGGGGGCATTTCCATCCTTGAGAGTTCGGCAAGCTTTGCCCCCCCGCCCTTGACGTCAAGGTCCAGCAGGGCCTCAACGAACGTCCTCATGAACCTAGTACCCGGGTTTTTTCTGCGCCCCCTCTCGTAGTCGCTCAACACAGAGGGGGACACGCCCATCCTTTCGGAAAGATCCTTCTGGGCGACCTGGAATATCATCCTCCATTTCTTGAAGGCCTTGCCGGGTTCCTCGCTCAGAATGACATCTCCGATTATCTTGCGGGCTGCTATGTCTCTCATATAACGGGTCAATTCGTCAAGGGGGTAACTTTCCTGCAAGACCCTTCGGCAATTCGCGAACCGTCGCAGTTATATCTCTTGTCTAAGTCAACTGTGGGAATCTTTCGGGCTGCAAGTTGAACAGCTTATATACCTTGACCACAGATACCAAATCAAGAGGGAGGTAATGGCAAAGGGCCTAGGGGTTGAGGGGCCGGACCTATTCGGAACCGAAGAAGCTCTTGAGGAAGCCCTAAGGGAAGAACAGAAGATAACTGCAAGGCTTGAGATTAGGAAGTTCAACAAACCTATGACAATACTTGAGGGCATAGATGCCAAGGGCAGGGAGTTCGACGCTCTGGCGAAGAACCTGAAGGCTTACTGTGCCTGTGGAGGTACGGTAAGGGACGGAAAGATCTACCTTCAGGGCGACCAAAGGCAGAAATCGGTGGAGTTCCTGAAGAAGAACGGATTCTCCAAAAGCTCCTTCACAATAGTGTAAGGGAGTTCGGTCGCAGACTCCTTTTATCAGGACGCTGCTAGCACGTAGCAGGAGTTGAACGTCCTGGACGCGATAGCGCGAAGAAGGAGCGTAAGGGCGTACAGTGATGAGGAGGTTCCCGATAGCGCGATCGAGGCTCTGATCGAGGCCAGCTACGCGGCACCATCCGCTGGCGACATTCATCCGCATAGGATAGTCGTTGTGTCGGATGGCACTAAGAGGGCAGCCCTTGCATCGGCTTGTTTTGGAGAGGAGTTCGTTGCCGAGGCACCCGTGTCATTGGTGTTCTTTGTTGATCTGAGCGTGGCTCGGATAGGATACGGCGACAGGGGAATCAGGTTGTACTCGTTGCTTGACGTCGGCGCCGCCATAGAGAACATGATGCTCGCAGCTGTGGAACTGGGCCTAGGAACCTGTTGGATAGGGGCTTTTGACGAGCAGGATGTCTGCGACCTGTTGGAGGCTCCTCCGGATTGGAGAGCCGTGAGCGTTGTAACACTGGGAAAGGAACTCGGAAGGGGCCGCCACCCAGCTCCCCCTAGCCTGAGAGATAAGGTATATCTTGATGGGTGCCGAAAGCTGCTGAGATTTCATTGAAGTTCTCGCGGCTAGCGGACTATATGGAACGAATAGAGTCGACCTCGAAGAGGCTGGAGATGATCGAGGCTATGAAGTCCCTCCTGTTGGAACTGGACGAGGAGGAGATAGGGCCGACGTGCTTCATGCTGTTGGGTAGCGTGGCGCCAGACTACGTGGGAATCGAGATCGGGATGGCAGAGAAGCTGGTGACCAGGAGTATCGCGAAGGTCGTTGGAGTATCTGAACTGGAGGTGGAGAGAAGGTTGAAGCATGTCGGGGACATCGGGGAGGCGGCATATCAGCTTCTTTCCAAGAAGAGGATCAGGAAGCTCATATCAAGAGAACTCTCGACTCATGACTACTACAAGGCCGCGCTAGACCTGTCTAGGTTGAGCGGCAAAGGATCAATATCTCAAAAGCTGGACAGCTTTGCCAAAGTCCTAGTTGATTCCTCTCCGAAGGAGGCGAAGTACTTCGTTAGATATGTTACAGGAAACCTGAGGCTCGGCATTGCCGATATGACGTTGCTGGATGCTCTGTCCGAGGCCTTCGCTGGAGGCAGGGAGAACAGGGATGCGGTGGAGAGGGCCTACAATATCAGGCCAGATATCGGACTCATTGCCACTCAGATGAAGAAGTCCGGCCTGAAGGGACTCAGCAAGGTCAAGATCCAGATGGGAATCCCCATCAGGATGCAGTTGGCTGAGAGGCTTAGCTCCTCAGAGGAAATAGCGGAGAAGCTCGGCGTTCCGTGCGCGGTGGAGTTCAAGTACGATGGTGAGAGAATACAGGTCCATAAGGACGGAACCAATGTTCAATTGTTCTCTCGCAGACTGGAGAACATCACGTATCAGTATCCTGATATCATCACTGCGGTCCTGCGCAATACGAAGGCCAAGGAAGCTATAATGGAGCTGGAGTGCGTTGCGACTGACCCGGACACAGGCGAGCTGAGGCCGTTCCAAGAACTCATGAGGAGAAGGAGGAAGTACGGCATCAAGGAGATGACCGAAAAGATACCGGTCGCGCTGAAGGTGTTCGATCTTCTTTACGTGAACGGCTCGGACTTGACCAAGGAGCCATATTCTAAGAGGAGAAAGACCTTGGAAAGAACGATCAAAGAAGACGATATGATGCGGTTGGCGGAGATGAGGACGGCGGACTCCAGCGATAAGATCTCTGAGTTCTTCGATCAGTCCGTCTCCGCCGGGATGGAGGGCATAATGGCGAAGAGTCTCAGCGCCAACTACGAGGCAGGCGCTCGCTCGTTCAGATGGGTGAAGTTGAAGAGGGAATATAAGAGCGAGCTGAGGGACACGCTAGATCTAGTCGTAGTTGGCGCATACGCGGGGATGGGAAAGAGGTCCAACTTCAGGTACGGATCCTTCTTGATGTCAGTCTATGATCCAAACACAGAGGTCTTTCCGACGGTGTGTAAGGTGGGAACCGGGTTCACCGAGAAGGACCTGGAACAACTGGGCGACATCCTTGAGAAGCATAGGATACAGGAGAAGAGTTCCCAAGTGGACTCGAAGATGCAGGCGGACTTCTGGTTCAATCCCGTCGTAGTGCTTGAGATCATAGGTGCTGAGATCACCCTCAGCCCCGTGCACACCTCGGGGTGGGATGCGATCAAGAAGGGCGCAGGCCTCGCGATAAGATTTCCGAGATTCACAGGGAACTACAGGTTGGACAAGGGAGCCGAAGATGCAACAACTACTTCAGAGATCATCAATCTGTACTCGATGCAACTTGAGAGGGCGAAGTAACTGCTCCCGTCCTAGGCCGGAGGGGGAGGAGGCACAGCCGGGCCCGCTAGCTGAGAGAGCTTCTGGTTCCCGAGTATGAGAAGTATTCCTGGGATTATGCCAGTGAGGAAAGAGATTATCAACGTCGTTGTTGATGACGATACGACGTAGGCCTCCTGATACCTGCCTTGGTCTATCTTGGCTATGACCTGAGGTTGTATCTTGGTCATCGCGGTGTATATGCCCAGCACTCCCACTGCTGCCCAGAGGAGGCCCCAAGCCATGGTTACTAACCCGAGCCCGAAGAAGAAGCTCAAGCCAATGCCAGCAAGTATGGATGAGATGGAACCCAACACCATTAGGGCGCCCAGCACTATCATTGCGATGTACGTGTAGTACATCATGTCCCTCGCTTCCTTTGCCACCTGAGCGTTGTACATTAGGCGGGCCGCTGTCCCTTACTACTTATAAGCCTTGTTGGGATGCTCTGGCTAGTGCCTACTCGTTCAGGATCGGAACCACGGCGTCCCAAGGTTATATAGAGAACTCTCGATTGGATGAATGATGTCATCGGATGGGAATCCGGGAGACATCACGACAAAGGAACCCTCAACCAAGGAGAAGATAGTGGTGTACATCCCTGAGTACAAGGGATACGAGGAGAAGGAGACAAGAAGAGAGACGGAAAGGCTGGTAAGAGGAAAAGCGTCGAGGCACATAGGATCAGCGGTCAGAACTGCAGAGAGGGCGCTCGCCAGGGCCATGGGGACATTCGGAGTGGACAAATCTAAAGTTACCAGTAAACTAGTCTTTGAGCTGAACTACATATACAACAAGGTCTCGAAGGTACCATCAGGTTACTCCGGCTTGTCTGATGTCGCGAAGGTCAAGGAAGAAGACACGGATAAGCTGATCGATCACGACTTCACGATGATCACATTGGCTGAGGAGATAGAGAACAAGGGCAAGGAGCTACTTGAGCTAACGATGAGAGGGGACTACGGGTCGATATCGAAGGCGATTGAGGAGCTTCATGACACGATCTCGAAAATAGAGGACATAATGGCCGCTAGGGAGTCTGTACTCAAGGGGACGTAAAAGAGATGATGCAAGTGATGACGCCGGCCTCCTGGCGATGTTGAGGCTGGCTGGGTGGGGTGACGGATTATGCAGGACATCGCGGAGGCGTTGATATTCGCTGGTGGGCCTGGAGAAAGGCTCAGGCCACTGACTCTGAACATTCCGAAGGCCTTGGTGGTCGTACGAGGAATCCCGATACTGGGCCACCAGGTCATGTGGCTCAAGAGGCACGGGGTAAGGAGAGTGGTCATCGCCTGTGGCTACCTCAGTCAAGAGATAGATCGATACACGAAGTTGAACGACCTGGGGGTTGAGATTGAGTTAAGCACGGAGACGAGGAAGCTGGGCACGGCAGGGGCCCTGAAGCTCGCACTTGGCAAGCTGAGGGGTGACGAGTTCATCGCGTTGAACGGTGACATCATATCAAACATGAACCTGTCAGAGCTGGTGAACTATCATCACAAGATGAGGAAGTTGGCGACCATAGTGGTCGTGCCCTTTAGGTCACCGTATGGCATAGTGACCGCATCCAATGGTATCTTGGACGAGTTCAAGGAGAAGCCTTCGCTGCCGTACTGGACCAACGCGGGCATATACGTCTTGGACAGACGCATCGAATCGCGTCTGCCTGATGAAGGCGGGCTGGAAAATGATGTGTTCTCTCGGATGGGCGGCGAGATTGCGGTATTCATGAGTCGAGAGGCGTGGGTTCCGATAGATACAACTAAGGACTTGAGGGAAGCTGAGGCCCTCCTTTCCAAAGAGGAGGGCGACCTATAGGTACTTCTTACAGGGGTAGCAATACCATCTCTGGTACTGAGCTATCCAAGTAGCGGGCTTTCCGCACGTCGGGCAGTTTTGGGCAGCTGCGGCCCCTGTGGCGGCTGGGGTAGGCTTCACCTCCACTCTCGGAACCTCCTTCTCCTTGCTGAGGATGATGACATCGCCGACGGCGCCTACTTCGTCCCATTTCACGTCGATTACTGTTCCTCCGGCCGTCTTGACCTGCAGCGTTATCTCCTTCTGACCTGGTACGAGCCCGATGTCGACTACGTTGCCGACAATGGTCCCGTTGGGGTTGTAGACCTGCTTTCCAACCATCTTTGATTGACCTACGCTTGAGGACATCTGGGTTGGCGCGGCGCCCAGACATTTTAAGGCTTTTGGGCTGGCTTGCTTGGCCTGGATCATCAAGGAGTTCGGTCTTGCAGTAGTAGCTTGGGCAATGTTGTCTGGACTGAAACGGCGTTCAATACTCGATCTCGAAGTGATCCCTGCACTTCTTGCAGGATATTATGCACTTCGCGGTTCCGTCGGGGTATTCCTCCGTTTTCTCGACAACGGGCTCGTGATTCCCCCCAGCGGAGCAAACCTGCGACGATATCGCGTTCAGCTCAGAGTCTATCTTGCTGAGCAACTCCGTCACCTCAGAAGGTTATCTTCTCCCACCTTCCGCTCTTCATGGAGGCGTAGCCGGCTTCCAATATCGCGTTGACGACGTACCCATCCCTTACGTTTTCTTCGGGGCATCGCCCGTCCCTGAAGCACTCGATGAAGTGCTGCAGCTCTGAGAGGTATCCGTAGACCTGGTGCTCTCGCCAGATCGGAAACATCCATCCTTTTTTCGCCTCTGCCTTCTCAACGACGTAGCCGACCTTCTCCTCCGGAGCCACAGTGAACACCTTGATGCCTGTTTCTCTAGTTATGTCGATGAAAGCTGCTCCGTCCGTACCGTAGACCTCGAACCTGATGTCCAAGCCGCCATGTGCGGTCCAACTGTTCTCAGATTGACCTATCTTGCCTCCCTCGTACCTGACGATGATCAAGCTGTTGTCCTCGGCCTTCGTGTGATGATGCAGAGTAGCGCCCCAACAAAATGCCTCGACGGGAACCTTGCCGACTATCTTCCTATCGACCTCGACGCTGTGACAGCCCATGTCCATCAGGACGCCTCCTCCAGAGAGCTCTGGGTCCCAGAACCATGCGGAGTGAGGACCGAAGTGTGACTCTCTGCTCCTGACCCAAAGTATATCCCCTATGGCTCCCTTGTTGAACATCTCAAGCGAACGTTCCATCTTCGGTGTGAACAGTTGGTTCTCGGCGTAACCATGTAGGACGCCGTGCCTCTCGACAGCGTCGAGCATCTCCTTCGCTTCCCTCTTGGTTCTGGCCAGTGGCTTCTCCACGATGACGTTCTTCCCGTTTTCTGCCGCAGCGATGACCGCATCTCTGTGAAGAAAGTTGGGCAGAGTCACATCCACAGCCTCGACATCGTGATCACTCGCCACCTTCCCAATAGCCTGATCACCGTAGAAGACCTTAGGTATTCCCCATCGCTTTGCGAACCTCTCTGCGTGGGCTTGCGTCTTGGAGCCCACCGCAACAATCTCAACTCCGCTTATCTCCTTCAATGCCATGGCGTGAAATGATGCTGCAAAGCCCGCCCCGAGGATTGCAAGCTTCAACCTGTGAGTCGCCTATTGAACGTACACCCGCATACGGATTTAACATTTAGTGACCATGAGTAAGTATGAGGTGATGGATGAGAGAAAAAACATTCAGCGGATGCCTGTGGCAAAGCAGGATCCGTCACGAGTGACCACCGATCACCGCGTCAGTTCTCATCACACGATCGGGCTGGAGGAGAATGACGCCGAGATGGTTGATCACTTTTTCTTCTTCTTCTTTGCCTTCTTCTTCTTCGGCATTTGGTGTACCGCTCGTACACGAATGCTCTTAAATCTATCGGTTCGAGTCATCGATTCACACTTATCGATGCATGTGATGATGAGGATCAGGCTCTCGCTCATCTTGCGATGGTGAGGCGAGATCAAGTCATGCTTCTCTGAGTATGATGATGCAAATCACTGTCCGACTCTCGATAGAAGTGAATTCTTTGTCCGTTCGACTTTGTTGAAGAATGACTCGTAGTCAAGCCCAACTATCATTCCGTTCTCAACGAGTTGCTTGCCGTCGACGAAGACATCTCTTACGCTTGTCGATTTTGTCGAATAGATCAAATGACTGTATGGGTCGTAGAGAGGGAGGGACTGAATGTTCCTCAGGTCCAGAACAACGACATCAGCCTTGTACCCAATTGCAAGCGCGCCTATCTGATCGCCCCAACCAATGGCACTCGCTCCATCAGACGTAGCCAAGTCAAAGACCTCCCTCGCTGGCAATGCTGTCGGATCCCCCAGCCAGCCCTTCTGAACTAGCGCCAATACTTTTGTTGATTCGAACATGTCTAAGCTGTTGTTCGAAGCAGGGCCGTCCGTTCCAAGCCCCATCCTTATGCCTGACGCTCTGAGCTTCGAGTATGGGGCGACCCCCATCGCCAACTTGAGGTTTGAGACTGGATTGAGGGCAACGGCAACATTTCTCTTGCGAAGGGTCGACACCTCTTCGTCGCTGACATGAATCGCATGAGCAGCTACCACATGCCCTGACAGGACACCTAGGCTGTCGAGATAGGCAACCGATCCCCCATGAGCGGAGACCCCGAAGATCTCCTCGACTCGCCTTGCTTCGTCGTGAGCCTCGGCGACGTGGGTGTGCATTATCACTTTCCCCCTTTCCCCAAGCTTCTCGTTCAGCTCGTTCGTCAGCCTGTGAGCGTCGACGTACGCGTCAGGCCCGGTTGAGTAAGGCGCGTGTGGGTTCACGCTGATCCTTATTCTGCCGCCCTGGGCGCCGTGCCAGCGTTCGGCCATTCGTTCCGTGAGTCTGAGGCCCTCCTCCTTGGTGCTCTCGAAGAATCCATGACCTACTACCGCTCTGATCCCCGTCTTGATGAAGGCATGTACCTCGCTGCCATCATCCGAGTAGAAGTACTGGGAGTTCAGAGTTGTGGTCCCTGATAGCAACGCCTCATAAGCGCCGAGCTCTGCGCCCAGTTCTATGTCGGAGGGGGTGAGCTTCACCTCGGCTGGCCACACCTTTTTCTCTAGCCAGTCCATCAGAGGCATGTCTTCTGCGTAGCCCCTGAACAGCGTCATCGCGCAGTGCGTATGGGAGTTAATGAGTCCGGGCATGACTAGACAGCCTGTCGCTCTCAACCTGTCGTAACGGTCGAAGCTCCGTCTCAGGTCATCCGCGCGGCCAACTGCAACTATCTGGTCTCCGTTGATCGCCAAGGCACCATCATCGATCGGTCCCCTCGGCGTGAGCACCGTTCCGCCCTCGATCAGGACGCCCATCCTACCTCCCTCGGTAGATGAGATCAATAGTTGAGTTGATGATGTCTCTGACTCTTGGACCAGTCCTCTCCATCACTTCTAGAACCTCGTCGTGCGAGACTTGGGCCGCAATGCCCGCGGCCCAGTTAGTGACGATGCATACGCCGCCGTATTCCATTCCAAGTTCCTTGGCTAGGAAAGCCTCCGGTGCTCCAGTCATGCCGACGAGGTCACCGCCGAGCATCGAGAACATCCTGATCTCAGCGGCTGTCTCAAACCTTGGACCTTCAGTGCACACATAGGTACCCTTCCTGTGAACCTTGATCTTCAGGCGCTTCGCAGCGTCGCAGAGCATCTCGCGAACGTAGACTGAGTATGGACGCGTAACGTCCGTAAACACCACTCGGCCATCTCCTTCGAAGAAGGTCTGATGCCTGCCCTTCGTGAAGTCCAAGATCTGATCAGGGATGACAATGTCCCCAGGAGACATCCTCTTGTTCATGGACCCCGTGGCGTTCGTCGCGAGGACTACAGAGCCGCCTGCGTCGTGTATCGAGTGCACCAAGGCCCTGTAGTTCACCTTGTGCGGAGGTACCGAGTATTGGGGGCCATGCCTAACCGCGAATAGCACCTCTTTCCCTGACAGCTCAAGGCGCCCCAGGTAGGACTTGCCGTATGGCGTGGTGACGGCCTCGAGGCGTTCCAGGTCGAAGAATTTCGACATCCCCGTCCCTATTATGACAGCGGCTGTCCGATCTTGAGCCATCCCGGCCTGAGAGGCGACTTGAGCAGTAAAAAGCGTTTCAAGCGCGCGGACGAGGACTTTGTCACTGCGGGGGATCGAAACGACCCACGAGCACGAGGGGCGAGGGTTAGGACGTCCATCATTCTTATTTTCTTGCTGCTCGACGAGAAGGTGAGCAAGGGATGAACAAGGAGGAGGCCAGAGAAAGAAGCTTGGATATGTTGAGGCGAGCGGGGATCACAATAAGGCCGGACGAGGCATCCGACATGGAGGTAGCTGACCTGGGGCTGGGTGACATTGAGCACATCGGACTTCAGATAGTAGTCTATGTCAACACGGCCCGCTGCTGCGCCAAGGAGCTGGTATTGCTCCCTCATCAGATCTGCCCAGAGCACAGACATCCGTCGATAGGCGACTACCCCGGCAAGGAGGAGACGTTTCGATGCAGGTTCGGCACCGTATACTTGTACGTGCCGGGTCCCAAGACGAAGAACCCGCACGGCGCGGTTCCTGATTCAAGAAGGGAGCATTTCACGGTCTGGCACGAAGTGGCGCTCAGTCCAGGGGATCAGTACACCCTTGAGCCCAATACCTTGCACTGGTTCCAAGCAGGACCAGAAGGGGCGATCGTGTCAGAATTCTCGACCAAGAGCATGGATGAAGGGGATGTGTTCACTGATCCGGAGATAAAGAGGGTGCCTGTCGAGTAGTGCCAGAGGGCCAGATGGTGGCGCGCGAAGCCACTTAGCTCTCGCTGATGTGGACATCACTGGCGGAGGACTCGCTCTTGTTTCTCCTCACGGAAGTTCGAGATCTGGGTCCGGCGCCTGTCCCCTTCCGGTGGCACGATCTAGCAGTATCCTCTGTTCGATCGCTGCGACGCGCTTTCTAACCGAGACCACTGCGTCCGGGTTCACGCTTATCGAATCGATTCCGGCGCCCACTAGGAAGTCATTGAACTCAGGGTAGACGCTCGGCGATTGGCCGCAGATGCTCACCGTCTTGCCATCCCTGTGCGCAAGCTTGATCAGGTACGCGATGGCCCTCTTGACGGCAAGGTTCCTTTCGTCGAATATGTGTGAGATGGTTTCGTTATCTCTGTCCGCTCCCAAGATGAGCATGGTCAGATCGTTTGAGCCGATGGAGTATCCGTCAACGTATTGGTTGAACTTGTCGGCGATGAGCACGTTGCTCGGTATCTCTGCCATAACCCAGAGCTTGAAGTCGGGGCCTCTTTCCAGTCCCTCCTCTCGCATGATCTCTATGACGCGTTGAATCTCCTCGACCGTCCTGCAGAAAGGTATCATCGCCCAGAGGTTATTGAGACCGAACTCCTGCCTCACCTTCCTTAATGCGGCCAGCTCGAGCTTGAAGGCCGGCAGGTACTTGGGATCATAGTACCTGGATGCTCCTCTCCAGCCGAGAAGCGAGCTGGGCTCCACCGGCTCGTACTTGTCCCCGCCCTTCAGATCCCTGTATTCACTGCTCTTGAAGTCCGTAAGTCTGAGGACGACCGGCCTCGGGTGAAACGCCCTGCATACCTTGGCCATTCCCTCGGCTAGCTTGTCGACCACCTTCTGCGGCTGTCCTATCTCAAGCAGGTAGAGTGGATGCTCGCCTATCTCAGCGGCCCATATGAATTCCTCCCTCATGAGCCCCACGCCGTCGGTGGGCAGGGCGGCCACTTTTTCAGCCAGCTCTGGCTCGCCAAGATTGACGTATATCTTAGTGCCCGTAATTGGATATGATTCAGAGGCAACTGTGACTGGAGCTGCTTCCGCCTTCTTGGCGACCGCCTCTTCTATGGCGCCCTTGTACACGACTCCCAGCTTGGAGTCGACGGTGATCACTTCACCGTTTTGGATGCCGGCGGTGGCAGGTTTGCCCTTGCTAGCTGTTCCGACTATGCAAGGTATTCCGAGTTCCCTGCTCACTATTGCCGCGTGAGAAGTCATGCCTCCGCTGTTCGTCACGATGGCCGCGGCCTTCCTCATGGCTGGGACCCACTCAGGGGCAGTCATCTCGGTGACAAGTATCTCCCCAGCTTGGAATTCGCTGAGCTTCTCCACATCCATTAATACGTGAGCTTTTCCCACGGCTAGCCCTGGGGAGGCTGGCAGCCCCTGAACCAAAACTGTCTTCTCCCTTGTGACCTTGATCTCCTCCGCGGGTGCCTTCTCAACTTTCAAGGACCAGACGGTCTCCGGCCTGGCTTGCAGGATGTATATCTTGTTATCCCTTTCGTCGAGGGCCCACTCTATGTCCATTGGTTTCTTGTAGTGATCTTCTATGGCGATGCAGTACTTGGCAAGTTCCCTGATCTGATTGTCATTTAAGATCGGAGCGTTCTGCAGCTCAGGGGGGACTTGTTTCTCGACCGTCCCGCCCTCGGGCGAGCGTGCCAACATTACCTTCTTTGAAGGAACCCCTTTCTTTACGATGGAGAGGTCGGACTTTCGCACGACATACTCGTCTGGGGTCACCTTCCCTTGAACGACGTATTCCCCAAGTCCCCAGCTCCCCTCTATGAGCACCACGGATCTGTCACCGGTGGCGACATCCAACGTGAAGACGACGCCGGAGACCTTTGAGTAGACCATGAGCTGCACGACGGATGATAGCGCCACTGCCATGTGATCGAAGCCCTTTTGAACCCTGTAGAAGATCGCCCTGTCGGTGAATAGGCTCGCGTAGCACTCCCTGACCTTTTCTACGATTTGAGTAGCCCCTCTCACGTTCAGATAGGTCTCCTGCTGTCCGGCGAAGCTTGCGTCTGGCAGATCCTCCGCAGTTGCGGATGACCTGATGGCCACGTATGGGTTCTCCTGACCGACGGCCTTCTCGAGTTGCTTGTAGGAGGAGGATATGAGATCCCTCAGTTCATCGGGCATCTTGGCTTGGACAATCGACTCTCGAATCTCCTTGCCAATTCTTCTTAACGTCGCAGTGTCGTTCGGATCTGCTAGCCCTGACAGGATGCTTCCTATCTTGCCTCTCAGGTTGTTTCTCTCGATGAACAGCCAGAACGCTCTCGCCGTGGTTGCGAACCCCATGGGCACTGGAACTTTGGTCTTTCTCGTCATCTCTCCCAAACTCGCAGACTTGCCTCCGACGAGCGGGACATCCTCGACACCTATCTTGTCGAACCAAAGTATCAAGGATTCGTCTCTCTTCTCAGACATGCTTGCGAGGTTACGCGCGTTTTCCAAAGGTATAAAAAGAATTCCTCAGGTAGAAGGGACCTCGACCGCTCATCCGCCTCTTGAGAGCTCAGCCTGCAAACCTTTTTTACTCATCAATTCGTGCTCAGCGAGGAGACGGTTGAACGAGGCCAAGCCAAAGGAGACGCAGAACAAGAAGCCAATACAAGCACTGCGGAGCTTGGTGGGAAAGCAGGTTGTGATAAGGTTGAAGAATGATCTCGGCTACACGGGACAGCTCGAAAGGATGGACATGCAGATGAACCTGATACTTACCGGTGCTGTTGAGTACGAACACGATAAGGAGGTGTCCAACTTGGGAAGGGTCATCATAAGGGGCAACAACATACTCTATGTCGGCCTCGCCCCAGCTTCCCAGGTCTAGACCAACCACGTTCCCTCGATCGAAGAATTCTGAAGAGGCAAGTAATATAATCCCCGAGGTAAGCCTGAGGTCGTGAAGGGGCGAAGCTCGGGCAAGGTTCCCATCAAATTCCTGAAGCAGTTCGTATTCGGCCGATTGGGCGCGCCAAGGAAGGACGTCGTGCAGGGTCCAGGGGTCGGCCGGGATTTCGCCGCAGTGAAGGAGGGCGACGTATGGATAGTTTGCTCGTCCGACCCTGTGACTGGGGCGCAGAGTCTCTTGGGGAGGATAGCTGTCAACGTAGCCACAAATGATGTATCCATGTCCGGGATCAGACCCAGGTGGCTGTCGGTCACCGCTTTGATCCCATTGCGTTGCGGGCTTCGTGAATGTGACCGGCTGTTTCGCGACATCCATAGGCAGGCAAGGCGGCTCGGGGTCTCGATCGTGGGGGGACATACCGAGTACGTCAGCTATCTCACTAGGCCCATAGCGGTGGTCACCGCAGTGGGGGCATCGCGCAGGAAGCCTAGGCTGCCATCTGACGCGAGAGCTGGGGATCTGATTCTCTCGGTTGGGGATATTGCGATCGAGGGCACAGCGATATTGGCAACGGAGAAGGGCAACGAGCTCTTGAGGAAGGGGGTTCCCGCTTCCATCGTAGCAAAGGCCAAGAGGCTGGTGTTGAAGACTAGCACAATGGATTCTGCGCTTTACCTTGCGAGGTTCAAATCGATCAAGTCCATGCACGATCCGACTGAAGGCGGCATTGTTGGCGGATTGTATGAGATGTCAGTGGCATCAGGCCTGGGATTTCGGGCGGACTTGGACTTAATGTCAATCAAGAGGGAGACGGCAGCCGTAGTCAAAGCGCTGAGGCTGGACCCCTACAGGCTGATATCGTCGGGGTCGATTCTAGCTTCGTGCTCTCCCGAAGGAGTTGACATTGTCCTCTCAAGGGCTAGATCCGCAGGCACGAATGTCCGAGCGATAGGGAGGTTCACGGATCGCGCGAACGAACGCGTCATAGTGCGGTCAGGCAAGAGGGAGAACGTTACGGATGTTCCGTCGGACGAACTCTGGAGAGCTATTGGTTGATTGATTCGACCCTATCCCTTATTCCCCTGAATCCGTATATGGTCCCTGCGATGCTTGAGCCGGCCATCGCCTGAAGGCAGTTCGGTATCACCTCGAATATGGCTGGCACCCCCATCAAGTACTGTTCGTACAAGAAGTAAACTGATACCATGGCTGTCGCACCTATGGCGCCAGCGAGGACGCCCGCAACGCTTCTCGTGTACTCTCCCTTGGACAACGCGCCGAGGATCAGGAAGGAGAAGGCCAAGAAAATGAAGGCCCATGTGCCGAATATGATCCACATCTCAGGGCTCTGCTGAGTGAGGAGAACATAGAGCGCAATGGACGCTCCAGTCAATCCGTAGATGCCCGTCACAACCATCGAGAGACGCCTGGCGCTAACGTTGTCGAGGCTCGCGAGTTTCCTCGCCAGCAGGCCCGAGATCGCGCCCTCGAGGCTCTTCGCTACTAGCGTCGCCGGGATGAACACGCTGTATCCAGCCATGTAGTCTGCTATGGTGGGCCCGATCGCGCCGGAGATCCCGCCTACCACTGGTCCGAACAGCAACCCAGAGAGAATGACAACTGCATCTCCTAGGTTGAAGTAGCCTCCTGTCCAAGGTAGCGGCACTACGACCAAGAAGGTTGCGACGAAGGCGAGTGCGGACATAAGGGCCCCGGCGACGAGCAGGAGCTGTCTCCTCAAGTCATGCACACCCCAGTCTATTCGTGAGAGGTCTGGGCTGGATTTATCTCGGTTTCGGCCGAGCGCACTCAAGACACCAGCCGTTGCAGCGCGCTGATTTCGGTTTTCGCTGACCTAGAGAATTTATCCATAACCTGTTCATGCACGACGCGCTCTTCCGTTGATGGTACCCTCACTTTGCTGATGGCCTCCAAGAGATGTCTGCGGGATATCTTCAGCTTGGGTGCAATGTTGGTGAGCTGTTCACCTTGACCCATGGAATGGATCGCTTCTTTCAGCGCCAGCAGGGCCGCTTCGTTTACGGAGAATGCTATATCGGCGCCGGTGAACCCGTCTGAGTTGTTCACTAGTTCAGGGATGCTTATGTCATCGTCGGCTGGCTTGCCCCGGAGATGGACTTGGAATACCGCGGCCCTGGTCTCCGCGTCGGGCCAAGACAGCCTGACAAGCTTGTCAAACCTTCCTGCCCTGAGCAAGGCCGTGTCCAACATGTCTGGCCTGTTCGTAGCTGCCACGACGACCACGTTCTTGAGCTCCTCAAGGCCATCAAGCTCGGTCAGCAGTTGACTGATCACCCTCTCCGTTACCATGGAGTCGCCCGTTCCCGATCCTCTCGTCGGGGCAATCGCGTCGACTTCGTCGAAGAAGACTATGCACGGCGCTGCTTGCCTGGCCTTTCTGAATACCTCCCTCATGCCCTTCTCACTCTCTCCCACCCACTTCGAGAGCAGCTCAGGGCCCTTGATCGAGATGAAGTTCGCTTCAGATTCAGTGGCCAGCGCTTTCGCAAGAAGGGTCTTTCCAGTTCCTGGCGGGCCGTATAATAGAACTCCCTTGGGGGGCTTGATGGCAAGGTGAGCGAACAGGTCAGGGTACTTCAAGGGCCACTCTATGCTCATGTTCAGTTCTCTCTTGACCTCCTCTAGCCCACCGATGTCCTCCCAGTGCACGTTCGGGGTCTCTATCATGACTTCTCTCATCGCTGAGGGCTCTATCTCCTTGAGCGCGTCGGTGAAGTCCTGCATGGTTACTTTCAGGCTGCTGAGGATCTCCGACGGTATCTCGTCGGCCTCTAGGTCTATCTGGGGGAGTACCCGGCGGAGCGACCTGAGGGCCGCTTCCTTGGATAGGGCGGAGAGGTCCGCCCCAACGAAGCCGTGCGTGACATCCGACAGATACTGCAGGCTCACGTCCTCCGTTAGTGGCATCCCTCTCGTGTGTATCTGAAGGATCTCAAGCCTCGCCCTCTTGTCTGGGACCGCTATCTCTATTTCCCTGTCGAACCTCCCCGGTCTCCTGAGGGCCGGATCTATGGCGTTGACCCTGTTCGTCGCCCCTATGACGACGACCTTCCCTCTGGACTTCAGGCCGTCCATCAGCGAAAGCAGTTGAGCGACGACCCTCTTCTCCACCTCTCCTGTGACTTCCTCCCTCTTCGGAGCTATGGAGTCGATCTCATCGATGAAGATGATGCTCGGGGCATTCTCCTGCGCATCCTTGAAGATCTCCCTAAGCCTTTGCTCGCTCTCCCCGTAGTACTTGCTCATGATCTCGGGACCGCTGATGCTCACGAAGTTGGCGTTGGTCTCGTTCGCCACAGCCTTGGCTAGTAGGGTTTTCCCTGTTCCAGTAGGACCGTGTAACAGCACGCCTCTTGGAGCCTCTATTCCTAATCGCTCAAACAGCTCTGGGTGCCTGAGCGGAAGCTCCACCATTTCTCTGATCTTCTGTATCGCGTATTCTAAGCCACCGATATCCTCGTAGGTGATCCGCTCGATATCCCTCGCAGGCGGTTGAGGCTTCTCGCTTATCGAAACTTGGGTGTAGTCGTTCACAATCACGGCGTCCGCTGCGGGCGTGAAGCTGGTTACGATTAGGTTGATCGTTCTTCCCATTATCCTCACCGGCAAGATGTCCCTCTTCGAGATTATCCGGCCTATGAGCTGGCTCTTGATGAATTCCTCACCCCCCATGATCTTCAGGGGCTCAGTGGGAGCTAGCTTGACCACCTCGGCGTATTTGGCCGTGACCTTTCTGACCTTGACCCTGTCGTCAATGCTGACCCCAGCGTTTTCGCGAGTATATCCGTCGACCCTGATCAAACCCCTTCCGGTATCCCTCGGGTGGGCCGGCCAGATCAGCGCAAAAGTCCTCTTCTTTCCAATGATCTCCACCGCGTCCCCGGTCTGAAGGTTGAGCTGTTCCACGACCGCAGGATCCACCCTAGCTATCCCTCTGCCGACATCCGTGGAGAGCGCTTCAGCGACCCTTAGGTGTACGAGATTCTTAGCCTGATCCTTCTCATCCCCGGAGTTGTTCTTACTCAACGCACCATTTCCACCCCATCAAGCGAACGACTAGGACAGCTCAGCGATGCCTTTCTTTTAAACACTACCGGCCCTTCCAGTCGAACCAGAGGAACGTCTAGGTGTGAAGTCGCGCCGACAGTGCGGCCCGAATCGAGCCCACGCCAATAAACCGTGTGCAGTCCGACCACGACGCCACTCGCCATGCCCGGTCCTATCACCTAGTGTTAGTCACTTTTAGTGAGTAATATTTAAGAATTGCCCCCTTGTGATAGTTGCGTCATGATGACCGACATAGAGGACATCCTGAGGGTTCTGGGCAACCCCACTCGCTTCAGGATCATCCAAAGGCTGAGCTTGGGCCCGACCTACTTCCTAGACCTCGTTCGATCGTCAGATTCTGGGCCGCAGGCGGTGGTCAGGCACCTCGACATGATGGAGGAAGCCGGGATAGTCAGGTCGTGGCAGGAGAAGGATTCCAACCGAAGGTACTTCGCGCTGGCCAAGAGGATGAGGATAGCGATAGATGTCGACTCCGGGGAAGTGCGGTGCGAGGCGATCAGGATACCTAGGATGTCAAGCAGGCGCGCGATGGAGGCGATCTCGGACCCCGGCGCGATCGACGAGATGAGGAGGGTTGAGGAAGAACTGGGGCTGCTCGAAAGGAGGCTGAACATCCTTAGGCGGAGAAGGGACAAGCTGCTCAAGAAGTACTCTAAATGAGTCTATTTTCTCCCCTTCATCAGTCGTAACAGGGCATTGGCGAACTTCGTTGCCAGTTCTCGGGCTCGGTCCGATGAGCGCGACTCAGCTATCACCCTGATGACGGGTTCGGTCTTAGAAGATCTCACCAGAACCCAGCCGTCGGTCTCAAGGAACTTCAGGTCATCCAAGTAATCGCACTCAATGTTGGAGAAAGCCGCCCTGAGCGATGACAGTAACTTCGAGTCGTCCGTCGAGGTTCGGTCAAACGGGACGTTTACCCTGTATGAGTGATAGCGGGAGTAGGGTCTGAGCGTTTTGCTTATCGGTCCGTCCTCCACTATCGAGGCAGCCGTGACCGCGGAGGCCAGTATCCCGTCTCTTGTCATCGCCAGCTCGGTGTAGACCACCCCGCCACAGCTGCCCTCGCCGCCCAAGAGCGCCCCTGTCTCACGCATCTTGATGAGGACATTTCTCTCGCCAACTTTCGAGAAGTGTAGGGCGCGGCCACTTGCCTTGGAGAGGTCAACGAACGCGTTCGACGAGGCCCGGCTGATGACGAACGGCGAGTCGACGCGCTTCAGCAATTGGCGAAGGGAAGCCAACAAGGTCATGTCCTCCCTCAACACGCTACCTCTTTCATCCGCGAGAACGGCCCTGTCCCCGTCCCCATCGTATCCGATCCCGAAGTCGCAGTTGTTGGCGCGCACTGTCTCGCCCAAGCGATACAGGGACTGAGAGTTAGGTTCTATGGGCCTGCGAAACACCCCGTCCATCTCCGAATTTATCATCAAGACATCCGCGCCAGCCATCTCGAGTAGGGACCCGGCTAACTTGGAGGATGCGCCGTTCCCTGGGTCAACAGCTATCCTGGTCCCGTCTGCCTTCATTCCGAGTCGCCTGAACTCAGAGTGCAAACCCTTGACGTAGATGTCCGGAAGCTCTGCAGCTTGATCGAACCTGAGCATCGTGGGCGTTGCGTCAGATTGAAGGGCCTGCGAACCGAGGGAGGAGATCAGGGCCTCGTCGACGATCACACCGCTTGGGTCGAATACCTTCAGGCCGTTCCATTCGGGGGGATTGTGAGACGCGGTCACCATAAGCCCGAAGTTCGCATGTCCCTTCGCAACTAGATACGATATGGTCATGACTGGGCAAACTCCGCATAGCGTTATCGGCATTCCAACCGTGGTGAGGCCCGAGGCGAGAGCTTGAGCGAACGGCTCGGACGAGCGGCGCGTATCGCACCCAGCTATGAAATCCCCCTCAAGCGTACGTCCGATCGAGACCCCTAGCCTGAAGAAGAACTTCGTGCCCTCCTTGACCTCCATGGTCGTCCTTAGTCCCGAAGACGACGCTATCACCTTTGGGAGGGCCGCGCCTTCATGCATGTGCGTATTCGCCCCGCTTGACCTTGACTCAAAGCTCCTTGCTCATGTTGCGGGCCATGCAGCAACTTGCTAGAGTTTCTTGGACAAGATCCAGTAGTGCTTGATCTTGCTTATGTTCGGCAACTGCGAATAGAATAGTAGATGAGATGCCCAAGGGATCACCGCCGTTCTCTGGCCCCTGAGCTTCATCTCCCAGAGGGCCTTGTGCAGGAGGACGGTGCTGAGGCCTTCATGCTTGGGGTCTTCTATCACCCCGAGCGGCCCGAACCAGTCGAGCTCAAGGGAACCGAACCCAGCAAATCCTACGATGTCCTCGTCTTGTTCGGCGACCATCACGCCCGGTGGTCTGTGCCTGAAGCTCATCACTATTTCATAGCTCCAGACCGGACCGAAGATGTCGAGCGCCCAAGATGTTATCCTGTCCTTTTCGATGGCGTCGGGCGTCCTGAACGTGAAGCCCGACTGTGTGAACTTTTCCTGCAGGCTCAAGACCATCTCCGGTACCTCGAACCCAGACAAGTCAACCACGTAGTCAACTGCCTCTGAGACCTTCTCGTAGTCTCTTTTTGTCAGAAATGACAGGATCTTCTCCGATCTTATGTTGATGCCTGGGAAGAGGTGCCATCCCGCGAAGTCAGTCGCCCTGATATCTTTGTATTCTCTGTCTCTCAGCTCTCCCTCCACCCGCGACAGAAGCTCGTCACCCAGTCCGGTTTCAAGGTGTTCGTCCTTCACCGCAAGTACCTTGAGCCACGCGTGCTCTTTCGTTACTAGCTCCTTGGGTTCTTTGCTTCTCGCAGCCCCTATAGCCACCCCTATTGGGCTGCCGTCCTCAACCGCCACGAGCGACAAGGTAGGATCGAAGTTCGGGTCCAAGAACGTTGCCCTCGTCATGCTCCACGTCGTCACGGAGTCATGGATGTAAACGGAGTTCACCAGACTTGTGACGCCGGGTATTAGTGATTCATCTAGGTTGACGATCTCGTACATCTTCTTGTCGGCGCTTGCGTAGGAAGATAAGTTTTTCAGAAGATATGCCTCTTCTCATCGGTTCCCGCTATGACGTAGACAACAATCGCACGGTTCTCGAAAGACTCAGGACGTGTCTCATTTTCGCATGCACACCCATGAGGGGAGGGATGAGCCCTTGGCTTGGTGGATCGTCGGACGCGAACCCCTCTCTGGCGTCATACCAAGGAACGAAGATCGCCCTGTCGCCGGCCACCCTTTGGATGAGAACTGAGACCTCCTTGAGAACGTCGAACTCCTCACCCTTGGTCAATTTCGAAACAAGCTCGCTCGCCTCCCTCTCAAGCTTGAGCGATACCATGGCGAGAGCTGGCACCGCGCGACCTGAGGTCAATGTCATCGAGTTCCTCTCCTGGTCGATGCGTGTCAGCAACGAGACCAGACGTTGAGTCTTGCTATCGGCGGTCCGTCCTTCGGAGATTGGGCCGGAGATGGATGCCAAGAGCCTGTCGAGATGGTCTTGCTCTTGGATGATGTCAACCATCATCTTGGTTAGTTCTTGGCTCTCTTGTGACAAGCGCTCCAAGCAAGAGCTCAGGGAGGCTATCTTTTCCCAAAGCCTTGGGTGCTCAGAGGAGCGGACCAATGCCACCAGTACGCTCATGTACGCCGACAACCTCCGCATTGATCTGCCCAGCTCGTCGGACTGATCCACTATTGAGGCCATGAATAGGCCAGCTTGCTTGGGATCGAGCTTCTGGGAGGTCGATGGCACTGATAGGGACAGTGTGCCCGAGACTGCGGACAGGAGTGAGTTGGCGAGGATGACCATGCCTTCGGGGTAGCCCTGCAACTCGATGTGAGGGGATGAGAGTATGTAGCGACCGGCCCCAATTTTTTTCCTCACGATCGCATCGAACCGGACGAACAAGGATTCGGCCCCCGCTCTTCTCACCCCAAAGGTAGTCGCCGGGACAGGATCCTCCGAACAGATGAGTACGTCCGCTGAGTCCTTGACCTTGAAGACGGGGCCCTCCATTCTCAGGGAGAACTTGGTCGGCAATCCCAGCGTTATTGGATCGGACCTCTTCTTTGTCCTGAAGTTCAGATCCCCTTCGTAGGGGTATAGTCTGAGCGCGTTTCCGAAGTTCCTGTAAGACCACATCGGAACTCCGGGCGCCACCTTCACGTCGTTGAGAAGCTGAACTCTAAGCTCCCCCAGGATCTCTTGACACGAGACGAAGGACGGATGGTCAGGCCCGAAGGGCCCATCGACGTTTCTGACGCCCAAGAACGAACCTGCGCAGATGCCGAGGTACGTTCCGCCCGCCTCAACGAACTTCCTTACCGAGCTGGCGTTGTCAGAACCCAGCGAGAGGGCGATCTCCGTGCTGTCTCCCCCTGGCATTAACAAGACATCGATCCTCGACAGTGCAGCTTCGAGATCCTGTGAGTCCACCAGGGAGATCAGGTTGAAGCCCATCTCTTCCAATGACTTGTGCGCATCCGTGAGCGAATGCGACGAGGTTCCGTGACCGCAGTACAGGCCGACGACTGGGACCCTGAGCTTGGGGGCTGTGGCTGGATCGTAGGATGGTATCCTTGAGGCCTTGACCCCGACCTCGTCTGCGAACCTGAGCGTGAGGCCGGATGTGCCTTCGATCGTGGTGTCATCGACGATGAAATCCCCTGCTGACAAGTTGCCCTCGCCCTTTCCCCTCGTGGATCTCGTAACTCTCCTGACCTCGATGTCAATGGAAAGCAGGTCGTTCATCTTCGAGAGGAGCCGTATGAGATTCCTGGGCTCCACCCTAGAGGTGCGAATCCTGAGCATTCTGGCCACAGGTCGCACGATTGCGATGATAAAGCTATTCGGACGTAAGCATGAGGGTGTCGGACGGCCGGAAGTACAGGACCAATTCTTGGCCGACCGATGCGTTGACATCAGCCCCGAGGTCAGCTATGACGTTGGAACCTGAAGCTTGGCCGAAGACCCTGGTGACCCTGCCGAGGTAGGAGACGGCGGTCACGGTTGCCTTGATCTGGTTCGCTTGTTCCACCGGCTTGATGAGGAGGCTCTCAGGACGAACTATCGCAGTCACCTTTTCGCCCAGGCGGCCGTCCATGCCTGGAGGGAACTTCCCCCTTATTTTCCCGTGAGGGGTGAGGGCCTCGGCGAACTCGCCGGCGGAAACGAGCTCACCCGCTACCGATGTCGCCTGACCGATGAAGTCCGCAACGAATAGACTCCTAGGATACAGGTATATCTCCCTCGGAGGCCCTATCTGAAGCACGCGGCCCCGCTCCATGACCCCGAGCTTGTCGGCGATGCTCATCGCCTCCTCCTGGTCGTGGGTCACGTAGATGACGGTTATGTTCAGCTCCCTTTGGATCTTCTTCAACTCCGTTCTGGTTTCTATCCTGAGCTTGGCGTCGAGGTTGCTCAGCGGCTCATCCATGAGCAGTATCTTGGGCTCTATCGCTAAGGCCCTGGCTACTGCCACCCTCTGTTGTTGGCCCCCGCTCAACTGCAGAGGGCTTCTGTTCTCCAGGCCCTGTAGTCTCAAGAGGTCCATAACGTCTGCAACTCGCTTCCTCTTCTTCTCCTCGGGCAGGCCCCTCATGTTGAGCCCGAACTCGATGTTCTCCCTGACGGTCATGTGAGGCCAAAGGGCGTAGTTCTGAAAGACCATTCCAGTCTCCCTTTTGTTCGGCGGTACGTTCGTGATCTCCCTGTCACCGAAGTACACCGCTCCGCTGTCCGGCAGCTCAAATCCGGCTATCACCCGCAAGAGGGTCGTCTTTCCACAGCCGCTGGGGCCCAGGAGAGCGAAGAACTCCCCGTCTTCCACCTCGCCTGTGGCTTGGTCCACGGCGACGACATCTCCGAAGGTCTTCGTCACGCCCACGAACCTGACGCCAGCCAATCCTACACACCCACTAGGGCGTATGCCCTCTGTCGAGATAGAAGCGTAGATAGTCCTATCGCTATCGCCTGCATTGACATCAGGAGGAGCCCAATGGCCGCGGCCACACCAGGACCTCCGGCCAACATGTACAGCACGTCCATCATCTTCAACGTGAGCGGCCCGTACTTCGGGTTTGCGCTCCCTATTACCAAGCTGGTCGAAACTTCGGACATCGAATATATGAAGGACATCATGGCGCCCGATAGGACGTTCAGGTAGATCAGCACCAAGACGATGCTGATGAAGTTTCGGAGCCTGCTTGCGCCGAGGTTTATGGCAGCTTCCTCAAGCGAAACGTGAGTCTGCTCGAGGCCCGCGAAGGTGGACCTCACGGTGAACGGGAACCTCCTTACCGAGAAGCTGAAGATCAGGAGGGGCGCCGGGTTCATGAGGGGAGAAAGGAGAGGGCTACCCAAGTAGGTGAAGAACAGCCCGGCTGCGATCACGACCCCGGGTATGGCCATGGGCATGGTCACGAGCGTGTCGAACAGCTCCTTGCCCGGTATTTCCTTCCTTGAGACTATGTAGGCAGAACCCGTGCCGAGGAAGATTATGATCAGCGTGGCTATCGAAGAGTAGAGCAAGCTGTTCCCGAGCGCCGACAGAACCTCTGGATCTGAGAATGCGACGCCGAAGTTCCGCAGGGACATCTTGGCAGGGAGGATGGTCCCTCCCCATATCTCGCCGACCGCTAGCAGCATCACCCCCATGTGAGGGAGCGTGGCAGCGGCAAGGGTCAAGAGGACGAACAGGTATATTAGAAGTAACTTCCATCCTTTCGCCGCTTGCGACCTCGGCCTCCAAGTCCCCCCTCTGCTGACCATCGCATACTTCCTGAGGGACACGTATTTTCTGACTAGGAGGAAGGACGTGAGGCTGAAGGTCAGGAGGAAGAGGGCAAGCACGGTAGCCTCCGGCCTTATGTCCCCTATTGGTGAGAACATCTTCGAGTAAATCTGATATGTGAGGGTCTTCTCAGCGGGCGTTCCTTGAAAAACTATGGGCGTGCCGAGGTCTTCTAGGCTGAGTATGAACGTGAGGATCGCCCCTGCCTCTATTCCGGGTAGGGCAAGCGGCAGAACGACCTTCGTCAACAGGCCTGCGCCTCGCGCTCCCAAGTTCTCGGCCTGCTCCTCAAGCGTAGGATCTATGTTCACTATGGAGTTGAACGAGTTCAGGAACGCGATGGGATAGTACGTGAGGACCTGAACCACGATCACCGCGAATATCCCCTCTATGCCTATCCTGAAGGGCAACAGATGGAGCGAGTCGTACAGCAACATGTTCAACACCCCATCGACGTGGATCATCCGCCTCAACCCGATCGCTCCAACGAACGGTGTGAACAGGAGCGGCAGCAGGATCAGTATGTTCAGAGCCGTCTTTCCACGGAAGGAGTATCTTGCGAAGATGAACGCCAGGCAGGTCCCGAGAAGCGTAGTGAGCAGGGATGTGGCAAGCGCTATCTGTAATGAATTGAGTATCACGCCGAGATCATAGCCAGAAACGATCAGTCTATCCGGTCCTTGGAACGCGAAGAGCGATCCCCTGGCCTTGATTCCTAGGTGCAGGAATGGGAAATTGGAGTCGACGCTTGCCCTCACCGGAAAGTAGTAGGAATCGGACAGTATCAGGTCAAAGATGCGCAGAGAAGGTACCCCCTCGAATAAGAAGGCGTTGTATAAGATGGAGAGTATAGGGGCAATCATGAAAAGGGTGAAGAAGGCGATGGTGGCAAGCAGCATGGCCCAGGAGAGGGCGTCCATCTGCCAGAGGGCTTTCCTGAGCCTGCCGCTGATGCTCAACTCAGGCACCAAGCAGCGTCGCTACGCTCTCGTACCTCTGAGATGCTGCCTGCTTCCACTTTAGCCTCATGCTCAACGCGAAGGAGGTGTCGGTGACCAGCCTGGAGTTGATTGACAAGGCGTACTCCTTCGTGAAGGTGAGGATGGTGCCATTCGCCTCGGACCACGACAGGGGCCTCGAGAGCTCGGCCAGTATCTCGTTGAACCTGCTGGGGGATATCTGGCCGGTCCTTAGCTTGGTCACCATCATCTCCCAGAGCTCTGAAAGCTCTCCGTGAAGGTCAACCATGGTGCTCTCCATGAAGTCCCTCATGCTCTGCTCCAGTTGCCCAGATTCGGTCTCGTTGAAGTCGAATCCCGCTCCCGCGACGGTGAGGTTGTAGTAGGCGTAGAGGTCCTGCCTGGCCATTCCGGCACCGGTTTGGAATACTTCGGGCCTGACAGGCATCCTGTTGAGCGTCTCGTCCAGCCATAGCGTTTGGCCCTCATCCGATAGCACGAAGTTCACGAAGGCCTCAGCCCATTCCTTGTTCTGTGTTCCCTTCACCAGTGCAATCGGGTCACCGTTGACGATGGACTCGCCCGCGGGCAAGACGTACTCTAGGTCTGGGTTCCTGAGCTGGCTGCCGTATCCGTAGAAGTCTATGGATATCGACACCCCGACCTCTCCCGTCTCAACCGCGCTCTGGGATTCAACCGAGCCGTCATAGTATCGGCCGTTGGCTGCCATGCGCAAGAGCAAGGCCCAACCCACATCCCATCCGAACGCTTGGAGGATGATCGTGTAGATTCTGGTGTGCGATGTGGACAGGCTGGGCTTTGCCAACGATATCGTCGGAAATGGCCTGTTGAGGTCTTGGCTGGCTAGGTCGGCCCAGCGCGTCGGCTTGGTCAGGTTGTACCTGCGCAGGAAGACATTGTTGACCGTGAAACCGAAAGATGAGATCGCGGCGGCCACCCACAGCGGCCTACCTTGATCATCGTCGATCCTCATCAGAGCTGTGCCGAGCGCTTCGGGCAAACTGTTGATCGTGTTCAGGACCTCGGTGCCCGTGATGGGCTGCAACAGCCCCAGGAATATCAGGTAATTGAACAGGGTGGGACCGCCTCCCCAAGCTACGTCAACTCCTCCTTGCTCTATTGTTGCCCTCCAATAGTCGGGGGGCGTGTAGATGTACCTTACCGACGTGATGCCGAGGTCCCTGGCCGCATCGGAAGCAAGAAATGCGTCCCTGAATATCTTCTGAATTGACGAATCGTGACGAGTTATGACCACGATTTCCTTCTCTTCCGGAGGTGGTGGTCCCTCTTGGGTCTGGAGAAGAAGGATCGCGCCCGCACCCGACAGCAGAAGGATCGCGACGCCGACGACGAGAATTCTAACATCCAGTTTCAAGATGAGAAGTCCACCTGCTAGCCGTGAGGCAAATGCCATTTAAAGCTTTAACCGAAAAATCGTGTTCAACAATCAACCTTAAGATTCACAACCATGGCTGGTATGGCTAGTTCACTGAATGAGTGACGGCGCGAACACGTTGCGTGAGCTTCTGGAGAAGGGGGTCGAAGCAGGGGACTTCGTAGGATACGACTGCATCGTTGCCAAAGATGACGAGGTCCTCGCGAGGTTCGTCGGAGGATACAGGCAACTGGTTCCGAGGGAAGAGAAGATCGACAAAGATCCTGTATTTGACCTAGCGTCACTCACCAAGCCAATAGCCACGGCTTCCTCAGCGATGATTGCCGTTGACAAAGGGATCTTGGACCTGAACGCGAGAGTGTCCGAGCTCATTCCAGAGGCAGAGAATCTGGCAGGTGTCCGACTATCGCACTTGATGAGTCATAGGTCGGGACTGCCCGCTTGGGTCCCTTTCTACAAGGAGGCGAGGGATAGGAAACAGATGATCAAGATGCTCATGAGCGTGAAGCCGGACAAGCCACCCGGGGAGAATGAGGTTTACAGCGACCTCGGATACATGATCATCGGGCTGATCCTGGAGAGAGCATTCGATAAATCATTGAAGGGCATTGCGCGGGACAACGTGTTCAGGCCGTTGGGTATGAAGGAGACCTCGTTTCTTCCGGGCAAGGCGTTGAGAGGGAGGGCGGTCGCAACAGAGCTAACTGATGAAGAACTTCCTCTTGTCGGAGTCGTACACGATGAGAATGCGAGGGCAATGGGAGGCGTGTCAGGACACGCTGGACTGTTCGGCACCGCGCGGGACCTGTTCAGGTTCTGCAGGATGTTGATCGGTGAAGGGGAACTCAAGGGAAGGAGGATATTGTCCAAAAGAAGCCTGAGGCTGATGATCACCAATCAGAACCGTAAGATCGGAGGATACTATGGATATGGTTGGCTGACCAAGAAAGGCGATAGTCTGTTCGGCGAGCTATGCTCCGACCTGTCGTTCGCTCACTCCGGGTTCACGGGGACGTATGTCGCGGTGGACCCCCTGAGGCACGCATCCGCGATTCTGCTCACCAGTGCCGTCCACCCGAAGAGGAAAGAGAAAAGCATAAACGCGTACAGGCGGGCCGTCTTCGACCTAGCGATAAGCATTGGGTTGAATCGTGAATGATCTCTCTAACGTCCAACGCCAAGGAACGCGTGTCAAAGATGAAACTTGGCGAGATAGCAGGGGAAGTGATATTCGCTGGGATCGAGGGTCCGCACTTGACTGAGCGCGAAAGGGATGTGCTCAGGGAGATCGCACCTGGGGGATTCGTGCTGTTCCGCAAGAACATAGTGACCGTTCAAGGAGCTCGGAGCCTGTGTGACGATCTCACGTCGCTCATCGAATCGGCCAAGGGGGTTAGACCGTTCATAGCGGTGGACCAAGAGGGAGGAGCCGTAGCAAGGCTCCCTTTGGATACGACTCAGTTCCCGAGCGCGATGGCGCTTGGGGCGAGCGGGAGGCCGATGAACGCTTTCAAGATAGCGACCCTGATCGCGACTGAGCTCAGGACTCTGGGGGTCAACATGGACCTGGCTCCAGTCGTTGATGTCAACAATAATCCGGACAACCCGGTGATCGGTACTAGGTCATTCTGGGAGGATCAGAATGCGGTGGCGCAATTCGGAGCCAGGTTCATAGAGGGCCTGAGACAGGGGAGGGTGCTTTCAGTGGCCAAGCACTTCCCAGGACATGGTGACACTAACGTGGACTCTCACGATGCACTCCCTGTCATCCCGCACGACATGAGGAGGCTCGAGTCAGTGGAGCTGCTGCCCTTCAAGAAGGCCATAGGTTCTGGGGTTGATTGTATCATGATATCGCACGTCGCTGTGACTTGTGTCGATCGCCGTCCCACGCCTTCGTCGCTTTCCAAGAACGTGGTCTCTGGACTGCTCAGGCGCAAGCTTTCCTTCTCGGGCCTGATAATGACGGACTCTTTGACCATGAGGGCGGTCTCGGATAAGTTTGAGGCCGGTGAGGCGTCCGTGCAGGCACTGGAGGCCGGGAACGATATGGTGCTGGCTTCCGGAGGCGTTCGAGTCGCGGAAGAGATGCATTCCGCCATCGCCGCAAAGGCTAGGAGCGACAAGGACTTCGCGAAGAAGTTGAGAAGGCGTGTAGTCAGGATTATCGCGACCAAGGATGCCAAGCTTCGGAATTTCAGGAAGCCCGCTCCGTCAATAGTGGGTTGCAGCTCTCACGTGATGGAGATCGTGAAGGTTGTTGAGAAGTCGGTGGCCTTGGTATACGACGATGGGATACTCCCAGTTTCGAGGAGGTTGCGAGTCGCGAGCTTCTCTGCGGTCAGGGGGGATGAGTTCAACAACATAGTTGATGAGGAGCTTCGAAAAGCTTTCCCACCTGAGCAACTCGTGTCCCATGACAGGGTCGTCGAAGGAGGACAGCTAGCGCTCGGAAAGGCGAGGACCGCTGACGTCTGCTTGCTCTTCTCGCAGGATCTGAACCGAAATCCGGGGATGGTCGATGCCATTGACAGGATAATGGGACTCAACAGGCGGACCGTAGTTGTTGCGATCAACAATCCATATGACGTGAATGAGATCAGGAGGCCAGCAGCCTACATCGTGACGTACAGCCCCGACCGGTTCTCGATTCGGGTGGCCATAAGGAGCATACTGGGGAAGCTGAGGCTGGCCGGCACGGTCCTGCCAAGCCTGAAGAGGTCGGTAGAAGCGGCCCAAGCAACCGGGGCGAAGTGACGGCCATCCTCTAATGCCAGTGTTCGATGGCGTGCTTGAGCGCAGGATGATTCTCAGCGTATTGCTGAAGGGTAACGCCAAGCATTGTGGCGTCAACCGCCTGCCTCATCGCAGAGGCGCCCATACCGCCCCCGTCGGGATGGCCCCATATTCCAGCTCCAGCGTTTATCACAACATCTGAGCCCATTGCCTTGACGAGCGCCGGGACAAGCCCTGGGTGAATGCCTCCGCTCGCAACTGGGAACGCCGTCCTCAGGCCTCCGAGCTCAGAAGTGAGCACGCGTATGCTCCTCTTGACCTCCGGCTCCTCGGACTCCATCTTTCCTATGCCGGCGGTCCCGACGTGAAGCTGATCTCCTCCGGCTATCCTGGACAGTAGTGAGATGACCGGGAACGAGATGCCGTGTTCTGGCGTCCTGGTGAACGCAGCGTGCATTGCCCTGTGGACGTGAATCGGCACATTGACCGAGGTGTCCTCGGCCAACACCCTAACGCTCTCTAGACCCGAGATCATCGCGTCCACCATCAGCACGGTGGCGCCATTTTCTATCGCGACGTCCGCCCTATCCATTAGCTCGTTCGGGCTGGCCGTAACGTTCACTGCGTAGAGGACTGTTCTCTGAGTTTCTTGGCGAACTCTGTCAAGAGACTCGGAAACGAGCGATGCCCTCTCCTCAAGCGGGCAAAATGCCTGATCCGTTAGGGTCTCATCGTCCTTGAGGAAGTCGCAACCCTCCCTCCCGACCTGATAGGCTAGATCCGCCATCTCCCTTGGGGAAAGGCCGACCTTGGGCTTGAATATGCATCCGATGTGTGGCCTCCTATCTCGCGAAGTTCCGATCATGGACCTCACGCCCTCGATGCCGAACTTCGGCCCATTGAACCCCTCGGTGAGGGACTTCGGCAAGGATACGTCAACTAGTCTCACGTTCCTTAGGGAACTCAGCCCGAACAGGTTGCCCGCGATGACGGAGAGCCATTGGTACAGATTTCCTCCCTCGAATAGCTCAAGGGGGAACGCGATGAAGACCGACCTACGGGAGTCATCGACCTTGAACACCTTGGCTGCCAACCTGTTGAAGATGGAGGAAGTCATCGTGCTCACTTCCGTCCAAGAGCCGACCGATTCTTCCTCCGCGATTCTCTTGCCCACCTCGTGCAGCGGGAGATCTGAGTCGACCAAGTACTCAGTGATTACGTATCTCTCTGGGTCTGGAGCCAACTTGAGGTCAACGTACGACATCGACGACACACGAGTTGAATCGCTTATTAACGTTGAAAGGCGATCGCAAACGGTTGGCCAAAGGAAGTTACGCTAAGAAGCGAGGAACGAGGGCGGAGTACGCCGTTCGTGATACGTTCAGGAGTTTGGGCTGGGCTGTCGTGAGGTCAGGGGGAAGCCTAGGTCCGGTGGATCTGGTCTGCATAAAGGGAGGAAAGCTGATGTTGGTCCAAGTGAAGAGGAACGTTGGGGGTAGCATCTACTTGGGCGCGGACGTTCCCGAAAGCGTGCAAGGTTTTCCGATCACATTCGTTGCGGACTTCGGAAGGGGAAACGTTAGGGTTGTCCCGAAGATGAGGAAGATCACGCCTCGGGACGGCACGCCCCTGGAGGAATATCTCGCGAAACGCACGTCCGGCAACACAAAATGATGGAAGACTTCGTCCGGTCAACCCAGCGGGCAGACCATCACGGATTCGGACTGAGATCGCCGGGATTCAGCTTTGTTGAACGCGATCGTGAGCACAGTCGGCCAGGTTGACCGTTAGTTTCTTAAGGTAAGACATCGGCCTCAATCAACATGAGACAGAAGGCACTCGCTTGGCTGCTGATCGTCGTACTGCTGTTTCCTAGCTCGATGTCAGTCGCGTCGACGTCTGACGGACAAGGACTGTTGCTGCCAAGGCTCGGCACTCCGATCTTTTCGACTGCGGGCGGGGAGGTGACGATAGAGCTTGTCTCGGCCAGTTCCCTGCAATCGATCAATCTTGTGCGAGGCGGCCAGACCGTGCCGATGTCCGTCGTTGAGGTCAGGACCGAGGATGGGAAGACCGTGATTAGAGCTCGAATCCCGCAGGATGCGACCGAAGCGATGTACGATCTGGAGGTCAAGATGAGCGACGGCACTACCATAGCGGAGCCTCACTGCGTGGTGGTCTGGCAGCCCAAGAGCGAAATTGAGGTGGTGGTTACGAGTGATGTGCACTACAGCCTCAGAGGCACTGTTGAGATTCAGGCCCTGAGGGCCATAATAGAGTCGATGAACGCGCTGAAGCCGGACCTCTTGGTAATGACAGGTGACCAGGTGGATTACAGCAGGGACGAGTCTCATCATGCGGCGTTCAGGAGGGAGCTCATGAACTTGGAGGTTCCCGTCATATTGGTGCCGGGGAACAACGACTTGCCGGACAACAGCGTAGCGCTGTTCGAGAAGTTCCAAGCCGCTCACTCCGGGGTTGTGCGGATGGGATGGGTGGACTTCTTCGTGGTGGAGGCTGACACGGGATTTGTGTCGGAAGAGGAACTGGACCTCCTGGCATCGAGAGCGCGCGGCAGTGACGCCCCCCTTAAGGTTGCCTTGTGTCACTACGCGGTGTGGTCGTTACCCGATGAGGGCAACAGACGTGACTATCTGGATGTCTTGAAGGATACCGGGATCAGCATAGCCCTGAGCGGGCACATCCACACGAACGCTGACCAGACCGTTGAGGGAGTGAGGCAGATCGTGACGGTGTCGGCTAGCCAGCCAGCTCCCGGGCAAGCCGGGGAATTGAGGGTCATCGTGTTGAGCAGAGGCGCGGGAGGCATCTCGGACATGTACATGATTCCGCTCGGAGCGCCGGTAGACCCGATCATACCGAACTTGGGATCAGTGCCAGCTGGCTGGGCGAACTTCTCCAACCCCTTCCCCAGAGCGATGAGCTTCACCTACAAGTTCAGGGTCAGGTCAGATGGAGTAACTCCCACTGTGGAGGGCGGGGAACTCCTCTTCACCGCAGTTGAGGACGGAACGCTCGTAGTCCAGGTGAACGTCACCCTCGGGCCTAGGGGATCGAGGGAGGTCAAGGTCTACTTCCAGATGGACGTGTCGCCGCCCCAGATCGAAACCTTAGGTATGAGCCCGGCCGAGCCCAAGCTCGGGGATGCTGTGACCATAAGGATGAGCATGGTCGAGACCGGGTGGGGATTGAAGGCGCTCGACGTGAGAGCCACTTACCCCAACGGAACGACGAAGTACGCGAGATCCACCATCGTTGGAGACGAGCTGAGGATTGAACTGGTTGGAGACAGGTCATTGCGAGAGACCACCGTTAAGATCGAGGCTACCGACTGGGCCGATCAGACTAGTTCGAAGCAGGTCAAGATAACCTACCGAGTGGAGCTGCTATCTCCTGAGGGAATAGTCGAGATCCTTTCGAGCTACGGTATCTTCGTGCTGGCTCTAGTGGTCACTGCTGGCGCAGCGGCGTACGTGTTAAGGAGAGGTAAAAAATAGGGAGAGGAAAGACCCCTCCTATTTCTTCTTGACGAAGAAGAAGTACGCCGCGGCAGCTGCTATTATCACGACGACGCCGCCGACGCCATAGTAGCCCATTGGTATTGGTTCTGATTCAGGCGTCAGGCCCCAGGCAATGGCGTTCAGGATGAGCCTAGGACCGTCAAGCGCTCTGCCCCTGTACACTGGGTTCCAGATGCAGTAGTCTCCTATTGGGGACTCGACTGTGACGATGACCTTGCTTGATCCGAACAGATACTTCTCTCCAGCCATCATTGGGAAGGAGCCTACTTGGCCCACGGAATAGAAGGCTGGGGGCTTGAATGGACTGCCGTCAACTATCACGGAGACGGGCTCAAACTTGAAGACCCAGAAGACAGCTGGCTTTGACGAGAACAGGCCGGGCTTGGGCAGCGCGTCAAACGAAACCAGGGTTCCTCTGTCGTCGGCAAACGTGATCGCAGTAGGTCCATGGAACATCACTGGTCTCGTGACGCCCTGCAGGATCTTTGAAGCGTCGGGGTCAGCAGTGTTGGAGATGTTGGACATAGTTCTGTATGGTGCTGCGCCGATGTTCCAGGTCGGGCTCTCTACGGAAACGAAGTCGTACCTGATGTGGGATCCGATCGCGGCGAGTATCCTGTTCGGCTGGTCCTCCTTGAAGTCCGCACCTGTCGCCCTCAAGTAGGGCTCGAGGTAGTCGCTGTCCGAGGGAACCCAGAGGAACTTATTCCCGGTTCTCATCCAGCTCACTATTGCGTCGATTTCCGCCTGCGTGTAGTTGCCGCTCGGGTCCCTCAGCTTGACCAGTATTAGCGCCGAGGCATCCTGTAGGATGGAGCTGTTGAGGCCCCCTCGGGCGATCACAGGATTATATCCCAGGTCAGTCAGGTTCCCGACGAATTCCGTCAAGTAGTACGTTCCGAAGGGCCTGCCTGTCGTCATGTCGATCACAATCTTCTTCGCTGCCTGAGGAGCGATCGGGGCGAAACCGATAAGGGAGAGGAGCACCACCGCCGTGGCGAGCGTGAGAATTGCCTTTTTGGAATCCATCTGTGTTCGAGCCCACCTTTTTCGCAGCCGTATAAATGTTTGTATCCCTCTAGATCAGTGATCTCTCGCTGATTTTGAGGAAACGGTCAGAAATGGAGCCCACCCGCCACTTCCCTCTTCTCTACCGCACGCGACGCCGAATCAGGTATGAAGCGACCGCCAGGATCACCACGATGGGGATGGCAATGTAGATGTACTGAAGGTAGTCGACCGAGGGAGGGGGCTGCTCCACTGGATTGACTCCCACTGTGATGAATCCGCTTTCGGGATAGCGGCCATTGTTCTTGAGGGTGGAGTTGTCGAAGAACTCGATGTAGATCTGGGTGGCGTTCACGTTCCATATCCTAACCGTCTGTATGTCAAAGCTCCCCGTCGTTCCTTGGGTTAGGGTGACCCTCGCCTTCAACGTGTTCAGACCCACCCTATAGTACACATCGACCCATGATATTCCGGACGGATCAGAAAGGGTGATGGTTGCGTTCAACCTTGAGCCCTCCGGTATCTGCTGTGGGAAAGAGGTGCCTACGACTTGTGGGGGGCTAGTTTCCCTGACCTCCTCCGTTGCAGTGAAGAGCGGAATCGCCCTTGAGGTTTCCTCGAAGGCCGGGCTAACAGCTGAGAGAGGAACCCCTGCCACCGAAAGAATTGTGGGCGCTATGTCGTCTTGGATTCCGACACCGGTGGGAGAGGCGACCTCTCGGTGGCTCAGGATCAAGAAGCACGTGTAGATCTCCTCAATTTGGTTCGGCTTTGGGCCGCCCGAGTGTCCTCCGCCCAAGAAGCCGTGGTCCGTTGTCACTAGTACCAGAGTCTCTTCGAGTATCCCCAGCTCCTCAAGTCCCGTGACTAGGATGCCGACTGCGAGGTCGCACTGCTGGAGGGACCACGCGTAGTCGGAGGAGGGATCCACGGTTTTGTCGACACCGACCCCGTGGCCCACGGTATCAGGCTCGGTCATGTGTATCCTCACGTAGAAGTTTCTGTCTACGTTTGGCCTGATGAACTCGTCCAATATCCTCTGAGCCAAGTAAGTTCCCTTGATGAGGCCCTTCGGGGTGAACGCGTAGCTTTCGAAGTCCGGGTCGGTCGGCCTCCAGGTGAGGTTCTCGGCAGCGAGCCAGTAGTCGGTCGACTTCATGAGCTCCCAGTATATCGGGTCGACGTTGGTGGTCACGTTCGCGGGGAGGGGCGCTGTGGCCCAGGGGATTCCCACGGCAACGAGCCAGCCCGGCCCGTAGTGGGACTTGATCCTCTCACCTATGGTCAGGCCCTTCGGAATGGACCACTTCGTGGTCGCAGCGAATATGTTCGCGTAGATCGTGTGAACGTTAGGCCCGTAGCCGGTTTCGATCGTGGAGAGGCCCGGGTTCGTGGAAGCGTCGTGGTCGACGATGAACAGGCTGTTCAGAGCTCCCCTTTTCGCCATTGAGTCTAGGTTCGGAAGGTGTCCTGAACCCATGAGTTCAACTATCCAATTGGGATTGACCCCGTCGAAGGAGATCAGTATGACCTTGCCAAAGCGAGGTGAGGACGGAACTGAGAGGACAGGCGGGAGGAGCAGGAAGAGGGCAAAGAGGGAAAGCAGGAGGGTCCATCCAATTCTGGACCTCTGCTTGAAGAAACTAGAAGACATGTCGGGACGGGCGTCCGACGACATTTATCTCTTTGTCGCAAAGGTAAGCCTAGAGGAGCGTCGACAGCACGGTCGAGAGTAAGGCGGCCACCATAGCTCCGGAGGCCAGCCCTACGAAGAAGATGGAGATCTTTCGGCTTGAGTTCTCGTCGTTGGGTCGCTCCAAGAGCAGGTATCTTAGGACGGAGATGAGCGCGTAGGGAATGATTGTGCCAGCGGGGCTGAGGTACACCCCTATGGCCATGGCGTACGGGCTTAAGGCAAGGCCGAAAAGAGAGTTGGCAAGCAAGGGGACTCCGAGCCCGAAGATCGCTCCTAACAATAATGAAATTGGATCGACATTGAGAGGGCTGACCCCGTCAACCAGGTGCGCTCGCGCTGAGTAGATCCCCGTCGCGTGCTCAACCATGCCTAGGACCTGGCCCCCAATCATCCTGCTCTGCACTCCGAATCGGAACAGCAGCCAGAGGTAGAATATCGGCCCAAGGACCAGCCCCACCAGTGAACCCAGGATGAAGTATGAGAGGATGTGCGAGTGGCCCTGACCGAGCAGCTCGCCGAACTTGACGGACTCCAATGAGGTGGCAGGGCCTATTGAAGATGCTGCGGATAGGTAACCGCCCAAGAAAAACGAGACGGAATCTCTGGAGGGAAGTGGACTTACGCCGAGGATCCCTCGCGCGATTGGCCATGAGCTGGACATGATGACCTCAGATGGGGCTAGCGCGACATTCAGCTCGCCGAGGCCGCGGGAACTCCAAGCGGAGATGGACAGTAGGGACATCGCCAGGATGAGGACCATCAAGAAAACGTTTCCGCCGAGGGCCCATGCCAGCAGGACAGGGGGAACGACGAACACCAAGGCCGTGATGGACGCTGACAACTTTTCCCTAGGCAATCTGGTGACCTTGGCTCTTTCAAAGAAGATCCCGAGCGACGAGGAAACGAGGAGACCTATTCCTATCCATAGGGAGCTCAGGCCTGTCGTCCTGCTGGCTGAGAAGAGAGTGGCGTAGCTTTGGACGGATTCATTGGGTATGACCTTCAGTTGAAACTCGATCGGAAGGATCAGCATGTAGAAGATGGCCCCAGAGAGGGATACGGTCGCGCTGACCGAGGAGGGCACGAAAAGCAGGAACCAGATGTAGGGTATGTTTGACAAGATGTCTAGCCCCAAGAGGGACCCAGGAATCGCTCCCTTGACAATGTCGTATATCGGGCCTGTGAGTCCGGCAGGTATCAGGAAGAAGTCGGCCAACAGCGCGCTCGAAAGATAGCCCTGAGTGAGCGACACGAGGAGAAATCCGACGAGGAAGCCGAGGAGCATGGTTGGGGCGGTCGCCCTCTCACCGTCAACTGCACCCCTGACTGCGAAGTGCGCTGCGGAGGGAACGGGATAGGATATGGTCTTAAGGGAGTAGAGGCGCTCCCTCAGCAGGAACATCTGGGCTGAGAGAGATATCCAGATCACGGAGTTGACCAGCACGACGTAAAGCAAGGACGGCAGGAACCTTCCAGTCGGAATCGGAGCGCCCCCCAGGATCGCAAAGGAAGCGACGAATTGATCTGGCGCCAGCAGGGGAGGCAGATGACCGAGCATGTTGCCCCAGTTCAGGTCCGATGGGAGCGCAAGCACTATGGGAAGGCCGACCAGCGCTGGCAGGAGGGCTGAACTTGCGCTGGCTCCCTCAACCACCGCGAACAGCGTCGCGTACTCCAAAGGGGCGAGCTTGACCGCGAGGACCAAGCAAGCCCAGGCGGCTAGAGCCGTGCTGACGAACGCGCCCTCTCCCGTGACGAAGCTCCCGGTTGTCTCAGCCATGTATATTTGGGAGAAGGACCAGACTGACGCGAGAAGGACGCCCAAGGCCACCGTTGCGCGTCTCGGCTGGGCCGCCAGTTGACTCAAGCTCACGCGGGTTGGTGGCTTGGGGATATAGCACTAACTGGGCGCGCATCCCTGCAATCTTTATACGGATATTGTGCGGCGCAAGCAATTGCGGGCCCGTGGCCAAGTACGGATCAAGGCGTCGGCCTGCGGAGCCGAAGAACCTGGGTTCAAATCCCAGCGGGCCCGCTATCTCTTGAGATTTCGAATGCTCGTTTCTTGATATCTTACAGAAACCTGTAAGATCCTTACGGGTTCCCGTAAGGGGGCTGAGGCAGGCCATCGCCCGCTGGATGTCTGGATCTTCGGTAACCATCATAAGGAGCTTCGCCTTTCTCCGAATCCGATGCCTCAAGACGTATTCGTAGTTCTTGGTGACTTCCTTCTCCCCCTTCAAGTAGTCCATCTCAGCCCTGCTCAGCATGTTTCTTCTCAACCTCGTCGAGCAGCCTCGCTATGATCTGATCAATGGTTTCCTTCCATCTTCCATGAGATACAAGGCGAGCATGCGTTTCTTGTCTGATCTTGAGAGTTTTGAGCTTGACCTTCTTTCTCGGCATTTAGGATAAGATACTACCTGATAGTATTTAAGGCCTTGCATTCTTCACACCAGAAAAGATCGAGCCAGCACGCCCCAAGATTGCCGGGTGACCTACTTCTTGCCCTCAATCGGGGTCCTAAGGGTGCTCAGCATAAGCCGAGTATGCCATAACGGACAAGGGCGTAGACACATTCGTGATCCAAAAGAAGGACGAGAATTGCTTAGGAATTTGCGGCGAGATTCAAGCCATAGGAGGCCCTCGCGCGGGCCGTTCTTCTCCTTTGATCGGCCCTTCTCGCTGGCATGTAGGTCAACACTTAAGTTGCAGAGAGGAAACTAAACACGTGGGAGGCACGCCGCCGGAGGAGGTGCGGAGAGTCTTTGAGGATAGCTCACAGCTCTAAGGAAATGCTTGCCATCTTCTCAATACTGCTATTTTCAAGTGCGGGTATGTCTCATCTTCTTGCTGTCCAGTTCCAAATAGTAGTCAGAGTCGTTGACCAGTCGCCTAACGCTCGGCCTCTCAATGGAGTCACCGTGTTCCTTCTCGATTACAGAGGGTGGTTCCTCGGGGCAGCCACTACTGATAGCAGAGGGGAAGCAGTCTTTGCCGTATCTCCTGGAACCTATACGGTCGTTTTCTATCACTTTGTGTCGCTCTATGGGATGGAGGCTGCTGCGGTTGCCGAGAAAGTCAAAGTCAGTCAGACGGTGACAGTGACTGATAGATCAGTGCTTGTCAATCTTGAGGTTCCGCTCTTCGATGCCACAATCGAGCTGGTGACTGTTGGCGGAGCTCCGATCGCCGGTGCCCATGTTAGAGTCAGCGGTATTATCGTGGGGTATACCGGTGAAGATGGACGACTGACTGTTCCCGGGATTCCCAGAGGGACCTACTTGGTTTTTGCGCAGTTACGAGAGTTGGATGTTAGCCCAGATTCTCCACTTGTTGTCGTTGGTTCGGGCGTATACCGACTGGCTGCGTCAGGAATATCAAGGTTTGGATTGATCTTTACGACGCAGGTCGGACAAAGACTACAGGGGGCGCGTGTGATTCTTGAAAGAGGTTCAGTGACAGTCTTTTCGGGCAACACTGACTCACAAGGAGAAATTGCGACCTATCTGCCGTCTGGCACCTATGACCTGACGATCTCTTACAAAGGCATTGAGACGAGAAAGAGTCTTTCGATCACAACCGACATTGAAGAGAGGATTTCAGTTGGGTTTATTGAACTATTTGGGCAGGTCTTTACTTTGATGGGTTTTCTTATTTGGATGGTTATCTTGCTTCCTATTGTAACAGTCGCAGCATACCTACTACTTAGGAAAAAGAAGCCACCTCCGCCTCCACCCACGTTAGTCAGGTGCACTCTGACGCAGAAATCTGCCTCTACACGACCCAGACCTTCTTCGGCTTGACCTTTCCCTTGACCCTCTCGATCTCGACCTCTGTCTCTTGAGCGACTTTGCTGAATTCGCCCTCGCACAGCCGCCAAGACGAATCCAAGTGGATCAACTTCCTCCTGGGGGTCCACGGTTCGACGTTTCCGCTCAAGCCGGGCAAGGTTAAGATCTCGATACAGGGAAGGAGGCTATTGATAGAACAGACATAAGATCTCAACAATGGTTCTCGGGATCCAGACGGAGAGAATCGCCTAAGGGGCCGTGCGACAAGTTGGCAGAAGTCACCACAATCAACACACACAATGCGGCGGTTGACTTAAATCCCAAAGACGGAGAAAAGCCATCGCAATATTGGCGCGAGGAAAGAAAGGGCAGTCTGACGCTATTAGACGAGAGGAATTGAGAGGGCTCTTTGCGTTGGGCTTGTTGGCAATCATTGTCCAAATGAAGAACGATGTCGAGAATCTGACAGTCGATGTTCTTGGCTCGCCAGTTCTTGTTGGGCCTCTCATTAACCTGACGATATTAGCTTGGAGCTCATATGCATGCCTAATGGTTTTGGCATATTCACCAGAGGGGGGAGAAAATTCACGGTTGAAGAAAGTAGCAGAACTTCTGTTGCTTGGCCCATATCTTATTGTCGCCATGATTGTAATTGTCGCCGTATTATCATCCCCATATCCTCTTCCTTTCCTGCCTGGCGAGATCAGCATAAGGATAGCAGCCGCGACTGTGGCCGTTCTCCTCACTATCGGATACATGGTTTATGCGTTCCTTGCTACCCTTGTCTTCTGCTTCCGCATCGCGCTAAGGATGTGGCAGTGGTTGTCAATAGAACGTGTTGTTTTGTCGCGAATGGGTTCCAAGCAATATTTGGCGATCCGCGTGAGTAATGCGAGGAAGAATGCAACCCGGTTCCTCAAGAGACTATGGCGTGGGATCAAGCCACGCACACGGATCGCCAAGCGTCGCCGTGACTGAGCGACCGCTCAGATTTAACTTATCTATACACATTCGTCCGTAGCAACGTCAGATTACATAGAGAGCCCAATCCCCTTTTGCCCTCTCCATCTCTCATACAGCTTTCTCAGCTTCCTCGCGCGCGTCTTTTGCACCATCTTCCAGTTCGTTTACTTTGGCCTGCAAGTGCACCAGCATCAGCATGAACATCGTCTCGCTTGGTAGGGGCCTCGGCACTATCGATCCCGCGTCTGATCTTATGAGGGCTGCATCCAGCAACTCCTTGAGCGCCCTCCTCTGGTCCTCTGGCAAGAAGGGCTTCATCTTCATCCATTCTTGACACTCGGCGTTGAGCCACTCCCTGAAAGTCGGGACCGTCCTGCCCATGCCAAGAGTTTCGGGCTCTGCATCATAAGGCCGACAGGTCATATTCCTAGGGGAGAGACGGCTGCAAGAAAGTGAAAAATCTGCGTTCGCCTAGCAAGGTATAGGAGCGTTCTCGTGAAAATGCGAATGGAGCATATGAAGGAGACCTAGGCATTGACCGATCAGAGCAAACTTAGCGACCGCTATCGCGAACTCGACGATTCCTATACGTATCTTTGGCAGTTGGGGCAGAACCATCGTTGGTACTCACTTACGAAGACTAGGGGGCGACTGCAGTGCGGGCAGTTATACTGCTGGGCAGGCGGAGGGGGGTAGGAGTACTGTGCCTCGGGTCGCGGTTGTGCACGGGCTGCAAGGGACGATATGATGCCAATTCCCACCGCAATGAGGATCACAACGCCTGCAACTGCGACGATGGGGGCGAGCGAACCACCAAGCCATTCTGAAGGGACTAGTCCCATCTTGTGAACCGTATACTCAAACGTAACACTCTTCGATGAAATCAATGAGAAGGAGTTGTCAAAGACGAACTGATAAGTCCCTCCAGAGGAGGATGTGAATTCAAACGTTTTGTAGGTGATTCTGCCGTAAGACGCAATCTGATTTCCGCTTGGATCAATGATGCGGAAGTCGACATCATTACCAGAACCGCCGCTGACAGATACGGATCCCGTGACCCTGTCGCCCGATGACACCGTGACTCTGTAGGTCTGATAACTCAAAGGCGGAACCGTGAAGGTCACGACCTCTGCTAGTGCGACGGGCACAAACAATGAGGCAACGAATAGGATCAAGAGGAGCGCGATAGGGTCAAGCCCAATGACTGAAAGCCGTTTCCTCATGGCCAAAACATATCCTAGACGGTCAGCTAATAAAGGTAGGGCGAAACCTGAGGTCGACCACTCGTGAGGAAGAGCGGCCGGGAATGGACTCTGAGTGAGGTTTGCCCCAAGCCGACCTAGTGCTCGCGGGCGTCAGCACCTAAGAAGGCGACGAATGCGAGAGTCAAACGTCGGTTACTTGCGACAATCCTAATCTTGAGAGGGGCGCTTTCTCGTGAGTTCGAGCGCGCGGTGCCTAAGTCTTATTTATATGCTAATGTATTTCTATGTGATGACTTCCACGATGGAATATGTGCGTGCGGGAAGGAGGCCTTTCACCGCGCTATTCATAATTGCTTGTGCGCTGGGGTTGTTGAGTCCCGACCGTCTGATCGTGGTAGGCCAACAGACCCAGACAGATGTCTACCTATACCTTCGGTCGAACAACGTCATGCTAGGCGAGTCAATTCACTACTGGGGCCGGATAGATCCATCCCCTGGCGTCGTGACAGTCAAGATACACTATAGCCTAATCGATGGAGCCTGGTCGGGAGACGAGAAGAGTACGGGAAGCGACGGAACATTTGAAGGTTCGATCACCCCCCTATCTGCGGGCACATATAAGATAGTGGCGTTCTGGGACGGCAACAGTCAATACTCTGCAGGTTCATCCGCCTGGACCCAAGGCGAGATAAGGTTCGCCGTCGTATATCGTGAATTCACGGTCACATTCGACACGGACCCAAAGGGACTGTCAGTTATCGTGGACAACCTCGAGTACTCTGGATCTTCGTTGCCCCATAGCTTCAGGTGGGTGCCCTTGAGCACACACCAGATAGAGGCCAAGGAGATAATCTACGCTGGTTCTGACATCCGCTATGTGTTCAAGTGGTGGACAAGCTCTTCGGCATTATTCCAGCGCTTCGAACAACGCTTCGCATTCGTTAGGGTTGACAGAGACGAAAACATTGTCGCTCACTACGATACAGAATACAGGGTGAGACTGCGCTCAGACTACCCGGGGCCAGGGTTTGCTTACCCATACATTGCTTATCCAGGGGAGGAAGTGATTAGGGGAGACTTCCTCTCGTTTCGAGAGATTTGGGTAAGGAATGGAGTAACAATAAGCCTAGGAATAGGTTACGAAGCGCAGACTTTCGACCAACACAACAACACCCGACGGGTCTTTAGCGGATGGACAATTGGAAGTGAGACCGACAGCGATGCAGGTGCCCTTTGCACTGTGACTGCTCCTGTTGTTATCGTGGCGAACTGGAATACTGAGTACTACGTCCGCGTAGCTGCCCTTCCTTCTGATGGCATGTCGAGCGAACTCCGTGGGGAAGGCTGGTACAGAAAAGGAGAACAAGCCACCGTAGTTGTTTTCTCCACAGAGGTCTGGGTGAACCCCTTCGTCTCCAAGAGGTTCGAGGGCTGGGAGATAGATAACACGATAATGAGTAGGAGTCCCTCCTACTCGTTTACTGTAACGAAGCCAGTTCTTGTGTATGCTAGGTGGGCGATGGGCCCTAGCTTGCTCTCCTACGCAATAGTCGCGGTCGTCTTGGTTGGAGTCGTTGCCTCCTATTACTTCAGGAGACGGGTAGTCTCATCTATCCCGCCTCCGAGTCCCTGAGTGTGTGCTGAAGTCGTAATCAGAAGCCCTGAATCGCTCGGAGGAGTCTCGAAGCCCGGCCCCCTAATAGTGACTAATCTCTCGCCACAGCAAAGATCCACTGGCTCAACTCCAAGATCCAAGGAGATATGATGGGCGATTTCACCCGCGGTTGATCCTCTCTGCCGTGGTATACGCATCGTAGATGTTCCATATCCATATCGCGAGTGGTATGAAGAAGGGCCTTGGGATAGCGCGCTAGAACTCGCGCTAAGAGGGCGGAGACGCCAAGAACAAGGCCACCAACCATCAGATACGGGGCAATTCTACCATAGATAGTCGCCACTTTCCAACTGACGATTGCTTCATTTGGAGCGTTGCTAGTAACGGATACATGAAGGGTGAAGCTCATTCCTTCATGTGTTACTTCATAGCTCTCGACGTAGCTCCATGGTTGATACAGCCGACCAGCTACCACTACTGTCTTACCTAACTTTCCGACCGATTGGCCATCTTCGAACAGGTAGACAGCCGAAGTTGAGTTGAAGTCCTCCTCGCTTGGATGAAACTCTTCGAGGGCAGCTTCTGCCGTCCATCTGTACCCATATGTGGGATAGACCCTGAGTTCGATGAGCTCAATCGTACAACCAGGATGGAGTACGCCAACGCTGTAATTATGAAAGTGATGGTACTGTGTGTTAAGCCAATTGTAATCAGCCCTAATATATTGAATGATCCCCTCGAACTCGCGCGATTTCCAATAGGGGTCCCTGAACGGGTCGTAGGGGAACGATTCTCTGAACGAAAAACTTTCTTGAAACCATCCAATCGATGTGCATGTGAACACCAAGCCCGAACAGATGAGGATAATTCCCAAAGCAAAGCACACCAACGGGAGCATTTGCTTCGTTTGATGCATCTTTCTACCTATGTGTAGGCACAACGGGATATAAGGCCGATTCCTCCTTTGCCACATTATGGCGGGATGACCTGGAGGATGCGTGGAGGAACTTATCCGGGTCGTCCTTAATCACCACGAACTCATGGCCGAGATACTTGCGCCCTTCTAGGTAGGGAGTGAGCTCCTGATTGATTCTGTCTGCCAGAACCGAACAGAGCTTATCGACGGTGGCCCCCTCCAACTTGTCCACTCTGAAAACTAGGGACTGTATCGTGCAAGGAGTCTTGAACCAGGGGTCAGGAATCACTCTAGGCTGAAGGGTATGATCGGAAAAGTGCAACTTAGCTGAGAGCAGCTATGCTAGTCAGATCCCTACTTTCGCGGAGTCAATCGGTTTGCACTGGAATATAGACCAACGTTGCAGTTCAAGCCTATCTGTTCTTCTTATGGCTTTCTGTCGTCTGCTGTCTAGACGGTGAGACCATCATGCCTGTAGCAAGTATCACCCTTTCCTGACGGCTGTAGTGGCGCGTTCACTATTCTTTCCCTTTCTATAGAAGTAGTAACCAATGGCTAGGTCAATCCCTCCGGTGATGACCCACCCAAGGGCATTGATCGAGCCCGCTAGTATCCACGAATCTGGGATCTTTGGAATGACTTCAGGCTCGGGATCAAGGTAGCCCTCTTTCGAAACCATTATGACTGTTGTCGCTCCCAAGTACGGGAAAGAAGTAGTTCCGTTCTCATCAGTAAGACGTTCAAATTCCAGACTGTCCTTCTGAACCTTTACTTTGGCTCCTTCAACAGCTGTGCGGTTGTACTTGTCAACCACCCTAACCACAATGCTTTGTCCTACGATGAGGGGGATCGTTGGCGTTACCTCGACGATCATTTCCCCGTAGGGCGGGAATATCATCGCCGGAGGTCCGACTCGGATCAGATACCAGAGGGGAACTTCCATCACGTATGATATTGCGACACTCTCGAGCAAGCATAGGACAATGCTAATCAAGATCAAGATAACAACAAGCCGCCGCATAGCGACCATGTTGGTTGGAGTATTCTAAGACTTAATATACTCTGCTGTGCCCATGACAATGTGTGCACGAGAACACGCGTCTCACGCTATTCTACTTCATCAGGACTTTGAAACATTCCATCGCCCTTCTTGTAGTGGCCTCAGCTTCGGGTCCGCATCTTCTACGAAAGTCGGCAGCGTCTCTTATATGCAGGAGATCATTCCGCAACTTGTTCAATTCGATCATCACTGAATAGCAGGGTTGACCTATGATGCCCAAAGCATAGAGAAAGACGGCTACCTCCCCGAAGCTGAGTCCTTCTATACGACCCCAATCTATGGACCTATTGTCACCTTCAAGCTTCCCGTCAATAGCCAATTTCCCATAGTACTCAAGGACCGCTGCGAGAAAGGTCACGGCTCTGAAGTAATCCTGATTTTTGAGCGACTGCTCAATCTCAGGAACCGGATTAATGATTAGGGATATCTCTATCGAATCCGACAAAATTATGTTTTCGACTAAGGTAACGAAGAAGCGCCTCGATGTATGTCCACATTCAAAGTGGTAGACCTCAAGTCCCTCCTTCTTCTCAACCTCCACTACTCTACGGCTGATCCCTTTGGGATCACATTTGTAACAGACGGGTTCCTCAACCATTGTCACTTGCGAGCCCGATTGTAGTAATAAGATTTTTGATGTGCACCAAGTGCTATTCTATCTTCCAGCCAACTTGGGTATCTTGACGACAAGCTCCTCCACTCACTGGGATTTCCCTCTCCTCGGACGAGGCTACCTAGGGTCTATTCGGTTCTCAGCCTGCTCAGGTGTGATCACTTCGATTCCGTATTTGAATAAAGACCCGTATTTCCCAAGTAGATCGGAATCAGTAGTCACAAGAAGTTTTGCCGAATCCGAAATGCTCAAGGCGCTTCTAACAATTGCTCTATCGGACGGATCCTTGATCATTTCCAGTTCAGGAACGCTCCTACCACTGCTTACTCTGGCCTTCTTGCTGTCGGACAGTATTACCTGCAACCTCTTCGCTAGCACCAGTGTTATGTAAGTATCGCCGCCTCTTTCTCGCTTGATACGGTTTAGCTTCTGTCGGAACCGGTCCAAATGGTCGCGATCGAACACCATTCTATGGCACTTCCTCTTTACTAGTCGTATGATGGACTCCGCACACTCCCTCTCGGCATCATTGCTTGACGTATGCCAATCTAGTATGAACTCGTCGACTGCTAGCTCCATTCAGCCCTTGCCCTTAGCCAGAGCCTTCATATAAGCCTCAGTTGTTTCCCAGTCGACTTCAAAGAATCCTGGAAGACCCCCTTCTACCTGGCCTTTTTCAGTTATCTGCAGTCGCCTTGCCTTTGCTGCCAATCCATCCCTTTCCAGATAGTAGATGGCGATGTCTTCAGCGGACAGTGAACCATCTGCAATGCCCGTGAGCAATGACAGAAGAAGATGCTCATTATGGGTCGTGACTACTGCTTGTTTCTGCTCCTCTCGCAACATCTTTGGCAGTAGGCGACCAAACTTTGAGAGAATCCTAGGATTGAGATGGGCTTCTGGTTCCTCCAGCAGTAGCACCGTTGTATGCGGTATCACCAAGTTTGCTAGCACATACGCTAGTCTGTTCAGACCAGCGCCTTCGAGTGACAGAGGGACTCTGAGTCTTTCCAGGCGGCTCTCCAGACGTATTGTTGAGCCTGGAGGCACAGCCTTCGCTACTATCTCCGTGTCGAATATCCTCTCTATCCACGTAGCTACTTTCTCCTCAACATCACTGTCTATGGCAAGGATATTCGCAAGTTCTTGGTCTGTCATATGCAGCTTTGAGTAGTCTACCGAGGGGGAATAGCTGTAGGCAAAGGTCCTGAAAAACTGGCGAGGATGAATGAGGTAGATCCCCTTGACGAGTTCAGCATGTGCATTCAGTGAGTCCTGAAGCTCCCTTGGCGGCTCAGTAACTTGGTCCGGCGTCTTCTGGATGCTCATCGACACTCCGTTCCATATCAGCGTGTATTCGTTCCCGTCGCTGGCCTTTACCTTCTGAGATACCGTCGAATTCAGAGGATATGGCATATTGAAACTTGTTGTCAGATCAACCCTGACATCACCATCACTGAACTTGATTCCTGCCGAGCATGGACCTCTGCGGAAGGTGACATAGTAGGTCGCAGAATACCCTAGATGTTCGACTTCTAGCTGAACAGCAATCTCCGATCGTTCGTCGTGTCTGTGCACAAGCTCCTCGTATCTGCCCATATTGATGTAGTCCGCCTGCGTCAGATCCCCAAGATTATCAACGCTGAGCGTGTTCGGTGTGGTCACGAACCGCTTCAGGATTACCAATGCCTGCAGAATGGAGGACTTGCCTGCTCCGTTCGGCCCGATTAGAAGAGTTAGGGGCTTGACATCAATACTCACTTCCTTCCAACACTTGAACCCCGATATGCCTATCTTCACTAGACTCGACATTACGCTGGTGTGTTCTCAAGAAGGTAGTTATCCTTTTGGGTTCATGTGGCAGACTTGGAATCCGAGCATGCCCCTTGCAGGGAGGGCGTGCATACTCCTCGCTCTGGCAGCCTAGGCTCCGTCTTGTGCTGATGCCGGTTGACAGACCAGAAGACCGTGATAATCCCTTCATTCGAGTGTACAAAGTCAAACCCGTTGCGGCATATAGGTGTCATTGTCTCCTTGAGTTTACACTTATTACAGGCAATGAAACTTGAGGCTGCAAGCTGGTGCGGTGAATGAACGAAGATGTTCCTCGGCAAATCGTTGACGAGCTTCTAACGAAGAGATTGTTCACCAAAGGAGCTGTAGAAGACCTCCTCAATTCAAGAGGAGTCCTGGGGAAGACGGATGTGGTTATGAAGATCATCATCGACATGGTTAGAACCGACCCCATCTATTGGACAGAGTTCATAACTGACAAGGTACCAGAAATTGCGGAGTGCGGCCAAGACTATGTGAACCTGCTGGCCGAGATTGGGAGCCGGAATCTCAATTATCTGCTTTGCAGACTCACAGAGCTTTGTGAATGCGATGCCACGCTGGCGGTGGATGTCTATAAGGAGTTGGATAGGAGACAGGATAGGAATCTGTCTTTTGCGATGGGGTATGTGTTGGGAGGTGTAGGAATGAAGGACCTCGGAAAAGTCATGTCTCTCATGGATTTGGTCGGGAGCCCCAAGCCTCATCAAAAGATAGCCTATGTGTTGGCACTTCACATTGCATTCCAGTCGCATCCCGACGCACTCATGCCTGACAAGTATGCTGAAATAATTATCGAAGGGGCCAAATCATCCGAACAACAGCTTCGTAGCGTGGCTATCCAGGCAATGCTGGCCGTTTCCAGCTCAAATGGGGCATTCTTCGGTGTTCTGAAAGAGCTGGCGGCGACCAATGATATTGCTTCGTGGGAAATTGCCTCAATGTCCACCATCTTGATGAAAACAGACAAGAGAGCAGCCCTAGAACTCCTCAAGCGGTGCGCAGAATCTGGGAATGACGACGTTGTGTCAAATGCAGCTCTGTCTCTGGGGGGTCTGGCACCGGAATTCCCGGTGGAATGTCTACAGATCGTCAAACGCTGGACCAGACGGGAGGAACCCAAGTCCGTCCGATGGTCGGATTATCTCCTTGATCAGATAGGGAAGGGAGAAGTCGGCAGAATCGGCGAATTCATGAGAGAGTGGATAGAGGAAGAGGACGACCTGGCCTTGACGTTCAAACTTCCAGATGTGATCTGGGGAGTCTACAAAGCAAATAAGGGAGAATTGCTTAACTTGATGCATTCGCTTGACCTAAGGTACAGTCGTAACAAGTCCCTTATTGTCGAAACGCTTGAGAGAGCACTCTCAGAATTGTACGGGCATATACCCCAGTCTGACGAGTTCGTTGAAGACTCATACGAACTCTTGGTGAGAATTGCGGGGAAGAGAGTCAGAATCCATGAGTTGAAGAAACAGATCGGAGACAAAGTCATGTTGTCACTTGCGACAATAAGAGAGATAAAACTCAAACCGAAGGCACTCGATCGGCGTAGCGTCGAGGCGAACCTGCCTCTCTTCCCTAACATCCGAGACATCCTGGGAAAGAGGTGGCTCCAGAGTATGTTGAAAAGAAAGGGCTGTTCACATCCCCTCATAATCTTACTTTCAGACGCAAAGCCCTCACGGCGAAAGCTCAGGAGACTGTACACCTCCTATGAGAATGAAAGAGACCCGCTAAGGAAAGCAATTGTGGCAGTGCTCATATCAAATCAGTTCCATCCGGGAGCCTTCTTGTCAAGGATCGATACCGCCTTAGGACTCTTCAACAGGAAGGAACAAGGAATGCGGCGCATAGTCAACGGGTTGAAGAACGAAGACGAGTTTTCCCAGACCGTAAGCGAGCTCGATATCGCTGCACAGCTGAGGAAGAGGCATTCGGTGGTTCTTCAGTACAAGGTAGGCTCGATACCCGTGGATATCAAGGCGACCATAAACGGGCGGGAATATCTGATTGAGGTCTATTGTCCTGATACGGAGTTGCGCTTGAAATATGTCAGAACCCCGATTGTGATACCAAATCGCGCAAAGGAGAGAATCCTCAAGAAGATCGACGAACAGCTCAAGCATATTGCAGCGAATACTACTATCCCCCTTCTTCTAGCGATTGACAAAAGCAGGGCAGCAGATATTGATGAAATTGACGTCCTAGATGCGCTGAAGGGAAGCCTCTCTATGAGAATAGCATATGACAAAACCACGGGCGCGCTTGTGGGGACGCAGGTTTTTCGGAAGCGCGATTCAATCACAAGCGAATCACCGTATGCGAGCGTTCTAAGCGGGGTTGTTCTAGTGAAACGGGGCTTAGATATGACAGACCGAAAGATGAAATTGTATGGTAAGGTATTACTCAATGAACAGGCCAACATACACTTGGACGAATGCGAAGTCAGCTCCCTTGAGGGAGCCATATTCGAGCAACCACTCTATTAGGATGCCTGTCGGATTGTCTCCAAACTCGATGATAAGCGTCCAGTTCCAACAGAACGCGTGCCGAGCAGTCCGCGCGCGTTTCTGGCTTTGCCACTCCACTCTCCTAGGAAGGTTGTGGGTCTCATGAAATCACATAAACCAAGGCCAGAAACCGCAAACCTCGATGGACTCGAACCCATTTCGGTTCAAATCCCAGCGGGCCCGCACTGATTTGAGTCTGTAATGAACGCCTAGGTACGTCTTTCGAATGTCTGTACTCGTTCGGCGATGCCGAGGTCTCAATGTTGGACCTCGTGCTCTATTCGAGGATGGAGCGTGAGGGCGAGACGATCCAAGACATGCTCAAAGAAGCCGTTAGGCGGGGATGGATAAGATATGCTTAGGCGCGCATCCAGCCTAGCGCGCAAGACTAGCCAACATTCGTAGACATTCTATACTGCAACGCATATCAGATCTAGCGAAATCACGCGAACGAAGCCCAGAAAATGCGAACTTCGACGGACTCAAACCCATTTGCTGACTTTGCGAAAGGATAATAGCATCAAGAGACGAAGGTTCCATGCAACTTGATCGAATATGCGACTCTCTTAGTTGGATTTGTCATAGGAGCGGTGATCGTTGCGGTTTTCTTCCTTTGGAGGATGGAGGCGCTAGCAACTTCGAGGGCGAAGGACCTCTCGGCATTCATGTTCGAACAACAAAGAGCGCAACTCGAGTTTGCCATTCGCCAGAGCTACGAAGCAAGATTCGAGGAGTGGAAGGCAACTGAGCTAGTGCAAACGATCGAAAGAGAGAGGCAAGATGCCTTGGAGAGGGCAAGAGCTACGCTGAAGGGTAAGATTGGCGAGCAGATGGCCCCACTCTTGCCTGAGTTTGTGAGCCTCTACAGCCCGGCGGATTCTAGATTCATCGGAAGCCCAATCGACTATCTGATCTTCAACAACCTCTCAAGAGTGGCGGAGGGATCCGATGAGGAGATCGAGATAGTCCTGTTGGACGTGAAGGCAGGTCAGCAGGCGACCTTGACCAAGATCCAACGAAAGATAAAGGAGGCCGTCGAGCGGGGCAATGTGAAGTGGCAAACTCTGAGATTGGGTGAAGGGCCTCCTCCACCGCCGCCGACCAATGGCTAAGGAGCGCCTCACCTTGAAGGATAGCGTCAAAGGCGGCACTTCCCGCAGCCCCAGTCCTCGAATGGCATGCGCGAACTGCCCCTAATGCCGCGCTTCGAACAGTGATACCTAAGAGCTGCCTTTGCCTGACAACTCAGTTCATCTGGTTGTCACAGGCTCTCCTTTTGCAGATGAAATCAGATATTTTGTGCTCGCGCCCGCCATGAGCTGGAGAGGCGGATCTCAGAGATCTGGGACAAGACAGAGTGAGTCGTGCAGGAGGGGGGCACCCGCTCCTGTCTTTTCTCTTGCGCAACAGTAAGTCATATAACCACGATGAAGCAGAATCTCCTCCCGATGTAGTTGATACCAGGATGCGACCTATTCGGCAGAATATGTGCAGATGAGCCCGCATCAAGATCGGTGACTCACCAGTCATGAGGAATCTGAAGCTTGTTCTACTGATCGCTCTCTTCGTAGTCATTCAATGCACCTTTCCCAGCTTCAGGCTCCTCGCCCAAACCACCCACATCGTGATCAATGAGTTCGAATCCAATCCCTTCGGGTTAGATGAAGGCAACGAATGGGTCGAGCTGTACAATCCCACCTCATCCAGTGTTGACCTAAGCGGGTGGAAGCTCTCAACAACCCATGGACAAACGGTCACAGTAGAGCTTAGGACCGGAACAGTCATTCAACCAGGAGGCTATTACATCGTGACCTATGAGTCCCAATGGTTGGACAACGAGGATGAGTCTGTGGTGCTCAGAGACGCCACTGCAAGAGAAGTTGACCGCACGCCGATGAAATCAGACAAGGAGGGGGATTCTAGGTCTTGGTCAAGGTATCCTAACGGCAAGGATACGGATTCGCCTGAGGACTGGGATTTCCGGCCTTCTACCAGGGGAACCTCCAACGGAAGAGCCACCACCAACCTGACGCTCGAGATCACAGCTGGATTCTTGGAAGTGGGGCAGCTCGTGACGGTCAAGGGGTCTGTGGCTCCTTCTCCCGGCCAAGTTCAGGTCACGCTAGTGTTCACCCGTCCGGACCGTACCACTATCATCAGAAATCTGACGACGTCATCCGACGGGAGATTCAGTGACAGCGTCACTTTGGACAAAGAGGGGGAGTGGAAGGTCCAGGCCAGTTGGCCTGGGAATGAAAGTTATTTCGGAGCGGCCAGCCTGTCAGTCGGCTTCGATGTCAAGCAGCCCGTGTTCCCATTCTTACTGATGGTCTTGTTACTGGTCCTTGTAGCGCTGGTTGTTGGCTTGGTTGTGCTCATGCGCATGCGCAAACCAAGAGCTGAGCCACCCCCGCCGCCTTCGCCGGACGCGAATCATGCCGAGACGCAGCCGAGCATCCAGATAGGACGGGCCACGGACCTGTTCGACTACATCAAGAGAGCGACTAGCACCGTCAAGGTGGTATCTCCATGGATCTCGGAGGACGTATCCGAGGAGATATATGGATTGGCGATGGACAAGAACCTCAGATTTGACATAATCACATCGCCTGATACAGAGGTTCAGACCCATGTCAGGGCATTGGCTACTTTCCGGGAGTTCCCACATCCGAAAGTACATGTTAGGATCATGAGGGGAGATCGACTCCACGCCAAGATCGTCATCATCGATGAAGCGGCGTTGATCATGGGATCTGTGAACCTGACTTTCTGTGGTCTGCATGAAAATATCGAGGGATATGTGGTTCTGACGGACAAGAGGTCCATCGCTGATGCCCTGAGCAACTTCGAGGAGTTGTGGCGAAGATCCCACGACTTGGCGTCGCGCGCGGTGTGAGCTGGCTGTCGGTCAAACTCGCGAGATATGATGGCCAGTTCTCACCTATACGGAGCAATTCCACAGTTTTCACCGAGGTGTGGAAGTGATGCCTGTTGAGTTCTTTGTGCTGGTGTAAGAACCATCTAGTTAAAAACCATGGGATGCCTGCCGCATGCAAATGGCTAAGAAGAAGATACCGCCCGGCAAGTTGATTATCGGTGGCCTCGCAACTGGAATTGTCTGGCTTACTGGGCATGTGGTGGAGCTGTATCTTGCCACCAACTACCCCGAATGGGGGGCCATGTTCAACGGTTTCCTGTCCGCTTTCGTGGCTGGGGCGGTCGGACTTTATTTGACTCTGAGGATGGGTTCCAGATCCTAGCTTTTATTATGGCTGACAGGTGCAAAGTCTGCGAACTTGAGTTCGACTGCTCTACTGGCCTACTCAGAAAGCAAGGAAGAGACACGCGCTAGGCGCGTCATTCATAGTACTTGCTAATTCTCGTATGACCTGTTACCCGGTATTTTCCGCTTAGTGTGTCTTCATTCGTCTTATAGGGTATTCTCTTGGTTATGCCAAGCTTTCTGAGCTCCTCTCTTATTCTTCTCACGTCCTCTTCCTCAGTCCAATCATAGGTGTAAACGCATATGACCTTCTCACTTCGATGGGCTGAAAGTGGACTAGGTTTCGCGGTCGCAACCTTTGCACTATCTCCGAGCTTTCCCTCCTCTGTGGCTTTCTTGATCTTGGCCCATACCTCGTCGACCTCTTCTATGTCTACAAAAATAAGCCATTTTCCGCTTCTGCTCGTTGCCTCTGGGTATTTGCCCCTTTTCCTTATCGCACAGATCCAATACACGTCTGTTACCTCGGAGGGTTGTGCGTTAGAGTAGGGCAACGAGATCCTTCTTCGTCTTGCCCTGATGGATTCATGGGATTTATTTTCCATCATCCTTTTCACCGCTTGTGTGAGAGAAGAACCCTATATGTTTTGGCCGGCGCCTTGGAAACCATTAGAGACTCTTCGATCAGTCTCCCAGAGAGCGGAAAACAGACGGGGCGCTCAACGTACTGGGCTACCCTTTCTTTCCGCCCACTGAGAACTGAGACTCATCCATAGGACAGGAGTTGGGAAGTCTTGGACGCTTCACCTAAGTGGCGGGCTCCGTCTTGCGATGTCCAACCACGGTGTCAGGTACAAGGCGACCGTAGACCATGGTGCGCGCAACAAACCCTTTTAACCGTTGGAGAGCGAATAGAAGCAACCAGATGACCGCCACGAGCAAATATATGGAGCAGCTCGAAAGGACAAGACGGTGGTACGAACGCTTCAAGAGGATCAATGAAGGAACAGAACATACCCAATGTACCGAGTACTACCAAGACGAGGCCTACGCATTCTTCATCAATTGCTATCATCTGAAAGACTGGATAAAGAATGACCCGGATGCTAGAGTGTCTGCGGATAACGTCGAAAGTTTCATCAATAACAATGAGACTCTGAGGTTATGTGCTGATATCTGCAACGGCTTGAAGCATCTGAGGGTTAAGAGCCCCCGAAGCCTCAAAGGACCAGAATTTGGACGGCGGCATTTTGAATTGACACTAACGGAGCCGAACCGTGGACACCCACCAGAAATCGTCGTCAAGTACGAGATCGACACCAAGGATGGGCCGATCGACGCGTTTGATCTCGCTACAAAGTGCCTTCAAGCTTGGGAAGAGTTCATAAAGATGAATATTGGCTCCTCGTGCGCACCCCATTAAGCCTACAGATTTGAGGCTTGTACCATCGCGCACTTTGGTGGACCATAAGGGATGCAAGGATCAGAGTAACCATAGTACGATAACATGTGTGCTTCCTGATTCGCCAGATACGTGTGGACTCATTCCCGTCGCACGCATCCGGTCGGCGGTTAGGGCCTCTCTTTTTGGACAATTTCTTGAGATCACGTAGGATTGAACAAAACTAAGTCCGGAAACCGCAAACTTCGATGGACTCAAACCCGTTTGTGCTCAGATCCGAGTGCCCCCATGTGGCAATGAGTTCGGGCCGCATCCGATTGTCTTGGCTGGCGCGCCGAGAGGCCCACTTGCACCTTCAACGTAGAAGAGGCTTACGACAATAGCCCCACACCCAAACCTTCGGCCAGCGCATCGCGCAACATTCGCACTGAGTGCATACAACTTCGGCTTCATTTGCACCTTAGGTCGAGCGTGCTGGTGCCTGCATCCAGACCACTTTCGAAAACGGCGTAGGTGGCGTCTCCTATTTTCTTAACGTTGCATGGCAAGTCTCTTTTCATATCCTTGGTCACCTTACAGACCGTCGCACCATCTTTGATCAAGACCCTAAAGTTCGTCGGGCCGGAATACGTTGTCTTTATCGTTAGTTTCCTCGCGGCCGCGTGGTCATCTACGTTCACGGTCATGTCTATGCTGTGCATGCCCAGTTGACAGGTTACGTTTCCTGACCGCCTCAACGAGGGACAAATGTGGACCTTTTGGTTGGGGTAGTCCGCGTCCAGTCCGAAGAGGCCCTCAACCATGGCCCTTAAGTACGGCGCCGCCGTGAAGCAATAGCGAAACGCTCCCTTGCCTGCCCCGTTGGCATCGTCCTCATAATACTCGTAGAAGCCCCCATCCCTAACTGCGACTTCCGCTTGCTTGGTCAAAACGTCCATGGCCTTGTCTGGGTATCCTAGCCTGAAGAGGGATATGGCGTACCAGCTCGCAAAGGAGGGCCAGACATCACCGTTCCAGTAGCGACCGCCGTCAAAGATCCTGTTGTGCCAACCATCTGGATAAGGGGGCTCAACCGATTGACCATAGAGCCTCAGCCCGCTCTCAGCCTTCTCTATCTCGTCTATCAAAGCCTCAGTCTTCTCTTGACTGTCAGGGACTCCGAAGTACAGGAGCGCCATGTTGTCTACGACGAAGAAACGGTCATCCTCGGTTATGCCATAGGCTGGCGAACTCTCGTCCGTTGTGGGGTTACAGAACACCTTCATCTCGTAACGTTTTCGCTCCCTGTTCCATAGATGGGTGTTGATTCCGTCCCTTATCCTCTCAGCTATTCTTCGATAGGTTCCTGCGTCCTCCTCCTTTCCTATGGCCTCTGCCATTTCGCTGAACCGGTCAAACATTCGGTGGCACTCACAGTTGACACGCACCAGAGCACAGCTTCTGGGAACCGCGTGATCTATGCACACGTCACCGAGTCCGTATGTAGACCTAAACAGACCGGTCGCTTCGTCTAGGCCCCTTTGCCTGTACCTCATGTACTTGTGCATCGCGTCGTAGTACTTGATTATGTACGATTTGTCATTGAAGAGCTTCCAATATCTGTACATCCCATGGATGAAGAAGGCGCCAGCCGGAACCTCGTCCCTGTGGTTCTTCCTCGGGCTGTAGGACAGGTCAAACATTCCTCCGTAATCTATGTCATAATCATGGGTGCCACTGAGATACTTCGCTATTGGAATGTTCCCCGCGTGCTCCCCGGTTTCTTCCTGAAGGTTTGCGAAGAAGGGGATGACTCCCATGGCTCCAGGGGCCTCTGAGTAGAGGTAATCCCTAGCCTCGCTGCCGCTCATCCAGTAGATGATCCCGTCGTCGAAGGACCATATGGCGTCAGCCAACCAAACGCCGTCACTGTAGCCCCTCCCGGCCGGGATAACCCCTCGGCAACCGCAACGATTTACCCCCATACACATCCTAATGTCCGCCTTGGCTATCTCCACAGCCCTATCCAAAGCTGGGTCGTAAGTGATCCTTAGGTCGGCTCTGACGTTTGCCTTTTCAGACTCCATGACAGCTCCATTCGACGCCTGTTTTTACTTAATGTTTTTGCAAAGCGTTCGACAGATAAGATTACGAGCGGCAAGCCCAAAGAACTTCAACTAAGAGCGAGGGCCAACGAATTTGGCTAGCCCTAGATAGAGGGCCTCCAATAACTCTTTGGGGATATATGATGGGCTTTTTGATTCCCGATTAGCAGTTTGTCGTGGTCTAGCTCGTCCGCTTCCTACGCCGCGTGCTACGCTGCAACTTTTTGTTTTCTCAGCTCTCTTCCCACTGCCCTCTCCATGACTTTCTTGCACAAGGCTGAGTCCAGCAGCATGAGCTTTTGCACTATCTCGTTCTTCTCGTTCAGCTTGTAGAGCTTGGACTTCCCTATTTTCCTAGTTGTTTTGACGACGCCGAATTCTTCCAATTCCTTCCAGTACTTGAAGAAGGTCACCCTCCCCATTCTCAAGTTTTCTATAATCTCGTTCTTCGTGTAGTCGAACAGCCTGTTGTCCAGGAAGAAGTCTATGATCCTGAGCGCAGGGCTGTTCCCCAAGCATCTTGCCAGCAGGGTCTCTTGCATTTCGGTCTATGGCAAGCCCTGGTCGCATAAGTATTTAAGTCTATACTAATAAAGTACTAGAAGTGAACCTATGATAACAGATGGACAAATCAAAGCAGCGATCCTTCTAAAGCTCTACAAGAGGGGCAACTGGGGAGGCAGCCACACAGCTTTCGACAACCTGAAGAAAGGATTCAAGGAAAAGGAACTTGGAAAGGGTGGGCTGAAAAGGGTTGATAACATGGGCAGAGAACTTTTGCGGGAAGGTTTGCTCCTGGCGAAGCCAACTCATTACGGGCTGCAGGTATCCCTCAACCCTAAGCATGGCCATGCTATAAGAACGATCATTGCGCGGTTCTTTCCAGAGTTTGGGTAGTTGCGCGATGGGGTTTGTTGCGCGGCTTTCGAGTGAAGCAAAGTGCGTGCGTTCCATCCTGAGCATCTTTGGCCACAAGTCGACCTTGGCCAAAAACTCTTCAAGACGCGCTCGTCCTTCTCGCCCAGAATCAGGATCTTGGGTTCTGACCTCTAAGGAAAGGTCCTGACTGGGAGTGAAATATTGACCAGAAAAAGGTTTTGTCGGACTCTGTGAATCTGAATCAGGTTGGTGCGGAGTTGATTTGCTGGGCCGAGGCCATCAACTCGCGCTCGACATCGGAATCACACGCACTCGAAATCGCCACCCTCCAGCCCATCGATCAGGAATCGCTTCAAGCTAGGATGGATGTTCTTCAGTCTACGGATTTCGTTGGTGTCGCACCATGTCGCTTCCATCAGTTCAGGAGACATCTTGGCCATCGATGTCAAAGGATGACATAGGAAATTGACCAGTCTGTCGGCGGTGTAGGGGTCGGTATGTTCTGCAAGCTTCCTCAATATCTTGATGCCCAGCCTGGTCTCCTCCATCACTTCGCGAAGCAGCCCCTTTTCCGGATCCTCCCCGAGTTCTAACCGTCCCGCTGGGAGAATCCATTCGCCGTAGTCTGGTTTTCTCGGATCCGAGTGTCTCACCAGAAGTACCTTCCCGTCTTTCACTATTGTGGCGCAGACGATCAACGTGACAGAGTCAGCAGACTCCCATTTAGACTTTCGCGTAGGTAGCCAGGATCTCGTCCAGTAGGCTCCCCGGGTACGATCTGTCGGGTAGGAGGAGGGAGAGGCGAGATGAGAATCGATTGGTTGCGTTCACGCGCGAGCGTTTGGAGAACGATACTCTGATGTCTACTGCGGGTCTTCTATGTCGAAAGCCTTCTCCTTCCCGTTGATTAGGAGCTTTGTCTTCTCTATGAAGTCCATTCCCAGAAGAACTTTGATGGGGGCTGGGTCCGGTATTCTATGGACAACAACGGGCAACTTTTCGACCTGTACGTCTGGTATTGCCAACTTCTCCAAGATCTTGACAGGCGCTTCTATAAGTCCAGATGCCGTGACCAACATCGCCTTTGGGAAAGCTCTATTCGCCTCCAGCTCTAGGAAATCTGAAGTCGCAGGAGGTATGACCGTAAAAGCCGCGCCTGTATCTATCAACGCGTCCTCGAAAACCCACAGCTTCTTGCCTTCGAGCCTAACTCTGACGAGGAGCCTGCCTTCCCTTATCTCCATCTTTGAACCCTTCAGAAAAGAAAGCCGTACTTCTTCTCTTCCTCTCTTGGAGAATAGAAGACATAGACATCGCTCATGCCCTTCTCCTTGAGTTGCTTGTAAACATCGTCGTGAGTGTCGGAGACAGCTACAACATCTTTGCCCCTCAACCCTATCCACCTGCCTATGTGCTCCCTCTTGACCTTCTCGACAAACTCCAGCTCAGCCAAGCCGACCGCTTAATATGTCCAACGCGGCCTTAAATATTTGAACCCAAGTGCTGACTCTCTATTCAAGTGCAGGGCCCTCACCTTCGTCGTCCCTATTGGTGACGATGCGCGATGATCGAATCATGCGGTTCTTCTTCTCATCTCACGTAACAGGGACGCGGCCCACAATCTCACAGGAACACGATAACTGAGGATCCTAGCTGTAGATCTCGATGGACTCAAACTCATTCAGGTATGGATAACATCAGGCCCGCCAATTCTCAAGTTCTTGACGGATAGCTCTCTGTCCGCGAAAGACCTTCCGTTCAGCTGACTGTTGCGCGAAGGCGCATCGTCACGCCTAGTCTGATGGCGGGGACGCCAACTTTGCCACGACATCAGGGGGGAGCTCTGTCCACTTCTTCACGCCGACTGGTTTGTTGTCCTTCGCGATGACCCATTCGACAGCTCCTCTCTCGCCTACGATACCCCTGTCTCCGGAACCTTTCCTCGTCAGCTCGGCGTCGATCTTCACGTAAAGGTCCTCCTTGGTCTGGAGGCCAAGAAGGCTCTTCGTCTTCAGGACGCGGAAGTCGGAGACTATCTTCCACTCAGCTTGACATGACCTGCAGGAGAATCTTCCGCCTAGCCAAGAGGACTCTGCTATCTCAAAATCCTGTCCGAATTGCGTCGCCGGAGCCCCGCATGCCGGGCAGCCCTTCCAGTCGTCTCGCCATATCTTGGCGATGCTCATGCACGAGAGGCAGTAGGGAACTCCGCCTACGTTGGCCCATTGAATTTGGCTTGAGACATCCTTCCCGCAGAATCCACAGGGTATCTCGGCCATCGGGTCTGAAAGCGATGGCATAAGGCACATAAAAGGACTACTGCGGTTTAGCGCGGGACACGTCCGAGGACCGGGATGCCTCCTGAGACATCCTGCGTGTCAAAGACATGGTCACGACCAAGGTTTGTGGAAAAGAGGAAAACTACACGTAGGAGAGCGACAGGAATCCTTCAGAGAGATTGCGACCCCTTTGGTGAGATACCCTTGGTCGGTGCTGTTGAGCGGCGCTGAGGCGGATTGCCTTTCCACCTTGACAACTAGCTGCGGATGCTGGCGGTCAAACATTTAAGCCAGCAACTTGGACGCGAGAGCGGATGACCGTACTTGGGAGAAGCGAGATTTTGAAGCTCGTGAAGGAGTACAGGGTAGTTCACCCATACGATCGGAAGCTGCTCGACGGTGACTCCTACATCCTGACTGTCAAGGAGACCGTCACGCTCCAGTATCTTGAGCACCAGAACCTGATATCACGAGAGATCGTCCTGCTGCCCTGTGACCTCGTGGCCCACTTGACAGCGAAGAGTAAGTTCGGAAGGGACGGACTCTCCTTCCTGAACGCGGCGAAGGTTCACAGCGGCTTCGTCGGAAGATTGGCCCTTGAGGTCGTGAACCTGAACAACGAGAGGAGGCCCATAGTCATCAAGGAGGGGGAGCCGTTCATGCACTTGGAGTTCTTGCGAAGGGAGGGCGAGTTCTCGCCGTATTCTGGGGAGTACCAGTTCCAGTACATGAGCAAGGAGGAGATCGAAGAATGCGTTCCGATACTCCAGAGGTCTTTTCCAGACTTCGAGAAGCTGAGGACGTCTTGGAGACTGGATGAAAGGCTAGGAAAGGGATGAGTACTTCGACAACCTTTAAGAAAGCCCGTCGATGAGTCGCGGCCGCGTTGGAGAACAACACAGGAACAACTCCAGAAGAGGAACAGAGGAAGCCGGCCAGGAGGGTCCAGCCCTCCATCAAGGTTTTTCCCAGTAGCGCCATCAGAAAGATTTTCGAACTTGAGGTGAAGGAGTCTAGGTCGGTGGAAAGGATTTCCGCAGATGCCCTTTTGGTCCTTCATGACCTGTTACTCAGGGACGGGAGGAGGCTCGCGAGGAGGGCGATAGAGTACGCTGAGAGGGACAGAAGGAAGACGATCAGCTCCGACGACGTGAAGAAGGCCATAGCCGATCTTATGATCTGACCAAGGAGACCTATGTGTGGCTCCAAGGGGCCTCGAAGTTTGACGACTTGACCGAAACAACTATAACTCAAGTGGCAGAACAAGTGTTGCTTACGATTGTCGTTCGCGGAGGCAGCTGAGCACGTCGAGCGATTATTGGGGGAAGCCGTGCGAAAGGCAGGTTTCGATATTGAGGTATCGGTCGAGGAGCCCTCAAGCCCCGGTTACGGGGATCTGACAACGACGATCGCGCTTCAACTGGCCAGCCGCTTGGGGAGGAACCCGACTGAGGTCGCACGGGAGATCGCCAGCAAGATCGACCTCGGAACTCACCCCTATGTCAAGTCGGTCAATCAGGTGTCTGGATACATCAACTTCTCATTCGACCCGGCCGGATATTGTGAGGCGGTCTTGGATGAGATCGGCCTCAAGGGGGGCGACTACGGGAAACCGGCCCTTCGCAAGGCAAAGAGGGTGCTCATAGAGCACACGAACCCAAACCCGAACAGGGCGCTTCACGTGGGCACCATGAGGAACACGGTCCTGGGGGATTGCTTGGCCAGGATGATGAGATATGTCGGACATAGGGTGTGGGTGCTGAACTACGTAGACGACAGCGGGGCTCAGGTCGCAGACAACCTAGTTGCCCATCTTCACATGGGGTATCCCATGGAGCCCAAGGGTGAGAGGTTCGATGCCTATGCAGGAAGGGTGTACGCAGAGGCGCATTCCAAGATTGAGGAAAGCGAGGAACTCAGCAAGAAGAAGGGTGAGGTGATATCAAGGATTGAACAGGGGGATAACGAAACGGCAAGGACAGCTAGGGCTTTCGCCGAAAGGGTCGTCTCCGATCAACTGCGCACCTGCTGGAGCGCGAACGTCTTCTTCGACCTTCTCAACTGGGAAAGCGACGTTGTGAGGTCAGGCCTCTTCGAGGAGGCCATATCCTCGCTTGAGGAGAACGGCAGGATCGTGCGCGTTCAGGATGGGAAGAACAAGGGGGCGGTGATGATACGGCTCCGGGACTTGGAGGCCTTCGTCAAACTGGAGGAGCCTGATGAGGTCCTCATAAGATCGGACGGGACAGCGACCTATGTCGGAAAGGACATAGCATACGCTTGGTGGAAAGTGGGTGGCCCCAAGTCCGATTTCAGGTACAGGCCCTTCGTGATTCAGCCGAACGGCAGAACCCTTTGGACCACGGACCACTCGAAGGGGGGCGAACCACCGGAGAAACTTTCCGGCGCGGACCTTGCGATCACGCTGGTTGACGCTCGGCAGAACTATCCCCAGACCGTTGTGAGGGAGGCTTTGGGTTTTCTCTCTGGAAAGGCCAAGGAGGCGTATCGACCATTCCTCTACGAGGTCGTTGCCCTGTCCGGGAAGACGGCCTACGAACTCTCTAAGGATGAGTCCTTGAGGTCAAGGAGCGTCGTGCCCATGGCAGCGAGGAGGGGTTTGGTCGTGAACGCGGAGGACGTGTTGGCGGAGCTCAGCAAGAGGGCGAAGGCAGAGAGCCGCGAAAGGAACCCGGGCGCCAGGGAGGAGTGGCTGAACCTCGTCGGACATGAGATAGCGGTTGGCTCCTTGAGGTACGCGCTGACCAAGGCGGACCTGAACAACGTCATAGTCTTCGACATCAGCGAGGCGCTGAGGCTTGAGGGGGACACCGGACAGAGGCTACAGTACGCTCACGCTAGGGCCTATGGGATACTGGAGAAGGCGGGCCCGTATGAACAGGGGCCTTGGCGCGCGGAGCTGATAACGTCTGAACCGGAGTTGGACTTGGTCAAGGAGCTTGGGAAGTTCTCTTACTGGGTGAAGCTCGCTGCAGAAGAGTTGCAGCCGAAGCACTTGACGCACTACTCGAAACGACTTGCCGACAAGTTCAACATATTCTATGAGAGGTGCCCCGTTCTGGCTGCCGGAAACCCTGAGCTCAGGTCGTCGAGGCTGCGACTGGTAGAGGCGTTCGTCGTGGTGTTCGGAAAGTTACTTGAGCTGCTAGGGATCCCCGCGCTCAAGGAGATGTAGGGGTGTCTGCAAATCCTTCGGCCACCACTGATCTTCGTCTTCGTGGTCGCGCGATGTCAGCTCCGGAGAGGTCGCTGTCATATGGAATAGACCTTGCTGGGAATGAGAAACGTAAGAGCGGAATCTGTCTGTTTGATGAACGCAAGCAAGCCGTCACATACTTGCTCACTTCGGACTCGGAGATAGTTGAAGACGTGAAGCGCAGAAGGCCCGCGTTAGTTGCGATCGATGCGCCCCTCTCCCTGCCAGCTGGAAGGAGAACGTTAGAGGACAGGACCGGACCGCATCTCAGGGCCTGCGATAGGGAGCTACTGAGGATGAAGATTAGGCTGTTCCCCGTCACGCTAGGGCCCATGCGTTCACTCACCAAACGCGGCATCTCGCTGAAGAATCTATTGGAGGATGAGGGCTTCAGAGTCATTGAGGTGTACCCGGGTGCCGCTCAGGACTTGCTGGGCATTCCGAGGAAGCGGGCTGGGCGCGGTCGCCTGATCGAGGGGCTGAGATCTCTCGGGATCGGTGGCATAAGGAGCGGGGCGACTGACGATGAGCTCGACGCGGTGACGGCAGCGTACGTGGGGCTATTGTTCTTATCGGGCGAGGCCATCGGGCTCGGCGACCCCGCGGAGGGGTTGATGTATGTCCCAGCGACCTGTTAGCCAATGGGGTCAGGTTGGAAGACAACAAGGCGTAGTCAAGCAGCAGGGATTTATTATCTGGAAACGTGAGTTGTTCGGGCCCGTGGCCAAGTACGGATCAAGGCGTCGGCCTCCGGAGCCGAAAAACGCGGGTTCGAATCCCGTCGGGCCCGTCCAATTCATTGTTTCTGAAGGAGGCGTCTTCGCTGCGCTATTGGATTCAATAGCACCTCCGCTATTGGCCTCGATAGCATCCCTGAACATCGCCCTGGCCCATTCGTTGGCCATGATCGCCGGCAGGTCATTCTCACTGAAGGCCCTGATCTTCTTCCTCACGCAGTGCTTGAGATACCTGAGCTGCTGCGGCTTGGCTTGTTTCGAGCCCCTGAGAAATTCAGTCTCGGCTCTGCTTAGCATTCCGTTGCGACTAGGCCACAAATGGTCATAAAGGAGAGGCCAAGGGTTCAAATACAGAGTTGGGGAAGGTCAACAGGCAGACCTATTGTGAGGAGCTAAACTTTAGTCCCCACCCCACACACACCTTGCTTTGAGCTACAACACCAGAGCTCTCTCGCCTGTTAAACAGATATATTCGTCTTCCAAAGCTCTTCCAAAGCTTTTCCTAGCGCTTGATTTCATGGCATTCAATATCTCAGACTTGACTCTGTCAACGTCTTCTCTAACTTTCCTAACCCAATAGTAATTTACAGATGACAACCCTGGCTTAGTATCGCGATCTATTGGTGAGCTACTTGTGGCAAAGCTCAGTTTATCCTCTTCTATAATGTATGTCCGCATTTCCTCGCCAATATTAACGTGCGCCCAATTGTTCCTGATGTCGACCAATCTTTTTAGGCTTTGATACCCCTGATTTGCTCTGTCCAAGGGTTTGGAGAAGCAACTGCACAGTGATCCAAATAGAAGCCACTTATCTGCCAAGGAGAGACGTAAGATATGCTGTCGCAGGGCTCCGTCCTCAAGAATCTCTCGTTTTAGATATACCTCGAATAGAATATTGAACAGGGCTTCAATGCTAAGAATGTATGCCATGGCAGATGCCCAGGCTTTGGAAGTGTCCTTTATGGATTCTGAATGAATAATGCTTTGGGCCATTGGCGGATAGCTGAAACGGTCAAGGGGCTTTTCTAAAGATTCGCTGAGGGCCTCTCCATATGAATAGCTTGTTTTGAAAGCGTTTTCAATGACTTGAAAACTATGTTTTGTGACAGGGACCTCAAATGTCTCTGCATATTCGGATATTTTGTCAAGAAGAACGTTGGCATCGGCTCGTGCTTCATTGTCATATCTAGTCGCCTCTTCGTAGTTTTCTTTCTCGTTCACCGTTGTGGGTAGACGTATTGAAACGCTCCAATTATGCAACTTCCAATCATGTATGGCTAGATATCTTCGTGGACCCCTTAGGACATACTCCCAAGTTACTTTTCCCTCGTCATTGTAGGAGAGAGGGTCTTGGTTGGGTTTGCCAAAACGACTTTTCAAGAACTGGTAAACAACATATGTTGAGATTCCCCTAGGAGAAAAGATCAGAATGCCATGACCCCCTTGCATCTCTTCGACCTCTTCTGGGGTGGCTAGTCTAAAATCGTCTATTGAGTAATTTGGCTGTTCTCCCATATTCCAAAACTACTTATCGAGAGTAGTAATAAGCCCTTCTGCCATCCTAGGAGCCCAATTCCCGATCTCCCCGCGGAGGTACTTTGCGAATAAGAGAGCTTCCTCGTTGATCAAGGTCTCGATGGTCTGCCTTTCTCCCACTTTCATCCTCGGCAGGTCCACTATGGATTCGAATTAGTCGTTTTTCGTTGATCTCGCTCTGAAGATGTGCTAGCATCAGCATGAACATCGTCTCGCTCGGGAGCGATAGTATCATTGGCACGCAGGAGTTTTGTTCTGTGTGAGACCGCCCGAGCCTTCTACCTTGAGATCAGCGAAGTAACCGAGTATCCATTCCTTCATGTCATCTCTCGTATGCCGAAAGGCCGCAGTTCGGACGCGATAGACTGAACCGATGAAACCTTTGGAACGCGTTCCTCATTACCTACCGGGATGCACGCGCCGCAAACGTCTACTCTTCTCTATTTCGCATAGCGGTAAATGAGGCAGACGCCTAGTACCATGAGCAGCCCCGCAGCTATTTGGACGAGACCGAGGGGTTCTCCCAACACTATGTAGGCGGAAACGGCTCCGACAAGTGAAGATGTAGAATAGATGCTTCCTGTTCTCATCGAGCCTATTTTCCTGAGTGCAAACAAATAGAACAATACTGAGAAGGCGATGCTGAGGACTCCCACTGACAGCAGGTAAGGTATCGAGGCTATCGGTATAGCGAAGTCAAGGTCGAGTAGAAAAGAAATACCCAGTAAGGCAGATCCTCCGAAAAAGCACTTCAAAGCCGTTACCAGTATGATGTCCTTCTTCTCGCTGAGGAACCTGCTGAGGTTGTTGTCGATACCCCAGAACAGACACGCAGTGATTATCAGGGCATTTCCTCGGATGTTTTCGGTCAGGGTAAGTTGTACGAATTCTCCGTTTGTGGCTACGAAGACCACGCCGAGGAGCAGCATGAGAAATCCAATATACTCGCGGTTTTCTCCCCGTTCGTGCAAAAACACAAACGCTATCAAGACAGTGAATAAGGATTCCGCGTTCAGAAGCAGGGAGGCATTTATGGCTGTGGTCTGGTTCAGGCCATTCAGGAGAAGAAGGGGGGCCACGACTGAGCCGCATATAACCACAAGAGTGAGAACCCCCAGATCCTTCTTCGATATTTTGTCCACTGTTCCAGGTGCTGCAGTCATGGAAAGGATTCTTTCGGAGAGAGGGGTGAAATGGATTCCGAGGAGGAGAATCCCGGCGATGAAATAGATTATTCCAGCTGCTACTGTTGGATTGGCGTTCTGCAACGCGATCTTGTTGAGAGTGGAGCTTATTCCGAATAAAACAGCAGAAGCGATAGCACTCACATAACCCCAATGATCAGACACCAGACTTAACACCCTTGACTCGTCTGATCGCAACTCCAGACAACATGAAGACGAAGCAAGCGGTCAGCAGGATAATGGTCGGCGAAAGGAACAAGCCAAAGTATCCAAAGTTCGTGCCGAGAATGAAACCTCCAACAATGGGACCGACGGTCTGTCCGATGTCCATCACTGTGTCGAGAAAACCTGTTGACGTACCGGTGAACTCTCTCGGTGCCAACTCCGTGATCAGAGCAGGCGTGGATGCGGTAGCTGTAGCAAAACCGAATCCATAGACCAACGCCAATAACAGGAGAACTCCAAGATTCGAGGAAAATGGCATAAGGATCAATGGTGCCGAACAAATCAGCAGGCCCGCGATTATCGGCTTTCGCCTGCCTATTCTGTCGGAGACTCTTCCCACATAGGTTCTGACAAAGATCGCAAGCACGATGATGCTACCAGAAACAGCGGCGGTCGAGAAGAAGTCAAAATGCAGATTGTCTTTCAAATACCCAGAGAGAAAATAGTCCACCGTGCCAAATGAGTAGTACAAGCTGGCCTGTACAAGACTGACGGCTAACACAGCGTGATTCTTAGCCAAGACGCCCCACCCTCTGTATATGTGCCTCGGAGTGCTTGAGGTTCTCGTTGCGACAACTCCGGGTGGCTTTCTCTCGGCCAGAAACAGAAGTGCCAAGATGAAGGCAGCGAGCCCAGTCGCTGCGACCGCCATATACATGACGTGATAGTTGTACAAGGGGTCAGAAGTGCTTGCCGTGCTGAGCAGTATGTATCCGCCGAGGAAAGGTGCAATGCTCCTGCCTATGTACGTTGCTGAAGTGAAGATGGAGATCCGTTCGCCTCGTTGTGACGGGAACAACTCTGCCATCGATGCTTCGGCTACTGGGACGAATATGGCGGTTGCAAATCCATGGTAGAACCTGACGAGTACGAGTTGCCACCACATGGTTATGAAGAGATAGAGGAAAGGTGCTGTTGCAAACACGAAGCCTGATACTAACAGGAACTTCTTCCTTCCGTAGATGTCAGAGAGTGACGAAGCTGGGAGACTAATCAGAATTCCAGGTATAGTTGATGCGGCGCCCACAATACCTGACCACCAGTCGCTAGGCGTGGCCAGCGCAGTGGCAAAGGGGTTAAGCAGAGTCTTAGACATTGTCGAGCTTAGGATTGCTAAAGCTCCCATAGCGCACAGTGTCCAGAAAACGGGTTTTCCGGCTGCATCTGACTCAAGGTCCATGCTGAAACCAGCTTGTTCTTGTCTCACGCCTGCTCCCTGACATTTAAATGTCAGCACGTGTAAACAAAGGTGAAAGGCGATGAAGTGGGTGACGAGACTTCACGTCCACGTGGACAGAACCGCCTGTCCATGGCTCATAAAGCGGTTCATTGATCCGAAAGCCGAATTCCTCTTCGTTCCTGTTGAGAAGATTGTAGAGACCGTCAGGAAAGAGAAGGCGATACCATACGATGCTCCCGATGTTGAGTTAGGCCATCATGGAGACAAGTGCAGCTTCGATGCAATGGTCGAGAAGTACAACGTGAACGACCCGGCGGTCTTGGAGTTGGCTAAGATAGTGCGTGCGGCTGATACGGGCAAGATGGAAGTTGCACCTGAGGCTGCGGGGCTGGAAGCGGTCATGACGGGTCTTGGATTCGTCTCAAAAGACGACCATGAGACCATTGCCAAAGCGAGCCCGGTGTACGACGCGTTTTACACGAACTGCAAATTGAAGATTATCCGAGAAGAGCACAAAGCAGAGATCGAGAAGCTGGACAGGAAGCAGAGAAGAGAGTTCCTGAAGGGGAAGTTGATGGAGTAGGCTCTAGGCTCTTGCCTCCTCTTCTTTCTTGGTCTGGTGACCGGTGATGCTATGGGTGACGCGAACCAAACCCCATGTTGACCGCTGCGCCTCAGCATGGCTCATAAAGAGATTTGTCGACAAGAACGCTGAATTCGAATTCATCTCAGAAGGAGATTCGATACCTAAGGATGCGATCGCCTTTACGTTGGCAAGCGCCCAAATCAAACCAGTTGAGGGAATCAAGACGACTTACGATGTCTTAGTGGAAAGGTACCATGTCCAAGATCCCTGTGCTCTTGGCGTAGGCAGGTTCGTTCACGATTTTGAGATTGACGCGGAAGAGGATGTAAGCAAGGTCAAATTCAGGGAAACGCTCGGTCTTTGCTATGTGCTCAAAGGTTTAGAGAAGACATCAAGAACAGACGAGGAGACCATCCAAAAAGCTCTGATCGTTCTGGATGCCCTTTACGAAACACTGAGGAACGCTAACGAGCAGAGCAATGTACACAGCGTGCGATAGAGATGACCGGTCCTACGAGTATATAATAGGTCCCTATCACGATCACACACACGCAAGTAGTTCTCTTACTGCTGTGAAGGAACTTCCACGGACGTCTCGCCTGATGGGGAGGGGCAAAGACCTCTAGGATCTTAGGCCTCATCCTGACGACTTGTGTCGATACTCGGGTTTCAGCAACTCTGACAGCAAGGAAAGGTCTACATCTCTGAGGTCTCGGAACTTGTCTCGAAGTTTGGATACCTTCTCCCGTTCCTCCTCAGGCTCCGGTATGTGTTTCAACGCCCGCTTGTCGAACACAAGAACGCGGATCTTACGCTGGCCGACTCGTTTGATGTTCTTGCCGGGCCTGAACCCGAGATCCCTGATGATCGCGCCGAACTTCTTCGAGGATATGTCCTGACCATACTCCTTAGCGCGCGCCGCAGAAAGCACGAGCATCAATGTTTTTGTGCAACGAGCGAAAAAGGGATATATATGAAAAAGAACGAGATTGCTGAAAGCAGGAGGAGAGGAGAGCTCTCCGGAGGTGAACACGAGAGGTGAAGATGTGGGGGCCATTCTTGCTATTCATAATCCTTGTAGGTATAGGCATCGGCGTCGACTACATATGGGACGATGTTTGGGGTTGGTTGAAGGACAAACTCGGATTGGGCGGGAGGGTCGCGGGCAAAGACGTGACGGAAGGGCCCGTCCTGAGCCTTGTATCGAGTGCACTGAAGGCAGTGATATGCGCCGCCACGGCGACCGCTGCAGCGTATGTGATCGCGAACAAGGGAGGCTTTGCGGTAAGCGGCAGGGAGGGAACTTGAGGCAATGAAGATGAATAAGAGAGGAGACCAAGGGCCCAGCAATTCTATCACTGGTTGAAAGCTCAGACACTAAAGAACTCGTCAGTATGTTAAGATAGGCAGTCACAATGATCACGACAGACCAGTTGTAGTTACGGTCACTCTCCCGTGAAGGAAACATCCGCTTCGTTGTGAGGTCGCGAGACCACCCCTTGAATCTCAGATAGAACCCGGAAGGGATAAAGAGACGGCCGGTCCTACGAGTATAAAAAGGGCTCCTCTATCAATTGCACACATGCAAGTAATTTTCTCACTGCTGTGAAGGAACCCTCCGCTTCGTCTTGGTCTTCGTACTATTGCGATGGAATACAATCCCATAGCTTACCTAATACTGAAAGCCACAGTTGAGTTCCCAGCTGCGCGCGCTAGGCACGGTTGAAAGATAGCCTTAAAGGGTCATAAACGCCCTCCCGGCTATAAGAGCTGTTGAGATTTGATGGACATGTACGCAGCCGTCAAGAAGATGCGTGGGCCAGGGGCTGAAATCTTGACTGTGGATGTGCCAAAAATCAGAATGAATGAAGTTTTGGTCAAGGTGAAGGCCGCTTCGATCTGCGGGACTGATGTACACATCTGGAACTGGGATGGGTGGGCGCAGGGCCGAATAAAGAAGATCCCTTTGATATTCGGTCACGAGCTCGCTGGAGAGGTTATTGAGGTCGGCAGTAACGTGGCTGGCATACAAGAGGGCGATATAGTATCAGCGGAAACGCACATTGTGGATGGCACATGCTACCAATGTAAGACTGACCGTATGCATGTCTGCCAAAACATGGAGATCTTGGGTGTTGATAGAGATGGTTCTTTCGCCGAGTATGTGGCATTACCAGAGAGAAATGCTTGGAAGAACGATCCTAATCTGGACCCGGCTATAGCCTCAGTTCAAGAGCCCCTCGGGAACGCTGTTCAAACGGTTCTGCCAAAGGATCATATCGAAGACATCGCGGGAAAGAACGTGGCTGTGTTAGGCTGTGGTCCCATCGGTTTGATGGCTATAGCCGTTCTTAAGGCGTTAGGTGCTGCAAGGGTCTTCGCCACCGCCGGCGGTCTAAACAGAGTGCGTATGGAGTTGGCAAAAAGGATGGGAGCAGACATGATCCTCAGCGCTAGTGAAGAGGGGGAAAACATCGTTAAGATTATACGTGACGCTACGGACGGTAATGGCGTCGATGTTGCTCTGGAGATGTCAGGCAGTCCAGCGGCGGTGAGGCAGGCCTTTGAGATGCTCACCCCAGGTGGGAGGGTCTCCCTTCTGGGGATTCTTGAAAAGCCGATGGAGCTGGACTTGAATAATGCCGTGGTCTTCAAGGCTGCGACGGTGTACGGCATCTCGGGGCGCAGAATGTTTCAGACATGGTACCAAGTAAAGGGACTGCTCTCCAACCTTGACTTCAGAAACAAGATTGCCTCGATAATAACGCACAAGATACCGATGAAAGATGTAGCAAAGGGCATGGATTTGATCAATTCTAAGCAGGCCGCAAAAGTGGTTCTCGAGCCAAGATGGTGAAAAAGTTAAGAGAACGGTAATCAAACTAGAACGGGAGGGTATCAGAAGGATGAGAAATCCCACAACGTTCCTGAGGGAGGAGTATCAGGAGCTCGTGAGAAAAGAGCTGGACTGGAAGCTAAGGGTTTTGAAGGGTCCAAGCAGCCCTTGGTGTGTTGTTGATGGAAAGAAGGTTCTCATGCTCTGTTCCAACAACTACCTCGGTCTAAGCAATCATCCGCGACTCAAAGAAGCGATGACAAAAGCGACCGAGACCCACGGTGTTGGATCGGGCTCGGTTAGACCCATAGCAGGCAACATGGATTTGCACATTGAGCTGGAGAAGAGGCTCGCGAAATTCAAGGGCGCCGAGGCCTCCCTAGTTTATCAAACGGGCTACATGGCCAACTTCGGGCTAATCCCCCAGCTGGCCCCGGATAAGGAGGACCTCATAATCAGCGACGAACTCAACCATGGCAGCATTATCGACGGCGTTCGGTTGTCGCATGCTGAAAGGGCAATATACAAGCACTGCGACATGGAAGACCTGGAGAGGGTGTTGAACGAAGCTGAGAAGCGATCGCCACCCTACCGAAGAATCCTAATCATCACTGACGGTGTCTTCTCTATGGACGGTGACATCGCTCCCTTGGATCAGATCGCTAGGCTCGGTGAGGAACACGGCGCTATGGTGTATGTCGATGACGCCCATGGCGAGGGGGTACTGGGTGAGGGCGGTCGAGGCATAGTCTCGCACTTCAGGCTTGACCGCAGGAAGGTCCATGTCGAAATGGGCACCTTCTCGAAGGCATTCGGCGTCACTGGTGGGCACGTCACTGGTTCTAGAGACCTCATCAACTTTGCGCATAACCGGTCACGGACCTGGCTGTTGAGTGGCTCTCACACGCCATCGGTGGCGGCGGCCTGCATCGCTGCGATCGATGTGTTGGAGAGCGAGCCTCAACACGTCCAGACTTTGTGGGATAACACAAGATACTTCAAGAGGGCTATGAGAAACCTCGGCTTCGACATAGGCAACAGTCAGACGCCTATTACGCCAGTTATCGTTGGGGAGAGCGGCGTAGCCAAGAAACTCAGCGTGAGGCTATTTGAGGAAGGCGTGTTCGCTCTGCCCATCGTGTATCCGATGGTGGCGCGTGACAAAGCAAGAATCAGAACTATGATGAACGCGGCGTTAAGAAGGGAGGACGTAGACTTTGCCACCTCAGCTTTCGAAAAAATCGGGAAGGAACTACACCTCGTGTAGATTACTCACAGAGCCGGCCCGATTGATTTCAAGTACTCGCGGCCCCTGGCCTTCTTCTTGTAGGGGCCTGATACCGGCCTTCCGGAGACAGGGCAACGCTTTCTGGCGAAGTGTCTGGCTATCCTCCTCTGGACGAGAGTCGCGTAGGGGTAAGGCAATGCCGTCGGCCTCTAGAGCCCAGCTGGCTTCGATACGTCTTCAGCTGGGAAGGGCTCAATCGCCTTGGCCATCTTATCGAAGTATCTATTGGCGAACTTCCGGGCATCCTCTCCTTTCCGTGAATTCGCGAATGATCCCCCTTGCCGTGCGGTCGCGCGCGAATTGACATCCCGTACGCCTCCAAGATCCTGCTGTTCAAGATGTCGCGCAACCTATCACCCAAGCCTCTCATCAATAATTTAAAAACACGGGTTTGAGTTCTTAACGCGCGAAGTCCATGGGCTGGCGGACGCCTGTACGAGACAAGTCTTGTAATATACTTATCTGCTGAAACGTGTAAGTCAAACTGGTTTGGGCAATAGTCGCCTTCGCTTGATGAGTACTCCAACCGAGATAGCTACTGCCAGGGCGATCATTCCTCCCACTAAATACAGTCCAGTGAAGTCATCAGACCACACCGCAACCACCGTCTTAGGCCTGTCCATTGTAATTGTAGTAGACTGCGAGAGTTCGGTGGTGTCTCCTGTCCAGCCTTTGAACACCTTGCCAACGAAGGGATTCACTGGAACTCTCGCATCCTTAACTGAGAAGGATGCCCGAGTACCGGCATCATACCAACCCGATCCTGTGGTTTCGCTGAATTCTGAGATTACTTTGAGGGAGTACTGTTCTGCATAGCTAGCCTGTATAGTGGCATCAGAGGAAAGGCTTGCAACCCGAACAGCTTTCATGCTTCCATCCTCCCATTTTACAAAGCACAGCCTGTTGTCCTCAGAGATTTGTACATCTTGGGCAACGCTGATTTCGTAGTCTGCAATGTAGCCTAATCTCAGCGATAAAGTCCTGTCCAGCCCGGTCCTATACTCTGTTCCATTCACGCTAAAGGGGATAGATGGGAAGTTGGTCTCAATGGTCAACCAGAACCTGGTCAGCCACCCGTCTTTGCACATGAACGGGGAGCTATCCTTTACCTCTCTCCCCCTGAAGTCCTTTCCTAACACGTGGGGTGTGTCACCTACTCCGTCTAGATTTGCATCCTTTCCCCGATAATCACTCCAGAAGTTGCCGTCTACAGTGGTATCGTCAGATTGTAATCGGATTTTGCACTCAAAGAAGTTATTCCTGGTCAAAGAGATGCCGCCCCCTGCCAGGTTGAGACCTTCTCTTACCATCACGTTATCCGAGAAGATAACATTGCCAGCGATTACTTCGACCCCAGAATCGAAGTTATTCCTTGAGATGAATACGCTAGATTCGTAATGATGGTCGGGCAAGAATATGTCGGTATCGCGGAAGAGAATGGACATCATGTTACCAAGGAAGGTATTATTTACCAAGCGTAGAGATCTAACTTCGCCAGATGAAATGCCAATAGGGCACCCCATAACAATGCTGTTCTCGACCACGAGGCTGTCCAAGCCTCCTAGGAAGATGGGCCCGTTCGTTATCCACTCAGCTGTGCCGTACGACTGTATTCTGCTGTTCCTTATCAGCACGGTAGCATTACCGTAAGCACTTCTCTTCGTAATGATGAATCCAAATCCGTCCGGAGTGCTCATGATCGTGCTTCCTACGATTGTAACTGAACCTTCGGAGAGATCCTGCAGTAGAAAAAGAAACTGGGCTTTTTGACCTGCCACTAGCGTACTGTTGATGAAAGTCACCCTGCCTCCTTTTCTGACAAAAAGACCGCCTCGCTCCCAGGTTACCCTGCTGTTCTCAATGATGAACGAGCCCCCATCGCTTACTTCCACTGTAAAATCCTTCAGAGTTAGCGTGCTGTTTTCAATGAGCAGACTGCTGGTGACATCCGCATATCCTGCCTCGATTACTGCGACTGCATCTTCTATTGTGTTATCTGTGAGTTCAGTTCTTTTGATAGGTTGTGGAGAGGGGGCAAACTTCATTTCCGGGATAGCTGCAGGTTTTAGTGCGACGGGGTTCATGAGGGGGTATCTGTCAATTCCATTAGGAGCTATCTGACATGGTATGTCCCCGATTTCGTCTCCTCTGTTTTTCCCCTTGTAAAAGCTCCAGTAGTTTCCCTTCCCCTCATAGTCCCAAGAATTGTTGCCGTCGTCATACGGACCACACTCAAAATCACCCATGAAGTTATTTTGATAGATCCGGTTTGCCGAGGAGTTTCTGACTAGAATGCCCCACCCAAAGGCGCCATTAGCTTCCACCTGATTATTCGTAATTATGTTACTGTCTGATAAGTAGTAGAGCCATATCCCTGTTGTAGCGTTGAGCAGCCGGTTGCCGTATATGCTATTCCTCTGAGAGGCGAAAAGAACCACCGTGGCCCAGGATTCGCTGGTAATATTGTTGTTGAGTATGTAACTATTCGAGGTACCCCCGAGCCAGATTCCCATTTCATTTCCAAAAATCGAATTGTTGGCTATAGTGGTGTTATGAGCGTTTGACAGGATTATTCCGAACCCACCTATCGGCTGGGCGACTGTTTGGAAATTGTTCCCCACTATTCTGTTATTCACTCCTGCCAAGATATGCACACCCGATTCTGCCAGGGTCAAGTTGTTTCCTGTCATGACATTATTGGAAGAACCGCGCAAAATTATGGTGTTAGATGCCGATATCGTGTTATTTATGATCGTATTGTTCCAGCTATTAATCAGGTCGATTCCGAATGCGCCTATCAAGTTTCCTCCCACTATCATGTTTATCGTAGTCAGAGTGTTGTTGAAAAACGTATTCTGGTTAGAATTTCTTATCCAAATTTCGGCGGTAACGAAGGGCGCGGTCTGGTTGACGAAGTTGCTCACGAAGTTGCTGCCTGTGGAGCCGAAAATAGCTATCCCCGCGAGCAAGTTCGAGTGAAATCTGTTTCCTCGAATCGTGGCATTCGACCCCGTGAGGGTCAGTCCGGCGGCATTCTCAGATATGACATTGTTCTCGATAATCGCACTGCTGGTTTCGACTTTCAGCCCGTAGGGGAAAACGGACTTGGCGCTCCATCCTCCCCCGCTAAGATCCGACACGCACTCGGTTGGATCTCTATCGCACCACCCAGCTCCGTGAAGTTCGCTGTTCTTGATAACAAAATGACTACCCTTAACAAGGAAAGGGAATCCCTTCTTCAGATCAGAGGCAGTTATTTTGCTGTTGCAGATGAATAGCGAGCCTCCGCTTTCAACAGATATGCCGTATTGACCAGCAAACTCATTGTGTATTGTTAACGTAACGTTACGTAGAGTGAGGCTGCCTTCCTCCTTCACGATGAGGTTACCGTTCAAGGGAATGGATTTGTTCTCAACCACCTCGCTCCCAGTTACTATCCAGTCTACTTGAGGCGGATAAGAAATCGCTGTAGCAACGCGTGTAGTCGTCAAGAGCAAGAGGGATAACAAGACGACATTTCTCATCTTCAATCCTTGAAAGTCTTCGGTTTTTCCTCTATCAGGCTTTGGCATAGACTTCAAGGAAAGAGAGGTGAGCGGGCTATATATGATTCACTGGTGAAATCGTGTGGGGGATAGCACTGCAACGTGAATTCAACCCCGTCCTGTGAACCTCCTCGGATGGCTAACAAATCACCATAGATTCTACGATTTCAGGACAGAAGCTCCTCTGTCGCCTCTGTTTGACGCTAACCTTCCGCCAAAGTTGCGGGATCTGACTCAGAAGTCTATGCACTTCATCCTCGGATCTTGTGGCTTCATCTGGTCTATAGAGTAAGATGGCTTAGTCAAGTCGTGGGTGATAGTGACTCTGTGGCAACAGAGCAAGGGGAGCGTAACCTTGGCTCCGCAGGGATCACCCTCATCAGATCATCTTCTCGCCAGGGCGGACTTGGGTCTAAGGTTGATTTTCTCTTTGAGACTGGCTGCGTTCAAGAGTCCTTTGATGACATCAGCCCTCTTCTTCTTGTCAGCCGACCCGAACCCATTCTTCTTGGCTATCCGGCTCGCCCCTTTTAGCGAGTCCACCAAGCTCCTCACTGTGAGTAAGGCAGCAGCTCTACAGAAGAGACGTCTTGACCTGCCGTCGTCAAATCCTTCGATCATTCTCTCAAGCAGCCGAATCCTTTTCCTCTGCTGCTTCATGAACTCCCTGATACCGCGAGCTCTTATGAGCCGAAGATTGGGTATGATCTTCCTGCCGGGCGGGTAAGAGAGCGTCTCAAGCGATTCATACGTCTTAGCGTCCTTGAATTTCCGGCAGGGGAACTCAGGGCACTCGGCGCAGACTTCCAGCCCCTTTCTCTTCACGCAGCAGGTTATGAACGAACAGGACGGGTGTTTGCTGAAGAAGTCGGGCCCACCGCATCTTGGGCATCTTGAGGCTCCCACCGTGTAGTATCGGGGGCATAGTCCACAATCAAGGCCGCATACGCCGATCGTCGGATGTGTTCTCAATTGCCTGCTCATGTTCTGTCGGCTCGACCGCCTGAACCACTTGACCGTTTAAGAAGATTACGAGGTTCTGCGCACGCTGACGATGACCGACACGCAAGTAGTTCTCTCACTGTTGTGAAGGGACTTCCACAGGCTCATCGCCTGACAGGCAGGGGCACGAACCCCTCAGATCCTGGCACTCAGCTCGAAAGCTTCTTGTGTCTATGCTCGCGTCTCAGCAACTCTGGTATTGGCTTCCCGTGCTTTCAGGTAGATTCGTAGTCTGTGCTCGTCTTTCGCCTCTGACATTCTCCTTGAGTTCCTCCGACAGTCCTCCATTACCTTCTTTGCCTTCTCGTAGGTCTTTGACGAAACCGCCGTCTTCTTCGCGACGATTCCTACTGCCTTGCCCCAGCGGCAGATGACTCCAGAACCTCCCGGGGGTTGCCGTCCTCTGGCCAGCCCATGCTTCGACGAGCCCTGCTAACCGTAAACGAATTTAAGTTCTGGAGTTATTCGAGGTTGGGAAGATGAGAATCGCATTTCTCCGGAATTTCACGCTGAAGAAGGGAGACTCGATGGCGACCGACATGATAGGATATGGCGTTACCGTTCCCGGCGCGATCATAGAGGAGATGAGAAAACGAGGAGTAGATGTCATCGATGTCGTCCCACAAGAAGAGGACGTAGAACCAACCCGGGCGAAACTAGGGTGGATTTACGACTCTTACAGGCAAGTCGTGGACCTGCTGATGAGGGAAGAAGTCGATTCAATATTCATCTTCCACATTTTCCACCATTTCCCAAGTGAACTCAGAAGGATAATCTGCGACATGAAGAGCAAGACCCGCTTGGTCGGCTATACGCACGGGAGTCACTGGGACCCTAGCGATACTTTCAGGTTCATCTTCTACCCAAACCTCCAGCTGTTAGACCTCGCGAACCTCTACTCCCTTGACACGATCTTCCTGGTATCCGAGTATTTCAGAGGGATCTTACGCACGGAGATAGCCAAGCTCAACCAAGAGGTGGCTGAAGAAACATATGAAAAAATCAGAGTCGTTGGACTGCCGATAAACACGGGACTCATCGACAGGTACAAGACGGCTAAGAAGTCCGACAAGCTGACCGTAGTCTTCAACCACAATCTCATCTCAAGCAAGGACCCAATCATGTTTGCGAGCGTCATGAGTCGCCTGCTCAAGACCTACGATTTACGGGTCATATTTACCCGAAGTTATTGCGAAGACCCCGAGATTTCCGCCGCGTTGAAGAAGTTCAAGGTAGACCACCCGGATAACGTATCATTCATCGAAAAACCAGGGGCAGATCCCTACTATCCGATCCTTTGGCAGTCTCACATACAGGTCTCCACGGCTTCCCACGAGACCCTGGGGGTCGCGACATTGGAGTCCATGTACACCGATACATGCTGTATTTTGCCCAACCACTGTAGCTATCCGGAAATAACTGGCTACTACGGAGATTGTTTGTATCCGTACAACGAACAAGCCTTGTACGATAAGCTGAAGCAGGTGATAGAAGATGAGCCCGCAAGGAGCAGAATCGCGAGGGATCTGAAGAAAAGAGTCGAGAAATACTCCCCGGAAAACGTCACCGGAAGAATACTACAATCCCTGCAAGAACAACTCAGAACCTAAGACTATTCCCTCGATCGCGCGCGAGGAATAGGGAAGTCAGGTAACTAGAGAAAAGGGGTGCAAAGGTTTCTTTCGAGTTGACTAACGCTGCCTTCGTGAGGTCACACAGTAATACCTAGGCTACGGACTACAAATCCGTGTGAAGTCTCGTCACTTCTAACCTTCGCGTGCGTTGGAGGTATTGTGGCAATTACGGACCAAGACCTTTTGATCAGGCGTAGTGCATTAGGTATCAACCATCGACCGACCTTTTCCCCAATGGTTTTCCTAAGCGCAGCCGCCCTCGGTCTGGCGACATCCTAAATCGGAGTCTGACTCTGGTTCCCTGACGCCGTCATACTCTGCTGACCTGCTTGTTTCAAGAATGCCTATTCGGATCGATGAATCGCAAGAGGAACGCACATTCACCGTTCCGGACGGTGGACTCGAACTCATACGGGTTCGAATCCCGCCGGGCCCGTTCAAGCTGCTTCAGTCTTTCTAATGTCGATCTCTGAGGATGTTATGCCCACGCTTACGGCATTTCACGCAAGAGGCCCCGCGAAACTCAAGGAAAGAAAGAACACTGAGCTCACCCATTGCTCAAAATGAGCGTCTAGAGTCATGGCTGGTGCCTTGATCCTTGATCTTGCCAGGCCCTTCCGACGGAGCGAGAGATCTGCTGATAGAATACAACGGCGCGCTATCCTCGGATCAATCGAGAGGAATTGAGGAACAGGATGAAGTCGGGAAGCGCGTGTGCCACAGCAGCCATCGTGGGACTCAAGAAACCCATCGACGCCAATGCAACTCCGGTGATGTTGAAGATTATGCTCGCCGTGATGTTTTGCTTGATCACTCTGAAGGCTCGATCTCCAATGTCGATGGCCTCCGAAATCTTCGTTAGATCGTCGGTCATTAGGGCCACGTCTGCTGCTTCCACAGCTGCGTCTGTCCCAGCGACTCCCATGGCGATGCCTACGGAGGCTTGGGCTAAGGCGGGCGCGTCGTTTATGCCGTCCCCTACCATCACCACCCTCCTTCCAGCTTCCACGAGTTTTCTCACCACATCTACCTTTCCTTCGGGGAGCATCTCGGCAAAGACTTCGCCTATCCCGACCTGCTTCGCTATGGCCAAGGCAGTTCGAGGATTGTCTCCAGTGAGCATAACCAACTTCACATCTCTGCCATTCAACTCCTCTATAGCCCGAATGGCGTCCTCTCTCAGATTGTCTGATACAGAGATGACTCCACAGACTCCGTCGTCGTGGGCGACCAGCATTGCTGTCTTCCCATCCTTTTCCTCATGAGCCACGTAGTTCTCTACATGTGTAGGGATGTCGATAGACTTCTCCCTGAGCAGCTCTCTGTTGCCTATGATCAAGGTTTGGTCTTTACAAGTCGCGATGATGCCCTTTCCGCGTATGACTTGGCATTCTTGGTGCTCTGGTATCTCAATATCGTATTCCTCTGCAGCTTCTAGGATGGACCTAGCCATGGGGTGTTCGGAGTGTTCCTCCGCGATAGCTGCAAAGGTGAGTATCTCTCTCTCGTCATGAGCATCGAAACCCTTGATACCCGTCACTCTGGGCTCTCCTGTGGTAAGGGTTCCAGTCTTGTCCATTACAACTGTATCTACCTGCCCCAGCTCCTCCAAGTAGATACCGCCCTTGATGATGATCCCCTTTTTCGCTGCCTTACCCACACTTGCCACAACCGCTAGAGGTGTCGCTAGCGCTATCGCACATGGACAGGCCACCACAACAACTGCGATTGAAGAGTTAATGTTCTTCGTGATCATGAAGGTCAAGAGAGCAACGACCAAGACAATTGGCACGAAGTAGGTGGCAAAGCGATCAGCAACCTTTTCGATCGGTGCCTTCGAGAGTTCGGCCTCCTCGACTAGCTCTACAATCCTTGATAAGATAGTGTCAACACCGACCTTTGTTGTCTTAACCTGAATTAATCCCAACTCATTAATAGTGCCAGTGAAGACTTCGTCGCCGACTCCTTTCTCTACGGGCATGGATTCCCCAGTGATCGGAGCTTGGTTTACAGAGGCTTGCCCAGCGACCACGATACCGTCTACTGGCACCCTCTCCCCAGATTTGACGATGACGACATCGTCCGGCTTCACCTCGCCGATATCGACCTCCTCTTCGGCATTGTTTCTCCTTACGACAGCTTTCTTAGGCGATGTATCTATCAACTCGCGTATCGCTGATCTGCTCTTGCTGATGGTGAACTCATCCAGAAACTCAGCAATCAGCATGAAGAACGCTATGACTGCTGCTGATACGAACTCGCCGATCGACAGAGCTGCGACCATGCCTACGGTCATGGCCACTTCAGACGTTATCGACCCGGCTTTGAGATCAAGGTAGGCCTCCCTGAAGAGGGGCAGACCCCCAAGAAGAGCTGCCAGAAGCCCGGCGACGTCGAGAGAGGTGAAGTCGCGCAGAACCCCGAACCAACTGATCAAGATCATCAGACCAACGACTAAGACAAGTGGAAGTCTCAAGCGTAGGACTTGATCAGGAGCCTCTTCACCCTTCAAAAGGCCTGTAGCCTCCTGTGAGACCCCTGACCGTGTTGGATAATAGCGTTGTTGGCAAAGATTGCCAATACTAGATTGGAGTTTGCCGATGCTCACGCAACGGTTACTCTGACCACTTCGATGCCCCTTATGGTCTTGAGGCTCTCAGCAAGCTCCCTTATTCTAGAGATGTCCCCTCTCGTTAGAATGACTTCAAGGCACGACCCGCTCATGTGATTGTGCAGAACGGTGGCAATAATGTCCTCATACTCATGCTGCAGTCGATTGATCTCTTCGAATACACCCCTCCTCTCTACGTTGAATGTCATCGTTACCACGGCCAAGGCGATTCCTGCCTGCCTCGATGTCCACTCAACTTCGCTGAACAGAGTCCTCAAGGCATCCCGGACAACCTCTGAACGACTGGCATAGTGTTTCTCTTTGGCCACTCCGTCGAGTTCTTTTATCATCTCATTGGGCAGTGAAATGTTGATTGTACCCATACGCAGCTTCGCAGACTCCGCAACCCCGCACGGAAATATCCTTTTCCCCTAGACAGTGGTTCCACCGAGGCCAGTTCGGATCGTCCGCGCCAGTCTTCACATCTAGCCCCACAGCTCTTGTTGTAGGTTCATTTGTCGCTGTTAACCGTTTTCTCAAGTTGCTTCCTTTTCTCTTCGTGGATCTCTTCCAGCTTTACTCTCACCTTCGAAACCTCCCCCTTCGTCAGAGGGAATCGGGTGAAAACGAGCACCCCCAAGAACAAGGCGAGAGATGGGAAGAGGGAAAGGGTGAGCTTGAGGCCCGTCAAAGCTCCGGCCGGCTGAACTGCGTTGATGTCCGGTATGAACCCAGTGGTCGTCTGAACTAAGAGCTGAGTCAACGCGGTCAACACTAGGGTCAACCTAGAGATGAAAGTTAGGAATCCATTGTACATTGCTTCGCGTCTCTTTCCCGTCAATGTCTCATCGTAGTCTATCACGATGCTCATCACCGGCTCCGACATTATTGTGCCGCCGACACCGAAACTTGGCAGGACTGAGAGCAGGATGAGTTGCATGAGATCGGACGCCATGAAAGTGGGGACGAGACCTAATGCGAAGACTAGATTCGCGAGCAGAAAAGTGGTCTTTTCCCCGAATCTCTTGTACATATGGCCCCAGAACGGTAGGCTCAGCAGCAATGTAATAACCATCCCGACCATGGTGAGTCCGGTCTCCTCCACCTTCAGGCCCAAGACGAACCTACCGTAGATCGGCAGGACCATGGTCAACGTCCCAAACGCGTACTCGGTCATGATCAAGAGAAAGGCCGCGTATAGGAAAGGCTTGTTTCTGAAAGTGCTTGTGACGGCGGGGACCAGATTGAGCGGCTCCTCGACGCTGTACTCCGCTTTCTCCTTTGTGCCGAGCAGAGATATGAACAACGTGATCGGTATCGTGATTCCTATAATCGCGCCCATGCCCGGCCATCCGAAGCTTGCGGCGAGCACAGGGGGGATCATCATACCCACCGCGGAGGATAGAAAGGCTATGGCATCCTTCACCACGACGACGTTGGCTCTTTCGGCGGTCGTTTCGTACATCTCGGCGTAGAGGGCGTTCCACGCTCCCAGAGCGAACGTCCACGCGGCGTCGTAGACGCACATGACCAATAGCCCATACATGAATATCTGGAACGGGTCCCTGAAGGGAACGAACCATATGAGGCAGAAAAGTATCCCACATGGTATTGCCCAAAACAGTATGTGAGGGGTCCTTCTTCCCCATTTCGTCCTGGTCCTATCCATTATATATCCGGCAAGCGGGTCATTTATCGCGTTCCAGATCGAGTAGATCACCCAGAGTAGGGTGAAGTATTCGATGCTCAGGCCCAGCACCAGCTCGTAGTACATGAGGAAGTATGAGGCAATGGCGTTGTAGGGCAGAGCAGAAGGGATTGCTCCTACTGAATACGCAATCTTGCTTGCCCAAGATAACTCCTGTTTCTTCTTCACAGGAGGGGCACCCATGTCGGCCCGGCGCAAGCCCTCGAAGAGATATATCCCTTCAGTCCCATTGTCCTTTATCGTGGAGATCAGATGAAGACATCCACAGTGGGCATGGCCATACTTGGCGACGAAAGGGAACCCGTGATGAAAGAAGTTACGGCCGGGTGCATGGAAGTTCTAGAGAGGGCGGCTGAGATCATAAGAAGCAATGTCAGATATAGGGACGGCTCGTCCCCAGATGTGGTCACGGCCTCGAAGGTAATAACGTCCATCAGAACCTCAAAGGAAGTTGGGGAGGAGATCGCGAGAGCGAACGCCAAGATAATAGTCATGCTGTACTACATATGGGACTTTCCGTACTTGGCTTGGCCGTTCATAAACATGGTCGGCAAGGACAAGCCCATACTGAGCCTGTCGAACAACGAGGGCAGGTTCCCTGGGAACGTCGGACTTCTCGCAACCGACGGCGCCCTGAGGCAGACGGGCATGAGAACGCACAGGATCGTAGGAGACTTGGAAAGCGCAGACGTTCAGAAGAGGGTTGTCGAGTGGATAAGGGCGGCTGAGGCCTATGCGTCACTCAGGGGGCAGGTCTATGGGATGTACGGTGGACATTCTATGGGCATGGAGACCGGATACTTCCATCTCATACCAATTCAGAAAACGTTCGGCGTGACGACGTACCAGATAGACCAACTGCTGTTAGTAGAGAGGATGAAGGAACTCGACTCAAGGGAGGTCGAGAAGGGGTTCAAGTGGCTGAGCGAGATGCTGGACGGGAGGATAAAGTACGACAACAAGATGCTCACGCCTGAGACGCTGAAGACGCAGATCAAGCTCTATTTGGCCATGAGAAAGGTGAACGATGAGTGGGGTTTTGACTTCTGCGGCATAAAGGGCCAGAGGGAACTCACCGAACACGTATGCATAACGGACGTATCTGAGATGCTGATGAACGACCCGTACGACTGGAACGGACCTAAGGAGCCGTTCGTGTGCTCAACGGAGGCAGACTCGCTGGCAGCGTTGACGATGCAGACGCTCAAGTATGTGAGTGGCGGATTGCCGCCGCTGTTCGCAGACGTCAGGCTGTACGACCCGGAAAAGGACATATGGGACTTCTGCAACTCGGGCAACCATCCCAGTTGGTACGCGTCAAGGAGCGACAACCCAGCTGAGAACTTCAAGAAGGTGACGCTGCATCCAGCCCTCGAAATGTACTTCAAGGCAGGAGGCGCGTCGGTTGAGTTCGACGCTGCTCCCGGCGAGATGACGTTCGCGAGGTTGGGCATATCGGACGACAAGTTCTACATGGTGATGGTCAGGGGAACTGTGCTGGATCTGCCGGAGGCAGAGAGGAAGAAGATAAACAGCAAGACCAGTCCGACGTGGCCGCACCTGCATGTCAGGTTTCCGTGCAGCTTCGAAGAGTTCATCGATGTCTTTCCGTGCAACCACATACTCGCGGTTCCGGGAGATCACGTCGGGGAACTGACGCACTTCTGCGACATGGCCGGGGTCAGGCCAGTCGTGCTAGGCGCGGGCGGCAAGGGAAATCGATAGACGTCAGCGAAGGGGGTTGAGCAAAACTCCCAATGAACCGCCACGCGTTCCTCGCGTTTGACCTCGGAGCCGAAAGCGGCAGGGCAGTGGTCGGGACTCTGAGCGAGAAAAAGGTAGAAACGAGGGAGGTATACAGGTTTGCTAACGTCCCGGCGAGGATCGGGGGCCACACTTACTGGGACGTGCTGAGGCTCTGGAACGACGTGAAACACGCCATTCCACTGGCTCAAGCTGAACTTGGCGGCCCAATCACATCGATAGGGGTCGACACTTGGGGCGTTGACTTCGCTCTCTTGAACAGAAACGGCGAGTTAGTCGGGAACCCGCATCACTATAGGGACATCAGGACCGAGGGCGTCATGGAAAAGCTCTTGGCCCAGGTTCCCAGGGAGGAAGTCTATTCGAGGACCGGGATCCAATTCATGAGGATCAACACGCTGTATCAACTGTACTCCATGGTGCTGGACAAGTCCCCCGCGCTGGAATCCGCGGCCAAGTTCCTCATGATGCCGGATCTGTTCAACTACTTCCTCTCGGGGTCTACGAAATCGGAGTTCACGGATGCCACCACGACACAGTTCTACAACCCGATCAAGAAGGAATGGGACTTTGATTTGCTGAGAAGGCTGAAGATCCCCACACACTTCTTGCCCGAGATCATTGGCCCGGGGACGACCCTGGGAAAGATCTCAAGTGAGCTGGCGAGCGAGCTGAATGTCAGCAGAGAAATCTCAATTGTTGCCCCGGCCTGTCACGACACTGCCTCCGCGGTTGCGGCCGCACCCTTGGAGAGCGGCAGGTCGGCATACATCAGTTCGGGTACTTGGTCCTTGGTCGGCGCGGAAGTCGAGAAACCAGTAATGAACAGGAAGTCGTTGGCATACGATTTCACGAACGAGGGCGGCGTCTTTGGGAAGTTCAGATTGTTGCACAACGTACAGGGGATGTGGCTGGTCCAGGAGTGCAGGCGGGTTTGGACCTCCAGGGGCAAGGAGCTGTCATACGAGGAACTAACCAAGCTTGCCAGTGAGTCGAGGCGATTCGTTGCCCAGATAGATCCTGACCACCCGAGGTTCATAGCCCCCTCGAATATGGAAGATGAAATCATAGGGTACTTGGAAGACACGAAACAGAACAAGCCCAAGAATGGGGGAGAGCTGACTAGAATCATCTTTGAGAGCTTGGCGTTCAAGTACAGGATGGTAATCGAGCAACTTGAGGATCTGACCGGGTTGAACTTCGATCAGATCAATGTGGTCGGAGGAGGGTCGAGGAACTGGCTGCTGAACCAGCTGACAGCCGATTTCACAGGACTTGTTGTGGTGGCGGGTCCAGTTGAGGCAACGTCCGTCGGCAACATCCTAATGCAGGCCGTTGCAGCTGGGCTCCTGAAGACCCGTGAGGACGTGAGATCCGTTGTGAGGAATTCGTCCGAACTACAAGAGTATGAACCCAATCCCAGCGCTGAGGTCGACGATGCCTACAAGCGGTTCGTCGCGCTTGTCGAAGGACAGGAGAACGCGCCGGAGGGTCAGCATAGGACGAGCGGATAGGCAGGGCCACAGCTTCCATAAATAGTGGCATTCGCTCCCCGAAAGGAGACGGTTAGTGACAGCGGAATACAGTAACAAGTACCTTGCCTTCATGGGACGTTGGCCAAAGCGCATCCCGCACTGGGAGCACTGGTCCTGCCCGGACGCCGAGACGTACCTGACCGGCATCGACCACTACGAGCACCCTCGTCTGTGCCGACAGAGGATGGCCGAGTTGTACCCCCAGCTGGAGCTTCCCATCCCCGCAAAAGACGACCCGATCCCGCGATCGCGCTTGGAGCTCAGCGGGGAGAGTTCGTACACTGACGACCAAGGGCGGCGGTTCGTTCGTTGGGGAGACTCGCTGAGCAGCCAATGGAATTGGGGAGAACGTTTCAAGACGCCTGAGGACGTGTTCGCCTTTTCCCCGCTGGAACAGGGTGACTTCACTGACATTCCGGTTGTTGAGTCGCGGGACTACCGCGACGAAGAGAGACTCTACGAAGGCTATCGCCGGAACTATCCTGCCGAGTGGGGCGACCGAGCGCCAGATGGGTCCACTGCCTCCGTGAGCTTTTACAACACGATGTTCATGTGGCCGCTGCTAACCTTCGGCTGGAAGCTATTCCTCCGGACCTGCCTGGACGAGCGCTTTGGTCGAATCATGGATGAGTTCGCAGAGATCAACCGCCGCGTCTTTCGAGTCTTTGCCAGATTGCCTGTGAACTTCGTAATCTGTCACGACGACATCGTCACCTCCCGCGGGCCAGTCCTCTCCCCTGCGTTGATGCGCCGCTACATCTTTCCTCGATACAAGGAGTTCTTTGGGACCGTCAAGGCAGCGGGGAAGGAGGTCATCTTCATGTCCGATGGCTGCATGGATGCCTATGTCGACGATGTCATGGCCTGCGGCGCCCGGGGGATCATCAGCGAGCCCTACACTGACTACAGAGCCATCGCGCGCAAGCACAAGGACTGCTTCTTAGCCGGAGAGGGGGATGTTCGCGTCCTGTTTCGCAACGACCCCGCGGAGATAGAGGCCATGGTGCGGCAAATGGTAGAGACGTCTACTATGACTGGAGGCTACGTCTTCTGCATCGGAAACCACATCCCTTGGAACACTCCTCCCCAGGCCATCAAGCGCTACTTGGATCTCTGCGCCGAACTCGGCAATCGGTGAGGATGCCAACCCTCAAGTGCGATTCCGAATAGGAGCTGGTGATATGAGGGCGACAACTGTCATGACATGGTTCTAGGAGTTGAAAAGAGCGCATAAGTGACCTTAGAAAGACCATTGAGCCCAAGTGAACTCCGTAAGAGAATGCAGTTCGCGCCTTATCACTAGTGCATGAGACAGTAGGAACTCATTTATGCGCAGAGACTGGAGTTAGCCGACGTGAACAAGAAAGAGGCCCGTGATGAGCTAACAGGACTCCCCTTCATGAACCGAGAGTTGGGCGTCGAGGACAGGGTGGCCGACCTCGTGAAATGGCTGACTTCAGAAGAGAAGTTCTCACTCTGTGCCGGAAAGGATCTGTCGTCGACGAAGCCCGTGAAGCGATTGGGCATCAAAAGCCTCAGGATGACAGACGGACCGAATGGCATTGGCGCAATACTCTCAGGCTTCAAGAAGAGCACGTATTTTCCCACAGCCATTTGTCGAACAGCGACGTGGAACACCGATCTTTCTAGACAGTTCGGTGTGGCTCTGGCTCAGGAGGTGCGCTCGATCGGATATCACATGGTTCTCGCCCCTGCGGTCAACATAGATCGGACCCCGCTTTGCGGGCGGACATTCGAGTATCAGACAGAGGATCCGTACCTGAATCGCAAGATGGCAGTTGCCGTGGTGCAGGGCGTTCAGAGCCAGAGAGTCGCTGCCTGCGTGAAGCACTTCGCCTGCAACAACCAAGAGACCAACCGCACGAAGGTCAGCGCGCGGGTCAGCGAGCGCGCGTTGCGCGAGATCTATCTGCAGGCCTTCGAGGCCGTCGTGAGGGAGGGGGATGCTTGGTCGATAATGGCGGCCTACAACAAGGTCAATGGGATCTATTGCTGCGAGAATCATGACCTGCTGACCGATAAGCTGAGGAAGGAATGGGGCTTCAGGGGGTTCGTCGTCTCCGACTGGTTCGCGGCGAAACCGACGACCAGCGCTGAAAGCTGCGTGAACGCGGGGCTCAGCCTTGAAATGCCAGGCAAGGGCAGCAGATACAAGGAGAAGGCTTTGCGGGAGGCATTTGAGGCGGGCAAGTTCAGCGAAGACGCCCTCAACAGAAACCTGACTGGACTGCTTAGGGTGATGTTTCTCGTGGGTCTCTTCGATAGTGAGCAGGATATCCCCGTCGGAGGCTGGAACAGCCCGAAGCATCAGGCGTTGGCTCGGAAGATTGCGGAAGAGGGCATCGTGCTGCTAAAGAACGAGCGCAACGTCCTGCCGCTGCAACTCGATGGGGTCAAGAGAATCTCAGTGTTGGGGCCAAACGCGAACAAGAAGATGGGCTTAAGGGGAGGAAGCTCCATGGTCAGGCCGCCGTACGAGATCACCCCTCTCAGTGGCTTGAAGGAACGATGCGGTGGAAAGGTGGAATTCACTAAGGATCCTGCAGGCGCCGATGCGGCCATAGTCTTCGCCGGACTATCACAGGGCCTGTTCAAAGGGACTGACACTGAGGGACAGGACAAGAAGGGCCTCGAGCTGTCAGCCGCTCAGGTTGCGCTGATCAATGCAACTGCAGACGTGAACCCAAGGACTGTCGTGGTCCTGATCAACGGCAGCCCTGTGACGATGGATGGCTGGATCGAGAGGGTGCCGGCCGTGCTGGAGGCTTGGTACGGTGGGCAGGAGGCTGGCCATGCGATCGCGTCCGTGTTGTTCGGGGATATCAACCCCTCTGGGAAACTACCACTGACGTTTCCGAAGAAGCTCTCGGATTCTCCTGCGCATGCCTCTGAAAGAACCTTCCCAGGGGGAAACGAGGTCTATTATGATGAGGGCATCTTCGTCGGATACCGGCATTTCGACGCCAGGGGCATAGAGCCCCTGTTCCCCTTTGGACACGGGCTATCCTACACCAAGTTTGCCTATGAGAACTTGGAGGTCGATGAAGGAAAGGTTTCGGTCGACATCACCAATGCCGGACAGCGCACAGGTGCAGAGGTCGTTCAGCTCTACATCCATGACGTTGACGCGAGTGTAGAACGTCCTCCGAAGGAACTGAAGGGGTTCAAGAAGGTGTGCCTAGGGCCCGGAGAAAAGGAAACCTTGTCCTTCTCGCTCGGAAAGCTAGATCTATCCTTCTGGGATGAAAAAGTGGGCCGTTGGACAGCCGAGAAGGGAGAATTCGAGGCCCTCGTCGGGAGTTCGTCAAGAGATGTTCGCTTACAGGGCAAGTTTGAATACCTGGACTGAGTTTCCGTCTGCTCAGGGATTCGCTGCGCGCTTATTACTGTTGACGACATGGCGAGCGCGCGCCAGAACTGCCTGAGGTGACGGCAATCTCCCGAAAGAAGAACAGCAAGATACTCGGCAAGCGCATCGCAGTTGAAGTCAAGCAACCCAAGATCCTGAACATGCAGGCTTCGAGGTTCGCAAACGTCGAAAGAGAACTCGGCGGAGAGGGTTAAAATATCGACCGCCCTGATCTTCAGGGGAGCGGAGTTGTACGTCGCGATTAGGGACTTCACTGTGAGGTGGATCGGGTACGAGAGCGTCTTCTCGGGACTGAAGGATTTGGGATTGAGAAGTTTTGAGCTCTACTTGGACAGGGAACTCAAGGGAGCGAAGTATCGCGACATGGGCGAGGAGGTATCGCTTGGCTTCGATGCGTCCACTTCACAGAAAAGGCGTGAATTGTCCGAGAGGCTTGAGAGCGAGGGTCTGAGCGTGTGTGCCATACTCATAGAGAACGACTTCGCCCGTCCTGATCTGGAGGCTGAGGTCAAGTGGGTGGTGGACGCATGCAATGTCGCGCCGGAGATAGGTTGCGATACGGTCAGGATAAACCCTCCGATGAGGATTCAAGAAGGCATTTCGGAGGAGGAATACGCGAAGACGACGATCGGGTGTTGCAAGGACATACTGAAGAGGATGGAACAGACGGGCGCCTCGCTGGCTATGGAGAACCACGGGCTGATGGGCAACAGGCGGGGATTCCTTAGGTCCCTGTTTGATGGCTTAGATTCTGAGAGGATGGGATTGACTCTCGATACTGGCAACCTTTTCTGGTATGGTCATCCTTGGGAAAGGGCATACAGCATCATCGAGGAGTTCGCTGGCCGCGTGAAGCACACGCACATCAAGAACCTGTCCTTTCCTGAAGAAAAGAGGAAGCGCGAGCGCAGGCCGGGAGAGGACTGGCCAGCCTCCGGGGCGACGATATACGAAGGCGATGTCGACATCGGCAGGATAGTCGATGTCCTCAAGGCGGCCGGATACGACAAGGACTTGACCCTTGAGGACGAGTCACTTGGCAAGTTCCCGCGCGATCAGAGGATCGGAGTGATCAAGCAAGACGTGAAGTTCCTGAGCCATCTCGTGTGACGATTTCTCTAGATCTAGACGGGCGCACCTACCATAGACAGTCCCCTAGGGTCCGAGGATCACGAACTGGAAAGCCCTGTTGTCTTTGCAGACCGTCCGGTAGGGGGAAGGGTAAATGCAAAGCGTTAAGATTGTAGACGAGTGAAACACACGGGGGCGACACTATGACAGCTAGCGATGAGGAGGGCCTGGGCTCAGCATCGCTTGCGCCCAAGAATGTAACCTTGTTGGTTTTGATTGGCGTATTGGTACTGGGTGTGATTCTGATCGGAGGCTATATCCAAAGGCCGGTTGCAGACAGAACTGAAGAGGAGCAAGAGCCGTCCGAAGGTGTCACCCTTGCCGAGAGGTGGGAGGGACAAGAGGACTACAGGAAGGAGCTTGCCCGACGGTTGGGTTTGGATCCCCTCCCTGAAAGAAAGCCCTTGAACCCGCAGATAGTCGGCACTGTGGAAAGGGACGATTACCGGATCGAGAAAGTGCGGTTTGAGAGTTTCCCAGGCTTCTACGTGACAGCAAACCTCTACATCCCGAAAAATGTGACCTTTCCAGTTCCTGCGATCGTAAATCCACACGGACATTGGGGCGGCGGGAAGGACAGCTACCAAGTGCAATATCGCGCGATCGGGTTGGCTAAGAAGGGGTACGTGGCCCTCACTTGGGATAAGATCGGATACGGAGAAAGAGCACCTTTGCAGGGACACGGCGGTTTCGGCAATCCTGAGGGCGCTAGGTATACGACGAACCTGTGGTTGACGGGTCATACTTTGATGGGCTTGGAGGTTTGGGATGTCATGCGCGCCATCGATTACCTTTACACGCGCGACGAGGTTGATAAGGAAAGAATTGGGGTTACGGGTGGCTCGGGCGGCGGCAGCCAGACCATTTACGCAACAATTTTGGACGATCGAATAAAGGTCGCAGTGCCGGTTGTCTATGGGGGGATAATGCAGTTGGGTGCTGGCTACGGATGCATCTGTGAGACAATCCCCAATCTTTTCCCGAACATTACCCCCTCTATCCTGAGGGCTTTAGTTTTCCCCAAGAAGGTTTTGTTCATAAACGAGTGGGAGGACGGAGAGATAGATTTCGCTCGGCGGACCTACGAAAGATATGGAGTCAGTGAGTACTTCGGGTACGTCAACACCAATGCTCCGCACGATTATGACAAGGAAGCGCGTGAGAAGATGTACGCTTGGTTCAACAGGTGGTTCTTGGGTATCGATGACCCGGCGCGGGCCAAAGATCCGGAAGACTTGACCCTTGAGGACCTTAGAACCTTGGAGGTCGGGTTTCCTGCCGAGCACAGGGATCTGTTCGACTTGAACTTTGATTTTGCAGGCGAAGTCTACCAGGTACCTCCGTTGCCCATCGATAACGCAGGATGGCTCACGTACAAGGACAACTTGACAACTGGAATCATTGAGGTTTTCGGAGGCTTCCCTGAAACCGTTCCTTTGAACGCTACTGATGATGTCACCCAGAATCCAGAGAACGTGTCATTCACCAGTGATGCCGAGGTATTTAGAACCTGGGAGGGAGAGGCCGAGATCCCGGCGAGGATCACCGGAAGACTGTACAAACCCACAGAAGTTCCGCCGCCATGGCCAACTGTAGTCTTGATCCATCCTTACGAATACTTCCCTCATCACTATGAAGGTGAGGACCGACCCAGGTATTCACTGGCAAAGCCGATCGACGACACATTCATCATACAGAGCCTAACCGACAACGGGTATGCTGTGCTCTCTATAGTTGTCAGATACAATGATCTCCCAAATGATGAGGACGCGTTCACCGTAATGTCAGCAGGTTATGGCAGGATCCTATTTGGAAAGCGAGTGTGGGACGTGAAGCGCGCTCTAGACTACCTGGAGACTAGGACCGACATAGACAGCACAAGGCTAAGCATATGGGGAGAGGAAACTGGTGGCCTTCTGGCGCTTTACGTGAGTTCTCTAGATAGTAGGATAAAGAAAGTTGTCGTGAGTGGACCCCTGTCATCTTACATCTTTGAGGGAGGGATCAGAAATCAACCTCTCTGGATGTTCATACCCGAGATATTGAAGCACGCTGATATCGCCCAGGTGGCGTCGCTCGTCGCACCGCGCACCCTCATCATCGCAAATCCGATCGACGGAGCTGGACATTCATTGAGTCTTTTAGATGCCCAGACAGATCTACAGTGGACGATAGAGGCCTACGACTCAATGGATGCTGAGGACAAACTTCTGATACTGACCAACGCTGAGAAAAGCATCATCTTGAATGCATTTCTGGCCGAACCCGCGAACGACCTCCAGTCATCGATGGTCAGCTTGACGATTGTGCTACTTGGGTTAGTTGCTCCTAGAGAAGCCCGCAAAGTCTTGGTCAATAAGGAGCGATAAGTGCTCTCTTTCAACCCTCTGACGACGGGGCGCCCCCTCCGACCCCTTGCTCAACGAGTTCACGGCGGATTCGAGTGAAGGGCGGCGAGGGCGGTGGTCGCCAACATCGAGGGGAGAAGGACAAGTCCGTTCGCTACGCCAACGAGGCGGACTGGGCGGGACGACATCGGTCGGGCGCGAAGACCTTCAGGCGGCCGGAGTCTCTCACAGTCGAGGAGGCTTCCACAGTGTGGAGGGCGTATCCGTCCGGCATTGTGGGACTTTTTCGAAATGTTTATGACATGTTACAGTCCCGGCATGACGCGATATGCTTCATCCAACAGTCGGAGGAGCATATTACCAGATCGGTTTCCGCGAGGGCTCCATGATGTACAAGAGGGGACTCAAGGTGCCCGCCCCCTCAAAAGAAAGGGCCGAATTTGCAAAGGGTTGTGAGAAGGAGATAGGCAGGATCTTCCCTGAACTATTGGATGAGATGGCTGGGTTCGCGGACGGTTGCCAAGCGCCCCATGACGACACTATGGCCTTCATCTTTGGCAATGCGACCTTCGGTGCGGATTCGACTGCATGCAGCGTCTTCGCTGCGGTGAACGGCTCCGACATTGTGTATGGACGAAATCATGACACCTACTACAAGTTCAAGCAGAACTCCATGGCATATCTGACATGCCCGGAAGGTAGCTATTGGAGCGTTGGCCACTCTGATATCTATACCGGCAGGGAGGGAGGTCTGAACGAGAGGGGCCTAGCCATAGGGATGGGTGCCGTTGAAGAGAAGGAGGTCAGGCCAGGTATGGATCTGGCCCACGCCGTCAGGTACGTCCTCGACAAATGCGGGAATGTCGAAGAAGGTGCAAGAGCGCTGTGCGAGATGCGACACTCGACGGCCAACAACTTCCTCCTGGCTGACAGGAAAGGTAGCATCGCAGTTGTCGAGGCGGCTCCGGGCCGAGTGAGAATCAGAGAACCGGAAGAAGGCAACAGGTTCATAGTATGCACGAACCATTTCCTGCACCCTGAGATGTTCGAGATGGAGAACCGAGAGAAGAGGTGTTGGGATTCCGAGGTTAGGTATAGGGCGATATATGAGGCGCTTGAGAGTCGCAAGGGGGTGATCAACGCGGAGGAAGCGCAGGCCATCTTTTCGGACCACAGCGGGCATGTGTGCTTTCATGACAAGCAGGTCCCCCTCGGCACACTATGGTCCGTTATTGCGGTGCCTACGCAATTGAAGGTGTATCGAGCCGAGGGGCATCCTTGCAGGAACAGGTACAGGGAGGACCTTAGACTCGGAAGAGCGATTGAACTTCGCTAGGGCCGAATCCCCGCTAGAATAGCCTTCATCGCGTTTCCGCATGAAGTGTTATTATGAGGCGACGCAGAGCACCCCTCGCTTATCATGCAACGCTTTCCCAAGGGTTTCTTGTGGGGGACGTCGATGGCGGCCTTCCAACATGAGATGGGAGCGTCAGCTAAAGCTGTGGATAAGAAGAGCGATTGGTACGTCTGGCTACACGACAAGCATAACATTGATTCGAACGTCGTCAGTGGGGATGTGCCGGAACGCGGGCCAGGTTATTGGAACCTGTACGAGAGGGATCACGAGTGGGCGAGATGGCTCGGCCTGAACGCTTGGAGGACGAACCCTGACTGGAGTCGGATTTTCCCTAGATCCACGAGAGATGTCAAGGTCACGGCGACCTCGGACGATGAGGGGCTCAAGGACATCGAGATCACAGAATCCTCGACAAGGAAGCTTGCCGAACTTGCTGACAGGAATTCGGTTCGTCACTACAGGACCATGTTCGGCGACCTGAAGGCAAAGGGCATGAAACTCATTCTGAACCTCTACCATTGGACCATGCCCATCTGGGTTCACGACGCGATCGGGGTCAGGGACATGAATCCAAAAGCGGGCGCACGCGGATGGATCGACGAGGAAACGGTCGTTGAGTTCTCCAAGTACGCTGCCTACGTCGCTCGGGAGTTCGGCGACCTCGTGGACATGTGGAGCACGATGACCGAGCCCAATCTCATCTGGACAGAGGGATACGTGACCGGCAACTTTCCCCCTGGATTGAGGGACGCCAAGGCAGCTGGGCGGGTCGCGTTCAACCTGGCCCAAGCGCATGCAAGGGCGTTCGATCAGATCAAGAGGCACGCAGGAAGGCGGGCCAAGGTAGGGGTGATGCACGCAACTTCTCCAAGCGAACCTCTCACGGACTCAGACGCAGATGTCGAAGCGGCAAGGATGTCAGATGAAGCCTCGACCAAGGCATTCTTTGATGCCATAGTGAACGGTCAGCTCCGAAGGGGGTTCGCTCAGGATGAGGTCAGGAGAGCGGACATGAAGGGTAGGGCGGACTGGATAGGCGTCAACTACTTCTCCAGAACTGTCGTCAAACGCGTTGAAGGGCCTCCCTTCTTCGAGGCGCAGCCGAACTATGGCTTCTTGTGTCAACCCAACTCAAGATCAGCCGCCGGGAGACCGACATCAGATTTCGGGTGGGAGATATGTCCGGAGGGCATCAGGAAGGCGCTTGGACTGTATAAGGAATACGACAGACCCCTGGTGGTCACCTCGAACGGGATCGCGGACGCCAGAGATAGGCACAGGGCGTGGTACCTGGTCTCACACCTGCACAACGTACGACTGGCAATGGACGATGGCCTCGATGTGAGAGGGTACATGCACTGGAGCCTGACCGACAACCTCGAGTGGGGGGCTGGGTTCAGCAAGAGGTTTGGTCTCGTGCACGTGGACATGCGGACGAAGAAGAGATCACCTAGGGCAAGCGCGTTCATCTACCGTGATGTGGTTCGTGAAAACGGTTTGCCTGAATACCTGTCAGAATACTCCAAGTACCCGAACGCATTGGCAGACTGATTGCCCAGAGGACAGCCAGCGCTTCGGAAGAGTGTGATTCCTGCCCCCCAAGTATTCGCCGTCCCTTCGCTACGTCGCGCTAAGCGATGATATTGAACTTGAGTTCGAAGCGTTTTCTTTTCCCTACGTGGTGGCAATTCCAAGGCGCTCCGCAGGAACATGTCCAAGAGTCGTATGGGTCATCTCGACTCAAGGAGCGCGCGTTCTTAGCTGCAACGTACACTTCAGCATCGCTCGTCAACTTGACGATGTGGTCCGGGCCTTCTTCGATCTGAACGTGTGCAACACCTTGGGAGGGACATAACACTATGATGTTCAAGTAACCTCCATCTAAGCGCTTGACCACCCTGACAGGGACACTCGTTGTTGTGACCTCCTTGTCCCAGCTCAAGGTCTTAGGTGCTGCTATCTCGATGTCCAAGTCTCCACTCACCTTCAGTGTTCCGTCTATCAGGGTTGTCTGTTCGGTCCCGTCCTTCCAGAAGGCACTCACGGTGGCCAAATGTTGTTGGGCTTCAGGAGCGGCCGTTCCATTGACGTAGTTCGGAACACTGTACTTCCCCCACGAGATGGGCGTCTCCTTCCTACTTATCTCATGGTCGTGTCCGGAAAAGACGCACACTATGTCGGAGATGTCCTTGAACACCTCGGGAGAGTAGGCGTGCCATTGGTGGAACGGGTGGTGAACAAGTATCACCTTCCTGCTCCTGTCTTCAAGCAGCCTCCTTCTGAGCCAGATCATATCAGCCAATGAGAGATAAGGCGTGGACTGGCCCGGGACTACCGTCTGCTCACTATAGGAGTCGAAGCCAACCAGTTTGAACTTCCCGATCCTGAGTTGCCAGAGTCTCTCAGACCAGTCATGGAAGAAATAGCAGCCGGGGTCGACATCGTGATTGCCCTTGAGCCATAGGTTGTTCGAGAGCCTATCCTTAACGTAGCTCCATATGCTTTCGAACCATCTGTCCTCGATCCCAGGTAAGAACCTCTCGCCCTTGTAGTAGCCGTACACCCCCGAGCCACCGACGATGTCTCCGCCGAGCACCGTGACCGTTGGATTGCACAGGGCCAACCTGTCTGTGAGCTCCTTGGCTTCCTCTGCTAGCGCCGAGGTCGAGTGAAGGTCAGCGATCCAGCCCAAGGTGAAAGGGTGGATCTGCGCCAGATGAGCCGTTACGTTCGATTCCGCCACCACGTGTTTGCCTGATGCATTGTATCTTCCGTGGATACACCACACGGAGGGATCTATGTAGACCCTGTCACCCTCACTTGCGGATATGCACTCGTATGTGAACCTGTAATCGCCGCTGGCCGTATACATCCTATGTTTGGGTGGTGGGCCTTACCCTATTATGCCCTATGCTTTCCCCCTTTTTCGGTTCCAAGACTGCCGAATGGTCTAGATGAGGACAGCGCGTCCGGGGCGCGTACTGGAGGCAAGAAACACTTTGATGATGTCTCTCACCTCAGGCTTCTGTCTACCTGGTTTCAGGGCATACGACATATTAATGATCCGCGGAGACGCATCGAGACTTGGGCTACGCAAGAATCGCGTGGGAGAAGGTCAAGCTGGACGACGGGGCGTTCGAATCAGCGGGCGTGTTTGACGTCAACAACGATGGCATCTTGGACATCGTGTGTGGGGGATACTGGTATGAGGGACCGAACTGGAAGAAGCACAAGCTTTGTGACGTGATGGCCTCGGGCGAGTACTATGACGACTTCTCGACGATCCCCTTAGATGTAAACGGCGATGGTTACTTGGACGTCATCACTGGCGGCTGGTTCGGTCAGACGCTCTACTGGCGAGAGAACCCCCGCGGAAATCCGGTCGAGTGGAAGACCCATGTCATAGACAAGTGCGGCAACATAGAGACCACCCGGGCTTGGGACGTAGACGGGGATGGGGAACCGGAGATTGTGCCCAACACGCCGGGCGGCCCAGTTGTCTTCTACAAGCTCGTCCGAAATGGAGAGGGCAGGGGAACCGGGCGATTTCGCAAGCTTAGGGCTTGGGATGGCCCCTCCCGACATGGATTGGGCTTCGGGGACATCGATGGCGATGGGCGAGGCGAATTGATAACGAGTGGGGGATGGCTGGAGCGTCCTGCCGATCCCCTGAATGAGCCATGGATGTTTCACCCGGAGTTCAACCTGGGGATGGCGAGTGTGCCGATCGTCGTGGCGGACATCGACGAGGATGGCGTCGCTGAACTCATAGTTGGGCAAGCCCATGGCTACGGTCTCGACTATTACGAGCAGAAGCAGACTCAGGGCGGTCAAAGGGAGTGGATACGGAACCCCATCGACCCCTACTTCTCACAGTATCATGAAATGTGCTACGTTGACATAGACGGCGACGGAAAGAACGAACTCATCACCGGGAACCGCTACCGCGCCCACTGCGGAAACGATCCAGGTGAGACGAATGTCGTGGGGCTGTATTGCTTCAAGTGGAACGGGAAGTCGTTCACAAAGCAAGTCATAGACCATGGCAGGGCTGGGGAAGCTTCCGGCACGGGCATATTCCTCTCGGTTTCGGATATTGATGAAGACGGCCGACTGGACATAGTGGCTCCTGGAAAGGAGGGACTGTTCATCTTCAGAAACCTCGGGCCTGAGAAAGCCGGGGCAAAGGCGCAATCAGAAGGAAGCGGTTGAGCTGGTGGTCCAGATGGAAAGGGTGAGGATCGGGTTCGTGGGAGTTGGTCAGATGGGGCAATGCGCTCATCTCAAGAATTACGTAAGTCTGCCTGAGTGCGAAGTGGTCGCAATAGCCGAACTGCGTCCGAACTTGGCGCAGAAGGTCGCCGCACGATATGGCGTGGGTCGCGTGTACAGGGATCACGAGGCAATGATCGCGAAGGAAAAGTTGGACGGCATAGTTGCGGCGCAGCAATTCACGCGACATGGGGTCATCGTCCCTGAACTTCTGAAGGCTGGGGGCCCGGTGTTCATCGAAAAGCCTTTGGCTGCGTCCGTTGAGGTCGGCGAGAAGATCGTCGGCGCGGTGGAGAAGATCGGAACGTGGATCATGGTGGGATACCATAAGCGTAGCGATCCGGCGACCATGTACGCGAAGGCGGAGATCGATCGTCTGAGGCAGACCGGCGAACTCGGCGAAATGCGGTACGTTCGCATAACGATGCCTCCTGGAGATTGGATAGTGGACGGGTTCGCAGATCTGATTCGAACGGACGAGCCAATCCCCAAACTCGATGAAGATCCTCCGGCGAGCGATATGGACGAGAGGACCTACAAGGAGTACGTGAGCTTCGTCAACTACTACATCCATCAGGTGAACCTCCTGAGGCACCTCTTCGGCGAGAACTATCGGGTGAAGTTCGCCGATAAGTCCAAGCTGCTTCTGGTCGCTGAGAGCGAGGGCGGAGTCACTGGAGTGATAGAGATGGCTCCATACTTCACGACGCTTGACTGGCAGGAGTCAGCATTGGTGTGTTTCAGGAACGGATGGTTGAGATTGGACTTGCCTGCCCCAATGGCTTGGAATCGACCGGGGCGTTTGGAGATCTTCAGGGACCCTGGAAAGGGATCAGCACCTCAGACCCTCGTCCCCCAGCTTCCTTGGGTGAGTGCGATGCGGCAACAGGCCGTGAACTTCATCAAGGCCATCAGGGGAGAGGCGAAGCCTCCTTGCGAAGCTCCAGAGGCGCTTGAGGACCTGAGGGTCGCCCGGGAGTTCATCAGGATCTCTGGAGGGTCCTAGCTGCGGTTGTCCACGGGCCTCACATGATGTTGTTTGGGAACAAGTTAATAGCAGTGGGGAGCCAAGTGGCGCGTTCTGTAGATGGCCTTGAAGATTAGGACCGTGAGGGCTGAGGAGTGGGATGAATTCATGCGGTTTTTGGAGCGCTGCTACGGTCATTCGAGGGACTATTTCCCTAGGTTCTATCCTCACCTGTATAGGCCGGATGAAGATGCCCTCTCCTCGTTTCTAGTGTTGGAAAGGGATGGAAGGATAGTCTCGCATGTCGGCCTCTACCCTTTGGAGGTCAACTGCTTCGGAGCTAGCCTCAAGGTTGGCGGCATAGGGGGCGTGGCCACGTTGCTCGGGGAGAGGGGGAAGGGCCACATGTCAAGGCTGCTGAAGCATGCGGCTGAACTCATGAAGGAGAGAGGTTGGCCCCTCTCTGTGCTCTGGGGCGACAGGCAAAGATACTACTCCTTTGGCTGGGAGATCGCTGGCCTCAAGTATTCGCTAACTCTAACCAAACGTTCCCTCGAACGAACGAACGTGAAGGCAGCAAACGTCAGGGAGGTCTCCGCCGAGGAGGCAGCGCCGCTTGTAGAGAAGTTTTACGATGCTCTGCCATTGAGGGTGCAACGGAAACACAACTCCCTCAACCTGAGGAAAGAAGGCATTCGGATATGGGTTAGCGAAGGGGGCTACGTGGTCTCATCAGGTGAGATGGGATCCCCGCGGATACTGGAGGTCGCCTCACCTGAGGGCAAGGAGCCGGAGCTCATCGGAGGGGTCATAGGGAGGTGTTTCGGTGACTCCGCGCCCGTAGAGGTTAACGCGTTCGACGAAGAAAGGCTGGGACGGATCCACAGGGCGTCCTCTTACTGGACGCTCGTGCCCGAAGGACAATTCAGAATGATGGATCTCGCCGGTCTGGTGGGGTCGCTCAAGGGATTGATATCCAAGAGGACGAAGTTCATGCGCGATTTTGAGCTGTCGGTCGGGCTCAGGCTCCAAGGGGATGTCGATGCCACTACCATTTCTGTAAGGGACGACGAAGTGGAGGTCGTCAAAGGTAAGGGATCCCCCAATTACGTTGAGCTTGATGAACGTGCTGCAGTCCCACTTTTCTTGGGCGGTCCTTCGGCGGACTCCGCCAAGCTGGAGGCGCTTGCTACTGTCCTTCCCCTGCCAGTTCATATCCCTGTCCTTGACCACGTCTGAGCACGCGCGCGAACATGGTACCGAAGGGCGAGAGATACGGTCCGGGCTGATACCATGGGTCTGAGAATCCTTCTGGGCTCAATCATTGACAAGATCAGGGAGATACTTGAACAGCCGACCGAAAGGCTCAAGGAGATCGGTGTAGATAGGGGAACGAGATTTCTGGACGTAGGTTGCGGGCTTGGATTCTATTCCTTTCCAGCTTCTATCATCGTGGGCGAGGATGGACTGGTGATCGCCTTGGACAAGGACGCTAACAACATAGAGTGGGTCGCAGGCGAATCGAAGGAAAGGGGTTTGACTAACTTTCGGACGGTGGTCGCAGATGCATGTAACACGGGCTTACCTGACCGCAGTGTGGACATCGTGTTCCTTCATCTCGTGCTTCATGATATCGAGGATAGGCCCGCAGCGATCAGAGAGTTTGGCAGGGTTTTGGGAGATCGAGGGAAATTGGTGATAGATGAGGAAGACATCATGCGTCTAGGCGACATTAGATACTTAGCAGAACACGAAGGCTTCAGGTTTTCCAAGCGCTTGAGAAGAACGACCCAAGTGTTCGAAAAGCCTGCTAGCTCTTGAACTTGAATAGGGGCCGGTTTGGCGAGATAATAAATGAGGCAGTCATGAAACAACAAAGGAGCTTCGTTACATTCAGCTGGTAAAGGGAATCCAACAAGAGCGACCTAGAGGCAGGCGTCAGCCATTTCCGAAATGACAGTTAGGGGGTCATCAGCCTTCACGATGCCGCTGGCCAGCAGAACCCCGACGGTCCCGAGCCTGAGGGCAGCTCGAACGTCGTCCGCAGTTGTTATTCCGGCGCCACATATCACCTTGGACTTTGAGCCGACCATCCTGACTTTATCGAGGGCGCCAGTGACCACCTCTGGCTTCGCCTTTGACACGGGTATTCCGGTCCCTATGAGCTCTGGTGGTTCTATGGCCACGAAATCAGGGTTGAGGGAGGAGACAGCTCCGGTGGCGTCTGGGGTGTCGGCACATACCATTGATATCAAGTTCATGGAACGAGCCGACTTGACCGCCTCACTGATCAGAGATAGATTCACTCTCCTCTCAGAGTGGTTCAATATGAATCCGGCGGCACCGGAATCCTTGATCGCCTGCAATGTCGTGTAGCCGGTGAAGGCACCGGGCTGCGTCGAGTCCAATGCTTGCGCGAACACCGGGAGTTCCACCTCTGAGACGATGGCTCTGAGGTCAACGGCCTGCGGCGCGACGGCGATCGTAATGCCCTTTTCCCTCCACACCTTCTCGGCCATCTTGGCGAGCTTCAGTCCCCCACTGCCGAGGGACTCCTGATACGTCTTGAAGTTAATCACTATTGCCGGAGTTTTCATCTCGTCTCCACTCTGATGGGCGTGGTTGAAAAGGGTTGCCCACCTTCAACTGATGTAGTAGTATTCCCCGCTCGCCATTTGCTCTTGGTCAACCCGAGATCCGGGCTTGTTGATCCTGGGCCTTCCCGTATCCACGTCCCTCCTGAAGGTTATGGAGAGAGCTGAAAGAAGCCTGTTCATTCCTTCCCTCATTGACATTGGGGGGTTCACGTGGCCCTTGACGCCGGGCTGGCCGTCCAAGACCAGCAACCTGTCAGAGACGAAGTCCACGAAGAGGATGTCGTGCTCCACCACGAAGGCGACTGCGGCCCTTGCCTCCACGATCCTGCGAACCAGCTTCTGCACTGCCATTCTCTGTTCTACGTCAAGGTAGGCGCAAGGCTCGTCAAAGAAGTAGTAGTCCGCTTGCCTGATCAGGGCCGAGGCAACAGCAAGGGACTGTAACTCCCCGCCGCTGAGGGTTTCGATGTCCCTGTCCACGAGTTTCTCCAACCTGAGTGGCCTTAGGATCTCCGTCTCTGCCCAAGCTTGGATATCGTGCCCGCCCGCGCTGTCCTTGAGCACGGAGGACACGGTTCCTGTGAACTTGCCAGTCAAGTACTGGGGCTTGTAGCTGATGGAAGGGTTGTTCTCGCCGAAGTAGTCCTTCACCACTTTGTTCAGGAAGGTGGTCTTCCCTATTCCATTGGGACCAACTATTCCTAGTACTTGCCCAGCGTATGCCCCGCCGCCTTCTATGCGAAGCTCGAAGCCATCTAGATTGATCAGGTCGTCCTCCCATCGAAGGGACAGCGCCCCCTCCATTTCGGTCGGCGCTGGGCGAGCGGCGAACCTTATCGGCTCCTTCCTGAGCCTGATGTTCTCGGACCTGAGGAATCCCTCCAAATAGGAGTTCACGCCTAAGCGTGAAGACATCTGGCGCGAGACCACGCCGTACACTCCCGGCTGCCCGTAGATCACTGATACGTAATCGGCGAGGTAATCCAGTAGTCCGAGATCGTGTTCGACGATCACCAGCGTCTTGCGCCTCTGCTTCAGTTCGCGCAGCGCCCTTGCGACAAGAATCCTTTGCGACACATCGAGGAAGCTGGACGGCTCGTCGATCACGTAAACGTCCACATCCCTGAGGAGGGCGGCTGCTATTGCCATCCTCTGTAGCTCGCCTCCGCTGAGCTGGCCGACCTCTCTCTGCAATAGGTTCGATATCCCGAGCGTCGTGGCAACATCCTCAACCCTCGCTTCGTCCCCCACCTTGGAGAGGACTTCGCCCATCGATCCGCTGACCGCCCGCGGTATGAGATCCACGTACTGCGGCTTGTGGACGACCTTCAGATCCCCGTTCATCGCCCTCTTGATGAGCGAGGACGTGGTCGTTCCCCTCAGCCTGTCGATCACCTCATCCTTGTCCGGCTGTGAGGTCGGGTCCCCAAGGTTTGGCGCGATCTCTCCCGCCAGTATCTTCAGGATGGTCGACTTGCCCGTGCCGTTCTCTCCGACGATGGCAGTGACATCACCGGGCCTGACCTCTGGAAACCTGAATAGCTTGAACCCGTTCGTCCCGTGGCGATGGAAGGCTTCTTTCTCGATCTCATCGGGTAGGTTCACGATGCTTATGGCATAGAAGGGGCACCTCTTTGGGCAGATGCCGCACCCTATGCATGTCTCCTCGTCTACTATGGGCGGCTGGGTCTCCTCAAGGAAGTATATCGCGTCCTTTCCTGTTCTCACCACAGGGCAGCTTTTCCTGCACGGCTTTCCGCAGTCCTTAGGTCTGCAAGCCGACTTGTCTATTACGGCGACCCTCGTCAACGTGGTTCCCTCGGATGCTTTGGCGCCTTGGGGAAGCGAGGCGACTTAGAGCTGACTCATAAGTCCGCGGAGGTAATGGTGACGGAGGATCTCCTCTCTATGCGCTCGATCTGACCGTCCCTTATCCACGCCAGCCTGTCGCTCACGTCCACCATCTTTAGGTCGTGAGTCGCGCAGATCACGGTCGTGTCCCTCTCCACCTTTAGCCTGTACAGAAGCTGGACGATGGCCAAGCCCGTTGAGAGGTCTAGGTTGCCCGTGGGCTCGTCCGCAAGTATGATCGATGGGTCGTTCGCCAGTGCTCGCGCGATCGCCACCCTCTGTTGCTGCCCCCCGCTGAGCTCCGTCGGCCTGTGGGTGAGCCTGTCGCCCAGCCCGACCATAGTGAGGAGATCTGCGGCATTCTTGTTTCTTTCGCTCTTGCTCATGCCGGTGAATATCATCGGAAGCGAGACGTTCGCCTGAGCCGAAAGCACAGGTATCAGGTTGAAGGTCTGAAATATGTACCCTATCTTTCTGCTCCTCACCCAAGCCAGCTCCCCGGTGCTCATGTCAGCGAGCTCAACGTTGTCTATCTTAACTGAACCTTTGGTGGGCTTGTCGAGGCCTCCTATCATGTTGAAGAGGGTAGTTTTCCCGGATCCGCTTGGCCCCATGATGGATAGATACTCTCCCTTCGTGACGGAAAGATCTATCCCTTTGAGGGCTTGCACTATTCCGCCTCTGAGCGCGTAGTCCTTGTGAAGGCCGGAGACTTCCACCACCACTGGCTTGGACATCGCCACCGCGACCAAGGCTAGAGATTAAAAGTTTTATCAAAGTTGATCCCAGGCTGGCCGTGATAGAGGGGGGTTTTCTTCTGATATCCTCGAACAGGGGATATGAACTCGATGCCTTCTTGGAAGCGTTTGCGGTCGCAGCGGAACATGGCCTTGAGCTCGAGTTGTTCGGGGTCGTTGAGGATGGCAGGGCCGTGGCAACGTTGGTTCACGAGGACCAGGCCGCGAACGCTTCGCTCCTTTCCGAGCTGAACGAACCAAGCGGTGGTCTGAGGTTCGTTAGGAGGGTCACGCTCTGCTCCATGATCGGAAGGTTGAGCGACTTGGACAATGCCTGTGATGTCATAAACGGCAGGCTGAGGAGAGTTGGGGATTCGAGTCGAGTGGCAGTAAAACTGGAGGGGATAAGTTTCCGCGATCCCTTGAGAACTCGAACGATATCCAACGTACTGCGCGGGCTGAGAAACATTGACCTGCGACGCCCAGACATCTTGATCTACTTCTACATTGGTGACAGGTTCTTCTTGGCCGGCTTTGGCCCAGTCGCTCACCTATACCTAGCGTAGAAGACGGCCGCCTTCTCCACCAAGGCTTCGGTCAGCTCACCCTCGTCAAGGCTTCGGAGGCTCTTCTCGGGTATGCCGTGCAGCTCCATTATCCTCAAGAGCCGCCCTCTGTCGTTGTTGAATTCAACCTCCTTTGTGGGTGCGTTGGCGTTCAGTTCGAATGACCTCAGCGACTCAAGCGCGCCCTCCCTGTCAGCGGAGAAAGAGACAAGGACTGCGTCCCGTTCCCCCTTTGGTGCTAGGGACCTGAGGGCCGACTCAAAGTTGTTTACGCCCGCCAACACTAGCAGCAGCTCTGAATCTATCCTGTTCATTCTGTTGTATCGGTACTTGTGGGCTGCCACGACGTTGCTCAGGGACAAAAGCAAGTGATCCTCATTGAGGACCTTGTCAGGATCTATCGCCTGTAAGTAGGCGGACTTCACCGCATCTCTCGCTCTTTGAACCACGGAGAAGTGGTCGCGCGCAGGCGCCGATGCGATAGCCAAGCACGCCCAACCTCCGGCGACCTCCTTGAGACGCAAATTTGAGGGAACGGCGGCCCGAACATCTTTAATAGTTATGCGTCCAGTCCGGCCTTGCCGGATGACGGAGGAGCAGGAATACGAGGTCGTACATTGGGACGAGATGTATCAGCTCTGCTTAGATCTCGCGGACAGGATAGTTGCCTCTGGCAGGAGGTTTGATATCATACTGGGAATCAGTCGCGGAGGGCTTGTTCCTGCGAGGATCATGTCGGACGAGCTGGACAACCAGAACGTTGCTGTCGTAAAAGTGGAGTTCTACATCGATGTTGGGAAAACCGAGGCCGAGCCCAGGGTGGCTCAGGTTCCCGACCTAGATCTAAGGGACAAGGATGTCTTGGTTGTGGACGACGTCGCTGACAGCGGCAGGAGCCTCGAACGCGTTTCGAGCCTCCTCAAGTCAAGGGGCGTGAAGTCTCTGGCCGTGGCGACGCTGTTCTACAAACCTTGGAGCGTGACCATACCTGATTTCTTCGTCAAGACTACTCGCAAGTGGATCGTCTTCCCTCACGAGCGACGCGAGGCGATCCTCGCAATTGCCAAGAGGATGAGGTCAGAAGGGGTGGGGAACATCAGGCAGAAGTTGATCGACAAGGGGTTCGAGCCGGCCCTCGTCGACAGGGCGACGAGAAGGGCGGCTACTCCAGCCTAGCCAGATTTGCTCGGCGCCTCGAGTTTCCAGATGCTTCCTGCCGCGTCCACAAGTTCGTTGACTGTTGACACGATAGCATGCGTTAGGTTGTATAGCGATGCGGAATTCCCTCTGGCCCTCCCTGACATGTCGATGGCCATATCTATGTAAGACAGCAACGCCTTGTACTCTGAGAAGATCTGCCCGCCCGCCACCACCAAGTAAGCGTCGTACGGGCCTCTCGGGCTGCCCGACTGCAAGTACATCAGAGCTTCCCTCGCCCCAGCAAGCGAAGCCACGAGTAGGGCGTTCCCATCCCTTTGGTCCGACTGATATCGTGATAGAGTCATGTTCGCTTCCCTTATTTTCCTTCTCGCCCATCCGTAGGACTCGCTGGGAACAAGAACCTCCATGCTGGTCTACTCTCCCTCTGCTGCGCCAGAGTCAGGTCCCTGATCGCCCTCGGCAAGGGTCTGCTCAGCCCGCCTCTTAATCTGAGATGTCACGTAGCCAGCGATCTTATTGACCATGAACTTGGAATCGGTGCTCAGAACCTTTGAGAGAAGCTCCTTGTTGGACCTGAAGTCTGTCGTGAGCTGGCTTTCGTAAACTTCTATTACTGAGTTTCCTATCCTTTTGATCTTGGCGTCGTAGACCCTGCCCAATTGTTCCTGTACTCCTCCCTGAGCGAGGGGACTCCTTTTAAAGGCTTGGTAAGAAAGTTTTTATCACCGATGCCGTGAAACGGCTTGGCGCAATCATGTCTCAAGGGGTTCCGATTCAAGTTCAGGGGCAGCCCGTCTACATCTTGAAGGAGAACGTGGCGAGAAGAACGGGGGACGAGGCGATCTCCAACACCCTGATCGTGAGCAACGTGATAGGGGAGATGGTTCGGAGTTCGCTTGGGCCCGCAGGAATGAACAAGATGTTGGTCGGGACGTTCGGGGACATAACGTACAGCAAGAGCGGCGCCGCCATACTATCTGAGGCCAACATAGAACATCCCGTGGGGAAGCTGTTTGTGGAGGTCGCGAAGACGATCGACAAGAACGAGGGAGATGGCGCTTCGAGGGCCATCTACTTGGCCTCGAGACTGATCGCACGGGGCGCCGAGCTGAGCGGCAAAGGGGTCCACCCCGCCGTGATAGCGGAAGGGTTTTCGCAATCGTGCGACCTCTGCACGAAAGCATTGGAGAACCTTGCCATCAAGGTCAAGCCTGAGGATCGCGCAACGCTCAAGGACGTGGTGAGGACTCTCATCACGCCGACATCAGGAAGGTCAGAGATGGAGACGATAGACAAGTGCACAGCCATAGCTCTGGAGGCAGCCATGAAGGCAACGCGCAAGGGAACCGCGGGCTATGGACTCGACCTGGACGACGTATCAATAGTCAGTAAGGTCGGTGGGCAACTGCCTGACTCGGAGTTCATAGATGGATTGATCATAGAGAAGGAGATAGCCGGTCCGAGCATGCCGAAGGTAGTCAAGGACGCTAGAATAGCCCTGATCGACTTCCCGCTGGAGGTGAAGAAGACTGAGATCTCCCCCGAACTGGAGTTCAGCGATCCCCGAACCATGATGAGACTGAAGGAAGAGGAGAGGAAGACCGTTGAGGAAAAGGTCGAAAGCATCGTCAGCAGCGGCGCGAACGTGGTCTTCTCTCAGAAGGGAGCGGACGACCGAGCCATATCAATGCTTTCCAAGAGGGAAATAGTTGCGGTCAAGAACGTGAAGAGATCCGATATGGAGCGACTTGCAAAGTCAACGGGAGCCAAGATCGTGAACTACCAAGGGGACATGTCAAAGGATGTCGTGGGGACGGCCGAAAGGGTGGAGGAAAGGAAGTACGAGGACGAGAAGCTAGTAGTCGTTGAGGGGGCCAAGATGTCCAAGGCAGTGACGGTGCTGCTTAGAGGAGTTAGCAAGGAGACCGTTAGAGAGAGTGAGCGGGTGATAAAGAAGGGCTTATCGGCGGTCAAGATGATGGTCGAAGAGCCTAGGGCAGTTCCGTGCGGAGGATCCGAGCTCGTTGAGATGGCCTTGCGATTGAAGCAGCGCTCAGCCAAGGTCAAGGGCGAAATCAGCTTGGCCATGGATGCCTACTCGGAAGCGCTGTTAGATGTCGTGCAGGCTGTGGTCATGAACTCCGGGATGAACGTCATTAGAACCCTCACGGAGTTGAGGGCGGCGCACGCAAAGAAGGCCGGAAAGCACATCGGAATAGACTCGGTCGAAGGAAAGGTTACGAACGCCAAGGAGAAGCGCATGATTGAGCCGATAAAGAGCCTCAGGGTGATACTCAGATCTGCCACTGAGCTCTCGTCAATACTGCTCAGAATAGATGATATGCTTCTGTCGACGAAGCTGCCTGAGAAGAAAGAATAGTGCAAGATAGTTACTTCTGATCCTATGCTGCGACTTCTATGACTCAGTAGGCCCACCTCTAACGATATTGCGACTCCCTTATGGCTTGGAAAGGTGCTCCGGCCGGGATTTGAACTCCCGGGTCGTCTGACCTCCCGGGTATCGAGCTCTCTCCCAGCACGAGAGGCTCGAATGCTGTCGGCCGGAGATGGCCGGGCTACATCACCGGAGCACCTAGTCCGCAGTTGGTTCTCCTTATATTTTTGCCTTTCGAGCTGAGAACAGGGGTTGAACTCTGGCGAGGTCGTTGCGGTGACGGGAACCCCGGGAGTCGGGAAGACCACACTCTGTGCCTTCCTCTCAAGAAGATATGGTTGCCGTCATGTGCAGGTCGAGCGGTTGGCGCTCGAGAAGAAGATGTACTCGGGCTACGACGAGAAAAGAGGGGTGCCGATAGCTGACCTGAAGAGGCTGAGGAGAGAGGTCAGGCGCGCAGTTGAAGAGGGCGGATCCGGCGTTGTTCTCTTGGACGGACACTACGCCCATGACTTGATCGCTGCGACGGCCGCCTTGGGGGTTTTCGTCATGAGGCTCGATCCTCTCAACCTGTATCGAAGGTCTGTGAGGCTGCACACGGAGGGGAAGGCGAGAGAGAACTCGCTGAGCGAATTCTTGGGCAGGATTTCATTTGAAGCGAGGCGCAATCACGATCGCGTGGTTGACTTGGATGTCACAGGGCTCTCCGTCAATGATGTATCCGTCAAGCTCATGAACCAGGTGAGAAGGAGGTTTACGAGAAGCACCCCGCCAATCGATTGGATGAAAATCATGAGTGAGAGGAGAATCAGGAGGTTTCTCAGCGTTGTCGAAGATGAGGTACCGGTTGGCTAGATGCCCGGGTTGTGGCAAGTTCACCGGCATCGGGGTGTCGAGCACGAGGAGAAGATGTCCTTATTGCGGAGGAAGGATATCGCAAAGGGATAAGGTCAGCTCCACGGTCTACAACGCCGCGGAAATGGTTGAGGTCGTCAAGTCAGCCAACTCGCTATCCGACGATGGGGCGAACATGGGGAAGTGAACGGTCAGTGGCTCATCGTTGAGATCCGTCAGAACTAGAGCCCGGCCCGGAGGCAGCCTCTTCAGATGAGAGTAGAGCCTCCTGTTCAGGCCCATCAGGTCCATGGCGACGCTGGAATCGCCCGTTTCCGTCATTCGGTGTACGATCTTCACGCCGGCTGACTTCACGATGTCCGGGAAAATCTGAGAGGGGAATTGTGCGATCAGAATCAAGGACTCACCGTACTTTCTCATTTCGAAGAACATCTTCTCAAACAGCGAAGGCTCTTGAGTTCTATCCCTATATGGCACTATGTTCTGTGACTCCTCCACCAGCGTGACGTGCCTGAGGTTGGACATCCCGCGCACCAAACGATATTCATAGAGCAGGGCCAAGGCTATCATTGAGAAGAGATTTCGCAGGTCGGCATCTCTGATGTCACCCAGCCTTAGGTCACACGTGGACGAGGTGAGGCTCTCCATGCTGATGGCATCGCCCGACGTGAATGCCCTCCTGGCTTCACCCTCCACCAGCGGCTTCAGCCGCCTCAGAAGCGCAAACTTGGTCTCGTTCTCGTAGAAGGAATTTGGATAGTACTCCTCGACTGCCTTCACCACATGAGCCAGTCCGGCGGGCGATTCTGAAAGCTTGGAGGAGGTCAGCGCTTGGGCAAGCGTCTCCCTGAACATGAAGTATTGCGAGGCGGTGAAGTGAAACACGTTGTTGAACGCGTCCGTCACTATGGATATGTGGTCGCTGAAATCCGAAATTGGAAATGGCTGCAGAACGTCCAAGTGCATTGAACCGTCCAACTCGACCACAGCCCCACCGACATCCTTGACAATGTCGGAGTACTCGTTGTGAAAGTCGAGCACCAAGACCGGTATGCCGGCGAGCGCTAGCTGCTTGATCAGTAGCTTGCCGGTGTTTGATTTTCCGGATCCCGTAGCCCCGAACACAACGGTGTGCTTCGAGATCGATGAAATCGGGACGTTCAGGGCCTCACCCATGGATCCGGCGAACAATACCCTTCCTAGGTTCAGCCCGTCCCGGTCATGCGATGTCGGGAGCGTCGAGCCATCGACGATGTCGCCGACTCTGCCATCGATGAGGTGCAGCGAGGACGCGACGTCGACCGGGCAACCGCCCTCGCCTAAGGGGTCGCCTCCACCCCGCAATAGCAGGAGCCTTCGAGCCAACGCGGTCAGTTCATCTTTGTGAAGCAAAGTTACCTTGCACCCTCTGGTTGAGGCCATCAGGGCCGATTGGAGCGCCTTGATTTGCGCGTCCAGCTTGACCCCGACCTCGTTGGCGTTCGCTTCGTCGCAGCGGTGAGATACCAACATGAATGTTCTCAATAGAGGTTCGGAAGGATTGGCGTCGGCCCCCCTGTCGTCGTGCTTGACGATCGTCACTATCGTTGCTTCCGCTCCGGTCCTTGTCACGCCCTCCAAGGTATTGGGTTGGATCGTCTTGCTGGATCCCCACGGCTCAGGCTCCTGCGACTTGGGCGCTGATAGTATTTCGAACCCCTTCAACAGAACCATTTCACTGTCCCGTCGCAGCAACAACGCGTCCTCCGCGTGCTCTCCCACGTTCCAGCTTAGGAAATCACCGCTGCGCCATCTGACCAACTTGGCTATGCCGAATATCAGGGTGAGGGCTAGCGCGCCGACCCCCAGTAGGACTATGGACATTGTGCCCAAGGCTTCCCTCCAAGCGGCCAGCGTCTCGAATCTGCTGGCCAAGAAGGTGAGGGCGACCGCGGACGCGACCCCAAGAACCAATAGCCTCTCTGTGCCTTCATCCATGCGAATCGAGCCCCACTCTGCTAGGGCAGAACCCAGCCAAAGAGTTCGTACGCCAGACCCCCTAGCCCCTCTATGAAGTTGCCGAAGAAGCTCGTTATTCCGTCGACGATCCCCTTAGAAACACCAAAGACAGCTCCTACCATCACCAGTGCTAGCACTATCAACAACCCCTCCTCAACCAGCTGGGAAGCCTTCAACCTCATCGGACTTTCACCAATATCACGGAACTCATACCCCTTATAATCCCCAGGCCTCTCAAGAGAGGGAGAACAGCTTAGTGAAGGCGAAGAAGGAGAGCATCGTGATAACCGTGCCCACTGCGAACTTGAGAAGGGGCTTGCTGAACTGGAACTTCCTTGAACTTATTGTGAACACCGAGGCCTCAAGGAAGAGCAAGCTGAGGAGCATCAGGAAGGGAGTAGCTGTGGTCGAATAGGTCGAGTGGGTAGGCCTCAGTCTACCCATCAGAGATGCAGAGGCTGCCAAGAACCCCATGGTGAACGAGATCAGATAGTGCAAGAACTCGGCCCTGCGTGATACTTCCTCGAATGATCGCCTGGACTCTATCACCAATGAGAGGTTCTCTGCCCACAAATCTAGAAACGGAGTTGCGGAAACGATGTCCGCGTTTCCTGACCTCATCATCCTTAGATAGAAATCCTTCATGTCATCCTTAGATTCGCTAGCTGAGGCGGAGCGCAGGGCATCATCTGCGCTCCCCCCTGACATCAGGCGAACCATCGCTTGATTCTTGGCTGACCCAACGATCGGGTTTCCGCCCTGTATCATCTTTGACAGGGCCGCTTCTGCACTCATTCCAGAGGACATCTCCACGGAGAGGTCCGTGAAGAACTGCAACAGATCTGATCTGGCCTCGCCTTGTGGAGCCCGCCCATCAAACCGCGCAAGGAGGTAGGTCAGGATGAGCGATATCGCTGAAACGAGAGGGAGCAGCATCACTGGACAGGTCCCGAATAGTAGCATGACAACACATAGCAGTGACGACGCGGCGATCCAGAGGGCCGTCCTCTTCCTAGCTGGCCAGCGTATCATCTCGAACGGTCGCCCATTTCGCTGTGAGAAATGAGATTAGGGGATGAATGATGAAGAAGGCGGCGAGGAAGGGCGAATCCTCAGGAACGAGGTATGAGGCCGAGAGGAGGGTGGCGAACGGTACTATGAAGAGTACGAAAGTTAGCACCACTAGCCTATTTTGAAGGACGCTTGCCTCGACTTTCAGATCTTTTCTGTTTTCGGACTCCAGAAGGTCCATCCTCTCGCGAATGCCGCCTTGTGCTTGGACCACGGCCTCAAACGTCTCGTATGTCCTAAGGTGGTTCGGAATGCGTGAGGCACAGGCCGCTGATCTCGGGTAAAGTCCATTGGCAACGCAGAATACCTCGGTCGTGGGGCGGACATCGGAGCTGTCGTTGGACCCCGATAGCTCTACCATCGATTCTATGTCCGACTCTCCCGCATTCCTCAGCGACCAGTACAGGAACAGTCTCAGAGATTTCAGCCTAGACTTCTGCTCGACCCAGCGGATGGATCGCTTCAATTGGCGCAGCTTATCTACCATAGCCTCAGTTAGAAATCTCATTGTCGTCATCCCACGACAACTGAGGGGATTGTATCGGTCACCCTCTTCTGGACAGTCGCGAGGTCGTATTCCCTCTCCATGCACATTCGGCCCATGGTGCGCATGATTTCCTCGAATGCCTCACTGACGCCGACTTGCTGAGGGCCCCTCTTTCCTTCGATCTCCCCGATGAGAACCTCGACATCTTCGGGACGCGAGTGTGACCTAGAGGGGTTGCTTTCTACCGAAACCAGTCTGGGAAACTCAGAGCCGTCCGATTCACATGCGACGGTCAGGGAATCCACCGCGCGGGATGTGCCCAGCTCGTGTTCTTCCTTTCTCAGGAAAGCGATCAGGTCGAGGTTCGACACTAGGTCAACCGGAATCCTGTAGACCCGGGTCACTCTCCTGATGAAGTCCGGAACTGCGGACGCGTGCGCGGTATGCATTACTCTTATTCCCGCAGCCATGGCGTGGAACAAGGCCTTGAAGTGGTCGGAGAATTGCACCTCACCCAAGATGACGTATGAAGGGTTTCTGTGGAGCAGCTTGATGATCTCCGATGATTTCTTACGATAGGCTCCCCTGCTCTCGAATGGATCCACGATCAAGTGAAGGCTCTGGGATTTCTCAGGCTCGGAGCCTTGGAACACCTCCCTGCAATCCTCGAGATACACCTTTCTCCACCAACTTGGCGCAAGCGCGTCCAAGGACGCTAGGAGCGTGGTCTTTCCGCTACCTGGCTCCCCTATTATTGAGATGTTCATCCTGCAAAGTAGGAACGATAGCAGGAGGGATGCGGCCTCAAGCGTAATGAAGTTCTTGTTGACCAGCTCGACCAAACAGAACGGGGCCGGTCTCAGCTTCCTGATGTCCAGAGCATATCCGCCCATGACCAAGGGGTGTGAGTCTATGGACACGCGAGAAATGCAGTGTCGAGTCACGAGGTCACCCTTTATCGATGGAACCTTGAGGTCTAACCTCAGCCCGGTGTTGCGCCTCAGGTTGACCACCAACGACTCAACGTCACTGAGGTTCAGACGTATGTTCGTCCTGAGCCGACCAAACGACGCGTGGTCCACATAGGCCCTCAACCCGACAGCGTCTAGGTAAACCTCCTGTACAGACGGGTCAGCGTATAGTGGGTACAGTTTTGACAAGCCCACAGACCTGAAGACTGAGTGCGCAAGTATCGATTCCCTCACACCATTAGGAAGACCTCTGACCACGTATTCCAGGTAATGACCTGCAAGCTCTTCGCGATATCTAAGGAAGTCGTCGAACTTTCCCCTGCCCAGAAACTCTGTTGAGATGAACCCCCTCGCGAAGAACGAGATGTCAAGGGTCGCCCTGAAGAATTCTTCCGCAGCATAGTGCACGAGATAGGAGCGTTGGGTTGGCAGGACCCGCACCTCTAGGTGAGGCGAAGAAGAGATGGAACTCGGCTGTTGGCGGATAAGCTCTGGGTCGGTTGAGTTCGCGAAGCCGGGCTCGTGGACTTGTTCTCCTTCCTTGCCCTCTTCCGGATGAACGAGCGCGTACTGTTCCCCGAATCTCGGGAAGACCTCGAACCCTGAGGGGATCTCGCGATGTCGCTCGAATCGCAGGGACATGGAGCGCAGGGAGGCCGAAATGCTCCTCGCCTTTCCTCTTATCACGTCGATGACCTCGCGTGAGTCGATGACCTCAGTGCCCTCGCTTCCGATCACGAGTATCTTCGTCGGCAATCCCGCGAACCGAGAATAGAACAGGATAAGGGACGATATCGTCGGGTACTCTCCGACAGAGACATCGGACACGAGCGTCATGCACCCCTTCGGCTTGTCGAGTAGTATCCTACTCACTCGCATTTGACGCGCCTCCACCCAGTCTCTCGGCAATCTCTCGCTGCCGTGCGTCTATCTCCAACACCTTTGTCTGCAAGCTGTTCATCTTGCCCCAGACCCTGGACATTTCGTCCCTGAGCTTCTGCACTTCGTCCAGCAGCGCGGCTAGGACGACCTCACTTTGGCTCAAGGGCTTCAATCTGCTGTAGGTCATGGTGCTTATGAGCACCACCGCCTAGGTTGGTTGTGATAGAGGAACTCCTAACGTTGGCCTTCGTTGGCAACTCCTTGCTGATGTGCGCGGAGGATTTGCAGCATTGTTCAGTTTCGTCAAAGCGAGTGCTGGTCTCGGCGCTGCTCGCAGTATCAAAGCAGATCGCAAATACGGCCAACGGCTCACCCTTGGAGTTCACGCTCACCTACGGTGATGCGGTGAGCTTTCTGATACTGGTGGCGACGGTCACGTCCGGCATGACCGGCTTTGCCGATCTGGCTTTTCTCGCTTCCCTTCGTGTCATCTTCCCTGGGAGAGTAGGACTGCGTGGGGCCTCCTTCTTCTTTCCGGGGGAGGTGGACATCGCGGCGAGCGTGGCCGAAATCTCGCTGGTAAACGGGTTGTTTCTCGTGTTGAGGTATAGGGCCCTGTCGTTGCTGCGTCGTGAGAAATCCGGCCTGATCGACCCAGTCCCTGAGCCGATGATGTTGTTGCTGCCATTTGTGTGGGCTGTGGCCGCTATGGAAAAGGGAGGTAGCGAGAGGGTGCCGTTCATCCCATTTCTTACGGCAGGGGCGCTTATAGGCACTCTTTTCAATACTCTACTCGTGTAGTATGAGCGCCGCCATTGAGAAGGTGTTGACTCTGGCGATATCCGCCTTCATCTCGCTTGCCGCCATCACGGCTTTCGCGGGCGATATCATGCCTATGATCCTAGAACTGATTCAGAGGACCAGAAGTGACGCGGAATTCCCGCTGTGGTCCCCGGGCCAGGTTCAAGAAGCGGTCGATGGTGTTTGCACTTGGAGCACACAGAGTTCGTCACCAGCAACGTAGCGTGGTCGTTGCTCTGCCTGCTGATGTCGGTTTCGCTACTGGCCTCGTTACACTTCTTGTCATCACAGCTTCTCGAAGCGGCATGTGATGCGATCTCGACCATGATGGGGCCGATCAGGCTGTCGAACCTGGACTGCGTCGTCGTGAGGGTCGATCTCACTAACGGCACGTTCGTTCGCATCATTCAGGTGTCGAGTTCAGAATTCCAAGTCCATGTCCTCGCGCTCAGCTCGACCGTGAAGTTGGTGCCCGCGACGATAGAAGGAATCAACGGCTCCCTGTACGTGTGGGGCGGAACGACGAGGGGATAGCTTTGCGGGTCAGGGCTTTCGCTGACCTAACCGCCGGGGTCGCGCTGTTGCCGCTAGTTGCCTTGGGGATGTACCTAGTGGTCGCGATCACTCACGATTCGATAGCGGAGATTGGGCGCCTCGCCGCAGTTTTGGAGAGCATCTGAGCCATGAACATATCCGTAGATTCGGTCCTGTCGACCACGGTCGTATGGATCTGCTGCTGGTTGGCGCTCCTGGCTTCCTCCGGAGCTCCGAGGATCGTTACTCTCGACGAAGGAGATATCAGAGGTCTGTCGTCCGCAGTGGTGTATCCTAACCGTGACGATCTGGCTGACATCTCGCCCACGGAAGCCATCGTGATCTTCGTGCCAAGCGGTCACTTCAACGTTCACGAGGGACGACGCGTCGAGGTGTATCGTTCCTACAACAACCTCACGGCCACGATCATACTGGTGGTAGGAGATAGATGAGATACCTGGCTCCATTGCTGGCAACCGTCGGCTTGATCGCCCTGGCGATGATCTTTCTTGCAATGGACGCGATGTCGGTAAGGTGGTCGATCACAACAGCTATCAGAAGAAGGTTGATGGTTCGGGATATCGACATTAGGGCAGGATGGGCGGTAAGCAGGCTAGCGCTCATAGTTGACTCCGCAGCCTATGATATGCTGTCGAACCGTTCACAAGTAGAGATCATGTCCTCACTGCTTCAAGAGATGGAAGGGGCGGTGGCAACGGCCATTGGTCCGATGTACCAGTACAGATGCCAATGGTCTATTGAGAACCGATCAAGTCAGCAAGAATTGTCATATGGAATAGTCCTCGAACTAACAATAGCGGTCCCCGACGAGGGGATCGAGGCGAGGATCACTAGAACCTATCATCTTCTGGTTCCCCTTGGGCATTATCCTGGAGAAATGCCTCTCGAAGTTATCTCTGATGGTGTACTCGGCTAGACCGGAAGCCCTTGCGACCTTGCAGAACGAAACTCTCAAGCCCCTACCGCCAGATGAATCCTTTGTGGACTTGAACCCGGCGTAGATCGAACACGCGGCCCTTGACCTCGGGTTGCTTACGAGTCTCTGGCCGTTTGCGTGGGAAAGAAACTCCAACGATAGCTGCCGAGCTATGGTCAGTTCGCTTAGGATCTCCCTTCTCGACGCGTACGGCCCAGCTGGAGCGAATGTGAGCTTGGAAAAGATGTCCTCAAGGTGCTCCTCGGGGGATTCGCAGCCAGCGTAGAGTCCATGTTCTTTGAATTGGGAAAGCGCTTGAAGTATGTTCCTCGGCTTCGTCTTGAATCCCATCAGGTTCAGGGCATCAACGACCTTCGCAATCGTGATGTGTCTTCTCGCGCGGATTCTCCTAGATGCGATGATCAGTGAGGCCCCTAGAAGATCGCACATCCTATGTCTATCCCTCGACTTGGCCTTGACCTTGTCGAGCAGCATCAGGGCTGTTGAGAGCTGAACGCGGGAAAGCGAGAGGGCACCACACATTCTATCGCCGAACGCGCGCGCCTCCGTTCTGTTCTTCTGAGTTAGTCCCCTAGAGATCACGTTCGATGTATTGAGCCTCCTCTCTCTGGTTCCAGCCAGATACGGCAGATCTGGAGATGATCCGGACGGTTCCTTTTGGTGTTCGTCCGAGATGTCGATAGGGGTACCAACAGCTTCCTCGGGGCAGTAGGGGGAGAGCCCAACGACAAGGCCGCACTGCGAACACACCATCTCGCCATCTATGGGCAGTGGGACCCCACGGCACTCCGGACAGGCATTCTGACCTTCGGATAGGGTGCGGATGTGAGTCATGCACGGTCTGAGCCGACTCATCACCAAAAGGGATGCGCACGGAAAGAACCTCCCCGCCCGAATGAAAGTGGGTTGGAATCGGACCTAGATGAGATGCTTAATAACGCCCCAAACGCCGAAACTGACCACAGCCTTGATGAGAATGACTCTTGACGCGGAATTGAGAAAGATGGTCGGCAAGAATGTGTTGGTCGAGACATCGGATGGCAGCCTCTTCACTGGGGTTCTCGAGGCTTACGATCCAACGTCCCTGTCCCTAGTGCTTTCAAACGCGGAGAAGGAGAAAGGTCAGAAGTACTTCAGGATCATCATAACTGGAAACAACATAAGGGCCGTCCTGCTGCCCAAGGCCTTCGTGGAACTCAGAAAGCTGGCCGAGAGGCTAGAGAGGATCTTCCCGAACATGGTGAAATACAACGAGGAGGCAGGGGTCATAATCGTGTTAGATAAGGTGAGGGTGGACGAGAGGGGAGTCATAGAGGGAACGGGCATGGTGGCTGAGAGGGTCCAGAAAGTGTACAAGGATTTCATGAGTGAGTCGGAAGCCGAGTCCTAGTTGTGGAACATGCGGTCAAGCAGTTCGAGCGTTTTCTTGTATAGCGATTCGGATGCAGCTCTGTCCGGAGTCGCGCCTTCGGTTTCTGCTAGCAGGCACCCTCCCTTCATGGAATGGTATTTCGCTAAGCCCGCGATCACCCCTGCCGCGCCCGTGACCTGTCCGCTCGTGACCTGTATCTTGACATCCAAGGCGGCCCTATATGTCTGAAAGCCATTGGGTAGAATGAAGACCCGCCTGTGCTTGCCCACCGACTTCGTGTGATACCCACCAAGTGTGAAGACTGCGGTCGATCCCAGTTCCTTGGCCGTTCTTAGGAAGAGGTCGGCCAGTTTATGCTGGCCTAGCGTAGATGTAGGTTGAAATGCACCCACCAAGATCAAGGTAGGGATCTTGGACCCCTCGGTCTCGGTGTAGAACAGAGTGTAGGAAGTCGGATCCGCTACCCCCTGGTCATTTACCAGCAGTGTCCTCAGCGAGTGACCCATCAAAAAGTGTCTCAGGATTAGAGGTTTCACTGCTGACTTCTCGACGAAGAGCGACGCAGCTCCCGCTCCGACGGCGCCCAAGCCGGGAAGACCCGAGATGGCTGCGGTTGCCTCCCTCGGGGGTTCATTCAGGGTTATGATCTCTGGCGCCGAAGACAATCCCCACGATGGTTGGCCGACCATGTTAATAAACTCGCGTTTGCATACCGTCGATCTGACCAGCGAAATTGCGAAAACCTTATAGAGATGCGGCCCTTGGCCGCGATGGTTCAACAGACGAGTCTTGACTTGCAATGGCAAAGCTATCCTTCCTGGGAGCAGTTGAAGAGGTCGGAAGATCTGCCATCCTACTGGAATCTAGCCGTGGGGGAGGCATCCTGCTCGACTATGGCGTGCAGTTCGATCACGTCGCACGGTTCCCAGTTTACACTGATCCCAGCAAGGTCCAGGCCTTGGCGATCACCCACTGTCATCTCGATCACGTAGGCGGGGCGCCGCTGTTCTTCATCGGTGGAAGGAGGGAGGCGGTCTCCACGAGATTGACAAAAGAGCTGTCGAGAATACTTCTGTTGGACATGTTGAAGGTGTCCAGGGGAGTTCTCCCATTTGACTCGGTTGAGGTGACCAGGTTCCTGTCATCTCTGAGGGTGGCTGAGAACAGGGAGGCATACAAGCCTGGCGGAGGCCCATTCTCGGTAGAACTATACAACGCCGGTCATGTGGCTGGCGCGTCACAAATCATGGCGACTGTCGATGGTCTAAACGTGCTCTACACTGGCGACATCAACGTGAACAGCACTCGAACGGTTCAGGCCGCCGACACGGACTACGATCAGGACGTGGACGTTTTGATATCTGAAAGCACCTATGCGACTGTGGATCATCCTCCCCGAGAGGAGGTCGAGAAAAGGTTCGTGAATGAGGTCAGGGAGGTCGTCGAGTCCGGTGGCAGAGTCCTAATTCCTGCGTTCGGGGTGGGCAGGTCACAAGAGATAATCACAACCCTCAGAGCTCACAGGTTCCCGCACAAGGTGATGATTGACGGCATGGCCAGGACGGTGACGGAGGTCTTTCTGAATTACCCGCAATACCTGAACGAATCGCAGCTCTTCGAGGAGGCTGTCAACAACGCGATCATTCTACAAAGCAATCGTGACAGAAGGGAAGCAACGAAGGATCCGGGCGTGATAGTTACCCCAGCGGGCATGCTGAAGGGGGGACCATCAGTGAGGTACTCAGAGGAGGTGGCCAGAGGGAAGAAGAACGCCATATTCCTCGTGAGCTATCAGGTTGAGGGGACACCCGGAGCTCTCCTGCTGGACAAGAATGTGCTGCCGATGGGCGGGAAGATGGTCGAGGTCAAGGCACGCGTGAAGCAATTCGACTTCTCATCGCACAACGGCAGGGCTGATTACCTAGGGCTTGCCAAGAAGACGAACCCCCAGACCATATTCTTGGTGCACGGTACCAGCGAGAACGTCAGCTACTTAGCTCAACAACTGGAAGACGCGGGAATCCGCAAGGTCATAAAGCCAGTGCTGGGAGAGAGCTACGACGTAGTCCACTAGAACCGGGTATCGCGACCAGCAGTTCCCAAAAGGATCAAGTGGTCCGGATTTGAGCTGACGACCTCCTTCGTGTGAGTAGCTTGCCCATAGACTAGGATGTGTCCAGGTCCACTTCGTTGAGAGAATACTGGGCAAAGGTCGGGGACGACAGATCGCGAGGATGTTCTATCGGGCCCGAATGGGCCAAAGAGCTTAACTAAGCGCGATAGATGCCTATAGCCAAGATCCTACTAGGTCTGGGTTTGCCGAAGAACCCATCCTTGATTTCAGGTCCATTGATAACCTTCCAAGTTCTAATGAAATTCGGGCTGTCCGCATATTCCATGTTGCCCCCCCACACGCGTGCGCAGCTCTGATATATCGCGTTCCCAACCAAACACTGCAGCGCATTTCTGGTGTAGCGGATGCCATCTTGCCATTCGCGACGTTCTTCATCACTCACTGGTACCTCGATCCAGTTCGACGGAAGAATGTTAGTGCCCTCCTCAATACTTCCCATGCAAGCCAAGAGCGCTTTTTTGTGCCCGGGCTTGAGACATTGGTCCCAGCTCAACCACAAGGCGGAGAAGGTACTCTTGTTGACCACTATGAGTTCACCATCTTTGACATCTAGAGTGACCTGTTCTGGGAAGGCCTCGAATAGATATTTGGATTGCTCTGATTCGGAATCGATAGACTTTTCTGAAATCATTATCGCACGGACAAGCGGTCTCTCCTCGGTGCTGCCGCCGGTGGGCATCGAGAGAATTTGGCTCTTAGAACTATTAAGGTTTTTCACCAATTGGCTTCGTCCGAAGAGAGTGGTGTCCGACACAGACTCGTCCTCTCTTACCTACTCCCCGACCTCATGAACTTCCTCGAAGCATCGATTCGTCATACCATCGACCATAATACATAGGCCGCTTCCGAGCGAGACGATGCTCATACTGAGGGTGGTGCATCTGAAGGCCCGGGTTGATCGACTCAATCGGAGAGCAGAGGAGCAATAACTTCACTAGTCTCTGGATAAGTAGGCTCAGTAGCCCGTCTGCTCCTGAGTGGATAACACATGTATGTGTTTTTTCGTCGTCTCGGTTCCCATGCCACTTACCTTGGCGATTTTGTTGAGCGCCACTGGGCATTTGCCTTGATGGCAGGCCAAACTTACTGCGGCCCCCGCGATGAATGCCGGCTCTTTTCCCTGCGCATAGTCCTTGTTCGATTCCACGATTTTCGCCGCGTCCTCCGTGACCTTCAATGGAAGACCGAGCTTTGCACCAATATACATCACCCATCTCTTACGCAGATAATCGCCCGTGGGGGGATGAGGCCCTTTGTAGACTGCGTAGATCTTCCTATATATCCGAAGTGCCTCTCTGGGCTTTATGCCCAAAATGCTCGGTGTGTGCGGGAACTCACTATCGAACGCCAGGCATATCGCTTTTGTAGAAACAGGAAGCCCACAATACTTTGCCGTGAAAAGTGCACAGGCGGCACATATGGCAATCCGACGCTCACCGAGGGTTTGAGCCTTCAGCTTCTTGCCGACATATCCCCACGCTTCAGTGAACAGGGCTTCATCTATGCCAAGGCTTCGGACGACCTTCTTCGCTTTCTCTATGTCGATCCTTGCACTCATTGAACCTGGAAGAATGGACGGGACATTTATCCCTAATCCGGTTCTGGTCCTGTGGCGCTCGGCCTTGCTGGTTCCCATTTGAACTCTTGGCCTCACCTTTTTGACCTCTCGCAACCTAGTTCACTGCAGAATGCTGAGCAGGGCCGAGACTGAGTTTCTGAGGGGCGAGAAGCAAGCCAAGCCACAGCAGCTGAGATATCTGAGGCACTGTGTCAAGAAGAAGATCAGGGCCCTTCGAGAGAATGACCTGCCAGTGACCATGGCCAACGAGTGGGCGAGGGCGTTGTTCAGGGATACTATCGAAGGCAATAGCAGCGCTATCGAATCCAATATCCCCTCGAAGACGCCCTCGTTAGAAACTCATGGTTTTGGTGGGCCGGGCCGGATTCGAACCGACGACCTCCGCCGTGTGAGGGCGGCATCATGCCAACTAGACCACCGGCCCACGTTGTGATCTCGAACCCTCATCGACCGATTCTACTTCTTCTTCGCCTTTGGCATCTTCCTCTTGAGTCTCAGGTTCTTGCTCCGGCATTTTCGGCATTTAGTGGCGTTCACGCTGTTCCTAGCTCCGCACCTTCTGCAGATCTTGGCGTTCAGGCGCCTTAGCTGAGCTAGCTGGATCAACGATGGGTCCGATATTGGCATGGTCTTCGAGCGGCCGAAGGGCCAGAGGCTTAAAAATATTAGGCATGATCGCCTGTTTCCTGAAGATTTGAGAACCCCATTCCACGAATTCTGCCTGAGGAGTGGCGTTCTGTGCGAAGCATGTCAGAAGAAGATAGCCAGCGGGAGGTTCTCAAATCTTGACATAGATATCAGCAAGATCCTCATGTCCGTTGAAGAAGGACAGCCTGAAGCTCTGGAGTTCCTGAGGTCCTACTCAGAAAAGGGCGCGGTCCTAGTGGAGTTGAGGAGAGGAAGCATGTCAGCTCTCGCGGGAGAGGCGGGTTCGGTCCAGGAAAGGATACGCAAGAGGACTAAGAGGGCCGTGGCAATTTTCGAGGAAGGGGAGCCCCTTCGCGCCGTCGCTGAGAGGTCGCTCTATCCCGCCAAGATCTCGTCGATGAGGACCTCTTGGTTGCCGGGCGGCACCAATTTGACCGCGTTGACAGTAGTCGGGAGGACCGAAGCGGATCTGAGTGAGGTTGCTAGGATCCTGTCCCGTCTCTACGGCGTAGAGGTTAATATAACGAGCGAGACATCCCCATAGCGCGCATGAGGTACAAGTCGATAGATGTCAGCGAGATAGGCAGTTCCTTCGAGGGTAGGAAGGAGACCGTCGCGGGCTGGGTGAAGGAAGTCAGAGACCTCGGAAGGATCAAGTTCCTCGTCGTCAGGGACCGCACGGGAAGCACGCAGGTGACGTGGAAGAAGGGAGAGTGCGACGACTCGTTGGGCGAACTGATCAGTGCCCTTCACCAGAACGATGTGGTGTCCGTCACTGGCACGATAGTAAGAAGCGATGTCAGCAAGGCAGGCGTGGAGATCCACCCCGAGCAGGTGCAGGTGTTGAACAGAGCGGTCCACCCATTGCCCATGGACATCGCTGAGGACATCAGCACTGGATTGGACGTTCGCTTGGATTTCAGGCCGCTTGACCTCATGAGGCCATCGAAGCGGCAGATCTTCGAGGTATTCTCGGAGACCATCAGGATCGTTAGGGAATTCTTTCACGGGCGAGGCTTCGTCGAGGTGATCACCCCGAAGATAATATCCGCGGCCACCGAGGGAGGAGCCAACCTCTTCAACATCGATTACTTCGATAGGGTCGCATATCTTGCGCAGAGCCCTCAGCTGTACAAGGAGCAGCTAGTTATGGGACTCGAGAAGGTGTTCGAATTGGGCACGTACTTCAGGGCCGAACCATTCGATTCCACCAAGCACCTCAACGAGTTCTTCGCTGCGGACATTGAGGTCGCCTTCGCTGATTGCAGGGACGTTATGGACATCGCGCAGGACATGATGAGCGAGATATCCAATCGACTCTCTAAGGAGACCCAGCTCTCGGACAGGCTCGCGCGGGAGTTCAGGGAAATTCAGGTGCCCTTTCCGGTCTACACGTATGAGGAGGTCGCAGGGATGCTGAGGCGAAGGGGAATTCACGTCGATTTCGGCTCTGACTTTTCAAGCGAACAACTCAAGCGCGTTGAGGAACTGCCGAGTGCAGCGTGCTTCATAGTGGATTGGCCTCAAAGCGCGAAGCCGTTCTATATCAAGAAGCGTGGCGACAGCGACATGACGGAGTCCTTTGATCTCATGTGGGGGACGCTGGAGATCTGTTCGGGAGGGGCTAGGGAGGAGAACCGAGATAGGATAGAGCAGAAGCTAGCTAGCTCAGGGATCGATCCTTCGACGTTTCAGGAGCATCTGAGGTTTTTCACCTGCGGGATGCCCCCGCACGCTGGTTGGGGGTTGGGCTTCAACAGGCTGTTGATGGCGATGATGGGGCTCGGAAACATCAGGGAGACCGTGCTGTATCCTAGGGATAGGTCCAGGGCTTCCCCGTAGGAGTTGCTTCTCACTAGGACTCTTCGGCGTCACCTACGCCGGTTTCCCCGATGCGGAAAAGCGCCTCGCCTTCCGGCCTGTCGACGCTGACCATCAGGCGGGCGACCCTGTTGCCCCGCCCCCCGGCAGCCTTTCTCACGAAGATCCTCGTGTGACTCCTGTGCCCCAGTATGTGTCCTCCCACGGGATAGGCACCTAGGCCAAAGAATTCGTCGGGCCTGGCCATCACTTGGTTGGTGACGACGGCCGCGACGTTGAACGCCATGCAGAGCCTCTCAAGCTTGTGGAGGTGACTGTTGAGCTTCTGTTGTCTCGTCACGAGGGTTTCCCTTCCCAGATATTCGCTTCTGAAGTGAGAGATCAGGGAATCTATCACCAGCAGCTTCACGTTGTTGTTCTTGATCACCTCGTCGGCCCTCTCCAATACGAGTATCTGATGATCCGAGTTGTACGCCTCCGCAACGATTATGTTCTTCAGCGCGGCGTCGGGATCCAGCCCCGAGTGGGTGGCCATCGTGGTTATTCTCTCCGGGCGAAATGAGTTCTCCGTATCTATGTACAAGCAAGAGCTTTCGAGTCCGCCTCTTTCGGAGGGCAGTTGCACGTTAACGCTCAGCTGATGGCACATCTGCGATTTCCCCGTCCCGTATTCACCGTAGAATTCGGTGATGGACATCGTTTCGAGCCCGCCCCCTAGCAGTTCATCCAGCGACTTGCTCGCAGTTGTTATCCTCCGCACCATCTTCCTTTTCTCCAGCATCTCGAGGCCTGAAACGAACTCGACATCAACTCCCTGTCTGGCCTGAGATATGATCCTGACCGCGACCTTCTCAGACATGCCTGCCTTCATCAGCTCGTTGACGGAGGCCGTGGCCAAGGACTCCACCGTAGAGTACCCAATCTCTCTGAGCTTGGCCACGGTGGCGGGCCCTACCCCAGGGATGTCCTCTAGGTCTGAATAGCTGAACTTGCCCTTTCGCTCACTCGGCTCCTGCTCCTCTAGCTCAGTTCTCTTACTGGGCATCGCAACTTTAGGTAATGCTTGGGCAAGGATATAAAGTGTAGGTGTCATGGCTTCACGTTGGACCTTAGAGACAGCGCCAGAGGAGCCTTCGACGCGCTCGCAGAGGAGTATGCGAGGCTCAGGAGGTCTGGCTTTGACGAAGTCGAGAGGTTGATCCTCCGCGGAGGATACTCAATTGTGTGTGACGCTGGCGCTGGCCCGGGAACCTACTTTCGGCCTCTTGCGAATGTCGCCAAGTCTGTGATAATGCTCGACCTGTCGCGAATGATGACCTCACTCGGATGGCAGAGGGCTTTGGGGGAAGGAAGGGGCTGGGGGTCTCACCCCATCGCATGCGAAATCTCCTGTCTACCTTTGAGGGACGATCTGTTCGACCTAACGATCTCCATCGCGGTGCTGCATCATCTCTCAAAGGCAATGGCGGGACGTGCCCTGAAGGAATTGGAGAGGGTGACTTCCGCAGGGAACGCCGTATTCCTGTCCGTGTGGTCGACTAGGGCGATGGACAAGGTTGACTCCGAGTATCTGTCAGAGGATGTCTCGATCATCCGGTGGGGGACCCGCGCTGGATCTGTGGCTCGACATTACGTGAGATGGGACCCGAAGGGACTCAAGGATCTCTTGGTGTCGAGCGGCATCAGGTACTTCGATGTCTTCGTATCTGGGAGGAATATCTTCGCGCTAGCTGAGAAAGTTTGAAGTGCGCGGTGACTGAGTCAGAAAACGGTGTTACTCCAACACCTTCCCTGCTCACATGATACGATCTTGCGAACCGAGCAAGCAAAGAAACACAAAAGGTATATGTAATGGCCGTGAACGGAAGTTTCAGCGGCGTTGGTCTAGCCTGGCTAGGACTCCAGCCTTCCAAGGCATTCGAGGAAAGCTGGCAATCGCGGGTTCAAATCCCGCACATGGCCCAGGGGGGCCAGCGGAGGCCGCACCAACGCCGCCCCTAGGTGAGCAACGTGAAGAAACCGTCGAAACACACGGCGAAGGAAAGGATAGCGCGAAGGGTCAGTTTCGCCTTGGATGCAGCATCCTATGACCTTCCGCGGAGCAAGCGAGCGTTGGAAACGGCCTTCGAAATTGTGAGGAAATACAACGTGAGAGGGGCACCGATCCTCAAGAGGTATTTCCGCTGTCACGAATGCAAGGAAGCAATCATCCCCGGAAGAACCGCAAAGATCAGAGTCAGCTCCGGGAGAGTGAGGTCCCTCGCCATAACTTGTTCCATGTGTGGGCAGACGTACAGAATACCTTTAACTAAGAAGGGTGCGCGACCGGGGCGCAGGTCTGATGGAGTCTGATCTGATTAGAGCTTTCCTGATGCTCTTTGTAGTTATGGACTCGCTGGGAAACATACCCATATTCCATTCAATGCTGGAGCGATTCGACACTGGTTCCAAGAAGGACATAATTCGCAAGTCTGTGCTGGTCGCAACCTGTATACTGATTTTGTTTTCTGTGGCCGGAATGGAGATATTCTCATACTTCGGCATAAGGATGAGCGACCTCAAGATCGCCTCGGGCTTGGTGCTCTTCGTGCTCGCTCTGAGGGAGTTCTTCGAGGCCGGGGGTGCGCGCGAAGTCAACGTTGAACGGATCACGGTCTTTCCTCTGGCCACGCCGCTGTTGGCCGGGCCTGGTAGCATCTCCACTGTCGTAGTCATAGCGGAGGCCCTTGGCGGACTGGTTCCCACGCTGGCGGTCATATTGGCGAACGCTTTGGTCTCTTATGTGATCCTCGTGAACCACGACTTGATACTGACCAGATTTGGGGAGCCCGTTGCTACTATGACCGCTAAAGTATCGAACCTGATAGTCGCAGCGTTCGCGGTGAGCTTAATAAGAACGGGCTGGGAGGAGCTCCTCGCTGTGGGACGGTAAAGATATAAGGGAGGCAAGTTCCAGTCTACTGTAACTCGATGGGCATCGCCGGGCCGACCGCCTGTGAGGTTTGCGGGGAGCGCCTTGGTCCGAACTACAAGTTTTGCCCGAGATGTGGCACACCGGCCAAGGCCATCTCAGCCCTGAGAAGGATATCCACTGGAAACCCAGAAATCGATAGGATAGTTGAGGGAGGATTCGAAAAGGGGAAGTCCTATCTCCTTGCGGGAGAAACGGGCACTGGAAAAACCATATTCTCGTTGCAGTACCTCACCTACGGGGCAGCGAACTCGGAGCCCGGCATATATGTCACCATAGATGAGCGACCCGAGGTTCTGGTGGCCGATGTCAGGAGGTTCGGCTGGGACCTCCAACAATACATAAACGAGCGCAAACTTGTGATACTTCCGGTCAGGCAATACTTCACCGCGAAGATGTGGGGGAAGGACATGGACGTCATCGTGAACAACATCGTTGGCGAACTCTCCAGGATATCGAAGTCCATAGGAGCGAAGCGGCTCGTGATTGACCCGGTCGCGCCACTCGTGACGATGAACACGACGGAGGTTACTTACACTAGGGAGTACATCAGGAGCCTGGTTTTTTCCATGGAGGAGAAGATAGGGACCACCAACCTCATAACCTCGGAGGTTCCAACTGGCGAGGAGTCGATCAGCAGGTTCGGCGTTGAGGAGTTCTTAGCATCGGGCATTATAATCCTGGGGATCGCGAACGTCGATGGGAGGTTGAAGAGGACGCTGTACGTCAGAAAGATGCGCTGGACCGCTGTCGACCCGGTCCGATACACGTTCAGGGTTGAGAGGGGGAAGGGCGTAGTCATCGACGGAGTTCTAGGCTGACCTGCCCTCTCGGTTTGACTCTCCGATCATCTCAAGCCTCTTCTCTATCTCGCCCTGAGCTTCCTTGAGTTCTTCATCAGTCAGCTTTCCCTTCCTGTGCAATCCTTGAAGTTCCTTCGCGCGCTTTCTCAGCTCCTCGGCTTCCTCCTTGGCCTCAGGGGTGCCGGGTCGCGGGGGAGGAATCATCAGCCCGACTAACCCTCGCTCCGAGAGCTTATCGAAGTACGCTCCCAGCGACAACTCGGCCTCCCTCTGACTCAATTTGAACTCCTCCTCCATCCACTTACCGAGGTCCAATATTGACACGTTGCCGCCTATCTTCCTCCAGACCTTGCTGCCAACCTCATCTAGCTGGATCTTTTTGTAGTCAGGAATTGACATAGACTTCGATAACACCGCTGGCAGTCCTTTCCTATCTATGGGAACGAGAAGGGTGATTATGCCAGCCTCTGACTCCTCCTGCTTTACCAGCGGGTTGGGTACCGGGCGAGAGGACAAGAACCTCTCCCTGGAGAGCACCTTCTTCTTTTTCTTGAACGGCCAGAACGGGATATTGACCATTATCCTTCGTGAGCTTCTATGGTTTTTATAAAGGTGTTAGCACCTTCGATGTTGCCCTGCTCACACGAATAGGCCCCCGCGAAAACCTTGTTGGAACCCTCGTCGAGAAAGACCTTGAGCCTGTTGTGTTTCGGCTTTGATATGAACGGTATCACGCCCTTGGACACGGACTCCAGATCGACGGGCTCGTCCGCATCCTTGACCTTTTTCACTAATGCTTTCAGACCAGCGATCTCTCTTACCTCCGAGGCCAAGCTTGCGTTGAACAAGCGCCCGAGGGTTCCATGTTTCCTCAGTTGCTCCTTGGCGAGGCCAAGCCACGACAGGTGCAGCGTGGAGCCCCCGGACACGAAGGTCATGGCAGCTCGACCGACTAGAAGCTTTCGTTTCGATATTCTGAATGCCTTCGGAATCTGGAACCTCACGCCAAAAAGCTCATACTTGTGGAAGTCCCCCGAGGTGTGACACTCCACTCCTCTCAAGAGCTCCTCAAATCCACCGGCCTTGTCTTCACCGGGCGCGAGATAGTATTGGAGGAGGATAACCTTTCCTTCCACGTGACATAGCCAACACGTCGTTACGAATGAGACCTCTTTGGCCTCCCACACATAGAAGCTGGCCTTGTGATCGGCCACCCTAGCGTTGCCCTTCTCGATTATCTTGATGCTCTTTTTGTCCTTTACGGACTTCGTCGCTTCCTTGACGTAACCATCGAGGGCTATCAGTGGCATGGCTTCCCCTCTCTTCTTGGTGCGCTCCCATTTGATCTCCAGTCTTGTTCTCTCGACGGAATCGAGCCTCATGTACCCCTCTGTGATTCCTCCGGACTCAGCGACTAGGTCCCAATTGTCTGGGACTTGGAGAGACATCTCCAGCCAACTGATCGATTTCATCTGGTCAGCCCCTCTCAGGCTTCTGTCCCAACTCTTCAAGCCGGTGCCCCAAGATCCTTATCAGTCTGGTTCTCAGTTGGTCCACGGGGCGGAGCCTAGCCTTGAGCTTGCTCAGCTTGCTGGACATCTCCTTGTCCCTGAAGACTTCGGTGAACCAGTTGTCGAAATCCCCCCTGTAGAGGTGGAATACTAGGGACCTGGAATCTGCTCTCTTTATCACGTCTAGGAACTCGGCGTACGAGTGAGCTACGTCTCCGGTTATGAAGCCCTCTCCCAACGCAAACTTGAAGGCCAGGTAGTCCGGCACGCGCTCTTTGGCACTATATCCAGTTATCATTTTGGGATCTCGCACCTCTAGAAGGAACCTGCCCCTTCCAGTTAGCTTGAGCGCATCCTTCTTTGTTCCACTTCGAGCTATCAGACCGTTTATGGACAAAAAGGCGATTCGCTTCCTCGCGTCAGGAACTCTCATTCCGAGCAACTTGGCTACGGATCTCACAGATGGTTTCGGCGTGCTTGACACGGCTTCTAGGATCTTCAGGTCAGCCTCGTTGCCGGTTCCGTCCATCGTGCCGCAAAACGGCCAAGAAAGTAGATAACTTTTGCGACCTCCTCCGAAGCTAATATACACCGCTGCCGACGACTCAAATGGATAATGCAAGCTATCGGGGTCAGAAAGGATTGGTTCACGAACAGAGTGTCGATCATCGCAGCAGCAAGGGCAAAGAGGCCGAAGTTGATTGAACGAAGTAGGTCAACCGAACCTGAGGCATGCCCGTTTTGCCCGGGTAACGAGGACATGACCCCTCCCGCAGAGTTGATCGCGTCGCTAGATGATCGGAGGGTGGTTTTTGAGACGGGCGAGAGGGCCGCCGAGGCACGGCGGTGGAATGTTAGGGTATTCCCGAACATGTTCCCGGCCTTCTCCAGAGAAATGAGCGACAGACTAACCTTGGCCTATGGACATCACCTGATCGTGGTGGAATCCCCGGACCACACAAGAGATTTCGACCAGCTCACCGAACTGGAGATCGAAACATACCTGAAGGCCATGTCCTTAGAGGTGGCAAGATTGAAGTCTGATCGACACGTCAACTGCGTAAGTGCATTCAAGAACTACGGGGATGAAGCCGGCGCATCAATACAGCATCCGCATACTCAGATCGTCGCAAGTCGCTTGGTCCCCCCACATATTCTAGAAGAAGCCAGGGCCTACGGGAAGAAATGGGACCGCGACAAAAAGTCCGCAATATCAGTTCTGGCGGACGAAGCGGAGGGTGACGGAAGGATCATCTTGAGTCGATGGGGATACGTAGCTTTCGTGCCTTACGCTCCAATGAGTCCATATGAGGTATGGGTCGCGCCCACCGATCATTCGAGCTCATTCGGCGACGAGAGCTCGGTTCGGAGTCTGGGGAAGGTGTTGCGGTCTCTCGTTTCGGCAGTAAAGAAGATGCATGGAGACATCGCCTATAACCTTTGGTTCCATCTACCACCAAGCCGCGTGAAGAGATTTCACTGGCACATTGAGCTCGTCCCGAGGTCGAACAAGTTCGCAGGCTATGAGCTGGGATTTGGGGCATACATAGTGACGACCCTACCGGAGGACGCGGCACAATTATATAGGCAGGTCCTGTAGGCTCTCTCGCTTCGCATGGAGAGGGTATCGAAGGAGTTCTACGTTCTGTCTAGGATGCACGAGGCAGGGATGGTGAACGAAGAGCGCTCAGCAAGTGATCAGATCATCGCGCAGCTTGCCAACATGGAACTGACCGTGACCCACGGCATATTGGAAACACTGGAGCGCAGGCAGCTGGTCAAGAGGATCTCAGAGAACGGAGGCGCTAGGTTCTTCGTATCGCCCTTGGGAATCATAATGGCGAGTGCCATATACACGTGAAGGATGAGATGATAAGGGGAGTACTGATCATTACCCCTGAGTATCCCCCAAAAGTTTTCGGGCAGACTGCCCTCAGGGCGAGCGAACTGGCGAAGGGTTTCAGGGAACAGGGTCTGTTGGTGAGCGTGCTGGCACACGATGATTTGTTGGTTGGGGACTTCTTTGAAGACGGCATAAGGGTGGTCAGGACGAGCAGTCCGATAAGAACATACTATTCTATCCTGACCGTGGAGATGTTCCTCACGACACAGTTTGTACGAGAAGGGAAAAGGTTGATCAAAGGGGAGCTGGTTGACCTCATCGTATCTTTCGAGTGGTTGACCCTGGCCTCAGCTCGCGCCTTGAAGGCGAGGTTCGGGATCCCACTAGTGAGCGTGATCCAGACCGTCGAACCGCAGAGGAGCGCGTGGAGAAAGGACCCCTTGAGCATAACCATAGAGAACTTCGAGAGGTCCTTGCTGGCAATGTCGGACATCATTCTAGCCCCTGCTCCCCAGACCGTCGGTGTACTGACTGGCTACTATGGGATTGATGAGAAGAAGATCTCCAACTTCGACCTCTCATCTGACTACACGGTAAGAGCGGTACTGTCCTTGATTGACAAGTGAGGGTAATGCGATGAGAGTTCTGATGTTGACGTGGGAGTACCCTCCCAGGAAGGTGGGGGGGCTCAGCGTACACGCTTACCACCTGTCAAGGAGCCTTGCCAGCGTCGGGGTAGAGGTCAATGTGTTCACGTGTTCCTTTCCTGGGCAACCTGATGTCGAGACGCCGATGAGCGGTCTCACAATCCACAGGGTTGATGTGTATAACTATCCCTCTCCCGATTTCCTATCTTGGACCGTCGGGATGAATCACAGCTTGTTGAACAGCATCGTGCCCAGCCAATCTCTGGATGCGTATGATCTGGTTCATGCCCATGATTGGATGGTCCTTCCGACCGCCATATCCTTGAAGAACCTGATCGGCGTGCCTCTAGTGTACAGCGTTCACTCCACTGAATACGGCAGAAGAAGGGGCGTTCATACCGACTTTCAGAGGACGATACATGAGACCGAAGGCTGGGGGACCTACGAGTCCTCACGAGTGATCGTTTGTAGTAACTATATGAGGGACCACGTCTGCTGGTTGTTCAGGGTCCCCCAAGATAAGGTTCGCGTGGTACCGAATGGCGTAGAGCCGCCGGCTCAGGCCGAGCGCCCGAGCGTCGAGTATAGGAGAAGGTATGCAGCAGACGAGGAGAAGGTCATCCTGTTCGTCGGTAGAATAGTGGAGGAGAAGGGGCTGAATGTTCTGATAGGTGCGATTCCGTTGCTTCTTCAATCCGGGGTTGGCGCGAAGCTTCTGGTCGTCGGCGACGGGTATGCAGCAGACAGGATGAAGAAGATCGCTTGGGACCTTGGCATATATGACAGGGTGCTCTTCACTGGGTACGTCGAAGACTCTGAACTGAAGCGGATCTATGGCATAGCTGACGTCCTCGTGGTCCCGTCGCTATACGAACCTTTTGGCATAGTTGCAATTGAAGGGATGTCCAAGGGGGTGCCGGTGGTGGTCTCGGATGCCGGGGGGCTCTCCGAGATCGTAAGTCATGAGAGGACGGGACTCAAGGTCCCACCAGACAACTCCGTCGAGCTCTCGTCGGCGATACGAAGGGTGATTGTCGATCGTGATCTAGCTGAAATGTTGAAGGAAAACGCGATGAATGAGGTCAAGGTTAGGTTCTCCTGGTCTTCGGTACGCGATGACACCAAGAAAATTTATGAGGAGCTGTTGTCCTAAGGTCGTCACCGAACGCGAAGTAAGCGAGGAGTAATGAGGATTGTGGATCCCAGAGGTCATAGCTCGGGCGGCCGACGACATCAGATCCATGAAGATACGAGGGGCCGGCAAGATAGCCAGGTCCGGCCTGGGCGCGATGTTGGATGGCATGGGTGAGCTGTACAGCCACTCTGATTCCGCGGAATCGTTCTTAGGCAATATCCGCGCGGCTAGGAAGATCCTGATCGAAACTCGTCCAACTGCTGTGGCTCTGCCCAACGCGCTGGCCTTCCTTGACAACGCTCTTGACCGTGAAGCTCGCGCTGGCGCAACCAAGGAATCACTGAGGTTGGCTGCCGAGAGGGCGATAGCGGAATTCATCAAGAGGATGGATGAATCATATCGGAGGATTGTGGACCTTGCGCTTCCTCTCATTCCTAAGGATTCGGCCGCAATTACGCATTGTCACAGCAGCGTGGCCGTCGCAGTTATGAGAAGGGCGGCCGAGGGGGGGTTAGTGCGGGCAGTTTATGTAACTGAGACGAGGCCGGTGTTTCAAGGCAGGATAACCGCCAAGGAGTTACAGGGCTCGGGGGCGTCGGTCAAGCTGATCACGGACTCGGCGGCCGGGTACTACATGAACGATGTGGACATAATGGTAGTAGGGGCTGACGCGATCGCGATGAACGGCGACGTGGTAAACAAGATAGGAACTTTCCCCATTGCGGTTCTTGCCAAACACATGGGGAGGAAGGTACTGGTCGCTGCAGAGACCTACAAAATAGCGACGAAGGCGAACGCAGGCGCCGAGGTGCCTATAGAGTTCAGGGACGTGGAGGAGGTCTATCAAGCTGATAGCGGACCCGAGACCCAACTGGAGATCCTCAACCCGGTCTTCGACGTAACCCCGGGTCGGTTCATCGACTTCATCGTTACTGAGCTCGGAGTTGTCGGAGAACCTACGTCAGATATACCGAGGATCGCAAGGGAGGCTGGACTGATACTGGATCGATGACCGGCAAATCTTTTAGCCGAACCGTTGGAGATCTAGCGCATGTCTATTTTCAGGGCGTATGACATACGGGGAGTCTATGGGGAAACGTTGGGCCCTCAGGACGCATTGAAAATATCATACGTGTTCGCGTCAAAGCTCGGTAACGAGGGCCCGATATTCGTAGGGAGAGATAACAGAAGGAGCAGCTTGCCGCTTTCATTGTCCGCGCTTGCTGGCGTGTCCGCCGCGGGCTCAGATGTGGTGGACATAGGAATGGTTCCCACGCCGTTGCTCTACTTCGCTGTTTCCAGCCGCAGTGCGAGAGGCGGCATCGTGGTGACCGCGTCGCACAATCCCATCCAATACAACGGGCTCAAATTGGTGGGAGAGAGGGCCAGGCCGCTGACCTACGAGCGAGGCATCAGTGAGATAGAGAAGGAGTGCAGGCGCGCTCAGATGAGATTAAGCCCGGAGGTCGTGGGCCGAGTCAGTACAGAGGATATCGTCGACGAATATGTTGACTTCGTTGCGCGCGACGTCAGGGTCTCAGGCGACGTTCGAGTTGTGTTCGAGCTGGGGAATGGCACGACCGGGCCGGTAATGGAGAGACTAGTCAACAGGCTGTCCCTCAATGCCTGTACGATAAATGGGAAGCCAGACTCATCCTTCCCTAAAGGAATGGTCAACCCCGCTAACCAAGATACGCTGGCCGAGCTGACGGAGGCTGTCAGGAAGGAGGGGGCCGACTTGGGGATTGGTTTGGATGTCGATGGGGACCGCATTGGGGTTGTGACGAGAAACGGCCGGTTCGTTTTCGGGGATTTCCTCTTGGCCCTGCTTTCTCGTGAAGTTCTTAGGGCGAATCAAGGAGCCACGATCTTGCTTGATGTGAGGGCGTCGAGGGCGGTGATGGGCTACATAAGCAAGATGGGGGGGAACGTAGAGCTGACCAGGGTGGGGCATTCCTACATCGCCAACGCCATGTTGGACGGAGATTTTCCCCTGGGTGGTGAACTATCGGGACACATATACTTCAAAGATAGATACCTTGGGTATGACGACGGCATGTATTGCGCAATCAGACTGATCGAGCTGCTCTCAGGGGAGCGGGAGAACCTAGAGGAGCTGTTGGCAGGCTTCGATCAGACCTTCGTCTCGCCTGAGATCAGGGTCTCTGCTCCAGAGGACGTGAAGTTCGAGATCGTCAAGAGGATGGAGCGGAAGCTTGCATCTGAGGGGGCGAAGATCAACACCGTGGATGGCATTAGGGTGGAACTTCCGGGCGGTTGGTTCTCAGTGAGGGCCTCCAACACAGAGCCAGCGCTGGTGATAAGAGCGGAAGGATATCGCCAAGGGGAGCTGGAAGCGATACTCAATCAAGTCTTTGACTTGATATCTCAAGCGCGTTCAGTCGAAGAAGCGTGAGATCCGGTCCCCGGCCTTAACCATCTGACTTGCATCGATGCCCCTTCTGCGCAACGCCTTGGCTAGGGAGCTTGTGAAGCCGTGGACGACGTATACCTTCTCAGGGTTGGTCTTCTCTACTGTTCTGATCAGCCCTTCAAAGTCCGCGTGGTCGCTGATGGCGAACGAGTAGTCAGCGCCCACAATGTCCGAGTACCGGTCTGAGGTCGACCAGCCGCTGAACGCGATGGAGACTGCGCCCCTCCTCTTGAGCTCGTCGAACAACGGAAGCCTCTTGGCATATGACGGCATATACAGAACCAGGGCGGAACCCTCAAGCAGTCCTGCGGTATTCTCAGCTGTGATCTCCTCTTTCTTGCTAATCGTCATTCCAAAGAGCCGGTAGATGTCGTTGTACCTTTCTACGGAGGACCAAGAATATGAGCGAAAGCCTTCAACGTGTTGGTCGAACAACATCTGAAGATGTTGTGACTTCCCCAGCGGATATCCCATTAGGATGACGCTTTTGCCGAGGTTAAGGAGTTCCTTGATCTTGTCGGCCGCCTCCGCGACCGTAGGCCCCTCGTCACCGAAGATGAACTCTTCGGAACCGTAGGTTGCTTCCGTCACGACGGTCTTCGCTTGAGGTGGGACAAACCCGTTCAGGAAAGGGCGACTTCTGTCGTTGAAGTCCCCCGTGTACAGGAAGTCCCCTGGAATTGAGAGGGCCACCGACCCTAGAATGTGACCCGTCTGAATCAACGATATCCCTCCCAATGAACCCCTCCTGAAGAACTTGCCCCTGAGGGCAGCAAGGAGCGTAGTTGCATCCGAGCAGATCACGCGTTGCCTTTCATCCACAGCTTCTATGTGATCAGCGTGAGCGTGCGATACGAAACAGAACGTAGACTGGCTTCCTCCCGAGCGATCCAAGGTTATGCGGATGTCTCCTGAGCTGATCGAGGGGCCGCGGGGGTCCAAACGAACTCTTGTCAAGCGCAACTGCTTCTACGTCTCCGATTCAACCGCCTCTCTAAGCGTCTTGGCTCGCAACATCCAGGCACCTAGCAGGTTTGTCAAGACCGATAGGCAGCCTAGAATTAGGGCGACGACAAGAGCGACCACCGGATCTGACAGGCTAGACATGGCATCCTGCCAGTGTAGGTCCGCGAGGACTCCGGATATCCATATTGATGTTCCAAACAGGACTGGCGCAAACATGGTGCACGTAGCGATAAGCCAAGGCCCGCGATCTCCTTGCGCGACGATCAACAATGAGAACAAAGAAGTAAGTAGCACGCCGGCAGCGCCGTCGATGAACATCGAATTCAGAGTCGTCGCGACAAGAGACAAGTCAATCTCAGCCGCAAGATATGCGAGAAGCCTCATCATCGTCAATCTAACCATCCATAAGGGGAAGGTCAGGGCGATCACGGATACCGCTACGGAAAACTGCGACGCGCTCACAGCCAAATCGCTTCTCCTCGCACCTCCCATCCAAGTTGATATGGCCGACGCGTCATATGCACTAAGGAAAACTGTAACTGGCCAAGCTAGGAACCCGTCTCTGAATAAGTCGGTCACGTAGGAAAGGAGCGCTGGAAATACCGCAGCTATTGCCAGATATTTGGGATCCCTCAGGAGTGACTTGACCATGGATGATATGGTCCGGCCGGTCGGAACTGCCATCGATGTCACCCTTCCGTTGCATCTAGTAGGCGTGGCGATAGCGTTCTTATGCCCTCTATGACTCCGCCATTGTCTGTGATCTCAGATACCAGCTCCTCAACCTGTGGCTTGTCATTGGTGCAGGATACTATTAGACGGCCGCCATCCGTGTATATCCAACTCGAACCGAGCTTCATGAGCCGATCTTGGACGGCCTGCAAGTCGAGGCCTCTGACCGCCAGTTCGACCCTGCCCGGGCCCAGTAGCCTCCTCCTGACAGCGTGGGGGTTGCCGAACTCAAAGGATGACGGCCCCCTAATCAGCAAGACCCGATCGCAGAAGCTCTCCGGTTCATCCGTAGCAGCGACTATGGTCTTGCCAAGGTTCGCCATGGAGATCAAGTAGTTTCTGACGATCCCCGCGCAATCGTCTCCGACATCAGATGGCAAGTAGTCCAAGACTACGTAGTCATCATCCCTGACTAGACAGGAGGCCAGCCTCACCTTGGACCGCATGGGTCCGCTGAGAAGCTCCAATCGAATTCCGAGCGCTCTGTCGATCCGGAGCAGCTCTGACACCTCCTTGATTCTGTCGGGATGGGGTGAACCCTTCCCACCGTGAAGGGTCAGTACCTCCATGACCCGTAACTTAGGGGGGAAATCGAACGTGTTGAAAAACGAGGAGACCTGCGCCTTGCGTCCGGTCTGAAGAGGCACCCCAAGGTGCGACAGTTCAATGCGGCCCGCGTCGAGCGGCAAGTGTCCGGCCAGCGCAAGTATGAGGGATCTGACCGCTAACCGATTCAGGCTGGTTACTCCCAATATCGACCCCCGATCCAGTTGGAAAGAAAGGCCTTGGATCAAGGGGACCTTGTCCCTCCGAATAAACAGGTTTTCCACTCTCAGAGCTGGCACCGAACTCATGTCCGTCCGTCTCCCGATTTCGAGGGCTCATAACTCAAGATCCCGAGCACGAATTGCTCAAAGGCCAGCCAAATCATAGCCCTCGACCCTAACCGCGGACGGTTCAGATTAATAGCTTATGTCCGTGGCCCTCCTAGGGACGGAGGTTTCCAAGGCAGAGGTGAGACGAGGGAGTTTGAGGGTTCAGGTGATTGCAGCGGAAAGCTTGGGAGCCAGGAGCATGGCAACCAAGGTCACCACCCCCGACGTCAGGATCACGATTGATCCCGGAGTTGCGCTGGGCTCGAGGTTTGGTATGCTGCCACATCCGCTCGAGTACAAGGTCCTTTCTGAATCGCGGGCCATGATAAGGGACGCATGCAGGGAGTCGGAGGTCCTAGTCATCACCCATTACCACTATGACCACTATTCCCCGCCCTTCAACAACGATTACGTGTGGACATGGAGTGACAGGAAGATGGCAGAGGAACTGTACAGGGACAGAGTCCTTTTGATGAAGGATCCAAGGGAGAACATCAACTTCTCCCAAAGGATCAGGGCCTATCATCTTTCCAGGTTCCTCGGCTCGGTGTCTAGGGAAGTGCGAGTCGGGGATGGGTCGGCCTTCGAGTTTGGCGATACGAGGATCGTCTTCTCGAGGGCGGTCCCTCATGGAGAGGAGGGCAGCCCCTTAGGTTATGTGGTCATGGTGAAGATCCTGTGGAACGATCAGTCGTTCCTCTTCGCATCTGACGTACAGGGCCCGATGAGCGACTTCACAAGGGAGGCGATCATAGGCTGGGGGGCGTCGACTCTTTACGTCGGTGGTCCCCCGGCCTACCTCGTCCCCCATCAGATCGAAGATGAGATTGTGAGAAGGGGCATTCGGAATCTGGCCGCAGTAGCTGAGAGCACTCCGGTCACGATAGTGGACCACCATCTGATGAGGGCGGCGAACTGGAGGGAATTGGTGGGAGATGCAGAGACGAGGGCTAGGGATTCGGGGAAGCTATTGATGTCGGCAGCAGCCTATTCGAACCGGGGAGAGCAGTTGCTTGAGGCAACGAGGGACAGGCTGTACAGGGATTCTCCTCCCGGCAGTGAATTTCTTGCTTGGACCAGGAAGAGCTATGAGAAGAGGAGATCAACTCCTCCCCCGATCTAGGCAGAGAATGTGCGGCCGCCGGGAGTTCCATGGTTTCCCATTTTGAACCCGGGTTGCCAGCTGTCCCTCATTGATGGGGGGCTGACGTCCTAACCAGTCTAGACCACGGCCGCACGTCTTCCCGAACAGAGCGCTTGTCGAGGGGGAGCCTTTTTCAGTTTTTACTCGAACTCTCCAGCGCCCCCTTCTGGACCCCCTGGCCCTCCTGGAGGCATGGGCCTCTCCTTGGGCTTTCCTGCGGCGATGACATCGTCTATCCTGATGATCATGCTGGCAGCCTCGCTGGCAGATTTTATGATCTGTTCCTTCACGACCACCGGCTCGAGTACATTGTTGGCCCACATGTCCGACATCTTGCGCTGGGTCACGTCGACGCCTGCCCATAGTTGCTTCTCCTCATGTAGTCGCCTGAGCTCCGCAAGCGTGTCTATGGGATCCATGCCTGAAGTCTCGGCGAGGGATGACGGCACTATCTCCAGAGCGTCCGCGAACATCCTGACGGCCAATTGTTCCTTGCCTGATATCTTCTCGGAGTAGTCTCTCAGTCTGAGCGCCAGTTCCACCTCTGGCGCGCCACCGCCCCCGACCACGTGCGGGGTCATTACGACGTCCTTCACGACATATATCGAATCATGAAGGGCCCTGTCGGTCTCGTCCACCACCTTCTCTGTACCTCCCCTTATGAGCAAGGTGACGGAAAGTGGGTTCTTGCACTTCTCTATGAACAACCATTTGTCTTCGCCGAGCTTTCTCTCTTCAACCAGCTCCGCCTCTCCTAGGTCCTTCTCGGATAGGTCCTCAACGTTTGTGACCACCCTAGCGCCTGTCGCCTTCCCTGCCTTTTCCATGTCAGACTCCTTGACGCGCCTGACGGCCAACACGCCAGCCCTGGCCAGGTAGTATTGAGCTATGTCGTCGATCCCTTTTTGGCACAGAACAACGTTTGCCCCCGCGTTGACCACCTTGTCAACCATGTCCTTGAGTATCTTCTGTTCTTCGTCCAAGAATGCCTTGATCTGGTCGGGCCGATCTATGTTGATCTTCGCGTCGAACTCGGTCTTCTCGATCTCCAATGGGCCGCTGATTAGAGCGATCTTCGCGTTCTCGGCCATTCGCGGCATTCCGGAGTGAACGACTTCCTTGTCAATAGCGATCCCTTCGATGAGTTTTGTCTCGCCGATGGATCCTCCAGCCTTCTTCTCAATCTTGATGTCATCCACACGAGCCATTAGCTTCCCGTCCTCCTCCTTGGTTACTCTAAGGACCGCGTCGACGACCACGTCTGATAGGTAGCTGCTACTCTCCTTGACCAGTTTGCTGGCCATCGAAGTCACGGAGATTCTCTTCAGAACGTCGCGGTCCTTTGGATCGACCTTGACCGCGAACTCCCTCAGCACGGAGATCGCCTTGTTGGCCGCCATCCTGTACCCCTCGGCTATTATCGTTGGATGTATCTCCAGGTCGAGGAGGTCTTCCGCTTTCTTCAGCAGCTCTCCTGCAAGCACCACGGCTGATGTGGTTCCGTCTCCGACTTCGGAATCCGTGGTCTTGGCAACTTCGACCATGATCTTCGCGGCCGGGTGCTCGACTTCCATCTCCTTCAGTATTGTTGCTCCGTCATTGGTGATGGTGACATCGCCAAGCGAGTCGACGAGCATCTTGTCCATGCCTCGAGGGCCTAGTGCGGACTTCACAACTTCGGCTATGACCTTGGCGGCCATTATGTTGTTTCTCTGTGCTTCACGGCCCCTAGATCTTGTACTCCCCTCCTTCAGTAGCAAGACCGGGGTTCCCGATACCGTAGCTGGGACCACTGACAACTTTCTATCACCCTTGAGAATCCTCGGATTGTCGAGCTTCTTATAAGTCTTACCAGATTGCCGTTGGCTCTCAGAGGGAGGGAATCCCAGATATGTTTTTTAACGCAGAGAAGTTGTCCCACGCATGCCGGTTCAGTGTCCTTGCGGAAGGGAAATACGAGACGCCGGGGAGTTCAAGCTTTTGTTCTTGAAGAAGGAACTGAACGAGATAGACATTCTCTGTCCGAACGAGACTTGCTACCTCAGAGAGCTGGGGTTCGTCAAGTTTGACGTGGTGAACGGAAAGGCGAAGTTCAAAGAGGCGTCGTTCTATCCACCGTTCGTAACATGGAACAAGAGTCAACTCGGCGAGCAGGAGGCAGAGAGCGACCTGAAGGGCATGTTGAAGGAATTGGCTAAGAAGTACATAGACTGGAACGTGCTTCTGGCCGAGGCGAAATAGCTAATCCAGGAACTCAGATATCTGTGGAATCTCGCTGGGTAGGCCTTTCCTCTTTCTGATCTCTGATATGACTTCGGGGGCTATGGAAGCGGGCACCGCGTCCCAACGCAGAAATGAGGTGTCCCAGAAGGCCCTTCCGCCGGTTGAACTCCTCATGACCTCTGACAGCCCGAAGGATTCCGCTGCCGGTATCTCCCCAACGACATAGGCTAGGTGTCCCTTTTGATCCACGGATGCCACCTTGCCTCTCAGCTGATTCAGTATACGAGTTACGGCTCCGACTTGTTCCATCGGCACCCTGACATCAACTCTTAGTATCGGCTCCAAGAGGGCCGTCTTGGCGAGTAACATTGCCGCGTAAATCCCTCGTTTGATGGCGGGGATCATCTGACCAGGGCCGTGGTGAGCGGGATCCTCATGAATGGTCGCATCGATAAGCCTGACCTTCAGTCCCCTGACTGGTTCTCTTGCTAGGACACCCTCAGCCATTGCTTCTGTGAATCCTATGCGGAGCGAGCCCCCCACCTGATCGAGCCGCTGAACTCCCTTCGTGGCATCAACGAACACGCTCATGCTCTCACTCATGGCCCAGAGATTCTTAGCGTCATCAGGATTCCAACCCGCTTCCCTAAGCAGTCTCGCCCTCTCCCTGGTCTCCATGAACTCGGAGATCTTCCCTTGTACTATCATCTGAAGCACGATTGGCTCCAGCGGCTCAATCTCAACGGAAACCTTGTTGTGTCCATTTGGTGATCTGGTCACAACCCGCCCGCCCTTGCCCAAGGCGGTTTCCCTGTAGATTACGATCGGATTGGAGGAGGCAACGTCCAGACCGGCCTCCTTGATGAATGTCTGCGCAACTTCCAGGTGCAGCTGACCCATACCACTGAGCAGATATTCACCAGTCTGTTCATCTATGTGGACCTTAAGGTTAGGGTCCTCAATGCTGAGCCGCTTCATGACGTTGACAAGTTCTGGAAGATCCCTTGGATGCTTCGGTTCCACTGCTAGGGTCATGACCGGCTCGCTAACGTACCTTATGCTCTCAAATGGGGCGATCCCCTCTAAGGTTGAGATGGTTCCTCCGGCCCTGGCGCCACTGAGGCCCAGCAGGGCTGGAATGTTGCCGGCAACTAGTGAGCCGACGATCTCTCGATGAGAGCCCATGTACAGGCCGACTTGTTGGATTCTGCCCTTCGTGCCCTCGTTTATGAGGTAGACCTCCTCCCCTGACATCACGGTGCCGGAGAAGAGCCTGCCCGTGGCGACGACGCCCGCCTGAGGGTCTACCCTCATGTGAGAGGCCACGAAGACCGTAGGGCCATTGGGGTCGCAGGAGATCATGGCCTGCCCAACTTCGCTGTTCAGGTCTCCCTTCCATAGTCTAGGTACCCTGTACTTCTGTGCCACATCGGGAGGAGGAAAGTGTTCAACGACCATGTCTAGTACCGAGGAGTGGACAGGGAATCTCTCAGCTAGATCCTCCACGGAGCCACTCTCATAAGCGGCGACAACGTCGGAGAACTTGAGGCCAGCTTTCGCGGCTATTTTGAGAGTTATCCCCCAACGATCCTTGGCACTGCCGAAGGCTGTGCTGCCCTCGAAAGGATCCACCTTCCACTGATCCTTGAACTCCGGAGGCCCGTACAAGTCAATCAGTTTGTTGAAATCTTGGATGATCCTCAGTAGCTTCTGCTCTATCTCGTTGCCATTCAACCTGAGCTCCTTGATCAGTCTATCTATCTTGTTGACGAACAGCACGGGTCTGACGTACTCTTCGAGGGCTTGTCTGGTCACGGTCTCGGTCTGTACCACTGGGCCAGGAGACTCAAGGGTCTACGCTGTTTACCTCCTCAACCGAGTCCACGACCACGACGGCTCCGTCGATAGCTCTCAGGGACCGAGTAACGTTGCCCGTGAAATCGATGTGGCCGGGCGTGTCTATCAGGTTGATGAGATGTGATTCTCCGCCGACCTCGTGATACAGAGATACGTTGGCAGCTTTGTACGTGAACTGCCTCTCTTGTTCGATCTTAAGGTAATCGAGCGCCAACGCCTCGCCCGCCACAGTCGGCGACAACAATCCTGACGACGCGAGCAAGCTATCGCTGAGCGTGGTCTTCCCGTGGTCGACGTGCGCTATTATCCCTATGTTACGTATCCTATCCCTTCGATTTGCTATCTTCAGGATCTCCTCGGTGGTCTTGTACCTAGGCATATTCTACACGATTCTACCTCCGGTGCTCACCGGCCCCGACCAGAGTTATAATAAAGGTTTCGAATTTGGCATTCGAGCGGTTCAGGTCAGATCCACTGCGGTTTTGAGCGATCCAGGTTCCTGGGTTCCGATGTTCTCAAGATCAGCAGCGCAATGGCAAGGCAGGGCGTCGAGTTGATATGGCCGACCGCAAAGAAGGCCTACTGTTCCTCACGGCGTCGGAACTCTTCGACTAGTTCCTTGGCTTTGTCGAACCTTATCTCCCTTTTCTCGATCATGATGCCTGCGACCTTGTCCACAATATCGTCGCCAGCACCAGCGGCGTAGGCCAGATTTCTTGCGTGTAGCTTCATGTGACCAAGTTGTATTCCTTCCGTGGCAAGTGCCCTTAGGGCGGCAAAGTTCTGGGCCAGCCCAACGGCGGCCATGACTCTACCCAGCTCGTCGGCCGTCTTCACTCCCAGTATCTTCGTGGATATCCTCGCCGTCGGGTGGGCCTTGGTCGCCCCCCCGACCAGACCGACCGCCATTGGCATTTCCAAGGTGCCCATGAGATCGGCTTCGGCATTCTTCTTCCAGACGGACAACGGGGAGTAGCTTCCTGCCCTAGCGGCGTAGGCGTGCGCGCCAGCCTCAAGGGCCCTGTGATCCTGACCCGTTGCTAGAGCCACCGCTATCACACCATTCATTATGCCCTTGTTGTGCGTTGCGGCGCGGTATGGATCAGCAGCGGCGAAAGCCCAAGCCTTGACTATGGAATCCACGACCTCTTCGCCTCCAATCTCTTCTTTCGGGACAACAGCCTTGGCTCTGACCAGCCTCCTGTCTGCCAGGTTTGAGATGATCCTAAGGCAGACCTTGCCTCCCACTATCTCCTCGACGAGCGGGGCGACGGCCTCGCACATGGTGTTCACGGCGTTGGCCCCCATCGCGTCCTTGACATTGACCAACAGGTGCAAGATGACCATCGGTCCCAAGGGGGATTCCAGAGTTCTGACCTCTATTCCGTTGGCTCCTCCTCCCAGCCTTACTAGGAAGGGATCTTGGTCGTTCGCCAGCTGGAGGATCTCATCTGCGCGCTTCATTATCTTAGGCTCGGCTGCTCGCACATCCGCTACATCAACCAGTTGAATCTGGCCTATCATGATGGGATCTGTGGCCTCGGTGGATATGCCCCCTCCCTCTCTCATCATCTTAGCTGCGTTGCTCGCAGCCGCGACAACGGAGGGCTCCTCCAATACCATGGGAATGAGGCGATCTCTCCCGTCGATGAGGAAATTCACCGCTACAGCAAACGGATAGGCCATGGTTCCTATCACGTTTTCGATCATCTTATCGGCCGTCTCCAGACCCAAGTTTCCGGCCATCCTCAGGAGGTCCACCTCATCGGACGTCAATCCGCAGAAATCGCGCACGTAACTCAGCCTCTTTTCAATGGGCATCTTGTAGAATCCGGATACTCTGGAGGTTTTTTCCATCAGATGATGTAGCAGACCGCCTATTATAAGACTGTTCCCAAAGGTGTGCGCCGGCTTCGACCTTAGGTAGAGTACGAACCCCGTGGAGCCCTGGGGTCGAAGAAGACTTCTGAGAAATTCTTGATTCTACCGCGAACGATGATGATCCCTTCCGATCGAAGCAACTTCTCCTTCACCGCAACTTTCGACCGCCCCGAGAAACCTCCTAGCCTTGCATCCGAATAAACTACCCTGTGGCATGGTATCGTCGGGGGATTGGGGTTGGTACGCATTAGGCTGCCGATGGCTCTGGCTGCCCTTGGGCTCCCTATCGCTCTCGCAACGGCGCCGTAGGTCGATACCCTCCCTCTGGGGATGCTGCTGACCACGGCATAGACTCTTTTGGTGTTTACCTTCTTTCCTCCTCTCATGAGTGTCCCTCGGTCTGGAAGCGATAAAAATCCTAATCGCGTGTCATGCTCGCTTGAGCGGTCGGCGGATTCTGTCCTCTGAACGTTGTGCGATCAGCTTCCTTCCTCGAGTCAGCTCACCGAACAACCTCTCGTACTTGTCCGGATCCAATGGATGATTGACCGGCTTTCCGGTCGCGGCAGAGTACGTCACGCCATTGGCCAGCTCCAATGACTTTCTGCCCTCTTCTCCGTTGATTCGAGGCTCTCGGTCTTCTATGACGGCGTCGATGAAGTCCTTGTAGAACGGCACGTGATAGTTCCTCTTGGGCGGGTCCCTAGAAAACGTCTTCCACTCGGATCTGGGTGAATCGAAAAGGCCTCTTGTCTCCGCTATCTGTCTCCTGAGGCTGGGGATGTTAAGTGATACCCGCCCTTCGCTCTCGCTCAACGCGACGATCCCCCCATTTCCTCTGAATTCCGTCCTGATCAATGCCGGAACGTCGACCGTGCTGAGCTGCATGACACCTTGGACATCGTTTTGGAAGTTGACCACGGCGCTGGCCAGATCTTCAACCTGTATGTCATGTGCGACCGTGGATGCCAATGCGAAAGTGGTAGAGGGACGGGCGCCCACCAAGAACTGCAGCAGGTCTATGTAGTGGATTCCTTGGTTTATCAGGACCCCCCCTCCTTCGCCAGTCCAAGTCCCTCTCCATGGCCCAGACCTGTAGTATGCAGAGCCCCTGAATATGCCGTATTCAAGCGAGCACCTGAACAGGGGAGCGACCTCGTCATCTATCAGCCTCTTCGCCTTGCTGACCGTGGGCCGAAACCTGTGCTGAAAGACGACGCCGAGCTTGACCCCCCTCCTTCTGGCCTCCTTGATGATCCGATCCGCCTCCTTGATCCTCATCGCGATCGGCTTCTCAAGAACTACGTTCACGCCGTGCTTGGCAACGTCCCTAGCGACCTTCTCGTGTAGGAAATGAGGAACGCAAACAGAGGCGATGTCCAATTCTTCCTTCTCAAGCATGTCGACAAAGTCCACGTACCAATTCACGCGGTGTTGACTTCCCACGTTCTTGGCCTCTGAGATGTTCACATCAGCGACCGCGGTAAGCTTTGCCCCACCCAAGCCCCTTAGGGTGTTGGCGTGATGCTTGCCGATCACACCCAAACCGATGAGCCCCACCTTGAGCGGCGTCATCCCACCATGTGGTCTTCGTGGATAGATGATTAAGCATTTCCGTGGAAAAGCCCGACCAGCGCCTCCGCGCTTTCCGTCTTTCGATCAAATACTACGCGCCGGGTTCCATGCCAGCGGGAGATTGAATGTAGCGCAGAAGGACCAACTGGGTGTGGGTGGAAATATCGCAGCATTCCCCCAATTCTGTGAGGGAAGCTATTGCACCGTCGAATGCTTGCTCATCATGTCAGATTCGCTTATCTTCAGCGATCTCATCAGTTCCACAATCATCGAATCCAAGAGAATGCTCACGGACGATTCGAAGAGGGTCCCCATTGGAGCCAGCGGCTCGTGGACTCCCAACAACTGCCTGGAGAAATAGTCTTCCGTGCCCGACCTTTCAATCCTGCCCGGTACGACGAGGACAACGTCCGAAAGCTTAGCTAGGTCGGAATTCGCGAAGGATGTGATCGAAACGACTTTCGCCCCAACCTGCTTTGCCACCCGTGCAGAGCTGACCGTGATCGCCGTATTCCCGGAGCCGGACACGGCCAACAGAACGTCGCCTTCCCCGAGAGCTGGGGTTATGGTCTCTCCTATCACGAAAACGTTGAAACCTAGGTGCATCAGACGCATCGCGAAGGCCTTGGCAACTAGCCCGCTTCTCCCGGCGCCCACTACCCCCACTATTCTGCCCTCGTTGTAGGTTCCTGTAAGTGTCCTGATAAAAAGCTCCAGATCCTCTTGCTTTGTTGCATTGAGATTTTCGCCTATCGCTTTCAGGAGGGAGTTGAGCGAGTTGCGAATCGTCACGGCCTCCGGCCTTTTGAACGGCCTATAAAACTATGCCCAGCTTCGAGAGGTCGAGGGGTGCCATGGTTAGACGATAGTACACAATGCACCCAGACAGCGCGACCGAAGCCAGAAGAGCGATCAAATCTGCCTTTTTGAACCTGAGAACTTTCCACCTCGTCCTGTCCTTTAGAGCGCCGTAGCCCCTCAGCTCAAGGGCGTCGGCGATTTCATATGTCCTTCGTATGACCCCCACGAATAAGGGTATCAGCACTGGAAGCAGTGAACTCATCCTATCTCGCAAGCCGCCCTTGCTGACATCAAGCCCTCTGGATCTCTGTGCGTCGAACACCGACTGAAACTCTTCGGCGATAACGGGAATGAACCTCATTGACAACGTGAAGGACAGCGCCACATCCGCTGAGACTCCAACCTGCTCAAGAGCCCTGCCCATGTCTTCCGGCGATGTGGTGAAGAAGAACCAAGAGGTCGCTGAAGCGACCACCGCGAACCTCAAGGCGAAGTAGGCGGACTGGAGAAGGTTCCCTGTGGTGAGAACCTGGGCCAGCAATATCAAAGCGAAGAAGAAGGCCAAGGCCTTGAGCGACCGTAGCCACACGGAGAAGGACCTGCTGAGCCAGAGTACGACGAGCTGTAGCAGAAGGAGAACAGATATCTCGACTGGGTCAAGCGTAGTGATTCCCAGCAGAGTGAACGCGACCGACATGAGGAGCTTGGTTCTTGGATCTAGCCTGTGAATCGGTGTGTCCCTCCTTGAGAATCTGTAAGCCCTTAAGAAAGCTAGGGACATGAGCTAAACCTCTCCCAAGAGAGACTCAAGTTTCACGGGCATGAAGATGGACTCCGGCGCGCCAGCCTCCAGCAGATCGTGACAAAGGGATGAAAGGAAGGTCTGAACGAGGTTCGCTCTATCGAACAGCTCTGGGGATCTTAGAAGATCGGCCAGGCCGCCCTGCCACACTACGGAACCGTCATTAATCAAGACCGCCCTCTCCGAAGTCTGTAAGGCAAAATCGACATCGTGGGTGACGATGACCACGGACTTCCCCCGTGCCCTGAGATCTTGCGTGAGGTCGATTAGGAACGTTCTGTACTGATAGTCCAGCCCGATGGTCGGCTCGTCCACGACAATGACCTCGGGGCCCCAAGCCAAGACAGAGGCTATTGAGAGCCGCCTCTTCTCCCCTCCGCTTAGGTCGAATGGGTTAGCGGACAAATACTCCTTAAGGCCAAATCTCTCAGATATGTCGTCTACGGTTTCCTTGACCTTGTCCTCGGCGAATCCCATGTTCTTGGGGCCAAACGCTATTTCTTCCCTCACGGTCTCCGAGAAGAAGTTCATCTCAGGGCTCTGAAATATCACGCCAACTTTCTTCGCCAGTTGTGGTACCGTCGTGGTCGTGGTGTCGACCCCGTCGACGAGGATCTTACCTCTGGTCGGCAACAGTAGTCCATTGAACATCTTGATGAGCGTGGTCTTCCCAGAGCCGTTTGGTCCCATCATGGACATCGATGACCCCTCGGGGACCATGAGTGAAACTCCGTTGATGACCTCCCTTCCGGGCTCGTACCGGAAGTGAACGTCAACAGCCTCGATGTGAGCCATTTCCACCACTCATTTGGTTCATGACGTTGTCTACGTACTTTGACGAGTCAGACGTTATCTTGTCCGGCGCGCGTTCTTCTCCCTTGCCATATCTCCTCCAGAACAGGTAAGACAAGGGGTAGTTTACCTGTAGCTTGTTTGTCAGACAGCGATCCAAGGCGAGGAGCGGGGGGGCATCGATTACTATTGCTCCGTCTTGGAACACCAGCAACCTGTCAGCTACGCTGTAGAAGAGTTCCAAACGTTGTTCTATGACGAGGGTCGTGACATCGAGCTCAGAACAAAGCCTCGTAAGGAACTTGACGAAGTTTCGCGCTGATAGCGAATCGAGCGAAGAGGCGGGTTCATCAAGTACAAGCAACTTGGGCTTCATCGCCAGTGTCCCCGCAATGGCCGCCCTTTGTTGAAACCCGCCTGAAAGTTCGAAGGGTGGTCTCTGGCGCTGATCCTCAAGGCCCGTCAATGACAAGCTCCAGTTCACCCTGTCGGTGATCTCTTGCATGGGAAGAGCTAGGTTCTCTGGGCCAAATGCTATGTCGTCCTCCACCGTAAGCGCGAACAGTTGATTTTGAGGGTCTTGGAGAACAAGGCCGACTCTCTGGGCGAGGGTGTGAACCTTCGAGTGAGCCACGTCCTCTTCGAAAACTACGGCCTCGCCAGCCAGGTCGCCAGGGTAACTGTTGGGAATCAGACCCGTGATCAGCCTCGCCAAGGACGTTTTGCCGCTGCCGGATGGCCCGGTGACTAGCACGAACTCTCCTGACCCGATCTCAAGGTTGACCTGTCTGAGAGCGAGCTTTCTCCCGCCTCTATACCGGAAGGAGATGTTTCTGAGAGATACCACAAATTCCCCTGACATGACCTAGGCCAGCCACTCAGCTCGCCTTCACCGGCTTAAATGCTTGGTGATGAATTTCTCGACAAGCGCCATTGACTCTTTGATGCCTTTCTCGGAACTGAGCGCTCCTGCCCTGACGTGTCCTCCGCCATGTCCGCCCAGTTGTTCCGCTAGCTCCGAGCTGATGTTGCCTAGGCTTAACGATGAAACGTCGGAGAATTTCCTCGATGCCCTCAGGCTCGCCTTCGATCCGCGGTCGTCCCCGGAGAAGACTATGGCGAGATCAGCCCCCAACTTCACTAGCGAGGACGCAGCCGAGGAGTGAAACGACCCGATCTCGGTAAGTGTGATAACCAGCTCCCCGATCCTGTATATCTTCATCCTTTGCGCGGCCTTCAGTCTTGCGATCCTCTCTCCTCTGGATGTCTCTCTGGAGATTATTTCCAAGGCCTTGGGCATGCTAGCCTCGTAGGACTTCAACTCGCAGAGATGCTCGAAGGTCTTGTCGTCCGCCTCCCTCAGTCCCGCAGTGTCCGTCATGATGCCAGCGAGCAGGGCGGTGGCCGTATCTCCCCCGGGGTCGTAGCTTAGTAACTTGAACAGCTCCAGCACGACCTCAGACGTGGAGGTGAGATGTTGGTGAAGCACTATGTCATAGAGATCCAACTCGGTTGCCAAGTGGTGGTCAACGAGAATCCGATGCCCCGCCGCGGTGATCTCATCGCGCGAGATACCGGATGTTCTCCAGCCTCCGGTGTCCACGAGGAACACCCAAGATGAGCCTGATATCTCTGGTTTCTCAGATGTCACGTCCAATCCCAGGAAGTTGACCGCGCCTATGGATTTCGATGGAAGCTTGCCTAACGAGTGCACCGTCACGTTGGCGCGCGGGAACTCATGAAGGAGGAAGTTCCTCAGGGCAGACGCTGAGGCGAGGGCGTCCACATCGGCGCCCTTGTGCGTTATGAGAGCTATGTTCTCCGGCTTCTCTGTCGAGATGCTCTTGGACAGTGCCTTCACGGAACTAAGGAATCGATCGGGCCCAACGGCCATGTGGTTCACTGGCTCTTAAGCGAACCCTTTATTGAATCCTCTAGTTCCTTGATCTTCTCCCTCAGCTTGGTCTCCTGCCTCTCGAGCGCTGAACTCCGAAGCTTCAGCAATTCCTGTTTCTCCTTGAGCTCTGTCTCCACCTTCTTCTTGTCCCTTTTCACCAGAACCCTTCCGGCGAACTGATACACCTCGTCTTGGGGCTCTTGGCTCAACGTTTCGAGGGCCTTGTCGACCTCGGCTAGTTCCTCCTGCACCCTCTGGCGCTGCAGGACTGTAGTGTCGTGCGCTGCTAGAGTTGACTGAAGCTTTGACATTCTCTCGCTCACTTGAGGGGGAACCGAGTCCAATGGCAACGCACCAGTCCTCACAACTTGGGAGCCGGGTTATTAAGTCTCAGCCCGCAGCGCTGGAGATTCCAGAGATCCTAACGGAGGCTAGACCCGACTTCGTGTGAGGCTCGTAAGCTCCACCAGCGAACGTGTGGCCACATTTCTTGCACTTCCACACGCCCACGCCGATCCGTTTCAAGATGCCCCTGGCGCAGTTGGGGCACTTATGTCTTGATCTCCTTCTAGCCAGAACCTCAGCCGTTCTTCGCCTCAGAGTAAATCCATACCTAGCCCCTAGCGAACCTGAAGGTTTCCTTCTACCCACGCTTATTCTATCCTCCAGTTCATCAGCTTGGCGATCTCTTTGGCCTTTTCCCATCCCACTTCAAGGATGTCGAAGACTTGGGTCGGTGACAGATACCCCTGCTGATTCTTCATGACAGCGCACACGTTCCCCGCGAGCGTGTAGGTGAATGATACGAACCCCTCCGAGGCGTGTTCCTCCTCTAGATTGGGGTCCAAGAAGTGCTTTTCTCCGATTATCCCGAAGGTTGTCGACATGGGGAAGTCCCTTAGCACCAATTGGGTGAATTCCCCACTGAAAACCGGAATGCCATCCTTCAGATCATATTTCTTCAGCCTGGTGTTCTCAAGGGCCTTGACTGCGGCCAACACTGAGGCATCGGTCAGATTTCCGCTGTAGTCAAGGACGTAAATGTCCACATGGATCACGTACACGATCTTTCCTTCCTGAAGCACCATGCCCTCCAAGTCTATCGCTTTCGACTCTCTGATGCTTCTATCTACGTACCTCGCTAAGGATATGCTGTTCTCGTCCGGCGGCCCCGGCTCAAAGGACGGCGAGGCTAGGGGGAGTAACTCTGCAGTTACGGAAAGAACGCCCTGGTTAGGGGTGTCTGGAAACGGTGCGCCGAGCTCGATCTTTATTCCCACGAGAACCTTGGTGTCTCCTAACGAGACGAGCGCCGACCCCTCAGCTTTGTCCAGGACTCCGGTCTCAAAGCTGATCCTCCTGTGCTCGTGTAGTCCTCTTCCGTCTACTCTCTTGTCCTTTGAGAGCAGATCCATCAGCTCCTTGTGCAGGATCTTTGACATGACGGGGCGTTCTTTTGTAACAGACATTGTTTGACGCCTCACCTCTCCAAATCTTCGGGCAATCTATACTTCGACTTCAATGCGCCGACCTGCATCGCGTATATCTTCATGCTTCCGTTTATGGCCATCGAGACGCCCTGCTTGAACTCGTCTCTGGTCATGATTCCATCCATCTGCAAGAGGGAGATCTTGTTCATGGTCGGCACGTACGCAACCGGCATGTCCGCTTCGCCCTCCTTATCTTCAACGTCGTCCAGATCGAGAATCATCTGTCCATCGGCCTTTCCCGCTGCACATCCGGCCACCAAGCCCCTCAGGGGGATGCCCGCGTCAGCCAAGGCCAGGGCTGCAGCGGTCAGGCCCGCCACCCTTGTTCCCCCGTCCGCCTGCAACACCTCGATGAAGATGCCGACCACCGTCCTCGGGAACAGCTCCGTGATGACGATGGGCTCGAGCGCATTTCTTATGACCATTGACAACTCGATCTCCCTCCTGGAAGGGGCCGGAGACTTCCTTTCTTCGACGGAGAAGGGGGCCATGTGATACCTAGCCCTGAGGATCGCCCTGTCGGGCAATTCGAGGTGCTTGGGGTGAACCTCCGATGGGCCGAACACCGCGGCAAGTATCTTGCACTTCCCTTGTTCGTACAGCACGGAGCCGTCGGCGTGCTTCAGGTAGCCGAGCTGTATTCTTATGGGTCTCAGTTCGTCCGGCTTCCGTCCGTCCGCCCTCTCTCCCTTTTCGTCGATGAGCTTTTTCCTTTCCTCGCTCATTCTTCCACCTTGCTGGAGATCAACTCGATCACCTTCTCGGTCAGCCCATAGGTATGCGCTTCCTCTTCTATCAGCTTAAGGGCCTTGATCAGCTTGTCGCGCATCACTGGCTCCTCGGTAGCCAATAGGACTAGGCCGTTCTGCCCCACCACCACTCTGGTGTTTGAGGCCTGCTGAATCTTTGATAGCATGGACCCGCCTCGCCCTATCACTCTGGCTATTTTGGAGGGATTGACCTTCACCAAGAATCCGAAGTCGACCTTTCCGAGCCCCTGCTCTCTTATGGTCAACAGTGGGTCTTGGCTCCTGTCGAATGCTGTGATCTTGGCCCTCAGGACGGTCCCTATGTCGAATTTCCGCAATGGGTCGTCCTTTGTTGGGTCGAACCTCCTGCCGAAGACATCGGTGGCAGGGAGAATGCCATAGTAAGGGCAATTGATGTCGACCTTCCACATGTTGTACGATACGTCGCAGACTACCCCGATCACCAGATCGTCAACCCTTGGAACGTAGAAGCCCCTTAGCGGGATCACGCTCATGGAATCGGGTCCGCGTCTGAGTATGCCCACTCTGGTGGCAACTATGGATCCATCGATCCTGATGGTGTTATCACCAGGCATGAGGTTGCCCGAGGCCGTGACCTCGCCCGGCACAACCACAACTGGCCCCCTAGAGGCACGTTCCAAAGGTATGTTCGAACCCCGGCAAGAGACTAGACCAAAGTTACTTTAACCTTTCCACCGAACCGTTTGGACATCTTCTGAGCCAGACTCGTTCTAACCGCCTCCGGAACCCTTGCCGTCGTTGACATCAGGTCTCCTCTCTTGGAGGGCTGCATGACTATTTCCCCGAAGGATTCGAGGAATCCCCTAACTTGATACGTCAGGTCGGGTGGAAACTCAACCTGAATGTCGGCATCCTTGAGCTTCATCGGGAGTATTCTCTTCAGCTCCTTGATAACCGGCTTCAGCTGATCCTCGACATCTTTGAATGGATCTATCGAGACCGAGATCTTGTCGAAAACCTGCTCAACCCGCAAGAGCGGGATTGGGAGGCTCGTCTTCGGGTCGACCGAGATCCTCGACACAAGTGCCATCATCGACCTCCTTTTCTCCTCAACCAGCTTCTTTCTCATGTGGGATGGGACCTGGAGCTCGCCCTCGTCAACGATCAATCTGCAGATCTTGCGCGGGTCGTCGGTGGAGAACGCCTTCAGGAGGGCGTCTCTCGATGCCCTTTCTCCCTTCTTGTAGTCCCTGAACACCTCGTCGAACTTCAATATCTTGTCGGTCCAAGGTATCCTCCTGACCTTGTAGTCCAAAGCGCGCTCTGGGTCGACCAATACCTCGAAGTGCTTATCCCTGACATCAATGCGTGCTAGGGAGAACTTTTCCGACATCTGGGCCGACCTATTTCTTAGCCGACTCCGGGGGCTGTTTCTTCGAGGCCCTCTGAAATAGTTCCGATATCTCCTCGTCCTTCACTATGACTGCGCGCTTCTCCTTTGAATCAATCGTCACCATTCTGATTATCTCGGGAGAAACGTCCGACTTGTTGCTGGCGATCATGCCGATCACTGTCATCTCTTTGAGGGTTTCAAGGGAGGCGGATTTGTCGTATATGGACTTCGTCGTCTCCAGGGCCTCGTTCCTGTTCATGCCTGAGGCGGTAAGGAAGTACTTGTTGTAGATCCCACTCGGGTCGAGTTGGTGCACCGATGGGCCAAGAAGGTCTACTCCCCCGATGATCAATGACACACCGAACGGGCGCACCCCCGCGTTCTGAGTGTACGCCTGCATCATGTCCCCGAGCTTTCGCGCGAGATAACCCATGTCTATGGGCTCGTCGTACAGCAGTCTGTTCAGCTGAGATTCTTGACGGGCCATGTCAACCAAGATCCTAGCGTCCGAGGTGAACCCCGTGACCGCAGTAGCCGCATGGTCGTCTATGATGAATATCTTGTGGCTGAAGCTCCTGTCCTGTAGGGCCTCGGTCTTTCTCTCTATCCCCGCTAGCACCACTCCGTTGGTGGAGCTCGCCCCAATCGCAGTGGGGCTGTTGTTTACCATTATCGTGGCATAGTCCACCTGCCACAGGCGACCGTCGGGAGAAAAGACCGTGATCGCCCTATCGTATCCCATTCCAGGTAACAACGCTTACACCTAGGACTCAAATCGGATGAGCTTCTGATAAACCTTTTTGGATGCCCCTAGCCCTCATCTTGCGCCTGAGGCCCTCTAGGGTCCCCGAGGACACGACTAGGCACGGGCCCGGACCCGAGGGCGTTAGGCTTTGCCTAATCATGGGCACCGAGGTGTGCGGGACCGAGAAGACGGCCAATCCGGATTTCAATGCTGGCGAGATTCGCCTTACGTGGGAGACCTCCTTTGAGTCGCTGCTGCATGAACTCAGGATCAAGCCCTTTAGGGACTCTACCGTGAACTTCCTCGGGTCGTATGTGATGAGAAGGTACCTCTTCCGGACCTTTCTCATGATTACGTCGGTTGAGGCCTCAATACACTTAAAACTATGATGGCCGCTGAGAACAAGGGTCGCACTTTGGGGGATCATCGGCGGGGTTTTCTCCTTTCCGTCAGCTACAACGGCCAGCTCAGGAAGGCGACGATGAAGTTCCTATCCGAAGATGGCAGGAGCGTGTTTCTCGTGGATGATCCTGTCGATCACAAGCCTTACTGCTTGTGCAAGATCCCTCCAGAGGAGCTTGAGAAAGAAGGCGAACTGAGTTCCATACCGGGAGTGCTCGGCTTCGAGCGGGTGACCAGGTTTGATGCGCTCACGCAGCAAGAAGTCACAATGACGAAGATCGTGGCGGCTGATCCGCTGAGCATAAGCGGGAAGCCCAGTGGAACCGTGAGATCGGTCATGAAGGAAGTGTGGGAGGCGGACATACCTTACGTCCTGAACTATGTGTACGACCTCAACCTTAGGCCGGGGCACCACTATGTGATGGGTGGGGATCGACCTGAAATCTCCATCACGGACATCGGGCGGGCAGTGAAATCCAAGCTAGAGCAGATTCTTGGCTCCGTCCCTCCCGAGGATCGCGAGATGATAGAGAAGAGCGCCATCCTATTGGAACAGCAAATACCGAACTTCCTTAGGGTCGCCCTTGACATCGAGGTGAGGACGAGCGAGCGCAACAGGTTGCCTGACCCGAATGAGCCCAAGGACAAGGTCGTTGCGATTTCCTTGTTGGACAGCGACGGAAGCGAGAGAAGCTTCCTGCTCGTCATGCCAGAACAGGGTCACCCCCCTAAGGACATGTTGAGTAACGAGAAGGTGAAGTTCTTTGACAACGAGAGCGAGATGATTCTAGCTACGTTCGAGGCGCTTGAAAACTACCCGATAGTTGTGACTTACAACGGCGATAACTTCGACCTCCCATACCTTCGGAACAGGGCTAGGTCGTTGGGAATCCCCGATGACAGGATTCCACTGAAGATGGGCAGGGACAGCGCGGATATGAGGACGGGCGTTCACATAGATCTCTACAGATTCTTCCTCAACAGATCTATACAGATATACGCGTTCAACAACGCATACAAGGAAGCGACCCTTGATGCCATCAGTAGTGCCCTGATCGGAAAGGGGAAGATACAGATAAGCGGGAGCATAAACGAGCTTGGGTATGAGGAACTCTGGAAGTACTGTCGGAATGACGCCGCCCTGACACTAGAACTGACTAGCTTCGACGAGTCACTCGTCATGAACCTGGTTGTGCTGCTTATGAGGATAAGCAGAGCCCCGATGGAGGAGATAGCTAGGAGGGCAGTGTCCTCATGGATCAGAAGCCTCTTCATCGCGTTGCATCGGGAAAGGGGAATATTGGTGCCAAATCGAGAGGACATCTTGAAGCTCAAGGGAGAGCTTGTGACCACCGCCATAATAAAGGGAAAGAAGTACAAGGGTGCCATCGTGTTGCAGCCAAAGCCCGGAGTTCACTTCAACGTGACCGTGATGGATTTTGCTTCACTGTACCCTAGCGTCATAGCCAGGTACAACCTCTCTTATGAGACGGTGAGATGTCCTCACGACGAGTGCAAGGATAACCGAATCGCAGAGCTTCCTCACTGGGCCTGTAGGAAGGTGAGGGGGATAACCAGCTCCGTCATCGGAACCTTGAGAGACCTCAGAGTTGGGTTCTACGTCCCGCTTTCGAGGGAGGCCTCCTCGAAGTTGGCCATGAAGAAGTACGAGGTGGCTCAACGAGCCCTGAAGGTATTCCTCAACGCGAGCTATGGGGTCATGGGAGCTGAGAATTTTCAGTTCTACACCCCTCCTGTGGCTGAGAGCGTTACCGCGTTGGGGAGGCTGATACTGACCGATGTCATATCTGAGGCTCAGCGATTGGGGGCCAACGTGATATATGGGGACACGGACTCGGTCTTTCTGGAACGACCATCAGAAGAGGAGATCGCCACGTTGTCTAGGAGGGCCTCGGGGAAATTCGACGTCAAGCTGAACTTCGAGAAGGAGTACAGATACGTGGTCTTCAGCACGCGCAAGAAGAACTACTTTGGAGTGACTGAAGAGGGCATAGTGGACGTCAAGGGGCTGATAGGAAAGAAGAGCTCAACGCCGGCCTTCGTCAAGGAGGTCTTCAGCGAGACCCTTTCCATACTGAGCGAAGTCAAGGACGCGAAACAGTTCGAGGAAGCAAAGGCTAAGGTAGCACAGATACTGAGGGACAGTGTGGAGAGGCTCAAGAGTCGCCAGGTCCCCGTCGAGAGTTTATCCTTCAACGTCATGATGAGCAAGAACATCGAGGACTACAAGAATGCCCTTCCACAGCACATCAAGGCTGCCATCATGTCATCAAGGGAGGGCAGCGCGCCAAGCGCCGGGAGCGTGATCTCATTTGTGAAAGTGAGGGGAAAATTGGGCGTGAAACCTACACATATAGCCTCCCCCGAGGAGATAGACGTAGACAAGTACCTTCAGGTCTTCGAAACCACCTGCGACCAGTTCTTGGAGCCGCTTGGGATTGACATATCGAGCAAGGGAAAAAGTTCAAAACTCGTGGACTTCATGTGAACGGTCGATGGCCAAGTCGGCAAGAGTTGTCGTGGTAGGAACCGGGTCTTTCGGCAAGAACCACGTCAGGGTATTGAATGAGCTGGGTGCCCTGGCTGGAACCATTGACATAAACGAGGCAGCGGCCAAGAAGTTTGCGGACCTCTATCGCGTTCCTTGGAGTTCCACGGTTAACGACTTCGATTTCGGCGGGATCGATGGGGCGGTGATATCAACCCCTACAACAACTCACTTCGAAATCGCAAAGGAGCTGATCTCCAAGGGCTTGGGCTATCTGTTCATAGAGAAGCCGGTAGTTGCCGATGTGCGGGAAGCGCTGCGACTCGCTGAACTCGCGGAAGCCCACGGGGTCAAGCTGATGTCAGGCTTCATAGAGAGGTTCAACCAAGGCGTGACGCAAGTCAAGAGTTACTTGTCAGCAGGAAGAATCGGAGACCTGATAATAATGACGGCATCGAGGATCAGACAGTGGCCCGACAGGCCAGTCGACTTAGGCGTCATAAAGGACACTGCCATACACGACATAGACATCGTGCGATATCTCTCTGGGGTGATGCCGATTTCTGTCTACGCCTTGGCGGGATCCCTGACCGGAAGGCCTAGGGAGGATCATGCGACCATCGTGATGAACTTCGAGCGATATCGGGCCGTCCTGGAGGCGAATTGGATAACGCCGTGGAAGAACAGAAGGCTGACGGTTACGGGGATGGCTGGCTATATTGAGGCTGACCTCATCACCCAAGAGGTCACCGTGAAGGACGACAAGGGATCTCTTACGCGCGCCATTCTGTGGAAAGAGCCGTTGCTTCTGGAGCTGAGCCACTTCTTGGACGCAACCGCGAATAAAGGGGTTCCTTCGCCTGGCCGCGAGGACGCGATAGCAAACTTGATGGTCGCGGAGGCAGCCCTGACCTCCAGTAGGTCGAACCGAGTTGTGTCACTGCGTGAGGTTCTTGACGGATATCAGGGATATCAGCTCGACAAGTATCTTCGAAGCCAGAACTGACGTTATGCCCGACGGATCGAGATTAGGAACGACCTCGACGACATCCGCGCCCACCAGCCTCGGTTTTTCAAGCGAGGCCAAGAGCTGGAAGAATTCGGCTGGGGACGCACCCTCGGGCTCCGGGTTGCCCACACCTGGAGCATAGGCTGGATCGAAGAAGTCGAGGTCAATGGAAAGGTAGCACCCGGAACCATCCCCCGCCCATTTCGAGAGATCTGAACTCACGGAGCCTACGCCGGACCAGCGGATGACGCGAACATCATGGGGGCGGGATGCCAGCTCGTCGGAAGACGTGGCGCGGCCTCCTATCACTAAGATGCGGCCCCGAGGTACTCTCTCCGACAACCTCCTCAGCCAAGTAGCGTGCGACAGCCTAATGCCCTGATACTCGTCTCTCAGATCCGTGTGCGCGTCGAAGACAATTAACCTGTCAGCGTGGGACCCAAGGAAGCTTCCCAGCGTGACCGTATGTTCACCGCCTAGGACGAGGGGGATTTTCGACGCGGCCCGGATCTGAGAGACGCTCTCTTCTATGAGTTGGACGGCCCTGCCGACATCGGATCCGACCGCCAGATCACCTAGGTCATGAATGAGCGATCTTCCCGCGTCAAAGGAAAACCTCCAACTGTAGGTTTCGATCTGAGAGGAAGCGCTCCTTATTGCAAACGGCGCGTAGCGATAGCCCGGCCTGAACGTTCCAGTTGCATCTAGTGGTGCGCCGACAACAACGAACTTGGCCTCTCGGAAGCTGACCTCGCTATCCATGAAAGATGAAGCGCGATGGGCGTGTAAGAACTTGGCGCTGGCTGGTTGTCCCAAAATGGTCTGGGCGTCAGATGAAGATTTTATAAGTGTGAGGGGGTGGCAACCGAAGGCGCGACGAAAATCCATGGTCGACGACATTTCACAGATCTACGTGTGGGCCGTGATCGTCGCTGACATATTGCTGTCCGTGGTTCTGCTATTCCTCGTGTTCTGGAGAGGAGTTGTTCATCCTGTCCTGTTCATCATTGCGGCCGTCCTTCCGCTCGTTGCCCTGGGATTCAACCGGGGAGTCCAGCTCGCTAGGGGCCTCAACCTACTTATCGGGTTAACGCTGCTTTCCTACTTTCTCGCCGTTAACTACTACTTGGTGATGGTGCCTTCGACTGGGGTTCAGATCGCGGACATGGCATCGATTGTCACCGGAACTGTAATGTCGATCCTCCTTGTCTGCTTGTCGCTGATATGTGAACCTAGGAGGGCCGCATAGAAGATCGAGGGACTATTGTGATAGCTTTCTCGACAACTTATACAGCTCTAGGTCGATTTCCTTGCGGTTGACGACAGAATCCCTCAACGGCACCAGATTGATCTCTCCTCTCTGGATCCCGACGATGTGTTCTTCCTCCCCTCGAAGCAGAGCCTCAACGGCTTTGGCGCCGAATGCGGCCGCCAGCCACCTGCAGCGTGCTGTGGGCGAACCCCCTCTTTGGATGTAGCCGATCACGGACAGCCGCGTCTCAAGGCCGCTCAACCCGGAGAGCTGTGCAGTTATCTCCCGCGTGTCCCCGTATCCTTCCGCAATGATGAGGATGATGGACCTCTTCCCCTTGGCTCCGGATTCTCTGAGCTCTTGGGCGATTTGCGACAAATCCTCTCGGACCTCCGGTATCAGCGTGTATTCTGCTCCAGTGCAAATGCCAACCTGCAGGGCGATGAATCCCCGTTCCCGCCCCATGACCTCGACGACGAACATCCTTTCGTGTGAATACGCGGTATCCCGTAAGTTATCCGTCGCGGCGACTGCCACGTTCACTGCTGAGTCGAACCCGATGGTCTCGTCCGCCCCCCATACGTCATTGTCTATGGACGCCGGTAAGCCAACCACTGGCACCCCCGAGATCTCTCTTAGCTCGCGAGCGCCCCTGAACGACCCGTCTCCCCCTATGACCACGAGCGCGTCGACCGAGTTCCTCTCAAGCGTTTGAGCTGCGCCCTCCAGTCCCTGTCTTGTCTTCATCTCCTCGCATCTGCTGGTTCTTAGGACGGTTCCGCCGAGATTGATAACTCCGGAGACCGACCTTCTGTTCAGCTTCATGACCTGATTGTGGATCAGACCGGAATATCCTCGCTCTATCCCGATGACCTCAAGCCCCTCGTTCATTGCGGTCCTAACGACCGCCCTGATCGCAGCGTTCATCCCAGCAGCGTCACCCCCTGAGGTCACAACCCCTATTCTTCTCATGTTGCCTCTCTATCGAAATCAACCATGCGTGAGCCTGATAAAAGTATCAACTGATCGGCGTCAGACCGCTGCTCGCAACCCAAGTGCGCTGGCTCTTGAAAGGGGCCGGCCTCTGGATATCTGTGGGCCGATTCGCCCTAAGCCTTCCACCACTTGCTAACGAGATAGTGCGTTGAACCCGTCTTCTTGTCGACGACTGAGAACACGAATCTCTTCTTGACGGTTGTCGCCAGCCTTCCGGCCCTAACCAAGTCAGCCGCCGTTAGCTGATCCCCGGTTTCTCTTACTTCGATGAGGAATGGGGCATGATCAACTCCTGGGCCATGCTCGTAGACCGCGAAGTCGCATCCGAATTTTATCCCCGGGCCAACTATGTACTGTTTGTCCCTCAGGTTCTCAAAGACCTTATACTTCAAGTCGAATCGATCGTGGTACCTGCGCGCTATGCGCTCTAGGGCCGCGGGACCTATTCGCTTGTTCCCCTTGACCACTCGTATCGTCCCCCGCTTCGAAAGGTAGAGGCCTTCGATCAAGTCCAACGTGAGCGGCGCTTCGAAGTCGAAGCCCTTTGGCTTTGGTATTCCTATCGGTTTTCCATAGTATCCCATCTTGTAGAGGGCGCGTGAACCTTCGATATCCCACACTACTAGCCTGTCGTTCACAAGCTCGGCGGTGATCGGTTCCTTTGACAACCAAGACACCCTCTCAAAGAACGCTGAGAGCCAACATCCTTGAGGCATCTGCCGCATCTTCGGTCTTATCTGCAATTTCCTCCAGCATCTCGGCTATGTCCTTCATCAGGATGAGGGTCGCGGGGTCTGCCTTAGAGTCCATAAGCCTCAAAATGAATTTTCTATAGCTGTCGTCTGCGGTGCGCTCCGCGGATTCGACCACCGTTACGAGCGATTCGACCTTGGCTATGTCAAAGTTCAGGGAGAAGGTGACTTCACGAAGCTTCAGAACACAATCCAGCACTGTGGCTGAATGGTTTCTGACGGCTTCCAGTATGGCCTTCTCGGGCCTTAGTTTTCTGGACGAGAGTTCCTTTATCCTGAAGGCTATGCCCTCGGCCCTATCCGAGATCTCGGTCAGGGGAGCCGCGAGCCTCAAGAAATCCTCCCTGCTGAAAAGAATCGCCCCCGCAGAGATGAGCTCCTCAGCAAGGGAGCGCTTGAGGTTCGAGGCCTCGTTCTTCAGCTCCGACACCTTTGACCAGTAGAGTTCCACTTGGTCGGTCCTCCCGTCCGTGAACGCCACGATCATGTTGTGAAGCCCTCTGATCGTCTCCAGGCTCACCCTGTTGAGCTCTTGGCACAGATTCAGGGCCTGTCGTCTTAGTTTCGCGGAGGCCTCTGAGGGGAGCAATTAGATCACTCTATTAGAAGGGGCGACCGGCGTTATAAGATTGTTCCCTGCCCCAGTCCTGCTCCTTACGGTCAGAGGGAGCGAACAGCGGACGTCCGTTGGACGGATTCAAATCCCTCGCCCTTCAGCAGTCTCCTTGTCATGGAGGGGAGCTCGCTGGCGTCCACTCTGATCTGTTTAGTAGTATCTCTGTCGCGGACGGTGACGGTATTGTCTTTCAAGGTGTCGTAATCGATCGTGATTGCCCACGGGGTACCTATCTCGTCGCTTCGCGCATATCTCCTCCCTATACTTCCGGATTCATCATAGAAGATGTCGAACTCCATCCTCAGCGATTCGTAAATCTCCTTGGACTTCTTGGGCAGGTCGTCCTTCGTCATCAGCGGGAAGACTCCGGCAACGTACGGAGCTATCTGGGGCCGTAGGGCAAACCATTCCCAGCCTCTTTCCTTTCCTTCCCTGTAGGCATACAGGAGAATAGCATAGATGGTCCTGTCGATCCCGAAGGAAGGCTCCGCGACGTGTGGAACCACCTTCTCCCCATCGTCTAGGATTGAAAGGTCTTCCCCAGAGTGTTTTGAGTGTGTCGACAAGTCATAGTCGGTTCTGTAAGCGTTGCCGACGACTTCCTTCCAGCCAAAATCGAACTTGATCTCCAGGTCGAAATTGCCCCTTGAGTAGTGAGGAGTCTCTTCAGGTAGCATGTGGCGAAACCTCAGCGCCGAGGCTGGGATGCCGACCTCTTGGTACCAAAGGAACTCCCTCGCTAGGAAATAGGCAACGAAGTGGTTTGGCACTATTTTTCTTTCGGCGGCCTCCCTCGCCGTCACCTCTAGCGGCCCTCCCCCGCTCTTTTGCAGGTCGCGGGTGAGAATCCTGATTTTCACGTCCTCGACCCTGTGAAAGCCCGGCACTTCGTCCGGCTTCTTGGGGTTGAAGAACATCTCTATCTCCATTTGGTTGAACTCTCTCTGGCGGGTGATCCACTGTCGGGGCGATATCTCGTTCCTGTAGGACTTCCCGATCTGAGCGACCCCAAATGGTAGCTTCGCCCTCGTTGCGCTCAAGATGTTCTTGAAATTGGTGAATATGCCTTGAGCTGTCTCCGGTCTCAGGTACGCGGTGTTGCCCGCGGCCGGGCCGACGTTTGTGCCGAGCATCAAGTTGAATATTCGAACGTCCGCCAGTTCCCCCTTGCACCTAGGACATCTCAACCCGCGGTCCCGGATGATGCCGGTCAGATCTTCAGCGCTTAGACCCTCGACGAATCTTCCAGTCTGTTCCGCTATCAGGTCATCCGCCCTGTGAGAGCTGTTGCAGGCCTTGCATTGGACGAGCGGGTCGATGAAGTCCCTTAGATGGCCGGAAGCTTCCCAAACCTTTTCGTGCATCACGATGGAGGTTTCGACCTCAAAGATATTGTCCTGCTCCTTGACGAAGGAAGATCTCCAAGAGTCCTCGACCTTCCGTTTCAGCAGCTTGCCCAGTGGACCGTGGTCGTGGAATCCGGCTAGGCCGCCGTACATTTCCGAGGACGGGAAAATGAAGCCCCTTCGCTTTGCCATAGAGATTATCCTTTCAATATCGGTGTCGTCTCGCTTCCCAGACAAGGGCTCCCTTGGGCTACGTTGCCGACCAAATTAACCTTTGTTTCACCGGTTCTGTCAGCTAGGGCGCTAGGGTTGATGCTGAGTGCCATCAGTTGTGAATCAATTCTCTCAGCAAGACGGTCGCGTAGCTCGACGTAGGCAGGAAGAAGGAGAGGAAGACCGACATCTCATCGAAGGGAACGGCAGAGACGATTTTCGGCATGACCACGGCCGCCCTCAGTCGCCCAGGATATCCGGCTTCCGGTCTTTCCCGTAGGTGAAAGGACTCACACTTGATTTCAAGCTCGTCCATTACGCGCCTAGACTCTTCATGCACGGCTTTTTCCGCTAAGAAACCCGGTGAGGTGATGGCTGGGACGGACCTCCTGGCGCCAAGGGCTTCCTTAATCGCTCTGGCAGAGCTGGGTGTGGGCCTTGCACAGGCCGTCGTTGGGCTCCCAGCACGGTCGAGCGGCACATACAGTAGATCCTCTTGGACCTCTCTTAGTAACAGACGGTGTCCGATGTGGCTGGCGGTCGAGTTGAAGATGAAAGCGGAGAGAGATTGCAGTAGGAATCTGAGCAGGTTCGAAGGAAGCCTGAGGATTGATCTCTTGCTGTCGCCATCGAATCGCATCATGTTCCTAGCCAAGGATCTCTCTATGGAATAGTCAGATCTGACCAGATCCGAAAGTGCTCTCTTGCTCCTTCCGTCGAGGAATTCTTGACGGGCCTCGCTTAGGGAGCTGGGCTCGGCCGTATGGGGCGTGCCCAACATCATCCTCACTGCGGTATCGTATTCCCGCCTACAGATGAGACATCCGACTATGTGGTTGATCGGCTTTCTGCTGCCGAATCGTTGATATCCGAAGAAGTTTATCATGCCGGTGGCTAGCACCCTTGATTTGAATTCGGCCAAGATCCCCAAGACATCGTGCTCAGACATAGGTTCTGAGAGCCTCATGAATATCCAGAACAGGTTTCCGCACAGATCCGATGGCCTGAGGCAACGATCTGACATCGCGTACAATCTCGCTTCCCAGCTTTTGCCTCGCACGAAGGGTGGCGGATCGTGACATGATCTGGACGGCGAGAGGAACTGAAACGTCACTGCTCGTCTGTCCTTGAGACCGAGGTACTTCGTCTCCCATGGTTTCAGCCTCAGCACGGAGGAGAACTCCCTCGCAGCCGTCGGCGTATCGATGTTCCTTTTCGACAGCACGTATGTCGGGATGCCACCTGCCTCGCGCTTCCCGATAGTGACTGGAGTGGCGACCGCCCCGTCCGTTAGAACCTCCGACACGATGAAGTCCTCTGGGCAGGATCGCAGCCTACCTTTCATCTTGGTTGGCAGCTGAAGCGTGAAAAGGTCGATGCCGATCAAACGATCCCTTCCGCGTCTACTTAGCGCGGAGCGGAACTCGTCAGGACTAACGGGCAAAACCGATTCCATCATCTTAACAGGGGGAGGTTGCTGGTCACTTTGTCCATCACGTCTGAGGGAGCCGGGCCGATCCCCAGTGCGGTCACCGTGCCGGGCGGTAACTCCGTTAGACCCTTGTCCTCTATCAACGCCGTGCAGATTCCAAGCGCTCCAGCCTCCTTCTCAGTCTGCAGGAGATCCTCAAGCGTTTGCACGGACAGCACCACCTTCTTTTGCCCCTCGTCGAACCAGTCAAGATACCAAGACGGATTCGTTTCTCTCGTTTCGAAGGCCGAGGCCACCGCGGCATGAGCGACCTGTACGCTGGTCTTCCCGATGGACATCCCTAGGTCAGACCTCACGACGATGCACTGCTTGAAGTTAAACGTCATCTCAGGCCCAGTCGTACGGCTTATCCTCTCTTAACGGTTCCGGTAACACCCGATCGCGAACTTGGTCGTTGGCGCGGGTAACGCTCCGCGGTCCTCTGATCTCGACTTGGCACGAAGGACATGCGGACCGCATGCAAATCTAGACGGCATCCGTGAAACTATCCTGTAAACCGCTGGCTTGCGGCCACGCGATTCTGGTTAAAGTTAAAGACTGGGCACCAAGTCCCACGCCAGTAGCAACAACCGCCTTCACGGTGTCTTAGGCATGTCGGTAGTGGTCGTGGGCGCAGGGGCGAGTGGGTTAGTCGCCTCCCTAGAGCTTGCGACGCGCGGCGTTCCTGTGACATTGCTGGAGGAACACCGAAGCGCGGGGTCACCTTGCCACTGTTGCGGAGTGGTATCGACTGATTATCAAGAGAAGATAGGGGTCCGCGTGCCGAAGTCCGTCGAGCTGAACGAGCTGTCGGGATTCAGATTCACGGATGGCAGCAGGGAAATCGTCGTGAGGTCGGGTCATACCGTCGCCAAGGTCATATCCAGAAGATCATTCGACGAACACCTGGCAGAGCTTTGCATATCTCGCGGTGTCGATGTTCTCATGTCGAGGAGGGCAGCTTCCATAGTTGAGCCGGATAGACCAAGGGTCACGGATGAGTCGGGGAAGAGATACGGAGCGGAGTACGTGATACTGGCCAACGGTGTCGCAGATGGTCTCGGCTATCAGGTCGGATTGACCAAGAACAAGTCTTTCCTGCTGCCTTCGGCACAGTGTGTCGCAAAGAAGAGAACGGACCCGTCTATCGCCTCGATCTATATGAACGCTGACGTCTCACCTGACTTCTTCGGATACGTCGTGCCGGTGGACGAAGAGCACTGCAAAATCGGCGTGGCCTCAAGAAAAGTGGATGCGGTCAGGTCGCTCCATCTCATCGCAAGGAAGGAGGGCGCTGAGATCTATGGGAAACATGTGACGTGGGGGATCTGGACGGGAGGGCCGATACCGAGGGAGAGGGTAGGCAATGTCATCGCTGTAGGCGATGCTGCTGGCATGACCAAGGCCACCACTGGTGGGGGCATAGTCTTTGGGGTGTTGTCTGCCAAGTCTGCGACGGATACGATATTCGCAGAGGTGAGGGGAGGCCACGCAGCCGGAGTTCGGCAGGACGTTAGGCGCCATCTCCACAGCATTAGGAGGATCAGGCAACTCATAGACTTGGCGGGTCCCGAAGTAGTGATGGAAGCCTTGTTTACGACCACCACAAGCGAGAGACTGACACGTTATGTGGAGGGGGTGGATTTCGATTTCCATGGGGGCCTCGCCAGAGGCTTTCGGATAATCAGGCCTAGTCCGCGCTTGATCCCCCTGGGATTGAAGGCCCTCGGGCACATCATCGAGGGATTGTTTAAATAGGAATAAGGCGATTGGCTCGCGATGCCGAGAGGAACTTCTTCCAACAAGCCCTTGGATCCTCATGAGAGGTACGTGAAGTTCCTGTGCTTCAACTGCGGAGAGGTGGCGATATGGAGGGGGGAGAAGGACAGGAAGTTCGTGAGGCAGTACGTGTGCCCGAAGTGCGGGTTCACTGGTCCGTAGGGTGAGACGGGCATGGAGAGAAAGGTACTGATGACTATCAAGATATTCCCCGTGGGCGTGGACGTGAATCTGGACCTGCTGTTGGAGTCGGTGAAGACAACGTTCTCAGGTGAACAGGTCATACCGCGCGGGAAGGAGTACATCGGGTACGGCATCGAGGCTTTGGTATTCGACTTGACCGCTCCTGAAAGAGACGGCGTCAGCCAAGAATACGAGGAGAAGTTAAGGGCCATAGAAGGCGTTGGGGAGATATCGATAGAGGGGGTCAGGAAGTTCGTGGACGTGAGGAAACCAAGATGAGCAATCAGTCCCCGCTACTGAGGTCAGAGATAATCGAGATACTGAAGGCCAAGAGAGCGATGCAGCTCGAGGACCTCATAAGAGAAGTGAGGAAGACCTACCCTGACGCGCCGGAGAAGGATATCATGAGCGCGCTGATCAAGTTTGAGATCTTGGGGTTGATCGTCACGACCAAGGTGTCAAAGAAGAACCTCAGGGTAGAGCTCTTGGGTTCTAGCGACTCCGGAACTGATTAATACCTCTGACCGGTAGATCTAGTCGGTTTTGGGCGTAGAGATAGGGGACATCTTAACCAAGGAGGAGATAGCGCTAGATAGCCTGAAGTCCAAGGTGGTTGCCGTCGATGGGCACAACGCGCTATATCAGTTTCTGTCCATAATAAGGGGACCTGACGGTAGGCCCCTGACCGACAGCAAGGGGAGAATCACCAGTCACCTGTCCGGATTGTTCTACAGAATCTGCAAACTGCTGTCGACCGATATCTCTCCTATTTACGTCCTTGACGGCGAGCCGCCGAGGTTCAAGAAGCAGGAGATCGCTGAGCGCAAGGAAAGGAAGAGGCAGGCGGAGAGACGATACGACCTAGCCTTGAGGGCGGGAGATCTGGAAGAGGCGAGGAAGCAGGCTCAGGCGACTTCGAGGATAGATGATTTCATTCTGAGTAGCACCAAGCGGCTCCTCGATCTGATGGGGGTCCCGTGCGTGCAAGCTCCGTCAGAGGGGGAGGCGCAGGCGGCCCACTTTGCCAAGCAGAACTTGGCATTTGCAGCGGCGAGCCAAGACTACGATTCGATGCTGTTTGGGTCCCCTAGGGTGGTCCGGAACCTAAGCGTCTCAGGAAGGAGAAAGCTACCTGGTCGAAGAACGTACGTCGAGGTCAAGCCCGAGTTGGTGGATCTGGGGAGATCAACAGAGAACTTGGGGATATCCAAGTTGGACCTCGTCAAGGTTGCCATACTGGTGGGGACGGACTACTGTGACGGAGTGAAGGGAATAGGCGCCAAGAAGGCGTTGTCGTTAGTGAAGAGTGGAGCGAGGTTGGAGGACATCTACGCGGAGAACGGAGTTCAGGTTCCTGAGAACTTGGACAGGATACTTGACTTCTTCATGAATCCGCCAGTTGCCGATGTGAAATCCTTGGACCTCAAACCACTCGACAGGGAGGGGGTCCTGTCTTTGCTGGTGAACGAACATTCGTTCTCTGAGGACAGGGTGGCACGAGCTCTAGATGCGGTCCTCCAAAGGATGGAGAGAAAAAGGTCTGGGCTGAGTAGGTTCATCGAGGGATGAGTCGCTAACCGTTCCTCAAGGGAACGAACATGACGTCCATAAGGTACTTCTTGGTTACCTTACCGTCCTTCCACTTCCTGAGTAGGTACAGTTCTTGAGACCAGAACCGACCTCCTACAGGGATGACGATCTCCCCCTCATCGGCTAGCTGCTCTATGAGGGCGCTGGGCACGTCAGAAGCAGCCGCTGACACCATTATCTTGTCGAATGGAGACTCCTGTGGCAAGCCCAAGCATCCGTCTCCCTGTATGACTTCGACTCTGTCGGAATACCCGCACCTCTGGAGGTTATCCTTCGCAAACGCGACCAAGACCGGGTCAATCTCGATCGTGAAGACCTTGTGAGGACCTCCCGGGCCGCAAGATGGGCTGGCGATCTCCGCCATTATCGCGGCCGCGTAGCCGCTCCCGGCCCCAATCTCCAGGACCTTGTGACACTCCTTGAGGCAAAGGGCTTCGACCATGTAGGCCACCATGTGAGGGGCGGATATCGTTTGGCCAGTATTCATCAGGGGTAAAGGGGAATCGAGATAGGCATGATCTCTCTGCTCCTCTGGCACGAACTCCTCCCGGGGAACAGCCAAGAACGCCCTCTCTACACTCTTTGATCGGATTATGCCTGAGGACTTGAGGTAAGAGATCAGCTGCCTGCGTTGCTCTCCGAAATCGGTCAAGCTCGCCTTTATAGGGGGACCGGAGTTTCTATTGATAAGGCTTGCATCTCGCAGCGACTGACATCATTGAGGCTAGAGGACACAGATTCGTAACGCTGCAACATCTCACCACTATCGAGATCACGAAGGAACACGAGATTACCAAAGGAGGGGACTGCATACTGGCAGCGGGGGCCTCGAAGTCGGCGGCAGAACTCGATCCGAACCTGAAGGCGGTTCTGACGGCCGGGGGGCGATTGTTGGTGACCATTGAAGCATTGGGGCTCTTGGATACGCTGCAAGCAGTGGGATCAGAAAAAATGACCTTTCGCGACCGTACCTGCCTCATTATCAGAAAGAGCTCGTACGTGGACGAACGAACTGTCGGCATCTTGTCGAACAAGGCAGCGAAAAACATTGATAGGAGATTGGCCCGCCGGCTGAGCGATGATGGGACAACACTTAGGATAAAGCTCGAAGGTTACCTCAAATCACCATCTACGTGAAATGGTCTGTTGGCTGGTCCCTTCTCCGAGCTGTCCTTCATGAAACCTCGATGTCAACTACCTCGTTGTACGTTCTTGGCCCTATCTCTCGGACTTGTCTGCTGAAGCGTACTTCCGCGGTTCTCCAGCCTAAGGAGGTCAGCTGCCTTGTCGCGTTTGACACCTTCTCCTCAAGGGTTTGCGGTTCTCTCCTGAATAAGTACAGGTGAATGACGCCGCCTGAAGGTTTGAGCGAAGCTGTCGCCGCAGGCAAGAACAGCTCGGCCCCCTTGGGCAGGTTCATTATGACCCTGTCACAGATTCCCCTGATGCGCGTCTGGGACACTTCCGTTGCATCTCCCAAGAACGCCTCGATCCTGTCTGAAACGCCATTGAGCCTGATGTTCCTCCTCAAATAGAGGAAAGCGTCCGGACTGACATCGCACGCCCTTACCCTTGAACTCGGTTGCAACTTGGAGATCAGTATCGAAAATGGCCCAACGCCAGCGAAGAGATCGCAGACGGTCTCGTTCGCCCTCACGAGGGACGCCACTCGCTTCCTTTCAGCCGAAAGGCGGGGAGTGAAAAAGACCTTGCTTAAGTCCAGGCTATAGACGCAGCCGTGTTCTCTATGGAGCGTCTCGGTGGCCCCAGATCCGTACCATCTCTCGTAGGTCGCGACTCGCTCAACTCCTGATATCGGGGACACCTTGGCTAACACTAATCTTACGCGTGGGTGAATCGAGCGTATCGCTTCGACTATGAGATTCTTGTCTCCGGACATTGTCTCGGTGGGAGAGATTATCGCTATGTCTCCGACGATGTCAAACGACCTCCTGATTTGATCGACCTCGCTTGGCTCAAGTTTCCTTGACAGAACCTCTCTAAGGTTTCTGGGTCTTGCATGACGGACGTTGAAGCTCCTCCTGATCAGCTGCGGGAGAACGCCCCCGAGTTCAGACGGAATTCCCTCTGGCGTCCTTATTGGAAACAGAATGTGTCCGCCTTCAACTATGGGGATAAGGGTCGAATCCATCGAGCCAGCTTCCTTGAGTATGGACTTGATCCCCTCGGCCGCCTGTAGAGGAACCTTTACTCCCCACGAGGCCCTGACCTCATCTGACATTTCTGCAAACCCCACTCCTCTGACATCGAACGGGTCGCGATATATCTATGACCGACCGCTAGAGGTTTAGCCTTCTGTTCTTCCTCGTCGACTCCTTTGCCCTCAGCAACTTATTGAGTTCCAAGTCTATCCTCCTTTTCAGAGACCTTCTCCTGGCTTCCAGTCTCCTGAGCTCAAGCTGAAGTTCGATTACCTTCTCTTGAAGCCTATCTAGCTTTGAATCCATCGTTATAATCCGACGAATTGAGAATTAAGCTCCACGAGGAGCGCTGCGGCAATGCCACCGAGGGTGATGCGGGCCCGATGGGATTTGAACCCATATCTGGCGGGACGTTGATCCCGTGACCATCAGGTTAAGAGCCTCTGCGAACAGACCTCTGCTGCTCTTCCATGCTGAGCTACGGGCCCACGGAGGTCGCGGTTCTGCAAGTGTTTTTATCTGTTTTCCCTACTTCAGAAGCGCTGGCTTGAGCAACAGGAGAGTATTGGCCTCAGGTGTCTTCGATGTATTGCATCTCGAGCACGTGAGATACTTGGAGGAAGCGAAGAAGGCTGGGGGGCCGAGGGCAAAACTCATAGTGGTGTTGGCTAGGGATGAGATGGCGGCCAGAATGAGAGGCACCGCGCCCATATTCAGCGAGAGGGCCCGCCTCCGTATGGTGAGGGCGCTGAAGGTTGTTGATGACGCTATGCTTGGACCATCTTCAGATAACTTGGACGAAGGAATAAGGAAGACCTTGCTGAAGGTAAGACCGGATATCATTGCCTTTGGGTATGACCAGCAACGGAGCAGCGTTGTCTCCAAAGTCAAGAGCGCGATGAGGAAGTTGGGACTGAGGAGCATCCGCCTAGTAAGGATCAGGAAATTCGTGTACGATGACCTATCGCGGTCCTCGCTCGTGAAGACCCTGATCGCTGGGAGGTTCTCTAGGCGGGGAAGGAAAAGGTCAGCGCGTCCCCGTCCTTGAGCCCTATGGTTTTCCTAAGATACCTGTCCGAGATGAGCTCGACCGTCGTCATATCATACGCAGTCCTGTCCGACCTGATCACCGCGGTGTTCGCCACCCCCTTGACCCTCACTTCGTAGCAATAGACATCGCCGAATGTCCTCTCGCGGGTGGTGAACCCCTTGATCTTCATTGCGGGCTTGTTGTATAGAAGCATCAGTCTGTTGAGTTCGTCCAGTGAGCTCAGCCTGAGGTTTAAGGTCCCGAGATAAGGGGAGAACCCCAGCTTGGCTTCGATCTGCTTGAAGTACCCTCTCTGAGAGATATAGTACGCTCCTTCTCCCTTCCCGGCAAACACCTTGCCAGAGACCTTCAAGTCAGACGGTTCGATGCCCTTCCCTCGGAACCGTAACGATACGCCAGCGAGCTCTTGGGCGAGTTTTTCATAAGCTCTCGGCGTAAGCACTATTCTCTCGCCAGCTCTGGACATGTGCCTCGTTATCATTCCGTCCGACATCAGCTCCCTCAGGAGAAGGGATGCCGTTTGTTGTGACATTCCTAGGACCTGCGCCAGCGAGGTGGTGTTTGTGAACAGCTCCCCGCTGTTTCCGGAGATCTTCAAGAGGGAGAGAAGGAAGAGGATCCGTCTAGCCCTTCTTCCGAACTTCTCTCTCGAGCGCTCTCTTTGATTCATTGTGTGCGCTCCCCAGTGGCTCAGGATATCCATACCTTGTGGGAAGCCTATTAATGATATCCAGACAATCCTGCAACGATATCAGGTTTCCAGGACTTACGAAGAACCGACCAAACCTTTCGCACAAAAGGCGGTTGAAGCTGCTCGTCATTGGTCCAATCGGACCTTTCGCGACCCCGATTGTTGGAAGCCCAGTCACGACCCCTAGGTGGGTTGCGAAGCCACAGAGGCGCGGATGGGCCAAGCCGTGCCCGTCAACCAAGATCACGGACGGGGAAACCCGCCTCTCGCGCAGGAGCCCGAGTATCGGTCCAGCCTCCCTGAAGGCCAAGAAACCTGAGCGGTAGTCCACTTGGGTCTCAGAAGCCCGGGCAGCGAGCAAAGACAACCGCCCCGTTCTGACCTCCAGCTCGGCGTATGCAGCTACTGCGATGTGGCCTGAGTAGGCGATGTCGACCGCACCCACGGCCTCCAAATTCTCGTAGCTGAGTGGCTTGACCCTGGCCATCGAGGCCAGCGCGATCTGTGCTCTCGTCGCGTTCCTGATGTTCAATCTCTGTATTGCTCTCGAACCCGTCAAGTCACTTTCGCGGTCTTAGTATCTTCGCGAGATCCTCCATTGATTTCTCAAGCCTCCTCCTTTTCGTCTCCTCCGTGAGGATTGAAAGGGTGGACTCCAGAGTCGACCGGTTTACGTCCAGTTTTCGCCTCAGCCCCGGCGCCACGGAATTTGCCAAGGATATGGAGGCTAGCTCCCCGTATAGTTCTGACATCGTCCCGAAGAGGTAGGTTGCTCTGTCGATGTCCTCTCGCGCAATCGACGTTACGACTGCCCTTCTGAGTTCTCCTATGAGGTCAGAGATACCGTACAAGACTGCAAGCTCAGGCAGTTTGTCCAGCTCCATGAGTGGAGCCTCGGCTCCTTCGGTTGCGATGCTGAGCAATAGGCTGGCCTCTATGAACTCTTGGACCACCTGAACGACGTATCCCCATTGCTGGAGATGGTGAGCCCCACGGGCTAGCCCCAGGAATCGTTTGAAGTCTTTCGTGGTTCCCTTCAGGGTTCCTCTCGCCTGTGAGATCCTGTCGGAATGGATGCTGGTCACAGCCGACCTGCATGACCTCAGTATCTTGTCTCCCAGGTCAACTAGGCTTCTCTTGTGTAGCTCTGCCCGCCGCAGGGACTCCTGCGACTTTCTCACGGAGGAAACTATGCGAGAGGACAATGTCCTCCTAGTGTCTCTCAAGCGCCTAGACAACCCTAGTTGCCCTCGACAGGGTCTTCCTCCTCCAAGCGTTCTTCCTGATCCTTGGACTTCTTCCGAATCCGCATGAGGCGCAGTATCCTTTTCTCCTGTGGTACGATCGCCTTCCACACCTAGGACACGTCGTGTGGATTCGCTTCTTGTTCATCCTGCCGAAGGCAGTGGTGCCCGCCGTTGTCTTTCCCATTCGTCATCTACCTACTCCGCTGGCGAAACCAGTATGATGTTGTCTCCTCTGACGACTATCGTTCCGAGCTTCTTCGCACCCTCCTTGAACACCTCCTCCGCATCATCGAGCACGAGGTTCATGTGAGAGTCGAAGCCGAGAAGGGTTCCTCGTATTCCGCCTCCTCCCTTCAGTCTTAGGAGTATGTTCTTTCCGATCGAGTTCTCTAAGGCTTGCAGCGCTGGTTCGCTCAACAAAAGAGTGCGCACCGTACCGCAGAATATCGCATATAAACTTAAGTGGGAAACTCAGGAAACTCTGAACCTCTCCCCCAGCTTAGGCACCACAGTCCTGTGTGGGAACATGTGGGACATAGTCCTATTCAGGCTACGCAGCTTGCTCCTTTCTCCGTGAACCAAGAAGACTAGGCCCCTGCCTGTCATCGAGCCCCTCGCGAACGTGAGCAGCTGTGATCTGTCGGAGTGGCCTGACAGCCCATCCAACCTGTGAATCGAACTCTTGATGTCTATTACTGTGGGTTTCCCTTCCTCGTTGTATAGCTGAACCTGCTTTGCTCCTGACAGCACCCTCTGTCCGAGCGTTCCCTCAATCTGGTAGTTGACGAACAGGACCGCGCCGTTCGGCTCGGGTGCCATGTGCCTGAAATATTCCAGCACCGGACCGCCCTCGAGCATGCCAGAGGTCGACAGTATGATTGCCTTTCCTGAGGAAAGGGCCTCAGATCTCTCGGAGCTGTTCTTGATCGGCACGAAGTATTCGGACTCTAGGGGGTTCGTTCCCTCCTCGATTATCAGCGAATACAGTTCAGACGATAGATAGCTCGGAAATGCCGAGTGCACCTTGGAAACCTCAGTGATCATGCCGTCAATGAACACGGGGGCCTCCTCGATTGACTTGTTGTTCATCGCCCTCGCGAGGATCAGCGCGACCTCTTGGGCCCTGCCAACAGCAAGAGTAGGTATCAGAACCTTTCCTCCCTTCTGGAACGTCTCGTTCACCAGATACACTAACCTGTTCTCTACCTCCGTACGGCCCGGCATGACATCGCCCTCTCCCCCGTACGTTGACTCCATGATCAGGTTGTCCACCCTCTGGAACCGGGACACCGCTGGGTTGAGCAGAAGGGATCTGCCGAGCTTGAAGTCGCTTGTGTAGAGTATCGAGTGGCCTGGCTCGCCTATGGCCAGGTGAACGAGTGACGAGCCCAGTATGTGGCCAGCGTTGTACAAAGTCACCTTGATGTCAGGAGAGACGTCGGTGACTTGGTTGTACCTCACCACCACGGTCTGCTCAATAATTGACTTGACGTCCTTGAGAGCGAAGAAGGCAATGGAGCCGGATCTAGTCTCGACATTGTAGAAGTCCTCTAGTAGCACCGTGAGGAGGTATAGGGTGGGCTCTGTCATGTAGAAGGGGCCCCTGTACCCGTGTTTTGCCAGGAGCGGCAGTGCGCCCATGTGATCCAGATGGGCGTGCGACACTATCACCGCGTCCAGCGAGTCGAAGTCACCGAACTCGTAGTCCAGCCTGGGGAACATCGAGCCCCTCTGTGAGGTTCCTGGGTTGACTCCCGCGTCCACGAGAACCTTGCTTTCGTCGGTAGAAACTACGAGCGCAGACCTGCCAACTTGCTCCACTCCCCCCAGAAAGGAGACGGAACAATCTGTCGAGGAGACTAAGGGGGTTCTGAAGATTCTGTCGCCCGTCTCCCTGAGGAAGGAGCTCCTAGCGTCGGATCTGGAGGTAAGGATGTGAAGAACTTGTGAGAAGGTCCTTGAGTCTGACAGGAACTTCTTCTCCGCAACCAGTTTCCAGCCTGTCCTTTGGGACACTCGTAGCGCCAGCCTGTCAATGTCGGCCTCAAGCAGGGCGAGTTTGTTGGCAATCGCTATCGCCTCGCCAGTGTTGTGATTGAATATGACCTTCGTCAATCCTGCCTCTTTGGGCACTATTGAGAAGATCTCCTTGGTGGCCGCTTCCTCATCCAGCAGATACTGGGGGGCTGTCCTTATCACGACCCTCTTCCTCAGAACCTTGGCAAGCTCAGAGGCGTACTGCTCTCCCGTTAGGACGAACTCGGGGTTCTTCGTTAGCAGTACGAGTTGTGGACCTTCTATTTCTATGCCTATCAAGGACGCCTCTCGCGGCGCCCTCTCAAATACTTCCTTCCTGACTATCTCGATCATCAGAATATCCTTGAGTTAGGTATCAGTTCGATCGCTACAGGTGCGCGATCCTCTCAGCGATGACTCCTCTCTCCCCCGCAGACAGCTCCCTGTATCCTTTCGAGTCTATCACGACTACGTCGAAATCGTTCCCAGTTGCGGTGTCCCTATTCATAGCGGTCAGAACTGCTTTGACGGCCAACGGTACGACTTCCTCCGGGACCATGTCTCTCTTTATGTTGGCTTCTAGGAAGCCTAGGGCCACTGGCGATCCGGACCCCGTCGATACGAGTTCCTCCTTCGTTGCCCCTCCGTATGGGTCGATCTGGTACAACTCCGGCCCGTGCAGATCCAATCCGCCTATCAGCGCTTGGACCGCCATCGGCGCCATTCTGTTTCTGAAGAGGACCAGAGAGGCAACGCTTGAGATAGACCTGACGGGCATTCTGGTTCCCCTCTCAAGCCAGAATATCTTGGACTGGTAACGCAGAACATCCAGCAGGGCTTGAGCATCGGCCACGCCGCCGGCCGTGGTCATAGCTGCGTGTTCGTCAATCTTCTGCACCTTCTTTCCAGTCTTGTGGGCGATGAAGGTCTCCCCTTGTACGACGCGCGTATCCGTGGCAAATACCACCCCGCCCTTGCAAGCAACGCCCACTGTGGTAGTACCCCATTTTACCTCAGGAAGCCTCAGTGAGTTGGGCCCCAGCGGCGGTCTCATCGCTTCGAAGTAGCTACTCAAATTAGTTTGGCCACCCGCTGCAATCGTAGGGGTCTTTGACCGCAAGAAGATAAGTTTTTCTTTTTCACCACGATCGTGAGGGGGGCTGATGCCGAACGGGAGGCGTCATAAGATTGAGCTACCTAGGCTGATACTAGCAGGAGAGGACATCGTAGGGAGCATCGGGGAGGAGCTCCTAGAACTTGGGTTCAAGAGTGTTGGGGTGCTAACTAGCAAGACGCCCCTCCAACTTCTTGGGGACAAGATCGAGGGATCCCTCAAAGCCTCTGGGGTGGAGTATCGGTTCTTCTTGGATAACGGCCAACCGCATGAGGTGCTTCGGGATGACTTCATTGCGTCAATTCGGATGAAGATGGACGCCGTGGTAGGGATCGGGGGCGGACGGGTACTAGATGTTTCCAAGTTGATCGCAGAGAAGTCAAACGTATCTTTCATTTCCGTCCCCACCGTTCCGTCCCACGACGGCATTGCGAGCCCCATGGTTTCGCTGGCGGGAGGCAGGACAAGATACTCTAGATTCGTGAGGACCCCACAGGCGATATTCGCCGACATCTCTGTACTTGTGGCCTCTCCGCACAAGTATGTGGTCAGTGGATTTGGGGATGTGATAGGTAAGTATACGGCGACCAAGGATTGGAGGCTCGCCCATCTTCTGCTCGGCGAGTACTACGGCGAGTATACGGCCAATCAAGCGGCGGAGTGCGCGCACATAATGATGAGGAAGGCTGAGGAGGTCGGTGAAGGTACGAAGGAGGGGATCAGGGCGCTGGTTGAAGCCCTGGTGAACTGCGGGATACTGATCGGCACCGCGGGAACGAGCAGGCCCTGCAGCGGCTCCGAGCATCTGTTCTCTCACGCCTTGGATCAGTTCCGAGCTCCCTCGCCCCACGGTCAACAAGTTGGGGTTGGCACCGTCATGATGTCCTACTTGCACAACGCCGATTGGGAAGGTGTCAGGAACAGCCTCATCAAAGCCAAGGCACCGACCTCAGCGAGGGAGCTTGGCGTCGACGAAGCAACCTTAGTCAGGGCTCTTACTCTGGCAGCGAGCATGAGGCCCGATAGATACACGATCTTGGGGGAAAGGGGGTTGAACGAGAGAGCAGCTAACGCGCTCGCAAAGGCTACGCGGGTGACATAGAACGTCTGGCCACGGCCAAGACAGAGAGCAACTTACTGTGTTGGACCCGGGCGCAATAAGGGAAGACGCGATATGGTTGTACCTCGGCGAGTCCGAGGAGTGTCTGGAGTGTGAGAAGAGAAAACTGTGTCATGGCTCTATGTTCGCCGGGACCATGTTTCAGGTGGTGAAGAGGAAGGGGGTGAGGATCTACTGTAGGCTCAGGGAATGTGAGGTGGAAAGCGTTCAGATTAGGAAGCCGGATGTAACCCTTGCGTTGGACGCGAGAGTGGCCAAGGAAGGTGCAATAATTGAATTCGTCCGAGCTTCGTGTGCGGAGTGGGCGTGTCCCTATCGGGAGCTTTGTGATCCCATGTTGTTGGCTGACAGGGAAAGGGTCAAGGTAGCGAAAGTAGATAGGACGTTTCCATGCCCAATTGATTCCAGCAAGGCCCTATGCGTAGCAAAGGCTACGCCCGTTTAGTTCTTCCTCTCGTCGCCCCCGCCTTTTCTTTTCGAGGGGATTTCTTCTCGCCAGCCTCTGGCTTGCCCTCAGCCTTTGGAGGTTCCTCCTTCTTATCCTCTTCTTTCTTCGAGTACTCCTCAACGAAGCGAACCGCAGATACGTCCTTCAGGTTCCTTGTGATCTCGGAGAAGAGGGCCCTCTTGGCTATCTGGAGGCCCTCAAGATAGAAGGCTTCCTCCGGCAGTTTGACCACAGCTGTAGAGCCCTCCAACGCTACCTTGAAAGCAGCCTCATCGACCCTGGGAAGCCTCCTTTTGACTAAGCTATGGATCTTTTCAATGTCATCCTGAACGACAGAAGTAACCTTGACGCTGTAAGCGATTGTTCTGCCAGCCAGCGGGGGGTTGAAGTCTACAGCAACTCTTCCCGATGTTATCGATTTGACCGTGCCGATCTTTCCATCGATCTCCACCTTCGAGTCTACGTCAAGATCTCTGACGTTCGCAAATCTCCTTATTGGGAATATCCGAACCTTTGACGGATCCCTCACTCCGTACCCTTGCTCGGGGGGAACGATGACTTGGCTCTCGGATCCAACTTGGGCGTCCTTCAGGGCGTCTGCTAGGGGTTTGGGGATATCTTCGGAACCCACTATGAAAAGCCTCGGGGAGTACACCTCGTTCTCGCTGAAGATCCCCGCCTCCTTGGCGATGTTCTGATCGGTGGTATCGATGATCTCCCCGGTTTCCTGAACTTTGGCCGTTAGCTCGACCAGAAGAAAGGAGCCACCCTCGCTCATGTTGATTGGATTTCCAGATTGCTCGTTATAAGCATATTTTCATCCTCGGCAGCCGACGGGCACAAGTTCGGTTCGTCCAATTGGTCGTTCGGCGAAAGATAAGTGGTCCTTTATGTCACGCGGCCGAGGGAGCCAGGGGGCATGCTGATTAGGCTTGATCATATTCACACTTAGTGATCTTTCTGACTCTATCGTCCCCCCGAAAGCCCCTTATCAGTTTGTACACCGGATCGGGAACGAGGTTTGACCAGTCTTCCCCCGCAACTATCCTGCGCCTTATCTCAGTTCCGGAATAGTCCTCCCTATTGCTAAGGGGCACCGGTACGACCTCGTATCCCTCCTCCTCGAACAGGACGCCAGTTAGTGGGTCGTTTGTGTACACCCTGTTTATCGGCGGCACGCTCTTCAGGACATGGGTCACCCAAGAAGGGTGGAAATCCACATCTGGCACGCCGGTTATCAGATATCTGTTCCTGTCCACGTTGTCTGAAGCCAAGGCGGCCAGTATCATCTGAACCCTCTCCCCCATGGTGAAGGGATTCTTCGTCTCGTGACTGGATAGTGAGCTGCCCACTGCTATGACCACGGCCCTCTCCTTTCCCAGGATGAGGCGGAGCGCGAACAGGTGACCTTTGTGAAAGGGTTGAAATCTCCCCACGAATAGCGCCCACTCGTTGTCGCTCATCTCTTTCAGAGCGGGATTTCTTGCTTAAAAATACTGATGTGTCGCATGGTTCCGATGGAGATAGACGGATCATATGGGGAAGGCGGCGGGCAACTGGTGAGGTTTGCTATAGCCCTATCTGCTATGCTCGGTGAGGACGTAACCATAGTGAACATAAGGGCGGGCAGAACCACTCCCGGAATCCGACCGCAGCATCTTGCGGCAATCAACGCGGTGGCTAGACTCGCGAGCGCGAAGGTCAAGGGCAACGAGGTGGGCTCCTCGTCCGTTTCCTTCAGCCCGGGGAGGATAACCGGAGGACAGTTTGACTTCGATGTTGGGACGGCCGGAAGCGTGACCTTGGTATTGCAGGCTGTTCTGCCCGTGGCCTTAATGGCAGAAAAACCCATCAGTGGAAGGATCGTTGGCGGGACCGAGGTGAGGTGGAGCCCGACGGTCGACTATTTTGACCGGGTTTTTCTACGGGGCATACGAACGATGGGAGCTGACGTTTCCGTGAAGCTGTTGAAAAGCGGATACTACCCGAGGGGCGGTGGGGTCGTCCACTTTAGCGTCACCCCAAGATCACAATTGGATCCTCTCATTACCCTGAGGCGCTTGGGAGGCGAACTAAGAGCGTCTGGGGTCAGCAGGTGCGCTAACCTCCCTCAAGCCGTTGCTGAGAGGCAAGCGTCTAGCGCGAGGGATCTGTTGGGGAAACGCAACATCGCTGTGGATGAGATCGAAATCGTGCATACGAGCGAACCCCTCGGCCCTGGCAGCAGCATAACTTTGTGGGTGAACTCCGAGCCCGCTAGCTTCATCGGAGCCGATTCGATCGGAGAAAGGGGGAAGCGTGCGGAGGTTGTTGGCAGCGAGGCGGCCGAGAGCCTGATCAAATGTGTCGACACGGGAAGCGGATCTGACGAGCACTTCGCGGATATGATATTGCCGTACATGTTCAAGGCAAAGGGTCGGTCACGAGTTACAACGCCGAGGATATCCAAGCACCTCATGACGGAGGTTCATATTGCCAAGTTGTTTGATGTGGCCGCGATATCGATAGACGACTCGACGGTCCCAGCGGAGCTATCCGTCACCCCGAAAGAACACGGAATTGTTTAAATCCGTGCCCCCAAGCCTGAAGCAGATATGGTCAATCCATTCATTCCTGGAGCTACCGCGATAGCCATCACCTACAATGACGGAGTCGTGTTGGCCGCGGACAGGAGGGCTTCCTATGGTACTTTCATTCTAAGCAAGAATGCAAAGAAGGTGTTCAAGATAACCGACAAGGTCGGTCTCGCTTCAGCTGGAATGATCTCAGACGCACAGACGATCGTGAGAGAAGCCAAGTATGGAGCGAACATGTTCAAGCTGCAGACCAACAGGGAAATGAACGCGAGAGCTCTGGCGAAGCTCATATCGAACATACTCTTCGCCAACAGACTTGCACCGCTCTTGACTCAATTGATAATGGGCGGTTTCGACAAAGGGGAGAGAAGCGTGATAGTGATGGACCCGCTAGGATCGCTCGTGGAAGACAAGTATGCAGCGGTGGGAAGCGGCAGCGAGTTAGCTCTCGGCATCCTAGAGGCCACTTACAGGGATGACATGACGTACGACGATGCTAAGAGTCAGGTGCTGAAGACCGTAGGGTCAGCCCTACAAAGGGATTCGGCCTCCGGGAATGGAATAGACATGTTGTTCATAGCCGAGGATAGGACTTGGGAGGAGTTCTATCCAGTATAGGGATAACGTAAGGCGGTGTGGACCAAAATCCAAACCTAGCTCAGGAGCTCATGTCGGAGCGAGCTAGGTGGGTTGACAGAATACCTGAGGTTGAGACGCGCCCGAGATCCCTATGCCTTCTGAGTCACTTCCTTGACCACGCCTGCGGATATCGTGAAGCCCATGTCCCTGATGGCGAATCTACCTAGGGGCGGGAAATCCGAGAAGACCTCGATCGATATGGGCCTCAGGGGTATAAATCTGACAATGGCGGCGTCTCCTGTCTTCAGGAAGGCCGGTTTCTCCTCGACGGCAGCGCCAGTCCTCGGATCAATCTTCCTGATGAGCTCCGCGAACTCACAAGAAACTTGCTCCGTATGGATGTGAAGAACCGGCGTATAGCCAGCCGCGATCGCGGTCGGATGTTTTATCACTATGATTTGGCCTGTGAATTCCTTGGCGACGGACGGTGGGTTGTCTGCGGGACCGATTACGTCTCCCCTTTTCATCTCCTTCTGGGAGATGCCCTTCAGGTTTATTCCAACGTTGTCCCCGGGCTCCGCCTTCTCAAGCCTCTCGTGGTGCATCTCTATGCTTCTAACCTCTGCGGTCTTGCCGGAGGGCATCACGACGATTTTTTCGTTCACTCGGAGCACGCCAGTCTCCACTCGGCCGACAGGCACGGTACCGACTCCTGGGATGTTGAAGACTTGCTGAATTGGGAGTCGGAGCGGCTTGTCAGTAGGCTTGGCAGGCTGCTCGAACTGATCCAAGGCCTCGATCAGCGACGGCCCATCGTACCAGGGCATGTGCTCCGGCTTGGCAACGAGATTGTCCCCGAGCCATCCGCTGGTCGGGACTATGATGATCTTGTGCTTCTTCAGGTCGAATCCGATCTTGGTCAGCAGGTCCTCTATGGCCCTCTTGACTTCCTCGTATCTTTCCTTGCTCCAGTTGACCGTCTGGTCATCCATCTTGTTTACGGCGACGACGATCTGGCGGACGCCTAGGGTGAACAGAAGGAACGCGTGCTCGGTCGTCTGTCCTTCTGGGCTTATGCCTGTTTCGAACTCACCCTTCTTTGCGGAAACCACGAGAAGCGCGACGTCTGCCTGACTGGCTCCGGTTATCATATTCTTCACAAAATCCCTGTGACCGGGAGCGTCTATGATTGTGTAGTAGAACTTGTCCGTGAAGAACTTGACATAGGCAGCGTCTATCGTGACACCCCTCTCTCGCTCCTCCTTCACCGTGTCGAGGACCCATGCGTACTTGAAGGTCTCGCCCATACCGGTCTTTGCGGACTCCTTTGCGAGCTCGTCCAGCTTCCTAACATCCACATCCCCCTTCAGGTAGAGGAGATGTCCAGTCGTCGTGCTCTTGCCGTGATCTACGTGTCCAGCTACTACTAGGTTCAAGTGTGGTTTTGAGCCAGCACTACTCATCCAGATCCACCTTGGGTAACCTTCGGTTTTGTCCCAGCCATTATAAAGGTTACCCGCAGGGCTCACCTAGAAGCGAGCGCGTGCTTCTCAAGCTCTTCCCTCCTGGATATGGCGAAGCATTTCGAGTCGTTCTCAGCTGCGGCCAGTATCTGAGCAGCTAGGCTCTCTTGGAATGTCGTACTTGATTTGAATGATGCTCTCCTAGCCCCTTCGACTAGGTTCCTCAAGGCCAGATCCACGCGCCTGGTCGGCGAGATGTCTACAGCCTGGAAGTACAGTATTCCCCCGTAACTTACTCTCGTCGTATCTTCTCTAGGCGCGCTATTCTCGATCGCCCTGAGTAGAACCTTGAGCGGGTTCTCGCCCTTCTTTTGGTGCACTAGATCCAGCGTGGCCTCTATGATCCTTATGCCCTTTGCCTTCTTACCGCCTGCTTTCGGCGTGAGAGAGGCCATGTTGACGAGCCGCTCCACGACGTTTATCGAATTCTTCGCGAATCGCTTGTGCTCATGTCTTCCTGCGGAATGAGGAAGGAACGTGGGCCTGAAGGATATGGCACTCTCAAGGGTCTTATCGTCCACCCGTAGGTCGTCAAACGAATACTTGCCGAATAGTTTGATGGATCCAGACTCGGCTGACAAGAGGTCTCATCCCCCCATTAGGAGCGAGCCAACGCCGTCCACAGATGGGAGGCGAAACGGGGGCTTATAATCTCTACCCTCGCCATCGATTTCCAATGGAAGTCAAGTCGTCTCTTCAGGTGTGAAGGGGCCTGTGAGCTCCAATCGTCGCCTGACGCCTTTGTCCTCGGCCTCATAGCACGACTACTTTCTGACCTTTTGCTTCTTTCCCTTGAGGAGTGCATCCAAGGAGATGTCGTTGACGGCTATCACCTTGTACCTGACGCCGGGCAGATCACCCATCGATCTGCCGCCGGAGCCGCCTATTCCTTCCACTAAGACCTCGTCTCGTTCATCTATGAAATTCAACGCGCCATCTTCAGGAACGAAGGCAGTGACCTCCTTGTTGTTCCTTATCAGCTGAACTCGAACACATTTCCTGACTGCGCTGTTCGGCTGCTTGCTTTCGATTCCAACTTTCTCAAGCACTATGCCTCTTGCCATAGGCGCGTGCCCAAGGGGATCGTACCTTGCCTTCAAACCCAACATCCTCCTAGTGTAGTAAGTATCGCTCCACCTTAGTTTCTTTCTCTTCTTCTTGAGCTTCCCTCCAGCGAACTCGCCCCTCGCGCCTTTTGACATGAGTTCGGTAGGCGCAGGGGAACGCATTATTAAGCTTTATACAATTTTTACTTGGTCAACTTCGAAGTATCTCTTCGTCAGGAGGGAAGCCCTCTTCACGTTGGCTCCTCCCTGCCCGATCGCCTTGCCCTTATCACCTTCGGCCACTTTTACGTTCGCGATCGTCCTCCCGTCCTTCACGTTTACCAGCAAGACGGAGTCCACCCTGACCTGTCTGAAGAGGCCAGCCACAAACTCCTCTGTGTTCTCGAAAAGAGGGTAGGCCAACACCTTGGCGTCGAGCATCCGTGAAAGATGGTTCAAGGGCCTGGTCGGGTTTACCGTGACTAGGGAGTATCCGTCCGGGTTCACCAGAAATATCACCTCTCCGTTCGGAGTCACGACGCAGTCTATCGGCCTCACTCTCGTAACGCGTTCAAACAAGGCGAGGTACCTGAAGCCCTCGGTCGAAAGCCTGACCTTGGGTGGAGTCATTTCGTCATCAGATCCTTTAGCGGCGACTGGCCGAATGAGTGTATTCCGAGGACCGAGGTCGGAAAGGGCTTGTTACAGAGGGATCCAAGGTCCACCGGAGATATGGCTAGTTTCTTAACGGGAATCTCTGCCATCGAGCAGAGCCTCTCCAGTTCCTCTGCCTCTCGCCGGGGCAGAAACGCGGAGTATATCACGGCGCTCACCTTGCCCGTCATTATCGCCCCCTTCGTCGAGTTGTATCCTAGTAGGACCTCTCCGGTTCTGCATGCTGTCCTTATCGCTGACTCCAACTATTTCACGACCTCCTTCAGCTATTGAGTTAAACCTTTCCTGAGGTCGACGTATACATCGATCATTCCTGTCCCGGCTTTGATTTCTTCTCCGGCAAGCACTCGCTCAGTCATTCCTCTCATTCGATCGGTGGAACCGGATATGGCGCCCTCCACCAACGTGGGGATCGTCCTTTCGAATGCGGCCTTGGCCAGCACGCTAACTTTTTCTCCGGAGAGACCATGTCTCCCGATCTGCTTGACTCTTCCGCTGGTGGTCATCGCGGATGCGACCAACATTATGTGCCGGAGATCTACGTCGAGACCTTGTTCCTCTAGGGTGCTCTTCAGCTCCTTGACCAGAGCAGACCTGGCCGCCTCTATTCCTAGAACTTCGGCTATCTCGTGGATGCTGTTAGTGAAGACCTTGGTCTTATCCACTTCTGGGATCTTGAGCGCTTCCGACAGGTTCGATCCCTCTGTGTATATCACCCACTCGCCGTCCTCCTCCCTAACGGTGACTCTGGATACCGAGGAGAGACCGGACACGGGGATCCTCCTGAGTTTCTCAACAACTGGAGCAAGGTCGCCCTCGGAGTCCTTGACCGTTATTGAGATCTCGTAGTTCTTTTCCTTCCTAGGCTTGAGCCCGGCCGCGATCAGGCTGCTTTGGAGCTTCTTTGGGGTCACTCCCCTCTCCTTCATCATTTCAATCGAGAGCACTACCGTTATGACGGACTTGAATTGTTGGACTTTGATTTCCGATGCGATGTCTTCGACTTGGGTGTAGACCATCCTCCTGGCTATGCGTAGAGCCTCAGCCTGCTTCGTGCGGTACTCAGGCGAGAGATGCACCTCCATGAGCGGAGTCTTGGGAACCCTCCTAGCGTCCAGTATCTCAATCAGCCTGGGGAGACCGATCGTGACGTTTGCCTCCCTTATCCCGGCGTAGTGGAACGTCCTGAGGGTCATCTGTGTCCCTGGTTCGCCTATGGATTGAGCTGCGATGATCCCCACCGATTCACCGGGATCAACCATGAGTTCGTTGTACTTCCCAAGCGTGGCATCTATGATCTCCGGGAGCTTAGCCGACTCTATGCCCAGCGACAGAATTGTGGTCTCCAATTCCTTGGTCACAGCGGTCGGGATGCCTGCCGCCCTTGAGGCAACTGCCGATCTGACGGCAGACTTGTCCGACTTGGCTCCCAGCTTCGCGCGTATCGACGAAGCCAGTCTGCGGACGATGGGCTCCACCGGGAACCTCCCATGATAGCTCCTTGACGGGTCCAGCCCATCATCGCCATAAGCGAACTCGACTATGTTTTCATATGGATCGCGAACCGTGCCGTCATACTCAACCTTCATGGTTTCAAGGGCGTGAATCAGTCTTCTTTGGAGGTACCCGCTCTGTTGCGTCCTCACCGCTGTGTCAACCAGCGATTCCCTGCCGCCCATGGCGTGATAGAAGAACTCAACTGGGGATAGCCCAGTCATGTAGCTTGACTTGATGAACCCCCTGGCTGCCGGTCCCAGGTCTCCTCGTTTGAAGTGGGGAAGGGGTCTCCCTAGATACCCCCTAGAAATCCTCTTGCCGCGCAGGGACTGAGGGCCTAGCGCTGCGCACATCTGCCCTATGTTCAGATCCGACCCCCGCGCGCCCGTCCTAGTCATCACGACGGCGCTGTTGTCCAGGCCGAGGGAAGTGCTAGCCAACTCACCGGTTCTCGTGCGGATGTCTGAGAGCACATCCATGATGTAGGCGTCTAAGGAATCCTCTTGGGATAGTCCAGGTGCCTTTTGTAGCTTCCCTGATCTGAACTGCGAGATAATCTCGTCCACGCGGCCGTCCGCGGAGGAAAGGTCCTCCTCTATCCCGTCGCGCGCCGTCTCGGACAACACTATGTCTCCGTACGACATGCTGAACCCCCTTAGTTTCAAGAACGTCGACACCATCCTGGTGAACGAGTTCAGGAACTTGTGAGCGGCCTCTTCGCCGTAGTTAAGCAGTATCTCGTGGATGAGGGTACCGGGCTCCTCGGCGCCGAGGGAAGCCTTGTCTATAACGCCTTTGACCAACGATCCGTTCTCTATCACTACGAATCCTTCGTGAGGACAGGTGTCCTCATCGCACTTCGGATCGTTTGCGCAAACTTGGGCCCGTGTTCTGTAGTTGAGATCCCCCGGCAAGAGGGCACTGAACGCCTGCTTGCCCGACCACATTTCCTGTGGCTTCTTGATGGCCGGGGTCGGTCGTTTGGGGTCGACGCCCGCAGCCTCTAGAAGCATGGAGAACTCCTTTCGAGTAAGGAGGGTGTCGGAGCGCGTCAACAGGTAGGCGCCTGTCACGAAATCCCGTATTGCTCCTATGATGGGAGCACCATACCTCGGAGTTATGTAGTTCTTCATCACTTGGAGAAGTTCCTTAGTCTCAGCAACTGCCTCCACGTTCTGAGGAACGTGGAGGTTCATCTCGTCGCCGTCGAAGTCGGCGTTGTAGGGGGTGCAAACTGCGGGGTGCAGGCGGAAAGTCCTGCCTGGGAGAACGCGGACCTTGTGGCCCATCATTGAGATCCTGTGGAGCGACGGTTGACGGTTGAAGACCACGTAGTCGCCGTCGAGGAGGTGCCTCTCGACTACATAGCCCTCGGAAATGTTCTCTGCAAAGCTCTCAAGATCCCTCACGAACTCTAGCTTGATGCGGGCGCCGTCCGGTCTTATCACGTACCGAGCGCCCGGGTACCTTGCTGCCCCGTTCTTTGCCAACGAGACCAACGTCTCTCTGTTGAACGGGTTGACCTTCTCGGGAATCGTGAGCTCCATTGCCACCTCGATTGGCACTCCGACCTCATCGACCGCTATGGACGGGTCGGGTGACACCACCGTCCGAGCCGAGAAGTCCACCCTCTTTCCAGAGAGGTTCTTCCTGAACCTCCCTTCCTTTCCCTTCAGCCTTTGCGACAACGTCTTCAGTATCTTGTTCGTCCTATGTCTGGATGGCGGAACCCCGGTGGCTTCGTTATCCAAGTAAGTAGTCACATGATACTGGAGAAGTTCGTCGAAATCCTGAACGATCATCGGCGACGAGCCGCTCTCTAGGGCGTCCTTCATGCGCTGGGAGGCCCTGACGATGTCCACGAGCTTGTGAGTCAGGTCATCCTCGGAGCGTTCCCCGGTTTCGAGTATGATGGAAGGCCGAACCTGCACTGGCGGGACCGGAAGAACCTCCAATACCATCCACTCCGGCCTGCCGAGTTCAGGATCCATCCTGACCAATGTAAGGTCCTCATCAGGAATTCTCTCGAGGCGCTCCCTGACCATCGCCGGAGTGAGCTTGGTGGTTATCTTCTCGGGAGTGACCTCGAAGAAACCTGCGGGCTTGACCGGCTTGACGACGTACTGAGCTGAACCACAATGTGGGCAGCTAGCCATGCGCTTGGCCTCTCTGATTATCTGAGAGTAGACTTTGTTGGGGATGGCTCCGAACTCCCTCTGATACTTGCTCATGCTCTCCCGGTGCTCGGAGATCTTTTCGTCCGGGAGCAGTATCCTGCCGCAGGATCTGCACGTTATCGTCAGAAGGAGATGGATCTGCTTTGCGAACAGGTAGTTTATGATCGGTGTCGGTAGCTCGATGTGGCCGTAGTGGCCAGGGCACCGCGTCGGCGGGTTGCCGCATGTGTGACACCTCTGGCTTGGTTCTATTGTCCCGAGCCGGAGGTCCATCACGCCGCCGGGCACGGCAGTCCCATCCTCGTTGTAGACCTCTTCCGACGCGATCTCCGCGACCGACATCCTTCTTATGACAGCCGGGCTGAGTAGGCCGAACGTGATGGAGTCGACCGACCTCACTTCAAGCTCTCTGCTCATCTGCCGGGGTCACGTCCTCCTAGTCAAGTTGATTCTCGGGTAGATGCCCAAGCTAGCGATCTCCTGTAGCAGGAGCTTGAAGGCGTAGGATATGGGAACTGCACTTATGTTGACGTTCTTGCCACATATTTTGCATATGTATTTCCTTTGTTTTGAGTCGTAGTACCCTATTGTTCCGCAGTTCTCACAAACGTAGACTGTTGTCTTGTCCGACTCTTCCAACAACCGATCCTGAAGCAACCTTGAGGCTCCGTGGCCTACGAGGCAGTCTCTCTCCATTTCCCCGAACCTCAAGCCCCCTCCTCGAGCTCTCCCCTCCGTGGGCTGATGCGTGAGTAGCGTTACCTGTCCTCTCGCTCTCGCGTGAATCTTATCCTTGACCATGTGGTGGAGCCGCTGGTAGTACACTGGACCGATGAATACCGTCGCCTTCATCGGCATGCCTGTCAGGCCATTGATCATTCTCTCTTCGCCGTGCGGCTGCAGCCCGTACGATTTCAGGGTCTCAAACACGTTGCTGGGATCCTCGTGAACGAACGCGTCCCCTCTTCTCTGTTGTCCTGTTATGGCGGCCGCCTTTCCGAATATCGACTCTAGGAAGTGCCCTATCGTCATCCTAGACGGTATCGCGTGTGGGTTTATCAGCGCGTCCGGCACCAGGCCCGACTCAGTGAAGGGCATGTCCTCCTGTGGAACGATGGCGCCCACAACTCCCTTTTGGCCTGCCCTGCTTGCGAACTTATCTCCGATCTCGGGGGCTCTGGTGTCTCTCAGGCGTACCTTAATCAGCCGGTTTTGCTCCGTATCCTCTGTCAGGACTATCGTATCTATGTAGCCTGAGTGCGAGGGCTTGACAACGATGGATGTATCTCTCCTATAGGAAGGCTGCCCCCAAATCTCCACCCTCTCCTCCAAGAATCGGGGTGGACTTGTCCTCCCGACCACGACATCGCCTCCTGTGACCTGAGTCTCGACTGGAACGGCGCCGTCATCGTCAAGCCTCAAGTAGGATTCGACGCCCCGAAATCCGCGAACTCCTTCCTCCGGCTTCTGTATCTTGTCTCGCTCTCCCATCGCGTAGAGTCTAGCTTCAGCCTCGTAGACGAAGTACGATGAGGACCGCGCTAGACCGCGTTGGACTGACCCTTTGTTCAGGACGAGAGCGTCCTCCATGTTATACGGATCGGACAGCACGGCCACTATGAGATTCTGTCCTATCGGATTTGTTTCAAGTCCGACCACTCCGCTTGTGATCGTGGTGACTAGTGGAAGCTGGGGGTACAGAAGATAGTGGGAGGTCGTTGAGAAGTTGAAAGGCAGAGCCGCTGTGGGATACCCCAGCGCTTGCTTGGCCATAGCGCCCTCATACGTGTTCCTAGGAGACTGGTTGTGCTCCGCGAATGGGATTATTGAGGTCACGGCGCCGAAGATCGCCAGCGGGGAGATCTCAAGATGGGTTGTATCGGGCGTTACGGAACTCAGGTCAGGCGCTATCAAGGACATCTCTTCCTCTTCGGCGTCCAGGTGCTCCACAACTCCGATGTCCACCAGGTCGTCGAACGTGAGCTCACCGGCCTTCAGCTTCCGGATGTGTTCCGGCCTCAGCCTGGGCGCCCCCTCTTCAACGACGATCAAGGGCCTCCTAGGCCTCCCTGGATCGGTATTGATCAGCACCTCGGTCTTCACGATCCCACCGTAGTCGTGGGCATATACCCCGATGTTCGCTTGGCTGGACAGACGCCCCCTTCTTCTGAGCCTGATGAGTTCCTTTGCTAGGGATTTCCCTTCTGTGTGATAACCGATGAGAATCCCTCCGACGTATACCTCGGCCCAGGTCGTCTTAGCGCTTTCGTCCACTTGCTCCGCTGGCACAACTTCTAAAGACTCCAGAGTTTTCCGGATCTCCTCCGCATCCGCCGTAACCGAAACCTGCGTAAGCAGGGTGAGGTTCTTCACCAGGCCGCAGTTGCTCCCCTCTGGGGATTCGGCGGGGTCTATCCGCCCCCATTGAGTCGGGTGAAGGTCCCTGGCCTCGAAGTTTGCTTGGCTTCTGCTCAGCGTGGATTGGATTCTCCTGAGGTGGCTGATCGTCGAGATGTAGTTCACCCTCTCAAGAAGTTGAGACACTCCGACGAGTCTGCGGCCCCAGTTCCCCGTGGCTATCGCGTGATTGAGTATGTCCGTTACGAGCCTCGTCGATACGAGATGGCTGACGCTCCTAGATGGCGCTGTCCTCTTCAGATCGGACCTTTCCACCTGATATCGAAGGTCGCGCACCATTCTCCTGAAGGCTTGCCTGAATATCTCAGCGATCAGGGGCCCAGCAAAGCGCAGTCGCTTGTTCTTGTAGTGGTCCTTGTCATCTGGTCTCCTCCACCCCAGCCTAGCGGCGATGCACCTCTCGGTCATCTTTCCTAGGAAATCTGCCTTTCTTAGGCGATCCTCAGGAGTGGTTCCGAGGTGTGGTAGCAGAACCTTGTCCAGCAGGTATTCCGCGCGCCTGATTCTGATCTCCTTAGGCTGTCCGTATGCCGTTCTTCCTCCGATGTAATCGAGCGCTTCTTCAGAAGTTGACACCTCGGCAGCCTCCTCGAATGATTTGAGAAGGAGGTCCTGTATCTCAGGGTACTGGGAGGTTGCGTAGGCGATGTCCTTGTCGACCTCCCTACCTAGCGCCCTCATGAGCACGACAAACGGAACGTCCTCTCCGACCCCGGGGAAGTAGACCTTCAACAGTTGATTCTGTTGACTGAACCTGATCTCTACTCGAGTCCTGTAGCCAACAGTTGATGAAAACACCCTTGAGGTAAAGAAGATCGAACTCCCAATCTTCTTCCTCTCGGTGAAGATGTGGTTACTTGCGAAGTCCTCAAGCCCGACTATCACCTTCTCGGACCCGTTTATGATGAAGTAGCCCCCAGGATCTCTTGGGTCTTCCCCCAGCTTGACGAGTTCGCTTGGGCTCAGGTTATAGAGCCTGCACAGACGGGACTTCACCATGATCGGGAACTCCCCTATCTTGACCCTGCCTTCTTGCATCAGCCTCTCGTTCTTGAATTCTCTGAACTCAAGGAATACCGGAGCGGAATAGCTAACGCCTCTCAGCCGCGCCTCCAGTGGGTGGAGTGGACCTTGTGCGCCCGATGCTTCCTCGATCGTCGGCAAGTCGACGATAAGCCGCGTGAAGGAGAGCTTGTGACGAAGGTCGGGGAGGAGTATGTTGAGCTCGCCCACCTCCTCGATGATCTTGTTCAGGTCCTTGTCGACGAGCTCGTTGTACGAATCTACGTGATGCTGGGCTAGCCCGAGTTTCGGGATCGCGAGCCGATATACGTACTCCAGATCCTCAGGGGATACTGTGATGCTAGAACTCAGGGAGGTCACTCGACTACCACCAGCCTGTAGAAAGTAGAATCGCCAGCCGTCTGGCTTCTCCTGATTATCTTGAGGACGTCTCCTACGCTCCCTCCTAGCGCCTTGACGGCGGGGTCACTAGCCAAGATTTTCGGTAGGTTGTGTGGCTTGATCTTGTACTTGTTCATCAGCTCTTTTTTCTCGCCTTCGTCAAGTATTTCGTATTTCGGGGAGAGAACATGGTCAAGTGGAACAAAATCCCTAACATTAGACGACAAATGGCTCCAGCCCTCATTGTGCAAAGACCTCTGTTATTTTAACCTTACTCAAAAAATCCTGAATAAATGGGGGCTGTTGCGGGCCCGTCGGGATTTCCAGTGGGAAACCTTCCTTTGAACCCGAGACGCCCGGGTTAAAAGCCTCGCCGATCCTATCTCCGGCGCTCTGCCATGCTGAGCTACGGGCCCGAGGTAGCTGAGCGATTCCTGTAAAAAGGTTATCGTTGATTTGGATGGTCCCGCCGGCTGGACTTTCAGCAACGGGCCTTTGAACTCGCCGGCCATCGGCCTCCAGCGACAACCCGGTTTCTGCTTTTAGCCCGGCAGGCTGAGCGGGTCGACCGAAGGTCGACACCTACAGCATCTTCGCCTTGGATAGGCACGGAAGCTCTACCAGGCTGAGCTACGGCGGGGCGACGACGGTCAGGCCTGACCATAGATAAGTTTTTCACGGAGATCGCTCGCGCGGACGAATCGCAAGTTTAAATAACATTTTGACGATGCGCATTAAGGTGCCCCGGTGGTGCAACTCGGTTAACATTGGCGGCTGTTCATGAGCCGAATCACCCGTCAGACCCGGGAGGCGTGTAGCCCGGGAGTTCAAATCCCGGCCGGGGCGCCTCCAAGATCACTTACATGATTCGTTGTAAGAAACCGTGTCCCACGTCAGTGCTCGAGAGGCGACTCGGACAAATGCCTTTCTCTCATGCGCTCGAAGTAACTTTGATTCCTCATAGTCGCCCGTAGATCGAGCGTCGGGGCTCTTGATATGTCTTAGCGCGACGTTGGGCACGAATCAGGAGCACCGAACCACTATCAGAATGGCGCTTCGCCCGCGAGAAAACGTTCCAAAGGCGGAAGTCTTAAAACCTGACCTTCATGTCGTCATATGGACAAGGGAATGCTCCTGTGCTTGCCTTCTGACGGTGTGGGCCGGTCCAATTCGATGTTCGCATTTTGTAAGGTGATGACGTAGCGGGAGGCCTCATTATGATGAGCCGGAGGCAAGCTTTCAGACAGCGTGAGGAATTCGCTCGAGTACTTGACTTCATAAGGTCAGGTATCCCAAGGAGATCTTGGCGCAGGGAGCCGATCCCGTTCGCGCAATGCGTCGGGGAGGAATTCTTCACGCTGTTAGAGGTGGCAATAGCGAGAGGGGTAGACTTGGATGTAGGCTCCAGGATATACGTCGGCAGCGGTCCCAAGAAGGAGGTCGCATCGATACTGGGCAGGATCGACTACGAGGTTCTCAGCCAGGTCGCCAAGGATAACCTATCTGACATTGTGGAGGGCGTGGTCCTTAGTAACGAGGAGAAGTACGTGAGAATCATCAACTCCTTAGGGCTTCTGACGCCCAAGTTGCATGCATTCGAACTCCTTTCAGGGATAGGAAGGAACACCACCCGAAAGATAATAGAGGAGAGAGAAAAGGCCCCGTTCAAATCAATGGATGACTTCTATCAACGTACCAAGATAGCCAACCCGGAGAAGGTGATCGTGGCTAGGATCATCGAGGAGATATCGAGTGCACAAAAGTACAAGCTCTTCGTAAGATGACTGACGGTTCCATCCTGTTAAATGACACGAGGCAGATCATACGAGAGATCGGAATTAGGCCATCGAGGAGGCTCGGGCAACACTTCGTCGTAAGCTCAGCGCTATTGGATAGAATGGTCGAGGAAGCTGACTTGGGCTCACGCGACACTGTGCTGGAGATAGGGGGAGGAACGGGATCGCTCACCGAGCGGTTGGTCAGGCGCAATCCGAAGGAGGTGATCGTCATCGAGAAAGACAAACGGCTCGCGGGGGTTCTGAGAGGTAAGTTCTCCAAGGATCCTAGGGTCCACATCGCTGAGGGAGACTATCTGAAGCTTGCCATGCCGCCTTACGACAAGTGCGTTTCCAACCCACCTTTCAGCATCTCGTCGCGAATCATACTCAAGCTGATCGACGAGGCGCCTTCGGCCGTGATCATCACTTTCCAAAGAGACTATGCCAGGAGGTTGCTCTCTAGGGAGGGGGAAAGGGAGTACGGAAGGATCTCGGTTATATTGGGCTTGAGCTACAGCGTTCAAGACCTGGGTGCATTCCCGAGTTCAGCGTTCTTCCCGCCTCCATCAACAGAGATATCCCTTCTAAAGATGATCCTTAGGCAGGAAAGGATCAGTCGCGTCGAGGCGCAAGTCCTTCAAAGGGTAACTGGCGAGTTGTTTAGGTACCGAAGGAAGAGGGTCGCCAAGGCCATAAGGATGTCCAGCCTCCCGCGCACGTTGCTCGGTGACCCTCGCGTCGCACCATTGCTCGACAGTCGCGTCTTTGAGCTACAGCCGAGTGATCTGCTGTTTATGGCGAGGTTGGTTTCAGAGAGCAGTGATGACAGCCAAGGATATCGATCGGGTCGCGCGTAGGCGAGCTGCGCTGGTTCCATCATGTAGATAACAAAAGCCGACGGCCCGCGTCAAAGAGCTCTTTGCGGCCGACGCACAAAGGCTAAATAAGGTGACTGGCTCGGCCCTATTTTGGACCATGACGAAGAAGGGCATGCCCTACTCAAGGGTCGAATACATGTCAGGGGCACCACAGGTGAGGATAGGGAGGTTCAAGCTTGGCTCCGGCGAATATGACTTTGGCCTCAGGTTAGTTTCGCAAGAGCAGAGCGACCTGAGGCAGGGGGCTCTGGAGGCAGCTAGGGTAGCGGTGAACAGCTACCTAACGAAGAAGCTGGGAGAGAACAACTACGTCCTGCACATTAGAGTCTATCCTCATCTTGTGACGCGTGAACATAGGGTGCTCGGTCAAGCAGGAGCAGATAGGATTAGTCAAGGCATGGCAAGAGCATTCGGCAAGCCGACTGGCAGAATGGCGAGGTTATCCAAGGGGCAGGTGGTCATGGAAACGTTCTCGAATCGGGAAAATGAGAACATCTTGAAGGATGCCCTTGTTGCGGGCTCGTATAAGCTTCCAATGAAATGCTACGTGGAGGTCATCGAGGGTGGAAACCGCAAAGGATAAGGGCGTCGTGGTCCCTGGCGAGATGATAGGTACGATAGAGGAAGGCGAGCCAGGGGAGGGGACGTATGAGGAACGAGGTGATGTGCGGGCAATGTTCGTCGGAAAGGGACTGTTCGACCCAAAGAACAAGTTGTTCGTGGTTAGTTCGCTGCCATCGGGCCCATCCATACCGCGAGAAGGTGAGGAGGTCATAGCTAGAGCGATCGTCGTCCAAAACTCTCTAGCAACATTGGAGATCATGAAGACCAGTGACAGGACGCTCGGAAGGACCTTCACGGGACTGCTTTATCATGCCAGAGCTGGGAAAGGCGTCAGGTCGAGGCTCAAGAAGTACATAAAGCCCGGAGATGTCGTTAGGGCTAAGGTCGTATACGACAAGAACCTGATACATGTTGCTATGATGGGCGATCGGTTCGGGGTGATTTTGGCGTATTGCTCGAGATGCGGAGGAACCCTTGAAAAGAGGGGGGCGCGGAACTACTTGTATTGTCGGAGCTGTGGGTGGAGAGAAACCAGACTGACGGCGTCCGACTACGGTGCCCTCAAGTGGTGAACTAGGATGATATCTAAAGCCAAGGAGAAGGGCGAGAATGAGATAGAGGTCCTGTTCGAGGACATCTCGACGACCTTCGTTGACCCATTGGTTGAATACATATTGAAGGAGAAAGGGACGGAGGTTGCTGCATATGCTGTTGAACACCATCTGAAGGGGCCGCTACGAATGAGAGTGAGGAGTTCCGAAGGAGAGCCTGAGGATCTAGTGGCAAGAGCCGTTGACAAGCTCGTCGCCGATATAGACAAGGTGAGGTCCGACCTCGAGAAATCAGAGTAGGAATCGGGAGAAGGTCATACGGCTCCTCCTCCCGGAAGAGATTGTCCTATCGGCTGCGGGACCCAGTCGCTTGAGAGCCATCTCGGAGAATAGAGGGTTGGCGAGGTTAGGGGACGCCCTTCTTGAGTTGTTGAACGTAGTTGGGATAGAGGCCGGTTACTTGAACCGTCGATCCAGAGTGACAAATGAGATGCTCAGGAGGGTCTCGGTGCGCACGGGGGTCAGAAGAACGCTCAGAAAGAGGTTGAATAGGGGGGAGGTAGGGGACGCCATCGAGGCGGCGGTCGCACATTGGTTCATACGTGGAGAGCTTTCGTGGGCCAGCATCATGAGGCAGATGAAGGCGCGTGGTGAATTGGAAGACGCCCTAGTCGCGGAGATCAAGGCGATTGAAGGGGAGCCCGACGCTTGAAGGCCCAGGTAAGAGTGATCGGGATCGACGACTCCCCCTTCGAGTTTCGAAAAAGCAAACAGACTTGGTTGGTCGGGGTGGTCTTCAGAGGAAACCTTTGGATGGAGGGCGTTGTGATCAAGAGGATAGGGGTCGATGGGATGGACGCCACGGAAGTGGTTATAGAGATGATCATGAACACGAAGTTCTCCTCTCAGATAAGAGTAGCGTTCTTGGACGGGATAACGTTCGGTGGGTTCAATCTAGTGGATATCGAGGGCGTGTACCGTGAGACCGGCGTTCCTGTCGTAAGCATCGTGGAGAGAATGCCTAACATCGAGAGCATGAAGAGGAGTATGGCAAGGCTACCTGGTTTTGAGAGAAGGTTGGAAGTGCTCCTGAAGTCGGATGCTCCTGTGAGGATGAGAATGAGAGGCACAAGCAAATCGCTATACGTTCAGAGCGCAGGAATTGAACGTGATGAACTTGTTCGGGTGCTGGAACTGTGCAAGAAGGCTGGAACCATACCTGAGGCCCTCAGGGAGGCTAGGATGGTAGCCTCGGCTCTCCCGAAAATTGTCGACTAACCCTCGCCAGAAGTTCCCCAGCTTGGCCCCATTCTAGGTCTCCTTGAGCCTCCCGGGATCGGAGCCCATGGTGCCTCGCGAGGACTGATGGCGGAGCTCTTGCATAGAGGGCGTCCACATATTGAATTGGAACTCCAAGCTGGTAGAGCTACTCCAGATCAACAGCTTCGTGCGTCCCAGATCTATGACCGCTCACAGAGGGCTTCAATGGGCACGTTAGCCTCTAAGCACATTCCGGGCGCACCGAAAGAGCCTCCCGAAGGAGCCTCCGCTCAGGCGTGCAACGCGCGCGTGTAAGATCCGCGCTAGCGATGTGGATATTCGTACTTCCAGCCGGGCGGAAGCAACTCAGTCACAGTCCCGTCCTCCCACCGTACTTGGTTGCCGCCCACCGTTGCGCCCCCGATCCTCTTTCCGTCGGGCAGCAACTTGAGTGGCACATCGACGTTCGCCACATCTGTGTCTAAGAAGTCGGCCTCCGACAGAAACGCCGAGAAGGCGCTGGAACCGGTCCCGCTGTACCCAAAGGTGAGGAAGTTGAACTCCCTGATCGTGATGGCAGTGCCGTCCGAGAAATGGAGCTGTCCCTCCTTGACGGGCTCGATTAGGATGGCCTCCTTCAGGTTGCCGTGACGTCGCGTGACTGCCCTCGCCAACTCCCTCGCTTGGTAATCGAGCGCCATCGCCCTTTAGCTGCCAGGCTGGCGTACATGTACATTAAAGGGTATCGCCAGACGGTCGGTGCCCGATGCATGCTCGAATAGCAGTCCCGAATAATGCAAGTCGCTTATGTTTGTAGGTTGTGTGAGGATGCGTGGCAGGCGTGGTCGGGTTTATATCTCAATGCCTTTCCAAGGCCCAAGAGGATCGGGAAGAGTTGGGAATACACATCTCCGAGTTCGCTGGCAAACTATGGTGCCCTCATTGCGGTAAGCCCAACAGGTCTGAGGAATGGCCCCTCAGCGGCGACATGGTTCCGTTCTATTTTCAAACGGAGCCTGGCAACTACAACTTGACGGTTCGATGCTCACACTGTGGTAAAGAGTGGTATGTCGTTTGGGATGACAACCCAGGGCCAGTCAGACGCCTAGGGCTCTAGAGGGCTCGACGCGGTCTTTTCAAAGCCTCGATTGCGACTGTCTACTTCCTCAAGCCTTTCTCCAGAGCCAGCGCGTTGGAAGCCGGACCATGAGCGTGAGGGCTATCGAAAGGACAAACATCTCTGTGAGAGCGATGAATCCCTGAGGTTATCCGAGCGCCTTGTAGTATACGACGAGGAGGCTATAGACTCCGAAAGCTACAAGCCATACCGCGAAGGCTCGCCAATAGATTGCGACGTAAGCGAGGATCACGGTGATCGCTAACCAGTTTCCATAAGCGAAAGAGAGAATGCTTCCGACGAGCGTCACTGGCCCAACGATCCCAACCAACTGGTCAAGCATGGGGATGCCCCACACCTTTATTAGGGTCTCGTATTCCCAACCCCGGATTTCTCGGCATTGGGAGTCATCAAGTTCTGTCCTAAGTGTGGCACCAAGATGACTCAAGACCGCGCTGCCAAACGCCCTCAACTCGTTTGTCCCAAATGCAGGCACAAGGAGGCCGCCAAGGACGTGAAGATACCCGTCGTCACGGGCAGAAGAAGATCAGCGGTTAGGGTCGTAGGCGAGGACAGCGGAGAGCTCAAGCCGATGCCCATCATCGATGCGGTGTGCCCAGATTGCGGGAACTCAAAGGCGTACTGGTGGTTGATACAAACGCGCGGCGCTGACGAATCTCCAACTCAGTTCTTCAGATGTACGAAGTGTGGCCACACCTGGAGAGTATCCAGCTGAGTTTGATTATCAGCTTTCCATCAAGGACGCCAAGTAGTAGTTAAGGACCACGCCCTCTCGAATCTCCGCCACGATCTTCAGCGGAAGGTCCTTCCCGAAGAAGAAGGTGACATCGGCCTTTGGCTGGAAGGCTGATATCAGCAGGGAGAGCCTCCCGATGTCGTATCTTGCTGATACGCCATCTTCAAGAGCTGAATCGCCCAAGGATCCCTTGGCTTGAGTTAGGGTCACCTCAGCGGACCTTCGCTCCTCTGACCTGGCTATGAGATTCAAGTCCTTCCCAGAGACGGAGAACTCAATTCTATCAGTGACCCCCTTCCCAAGGTCAACTATTTGTCTGAGATATTTGACATCGGCCTTGAAGTTTGAGGTGTAGTTTATCTTGGGCAGAGGAAGCTCCTTCCCCTCCGGCTTGAAGACCGCGAGGTCAGCTCTCCTTATGACCTCGGCCTCCGCCTGCATGACGAGGGCGCCCCTTCTGAAGTCGAGGGTCACCGGATCGCTGCCAATCATCCTGAGAAACTTCATCATCTCGGTTGCCTTAACCCCGAAGGTGTCTGGCTTCAGGACCTTGAACTCAGTGCTGGCTTCTGGTGGGATGTTCATGTCCACCATAGAGACCTCAGAGAGGTCTAGTGCCCTAATCGATATCCCGTCTGGCGATACCTTCAGAGGAACTTCGTCCGTCACCGCTGAGGCCGCCTTTATCGCGTCATGTAGGAGAGAGGCATCTTTCAAGGTTACCGTGGCGTATGACTCGGGCTCCTCGGACATCCAAGCGCACGTATTTCAGGGCTACGTTATTAATTTAAGGACCAACTCACTTAAGGTCGGCAGCGAGGCCTTGAACCCCTTCTTCTTGGCAAAGTACCCCTTCGTGCGTGGAGCTAGGGAATTCGTTGCAGAACACTTCGACCTGGGGGCAGTTGAGCTGACCGAGCCTGAACACGCCGCAGCGATTGAAAGGGGGTTTCAGAGGGTTTGCCAAGCGATCAGGCTCAAGAGGGTGCGGTTCGAGGCGGAGAACATGATACACTACGACAGGGAGGTGGTGTCGTTTCCCATAGCGGTGATGCTAGTTGCCCTCGTCAACGATGACCTGCTCAGGAACATATATGCGACGGCTGAGGCAAAGCGTTGCAATGAGCTCATGCTACAGAACAGATCGGAAATACTCGATGTCGCCAGAGAACTCGACTTCCCGTTCACGGTCGTGTCAGAAGAGGGAGCTGGGGGCCTGCTCGCGATTCGTCTGGCCAACTATCTTTCGCACTCGCCACACCTCTGGGGGGAGAAGTGGAGGCTGGTCAACAGAACTCTTGTAGGGGGCATGGTGCACGTGACCAGCCATGAGTTCGCTAGGATACTGGAGGAGAGGATCAAGAGGACGATTTTGGATAGAACTAGGGTAAGCATGGAAGGTATGAAGCTGTCTGCGCTTCTTAACCAGAAGAGGGACGAATTGATGAGAATATGGGGGGACTACAGGGCCAAGATCCAGCCCGAGGCCAAGGTCGAGCATCGGGCCATGCCTCCATGCATGACTAAGCTCACGGAGAGGATGACAGCGGGCCAGAACCTATCTCATGTTGAGAGGAGAACTATGGTGTCTTACTTGGCGACGATTGGACGACCAAAGGAGGAGATAATGTCCTTGCTTAGACACAGCCCCGATTTCAAAGAACGAATCGCCAGATACCAGCTCGAGCACCTGACTGGGAGGGGAGGGAGGGCCAAGAAGTATCTCCCCCCGTCGTGTGCAACCATGAAGACGTATGGCCTATGTTTCCCCGACGAATGGTGCGAAGGTATCAGACACCCTCTGCAATACAGGCGAGGCGCATGAAGGACCAAGACCTCCGGTTCTTGAGATCCGTCTTTGCCGAGTATTACTCGAAGTTCCATGAGGCGGTGTTCGTTCCTCCTCCCGTGAGCAGCAGAGAGCTAGGGTTCTCGATCGGGCCAGAAAGGACCATGGTTAGACATATGGCATTTGGGTCGCTAACTGACGTGAGAAGATACATCCTCGACAACGTCCCGTGGGATGCTTACCACTCTTGCGCTACGTACGAGTCGCCCGATAAACCCATGGAGTATAAGACGGAGCTGTGGGTTGACATGGCCTTCGACATTGACGCCAAAGATGTCCAGCCAGACTGCGTTCGCAGTTCGACATATTGGATATGTGACAGGTGCGGCCTACACGGGAAGGGCCACGACAAGTATTGCCCAGAATGCTCCCAAGAGAACCACGTAGCGGAATTCATGAATAGGGATTGTATCTCCTCTACGGCAAAACAGACTAGGAAGTTGTGCTCTGCCCTCACGAATGAAGTCGGAATATCTCCGGATGATATAACAGTCTACTTCAGTGGCCACATGGGGTTTCACTTGTACGTGACATCTAGGGAAATTGGCGAACTTGACTCCGACGCGAGAAGAGAGATAGTGAGTTACCTGGCACTAGCTGGGGCGGGTGAAGGCCTTGCGCCAAGTTTGGCCGAGGGTCCGATGATAAGAGGGACAGGAGCGCGAATGAGGATCCTGAGCGAACTCGCCTCGATGGTGTCTAGCCCAGGTGAACACAGGGACATTCTGGGAGATAGGGGCGTCATCCTGATCGAGAACAGCGCAGGTTCGCTGCTACCTAGATTGGAGAAAGGGATAATAGAGGATCTGCTCAAGTTGATCGGGGCTAGGAAAACCAAGAAGTTGCTGAAGCGAGCTTGGCAGAGGGCTGCAATAGTCGTGGACCCCTCGGTCACGGGGGACATCCACAGATTGTTCAGAATGCCTGGAACCCTTAATAGCAAGAGTGGACTCCCGAAGCAGTTGTTGAAACTGGAGGACGTGGAGAAGGGCGTCTTCTCTCTCATGCCTGAGTATGGGAAGACAGACGTTCAGGTGTTCGTGACCTTCGCTCCCGAGATGGAGGTTGGACAAGATAGGGTAGGGCCCTTTTCGAACGAGGTTGCGACCATCCCCAGGCGCATAGCGGCCTACTTGGTATTGAAGGGTGTTGCTACGGTTGGACGACGCGGCTAAGGAGCTAGTGCGGCTGTGGAGACTCGAAAGGGAGAGCGAGGAGCTATCCGATTTGCCAGCCGACGCTGTGGAGAAGATCAGATTGGCCCTCAAGAAGGTGAGGGAGTCCAACTACGGCAGAGACCGCTCCGGGATATTCTGGAGACTGAAGGCGTCGGAGATGGATATCGTGAGGTTCATCGCTTCTGACATCGTGTATTGCAGGGGCCTGAAGACATTGCTCGGGCGAACTCAGGACGCAAAGGTGTACGGCGCTCCGGATCATCATCTCCTGGTCCCAGTCTCTGAAACTAAGAAAATAGTGACGAGCATCTTGGAAAGCCTAGAGAGAGGACATACTGCCGCGGTCCAGACTCCATTCAGGGCTTGGGCCGCTGAAGAAATCGTGATGGTAACATCGCCGAAGGTGGATCAATTCGTTGATGAGTGGGGGAAGAAACATGGGCCCTATTTTGAGAAAGAGCTCGTGGTGTTACCCAAAAAATATGCGGAAATTCTTATAAGTCAGTCGCTAGTGTCGAGGATTTCGCCACAGTAGGTCTGGTGATTTGACATGAGAGTGCCTCCAGAGATAAGAACGTATTGCCCGAAGTGTAACAAGTACACAATTCACGCGGTCTCGCTGTACAAGGCAGGAAAGAGGAGGGCTCTCGCCAGAGGGGAAAGGCACCACGAGAGGGTTGACAGACACGGCTATGGCGGATCCAAAGCTCCTCTGGCAACGAGGACCGTCGTGAAGACGACGAGAAAGCAAAGTCTGAAGTTGAAGTGCAGAGTGTGCGGAGCGACGGTCGTGAGAGAAGGCATTCGAATCAAGAAGCTGGAGGTAAAGGCGAGTTGAGCGAGTCTGCCCGGCACCGCACGAGGGCTCCGAGGAGTTCGTTCACGATCATCAAGTGCAAAGCGTGCGGAAACGAGCAAACCGCCTTCAGTCATCCGGCCATGGAGGTTCGATGCAGCTCATGTAACGCTCTCCTGCAAGAGCCTACGGGCGGGAGAGGAAGTTTAATAGAAGGGGATGAAGTCCGTAGGCTCGAATGAGCGATTCTGTTAAGGGGGGACTCTTAGTGGGCGAGGTAGTCGACATAGAGGAATTCGGGGCGGTGCTGCGCTCCGCGGAATACGACGGAGAGATCTTCCTCCATGTTTCTGAGGTCCCTCTGAGGAGGGAGGAAAGGTTGACTGATCGCCTCAGAAAAAGGGCAATGATCGTCGTAAGACCACTGAAGGAGGACAGGGCAGCGAAGAGGTTGTTCGTATCCCTTAAGGGCATTTCGAGGTCCGAAACAAAGAGCGGTCTACGCGCCATGAAGGAGGAAAGAAGCGCCAGGACAATCCTAAGGCGAGCCCTTCAAGAGTGTGAGATACCCCTGACCACAGCGGCCGAAATAGAGTCTGTTGCGATTGAGAAGTTCGGGTCGCTGAGCCGAGCCTTCAGGTCGATATTAGAGGCTGGCGATAAGGCATTGTCGAAGCTACGGCTGCCGTCGCAACTGAGCACGGCGCTCAAGAGGGAGTTGGAATCGGAACTAATGAAGAAGGCATACACAGAGAAGCGAACGATCGAGATGTATTTCACGAGCCCGGATGGCGCCAGCAAGCTAAGGATCATAGGGAAGAGGTATACTGAGGGGAAGGAGGGCCAACTGACAGCAACGATCAGAACCATATCGCCACCAAAATACGAGCTCATCGTCCAAGGAAAGCGTCCGAAGGCGGTCAAGGCCGCGGCCGATGAGATCGTGGAGAAGGTATTAGCGGAAGCAAAGAAGCTGGGTGGAAGCGTCAGAGCCTAGCCAGACGATTGATGGCTTCTTATGTACGCCTCTACCTTCAGCGAGCGGTGGGGATCCTGCAGTGCAAACTTGGGTGGAGCGGGGCTCTCCAGAGGCCCGCCGCACTTAGGACACCTAACATTGCTGAGCGTGTAGCTCAGACACCTTGTGCATCTCCTCAACTCGGCAACTTTAATTATGTCCCCTTAAATCGCTTTGTAGTTCCATGTTCTCAAGCGGGATAGACCCGAACGTGTACTACTTTGCCCGACCGAGGATCTGGGTGAGAAAGAACTGGGCCGTGGCAAGGCCAGTTCTGATCTCCGGGTACCCGGGCCTTGGCAGGATCGGCGAAATAGTGTTGCGCTTCCTCGTGAAGAGCTTGTCCGCCAAGCAGATAGGGGTTGTGACATCTCCGTATTTCAGTACTCAGGCTATTGTCGGGAAGGACGGAATCGCCCGACTCACAGCCGTAAGGCTGTTCCTGAAGCCCAAAGCGGACGGAGACCTGCTCCTAGCCTTGGGCGAGCAGCACCAAGAGTTGATGGGTGGAGAGTTCGAGACGTGCAGAACCCTGTTGTCCTTTTTCAAGAAGGTCGATGGAACCATGGTGATCACGGTCGGCGGTCACATGGAGCCCCCTCGCGAGAGCTTGAAGACCATCGCTTTCGCTTCAGATGTTCAGACCGTCGCAGAGTTGAAGTCTAAAGGCCTGGCCATAGCTCCGGCGGGAACACCGATCGTTGGCACTGCTGGAATAATGTTGGGGCTCAGTAGGCTCCTCGGTTTGCGCGGCATCGGGATCTTAGGGCTGACGAACAGTGAGGGGCCCGATCTGGAAGCCGCGAGGCATGTGTTAAGCAACCTAAGCTCGTTACTTCAGCTGAGGATGGATCTCATGGAGTTCGAAATCGAGGCCCAGAAATGGAAGCAACTGCAGATCGAATATCAAAAGGGATTGCGCAAGCTGGAGGGAGAGCAGGGACTTCCTTCATTGGTGCGCGGCGGCCCCGAAGGGCCCGACTACTTAGGGTGAAACTCACCCGCCCACGACTGGCGTTATGCTTATCGACGTTATCAGCATCTTTGCGGCTGCGGGGGTAATCGAGGTCATGGGCGTTCCAGACGGCGCCCTATCCGCGCGTACTCTGAACGACAGCCTCAGCGTCCCGGTGTAGTTAATCGACATCTCTTGGGCATGCCCCGTGCCGAACGAGAACCTCACTCTGTTTCCGCTGATGACGATGTTGTTCGACCCGACCGCAGGGGTCTGGCTGAATACAACGGTCCCGTTGTCATCGACCAGCTCAACGCGCACAGACGCGTTCAGGCTAGCCGAAGTTCCGTTAAATTGGTAGGACCCGGCCACGGTGTCTATGCTGTGAATGTCGAATGATATTTCGGTCTCGGCGCCGCACCGATACTCGTCCGTCCAAGTCCAAGCACCTGTTTCATTTTGAAGCGAGGAGGCGTCGAGAGTTTGGAACATGTATCTCTCATATACGTAGTTGACCCTGTAGACCGAGACGAAGCCCGGATAGCCCGCCACGGTCGTCGACCTGAAAACCATCGTAAAGTGCGGATCTTCCTCTATTGCGCCCTCAATTGGACCGAAAGATGACAGTATCAGAAGCTTAGTGAGAACGAAATCCCTCTTAGGCAAAATGATAGCAGGTTGTCCTTCGCTCGACTGAACTAGCCCCTTGTCAGCCAACAGCTTGGACAGATCGAAGTCTCCGAACCTGTAGAAGGTCTCGTTGTGAGTCGGCTCGGTCTTTAGGTAGTAGCCGATCTCGGCCATCCACAACCACTTAACCTCGTCAGCCCAGAAGCCCATTTGCGTGTTGTACGGAAGCGTTGTAAATACGACCACATATGATACGTTTAGTCTTTTCATTATGGGAAGGGATATGGAATTGTTGGATATGAAGGCCTTCCCGACCAGAGCTACCTGCGTGGTATTGATCGTTGCGTTGTCTATTATGGTGGGGCGGTCACCCAGGGTGGTGATCCAGTACCCGTAGTCCCACCACGACATTATGACGCTGCCCGGCGGAGTGTTCTCGCGAATCCAGGCGACGGTCTCAAGCCAGTCGGGCCAGGAGATGGCAAATGGTAGACTCGCACCGGATATCGTCACTGGCGCTCCAGCGTGTCGGAGCCCTGTCACGACTGAGGGGGCCATAAGACCCGCAACGAGCAAGCCAGATAGCGCCACCCACGAAATCCCAAGCCCTTCGGCCCTCCTTCTGGCTTTGCGCCCTTCAATTGAGGCGCCCTCTGCGCCGACCGGGAAAACCCCCATTATGAGCCGCTGTCCACCGATTGATCCTAAGGACGAGCTGAATGGAGAGAAGATGAGCCCCAACCTGACCATCATTGTGGAGAAGTAAAGGGATGTGGCCCCCGCCAAGAGGATGAAGACGTTGTCTACGGTTGGCGATGTGATGCTAGTCAATAGCGAGAAGCCAAAGAGGAAAAGGAGGGGACCGTGATCATTGAAGAGGTTGAACCAGCTCGAAACCTTGTGCTCTGATACGGATTCGATTATCGCTTGCTCAGATCGCAGCGCTGGGTTCAGTATCGCGGCTAGCTTTCCGTATAGACCTGAGAGCGCGCCGGTCTGAATGCCTATGAGCACGAGGGCTCCCACCAAGGCGAGACCCCCCACGATAAGCGAAATCTTGGTCTTAGGTGACCTCATCTTGTCCATTTCCCTCTTCAAGATTACGGAGCCGAAGGCGGCGACAGAAATCGCCAGATACAAGGACAGCATCTCCCCCTGGCTTCTTGGAAAGATTGAGGCCGCCGCCATGAATATGCCCTCAGTTATTGAGAAAACGACCAACATTCGGGATGGCTCAACGAGCGAGAGTAGCGTGAAGGCCATGGTCAATAGCGATAGCAATCCAGTTGCATAGACGTATCCTGTCCAAGTTATCCCGAGATATCCTAGCGATAAGCCAGACAGGATGGAGTATAACCAAATCTGTCTCTCGTCGCCAGCCTTTATGGCCTTCAAGTAGAAGAGTAGCGTGAGAACTATCAGAGGTATGCCGAGCGTCTCGTGTTTGAAGAACCCCAAGTGAGTCCTCTCTATGTGACTACCATTGAATGCGATCAATATTGCCGATACGATCCCTGCCTCTCTGGAAGCGAGTTCTTTGGACAGCAGGTATACTGAGAGCGCTGCAAATATTCCTGAGACCGGCGGTATCAGGATGGTCAGAGACATGAGGTCGACACCAATGCCGATCACTCTAAGGACGAGTTGCAGGGACGCCGCAAAGAGGGGGAGACCGATCGGAGTCGAGACAGCGACGGGTCGTCCTCCAGGAACCCAACTCATGGTGTCCCGCCAGAAGAGGAAGGACACGACGCCGTTCTCGGCAATGTATTTGGCGCTTCTATAGTGCCAGTAGGGGTCGAACTCGGAGAGGAAGAAACCGTATCTGAAGTTGAGGAGCCTTACTGTCAGGGCCAATGATAGGGCAGTCATCAGAAGTGCGAAGTTCAGGAAGTCACCGACATCGATGCGAGGTCTTTTCCCATATGTTGCTTGAAGGACGCTCGACAAGGATGAGAGGGCATTCGACATTGCGTCGGTCATTGCTCGTTTCGTCCCGCGTTTTAAACGTATCTAGGTGAATGAGACCTTATCATCCTCGAGCGCGTTGAGCAGGCTTAAATACGACGACCTCGCGTCGTTCGCCAATGGATATCAAGGACCTGCTCCTCATTGTCGACCGGTTATCCAGTCGCATGTTCGACAGTCTAGCCGAGGGGGGAGAGCGGATCAGGCGAGCTGAAGGCTCCACTGGTTCGCTTCTATTGCTTGGATTGATCTTCTTCATGTGTTTTCTACTAGCGGGAGGGCCGTTTATCTTGGTCTATCGGCCAGCTCTGTTGTACCGCGCAGAAAACACGTTTGGGGCCACGTTCGTCTCGAGCGACGCTCTGACGCAGGGGGCTATAGAGGGCTTCATCGTTGGGGTTCTGTACCTGCTGGGAATGGGCGGGCTCTATTGGCTGTACTCGTCCTCTAGAGGAGGAAGGCCGTCTTCGATCGTCGCAATATTGGCGATTTCCTGCATCACTATCGCTACAATACTGCTTTACTTGGTGAGTTCTTGGAAGTCCTAGCCTACCAAGGGACCGACTTGAGCCCGAGTTTGTATGCAAGAAAATTCGCACTGAAATGCACGATCGGCACCGTTATGATGAAGATAGCACATCCGCTAGGCTCCAGAGGCAGGCCGAAAAGGAACGCTGTGATTAGGGCGCCCACTACGAAGTCGTATTGATCCAACAAAGGGAGTGGCTGACCGGGCCGAACCTTGAGCCGCCTTTTGATGAAGGCGCCGAACAGATCCCCCAGCAGAGCACCCGAAGCCATGATGAACCCTTGGAAGCCCTGCGATAGCAGGAGGCCCACCATTCCGCCAGAGACGACACCGCCGAGGAAGCCCCCGATCGTCTTATTCTTTCCGAATACCGGTTCTGAGTCGAGGAACTTGGCCCCTCCATCTATTGCCGGGCCCCCGCGGAAGAGGACCGCGCTTGAGTTAGCCAGCATCGCCGGGAGCATCATGAGGTACATGCGTACCGCCGCTTCCACGACGGCCCAGAGAAACAGGGGGCCCATGTCCTCACTCATCTCGCGAACTTGTCAACGTGAAGCCTTCTGAACTCACGACTTTCGCTCGCGAACTCGATAAGTCCACGTCCCTGAAGGCATCTGTCGTGAGACGCGGCTGGGAGCCCATAGACACCTTGATGATGAGGTCAGGCCAAGACTGCAGCAAGTATGCTTCCAAGGTGTTGACGCCCGATTGGCTTCCCACCGCAACTAGGACGTTTAGGTTCATTCTTCTTGAGGCCTCCTTCAGATAGGCGAACTGCTTCACGTAGGATGCGTTCACCACCTTGAGTCTAGGCGGGGAGCTTGCTGCTATGGCCAACGAGACGAGGTAGTTGTCGCAAGGGGCATCGAAGAAGATGCTGCTCGCCTCCAGCGCGGCTGAGGCCAGGTCAGCTTGAACGATTGCGTCTTCTTGCGATTCCAACGTAGGGACGTATCGGAAGAAGACATGAGATAGGAGGTCCTTTCTGTGCTCGATGATGTCGTACAGCCTGTCCACTCTCACAAAAGGCTTCGAGTGGATAACTAAGGAGTTTCCGCTCGTCAGGGACGAACCAAGGAGACTTAGGAACAGCTCTTCCCTTTGAACGCCGGGGGGGCCCAGAATGGCTACCGTCTTTCTCTTCTGATCCCACAGATCAAGCCCCTTGGCTGGCTCCATGTCTCGGGCCTCCTATGTCTGACGTTCACAATTCGACCGGTTGGGCGTTATAAGATTGCGGGGCATTCTTTCTCGATATGAGCGAAACTGATTTTGTGAAATACTTCCCCTATGACACTCCTCGCCCTGGACAGCTGAAACTTGCAAGCCGCGCATATTTGGCCTTGACACGAGGACAGCATCTAGTAGTACAAGCTCCGACAGGATTTGGAAAGACCGCGAGCTTGCTGACTGCTTCTCTTTTTGCAATAGAGAGGAGCGGAATGATGATCTGCTACGGGGTCAGGACGCACAGAGAGGCGGAGGTGGTAATCAGGGAGCTTAGGAGAATAGAGCGGAACCGCTGCTTCCCATTTGTAGCGGCCGAACTGAGAGGGAGGACCCACCTTTGTGCCATGGCCTCCATCACAGGATCCACCCCGGATATAGCCAGCCGATTATGTCGCGCAATGATCGCAAGCAGTACGTGCGGCTTCTTCAACAGGACGGCGAGACGCCGGTCCGATAGAGCTGACGCTCGAAGGGAAGGGGTGTGGGATTACCGATGGGCGATCAGAAGTTGCAAGGAGGAGGGGATCTGTCCATACTTCGTACTGAAGAGCAGGGCCATGGTCGCGGACATTCTCGTAAGCCCCTATCAGTACCTCTTGCTCGAACCGCTCAGGAGAAACGTGCTCAGGAAAGATCGACGCCCAAGAGCCTTGGTCGTCGACGAGTGCGTGGCGGAGGACGCTCTGGTCAGCACCCCTCGCGGCGACGTAGAGGCCCGCAGGTTAGGAGAGGGCCACCGGCTTCTGTCGGTGTTCCCCGAACCGAGAGGACGGCCGAGAGCCGTCCTGAGCCGCGTGACAGGGGTGAGACACGCGTTCTCCGAAGAGACATTGGAAATCAGAACGGAAGATAACAGCGCCGTTGGTGTAACCTCGAACACAAGAGTGTTGGGCCTGACTGGATCTCTTCGCTGGGTCCGGGCGGACGCGCTTAAGCCACAGGATTTCATCTTGTCCGCGAAAAACGGGCAGCTTCACCTCACAAGGGTCGTCGAGATATCTCGTAATGGAGGAGCATCGGTCTATGATTTCGCGGTGGTTCCACACCATAACTACGTTGCTAACGGCATAGTCGTTCATAACTCACACAACCTTCCCAACATGTTCGGGGAGCTCTCGTCGAGTCGGTTAAGGGTGATTGAAATAGAGGAGGCGTTGATCGAGGCCCTCGTCCTTCGGTCCCCGGTTTCCAAGTTCATCGAGCGCCTGCTCCGCATGTTGAAAGAGAGAAGGCCAGAAACGGCTGCAACGTTGCAGTTGCAGGGCTTCGTTGAAATGATCAGGGAGGCGCTCAAGGGCGTTGACCCCGTCCTAGCCATGGGAACTATGAGATCTACCTCAGAGAGATCGCAGGGCGAGATCATTTCTCACGGCGGGACGTATGAGAGCGCCCTGGCCCGCCTATTCTCCTTCCTTCGGAGCGCCGTACAGACGCCGCCCGATGGGCTTCTGCAATATGTCCCACGCGGTCGGTTTCCCGATGATTACTTGGAGCTGTCTTGGTGGGACCTTGAGTTTGGGCTGAAGTCGTTCAGGCCCTTCCGGTCTACGATCCACATGTCCGGAACCAACGACTGGCCCGACGCCTATGCTGCACTTGTTGGCCTCCCTAAGGAGCACCACTATCTATCTGTAGACCCTGCCCCGGGCTTCGCCAATTGCTTCGTTGGAATACTCACGGGCGTGATGACCCGGGACGACGTTAGAACTCGCGAGAACTACGAGAGATGCTCGGGGGTACTGGCCCACTTAGCGAACTCGCTTCCGGGGAAGTCTGCCATCTTTGCGGCCAGCTTCGATGTCTTGAACGGACTAAGGCAGGCCGGACTCGACAATCTGCTACCCATCAAGGCGTTCTGGGAGTCCGAGCGCATGGATAGTTACGAGCACGAGGTCATATTGAGAGAATTTCTGAGCGACAGAGATGAGGCCATCCTGCTTGGAGTCGCTGGCGGAAGGAGTAGCGAGGGGGTAGATTTCGGCCCGGGAGGTCTGAACAATTCGATCGTCTTTGGGGTGCCATTTCCAGAGCCGAGCCCCCTTATGCGAAGGTACGCCGATTGGTTGAAGAGCAGGTTTGGGGAACAAGGTACGGACTACGCCTACGTCTACCCGGCTGTGGTCAGAGCGGCGCAAGCTCTAGGCCGAGCGCCTAGATCCCCTGACGACAAGGTCGTGTGTATATTGGCTGACGAGCGCTTCTCCCAAGCTAGGTTGCTCAGGCGATTCCCGGTCTGGATCAGGAGCAATTGCAGGGGAGTCTATCCAAACCACGTCATACTCGCTGAGGATATAGAAAGATTTTATTCGGCGAAACCAAGCTTACCGTAGCTCCGTTGCAGAAAAGCGGTCAGGGGAGATTTAAGGACGTACTAGCCGGAATGGATTCCGTCATGCAGGTACAGGGGCCTTTTGGAGATCCGTTCGAGGTGCCAAGGCGAATAATGGAGGCAGGGACTAAGCCCATTTTGTTCACAAATCCCTTCGGAGATGGTAGAAACGTGGTCTCAAACGCCTTCGCGACCAGGGAGAGACTGGCCTTCTGTCTAAACGTTGCTGATGCCGAGTTCCTCCGCTTTCTGGGTCGACTGTCAGCCAATCCCAGCGGAAAGTATGAAGGCGTCGACATGGACTCCTTTGACAAGAAGGGGGGAGGAGCCCTCCCTGCGTTTCAGTACTATCGATCCGACGCAGGAAAGTACGTGACCAGCTCCGTTGTCCTAGCGGAAGATCCAGATTCACGGTTCGTCAACATGTCTGTCCACAGGATGTTGGTGCTGAACCACAGGCGATTCGCGATAAGGATGGTCGAGGGCCGTCACCTTCACAGGATTTTCACAAAAAACAAAGAAAGCGGGAAGGACACCCCCGTGGCCATACTTGTCGGTTGCATGCCGCACGTGCTCATCGCTTCGTGCTGTCAGTTGGAATGGGGGATGTCGGAAATGCGTTTGGCCAGTGCCCTGGCCGACGGGAAGCTATCCGTTGCCGAACCACCGGGCCTAGGCTTCAGCGTCCCAACCGATACCGAATATCTTTTGACAGGCGAGATATCTAGGGACGAGACGGTGCCCGAGAAACAGGTTGATGTCCTAGGGATTACAGATGCAGAGAGAGCTCAGCCCGTCGTCCACATCGCAGCATCCCATCAAAAGCAAGATCCGATCTACCACGCCATCATGCCGGGAGGATTTGAGCACAGGGTCCTCATGGGAGTGCCTAGGGCAGCGGCGATATGGTCATCGTTGGAGAAAAGGGGAATAGATGTCAGGGATGTCTCTCTGACCCCAGGCAGCGGCGGGTGGCTACACTGCGTGATAAGCATGAGAAAGAAGGGGGCGACTGAGGGCAAGGACGCCGTGTTGACTGCCCTGTTGGCGCACTCCTCCGTTAAGGGAGTCATCGTTGTTGACGAAGATGTGGATCCTAACACCTATGAGTCGATCGACTTCGCGTTAGCCACGCGACTTAGGAGCAAGGGGCAGTTGATGACTTTTGAGGGGCTTCGGGGATCCACCTTGGACCCGTCGGCCGACAGACACAGCTACGCTACATTGAAGTGGGGATTGGACCTCACCTTGGAAATGGGGGAGGAGAAGAACAGATTCAAAAAGGAGCCTCCCCCGTGATTGCTCGTCTGCGTGGAAATTGGACCGAGAGCGGCTGCTTGAGATTCTGTGCCTTCCGTTCAGAGAGTCAGGGGAGAAGCCGAGGCTTGTACGAATAAGCAGGACGCACGTTTCAGGGGTTTCGTACTTGAATATCGGCAACGCAGGAATCCGACTTCTCAAGGACATCGCGGAAAGCGGCATGAGGGTGAAGGTGAGGACCACTCTCAACCCAGGATACGCTGAGCTTTCGGGAGAGCGGGGAGAGTGTAGCCCTGCGATTCTCGACAAGCAGAGGGAGATAGCTCAGTATTTCATCAAGATGGGAGTGCACCCTACGTTCTCCTGCACTCCCTATCTGGAACAGAACGTGCCCAAGAGGGGCGAGCACATGGCTTGGGCAGAGTCTTCCGCGGTTCTCTATTCGAATTCAGTGATTGGCGCTTGGACGAACAAGGAGAGCGGGATAGGGGCCCTAGCAGCCGGAATCATCGGAGCGACCTCTAGGACGGGCGTCCACACATCGGAGGGAAGGCGCCCCCGACTGCTGGTCGAATATGAGGGTGAGGTGGAGGACGAGGTCGCTGCAGGGGCGCTCGGTTATGTTGTTGGAGAAAGGTCTGAAGACGACATACCCTTGATTGAGTCAGAGGGACTGCTCAGCAAAGAGCGCGTCATTGAGTATTTGGCTGCTCAAGGGACCAGCGGGGCCTCACCTATGTCCATCATACGGGGAATGACCCCGCTTGCGATCAGAGGGCCCCCGGACGGATTGCGGAAATCAAGGATCTTAGAACAGGATGTCCTTCGCGTACTTGAGGGACTTCAGAACACGTATTCCCCAGAGGCGATCCTCATCGGGTGCCCACATATGCCATATGCGTCAGTGCGAGGGCTGCTATCGATCATGAGCGGAAGGCCACCGTTGCCCGTTTTCGCCTTCGTGTCAAGGCGAACGAAGACTAGGCTGGCAAAGGCTGGCCTCCTAGCGAAGCTCAGGAGCCTAGGGATAAACGTGATAGCGGATGCGTGTGTGATGTGGTGCGGGTTGAAGAAACTGGGATACAGGTCGGTTGTAACGAACTCAGTGAAGGGCGCCCATTACCTCAGGAATCAAATGCGCGTCGATGCTGGGCTGGCACCATTGAGCAAGTTGTTCAGGGAACAGCCATGAGAACCCATCGCGTCAAGGTGATAGTGTCAGGCGACGCGGTCGGTAAAGTTCTGAAGTCTGATCTGCCGTTATCGTTCTTGGGAGGGATAGATCCTCAGACCGGGCTGATAGTTGAGGAGGGGCACCCCCTGCGTGGCAAGGCCGTTGCGCGGCAGATCCTGGCGTTGCCCCATAGTAAGGGCAGTACTGTGGGTAGCTATGTCCTGTATTCATTGTCGGCCATGGGTTTGGCGCCATCCGCGATTTTGATCAGGAAGATGGACACGATAGTGGCTGTGGGGTGTGTTCTAGGGGGGATCCCTCTAGCAATCGTGTGCGATAGATTGTGGGGCAAGATGAGGAACGGAATGCGCGCGAAGTTGGACTCAGATTCCTCCTCTGTGACTCTATCAGAACGATACCTTCAGTGAGGTAGGTTGCTCGCCGAGCACTTTTCTGGCCGCGCTAGCGACAGCCTCTCTGGCTTCTGGGATGCTGTACACCCTGACTATGTCTACGAACCCCCTCAGCCCTCTGGCTACCTCTGAGACATCGAACAGCGACCTGATTTGGAGCTTGCTTTCTTCTTTGAAGGCGACAGGTATCAGAAGGCCACCTTCCTCGTACGCTGGCCTGTAGGGCAGAGAAGGAACTGTGGACAGATCCAGAGCGACGAAGTCGTCGTCGACCCCGGCCCCCTTGGCGATCTCCTCTTCCAGACTGTCTCTGATCTTGGGGGTGCTCAGGAGCCCAGACATTACCTTGTTCTCGTGGCGCATGAACGCCTCATACGTCGACTTAAACAGGTTTCGAGAGAGAACCCTACCAACCAGTTCTCTGGCTTTTTTCATGTCTTCTGTTCTTTCTCTGCTCTGGATTATCGAGTGGATGACGTACCAGTCATCTATGTTCAGATAGTCTTCGGCGCTCTTGAACGCGGTTAGCCCGAGGTGCTCGTCCGCCAGGCTCATGGCTCTTGAGATCATGACGCCAGCTGCTCTCACAGTCTTGTGGAAGTAAACCGCTTTGAACATCATGAACCTAGCAAAGTAAAACGACTCTAACGCATAGAGCGAGGCAGAGTCCACGGCTAGGGTCTTTTCTACGGGAACCAGAGAGTCGATCAGACGGACGGTGTCAATGTGCCCGTATTCGACGCCGGTATGGAGCGAGTCCCTGACCAAGTAGTCCATAACGTCGGCGTCGAAGTACCCTGAGACTATTTGATTCAGAAGGGGGTTCGACGATCCGCTCTTTCCGACTGCGAGCTCCGACATCTCCTCGGGATCGTATCCATAGCTGGCAAGGAGGTCCGCTATAGAGGACTTAGTTATGATCAGCTTCGTGAGATCTTCGTGTGTCAGGTCCCTCTTGGCAGATAGCAGATCCTCATACATGTGAGAGAAGGGTCCGTGCCCCACATCATGAAGCAGGCCCGCGACCCTGACCTTTTGAAGATCCTCAGGCTCTAGCGCCGAGGATGAAACCAGCGACTCGGCCATCTTCCCGGAGAGATGCATCACTCCTAGGGAATGGGGAAAACGGGAGTAGTCAGCTCCAGGGTATGTGAGTTCTGCAAAGGACAGCTGCCTTATCCTGCGAAGCCTCTGAACGTGTGGAGAATCCATGACTTGCCTCTCAAGCTCTGAGAACCTGATGTACTTGTGGACAGTGTCCCTTATCTCACCTATCGTTTGCATGTGCCGATGAGCCGCTCCTCCAGTTTAATAATGCTTCCAGATCGCTATCAGGTTCGACATGGGAAGGGGGAAACTGATAGCCTTCGAGGGCATTGATGGAAGCGGAAAGACGACTATCTCGACCAGGGTATATCAAGCGGCCAAGAGTCAAGGGATCCCAGCGCTATACGCTTTTGAACCAACGTTCTCGAAGGCCGGCGGCATCGTCCACCTGATCCTTAGTGGGGACGTTGTTGGTTCAGGCGCGTTCCAAGCGTTAATGTTCGCTGCTGACAGGGTCAACCATTTCGATGTTGAGATAAGGCCGAACTTGGAATTGGGGATCAACGTTTTCGTTGACAGGTACGTCCACTCATCAGTGGCGTATCAGGGAGCGATGTTGAAGGACGAAGGGTGGATCAGAACGATAAACAGATACGTCCCAGCGCCCGACTTGGCGATATACATCGATGTTGACCCTAGATCCAGCCTTCGCAGGAGGAGCGGACGTAGCATATACGAGAGGACTGAGTTCCTGGACGAGGTCAGGGCAGTATACAGGAGAATGGTGGCGCAGGGCGAGCTTGTGGAAGTTGATGGCGAGAAGCCTGAGGACGAGGTCTTCAAGGAGGTATGGAAGCTCGTTCGAGACGAGCTAAGGCTCTAGGGACTCGCTCTCCTCATTCGTTTCCTTCGTCAGCACATCCCTTATCTTGGTGGCCTTTACGTTTCCGATTCCCTCAACTTCCTTAAGCTCGGAGATGGAACTGCTGAAGACACCTACAGGAGAACGGAACTTCCTTAGGAGCTTCTCGGCCGTGGTCCTCTCTACGTGTGGCAGCCCTGAAAGTAGGTATATCTGCTCCTCTCTAAGGGTCGGCGGCTTCCTCTCCCCTCTGACCCGCGGGAACCTCTTGTGTTCTATCTGCTCCCTCTGAGCAATATGGAACAGGTAGTTCGCCGCCTCCTGTGGGGACGACGCCTGTAGGATGGGCACGCCGTAGTCGAGCAGGACCGAGATCAGGGCCCCTCTTAGGGCGTTCGGGTGAATCCCTGACTGGACCAAGAGGTCTGGTCCTTCTAAGAGCAATGCCGGCCGAGGGATGAGATCTCTGAGTTCCTTCATCTGCCCAAACAGCCTGCCGTCTAATATCGATGACGCAAAGTCCTTCGTCGTTTTGCGCTCGGCCACCGTGTCCTCGGACAGAATGTAGTCGCCGACGCTCAAGGTCTCGAACCGCAAGGAGGCACCCATGTTGGTCAGCTCCGCGACCACCTGCGATCCCCTTTCCCTTTCGTCCACGATTATTGTCACTCCCTCTCCGCGTTGAGGCTGTGGGACTAGGAATTTGGATAGTCCGGGACTGGTTGGCTTCGCTTTCGCAGCCGCCGACTTCACTAACGCCCTCATGGATCTCTCCCTCCTCCTAGCTATCCAGAGGTACTTCTCGTCAGATGTCCCTGAGAAATAGAGAAGGTACGCGTCGCCTGGTGCAAATCTGGCCGTCCGCCCGAGCCTCTGTACCAGCCTGATGGCGCTCGGCGTGTTATCGTAAAAGATTACCACGTCCATGCCTGCGATGTCCAAGCCCTCTTCGCCGACTTGAGTCGCAACGAGCGCGCCCGGCCCTCTCCCCTTGAAGGCCTCAAGGACTTCTCGTTGCTCTTTCTGGGTCATGCCGCCACGCCCCCCAGAACCCCTCTGGCCGACTAGGAGGCTCGCGCGGACACTCTTCCTGTTCTGCAGGAACCTTAACACCTCCTCGGCACATGCTCTGTACGACACGAAGATGATCGCTTTCTTTCCGCGGCTGACAACTTGATCGTCTAGGATCCTCCCCAACTCCGTGAGCTTTGGGTTCGGCGAGGAATCGGACAGCTGGAGCTTAGCGAACTCCGCAGCGTCCCGAACCCTTTGTGACGCTAGCAGCTGCTTTAGGGATTTGGCGCTGCCGCTTCTCCCGGCCCTCTCCACTTGGGAGTTCACGAACTCTAGGAAGAGCGTCGGGCCTCCGAGATCCAACCTTTCGATCATGAGCAGTAGCCTCCTTGCGGTGGCCAGCGTTCTCACAGCGTTGAGCAACTTGTAGTTCCCTTCGGATACTGCTCTTCGTCTTAGTTCGGCCATTTTCTCAGTGATTGATCTGAAAGTCGGGCGTGGCCTCCTAAGTTCGGCATCGACTGACTGACCGGACAGCAGGTCATTCAACTCGCTCAAGAGCAGCCCCCTGCTTTCCTTCATCGGCGGAGGCATGGAGATCGGCACAAGATGCACGGTTGTCCTCTCGATGTACTTGCTCACCGAGTCGTCCTCCTCGGTCCTTGCGAGCAACCTCTCGGAGTTGAGGTTTGCCGAAATCTCGGCCAGCCTTCGCGGGTCACCTGGCGAGGCCGTGAAGCCCACGATGTGCGCGCCACTTCTTTGTCTCAGGTAGATCTGGGCTATGGATACATATGGATAGTTGCCGACTGCTCGGTGTGCCTCATCCAGTATGAGGGTCAGCACCTTTCCTAGGTTGAGCCTTCCCTGCGTGAGTTCATTCAACATGAGTTGAGGCGTTGCCACCAAAACGGTCGGAACGGAAGTAGTCCTATCCCTCTGAGGAGTTTCGCCTGTCCACAGGTCTATGCGACCTGGGCCTATCTTCAGGACTCGCGTCATAAGGCTCTGATGTTGCTGACAAAGGGGCTTGGTCGGAGCCAACAGGACAACCGAAGAATCTGGGTCCGCTCTCAGGCGTTCAGCCACTATCAAGGCAGCTACGATCGTCTTCCCGAGACCGGTGGGCAATGTAACCAGAGAGCTTGCGCCCAATGCGGAACGTGCCAACTCCACCTGATAGTCCCTCCACTCGATGTTGCGGTCTACTATCAAAGGATGGCCCAAGTACCGCCCGTCTTTAACGTAGGGAATGGCGGCCTCGTCCATGAAGCCTTGTCACCTTCCCCGCAACATATCTAGTACGTCTCTGACGCAGGACAGGATGTTCCTGATCTCATTGGGGTCTTCTGTTCGCTCCAGGGCGTCGATCAGCAGAGATAACTTCGCGCTCAGAACGCGATTCAACCTCTCGGTTGGATCCGCCTGATCCTTGGGTTCCATCGCGGCCGCGGATGTGTCTGGCGCAGCCTGTTTCTGGTTGCGGTCACATGAAACGCACACGACGCTACCGTCCTTCAGTCTGAAAAGGGGAGTGCCACATTTGGGGCATGTCTCAGACAACATCGCAGCGCCAGCGGATAGGAGCTTAGCCATCTCGCGTACTTTTTCTTCGGACATTATGCTTTAATAAGGAGCTTCAGCGCACGATATAGAAATTTCGGGGGTGATGCGGCCCTGACAACTGCAAAACAAAGAAGGGAGAGAAATGAGCAAGAGATCCTCAAAGTCATAGAGTCCGTAAAGGCCGTCCAAGTGGACTTGAGCACGCCGAAGAACGTCAAGAAGTTGATAAAGGAGACTGTGGATTGCTTGGTCAGGACCGATCTCTCGCCCGGCATAAGGGCAGCGTCCGCGATTCAGCTGATGGAAGAGGCAAATCAAGACACGAACCTATCCATGCTTTCCAGAACGAGGATGTGGAATGCCCTGACCAAGTTAGAAACCATTAAAGACTGATGCTTCCTGCCTTACGTGGTTGCGAGGGTGGCCGAGCTAGGAAAAGGCGCGAGACTTAAGATCTCGTGGCGAAGGCCTACCCGGGTTCGAGAGCAGGCCCGAGATTCCCGGCCCTCGCACCAAGCCTTTCACCGCGAAGAGCCGGTCTAACGTTAAAATAATGGGAGCTCCTGTCTGTGAACCGACGGGCCCGTGGCCTAGACAGGATTAAGGCGGCAGAGCGAAGCGCCGAACCTCCTAAGTTGCAGATCGGGAGTTCAAATGCCCATCGGGCTGGAAATCTCCCCGGGCCCGCTTCGACGGGCAGGTGAAACGGCCGGGAGACCCGAAAATCGGGCTCAACGGTTTTATACACAAAGAACCGGGGCTATGAAGCCATAGAATTGGAGGAGACGACGGAGGTTCAGATTGAAGGCACGCTCCGCGGGAACGACGTGTTAGTGATCAACCCGGATCAGGTTAAGTGGTTATCGGAAAGGGGCTTCGGTGTTGGCAACGACCATCTCCGCCTGTCACTTCCCGAGGCATTGTTTCTGGTCGAAATCAAAAGACTGAAGGTGTTCTCCAGTAGGGGCAAGTCTTACTCACTTGAGGATCTGGCAAGGAAGGCTAACAGGAGTGACAAGGCATCATGGTACAAGTATCTGATACTTAGGGACTTGCGCACACGAGGATATGTAACAAGAGAAGGATATGGCCTTGGAATTGATTTCAACGTGTACGACAAGGGGGAATATCCGGCTGAGTCGCCCAAGTTCCTCGTTGTCGGGGTTTGTGAAGGGACTCCTACGGAATTTGGAAAGCTGATCGACACACTGAAGAGAGCGCAATCAAATAGGAAGACGCTCATATTGGGCGTCATAGACAGAAGAAACGAGGTCGTCTATTACTCATTGTCGAGGTCATTGTCATGAGTAGAGCTTACGTCCTGTTTAGGATAATGAGACCTGCGAATGTCTTTCTGATGAGCATAGGCGTCGTGGTCGGGTACGTCATTTCAACGGGGGCGCTACGCGTATCCATCGAGTTACTCGCGGGAGCGATGACGTGCGGCCTGTACGCGGCTTTCGCCATGGTAACGAACGATGTCGCGGATATGGAGATCGACAAAATAAACGAGCCCAGCCGTCCCATACCGTCGGGCAGACTGAGAGCTGAGGAGGCGGCGGGCTTCTCGTTTGCGCTTCTGGCAGCGGGCATGGTGGCGTCGGGCTTGACATCCAACATCTGGTTCATACTGATTCCGCCCGTGGTAGCTTTCATGTGCGTTGTGTACAACCTCTACCTGAAGAGCATGGGATTCATAGGGAACGTGTTGGTCAGCGCCTTAGTCGCATCTTCTTTCATCGGGGGCGGCCTCATCGCCGTCGGTCACATCGAGATGTATCTCACGCTCTTCGCGCTGATGGCGTTCGTTGGCAATCTGGGAAGGGAGGTACACAAGGGCATAGCCGACATCGAGGGGGACAGAACTAGAGGGGTGATGACGGTCGCCGTCGCTCATGGTGCCCAGAAGGCGAAGTGGTTGGCGGTGTCCTTGTATGCCACGGCCGTCCTCTTGAGCCTCGCACCGATAGTACTGGGTATAACGAATCAGTATTACCCATTCGCGATCGGGATCGTAGCGCTCCTTCTCATGTGGTCTTCCATTAGGGTCTTGAGAATGCACGACGCCGACGCCCTGAGGAAGGAGAAGAACCTAGTTAGGGTATGGATGTTGCTGGCGATGATCGCGTTCGTAATAGGTGCTCTAAGGATTTGAGGCCCAGGAAAGGAGATCTTAGGCCTCTTAGGGGATTCAAGGAGACATCGCCTGACGAGTTCGCAAGGAAGATGAAGGTCTTGGAGAAGGCTCGGCAGCTGTTCGGACTGTATTGCTACGACGAGATAGAGATCCCGACCGTTGAACCCGCAGCTCTGATCGAGCTGAAATCCGGTGAAGAGATTCGACACAGGATGTTCCGATTCAAGGACTTGGGTGGGCGCAGCGTCGTGCTGAGACCGGAGGGCACGCCCTCGGTCGCTAGGTACGCTGCATCCGAGTTGAAGGGGAAGCCGATGCCGGTAAGATTGTCCTACGTGGCGAACATGTTCAGATATGATGAGCCACAGAGGGGCAGGTTCAGGGAATTCACTCATGTCGGATTTGAACTCTTTGGGTCCCGCAGTCCGATCGCGGACATGGAAATCGTGGAGATCGCCTCAGAACTACTGTCGGGCCTCGGGGTTCACGACTTCAGCTTCAAGTTCGGTCACCAAGGAGTGCTTAGGTCAGTCCTAGAGAAATACGGTGTTACCGGCAGCATACAGGATCGCGTCCTTGGGATGATCGACAAGGGAGAAGAGAGCAAGGTCGCGGCCATCCTGAGGAAGGCATCGCCAGCCCTTCTCAGGACGATGAAGCGACTGGCAGCAACGAGAGGCAGCGATGTTGATGAGGTCTTCGGAGAGGCAGGACGCATTCTGAGCGATGTGCCCGAGTCAGCGCTCGGTCTCACCGAGTTCCGTGAACTGGTCAACTTCGCAAGCGAGGAGATCAAGCAGAGGGTCGTAGTTGACTTCGGGTTTGCTAGGGGGATCGAGTATTACACGGGCATGATCTTTGAGGTATACGCGAGAGGCCTGAATCTTGCCGTCGCTGGCGGCGGCAGGTATGACCGTCTCTGCGCCTTGGTCGGCTCAGATATTCCTGCTGTCGGAGTCGCAGTGGGCGTGGACAGGTTGATGATGGTGGAGGAATTCCCGCAAGCCCGCAAGGCCTTGCCGCTGGCGATCGTCCTAATCTTAGATGGAGGGGTACATCGGTACGGCCTCCACGTAGCTAGAGAATTTAGGGGGAATGGGATACCAGTTCTACTTGACTTGTCAAGCGGTTCTCTTTCCTCTAGGCTAGGAAGGGCAGTGAAGCGCGGTGGGAACTTCGCAATTTTGATCGGATCGAAGGAAGCGGCAGAAGAGGCTGTGACCGTAAAGGACTTGACCTCGGGTCTTCAAAAGACCTTGCCTCTAAAGGAAGCCGCTCAGACCCTCGTCGCGGCGTCTCGTGGCCAACGCGAAGTTCGCATCTAGGGATGCTTGGTTCAGACGGGCCCGGAGGGATTTGAACCCACGGTCTCCGGCTTAGAAAGCTTACGCAACGACTTCGACGCCTTGTCCTAGCTAGGCTACGGGCCCGAGCAGGGCTGCCATCGTCAGGACAATAAGCTTTCCCCCGAAAGGTTGAACTACTCCAGGTAGAAAGAGGGCCTGAGGGGTTCAGCGAGCTTCGCCTTGCCGCCGGGATCGTGCTCGGCCGCTTCCTCCGTGAACACCTTCACGTCTTTGAGCCCCAGTTCCTCGCTCAAGAACCATGCGTTGTCCCTAACGAGCGCAAGCTCATCCATCGCCTTCAGTTGCGCCATCATCTTCTCACCCCCCATTTCCTTCGCCTTGTCCACGGCCTTCGCAAGCATCTTCTGGACCACGGGTATGTTCGCGCCAAGCCCCCGCTGACGTAGGTCAGCAACAACGGACCTCAGCGTCTCTTGTGTTGCCTCGCCCTTTGCCAGCCGTTCAAGGCACGCTATCGTAAGCTCTCGCTTCCAGTCGGAGGCCACGTACAAGTACAGCTTAGTCGGATGAACGGGAATCACCTTCAACACGTTCTGCACATCCTCGATCAACCCAGAGACGTACTCTTCCTGCGCCTCGGCAGCGCTGTCTTCGGGGAATTCATCCGGCTCAGGCCAACGCGATTGAACAACAAGGCCCGCCATCCCCAGTAAGCTCCACAGCTCTTCTGCAGTATGAGGTACGAATGGCGATATCAGCCTAGCCCAGCCGGAGAGAACTCTTGACAGGGTTTGCTTATCGGGCGTTCGCTGTCTCCTGAGGTACCACCGAATGTCAGACCTGACGCCGTAGAAGGTCTCAACCGCTGCCTTTCGCAACTGGTGGGCCTCAAAGAACATCGACGCGTTTCTCACCCTCTTGCCCATCTTCGAGGTCAGCCATCTCTCCGCGACCGACGCTTTTCCTCCTCCACCAGACGGCAAGCCAACAAAGTCTCGATACGTATCGAGGATAGAGTTCAAGAGCTGGATCGATGCGATCGCGGTCTCCTTCTTCCAGTCCGGGTCGTCGAGTTCGTCGGCGGCCAGAACGCCGGTCAGCCTCGTCGCGTCCGCCCCGTAGTCTTCGATCGCCTTCGAAAGAGGAATGAATACGCCCTTCGATTTGTGCATCGCCTCCCCCTCTATCCGCATGAAGCCGTTGACCGTTATCCCCTTGGGCCAACACCTATCCGGAAATATCGCCGTGTGGTGGAAGATGAAGAAGGTTAGGTGGTTTGGCACTAGGTCCTTGGCTGAGCCCCTAAGGTCGACGGGGTACCAGTACTCGAAGTCCCTCTTGATCTCCCGAAGGGTCTCCCTCGGTATTTTCGTCAGTTCGACAACCTGGTCCTCCTTTCCCCTTCCGAGCATTATGTAATCGAAGAATTCTGGGCGGAGATGCTCAAGCGCAAGCTTGCCAGTGTTCACAAACTTCGCGATTATGTAGTACGCCATGTAGACGGTTGAATCGCTGAGCGTCTCGACCATATACTGCGGGTCCCAAGGTAGCTTTGTGCCCAAGCCCGAGGTTCTGACAAATGCCCAGTCATCGTACCAGTCGACGAACCACTCCAGGTTCTTCCTGACCTCCTCGGGGTGGATCGACATGCGTCTCAGTGCTTCCTTCGCCCCGTCCTTCCAGGCAGGGTCGGAGTAGGAGAGCAGGTACTGGTCCGTGAGGACCTTTACTATGCACCTCGTGCCACACCTGCAGACCACTGGCAGCGGCAGGTCCAACATCTCGTCCCCCCTTCCCATCTCCTTGAGAAGTTCGGCGGCCCGGTCCTTCGCCTGTCTGACCGGCATGGCAGCCAGAGGGCCGGTGTTCTCCAGCGTAGTGCCTCGGAGGAACTCCTCGCGGTAGACGTTAGCCGTGGCTTCCTCCAACTTCTTGTCCTCCTGGCTCTCTATGCCCATCTTCTTGACGATAACCTCGGACGGATTGGTGCCGAACCGTTCGGTCTTGATTATCGAAATCGACTCGATCTTGGCGATATCGTCCGCGTTCAGACCATAGCGCTTCGCAATTTGTGCCGCATTCTTCTTCAGATCAATCAGGGCCATATGATCGTATGGTGCGTGCGCGGGCACGCTGTAGACCACCCCACTGCCGAGCCTCGGGTCAACGAAGTCGGCGGGCAGAACCAACACGTCCTTGTCAACGAGCGGAGCGGTCGCCAGCTTGCCTATCAGCTTCTCCCCCTTGTACGACTCCAAGATCGATGCTCGTCTACCCAGCTCGACCAGTCGGGAGGCCGCGTCCTCGCTGATTATCCACTTCTCGCTGTCCACCTCGGCGGACACGTACGTGGCATCGGGGTTCACCCAGATGTTTGTGATGCCGAAAACCGTCTCGGGCCTGAAGGTCGCCGCGACCAGGTACCCCTCGCCTTTGACCTCAAACTTGATCAGCGTGAACGAAGTCGGGAACACTCCCTCGCCCTCGAGCCGGTCGTGGTCTCCAGTTGCGCTCTTGTCCTTTGGACACCAGACGACTGGATGCTTGCCGCGTTTGATGTATCCCCCCTCCCTTAGCTTCAGGTACTGCCACTCAACGTACTTGCTGTAGCACATGTCGTCGCTTGACGTGTGGAACTCCCTTCGCCAGTCGATTGCGACCCCGAGCCGCCTGACGGCTTCCTTGTTCTGCTTCGTGTAGTAGCGGGCCATCACCAGCGGGTCCTTGAAGGTCATGACGATGTCCTCGGGCACCTCGTCCATGTCCCTCAGTATGTGGATGGTGAACTCGTCGCCCTGTCTGATCCTCTCAGATATGCCAGCTATTGTCACCCCGGTCCAGTGCCAAGCGAAGGGGAAGAGAACGTTGTACCCCCTTGCCCTGAGGTACCTCGCGATGAGATCTAGGCGCGTCAGCGTGTACGCGGTCCCGACGTGAACTGGCCCGCTCATATAGGGAAACGGAAAAGTGACAAAGTACTTCGGCCTAGATGGGTCGACGTCGGCCTCGTAGGCCTTGGCCTTCTCCCACTCGTCTTGCCACCTCTGATCTTGGGTCCTGGGGGCCCTGACGCTCATGGCGCTAGGCCCGACTTTTCTTGCCGAGTAATAAGCGTAAGACTTCCTCCCGCAGATCCTTCACAGAAGTCCCGCTCGACACCCCACCCTTGCCGAACTTGTCCCTTCCTCCGCCGCCACCCTTGAAAGTGTTGCCTATTGACTTCGCGACATCTCCAGCCGTGAGGCCAGAAGCCGGGCTTGCCTTCTCCCCATATGTTATGACGAACTCAGGGTACTCCCCGGCCAACGATACCATGAAACTGATCGTGTCAGGGTTCGAGGACACGAGCTCCCTCGATACAGGTATAAGATCACCTATCTTGCGCGACTCGTCCTCGTAGAAGCACAACCTCATCCCATCGACGGATTGAATGGATCGCGACAGCCGCTCGGCCAGTCCTTCAGCTTCGGACTCCCTAATGAGTTCCAGTTCCTTTCGTAGAGTTTGGTGATCGTCTAGGAGTCGCTTCGTGGTCTCAACCAACTGGCCCTTGTTGGTTCTTAGCAGTTCGGCGACCTGTTCCGCCGCCGACTCGACCTCTTGGAAACGGTTGAGAGAAGACAGGCCAGTGGTGAAAGAAAGCCTTACCACCCCATCCTGGATCTTGTCAGCTTTCACGATCTTTATCATGCCGATCTGGCCCGTGTTGCTCACGTGGAGCCCGCCGCAGGCCTCTACCTCGTACTCGCCGACCGAGACTATCCTCAGCGTTTTGGACGGGACCACGCCGCCCTGGTAGATCCTGAACCCGTACTTGCTCTCGGCCTCCGTCCTGCCCAGCATCTCCACCTTCACGGGAACCGCCTTCATCGCCAACCTGTTCGCGCGCTCCTCTATCTCAGCAATCTCCTCTTCGGTGAGGGCATCGTAATGCGTCACGTCGAGCCTGGACTCCTGAACCCCTTTCTGGGCGCCGTGTTGCCAAAGATGGGTGCCGAGGGTCATTCTGGCCGCCCAGTTTACGATGTGGGTGGCGGTGTGTGCGCGCCTCAGAGCCATTCTCCTATCCTCGTCGACCTCCAGCGAGACCTTTGCCCTGATCTTCGGGAGAGCGCCCACCACCTTATGGACGATGACTCCGTTCCTGCTCTCCGCGGCCACCACGTTTGACTCCGACCCATCGAACTTGACCTTGCCTATGTCTGAGGGCTGGCCACCGCCTTCTGGGTAGAATATCGTGCTGTCGAGAACGACAAGATCTGGCTTGACGACCGCCTGCACGACGCCCTCTGAATGGAGCATCTCTGGATCCTCGTAGTAGACCCTTCGTGTCTGAGGCAGTTTTTCAAAGTCTGGCTCGACGGCCTTTGCTGGGGCTTGGCTCCGCAGTTGCTTTGCGTGCTGGGCAGCGACCAAGCTGTAGAAGTCAGGAGGTATCGCGACATGCGTCCCAACCGCCTCCAAGATGTCGATAACCTCTTCTGGGGTAATGCCCTGCGAGTCATAGAGCTGGACGAGCTTGTCGCGCTGGAACGCCGAGGGGCCCTCCTCCTTGTACATTCTGTTGACCAAGCCCACCGACCTCTCGTAGTTCCTCATGTACTTCTGCAACTCGACAGAGGCGACCTTCAGGACCTCGTCCTTCTGTTCCCTCAGGTACTGGAACTGCTGAGACCAGTAGTCGACCTGCATCGAGACGACTTCGGGCAGAAGATCTAGGAGGCCCAAGGCCCTCATCGTCCTAGCTGCCCTTCTGAACAGAAGACGGGCGAGATACCCCACCCCGACGTTGGATGGAACCACCCCCTCGGAGAGGATGAACACCAAGCTCTTCGTGTGATCGGCAACCTTGAAGATCCGCTCAAGCGGGCCTATCCTCTGCTCGAGCACCGTAGGCGACAGCCCAAGCCTTGACGAGACAGTAGTTCTAAGGGAAGGGAGGTCGAGCCCGTTTTGTCCTACCCCAGACAGAGCCTCGACGTACTTCCGCATGAAAGCCTCGTCTGTGGTGACCTTCGCCTCCTTTGCCAAGAAGGCCGTGACCTCGGGGTGGACTGCGAACATGGGGCTTGGCGATCCAGAAGCCACCCATAGAAGGCGTTCTATTCCGTACCCCGTGTCCACAGTTCGTATGGGGGATTCGATCATGTCTCCCCCGTCCGTAGTCTTGAAACGCATGAACACCAATGTCGCGACCTCCAGTCCTCCCGTTATCACCTCGAAGCACGGGCCGGCGTTTCCGCCCCCGGACCAGGCCGACTCCATGTAGATGATGTCCTCGCCCGGTATTCCCATTGCTTTTTCAAAGAACTCGTGGCACAGCCTCACTGTGTCCTCCTTCCAGTACACCTCCTTCTCCTTCGAGTTGAAGGCGTGGTGGCCCCCCATTTCGAAAATGCTCATGTGCCTCCCGAAGGTTAGGCCGACGTTGTCAAGGTCGACGAGCCTGATGCAGGGTTGCGAGACGACCAAGGGGTTTGCGGGCGGGGGGATCATGCCATCCGTCACGTAGGGCTGAAAGTCGACTATGCTGGCATCCGTCAGATAGAGGTCGTTCCTCCATCTAGAAACCACGGGGTAGGGCGAGACAACGGCATGGCCCTGCTGTTTGAAGAAGGAGAGGAACCTTTCCCTGATCTCGTTCTGGTCCTTCGTCCGTTTACCCATGGGCTTCCCGATGAAGGAGTAGTTGACTAGTGGGCTCTCGCCGAGCTTGCCCTTGAAGTCTCGGTGCGTCCAGTAATACTGGCCATCGATGTCGCTCTTCCTCCTGCTAAACCCGAGGGACCTGAAGACCGCGAGTGAGTACTCTTCGGGAGGAAAGGACGGCATTCGGGAACGGGCGAGCGTTTCCCTTTAAAACGATTGCCCCCGCGAGTGCGATCCCTGCCAAGAAAAAGCAAATAAGGTGCGCGGGCGCGTGAGGATGGAGGCCTGGTAGCTCAATCTGTCGCAAGGACTAAGGAGAGCGTCCGACGTTAGGGCGAAGCTGAAGACCGGATTGTTGCAGGTTCAAATCCTGCCCAGGCCACCGCGCCATCAAGATATTTTGGCTGCCTGCTGGGTCCAACACGATACCTCTAAACACGAAGGTCAAGGTTAAATAAAATCTCGAGGTGTGGCAAAGGTCGTGCGGCAGTCATCTAGTCTGGTCTAGGATCCGACCCTGCCAAACTCGAAGGTGCAGCCCGGTCGTCGCGCGGGTTCAAAATCGCTCGGCGATGAAAGTCCCGCCTGCCGCACTCTTCACGCAGGATAACAGCCAGTATTTGATTACCACGTACAGCCGTATCCTCTTCGGACTCTCTTTTTTGCTCGCCCCGTCCTCCTGCCATATGTCATACTTGATCATGTTCTCCCCTATAGGACATACATAGCAAGAAAGGAAGCAAAGGGGACAGTGAAGTTGTCGAATGGTTGCAAGGGGCCGATGCTGAGCGTCTCTGCTAATGTGCCAGCGAGGGATCCAACCGCGGCAGTCACTAATGTGCGATCAAGTGGAATCGGAGTTGAGAGGAGGGAGAAAGTTAGTAAGGCCACCAGCGCTCCTAGGAGGCCGCCACAAAACATCAACGTCGAGCCCTCGATGGATCTCTCCGAGAAGGGGTACTTGTGCCTGTTCTTTATCAAGGGCGCGAGAGTCGAAGCCGCCCCATCGCCCCAAGCCATTATCATGATCGCACCCATCACCAGATCTTGCCTACTCCAGCCGAACAAGACCAGAACTCCGATAGAGACGATGTAGTAGAGGGGGCCATAGGCATGCGCGATAGTGTGTTCCTTCTCATCAACCATAGAGGTTGTGATGAACGATGACCTTGCGAACGTCAGCGCGAACCCGACGAGCAGGCCCAGGCCGAGTGGGATCATGAAAGGATAATACCACTCCGAGCAAAGCGGCAACACCAGGATCGAGGCACCAGCGAAAAGGTGTATCACGTGCCTCGTGAAAACCGACCTCAGGGAATACTTGCGCCTGGCCAATTCAGCCAAGCCGATGAGCGCAAACACGTAGACGTAGACTGCGGCGACGAGGGCTATCGAGCCCATGTCGACGTCCATGGGTCGACCCGCCTTCGGTCATATGGATAAAAGCCTTGAAATCATCGGGGCACAAGCCTGGTAGGCGCTGAGTCCTGTCCACAAAGTTTTTAGTGCGACCGAAGCGAGGGGCACCGTGCGCCCTGAGAGCAGCGTAAGGACGATAGCCCTGATAGGCGGGACGGGCAACCTGGGGAGAGGGCTGGCCCTCAGGTGGTCTCCCAACCATAGGGTCATGATTGGCTCAAGATTCAGAAGGAAGGCCGAGGGAGCCGCGGAACAGGTACGCCAACGAGCTGGCCGAGATCAGTTTGGTCAGAACGTATTCGGTACGTTGAATAGGGAGGCCATCGCCGACGCCGACTTGGTCGTCTTCTGCGTCAGGCTTGAGCCTGCTCTCAAGCTCGCAGCGAAGATGAAAAAGAACCTTGAAGGTAAGCTGATACTATCTCCAATAGTTCCCATCGAAAGGAGGAAGAAGCTCTTCGTTCCGAAGCCAAGCAGATTTGGTAGTGCGGCGGTTCAGCTAGCCAAGGCTTTAGGCCCAAAGTCAAACGTGATTGCGGGGCTGCACACCGTGCCAGCAGCGATGCTATACTCGCTCCAGGCGCTACCAGACTATTCTGTAGTCGTATATGGAGAAGAACCCGGAAAGAGCGTCGTGATGGGTCTGATCAGCGAGATCGACGGGCTCCATCCGCTGGACGGCGGACCGCTCGAACTGTCGTTTCTATCTGAGTACACCACTCCGCTACTCATGAACTTGAAGAGGCTCAACCAGCCCGTGGACCGCTCGGTACGATACTTCTGAGTAGGTCGCAAAAGCGCGAGCGCGCTTTTGTCCGCGCAGATCCTTCTGCTTAATTAGGATGACAGCCCTCGCCAATAGGACATGAAGAGATCCATCAGGTGGGAAAGGGGAGCGATCGTCACCATAGATCAGGCTTCGCTCCCCCACCGATATAGGATCATGAGGCTAACCAGCTTGCGCCAAGTTCTGAACGCGATAGGGGGGATGAGAATCAGAGGGGCACCCTTAATCGGCGTTGCGTCCGGGTACGCGTTAGCCCTAGAGGCCTATCGTAACAGAAGGAAAAAGGACGCGGAGATCCTGGAGAGGCTCGACAGAGCTGGGGATCTGTTAAGGGGTTGTAGGCCGACCGGAAGGGATATGCACCGAGTTGTCGATAGGATCCTATCAACAGTAAAGGGATCACAAAAGGAGATCTGGAGGAACGCCTTAGCTGAGGCTGAAAAAATAGCTGGCGAGTACGAGGCGGCCGAGAGGAAAATCGTGGAGTCCGGCCAGAGGGTGGTCGAGGATGGCGACGTGGTGATCACGCACTGCAACAGCGGGTCGCTGGCGACGATACGCTGGGGAACCGCCCTCGGCGTCATCACCGAGGCTTGGAGGACCGGGAAGAAGATCTCCGTCATAGTCACGGAAACGAGGCCGGTGCTGCAGGGAGCGAGACTGACTGCGTGGGAACTCAAGCGGAAGAGAGTCCCGTTCAAGCTGATAACGGACAGCATGGTCGGGTACGTCATGTCGCGAGGCATGGTCACCAAGGCCCTCGTGGGAGCGGACAGGATATGGAGGGACGGTAGCGTCGCCAATAAGATCGGAACGCTGACGATAGCGACCGTAGCGGAGGAGTATGGAATTCCGTTCTACGTGGCAGCTCCGCTGTCGACGTTTGAGATTGAAAGCGACCCGAGCTATGACATTGTCGAGATGAGGGATCCGGAGGAGGTCCTTAGCATCGGTAAAATGAGAATCGCTCCTAGGGGCGTAAGCAGTCTGAACCCCGCCTTCGACATTACCCCACCGGATCGCATCACGGCGATCGTGACTGAACGAGGGGTAATACGGCCGCCGTTTGAGCAATCTATAGCCAGGGTTCTAGCGAAGGAGGATCGCACCTGCTAGATATCCGGCGAGCCCCGCTGCCATGGTAAGGATAAGGAAAATCAGAAGGTACAGGTTGGAGCGCATCAAGTGGTATATTGTTTGGTCGGCCTCACTGACTGGTGAAAGTGCCTGCAACATTCCCGATCCTCTAGGCCAGGGAAATAGGGACCCTGGTGGTGTTGTTCTCCAATGGAGCCCGTCGTACTCTATGATGTGTTTGTCGATGGTGATGGCAACCGAGGCCCAGTAGATCAACTGCAGCCCAGCTACGAGGGCGGCGAGCCCGAGGGCGGAAATGCTCCTTCGGTTCAAGGGTGTCATTCAAGCCTCATCTCCTCCCTCGGGGGGGTGATTGCGGTAGATATTTCTAGAGTGTAGAACAAATGAGCTGGCGGAGCATCAGCAGACGCTTGTTGAGCTAAGATATCGGAAAGCGAAGACCTTTAAGCAGATGGTTTCGGCTGGCCGACGTGGAGGCTCGTGAGAGTCATAGAGGGATTCCAAGGGGCGGCGTTCGGCTTAGCCGACGGAGTCATATGTACACTTGGTTTGATGGTAGGTGTGGCAGTTGCCACCTGGGATCTCAAGATGATCATCGTCGCCACCGTAGCCGGTGGCACAGCTAACGCTCTCGGCAACTCGGTGGGATTCTATCTTTCGGAGCTAACGGAGAGGAGCGCCCAGATCCATGAGATCAGTGAGGGGAAGAACCGCTCTGCCCACACGATGCGAGAGGTGTTGATGAGTGGCATCTTCTCTTTCGTCGCAACCGCGTTCGTGTTGGCGCTACTTCTCGCGCCGTTTTTCCTAACACCCATGACGACCGCCCTGCTCGTTTCTTGCGCTGAGGCCACCTTCGTCCTTTTCCTGCTGGGGTTCTACGTCGGCAAGCTCAGTGGCGAGAGTCCCGTCGGGATGGGCTTGAGATACGTTCTGCTTGGTTCCGCAGGCGCAATTGTGAGCTACATCGTGGGAGATGTCTTGAGGCTCTGGCTCTCTGGCCTCTAGCGCGCTCTGGCTATTGAGAGGCCCTGAATTCCCACTGGTCCGGAGACTTCGATATTTGGCTCAGGGCGCGGATGGCCTCGTCCTTCTGGAGAGAGTAGAAGGCTCTGACCACGTGTTTGCAAAACTTCTTGGCCTTGGATTGTCTCGCCCAGTCGGGGCAGTCGTGCACTATCATACATCGCTTGAGATCCAATACAACGCGATACTGCTTCACGGCCAAGATCGCCCGATCGTCGGTGACCTCTTCGATCTTTACATCGCTTTCACCTATTCCCTTGGCCCGCTCAAGCCTCAGATCATCCGTGAACCTCAAGAGGCTACCCTCCAACCGATCTTCGGGTTTGAGCTCTATCAGGCCGGAGAGCCTCCGCATTCTTGCTGGCCCCTTCGGCTTGGAGGGAAGCTTGGCTACCCATCGTTGAACCCTATCCAAGGCTGCGGACTGTCGCTCGGTGAGTTTGCCCAACATTTTCAGAACTTGCAGGCAGTTCTCCACGGCGTAACCGTGATAGTGGTTGTTGAAGAAGCCGTACACGGACTGGCTCTTCTCTCTCGCCTCCTGAATTCTAGGGATCCAAGGCTTGAGTTCCTCGATCGTGTACCTGTAGTTGTACCAAGGTCGTCGGCCCCGTCCGTGCCACCTGAAATAGGAGAAGTCTGCCGTGATCTTAAACTCTGGCGGCAGAAGCGGCTCGTCGACAGCCGTGTAGGCGACGTTGTGGTCCGATAGGAGCCGCCAGGTCTCGCCGCTAAGCCAGGAGGGGTGCCTGAACTCAATGGCGAACCGAATTCCTATGGGGAGCAGCTCCAGAAAACCCCCCAGAGTACTTGGGTCGTATCGAAGGCTCGGAGGAAGCTGTATCAGTATGCAAGCGAGTTTCCCTGCGGCGGACAGGGGCTCCATTAGATCGCAGAACTTATACAACGCGTCTTCGCTCTCTTCACCGCCCGCCAGTTTCAAGCTATGTGTGATCAACTTCGGCAACTTGGCGGCAAAGGTGAATCCGCCCGGACTGTTTCGGCTCCATCCTATGACGGTGCCCTTCGAAGGGTACGCGTAGAACGTCGAGTTTATCTCAGCGATGTTGAAGAGACCGCAGTACCTCTTTAGCTTGCTCTCCTTCTCATCGCCGTAGACTGGGCCCACCCATTCGGTGTAGCTCCAGCCCGACGTACCTAGGCTTACGTTCCCCATTTGGGCGGCAGCTGATCACACTTAAGTTGCGGAGCGATTAAGGCTTTCGCACCGATTGGGCGAGATCCATGTTGGGACAGGCGGATGGGCGTACTTCCGCGGCCCGTGGCGCAGAAACATAGAGGCGTACTCGCAGGCATTCAATTTCGTGGAGGTCAACTCAACGTTCTACTCTTACCCGGACCTACGGAGGGTCAGATCTTGGAGGAGGAGAGTTCCTGGGGGATTTCGATTCGCCGTTAGATCCAACAGAGATCTCACCCACCGAGAACAGCTCCAGCCTACCGACAGATCAATGGCCGCGTACTACAAGACCCTAGAGATCTGCGATGCACTGGGCGCGGATGTCTTGCACCTGCTCACCCCTTCGAGCGCCAAGTTGACAGAAGATAAGATCCGGGGGATCTCAGAGTTCTTCAAAACGGTCGACATCCAGAAAGCGCAGGTCGCTTGGGAGATCAGGGGGAACAGAGCGAAGACCGAGTGGGACCTTCTGACGCGCGTTATGCAAGATCATAACGTGATCCATTGTGCCGATCTGTCCGTGGAACTTCCCAAGGTGCACTCCGAGACCCTCTACACGCGACTACTGGGGAAGGGGAAGCATAACCTGTATCAGTTCGACGACGTTGAACTGTCCGAGATAAGCCGGACGGCCGAAGGGAAGTCTAGCAAGGCCTACCTGGTTTTCCATGGTGGGAGAATGTACGAGGATGCCGCCCGCCTTAAGGTGTACAGAGAAACGGGCAGGTTCCCGACGACTTCTGGACCGACCGGGCTGGACTCCCTCCTTGAGGTCATGAGCGAGGATGCGGTCTTTCCCTCAAGTCGCGCACAGCTGATAGAAGATCAAGGCTGGAAAGTGGTAGATCTCTCACCGGATGAGAGAGCGCACGCATCAGTTCTCCTCCACAAGCTTCCAGAAAAGGAATACTCGAATCTTGAAGAGATCCGTCGAGCTCTAGTCGATATCAGTCGAGGATAGTGCACGGCATATTTCCGCCTCGTTTCGCACGAACCAAGGGTCGCGCCTTTTGCAGTACTGCAGCCACTCTCTGCCGAATGGAATGTATCTCCTCATGCGAAAACCAACTTCAGTGGCAGCGCGCTCAGCGCGGCGGTGTATCCCGTGCAATGTCTCGACCTCAAGCGGGTAGCCTGAGTGTACGGCCGAGATCTCCCTCACGACCGAGGGCGCGTTTGTGGCAAGTATCACCCTCGAGGCGGGCACGGAGCCCAGTAGCCCCGCGACTGCGCGCGCGAAGTCCTCCAATGAACCGGTTTTTGGCGTATAGGCTCCTCTGCACATTCTCACTCTCCCACCCTGACTGACCACGCGGGTTGCTTTCGATATCGCGTCGGGACGATTCGCCTGTAGGGTCCAGATGAGCCCGGCCCCCTCTGAGGCGAACCCACGTAGCGCGAGCCAAGACAAGTAGTTGACATCCTCATCCTCTGCGTCTATGAACAGATCTGTAACCGAGCCGCCCAACTCCCTGAGCAGCGAGCCTACGCTAACCCTGAGCAAGTTGTTGTCCACGAGCGCGCCCAACTGTGTGGGTTTGACGGAAACGCCAGCTCTAATCCGGCGCCTTCGTCCTTCCCGAATCAGCGAAAGGTACTCCTCCAAGTTCGTCTTCACTACTCCAGTTTCCCGCGTCTTCTCCCCTAGGTAGTTTAGGGAAGGGGTTATGTTGCGTGAGTTGAGCTGGGCCGCGAAATCCAGCGCAGAACCTACGTCCTGAGCCGGCACCCATTTCTCTACCCTAGATCTCAGTTCCCCGCGGGGACCCATACCTATTCCCTGATCTGCCCCTGGCCGTGCACCACGAACTTGGTTGTGGTCAGGTCCCTCAGGCCCATCGGCCCTCTCGAGTGCAGCTTCTGGGTGCTTATGCCGACTTCCGCCCCGAACCCGAAGACGCCGCCGTCCACCAGCCTGGTCGAAGCGTTCACCAGCACCGTGGCTGAGTCAACCAACGAGATGAATTTGGAAGCGTCCTCAAGGCTCCTCGTCATTATCGCCTCAGAATGTTTGCTACCGTAGCGGTTAATGTGATCGACCGCATCCTCCAGCGAGTCGACCACCTTTATCGCCAATGTGAGATCCATGTACTCCGAACTCCAGTCCGCCTCAGTGGCCCTCTCAACATCGGAGACAACCCCCACGGTACGCTCGCATCCTCTAACCTTGACTCCCAACCCTCTGAGAGTCGTAACTATGTCGCGCAAGTAATCTGGAACCAGATCCTTGTGTAGCAGCAGTTTTCTGACGGCGTTGCATACCGACGGCCTCTGGGTCTTCGCGTTGATCACAATCTTGGTCGCCATGGCGAGGTCTGCATCCCCGTTAACGAAGATGTGGTTGTTGCCGGCTCCGGTCTCTATGAAAGGCACCCTCGAGTTCTCTCGCACATAATGAATGAACTCTGCGCTTCCTCTGGGAACCACCAGATCTATGGAACCTTCCTCGCGGAGGATAGCGTCCACGCCGCGTCGGTCCGTATTCTCTATCAACTGGATGGCATCCTTCGGAATGCGCTCGCTAACAGCCTCCCGAATGACACCGACGATGGCTTTGTTGGATTCGATCGCTTCGGTTCCGCCCCTCAACAGAACGGCGTTGCCAGACTTGAGCGCTAGCGACACCACCTCTGCCGTGACGTTTGGCCTAGCCTCGTAGACCACAGCGACCACACCTATGGGCACTCTGACCCGCGCGACCTGCAGACCTGTCGTCGTCACCCAACCCTCGACCATCTCCCCTACGGGATCTGGTAATCTCGCCACCGTCCTCATGGAGGCAGCCGTTCCCTTGACTCTGTCCATATTGAGCAGGAGCCGATCTCGAAGTGGCGATTCCGGGTGCGTCTCCGAAAAGGATGCGAGGTCCCTTCGGTTTGCCTCCAAGATCCCGTCCGCATTCCCTTCTATTGAAGACGCCGCGCTCAGGAGCGCCAAGTTCTTCTCTGAGGCAGGCAGTTGTGCTAGAACCTGGGCAGCGCCCTTAGCGAGTCGCGCTTTGCATCGCACCTCCTCCTCGACATCGTTCTGTGACCCCGGACTTGGGTTAGAACTCATCTCCTCTCACCGGTTCTTGGTAGAATGGTCGTGCCTCGAGGTTCCCCAATGATGGCCCTCCGTAGGGCGCCCCTTCGGAATCCATTCGATATGACCACCGCCACGCCCGCAGCGGAAGCAAGACGCGCTGCCAATAGCTTGGATCTCATGCCTCCTCTCCCCACTGGACCGCTCCCCTCGGCCGAAGTGAGCAGACTGCCAGGCACCCCCCTTGACACCCGAACAAGTGTGCGGGAGCCCTCTCGGGATCTTACGTACATGCCGTCCACATCGGTGAGCATGACCAATAGATCCGCCCCCACCTTGGAAGCTACTATGGCGGACAACCTGTCATTGTCCCCGAACCTCAGTTTTGATGGCACGTTCGCGTTCAGTGGCTTAAGTTCATGAACGGCGATCGCATCGTTCTCGTTCACCACGGGAATCACCCCGGAGTTGAACAAAGCTTTGAGGGTTCTCCAAAGGTTGGCGTACTTCACCAAGTCGCCAAAGTCCTCTTGTGTTACTAAGATCTGGGCCACCCTGAGTCCAGCATTGGAGAACTCCTCGACATAGGTGGTCATCAGCAGAGGCTGGCCTACAGCGGCGCAAGCCTGTTTCATGTCCATCGGTAGCGCGTGTGGTGATCCACGTATTCCTAGAACGTCCATGCCAGAAACGATCGCCCCAGACGTGACGACCGCCACGTTCTCGACGAGACCCTTCGCGTATCGCAGCTCCGAAGCGAGATCCCTTATCCGCCTGACGTTCAGTCCTCCGCCTCGCCTAGTAAGGTTGCTCGTCCCGATCTTTACCACGACCGTCTTTGGGATGGGGAACAGCCTTGGGCCGGCCATCTAACGCCCAGTCGCGGTGATTTCATATAAGGGTTCGAGCGCGCAGGCCTCGCTAGGAGTTTGCCGTCTGGCTTCCACCCGCTTGGAACGTGCACCACCCGTCCCGTAGAACCACCGAACGTCGCCGAAGCAAGTGGTGCGGGAGGTGGGATTCGAACCCACGAACCCCTTCGGGACGAGGGCCTGAGCCTCGCGCCTTTGACCTGGCTTGGCGACTCCCGCCTCTTTCACGTCGGACCTCCAGTTGTTAATAAGATTGAAGATAGAAATTGGGAGGCAAGGCACGAGGTGCGTTCAAATTACGTTAAACGCCGCGGGCAGGAATCTCACGGTCCATAACCCGCTTTGAACCTGCAACCCCCGCAAGGGGGACCAGATCTCGAGTCTGGCGCGTTAGGCCTGATTCCGCCACCGCGGCTGTGTGAAGCCGATCGAAGCTGAGTTTTAACCTTACCCTTCGCCGACGGCTATGCAACGAGACTATTCCGTTGGTTCAATCAAGCGGGCTATCATCGAATCGGACCTGAGCGCTCGGAGGACGGGCTCTGATGGGGTGGCCAACCTGATCTTCCTAGTCCGTCCATGGCGTCCCATGTTCACGATCTTACCCCTGACCAGCCCCAACATCTCAAGCTCGTTCAGGAGCATCGCCGTCCTTCGGTAAGTCAGGTCCGGCACACCCAAAATAGAACAGGACTTGAGATACTCCGCGTAAACTTCTCCACTCGTCGGAAACCCGCCGATCCTGGAACCCTTGATGATGGAAGCCAGCAGAATCTTCGAGTGTAATGGCAAAGACCTGCCCACCTCAAATACATGATCCTCCTCGATCTTGTGCGCGGCAACCTCGACATCGTCTTTTGTGACGGTTGAGCCGCCCCGGCGCTCAGCGATCTCGCCAGCGACCCTGAGGAGGTTAAGCGCCCGCCTCGCGTCGCCGTGCTCAGAGGCCGACAGAGCTGAAACCAGGTTTATGACTTCAGCCGGGGCTGCGCCTTCGTTGAAGGACACGGCGACCCTCGCCTGCAGGATGTCCCGAAGCTGATCAGCTGTGTATGGAGGAAAGATCACCTCCTCCTCGCAAAGCGTGCTAAGAACGCGAGGATCGAGATAGTCCTTGAAGGACAGATCGTTCGAGATCACGACGAGGGTGACCCTGGACTTCGGCAGGTATTCCGTGATCCTGCTGAGTTCGTATAGTATGTCGTCGCCCGCCTCCCTAACTAAGACATCGACCTCGTCAAGTACCATCAGGAGGTTGGTGGTCTGTGCCTTGAGCCTCGCGACGAGCCTACTCAGCACCTCCCCTGTTGCGAGACCTGTGAATGGGACGCGAACTCCCAGCGCCTCGGCCAACCTTGCCAAGACCCTGTAGCCGGTGCCCTCTAGCCTGCAGTTGGCGTATGCCGCGGTGAAAGGTACTGACCTGCTCTGCCCTTTGTCTTGCATCAGCTTACTCATCAGCCTGACGCAGGCGGTCTTCCCGGTGCCGGTCTTCCCATACAGCAAGGCACTCGAGGTCTTGCTCCCTCTCAGGAGGGGGGCCAGTACCTCTCCGAGACGCCTAAGTTCGTTTTCCCGGTGTGGGAGGTGCGCCGGAATGAAGTCGTGCCTGAGTGCATCCCGATCCTTGAAGACCCCGCCCCTCGTCAGGATTGACTCCAGATAAGTGTCTAGCTCACCCAGGCTGCCGCTCTGATCCATTGGGTCAAGCTCGCCAAGGAAGACTTCGAGATAAAATTGGAACCTTGGTTTTTCTCGACTTTTTCCACTACGGCCGTCCGGGCTCCCCCTCACCCCTCTGCTTCTATTGGATGCGTGACGGTCGGGTTTGCTTTGTTAGTACGAGTTTATGCGTACCGGATGCGTTCCTGTGCTCGAGGATGGCTAATTTCAGAACCGCATCTCCGGCCTGTATCTAACGCTCTACTTCCGTGGACTACCCCTGAATAACGCCTCCTTAAGGCGGGGCGGTTCCAGTGGAAACGATGGGGTGGGGGCAATAGCCAGCTTCCGCAGCGTTCTGCCCCTCTCCCGCGACGAGTGCGGTCGATCAACAGTTAACGACTGGGATTGACCCCTCAGTTTCCATTGAAAGACGGAAAAGACGGAGTTCTCGGCTCAAGGGTGGCGGATGCTCAACAGACGGGTGTCTTCTGGCTCAGAGCGCGGGAAAAGTTGTGAATCTCTGGTGATTGACGCAGCGAACTGTGAAGATGAGTTACAGTGGAAGCGCGGGTGTGGAGAATCCATTATATGAGCGAAGGGGTACAAGGGGGTTTAGATGAGAAGGGGGCGCTTCACGGCCGAGCTCACGGATGAGGATGGCTCGAGGGTCAAGGTGACGGTTGACGGCAAGAGCCTAGAGGTATCTCTGGGGAGGTTCCTCTCCGTGCTCAGAGATCTGGGGGCTGCGCGCGGGCCAGATCCGCCCGTGGGTAAAGTCTCCGAACTCGAGCAGGTATACATCCCAAGCGGCGTGGATTCCGAGCAGTTGGAGCGTCTCCTCGGTGCGGCCGTCAGCGTTGAACAGCGTGCTCCTTCTGTGTGGCCAACGGAGGAAGATACACCGGAAGTCGCCCACAGAACGAAAATGGGCAATGTGGTGGTGCTGATGCGGTCGTTGCCAAGGGGATGGTTCACAAGCCATGATGTGAAGAGGTTCTATGAGGAGCGCTTCGGGGTCAGGATGACCCTCAGCACGACTTCCATGTACCTGGGAAGATTGTGTACCCGTGGCCGGCTGTCAAGAGTCAAGGCCGGCAGGTTCTTCAAATACAAGCTGGTTGAAGAGCACTAGGTCTCGGCCGGAATCGAGTACACGAACTCCTTCCCGCTGACCTGTCTTATGATCCTACCACTGGCGGCCATGCTCTTCAGGGCTCTGCTGAGGTGTTCACGGGTCTTGCCCAACCTGTCAGCAATGGTCCTGGCCGTGGCTGGCCCCGAGTCCCTCAGAATGGACAGTATCTCCTTCTCTAGTTCGGCGCTCGATGCCCTACGAGCTTCTGCGCGCTGAGGCCTCGCGCTTTCACCGCCCTCCTGCTCGAGCGTTTTCACGAGTTCGAGGAGCCCTTGCGCCAGCTTGGCCTCCGCCACCTCGACGTTCTGGATTCGCCTCTCGAGAACCTCGATCCTCTTCGCGATTTGCTCCTCCCTCGCAGCGGACTCCCTCAGTTGCCCCTCGAGGTAGGAGACTCTGAGTTCCAGCTCCCTCAGCTTCTCCCTGTCTATGCCAAAGATCCGGGATAGCAACAGTTACAGCCCTCCGCTGAGCGCCCTGAGCACGTCGATCTTGGTGATTATCCCAAGAACCTTACCTGCATCCTTGACTAGGATCCCCTCGTGACCGCGTATGAACAGTTCTAGGATCTGGGGCAGCGGCGCGTCAGGGGAAACCACGGGGAAGTAGCCGCTTATCACATCCATGACATTTCTCTTGTAGAACTTTTTCGGATTGTTGAGATATGAAGACAACAGCGCGACGAGGTGGTCCTCTTCCACACATCCAACTGGGCTCCCCTCCTTCGTCACAGGAAGCTGGGAGACGTCATGGGCAGTCATGAGTTCTATAGCCTTGGAGACAGGTTCGTCGTGGCGCACCGAGATCACTTCAGGCGTCATAATGTTTCTCGCGTTGAGCTCGCGAGGCGCTGGACGAACCAGAGCACTAAGGATCTTCCTCAAGGTAGAGACCCTTGGGTCGACGACCCCCCTCTCTATCTTGGCTATCAGCCCTTGGCTTAGTCCCACCCTTGAGGCTAGCTGCCTCTGCGTCAAGCCGGCCTTCCGCCTCATTTGCCGGATCTCTTCTCCTGTTGGAATCTCCCACACGCCGCCCCGGGTTGCATTATCATGATATTAGTTTTCGTGGCGTTGGTCACGATCGCTTACCGGTCATGTCCTTGACGGTCTTGGCAATGATAGCCTGGGACTTCTCAAAGATCTGTTCGATTTCTCCGATCTCTACGGTGTCCTCGGTCTCCGCGAGCTCGCGCAGAAGGCTGCCGACTATCGTGATATTGTCAATGTCACGTTGGCTGAGGACTCCCTCGTAGACCAATAGAGCCAAGGTGTATATGGCCGACTGGATCTTTCGGCGGGCCTGCGAGAGGCTCCTGAAGAACGCTCCCTTGGAAACTCTCCTGCCCGACAGCGCGCGGCTACCTCTCTCCCCGGTTGTGTGGTCCCCGCCAATGTAAGACAGTACGGCCGCGAGTTGGGTCCGGGTCAAGCTCGAATTCTGGGTCAAGAACGCCCTAATCGCTCCTTTTTTGGCCTTCTTGTCGTAGTCGACTGAACTACCCATTCTCGTTATACACTTCCGTATGACTCATGGCACCCGAGACTATGTATCGTTTGCTATCCTTCTTGGGTCCCCCTCTTTGGAGATGCGATGAACGTGGTTTTCGCCTTGGGTGGGCTCAGGTGGAGCGGTCACGACCCCGCACAACCATCTGGAAACCTTAAAGGCGGGGGACGGCTCCCGCCGTCGGAATTGGGACGAAAGAGAAGAAAGGAGCTGAAAGTTGTCAGAAGGAGGCTGCCTTCCATCTTCAATTGTCCGAACTGCGGAGTGAACTCAGTATCTGTGGAGATCGAAGGCGCTGACAAGCGAGCCGTGGTCAAGTGTGGCTCCTGCGGCTTGGCCGGCGAGTTCCAACTGAAGAACATCCAGAAGAAGATTGATGCTTACAACATGTTTGTTGATTCCTTCTTCGAGAAGTCAGGAGCTCAAACAGAGGTAACCCAGGCATGACCGTGCCCGGCGAAGTTGTCAGAATAGGTAGGACAGAGGCCCTCCTGTACGAGAAGTTGCGCCGAGACGGGTTCCTGCACTTTGTATTAGTCGATCCGGAGAAACCTGGGGACCTGAGGACTCTCTCGCGCATAGCCACTGAGGAGGGCGTCTCCGCGCTCTTTGTGGGCGGCAGCACGGCCCAGGTCACGTCCGATTATGAGTCCGCGATATCCGAGCTAAAGAGGAATGGAACTCTCCCTGTCCTGATATTCCCAAGTGGGACGGCTTCGGTGGCAAAGGGAGGCGATGCACTGTGGTTCATGAGCCTCCTGAACTCCGAGGATCCTCACTACATAATAGGTGCTCAGATGCTCAGCATCGGCGCGATCAAACGTCTTGGACTTGAGCCCATTCCCATGGGCTACATCGTCATCGGGCACGGCGGCACAGTAGGATTCATTGGGCGCGCTAGGCCGATCCCCTTCGAGCACCCAGAGATAGCCTGCGGCTATGCCGCGGCAGCTGAGGCCTTGGGCCTCAGGTTCATCTACCTAGAGGGCGGGTCTGGCGCTCCGGAGCACATACCGCCCGACTTCATAGCTGAAGTGAGGAAATCTGTGAGGATACCCCTGTTTGTAGGCGGTGGAATAGCGAGTGGAGACTCTGCCGAGAGGGTGGTCGAGGCCGGAGCGGACGGGATAATCACGGGGAACGTCCTCGAAGGTGAGTCGCAGATCCGCGGGAAAATAAGGGAGATCTTGGGTGGCTGTAGACGAGGTGTGCGGAAGCGCGAACCCAAAGCCTAATAGCAACTGGGCCCGTGGTATCAGAGGTTTGGCACGGGCCCCCGACAATTACCAGAAGGATCTGCTTGATGAGACAAGCAGACTATACAGCATCGCGGCGCGGGCCAGGAAGCGCTGCCCGGATTCTTCCGCCCAGGTTGACTCGAAGCTGGTGTTCTCACACGGACAGACGATCGAACACCTGGTGCGCCTAAGGGGCCTAGCAGAGCGATACGAAGAGTGGCTTGGTCAGCTCCCGCATACTCAGATTCCGTTCAAGATCGCAGAGGATGTGGTCTACGGGCACTTCGGCTCGTTCGATCAGGATGAACTTGCGCTTCTGGCCATAAAGGCTGGGGTTGCCTGCATCACGCCGCCGGGCACAACGGCGGCGCCGATAGAAGGGATCGTGGGCGCGAAGGTCAAGCAAAACTACGACAGGTCTCCATACTTGGCCATCTACTTTGCCGGGCCGATGAGGTCGGCGGGAGGAACCGAGCAGGCCCTATCTGTCCTGATAGGTGACTTCGTTAGATCCTCGCTTCATCTATCCAAGTACATGCCAACCAAGGAAGAGGTCGCGCGGTTCATAGAGGAGTACAGGCTATACGAGCGGAAGGTTTCGCGCTTCCAATATCGAGTGCCTGAGGATCAGCTCCTCTACGTGTTGGGAAGGATGCCCATTGAGGTGACCGGGGTCGGAACCGATCCGGTCGAGGTCGTCACTTACAAGAACCTGCCTAGGATAGAGACAAACTTCGTTAGGGGCGGAGCCCTTCGCGTTCTCATAGATGGGTTCATCGGCAGGAGGGCCAAGGTCATAAGGTTCGTCGAGGAGTTGAACTTGCCAGGTTGGGAGTGGCTTGAGTCGCTGGAAGTCACTCAGCGAGAGTCCACTTACATGGATGAGGTCCTCGTGGGCCGGCCTGCGATATCGTCCCACGAGAGGTTTGGCGGACTCAGGATACGCTACGGAAGAGCTAGGAATACCGGGCTGGCCTCTGTCGGGATCCATCCTGCCTCGATGGTTTGTCTAGACTCTTTTGTCGCTGTAGGATCTCAGTTGCGAATAGACAGGCCTGGGAAGTCGAGCGCCGTAATGCCCGTCGACTCGATAGAGCCTCCCGTGGTCAAACTGAGGGATGGTTCTGTTGTGAGGATAGGATCGCCCGAGGAGGCCGAGCGAGTGAGTGACAAGATTTCGGAGATCCTCTTTCTCGGGGATGTGTTGATCTCCGTGGGCGACTACATCGAGACCAATCACGCCCTTGACAGACCCGGGTTCGTTGAGGAGTGGTGGAGCGCGGAACTGAGAAGGAAAATCTCCGAGGACCCTGGGGGGCTTGAGGCTTGTTCAGAAAGGACCGAGATAGCGCCGGACCGGCTTCGTTCCTTTATCGAGAGCCCTCTACTCTCGAGGCCGGACTTCAAGGAAGCCTCTAGGATATCGGGGCGGCTGGGCATCGCCCTTCACCCCACGTTCGTTCAGTTCTGGGATAGGTGCGGCGCCTCCGAGCTTTTCGACCTGCTGCTCCACCTGAAGAAAGAAGCAACCTCGGATGGAGGGGCCCTGATCCTTCCTCGTGACGAGAAGATCGAGACCTCGCTAGACAAAGCACTAGTGACGAGGCGAGTGGAGGGCGTCAAGATCGTCCTAAATGAAGAGGAACTGCAGCTCCTCGTCACTTTGTCTTCGTCTCCCACGCTTCCGCTCCCGCAACCGGACGAGACGGGGCTGGGCTATCTGGCGAGGGCGACCGGACTGCCACTGAAGGGAAGGTCCGGAACCTTCGTTTCCGCTAGAATCGGCCGACCTGAGGCAGCTAAACTTCGCCGCATGAAGCCGCCGGTCCAAGTACTGTTCCCAGTGGGAAACGCGGGTGGACCAACCAGGGATGCGCTCGGCGCAAGCGGGAAGGAAGCTGCCAAGGTCGAAGTCGCCAACAGGAGATGCCAGTTGTGCGACAAGCCTTCGATCTATCTGAGGTGCTTAAGCTGCGGCGGCGAGACCCAGGCTGAGTATGTCTGCTCCAAATGTGGCGCCCGCATCGAGAACTCGACATGTAGGGCGTGCGGCGGCAAGCCGAGACCATACTCCCACAGGGATATAGCACTCGGTGACGAGATCAGGAGAGCGCAGAAGCGCCTGGGCCTCAGATCGTTGCCGAGACAGGTCAAAGGCGTGAAGTCTCTGATAAATGACCTCAGGGTTCCCGAGCTGTTTGAGAAAGGCCTGTTGCGTGCTATTCACACGCTGTATGTCTACAAGGACGGCACGTGCAGGTTCGACGCGTCTAATGTGGTGCTGACCGAGTTCAAGCCCTCGGAAATAGGAGTCTCGATCTCGACGCTGAGGGCCCTAGGCTACGAAGAGGACGCGCACGGCCGCCCGCTCACCTCTCCCGACCAGCCGCTGCCTCTCAAAGTCCAAGACGTAATACTGCCTAGGAAGTCAGCCCAGTTTCTGTTGAACCTGGCGTCTTTCCTGGACAAAATGCTCTTTATGTGCGGCTGCGAGCCATACTACAACGCGAGGAGCAGCGCCGATCTCATAGGGCGGCACGTGGTCTCGATCTCCCCCCACACCGTAGGCGGCGTAGTGGGGAGGATAATCGGATTCACGGACGCGGAAGTACTGTGCGCGCATCCGTACTACCATCAAGCGAAGAGGAGGGACTGCGACGGAGATGCCGACTCGTTCACTCTCGCGCTCGACGTTTTCCTGAATCTGAACGCTGCGTATATGCCAGATCGACCGGGAGGGAAGATGGATTCCGCCCTCGTGGTATTCCCCCTTGTGAATCCTCAAGAGATAGACGACCAAGTATACAACATGGAGAACGAGACCGCCCTGCCCGCAGCCTTCTACAGCCACGCTGAGTCCGGGGGTAGTCCAGCCGAGCTACGTGAAGCACTCCAGCTCGTAGGGGAGCGCCTACCACTAGACATATCGTCGACGCATCCGACCGCGGTCTTCGACTCGGGGCCTAAGATGTCGCGCTACAGGACGATCGACAGCACGTCTGGAAAGTTCGTCGCTCAGCTCTCAGTGTTGGAGAAGCTGAACGCGGTGGAGAAGACCAAGGTCCTGCAAAACATGCTCGATACACATCTCATAAGGGACTTCTCCGGCAACGTGAAAGCTCTCTACACCTCTGGCTTCAGATGTTCAAAGTGCGGGGCACGATATAGGAGACCTCCCATGTCTGGGCGCTGCAGCTCGTGCGGCTGCCCAGTCCAGCCGAACGTGTACGTCGCCAACGTGGTCAAGTACTATGAGCTGATCAAACATGTGGCGAGGAACTTCGAGCTTGAGCCGTATTTCGTGGAGGCGATAAACGCCCTAGGCCAAGAGGCAAAGCACCTCGTGAGTTCGACTTCCAAGGGGCCGACGGAGGACGATAGAAGATCTTCGACGCTAACCAGATTCATGGATCTTGGGTCCGAGTGACGCGCCGGGTCGTCGATCTAACTCGCACAACCTTCGAGCCGCAGTCGGGGCACTTCTTCAGTGGCCTCCCGTACAACTTTCCGCAGGCAGAGCAACGATGCAAGTACACGACCTGCCTTGCTATGCCCTTGTGAGTTACGGGCCGATAGCTCACGTTCATGCTCGAAAGCAGGTTCTGCAGGGCATAGTCATCTGTGAGCACGGTCGCCTTCCTCCCCGACTTAGAGAAGGCCACGGCCGCTGCAGCGATCTCAAGGTCCGCTTCCGACAGCTTCCCGAGTTCACCTATCTCCGTGGCCCGCTTGCGGACAAGCCTGAGGGCCTCCTCGTCCACCGCGACGCTTCTGACCCTGCCTTCCTCCATGTGGGCGACAGCCCTGTTCATAGTTCTCGCCACGCGGCTGGCTTCCTCGAGAACGCCATCCGTAATGTACAGTTCTCGAACCTCGGGCGGTAGCGCCCCCACCACGAAAGCTCGGGTGTCAAGTATGTAGACCTCACGCGGCGGGGTCATTCCGTTGTGACCCGTTCCACTCTCTTGATCAGATAATCTCCCGTGAACCTTATCATGCGCACGGCCTCGTCGCTCTTCGTAACGGTAACAACCGCGTCCTCCTCCAACGGATGCTCGGCAAGACCATCCAGGACCAAGATCGGCTTGTCCTTGCCGCCGGTCTTCTGAATTGACAGTGTTCTGTCGCTATGAACTACGATCGGAGGCCAGCGTCGGCGGGGCAAGATCGGGCACAGAATGATCCCCGGCAGGCTATCGTCTAGGGCTGGTCCCCCGGAGGCCAAGCAGAAGGCGGTCGAACCAAGTGGCGTAGACACCATCACTCCGCTTGCCACTAGCTCGATCTGACCAAGGCCACCGATGTCAACTCTGATGGAGAGCACCCCCTTCCAAGATCTTGAGGCGAACACAACTTCGTTCATTGCTTTGCGATTCCATCCGTCGCTGACCTTCGCCGAAAGCTTTCGGACGCTCTCTATGGTGTATTTGCCGTCTGAGATGGCGGCAAGCTTTTCGGGCAGCTCAGAGAGTTCGACCTCCGCTAGGAATCCTTTGTTGCCCATCCCTACGTGTAGGACGGGCGTAGATGGATTGACCAATCCGGACACCGCATAGAAGAGCGTCCCATCTCCCCCCGCTGCGATCATAAGGTCACATTCAAACTTCGGCGAGGTCACGGAGGGGTCAAAGACATGATACTCGAGCGTGGATCCCTTGATGATTTTTTCTGTTCCCACGCTTCTGACCTTGGCTTCGACGTCGGAATCTCTCGCAATTACGAATATCCTTTTATAATGCCGCATCAGGTTGAGGAAAAGCATCTCCGCTTATTAAGGAATAGGGTGTTGAACATGAGCAAAATCAGCGATCTCGGCTCCATCAAGGAGGGCTCTTGGCTCATGGTAGATGGCGAACCATGCCAAGCCGTGGAGGTAACGCACTCGAAGCCAGGCAAGCACGGAAGCGCTAAGGCCAGAGTTGTGGCGATCGGCCTCTTCGATGGCGCTAAGCACACGCTGCTGAACCCAGTTGACGCTAACGTCGAGGTTCCCATCATAGAGAAGAAGACCGCACAGGTGCTCTCCTCAACCGGCAACTTGGTCCAGCTCATGGACATACAGAGCTATGAGACGGTAGAGCTTCCGATTCCTTCTGGGGACCTCGCGTCCTCCATCAAGCCCGGCGCCACAGTCGAATACTGGCAGGCGCTGGGAAGGTACAAGATCATCCGAGTCAAAAGCGAATAGATGTCGCTGCTGGGAGCGTCAACGCTGTTCGCGTGGCATGAGGGAAAGTCGCCGAGCCTGTACCGCGCCATAGAGAAGAGGAAAGGATTGATGTGGGAGATAGTGGACGACTCGCGGCTACGGGTCGATGATGAAGCTGCCGACAAGCTGAGGGTCTTGCGCGAGGAACACGGAATAAGGTTCTCGGTACATACCCCCTTCCTGTACAAGGATGTCCTAGCCTCGGACAGACTGAAGAGGGAGGAGAGCCGCTCTGACATCCATCGATCCTTGGAGTTAGCCAATCGTTATGAGGCCGAGTACGCCGTCATACATCCTGGCTACAGGAACGACAACATATCGGCCGAGGAGATCCTGGAGGTTCTGACCGGCCTGTTGGATCACTGCGAGCAGATGGGAATCGTGGGGCTCTTGGAGAACCTGACCAGCAAGGCCGTGCTCTACCGGCCCGAGGACTTATACGCGCTGAAGAGGGCCCTGAAGGGAGCGCGCTTCGTGTTTGATGTTGGACACGCTAACATGGAGGGAACCCTCGAGCCCTTCCTAGACGCAATTCGAGAGATGTCCTATTTTCACGTTCACGACAACAATGGAAAAAACGACGACCACTTTAGACTTGGGAAGGGTTCCGTCAACTGGGAGCTCTTCTTCTCGAAGGTGGTTCGGTTCAAGCCCGAAGCGCCGATAGTGATCGAGAACGTATCATTACAGGACTTGGACGAGAGCTTGCAGTTCGCGCTTAAAAGGCTCTCTTGAGCACACACCAACATGCGAGATCAACTGACGGAAGAAGTCGCCGACTACTCGATCAGCGAGGTTCGGAACGTCCACGATCTGGTTTCTCGGCTGGCCCGCTCCGGGGGATTCCAAGCGCGAGAGGTTGGCAGATCTCTGAGAATACTGACCGAGATGATGAAGGATCCCGATTGCACGAGGTTCCTTTCGTTCACGGCCAACATTGTCTCTACGGGCCTGAGGGGAGTCCTAGCGGACGTGATCAGAGAGAGGATGGTCGACGTAGTTGTAACGACAGGCGGCACGGCGGACCACGACATAGCCAGATCTCAAGGCGGCCGCTATTACTGCGACCAATTCTTTGCGGATGATTCGGACCTGCGCAGGCGACAGATACACAGGCTTGGAAACGTCATGATACCGATGGGATCATACGGCCCGATCATAGAAGCGTTCGTGAGGGAGATGGTTACAGAGCTTCGGCCCGATGCTCCCATGTCCCCATCTGAGATCTTGGCTGTGGCCGGGAAGAGGATTGAGGACAGACATTCCATCTTGCGCGCTGCCTATGAAACTGGGGTTCCAGTGATCTCGCCGGGGGTAGTCGACTCCGCTTTCGGGACGGCGCTCTGGTACTCCTACCAAAGGGGGGAGTTCAAGTTGGATGTTCTCAAGGACATGACCCTAATATCTGACAAGGTCTTCGAGAAGAAGAGGACTGGCGCGATCATCCTAGGAGGCGGCATAAGCAAGCACCATACCCTATGGTGGAACCAGTTCCGCGAGGGTCTGGAGTACGTCGTTGCGATCACGACAGGAACAGAGTTCGACGGTTCACTCACGGGAGCTAGGATCAGCGAAGCCATATCTTGGAGGAAGGTGAAGTCCGAGGCTCAGCAATCCACCGTAATAGGCGATGTTACCGTGATTTTCCCGCTGATCCTGGCCGCCTACCGTCAGTCCCTGATGCAAACCAAGTGAGAGTTACTGGCCCCCTTCCTCTGCAAGGGCCTTGTTGATCTGATCTTGGAGGTAGTGATCCTTGACCCTGACAACCCTCTTACTTACCCCCTCGACCTTCAGCAGCTTCTTCTTTATCATGTTCCCTATGTAGAGGGCCATGACAGGGGGGCACATGGGCATCGTCAGGCGATAGACAACGCGTGCTTCGTCCCCTTCGATTGATATTTCGTCGATGAGGCCCATATCCACTATCGAAGCGCCGATCTCAGGGTCCATAACGTCCCGCAGTTCTTGGTACACCTGAAGCTCCTTTTCATTCAGAGTCTCGGGGTCCATCGGCATAACACCCTAATAGCGATTCTCGATGCCTTAAGTCTATCGTCAAGTCCGAGGCAGGCAGGAGAAGCAGAATTCCTACTAGGTATTCAGACGGGCAAAAATATGGAGAGGACCCCTAGACTCCTATCAGGGTCTCGGTCCTCTTGACGCCTGGGGTTGCTTGGATCGCTTTGATGCCTCGCTTGATTCCGGCGATATCTGGGACAGTGAATGAGACAACCGCGTCGAACCTACCGAAGGTCAGGAAAGCGACTTCGACTCCCTTTATCTTCTTGATCTCAAGCATGATCTTCTTGGGGTCCTTCCCTGAGAACCTAACCAAAGACAGTGCCTTCATCGCTCATCACCCCTTTGGACCTCTATGAGGGTCTCAGTTGCTGTTACGCCCGGAGTTCCGAATATCTTAAGCGCTAGGTCGGAGAGTTCCTTCAGGTCCGCCACCTCGGCGAGCACCGCAACGTCCGCCCTACCTGCGACAGCAAAGGCGTCCTTGACTCCGCCGATCTTCTTCAGGCTGTCGACTACCTCATCGAATTTGGCTGCTTCGGCAAAAACCAATATCGCGGCTTTCATCTTTTCTTCGTTAGTAGCGGTTCCGTAGAGAATATTAGGCTTTAGGCTCGGAATTTCGAGGCGTTCACCCGTCACCCTCTGATTCGTAGTTCGAAAAACTCCGCCGACCTTGGAGTAAGTTAATCGGAGACATCGCATCACGAGCGGAAGGTCACATGCGGCAGTCGGCGGGGTCGGGTCTATCCAACGGATAAATCCATTCGAGGGGGCGATGGTCCCGTCACAGAATGGTGGTCGTCATCAAGAGAGCATCGAAGGAGGAAATCCCGGCACTGAGCAAGGAGCTCTTGACCCTATTGCGAGACAAGGACAGCGAGATCTATCAGGACAATGTGGCCAAGTTCGGCGTTTCGGAGGATTACGTCAGGAGAGCTTTCTCGGAAGACACTTTGCTGGAAGCAGCCCTCTCCGGTCAGTCAGGGTTCTTCCTAGCTCTTGAAGACGGAGAGATCATAGGGTTCGCCCAAGTTGTAAAGAAGGACGCGACCACAACTGAGCTGGACCGAATCATCGTCTTTCCAGAACACGTCGGAAGGGGGATCGGCACCCGACTGTTGCACGATGTCATCTCGGATGCACGACGGAGGGGAGTGAACAGTATCGTCGTAAGCGCGGGGAAGGAAGAAACTCACGCTAGGCGTTTCTACGAGAAGAACGGTTTCAGACAAGCCAAGGAGACCACCATAGAGGCTCCCTGGGGTAAGAGACTAGCGTTAGTCATCTACGAGCTCCGATTGAGCGAATGAGGGCGGCCTCCGCGCAAGATTTGGGCAAGTGGTGCGGGAGGTGGGATTCGAACCCACGAACCCCTTCGGGACAGGGTCCTAAGCCCTCCGCGAACTTCCAGTTCTCTGCGCCTTTGACCTGGCTTGGCGACTCCCGCGATGGAAGCACCTCCTCAAACTCATCTTATCTACCTTTCTCGGTCGTCGTGTCCAGTAGTTTTGGGACTCGCATCACTAGATCCGCGCAGGCTACTTCAGGAAACGGTCCCTGTAACTGCCGGTCACGCGCTGGAACGATTCCCCCAGATCTATGCCGTATGTCTCCGCTAAGACGAAGATAGAGTACAGCAGGTCAGAAAGTTCCGTGGCTAGCATCTCCTTCGTCTTGGGCTTCTCGGGAGGTTTGTACCCCTCTAGGCCCTTCACTACCGATGCAACTTCACCGGCTTCTTCTAAGAGGTCTGTCACTATGGCGAACGGGGTCCAAGTCATGGATCTCCGTTGGTTTATTTCTTGGAAGAGTTCGTACGAGGTCTTCTGGGCTTCGGCTATACTTAGTCCCAACATATTGGCGCTAAACTCGCTCCGATTGAATGTTATAGCATTTCACGCGTAAGTACTTCTGAGCAGCGCGCGACCGCTTGTCACTGGGGATTGAAGCAAGCGACGTAATGGCCAACTTCTAGCTCGCTTAGTGGAGGGGGGTCCTTATCGCATCGATCCACACGGAAGGGACAACGTGGATGGAACCGGCAACCTCTGGGAGGGTCGATCGCACTCGGTATCTCGCCCGTTGTACCCCATTTTTCCCATCGCAGTTCAGTCGAACTGAGGTCCGCAAAAGCAGAGAAGAGGAGCCTCGAGTAGGGATGGAATTGATGTCTCATGAAATTCTCTGTAGATGCTGTCTCCATGATCTTGCCAAGGTAGATCACCATGATTCGGTCGCTCATGTAGTATGCCACTCTGAGATCGTGGGCTATGAGCAGGTACGTCAGGCCGTACTGTTCCTTGAGTTCCGTAAGAAGATTGAGGACGCTTGAACGGATGCTGATATCGAGCATCGAGACCGGCTCATCTGCTATGATGAATCGGGGATGCAGGGCGAGTGCTCTCGCTATTGAGACCCTTTGTCTCTCGCCGCCGCTGAGTTCGTGCGGGTAGTTATCTATGATGTCTGCGTGGCGGAGGCCCACGCGCGTCAAGAGATTGATGCACCTCTCTCTCATTTCATCCTCATCGCGGGCGGTCCCTTGAATGCGCATGGGGAACGCGATGGTTGAGAACACCGTCAACCGTGGGTTCAAGGACTCATATGGATCTTGAAAGATCATCTGGACAGCTCTCCTATAGGCCTTGAGTTCTGAACCACGGAACGACGCTATATCGCTTCCCTCAAGAAGGATGCTGCCCTCTGTGGGGGGCGTGAGCCTAGCGATCGCTCTCCCAACGGTGGTTTTGCCGCTTCCGCTCTCTCCCACCAAGCCCAACACCTCACCATGGCCGATGGAAAAACTCACTCCATCAACCGCGCGGACGATTCTCCTACGGAAGAGTTCAGCACTTTGGGCCGGAAAATGGACCTTAAGGTTTCGTATCTCAAACATCTGGTTGCCCCCCTGCTTGACTACCTCAACGTCCTGATCGCTCGTCATCTGTCGGTCACGTTGTGGCAGGCCACATAATGTTCTTGCTCCACCTCGAGCAGTTCCGGTACCTGCTTTGAACACACCTCAGTCGCTACCGGGCACCGGTCCCTGAACTTGCATCCTTCAATCTCGGCAGCTAGGTCCGGGGGAGATCCTGGTATGGACCAGAGCTTCCCTCCCCTTTCTGCCAGGCCCATTAGCGATCTGACCAGACCCGACGTGTAGGGATGTAGGGGATTAGAGAAGAGTTGCTTGGTGCCAGCCGTCTCTGCCAGCTTTCCTGCGTACATTATGGCGATCCTGTTGCTGAATTCGGCAAGAGTCGATAGATCATGGGTTATGAAGAGTACAGAGAGGTCGAACCTCCTCTTCATGTCTTTGAGGAGTTCCAACACCTGCCTCTCGACTACGACATCCAACGCGGTCGTCGGCTCGTCGGCGATGAGAAGTGTGGGGCTCAGAGCTAGCGCCATGGCTATGACGGCGCGTTGTCGCATCCCCCCGCTGAACTGGTGAGGGTAGTCGGTCGCTCTCGATCTGCTGATGCCCACAAGGGAAAGCAGCTCTTCCGCTCTGGCGAGCGCTTCCTGCCTTGAGACGCGTTCATGCACGATTACTGCCTCGGCTATCTGATCCCTTATCCTGTGAACTGGGTTCAGGGAGTTCATGGCGCTCTGAAAGATCATCGACACCTTCTTCCAGCGGAAGGACCGGAGTTCCCTTTCATCGAGGTCTAGAACCTCTGCCCCATCACAGTAGATACTTCCACCTATGATCCTGCCTGGAGGCTTGACGAGCCTGAGAATCGCATAGGCCGTCGTGCTCTTACCGCATCCAGATTCACCGGCGAGGCCGACCACTTCTCCTCTTCCGACTTCGAAGCTGATTCCGTCGACTGCCTTGACTTCTCCTCTCCTAGTGAAGAAACTCACGCGCAGGTCCGTGACGCGGAGGGCCGGATTCACCTCTTGCTACCTCCTCCTGAGTCTAGGGTTTGCGATTACGTTCACAGTAGACCCGAAGAAATTTGTCCCGAGCCCCATCAGCGCGATGCACAGGCCTGGAGCTGTGACCCATGCCCATCCTCCGTTGTATATGGCTCCTCCCATTTGCGCAAAGTAGATTATGGTTCCCCAGCTCATCTGCGACGGGTCGCCGAGCCCCAAGAAGCTAAGAGAAGCCTCGGACATGATGCCCGAGATGATGGTCAGGATCGCGTTTGCCATTACGAGCGGGAGTATGTTGGGGAGTATGATCAGGAACGTGATCTGAAGTTGGCTTGCCCCGGCCATTCTCGCGGCGTCTACGTACGGACGCTGCTTCACGGACAAGGCTTCGGATCTCACCATCCTGGCCATCGCGGGCCACCCGAAGGCCGCCAAGACAGCAATGATGTTCCATATGCCTCGGCCGAGCATTGCTGCGACGAAGATCGTAAGAGGGAGCTTGGGTATTATTATCAGGATGTCGCAGAATCGCATGAGAACCTCGTCGACGAGCGAGTGGGATGTCGCAGCGATCAGCCCAACTGTAACTCCTATTGCAGTCACCACCAAGGCGACGACTATACCGACGAAGAGGGAGACTCTAGCCCCCCAGATGACCTGACTCAGGACGTCTCTTCCAAGGTTGTCCGTTCCGAGTATGTGTTTCCAACTAGGAGGCTGGTAAGGAGCTCCTAGGAGAGCGAAGGGATCGTAAGGGGAGACATAGGGTGCAAGTAGGCCTATTGTCGCGAAGGAAACGATTATGCAGAGTCCAGCCAACGCCCTCTTGTCATGTCGGATGGCACTCCATATCTCACGCCATGCTCTGATTCCGCGATCTTCTCTGACGGCTTCCCCCGGGCCTATCGGCAGCGTTTCCTCTCCCGGTTCTCTTACTCCATTCCCCCTCATCTAGTATCGAATCCTCGGGTCAACAAAGACATAGAGGATATCTGCCACCCAATTCGCTACGATTACCATTATGGTTATCACATAGAAAAATCCCTGGACCAGCGGGTAGTCTTGATTCAAGATAGCGTTGAACAGGAGCAGCCCAACCCCCGGGTAGGAGAAGACAGATTCGGTGACGATGGCCCCCCCGACCATTGTACCCATGTGTAGTATGAACAGCGTCAGGACGGGAAGGACAGCGTTCCTCGCGGCATGCCTGAAAATTACAGCCCTCGTCTCAACTCCCTTTGCCTCAGCGGTCGTCACGTAGTCTTCCCCCATCGTGGAGGCCATATTGTCGCGCATGATAATAGTATACGACGCAAAGCTTCCTGCGACCAGCGACAACACAGGAAGGGCAGCGTGCATCAGAACGTCAACGACGAACTCCAAGGAGAAGAGCGTCTTGTAGATCACGCGGGTTGAGTAAGCTCCCGCTGGCGGAAAGATCGGGATATACACCCCAAAGAGCATTATCAGAATCATAGCTATCCAGAAATAGGGCGTCGAAAGAAGGAACATAGAAATCCCAGAGATCGCGGTCTCAAGTCTGGTTCCTCGTTTCCATGCTGACAGTATCCCGAGCAGTATTCCGATGATAGCGGTCAATAGGGTGGATAGAGCTAGTAGGAAGATGGTCCAAGGCAGATACATAATCACAACATTCCACACCGGGGCGGGATAATACGAGTAAGAGATCCCAAAATCAGGCGGAAATGTCAAGATGACGTTTCTTACGTACAGTAGGAATTGCTCGCTGAGGGGCTTGTCCAAGCCGAACCTGGCGCGGAGAACAGCCGCCACTTCGCCGGGTAGCCTATAGGAAGAAGCCATCATCTCCTCTGGGCTACCTGGGATCAGGCGGGGGATGGCAAAAATGAAGATGAGGGCCACAGCATAAGTCAGCAATGCGTTCATGCTCCGCAAAACTAGATAGCGTCTAGATATCATGGTACTCTGGAGACGGATACGCTATTCAAAGGTTTTCCCCTCGTCCGCAGAACACGAGGCATATTCCGATTGCTGTCATTCTTGCTCCCGCCGACCACGTCGGGTCGGAAGGGCTCATGTCTTGCACTTACTCTAGATCGCGAACTTACGTGAAAGTTCGTAAGCTCAACAGAGGAAAAAGGGAAAAGGGACCCTCCAGGCGAGGGCCCTTTCATCGTCTGCGAACAGCGTATATGACGGCAGCCGCGGCTATCAGCATGGAGAGGCCGACGACACCGTATACCCAGATCGGCAGGCCGGGCTCCGGGGCAGGTGCTGGGACAGCCGGGAGGTGCAGGCTAAGGAGCAGTTCGCTCATTGGCCAGTTGAAGCCCTTCTCCATTGGTTCCCATCCCTCAAACGTATCAGTTCTGTGAGCCCATATGTGCCTCGCGTAGTACAAGGAGACGAAGGGCAGCTCCTCAGCTATGATGCCTTGGGCTTCGTCGTAGATCGAGTGAAGTTGCGCCGGGTCCGAGGCTTGGCGGCTTGAGGTCATCAACTCACCATAGCGAGCGCTGGCCCACCGGGTCCATCCCCTGTAATATATCGTCTGTCCTATCGGTGTGAGTTGGGGATAGTAGAACTTATTCAGGACGAAATCCATAGAGAGCGGGTGGTTTGTCAAGATTACTCCCATATCATAGTACCCGTAACCGTAATTGTTCACGTAAACCGCGCTAGAGAGTGACCTGACTATCACTTCAAGCCCAATGTCCTTCAGTTGCTGAGCAACAACCGTTGCGATCAGCGTCTCCCCTCCAGGCCTTGCCATGATCTCTAGAGTCAGCCTTGTCCCATTGGCATATCGCCAGAATCCGTCCGTTCCCAAGACGAAGCCCAAGCTTGAGATCAGCGCCTTGGCTCTGGTCACGTTGCGTTGATACGTAGGCAGGCCCGGTGCGAGCCATTCTCCGAAATCTGAGGGAAGGAACCCATAACTTGCGACCGTACCATAACCTGAGGCGGCTAGGTCCACTACTTGCTTTCTGTCCAAGCCGTAGGCTATGGCTTGTCTTAGTGCTTCTTCAGAGAGAGGGTACTTGAGGTTGTTGACTAATATCCCTCCCCATCTTGACATCTGCCACGCGCCGTAGGGGTGCGTTGAGAACGTCTTGATCGTGACATTTGTCAAGCCGACAAGACTCGGCACCTGAGCAGGTGATGGGACCTCCACTATGTCGAACTCCCCTGCCGCCATTAGGGCAGGGATGTTGGCGTCGGGTGAGAGCAGAGTAACGGTTATGCTCGATATGTGGGGCTTAGGTCCCCAATAGTACTGGTTCGGGACGAGCCTGACCACAGTGTCGCCCGGAGTGAAGCCGACTATCTTGAACGGTCCCGTACCTATTGTCTCAGTGAATCTTGTGGAGTTAGGAGCTAGAAACAGATCTACGGTCTTCCAGAAATGCTTCGGCATCGGCGTTAGCGCCAGCCAGTATACGAGGAAAGGAGAGAATGGCTCCTTGAGGTGGACCTTGAAGTGTTTGCTGTCCACAACCTCTATCCGGTCGATGTACGGTCGGATTCCCCACTCATCGATCTCTGGGACCGCTTGGATGACGTCATAGGTGAACGTTATGTCATCCGTTGTGACATCGGTCCCGTCCGACCATCGCGCATTGTTGCGGATCGTGAAGGTGTACTCCAAGCCGTCTGCCGAGACCGACCATGAACTGATTATCAAGGGGATGAGAGTACCGTTCGGCGCCTGCCTCGCACCGGTCTCGTGCGCTAGGCGAAGAAGGTTCTCCAAGAGTATTATCGGCCCGGCCGCGGTGACCCCCCTCCCCTCCAGGTACATTACAGGCCCTGTTGCCACTAGTCCGACTCTCAGGTCTCCGCCCTCGGGGATCGTGACTTGCCCTTGAGTGACCTGTACTAGAGACAGCAAAGATACCATCAGCAAAGTTGCCGACAAGATCGCAGCGACTCCAGTCTTATGGAAGCGTTCCAATTCTATCGCCTTCCGATCTCACTAGTCGGTTCAACGAATTTAAGCGTTCTGCGAACATTCAGCAGTACCTAGATGACACGTTGACTGCTCTCCGTCAAAGCTCACCGTTGCCAACCATCACGGAGTGTTATCGCTGTGAGGCACCTAGCGTGCTGCCCTTAGTTAGCCTCGGGCCTTCGCTCCTCACGCACGGTTCCGCTTATAAGGAAATGGAAGAACTGATACAACGAGCGAAAAATTGGAAAGGCCGATCGAAAGGCGCCCGGTACAGCCGAGGCCTCTTCACCTGCTTCTATTGGTGGCGATCGCCGCGTGGCTGATTCCCCAGGGGCTCTGCTACACGCTCGTCGAGCACTCTGTCTGCAAGAGTTGGACAGATCAAGGGGATCCCATCGCAGCCGACAAGTTCCTGCTTACGGACAACAAGGTCTACCTCTACGTCAAGTTCAGGTGGACAGACGTTCAGGAGTTCGAGCGTTTGTGGGGGTTGAGGGTGTGGATTGGGATGAGAGGGCTCAGCTCAGCGGACGCGATCGAGGGGGCCATCCTCGACATGAAGGTCTTCAAAATTACTCTGAAGGATCCGAGCGGAGTGGAAGTGAACCTGCCATCGCCAAGGAAAATGCACAGGGTCATATGTGATCCGCCCGGATGCATTAGCTCCGGATTCTGGGAGATCCTGACCATCACCGACACCACCAAGAACGGCCGGTGGAAAGTAAGCTGGTATGAAGGCGATAGTTTGAAGTTCGCAGACGAGTTCGTAGTGGGAGAGGAAACTCCTGAGCAGTCTTTCTTGGAGAGGTACATTTTGTTGATAGGTCTGGGTTCAGTCATAATCATTGCAGCGATAGCAGTGGTGGCATTCGTTCTTACGAGAAAGAAGAGGACAGTGGAGCGTCCACCGCCATCTCCCCCTCCTCCAGCATGAGGGCGCCGATCCGTACATCACATCAGACCAGGCCCATTGTCTCGGTAACCTAGCCTCCGTACAAGTATCTCAGCAACAGAGCAAGTGCGTTCGAAGCCGAATGAGATACAATACAGCCCCACGCATTCTTGGTTCTGAGGAAGAGGCAACCGTTGAATAACGCCAACAAGAAGACCGGGATCAAGACTAGGGGCGTGGTGAAATGTTGCCCATGTATGGACACGAAGAGGATCGACTGTAAGAGATTGACTATCACATTTCTCTTGGACATACAAGATCCGTTTGGCTCAGCGAAGTGCGCGAGGGCAAAACTTCTGTAGGCAACCTCCTCATACGCCGGATACCAGACGACGTCCAAGAACAGCACGTAAAGGTCAGGCGTCTCGCCCGCGAGAATAAGGGGAAGATAGTACATGAAGATCGGGTAGTATACCAAGATCAGGGCGAAAGCTATCGCCGCACCGAAGACAATCGACAACCACAGGTTCTTGGTTGAGAAGCCCAGCCAGCCCAAGCTTCTCTTCTCGACCAGCAGCACGTATAGAATGGGGAGCAGAATCAGCGGGAAGAACCAACCGTCCAACCACAGGGCGAATAGAATGAAACCAGGTATGATCGTATCGATCCAGACCCGCCGATCCTTCCACCACGTGCGACTATCGTGTCGCTCCGAGGGCATCCCCCGTTCCATCGAAGACACGTATATTTCTGTTGCAGTCAGCGAATGATGGGCGCCAAGTAGCGAAGCCGGACATCCCTATCAATGCCTATAAGGTCTTGGTTGTCAACCGAGATGGATGGCCGTGTTCATATGCGCGAACTATGAGACGATGGTCTCCGAAGTAGCCTCCTTCGCGCGTGCGCGCTACTGTGACAACCTGCTCAGTGGCGGAAGATGTGATTTTGTCGAAGGGATGGAATGCCCTTTTGCGAAGAAGGCAGGCGGACGTGAACTGGATAAGGTGAGACTATCCCTCGGGCAAGAACTGCAATATTGTGCCACAGTACGTAGGACGGTCAAACTAAGGGACAAGGGGAAGGTTGTGATGATATTGAATCCCGTCTCAGGGAGTTCCTGGAAGGAAGCAGGAGACGATCCATATGGCAGGACACATTTCGACTTCGAGATCGTTGACTTGTTACTGAAGAATTCATGGGATTTGGAAGGGATGCAGAGACTGTCGACCCCATCCAGCTGGGAGGAAAACCCATAGGCACCCGCACGCTCAGAAAGGTATCTCAGAGTGGCCACGAACGCGCGAGTCCTTAGGCACAGGATACAAGCGAAGGCGAGCTCCCTTCGCGCGCTACTCGGAGATCCTGAGATCCAACAAGTAGTGGCCTCCGCATAATAACCCTTAACGCCCTCGGATGCGATCATCGGAAACTCGAAAATCTCAGTGCTCCGGGCGGGATTTTCATCTTTTCGCGACTTTGAACCCGCGATCATCGGCTCGAAAGGCCGGTATGTTTGACCGGGCTACACCACCGGAGCACTAACGCGCACACTGGACTCCGTCTATTTAGTTTTTCTAACTCTGGTTCCTTTCCCGCGCGTTCCTCGTTTTCCTGCCTTCCTGACCCTCTTAGGCCTCTTCACGACGCGGTTCTTTGGTGCGCCCTTCTTGAAACCGACTTTGATCTCCATGTCGTCGAGCGGGTGACTGACCACGAACAGCCCCTTAGGGATCGCATCGCTGAGCTTCACACTCCTGCTCCTGACCAAGTATGCCAGTGTATTCAACCGACCCGCTATCAGTCCCTTCGACTCTTGGTCCAAGCCCGCCAGGTGAACCGTGTTCAAGATCTCCGTTGGATTCAATCCGGCCATCTTCCTCGTCAGCTGAACTCTCCTAGCTATGTCTCGAACCAGTCCCTCCGCTATCAGTTCTTCATCTCTCGTGGCGTCTAACAAAACGAAGACCCCGCGCCCATCCTCAGCAACTTTACCCTCAGGCGGCGAGTACGAGAGGCTCAGGTCCTCAAGGCTCAGCTCGAGCTCCTCCTCCCCTACTCTTGCCTTGGTCCTTCCGAGCTCAAGTATCTCGTCGGCGATCTCGCGCTCCCTTCCCTTCACTTCAATCTCCAGAAGTGCCAGTCTACCCTTGAGCCTCGGGCCAAGTTTAGAGTAGTCTAGGGCAACGTGAGGCACAAAACCGGCAGCGCGTCTGGACGGCGCTACCTTGGTATCCTTAACGTTTGCCTGTTCGCTGAGGATCTGCTTTGCCTGCTCGAGCTTCTCCCTCCTGCTCGCGTCCTCTGATACCACTATCAGTTCCTTCAGGGGCCACCTTCGCCTCAAGCCCGCCCTCTGCCTTGCGGAGTTGACCACGGGCAAGACCTCAAGCACCGCGTCAAAAGCGCCCTCTTCCCTGTCATTCACCAGGTCCTCCCTCGGGCTTGGCCACCTACAGAGATTCACACTGACGGGAAGAGCGCTGTCGAACTTCCTAAGCACGCGCTGATGGAGATACTCCGACAGAAATGGGCATATTGGGTTGGACAGATAGACCAGGACGCTCAGGCAATGAAACAGCACAGCATATATGGTGTTTCTGCGCCTCTCCGCGGCTGCCCCCTCTTCCCATAGATCCTTTCGGATGGAAGGCACGTAACCTCTGCTCAGATGCTCGATCACGAAGTTCTCGAGTTCCCTCAAAGAGACGTGGTACCTCCCTGTTTCGAACCCTTGTGTGACCATCCGCATGAGCTTCTGCAACTTGCTGAGCAGCCAGCGCTCCTGCGTTCCCATGTCCCCGTTGCGGAGGGCCCATTCGAGGCCAGACTTCTTGGGATCGTACTTGTCGTACTCGGCGTTCTGCAGGAAGAATCTGCTGAGGTTGTACAGCGTGTTCAGAACCTGATAGGGCCTGCTGGTCATCTCGCTCTCGCTGAAGCTTATGACGTCAATCGGTGAGGACTTCCAGGTTAGGTAGAATCTCAGAAGATCCCCGGAGTACTTGTCGATCATCTCCTCGCTATCGACCACGTTGCCGAGGCTCTTGCTCATCTTCCTGCCCTGTTCATCGACTACCATGTTGTAGAAGAGGAACGCCCTGTACGGGGACTCCGGCCTGTCCTTCAGTATGACGTTCAGCTTGAGGAGCGTGTTGGCCCATCCTCTGGTCTGATCTATCGCCTCGGATAGGAACTCGACCGGGACGTACTCTCTGAATTCCTCGTCCGTCAGGCTGGCATATGGGGCCGAACCGCTGTTGTGCCAAGTATCCAGGACGAAGTTCTCCCTCCGCATGACGCCGCCGCACTTCGGGCACACCATCGTTATCCTGTCGATCCACGGTCTGTGAAGTTCGAAGTCCCTACCGTCGGGCAGTTCTCTCGCCCTTTTGATTATCTCTTCCTTGGAACCGAAGAACTCCTTTTCGCCACATGCCTCGCACACGTATATCGGAAGAGGTGCACCCCAGTATCTGTCCCTCGATATGCACCAAGGACGGGGTTCCTCCAATGTGGCTATGAACCTGTTTTTCGGAGATTCATAGAAGTACTCGACCTTTTCCGCAGCCTGGACCAGCTCCTTGATTATCCTGTCCGTCCAAAGATAGTATTCCCGCTTTCCTATGAAGACCAACCTGTGATGCGAACGCCAACACGTCGGGTACTCATGGACCGCTTTGTCCTCGTGTACTAGCGCACCCCGATCTCTAAGCAGTTGGATGACCTCTGCGTCCGTATCCCTACAGAACTTGCCAGCGAAGTGCCCGGCCTCTTCAGTGAACTTGGCCTCCTCGTCGAATGGAGAGAAGGTGCGGAGTCCTCTTTTCTGGCCGACGACGAAGTCTTCCTCGCCGTTGCCCGGTGAGATGTGGACAACACCGGTGCCTGTCGTGAGGTCGACGAAGTCCTCCCCGACCACCAAATGAACTGGAGCACCTTCCTCCTTGAACTTGCGAAGCCCGTCTATCAAGTCGATAAGCGGGTGTTCGTATCGAAGCTCCACCAGTTTGCTGCCCGTGGTCTCCTCTATGACCTGGTGCTGACCAGAGGGGCGTATCGTATCCAATACTGCCAACCGATCCTTCGCGAGCACCCAGACCTCATCATCAACCCTCACCTTGCAGTAGGTCGCACTCGGGTTGACCGCGGCGAGCATGTCCGTCACTATCGTGAAGGGCATCGTGGTCCAAAGGACTAGGAATTCGTTCTCCGTGCCCTCTAATTTGAACTTGAAGAATATCGAAGGGTCCTCCAAGGTCTCGTAGCCAAGTCCAACCTCCATGTTGCTCAGTGAGGTCTGACAACCGGGGCAGTATGCAACTACCCTGTAGCCCTCTCCCAGCAACCCCTTGTCCCATGCAACCTTGAGGTATCGCCACTCCCTCTCTATGTATGCGTCCCTGTAGGTCATGTATTCTCTGCTGTAATCCATGAGCATGCCAAACTTCCTGTCGACTCGCAGCCAGTCTTGGTGGTAACCCTCCACCACCTTCTTGACGGCTCCGATGAACTTCTCTAGGCTGATCTTGGTACCGATCTCGCGCTTACTCATAAGGCCCAGTTCTCTTTCTACCTCGAGTTCAACCGGCAGGCCCTGCGTGTCCCAGCCAGCTCTGTACAGGACATAGTAACCTTGCATTGTCTTGAGCCTATACCAGGCGTCCTTGATCGCCCTGCCTCTGGAATGGCCCACATGGCACCTTCCATTCAAAGTGGGTGGCCCTTCAACGAATCCGAGTCTGCCTGTGCTGTCGCGTGACCTCTGCTCTTCTATCAGTTCTCTGACATGCGTCTTGTCCCAGAACCGCCTAACCTCGGACTCGATGACCTTCGTATTGTATGTCGGCTCCAAGACCTGTGGCCCCCACCTGGACCGCGTATTTTTCCTTTTCTAACGGTGTTTATTCCAGCTGGACGGACCACTGGCTGTGAGCCCGTTGATATGGTGGGCCCGGAGCGACTTGAACGCTCGACCAACGGGTTTCTTAGTAGGCTCCTATGAGCCCGGCGCTCTGCCATGCTGAGCTACGGGCCCAACCGAACGTGAGGAACCCGCGATTTAGATAAAGATTTCCAAGGAAACTACTCGCAATCGGATGAATGCCCCATCAAGGGGATCGTATTTGATGGCGCCGGCGAGAGGATTTCCGGAAGCGAGCACTCGGACCTCTGACCGACGGGTCTATGCCCAGAGTTAACAGCCTCGACGCTGACTCCGCCGCTCTACCGTCTGAGCTACGCCGGCTGGGTCATCGATGAGACCGCCATATTAATGCTTACTTGTAATTGGAGGGTGCTATTGTTTCTCCGTTAGTTTGGATATCAGGCCCACCAGCCCTATCCCGCCCAAAAAGATCCCGAGGCCCACGAAATACATCCAGAAGCCTCCCAGCTCCGTCTGCGAAGTATACCCCATGAACACTATCAACGCGCCAACTCCGACCAACAAAAGGGAATAACCCTTTGCGAGCGCGTGAAGCAGCGGCATGCGTTTTCCAGTCACCGGAGCCGGGCTTTGTCCTTTTAAACAATTCAAGGCTCAATCTAAACGAGCAACAACGATGTCAAGGCGAGCGCGGCCATGGCCAGGCTCAGTTGCCAAACCCTGAACTTAGTGGAGAGACCAATGAGGGCTCTTATGCATAGCAGGCCAACGACAGCTCCGGTCGCCCAGCCTATCAGAACTCCCTCGAGCTGAACGCCCAGCTGGGCATCAGGAACGGTTGCCCACAAACTGACGACGGTCGATCCAATCGTTGCGATCACCCCGGTGAAGAAGCTGAGTCTCAGGGCTTCGTCGGTTCTGAAGCTCATGCTGAGCAAGCCTAATGTCGTTGCGCCCGATCTGCTTACGCCAGGAAGTGCGGAGATCCCCTGAAGCGCCCCAACGACGAGGGCATCCGCCGTGGTCAGTCCGGACGCATCCCGGCTGCCTAAGCGCCGCTGTAACATATCCACGTACGCTACTGCAAGGAACGCCAATGCCATCAATAGGATGAGTGACGCGCTGTCCACGGCCGCCTCGCCGACAAAGAGCATTATGGGGATCCCTATCGCTGCGGTTGCCACCAAAGATACCAAGAGGAACATCACCTTGCTTGCCCCTGCCCTCGTTCCCCTTCCCAAGATGGCGTTTGCTGAAGCCGCATAGTCCTTCTTCAGATATGTGAGGCCAGCGAGAGCAGTGCTACCTTGCATCAGCAGCGCCAAGAGATACGCCGTGGAGAAGTCGAACCCCATCACCCGGATCGCGTAGATCAGGATCGCGGTCTTACTGCTCAGCGGGATCCACTCCGTCACCCCTTGAATTACCCCCAAGACGATCCAGTGAATGACGGAGAGCATCGCATCTAAGCGCCCAGTTCACCCAGCCTCTTCTTCAGGTACTTGTCAACGATGAAGCTCAACCCGTACTTGCTGAACGCTTCCTGCTCCGCCTTCTTCTTGATATCAAAGAACGTATCAATTTCCTCCCTCCACCTACCCTTCTGATACCTCACGTCCCTCTTGATTTCGTTCAACCTCCTCAGATCCCTGTCCGTCAGCTTCGTGCTCGGCAGGTCGTACTTCGGTATGTCGCTGGCATAGACTCCGGCCCACTTGGCGTCCGGAGTGACCAGATCTGAGATATGCGCCGCGTTCGCAGACCCAGAGATGATGACCTGACATATGTGCAATCCCCAAGGATCCGCGTCGGCGAAGAGGTACACAGGAAGGCTGAGTTCCACGTTCAGCTTCCTGATCAACTTGCGGGTTGAGCGCGGGGCCTGGCCTGCGGTGTGGATGAGTATCGCGCGGAATCTCTTCCACGCCTTGTCCTCAACGAACCTCGAGAACATGGCGCCCTTCTCTATGGCGATAACCTTGTCTGCACTGGTCTCTATGAACTCGGCTGTCGCGAGCGCAGGGCCGACCATCACTCCGTCGGGGTGCATGGTCAAGTTGATCCTCTTGCCCTCGTAGCCCTTCACTGTGTATTCGACTACGGCGTCGCCGAATATTGCAGATCTTTCCTCGGGATACACATTGAAGTCCTCGCGCGCGTACGACAGGACCGATTCGACATCAGTGATTATTCTATCGGACTCATACTGGTCCTCGAAGGAGATGTCCTCCGATCCCTCGGCCATGTAGAACATGTCTCTCAAAGTCGATGTCTTCCCCGTTTCGACCAGCTCCCTGGCGACATTGAGTGTCCAGACCGTCTGGCTGATGGGCTTCAGGTGCCTCACGTTCGCGGAGCTCCTCACTATCTTTCGATCTCCAAGTACATAATGGCCCTTCTTTGGGTTGTATACTATGTTGTCCGTCGTCCTCGATGGCATCACTATCTTGGGGAAGTCGCCCTTCTTCACGTCCTCCAGGACCTTTCTCGCGGCTTCCTTGACGCTTACAAGTACGCTCTTTTCGCTCACCTTCTCTCTAGGCGCTTTTCTTCTCTTCCTCAACCTAGGGTCTTCCTACCCCTCAGGAAGGCCCTTTTTTGCCTTTTTCAGAAGAGCCCGAACGTCAGGAACTTCCTTGACCTTCGCTGCCTTGGCCGCGTTCTCCACTATGATCGGCAAGTACCTCTGGAACAGGTCCGCCCTCCTCTTTTGGACCCCTATCTTCCTCCTTCTCGATATGTACCTGTAAAGGTCCCTAGCGACGTTGCGAAGCCCGTTCAGGATCTCCCGTTCGATCTCAGGCCTGTCCGCGATGTATTCCTTCCCGACCGTCTTGTACGGCACCTTCGTAGAACATATGTGAACGAATACGGCGACGGGGTCGCTTTCAAGGGAGACCCCATACCTCCTCCAGTTCATCCCCTCGTTGATCACCTTCCATGACACATCGGCCGATTCATCGTAGAGGAGCGGGATCCTATTGGCGAACCTGTAGAGTGCTATCCTCGGGCCGGCCGCTATCCTTCCTCCATAGGCGATCGCAACCTCAACGATGAAGGGGTGCCCTGAGTACGCTGAGGGCCTCCTGGTCTCGGCGGACACGAACTCAGGTTCCATCTCCTTCCTTATCCCCTCCTCAAAGAGATCCTCGCCCAAGGGCGAGAGCGAGGATGGGTCCGGCGAGAGGAACCCCTCGTATGATACCAGGCTTCTGGCCAGAGCGACGATCTCCTTGTGGGACAATTCCCGAGGCTTGGCGTTTCTGATCGAGAGCCCCTTCATGAATTTCTTGGCCGTTCTGCTTCCAACTCGCTCAAACTGACGGGACAGAAACGACGCCAGGTCCCTGCTCTTACTCACTGCCATCATCCTCCTGAGCATCTCGACATCCACGCCATGGGGATGGGGACGGGTGACCTTTGGCGGCTTCGGCATCTTGGTGGTCGACCTCGTGAACCTGTACAGCTGTCCGTTCGGATCGATGAAGGTGAGGTTAGCGTACGGAGCGACCATAGCCGTTTGCCAGAAGTAGTCGACTATCTTCGAGGCCGCCCTAACGTAGTTTCCTTCAAACAAGAACGAGACCTGAACGCCCCTCCACTTCCTCTTGAGCTTGAAGTCCCTGTGGGAGAACACCTTCGGCTTGTTCTCGCTGATGTCTATCATCAAGCGAAACTCATTGCCCCTCGCCCCGTCGCCCGAGACTATCCTGAGCGGCTCGTTCGTCGTGATCTGCCCGTACAGGTAAGCCATCTTCCCTCCCAGGCCGAACGTTCCCCTACTCTGCTTCAACGCATACTTTGATCCGAACAGTACCTGTCCGAAGGCGTTGGGGATCATGTCCGGAGGGACACCTCTCCCGTTGTCTGAGACCGTGAGCTCGATGATCTCCTTGTCATCTTCCTTCCTCACAACTCTTGTCCTGACGCATATGTCTGGAAGGATCCCGGCCTCCTCGCACGAGTCGAGCGAGTTGTGCAGAAGGGCTATCGCTTCACCGCCTATGAATCGCTCGACGCCCTCAACAGAGATGTCGTAGACCCACTTTGAGGTGGGCGGCACCGACTCTATCTTCTTTATCGCCAGCGAGCCTGCGTCACTATCGACCATCTTTCGCAACGGATCTGGGAGCTCTTCAGGCGCGAAGTTCGCTGCTAGCCAGCTCTTCTGAACTGTCGGCCTGTAAAGGTTCGTGGCCGGCTTCCTATGCAGTAGGCGTTGCCTGAAGGGGCCTATCGAAATTCTGCAGGCCTCCCGACATTTCCCAGGCCTTATGTATATAACGTAGGATGGTTTGAAGACTGTCCTCCGGCCATTGATGATTCTCTCCTCCCGGCTCACGAGGGAGCATGTGAAGCCTTTGCCCAACATGGTCAGCAGGAATTTGAGGTCTGTGAAGAGTTCGCCGCTAGACGTTGCTATCGTGATTTTCCTGTTGCGCTTGCTAGTCTGGACGTAACCGTCCCCATTGATGTAGGCCCTCAGATATTCCTCGGCCATGTCTTGCGAGACGTTGAACACGATCCACGGAACACGTTTGTTACAGGAGTCTGTCCCCGTCTTGAGGACCTTCTCAAAGAGGAAGGCAATAGTGGCATCATTCGCGACCACGTTAACAGCCGTTTCATGCTCCAGCGTGATAGTGGGATCAATTTCGAAGACTTTCTTCAAGCAGGCGACAAGGTCTTTCACGTGGGTTTCCATCTCGTGGGATCCGAACGAGAAACTCACTTTCGTTTTCCACGATATGGAGCCTTCACTTGTGAAGTACCCGAGTATCCTCATCAACTCAGGCGTAACCCGAAGCAGCGCCGGTACGCTGTTGTGTGCTTGCTTCACCGATACGCGTAGCTCTGACTCTTCCATGTGAGGTGGCGGCTTCTCCCTGAAGTAGTTGAACGGTACGTAGTCCAGTCGCGCCCAGTCTTTGGGGATAGAATAGCGAGCCCTCGGTCTCTTGGTCTCGTCCACCTTATACACGCCGTGCCCGATATTGATGAGAAAACCTTGGCGTCGCAGTCCTTGTATGGTGTCGTTCGGGGTTCGAAGGCCATTGGTTACAGCCAGTTGGCTGAGTTCTGTCCAAGTTGTAGTCGGACCCCCCGCCGCGGCCAACAACAACTGAGTGGCGGGTTTGAGGTGTGGGTAACGCCTGCTAAGACCATGGATAACGATCTTCTCCACCTCTCCCGCTGGCAGGTTGAGGAGTTCATCGATTAGGTTCAGTTCCTTAACCGAATTGGGCATGTACCTCGAAGTAGGCACTATGACCCTGTCGCCCGGCTTCAGCTTCTTGGTCTCCCTGCACTCGGACTCCAGATGGTCGTTGAGTAGGAATACGTTATGCGACGATGTAGTGACGACCGTCCGACCCGCTTGGAGATGTATTCTTGACAGCTTTTGCGGCGAGCGGTGCTTGAAAACGGACTTGATCCGTCTGAAGCAGAGTTTCAGGCCTTCATCAAGTGTTAGCACTTCCAAGTCCCTGTTGACTTGCTTGTGGTGCCTGTCGTCAACGCACAACGCCGGGCCTATCCTCAGCTCCTGCTCTACAAGCTCCCCTATCATCGCAATCCTTACACGGCCAGAATCCCTGACCAGTATTGGTTCCTCGTATGGGAAAGAGTTCTCAATCAGCTCCCTGACTGCCATGTAAGTCGATCTCACTGGATTTGTGAATCCGGCGATGTCCCTGTTTCTGTAGAAGAAATCAGCAGGGCTGATCTCCATAAATTCGGCCACGTTCACTCTTCGCTCTCCCTCTTCCACAGATCGCGCTCCTGCTTCAATACCCTCATCCTCGAATCCAGAAATCGATACACGCTCTGGTGCTGGAAGCCCTTCGACAGCCTTTCGACCGCCTCGCGCGCGACATCGATCGTCTCCTGGGGTCCCAACACCCCTACCTTATTCTCGTAGATCGATACGGCGCACCCTGTGACCTCCTCTACCTTCTGCCTGGCCCTGCCCCTTTCACCTATTATCCTTCCCTTGACCCTGGTCAGGGTTGGCCTAGAGCTACCGACGATCTCCTCTAAGTCCAGTACGACGAACGAGAGGTCCTTCTCGATCATGTCGCGAATGGCCCGCTCATCGAACCCGGCGGAGATAGCGGCCATGATCTTCGTCACAGCCAAGTAGGCCTCCGCTGCTTTTTCGGAGCCATACTTCACGGACACGCTGCCCGTTTCATCGTCGATCGCCAGGCTCACATTGAATCGCTCCTCGATCAATCGCCTGGTTCTCCCGCCCCTCCTGAGCACGTCTCTTGCCTTTTCCGGCGGGACCCCGAAGAACCACATGTCAATCACCGGGCCACAAACCGTCCAAGATCTCTTCTCGACTAAAAACCTTCACGCCGAGCTGAGAGAAGTACCTATTGATGTTCGACGCATCCCTGATCAGTAACGTGTTGGCGAGCGGATGCTTGACCGACACCCCCTGGGAGATGTCTATGGCGTAGGGCGAACCATCAAGCACCATGACGTTGTATTCGCTCAGATCCCCATGGACGAGCTCGCCCTTTAGGTATGCAGTTCTTATGAAATGAACTAGCTCATGATATATGGCATCGGGATCGTCCACCACCGCTTCCTTCAGCAGGGGCGCCCTTACGCCGTCTCTGCCTATGAAACTCATCGCGAGGACGTTTCTCCTGAGCGCGACTGGCTCGGGCACCTTAAGGCCGATGTCGAACAATGTTCTTAGGTTCACGCTCTCTTTCTTCGCCCACGTCAACACAATCCCCGCGCTAGTCCCCTTCACGCCCTGGAACCTCGGGTCCCCGATAATGTACCTCGAGATAGACTTCCTGAACTCGAGGTTTCCCGTAGTGTAGATCTTGATGGCGAGCTCCCTCCCGCCCTCCCCTTGAGCGTAATAGACCTTGGACTCCTTGCCGCTGCTCACCGCACCACCGAAGGTCGTCAGCAGACCATCGTTGAGCAACTTGTATATGGTCAGTAGCGTGGGCTTGTCAAAAACTCCCTCCAGATACTCGAACTCCTCCGACCTCTTTCTCAGGAACCTCTGGTGCTTCTCCTTTGCCGATTCGGCTCGGGACAGCCTGTCATACACTTTTTTGCTCATGCGCGAGCTCTTTCATGATTCCCTTTGAGATCAGATAGTCGACCTGATTTGCGGTGTACCTAAACAGGATCTCGCCGTGGCTCTCTTGGAACTGCCACGGCTCAACCAAGACGATGTCGTTGACCCTTACCCAAATCCTCCTTCTGAGCTTCCCTCTGACTCTGCATCTCCTCGTTACTCCATCCTGACAGAAAATAATGGCCCAACCCGAACCAAGCAGGCCAGCGACCTTCCCTATCAATTGGTTGGGACCAGGGGTAACTATCGTCTTGGAGATCTCCTCCTCGGTGAATACCTTTCTCTTCCCCATCGTCGCCCCTTCAGGTCAACACACTGATAAGCTTAACTGAAGTGACTGCTTCATCGATTAAATCTTCATGAAGATGAGGTGAGGGACATCACCGAACATAATGACTGACTTCGGGTTGCCATATCCTCGCCCCAACAGGAACTCGACGCTCTTGCGCCCGATGGCATTTATGGACTGCGCGCCGGTAAGTTCGTGAACAAGATCTTCGACGTCCACCTCGGCTTCTCCGTAGAAGGTCCGTCTTATCATGAACCTCGCGTTCTTGGGGCCGGTCAATGTCTTGTCGAGGACATCGGGGTCACATATGGCCAACAGCACGGTACCGCCAACGTTATGTTTCTTGGCGATGAGCTTCAACCGCCAGTCGCCCTTAGATCTTCTTCACTGACACCCTTGCCCCGCAACTTGAACACACGAGGTAGAGGATTCCTTTCTCCTTGGTCATCGACGTGTCCGGCCTATTGCACACTGGGCAGATCACGTACTCCCTCATGTACTCCTCCACGAGAGAGTCCAACTGCTGAGTTCGAAACTTGCCCTTCAGAACGACCTTCTCTTCAGCCCTAGAGCCGGATGTCGCGAGCCTCGTGACCATATACTTCAACAAGTGATCCCCGTCTCTCATGAGAACTTGCGCTATCTTGTCCAAGTTATCTATCACCGTCTTCATGCCCTCGTTGAACGACTGAACCGGAGGAACTTCAAGCCTCCTAGTCGGCCCCGCCGTCGGAGTTGCCGATAACACCCTGTCGAGCAACTTCACGTAATCGCGTTCCTCCAAGTTCGTTGAAGCCAGATTCGCGGGCCCGTTTATATCTTATTCGGGCCTATTCGCCTCACTCATATTCCGACTGTAACAATTATGAATAGGGCAGGTATGTCTCTCACGCCTTATGAAGAAGATTGGTGACGTAGAGAGGGGCAGAAGGAAGATCGAATGGGCCCAGAACCTCATGCCCGTCGTGAGGAGCATCGCCTCGGAATTCTCGGCCGACAAGCCACTTGATGGCGTGGGGATCTCAGCGACCTTGCACGTGACCAAGGAGACCGCGACCCTGATCCGGGCGCTTCTCGGGGGAGGAGCTGAGGTGACGCTGACCGCTTCGAATCCCTTGTCAACTGACGACGACGTGGCGGCAGCTCTGTCCACTGATGGGGCTAACGTCAGGGCTTGGAGGGGAATGTCCCCCCAAGATTGCGTGGGGGCTCTGGACTGGGCGCACTCACATGGGCCCCGGATCATAATCGATGACGGCGCCGACTCGATAGTTCGCATACATGAAACGGGCAAGGGCATAGAGGGCGTCACTGGTGGCTTGGAAGAAACGACAACCGGCGTCATAAGGGCTAAGGCTCTGGAGCGGGAGCGCAAGCTTCGGTTCCCCATCATAGCGGTGAATCAAGCTGACACCAAGAGGCTCTTCGACAACGTGTACGGCACGGGTCAATCTTCCTTCGACGGCATCTTGCGCGCTACGTCGATGATGATCGCGGGGAAGTGCATCGTTGTGGCCGGATATGGCTTGGTCGGCCGAGGCATAGCGATGAGGGCGAGGGGATTGGGAGCTAGAGTCGTGGTGACCGAGGTCGACCCCATAAGAGCTCTTGAGGCCGTCATGAACGGATACGAGGTAATGCCTATCGCCGAGGCCAGCTCGGTCGGGGACCTATTCATCACGGCCACCGGCAACACGAGCGTGATCACCATGGACCACATCAACAACATGAAGGACGGAGCCGTTCTGGCGAACAGCGGGCACTTCGATGTCGAGGTGGATGTCTCGAGCCTCTATGCCGCGGCAACATCCAGAAGGGAGATCAGACCGTGCTTAGAGGAGCTGACGCTGCCCAACGGCAGGAAGGTTTTCCTGCTGGGGCAAGGCCGCTTGGTCAACCTCGTGTGCGCTGAAGGCCACCCCCCCGAGGTCATGGATATGAGCTTCGCCAATCAGGCACTGTGCATAAGGTACCTTCTTGAGAGCGCTCCCAAGGAACTCGCTGTACTGACCGTGCCGGAGGAGATCGACAGGAGCGTCGCGGAACGCAAGCTGAAGTCAATCAGTTTGAAGATAGACAAGCTAACGCAGAAACAAGAAGAATATCTGAGAAGTTGGCGCATCTAAACCTTATATACGACGCCGATCGCTGAGGCCCGTTCTAGGGTGATCAAAACTCGACCCTTGCTCTCGACCTAAGGTACGGATAATCACTGCTGCGCTCCCTTATGCGAACGGAGAGCCTCACCTTGGACACATAGCTTCCACCTATCTCCCCAGTGACATCTACGCAAGGTTCAGCAGGCAGAAGGGATACGAGGTCCTCTTCACTTGTGGCACGGATGACTACGGAACGCCAATCCAGATAGCGGCCGAACTAGAGGGAAAGGACCCCCGCGAGTACTCGCAGTACTGGCGAGAAAGATGGCGCCAAGATCTCGACAAGCTCGGAATATCATTTGACTTGTTCGAGGGCACGGACACTCCGGAAAATAACAAGCTCGCGCAGGACTTCTTCACCAGGCTTAAGGAGAAGGGCTACATCTACGAGAAGGACGTGACCCAGTACTACTGCGCGAGCGAGGACCGCTTCCTTCCAGACAGGTACGTGTTGGGAACCTGCCCTCATTGCGGAGCCAGGGATCAGTACGCGGATGTGTGCGAAGGATGCAGCAGGGCGCTGAAGCCCGGTGACCTGTTATCGCCTGTGTGTTCCACGTGTAAGAGGCCCGCCTCGCTCAAGAACTCGAATCACCACATCTTCGCCCTATCCAGGCTCTCCGATCGACTGAGAGAATGGCTTGAGGGAAATCCGCGCCTGCAACCCGAAGTGAAGAACTACGTGCTCTCTTGGATAAGAGAGGGACTGCAGGACTGGGACATAACTAGGGACATAACTTGGGGGATCCCAGTTCCGGGAAGGGAGGGAAGCCAGAGCTTGTACGGTTGGTTCGAGAATCACCTCGGTTACATCTCGATAACTGAGAAGGAAGCGAGGAGAAGGGGGGTGAGAGACTTCATCGAATACTGGAACTCCTCGGAGATATCACACTTCATAGGCAAGGATATAGTCTATCACCACTACCTATTTCTTCCCGCAGAGCGCTTGGCGGACGAACGCTACAAGTTGCCGGAGGAGCTTCCTACCAGAGGGTACTTGCTCCTTCAGGGGAAGAAGTTCTCGAAGAGCAGGGGATGGTACATAAGCCTGAGGGAATTCTTGGAGCAGTTCCCAGCGGACTATCTTCGATTCTACCTGACGTCGATAACGTCATACGGCCAAGCGGACGTGGACTTCCGGTGGGAGAACTTCGCCGATAAAATCAACAATGATCTGATAGCTTCGGTAGGGAACCTGTTCTTCAGGATAGTCAAGTTCCTAGAGGTGAACTTCAACTGTGAGGTTCCCGCTCCGGCGGGCTGGTCGGACGAGGAGGAGAACCTGAAGAGAGAAGCAGCGAGCATCTTGGGGAGATACGAGGAGCTGATTGAAGCGAACCAGTTCGCCGAGGCCCTGAAGTTAGCGGTCGAGTTCTCTCACAAACTGAACCAATACTTCCAGATCAACGAGCCTTGGAAGAACAAGGAGTCCGCGCCCAAGGTTCTTTACTCCGAAGTCAACTGCTTGAGGACCGTCGCGATACTGCTCTACCCGTTCGTTCCGTTCTCTGCGTCTACGATGTGGGCCGTCCTAAACGCTGAGGGGGACATATCCAGAAACTCGCTTGACACCGCGAAGGACTACATGACCCCGGCTGGCCACCGCGTCGGGCGAGCGACAATACTGTACGAGAAAGTTGCAGAAGAAAAGATAGAGCAACAACTCGAGGCGTTATCTCGATAGCACCATGAAAGCATACGTCGAGTCGTACGGGTGCGCGGCCAACAAGGCTTACGGGATATCGTTAGAGGGCGCTCTGGAGAACAGGGGCATCGAACTCAGCGACTCTCTCGATGCGGCGGAACTGATAGTGGTGAACACCTGCACCGTGAAAGGCCGGACCGAGGCCAGAATGCTCGAGAGAATCAGGGCCCTCTCAGGGGTAGGAAAGAAGGTGATCGTGACTGGGTGCATGGCGACCGCCCAACGCGGGCTGGCCGCGTCCTTAGTTGGCGCGGAGAACGTGGTCCCCCTCGAATCGCTGCTAACCCCTCAAGAGTGCAAGGCCGAGGACGACTGGTCTCGAATAGTCCCGCCCCTCCCCTCAAGGCCCCTTGGAAGAACGGCGGTGGTGCCGATAGCGAGAGGTTGCCTCGGCAGTTGCAGCTACTGCATAGTAAGGCGGGCTGTCGGCCCGCTAAGGAGCCACTCAATCGCCGCATTGGTCACTCACATAGAGGAGATGGTCAGAGGCGGAGCGGCCGAAGCGTACCTAACGTCACAAGACCTCGCTGCCTTCGGAACTGACAACGGCGAGACCCTGGTGGAGCTGCTGGAAGCCATCTCAAGCATCCCAGGGGACTTCAGGGTCAGGCTTGGCATGATGACCCCAAATGGGGCCGCCCCGATCATCGACGAGATATTGCGCCTCTTCGAACGCGACCGAAAGTTCTACAGGTTTCTTCACCTCCCCCTTCAGAGCGGCGATGATGACATACTCAAGGTCATGGGCCGAGGGTACGGACGCGCGGATTTCCTATCGATCGTAGAGAGGGCGAGGGCTCGGGTTTCCTCCCTGACCGTCACGACTGACATCATAGTGGGCTTTCCATTCGAGGACGAGCCAGCCTTCCAGAATACCTTGACGGCAATTCGGTCGAGCCTCCCAAACAAGGTGAACATATCGAAGTTCTCCCCCAGGCCTCACACGATAGCCTCGTTGCTCCCCCAGGTCGACCGAGCCACGATCGAGTCTAGGTCGAGAAAGGCACACGAGACGTGCAAGGAAGTCACCAAGAAGGCCAACGAGGAACTAGTCGGCGAGGAACTCGAGGTGATTCCCCATCGATCTTCGGAGGGGAGCTATTCGGGAAGGGCGTTCAACTTTCTGCCGGTAAAGATCCTGACAACCAAGCAATTGGAACTATACCGATCAGTGACGGCCAAAGTTGAGCGCGCCACAGCCTCCGGCTTGGTAACGCGCATCTAGACGGCTCACGGGTTCTACTTGTACTCGGCCTTCTTCCTTTCGTATTCGTCCCTGGTTCCAACAGGCCTCGCGGGAACCCCGAGGACAACCGTGTTGGACTCCACATCCCTAGTGACGACCGCGCCAGCCCCGACCACCGCGCCCCCGCCTATATGGACTCCGGCCACCAACGTAGCGCCTGCACCGATGACCGCTCCATCTCCGATCTTCACACCGACCATCTTTGATGAGGCGGGGTATCTGTCGTTGGTGATAGTCACGCGTGGTCCCAAGAAGCAGCCGTTTCCGATTTGGGTCAATGGCGGGATGTACGCGCCGGATTGCACGCTCACGTTTTCGCCTATCACAGTCTTGCCGTCTATTATTGTCCCGGTTCCGATCAGGCTGAACCTGCCGATGACCGTCCCCTCCCTTATCAGAACGCCGTGACCTGTCGAAACGGACGAGCTCAAAGACACGTCCTCGTAGATCGTCGTGTAGGAACGAATGACGCAGCCTTCGCCTATCTTCGAACCAGACGAGAGATCATCCAAGGACTCTGGGCCGAGCTCGCCCTTCCTCGTAAGCCCGCCCCACTTTCCCTTAGAAGGGTAGCCAACTGTGCAGATGTCGCCGATCCTAGTTCCTCTCCCGATCTCTGTGGGACCGAGGATCACGTGATCTCCCTCGAACACCACGGACGAGATATCGAGCTTCGCCCTTTTGGAGATGAAAACAGCCATCCGGTTATCGCGAAGAAAACCATATTATATGCCTTCCCGCGCCCAAGGACGCGCCGTTGAACACACGTGCCGCGCAACTGTCAGTATGCGTGCTACTGAGTCTTGTAGCGCTGAGCGCGATTTCCTTTCCTTACGCAGTGTCCCAATTTGCGCGGCGGCCATCGCTTCTGAAAAGAGTCATAGATGTCAAGGAGTACGGCCTCGTGTCCTACAACGATACGTTCATGCTTTCCAGATACGATCTTGAGACGAGCGGGAACGCCTCATCGTTTGTATTCACGATCCCTGAGGCGTACGCTCGATATGTGATCAGGCTGCCCAAGCCTTTCACCTTCTCGGCCGGTGGATCCGAAATCACAGATACTTTCGTCGTCTCGGAGGCCTCCGGCGCGATTGAGATCACGGTAGCGCGGGCTTCCCTAATCAACATGGCGGTAGGTGACTACGCCAACTTCTCGATATCCTATCGCCTCTTGCTGAAGCCGGAGCAGATCGCGCGGCAGCTGAAGAACCTCACCCTTCCCCTGAAGTTCGATACCACCCTGCCGGCCCATTACTTCTCGGCCAACATAACCATACCCAAGAGCACATTCTGGGCGATCCCCTCGTACTTCGAGAAACAGGACATGGACAGCCTTACAGTCTTCTACGATCCATATTTCCTAGAGACGAGTCAGAAGTTCGAGCTGATCTACATAATCCTGAGCTCCCAAATATTCAGCCTGACCGTGTCCTCGATGTACAAGACCATAACCCTCGACCCCCTGTCTGGGCTTACTGTTGAGGACGGCTTCTCGCTCCGCTCCGATCCCATAAGTCCGAGCGGCGTCATCCCGCCAGTCTACATCACGAAGCAGGCGTTCGATGTGGCGGCCAGGGACTTGATAGGCCCGATCTCGTTTCAGGTCACGGACGTCCCAAACAGCACCGTCGTGATGGTCTCGGTCGAGCCGAGGATAAGCCTGAGGAGCGGCGGCAACTACACCTTCTTCATCTCCTACAAGCTTCCCGCGTCGAACTTCACGAACAGGGAGGGGGACAGGATCATTATCACGGCCCCTCAGTTCCGGAACTACACGCTCTACGTGCATAGCTACTCGATCTCGGTGAACATGCCGATCGGGGCCAAGATTGAGAGCATACAGATGGCGGGGACCAATCTCACCGCCGTGGAGCATCTCTCATCGAACGTCGCTCGGGTCTCGCTAAGCAGCCTTCCCTTCGACATTCTGTCCAAGGGCTTGGTCATCACGGCGAACTATCCAATACTCTGGGCAGGATACACTCCATCGGCGCTGGTCTTCATAGTGGGCACAGTGGCACTGGGCGCATACTACACGGTGCTGAGGAGGCCCGCGAGGCCCGAGAAAGTCGAGGCAGAGCCCGCGGTGAAGCTCGCCAGCGAGGCGACGCGCTCGATCAGGAGGTCTCTCGCCATATTCGCTCAGATCCAAGAGCTTGAGGCTCAATACTTCGAGGGTGACATCAATCGCAAGGAGTTCAGGGGGCTTCACCACAAACTCAGGTCGGACCTAGAAAGGGCACTGTCAGAGGTTCGCGACCTTAGCAGGAGGTTGCCCGGGGCATCCGCGTTCTATGCCAGCAAGATGAAGACTTACGAATCTCTGTGGGCCGAGCTACAAGCTAAGCAAGCCTCCAGGAGGGAGGTTGGCTTCGGGTACCTGAACAAGAAGATATCCCGGGCCGCGTTCGCTGAGCTGTCGGAGCGCTACTCCAAGGAGATCTCAGATACGGTCTACAAGCTCAGGTCTCTTCTCGACGAGTTCCCCTCTAGTTAGTGCTTGAACAAAGCCCTTAAATCAAACATTCTGTGGGCATCCTCGCCCGGGAAGCCCGGTGGATGAGTAGCCCGGTGGTGCAGCGGTCAAGCATGGGGACTTCGGTCGTCCTGAAGCCATAGGGCTTTGGACCCCTTGACGAGAGTTCGAATCTCTCCCGGGCTACCAAATCATGAAGCCTAATATCCTGGATGAAATTGGAGGTAGGGAGCGACCGGCATGATCGAAAAGGTGAATCACATCATCCTTCCTGTCTCAGATGTAAAGGGAGCTGTGTCCTTTTACGAAAACGTTCTTGGACTCAAGAAAACGACAGAACTGCCCAACATCGCATTCTTTGACGTTGGAGGAGTACATTTTGGTCTCGCACTAGGCGAAAAAGTTGGAATCCATCTGCTTGTAGACGACTTGGACGGAGCCTATCAGATGCTTAAGGAGAAAGGGGTCAAATTCATTTCCGAGCCCAAGGATCTGCCTTGGGGCGAAAGGACAGCCGCTTTCATTGACCCCTATGGAAACACGTTCACACTTGAACAACTCAAAAGATAGAATCGCGATAGGTTATCGTATACCCTGTCCAAGAAAAGGGACGTTCGTGACAAAAGAGAATCGATCCCTAGCCCAGATATCTTGAGCCGACGTTTGGACCTACCTCGAGCTATCCATCAACCGGCAAGGTTCTTGGAGGGGCCAGGAGCCGCCTCCTACCCCCCTGGGAACGAAATAGTCCTTGTCCTTTCTCGGATGTCCGACCCTTAAGGTCGATAGCGTCCTCCTTACCATCGTCACCTTAGGCAAGGGTAATATCGACAACGCGCACGACGAAGGCATGCACACCGCGGAAGAGTTGCAGGAGAAAGTAGCAAGATATTTTCAAGAACGTCCTCACAACTTTCCTGAGGGCCGACCATTCAACTGCTGTGAGAGCGTCATCCTTGCTCTGACGGAACACCTGGGGGAAGAGTCCGACCTGATCCCTAGAATCGCAACGGGCGTCGGGGCCGGGTTCTCGTTGAACGGGCTTACATGTGGGTGCATCTCGGGGGTTGCCATGGCCTTGGGTGTGAAGTACGGAAGGAAGAGCAACGAGGACAACCCGCAGGCCACCTGGAAGAGGGTTGACGGGTACATGGAGACCTTCAAGGAGACCTGGGGTGCGACTACCTGTAGAGAGCTCACAGGGTTGGACATCAAGACTGCCGAGGGCCTCAAGGAGTACTACCGAAGCGTCCATGACTACGCCTGCACCGAACGAGTAAGGTTTGCAGTGAAGAAGGCCGTAGAGATCATAGAAGAATAGGAGAGACGTGACGGGCGCCTAGGGACCGTGTCTTGGACCGATGGCCGTGCTGCTGAGTCTCACTAGACGGAGGATAGGTTGAAAGGGCGTCCCTTCAGCGATATCTTGTCAGGGAGCCTCTCCTTGTGCTGCCTCAAGAACTTTAGGTCTTCTTCCATCTTCCTCAGGTCATCTGGGTAGAGGGTAGGTATCTCGTCCTCGATGGGATACCATCTTCCACAAGCTTGGCAATAAAGGACGCCCGTCTTTATCTCGAGCCAGCGGATCAGGTCACCCTCCTTCGTCTTCGTCTCTCGCCATCCTTCCTCCAAAACGATCAGCTCCAGCGGGTACTTCTTGTCCATGGGACACGCCAACAGATCAAGTAACTCATGCTTCAAGCCTACATCACTCCGTCACCGGCTCGCCTATAACCTTACAGACAACCCCCCGATCCTTTGGCTTGTCGCCCTTGACTATCCCCTTGTAGTCCACTATCACGGCCGGCCTCTTGAGCGGGCCAGCGAGTTGGTCGAAGGTCAGCTTCGCGAACTCGTCGTGCTCAACGGCGACGCAGACTGAAGAGGCGCCTGACAGCGCTTCGTCGAGCTTGGCGGCCCTCCTCACGTTCTCGTATTTGAACTGAACCCGCGACGCGATCGGGTCGAAGGCAGCGATCTCGGACACCTCAGGAGCCAGGCGTTGAATCAGGTCGAGGCTTGGCGACAATCTGGTGTCTCCAGTGTTTCCTCTGAACGAAAGGCCCAGTACCGCGACCTTCGCGGCTTTCACCTTGATCTTTGCCTTCATCATAAGGTCGATCAGATCAGTCGCCCGTTTCCCTGGGAGGTCCTCATTGCTCTTCCTGGCCAGCTCAACTATAGGGACCGGGACCGAGCTCTTCCGCGCTCGATCGATGACGTACCTGCTATAGATCGGAATGCAAAAGCCACCGACCCCAACCCCAGGAACGTGAAGGTGACAATACTTCTGAGAATTCGCGGCGTTCCTAGCCTCATAGTACGATACGCCTAGCTCGCTCGACAGCTCCGCAAGCTCATTGGCCAACGCGATGTTCACGTCCCGGTATACGCCCTCGAATAACTTCTCGAGCTCGGCTGCAGAGGTGCTGCTCATCCCGACGACTCCCCTTTTCGATATTCGGCCATAGAGTGCGGACATTATCCTCAGGGCCTGTTCTGAGTCAGATCCTATGACCTTCGGGTAGTTCTCAACCAGATCCTCAAGCGCCCTGCCAACGAAGATTCTCTCAGGGCTATAAACTAGCCCGAAGTCCTCTCCCTCCTTAAGCTCGCTGTGCAGCTCAAGTAGTGGCTTGAGAACCCCTCTCGTCGTTCCAGGTGGGACGGAGGACTCCAAATCCACCATCCCCCCTTTCTTCAAGCTCCTGCCTATGTGAGCGCCGACATCTTCTAAGGCAGAGAAATCCGGCCCTCTTGATGGGTCAAAGGGAATCGGCACCGCTATGATCTGCAGGTCGGTCTGACTTGCAGCCAAGGAGGTATCGTCGGTGATCGTCAGCCTGCCCGCTTTCAAACATTCCTTGATGCGGTCCGCCAAGCCCTTCTCCTCTGGGAACGGCGACTCGCCCCTGCTTATCATGTTGATGTGCTCGCGGTCCTTGGTCACGCCTATGACCTTAGCGCCAGCTTTGCACCAGACTATCCCCAAAGGTAGCCCAACGTGACCGAACCCGAAGACCCCAACCGAGAGCTTCCCCTCTCCGAGGAGCCTTGAAGCATCTGAAGGATCGAGGCCGTAAAGCTTCGTCATTAGCTGTCCGAGCACCGTGAATTCTATTTTAATCTACCCTGTTTTGAGAGAGCACCGGCCTTGAAGGTCATCATGGACGTACTCACCCCGAAGCAAGCACGTTTCTTTTCGAAGTTGGGAGAGCGTCTGAGCCGTGAGGGAATAGGGATCGGCTACACCACCAGGAAGTACTACGAATCTGACAGGATGCTGAGGATCCTAGGAATCAAAGCGACCAGCCTTGGGCGGTTTGGGGAGTCTCTGTACGAGAAGGTTCTGTTCTCAGCTCGCAGGGTGGAAACCTACGTCAAGTTCCTGACCAAGACGAAACCGGACTTGGTGTTCACGTTCGGGTCGCCAGATGCTTCGAGGGCAGCGTTCGGGCTGAAAATACCACACATGATGGCCAACGACTCACCTCACGCCGAGGCAGTCGCGAGGCTAACGGTCCCGCTGTCACAGAAGCTCTTCACCCCTTGGATCATCCCAAAGGGCTATTGGGCTCGATACGGCATTTCTGAGCGCGATGTGGTGCACTACAACGGGCTGGACCAGGTTGCTTGGATGAAGGGAACCCGCGCCATAGAACCCAATGAGCGCCTCAGGGAACGACCGATCATAGTATACAGGCCCGAGGAATACAAGGCCGCCTACGTAAGCTCCGAGGGACCATCAGGAGTCAGGGTGGTCAAGCAAACGCTGAGAACTCTGCAGGCCGAGTTCGATCAAGAAGCGTCGGTGATAGTCTTGGGACGGTACGGCCATCTTTCTATGTACCGCAAGCTGCTGGGGCCATCAGTCATCATCCCGAGGTATCCTTTAGATGGAATCGCCCTCCTGAGGAAGGCCTCTGCGTTGATAGGTTCAGGTGGCACCATGACCGGGGAAGCAGCCCTGTTGGGAATACCCGCGATCAGCCTCTCCCGATCGGTGAATCTGGTCGAGAAGTTCCTGATGAAGAAGGGGTTGATTTTCAGACCTACAACACCCGAAGCCGCTGCCAACCTGATCTTATCATTTCTCGAAGATGGAAAGAAGATGAGGCGCCAGATGGGGAGGGCGTGCAAGATACTGGAGCGTATGGAAGACCCAACCGAGAGAATATGCTCGTTCATCACCCAGCAGGCTAGCTAGTTTCCGCGCCAGCCCGCCGTTCTGTCGATAGTCGCCTGAACAGCCTGCGGAAACTCTCCCGCCAAAGGTACAACCACAACATGCCTGCAGCGACCGTGGCCAACGTCTGAAGGACGGTCGACATGCCCCTACCGATGGTCGGAGCTAGGACCCTATACGCCCACACTAGGATCTCAAGCCATACGCGAGGCGCTATCGTCATGAACAGTGCGATCGCTACCAATATGGTCAACACCGGCCCTGCCTTGAACCTCATCTACGTGCTCCACCCCCAAGCTAGGAAGCCGGACGCTAGCGCGATCAGGGCCATCACGAGAGTCAACAGCATGTATCCACCGAAGACCTCTTCCTCGCCTTCGTACCCCAAGAGGAGCATGATCCTTGTGAGGGTCAGCGGAGCCCCTGGGTCTGGATTCGACGATAGCCTCCCATCCGCGCCCACCAAGATCGGCCTAGTTCTCAGTTCCGACCTCTCGAAAAGCCCTCCGTAGGAGAAGATGGAGAAGAACGCGTTGGTTATCGGAACCATCATCGTCAAGACCCCAGGGAGCTCCAATCCGAACACGATAGCGAACGCTCCTACGGCTCCGCCCATCGCCAAGGTGCCGGTGTCTCCCAAGAAAACCTTGGAGGGATACTTATTGTATGCGAAGACGACGAATAGCGTCGGCAGCATCATCAGCGCCGCCCCGAATATTGCCGTCACATCCATTCCCCCGACGAAGAAGCACTTCATGAACCAAGCCAATACTAACGAGGCCAGCACGATCAGGGACGTTCCTGATGCAACCCCGTTCATTACGTCGAACATGTTTGTCGCGTTCGTTGTCACCGCGATTGCGATCAGGACGAGCAAGGGATACAGAGTGGGGATGTTGAAGGTCACAGATAACGGCAAGACCAACGTTGAGGGATGCGTTTCCAACAGCACGATGGGGATCCCCGCGAGGGCACATAGTGCGGGCTTGACCCTCTTGTCGAGTTTGAACAGATCGTCAGCGACCCCTATCGCTCCTGATACCATGACGGTCAGGAAGACCGCCATCGTCTCATTCGTGAGGCTGCCCAGAAGAGCGGCGACTGCAACATATGCGCAGATTCCGGCCAGTAGCGCGGTTCCCCCCATCTCAGGGATGGCGGGCCTGTTAGGCTTGTGAACATCCACTCCGACTATACCTCGACCGGGGAAGCGTTTCACCACGACCCTAGTCAAGAACATATACGTGACTACGAGGCCTGCCACGGCAGCGGCCACCAAGCCCAGCATGCGCCCGCGATGCCCCCGTCTCCCTTAAAAGGTTGGCCGAGAAGGTGATTTAGGATAGGGTTCGCCCTGATTGGGCGCTCGACATTTCATCGAATATTTCGTCTTTTGAAATGTTGCCACCCTCCTCTAGCGATGGCTCGTCTCTTCCCCCTTTCATCCAAGATCCACAACCCCTTGGGGGACACTGCCCTTCCGATCTCATAAAGTTCAAACTTCTCATCCTCCGCTATCCTGACAGCCCTCTTCCACATGTCCTTCCTTATCGACAACACTAGGTTGTATTCCTCTCCAGCGTTCAGCGCTAGGTCAAGGGGATCCAAGCCACTCTCCTGCGCGAACTCTTCAAGTCGATTCACGTAGGGGACACGTTCCAAGATCACTCCCCTTCTGGAGTTCATTATCATATTGTGAAGGCTGGCCGAAAGGCCGTCACTGGAGTCGGTAGACCCGCTCAACACTCCAGCCTCTGCGAGGGATACCCCTGCCTTCACGTGCGCCCTAGGCCTAAGTACCGAGTCAACCATCTCGTCGAACTTCGCACTAGTTCGAGGGATCTTTCCCAGCAGCATCAGGAGCCCAGCTGGCGGTCCGCCGAACTTCCCCGTCGTCGCGATCAAGTCTCCCTCCCTTCCTATGATCCTGGGGATGGGCTTGGTCTTGCTCAGCCCTACGGCAGTCATGCTCAAGGTCAGTTCCTTGGCCTCATTCGTATCGCCGCCTACGAGTTCTCCGCCGCACTCGGCGATCCCTGACCTGACTCCCGCAAGGATGCCGCGGAGTTCATTCATCACTGTGCTTGACTTGAGACCCAACGACATCAAATGATATCTGGGCCTATGACCCTTGGACCCTATGTCGCTCGATGTCATCACGACGGCCTTTCTGGCCGCGAGTTCGTACGTCATGCTTGGCGGGACATCGGTGCTTTCGACCAACATGTCCGTGGACCATGTAACGAAGGTCCGCCCGATCCTGAACGCCCAGGCGTCGTCGTATTTCTCGAGGATGGACCTCTTGGGTCGCCACAGCCTCTTGAACAGTCTGATTACTTCCAGCTCGCCCATATCCGCAGCCGTTCGATCGTCCAACGCCAGAACACGGCGCCGACGCAATTGAAATGATTTTGGGCTTCTGTATCGTCAGCCTCGCGACCGCGTTAATGCTTTAAAACGACGGTGGCCGTCCTCCGCTCAGCCCCGGTAGTCTAACGGTAGGGCGGCAGTTGAAGGCTGAACCTCGTAAGCTGCAAGTTGCGAGTCCGAATCTCGCCCGGGGCTCTAGGCAAAATCACTTTTTCTCGCCAACGCGCGCGATGTTCGACGGTTGCACCGCGGCCTTCACCGATTGTTACATACTCTCTAACTGCGATGAGGAAGTCTACGAATCGATCGAATGCAAACAACCCTGCTCGCCTCCCCCCTATTACCGCATCATTGGCGCTCAAAGGGCAAGCTGACCTGAATCGCCTTGCCAAAGGTTCCTCATCGCGCGAGCAGTCGCCGTGACCAACTTAGCGCACTATAAGCGTGAAATACGGTAGTCCCTTCACTAGAATCCGAAGCGCTTATAGCCGACAAACCAAAGCACACCAAAGGAGTTTGGGGGATCGTGCCATAGAGGCCCACGGCCTCACCAAGGTTTACACTACCAAGAAGCCCGCTGGGAAGGGCGGTTACTTAGCCGGCATCAGGAATCTCCTCGCTCCTCAGACGACCTCCATAAGGGCCGTGGACAACCTAGACCTCGCCATCGATGAGGGCGAGATATTTGGGCTGCTGGGGCCTAACGGCGCAGGAAAGACAACTACCGTCAAGATGCTCTGCACGATCATAGAGCCGACCTCCGGTTCGGCGAAGGTCGCGGACCTCGATGTGGTGAAGGAGGCCGATAAGGTGAGGGAGCAGATAGGCGCGGTGTTGGAGGGAGAAAGGGCGCTCTACTGGAAGCTCACGGGCAGGGAGAACTTGGAGTTCTACTCAACGCTTTACCACGTGCCGCCCGAGATCGTCAAGAGCAGGGTTCAGGAGCTACTCGACTTCGTTGGTCTCACTGATTGGGCGGACGAGGCCGTTGAGAAGTACAGCAAGGGGATGAAGCAGAGGCTCACCATAATGAAGGCCCTAGTGCACAATCCCCCGATCCTTCTGTTGGATGAACCAACATTAGGATTGGATCCTGTGGGTGCGCGCGAAGTCAGGGAGAAAATCATCCAGATGAAGAAGGAAGGGCACACCATCCTACTAACCACTCACTACATGCAAGAGGCCGACGAACTCTGTGACAGGGTCGGCATCATAGACCAAGGCAAACTCATAGCTCTGGGAACGCCGAAGGAGCTGAAAGACGGCCTGAAGAAGAACGACATCATTGAGCTAGAGCTTTCGGGCTTCAGCGAGGATCGGTTCGAGAGCCTTAAGTCGATAGCGGGAAGCATAGATTGGATCGTGCACACTTGGATAGATCATGTGGTGGGAAGCGCCTACGTGAAACTTCAGACACCTGACGGCCGCCGCGTGCTCCCCGACGTTGTCAGACGATCCACGGAGCTGGGGATGAAGGTCGAGTACGTCAAGTTCAGCGAGCCGTCTCTTGAGGACGTGTTCGTCAGCCTCACAGGCAGGAAACTGAGTGAAGGTGCGCCCGCTTGAGGGAAAGCCTGACGAGAAGAACGCTCAATTCTGAGTTGAAGGTGCTCTTGGCATTCAATAGGAGGGAGTTCATAAACTACGTAAGGTATCCTCTCAACCCAGTCTTTGACCTCTTGATGGAGCCGCTGTACTTCGTCAACTGGTTGCTCATAGGCCTCTTCTATGTCGGGGCTCCAACTTCTACGAACCTCATGGTCATGGCTGGCACTGGCGACTACATCTCATACCTGTTCTTGGGCGGTGTTCTGATGAGCTTCGCTAGGGGTGCTGTAGACACGGTAGGAAACTCCTTGAGAACCGAGATGCGTACTGGAACTCTCGAGTCTTGCTGGATAGCGCCCATAAGCCGCTTTACCCTGCTGACCGGTCGCATCGTCCTAAACTTGGTGTTCATGGCCGCATTCAACCTTCTTTCGGGACTGCTCATATACGCGATCTTCCATCCTGTGTGGAATCTGGACTGGACGGCTCTGTTCTTAATACTCATCCTTACCCTGCTCTCGAACTATTCCTTCGGCATCCTCATGGGCGGTGTCGTCGTCATCTTCAAGGAGATATGGTCCTTTAGACAGCTGTTCATGTCGGCTCTCTGGATCCTTGCTGGAGCCAGCTTTCCTGTCGAGGTGCTTCCCGCCTGGGCCCAATCGCTTTCGCGCATCGTCCCGTACTACTACAGCTTGAGGGACTTTCGGGCGGTGGTCCTAAAGGGATCGACTTTGTCCGAGCTCTCAGGCGACCTTCTTCTTCTGCTGGTGTTCTCATCGGTTTCCATGATGTTGAGCTACGCCCTCTTCAAGAGGCTTGAGCGAATCGCTAAGAGGAAAGGGACACTGGGATTGTATTGAGGAGGCGATATTGAATGAGGCCTGTTTCGTTGAGCAAGAGAAGCTTCAGGTCCGAGGCCAGGGTCGTAGTTGCTGGGGTAGTTGCTGATCTCAAACACATGAGAGCCTACATGCTCAATTTCGTGGGGTCGCTCTTTGTCCCACTGACATTCTTGGCAACGTTCTACCTGACAGTAAGTGCGCTGACAGGCGGAGATCTTTCTAAGTTTCACGAGATCACTGGCAGCTACGATATTTTCGCGTACATGCTAGTGGGGTACATATTCACATCTTATGTCGACGATGCTCTCTTCGCAATAGGGGAGAACCTGAAGGGAATGATGGTCTACGGCGTCTTCGAAAGCATCTCGATGGTACCGATAAGCAGAATCACGTTTCTGGTAATGAACACCCTCTCGACCTACATCTGGACAACCATCTACACAAGCATGATTCTCGTTTCGGTTTGGCTACTCTTTGGGTTTGTCCTGAGAGGAAATCTGCCCCTCGCGGCCCTCGTCATCGTTCTATCAGTGGTTGCCCTGTACGGGTTCGGCTTCTTCTACGCTGGGTTTGCTATACAACTTAAGGAGACGTTCAAGCTCAGTTCCACGATCCGCTTCATGGTCCCGATCATATGCGGCTACTCCTATTCTATAGTAATCCTCCCGGCACAGATCCAAACTATCAGCAGAATCATACCGCTGACCTACTCAGTTGACATGATGAGGTTCTCAATCTTGGCGACGATCCCGCTCATCCCTACTCACTTGGAACTGTTGATTCTTGCGCTGTCGGCGCTTGTGTTTCCCTACCTCGGCTACAGAACGTATCTAAAACTCGAGGCAAGGGCCAGAAAGGAGGGGGCGCTTGGAAGGTATTGAACGGGCTCGCAAGAGGAAGCGGGCGCAGGAGAGGATCCGCGCAATGTTAGCTCACCCGAGCGATTCCCTGTTCTATGTCATATCTAGGCACTAGCCCGAAATTCGATCTAGAACTGCGATCACAGCCCAGGATTCGTTCAACCTGCCTCCGGCAGGGTTCACAAAGGCTAATCAGCCTAGCAGCCGCAACCTCGCTTTGATGTCGTCAAGGGCCTCGAGACTATTTACGAGGGCGAAGAGGGTCCTCCTCTTCGATCACTCCGTCTACTCTGAGATCAAGGTTGACACTTCAGCGATAGAGGACGGAGTCCTCCTCATCCTGATAGTTGGCCTGCTGGTGGGGACAGCACAGGGGCTCGGCCTGTACCTCAAGTTTGTGACGATGCCGAGCATGCAAGACATCGCCAGAATGGTGAAGGAGGGACCGTGGTTCCCTGCCTCCATGCCTTCCAACATCAAAGAGTACATAGAAGGGCAGATCGAAGCAGGATTCGAAATAGCGGAGATGTTTGTTACCCCAACCCCCCTCAGAGCCTTGGGCGAAGTGATTAGTCAGCCCATCAGCATGCTCCTCGGTTGGCTCTTGTGGGGGGCCCTAGCGCACTTCTCGGCACGCCTTCTCAAGGGCACAGGGTCGTTTGGAGCTACGCTTTCATGTCTCGCCTACTCCATCGCGCCGCATGTCGTGAGGGCGGCCGACTTCCTTCCGGGCTTCAGTGGTCCATCTGGCCTCCTAGCGACCATCTGGGGGTTCGCGTGCTTCACAGCTGGACTAAAATACGCCCAGGGGCTTTCAACCGGCAGGGCGGTCCTCGCGAGCATTCTTCCCGCCTTGATCCTGCTTTCAATAACAGTGCTCCTCGCCTCCGCATTGATTTCGATCTTCTTCGGCATCGCGGCCCTGCTGATCGGGCTCATAGTCCCAGTAGCCGTCATATTGACAGTGTACCTCGCGAGGAGATAGAAAGCCCCTCGGTTCTCGCCTAAAGCCCGTAGGACATGGGAAACTTGCTCAATGTTAGCTTCATGGTTCTATCCCGCTTGGTCGATGGTCCATAGGATGCGGCGGGTCGGATTCGAACCGACGAACCTCTGCAGGAGAGGATCTCTCATCATGCGACTTGAGTCCCCCGCCTGAAGTCGCCTTGTGGTTTGACCTGGCTTGGCTACCGCCGCTGAATCCGAGCCATCGGCCGACATAATTAAGCGTTAGTTGCAATTAGCAGCCCGGCGGCCGATCTTCAAGCGCAATAACATAATAACCGGCCGGTCAACGCACTCGTTGTGATGAAGCTTTCCAACATGTTCGGCAACTCAGTTAGGGTTAAGGTACTGGAGTGTCTATTGAAAGGGCCGGGGACGCTCTACAGCCAGTCGGAAATCTCTAGGCAGGTCGGCTGCTCCGTCTCAAGCGCTGGCAGGGCCATAGCTGCGCTGGAAAGGCTATCGCTCGTTAAGGTCGTCTACCTTCCTGGAGAGGCGAAGGTCGTCGCGATAAACCACGAAAGCCCTATTACCCCCATTCTGCTGAAGCTTCAAGAGGACCTCAAGTCCATACCATGAGCCTCTTCAAGGAGTTCGTACTGAGCGATCCGCCTTCTACACCTAACGTTGCACTTGTAGCGGTCCCGGGAACCCTTACCCTCGGACGACACGTCATAGACAGAGTGATGGACTTGACGAAGGCGGTCGAGTTCTCAAAGTGCGTGCCCCAGTTCCTGCCCGATGTCCTGTTGGGGGAGGAAGACGGCAGGCCCTACGTCCCCGGAATCGACCTTTACAAGTCCACGAGGGGAAAGCCGGACCTTCTCATAGTCACGAGCAACTTCCAAGTCGGCCTGTCTCCCTCGCCTCACTCATACTGGCTGGCCGAGTACATCGTCAGGAAAGTTCGGGAGGCGTCCTCGGAAAGGATCTTGGTCCTGGATTCTGTGATTAAGGATCAGGAAGGACAGACCGGTATCTTCTACGTCGCGAACAGCAAGACCTCGGCCAAGTGGGCGAAGAGCGTTGGGCTGCGTCCACTTCAGCTCAGAAGAATCGGGGGACTCTCCTCCCTGGTTGTGCCGATCAGCCGGCTGTACAAACTCGAGGCCCTCGGGGTGGTGTCGGTGATCGGCGACGCTACCAAGGCGGCCTCTCACGTCAACAGAGTCTTTGGCGCCTTGGTGAGGCTCATCGATCTGCAGGTTCCATGAATTCAGCCCTATTTGATCCAACCCTCGACGAGTGGCGCCGGTCTATGCTCCTTCTTCTCCAACCCTAGGCGACAAAGGGGCTTGCCGAGATGTCGCATCGATCCCGGATCGGGTAGATATCTTCCTGGCCCTACGCGCCTCTCGATCTTCACGAGTTCTGGATTGCGGATCAACCGCCCGCACTTAGGACAGACATAGCCCTGCCTGAGGCCCTTGCTCTTGCACCGCTTTCCGCAGTCCGAGCACGTTGGGGGCTTAGTCACTGTTCTCGCAACCACCCCAACTACATCCAACCGTTCCAAGTTCAAGCAGACCGTTCGACCCCTGCTCCTCGTTCCGCCGCAAACGCTCACGCGGTCGCCGACCTCAAGCCCCCTCGCGATCTTGGTTAACGCCCCCGACGGCGCGAAGCAGATGACCTCCATCTCTCCGCTTTCACCCTTAACGCAAAAGAGGACATGCCCTCCTCTGAGCGTCTCGGGCTCTTGAGAAACCGTTCCTGAAACGCACGCGACGGAATAGGGGGCCACGTTCGTCGCGTCAACCGCACGGTGAGCATCAAAATGCGCGTCCGTCCCCTGGTTGGTCTTGTATATTGCCCATCCCGCAACGGGCTCATTGAACTTCAACATCGAGATAGCGTGCAACAAGACCTCAGGAAGCTCGCCCCTGATCCCAACTAGGACCGGATCTGGCCCATGAGGCGTCAGCAGTACCCTGTTGTTCCTGTAATCATAGTTGTTGAATGTCAAGGGGCTCGTCTCCCGATCCATTGTGATCACGCTATCCTTGTCGACTCGCCGGGACTTACCCCAGAACCGCCTGTCCCTATACGCCAAGAGCTCATAGGTGTGGTCTCTAGACAGATCTGCTCCAAGCGCGGCTAGAGCACCGACAGCGCCCTTCTTTGATTCCTTGAGGAACAACAGTTCCACGCCAATCTCTCTTGCAAGCTCTATTGCCCGATCCGGAGGAACGACTTCAACTAAGGCCGCCCTGTAGAGTTCCGCTAGAGACTCCTTTCTGGGTCCACCCAGGGCTACCGCGATGGCCGGCTCGGTTCCCCTCTCTCGAACCTGAGAGTGCTCCTTGGCCGTATCAACCACCATTTCAGTGATCGCCGCTGGATCCACGTCCACTCTCAAGCGGAACGACATCTTGACCGCGCCGTTGCCCTTGGTCTTCGGAGGGTAGTTCGGGTTCAGCCTGACCAAATACGGGTAATCATCAGCTTGTAGTCTGAACTTCTCGATGGCGTTCTTGAGGGCTTTGTAGGCGACGAAGGTTGTGCACCCTCCCTTCAGGGAATCTGTGTCATCGATCCCAATCTCCAGCTTCGTGTCCGTGTGGTTCAAGGGCTTCCGTCCTATTTCGAACCCGATTCTAGGTTGTCGCGATTTAACCGTTGTAGGCCAACGTTATGGCGAGAGCTACGTCTCGGGAGAACTCAGGGCCGCTTACTTCGATCGCCCCGTTCTCCGCTGTCACCTCTTGAATTAGTATCGTGGCGCCCGTGTAGGTGTCGTACCAGGTGATCCGGTACCTTCCCTCGGCAAGCCCATACACAGATACGCGCAGGTCACGGACCCTAGGGGGCTCGTACCCATTCTTCACGTTCCACCAAGTGTTCTCCGCGTCCTTTATCCAAGCTACTACCGCTGTCTCGTTTCCTAGAGATATGCTGTACAAGGGGATCTCTGCAGTTGCATTAACCCTCCAATCTCGAAGACGCACGGGAGGAAAAACCAGCTCCTTAGTGAACTGCGACAGCGGCCTGAACTCGTCGAACAAGTCCAACGGCTCGATGTAGTTGTCCCACCACCAAGACATCGCCGTAACACCGGAGCCGGATAGCGCCGTGGACCATATCCCATTGTGGACATTTAGGCCCGCTGGATCTATCTCCGTCGGAGGGCCTCTCCAGTCCGCGGAGAACTCACCGACAATCGCTGGCTTGTTATGCCTGGTGACCAAATCCCTGACATAAGTTGAAAGATCGTGCGCCAGATCCCGGGAACTGTATATGTGAACCTGTGAGAAGTCGATCTGTTCCAGCCCCCACATTTGGTCGTCAGCGTTCGGATTCGAGAAACTGGTCGATATCAGGTGCCCGTAGGGGTCGGTCCGCTTTAGCCACTCACCAGCTAACTTGTGCCAGTTCCTCGCGCTCGCCCTCTGGTAACCGTCCGTAAGATCGACCTCGTTCCACAGCTCCCAGGCCATCAGGTGAGTGCTGTACCCCCACCTCGCGACGATGTACCGCGTTCTTTGCAGGAACAGCTGAATCGCCCTTTGGTTCACGAAGAACTCAGATGGTGAGTTCAAGGGCCCGCCGAGCCGAGAGTTGTAGGGATTGTCATTCCATTGAGGGTTCACGGTCGCGCTGAACTGCCCGTGGTTTATCAGGCAGAGCATGATGTAGATGTCGTTTTTCTCTCCCTCATCGAGGACCCAGTCGAGCCTCCAAGCCCTCTCAAGGTCGTAGAACTCAAGTTGGTTCCACTCTATCCCGAAGCTCCACGAGGCCATCCACAACCTAGCCAAGTTGATCCCGTTCTCCCTCATCTTCGAGAACCAACGCTCGTAATCGTATGTTCCGTTCGACCTAGTGTACCAGCCGAGGTTGATCCCCACGAAGAATATCGGCCTGCCGTCATCGAGCTGGAAGTAACGCCTGTCGCCCTCATGGACCTTCACGAAACCCGTTTCGTTCGAGGGGACCGCCCTGAAACTCCCACTTCTGTTGTCCGAGTACTTGGGGTTCCTCGCAACTACCTCGAAACTGTATTCTCCGACCTCAGTGGGTGTGAACCTAGCCTTCCAGAGGGGTCTTCCGATAGGCCTCAGGACTTCCTTACCTGCGTACGATCTCTCGTAGTCTTGGTACAAGAAGGCTGGAACTGAATGGGATGCACCGGAGTCCGACCTGAAAGTCGCAGCTATTTCCAGTTGCTCTGGGTCGAACGGGTTGGTATACGTAGCCTCGACCTGGAGGGAGACCTCGAACTTAGTGTAGACGGGCACGTCGTTCGCGCTCTGAGAAATCGAGACTATCTTCACAGGCGTAGGTTCTACTCCTGGACCCCCAGATTGCTCGATCGACATAATTAATGCGACGGCGAGCAGTGGAACAGCGAGAGCTACCACGAGCCGCCTATCCATCGATGGCGGAAAATCCCGGTTTCTATTAAACGCTTTTGAAACCCGAGGGCGAGAGGCATGGGCGCATCGAACTCTCGGTTCCATCATCGCTGTCGCTTTGTATGCGACTTCACAGAGCCAGATGTGTCGATCAAGGTCATCAGCCTAGCGCAAGATTTGACTGGGGTTCCCTGGGACGCCGATCGAGATGATCAGTCCAACTTGCACACCGCTCGAATCCGCGGGCATCTCAATGAAGGTTTTTAGGTTCTGAGAGACATAAGCGAGATGTGTTCCAAGACAAGACTACCCGCTATTTTGATGAACCTGGCCCCCACAACACCGAAGACCTGATCGGCGCCGTAAGGCAACGCGCGAACGAACTTGGGATAAGGCACATAGTCGTAGCGTCGGATAGCGGAAGTACGGCACTGAGGGTCGCCGAAGGGCTGAACCTTCCGGACGTCAAGGTCGTTTGCGTAACCGCCTATGCAGGCATCAGGCTGGCGTGGCCCGAGGGAAATGGCCGAGCATAGCGGGCGAGATTAGAAAAAGGCTTCAAGACTTGGGGGTAAAGATACTCGAGGAGACACCTTGGATATTCAAAGGAGTGACGTTCGATGCCCAGTTCCTCAAGAGTGTCGCGCCGTCATGGGCTATCCACGAGTTCATCGGCAGAACCATGGGATATGGTTTCAAAACTGCCTTGGAGGTTGCGTTACTGGCCGCTGAGGCTGGGGCAGTCCCGATCGACGAGGAGGTCATTGCGATCGCTGGAACCGGATGGCTAGGTGGAGGAGCTGACTGCGCGGTTGTGGTCAGACCATCAGTAGTTCCCAAAACCACCGATGTCGAGAAGGGGCTAGAGGTTCGGGAGATCATCGCCGTGCCGAGGGTTAAGTTCAACGAAGAGCTGATCAAGAAGATCAAAGACGCTAAGGACACCGTGTAAGTCTGCGCTTCAGGGAGTCCATCGTTACGAGGCCCTTCCGGCGCGCGAGGCCAAGATGGAACATAGTCCAACTCGGGAGGAACCTTTCACCGGCGTCAGTGCTCTCATTACCGAAACGGTTAAAATCTATGTGGTCGACCTGCCAAGAGGAGATTCAGAAGGGAGGCTTTGAACATCTACAGTCGGAGCATCAGAAAGGCCTTGAAGAGAATGGTGAGAAGACTTGCCTCTAGGGGAGAAGCTGACTGGCACTCTTTGAAGGGGGCCATTAAGATGGATATATCGTCTGTTGAATTTCAGCACGGTGCTTGGGCGAGAGCTCTTGATCCTAATGGACACAAACGTCCTTCTTGAGCTGCTCCTTCGTCAATCAAGATTGCAAGCGTAGCGGTTGCTTCAGGCGCGCGCCGTTCTTAATTGGTGAAGGTTGTTGACAAATAGCGAGGTATGAACGCTTATAACGAAAATACATAGCACGCTCAACGTTCATGGATTACCCAGAGGATCAGAACCGTAGGGTCATCGATTACTACGACAAGTCCGCCGAAAGTTACGATAGGGAATACGACAACCCGTACTTCAAACGACTCTATGACAGGATCACTTGGCGCTACATAGAGCCCTACTTGCCCGACGAAGGCGTTGTGCTGGACGCGGGAGGAGGCACGGGGAAGTGGACCATACCCCTCGCCGAGAGAGGTTTGAGGCTGACTCTCTACGATGTATCGAGCGAGATGCTGGACGTCGCGCGGCGTAAGATCAGAGAGAGGGGACTCCAAGCCTTAGTCACATTCAAACAGGGCGACATATGTCGAATAGACTACCCGGAGGACAGTTTCGATTTCGTCCTCGCCGAGGGCGACCCCATCTCCTATTGCATCGACCCCGACAAGGCGGTCAGCGAGCTGGGCCAGGGTCCTGAAGCCGAACCGCTTCGTTGCTGCGGGCGTCGACAGCCTATTTAGTGTCGCCAGGGGGATGTTAGTCCGGAGGGGGCTAGAGGAGGCCCTCGGTGTGCTCCGCGAGAAGCGCTTCTTTGCAGAACAATGGGGGTTCGATTGCTGGGCGTTCTCGCCGGATGATCTGAAGCAGCTCTTCGAAAGGAACGGCTTGGAAGTCGTCAAGACAGTGGGCAAGACGATCGCATTCGTATCTCGACCGGAAACAGAGCCTCTCCTACAAGACGAAGAGAAGGCGAAAAAACTCTTGGAGCTAGAGCTAATGCTGTGCGAGGAGCCAAGTATAGTCGGCTACGGCGGCCATCTGCACATCGTCGGAAGGAAGAGGGGGATCGAATCCAGAGGCGAATCGGAGGTCAAGATTCCGATTCTGGAAGCCGCTGTATGAGCCATGTGTCTATCAGCAGGTTCTAACAGAGGCACGAGTCCCTTGAGTGCTTCCTTCAAGAAACACCCCACGATCTTGACCTCATTCATGCTTTTGTTCGTTGGCATATTGCTCGTCTACTCGTTGTGGTATCAGGACCAAGTTCTGGTAATCTCAAGCGATCACTTCGCGGTGCATTACCGTCCTGAATTCAGTAGGTATGCGAGGTCCATTCTCGACCTGATGGAGGTGGCTCTAGAGGGCTATCAAGAGGAGTACGGCCTTACTCTCGAGCAAGACGAGGTGATTCACATCCACATCTCTAGGGATCGGGCGTTATCAAATCGAGCACCTCTATACGTGGCGGAGCGGACAATATTCTGGAACATATCCTACGACATACAAGTTCTCCCTCCCGGTGTATACGGCTTTGTCCATGGGCTCGGGTACATCTTGGCACTATTCGAGAGCAAGACCTTCGGCCAGGGGTGGGCCCACTACTCGGCTTCCGTGATACTCTCGAGGTATGTCTACCCAAGGCTTGGCGACGGCGCTTGGCCTGAGCCGTACAACTACTCGCGGACCGAAGGAATCGAACGCCTTGTCTCACAGCTGGAATCCGTGGAGTGGCTAACGTACCGTGCGGCTGCCAAGATACTGTTTCTAATCGATCAGAGGCATGGTCCCGCCCTAATTGGAAATGCCTACCTTTCAGTTCGACAGCGGATTGCGGCCAGGCTGAACATACCGATCACTGAAGTGTGTCCTACGGTCGACGAGTTCAGAGAAGAGCTGGTCAGGCTGTCCGGCGACGCGTCTATCCTAGAGCTATTTGAGAGCTACTGGTGGTAGCTCCACGGAGGGGCCGAGAACTGGCGGACAGGATCATGGGTTACAAACTGTGGCGCAATCTTGATAGGCTGAAGATCGACGATGCGATGCGTCAGGCGAGGACCTGACGATCTGGCTCATGTATCCAGTAAAATGAGTGGATTAGGAATGGTGGTAGCGAGGCCACGATTTGAACGTGGGATCTCGGGGTTATGAGCCCCGCGGGTTAGACCTAACTACCCTACCTCGCTAAGTCTGTCGATTCGTCCACGCGCTCTTAAGTTTTTGCGGCGTTGATTACCACACATCATCTACACGGGGATGAGGAATGACTTCTTGAGCGTCTCGTGTCCATGGGAACGGCGAGGAAACCTTCTTGTAGGAGCAAGCACTGTTCATAGCGACATAACTTGAACGACGCCATAACGCAATTCTGGAACATGAGAGACGCTGAGGCCTTTGACGCCGGAGCCAGAAAGTCAGGGAGGATGGAAGCCATCAAGCGGGTGGCGACGATGTCAAAGCCCTATGTACGTCAAGAGGGCGCCATGTCGGTTGACCTTGGCTGTGGCACCGGTCTGTTCTCGGAGGCCGCAGGAGTTAGAAGCATCATCGGGGTTGATTTCTCCTCATCCCTCTTGGCTTTGGCCAGGACGCGAATGAATACGGTCCTGCAAAAGAATATCTTCGATCTCACCTTGGCGAAGGATTCGGTCGATAACGCGATCTCGCTGTTCGTGATGGACGACTATCCACCCGAGAGGAAGCGGGCGTTCTTCAGTAAGACGTTCTCGTTCCTCAAGCCGGGCGGGCACTTCTTCTTTGCTGCTTATTCTCCACGTGACGAGCGCATGGGCAAGATGCGCGAAGCGATCGACTCGAAGGCCGGGGCGCGCCTCGAAGTCCAGCTCGAAGATAGCGCCTCGTATGAAGACAAGCTGAAGGAGTGCGGCTTCATGATAGATAATTCCGAGGTTTTCAGGACGCATGGGGTATTCGAGACGAGGTCCCATGAAATGAGGCTCAGAAGAGAATTCATCATAATCTCAGCGCGGAAACCCGAGGAGTAGCCTCTTAGGGCGCATTCAAGTTCGCGTCGGTTCATGTCGACGCCTTCCCAACAGATCTGGTGCCAGCACGCCTGGTTATAACCTAGAATATGGCGCCCACCTAGTTTCTGAGTCGGAAAGGTTTAAATATATACGTCTCGTTACGTAACGTGACGAAATTGCCAACGGTCAAAGTTTCTGTGCGCAGGAAGAAGGCAGTGGTCCAACTAGAAGCCGATAACGTTGAGGAGATGAGCCGTCTGCTTGAGGGTGTGCCAAAGCTCCTAGGCCGAATAGACGAGGTAATGGAGAGCGCAACCGTGGTGGGAGAGGATGTAGACCTGAAGGGGATAATGCGGTTCGACGATAAGGGCTCGCCCATACTGAAGGTGATGGACAGCTCCGTCACCGACAAGGAGGCAATAATGCTGCTCCTGCTCCCCGCTGGCGAGAAGGGCCTGAAGAGCGGCGACATAGGCGTGCAACTCAGCCTCAGCGGGATCGTTGCAGCAGGGTATCCCGCACGCTTGACGGAGATGAGAAGGGAAGGGATTGTGATGCGGGCTCCAACCGGTGAATACGTGCTGACGGAGAAAGGAAAAATGGTGGCCACGGATCTGGTCAAGCGGCTGAAGGGGGTGGTTCAAGAATGACATCCGAGGATCTCGAAGTGTTCGTGGAAGTCAAGAGCGGCGGGAGCACAATCTCATCTAGGTTCACTGGAGATACAGAGGAGGTCGTCAGAGCGGTTCAGAAGTTTCTCTCAGACTCGATACCCGCTTTCTCATTAGGAAGTAAGATACTCCTCAGGATGCCGTCCGCATCGGAGCTGGCCGACATGCTCGGCAGCGACGTGAAGATAAGCGGAAGCGACATCGTGTTCATCAAGAAGCCCGCCGACGCTGTCGAAGGGATAAGGAAGGCCCTCGTGGCGTCCAGGGTTGCTCACGAGCTTGGGACGAAGCCCTCCCCGAATCTTTCAGTGAAGGAGATAGCGATGGCGACCGGCATAGCGGAAAAGACGATCAACAACAATCTAACCAAGCTGACCAAACAGGGACAAGTAGACAGGGCGGCCAAGGGAGTGTACAAGATAACCGACAGGGGCGTTCTAGAGACCAGCCCGATGGTCTCAACCTCGGGAGAGGTCAAGTAAGATGGATGTAGCGGGCAGTGAGGTTCGGGGGATCCTCACATCAAGGGGGACGAAGAATAATGACCCGCCACACCCAGGTTGAGGTACTTCTGTCTGAGCGTATAATAAACTTACCATTCGGCAGCCAGGTCCACGAAGAAGAGCATCCGGATGGGCATGGTCTGTCCGACCAAATCACAACCGATGATGTCGAAACATGCGAGGTTGCCCTACTCGGGGGATCCGGAAGGAAAGTTCCGGTCGCTGCGGTCGATTGCTCCAACGTACACCTCGGATTCGGCGGAGGGTTCAGCTACGAGGCTGCTCGGGCATCGATAGTCACTAGGTCGGCCGCAGGCGACACACACGTTACGAGGATCGGACCCCTAGTCGCCAAGCTACCCACAGATTCTGTCCTTAGTCAAGGCTACATCTTGTACGCGCTCGAGTCGTTCGCTCAGGAGCTTGCCTTTGACCAGGTCAGGGAAGGGATCGTCCTACTGGATGGGATAGCGCTCGCCGACGGCGCGCTGCATCAGGTTTCAAGTCGCGCCAAGGTGGTCGGCCTGAGCAAGACCGTCCCCCCGCAAGGCGTCCACGGCAACGGCTTCGGGTTTCCAAGCGAGCCTTTCGTCATGACCAAGCGACACTCCAACCTGTGTCTGGTCAGGCTGTCGAGGGGCGGGTTCGTTCTCAGGGGAAGGGTTTGGTCAAGACGATCCACTGACATGCCCTCGGTGTTCTCCTCCCTTTCAGCCAGCGACGCATCGGACATGGGATATCCCGACACCCTCAGGCTCGCCCACATGTTCTCAAAGATCCTGCCAACTGAAGCGATCTCCGCCAGGATAGCGATAACGGAGAAACACGGAGTGAGGCTGTCCGAACCTCTAGACGGAAGGAAACTTTTGCTAGGTTCGATGTGGGCGTGAAGAATGTTCTACCTGCTCTCTAGGTTCGGCGAGGACTACGAGGTTCTTGAGCTGCCCGCGGGCAGGTCGCACGTAGGAGATTTCCTAGCGCTCAAGGACGGCAACGATGACAGGTCACTAGTTCTCCAAGTCGTGCACATCTCATACCTCAAAGTCCCCGGAGAGCTCGAGGAGATAATCAGGATGGCCAGGGCGTCTAACGTCCTGATGGATTCGCAATCGGACGAGCTGTTCGAACAGATTCGCGAGGAGGTTATGAACTCCAAGGTGCTGAGGTGCAAGGTCCGGGGTTCTGTGATGGACTCCTCATTCACGGGAAACGCCCTATGGGCGCCTTCGCGAATGTCGGCCACATTAGTTCGCACTACGCTCAGGGAGATAAGGCGGACCGTGAGCGAGGAGCAGATGATCCCATTCCCCGTTGGGGTATTGTTGGATGACGGCTCTGACCTTGTCATCGATCTGGCTGACCTAGACGGATCTCTCACTCTGATCTTGGGCAGAAAGGGGGCGGGCAAGTCGACCCTCGCGAAGTCGTTGATCAGGGGCCTCGCGGAGAACGGCGCCAAGAGCGTAGTCCTCGACATCAACAACGAGTACATGCCTTCCTCCAAGGACTCGAAGTTCGTTCAGTTGGACCCCGGAAGGAACCTGACCTTCGAGCTTCGCTTGATGCCGAAAGCGGTGTTCCTTTCTCTCTTGGAGGATCTAATGGATCTACCGCAGACATCCATGCTTGAGATATCGCGGGTGTGGGACCGCCTTGAGGCCTCAGGCCGGCTTTCCTTCGGGGGCCTCAGGAAGGAGATCATATTCACCAAGATGAACGACTACGTAAAGGATGCCCTGACCAGGCGCCTAGAGGTGATCGCCAACTCTGGTATAATCACGGACAGCCCGGCGAGAATAGGCGTGGTCTCCGAACTCCAAAGAAGTGGGGGGCGGTGCCTCTCTATCTTCCTCAGAGGCCTGCCTTCGATGTTCAAGAAGCTCGTGATAGAGCTGGTAATGAAGAACATCGTACAGGCCATGGAAAGGGGGGCTCTAGAACCGATCTTCCTCTTCGCAGAGGAGGCGCACATCTACCAGGGCATGTCCTTCTGGGAGGATCTGGTTACTAGGATGCGTCACCTCGGCGTGTCCCTCGTATTTGTCACTAATGAGCCCAACAGCCTCTCGAACTTCATATACAGGCAGGCCGACTCGACATTCCTGTTCAACTACTCAAACGACAGCGACCTCGGATTCCTAGCGAGGGTCACGCAGGTTGACAGCGAGTCCTTGACATCGTTCGTGCGCGGCCTTCCCGAGCTGTGTTGTCTGGCCGTGGGCAAGGTGTGCTCAAACCTTCCGGTACTCTTCCGGGTGCGACAAGACGAGCAATTCGTGGGAGGTGGCACCAAGCTCTTCTTTAGGGGTAGGTTGGCTCAACCCTTGAAGAGCTCAATGCCGGGGTAGTCTGAACGATCCTCAACGTCGCGAAATATCCTCAGCAGTCGATTGTACTTGGCAGTCCTTTCTCCCCTGGCCGGCGCGCCGGTCTTTATCTGACCCGAGGACTTGCCCACAGCTATGTCCGCTATGTAGGAGTCCTCCGTCTCCCCGGACCTGTGGCTAACGACCACCCTGTAATTGCTCCGATGCGCCAAGTCCATCGTTTCGAAAGCCTCGGTCAGAGTTCCTATCTGATTGACCTTGAACAGGAGCGCGTTGGCGACCCCCCTCTCGATGCCCAACTTCAGCCTGTCCTTGTTTGTGACGAAGACGTCATCCCCTACGACCTGAATGTTCGAGCACTTGCGGGTAAACTCGGCGAAGTTGTCCAGGTCGTCCTCGGCGAGGGGGTCCTCAACCGAAGCCAACCGATAGTCCCGAACGAACTGCGTGATGTAGTCGACCAATTGACCCCCTGACAGTTCGCGGCCATCTATAGTGTATCTTCCGGAGCTCAGATCAAGGAACGAGGACGCCGCGCAATCCAAGCCCAGGCGCATCTCCTTCGTTGGCGAATACCCTGCCTCCTCAGTTGCGCGAGTTAGGGTGTCCAACGCCTCGGCGGTCTCACTAATAGGTGGCGCGAAGCCGCCCTCGTCGCCCACGTTCACCGCTGCCCGCCCGTACTTTCCAGACAGTAGCCTCTTCAACATGTGATACGTTTCGACTCCCGCCCTCAGCGCCTCCGGGTAGGATCGGAAACCCGCCGGGATCAACATGAACTCCTGTATCTTCAGCTCGTTCCCCGCGTGCCTTCCCCCGTTTATGACGTTCATCATTGGAACTGGGAACAAGTATCGCCCGTCCTCTCCCTTGAGGTAGCGGTACAGCGGCAACTTCATGTGATCGGACGCGGCAATGCATGAAGCGAGCGAGACCGCCAGCATCGAGTTTCCTCCCAGCCTGCTCTTCTGGGGGGTGCCATCAAGCTCGATCATCTTGCGATCGATCTCCTTCTGCGCGAGCGCGTTCATGCCGACGATCGCTGGGCCGATGATCTGATCAATTGATCTCGCCGCCTTCTGAACGCCCATGCCCAAGAACGAACTCGGATCCTGATCTCTGAGCTCAACGGCCTCGAGCCTTCCCGTGGAGGCCCCAGACGGCGCGGAAGCCCTTCCAAGGCTTCCGTCCTCGAGTTCGACCTCGGCCTCGACGGTCGGATTCCCCCTCGAGTCCAGAATCTGAAATCCGCGAACCCTCCTTATGGAGCTGCCCTTGCCCATCGGTTCGTGTCGGCTGTTGCTCCGTTAAATGCTTTCAAGAGAGCAGCGAAGGGACGATGAACTCGCTGAAGAACGCCAACAGAAGCGCGCCGAATATGAGGTCCTTCCCCCTGTACCGATTTATCTTGGTCGTGTACAAAAGTACCCCGAGCACGACCATCGGAGCATAGACCGCAGTCATGACAGCCATCGATGCAGTCAATACTGATCTGGCAACCCTAACCGCAATTGCCTGTGCGCTCTCCAAAACGTTGTCGATGATGTCCGAGAATCTGTTCATCCTCTGCGAGAAGTTATACTCGTCGGGGATGGCAGCCGCCCTCAGCGAACCAGCACAAAGCAACGCCAACGAGAAGGCACTCAACGCTACGACGAAGGGCGGCGCTTTCTTCATCGTAGTACGAGTGGCAGCTGTCTTTTAAGGGCCCCATGAGTTTTGGTGGGGAGTCTGGCCACAAGGGTCGGATTGGCGCCAGCTTCCCTTCGACACCTTATGCTTAAGAACGTGGAGGCTCTTTGTACAGACGGTGATGGTGGGGGGCCTGGGTGCTCGCCGTACCCTATCCCGAGACCGGCGATACGCGGGGGCTCGCAACTTGAGGATAGCGAGGCGGGGTCGCGTCCTTGCTCCTCACGCTCGTTGAAGGGCCCGGATCGCTGGGCGGTGGTAGAGTGCGATAGGAGCTCGTAGGGGCTCCGAAATGCTCGAATCGCCGAACTCGCTAGGCTCGGGAGAGAGCAGCGCTAAGGCGAACTTCCCGCGTTGGCGAGTAGGGTTCCGGATGGGATGTGGAGCGTTGGCACGGCCTCAAACCGCGAACCTTGAGGTCCGCCATCACCAAAGGGATAAATTTCATGAGGAAGGCCGCCATTTGGGCCGGTCGTCTAGCCTGGTTAGGATACCACCCTTACGAAGGACTTGAGACAGGTGGGGGCCGTGAGTTCGAGTCTCACCCGGCCCACTTGAATCGGTTACCCTGATTTTCTCGAGTTCAATTCTGGACAAGTTAATAACGGATGTCGTCACTTTAGCCCGTCTTGAAGATCCTGAAGTCCGACAGGCACGAGGGGATTCTGTCCGCAGTCCCGGATGCCCCAGAGGACCTCTGGCTTCTTTTCAACTTCGTTAGGGAGGGCGACAGGGTGGTCGGTAGGACTTACAGGGTCCTTCGCGTCGGCTCCGAGGAAAAGTATGAGAAAGTGAAGAAGCCTATGACCGTGAGAATATCCGTGGCCAAGAAGAGCCTGGACCTGCCGGCCTCGAAGCTGAACTTCACAGGCACGATAGAGATGGCCCCCGATGACGTAGAGGGGGTCAGGGGCCGATCCCACACCATATCGGTCGAGCTGGGCAAGAGGATCACTGTGTTGAAGGCCGGGCGTGACCTCGTGGCTTGGGAGCTTCTGAGTCGAGCGCGGACCTCCAAGCTAAGGGTGCTCGTGCTTGCGATCGAGTACGGCAACGCGGCCGTAGGGATCTTCTCCGACTCCGGTCTCCTCGAAGCTCAGGAGATTCAAGGCAACATATCTGGCAAGGAGAACCCTGACGAGAGGCGTAAAGACACCATAGAGTTCTTCAAGCAGGTGGCCTCAGTAACGCAAAAGCTACTTGAGAAGGCCGATGGTCAGATGGCGGTCGTCGGCCCGGGGTTCGCCAAGGATAACTTCTTGTCGTTCCTTGGGGACAAACATCGTGAACTCAGGTCGAAGGTGGCGCACATCGGTGCCTGCACCAGCGGGACGACAGCCGGGCTGCTGGAGTCGATAAGGAGCGGGGCCCTGATCAAGTTCCTCAGGGAGCTGCGCTTCTCGCAAGAGTCCCAGCTCATCGAGGAGATCCTGAGGCGCTTAGCAAGAGAACCGGAAACCGTAGCCTTGGGCTTGGATGAGGTCTCGAGGGCCTCCAGCGCTAGAGCTGTTTCGCATCTGCTCGTTCTTGAGTCGATCCCACAGGAAAGCGAGGCCGCCCCGCAGCTCTTGGAGTCGATTCTGTTGGGAGTACAGAAGTCCGGCGGCGATATCACTTTCGTGAGCCCGAGACACGAAGGCGGCAAGAAGTTGAGGTCGTTGGGATCCATCGTTGCGCTGCTTCGCTATCCTTTTTACTCAGGGGAGTCCAGAAGTGATGTCTCCGCCTGAGAAACAATTCACCGTCTACGACTTGGTCGTCCTTTCGGCCCTACTGGGCACGCTGGGCTACGGTTGGGTTTCGGGGATAGTAGGGACGGAGGCAGCGGCCCTATCCTTGATCGGAATCATCTCGTTGATGCTAGCTTACGCGACCCTCAGCAGGAGTATGGCAGCGCTGATGGGCCCCAGCAGAGCTACCAGAAAGATGCTTCACATAGTCGGAGGTTCATTCTTAGTCATGGGCCTTATCCTGTTCCCCAGAGACATTCCTTTCCTGAGCCTGGCCCTGCTACTGACGTACCTTGTCCATGAAGCGTTCAGGTGGCTTGCTCCCAAGAAAAAACTGTGGATGTCATCGATGCTTGAGTTCTTCGGCAGCTCTGAGGAAACGTTCGGGCGCCCCTTCTGGGAGGCAATGTTGGGTTTGGCCGCGGCCTGCGCGATCATGTACACCTCCGAAACAGTTGTAGCGCTTGTTGCGTTGGTTAACCTAACCTTCGGCGACGGCATCGCCGGATTGGTGAGGGAAGGGATGGGCGAGGAGACAAGAAGCTTCGGTGCTTGGAAGGGCTGGGTCGGATCCATCGTCGGAACCATCGCCTCCGCTCTCATTACACTCGCAATATCAGGCAACATCGTCCTTCTGATCCCAATCATCGCGGGCATGGTGGTGGAGCGGCTTCCAATCCCGGTGGACGATAACCTCAGCGTCCCGATATCGACCGCGATAGTGGCAAGGATTTCGTTGGAATTGGCAACCCGCCAACCCACGTGATGCTCTAGACCACGTTATCTAAGGTGAGCATCGACGTCCTTCCCTCCTTCATTAGATAGACGCCAAACGTCGTTGGCGTCGGCCGTATCCCCAAGTTAGCTTGGTATGTAGTGGTCTCCTGCCAGGTGCCGCTGTTGACCATCTGGGTTCCCCTGTAGCTGGTGAACCCGGAGACGTGAACGTGTCCGGTGTGAAACACGTCGGGCTTCGTCATGATTGCCAGGTCGTCCTCTCCCTCGACGCATATCTGGGTGTTCCCCCCGTATATTGGAGCCAAGTGTCTGGCCCTAAGAAGGAACCTCATGCCCTCTTGAGGCGTCGAGTAGTCTATGGATGGGACGGACGACGCTATATCTTCCAAGCTCTGGCCGTGGTACACTAGAAACCTGACCTTGTGCAGTGAAAGTTGAGTTGGGTTTCCCACCACAATCGTGTTCCCTCTATCTGAGACAAGTTGGTCCAGCAGGTCCTTCGGGATGGGAGGCTGGGGGATCGCGTCCCTAACGATATCATGATTTCCTGGGCCTATCACTAAGTACACGTAGTCCGGTATCTTGGCCAGGGCCTCAACGGCCTGCTCGTACTGTCGGTCGACGCTGACGATCTCCAATTCGCGCTCCTGCTTCGGGTACACGAAAACGCCATCAACTATGTCTCCGGCAACGATCACATACTTCACGGAATTGGCCACTTGTTGCGACGTAATCGTTCCCTTTGTGCCGGAAAGCCAATCAGTGAGCGCGCTAAATTGTTTGCTGAGAAAGTGCTTGCTGCCGACATGCAGGTCGGACAGGAGAAGGGTCGATATCGGGGAGCGGGTTCTCCTCGTGGGGGTGTCTGGGACATCAGGAAGAACAACGTCCGTCACCAGAAGGAGGTCCTGAAACTTCCTTACCTCGAGACCGACGACCATGTCGACGACGAGATAGGAGAACTTCCCCTCAAGCTCCGGGCTAGACCTCTTTGGCATAGTTACCGTCGCGGAGTCGTCCAAGTCCTCGACCAAGATCCTCCTGTTCTCCTTCTTCGCTACCATCACGATGGTCTTGAACGGACCTTGGGACGAGCTCCTTGAGATCTCACTGATCGGCACAGGGCTCCTGAAATCGGGCCTGGCCCTAAGTAAGCTCTCCAGCCTTTGAAACCTGCTCCTGAAGTACCTGACCCGCGACTCGACCGAGTCCGACACGAGGACGGTTTCCGGCGGGCTGTACAGCAACTCCACCTCGGGGTCCACCTCCTTCGCCAAGGGCATCCTCGTTCTGCGCCCAGCCTCTATCGCCTCGCCCTTCGACATCGAGATCGCTGCCAAGACGTGCCTCGCCTCAACCATGCTGGCCTTCTCCTCCCTCGCCATGCGGATCGCGTTCGCGACGGTCTTCTCGTAGATCTCCTTAGTCGCAGACCCTCTCAGAAGGTCGAGAGCTTCCCTGTTCACCAGCAGTCCCTCAGAGACGAACCTGTTCACGATCTCCGCGGCTTCCATCTCTGAGTTGCTGGGCAACTGTCCATAGCCGGAGGTCTCGGAGCGAAATTAAGCTTGTCTCCTTCACGTTTAAATAACCTAGGCCCCGTCGGGGGTCGAAGATGCCGAAGAGGGGTTCAAAGCGCTCTCGTTCCAGATTGCCAGCGACCGGCATAGGCATCATGAGCCTCCTGGATGAAGATACGGGAGGCCTGAAGGTAAAGCCCGAGCTGATAATAGTCGGTGCTTTGATATTCATCGCGGCAAGCGTGGTTGGCCTAATTTTCTTCCCGGCTTAGCTATTCGGATCCCTCGGAGGACATCGGTTCTAACGAAAGCGGTATCTCTATCGCAGTTACGGCGCGGGGCCCCCTCTCATCTTCGACCTGATCCTCGACCAGGGATATCACCCCGACCGCCAGATCCTTGTAGAAGGACCTTCTCAGGGCATTGGCCGCGTCGATCGCCTTCGGGATGTTATCTCCCCTTGCCCTGATCACCAGCCTGTTCCCTCCCTTGTTGAAGTAGGTCACACAAGCTGTGACATAGGCCCAGACCTTCTTCTGCCCCACCTTGACGGTGAAAGGTGTCTCTTGGTCCGATCCGCTCTCCTGCATCCTCATCACCTCTGGGATATCTCCGTCTTGCCTGAGATCAACAGGAACAGCTCGCCTGACAGATTATCCTTTCGGACGGCGACCCACTTCAGCAGGGCTGGCTTGCTCCTGTCCAACTCGCTAACTTTCCTGACATCACCCCTCCAAGCGACCGCCTTGATCAGGCCAGTGTCATCAGCGATGTTGAACTCTGCCCTCTGTATCGTGCTGCCGTCCCGTGCATTGATGTCTTGCACTCGAACGTTGGAGAAGATCATCCCCTCAACCCAGATGTTCCGCGCGCCCTCTTGTATGTCCTTGACCTGCGTAGCCGCAAATGACGGCTCGTTCAGTTGCTGGAGGCTCGGCCGCGCGACGTTCCTCGTCCTAAGCCGACCGTACGCGCCAAGGCTCAGGGTCACGGATGTGCCGAACGCCCTCGCCCTCGCTCCCGAGATCTCCAATATATCGCCCTTGGCCAACTTCGGCATTGAATCTATCGCATCGCCCCAGACCATCAGACTGGTCGAGCCGGTCTCGTCGTAAATTACGACCTCCTTGAACCTTCTTTCCTTGGGCTCGGCCGAAGCTAGGGTCTCTTCGGCGAAGACCTCAGCGACCCTGCAAACCAATCTAGGCACTATCCCCTCGCGCAGTTCCCCTATCTTGACCTCCTCCTCCGCCTCGGCCACGGTCTCCCCGAGTTCGACCGCGCTACCTTCGTCTACGGAGAGCTCCATCCTTCCCGCTAGCCCCAAGCGAACTCTTGCACCAACTATGTTGATCTGTCTTCCCACATCGTCCTCGTCGGCCAACAGTGCCACCTTTCCCCAGAGCGCGGCTTGGACCTCGCCCTCTTGGTCTCCTATCGTTATCCTTCTCATTTCGCTTGGTCCCCTAAATCCGGTGAACTGCCGCGTGGGTGAGACCCATCTTATCAAACCCGACACGTTTGCCAGCGAGGGCTTCTCCGGAAGCTTTGACGGTCCAACGAAGAAGCTCTGCCTGCTCGGCAGCTGTCCGAAATTCTGCACCTTTGTCATGGAACCGAAGCTGCCGATGTGTACCTCTATCACACCTAACCTCCCTTCCTTGGAATAACCTCCCTGCACCTGCACAACATCTCCATCCCTCAGGGAGAGGAGCCTAGGCAGCTCCGATTTCTCCCTCCAAAGGAGAACGATGGCCCACCCGGTCTCATCGCCCATGAAGACCCTGGAGAGGTTTACCTCCTCCCCCGTCTGAGTGGACACCGCCCTCTCAGAGATACCTATGACCCTTCCAGTCAGGGTTATCCCCCTCATCCCTGCGACAAGCTTCCCGATCTTCAGGGGCTGATCCAGCGAAGTCTGCTCGAGCCTGACCCCAAGCTCCTGAGCCACTAGGAATATGGAGTAGAGCATGCGGTAGCTCTCGCTGGCCTTGACGGACTTCATCTTCTGCTCAAGCATCGCCATCAGCTCCTCTCTCGTGAGATCTGGCTTGTTGCTCAATATCAGCGAGATGTACTTGTCGGCCAGGCTCTGTTCCATCAATAACACCAGGCCGGTTCAGCCTATGCTTAAAATCTTTGACTTGTGCTCGGAGTGAAAAACACAAATATTGGCATACGGCCGGCTGGCGCGATTCAAGATTGAAGCCGAAGGTCGACAGGGATCTTTGCATAGGGTGCGGAGTCTGCGTTAGCCTTTGCCCGACGGTCTTCGCACTCGACGAGGAAAATAAGTCAAAGGTGATAGACGAGTCCGGTTGCGGCGCAGACTGTGACTGCGATGCTGCCGTGGCGAGTTGCCCAACAGGGGCGATCTCCCTGTCTGATTAGCGTTCTCTCGCCGAAGCCTCTACCTCGCCCTCCTCTTTATCCACATGATGATCAAGGCTATGGCGAGGGATGCGAGCCCGAGTATCATAAGGATCGGCTCAAGTATCTGAAAGAAGTAATCGACTGACATCGAACGTTTACCTCGTCCGTGGGCTATTTTAACCTAATCGAATCGCGCTCAAGCGCCAGGGTCCTGGCTGAAGCGGGCGGCCCTCGCTCTGTGTTGCCCGCGTTCGATTTCCCTCGAAGTGATCCAACCTGCGCGAGCAATCCAAGAGAAAGCTTTAATGCGTCACAGGGGGCGAGAGTCCGCGCGCCATGAAAAGGGAAGAGCGGGCCATAATCTTCCCCATCGGGGAGGCCGTATCCTTCAGCATTGAGAGCATCAGGCGCCGTTTCACTCGAGCACTCATTACAATAGTGTCGATCGTGCTCGGGATAGCGTTCCTCTCTGCCCTTCTGACGATCTCCAGGATAGTTATGGAATTGAGCGGCCCATCCGCGGGCGCAGAAGCCTTGCCGTCATATCAACTGTGGATGGCGGTAATCGCGCTGTTGGTTTGCGGGGTCGGGATCATAAACAGCATGCTCATGAGCGTCACGGAAAGATACAAGGAGATAGGGACGATAAAGACCCTCGGGGCCGAGGACATTCACATACTCGAGCTGTTCCTAATCGAAGGCGCGATGATGGGAATGGTAGGAGGAGTCGTGGGAAGCATCGCGGGATGGGGCGTAGCCTTCGGCATATACTACTTCCAATCCCAGTCGCCCGCCATCGCCAATGCGGTGGTGGAAGCAACCCTGGGTTCAATCGACATAGTGGGCTACTCGATGGTGTTGAGCGTGTTCCTCTCACTCCTATCGTCGATGGTGCCCGCATACCTAGCGTCCAAACTGAACCCGGTTGAAGCCCTGAGGTACGAGGTGTGAGAGGATGGCTTCCGCCCTCAGATACGAGTACACTGTTGAGACAGAGGACCTGGCCAAGACCTACATCATGGGGCCCATTACGGTTAAGGCCCTCGACGGGGTGTCGGTCAAGATCCGAAGGGGAGAATACCTCTCGATCATGGGCCCAAGCGGATCCGGCAAGACCACCTTCTTCAACATGGTCGGTGGGCTGGACAGGCCAACGCGAGGCAAGGTGTACATCGACGAAGTTGACATCGCGAAGTTGGACGCTTACGAGCTCGCTTGGCTCAGGGCGAGAAAGATCGGATACATATTCCAGACGTTCAACCTGATTCCAGTTCTGACGGCGCTGGAGAACGTCTCCCTTCCCATGATCTTCGCGGGTGTCGGGAGGGAGGAGAGGCTAGCTCGCGCCAAAGAGTTGCTCAGCAGAGTCGGGTTGGGCGAGAGGATGGACCACAAGCCAGCCGAGCTCAGCGGAGGGCAACAGCAGAGGGTCGCCATAGCCAGGGCCCTAGCTAACAACCCCGTCATAGTGCTTGCAGACGAGCCAACCGGCAACTTGGATCTCAAGACTGGGCTTGACATCATAACTCTCCTCAAGACCCTCAATTCGGAGAAGGGAGTGACCATAATCACTGCCACTCACGACCTCAAGATGATCGATGTCAGCGACAGGATATTCTGGATCAGGGACGGCAAGCTGGAGCGCATCGAGACCCGAAAGGAGGTCTCAGTCAGGCCAGTGGGAAGAGAATAAGACAGAAATTCGACCGCCCAACCAGAACAGCATATGTGGGGCAGCATTTCGCTCGATTCGATGCGCTCAAGGGCATCCTCGCGCAGGGTATTCGTTTCGCCCGACTACTTCATCGACCACTTCATCAGGTATCCGAAAACTTACCCAGTTCTCTTGAAGGACCTCGAAAGGATAGTGCGCCAACGAGGTGGAAACATCCTAGGGACCGAGCAGTATGTCGCGAAAGGGGGGAACGCCGTGAACACGGCCATCGCCCTAGGTCACCTCGGAGTCCACGTTACGCTGTACACGATGACCGACGAAATCGGGCTGAGCTTGCTCAAGCTCTTCGCAGCTGGCCTGCCGGTCGACTTGGGGCTCGTTGATTCAAGGGGCTCAGCCTCCATGACGGCGGCGTTGGAGGTTCCCGGTGAGCGCGGCCAGCTCTCTAACATAATGATCAGCGATTCAGGAAGCCTTTCCTCAATCGGCCCGGAGAACATCGGCAACGACGTTCTGTCTGCGGTCGGAAGATCGGACATTGTTTGTTTCTTCAACTGGGCGCAGACCAAACGAGGAACGGACATCGCAGAGAAGATATTCACAGCCGCCAAGCAGAACAAACGATGCCTAACCTTCATCGACATCAGCGACCCCTCGTATCGCCAGGCCGAGATCCCTCAGTTGGTTAGCAGGCTGTTCAGGAAAGGGCTCGTGAGCGTTCTGAGCCTGAACGAGAACGAACTCGTCAGAATATCCGAGTCGTTGGGGATGCCAACCCCGACCGATCCGCGCAGTCCAACCTCCGAGTTCCTCAGAGGTTTCTGCGATTCGCTTGGCTGCTCAATAGATTATCACACCTCCGACTTTTCCATGTCCGTCTCAGACGGCAAAGTATCGGCTGCCCCATGCTTTCAGGTTTCCCCGGTTAGGATGACCGGAGCTGGCGATACTTGGAACGCTGGCGACATCTTCGGTTACTTGGTAGAATTGGATCCCACCCAAAGGCTACTTCTTGCGAACGCGGCCGCAGGATTCTACATCTCTAACAGCAAGCCAAAGCCGCCGACCCTTGACGAAGCCGCTGATTTCCTGAAGGCAACCCCGACGAAACAATATTACCCTCGAGGCTGAGGCCAAGCGGGACATGAACGAGGAAGGCTGGCGCGCCGCCCTTTCCAAGCTCGACAAGCAAGACATGTACGGAAAGATACTCAAGTTCCCGTCCATGATCGGTCACTCCATCCTGATCACGTCCGAGCTGGACATGCCTCGCGTGGGCGAACCGGACGCCGTGGTCTGCTGCGGTATGGGCGGCTCGGGGATGGGACTGGACTTGGTCAAGGCTTGGCTCGTCGACGAGGCCACCGTTCCGATCGAGGTAGTCAAGGACTACAGGCTCCCCGGCTACGCGTCAGCCAAGACCCTGGCGTGCGTGGTGTCGTACTCTGGAGATACAGAGGAAGCGCTCAGCTGCATGAGGGACGCGTTCAAACGAGGGTCCAAGTTCCTGTCGATAAGTTCGGGCGGAGAGGTCGAGGAATTCTGCTCCAAGCATGACACGCCTCACCTGAAGGTCCCCCCAGACCTCCCACCTAGGTCAGCCTTGCCGTACCTCTTCGTCCCCATAGTCAAGCTGCTTCAGGACAACGGGGTGATCCCGCCCAAGAAGATGAAGGAAGTCGAAGAAAGCGCCCGCCCCGTTGAGATGGAAGTTCAGGCCGTAAGGATCGATGTGCCAAGCTTCAGGAACGAGGCGAAGACCATGGCGTCAACGCTCCGTGGCCGTTTCCCCGCGATCTATGGCCACGGGATCCTAGGGAGCATCGGACTCAGATTCAAGCAACAGCTCAACGAGAACGCGAAGATGTACGCCATCAACAACAACTTCCCTGAACTGGACCACAACGAGCTTGAGGCTTCGCACTTCGTTGACAACGAGCGCGCGATAGTGGTCATCCTGAGGTCTCGATTTGAGTCAGATCAGGTCGCGCGAACGATAGATGCCTCGAGGGACATATTCAGATCGAAGGGACAAGCGGTTCTGGAAGTGCGCGCCCAAGGGAACACGCCGATATCTGAGGCACTATCCCTCACAGTCAAACTGGACATGACCAGCCTGTACCTAGCCCTGCTGAATGGAGTTGATCCAGTCTCCACACCAAGCATATGGGCGCTCAAGGAGAGACTAAGTTCCAACCCTCGGTGACCTAGGAATTTCGAATGTCCACTCGGGCTCATGTCGCTTTGCGAACCGAACGTTTTTATTCGGATCGGATCGGCAGCTTCCGAGCCCCGGTAGCTCAGAGCGCAGACCGCGAGAAGCCCGGTAGAGCAATGCCTTGGTATCGCAGACAGAGAGGCAGAGGTCACGGGATCGAAGCCCGCCCGGGGCTTAACTCGACAGCACCAAGACGACAGGTGGCCGTTCTCTCGGTCTCACGAAACACGGAACACCACGCAAAAAGGCAAATAAGGCAGGGGAGCTACTCACGCATCTAGAGTGGTAACCAACCTCCCTCCCGACGCTGTAGCTCAATACAAGAAGGTGGTCGAGTCCAAGTCAAAAGCCGAGAAGCTGAAGAACCTACGAATCTTCGCCTCCCTAGTCCCAGAGCACAAGGGAACTGAGAAGCTCAGGGCGAACATCAAGAGACGAATCGTGAAGCTGGAGGAGGGGATGGAGAAGGAGAGGGTGAGGAAGCGACAATCCAGGCGCCAAAGAACACTATCGACATCCAAGGGGAAGGACGAACTGCTCCTGCTGCTATTCCATCCGAACCCGGAGCTCAAGTTTCGCTTCCTATCTAGGATTCTGAACACCTCTTCAACTGATCTCTACATGGATGCGGTCAGGCCCTATTCCAGCAGAATAGGCGGTGTGAACACCGTGTTCCTTCCTATGAACTTCTCCTTGGCAACGAGCTCTGACTACTCGGACCTCGTCAGACAAGCGGATGGTGCCCTGTTCGCCGCCTCCTCGCAGGAGGACCTGCATGGTTGCGGCGATCTCATAAACTCGTTCAAGAAACAAGGCATCTACTTCACTTGTCCGGGTTCCGAAGTCAGGCTTGTCCGGTCGTCTGCAAGGGGAGCGGACGTAACCGGTCACTCGGATCTACTGAGCAGGGACGAAGCTATCGAGTACCTTTCGCAGATGAAGGTGGAAGGCGCCGCCGTCGAGCTCTCGAGGCTCTCCACCAGATACTCGTTGGAATCGATCTCAGCCAGAAACCCGACTCTGATAAGGTTCTGGGTCATGCTTGACGATGAAGCGCGAGGCGCCCCTGAACAGGAGATTGTCCTTCTTAACCAGATCATACCTGCTATTATCAAACGCCTGTCCGAAGTTGCAGACAACCCGGCGGCCCTAGTGGAGGACGTTCTGAGTGGCATCGGGAAAATCAGGGTGAGAACGAAGGAGCCGAGGGAGAAGGAGGTCCCCGAGGAGCCCGTGCTACTGAAGGAGGGGGCAACCGTCCTAGATCTGGCCAAGTCCATTCATGGCGAGCTGGCCGCAGAACTCAAGTACGCGATGGTCTACAGGCAGTCTGAACAGGCCAGGTCAATGAGGGTCGGGACAGGATTCAAGCTCAAGGATGGGGACATCGTCGAGATTCACTAGAGCAAATCAACGCAGAAACGGGCCTCGATCCGCGAAGCGGTTCGGTCGACAAGCTCATCACAGATTAGACTGGAGCGAAGACACTTGAATACGTACCGGAAGCTTCAAGGACGCGCATAGCTCAAGGTTGATTGGCTCACTAAACTACCTCCGCGGTGCGAACGAACCTAAACCATTAATACCTCGCGTTCTTCACCACGAAAGAGAGGGCATTTGTCACGCGGGTCCGCGGGGGCCTCAAAGACCGGACTGGAGCACGAGATCGAGCTCCTTGAGGAGATGCGAAAGCAACTCAACGTGACGATCTCCATGCTCCCCAGCGCGACGAAAATCGACCCCGCGGAACTCATTCACCTCAGGAGCCAAGGAACCAAGCTACTCGGCGCAGTAGAGAAGGCCATATTGAGGAGAGAACTCGCCCTGAGGCTTGAGGAACTGGAAAGGAGAAGGCCGGTGCTGAGGTCATTCAACCAGAAGTACGAGGCTCTGCTGGACCTGAGGAACTCTCTGCACTCGAACGCGGGTGCTTCCGGCCGCAGTTCCTCGCCAGAGGTTCCAAGGCCGGTGACGAACGTGTCCAGCGAGGACTTCCTCAATGAGTTGAGGCGGGTCAGGGAGCAGATATTCCGCGCTCTCTCCGAGCTGAACGAATCGGAGGAGGGTAGATGATGTCGGAAGAAGTCCTCCAGAAGAGGAAGGTCGCGGTTGTCAGAGCGCTATCATTGGTCAAGGAAGTTCCTCGCTTGGGGGTCGGCTCCGGTTCGACCATGGGCCTGTTTCTCGTTGAGCTTTCCAAGCTGATCAAATCCGAGGGAAAACGCGTAAAGGTGGTTCCCTCCTCGTCCCAAGTTGAGGTTGAATGCTCAAGGCTCAGACTGGAGCTTTCTTCCCTTTACGATGACCCAAACCTAGACGTTGTGATCGACAGCGCTGACGAGGTCGATTCGAGCATGAACCTGCTGAAGGGGGGAGGCGCTGCGCTCACGAGGGAGAAGGTTCTTCATCGCGCGAGCGACAAGCTGCTAATCGTCGTTGAGGATGAGAAGTCGGTTAGCAAGCTCTGCACAAAGCACCCTCTGCCCGTCGAAGTTCTTCCGTTCGCATTACCTCTCGTGAACGTTGAGATAGCAAGAGAGTTCTCAACAGAGCCGAGGGTCAGGACGATCCCCGGAAAGGCAGGCCCACTCGTAACCGATAACGGGAACTATGTCCTGGATGTTCCATTGAGAATGATTGAGGATCCTCCAACCGTCCACGCCAAGCTGAAGGCACTGCCCGGCGTGATCGAGACTGGGATATTCCCCTCAAGGGATGGCCTCTTAATACTGGGTACAGATGGCGGACCTAAGTTAGTGGAGATGAAGGCCGCAGAACGAAAGGGGGTCAGCTAGCGCAATGGCGAGTGAGAATCGCAACAGGGAGCTGGTGCTGAAGGAGGCCTCGATCTCCATCGATATCGTGGTCCGTAGGCTCAAAGCCCTCAGGAACAGCATGCTGTCAAGGGCTGGGTCCTACTTCCGTTCCCTCGTCGACCTGCAAGCTAAAGGTAACATACGGGCGTCGGCCTACGCAGACGAGATAGCCCAGCTCAGGAACCTCGCCCAGAAGCTTTACTACGGGGAGATCTTGCTTGAGAAGGTCAAGGTTAGGTTGGAAGTGATCTCACTCGTCAGTCCGGTCGGCGAGGAACTCAGGGTGGCGGACCAGCTGATCTCGGAGGTCAGGAGCGCCTTTGAAGGGATCAAGGTCGACCTCACCGAGATGGACAGGATTCAAACTCAAGTTTCTGAGATCATGGAGTCGACCGTGGCGCCTCAAGTGGAGCTTCCTACGCAAGTCTCAGAGGCCAAGAGTCAGGAAGTTCGCCAAATCCTCGCTGAGGCTTCGACCCTGGCGGCTGAGCGCATAGCCAAGGAGTTCCCACAGGTTCCGGTCCCGGAGAAAGTTCCCGAGGCCAAACCCGAGGAAGAGATCGTAAAGGAGCAACTGCCCCTCGAGGAAAGGCTGTTCACGTATCTGTCTGGGCGTAGCGGAGAGTACTCGCCCGACGAGGCCTCTAAAGCTTTGGGAGCGAGCAAGGAAGAGATCGCGAGGGCGTTGAGGTCCCTCAGCGACAAGGGAAGGATCGTGCTCGAAGAGCCCGAAAAAGAATCAGAGGAGGATTAGGCAGTACCCATTTCCTCATTCCAACGCTGATATCTCTGCGCGAGGTCTTGGCTGACCGAGGGCCTTCTTCTCTCTGTCGCCCAGATGAAGTCATCTCGCCCAGCTTTTCTGATCTCCCCTGCTCCTCCTCTCTCTTCGAACAACTCCTCTCGCAACTTGTCGTGAACATCACCCACGATCTTCGCAACGTCGTCTCCTGAGTAACCTTCAGTGATCTGGGCGAGCTCATGGAAGTCAACGTCCGCAGAGATCCCCAATCCCTTTGAGTAAAGCTCGAATATGCTCACCCTTGACTCTAGGTCCGGCGGGCCGACGAAGATCCTCTTATCGAACCTCCTAATGAAGGGAGCGTCGAGCCCCCAGGGCTTGTTCGTCGCTCCTATTATGTAGAGGAACAGACCTTGGTTCTCTTTCTCTTGTAGGCCTCCCATCTCGGTCAACAGTTGGTTCCTAATGCGCACCTCGCCCCCAATCTCGAACTCCCTTGATCCTATGATGGACTCTATCTCATCTAGAAATAGGATGATCGACCTTCCTCTCTTGGCGATATCCCGCGCGACCTTGAAGACCCTCGCGAGGTTCTTCTCGGATTCACCCAAGAGGTGAGACATGAGCGAGGACGGTGAGATCTCATAGAAGTCGGCGTCGATCTCGTTTGCGACGGCCGCCGCCAAATGGGTCTTCCCGCATCCAGGAGGTCCGAACAGCAGGATGTTCTTGTTCCATCTCGTCTTGTAGAGGTCGGGCCTCTTGTGGGGCCAAATGATTGCATTTCTCACTGCCCTCTTCGCTTCGTCAAGCCCTATGACCTCACCCCAGCTAACCGCCCCTCTTCGTTTCACCATGAGATTTGATATCGGGACCTCCTCCCTTGCGATGGAAACCCTGATTGGTGCCTCCGTCCTTAGTTCCTCAACCCTGTTCTTGTAGCGGTTGATCAGGTCAAGGTAGGCCTTCTTGATTGCGTCGTTCCCGACCATCTCATACAGCTTCGTAAAGAGAACTATGACCTCCTCGTACTGTCTCAGGGCCTCCTCCCTCTTCCCCTCTTGGTCCAGACGGACCGCGAGTTGCGCCCTTTGGACGGCGATGGCCTCGAGCTCGTTGGTTCCCATCGTTCCGCCTGCATTTATCTCGTATATTTGGTTTTTTGGTTTAGACTGATAGACTAATTTCTGAAGTAAGGGCGTGCGCCAGCAGAAGTGGAGAGGAATGGTACTGAACTTCCTTTTCGGAAGAAAGGAACAGAAGCCGGTCACGCCGATCAGGGAACACGTGGATCCTAGGGTCAAGATGGGCGAGGTCTCGATAAAGCTCAGAGTGCTAGTTGACAAGCTCCAGAGGAGCTACGACGCGCTTTCCGCAAAGAAGGACCAGCTCTTCGAGAGGGTCGTCCGAGCTGAGGCGGAGAAGGACAGGGAGAGAGCAGCCGTGTACGCAAGCGAGATCATCCAAGTCAGAAAGATAGCGAAAACGATACTTGTGGCAATAACAACGCTGGAAAAGGTCGTCCTGAGGCTCGACACGGTCAAAGAGGCCATGGAAGCCAAGGAGATACTGTCTTCACCTGAGCTCGGCGTGCTGAGGCCCCTCACCGAAACCCTAAGAGGTGTCATGCCGGAAGTATCCCTTGAACTGGGCAAGATCAGCGAGAACTTGGAGGAGGCTATGCTTTCATTCGGCACCATAGACGCGTACAGCTACATGCCTGAGGTCAGGGACCAAGACGTCCAAGCCATACTGAAGGAGGCCTCTGAGGTGGCAGTTCAGAGGATGAAGACCTCCTTCCCGGAGCTCCCAGCTATAGCCAGAGAGGACGAAAGGTCACAAACCGGCTGGTAACAGGGGACGTCAAGCTTTTTACCAAACAAGGGAGCGCGTGGCAAGGGGGGCGTCGGCTAGCATGGCCTAGGCTTCATGGCTTGGGAGCTGCGTCTCGCCGAGAGCCCATGAGACCCCAGTTCGAATCCGAAGCGAAAGTCTGGGCGCCCCCACTGATCCCTCTCGTCGCACACCGTTCGCCATCGGGGCTCAACCGAGCGTCGATCTGTCTCGACATGCACGTTCATTTCCACTGCACAATCCAGCTTGGGAAGGGTCTGTCCTTCTCAGCTGCAGACTGCATGTTGGGGGCGATGATGATAGGGATGAGAGGGTGTCGTACATCAAGTCTGGACTCTCAAACTTAGCTTCTGGTCGCGCCAACCTCACGGAGACTTAAAACAGCACCCCTCCTCAGCTGCCTGGCACGATGATAAGGAACCCGCACCTCCTTTCGCTAGGGGAGGGACTTCTTGTCGCGTTTCTGTGGTCCACATCGTACATCCTAGTAAAGATCGGACTGAAAGACTTGCCTCCCCTGACCTTCTCAGCATACCGATACGTACTGGCGTTCTTGGCCCTGTCGACACTGAGCTTGCTCCGAGGGGGGCCGAAGGGCGCCCGCGTTCAACTTAGTCCGCTCCTACTGGCGGGGATGGGTCTCCTAGGCTACACAATAGCCCAAGGCTTGCAGTACGTCGGTCTGCTGTACCTTCCAGCGGTCACCGTGACCTTTCTCCTCAACTTCACGCCAGTGATCGTGCTCATCCTTGAGGTGGTCGCGCTTGAAAGAAGGCCGAGCGGCTGGCAGCTCTTGGGAGCGCTGGTTGCATTAGCTGGCGCTGCAATCTTCTTCTCGGTTCCACTTTCGTCCCTCGAAAATTCCGGCGTCCTCTTCGTGATCGCCTCTGGCTTGGGCTGGGCTGCCTACATGACGATAACCAGAAAGATTTCGCTGGGACGCGAGATCGACCTCCTCAAGCTGACCAGAATCAGTATGGGATATGGGTCTCTATTTCTACTCGTCTCCTCCGTGTTGACGGAAGGCGTCGTCTTTCCCACAGCTTCGGAGTGGCTGATCATCATCTGGTTAGCGATCGTGAACACAGCTTTGGCGTTCTACATGTGGAACCACGCCTTGTCAAACGTTGGCGCGTTTGAACTATCCGTTTTGCAGAACACCATGTTGATTCAAATCGGTGTCATGGCGGTCGTCTTTCTAGGCGAAGAGCTAACGTTCTTGAAACTTGTTGGCATGTCGCTCGTCTTCGTCGGCGTGCTTATGGTTCAGCTGGTAGGCCTCAAATCCGAACCCAGGCGGTCGCGTGCCTGAACTAGATGTCCACCTCTTGGCCGAGGTTCAAGGGCCACCGATGAGCGCGCAACTTACCGTCTGAACTGGGTGGTTGTACTGAGGCACGCAGTCAAAGCTCTTCCTTAACCGACTCGAAGCAGACGCATGTCTCAGTTCGAGACACTCCCCTCATCATCCTGATCCTATCGATGACGAGCTTCCCGACATCCTCGACCCTCTCAGCCCTGACCTTGACCAATATGTCCCACTGCCCCGATATGAGGTGCACCTCCTGTACGTTCTCGATCGCAGCGATCTCTCGAGCCAGCTCCCTTTGAGACAACCTAGGTATTGGCGAGAATGACACCATGACAAACGAGGTTATGGGCTTCCCAAGCTTCGCGAAGTCCAGAACGACCGTAAACTTCCTTATCACGCCGTCCTTGACGAGCCTTCTGACTCTATCTTGAAGGGTCGCCCTTGGCATGTCCAAGTCCTTGGCGAGTTTGACCAGCGGCTTGCTCGCGTCCTTCCTCAACGAGTCGATGATCTCGTAGTCCTTGCTGTCCATGGGACTCCATCATTCTGCCGACAATATAAGCTCGGGTCGACCTTCGGCCGGCATTGGACCGGCAACACAAGAAGAATGGTTATCTTCAGTACCCTACCCCGGCCGGCTTATGCCAGATGGTTCTGCGCCTTTTTCGGGGGCGGGGTGCCAAGTCCCAATGCCGCTGGAGAGGCTGTCCGCCGGCGAGACCGAGAGGAGGCAGCGCATCGGCCGGATCATGACCAGTGTCCTTAGCTACCTTACCTACGAGTTTCTGAGAAGAGGGTTCGAGTGGCTGCTCCCTGTGATACTGTCCAAGTCAACCGATCCCCTATGGCCGGACCCAGGGGCCTCTCTAGAGAAGCGCGTCGAGTTGGAACTCTACGGCGAAACTGTCAGGGCCACGTGCAGCATGATAGTGCACAAGATGGTCGCATGTTCTCTAATGTATCCCAAGCTGTTCACGCTTTCACCCAACATAAGGATAGAGAAGAGGGAGAGGGCCAACAGCGGGCTGCACATCTATGAGTTCACCCAACTGGACTTCGAGGTCAGAGACGCCACTTCTAAGACAGTCACGCGTCTAGTCGAGGAAATAATGTGCGGGTTGATCGCCAGCCTGAAAGGGAGCTCGAAGGATGACCTCGACCGTCTGGGGAGATATCGGTCTCTGAAGGTTCCAAAGAAACCGTTCAAGGTTCACGATAGGGAGGAGCTCGAAAAGGATTATGGCCCTGATTGGTCCGAAAGAGTAGTGCTTGAGGTCGCGGAGCCGGTCTGGGTCACAAACATCCCGAGGGAGTTCTATGACTTCGGGGATGGAAAATGGGACAACTATGACTTGATCTTGCCCAAGTACGGAGAGGTGCTATCCGGCTCAAGGAGAGAATGGTCGTACGACAAGATCGTCGGAAAGATGGAAAGGGACAACGTGAGGAGAGAAAACTACGAACTGCTGCTGAAGTTGGCCAAGGAAGGCAGGCTGAAGCCGTCGGCTGGCGCAGGGATCGGGATCGAGAGGTTGGTGGCTTGGATCGTGGGCGCCAAACATGTGGGGGAGACACAACCGTTTCCAAAGATACCGGGAAAAGTCTACGATCTGTAGCACTGGAGAGTCAGTGAAAGAACATAAAGGACATGCCAAGTAGCAAGGGAACATAGGACGACTGCGCCGAATTGCTTTAAGTGGATTCACAACATGCGCCCAACTGGTGGCCCAAAGTTGTTCGAACGCGTCAAAGCAGAGCTTGAGGAGTTGAGGGATGCTCCTCCTCTGCCTCTTCTTACATCTTGGACCTTGTTCGATGCGCCTGTAATCACGCGAGGTGTGTCGGGGGGAATGGATAGCCACCAGGCGGTGGACCCTCACGTGCTCGAAATCGGTGACGAGTACTACTGCTACTATGGCATGCACGATGGCAGCAACTTCAGAATAGGGTTGGCGAAAAGCAAGAACTTGGTTGAATGGACTAAGCACGGCGTTGTTCTGGATACGACCAAAACGGGAATAGAGACAGTCGGTGTAGTTACTCCCTATGTGATTGAAGTCGGGGAGGAATACTGGATGTACTATCACTCTTACGATGGCAAGCATGATAGGGGATGCCTAGCGACATCCCTTGACGGGATCAGCTGGACAAAATACTCCGGGAACCCGATCTTGGACGTTCTTGCTGGATCGTTCTACTCAAGGAGGATTGATCCAGAGGTTGTCTTCTATGAGACAGACAAGGAGTCACCTTTCCGGATGATCTTTGGAGCGTATGATGATGCTGAGTTCAGGTGCGGATACGCCGAATCACAGGATGGAAAGACATGGTCAATCGATCCTCGTCCGGTTTTCACCAAGGCAGGGGCGGGAGAGTGGGATGGTGTGCATGCGTATCCCGGGCACGGCATTAGAATCGATGACATCTACTATCTCTTCTACCAAGGCTACGACGGGAGTAGCTGGAGAATCGGACTAGCTTACTCCAAAGATCTCAAGAGCTGGACAAGGTATGTCGGTAACCCAATTGTGGGTCTCGGAAAATGGAACACCGTAAGCGCGGAGAATCCTTGCTTGGTAAAAGTGGGAAACAACTTCGTTGGTCTGTTCTGCGGGGCTTTCAGCGGCTCGGGCATATATCCAAGTTCATATGATATAGGTCTCTTCTACCAGAAAGTGCATCCCTCCCCATAATGTCGTTCTCCTTCTATTTGCTGTATCCCACCGTTTGTGCCGAGACTACTGTTTGCTCAGAGCGCAATTTCATCACATTGCTGAGCCTCTCCTTGTCGATCAGCATCCTCGTTCTTGCCCCCAACCCTTCCGAAGCACAATAGAGGTAGACATTTTCGGCCTTATGGCCTGCCTCGATGTATGCCCACTTCATTTTTTCCTCGGTCGGCGCGGGCATACGCGAGTCTATCAGTCTGCCAAGGTCAGCAACATAGATAAGATTCAGTGGCGCAGCGCATACATAGTCCTGCATACCTGTCAGTTTTCGAAAATCGCCTTCCACAAGGGGCAGGAGTTGATGCCTTTCCGGATCGTGTAGGTAGACTCCCTCTTGCAGCACCACATAGACATCCACAAGGTGCTTGTTCTGCGCCGAAGGTGCGGTGCGTCTACCATCTTCTCTGTTCACGCCGTTGGCCGCCCAGAGTAGCTCTGACAAATGCTGCAGCGAAAGCTCCTTGCTCGAGAATTCTCTTTCCGATTTTCTGTTCTTCAGCGCTCGCATTATGGAAACTCCTCCATCCAACCTCGGCGAAATGAGTTTGACCGGGGTTATGTCCATGGTGGGTAAGGCCAGCTAACACTATAAATGGTTGTGGTGACGAATCCTCGCCCCCTTAATCGATTCGTTCCTCGAAGTTCTTTCTGTTTGGGCGAGTTCTTTCGGCAAGCTCCATGGCGTCAAAGGACCGTTGCGAGATAGCTAACAACTTGTTTCACATCGCGGCGTGAGTCCATGAAGAAACGCGTGGTCAGAAAATCGAGGCCACAAGTCTTCCCACAAGCGAGAAGACGGACGATATCACGATGCCCACCAACGCAGAGAGGGCTAGGACGCTCAGATCCCAAGCATATGAATGAAGTAACACGAGGGCGGACCTGTGATCAACCTGCAGGGCCTCCTCGGCTCTCTTCAGGTAGCTTTGGCACCTATCGAGGCTGTCCTGTAGCATTCGAGAAAGGAGATCGTTGATGTCCCTCGACGCGAGCACATCGGTCATGATCCTATGTGGATCGTAGATCGGCCTAGTTTCATACGGGATGTCCTTGAGGTTGTTCTCCCCAAAGATGCCGAAGTCAACGCTGATGCCCCCCTGCTCAGTGTTCAAGACAGTGAACTCGTGGTCGCCCCTGAGAACGACCTCAATGTCTATGTCCGAGTGGGACCAAATGTCCTCGTAGGCAAAGGACCCTGCGATCCCAATCGCGAGCACATCCGAGCGCGCTTTCAACCTCTCGACTTCCCTAGCTAGAACTTCGTTCCACGGTGAGGGAACCTTGCTGATGTCGAAAGGTCTGACCTTCATCCCGCTCTTAAACCCCAGACGCGCTGGCGAGTCATATGTGCATTTTTCGGCGCGTTCCTAGTCGCGCGAGTGAATACTGTTCTGATCGTCATTGGTTGTTGCCATAGTTCGTTATCGATCCTCCTCGCATACTTCCAACCCAAGGAGGCTAGCCGCAGCGATGGTTTCATCCCTGTGATCTCCCAGGAAGCTGACCCTGTGGAGACCAAACGTGTCCCAATCGTAGTTCTTCAGTATTCTTTTAGCATCCGTCTCCACTAGCACTTTCACCCGGCAGGCAGGGCAGGCCTTTTCATCTCGAATCATGCCAACTATCCTTCCACTTCGGATCGCGATCTTCTTCTTCAAGACGCTTATCTTGATCGTTGTGAGCGCTTCCCCAGGTGGGAAATGCACAAGCGGCACTGCGCCCAACCCTGGTGCCTCTGTCTCACCATGCGTATCTATCTCGTAGGGAAGTGGTTCTGCATCTTTGCCGTACATCCGAGTGGGGGCGTAGCAATGCATGTACGTCGCCCGATTGTGGGCCGTGTCAAGTGACTGGTTCGTTATGATGCTGGGCAGGTCAAACAGATATCTGACAAAGAGGGCGCTGACGCCTGAATCCAAGTCGGATTCACAGATCCCAGTAGATCCCTCGTCCATGAGCCTGGAAAATGTGAAGCACGGAATAGCGGGAACCTTCCCGGTCAGGAAGAGCGTCCCACAGTCGATCGCCACTGCGTCTGCTCCATTTCTCTCCATCAACTCCTTTGACGCGAGATAGAGCTTGACAGCATTCTCGATGGCCTTCTCAGCGACATCGGGATTGATGACTTTCGCACCTCTCCTCCATTGCTCCGCTATTCTCCTCGTCTCACCAACGTCGACCTTGCGGTAGCTCTCCAAGATCTCATCCGGGGAGTGCCTTAAGAGGCCTATCCCAAACACTTCCTTCAGGTTCTTCCGGTAGAGGGCCTCATCCCTCCGCCAGGAGTGGGCCTGATCAGTCCCCACCAGGTCTATGTAAGATTCTGCGATAGACCATTCCGCTTTCGGTTTCATCATCTCTTCCAACATCTCCTTTACCCAGGGTTTTTCCATATCAGGTTCCATGAACTCCATGAAACCGCCTAGATCGACTTCGACTTTCTTATCCAAGGTGTAGGTCAAGATGTTCTTACCCTTCATGTTTGATATCCTTCGCAGCATATCGATGGCTCTCTCTACGTCCTCGAAATTGGGCGATGAGATTGGCAGGACCCTGTATCCCTTCCCCTTTACCCTGTCGTATGTCTTGAGGAAGGTCGGATCTCCGCCATAGGGATAGTTAGCCAGAACGGTCGGGATGTTGAGTTGGATCAGCTCGACTCCAGCATCAATGATCCCAGGGTCGCCATATTGCCCAATCGTATAGATGAATAGCCCGTCGCAGCCTTTCACGTCTCCTTTGATCCTCTGCATCAAATCGGAGCGGTACTTGGTGACGACTTCCTCGTCTACAAAATCTATGTCCTCGAAGTTCGCTCGAAGCCTTTCTAGAACGGATCTTTTGTACGCCTCGTTGTCAAATCCAACGTACGGATGACCAGCCTCGAACTTCGGTTTGCTTATGAAGACGCAACAGATTATCATTCTCTTCGCCCTTCGTCCGCTTCCAGATTGCCTTAGCTATGTTTATTTGGATTTCAAGCAGGCCAAGGGGATATTCAGCAACCACAAGGTCGACAGTGCTTGCCAAAGAAGGAAAGCGCCGACGTAATGCATGCGGCTACATGTTTGCGATCAAGGGTGATCCTGATCTCGAATGACACTGACTTCAACAAGATGAAGAAAGCAGGGATAATCGAGGTGCGAAGTATCAGCGAGGCCGTCCGAAGGATGCGGCCACCAGTCTATGAGTCCGTCGCTACGGATGTTGAGGATGACCGACTGTGCGTGAAGGCGGCTGAGAAGTCCTGATACGTGAAGTGAGTACTCTTCTGATGTGGATAGGTGGACCGGGCGGGACTTGAACCCGCGATCTCTGGCTGTTTCGAGCGTTTGCGAAGCCAGTGTCTGTACCAGCCTAGACTACCGGCCCGCTTCTGCAAGGGTGCGCGTTCTCTTTTAACCATTGTTTCGTGGTGGGCCAGGGCGGACTTTCCGGAGCCCGAAGCGAATCGAGCGCCACTTGAACCGCCGACCTCCCGGTCTCAGCCAGTGATATCAGCTTCGCCCCGCTCTAGGGACGGACGCCCTAACCATCCTAGGCCACTGGCCCACTGATTGGCGACCTTTATGCCGAAGTTTTAACTTTTGTCAACGCTTCAGTATGGCCGCCACGCCCCCAAATCCCTTCAAAAGCATCCTGCCCTCCTCAGTCTTTGAGGAGATGACCTCCATCTCAGCCTGCGCCTTCTCAGCCATCTGAGAGAACTGATCGAATACGCGATACTCTGGCTCGGCCACGAGGGTGGAGGTCGAACACCTAGGGCAGTACTCTGACTTCACCGATGCCGTCAGAAGTTCAAGCTCCGGCTCCGCTACCCTCCTCTCCTCCTGATGTCCGCACGAACTGCAAGTGACCTTCACGACCACCTCATCGAGATCCTCGGATACCAACAGCGTGAGAACCTTGTGCGACTCCAGTGCTCGTTTCACCTCATCCTCCCCGTATACCCCTAGGCCCGAGTCCTTGGAAATCTCGGCCAAGAACCTCTGGACGATTCGCCTCTCCTCCACGAGCTCTATCCTTTCGAGTTTCTCGGAGGCCTTCTCCAGCGCCTCCTTCACGCCCTGCTCCTCAGTGTAGGACGTATCAACGACCGCGGCCACCTTGTCCTTCAGTTGATAGTTCAAGTAGTCCCCCTGAAGGAACTCTGTCTTGGTGGTCCCTGGCCCTCCAACTATGATCTTCGTGAGCTTCGGCAACGTGAGGAACGCGTCGTTAACGTGGTTCCCCACCCTCTTGTAGAAGTCGTTCAGGGCCATGTCCCTCAGCCTCTCAAACCTCCTAGCGGACTGCCCTCCCTTGCTAGACTTGCCAGGAACGCCCGACGTGTAGTTTCCCAGAACTTCGATGGCCTTGCCCTCAACCTTCGCTATCGTGGCTTCTGAGTTCTCAACCAGTATCACCCCGAGCACCTCCTTGGGCCTGACCATCTCGAGCAAGGGCTCCAGATAGAAACTGTCGTCGCAGCTGTAATACGACACGTTGACCGGCTTGGGTGGCACTATCTCATAGAGCTCTATGACCTCGGAGCCAGGAGCTCCCCTCGGAATTGCCCCGCAGAATATCACAAGCCCAGTCTCAGGCGCCTTGTCGTATGCCTTCAGCCTCTGCATCGTCTTGACCAGGGCCTCCTGCACGTTCTTCCTCGTGGTGCGGGACTTGATGTTCGAGGCCTTCCCATGCTCGTCCCTGAGCGTCTCCGCGACCTCGCTGATCTGCCTCCCCGGTGGGATGTACGCGCTTATGAGTTCGGTCCCTCGGCCCTTCTTGCCCCGCAAGATCCTCAGTAAGATGGAGAGCCTCCTCTCACTGATCTTTTCGGGACCCGACATCGAACAAACAAGGGCATCGGCTTCATCCTTTAAATAGATTCCTTTCGAAATCGACAAAGACGCTTCAAGTTGAGGATGGTGATTAAAATCGGCCACTCAATGGTCGATTATCCCCCGAAGGCAGAATCGTATAAGGCTACAGCCCAACTTTTGACGTCCTTGTCTGACAGGGGCCACAAGGTCGTGGTCGTAGTCGGAGGCGGTCCTCAGGCAAGGGAGTACATTCGCGCTGCGAAGTCCCTGGGTTGCGACGGTGCATTCAGGGACATCCTAGGGATAGAGGCCACCAGGTTGAACGCTCGCATGCTCATCGCAGCCATCGGTGAGAGGGCCTACCCGCAACCCCCGACCGCAGTGGAGGAACTCAAGGACGCGATCCTTTCGTACAACATCGTGGTGATGGGTGGCCTGACGCCAGGGCATTCAACTGACGCGGTCGCAGCGATCGCTACCGAGGCCATCGGCGCGGACCTCTTCATCAAGAGCATGGAGGTCGGAGGAATATACGACGCGGACCCGGAGAAGGTGCCATCCGCGAAGCTCATGGAGAGGATAACTTACGACGCGCTCCTCAAGTTGGTGCTGCAACGCAGCAGCACGGAGGCAGGAGACTACAGCCCCCTCGACCTAGTCGCTTTGGAGATACTGCGCAAGTCCAAGGTGAAGGTCCTCTTCGTCGGACCCAAGGGCGACGACATCCTGAAGGCCGTCAAGGGCGAGAAGGTAGGCACGACCGTAAGTCCGTGACAAAAGAATATAACCGAACCTACCTCGTGGCGCTCAAGGTGGGGCCGTGGTCTAGCTAGGCAGGACGACAGCCAAGTAGACCGTCAGGGGCTCCAGCCAGAAAATGGGTCTTCCGACCCTCTCGGGGATGAGGTGAGGTTGGAGCTGGGAAGAGACCCGTTTGTGAGCGTTCAAAGCCTGTTGAAGGTGAGAATCGCTCCGGCCCCACCTTATTCAGAGTATTGGAAGTATTGATCGTGATCCCTCGCCCGGCAAACTCTTAATAACTTCTGACCGAAATAATTGAGCGAGAGGCTGAAAAGATTGGCATTCACGCACGCATATGTGCTGGTCAACGTCGAGATCGGCGCGGAGTCAAAGATAATCTCCGAGATGAAGAACATATCCGAGATAACAGAGGCCTGGGTCGTATACGGTGTGTACGACATCGTTGTGAAGGTCAAGGCAGACAGCCCTGAGAAATTGAAGGAAGCTGTCTCCGAGAGGATAAGGAAGATAGATGGGGTCAGGAACACGTTGACCCTGATACCGATAGAAGGATTCTCGTAGACTGAACTTTAGGTGCATGTCTTGTGGTTAGACAGATCTCAAAGAGAGAACAAGAGCGCATGCTCAAGAGGCTCGGCATAAACCTAGAGGAACTCCCCGGGGTGAAGGAGGTCAGGATAGTGGGGGAGAGCGAGACCCGCGTCATAAGGGATCCCTCGGTCTACAAGGTGAACTACCCAGGACAGTCCGTCTACCAAGTGACGGGAACCGAGGAGATAGTAGAGGAAGGGATAGAGGAGGAGTACGTACCAGCGGAAGAGGACGTATCTTTGGTTGCACAGCGCACTGGCAAGACGCTGGAGCAGGCAAGGCAAGCCCTGACAACAACGAAGGGCGACCTCGTTCAGGCCATACTTCTGTTGAAGGACTAGCTGCCCAGATATGCTCCGATTCAGTAGCGCTTACGAAACAGAGATAAGCGGCCGAGGGGACCCCGAGCCGTGTACTGCGAGATCTGCGGTAGAAGGGTTCAGAGCGGACTATCCTTGGTTAGAGTCGGTGGAACAAACCTTCGCGCCTGCGCAGAGTGCTCCAGAGGGAGACCAAGGGCGCAAGTTCAACCCTCCGACCGCATCATCAGCAGGTCAAAGACCCGTGAGACCAAACGCAAGTCAGCCCCCGTGATCACACGCAAGCCGCAGAGGCCCAAGGACGTACCGGAGCTATCGCTGCGGCCTACGCGCGGATACGGCAAGGCGGTTCAGAGAGCCAGGGAAGGCAAGGGGATCACGGTGGATGAGTTCTCCCGCTCGGTAGGGATAAGGGAGTCGCTCGTCAGGAAGATAGAGGCCGAGAAGATCACGCCGAGCATATCCGACCTGCGCAAGATAGAGAGGGCCCTTGGAATCAAACTCATCGAGGAGTACTCGGAGGAGGACGAGGCCCATGTCACAGGAGAGGAGTCGGCCGTGACGCTTGGCGAGGCAACTGGGTTCGAGAGGCTCGACTGACATGAATAGGGCCAGCGCTCACCTTCTACCTGAGGTCTGGGTGTTGAGGCTGGGTCACAGGCCCTTCAGGGACAAGAGAGTGACCACCCACCTCGCCCTCGCCGCCAGGGCGCTTGGCGCGAGAGGCATGTTCATCGAGGGAGATCCGGATCGCAACGTCGCGGATAGCGTTAGTCGTATCGTAGCCAATTGGGGAGGGGACTTCCAGATCAAATTCGTCTCGAGCGCAGAGAAAACCATAGATGCCTGGAAGGGAAAGGGACTCATGATTCATCTCACGATGTACGGACTTCCCTTTGAGAAGTTCATTGAGCCGATCAGGAGGAGAGGGGAACGAGTGCTGGTAGTGGTGGGCGGAAAAAAGGTTCCGGGATCGGTGTATTCGCTGGCTGACTTCAACCTAGCTGTCACAGGCCAGCCTCACTCCGAGGTCTCTGCCTTAGCCCTCTTCCTGGACAGGCTGTATGAGGGGAAGGAAATCACTAGCCACTACCACCGAAGGCCTGGAACGGTCGTCGTGCCCTCTCCAGCGGGGAAATCCGTCTTGGTGAAATCGCGCGCCCAGCGGAAGCAACGAGCGCGACGTTCCATGAGCTAAGGTTTTTCAGTTGGCGAGACACGAAATAACACATGCAATCTGCCGAGGCCTATGACCATTACGTCAAGGTGGCTGGCGTGGTCGGCGGAGATGATGCTGCTGGCGTCGTCTCGGCCCTCATCGCGTTGAAGTCAGCTACAGATGAGCAGATAGCGAACCACGCCAACCTGAGGATCCCCAGCGTGAGGAGGTCCCTATACAAGCTGCTGAGCCTCGGGCTTTCCAGATATGAGGAGAAGAGGGATCCGGAGACCCAGAGGACATACTACGTCTGGTCGCCCGCCGTAGATCAACTCGAGGGCTACATCATGAACATGAAGAGGATCATCGCGGGCAAGATAAGGACGAAGCTCGATCATCTTCGATCTCATGTGTTCTTTCACTGCGACGACCCTTCTCACAAGAAGCTCACGTTCGAGGAGGCCATGGAGTCCTTTTACAGGTGCCCGGTCTGTAACAAACCCTTGGCGCAAGTGGACAACACCGACCTTATTAAGAGACTTGAGGAGAGGCTCGCGCTCTTGGAGGGCGATGTTAAGGAGGAGGTGGCGGAGAGAAAGAGCCCCTATCCCTCCCTAGAGCAGGCCAGAGAGATCCTCAGTTCAAGGGGTGCCTCAGAGCAGTTACTGAGACACTCGGAGAAAGTTGCAGAGGTAGTCTCAAGGCTCCTTCAGAGGCTGAAGGACAGGAAGATACATGTCAATGTCGACCTCGCCCTCGCGGGGGCCATGCTCCACGACATTGGCAGGACCAAGACGCACGAAGCGTCACACGGGATTGAGGGCGCTAAGATCCTACGCGAGATGAAGATGCCTGAGGATCTGGCCCAAGTAGTTGAGCGACACGTCGGCGGCGGCATAGGAAAGGGAGAGGCCAAGAAGCTTTTTGGGCTGGAGGGCGACCTCAGCCCGAGGACCATCGAGGAGAGGCTAGTCAGCTATGCCGACAAGCTGGTCGCCGGACCAAAGGACATTCCTTTCTCAACAACAGTCAAGCAGTACAGGAAGAAATTCGGAAGGAACCACCTCTCGGTCAAGCGCCTGATCCGCATGGAAAAGGACATGAGGTCATTGCTCAAGGTCGGTGCCGCATCCAGCCGAGGATCGAAGAAGAAATAGGACGAGCCTGTCCATCCGTTAGAACAATATCGCTCCGGGATTGGTAAGCCCTGGGAGGGACTTTCAGCGGGATCCGTTTTGAACCCTCAACCAATGGCTTTCGCGGATGTCCTACAAGGCCATCGCTCCACCAGATTGAGCTACCAGGGCTTACTTCCGGGTTCAGAGCGCGCCTTTTATCTGTTCTCGATCAATCCAAGGCAGATATCGGAACTGAACGTCCACGCCAGCGACACTACTCGACCTCCGTGCTAATCGCGTCACCGCTTCACTAGGCTTGAGTTGCGCATCGGCAAATCTTTTAGGCTGGCGGCGCTCCCCGAATTGACCGCCAGTGAGAGTGATACGCTCGTCGCAGCTGATGCGAATATGCGCATTAGTGTTAGCCGGGGGTATCATAGTCCTAGCTTTTTCTCACCTAGTGATCGGCCACTTGAGTCTCGATGCGCTTCTAACTGTCGGTGGAATAGTCTTGGCGATATTGGCGGGATCTCTGCCTGACATGCACAAGGGCGGCGTTGTGGAGGCAAGGGAGCGGGAGGTCATACCAGTCGCCGTACTCACGTTCATCGGAATACTGATGTTCTCTTTCGGGTCGTACACATTGTTTCAACCGTCATCACTGTTGTTGCCACTGTGGGTAACCTTCCCCGCACTGTTGATCTTTGACACCAGCAGGCGGTTCATTTCCCTGAAGAAGAGCCTAACCTCAGAGACCCCACCAGCAAAATAGGTTTCTTTCCTTCAAACATTAAATAACGCAGACGCTCACTCAAAGTTCAGCCCGGATACCCTAACCTGGTAGGGGGCAAGCCTGCTAAGCTTGTGGTCCGCAAGGGCCTTGTGGGTTCAAATCCCGCTCCGGGCGCATCAGTCCTCATCGTAGACATATCCGGTCGGCGCCTACCGTGATGGTGTAACAGTTTTAGAGTCACTGCGGGATGTAGGGACATGACACCAAGCGAATATGAGGAGAAGATTCAGAGTCTAGTCAACAGCTATGTTTCTTCTCTGGTTGCTGTCGTTCGAGCGGCTGAACGCCAATACGGAAAGGAGGGTAAGGAGCTGGCGAGGCGGGCCTTCATGGAGATCAGGGAAGGTAAGCGAACACCGGGAGATCCAAGCGCCGATCTGCGCGAGTTCTGCGACAGCTTGGACAAAGGCTGCAGAGTCACCCATCAATGGGTGAGGGTCACAGACGAGCCAAACAGGGTCAAGTACAACTTCACGAGATGCATGTGGGCAAAGGCTTTCTCCTCACTGAACGCGACAGACATCGGCCATTGGTTCTGCGACACGGACGAGCCCGCGATCAAGGCATACAACCCGCGTTTGGGGTTCAGGAGAACCAAGACGCTGATGGACGGAGACAAGCTCTGCGATCACGAGTTCTTCGTTGAGGAAGTCTAGGTCTCGACGCGTCCCCAAGGACGAGATATGCCGAAAGGGCGTTGAGTCACGAGCGCCACTTCCGCGGCGCTATTTCTCGCTTCAACAGAATCACGTCGTCGAACTCGCCATTTCTGATTAGTCCCCTTTCAAGCCTTCCGTACTCCTCGAATCCCGCTTTGATGTAGAGCTTTAACGCGGGGGCGTTCTTTGCCTCAGCTTCCGTCTTCACGATCTCGATGTCCCTCTCCTCCGCGGCCTTGAGAGCGCACTCAATCATTCTCATGGCAATTCCCTTTCTCCTGAAATTCGGATTGACGACCACGGTGTGGATCTCTGCGATGTGAGGGGTCAGGGGATGTCTGCTGAAATCGACCTCTAGGTTTCCTACGACTTCCTCGCCAACGACCGCGACAAGCCTAACCTTGTAGCCCTTCTCCATTTCCCGGATATCCCTTTCTAGGTAGCTCTTCACCTGCTCCAGGGTGTTGGCCGAGAGACAATTCCTATGCAGGCTTGGCGCATCATCAAGTCTTACTTCTCTTATCTTGACTACCAGGCCATCATCGGTAGAGAATTCGAACACCTCGCGGCCCCCCCCTGTTGCCATCAAGATGATTAGATTAGAATCTGTGGCCACTCCTTTGTTTCACAGATAACGCCGTAATGGTTTACAGTCCTCCCGCCTCCCACGACGACCATCTTTCTGCTATCTGTTCTATTGACCAGACTTTCGTCGACTGAGACAGCGACAACCTTGCCGACGATCAAAGCTTCCTTGTGCCAATCCAGAAGGCACTCGTAATGGGCAACGCATTCTTTCACTCTAGGCGGCCTCACCCTTTCGGATGGGATCGAGGTCAATCCCGCGCTTCCTATCTCATTCACTCCGGCTGGACAAGGGTCTTCCGTTATGGTAGCTGCCTTCAATACCTCACGGAGTATGTCCTCAGTTGGAACGTTCACCACGAATTCTCCGGTTTCCATGATGTTTCGGTGCGTGTGATGCGATGTGCTACAGCAAAACGCATAAGATCTCATAGAGCTGACAGTCATGAAGTTCGTTTTCACGGCAGCGTTCACCGCGCCCTCAGCATTGACGGTAGTTATGAGAACCACAGGAAGCACGACGAAGTTCCTTTCTCTGTACCAGTTCCTCGCTCGCTCGGCTGACAACTCTGCAGGAGCCCGCAAAGGCAGTGGTACTTTCTTGGCCAACGCTGTCCCGGCCATATCCTGAAACACCGCTTGGCACCCAATAAATGCTCCGGACGAAGATGTAGCGTTGCTTGAAAGGGGGCTGGAAGATTCCTAGAGTTGTCGTCCTATGTTGAGTTCCAAATGTGGGAATTCTCGCTGTCGTAGGGGTGGGAGGTCAAGGAACGAGGTATTATATCTAGAGTTGATTCCTCTAACAATAGTTGGGCGCGAACGAGAGAAATGCAGGGGAATATAGGATCAGGGCTGAGCGGTTCGAGGTGCTCTCCCATGAGACCAGGATCGAAATACTAAGAACCATCGAACGGCAGCCCATGACTTTTGCAGAGCTCAAGAGGACTCTAGGGATGGAGAGCAGCGGAAACTTACAACATCACTTAGGGAAGCTGGGTGATTTGGTGAAGCAAACGAACGATGGGCGGTATTCCCTAGGTGATGACGGAAGGGAAGCTCTGAGAATGCTAAACGCCATAAGAGCGCAAGCCCGTCCGCCGAGCAACGCCTCGGAGAAGGTGTACGACCTTGGAGAATTTGGATCTCTGCTCAGACCATCGCCGTGGAGGGCGGTGAAACTGGCAATATTAACGCTAGTTGCAGTCTTCTTCCTCTTAGCCTATCTGGCTGATCCAACAACTGAAAGCCTCCTGGGGTCGATTTCGTCCTGCGTGGCAGCTATCGTTCTCGGCACTCTAGTGACAAGCATCGAAACATGGAGGAGAGTTGTCACCTCGCTCGCGTTCCTCTTCATGTCGCTCTCTGTGTTCCTTTACGTCTCTTCTATGTACTTCCTTACCGTTGATAGAGCAGTCAACGTGGTTCTCTTCACCATGTTCCTCTGGGTTCCCATATACATGCTATTTTCGCGCGAGCTACTCAGAGCGTACGAACGAGAGCCACGACCGCACACTGAGTGAGTCCGCAACGTGACCTGGTTGCTTATGAAGGAGAAATCCGCCAAGCATCTTCATATGTGTCGTAAGCACGCGCGCGGACTTCCCAGGGCATTGAGCAGTCTGATCCTCATCGGATGGGCTAGGATGTCGAAGAGCTCCGCCCTCTTCTTCGAGCCCTCCTATGGGTTCCTATCAGATTCAGCCATCGAGGTTTCACGAAACCTTTCCGAGATTCAATACCTCGTCTCTTGGGGCTCTCAATGGTGGTTGAGTGCCGGGAGCGGGCCTCGATCCCGCGATCTCCAGATTATGAGTCTGGCGCCTTGGCCTTCTTTCTAGCCGATTACCCGGGATCCTCTGGGCCCTCGGGTCATTACATCCCGGCTTTCCGGCACTCGTCGATAGCGCGGCGCTCCGAATTAAAAGCTTAACGATGGAAAAGTTCCATCACACCTCGAATCATGCTCTGATGCTTAATAATCGGGTTCATCGGGTCGAGGTCCGTCGTGGATGAGGCCGCGCGGTCGGGTCGTCGCAGCATTGGAGCTACAGGAACCGGATCGCGTTCCTCTGTTTGAGATGCACGTCCCCACCACCATAGCGCAGAGGGCATTGAATCGCCAGGATGTGCTGATGGGCGGATCTGACGTATGCTACCGGTCGATATTACAAGGGGCCGACGTGAACCAGATCAACAACAGGATTGCGGACGAGTACGTGCTTTGCACCCGCACCTTGGGCTTGGACTTCATCAGGGTCCCGGGCGCTTTCCTGCCCGGAGTCCACGTTGGGAGGTCAAACGGAGAATGGCTCATAGACGGCAATAGGTACAGATACGTCTCCGGATCCATGTGGCGGTTGGATGAGCCGGATGCCTACGACCCGGACGAGGTCCTCGATGATGCGCGCAATTGCGGCCCGCCCAAGATCCACAGCGAAACGTTCTCGATTCTGAGGAGGATACGCGACATAGTCGGTGACGAGTACTTCCTGTCCTTCGACGCGGATGGCTCTTGGGGGCCGATCGTCAGCAATCCTAGCCTGCTGAGACATGTCCTTCTGTGGATGAGAAGGAGGCCGGAAGTCGTGGACGCCGTGATCGACAGGAACACATCCCATGCCATAAGGCTGGGGGAGGCGGCCATAGATGACGGGGCTGACGCCATACTGATGTGCGTTGACTACGGGCTCAGCGACGGGCCTTGGATGTCGCCGCAGATGTTCAGGAGGTTCGTCAAACTTGCGTTGGCCCGCCAGGCCAAGGCTTTCTCGGACAAAGGGGCCTGCCCGATGTTGCACTCCGACGGGAACATAACGCCCCTGCTTCCCGACATAGTAGATGCAGGCGTCCGGGCCTACCAGGGCATCGACGTGATGGCCGGAATGGATCTCAGAGAAGTGAAGCTCGCCTTCGGGCATAGGCTGTGCCTGATAGGGAACGTTGACCCCAGGGTCATAGAGTTCGGAACGAGGGCGGATGTTGAAGGGGAAGTTCGAAGGTGTTTGGAGAGTGCGGCTATTGGAGGCGGGTTCATGTTATCCGTCTCGGCCAACGTTTCTGCCAACCTTAATGCTGACAATTTCATTTACATGCTGGAGCTCGCACGGAAGATGGGCAACTATCCGATCAGAGTATAACCCCCTTCTAGGTGGGACTCGCCAATGCAAACCACGGGGCAATGACTGAACAGCGCGCAACCAGCAACGCAGTTATTCACGAACTTGGTGCCGCTGGCCAAATCTCCTGATATCGGTCACCCTGACTCCCATCTTCTTTGCGTTCTCGATGATCAAGGCGAGGTTGGGTACGAAATAAGCAGGTCCTGATCCTTGCCAACTGTCTTACGCGACCCTCTTGTGGTTTCCGGAGGGTCAGGTCCTGTCCCAGTAGGGTCTCGTCTGGACGTACTTCAGCTTGGCCTCCAACAGGTCGCGAAATAGTTCTTCCTCGTCGTAATGCATCCTCGACAATATCCTCAACGCTGTCTGTGGCCCAACGCCATACACCGACAGAGCAACCAGCCCTCTCCGACCGTACGAGTTAACGATGTCGGCGCTTCTCCTGAGTCCTGACAGAAGCTCCCTCTCCTCGTCGTCTAGTTTTACCCCCAGAACCCTCTTGCTCACGACTTCCTCCGCACGTTGCCTGTACCTCGGCAAAATAGCCAACAGCGTGGAGCCGCAGCTCGCACACCCCGGTTTCTCCTGAAGGTCAACTATCTTGGCCGACTCCAACCTGTGCCCGCAGTCCACGCAGATCAGCTCCACCCTTGAGAACATGACTGAATTTCTCACCCGTTCGAGCGCGTCCTTCTCGGCGCCTTCGGGCGCCATGGTCTCGGGCATTTCTGCGAACCTGTCCAGGATGTGATACGAGATCGGCGTGGCCCTCTCTTCTGAGAACCAAGAGACCAGTTCGACCTCGCCGCTCGATATCATAGATATTAGGCACTTTGCGGCGTCCAAATCGATCTTCTCGAGGAGGACCTCGCGCATGGTTTCGTCGAGTATCGGCGTCTCCTTGAACCTGTGGTACATGTCTAAGAGGGCTCCCTCGGACAACGCCAACCCCCTCTCTATGGCTCCGAACCTCTCTGCAACGAACTTCATGTAGTAGCCGAACGGAAACCTCTCCGAGATCCTTGAGTCGAAGTCACGTTGCGCCTCCTCGGCCGTCCTCGGTATGGCTTCGCTCACTAGAGTTTCGAGGTTCTGCCGCGTCACCTCGACCGGGAGTTCCACGAGTACCCTGTACCCGTCGGCCCACCAGTTCCTTATCATCCCGCTTCGGGACATCCTTCCGTCGACGATGTATCCGAGCGCTCTGTTCGCCAACTCTCCCAAGCAGGAGTTGATTATGAGATACCTGTCGAATCCCTCCACCACGACGGTCTGGTCGGTGGGCAGTGGTGCCCCGATCCTCAGATGCTCTTCGATCTCCTCCACGATCCTTCTGGAAACGTTGCTCTCAACGTCGAAGGTTTGGCTCAGCCAAGAGGATGTCTGCTGAGTTCCACCTTCCTTCAGCCTTGACGCTATGAGCCGCCTGAGCTTGCCGACCTCGTTGGCGAGCTCGAAGGGCATGGGAAGTATCTCGCCGTCCCATCCCGGCAATGAAGCCCTCGGGTCTTGGACCGGCGTGACGTAGACCCTTCCGTCCTCAGAGACGCTCTCTATCTTCCAGACCAGGCCCCTGCAGATGAAGTTCATGCCGAGCTTCGCCCTCATTGCGATGAACTCGTCCCCCACCGTCCCTATGATCCTGTCAGTGGTGAGATCGACCACGGGATACCTCTTCTCGTCCGGTATCATCGAGAGGTTGGCGAAGTAGTACTGTCTGGACCTTCTCGTCGGGATGATCCTGTCGCCGTCGATCGCGAGCAGGCGAAGTCGACCCAGATAGGAAACCACATCCATTAGCTCGTCCCTGCCTATGTGCTTGAACGGATGCGCCTCCCTGAGCCTCCTCAGAGCCTCCTTTACGTCGGTTCCTCCGAGGTCCATCGCAAGTCCGATCACCTGATGCGCCAAGACGTCCAGCGCTTTCTCATGGATGCGGGTCCTCTCCACCTTCTCCTCCTTCGCCCGCTTGACCACGGCGATGGACTCGAGGGCGTCGTCCGTGAAGGCTGTGACCACTATCCCCTCAGAGGTCAACCCGAGCTTGTGTCCGGACCTGCCGACCCTCTGTATCAGCGGCCCCACCTGCCTCGGCGAAAGATACTGCACGACCAAGTCCACGTGCCCTATGTCTATGCCGAGTTCGAGCGTGCTGGTGCAGATGATCGCCTTGAGCCTCCTCTGCTTGAAGTCCTCCTCGATCCTCTCCCTCTCCTCCCTGGACAATGAGCCGTGGTGAATTCCGATCTTCGGATCAATCGAGCTGAGCCTGACCGCCAGCATCTCAGCGATCTGCCTGCTGTTCACGAAGACGAGCGTTGACTCGTGCTCCTCCGCAAGCTCCCTTATCCTAGCCATTCGCGCTGCCGCCTCAGGAGAAGTGTACAACACTGCCGCTAGGTCATGATCCTCCTCGCTCGGCTCAGGCCACTCCACCCAATACTTGTATCCTTTCGGTATCTTGATGTGAATTACCTCGACCGGCCTGTTCGCGCCGGCCAGGAACTTGGCGGCCTCCTCCGGAGAACCCACCGTGGCGGAGAGCCCTATCCTCTGGAACTCCCTTCCGACGGCTACCCTGAGCCTCTCTAGTGCGATGGAGAGCTGAGCTCCCCTCTTGGTCTCCGCGATCTCGTGGATCTCATCCACGATCACCCAATTGACGGACTTTAGGTTCTCTCTCATCCTCTTTCCTGGGAGGATGGCCTGAAGCGTCTCCGGCGTCGTTATGAGGAGATCGGGCGGTCTGACCGACTGCCTCCTCCTCTGGGCCGTCGGGGTGTCGCCGTGCCTCACCTCCACGGTAAGGCCGAGCCTGTTGGCCCACCTAGTGATTCTGTCCAACATGTCTCTGTTTAACGCCCTTAGAGGCGTGACGTAGAGGACCGAGATCCCGTGCCTCTTCCTCTTCTTGGTCAGACCATCGAACACTGGTATGAGGGCGGCTTCCGTCTTCCCACTACCGGTTGGGGCGATGACCAAGACGTTGGCCCCAGCTATTATTCGAGGGATCGCCTTGAGTTGGGGCTCGGTGAGGTCCCCAAGGCCCATTTCTCTGACCAGAGCCCTGACAGGCTCCGAAACCTTCGCCAGGACATCTTGGTCAGGAGGAGAATCGCCCGCCGCCAACTTTCGAGTCGTGAGGCCGATGCCAGCTTATCAGATTTTGCCGAGCACCGAAAATGGAGAAACGCCTCACATGGCTCCGGGCGCTCTCGCAGGGCCCTGTGGCTCGATCAGAGCAGGCTCTCCCTGTTCATCGGGTATACCGTGGTGGATCGTATGTCATCGGACGCCAACACGAACTGCGTTACCCTGTTGACCCCGATGCCGCAACCCGAGTGCGGGCTTCCGTGCCTCTTGTAGAACTCCAAGTACCAGTCGAAGTCTTTCGGGCTCCCGCCCCTTTCTATCAGCGTCTTCATCATGGTGGACGACATCAATCTGTCGACCAGCTTCACGTACCTGTATTCCCTCTCGGCAGCTCCCGCAGCCTCTCCGCTATAGGGAAGAATTAGGTCAGCGCTCCTTACTACCCTAGGATCCTGCTCGTCCTCTATCATGTTGAAGAACTTGATCTCCTTTGGATAGTGCGTTATGAAGAGCGGCTTGCCTCCCATCTCCTTCACCAACAAGCGCTCGTGTCGGCTCTGCAGATCATCGCCCCATCTCACTCCCTCCTCCGAGAGCATCTCAACCGCCTGCGAGTAGGATATTCTCAGGAACGGCTGTTTCACCTCACCGAGCCTTTGGGCATCCAGTCGAGCCTCGTGCAAGGTCTCCTCCGACTTGACAAGTTCTCCAACCATGCTGCACAGTACTCCCTCGATTTCGGACAGGAGTTGGTCGAAGCCTCCCTTGAACTCAAGCTCAAGCAGGCTGAACTCGGTCAGATGGCGGTCATCGACCCTATCCTCGGCCCTGAAGCTAGGGCCAACGCACCATACCTTTGACAGATAAGGCGTGAGTACCTCCAAATACAGCTGGCCAGTCTGCGACAGATAGGCTCGTTCCCCGAAGTAGCTGAGCCCAAAAAGGGTATGCACGTTCTCGCACGCGCCCGTAGCCTTAGTGATGTGAGGGACGGTGACCTCCACGTAGCCATGATCCTCCAGATAGTGCCTCGCGCCCTTCATGAGGACGGCCTCGACTCTCGCTACATCGTGCAGTTCCTTCGACGGAAAGATCTCCGGTCTATTCTTGGTCTGAGTTAGTCGCGTATGATCCATCACCAAGCCCCCCAAGGGAAGGCTAGGTGATTTTCCTCTCCACAAACCGTGGCCGGTCGGAACACGACCCGCAGCCACCTCCGGGTTGGTCGGTTAATAAGACTTTTCGACGCCCCGACGCAGTCGGCGAATTCCTAAACCGTGCCTTCCGTTTAGCCCTGCCGTGGCCTTGAGCGTCCGCCTCGGAAGAAGACGAAGAACAAGGCGGCACCCAGAAAATAGAGTATGCCGCAGACGTAGAACGGAAGCTCCAGCATCCCCTGCTTCAGCATCGACCCACCTATCCCTTGGCTCACGGCATTGGGAAATCCCCATGCGACTCCCGAGAAGGGAGAGCATATTGCGGCAGCTGAGGCTCTCTCCTCTGGATGAACGACGCTCATAGCGAACGCCGACTGGATCGGTGAAGATAGATTCATCAAGAAGGCTCTGAAGACGTACAAGGCCGCGACGATACCGTACGAAGCCGATACGGGCATGATCAGGAGAAGGCCCGTGGCCAAAAGTTGCGTGGACACGATGCTTCCGACCGGACCGAGCCTTCGGCCCAGCTCAGGCGCTATCAGATAAGAGACTGCCATGAGGGCATTGGCGATCACTGTTAGGATGCCCAGATCACCTCCACCGACTCCAAACCTAAGATAAAACCACAGAGGAAGCAACGGGATGATGAATCCAGCACCCAAGCCTATGGCTGCACTCACGGTTGCCAGTTTCGCTATCTCCTTCCTCGACCTTGAGGGGAATATCGTCCTTCCACCTGGTCTCCCTTGGCCCTCTTTCAAGGGCAAGAGCGCAAGGGAGGACATGAGGCAGAGGGCAAAGGCAGCCACAAACATCGGCTGATAGCCTAGCACCGGGCCCACCCCCATCTGCTGCATTATCCAATCAGGAATTCCACTGGCGAGCGCGCCCAACGTGGAGCCCGCCATGAAGGCGAAGGACCACAGACTGTACGCGACCGTCCTCTCGTCTTCAGAGGTTCTCTCCGCCATCAGCGCGGTTGAAGCCGTGAAGGTCGAAAAGCCCACACCGAGAAGGAAGCTCGCAACGTAGAACGCGACTACATCAACGGACACCACATACAGCAACCAGGCGACTGCCAGCACGGCCCCTCCGATCACCGAGATCCACTTCTTGCTGTACCTATCCGACAGGATCCCGACTGGGATGGTCAACAGGGCGCCCGTCAGCGTAGACACGCTGAAGATGAGCCCTATGGTCGCCTCGTCAATTCCTATCACCTTGAGGTAGATAGCCTGGATTATCATCAGGTAGCCGTACGGCAAGCTCGCTAGCCCACCTGACAGTACCATCAGGTTCACGTCCCTGTTCAGCTTGGTGAACCTGTCCAGTCCCAGGGGCAAGCGCGCCAAGTGGCCCTCCGCGATGCCACATATGGATAGGTAATAAGCTGGCTCCGAGCTACTGAGCTTCCGCGGACATCTCCGGAACACGTTTATCTGACCCCAATTCACAGCCGCCTCTCGAATTTGGCCCTCATCCGTGCCCTCGCCTTCATGTGTGACCCCGCTGGGGTTTCGGAAGCATCTTCAGTCGGGGATTACCTCATGAGCTTGACTGAACAGCTGGAGTCTCTGGCAGACGCGTCTGTCTTGTTCACACGACCCATCTGGTCCCGAAGAGTTGTGCTCCCTTGCTTTCATGCTCTAGACGGCGGTGCGATTCGAGAAGTTTCAAACCAGATCGACGAAGCGGCGCCGAGCCTCGGCGTTGGATTGGTCGCATTTCCATTAGGAGTTGCGGACATCGATCAAGTGGCCGACGGGATCGCAGCCAGCCTCAGTGAGACCGAGTCCACGTTCATCTCGTTGAAGCTATCTGAGATGGGTAGGGAGCTGACGCCCGACCGGGCCGAGGCGGGAGCGAGACTGCTAGCGAGGATCGCTGAGAAGGGTGGACCGGCGAACTGTGCCCGTTTCGCTTTCTCTTGTGGAGATCAGCCCGAGACTCCGTACTTCCCGGACACATCATCCCAAAGAGAAGGTTTCACGCTGAGCCTGAGGTACGTCCCGGATCTTCAAAGCTTCTTCAACCAAGGCCGCGAGAACGTGAGGGATCGAACTGCTTCTTTGCTCAAGGCCGTCGAATCGGAAGCGCTAGCGGTTTCGCGCCGCTCATCCATCGACTACATCGGAGTGGACTGCTCCCTTTCTCCTTGGATGGAGGAGAGCGCGGCCGACTTGGTAGGCACAGTCATGGGGAGCGAGTTTGGAGGGCCCGGGACGCACCACGCCACCTCATGCCTGAACAGGCTCATAGGTGAGGCTTCCCAAGGGCTAAGGACATGTGGCTTCAATGAAGTCATGCTTCCCGTTGCTGAGGACTCCGAGCTGAAGGAACTCGCGCTTGAAGGTCGGATCGATGTCTCAACATTGGTATCGTTAGTATCGATCTGCGTCGCCGGTCTTGACATGGTGGCGCTGCCACTCTCCACAGAACCGCGATCCCTGGCCAGACTACTGCAGGATGTTTCCTCGATAGCTAATGCGAAGGGAAGACCGGCTGGCATCAGGTTGGTCTTGGCAGACGGAAAACCTGGCGGCGAGGTCGAGATGGGACAGTTTGGCCGGGTGCCCATAATGAAGGCTTGCTGAGCAGTCGGCCTTCAATCATCAGCCGCTTGGGATACCGCTAAAAGCCATGATGAGCGGGAACTCAGCGTATCAAAGATGAAGCCGCCCAGAGTAGTTCTTCTCACCGTCATCATCGGCGTGGCGATCACCGTCCTCAGCGGCTTGGTCTCCAATACTCCAGCGGGACTCGTAGGTGCTGTCCACTACGGTTATCCTCTTCCCTGGTTGCATCAAGTTGTCTATCCTGGAGCGCCAATAGAGGTTGACCCAGTGATACTAATGGTCGATATTGCGGTCTGGTCGGTTGTCGGTGGACTGGTCCTACTCCTAATGGGGTCGATCAGGAAGAGCTAAAGCTCGTCCCGGCTCTCCCGACCTAGTCCGTTTCCAGCTCGGCTCATTCCGAGACAAGCAGGATTCCCGCAAGGAACAACCATGGAGCGCCCATCCTTTGCAGGTTCCTATTCTCCCGTATCGAGAGACAGGTGCCGCCTCAGGGTACGATCACTTGGATCTGCATACTTGACGCGCAAGCCTAAAAACACTCAGTGATGGCTGCCAACAGGATGAGCGATCAACCTGAATTGGAAATAGAATTCCAAGCCGGATCCTACCTAGTTCGTGTAAGAGGACGCAACATAGATAGCGTCTTGGAAGTGGCAAGGGAAGCTCGTAGAGCCTTAGGCCACGAGGCAGAACAAAAGGGGGCAGTTCAGGTCGTCGAGAAGGATCCGGCAGAATTCATCAAGCAAGAGAGTCCGAAGACCGATATGGACCGAGTCATATGTGCATGCTACTACCTGACGAAACACCGAAAGGTCAGGTCGATAACCAAAAAAGACTTGGATGGGTTCTTCCCCGAGGCTAGAATGCCGATGCCCACTAACATGAGCGATATGATAAACAAGAATATTGATCGGGGATATCTTGCTCCTACCGGGAAACTGAAGAAAGGTTTGAAGTCTTACTATATGACGACAGAGGGGGAACAATTCGTAGAGACCGGCCTGAAAGAGGAGGCGTAAGTACCAACCGCGGTTCGACGACGTTGGCCTTGATGGGTTGAATGGTGCGGGGGGTGGGATTCGAACCCACGAACCCCTACGGGACTCTCCGCGATCTCAGGAGCCTCAGTCCTGCGCCTTTGACCTGACTGGGCGACCCCCGCTTGTTGTCGTTTCTCTTTGGTCGAGATTTAACTATTGTGAGCGTTAACGACCACCACGCTGATTACTGTTGATAATCACAGGCCACGAGCTTCGCCATGACTTTAATGGAGACAACAATCACCCTTTCCACAATGATTCTAGTGAACGCGCTGACAACGCAGCCAGTTGAGGAGCAGCAGCTGGAACTGGTTGAGAGAAAGGGGCGAGGCCACCCAGACACGATAATGGACAGCGTCGTGGATTCCATCTCAGTGGCATTGAACAGGGAGTACCTTAAGAGGTGGGGCAAGATCCTCCACTACAACCTAGACAAGGGCTTCCTCGCAGCCGGTAACTCGAGGCCGCACTTCGGGGGCGGCAAGGTTCAGAGACCCATGCTGATGATGTTCGGGGACAGAGCTACCGTGAGGGTCGGCGGGGAATCCATCAATCTGGACTCCCTGATTGAGAAGGTCACGCGTAACTGGGTGAAGCGCAACCTGAGATACGTTGACCCGCGGAAACACCTGAGGATTCAAAACAAGATCGGCAGGAGCGCCGAGAACCTGGCGGACATCTTCGCAAGGGGGGGCGATTTCTTGGGGGCAAATGACACATCCGCCGCGGTGGGCTACGCCCCCAACACGAAGACTGAAACCCTGGTGAAGACCGTAGAGCAGCACGTGAACTCGCCTGACTTCAAGCGCAGGTTCCCAGATACCGGCGAGGACGTGAAAGTCATGGGCAGGAGGGTCAAGGACGATCTGGAGCTGACCATTTCGATCGCCTTCGTCGACCGCTTCATCGATAGCGAGTCGGACTACTTCAGAACGAAGGAGGAAGTCAGGTCGGCCATCGAAGAGTTCGCGAGGGAGAGGTTCACATTCAGCTCGCTCAAGGTTCTTGTCAACAACCTTGATGAGCCCGAGAGAGGGGTTGACGGACTTTACCTGACGGTCACGGGAACGTCTGCCGAGTCCGGCGACAGCGGTCAGGTCGGGAGGGGAAACAAAGCGAACGGCATATTCTCGCTGTGCAGGCCCTCAAGCTCCGAGGCAGCCTCGGGCAAGAACCCGGTCAGTCACGTCGGCAAGATATACAACGCGATGTCGTTCCAAGTCGCCGAGACAATAATCGAAAGGGTGGAAAGCGTGCGCGAGGCCTACTTCTGGATGCTCAGTAAGATCGGTGAGCCGGTGAACCTCCCCAACATCGCGGCCGCACAAGTGATCCCAAGGGTCTCGTCTGATCCTGAGGCCACGATGAAGCAAGTCAGAAGCGTCGTCGAGGATTGCTTGACCGCGGAGGCCTTCAGGGAACTAATGGGCAAGCTCACCAGAGGAGAGCTGAGCCTCTGCTAACCTTTTTATCAAGTGGGGTTCGAACTAGGCTTCCCTATCGTTGGAGAGCATCTCATCAGCGCTGTCTGAAGCCATCAGGCGCTTCACCGGAAAGGCGTACGTCAGGGACGCTGACGTAGAGGAGCTCATACGGAACATCCAGCGGTCCCTACTGAAGGCGGACGTCCCGGTCGACCTAGTCCAGAGCCTCTCGGACGGGATGAGAACCGCGGCCTCAAAGGACACGCCGGGGCTGTCCAAGAAGGACGCTGTTGTGAACTCGATCTACGATGAGCTGGTGAAGCTCGTAGGAGGAAGCCCAGTAGAGGTCAAGATCGAGCGCAAGCCTGCCATCTGGATCTTCGTTGGGATCCAAGGCTTCGGCAAGACCACCTCCTTGGCCAAGCTGGCCATCCTCTACAAATCGAAGGGCTTCAAGGTCTGCGTGATCTGCGCTGACACCTTCAGGCCAGGCGCCCTCGAGCAGCTCAAGGCCCTACTTGCCGACCAAGATGTCCCCGTCCTCGGCGGCTCCATCGGCGAGGACCCTTCCGCTCTCCTCAGCCGGTCGGTGGTGTCGCTCAGGCGGTCCGAACCTCAACCCGACATAATCATGGTGGACACAGCAGGCAGACACAAAACGCAAGACGGCCTGATGAAGGAGCTTGCGGGGGTCGTCAAGGTCACGAAGCCCGACGCCACCTTCTTAGTGATCGACGCCGCCATCGGCCAAGTCGCGAGATCCCAAGCCGAAGCCTTCAACGCAGTAGCGCCAGTCGGCTACGTGATGCTCACCAAGATGGACGGGACCGCAAAGGGCGGCGGAGCCCTCGCGGCCGTCGCCTCGACAGGGGCCAAGATAGCGTTCGTCGGAACTGGCGAGAAGGTCACGGAGATCAGCCAGTTCAACCCCACTGAGTACATATCCGACCTGATGGGAATTCCCGACCTGAAGTCCGTGCTCGAGCGCGTCTCACGCTCCATGAAGGTCATGGAATTGGACAGGGCCAAGGCCTTCGCCCTGGGTAGGTTCACTCTTGAGGAGTTCGTGGATCAGATGGAGGAAGTTACCAAGGGAGACATCACGTCGATGCTCATGAGGTTCTTGCCGAGGGGGATGAAGATCCCCAAGGAGATGAAGGGGATGACTGAACAGAAGGTGAAGGCTTGGCGCTCGGTCCTAGACTCCATGAACCGTGAGGAGCGCAACGACATCTCGGTGATGAATCAAAGCAGGATCAGGAGGGTCGCTAGAGGCTCTGGGAGATCCGAGAGGGAAGTCAGGGAACTCCTCCAACAATACAAGAACTCCAAGAAATTGGTGAAGCGGTTCAGGGGCCTGAGAGGTGTGAAGGGCCTTGCCTAGGGGATCAGCTCAGGACATCCTTGATACCTGCGCCAAGGTCTTGGCCAAGTATCCCCTTTGCGACAGATGCTTGGGCAGGCAGTTTCGCCTACTTGACGAGAGGGATGACAACCAAGTCATAGGCTCCTCCTTGAAACTTGCCCTGTACTTGGAAAACTCCTCTCCCTTCGACATGGGTGGCACTAGGCCCTTGAGGGTCCTCAAGCGCTTGGCATTGTCAGGTCATCGGCCGTCCGCATCAGCGGTCAAGGCCCGCACAGGAAAAGCACCGAGCGTCGAGCCTTGTCCTATCTGCGGGGGATCACTGTTCACGAAGATCCGTGACTTGGCCCTGAAGTCCGCGTCGGAGCTGCGAAAGTATCAATACGCCACGTTTCAATTGGGGTCCAAGCTCCCCAGGAAGATCGTTAGGCTAGACGACGAGATCAAGATGATATTCAAACTACCCCATGGCGAGAGCGTCAAGACTGAGTTCAACAGGCTTCTGGCCAACGAGCTGTCCAAGGCAACCGGAAGCAGGCCCGTCTTTTCTGGGGAAGCTGACATCGCCGTCACCTTCGACCCAATCAGTGAGAGCGCCGAAGTTTCTCCCTCTCCACTCTACATATCCGGTCGATACAGAAAGCTGAAGCCTGGCACGTCACAGACTAGGAAGAGGGGAGTGAGCCCGCTCACCTCCATCGAGGGGATGTTAGCTTCGGTCTTCGTGCCCCTCCTGAAGGCCGAGGATGTCAAGTTTCACGGTGCGGGCAGGGAGGATGTAGATGCCCTGATGCTGGGCCGCGGCCGTCCGTTCGTGCTGGAAGTGGTACGCCCACGAAAGAGACGCATCGGCTTGGCCAGGGCTCAGAGGGAGTTCAACGAGCGCTTCAAGAAATCTGTCCAGGTCGGCTCCCTCAAGCTGAACTCGCGCGCGAGCATCGTAAAGCTGAAACTTGGGGGGGAGCGGTTCGACAAGAGATACCGAATCATCATCAGAGTGGAGGAAATGCCCTCAGAAGAAAAACTCCGCGAGGTGGAGAAGATGTCGACGAACCTGATGATCGAGCAAAGGACCCCGAAGAGAGTAGCTTGGAGGAGAGCAGACAAAGTCAGGAAGAAGAGGATCAGGAGCTTGAAGCTGAAGAGGATTGGAAGGAAAAGGTTGGAGGCAGTCATGGAGACCCAAGCAGGTACGTACGTAAAGGAGTTCATCACTGGGGACGAAGGGAGAACGAGGCCTTCGCTCGCCGAACTGTTAAATACGCCAGCGAATTGGGAGGCCTTGGAGGTACTTCAGATCTTAGGTGGTTAACTTGCCCAAGTCCAGGGGCCCAAGGTCCAAGACTAGGAGGTTGTTCTCCAAGAGCCTCAGTCGAAAGGGGCTCAGGTCACTTGGATACTTGCTCAAGGACTATGAAGTGGGCGACAAGGTGGTGATAACCATCGACCCTGCTGTGCACCGCGGCATGCCGTACAAGAGGTTCCACGGAAGCGTTGGTCAAGTTGTGGAGAAAAGGGGAAGGGCCTACGTCGTGAAGGTGACAACTGGCAGAAAGGAGAAGCTGATCTTGGCCAGGCCCGAACACATCCGGCCGGTGAGCTCCTGATGGTTCGCAAAAAGATGGAGGAGAGATACGTCACCAACGCTGAGGCGCAAGAGACCCTCAAGTCCATCGAAGGTGAGAAGTCGTCGTTCATCAGATCCGTTGGCGAGTACATAAGGGACACGACCAAGCTGGGCGCGGAGGAATCCAGAAAACTCGTGGGGGAACTGACGAAGCAGGCCGATGTCACCGAGAAGGATGCTGTCATGCTCGCGAACGTGTTGCCGAAGACCGGCGCTGAGATCAGGTCCATCCTTTCCGGAGGGGGAAGGCCCTTCGTCACGAACGAGCAGGCCGACAAGATAGAGAAGATAATCTCGAAGTACGTGAAGAAGGAGAAGGAGTGACCCCTTAAATAACAGATAAGTAGAGAACGAATACTCGCACCCACGCATGACAGAGAGATCTCGGTCGGCCGACCTACAAAAGATGCCGGAGGGATCAAAGGTTCGACTGGAGGGGTGGGTCTTTTCACTCGCGACGCTAGGCAAACTCCACTTCATAAGGCTCAGGGACTCGACCGGTGTGACTCAAGTTGTCGTGAAGCCAGGGGTTTCCTCGCCGGAAAGCGTCACGGCGGCTGAATCGCTGAGCAGGGAGGACTCAGTCCAAGTCAAGGGTGAAGTCAGAAAGGACAAGAGGGCCCCTGGTGGGGTCGAGGTCTTGGCCTCCGAGATCGTGGTCGTTGGCCGGTCGCTCAATGAGTTTCCGATCAGGAAAGGCGTATCGGCCAAGGTCATGGGTGACTACAGGCACCTGTACGTACGAAGTAGAAAGTTCACCCGGGTTCTGAGGGCTCGATCCGAACTTCTGCACGTCATGAGGAAATGGCTTGAGGAAAAGGGCTTCGTGGAGTTCTCGTGCCCGAGCACAATAACCGCAGCCGTCGAGGGAGGAGCAACGCTGTTCGAGGTCAAATACTTCGACAGGAGTGCCTTCATGACGCAGAGCTCCCAGTTTCACTTGGAGGCGGGCATATACTCCTTGGAGAAGGTCTACACAATCCAACCTTCCTTCAGAGCTGAACCGTCGAAGACCCCCAGACATCTCACGGAGTACTGGCACTTGGAGGCCGAGGTTGCTTGGTGCGACATGGACTCCATGATCGACATCGAGGAGCGCCTGATCTCGGACACCACCGCAGAGCTTTCGTCACCAAACTACTCCTTCAAGTCGATCAACCCTGAGTTCAAGCCGCTCGAGAGGCCATTCAAGCGCATGAAGTACGATGAGGTTCTAGACCTGCTCGAGGATTCCGGTGTTCACCTGAAGTGGGGATCCGACCTCGGCTCAGATGAGGAGAAGATCATCTCCAGCAAGGTTGAAGGGCCTCTTTTCATCACGCACTACCCAAGACAGTCCCGAGCCTTCTACCACAAACCTGACCCGACCCGTCCTGAAGTCGTTCTGTCGCATGACCTCGTTCTCAAGGGCGTTGGGGAGGTGATAGGTGGCGGGGAAAGGATAGAGGACTACGAAACGCTCCTGACCAGGATACGGGAGGCGGGGCTGAACCCTGAGGACTACTCATGGTACATTGACCTCAGGAAGTACGGTAGCGTGCCGCACGCAGGTTTCGGACTCGGGATAGAGCGGCTTCTCGCGTACCTTCTGGGCCTCCCGAACATACGCCTGGCGATTCCCTTCCCGAGGACCCTGACCAGGATCTATCCTTGATCCTGCATGCGTGACCAAATCGATCTCAGGGATGCCGTCGAGGACCTATTGAGGGAGCAGGGCATAACGCTCAAGGACGTTCTGGATCTAATGGACGAGGGACGAGATTCCGTTATGCGTTCCCTCTCCAAGACATCTGACCTCGATGATGATCAACTGTCTGAGATTGAGAGCAAGCTATCGTACAGGCAGATCAATATGTTGGTGTTTGTCCTTCATGCATCATACGTGAATAACCCCTCCGGCCTCTACAGGGGAATGACCCTAACGCCAAGAAGGGAAGATGTCATGGTCGGCCAGCGCATCACGTTCGAAGACATCAGAGCTGTAGCTGGTGCCCTGGGGATGGATCTTGGGGAGACCTAAGGGGACACGATCGCATGAGGCTATCCCCATTTCCTCCTCGTAATGATCCATGCCATCAGCACGACCGCTACCACCGCTCCCGCAACAATGCCCATTCCCAGCGGGGTCTCGATGAAGATCCCTCTGCGTCCGACAGCCAAGTTCTTGGAGATGTGGCTCGTCTCCCCTTCGTCGTCGGCGACCACCAACGATACCGTGAAATCCCCCACCCTTTCATACTTGTGAGTTGGATTCCGTTCTGAGGATTCATGGCCGTCTCCGAAGTCCCATTTCCAGGATGTCAGGTTGCCCTCAGGATCTTCAGACATATCGGTGAATCTGATCTCTTCACCCTCAGCCGCATCCGAGGGAGAAAATGCAAACTGCGCAGTAGGCGGCAAGTTGAATACCGAAAGAGTCGCGGCGGCTGTGTCCTCGGTGCCCCTCTCGTCAGTTACCACAAGCGTGACCTCATAGGAGCCCTTGTTCACATACCTGTGCTCAGGATTCTGTTCGGTTGAGGTAGTTCCATCCCCGAAATCCCAACGCCAAGAGACGACGGACCCATCTTGGTCCGTCGATGAGTCTTGGAAGCCGACCGTATCCTTCACAGTGGGCTTTGCCGGAAAGTAAGAGAATGAGGCGGTCGGAATTCTGTTCAACACGATCGCGTCGGACAGGTCGGCTTTCCACACGCCATACCTGCTGAGTCCTAGAACCAAATACTTCATATCTGCCGTGAGCGCCAAGTTCTCCGCGACGTTGTCCCTCGCCTGGTTCTCGGCCGTGGGCAAACCGCTGTTTATCGCTTGCCAGGTGCTGCCAGCGTCGTTGCTGACGTAGACCCCCTTGCTGGTGCTCAGGAAGAGTATGTTGTGATAGGTCGGATGAATCAGGACGCTGTAGAACTCGCTCCTCTCGTCAAGGCCCTCCATGATCTTGAACCAGGTTTCCCCAGCATCCGTCGATTTCATCACGACCCCGTAGAAGCTGTTCCTATGGCTGAGGCCCTTGTTCTGCCCGTTCTTCGTTGATGCGTACATTACGTTCGGGTCCTCATCATCGATGGCAACCGTGAAAGGCCACTGCTCCGGCGGCATGCCGACGCTCTTCAACGTCCATGTCCTCCCACCGTCAACCGACCGCGCGACGCCATTGTAGGTCCCAGCCCATATCACGTTCCGATCTCGAGGGTGCATGGTCAAGGAGAATATGCCGTCATTTCCGAGCCCAAGGCTTGAGTCCCTCCATGTGCGGCCGCTGTCGTTGCTTATGAAGAAGCCGCTCGGAAAGTGCCCCAAGTAGACCCTCCCTGGGGTCACGGGATCAAACAACACAGAGCTGAACTGATACATCCTTCTTTCCCAAGCGCTCCACCACCCACTCCCCAACGTCCTCCCGAGGTTCCTCCAAATTCGGTCCGCAGCGTCGCAACAGTAGATTCCATATCCGCCCGTTCCGGCGAAAAGAAGGGTCTCCGTCCCATATGTCCGCACTCTAACGTCATCCACGCAAACCTCAGAATCTTCAAGAGATTCGAACGCGATGGCGCCCTCTAGCAGGGGGTCGGGGTCCGTATACGATATCCTAAGCACGCCATCTACGAAAACTCTGATGAGACCAGCCTCGACTTCCACCCTGAGGTCGTGCCATTGCCCCAAGGCGTAACGACCCGGTTTATCCTCAAGGAAAGCAAACTCACTCCAGCGGTTGAACTCCTTCCAGAGGTACAGCCTATCTCCGCTGAATCCCAAGAAGTACCTTCCCTCGGGCCCCCTCCTGAATACCACGTGAACTGAGCCCAGGATCAATTTCAGCTTGGCCGCAAAGGTGTAGTCGCCCCAGAGTTCCGAACCTGCCCTGGCCCATCTGTGCCCTGTGCCCCTCAAGACGTAATTGCCCTCCTCCATGACAACGCCCCAGCCGCTTTCCAATTCCCACTGGTCAGCAGTTCCATTTTCAAAGCCGTCCTCGAATGGAGGCCACTCGAAGCTCACGACCTTCAATGTCCTCACATCAAGAGTCTGCAGCCCATCGTTCATCTCCTCCCAGTGTTGCCCGCCGTCCCTAGTCACGAACACCCCTTCCTCGCTTGACACGTACACTTCACTCGGATTCGCAGGGTTTATCACGACCTTGGTTATTCTCTTCCCCATCATCTTATTGTCAACGCCGTTGGCAAACATGTCAAAATCCATCCCGTCGTAGCTCACGAACATCCCCTTCCCGTAAACCCCCATCCAGACTATGTTGGAGTTGTTTGGATTGATCGCGAAGCTGTAGTACCCTTGCATGTTAGGATCTGTGACCCTTATGCTGGGCGTCAGGAAGTTCTTGTCGTACCAGTGCCTTCCCCCATCGTCGGACCGCAGCAGTCCCCCCGGATAAGCCGAGGCGTATATCCTGTCAGGGTTGTTGGGGTCGCATTCCACCTGGATCTTGAAGACCTCCGCCTTGGGCTTGTTGCTTCTGAGAGGATCCCACGTGATCGAACCGTTGTCGTTTATGACTCCAGAGTAGACGCCTGAGCCTTGCGTGGAAGCGTATACGTAGTTGACCCTTATCTTGACAGAAGTCATGCTCGTCGAACCCAGCCCGTTGTTCTCCTGCCTCCAGTTCAGCCCGCCGTCGTTGCTAACCCAGACGCCCCCCATCATGTCTGCGACGTACAAGTTGTCGTGATCCCGGGGGTCCACGTCTATGCCCCTTGCCTCGCTGACCGTTTCCAAGATCAGTGTCCAGTGCTCCCCGCCATCCGTGCTCTTGTAGACTCCGCACTTGCCCTCAAGGTTTTGCATTCCGGGCGGCAGCATGTAGTCAGGCAGCTCCCCGCCAATGGCTGTAGCGTACAATATGCTACTGTTCGTTGGGTCCACATCAATGTCGTAGATGCCCGTCCGGGGAAGTCCGGTCCCCCTGTCGTCGAGCCTTTGCCACGTGGCTCCTCCGTCAGTACTCTTGAACACGCCATATATGTGGGTCGTCACGTAGAGCACGCTCGTGTTTTTCGGGTCGATCTCAATCTCTATCACTGCCCTTGGTAGCCCGGAGCTCAGATTGGCCACGACTTGGCCGCCCCCGATCTTCACCAGAACCCCCCTATGTGCCATCGGAGGTTTGAAGGCGCTGGCGTAGATGAGGTCGGGATCCTCAGGATCTATGACGGCGACGGAGGTCAGCATATAGCCTGCCCCAAAATCATAGTAAGTGTACCAAGTCCGCCCGGAGTCGTTTGACCTGTGTATCCTCGCCCCCGTTCTATCGCATGCATATACGATGTTGGGGTCCCTTTCCGACACGGCCAGCCAAGTTGGGGAGAACGTGTGGTCTTGGTCAAGCAACAGCCAGTCCCTGCCACCGTTGAGGGTCTTGTAGGTCCCTCCTCCCCAAGTGCCAGCGTACACTATGTTCTTGTCGGACGGGTCGATCTGAAGCTGTGAATGCCCCCAGATAGTGGTGAAGGTCAGGTGCTCATTGAGCTTCTGCCACGTGCGCCCCTTATCGTTGCTGACGTATATCGTTCCTCCCTTCCCTATCACACCAACGAAAATCCTGTTTGGGTTTGTTCTGTCAAACGCCAACGCCGTTATCCCTCTGGAGTTGTTCACCCTCAGTATCTCTGTCCAGCCGAAATTCTCGCCTTGGTACGGGGAGTATCTCCAGACCGATGAGTGGTTCTCGAATATCTTGGGCGAATACGTGGCGTAGAGGATATTGCTGTCCTCAGGGTCCAAGGCGATCCTGTAGGCGTAGTCTGGGGAACCGGTAAGGTGGCGCCAATCCGTCGTAGAAGGGACGTACTCCGATATGCCGACCCCTATGTTGGACACGTAGATCCTTTCGGGATCCTCACTCGCCACATCGATGTCAAAGACCTTCGCCGATGAGAAATCCCTGTTAATCCGTTGGAACGTGAGCCCTCCGTCATACGACTCATATATGTTGGACATCTCATCGACCAATATGATGTGATTTAGATCATGTGGGTCGATTTCCAACTCGTCTCCTGCAATGGTGGGCGAGAATGGTTCCCAAGTTCTTCCTCCGTCTCTCGTTAGATACTTCTCCTGTATGACGTTTCCCGAGGTGAATATGACGTTTGGATCCACCGGGTGACACAGTACGATGCTGGGGGATGACGCCACGATGCCAGCGTCCATCTTCCTCCATGTCACCATGCCGTCCTCCGATTTGACAATCCCATAGAACCAGATGGACCCAGTCTTTCCATAGACTATGTCTTGGTCGTCAAAGTCGAACAAGAGTGTATCCAACATGAACCTGATCTCCCCGAACCCTTCGACCCTCGGCATGTCAACCCTATCGTAGCCTGAGTCGCTCAACCTGATTATCTGGCCGTCGAAGGGACACACGAGATAGCGGGCCGATCCAATCAAGTCAACGTCAGTTATGCCGTTCACCATGATGGAAAGGTCGGTGACGGGCTGCCACGTCCTCCCTCCATCGAAAGACTCCTTCAAGAGGCTCGACAGCGGGGACTTCAACTCGTGGATCATGTTGTGCCTGAGCGGAAGCATCAGGTGGTCGAGGTTCCGAGGATCTTGGATTATGTTCGCGATGATGACGCGCTCAGGCATGTCAATGTCGACCTTCGACCACGACTGGCCGAGGTCCTGCGAGCAGTACAGGTAGCCATTAGTGAACTGCCCGCTGCCCAAAACCTCCAAGACTATGTTCGCTAGGATCCTGTCGCCGAGCGCGAGGATGTTCAAGGGTCTTACGAAGTAGTCGAATCCCACGTCCTCAGGCGGGTAGACCAAGTCGCGCAGCTCGTCCTCGGAGGGAGAAATGTCCTCCCAAGTGAAGCTACTGGCGGACGGGTCCGCGCGGAGTATTCTGACTCCTCTCGCTTCCCTGGTGCCACGGATGACGAAGAGCTTCCCGTCGCTGATCACCACCCTGTCGTACCACCCGTCCAAGATCCTGACGAGGTTGCCCTGACCGTCGTAGTAGTGGACACCCTCGCCACAAACGAAGAGCCTATCCTCAAAGGGCACCGCGGATACCACGGTCATCTCCCCCAGCTCTTCCATCAGCTCCCAGGTTTCGCCCTTGTCCCTGGACCTGTAGACGCGCCTCTCGGTGAGCGCGAACAACTCGTCGTGGTTGTAAGGGTTCTGTTTCAAATCGTAGATTATCCCGCCCGGGGGGCCGCTTGTTTGCACCCATTGTATTCTGGCTGGGTCGACCAAAGCCCTGAGACCGGGCACGTCGCTCTGAGCCCAATCAGCGGGCGCATATCCCCCTTCAATTCGAATAGCGGCACAGACGATCAGACTCAGCAGGACGGGGACCGCCAGTGTCGACGCATACCACTTGGCTTTTCCTCCATGCAACTTGGCACACGCACGCTTATGTGCCATCATGCATCACCTCAAGTTCGCGAGGTCTCCCCCCATCTTCGCCCACCACACCATCAGTTCCTTCTTTCGAGTCTCTTACGAACATAAGACTTTCTTGCTAACCCGCTATCACATTGGTTATGCTAGTTTGGTTCATGTCGCCCCGTCAATTCGGGTAGCGATAGTCTGCGGGATCTCCCTCTTTCCGACCTTCCGTCGCAGACAGGGACGTGGATTGTGAGGCCGCCGTCGAGATTTCCCCGCAACCTAGCGTTTTGAACTCGAACATCCGGCTCCACAGGCCAGCGCGCTACCAAGCTACGCTACGGCGGCCGCAACTCTCAAGGGTCGGCGAGACATAATATCTTTATCTTCGCCAACCCCCTTCCTTGTTGATGGTCGTCCTCAGCCTCTGCTTCGAAGTTCATCAGCCCCGACGCATAAACGGCAGATTCAGGGTCGGGTCCTTCAGGATCGACGATGTGTCTAAGGCGTTCAACGCCTACTTCGATACCAAGCTAGACAGCGAGATATTCGAAAGGGCATACAGGAGATGCTACCAGCCCGCGACTCAGATAGTGAAGGACGCTGTGCTGAGCAGCGAGAGGGCGGAGAGACCATTCAAGGTCGCTTACAGCTTCTCGGGGACTTTCTTGGAGCAGGTCGCTGAGCTCTTCCCGGAGTTCATAGAGGAGGTCAAGGCGATGGCAAGCACGGGCAACATCGAGCTGTTGTCCCAGACGTACTATCACTCCCTTGCGAGCATATACTACGATGACATGGCCGAGTTCAGGGACCAGGTGCAAATCCACAAGAGGGCCATCAAGAACCTCTTCGGCTACGAGCCCAAGGTCTTCGAGAACACCGAGCTCATCTACAACAACCTGATAGCGAAGGAGGTGGCGAACGCCGGATTCATCGGTGCCGTGACGGAAGGCTCGGAGGGTGTGTTGAAGGGAAACTCTCCCCATCAGGTGTACTCAGCGAAGGGAATGAAAGATCTCAGGATACTGACCAGAGATCACAAGCTCTCCGACGACATCGCGTTCAGGTTCTCTTCAACTAAATGGGAGGAATACCCCTTGACGGCCAACAAGTACGCCGGATGGATAGCGTCGGTCGCAGAACCGTACGCTTTGGTCTTCATTGACTATGAGACTTTCGGAGAACACCATTGGCCCGAGTCCGGCATCCATGACTTTCTTAGGGCGTTGCCCACCGCAATCGTAGTCTACCCGAACGTGGAATGCAGGACCCCGACCGAGACAATCAACTCCATACCGCCTGTCGGGGAGCTGGACGTTTACGAACACGGCCAGACGCTCTCCTGGGCTGACCAGAGCCGAGACCTCAGCGCTTGGCTCGGCAACGAGATGCAGAAGTCCGCCTTCGGCATGGTGCGATCACTTTCAGTGCCGGCCAGGAAACTGGGCGCTGAATATCTCAGGGTTTGGCGCACATTGCAGGTCAGCGACAACTACTACTACATGTACACCGGCACGGGAGGGCCCGCGGATGTTCACACGTACTTCGCCGGTCCGGTCGGATCGCCAATGGACGTGTACATCGCCTTCACAAACATCATATCCAGCTTTCAGAGCCTAATGGTGGGAGAACTCGTGAAGTCAGACAGCTTGGTGAACGTGTTTCTCAATGGATGGTCCAAGGAGAAGGGATTCTACTTCTACTTAGACGAGAGGACCCCGTTGGGTCTTGTGGCTAAGGGGTACAGGGATTTCTACGAAGCGGTTCAACGGGTGTCCGAGATCAGCCTCGAGTTCCACCTCAAGAGAGGCGACTTCGAGAAGTGGTTCGAGCAGGTCTTCGGCGATGTCGAGTTAGCCGAAAGCTTCAGGCAGCTCAGGGAGGCACAGGTGAGGGGAGCGTCCCTGAAGAACTCGATCGCATCGTTGGTACAGAGGAGAGTGGAGCAGATACTCAGCACTTTCGGGCCGAGAGGCCTCGTTTCTCAACAAGCGAGGTCTGCCGAACCATAGGTCGAACTATCGTAACCGATGTTGCGAGGTCAGTGGCTCAGCTTGGTGGAGCGCCTGACTCATGCTCCGCTTCTCAAGACCGTGCGTATTCTGCGAGCCTCAAGCCTTCAAGTCTTAAATTGGAGTGGTCTCAGCGCCAGTTAGGGGCCGGTAGTCCAGTGGTAGGACACCCGCCTTGCACGCGGGAGGTCGAGGGTTCGAGTCCCTCCCGGTCCATACCCCAAACAACATCTACTCGTCCGTCGATCCCTTGGCTACGCTCGACCAGACCGTATGTGAGATCCCTAACGGAAGCTATCCTAGGAACATCATGAGCTTCCTAAATGCGTCGAGGAACTCCATCCCCCTCGTCGTGATGGTGTAGATCCCAGGATCATCAGCCCTCACCCTGACCAGTCCATGTCCTATCAGCTCATCTGCGACCTTCCTCATCCTGTCTAGCGGCATATTGGACCCGTACGCCAATCTAGTTATTCTGCAACCGCCATCATAGGTCTCCAACGTCCTTAACACGTCAACGTAGATCTCAACCCTGGACCTTTTGGACCTGCTCATGCTAACTTCCGCCGGGAAGCCCCCTGAACGGGAAATTACGGAAGTTTTTCTACTTTCTTGGGCTCTGACCCGAACTTTACATTTTCGCCGAATTCCAGCTTCTCGGAGTAAAGGACCTCACCGTGTATGGTACAACCCGATCGAATATCCGCCTCTTTAACGTACACATTGCGCGCTGAAGAATGTCTGCCCATCTCCAACCTACTTGCGTGGATGTCATCTGCACTCGCTCCCTCCCCTATCTCGACGCGCTCTGCGTCCACCGGTCCCCTGACCTTCCCTCCCTTACCTATCTCGAATTCCTTGGCCTTCACGCCCCTCCGCGTCTCAACCCTACCTCCGACTTCCACCCTTTCGGCAGTGCAGATGTCCGCTCGTAGCGATCCACCGGCTTCCACGTCCCCTGCCTTCAATTCACCGCTTATCTCGAGGGATCCTCCAACATCCAATCGGTCCTCCACCGAGGCATCCTTGCCCGTGAACAGCTTTCCACCAACCTCCACCCTCTTGCCCTTAACAGAGCCTTTGACGCTCGCCAGTCCGCCGACGTCCATCTCGCCAAACTCAGCGTTGCCCTCGACCTCAAACTTCCCGCCAACCGATATCGTCCCCTCTCCCTCAATATCTACAAGGTCGGCAGTCCCCCCCACGTCCATCCTCCGGAACCTGAGGTTGCCAGTCGATCGGAAGACTCCCCCCACTGATACGTTGTCTATCGTTCCCCCGCCAACTTTCGCGATCCCTCCCACCTTGAGGCTTTGAAGTTGTGTTATGCCCTTGACATCCGCAGAACCGCCCACGTCCATCGTCTCCGCCTTAAGAACGCCTTGCATCGAGACGACTCCGCCAACGCGTACCTTATTCACCTCTGAATCTCCGCCGACCTCCAGCACTCCGCCCACATCGACGGTTCCACAACTCAGATTTCTCTTGACCTTGAGCTTCTTCCCGACATCGACATCTTCGGCCTTGAGCTGGCCCTCCACCTCAAGTTCTCCCTCGTCCAGGTCTATCGATTCCTCAACCGTCAGGTCGCCCCTGACGTGCACCCTCCCCTTCTCTCCCTCAATGCTCTCGGCTTCGAGGCTTGACATCACATCGCAGTCTCCCTCAAACTCCACCGTGCCCCTGACCTTAACCAAATCGCCTGTCCTTGGCCTTATCGTCGCGCCCTTACCTGCTACGAGATCTCCCTCAACCGTATCGATCTCAACCGCGGTGCCATCCTTGATCCTCATTTTTTCGCTCATTGCGCCTCACCTTCCATGTTCTGGTCGAGGCTATTTATGGGGAGCTCACATGTTGTGAGTGTCATTGTCGTGTGCACAGTTCTGGTCCCCATAGCTCGGGCCATGTCTTCACTTGTAGAATGTCCTCGTCCTGTAGACGAAGGGCGTTGAGAAGAGATCTGCCCTGAGATCCTTAGCGATGTCCTTCCAGTCGATTTCCTTCTTTGGTTTCGTTTCGTTCCATATTGCCATTCTCACATCACCTCGTCGTGCTCCACTATGTGATCACACTTAAGGGCGGCTCACATTTTGTGAGCACGTATTGTGCTCACGTTCATTATCTATCTGGTCTCAGGATGTTGTGCAACCTGTAGTGAACGATGATAGCGTCGTAGCAATTGCCCCCGTTTGAAATCCATGGTAGGTCAGTCAATCATCTCCCTTCAAACCCAGACTGTCTGCGCACTTCCTGCAACAGGCCTGTCAAGTACATATCCAAGTAGAAGCGCAAGACACACTCGCAGTTGCCTGGCTAACGTTCGAATGATTCCAAGACTAGGCGCGGTAGACGCCTACAGCCAAGGTCCTACTGGGTCCGGGCTTGCCAAAGAATCCTTCCTTGACCGCAGGCCGGTCGACGGTGCTTCATGTTCTGACAAACTCCGAGCTGTATGCTACTGTATGCTCTTGCCGTACTCAAGCGGCGTCTTGTCACTGCCATCTTCCCACTCGATCCAATCCCCGCTCACAGTGCCAGAGACTCTGCTGCCATCCGGTCGCAGCTTCAGGGGCGGATCGATATCTACGACATTGGGTTCCTTGAACCCAAGTGAACTGAGGAAGGTTTCGTAACAGTCCGGACCTGTCCCGCTGTAGCCAAAAGTCAATAGGGAGAAGGGATCCGTGCCACCAAGCTCCCCGGCAATTGGAAAGGCGTAGGTTTCTCGTCTGATGTCGTAACCGGCCAACCTATGCTTGACGGGCAAGACCGTCCCATCGGAAAAGACGAGCCTGCTATCATAGTTTCTCTTGTCCACGAATATCACTTCATTCAGGCTCCCATGAGCGGCCGTTGCTCCCCTTGCCAGCTCGGTCATCTGTCGCTCGTAGGGCATTCCGAAAATTAGTGTGGGAACCTTAGCATATAAGGCTGTCACCTGCCGTGCACATCAAACGCTAGTCGTATGGATTTCGGATGAAGTTAGTTGTGATCAACGGAGTGTTCGAGGTCTCAACACAACTCATATCTTATTGCAGTCCACTTTTTCACAGTGCGCAATGGATTGGGAGTTCACATGTCTGAGTTCGCCGACAAGACGTGTTGCCCCCGTTGCGGCAAGCCGAACAAGAACAATGACTGACCCCTCAGTGGCGATATGATCCCATTCTACTTCCAGACAGAGCAAGGCAACTACAACTTGAGGGTCCAATGTCGTCACCGCAACAAGGGGCGGTACATCGGATGGGATTGACAACCCCGGGGGGCCAACTAGGCCTTTGGGTCTGTAGATTTTGAATTCGCGTGAATCTCTAGACCACAAAGGGAAGGGCTCTTCCCTATTCTATCTCACGACGGGACCAAGAAAGGACAAAGCTCTCCGTCGTTGAAACCCGTCGCCTCCCGTAGGTCAGTCACGTTGCCGCTCGCTCGGTCCTCCGTCTTGCCGTCTCCATGAAGCGGAGGACCTCAGACTTGCTCTTGGGCACCTCCATCGGGCCCACACTCAGAACCTTTAACCCACCGACAGCGTTTGCGAACCTCAGAACCTCTCTAGCTGGTTTCTTGTCTATGTAACCTGATATGAATGCGGCGTCAAAAGCGTCCCCAGCTCCGGTGGGATCAACCTCCTCGAGCTCGTACGCGGGTTCGAAGACGGACTCATTCTCGGTGAATAGCTCTGAGCCGACCGCTCCAAGCTTCACCACTACCGTGCTGACTCCTTTCGCGAGGAGCGCATCCACCCCTTCCTTGAGCGTTCTCTTGCCGGTCAGATCGAGCAGCTCATTCTTGGACGGCATTACGAGCTCTGCGATTCGCAAAAGGGGCTCAGATATCTTGGCTATGACGTCTGCGCTTAACAGCTCGGCTCTCAGGTTCGGGTCATAAGATACTCCTATCCCGGCTTGGCTGGCGATTCGGACCGCCTTGTAGCACGCCTCTCTCATGCCGTCACCCAGCGTCAGAGCGGACCCCATTATGTGTAGAACCTTGGACGATCTCACGAGGTCCTCGTCAACATCATCCGGGCTAACTTGGGCGGCCGCTGACTGCTTCAGGTGAAAGACAAATTGTCTCTCACCGCTTGTGAAGTACATCACGAACGCGATGCCAGTTGTGTACCCTTGCGCGACCTTGAGGAACCTTACGTCAACGCCGTCACTCGCGAGCCTTTCACGCAACACCCGACCGAAGTCATCAGGCCCAACTGCGCCCACAAATCCAGAGTTGAGCCCGAGTCTGGCTGCCGTATCGGCGAAGATGGCTGGGGCGCCACTTGGAAACGGTCCTCTATAAAGTCCCACCTCATAGTGTGGAGAGTCCTTGACTTCCTTCACAAACTCCACCAGAGCCTCTCCGATCGTGAGCACGTCCATCTCGAGTCACTCAGGTTTCACTAGGTACTTGACTCCCTTTCTTTGGTGAATCTCTTCGAAGGCAGGTGCCACGTTCTCAAGGCTGACGACCTTGCTGACGAGCCCGTCCACGGAGATCCTGCCTGATGACAGAACGTCGATCGCCCTCCGGAAAGTCATAGGGTTCGTGAATGTTCCGATCAGGCTGATCTCATTCCTGTATATGACAAAGGGCCTGACGGCCAGGCTCGCGTTCTCCGCCGCAACTCCAAAGATCAGAATCTTTCCGCCCTTGTCAACGAGCCTGATCGCATCTTCTGCCGCCTGCGTGCTCCCGCTGGCTTCCACGACAAAGTCGACTCCTCTGCCCTTCGTAGAGGACATTACAATCTCGTCGATCGACTCTTCCGTCGGATCTAGGACGCAGTCGAACCCGATCCTCTCTGCCATTTCCAACCTGTCCCGAACTGGATCAGCGCCGATCAACTTCACACCCTTCTTCTTGAGCAGCTGGCCGAATAGCAACCCTATCGGTCCCAAGCCCGTGACCAGAACCTTTTCCCCCCTCTTCGGGCTTGCCCTATCCATCCCGTGCAGTATGCACGAGATGGGCTCGACGAAGGCAAAGCGCTCCAAGGGAGCCTTCTTGGGCACGCGGTAGACATTCGTGGCAGGAGAGGACACAAGTTCGGCGTATGCCCCGTGCCTCGTCACCCCTATCGCCTGCCACTTCTCGCAGAAGTTCCTCAAACCCTTTCTGCAGTAGTAACAGCTTCCACAGCTGATATTCGGGTCAACCGCAACATGATCGCCGACCTTCAATCCCTTGACGCTCTTCCCCACCTTCTCAACGACTCCCGAGAACTCGTGCCCAGGAACCAGCGGGAACTTGACGGGGAACTCACCATTGAATATATGCAGGTCGGTTCCGCACACACCACAGTAAGCTACCCTCACCAGGACATCTTCGGGCGAAGTTCTTGGTTCATCGAGGTCTGTGACCGCGGCTGTTCCTACAGATCGTATCTCGAATGCTCTCATGCCAGCCTCATCACGGTTTGCAACATGAGCGGACTCACATTAAATGCTTATTGAGCAACGTTTTCCTGTCCAAGTCAGTTAAGAGGCACAGGATCGGCGTGAGTCTTGAGTCAGAGTTGTTATGTAACCCACAGAGCCGCCAAGGCTACGATGACGCGCACGCGCGAAATCCCATTTTCTAATTCTGAGCAATTCGAATCAAGATTTAGCCTTCCATTCATCTCTAGACAATTCGAAGCATCCTGGAGGGCTCCCAGGTATTGTCTTGAAACCTAACCGCTCAAGTAATCGAACAGATGCAGGATTCGCGGTCGGCGTGCCGGTAACCACTTTTTGTGCCTGTAATTTTCCGAATGCATGATCAAGGACTGCTCGACACGCTTCCGTTGCGTAACCTTTGCCATGATAGTTAAAATTGAAGGTGTAACCAAGGTTGAACTCCCCCACTTTTGACTTTGGGTTGAGGCACACAAACCCGATAAATCGGTCCGTGTCCTTCAGGCATACAGCAAAGTAACTGTCTCCACTTGCAAACCACTCCGTAGCCTTCCTAATCTCCTCTGGCGATGTCGGCCATTGACGAGGCTCTAAGGCTGCAAGCCCAGATGCTACATATTGGATTATTGTCTCATGAAGAGCTTCCCAGTCAGTGACTCTGAAGTTCCTAATCGTAAGCCTTTCTGTTTCAAGTAATGTCATCCTGACACCTCAATCGCGCGCGAATCGGCTTCTCCCGTCGTTTCAGCTGCCCCGTTCGGGTATAAGCCTTTGCGTCGCGACCGGGTCCTTCTTTTCGCCCTCTTTGTGTTGGCGTTTTTGGGTGACCGCGAAGAAGGGCCTCCTTTGAGTCGCCGGGCTCTGGCCGTTGGCTTGGAGATGATCGAGCCAGGAGTTCAACTGATCCTCAGCTTGGACCTCCCCCCTCTCGACCTTCGAGACGAACTCGCCAGGATCCAGGTCTAGGAACTTGAGGAGCCACAGCACGGCGAACTTATACACCACAACCGTGGACTTGCTTCCGGACCTGCGTAGGATCCTGGCGACAAAGACCTCCATGGGATCCACGCTAGCCTGCATTTCTCGTGATCCCTGGGCCCCGACTATTGATCAGTTACGGCAGATGTCAGGCCCTAAATGCTTAATTTCAAACCGACGAGCTCGTCGCGGAATTGTCTTCGCTGAAGTTCGGAGTTTACCTTCCCTCCTTCAGCAGGGAGTTGGGCGGAAGGGCCCTCTACGAATACAATGTTGAGGCAGCTAGGTTGGTGGAGTCCTTGGGCATGGACTCGGTGTGGGCCGTAGACCACCTGCACGCCTTTGACACCGTGGAGAAGGTCGGTAGGTCGATGAACATACTCGAATCAATGACCCTGTTGACCGCGTTGGCGTCCTCAACGAGCAAAGTCACGATCGGCACCTCGGTATTGAGCGTTCCTTTCAGGAATCCCGCGCTCATGGCCAAGATGGCCGCCACCATCGATGTGATCTCGAACGGAAGACTGATCTTGGGTGTTGGCGCCGGCTGGAGGAAGGACGAGTTCGAGGGTTACGGTTTCGGTTGGGAGGACACTGGAACCAGGCTCAAAAGGACGATGGAGGCGATAGAGCTCATCAAGAGGTTCTGGACCGAGGAGACGGTCGATCACCAAGGCAGATTCTACAGGGCGAAGGGCGGGCAACTCTGGCCCAAACCAGTTCAGAAGCCCAGACCGAAGATATGGTTCGGGGGCGTCGGCCTCAAGGCCATGGAACTCGCTCGACACGTTGACGGCTGGATAGCGCCACCTCTGCACTTGGCCGACACGGTTCGCAGGTTGAACATGTTTCGCGAATGGGGAATAGACCCATCGAGGTTCGAGATAGGGTACGAGCTGTTCACGAGCGCTGCACCCAATAGGGATGAAGCCCTCAGGGAAGGCAAGGAGAGCCTGGAGAGGTGGTTCGGAGATCCGATCGAGGATGTCGTCAGCTACGAAACGAAGGTTCAGCTTCCCCACGGGATAATCGTCAGGTACGGCGCCGTGGTGGGTAACGCGGATGACTGCGCGGAGGGAATAATCAAGTTCGCCGAGGCGGGAGTGAGACACTTCGAACTTCACCTCATGCCCCTTGAGAAGGCGGTCGAGGGGATCAGATTCTACGCCGAGAAGGTGATCCCGATCGTCAGAGAGCGGTTCAGCGACTGACTAAGGTATCAGCACGATCTTCATCGCTCCGTGAGCCTCCTTGTTAAGAAGCATGTCGAAAGCCACGCGATAATCCTCCAAGCTCATCTTGTGCGTAATGAACGGCCTCACCCTCACCTTACCGCTCGCGAGGAGCTCAACAGCAGCGGGATAGTCCTCATACAGATTGTTTGCGGAGCAGGTCAACACCTTCTCCCCGCCTATGTCAGTGAGATTGAGCTGGACCTTCGCTCTAGTGACCGCCAGGGATACGCATCTCCCGAACCTTGCGAGCGATCTCAGCCCGGCCTTGACTGTCTGCTCCTCGCCAACCGTATCGAAAACCACGTTCGCGCCGACCCCACCGGTCAGCTCCGTTATTTCCTCGCTCAGCTCCCCCTTACCTTTAGCGTTCACCAGGTGATCCGCTCCGAGATCCTCAGCGATCTTCAGCGGAACTTCCCAAGTATCCACGCAGATCACTTGGGCGCCCCTCGCCCTTGCCACCTGAAAGAGCATCAGGCCTATCGCCCCGCACCCGATCACCACCACGCTGTCGCCAGGAGAAACCCCGCCCCTGTTATTCGCGTGAACCGCAACAGCCAAGCCGTCGAGCTGTGTCGCCTCCTCGTAAGTGACGTTTCTTGGGATGGGGTGGGCTTTGTCATCCCACACAGCTATGTAATCCGCGTACCCTCCGGGCGGATACTCCAAGTCTTTCCACCTACCGTCATGCCCTATGTGAAGCGTCTCAGCGCATAAGTTCGGGAGGTTTCTTCTGCAGTAGTAGCACTTGCCGCAACCCTTGAACGCTATGATCCCGACCCTCTCCGAAATCCGGCTGCCCTGAACTCTCGATCCAACCTCGACTATGTCCCCGCTGACCTCATGCCCTAGTATGAAGGCCTTCTCCTCCTTCAAGTCCAAGCCTAGGGTGTGCAACGACCAGGGGTTCTCGCCCAAGAAGTACCTCACGTCACTTCCACATATTCCAACCGCCCTCACGCAGACCAAGACCTCGTCCCTCTTGGGCACTGGCTTCGGCAGGTCGATCATCTCGATCTTCATGGGGCCTTTGAGTACTACAGCTCTCATGCGGTTGTTGATTCACGCTACAAATCGATATAAGTTGTGAACCCACTACGGCCTCCGGATGAACCAACAAAGGAAACAGCGTCTCCTATCAGAGATGAAGGTCGAGAACTTGAGGACGGTGGTTCTGAGAAATCCCGAGAACGTGTTGTTCGCGACTGGGTATTGGCCGGTAACTGGCTGGTCAATTTTCGATCTGAGGGACGACGGGCGCTCGCGCCTGCTGATTCCTAAGAGCGAGCTGGAGTTCGTCGATGAAAACTCCGTTGATGAGGTTGTCACCATGCCAGGCGAAAGCCTAGACGAGGTCTACGATCCATACAAGCACATACGCGAGTTCCTCCAAGGCCTCGGAGTCAGCGGAGGTTCCAAGGTAGGTGTAGAGCTCTCCATGGAAACCTTGGCGACCATTCACACCGGAGCGGAGCTATCATTCATGGGTAATAAGACCCTCAACATACTTACGGAGCGCACTGGATGCGAACTGGTGGATCTCTCCGATTCCCTCCATAGGCTCAGGATGGTCAAAACGGAAAACGAGATAATTAAGATCTCCAAGGCCTGCAGGATAGCGAGCATCGGACTCCGATCTGGTTTGGAGTCCCTGAGGGAGGGTATGACTGAAGCTGAACTCGCTGCCACCATAGAGTGCGGCGTGAACTCCAACGGGATCGGGTATGAGGGAACTAGGCTGGCCAGGGGCTTCGCCTACGTCATGTCTGGAGAGAACGGCTCCAAGGCCAACTTTCCCTTCAACGTTTCATCGGACAGGAGGATCAAGTCCGGCGAGTCCATACTGATAGAGCTCAACGTACAAGCGGACGGCTTCTGGGCCGATCTGACTAGGACTTGGTTCATCGGAAGGCCACCGGAGGAGCTCCGGAAGAGCTACGAAGCTGTCCGAACTGCGAACGACGAGGCGATCAAGCACGTCAGGGACGGTGTCCCAGTCAAGGAGCTGGATGCGGTTGCGAGGAAAGTCATATCCGCCACTGGGCTCGGCTCAAGGTTCAACCACAGGTTGGGTCACGGAATAGGCTTCAGGCTGCACGAGCCTCCGAGCATACATCCAGCGTCAAACGAGATCATAAGGGAGAACATGACGTTCACCATCGAGCCTGGTGTTTACGACAGAGGATACGGGATCAGGATTGAGGATGTAGTGGTTGCAAGGCGAAGCGGACCTGAGAGACTATCTGCTGCTCAGGAGTTCACGCTTTGAACTTGGAATTGAGTGCTCGAAGAGCCTGAGAACGCTTATCAGCGTTCATCCTCAAGCCGGCAACGATGAAGAGGGCGAGGATAGTTTCACCCAAGAACGTCGCATTGGAGGAGATCTCACCTGCGGAGCCCGAAGGGAACCAGGTTCAGCTCCGCGTAAAGTTCTGCGGAATATGCGGGAGCGACGTTCACGCTTACTTCGGCGAGCATCCTTTCATAAGACTCCCGGCAGTTCCGGGACACGAGTGTTCCGCCGTCATAGAGAAGCTGGGCTCCGAAGTGATCAAACTGAAAGTTGGGCAGAGGGTGACGTTTATCCCGCAGTTGACCTGCGGCGAGTGCTACAACTGCAGAAACGGAAGGTACAACATATGCGATAGCCTCAGGGTGATGGGAGCCCAGGCCGACGGCGCAATGTGCGAGCTGTTCAACCTAGATTCCAAGCTGGTCGTGCCCTTGCCTGACAACGTCAGCCTTGAGGAGGCCGCATTGGTCGAACCCCTTGCCGTCGCTGTTCACGCGGTCAAGCTCGTCGGGAACCTGATCGGGAAGAACGTGTTGGTCCTCGGCTCAGGACCGATCGGTTTGCTCATCGCACAAGTGTGCAAGGTAGCTGGAGCCTCGATAGTTGCCACGACCGATGTGCTTGAGTCCAGAGTCAACCTGGCCAAGGAACTCGGGGCAGACTATGCCGTGAACACACGAGGAGCTCCGCTGACCTCAGATGGATTGAGGTCCATGTTTCCGGGCGGCCGCGTAGACGTTGCCTTTGAGGCGGTTGGCGTTGAGGACACCATCAGGCAAGCGGTGGACTTGGTCAGGAAGGGAGGAACAATAGTGGTTATCGGAGTCTTCAGCAAGGAGCCACGCGTAAACGTTGGGCTGGTTCAAGACAGGGAGTTGACCATTCAGGGATCGTTGATGTACTTGAAGGAGGATTTCCACGATGCCATATCGCTCATCAGCAAGGGGCTCGTCAAGGTCAGGCCACTCATCACTCACACGTTCAACATCGACCATGTTGAAGAAGCATTCAGAACCGCCGCGATCTCAAAGGCCGACGCGATGAAGGTACTAGTAAGCATCAGCTAGCCCGATGCTGACCCAGAGTCCATCGCGTTCCTAAGGTTTTTATATCGTAAGCCAAGAAACTCCGAGGAACATATGAAGAAAGTTGGCATTGGAAGCGCCTTCTTCGTTCTTTCTCTCATATTCGCGTTATCGAGTGTCGCTCCTCCCGTTGCTCCTCAGGGGTCTAACTTCGACACCGCACAACTCATACAGAAGGGAACGCACCGTTTCACGCTTCAGGTGGACCAGAACCACTACTTCAAGATCCAGCTATCTACGACGGACAGGCTGTTCGTGTTTCTCGTATGTCCCACCGGCGCGGACTACGACCTCTACATTTACGACTCCTCTCGGAGGGAGGTCGTGAAGTCTACAACAACTACGTTAATTGACTGGATAAGGATGGGTTGGCCCCTTGCGGACACGCTGTACTACATCAGGGTGAAGTACTACAGGGGCCCGAGCGGGACGTATGAGCTCACGGTCGGGCCGCTCCTGATCTCAAGCGGAACCTACTCCGCAACGTTCTACGAGGCAGGTGCCGCGTTCTACGAAATCCGAGCGGAGGCGGGGTGGGCATTGGAGATTAGCATGACACAACCCCCAGACACCGATATCGATGTCAGCCTTTATGATTCCGAAGGGCAGTTCATCGCCTCCTCAAGGAGGGGAGTGGGGGCAGTTGAGCAGATATCAGCCACGTTGGCAAGGACAGGGTCCTATCTCATTTGGATCTATCACGATACTGGCCCTGGTGGAAGGTACGAACTCACCGTTATCACCGGACCAAAGGTCACCCTGAGGATTCAGGGCCTCCCCTCGTCGCTCCGGACAACGGCCTCCGTAGGCGGAAGACCAGCGCAGGACATCATGGGCGGAGCTTCGGCTGATGTGATCATCCCGGACGGTCAACTTGCCACCATATCCGTCTCGGAGTACGTGAGGCAGACGGATCAAGTTCGTTACTATTGCCGGGACTCCTCTTGGTTCCCGTCAACCTCCTCCCACACGTTCACCTACGTCGCCCAGTACTGGCTTGAGACGAGCGACGGAGGCCACGGAACGGTTTCGCCCTCATCCGGCTGGTACGATTCGGGCGCCTCGGTCACGGTTTCCATCTCACCCACGACGGTCCTGTCTGGCGCTGACACCAAGTACGTCTTCGAGCGCTGGGACGGAGCTTCCACCTCGTCCTCTGACAGCGTCACATTAACCATGAACTCCGCCAAGTCGATCGCTGCGACTTGGAAGACCCAGTACTACCTCAACGTCGAGTCCGAGCACGGAACCCCCACTGGCGAGGGATGGCACGACTCTGGAACCCAAGCGCAGATCTCAGTTGAGGAATCCGTGGGCTTCATCCCGGTCAGGTATGTGTTTGAGAGATGGAGCGGAGCCGGGGTCGCCAACCCAACTTCAAGGTCCACGACCGTGAGCATGTCAGGACCACGAACCGTGACTGCGGTCTGGCGGGAGGACTACACTTACACGATCGCCGCAAGCGCCGGGGTGCTGGTCATCATCGGAGCGGTGGCCTTCGTCGTGTTCAGGAAAAAACCGTCCGCGCCCCAACCTCCTACCTATGCACCGCCGCCCCCGCCGCCATAAATCGTAACCGGCACGCTGCGCGCAGGCTCACTTAGCTGCAACGTTGCCTTGTCTTATCCAGGAGGATCCAAGGTTCCTCACAACGAGTCAGTCAACTTGTGAACCGCATCGCCCACTGCGTGAACCGTCCTTATCACCTTCCCCTTGCGTACCCTAGCCATTTCGCTCGAGCTGACCAACGCTACGCCCGATGATATGACGCGATCCTTGAGGTCAACTACTGCGACCACGTCCCCCTTGTCGAACTCCTCAAACGATACCACGCCCGGGGCCATCACGTCAGCTCCGCCTTTGATGAAAGGAACCGCTCCTTCGTCCACCTTGACCCGCGAGCATCGAACCCTTCCATCATAGGCCTCAACGTGGGGCACGATCTCGCCAGTAGATTTCATCACGAGTACCGGCCTCCTGTCTATGAGAAGAACTCTGTCCTCCCGCTCAACGATCTCAGCCAACTCGAACCTATCCAGCAGAACCTCCACGCCCAGCTCCGAGGCGCCCTCGATTATCCTCCTTGCCTCCTTCCTTCTTATCGGCGTCCTCCGCGTGGGCTTCCTCTCGTCTCCACTACTGCTCAACGTGCCCTGCGACTCTTGACCGGCTCAAGGTTCAGGTTGAACAGCTTCCTGCCTCGCGCATCAATCCGAAACAAATCAGCGAAATCCGGAGGAACATCTACGACATCAAAATCGCGCGCTTTCATCCTTGATACCTTAGCTCGATTCGCGGAAGAAACGCTTATAAGAGATGTGACTCCTCGCTAAAGGCGTAGTCCACGAGTAGACGGCATCATCTCCCGGACGTGGGGCCTTGGCCCTAGAATGATCGGGAGTCTCCGCTTGTGGACATATGCATGAGGACCTGGATCCACGATTCTGGTCTGATGTGGTCGATCAGCTCGGTCAAACGCCAATCAGCGGTCGTCTCTTAAACCGATTGATCCTGTCGGACCTCACTGCTACTGGGATGGGACTTACCAATGCGAGTCGCGCTCTCCGGGGCATCGCGGAGAAGCGGCAAACGGCTCAGTAACGCGTGGTCAACCTACCCGAGGGACAGCGATAACCGCGGGAAACTGCGCTAATAGCTGTTAGATGAGGTGCCCTGGAACTGGGCCCTCGTCGAAATGGCCTCGGCGCGATCCTCGCCGAGATCGCCCTCGGATGGGACTGCGTCCGATCAGGTAGTTGGCGGGGTAACGGCCCACCAAGCCTAAGACCGGTACGGGCCCTGAGAGGGGTAGCCCGGAGATGGGGACTGAGACAAGGCCCTAGGCCCTACGGGGCGCAGCATGGGCGAAAATTCTGCAATGCGCGAAAGCGTGACAGAGTCATCCCAGGTGTCTCCCGCTGAGGGAGACTTTTCCCCAGTGCAAACGGCTGGGGGAATAAGGGGGGGGCAAGCCGGGTGTCAGCCGCCGCGGTAAAACCCGCTCCCCGAGTGGTGAGGATGATTACTGGGCTTAAAGCGTCCGTAGCCTGCCATGCAAGTTTCCCGTTAAATCCAACGGCCTAACCGTTGGGCTGCGGGAAATACTGCTTGGCTTGGAGGCGGAAGAGGTCGCGGGTAGTCCTCGGGTAGGGGCGGAATCCTCTGATCCGAGGAGGACCACCAGTGGCGAAGGCGCGCGGCCAGGACGCGCTCGACGGTGAGGGACGAAAGCTGGGGGAGCGAACCGGATTAGATACCCGGGTAGTCCCAGCTGTAAACGATGCGGACTAGGCGTCGGGGTGGGGAAGGCTTGCCCCGGTGCCGCAGGAAAACCACTAAGTCCGCCGCCTGGGGAGTACGGCCGCAAGGCTGAAACGTCGAGAGCAGATCAATCTCGGCGCAGCAGACTTAAAGGAATTGGCGGGGGAGCACCACAAGAGGTGAATGCTGCGGCTCAATTGGAGTCAACGCCGGGAACCTTACCAGGGGAGACAGCTGGATGAAGGCCAGATTAGAGGTCTTGCCGGACTAGCTGAGAGGAGGTGCATGGCCGTCGCCAGTTCGTGCCGTGAGGTGTCCTGTTAAGTCAGGTAACGAACGAGACCCCTACCCTCTGTTGCCACCGCGTCCATTGGACGCGAGCACTCCGAGGGGACCGCCGCCGATAAGGCGGAGGAAGGTGGGGGCAACGGCAGGTCAGTATGCCCCGAAACCCCTGGGCCGCACGCGGCAGATAATGGTAGGGACAGAGGGCTCCGACCTCGAAAGGGGAAGGCAATCCCTAAACCCTACCTCGGTTGGGATCGAGGGTTGCAACTCACCCTCGTGAACGTGGAATCTCTAGTAATCGCGTGTCATCATCGCGCGGTGAATACGTCCCTGCTCCTTGCACACACCGCCCGTCGCTTCATCCGAATGAGGCTTGGATGAGGCCTGGCTCGAAAGAGTCGGAACAAGTCTAGGCTTCGTGAGGAGGGAGAAGTCGTAACAAGGTGGCCGTACGGGAACGTGCGGCCGGATCACCTCCACGAAAAGACGGCCGCTCGTTGGCGGACCAAATGCAGCTGATCGACCCTGCCTTCATGAGCCCTAGATCAAAGTCTAGGGTGAGAGGCGCAATCCCCGTCAGCCCTAGTCAGGCTGATGGGCGAGATGAGCGCCAGCATGGTTGACGCGCAATCTCTGAAGTGAGCGTGGGTGCCACCCGACATGATACGCCGCTTGGTGGATGGCTCGGCTTGGGCGCCGAGGAATGAGGGAGATGCAATTGCGTTCGGACAGGACCTTCGTGTCATTTGGTATTGCTTGGATCGACGTGCCTCTTCTGGATCTAGTTGTTCTCGCGATCACTCGCGAGTTGGTACTTGGTTGTGAGAACGGTATGCTTCTTGGCTTGGTCCCTAGTCCCGCTCTCCTCAAACGAGGACACCTCTAGTTTGTTTGCATGCTCCCTCCCTCATGGGCGTGGCAAGCTGCGATAAGCCTCGGGGAGGAGCACGCGTCCGTTGATCCGAGGGTTCCCGAACTGGAGATCCTGCCTCCTTTCAAAGAGGAGGTGCGCCCCAAAAGGGCGAGGGAACCGGCCGAACTGAAACATCTTAGTAGGCCGAGGAAAAGAAATCAACCGAGATTCCCTTAGTAACGGCGAGTGAAGAGGGAATAGCCCAAACCGAACGGGGCGAGGAAACTCGCCTGCGGATGTGGTGTTAGGGCTGAGCCGCCTCCCTGTCCAGCGACCCGAAGAGGTCTGGAAAGATCTGCCACAGAGGGTGATAGCCCCGTAGGGGAAGTTGGACGAGAGTTGGGCTCAGTACCAGAGTACTCCGCCTCGGATATGGCGGAGGAAGGTGGGAGGTATCTCCTTCCAAGGCTGAATACGTCCCAAGACCGATAGCGCACCAGTACGGTGACGGACGGCTGAAAAGTACCCCGAGAGGGGGGTGAAAAGTGTCTGAAACCAAGCGGTTAGAGACGTGCGCGGTCCGAAAGGGCTAATCCCTCCAGAAGGGAAACCGATGGAGGGTACCAGGATCGCGCGATCCGTCTAGAAACACGGGCCGGGGAGTTTGCGGTCGTGGCAAGCCAAAAGGGGTAGTTCCCTCAAGGCGGAGGGAAACCGAATGTCCGCAACCGCGCAAGCGGCGAGGGACTGGATGTGCTCGTCCGTAGTCACGGCTGCAAGACTAGAAACCGGGCGATCTAGCCCTGGGCAAGGTGAAGGCGGGCGAAAGCCCGTTGGAGGCCTGAAGGGGTGCTAACGTGCAATTTGTTCCTCTGACCTGGGGCTAGGGGACAAAAACCAATCTAGCCCGGTGATAGCTAGTTCCTCCCGAAGTGGGTCTTAGCCCAGCGCCTCCAGAGGACGCGGACGGGGTAGAGCACCGATTGGGGGGCAAGGGTCCGAAAGGTCCCACCCTTCTTTCGAACTCCGAATACGTTCGCGCCTGAGAAGGAGGTAGACGGGTTCTTGGGGGTAAGCTCCAGGACCGAGAGGGGGACAACCCTGACCAAGGTTAAGGCCCCAAAGTGCTGGCTAAGTGTCAAACAAAAAGGCGTCCTCTTCCTAAGACAGCGGAGGGGTAGGCTCAGAAGCAGCCATCCCTCAAAAAGTGCGTAACAGCTTACCCGCCGAGGAGGGGGGCCCTGAAAATGGACGGGGCTAAAGCCAGTCGCCGATACCTTGGGGCGCGGCCAGAGGCCGTGTCTGGTAGGGAGGCGTCTTGGTCGGGTCGAAGTCGGGCCGTGAGGTCCGGTGGACCGACCTTGAGTGCAGATCCCGGCGGTAGTAACAGCCAAGTCGGGTGAAAATCTCGACCGCCGAAAGGACTAGGGTTCCCCGGCGATGCGTCGTCAGCCGGGGGTTAGTCGGTCCTAATCTCCAACCTCAACACGGTTGGGAGAAGAAGGAAAGCCGGTTAATATTCCGGCACCAAGCGGGTACGCGCGGCGACGCTAGGCCTTCGAGCCGACGGTTAGGGGCAGGCTGAGCGAGGTTGCCGCCTCGTCTAACTGTTCAATCCTGGGGAGTGCCGTAATGGCGAGAACCAGGTGAAGGCAGGAATGGCGCGCTGTTTAGGCGCGTTCGGCTGATCCCTTGATCCAAGGAAAAGGCTCGGGGGAAGGATCCCGCTTGACCGTACCGAGAACCGACACAGGTGTTCCTGGGTGAGGAGCCCAAGGCGTGTCGGGCCACTCCGTGGCGAGGGAACTCGGCAAATTAGCCCCGTACCTTTGGTATAAGGGGTGCCTGAGGCTGCCCTCACGGGATAGTCTCAGGTCGCAGTGACTAGGGGGTCCCGACTGTTTACTAAAAACACAGGTAACCGCCAGTCCGAAAGGATGTGCACGGTTGCTGAATCCTGGCCAGTGGCGGTACCTGAAACCTGGGTTCAACCGGGCCAAGGGCCGCTAAACGCCGGGAGTAACTCTGACTCTCTTAAGGTAGCCAAATGCCTTGTCGGGTAAGTTCCGACGTGCATGAATGGAACAACGAGGGCCCCGCTGTCCCCGCCCGGAGCCCGGTGAACCCACGTAACGTGGACGAACAGTCCACGAACTCCCAACGGGAAAAGAAGTCCCTGTGGAGCTTTACTGCAGCCTGTCGTTGAATCGAAGCTGTCGATACATAGCGTAAGTGGGAGCCGTTATCAGTCCTGCCTCTTCGGGGGTAGGGTGAGGCGACAATGAAACACCACTTATCGATGACTTCGGTCCTAACTCGGGGGAACCCGAGGACACCGATTGGTGGGCAGTTTGGCTGGGGCGGCCCCCCCTTGAAAAGATATCGAGGGGGCCCAAAGGTCGGCTCAGGCGGGACAGAACTCCGCCGTAGAGGGCAAGGCCAAAAGCCGGCTTGATCGGGATCCTAACATCAGGGGATCCCGGGGGCGAAAGCCTGGCCTAGCGAACCTTCGTGCCCCTAGAGATAGGGGCCGGAGCTGGCAGAAAAGTTACCCCAGGGATAACAGGCTCGTCGCGGGCGATAGTTCCCATAGACCCCGCGGTTTGGTACCTCAGCAATTGGGGTAGGTGCGCAGAGATGCGTACACCGCATCGGCTTATTACGGCGGAACCCTCAATACCTCTGGGTCGAGGAGAGGGCAACGCCGTGGGAAGTCTAACGAAAGGTCAACGCCTCCTGATTCTCGGATGTGTACTAGGGGACGGGCACATGCGAAAGAAGACCAATGCTCTCCTAGAGATCATCCACAGTGCGAGACAACGTGACTACGTTGAGTGGAAGTACACGCAGCTCAAGAACCTGGCAAGAACTCCTCCTAGACTCAAGATGACAAGGGCACGAGTTGCGTACAGATTCACGACCAGAAGCTTACCAGAGCTCACAAGAATCTATGACAGGTTCTACGAGGACAGGGTCAAGACGATCCCTGATGATCTGAAGGTGCACCCGCTAACGTTGGCAGTCTGGCTGATGGATGACGGAAGCAGATCCAGAAACGATGTCTACATCAACACCCAAAAGTTCCTTCTTGAGGAGCAGAGGAAACTTGTCAGGATGCTCAGAGATCAACTCGGCATCGAGGCGACGATAAACAAGGACAAACAATACAATAGGCTCAGAATAATGAAGAAGAGCGTTCCGAGACTGGCCAAGTTAGTGACACCATACATACTTCCGCAGTTCAGGAGAAAGATACCTACGTTATGACCCCGTAACGACTGAGCGCGTCCTAAGGACGTGCGATGAGATGGTCCGCGAGGATCATCACATGCCGACCCTTACTCAGCGTTGAGAGAAGGTGAAGACATAGTCTAACACCACTGGTAACAGTGGAGCTTGTTGCGATGTCGGCTCTTCCCATCCTGGCGGTGCATAAGCCGCCAAGGGTAGGGCTGCTCGCCCGTTAAAGGGGAACGTGAGCTGGGTTTAGACCGTCGCGAGACAGGTCGGACTTTATCTGTTGGGAGTGTTGGTCGCCTGAGGGGAGGATATCCATAGTACGAGAGGAACTGGGTGTCGCGGCCGCCAGTCCATCGGTTGTCCGGCAGGGCATCGCCGAGCAGCCGCGCCGTTGCGGATAAGAGCTGAAAGCATCTAAGCTCGAAGCCGCTCCCGAAAATAGGCGACCGTTCCGAGGCATCGAGTTCTTGGAAACAGGGCTCGCCTCGGACGAGGGCTGGGGCAAAATACCCCGTTGATAGAGCGGGGGTGTAAGCGGCAAGGCTTCGGCCGAGTCGCTCAGCCCGCCGCCACTAATCGCTCGAGGTGTTGGGTGGCTTTCCTGCTCATGGAGGAGGCGTTGAGTCAACCATGCTGTGGTTCGCTCGTCGCTAAGTGACCGCTGTGTTGTAAGGATTATATGCCACGAGCTCGCTTGATCTCCGTCCGAGGTGAGTTGGTGGGTGGATGTCGGGCTCTCTTGAGCCTGAGGAAACTTCCTTCTCCGAGCGGGTATCACGGTGTCGCAAGGCACAGGGGGAGACCCCTAGCTCCGGGACAGAAACGTCCCCCTCCCGCCAAATGCGTGTGATGGGCAGAGGAAAGCCCTGACGATGGCGGCAAAGGGGTTGAAACGCCCAGCCTCGTGAGGAGCAAGGCCAAGAAGGCCAGATGATCAACCCGCGATATGGCCGGGTGGGCCGCACAGTCGAATTCCACCTAAAACAGAAAAGGAGTTACGGCCAGCACACCTCGGACACAAGGTAGCAGACGATTGAAGCTCATTGCATATAGGCTGAGGCAAGACGATCCGAAGAAGTGCACGAGCCTTAGGATGGCTAGGAGGGGGCTCGTAAAGCTGATCCCGTCATCAAGGTATATACCGAGAAGGGCCATAGTGCTGAACCCTGAGGCCGAAGAGACACTTTCAGTTTCAGACGCGGAGCAGGCGGAGAGGCATGGCTTGGTCGTGATCGACTCATCATGGAAGGCGGGAAGGGACATCTTCTCTAGAGTGAGGCAAGGGTCCCACAGGCGACTTCCCGTATTGGTCGCGGCCAATCCCACTAACTACGGCAAGCTCTATGAGCTTTCGTCCGCAGAGGCCCTCGCAGCTGCGTTGGTCATCCTTGGGCATTTCGACGAGGCTGCGTCTATCCTATCGGCTTTCGGATGGGGGCCTGAGTTCCTCAGGCTGAACCCTGCCCTTATCCCCTCTCGTTCGAAAGAAGGTCATCGATCCTGAAGATCATCATCTCGGACGGTTGCTTCTCAACCTTTCCGATCCTCTCCCCTACTATCACCTTCATGCCAAGCGCTTCGGCCTTGTCGATCAATCTCTGAGTCGCAACGCCATCAAAGACGAGGGCGCGAGCGTCTCGGTATTGATCCAACGAACCGTAGAGCTCTCCGACCGGCACCTCCGCTAACATGTCCCACTTCTCGTCCAGCAACACTGAGACCAGCTTCCCCCTCACGTGCGTTGCCCTCTCCTTGAGTTTCTGGAATTGCTCCGGCGCGATCTCGGCCTTCTTCTGAGCACCTAGCGTCGCCAGGTACTCCTGCAGTGGGACGGGTTTCTTCAGAATGTCGAGCGCCTCCTTCGGGGTCAGCTCCTCGACCTCCTTCCCTGAGGGCGCGCGCATCACCTCGTCAATCTTAGCACCGCTCCTCAGCAGCTCCCGTAGGATCATCTCACCTACTCTATCACCATCCAAGAAGGCCTTGACTTTTCTCTTTCTGTTGGTCAAGTCCGCCAGGGACTTCGGGACGTTCACGCCGTTCGTTCCAACGACATCTCTTATGCCGAGGTTGAGCAGGAGGACGGTATCCGCTCTTCCTTCAACCACCACAAGCTCGTCTGAGCTCTCAACGTCCGGCCCGGCTGGCAAATTGTCATCCCCCCAACTGATTGGTTTCGGGGACTCCTTGCTCACAATCACGCCGCTCAGGGCCTGCGCGTCAGCAGTCATCCTCTCGGCTCTCCATCGTTGCGCTATGTCCTGTGCCCTGTCCACGATCTCCTTTTTCTTCTTCTCCCTGAAGTCCTCAATCTCCGAGAGCGAGAACTTGGAGTTGTACGGGCCAACCTTCTCTATGCTCTCCAGCGTCGCTGCCAAGAGCGCCGTGGTGGCCTGGTCCAATGAGGTCGGGACCGAGACCACGCCCACCGTCTTTCCGTTCTCTTCTTTCAGCTCAACGTCTATCCTACCGGCCCTTCCCGCCTTCTGAAGTTTCTTGATGTCGAGGGTTTCCTCGAATAGGCCCTCTGTCTGACCGAACACAGCGCCTATTACGTCGTGTCTCTTTGGGGGCTATTTGCGTGCCCTTTCCACAACTCCCTCGACCTCAAACCTCACCTTCACTAGGTACTTGAAATAGGGGCCAGAGTCATGCTCTGTCATTTCAACTTACCACCTACTGAAAATCGGCCCTCACGGAGGCTCGCTTTATATAAACGTTGGGTATCTCCGGCCGTGCGATCTGTAGCTGGCAAGAGGGCGAAGCGCGATCTACCATGGAACGAGGATAGAATCACTGAGTTCAAGGCCGCGCTTTCCTCACTGCTGGATCTTGCCGCACACGATCGCGTCATCGTCGAAGGACAGAAGGACGCTAATTCGCTCAGGCGACTGGGGGTGAGGGCCAAGGTGACAACTTGGCGGCTTGCTCGGAAGCTGCGCGAGGTCGAACCCCGAAGCCGAGGGGCCGGGCATGGCCACAGAACTGTGCTGCTACCGGACTTTGACAGGGAGGGAAGGGAGAAAATCAAACAATGGAGCCGACAACTGGCGGGAGGTACGGTGGATTCATCCACTTGGAGAAGACTGTTCCCCATCGTGAAGGGCGAGGGCGTTGGCGTTGAGAACATCGCCGGGTTGGCTGAGAAGCTTGGCATCTTGAGAAGCGATATGTGGCTCGGCCCTGACGAAAGGGTTTCATAGGGAGCCTAAGCCCAACCTCGCCCTACTCTCTCAGCCGAGCCGGCGACCGCTACTTTCCCCGCCCTGGGTACCTTTCCCTCATTGAAGGAGCTTTGGCTCCCGCCTCGGTCAAGTCCGCTTTTTTCGACGGGATATTCGCGGCCGCCTTAGTGGATCGAGCCTCAAGCGATTATAAGGTTTCCAAGCGCTTCGCTATGCGACGGTCGATTGACGTTCATCAGTCACATCAAGAATCGGTTTCGAGGTCAACGGCGGAGTTCCTTGACTCAATCCTTTTAACCGGTCGCTGCGGTCTCGCCCGATACCTGAATCTTAGATTGAGTGTGAGGCGAGTCTCGATATGCCGGAGAAACTGAAGCTCACCGATGAAGGTACGGAGTATCTCAAGCACGGCTTACCCGAGATGCAACTCGTCGGGGCCCTGAGGCGGGGACCTCTCACCCTTGACCAAGCCAGCAGCTCCGTGCGCAATCTGGACATAGCTCTCCAATGGGGCAAGAAGAAGGGCTGGGTCCGTATCGAGGGAGACATAATCTATCTGACGAGGGCACCAGACGCTGTGCCTGAGCAAGAGGCATTGGAGCTGATCTCCAAGGGCATGCCCGTCGACGAAGAGCTCACTCAAGTCCTGGTCCAAAGGAAGCTTGTTGTTCCGGAGAGCGCTATCTTGGACGAACTCAAGAAGCTGGAGGGCAGGACCGTGTCGAATCTCACTCCCGATCTGATAAGGACTGGTTTCTGGAGGAAGGTGAAGATCAGGCCATACGATGTCAAGGCCATCGGAGCCAAGACTTACCCCGCAAAGCTGCAACCGTACAATCGGTTTCTGTCAGAACTGCGTCACAAGCTGGTCGAGCTTGGGTTCGTGGAGATGAGGGGGCCCACGATCGAGACAGAGTTCTGGAACTATGACGCCCTGTACCAACCGCAGGGGCACCCCGCCAGGGATTGGCTTAGCACGTTCTACGTCAAGGGTTCGGATGTCGGGGATCTGCCTCCGATCGCGGAAAAGGTCAAGATGGCACACGAGCGTGGAGTTTCCGGTAGCTCAGGATGGGGCTACAGGTGGGATCCCGCGAGGGCCAGGCGCCTCATCCCGAGAGCTCACGGCACAGCGCTCTCGGCCAGGACGCTAGCCAAGGGCCCGCTCATCCCTGGCAAGTACTTTGCGATGGCAAGGTGCTATAGGCCGGATGTCGTGGACGCCCTTCACTTCATTGAGTTCATCCAAGTCGAGGGCATCGTGGTAGATAGTACCCTGACCTTCAGGAACCTGCTCGGCATCTTGGAGATGTTCGCCAAGGAGGTCGCTGATGCAGAAGAGCTCAGGTTCGTTCCCGACTACTATCCGTTCACCGAGCCATCCGTCCAGATGTCCGCAAGGCATCCGGCCATGGGATGGGTCGAGATCGGAGGCGCCGGGATATTCAGGGAGGAGCTTACGAAGCCGCTGGGGGTGGACATCCCAGTGATAGCTTGGGGCCTGGGGATGGACAGACTCGCCATGTTCAAGCTGGGCGTCAGGGACATACGAGATCTGTTCTCAAGGGACCTAGAGTGGATGAGGGGAAAGGAGGTATTGTGAGTTGCCTTCGGTTGAGGTCTCCCATCGAGACATCGAAAAGCTGCTTGGCGAACAGCTTTCTCAGGATCAGCTGAGGCGCTTGGTGGCCATAGCCAAGTGCAGCGTCGAGAGCGTGGAAGGCGACCTAGTCAAGCTTGAGGTGAAGGACACCAACAGGCCAGACCTTTGGTCTGCGGAGGGGATAGCGCGGGAGATCAAGCTCAGAACCCGCAAGCCCGGGCTGCCTGCGTACAGGACGTTCAAATCGAAGGTGAAGGTCATCGTCGACAGTAGCGTGAAGGATGTTAGGCCCTTCACAACGTGCGCGATAGTGACTGAACTCCAGATGAACCAAGCTGGCCTCTCACAGATGATCCAGCTGCAGGAGAAGGTGGCGTCGAGCTACGGAGCTGGAAGAAGGGAGGTCGCGATCGGCGTCTACGACCTGAAAAGGATAACGCCTCCCATAAGGTACACCACGGTGGATCCCGACGGCATCAGGTTCGTGCCGCTCGACCTTGAGGAGGAGTTGACCCCTAGGGAGATACTCCATAGACACCCGAAGGGGAGGGAGTTCGGCCACCTGCTCGCCGGGGCAAGAAAGTATCCCATGTTCGTGGACTCCTCCGGAGAGGTGATGTCCATTCCTCCAATAATCAACTCTAACTTCAGCGGCAAGGTCACGGAGGACACCCGAAGGGTATTCATAGAATGCAGCGGCTTCAGCCAAGACAGGCTCTCTGGAGCTCTGAACGTTCTATCCACGGCCTTGGCCGAAAGGGGAGGATCGATAGGGCAGGTTGAGGTTCGGTATCCCGGCAGAGCGATCGTGACCCCAGACCTGAGGCCGAGGAGAGCCCGCTTGAGCCTTTCTCGCTTCAGGCAAATATCGGATCTGAACGTCAGCGTCAAGGAAGCCTACCGGCTGCTTGAGAAGTCTGGGTACAAGGTAACGCGTAGGAAGAACGATAGGATCGAGGTGATGTATCCAGCGCACAGACAGGACATAATGCACGAGAGGGATTTGATGGAGGATGTGCTGATATCATATGGCTATGACCTGATCAAGCCCGAGCGGCCCCGACTGCCAACGGTCGGAGAGCTGAGCGACGTCGAGAGGTTCTCGGAGTCAGTATCCAGCGTGATGACTGGACTCGGTTTTCAGCAAGTGATGTCATACATGCTGACGAACGAGGTCAATCTGTTCTCCAAGATGAATTTGAGCGGCCAGCCAGTCATAGAACTCGAAAACCCCGTCTCATCAAGCTGGACAAAGTTCAGGAATTGGTTACTGCCTTCCGTCATGGAATTCCTCTCGCATAACACCCACGCGGACTATCCCCAGAGAATATTCGAGGTGGGGGACTCGATACTGCCGGATGCGAAAGAGGAAACCAAGGCCGTCGACAGGAGAAAGCTCGCCTGCGCCATCGCGGGTGCTGACGTAGGGTATCAAGACATATCCTCAGCGCTGGATGCGCTTCTCTACGCGCTGGGGACCAGATACGAACTGCAGGCCGTATCTCATCCCGCCTTCATCCAAGGAAGAGTTGCAAATATCATCGATCAGGGGAAGAGCATCGGCGTCGTCGGAGAAATAGACCCGGGGGTCCTTGAGATGTGGAAGTTGGAAGTTCCAGTATCCGCCTTCGAGATAGACCTGACTTATCTGATCGAGGGGCTGGCCTAGGCTAGCCTAAGCCAGCGCTGTCCGGTTGACGAGCCTCATGGGAACTCGATGAAGCCTTGCCGCGTACACCATGAATCAACCTACCTTCGCAGTCCATCTGCCCCTCCCTTATCCTCGTCGAGGACACGAATCCCCCTCCCTCGGCGAACACTTTCGGAACGATCACTATCTCTAGGCTGGGAAGTCCCCTCCGTCTCCTCTCTATGTTGAGCCTCATCGCGTTGCCCACCGTGTCCACGGTAACGAATATCGCTTGAAGCTCCTGATCTGAGGACGCGGGCCCAAATGGATCCTCTAGGGGAACGATTCGCACCTCACTTGCGGCGCCCATCGCAGATACATACTCGACTACCCCCCTCCTCCTCTCCTCGAAGCTCTGGAGCTGCGACCCCCTAGCTTCCTTCGCGAACTCATCCGTCGTTATGCCTATCGTGATCTTGTCGCTCAGCGCAATCGCCGAGCTGATCAACCTCTTGTGTCCAACGTGGAGCCGGTCGAACGTCCCCCCCAGGGCAGACTTAACGTATCTAACCTGCGGAAGCGTCTTCAGGCTTAAATCGGTCAGACCTAAGGTCCCTTACCCGCCATCATGGTGTCCGCTAAAAAACTTACGGAACAGGAGGTCGGCTTGTACGTTGAAGCAGGAAGGCTAGCCAACAGAATCAGGTCGACTTTTGCGAGCGAGGTCAAGGAAGGCAAGGGAATCCTAGAGTTCGCAGAGGATCTGGAGGGTGAGATCATCGCGCGGGGTGCCAGGCCCGCGTTTCCCTGCAACGTCGGTCTGAATGAGGTCGGTGCGCATTACACGCCAGTCCCTTCGGACAAGTCAGTATTCTCCGGCGGGGACTTGGTGAAGGTGGATTTCGGGCTTCACCTCGACGGCTACATTGTCGACACCGCCTTCTCCGTAGCCCTTTCTACCGCAGATGAAAGAATCGTAAACGCCGTCAACGAATCCCTGAGGATGGTCGTGGAGAACCTCAAAGTCGGGGACAGAATCTCTGAGGTTGGCAGGCTGGCAAGCTCGGTCTCAGGCAAGTACGGGTTCAAGGTCATAGAAAACTTACAGGGTCATGAGATAGGGAGGTATCAGCTGCACGCCGGGATCTCGGTTCCCAACGTCCCCAACTTCGATCAAAGGGCATTCCGAGACGGAATGGTTGTGGCAATAGAGCCTTTCATGACATACGGATTTGGGGCGGGCAGAGTGAAGGAGACCGAACTGACCACAATATTCAGGGCTCCAAGCTCACCCAAGGAACCTCGGCGATCCCTGCAGGACTTTCATGGCCTTCCCATATGCGAGCGATGGGTTCTGAAACTGATGCCAGACATCGGCGAGCTAGATCTCTGGAAGCTTCCGAAGTACCCTGTCTTGGTGGAGGAGTCAGGAGCCCCTATAGCCCAAGCCGAGACTACCCTCATGTTCCTCCCTGACGAGGTTGTAGACCTCATCCCCTAGCTGGTTTGTGCAGGAAGATGGCGCTGATCAACATCGGCTCTCCAGAGCCGCACTTCGGGCAAGCATCGCCGTTCCCGTAAATGAAGTCGCCCTCCTTGAACGGTCGGGTTACTTCATGGCTACAGCTCCTGCACTTTTGCTTTGTCACAACCCGGGGACCAAGCTGTCCCCGTGCCGCGACCGACAGCCTTCCCTGCATCCTCCACAAGTTATACCCCACCAGCACCAAGCCCAAGACGCCCAAACCCAATGATATGGATCCCGGCAACGTGTACGAATCCTGCATGCTCGTGAACCCGCTGAAGATCAAGGAGATGGAAATGAACGTCAGGAACCCGAGCAGGAAGAAAAAGAACGAGATGCTGACGTCATACCTTTCGCCTGATTCGTTCCCGGGCATATGCTTCACCATATCCCTACTGAGTTGCCGACCCCCACGACCAAGACCTTCCCCCCCTCCGGAACCTTCTCTCGGATCACTTCCTTGACCCTCGCGGTTGCCTTCTCTATCCCCTTCAGTATCTCCTCGGTCATCGGAGTTATGGCCTCCTTGATGGACATTCTCACTATGATCCCGTACAGAGGCAATTTCCTCTTGACAACAACCTCCTCTATTTTGTACTTCTCGGTTCCGATCCCGCCGATCGCAGCGCCAATGCCCTCAAACACAGTGCCGCTCTTCTCCCCCTCGAGCTTAAGACCCGCATCGACCATGATCACTAAATCATACTTCCTCTTCTGCAGCAAGCCTTGAGTCGCGTCTCCGGGATAGCCGACAGTCGCGCCGGGACCCTTCGACTTCAGGACGGTCAGTCGTCTCCCCTCCAGCTCCGTCTCACATATCTCCATGTCACGGCCCGTGGTCTTGAACTCCCTCGGGTGGGCCAAGTTTGCCGCCACCAACGCCCCCGACCCGTCGCCAATGGGGTGCCCATAACTATAGGCGTACAGCGCGCCCATCAGGGCGTCAGCCTGCATCATCACCTCAGGAAGGAGGTACTGCAACTGGATTATGATTATGGAGTTCCCCGTCTTCTTTCCCATGATGTAGTAGTGTCTCACAACCCTATACAACAGGTTCAGCGTAGCTGCGACCTCCACTATATTCGATATGTTCTCCCTCTCGTTCTCCTTGGCCTGCGGAACGATGTTCTTGATCTCCCCTTTCAACCTGTCCTCAGCCATCTTGAGCAGGTAGTCCAACTTCCATATGATCCCGGAAGGGTCCAGCGACACCGGATCTATCACGACGTACTCCAACACCCTATCTAAGAACCCGCTCGGATCGGGCACACTCGAATGCTTCTTCAACTTCTCAAGGGATATCTTCCTGCCCTCGTCCTTCATCATGTTGATCCTTCGAAGTACGAACTCAATGTCCTTCATGATAATGTACGTCTGTATCCTCTGACCCCAAACTATGAATAACAGAAAGAGTATCAGAAATATCAAGTTCAGGAGGGTCCCCGCATCAATGGGGAATTCCGCCTGAGCTATCAACATCAGGTATTCGAACAGGAACATGCAGCGATTGACGATGGCCGACCGCGTCGGATTTAAGTGTTAGGGGTTTTTGGAAAGGGCGCCGACATCCCGGGCTTCGCGTGTCCTCTCGGACCACACTACCTCCCGGAACGCCACCGCGTTTAACTTCCGTGTTCGGAACGGTTCCGCAGCTCACCGCTTGTACGGGTTGCTCCGCGGCGCTATGGCCGGCACCCGTGAAACAGCCCGTTGGCTTCTATTAAAAGCTTGCTAGACTCATTCGTCACGGGGGTGCGTCAGGAAGCTCCTCGATCCGCAGTACGGACAAACTGGGACCGCCTCGGCAACTATTGAGCCGCACTCCGAGCACATGCTTCGGTGTGCTTGGATGGCTACCGAGTCAACAGAGTTTCTGAATGCCATTTCAACCTTGATCGATCCCCCCTCGGCTTCGTCCAAGTCAATTGATAGCACGCTCTTGCCGATGAACGCCCTCTGTAACGCCATTTCTCTGTCAAGCCATCCGGTTACGTCCCCTTGGTCAATCTTGGTCACGTATTCATCGCGCGACTCGTCCTTCGGCTTGCGTGATCGATGTGGCGGACCGGTCAGGGTTGGGACTAGCACTATCCTGTCCGTGGACTCCCTCTCCATGGCGGCCCGCAAGCTGTTCAGGATCTTCTCAACGGTCGCAAGGCTCGACTTCGAGTGCCAGTCCGCCTCCCCGGATATCGTAACGGCGGCTTCATGGATATCCCTGGGCACTATCGCACCGATGAACCTGTCCGTCCTAAGGAAGCTCCTATCCTTCTTCTTACTTGAGGATATCGGAAGCTTGTTCTTCTCAAGCCGCGTGCTGAGGTGGTCGGCCCTTGCCTCAAAGGCCTGCCTAGCTTTCTGAATGAGTCCCCTGAGTCTGTCAAAGAACCTCGACTCACTGTCCCTTGCTCTCTTCGCTACGCTTGAGGTGTATAGCGTAGCCGACCCTAGGACCGTCATTCCGTGGTAGTCACTCGAGCTGGAGTAAGGTTTCTCCAAGAACAAGTTGTCATAGGTGATCACCGCGCTCGGCTTCTTGCTTATCAGGACTCTAGCGCCAAGGCTGGCAGCTGAAACCGCGGAGTTCAGGAGTTTCTTGAACTCGCCCTCCCCGAGGCCCGCGGCCACGATCGATGCCCTCAATTTAGATATCGGGGTCAGCTTGCCAAGTTCCAACAACCTCCCGATCGGGCTCTGAGTGCCAGCGGTCGTGCGACCGTCCAGCCTAGTCATAACATTGATCCTTCCCCCCTCTGTCGCCGAGAACCAAAAGTTTCCAAGGAGCCCTTCCAACTCGTCCCTTGGCTTGCTCGGCATAAGGATGGTCTGAGCGTTCGCGGTTTCTCTTGAGAGGGCGAGAACGAACCTGTCAAAGGCAGAACGGTCAAGCTTCCCGTCCGCGGTCTTGAGCCTGACCGGCGTTCCCGGGACGACGTCGAACCACTCGATGTCAATCGCGGGGTCATGTATCACCTCATCGGGCCTGAGTGCCCAGTCGGCCAAGAAATTGAACCGAAGCTCGCCCGACATGTGCACATCAGCTATGTTCCTTGGCAACAGCTCTAGGAGGACGTACTGCACAAGGACCTCCTTTCCGGCCGTATCGATGGGCCTCTCATCCTCGGTCTCCATCAACGCCTTTCCAACGTCGTAGAGGGGCATTCCGAGCCTAGTCATCTTGAATCGAAACCTCTCGAGTCCCCTCTCCATCAGCGTCGAGACCAGTAGCTCCCTTATCAGAGGGGCCGTCAAGTACTTGATCCTAAGTCTGTATATCTTGTCTTGGACTTCAAGGGAGATCTCTTCGGCCTCGTCCTCCTCAAGTCGTGCCTCCCTTATGAGTGATTCCACGATCTTCCTTCTCTCGAACGGCTCGATGGTCAGCTTCGTCGTCCTGACCCTAGGCAGAGATGCCTCCTCAATGAGTTCACCCCTCATCTCACGTATGTGCTTCAGGACGCTCTCGCCGATCTTGGTAAGCTGGTATTTCTTTTCAGCTGGGTTCAGCTCGATCAACCTAGCCCTCATCAGTTTCTTCACGTGGAACGAGAACTTCCCCGCATCGGTCTTCTGGTCGAGGCCGAGCTTTCTCATGAGGTCATTGTACCTCAGTCCTCCGTCCTCAAGGAGTTCCAGCACCGAGAGGCGCATTGGTGAACCGATCGATTGAAGAATAAGAACCGACTCGTCTGTGCTCTCCGACATCTGTTCCTCTGTGGGGATGATGCTTTTTATCTCTTCTTTCATGTCATCGCATCAAACTGAACTTCCCACACGCGGAGGCCGATCACTAGAATCGCTGCCCACGAGAGCGGCACGTTCTGTTCTTTCCTCACGGATCAGCCGCGGGTCCTCGATGGGGCCTCTCCCATCCATGGATTAGGATGTGCGCACCGTTCCTGAGCTGCATAGAGGAACTACTACTCTCAATGAGTTCGGCGCCTGAGGCCCACTTCGCATGGCCGCGAACGCACTTCAGTTTACCGCTTCCGCGGTCCGAAGGCCGCCAGCCGAGGGTGGGGTTAGGCGAACATCGCAGATGCGCCGCTCGGAAATTCTTTTCTATCGCGCCCAAAGCGCGCACTTGGGGGGTGTCGGCTAGCTTGGTCTAGGCTCCATGGCTCGGGGCCTGAGAGCGAGAACCCATGAGACCCCAGTTCGAAGCTCGTGCGAAAATCTGGGCACCCCCACTCCAATACCATTTAAATCGTGCCTAGCCGCGCCCAGAGAAGTTGTACGACGTAGTGATAGTCGGCGCCGGACCAGCTGGGATCCTCGCAGCCTTCAGGCTCAAGGACGCTATCGAGGCCGGTGCGGACCTGCCAGCTTTGATGATAGACGCTGGGCCCCAAGCTGAAAAGAGGCGGTGCCCAGCGCGCGAAGTCGGCAAGACGTGCACCAGGTGTTCCTCATGCCACCTCCACTCGGGATGGGGCGGCGCTGGCGCTTTCAGCGACGGAAAGATCACGCTCAGCCCAGATGTTGGCGGATGGATGTCTAGGGTGATCGGAGTTGAGAGACTACGCACACTACTTGGCAGAGTCGACAGGGTGTTCTTGGACTTTGGTGCTCCTGACGAACTGTACGGTGCAGATGAAGAGAAGACAGAGACTTGGTCCCGCAAAGCGGCGCTCGCTGACATGAAGCTTGAGACGAACGTCCTAAGACACATGGGTACCGATCTCAGCATGGAGGTAATGGGACGGATGTACAGTTCCCTCCGAGACGCGCTTGAGATCAGGCTGAACACCGAAGTGGTGGCCGTAAACAAAGAAGGCGGGCGCGTTTCGGGCGTCACCTTGCAGGACGGCGAGTTCATAGGGGCGAAGAACGTCTTGGTCGGGCCCGGCAGGCGCGGGGCCGCCTGGCTCGCGGAGCAGTGCTCGAAGCTGGGCATAGGGGTCAACAGAAACCCTGTCGACTTGGGCGTCAGGGTGGAGCTTCCAGCCGAAGTCATGGCCCCCATCACCAAAGATCTCTACGAGCCCAAGCTCAGGTTCGTATCTAGGTCCTTCGACGACCCCGTGAGAACCTTCTGCGTGAACCCCAACGGTGAGGTGATCACGGAGTACTACGACGACGTAATCACGGTGAACGGGCACAGCATGAGGGATGGGAGGACCTCCAACACGAACTTCGCCTTGTTGGTCAGCAACTACTTCACTGAGCCCTTTAAGGACCCGATAGCCTACGGGAAGTACATCTCCCGCCTAGCCAACCTGATCTCAAGCGGCATAGTGGTTCAGAGGCTATGGGATCTGCTCAACGGACGAAGGTCAACGCCGGAGCGACTATCGCGAAGCATAGCGGTCCCGACACTTACGGACGCCACCCCAGGGGATCTCAGCTTCATACTCCCTCACAGGATGATGACGGACATAATCGAGATGCTCAAGGCGATGGACAAGCTCACCCCGGGCATAATCTCGATGAACACCCTTCTGTACGGGGTGGAAGCCAAGTTCTACTCCTCACGCGCCGAGACCGGATCCGACCTCCAAACCTCGATCGGCGGCCTCTACGTATCCGGGGACGGCGCGGGGCTAACTAGGGGCCTCAGTCAATCGGCGGCATCAGGCCTTCACGCCGCGGATGGAATCCTGTCATCGATGGGCCTAGAGAAGTTCACCAAGCTTCCCTAGAATATGTCCGTCAAGCGCCTGAACATCGAGGCTCTCAAGGTTCACCATCTTCCTCGAAAGCAGGGGCCCCCTGAGGCTAGCCTTCGTCGGCTCGTTCATCGTGAGTTGACCAATGTACCAGTTGAAGGACGGCATGACCAGTATCCTCCTGTCCTTGGATCCCCTCATCGGTCCGGAAAGCCAGACCTGAAAGGAATATCGATAGCCCATCGCATCGCTGAGCCTAACGCTGGGGTGAACGTGCGCCATCACAACCCACTTGGTTGACGATGCTCCCTCCGGCAACTTCGCGGAACCATGCGTGAGCCAGCAGTCTCCCCAGCCGACGCCAGCCGGATCATGAAGAATTACGCTATTGGGAAGCAGAGGCTCCAACCCTCCGTCATGATTTCCCAGCACCACGTGGGTCTCCGAGACTAGCTCAACGATCTTGGAGAAGAACTTCGGAACCACCAAGAACTCTAGCCTGCCCGGTCCCGCCACGTGATGCTTCACGTCGCCGAGTATCACCAGCTTCTTCGCGCTCGTAGAGTGAACGAGCCCCTCCGTCCTCACGATCAGCTCGTCCGTCTTCAGAGGCACATTGATCCCCCTTGACCTGAGTTCACCTTCGAATCCGAGGTGGAGGTCTGCAATCACAAGCGTGTCACCGCCCAGCGTTAAAGCTGGTTCGCCCAGAACTTTTATTGGCTCCATTCTGAACTGCTCGCGTTCTTTGGATGGCAGGAAGGGACGATATTAAAGAGTTGGAGAGGATATGCGCCCGAGTGAAAGAGAGGGGGGCGATGACCAGTAGTGAGGCGGAGGAGTTGGTCAAGCTGTTCGGCGAGAGGGCGACCAAGGCACTCGAGATAGTAGCATCCCACAGGGTCAAGAAGTACACGTTCTATCCCTCTAACGTCACCAGATGGGTGGTCGTCGGAAGGGAATCCGAGTATCTGTTGTTGCCCTCAGCGCAATATTGTTCCTGTGACGACTACCACTACTCGTTCATGAAGGGCGAAACCATCTTGTGCGCCCACCTGATAGCGCAGAAACTCACAGAAGCTCAAGGCGACTACAAGGAATTCCCCGAGGAGGATTCGGCCCTGATGCGCCTTACGCGAGACCTGTAGTCCTCTCAAGGTCGTAGAGCAACCTGGCGATGACCACCGAACTCGAGAGAACCGATGGATGGATGGACAGGATCTCATCGGCAAGCTCGGTCACCTCTCGCCTGGGCTCCCCCTTCGCGTAAGCTCCCACCAGAAAGGCAACGGTGCTGCCTCTGAGCCCTTCAAGTTTCCCCATCAGGTTGCATGGTTCTCCGTGACTACTAAACAGGATGACCCGCTCAGCCCCAGCCCTTGACAATGCCCTCTCAATGCCTCCTCTTTCGAGCTTAAGCACTGCCGGTCCAATCGGCGGGGTTCTTCGTCCAGCCAGCAGCTCCTCCATCAGCCCCAGGAAGTTCCGGTAGTTTCGCGGCGGCCTCCATCCCTCTGTTGGGACCATCAGCTCGTCCCTCACAGTGTGAATCAGGAGGCCCACGATTCCACGCGCGTACGCCGGAGCGTCCGTCACGCTAAGTACGGACATGTGAACTATGTCGGGCCTCCCCCTCCTAGGGCCGTCACGCAAGCCTCGCATCGCGAAGTGGTGCGTCGACCTGTCGAGGATCATCCGTTCAGGTTCCTTTCGCAGTTTGTTCGCTAGCTTAATCATCGCGTCTTTCTTCGCAAGTCCAGGTGGCACTGTCTCAACATTGGAATCAAACAGGATGATCCATGCGATGGGCCGCGACACGAAGCTTCAGGGTCAAGTTTATTATTAACTATTGAAAATCACCGGCGTTCAGTTGCCGACTGCCCTAGATGTGCCAGGCCAAAGACTGGTGGACGAGCTCGCGCTGAAGCTTGAGCGAGACGTACCTGAGATATCTCCGCCCACATGGGGTCAATTCGTCAAGACCGCCTCGCTGAGACAAAGGCCTCCGTCGGATCCGAAGTGGTGGCACAAAAGGGCAGCCTCAATGCTCAGGTTGATATACGTCAAGGGGCCGATCGGGATATCCAAGCTTAGGTCAAGATACGGCGGGAGAAAAGACAAGCCCATGAGGAAGACCCATCATCACAAGAGCGGTAGTTCGATCATCAGGAACATACTGCGCCAACTTGAGGCCGCCGGGCTCGTGACGCGAGGGAGCAAGGGCAGGTCGATCACCCCAAAGGGTCGCAGCGTGCTCGACTCGGTCGCGAGGCAAATTCTGAGTGGGGGTGCTAGCTAGATTTGAGTTCGAGCCAGCCAGGCGCCGACGAGGATCTGCAGGATATCCTCCGTAGGAGAGAACAAGATCTGATCAACCAGGCTGCAGCTCGGGAGGAAAGGGCTCGCCAAGATGCACGAAAGAGGGCCTTGGCCAGGATCGTGTTCACCCCGGAGGCGAGGCAGAGGCTTTCCAACTTGAAGCTGGTTAAGCCGGAGCTGGCGACCCAGGTGGAGGACTATCTCTTGGTCCTGGCGCAACAGGGCAAGGTCAATATCCCCGTGGACGATGATACCCTCAAGGCCGTGCTCGACAAGGTTCAGCCCAAGAGAGAAACCAAGATATGGAGGCTTTGAACTTGACCAGCAAGAAGTCTAGGCTCAGGAAGTCCAAGCTCATAGCCGCTGGCAAGAGGGCCTCGGCCGTTCCGGCTTGGGTGGCCGTCAAGACGAGAGGAGATGTGAGGATAGCTCGAAGAAGGCGCCACTGGAGGCGGTCGAAGACCAAGATATAGGTGATGACGCTTGCCCAAGGAAGCCGAAGGGTCCGAGGTCTTCACCCTCGATCTCTCCGACGCCACGGCCGCTCCGAGGTCTCAGAGGGTGGAGAGTGCGGTAAGATTGATACGAAAAAAAGTTGCAAGGAAGTTCAAGGTGAGTGACGTCAAGATAGACAGCGAGGTCAACAGGTCGCTGTGGGTCAGGTCAAGCTCGAAACCGCCGAGGAAACTAATGGTTCAAGTTCGAGTGGAAGACGATGTGGCGCACGTTGAGCCACCCCCAAAGTGACGCAGGCCTCAGGATCTACAGGGCCTCCGTGAGGAAGAGTCCCTTCGTAGGCGTGTATTGCGCGGTGTCAGAGGACAACGCCATCGTTTCTCCAATCGTTCCCTACGGCTTCGTCAGGATGTTGGAGAAGCTGTTTCGCGTAGAGCCGATAGTTACTACAATAGGTTCGATCTCATCCGTGGGGTCCATGATTGCGATGAACAGCACGGGGGCAGCCGTTCCCACGATCATAGACGAGGATGAACTCGCCAGGATAGGGAAGCGCTTGAACGTGCTAGTTGTCGAGGGTAGATCTTGGGCCTTGGGCAACCTCATCGTAGCGAACGACAAGGGCTGCGTGATCTCCGATCTGATCCCGCCCGACTTAGCCTCACGGATCTCGGAATGTTTGGGAGTCGACTACCTCAGGATGTCGATCGGCAAGTATAAGGCGATCGGATCGCTTTTTGCTGTTTCCAACGAGATCGGGGTCGCTTCACCCGTTGCGAGCGACGAGGCCGTTGCGCGCGTGTCAAACGCGCTTAAGATACAGATAGTTCCCACCACGGTCAACGATGGAGAGAAACTGGTCAAGCTCGGAACCTTGGTCAACGATAGGTCGATCGTCGTTGGCAAGACGACCACCGGGGTAGAACTAATGTCCCTGCAATCGCTATCCCGGTAACTGCCAAAGAGATTTAACCTCAAGCCATCGATGGCGCCAACCAGATGGCTGAAGAGGAGATAAGGCGCACCTACCTTGAGTCGAGGGCGATCGAGGAATACATCGAAGCCCTCAGGTCCAGGTATCAGCTGCTGGATGCCTCGGAGATCACGCTGACAAATGCAAAGGAGGCGCTGAGGTCGATAAGTGAGTCGGGTCAAGGCCAATCGATGATGGTTGACGTGGGGGGTGGCGTCTACGTCAGGGGGTCGTTGGCTGACGTGAACAAGGTTCTCGTCAGCATAGGCGAGGGAGTCTACCTCGACAAATCGAGGGAGGACGCCCTGAAGATACTAGAACAACGAGTGGAATCTCTGATCAAGGCCAAAGAGGCGATAGTTCAAGAGATCAACAGGGCACAGGTCCAGTACTCCGAGAGGCAGTCCAAGCTGTCCTCGCTCAGTCAGAAGATCTCAACCCAGAAATGAAAACCGGGGTTTCGTCCTCGATCGGTTGGCTAGTTGACAAGCTGACCCGGCGCGAGGTATCGGAGAGCGAACTCTCGTCCCTCTTGGAGGGCTTCAAGCTTGAGCTTGCTCGGAACGATTTTGCTTGGGAACTCGCAGAGCGGGTATCGGATGCGATGCGCGAAAAGCTCTCAGGCAGGAAAGTGGACAGGATCGGCGGAGACGTCAGACCATTGCTTGCAGAGTCCTTCAGGTCCTATCTTCTTAGCGCGCTCCCGACGCAAGAGGTCGAGCTCCTCGATCTGACCGAATCTCAAGACGGCGAGGGGCTCGTCCTAATGTTCATCGGCGCAAACGGAAGCGGAAAGTCCACAACCCTCGCCAAGTTTGCGCACCGCTACAAGAAGACCTCCCTAAAGCCCATGATGGTCTGCGCCGACACGTTCAGGGCCGGAGCCTCTGAGCAGCTTGGTCTTCACGCATCGAGGCTCGGCGTTCGCTTCTTTCATGGAAAGCCGGGCGACGATCCGGCCGCCGTTGCTTACGACGCAGTGGAAGAGGCAAGGGGATCAGGGTTTGACGTAGTCCTGATCGATACTGCGGGTCGGCTCCAAACAGATGTCAACTTGATGGAAGAGCTTTCCAAGATCAAAAGGGTCGTTCAGCCGTCACACGTACTTCTTGTTGTCGATGCCCTCATAGGTAATGACGCCTGGGAACAAGCCAAAACCTTCGGGGATCAGGTCGGGTTTGACTCCTCGGTGGTGACGAAGTTCGACGCGGATCCGAAGGGTGGAGTAGCCATATCCGTGTCGTTCGTCTCACAGAAGCCCGTTTCATACTTAGGCACAGGCCAAGGATATGAGGACCTAGAGGCGTTCTCGATGAGGGGCTACATCGAGAGGATTGTCGGAACTACGTCTTGAGCATTACGTTTAAAAGAAGGTGACACGAGACCTCTTGAGATGGGCGTCCTCGAATTCCTACACAAGGTCAGGAGGACGTTGGCCGTAGCCACGAAGCCAGACCTAGATACGTTCGTTGATTCGATGAAGATAACGCTGCTTGGGCTCGGGGTCGTTGGGATCATAACGTACTTGGTCCACCTGCTCTCTTTCGCCATCAACCTCAGGCCGGGGTGATAACCCTGTACTTCCTGATCAAGACGACCCCAGGAAGGGAGCGCGCGGTGACCGAGTCCCTCGCATACAAGGTGATCGCAGAGAAGGCCGGAGTCTTCTCTGCCATCTCGCCCGATGAGCTGAGGGGATACATCATAGTCGAGGCCCGAACGTCGCATCCCGTGGACATACTCATCAGGGAGGTCAGAAACGCGAGGTCGCGGCTCCCAGGGGTGCTTCAGGAGGAAGAGGTGACCAAGTATCTAGGCGAGAAGCCCACGATTGAGACCCTTTCCGTCGATGACATAGTTGAGGTCAAGTCCGGAGTTTTCAAGAGAATGAAGGCAAGGATAGTTGAGATGAACGCGACCGCAAACGAGATCACGATCGAACTGCAGGAGGGGACCTCACCGTTTCCCATAACGCTATCAGCCGACTTGGTCAGGTTGGTGGAAAAAGGTAAGCAAGGGCGGTAAATTTCAGAAACGCTTTATATCTCCTCACCCGAGCGAGCGAACGCCAATGACTGAGAAGCTATCGATTGAGGCCATCGTCGCAGGCGGACAAGCCACGGCTGGGCCACCCCTCGGCCCGAGCTTGGGGCCGCTGGGAGTGAACGTAGGCGCAGTCGTGTCTGAGATAAACAGACTGACCAAGGATTTCTCAGGAATGAAGGTGCCCGTCTCAGTCATTGTTGACCCTGAGACCAAGCAGTTCGAAGTAAAGGTGGGAACCCCCACTACCGCAGCCCTATTGGCAAAGGAGGCCTCGATAGAAAAGGGATCTGCAGGCGGTTGGAAGCAGCCCGTGGGCGACCTTCCCCTAGAAAAGCTGATCTCCGTGGCGAGAGTTAGGCTGGCCTCCGCGAAGAGGAAGGATCTCAGGGGACAGGTGCTCCAGACATTGGGGGCTTGCGTAAGTATGGGCATAACAGTTGATGGAAAGACCCCCAAGGAAGTAACCGAAATGATAAAGGCCGGGAAGCTGAAGATCCCGGAGGAGTGAGAGCGCACTTGCAGGACCTTCTGACCGAACTTGTATCAAAGGCGACGAGTGAAGAGAACAGCGGTCGGCGCGGATTCAACCAATCAGTCCAGATCTACATCAACCTGAGGGACATCGACGTGAAGAAGCCTGAGAACAGGTTCGCTGTCTTGGTCGAGTTGCCTCACGTCTCCGAGAAGATGCACCAAAATGTGGGAGTCATAACGGAGGGCGGGGCCCTGTCCAAGGCCAGAGAGCTTGGTTTGAAGGTGTTGACCCGGCAACAGCTGGAGTCCGCCGCGGGCGACAAGAAGGCTGCCAGGGCTCTCCTCAAGGATATCGACCTGCTGATCGCTGAAGCTCCGCTAATGCCATTGGTCGGCAGGGTGTTCGGTCCGTTCCTAGGCCCGACCGACAGGATGCCGACGCCTTTCCCCCCCAACTCCGACATCACACCAGTTGCCCAGAGGCTTGGCAAGAGCGTGCTCGCAAGGCTGAAGGGCCAGAGGACCGTTTCAGCTCTCATAGGCACCTCGGACATGTCTTCGGACCAGCTCAGGGAGAACGCCATGAAGTTGGTGTCCGAACTGGAAAGGAGAGTTCCGAACGGAATCAAGTCATTCGACTCCGTGACGATCAAGACCACAATGGGAAGGCCCGTGCGCTCGAAGGTGAGGGCGAAATAGGACATGTCGACCCTCAGACCATCAATAACCAGAAAGCAAGAGGAGGCGATTGCATTATCCAAACTGTTAGCTGGTCACAGGACGCTGATGATCATCGATGCGGAGAGGGTCAGGACTACCCTCATGAACGAGATGAGGGATATGCTCAGGGGTCGCGTCACCTTCAGGTACACAAAGCCTTCTATCCTAAGAAGGGCCATCGAATCCGGGGGAGATCAGCAAATGAAAGAGCTAGCTGAGAAATACGCAAGGGGTGCCATAGTCTTGGCGATGTCGGACGAGGACGCGTTCAAGCTGTCAAGGGAGCTCGCCAACAAAGCCATCCACCTTCCTGCGAAAGCTGGCGACACAGCCACGGACGAGATAATCGTCGAGCCCGGCAACACGGGGCTGCCCCCCGGGCCGGTGATCTCCGAGCTGAATGATGCAGGAATACCCACTAGGATCGAAACGGGGAGCGTCTGGGTAACGAGGAGGACATCCGTTGCCAAGCCCGGCGAGAGGATAACAACAAGGGTGGCATCCGCACTTTCGAAGCTCGGGCTGAAGCCCATCAGGTCTCGCCTTAGGCCAATCTGCGCTTGGTACGACGGGTCCCTGTTGAACGAGGGCGTTCTCTTGACGACCTTGGAGCAGGTGATCTCACAGGTCATCGCAGCACGGAATGCTGAGATCGCCCTGTCCATCGCCTCCAACATTTTCACCAAGGAAAGCTTACCCGCTATCCTACGTCGGGCGGCAGCTGAGGCTAGGGCCCTGGCCTCCTCATCCTCTTTCATCACTTCCGAGTCTGCGAAAGTCCTATTGGCTGAGGCCGCGAGAAGAGCATCCGCTTTGCAGTCCAGCTTGGCAAACAAAGGGGCCTAGGGTTTAAATAGTGGGCGTCCTCGATCGGCTGGACGAATGTCCGAATACGTTCACGCCGCGCTGGTGTTGCACGCAGCTAAGAAAGAGATAACCGAAGACGGGCTGGAGAAGATCATGAAGGCCGCCGGGGTGGAACCGGATAAGCAGAGGATCAAGATGTTGGTGTCAGCCTTGTCCGAGGTCGACATCGAAAAGGCATTGTCGTCCCAGGTTGTAGCAACCCCAGCCGTTGCAGCTGCAACTCAGCCTTCGCCTCAGGCCGAGAAGGCCAAGGAGGAAGCTAAGGCTGAGAAGAAGGAAGAGGTCGCTGGCCTGGGTGCGCTATTCGAGTAGAAAGCCAGCCTACGGAATCTTCGCGCCACAGTTGTAGCAGTAGATGCTAGTTCCGGGGTTCTCAGCCCCGCATCTTGAACATGTCTTGGCCTTAGGTTGCTGAGGACCCTTGGGCGGAGGCGCCGTTGGCCCCTTAGAAGAGGGCGGCCTAGTCTGTACGGGTTGCACGCTCGGAAGCGACGCCGGAGCTACTCTCCCGCTGGGTTCGGTCTGTGGCAAGGTCGGAACAGCGCCTGACTCTGCCGAAAGCTCCCTTGGCGTGGTCTGCTTGGTTTGCACCAAAGCGGAGGAGAGCCTGTTCGCGTTGTCGTTTATCGATGTGAAGGCAGTCGTGACTGACCCGCTGAAATCCTCCATGTTCTGCAATCTCATTGTGTAACTAGCTCGATTCACCTTGTACTGATCCTCCGGAATGGAGCCAATGGTGAACCTTACCTCAAGGCTCTCCAAGTTGTGCCTCAACTCTCTGTCCTCCTCTCTCATCTCGTCCAACTTCGCCTCGACGGCCCTCCTCAGTTCGTTTACCTTCGGGACGAACGCGTTGTACCTGTTGGCGATCTCATCCAGCACCTCCTTGAATATCGCGTCGCTGACCTTTCCCTCAGACCTCAGGGAGAGGAGCCTGTCGAGCTGTTCCTTCAGTCTCTTGGTCTGTTTCTCCGTGAGTTCAACCTCGTGACGGAGTTCCTCCTCACTGAAGAAATCATAACTCAACTTTGACCTTTTAACCTGTCGCGCTTGCTATATAAGAATACGCTCAAATACCCAAGGGGGCCGACTCGCTCTCTAATTGTTTCTGAAGTAAAACGTGGTGGGCCGGGCCGGATTCGAACCGGCGACCTTCTGCGTGTCAGGCAGATATCCTAACCATCTAGACGACCGGCCCTCTAAGACCAGACGACCACTTGACCCGGACTGGTTTAAAAGTTAACCTCAGGCCTAGGATAACCTCTCGAGCATCTCAATCGTTTCCTTCGCCTCTCTGTCCCGTCCGAAGTACTCCCTCGCTGGTCGAAGCCTCTCGATCAAGAAATCCGAAACCGCGACCTTGAGATCAGCGGGATGGAGTTTTCCCATGGCATAGTCTCGCTCAAGTTGCTCGTAGGAGGTATAGGTCAGGTCCCCGCCAAACTTTGATGACCTAGACACCAAGAGTTCCTTCCTGTCCCTGAACACTATGTACTTCACTATGTCCAATATCGGGTTGAACCCCGTCTCCTTGGGTGGAGCAAAGGCCTCCTTGATCTTCTCGCTGATCACCTCAGGCGATTCATGAATGAATATTGCACTCTCCGGTTTGGACTTGCTCATCTTCGCCCCGTAAATCATCGTTCTCCTCCTCCCCTTCCCCATGGACGGTTTCCAGCCGGTGGGCGCCCCGAGGCCCTGCAGGATGTGGTTGTGAACGCACACAGGCTTGCGGAATTCCAACCTTGGTGCAACCTCCCTTGCCACGACGTTCGCCTTCCTCTGGTCCATCCCCAGTTGACATATGTTCACGCCCAAGTGGAAGATGTCTGCCACCTGCATTGGAGTATAGAGCAGGTCAGATACCTTCCTCGCGCCCACCTGCTCCCTGCCCATTATCTCCATCGTCCTTTTCCCTCTGGCTATCGTCATCTCCTTTGAGACCCTCATCACCTTCTCCCAGTAGGATATGTCATCATAGACCTCGTCGGGCCAAACAACCTCCACTTTGTCCATCGGAAATCCCAGCGCCACCCAGGCCTTCACGAAGTGTTCGGCAGACCTCCTTATCGCCGTCATATCCCCACCCAACTTATCGTTGATGTACGCGTGCCAGGTCGCGAGGTGCGCCTTGAACTTCACACCCGCCTTCACCAGATCCTCTATCTTGTACCCACATACCAGCCCGGTTCCAAGGTGAACGAGCCCTGACGGTTCCCATCCGTTGTAAGCCACGGGCCTATCGTTGGTTTCGAGCAACTCCCTTAGCTCCTGTGCCGTGATGACCTCCTCGGTGGGCGGCCTAGTAATGAGGTCGATCTTTGTTTCTATGTCCATGCCCTGTAGTGATGCAAAAATGTGCGGAATAAAAGGTTCGCGCTCATCCCTCCAGTTCCCTGCCCATTGTTTCCCTCCCGAGCAATGCGACCGCGAGGGCCGAGATGACCTGAACCGCTGAGAACGCTATGAACGCCGTCTCTTGGTCTCCATAGGAGAGCAGCAGTCCCAACATGTAGGGCCCGGCTATGCTACCGATCCTCCCCGCCGCGTTCGCCCAACCCGCACCCGTCGCTCGCACTGCGGTAGGGTACAGCTCCGGGGTATACGCGTACGTTATCCCCCAAGCTCCTAAGTTGAAGAACGAGAACAAGCAAGCCCAAATCATGGCGTCCTGCTGAGTGACGACGTGCGCCAGCAAGTAGCTGGCGAGCCCAGATACAGCCATGTATGCCGCTAGGGTCGCCCTCCTTCCAGTCCTTTCTATCATCATCGCTCCAGATATGTATCCCGGAACTTGAACTAGGGTGATCAATATGCTGTTCTGCAGTGAGGACATAAGGCTCAATCCCCTCAACTGAAGCATGGATGGAAGCCAGAGGAAAGTCCCCCAGTATGCCAGCGCGATTGCGAACCAGTGCACCCAAAGCATGACCGTCGGGGTCCTGAACCTCTTCCCGAGCAGATCTGCGACGCTTGCCCTTGATGCTCGACTCGCTCCAACGAGACCGAATTCCTCCCTAAGCTTGCGCGATGCATCGGTCATCCCCTTGGACTCTAGGTACATCGCGGACTCCGGCACGAGGAAGAGGACGAAGGGAACCGCGAGCAAGGTCAAGAATCCCGTTCCCATCCCGACCCTCCATCCCATTTCCGGGATCACCAAGAACGATATGAGCGAAGCCGCGAGCCAGCCGATCGCCCAGGAGCTCTCCGCTACGGCGACTGCCCTGCCCCTCTGCTTGGTGGGCATGTACTCAGCGAGGAGGGTGCTGCCGACCGCCATGTAGGTCGACGCTCCCAGCCCTCCCAAGAACCTGAGTATCATGGCTTCGATGGGGCTGGAGACGACTGCCGTCAGCCCACCGAATATGCCCATCAAGACGAGCGACAACAGAATCATCGGCTTCCTGCCATACAAGTCCGCGACGTATCCAAACACAAACGCCCCCACCAACATCCCTACGGGCCATGCGACAAGTATTGCGCCCTTGTCCGCGGTCCCGATCATCAGATCGTTCGCCATCGGAGTCAACGAGAATGATATCAGGCCCGATGAGAACGCATCGAGCGCCCAGCCGACGAAGATCGCCAGCAGAACGAGCCTCTGTTTCGCGCTCAGCTCCAAGAAGGCCATGTTCCGCCCCCGAAGCAGCCCACAGGCTGTTCTTAACTTATTGACGCAACCAGCGAGGTGGACCGGGAGGGAATCTCTGCATCAAGCTTTCGAACCCCCGACCTGCCGCACGCCAAGCGGCTACTCTACCAACTGAGCTACCGGCCCACTCTCGATACCGCGCGCTGATTACCCGATGATAAGCTTTTATGCGGATCGAGTCCGGCCTCGCTGACTCGCATGGTCGACGACTCTGAACTAAGGCGAATAATGGACAGAAAGATGGAATCCTTCCTGTCAAGGAGGTTGGCCGAGTCACATGAGGCCGAAGACATCATAGACGTGTCTGACGGGGATTTCAGGCAGAGGATCCTAAGCGCTGACCTACCCGCTCTGGTTGACTTCTGGGCCAGTTGGTGTAGCCCCTGCATGGCGCTTGAGCCGATCATCCGCAGGGTCGCCACCAGGCACAGGGGCGAGATGATATTCGCTCGCATGAACGTCGACAAGGACAAGTCAATCCCGGCCTCTTACTTAGTGATGAGCATACCGACCATGATCGTATTCAGCGGCGGCGGGGAAAGGGAAAGGATCGTCGGGCTGGCCAGCGAGGAAGCGATCGAACGAATCATAATCCCTTATATATCAGCCTAGTCGCGGCGCAAGCGACCATTGCCACAGAGGGCCAGGCTCAGAATAATGAGTCCAAACTTGGAGAACCTGAAGAGCTTGGAGAAGGACGTGCTCCAGGTTCTCAAGGAATCGAAGGTCAGCTTCTCTGGCCCGATCCCGCTTCCAAATAAGGTGCTTAAGGTCACGACGCAGAAGAACACCAGCGGCCAAGGAACGATCACTTGGGACAAGTTCGAGATCAGAGTGCATCGAAGAGTCTTCTACTTGGAAGCTACCGAAAAAGCGCTCAGGCTGCTGCTCAGAGTAAACCTGCCAGAGGACGCCAAGGTGTCCCTAGATCTCTTCTGATTCCTTCCTTCAGCTTGAGAGGGCAGGTCCAACTCTTAAATGTCCGGAGGTCAAAGTCATTATCGATTGAGAGATGATAGACCCTTCAAGCTTGAGGGTCATATTCCCAGTGGGAGGCGAGGCAAAGAGGCTTCTCCCCTTGACCGCTTCCGTCTCCAAAGCTTGCGTTCGTCTTCTCAATAGGCCGATAATCGAGTTCTCCATGGAGAGCCTCTCGAGACAGGGGGTCAGGAACTTCATATTCGGGGTGAGGGGATACCTGAACTACAAGTCACTGTTCGACTACTTCAGGGAGGGCATCGGCTTCTCAGCCTACTACGGGATCGAGCCTCGGGTACACATCAGGTACCAGCCCAACATCGACGACGTGGGCAGCGCCGACAGCACCAGCATAAATCTGGAGTACTATGACATAGAGGACCCGGTCTTCGGCGTTCAGGGCGACAATGTATTCGACATCAATCTGCCCGACCTTTTGGCGTTTCACGAAGAGAAGGATGCGCTCATGACGATAGCTCTAGCTCCCGTCGAGAGGACGGAGGAGTACGGCATCGCTGACCTCAGCCCTGACATGAGGGTGAGGCGATTCGTCGAAAAGCCCCCGACGGAGAAGGCGCCGACCAAGATCGCGAATACCGGGCTGTACCTGCTGTCGCCCAAGATCAGGAGCGTGTTCAAGGAGGAACGCGTCCGACAGATGGTCAAGAAGAACAGCCGCTTGGACTTCGGCATGGACCTCATCCCTTACTTGGTCGAGGATGGGCGCCCCGTCTACGGCTACACCCTGAAGGGAGCTTGGTTTGACGTCGGGACCCCGGAGAGATACTTGGATGCTATGGTGAACATACTTCACGGAAGACTTCGGACGATATCCGATCTCGGGGGAAGGATCAGTCAAGAAAGCGGGGTATACGTGCAAGGTACGAGCCCAGAGTCCTTGAAGAGAAGAGAGAACATAGTTAACTCGCTCGACAAGGGACTGATAAAGGCCGAGGGGGCAGTCTTGATCGGAAGGCACTCAACCATCGGAAACGGGACGACCCTAGCGAACTCCAACGTGGATAACTTCTGTATCCTTGGCGAGGGTATCTACATTGAGCGGTCGGCTGTGCTCGACAGGTCATTCATCGGCGACGGCGCGACGATACAGGACAGCATCATCTCGAGGCATTCGTCCGTCCGCTCCTCTAAGTCTCGACCCACCGAGATAACGTCGCTCTCAATACTGGGGGACAACGTCACGTTAGGAGAGGGCTGCCGCATAATCTCATCCAAGGTCTGGCCCAACATCAAAGTTCCAGCAGGCTCAGTCCTCATCAACAAGGAGATAACGAGCGAGGACGACCTCGAGCTGGCTTTGAAATCCAAAGCTTGAGCAACCCTAAAAAGTGGCGCCCCGCTTCGAAGCGGACATGTGGCTTCGCCGCGCGCTCGCACTGATCTTGGTGCTTCAGGTGCTGCCCGCGGCGGTGGCCCCGCCGTCTTCTTCTGTTGGGCCCGAGCTGGTCTACGAGTGCCTAGTCAAAGACGATGGTTCAGCAAACGTCTCGGCGGTCTTTCGTGATCTCAGGGAGGCCGGCACAGGGGCCCTTTGGCTGATGGTCCCCAGGAACGAAAGCTACTTCTTGACGACCCTGAGCTCGGAAAACCTCCTTCAACAGCAAGTCGGCCCTGCGTTCACTCCCAGCGGAGGAGAGTACACATTCTACTCGAATCTGACCATAAGCTACTCAAGTCCATTTGAGCTCAGCATCGGGTGGAACATGACCTATGCTGCCCTGATCGCGGAACCATATGCCATCTTCTTCTCGCCAGCAATAGGATACCCCCCGGGGATCAACGCCAAGCTTATCGTCGAACTTCCAAGCTCCACAACCGCCGCGTTCGAGTTCTCTCACAGCCCTGTCATGAGGTCAGGCAATACCTTGGTCTTCGAGCCGATCCCCCATGATCGGGTCGCGATCGCTTTCCAGGTTTCCGGTTCCCTCGATGCTGCACTGTTGGAATCAGCTCACTTCAAATTCAGGGTGCCCAAGAGATACGAGCACATAGGAAGGAGGATCGCAGATTTCTATGAGAACGTAACGCGGGTCCTCGATGGCGTCTTCAACACGACCTTGGCTGAGGTGAGGGTGGAATTCTTCGTGCCGAGCACCCTGGCCGACCTCCCGATCGGGGGCTTCGTCCCGATAACTTCAGCCTATCGCCTCGGGACAATTTACCTGAACATTTTCTATGTCAGGACCGAGAGGGGGTACATGGAGGCCATCGCAGCCCATGAGCTCATTCACCATTACCTCGCAACTTCGGGGGTATCTCCAGACGTGCTATGGTTCCACGAAGGCATGGCCAACTACGTGGGGATCAAGGTCTCGGAACTGAGCGGCATGGGCGGCGCAAGCCTAGCCGAGGACCTCATCGAGGAGGCCTCGCTCATAGAGAACGCAAGTCTTCCATTTGTGTTCCTCTGGAAGGTTGACCGCTACGTCGAAGGATATAGCCCGTATCAGCACTACGCCGCAGCCTACAGGATCGTTGCCACCATAGGTGAGAGCCTGTCGACATCTGAGGACGAGTTGCTTCCTGGCATAACCTTCTTCAGCTCACTATTCACTAACATGAGGCAGCATTCCGTCAAGGTCACCGGCAACGATCAGATCGGAAGGCTCATCTATGCTACCGCCAACTTCTCGAAGGATACGTTCGCCCTGTTGACCTCCTTAGGCCTCAGGGTGAGGCCAGTCCTAATCGAGCTCGAGGGCATCGAACCGGTTTCAGTGCTTGACTTCGGATCCCTCGTCGCGCGCATGATGTATCCTATCTTGGAGGGGCCGATCACATCCGCGATAGAGATAGCTGCCTCTGAGGACTTGTCCAGAGCCCTGATGATCATGACAGAAGCTGACAACTTCTTGGCCAACTTCGGCGCTTCGTTGCTCGTCCTTCTCTTTCTGTCCGGCCTCGCCCTACTCGCGAATGTGCGCCGTGGGGAGGAGTTGCCACCTCCTCCTTAGTCCGAACCGAGGCTATCCCTTGACGACCCCTATGGGCCTGAGCCTCGCAACCTTCTTGGCCAGCCCGACGCGGTCAGAGACTTCCACGACTGAGTCGACAGACTTGTAAGCGTCCGGTGCCTCCTCAGCCACAACGCCCATGTCCGCGGCCACAAGCAGGATCCCCTTGCTCTCAAGACTCCTTCTGACCTCGCCGCCCCTGTGTCTCCTTAGAGCTTCCGCCCTGCTCAGAAACCTTCCAGCCCCATGGGCGGTCGACCCGAAGCTGAGTTCCATCGCACGGTCAGTTCCCTTTAACACCCAGCTAGCCGTTCCCATCGATCCAGGTATCAGCACGGGCTGACCCACCTCCCTGTACTTGCTGGGTATCGTCTCGCTGCCCGGCGGGAAGGCTCTCGTGGCTCCCTTTCTGTGAACGACGACGGTTTCCTTCTTCCCATTGATCACGTGATCCTCGATCTTCGCTATGTTGTGGGCCACATCGTAGGTGACCTTCAAGCCCAGCTTGCCAGGTTCAACTTTGAAGGCGGATCCGAGACACTCTCTGGTCCAATGGCATATCATCTGTCTGTTTAGGAACGCGTAGTTCACTGCGGTCGCCATTGCGGCCATGTAGTCCTGCGCTTCCCTGCTCTTGATGGGCACTGCCGCAAGCTCCTTGTCAGGAAGATGAATCCCATACCTGTGAGATGCCCTCTCCATCAACATCAGATAGTCGCTGCAGACCTGATGCCCATACCCCCTGCTTCCGGTGTGAATGAGGACCACGACTTGGCCCTCATGCGTTATTCCAAACACGTTCGCCGCGTTAGGGTCAACGATCCTGTCGACGAGGCCGACCTCTAGGAAATGATTGCCGCTACCTAGTGACCCAAGCTGTGGTCTTCCCCTGCTCTTGGCCCTGTCGCTTACCTTCGACGCGTCGGCTCCACTCATCCTCCCGTTCTCCTCTATGAACTCACCGTCCTCGGCCCAGCCATAGCCGCGCTGAATCGCCCAATCAACGCCGTCCTGAACGGCCCTGTTTAGCTCAGTTTCGGAAAGCCGAATCTCACCCTTGGATCCGAGCCCCGACGGAATCTTTTCAAAGAGCATCTTCAGCAAGTTCTGTAGTTCGGGCCTGACATCCTTCTCCTCCAGCGTCGTTGTCAGCAGCCTGACACCGCAATTGATATCGAACCCGACCCCGCCTGGGCTCACAACGCCGTCCTCATACGAGGTCGCCGCCACCCCGCCGATCGGGAAGCCGTAGCCCTCGTGCCCATCAGGCAAGGTCACACCATACTTCTTCACCCCAGGCAGCAACGCCACATTAGATGCCTGCTCCAAGGTTCTGTCCTGCTTCATCTTCTGAAGCAATTCCGAATCCGCGTAGACTCTGGCCTTTACCCTCATACCCCTCTTGTAACTCTCAGGTATCTCCCAAATGCAGTCTGATACTCTCACAATAGGCCCAGAAAACATTTGTTCGGAACGAAGCCAACCGCTTATTTAAGGGTAAGATTGATTCGTTGGCGAGAAAAGGGTAATATATCGAGAACGAGGGCTGCGGAAGCGTAGAAATCCAAGAGGTGGAAGAATGTCTGAAGAATTTCCCTTTTCGGCCATGCACAGACTGCTGAAGAGGGCCGGGGCTGAGAGGGTTGGCGAGGACGCCGCGACTGAACTGTCAAGGACGCTGGACAGCATCGGCTTCAAGATTTCGAGGCAGGCCGTAGAGCTGGCAGCTCACGCAGGCAGGAAGACGGTCAAGTCCTCGGACATCCAGATAGCTGCTAAGCCCTACACGGAGTGACCAAAATCTAGATATCTAAGAGAACAGTCACGGTGGCTCCCTTCTCACCGACTTCGACCCTCAAGTTGTGATATGTGGCTGCCTTAACGTGAGTTCCCGGCCTGTGCCTTGAGGGGTCAAAGCGCTCCCCCCTTGCTACTCCCCTCAACAGAAACTTGCCATCAGATTCGCTGATCTCTCCATCGAACTCCTTGAACAGGAAGCCCTCAACGTCAAAGAGGTAGATCAGCTCGCCGAGCCACACGTATGCCAGCTCCTCGGCTCCGTGACCCTCGACAGTTATCTTCTTCTTCTCCTTGGCCCTGACCGACTTCGGGTTTCTCACCAACACGGACGTGAGGCCCTTCCCCAGCCCATCCATCGCGTCCGCGAGGTTCTTGCCCTTGGCCTTGACGTACACGTCCGCCGTGTGCTCTAGGAGCTCAAACTTCGGCAACTCGCTATGATCACATTGCCCTGCGTCCCCTTATTGGTCTTCTTGAGGCGTCAACGTCGCTAGACGTTTCATCTTGGCCTGGCCGGGTCGCTGGTCCGAGCCCTTCGCATTTGACCGAACTCCGGGATCAACACCGAAAGCTGCTCGCGACTCAGATGGCGCCGGGAGGAGGACTCGAACCCCCAAGACCCTCGGAGGGTCACAGGCTGTCCCGGGGTATCTCAAGGCCTGCGCATTATCCATTCTGCCATCCCGGCGCGATCGAAACTCGCTAACGAAGGCAATAAAGGGTTTTATGTTGCTCACTCCTTAACCACCCATCAATGGAAGAGGACCGAGAGCTGGAGCGGATCAAGAGGCAGAAGCTTCAGAAGTACGCCGAGAAGATCCAAAGGGAGGAGAGAGAGCAAGAGAAGCGGACACCAAGAGCAGATGTGGACAGTGAAGTCTACTCTTACTTATACGACAGAGCCCCTGAGGTGATGAGGGCCGCTGAGTCGCAATTCCCAGAGCAGACGGAGGCGATAAAACAGGGGCTTCACAAGATGATCAAGACAGGAAGACTCAATGAGAAAATAGATGGCGGAACTCTATTGACGCTCTTCAGAACGCTGGGGCTGCCGGTGCATGTCGACACATCCATCAAGTTCGTAGAGCACGGCGAGGCCAGGTCTTTGGCCGAAAAGCTCTCGAGTTCTTGGTCAGACCAGTGATTCCCATCACATCCCAAATCATCGGCTTCATGTCCGTGACACACCGTGATGTCAGCGCGACCGGCGGGGACCAGAGAGCAGGACCGACCTCTGCCTAACCAACCCTAACGCCTCTCGCGCCGCCACCCTGACCTTCCTGCTTGAGGCGTACGCAGAGAACACCGCAAACGCGCTGGCCAAGCTTGCGAAGCTTGCGATTCCGAAGATCCAGACGTAGCCCAGAGTATCAGCGATGACCCCGCCCAATATCGGAGCCAAGGCCGCGGGAGGTGCCCTCAGCGCGCTCGCCAAGGCCAAGTACGTTGGCCTCCTCTGCTCGGAGCCGAAATCCATCACTGCAGCAAACCAGGAGACCATGAAGGCGCTGGCGGCAGCGCCGATGAGCGCGAAGACCACAGCGAAGCCAGGGAAGCTCGTTGAGAGGACTGCGATCACCCCCGCGAGCGCTCCGAGCCCGCTTCCGATCGTGACTACGATCATGTGCCCGATCGAGTCCCCCAAATAGATCCACAGGAAGTTGCTGAGCACCTGGGAGGCGAAATATATCGAGGTATATGCTCCTATGTCCGCCTCGCTGGCGCCCGACATTCTCAGAGCGTATGCCATCAAGAAGGCTGGGGCCATGGTCGCGATCCCCCCAATCACAGTAGCTAGCAGGTACATGGAGAACGGCTTGTCCTCACGAAGTATACTAGGCAATGAGCTGAGGTATTGGCGAAGATCGCCGCCCTCTTCGACCGGATATGATTCCGGCTCCTTCACGGTCCAAAGCATCACATAAGATATCATGGTCAAGAGAAACGCGAAAAGGAAGCAAGCTGCATAGCCGAGCGGAAATTCAAACATGTCGATCAACCTTCCTGCGACGAAACCTCCGACCACACCCAAGACTGCGCTCAAGAAGTTTGACGCCCCAAAGTAGAGCCCCCTCCGTCCGTTGGGCACTACCCTCGCCACCAGATCGAACCACGCGGGCGCGGTGACCCCCGCAGACACGTTGGCTACGGCATAGGAAACAAAGAACACCATCAACAGCGCGGAGCTGCTTCCGTCCGCCAGAAGAACCGTGAGGGCCGCTAGCGCCAACCACGGGATCCTCTCGCCCAACGTGTACGTCATGATGAACGGCTTTCGCGTCCTCAGCTTCTCTATGCGGTTTGTAACGAGGATCTGGGGCCCACTGAAGCCCAATACTGCGATCGAAGTTATCAAGCCGACCAACACGCTGGATTCCGACAGCCTCGAAACGAACGCCGGAAGGATAGTCACCATCGACACGAAGCTCATTCCGAACCCGTAGAACGCGAAGTCCAAGGTCAAGGCTAGGAAGCTTCGCCTCGAGCGCGATCTTTCACCTTGCGTCCTCTCGTTCAGGTTCGGCACGAGGCCGTCCGCTTTCTGGCTTGGATTTAGCCTTTGGGACGCCGGATTGCCGCTAAGCCACCGCCCACTAGGCTCCGCTCGCTCGCTTCTTCCTGAACACTGCTATCCAAGGACTGCCGAAATAGCCCCGCTCTTCCGCGGTCGCTCTCCTGTAGTCCCTGAACTTGCCCTCGCTGTATCGGGTAAACGGGCGAAGCAGGGATCCTGTCCTCCTGGAATAGAGGTCGAGCCTGTTGGACAGGTACGTAGCCACGGTATACCTTCTCCCCTCTCCGAACCGCCCAAACCTCCCAACCAGCCGCACCCAGTCCTCAGGATACAGCCTCTTGAAGGTTCTAATGAAGTCGAGCACCGTGAACGAACGCAACTGCATCCTCTCGACGGTTTTCTCTATCTTCTCCTCCTCGAGAAGGCCCTTCATCGGCTCATGTCACCATCGCCCGTTAGACGACAACGGTGCAGTCTGCGCTTGTGATTCCGAGAAAATCTGACAGGGGTAGACGATCCCGCCATTCGACCGGCATCCAAGATCAGCTGACATCCCTCAGATCATCAACCTCATCAACGAGAGGTCGGGGAGTCGCTCTGAGATTTTGAAGCCGCACTTCTCGTACACCCTTTCAGGGCCACTTGAGAACCTCTCCGAGTATGGCCTCTGAACGCACGCTTCGATCACGGCCACACCCCTCGACTTCATCTGGCTCACGACATCGGCCAGCAATAACGTCGCCAACCCCTTTCCACGATGCTCCCTCTGAATCGAGACGCACGTGATGAACATCGCATCCTCTGAGGTCGGCGTCTCAAACCTCTTCCGCCGCTCAAGGCTACGAGAGAAAGCGGACAGCTTGCCGAATTGACAGTATCCCACAGCCTTGCCATCGACTATCATCAACTTCGCTTGTATCGTGCATGATTCCATCCGCGACCTCTTCAGATCCGCCTTCATCCCCGCATCAGGTCCGACCAGGCTAGTCCCCCCCTCCCAATAGTCGCACGACCTACAATTCACCCGCATTGACGGGCTTGGTATGTCGCCGAAATTGTCCGTCGTGACATCGATGACCTCAATCATCGCAGTGCGAGCTTTGGCGCTAGCAGCTATAAAAGCCCGGACGGTCTCATTGGGCGCGTTGCTTTACAAGCCGGACTGGGACGATGCCAAGGACAGAATGGCCGCTTGGTGGGAGGGCGACCGTCTGGACAGGCCTCTAATTCAAGTCCTTGCGCCGAGAGACCCGACACGTGCAACCTGGGTCGGCTTCGACAACTGGATGCTTGCGAAGTCTCCTGAACATCCTGACGCGGCAGTCGATGAGTTCGAGAGGTGGTGCTCCCAAGTACACTTTGGAGGGGAGGCATACCCCAACTTCTGGATCAATCTCGGCGCAGGCGTCATAGGTGCTTACCTAGGGGCGGAGCCCAAGTTCGAGGCCGACTCGATCTGGTTCGGCGCCCAGTGGAGCAACGAGTACGTGAAAGATTGGCGCGAGCTCTCCAACGTTCAGTTCGACGACTGCTCGAAGTGGTGGAACCTAACCAGGTCCATCACGCGAAGGGCCACCGAGAGAAGCAAGGGCCGATTCATGGTCGGGACCACAGACCTCGGCGGCATTGCTGACATCATAGCGTCCTTGCGGGGACCAAAGAACTTGTTGGTCGACCTCCACACCAATCCCGCTGAGGTGAAGCGCCTGAGCGAGAGGATCGTCAACATATGGCACCGCTGCTATGATTACCTCGACTCGACAATCAGGCATGAGTGCGGGGGTTCCTCGGCATGGATGGGTATATGGTCACCCTTGAAGTGGTATCCGCTGCAATGCGACTTCGCTGCCATGCTTTCTCCGGGTAAGTTCGACGAGTTCGTGTTGCCCTACCTCAAAGATCAATGCCAGAGGCTCGATCACCCCTTGTACCACCTCGACGGGCCCGGTCAGATCTGTCACCTCAACTCTCTGCTGACCATACCCGAGCTCAGGGGCATCCAATGGGTGCCCGGAGCTGGCGAGGACTCAGTCGGGGATCACTGCGGCTCAGAGAAGTGGGCACCGCTCTACGGGAAGATCTTGGAGTCGGGAAAGAACATAGTCATGGCCTTACCCCCTGCGTTCATCGAACCGATCGTCAAGAGGTTCCGCTCCACGAGGATGCTATTTCAGACCATGACTTCGACCGAGACCGAGGCGAACTCCCTGCTCCGTCGGGCTGAGGAACTCTTCGCATAGTTGAGACGAGAGGCTGAGTGAAGGTTAGAATATCTTGCCTGCTGCTTCGATCCTGAGCAACCTCTCCCAGTTCTCGTTCGTGTTTCTCTGTATCAGCTCCACAAGATGCTTGTTCTCGGGCCTGAGCAGGTGTGCGAACCTCCTCTGGGTCTTCAGGTACTCCTCAACGGGCTTCGGGCTCGGTATCTTGAAGTTTATCTTCAGCATCCCGTTCTCGATCTCGTAGACCGGGAAGATCCTGGTGTCGACTATGAGCTTCGCCATCTGGATGGTCTGAGACGTGTCGAACCTCCAGCCGAACGTGCAAGGCGCGAACACGTGTATGAAGCTCGGCCCATCTTGGCTCAAGGCCTTGCGCACCTTGTTGATGAAGTCCCTGTAGTACGCTATCGACGACGTCGCAGCGTAGGGCACGTGATGGGCCGCGACTATCGCCACGAGGTCCTTCTTCCACTCCTGCTTGCCGGGTATCACCTTTCCTGCTGGCGAAGTTGTAGTCGCGGCGCCGAACGGCGTTGCGCCCGAACGTTGCACACCCGTGTTAGAATATGCCTCGTTGTCGTAGCACAGGTAAAGGTACCTATGACCCCTTTCAAGCGCGCCTGACAACGCCTGCAGGCCTATGTCGAAAGTCCCTCCGTCCCCTCCCATCGCGATCACGGGGGCGTCCTTTGCCCTCCCTTCCTTGCTCAGCTTGTCGAGCGCCTCCACCACGCCGCTTGCCACAGCTGCCGCGTTCTCAAACGTAACGTGCGCCCAAGGAACCTTCCAGGAGGAATACGGATAGAGGCTGGTCCCAACCTCAAGACATCCGGTCGGGCTTATCACGATCGGCACATCCGGCACAGCCAACGTAGCGAGCCTCCCCACTATCGCTGGACCGCACCCCGCGCACAACCTATGACCGGAAACCAGCCTGTTCTCCTCGGGCAGGTCCGCGAGCTTCGTCAGGGGCTTGTACTCCCTTTTCGCCATCTTCACTCCCTCACCCCGATGAACCTGACCTCATTGGGTCTCCTCTGCTCCGCGTCCTCAAGCGCGGTCTTCGCTGCGCTCGCAATCATGCTCGAGTCAATGTCCCTGCCTCCCAACCCGTAGATGAAGTCATACATCCTAACGCTCAGCTCCGGGTAGACCACAGAAGCCAAGTCCATATAGTGCGGGCCCGTCGGTGACCCGAGGCTCGCCATCCTCTCAAGCACCGCGACCGCCTTCACATCACTGAAGGTCTCAAGGACCTCTGGAGACGGGAACGGCCTCAACAAAGTAAGACCACAAACCCCTGCCCTCACGCCCTCCTCCCTGAGCTTCCTGGCCGCGACCCGTGCCGTCCCAACCGTGCTTCCTGCCACGAATATCAACACATCCGCGCCCTCGGTCATGTACTTCTTCAGCGGGTTGTAGCTCCTGCCGGACATCTCCCCGTAGTTCCGGAACACATCCTTGGCCACGCCGTAGGCGTTCATCATCGCGTCATGTTGCTGCCGCCTGAACTCGAAATAGCTGTCGGTCAGCGCGAGCGGGCCGAAGGTCATGGGCGCGTCCGGGTCAAGCTTGTAGATAGACTTCCTTACGCCTAAGTAGTTGGAAACCGTCTCGTCCGGAAAAGTGTACACGTTCTCCATCTGATGAGTGATTATGAAGCCGTCTATTCCATACATGACAGGGAGCTGAACCGATGGATCCTCAGCTATCTTGTATGACATGATGGTCTGATCGTATGCCTCCTGAGCGTTCTCCGCTATCATCATCACCCAACCCTGATCCCTGACCGAGAGCAAATCTGAGTGATCGCAGTGTATGTTTATCGGCGCTGAGAGCGCCCTCATGGCTATGGCCATCACCATCGGCACCCTCATGCCCGAAGCCACTGCCAACTCCTCGAACATCAGCGCCAGGCCCTGACTCGATGTGGCCGTGAATCCCCTAGCGCCCACCAGCTCAGCACCTATCACCGCGGATATTGCCGAGTGCTCCGACTCGAAGTTCACATACTTCGCGTCAATCAATCCGTCCGCCAGATACTCGCTAAGCTTCTCCACGATTATGGTCTGTGGCGTTATCGGGTAAGCAGCGATGAAATCTATCCCTGCCTGCTTGGCCCCATAGGCGATCGCCAGGTCCCCGGTCAGCTCCATCATCTTCTGCTTCACTTCTTGGATCGTGGCCATCTCGTCACACCTCCTCCCTCGACATCGAGATCGCCTTCGTTGGGCACTCAACCGAACAGATTCCGCACCCTTTGCAGTAGTCGTAGTCTATCTCGACCTTCGTTCCCTTCCTATGAATCGCAGAGTCCGGACAGAGAGCCCAACAGATCAGGCAATCAACGCACTTCCCATAGTCTATCGTTGGCCTTTCCGTCCTCCAGTCGCCAGTCTTGAACTCCAGGCTTGTCCCTCCCGGAAGCACAGCTCCTATCGCCATCTCCTTGTACTTCTTACTGAAGCTCATGCCAGCTTCACCTCATCGTACCCTTGTCTGACCGCAGCGGAATTTAGGTCTCCCATCTTCCCAGGGAACCTCTCCTTCAAGACCTCCTCGATGCCTTTCACCTTCGGCAATCCCAAGATCCTGACCAACGCCCCGATCATCGGTGTGTTGTATATTGCCGCCCCTTCGAAGACCTTGTCAGAGATCCCGCGAGCATCCAAAGCGTACAGCTTCCTTCCCTCCAATACATCATAGCCCCTAACCTGGGCCACCCTCTCAGGCTTCAGGTTCGCGATCGCGAACCCGCCTTCCTCCAACCCCTCGTAAGACCCCTCAGCTATGGCAAAGTACGGGTCTATCAAGATCAATGCGTCCGGGCTGTAGACCATCGAGTGAATGTCTATCGGCTCATCCGAGACCCTAGTGAACCCCAGCACTGGTCCACCGGTCCTCTCAGGTCCGAACTGGGGAAAGGCCTGAACGTACTTGCCCTCCCTCATTGAAGCGACAGCGAAGACCGTGTTCGCCAGGACGACTCCTTGCCCTCCCCTTCCGTGCCATTTTACTTCTATCAACTTTTTGACCGACCTCGCGTGACGATAACCATCTAATATAGTTAACCTCATACAAATCTAGCCAGAATCGAATGACGAAGTTCGTGGACAGGCGTTCAATCTACTTGACGATCGCATTTCCGTCTTCGATTCTGTCCCCGGTCAAGAACAGGTTGGTCGCCACGCTCAGGCTGGGCGGGATCGCAAGGGCTGCGGCCATCTTCAGGGTTGACGAACTTCTGATCTACTTGGAGAGGAACAGGGCCGCGGACAGGTCTCTCCAAAAAATATCCGCCTCGGTCTTGGACTACCTTGCAACCCCTCAGTACATCAGGAGGAAGGCCTTTGGAATATCGCCTGAGCTCAAGTACGCCGGTGCGCTTCCTCCCCTCAGAACGCCCAACCAACTCGTCCCATCCTCAGAGTCTCAAGTCAATGTCGGCGACATCAGGGACGGCTTGGTCACCGGCCTACGTCCCCAACCCCGCGTCGAACTTGGCCTAGACTCCGAGTTCTTCCTCAACGCTTCTCCGAGTTCGATCAGGTTGGGCACCAGAGACCTCTTCCGAGTGGTGGACAAGCGAACCAGAAGGGTGGAGAGAGCCCACTGGACTGACCTCTCAGGCTACTGGAGATATGCTGTGTCCGCGCCCTCCGCAACCTTAGGTCAAGCCCTCGAGTCCCACAAGGGCTCGCTGAAGATAGGGACGTCCAGGCGCGGCGAACCGGCCTCGAACCTCCTGCCAACCATACGCGACCTGAGGATGAACAAGCGGAGGGCGTTGATCGCCTTCGGATCCCCTACAAGCGGCATCTCAGAAATCCTCGCTGGGGAAAAGATTAATGTAAGGGACGCCTTCGACCTCACGCTCAACACGGCGACCAGGCAGGGAGTCGCCACCATAAGGACGGAGGAGGCGATCCTGATCTCGCTCGCCGTGCTGAACGAAGTTCTGGAATAAAGGTGCTGAAGGTTGGGACACAGGAAGCAGACAGCTCCGAGGCATGGCTCTCTCGCCTTCTTGCCTCGCAAGAGGGCAGAGTCTGTCGTACCTAGGATCAGGCACTGGCCAAGCCTCGGGCTGAACGCTCCCGCTCCGCTCGCTTTCGGGGCGTACAAGGTCGGCATGACCCAAGCGATCATGGTCGACGAAAGGGAGAACTCCGCTACGAGGGGAAGGGAGATCGCAGTGCCCGTCACTATCATGGAGGCTCCTCCGCTCGTGGCGGTGGGCGCCAGGGTCTACGGAAACGGTCAGAACGGCAAGACCGTGAAGAAGGAGGTTTGGTCCTCGAAGCTACCCGACGACCTATTCAGAAAGCTGGTCACCCTAAAGAACGCGAAGGCCAAGGGCGAAGCCAAGGTCAGCTCCGAGGACGTCTCAGAGGGCGACGAGGTCAGGCTGATCGTATGCACGCAACCCCGCCTCACCGGGTCTAAGAAGAAGACGCCAGATGTTTTCGAAGTCAAGGTGGACGGCGGCCCGCTTGAGGACATCGTGAGCTACGTGAACTCCAACCTTGGCAAGGAGATCAAGGTCGGGGATGTCCTTCAACCCGGCTCCTTCGTGGATGTCTTCGGGATAACGAAGGGCAAGGGATGGGCCGGCGTGGTCAAGAGGTACGGCGTGAAGATCATGGACAGGAAGAGCAACAAGACCCGGAGGGGCATAGCCACGATGGGAGCCAAGAGCCCGTCCAACGTCATGTTCACTGTCCCGAGAGGTGGACAGATGGGCTACCATCAACGACCGGTCAGAAATCTGATGGTCGTTAAGGTCGGCCCCGCGTCCGAGGCCCCGGTGCTTGACGGAGGATTCTTGAGGTACGGGACGATGAAGTCCGACTACCTACTCATCGAGGGCTCCGTGCCAGGCCCTGCCAAGAGGTTCATGAAGCTCAGGGTCTCAGCTAGGAAGGGAAGCGCTCCGCTCGAGCCGCCCAAGTTGACGCACGTGAGCACAACAAGCCAACAGGGTGCGTGATCGCATGTCGGCCAAGTCAATCCAGATGATAAACTCGGCTGGCGAGAAGGGCCGGACGATCCCTCTCCCTTGGTTCATGACCGCCGAGGCGAACCCGGACATCGTCAAGAGGGTTCACTCCCTCATGATGTCAGGATGGCACCAGCCCCAAGGCAGAAACCCGATGGCCGGCAAGAGGACTGCAGCTGAATCTTGGGGCGTGGACCGCGGAGTGTCCAGGGTTCCGAGGACCTCAACCGGCAGGGCGAGGTTCGCACCCGGAACCGTGAAGGGAAGGCTGGCCCATCCCCCCACCCCCGAGAAGTCGATCGTGAAGAAGGTGAACAGGAGGGAGAAGTTGCTGGCGATCTTGAGCGCCATCTCCGCCTCCGCAAACCTTGACTCAGTCAGATCAAGGGGACATGTCCTGCCTGACGAACTGAAACTTCCGATCGTGTTCGACGAATCGGTGAACTCGATATCAAGAACGGCCGAGGTCAAGGGCTTCTTGGAGAAGTTGGGCTTGGGTGACGAGCTTCGCAGGGCCTCCCGATTCAGGAAGATGTCAGGACATCCCGCAAGCAGGGGGAGGACGAAGAGGCCAAGGGTCGGGCCCCTGTTCGTGGTCAGCAGGGACGCGCCCATCCTCAAGGCCGCGAAGAACATCCCCGGCGTTCAGGCGGTCGATCCATCCGAGCTTTCGATCAGGGAACTGGCCCCCAACGGAACGATGGGCAGGCTCGTGCTCTGGTCCCAAGATTCCATGACCGTGATCGACAGGAGGTTGAACAAGGTTGGAGAGAAAGTCCGTGCTGCTATACCCTAAGGTGACTGAGAAGACCACCAGGCTGATAGAGGCCGAGAACAAGTTGATATTCGTTGTCAGCGCTGACTCGACCAAGGAGGAGGTCAAGAGGACCTTCGAAAGAACTTACGGCCAGAAGGTCTCGAAGGTCAATGTCGTCAGGACGATGCGTGGCGAGAAGCTGGCGCACATCAAGCTCTCGGAGCCCGGTAAGGCTACGGACATCGCCATGAGGTTGAAGATTCTGTAGGTGATGTGAGATGGGAAGGCGACCCATAGTCAGGAGGCGCGGCCGCTCACCGATATTCATGGCTCCAACTCACAGGAGGGCCGGCCCAGCCAAGTACGACTCGGGGCTGGCACAAGACGGCTCGCCGGTCAAACTGAAGCTGACCCAACTGGTGCATGATCCAGGCAGGGGATGCCCGCTCGCCCTCCTCAAGGCGAACGGCGCAAGGTTCTTGACAATCGCTGCCGAGGGCGCGTTCGTCGGCCAAGAGGTCGAGATGGGCCAAGGGGCTCATCCCACGGTCGGCAACATAGTCCCACTTTCCGGGGTTCCGGAGAGCAGCATGGTGTTCAACATAGAGAGGAAGCTCGGCGACGGCGGATCCCTATTCAGGTCATCGGGCAACTACGCCGTCGTGGTGGGCAAGAACCCAGACGGGACGGTCGTCCTCAAGGACGCGAAGGGAAGGCTGTTCAACCTCGATGGCAGAAACCTAGCGACCGTAGGCATAGTGGCTGGCGGCGGAAGGACCGAGAAACCTTTCCTCAACGCGGGCAAGAAGCTGAAGCTGCTGAAGACAAGGGGCAGACTCTACCCGAGGGTGAGAGGCGTCGCCATGGCATCACCTTTCCACCCGCACGGAGGAGGAAGGCACCAGCACCCGGGCCACCCAACATCGATATCAAGAAGGGCACCGCCCGGCGCCAAGATAGGCCTGATCGCACCGAGGAAGACCGGCAGGACAAAGGGCAGGGTTCAACGCGCCGAGGCAAGGAAGACCTAGCCAGAGCTAAAAATCAACTACGATCCCCCATCTTCTCTCATGAAAGGGAAAATACTCACAATTCGAGAGCGTTCCCTTGGCAGCGTCAGCCCACCCCTATCGTCGACCGGCACCATCGCCATCGTTTTACCCCGGTCTCAATTCCTCGCTAACGCCTAAGCAGTATTCCCATTAGCGCCAAAGGGAATGTTGACGCCTTCCGCAATCGACGACTGCAAATACTTCGGGGCCTCCCCGCCTGCTGGGATGTCACACTTCTCCGCGCCCGCGCTCGAGCGATGGAAGACACGACCTTGCGTGCTGCGCCCACATGCGCGAACTTTATCAGCCTCAGGAAATTCGTCAAGCACACGCGAGCTCCATGAGAACGGATGATTCAACGGACATTATCGGACGAGATCGCCAGGGAGAGATACCGTGGCCCTTCAGCATATTCTACGACAGATACGTCAACAGATATCTTGTGAATTGGTTCAGGCGGATCGCAGAGGACATCGACGCCAAGGTGGGGTCGGGTGCAGTCTTGGACGTAGGCACGGGCCCAAGTCGCCTCCCCATGGAGATAGCAAAGCGGTCACCCAGGCTGAGGGTCGTGGGAATCGACATCTCTAAAGGCATGATAGATGTGGCGAACGACAACGCGCGGAAGTCAGGCCTCGCCGATAGGGTCGAGTTCAGGATCGGAAGCGCCTATCAAACCGGTTTCCCGGACCGCTCCTACGACCTCGTCGTCAGCACCGGTCTTGTTCACCACCTAGTTCATCCCGTCGAGGCCTTCAACGAAATCCATAGGGTTCTCATGAACGGTGGGGAGGCGTGGATGTACGACGGGAGAAAGGATGCTACGGTAGAGGATCTTGAGGAAACGTTCAGTAAGTTGAGGATGACGGAACGGGATCTTCCCCTACCCCCTTGGGTCATAAAGCGCATCTGGCCATGCGCGCACGTTGGATACAAGACCGAGGTCTACACATCCGGCAAGATCAGAAGGGCCATCGAAGGAAGCCCGTTCAGGAGTCATCGAGTCATAACAGAAGGTGCTTACGTGAAAATCGTTCTTGAAAAAACCTAGATCCACTCTGAACGCAGTGGCTATGTATGGCACAACTCGGCGGCCAAGCGAACGGCCAGAGGCAACCTTAATTAACGGCCATCGCCAACGACCTCGCGATGTCAGAGGCCAAGACCTATAGGGGTCTCACGTTGGAGCAGCTGAGCTCCAAGTCGATAGACGACATCATCGAGATGCTACCATCCAGGGCCAAGAGGTCCTTAAGGAGGGGCCTCAACCCGGAGACGAGGAAGCTTCTCTCAAGCATAAGGGAGGCCAGGAGGGCCGTCGAGGAGGGCAAGGAGCAGCCTCTGATAAAGACCCACAGGAGGGACATGCCAGTACTCCCCGAGATGGTCGGCCTCAAGATAATGGTCCACAATGGAAAGGAGTTCGTGCCGGTCGAGGTCAAGATGGAGATGATCGGCCACTACCTCGGCGAGTACGCGATAACAAACAAGAAGGTCGTTCACGGGCAGCCGGGCGTGGGCGCGAGCAGGAGCTCAATGTATGTCCCGCTACGTCTCTCATCCGATCCAACCCTATGGATAGTCAGAATGGGGCAATATGCAAACCAGTTCTCGACTCGGCACGATCCTTGGAGATCAACGGCTGTTTCTGATTTTCTTTAGAAGTCCGAGGAAGGTCGAAGCCCGGCTACGCAGAACTTGGTCAAACGCCGAATGGATCTTGGGCGATCCTATCGAGGGATCCAATATCTAACTTGTATTTCCTGTCTCCGGCTATTTTCGAATAGAAGGGAATCAGATCATCATAGAGGATATATCTCCATCCCTGCTTGCGTGCGATATCTCTGAACACGGCCCTTTTGAATTCGTTTCTTACCTTTTCCAGTTTTTCTCGAGGGGCTACGATGAATGTCCTGATGCTTATGTTTGGTGTATCGATAGTCAAGTCGGCCATCCTAGCGAGTCCCGAATAGACCTGCGTCGTATCTTCTACCTCGAATGCAGCTACTACGACTCCTTTCTTGAACCACAGGACATCGATCTGTTCGAGGATTCTGCTTCCGGTCTCCCTCAATCCCACCTGTGGCAACTCTGGTAGGCTTAGCGCCTTAAGCGAGGGGTTCCGCATCCTCTCATTTCTGCCAATGTGATTAGTAACACCGAAGTTCTTAGCTCCCATGTCGGCCAACAGCAACAGGAGCCTACTATGTTGCGTTTCGGGTGCTTCTTCGAAGAAGGTGCCTAGTCGGGTGTGGTATACAGCCCTCTTCCGGGTCCACTTTCCATCCTTTTCCACGGCATACTTCCTCAATTCTGCAAGTGCCGACTCCTTTTCGGGAACCCTTCCGTTCTTGAACAGTGGAAGGAGCTTCTCTGTGTAGAATTCGTCAAACGTGAATGACCCCCTCTCTTTGTCTAGTCTGTCAGCGATACTGGGGACGAATATCTTCAATCGATCATTGATTCCAATGCGGTCGGATATTCGTCCAGCTTGTATGTCCTCCTCCCTGATTCGCCACCGTCCATCTACGTAGTCAAAGTGCTTCTGAAATACCGGCCTTAGGTCGTCGTACCCTCTTGATATCAATTCTGGTATTAGACCATGCCTGTTTAGCACGGTCATTATTCCCTCGTCGTAGAGTTCTGTAGTCGTTGCCTCGCCCCCCTTGGACGCTATGATCTGTTGAGCTGTAGATACAATTAGTTCCTCGACATCAAGCTCTCCTATCATGACTCTCGGACGTTTCTCTTTTTCCTGAGTTGGCTTGACGAAGAAAACCAGTACATGACCTTTCAGGGTTCCGCCGGGTGAAACGATAGGTTTGAATGACTTGACCCTAGCCTTCACGGGGGTCTGGTCGACATACTCGAACCCTGCCTTTTTCGCAGCGGTTATCATCGAACTCCATATTCTGAGTTCGGCTTCGTGGAACCAGATGCACGCAAACCTTCCCGGTTTCAGAACTCGATACATTTCTGAGAGTGATTCTCCTAGCAGTCGGGAGTAGAGTTCCAGTCCTTGCAGTGTCTTCCTACTTCTCTCCGGCCTGTCGGGACTATCGGTCAGGACGATCTCTCTTCGATAGCTATCTGCAGAGATAGGCAGGTCCAGCCAAGAGCACCATAACTCGGATAGTTCTAGGTAGGGAACCTCGTCCCCATACGGAGGATCGGTGACGATCAGGTCAATACTACTCACAGGAATTGAGGGAATGCTCGTCGAGGACTGGGTCAACAAGAGTATGTTTCCTCTACCTCTTAGTTCGTCGAAGCTCGTTGTCTGACAGCGGAATTCGCCTAACGTAGCATGCATCGAATCATTCAATTGAAGAACCTGCTTGAACTTCTTCTCGAATAGGTACCACACGTTTATTTCCTTCATCCCTTTCTTGGGGATCCAAAATCCAAACGAAAGGCCCCCGCCGGTGCTCATCATCTTGCTGGCAGATCTTAGGGATGAGCTGAACGTATAGCGCAGCAAATCTCTGACTTGCGAATCTGGGGTTCTCTCTAGTGCCTGAAAGAGCTTCGATAGAGCAGTCAGGTTTCGCCTCGTGAAGAACATGTCCACTCTCGATTCCTTGTGAACATTAATTCTTGTGTTAGTAAGCAGGGGTCTTCGCGGGTAATACTGTGATATGCGCTTTCGTTGCAAGGCAGAGATAGTTCTCTTGTCCTCAGCAGAGGGAGGCTTGCTACCTGCTTTCCCACAGGCGTTGCACACGTATCTCATCTTTACAGGTTTTCCAGATGACTTCAGCGATGCCTTATCGTAGATCGTGTACAGCACTCTGGCCCTTTTTCCACACCTAGGGCATCTGGTTACGTACAGTTGCTCTATCTCAGCCCTGGCCTCAGATACAACTTGGTCCCATGCTCTCAGTAAGGCCGATCGTTTGACCGGACTTGTGACTGCCTTTGTGATGAATATGGCTAGAGGATTCAAGTCGATTCCTATGGCTTTTCTCTTGGCCTTCAGAGCCTCGATCACAGTCGTGCCTGAGCCCAAGAATGGGTCGAAGACTATCTCGCCAGGTTTGCTGAGCTCTTGGATGACCTTGGCAGTGATGTTGAATGGTTTTTTCGCCCAGTAAATGTGCATTTGAGAGTCGGTCTCTGCGAGGGTCGACTGGATATCACTTATCAACGGTCTTATTCTTCTCTCTAGTGCTTCCTCGAGTGCGTCGCTCGAGACCTCTGGCATGGGGGATGCATATTGCGTGGCACGATTCACTATTAAGGATTGACTTGATATGACCTTTGCTTCCAATTGCGTACTTGAGCACTACTCGGCGGAATGAGAGATCCTATGGTTCTCCTTCTGCTTCAAGTTTTGGGGGCAGGTGCCGAAACATACAGAGAGAACCAACGCCGACTCGTCGAAATCGGGCTTCTCGTTGCATCCAATCCTTGAGTCAAGACTGTTCTGGTGGTTCGAATGGCCTGCCTGGCGCACTCACCTCTATGGTGAAGGACTGGATACTTGTTCTGACCGAAGGTCTAGCGATGTGAGGGCGAGGCGCTTTCACCATTCCTCCCAATCCCCTTTGATGGTACAGAACCTATTTGCTTGACGAAGCCTATGCACGAGCTGATACAGGCACCTTGGTGTCGTGTGAAGTACTAGTGCGATTTCTCGGATCGGAATTCTCGAGTAGTTCTTCATGAGATATGATCTTTCTTCTTCAGTGAACGGCTTGTCGCGATGTCGGACATACCCTCGATGCCTACTCAGACCCATTCTATTGGCTATGACTTGAGCTTCTTTGAATGTCACGCCGGCCTCCTCTGCTATAAGCTTCGCGGGCCTCTTTCCATACTCCCTTCTGAGCTTCGCAACTATTCCTTGGTCGAGGCGATGCGTAATGTCTTGGTCGATCTTGTACTTCATTGTCGGGTGGATGTACGGCTTCACGATTTTCACGAACTGATCTGTGGCTCTCGTCGAGAGTGCTAACCTCGGGTATTTCTTTCTCTTTATCTTCACTCTGATCTGTCCTCCCAGGAGTGAGCCAAGCCTGCTGGCTATCGTGTGGTTCTCTTCCATAGTGAAATCACAGGTGTTGAGGATGACTTGATTTGAGAAAACATTATACTCTCCATCGTCCATGTGGAATACCGCTATTGCGAGAGCTGACCCTACCAAGAGATCAATGCCCTCTTTGGTCACGACCTTCTTTCTCCTGCCATTCTCTCCATCGATATAGAACGTCTTCTCCAGCTTTGTGAAGGCATGACTTCGAAGTTGGAAGTACGGAACCAGTTGCCCTTTACAGTATCCCTGCGTCATGAGCCGAAATTTGACTCCGTCAGGCACACCCAACATCGAGGCCTTCCACTTGAGGTACTCCAGTTGTTTCATGGAATGGTTCTCGTAGAAGTTCGGGGTACGATCCTTGCGGGTCACGAGTAGCGAACCGTCTCCGAAGAGACTTCCTACGATCACTGAGGTTCTCTCAGGACTCATGGCAAATCTGCTATAGAGTTGTCGCGCTTCCTCGCTGAGGAACAATCCATCATTTTCACTCATCCTCGCTTATCACCTCCCCTCATTGTGTGGGAAGGCTCCAGGTCCAACCGACTTCACAGCTGACTCACAACTGAGGAGAGCGCGAAGATGAGCGAAGAGGACCGAGATTCCTAGCTTGTTATCACATCACAAGGTCTTCGCCCTAAGAGGTCACAGCGGCTGTCTCAGAACACTGGGGGAGCTAGCCCTGCCTCTACCTTATGCCGAGCTTCTCGTTTATCTCCCTCTGGTAGTTCTCGACCTTCAATTCCTCCACATCTCTGACAGAAACAGGACAATTCGCGTATGACGATTCGATGACCGCGTACGAAATCGCCATCGCCTTGTAGCCTTCCATCCCATCAGTCTCGGGCCTCCCGCCCCTCTGGATCGAGACGAAGAAGTCGTACAACTCAATCGATACGGAGTCAAGCATCCCAGACGGAAAGTACTTCTCCCTCAACTGGGCCGGTGCGTTCAGCATGAAGAAGGTTGAGGCGTTCATCCTGAATCCGTTGTCCAACACCAAGTTGTCCTCCTTTACAACTCCCTTACTTCCGTAGATCCACCTGCCCAGCGTCGAGTTTTCACCGTGCCCAGCCCAATATGCCGGACCCCAGAGTGTAACGCTCCCACCCTCATGCTTCAATATCGCGAATCCGGCGTCCTCGACCGTGCTTCTGACGCTCTCCAGCACGGACCCCTTCTCATCCCTAAGGTACCTCGTTGCCTCGAAGGTCTTTGTCACACCGATGGCTTCCTTCACGTCTCCAGCCAGGTACCTGAACAGGTCAGCGTCGTGCACCCCGTTGTCCAGAACCGGCCCTGCACCTGCGGAAGACTTCTCATGTCTCCACGGCGTGCGAGCCATGACGACATCCCGGCCCCAATTGGGGGCTCCGCCAGCCCCTCCAGAGAAGATCATCTGAACCCCTCCGATGTGGCCGTTCTCTATTATCCACCTTGCTGCTCTGTTGGCGATGTTGCGCCTGTAGTTCTCCGCGACGGCCAACTTAGCACCACCGTCGTCAGCCGCCTCGATCATGTTGCGCGCAGCCCTCATGGTTATCCCGAGCGGTTTCTCGACCAAGGCATGAACTCCCCTCTTCAGGAAGGGAATGGCGATCGAGTGATGTGAGCAATGATCGGTAGCGATGTCGACCGCATCCAAGTCTCTCATCTCCATAAGTTTGCTGGTGACGGTAGTCACCAAGGGTTTCTTGCCTTGGAACTTCTCGATCCTCTTCGAGAAATCCTTCGCCCTGTCCGCCATTACATCACATACAGCGGCGATCTCAAAGTCAACCGCTCTTCTCTTCATGAGCTCCTCGAACTGCTTCAAGTGGTACGAGGCCATTCCGCCGCATCCGATGATAGCTATCTTCGTCGCACTCGGCATTGCTAGCCGAACCTTTGCCCCGTGCACAGTATTTAGAAGTTCGTCATCGTCGAGACCTTGTAGGCGCGGAACCTTCCCCGTGGAGTCAAGTGACACTCGATCCTAGATCCTATGCCCCCTGTCCAGTGAGGCCCCTCTTTATTCCGTCAAGATTCTCTTTGGCCTTAGGAGCGTCCATGCTCTTCAGGAGTTTGTCGAGCTTCTGGCAGGGATAGTCACCACAGTGGGCGCAGTTCTCAAACTTTCTTTCGAGCGCGCAGCCTCTAACCTCACACGTTGTGCAGAACTTGAACAGCCTCCCTCCGACCTGAACGCATCCATCGCAGTTTATGTCCTGAGGCACCAGTTTCTCCCCCCATGCGGACCATTCCTCAGCAACCTTCCTCCTCTTCTCATCATCATTTCCCTGCGTGGCTATGAAAGCCGGGCATTCCGTGCAGATCAGTCCGCAAGCAGCCACCATCCTCTTCGAACTTGCCATCGCGCTCGTGGCGACAGGTGAGTTATTATGTTCTTGAGGCCAACGCCAATGGGGGACAACCTTTCCGACAGGCGGCCGAGCCTCAGTCACACTATCTCCTCACAAGAGCAAGGCTTAAGAGAACGCCCTTCGATGGGATGCAACTTGCCCGATAGGATTCATTGCGCGCACATTCTCGTGAAGACCGAGCAGGAGGCAAGAACTATCATCGACCAATTGAGCAAAGGGACCAGCTTCTCCAAACTGGCTATGGAAAGGTCATCGTGTCCCTCAAAGAAGAAGGGCGGCGACCTTGGGACTTTCGGTAGGGGCCGGATGGTACGCGAGTTCGAGCTCGCTGCCTTCGCTTTGAAGAAGGGCGACATCTCTCAACCAGTGAAGACGAAGTTCGGCTGGCATGTGATAAAGAGGCTGGAGTGAAAGGTTTGCCAAGCATCAGGTCTTCTCGATGACCGCCACGTACTGCGGTCCTCTGGAGTCGATGAATTCCTTCACCCTCCATCCTGTTCCCCTTAGGATGTTCAACATCTCCTTCTTAGAGACCAACAAGTAATCAAACCAGTCACCAACGTACTTTTGATACCTTATCCTTATTCTCACTTGGCCTGCCATCCTCCCCCTCTTCCTGTTGAGCTTGTGGTACCTCAGGTGGAACGGATTCTCCGTCCCGTATGGGTCCGTGCTTTCGGCGACTATCAGCCCGTTAGGCGCTGTGATCCGACGTAACGTTCTCAGCAAGGATCTCGCCCGGCGGAAGTTGCCAAACAGTCCGAAGTTGTTCCCCATCATTATCACCGTATCGAAGGAATCCCGGTTGAACCTCCCCACTTCTGCTATTGACATCACCTTGGCTCCCATCAGTCCCCTTAGCTTGCAGACCTTTATGACGAGCGGAGAGATGTCAATCCCAGTCACGCCAAGCCCTTCCTCTGAAGGTAGAGCGAGTGTCTGCCAGGGCCGCATCCGACATCCAAGACCCTACCATCGACTAGCCTCGTGGCCCTCTTGTGGTGGTCCGGCCAATCCTTGTACTCGGAGAAGTATGACTTGGGGTCATTGGCGTCGAAGTATCCGTCATCTCTTTCTATGATCAGGTAACTATCTCCGCGTTTGAAGTAAGCCAAGATCGCCTGGCCAAAAGCGTCCTTCATCGGGTCCATGTCGGCGATCAACATCAGAACGCGGGCGATTTTAGGCTTCTGGCTCGCGCACGACGCTACTCATCGACTCCAGACCTCTGGGCCCGCATTGGTGACGACCTTGACCCAGTCAACGGCAACGAACATAAGCGCGAACTTAGTGCATCTAGTCAAGTTGAATGGGGGATACATGGGTCAGGTCACGCAGAAGGATGTCGAGATGGTCAACCTCTTGATAGAAAACCCAGGCCTGTCGCTGGAGGAGCTGGGCGCAAAGCTCGGAGTCAGCAAGCAGGCCGTGGCGGAGAGAAAGGCCAAACTTGAGGAGGAGGGATTCACGAGAGCTTTCTACTTCTGGAACATCACCCCCAGGTTCGAATGCACGATGAGGCTGGTCGTGCAACTTCGGGATTCCGGTCCGACACCGGGGTCAGTAGTTCAACTTCTGGACAGGTTCAACCCAATAGTTGTCCTGTTCAGGACGGATCCGGAGGGCTTCTTCGCTGGGAGGGCACACTCCCTATCCGGTACGATCTCAGAGGTGGAAGCGATCCTTAACGTCAACGGCGAAGCAGAACTGCAGAGTCTACGTGACGGTCTCCTTCAGATAGGTACATCTGCCTTCACCATCCAGCCAATCCTGTTCTCAAGGCTTATAGGAGAGAAGTGCGACATAGAGCCGAAGTCGCCTAGTCAGATCAGAGAGCTCGCAGATGGCATCTCTCGCAGATTCTCATCGCAAGCATCCGTCAAGGCTGTCCTGTACGAGCATCCGAGATCGTCCACGGATCAGTTCGACATCATAATCATAAGGGACAAGAGGCTTCAACCAGAGCCGGAAAGCTACGAGCGAAGGGTCAATGATGTCATAGTGGACTACCATTTCACCAGCATCGAGGATTTCCTCGAAATGAATCTTGAGGAGGGATGGCCGAGTGGGTTGAGCATACTATACGCCCAAGACACGGTCTTGGAAAGGGATCTGGAGAGAAGACTCAGTTCATGATAGGATCGGGCATTAGGGGCGTAGAGCAACAATGAATCACGGACTTCGGCTCAACGACACGGGCGCAAGACCCGTCGGAGGGCGATCTTCCCCTGCCTTAGGTGGACTGTTGCATCAAGACGATGTTATCCTTCTCGACTTTCCTCAATGGCACTAGCGAGAGATGTTTGAAGAACCCCAAGAACTTGAAGCATCCGCTCAGCTCCACCAGAGACCTGAGTTCCTGTGGGACGAAGTCCTTCGACTTCACCACAGACGTGAGCGTCTTTCGTCTACCACGGTCGTTCACTTGAAGTGTCAGTTCTTCTTCAGACATCTGTTCAATGGCGTCCAAGAGCGTCGCCTCAAATATCGCTCTTACTCGTACGTCGCCTCTTCTCATCTTCCATTCCTCTCGGTGATATGGCTTGAGTCCAAGGGAGGCGTTCTCGATCAGGTAGATGCCTCCCTCATTCAAGCAACCAGCAACGCTACGCAGGTGGTCCAAGAACTCGCGATTGGAGTTAGCGTAGATGGAGCCCGATAGCACAAAAGCGAAGTCACACTTCCGGCGGAGCTTGAAGTTCCTCATGTCCCCTCGAAACGTTTCGATCACTAGGCCCTCCTCCCTGGCTCTGCGGCGCAGGTAACGAAGCATGGCAACGCTGTTGTCCAACCCGACTGCCTCGTATCCCCTTCTGGCGAGTTCACGGAGCTGAGGGCTGGGACCGCAACCGATATCGAGGAACCTCTCGGGTCGGAACCTGCAGAACTTCCTCGCCACCCGCTCGAAGAAATCTACCTGTCTCTTGACATCTTGGTAGCTGAAGGCAATCTCGTAGTACAGAGGATAGTCGTATGCGCTCATAGGGGTTTGAGCCTCCGTCAGTGATTTAAGAATACCAACGCGCACGCGAAGCAACTTCGTGCTTTCTTCGGAAAAGGATTTTTAGTGTCGACTTATGTGGGCCCAACCTCCTTTGACGAACGCAGAGCGCGGGGAGACGAAAAGAGCCCTCCTTGAGTTTCAGAAGGCCGAGGTAACGGAGCACTTCATTTACAAGAGTCTCTCAGCTATCGAAGGCGGCAAAAACAAAGAGGTGCTTGAGAGGATTTCGCAGGATGAATTGAGGCACTACAACACATGGAGGGAGTACACGAGAGCTGAGCCTCAGCCCGACAGATTGAAGATCTCACTTTACACTCTGATCGCGAGGTTGCTCGGAGTAACGTTTGCGATAAAGCTGATGGAAAAGGGTGAGGAGAGGGCTCAGGCTGCGTACGCAAACACCCTCAGAGACCTGCCCGAAGCCAAAGCCGTGATCGCCGAGGAGAACCAACACGAGAAGGAACTGATAGACATGATAGATGAGGAGAAGCTCAACTACATGGGCTCAATGGTCTTGGGCCTAAGCGACGCGCTGGTTGAGCTCACTGGCACAGTGGCCGGGCTGACGTTCGCCCTGCAAAACACGAGCATGGTCGGGCTGGCGGCTCTCGTGACTGGCATAGCCGCATCGCTATCGATGGCCTCCTCAGAGTACCTTTCTCAGAAATCGGAGGCGGGTTCGAAGAGTCCCCTCAAGGCTTCCCTTTACACCGGCGCAGCATATATTGTCACGGTAATCCTACTAGTCTCCCCATATTTCGTCGTCAGCGACTTCAGGATCTCCCTTGCATTGTCGCTTTCGGCCGCGATCCTCATAATCGTGCTTTTCGCCTTCTTCGTGTCCGTGACGAAAGACCAGCCGTTCAGGAGGAGGTTCGCAGAAATGATGGGAATCACCTTTGGCGTTGCCGCAATATCATTCGTGATTGGTCTTGCTCTCAGGGCACTGCTGGGCGTAGAGGCTTAGGGCAAGATGTAGCAGTCTCGAAATATGTCCTGAGCTTGATAAGAGTCATTCATGATTCCGGTTACTGTCATGCGCTCCCCTCTCACACCTCAGAGTTCGCCGAGCCGCCCGAGCGTCACACGACCGTGCTGAGTCTTATTAGCTAACCCAGATCAGAAGAGGATCGTCATGAGGTACCACCTACTTTGCGAGGTTGGTCCGGATGGATCTACGCAGATCTTCGTGCAGGAGTTGCCGGGCTGCTACAGCAGAGCTCCAACGTTTGACGAGGCAACATCGAAGGTTCCGATGAAGATAAGACAATTCTTGGACTGGCTGAGAAAACATGGCGAGCAGGTAAGCGACGATCATTACAAGGTGAGTACAGAGGTATCGGAGGTCATAACAGGCAAATGGCCCGTCAACCTGGGGGACAGCCAAGCCCTCTTCAAATCAGACCTGAGGCCCCTAGATGAGGAGGAGGTAAAACGCTGCATCCGATACGTGAAATACGCGAGGGAGGACCTCATCCAGCTCTACCTTAGCGCTCCTGACGACGCGCTGGAGTGGAAACCAGATGAGTCGACGCCGAGACATATCAAGCGCATAGCTGAGCACGTCGCAGAGGTCGACCTATTCTACCTAGAGAGGCTAGGGCCAAGGAGATTCAAGAAGTGGCCCCTGAACTTCCTAGAAACAAGCAACGAGTTGGCGATCATGAGGCTGTCGAATTTGTCGGACGATGAGATGAACTGCTTTGTGAGCCGTCACTCGCCGGGGGGTTGGACAGGCACCGCCGAACCCGAGGGCTGGACCGCTAGGAAGGTTCTTAGAAGGTTTGTCTGGCACGAAAGGCTACATTCCGCCACGATCGGCAAGCTCTTGGAGATGTTCCATAAGGAAAAGGGACACTAGCAACGAACGTTCTTGGCGCCATCGCAGGCCTTGATGAAGTCCCCGAGTTCGCCGTGAAGTCGCACAACATCTCTATGTGGCGCACTGACAGCTCGTGTGACTTCGGTAACTGATGGCTCTGAGGCTAGCTGGCACCGAGTCCCAAAAGAACCTGGCCATTTCTCCACAGTATCATCTCCTTCACGTCCTCAGGTTCCTGCAGATTCTTGATCTTGAGCAGGGCGGGCAATGCGTACTTCAGAGGGATCCCAGAACCGAACACGAGCCTCGACGCCCCCACCAGGCTGAGAAGTCTGCTCAGTTCTCCGACGATTGTCACCGCCCTTGAGATCTCAAAGTAAACGTTCGCCAATTTGACTAGGCCTGAGTTCTCCGCCCTCCTCGACTCAAGCAGCACGATCCTTGAAGATGGAACCTTCGTTGCCAGGGTTTCAACCTCCTCAAGTCCGACGTCTCTGGCAGCGTCCATCCAGTGTCTCCCCCGCCCGTCCCTGAGCCTGACCGGAATCGAGATCACCAAGTTCAGCTCGGTTGCTTTCGAAACCAGCCTTACGCACTCGTCTTCCGCGAGGAGGTAGCTGTGGTATTGAGGATAAAGCCTGACCCCCCTGAAGCCGAGTTCAACGCACTCCCCCAGATCGTCCTCCCAACCAGGATACTTCGGATTCAAGACCGCCAGTGGCACGAACCTTTCTCCATGTCGTCTCGTCTCTTCTAGAAGCTCAAGGTTCCCGTCGTGAGGGTCGGTGTAAAGGGTCGAGCTGATCGATGAAACCGCAGCCACATCTATCCCTGCCCTGTCCATCAATCTCACCACTTCGTCCGCAGTTCGGGCTGGAAGTCTCCTGAAGGGCCAATGGCCGACGTACGCGTTGAGGTCTATGATCATTTCTTCCCCCTCCTCCCAAGAATCCGCAAGAAGTTCTGCCCGAATATCATCCGTTTCTCCTCTTCACTTATGTTTGCATCAAGTATCTTACCTACTCCCTCCTCCATGCTCAGGTCGGTTGCAAAGAGCAACCTCTCAGCTCCGACGTACCTCACGGCTTTCTCAATCGACCCGCTGTCGGTCACGCTGCCGCTTGTATCAACGAACACGGTCTTGGCGTTCCTGAGTACCTTCAAGGCTCGTTCCCAGTCTCCGCCTCCGAGCAGGTGCCCTTCTATGATCATTGCCTCTGGAAACGCCGCCGACAAGGAGGCTATATCTTGGGCGTTGGATATGTTCGGCTGCTTAGCTGCCTCGGCTTGATCCGTCAAGTAGGCAGCATGTTGGAGGATCGGGACCTGCAACTCGATGGCCTTTCGGACTATCGGATGAATCACTGGATCTGAACACTTGTACTGGTTGTACAGTTTTACGCCGATCATCCCGTCCTCAACGACTCTCTTCTCGATCTCCTCCAACGATTCATGTTGATAGCCGGGGTTGACGAAGCAGTATCCCATTATCTTGTCGGGATACTCCCTCATGGCATCAAGCAGTTCTTCATTACATGCCCTGAACTCGGCGGGCTTGGGCGATCCCCCTGATATTGGAATGGAACAACACACCGCATCTATGTCGAGCCTGTCTGCAGCTTCCACGAGCCTGCCCGCGGTAACGACGTTTTCGGTCTGAGACTTGGAGCTGATGTGCGAGTGACAGTCAATTCTGGTCATTGGTCTGTGAGCATCACGAGCGTATTTAGAATCGACTCAATACGATGAGCTGGAACTAGGACAGTCAATGGTAATCGGCTGACCGTAATGGCTACGGTAGGCCCGCGCGAGGAACGGCTATTTGGCTCATGACGAATGCGAACGCAAGGATTCATCAGAAGCCTGCATCTAATGACGTGTGAGACAGCTCGTATTTCCCCTGAAGCCCCTTGATGAACTTCTGCTCCTGTTTCTTGAAGTAGCTCCCAAACGCGGACGCCAGCCTCCTCGCCTCATCCGGTTCTTCATCGATCAGGTTCTTGTTCTCCCCCGGGTCCTCTGCGAGATTGTACAGTTCGTCGGGCTGGCCCTCTGGTCTCTGAACGAAGCTCCATGTTGAGTCGCGTATGCACCTGTCCGCAGCCTCCTGATACCCAGATATCGCGAACTTGCGGTGCTCCCCTGACTCCCTCTTCAGAATAGAAACGAAGCTCTTGCCGTGCATCGAGGTCGCGTTGTTTCCCAGGCCGATCAGATCAAGCAGCGTCGGCAACAGGTCGGGGAATTGGACGATGGCCTCGGTCTTCCCTTGCATCTCGCCTCCCGGCAGCCTGATCATGAACGGGACCTTCAAGAGCTCACTGTACATCCTGTCCCCGCCCTTCAGGAACTTGCCGTGGTCAGCCAAAGGGTGGCCGTGATCGGCCGTCAATACCACGACCGATTCATCCAACAGACCTAGCTCATCTATTCCCGCTAAGAACTCACCGAAGCAGCTGTCCACGAAGCTGGCCTCGCCTGCATAGAGCCCCCTGATATAGTCTATCTCTTCCTCGCTCGCCCAAGTCCTAGCTTCCCCGCCCATTGGAAAGATCAGCTTCTTTCCTCGGTAGCCCGCTCGCGTGTACTTGTCGAGCCTTTCCGGCGGATCCCAAGGCTCGTGCGGGTCGAAGCTGTCAACCCAGAGGAACATCCGATCATGGGCCCTGTTCATCTTCAGCCATTTTGATGCCTCATGAAAGACCTTGGCTGGGAACCAGTCTTCCTCGCTCTCGAAGTCATCTATGTTGGCAAGATATCTTTCGACGAGCTTTCTCCAGCGCTCATCGTACTTTTCGTTGACGTAGTCCTCAACCTTCCTCCTAGGTGGAGCGGAGTTGAACGCATCGTACTCTTGGCCCCTGATCCAAATGAATGAGTCAAAGCCCTTGTGGAAGTTCATCCCGGGCTTGAACAGGTGGTACGTATCAGTCACGAGCCCAGTGACATAGCCCTCGCGCCTCAGGATCTCTGCGACGGTTATCTCAGTCGGATACATCGGCGTCCATGGCTTGTAGGGTAACGTGAACTGCCCCGTCATCAACTCAGTTCTGACAGGGATCGTCGGCATTCCTGCTGGGTACGCGTTGTATAGCACTATGCTCTCCTTGGCGAACCCATCTATGTTCGGAGTCGCACACGCAGGAACGTTCTCGAACACCCTCTTCCCCCCATTGTAATAACCTATGTGGTCCTGCCTGAAGCTATCGAGCATCACGACGATGACATTGCACCTGCGACCAAGCTTCATCTCGAGATGTCCTAAATCAGTCCCACAGTTTATAGCTTACGTCTCCAAGCGGCAGCCGCGTCACCCTTCCGGTCGATGCCGCCGCATAAGGCCCGCTCGATGTTCCGTCAACTCGTCCTGAAATGAGCGAACGCCTCACGCGCAAGTATGCTTGAGTCGCGCAAGAATCTCCCAGATCTTACGGGCCCAGACGAGATCATCACCAAGCCAAAGCGAGATTCGCGCCGCAACCTTGCGGCCACGGCATAACATATCTTATATCTCCGGCTCTAGCCTGGGGTCACGCACGTTGCATCGCACTCTAGGACACACACATCTGACATCTGCGGGGCAGGAGGCATTGAATGATCTTCTTGCCTCAAAACGAACTGGCTTCTCCTGCACGATGTGCGGCTCCTGCTGTGGCTCAGACGTGAAGATGACAAAACAGGATCTGAGACGAATGGAGTCGATATACCCTGGTGAAGCCGCCAAGACGCAGACGGTGCGACGGAGAGGATTCCGGGCCAACGAGAGCTTGTATTCCCCGCTTGTTTCAGACACCGACTTGAAGGCTCAGTGTATCTTCCTTTCGAAGGGCAGGTGCTCCGTACATCAAGCAAAACCGTTACAGTGCAGGCTGTATCCATTCTTCCCCCTTCGTTTGAGCGCCATAGAAGAGTTCACCTTGAAGCTCGATGACCTGATCGTCGTCGAATCTGAAGCGGGGACAAGGTACGTGATATCAGTCGACCAGGATTGCAGAGGTGTTAGCGAGGCGCCGGGCGGTGTCGACTGGCAAGAGATCGTCCGCATTTCGGAACATCATGAAAGGGAATCAGCAGACGCTGGCCCTTGAACGAGTTCCCTCGAGTCGGCATCTCCGATGCCCTTGCGAGCCCGCGACGATCACTCGCCCAGCGCTTCCTTCGCTTCTGATACCGCTCTGTTGACCAGCTCATCTGAGGTCGCTAGGATCGCCTCAGGATCCAAGAGAGCGCTGAGCTTCGACTGGCTGACCTTCGAGGTCACTGTGGGATTCTTGGACAGCGCCGTGTAGAAATCGGTGCCCGATCTTCTTGCTTCATCTGACAGCTCGCTGAGCAGGCTGTGTGCCTCGCCCCTTCCCATTCCCGACAGTATCAGCTCCGTCAACACGAACTCCGAGAATATCGCACCCCCGGTGGTTCTCAGGTTCCTCCGTATCACCTCCTCATCCAGTTCCAGCCCGCCGATCACCTCAATCATGGTAGCGAGCTGCTCTGACACGAGCCCAAGCACTTCGGGTACCATCGCTCTCTCCGTCGAGCTGTTGGTGAGGTCCCTCTCGTCCCAGAGGACGTTGTTCTCGAGCGCCGCTATCGCCAACGACCTGACCACTCTCGACAAACCTGAAACCTTCTCGCACCCGATCGGGTTCCTCTTGTGCGGCATCGCGGAGGACCCGACCTGTCCCGCCGTGGTTCTCTCGCTGACCTCTCCGATCTCGGTCCTGTGCAAATTCCTCAACGTAGTTGCCATCCTGTCCAACACGGACGAGAGGTTCGCCATCTGCAAGATCACAGATGTCAATAGATCTCTGGGAACGACTTGGGTGGCCAGTGTGACCGGCTTAAGCCCAAACTGCGCGAGAACCTTGCGTTCCACCTCCGGTCCCCGCTCACCCATCGCCGCGAAGGTGCCGACCGCGCCGCTCACCTTCCCAACCTTGGCTCGATCGAGCGCTGAATCGAGTGTCCGATGGCATCGGACTATCTCAGTCAGCCAGACCGCGAACCTCAAGCCGTACGTGTAGGGTTCCGCGTGAATCCCGTGAGTCCTCGCGACGCAGATCAAATCTCTGTTCTCTTGAGCCCTCTTTGCCAGCCTTCGGGCGAGCTCTTTCACCATCTCAAGTATCCGCTTGCCCGCCTTAGCTACCTGAAGGAACATGACCGTGTCGATCGCGTCGTTCGATGTCAGCCCGAAGTGAACGAAACGTCCGGCCCTGCCTGAGGTCTCCTCAAGGCAGGATACGACAGCTGCCACCTCGTGCTTGGTCCGCTCCTCCCTCTCCCTGATCTTCTCCAGTGGGATGCCCGCGCTTGCTGCCTTCGATATCTCGGGCCCGGCCCAAGGTGGGATGATGCCGAGTTCTGACTGGACCTCGGCGACCTTGCCCTCAAACAGCAGCATCAGCCTGAACCTCTCACGCTGAGAGAACACCTCCTTTACCCTCTCGTCGCCGTACCTGTAATCAAGAGGATGGACGGCCCAGGACCTTTCGCTCATTCGACGAGCCAAAGAGGAGATGAGTTAAAAAAGACGATGTCGCGACCTATGGCCCATGGTTTTGGCAGTCATAGTCTCGGGCTTCTGGGGCGACGAGGGAAAGCGGCTCTAATCCGCCCCTAGAGGGCAAGGTGGCCTCCTACCTCGCCCTGAAGCGTCGTCCCAAGATGTCCGTGAGGACCGGATCGGTTAACGCAGGGCACACCGTGATACACGGAGGCAAGACCTACAGGTTGAGGCTAACGCCCAGCGCGTTCGTGAACCCTGACACCCAACTTAGGATAGCAGCCGGTGCGAACGTCGACCTGAAGATACTGATGTCAGAGGTCGAGGCACTTGGCGTGATGAACAGGCTCAAGGTTGACGCTATGGCCTCGATCTTGGAGGAGAAACACCGAACGGCAGACAGGTCTGACTCGCACCTTGTCGAGACGATAGGAACGACGGGTTCGGGCGTGGGGCCAGCCCTAGCGGATCGTGCCCTCAGGAGGGCGAAGCTCGCCAAAGATCTTGCTGAGCTCAGGGGCATGACCGCGAACGTATCAGAGGAGGTGAACGACGCGCTGGATGCGGGCGAGACCGTTCACTTGGAAGGAGCCCAAGGCTTCTACCTCAGCCTGTACCACGGCACATATCCCTTCGTCACAGCGAGGGACACTACGGCCGCGGCCGTCCTGAGCGAGGTCGGCGTCGGGCCGAGGCGAGTCACCGATGTCGTCCTTGTCCTGAAATCCTACGTGACCAGGGTCGGCAAGGGGCCGCTGCCTGGAGAGCTCGACCCAGCAGAGGTCGTCAAGCTAGGCTGGCAGGAGACTGCAACGGTCACGGGCAGGCAAAGGAGAGCAGCTCCCTTCAACTTCGAACTCGCCAAGGGCGCCGCCAGGGTGAACGGCGCAACATCGCTTGCGATCACCAAGATAGATGCCCTCTTTCCCGAGTGTTCGTCCGCCAAGGATCCGGGTAAGCTCTCGGACAGGTGCATGGACTTCATCCGCAAGGTCGAGGTTGAAGTGGGCGTCCCAGTCAGATACGTTAGCACAGGTCCAGACACGAGCGAAATGGTCCTAGTGGAATAGCCCATTCGGCTCCGCAACTCGACGAGATCCGGTCGCACAGACTCGGGGCCACAACTTTTATTTAGCGGGCGGCGGTTGGTTCGCGATTCCGAGCTGAGTAGGCGAAAATGCCAAAATTCGGATACTCCAGGCAAGTGCAGGTGCCCGACAGGGGCGTCGTCAGAGCTAGCACTAGGGAGGTCCGAATCTCTAGGAAGCACGCGCGAGAGATCGCCAACTGGATAAAAGGTTCGAAGATCGCTGAAGCGAGATCGATGCTTGAGCGCGTGATTCGAGGCGAACAAGCCGTTCCCTTCAGGCGGTACAACAAGAAGGTCCCTCACAGGAAGGGGCTTGAGAAGTTCCACGCGGGTCGCTATCCTGAGAAGGCCTCCGGTCAGTTCATAAGCGTCTTGGATTCATTGGAGGCGATCGCAATCGAGAGGGGCCTCGACGTCGACGCCCTCAGGATCGTCCATGCCTCGGCCTACCCAGGCAGGAAGATGGTTAGGTACACCCCCCGGGCCTTCGGCAGGGCCTCGCCAAAGATCGAGGAGCTTGTGCACATAGAGCTCATCGCCAGCGAGGTGTGATGGCGTTGTCCGTAAAAGAGATCGTCACAGATGCGAAGCTGAAGGCCAGCGTTGAGGAGTTCCTGAAGAAGGAATTGAAGTCAGCAGGCTTCTCGGACATGAAGATGGTGAAGACCCCGCTCGGGGTCAACGTGACCTTGGTCGTCGGGCATCCGGGCCAGGTCATAGGGCCGGGCGGTAGGAACATCAGGGCCCTCTCCGAGAAGCTCGCGACGAACTTTGGCCTGAAGAACCCTCAGATATCGGTCGTCGAGCTTGAGAGCCCGATGCTCGATCCGAACATCGTTGCGACAAGGATGGCCGAGGCGCTTGAGCGCGGCATAAGGTACAGGAGAGTTCTGAGGCTTTACCAGAGGAGGATAAGGGAGGCAGGAGCGATAGGCGCTCAGATACGCTTGGCCGGTAAGCTTACATCTGATCGTTCAAGGTTCGAGAAGTACACCTTCGGGTATATCCCAGCAACCGGAGATCCAAAGGAGAAGCAGCTCAGGGTCGCGACCAGACACTTGCTACTACCTCAAGGCCTGTTGGGCATCAAGGTGAAGATCCTGCCGCCCAGCGCCAAGTTCCCCGATCAGGTCAAACTGATTCTACCCAAGGAGGCCAGCGAGCATGAGGAGGAGAAGAAGACCAAGGAGAGTGATAAAGGTGGCCAATCCGAAGCTTGAGGAGATCAGGAAGATGAAGCCCGAGGACAGGCAGAAGAGGCTCAGGGAGCTTCGGGAGGAACTCGCCCTAGTCAGATCGAAGGGCGGTCGGAGCGGCGAGAACTTCAAGGCGATAAGGGAGCTGAGGCGAGAGATAGCCAGGGTCCTGACCGTGATGAACGAGGAGGGACATTGAGATGCCCTCGAAGCGCGTTGACGAGTTCCTCGGACTTGATGTCGAGGTGAAGGACTCAACGAACATGAGCCTGAAGGGCTTGTCAGGGAGGATCGTTGGTGAGACCATGAAGACCTTCGAGATCAGGACCAGGTCAGGTACGAAGGTTGTGGCAAAGAGGGGCTCCATCTTCAGGATCAGGATGAACTCCGGCGAGGTCGTCGAGTTGAGGGGGGACGATGTCTTGAGGAGGCTGGAGGAAAGGTCCTGGAGGTACGAGGTCACATGAGGGAAGCGGCGAGGGGGCTTCAGGTCATCCCGCCCACCACGACCTGCAATGACCCCAAGTGCCCGTACCATGGTAGTGTGACAGTGAGAGGCAAGACGCTGAGCGGCATCGTGTTGAAGGAGAAGGTCCCGAACAAGGCCATCGTTCAGATCGAGCACCTTCACTACATTCCGAAGTATAAGAGGCACGAGAGGAGGAAGAGCAGCATTCCGGCGCACAGGCCCAAGTGCGTTGATGTGAAGTTGGGCGATAGGGTCATGATAGGTGAGACCAGGCCTCTCTCTAAGACGTTCCACTTCGTAATCCTGGGGAAGGTGGGCTAGGCGTATGTCGGTCGGGAAGTCAAGGGCCGTGTCAGCTCAGGGCATACTTGAGTACAGGCTGAAGGGAGCAAGGGGCCTGCCCACCGGCGCGAGGCTATCATGCGCCGACAACAGCGGAGCCAAGGAACTCCAGCTGATACAGGTCTTCAGGTTCGGGGGCAGGCTCAGGAGGAGGCCCAGTGCAAACGTCGGTAGCTTGATCACGGTCGCGGTGACAAAGGGGCCGCCGGACCTGAAGGGTCAGATGTTCCAAGCCATAGTCGTGAGGCAAAGGTTCCCGTTCAGGAGGCCTGAGGGGCACAGGGTGTTCTTCGAGGACAACGCGGCCGTGTTGGTCACCAAGGAGGGCGACATGAAAGGAACAGAGGTGAGGGGGCCGGTCGCGAGAGAAGCCGCTGACATGTGGCCGAAGCTAGCCGCCATAGCTAGCACCATAGTATGAGGTGATGAGGTTGACTAGCCATAAGCCTAGAAAGCAAAGAAAACGCCTCTTCAACATGCCTCACCATCTCAGGAAAGCAGCGATGACGATACCCCTGACGGAATCGCTCGTTGACAGGCTCAAGGTGAAGCGGATTCCTGTCAGAAGGGGAGACGAGGTCACGATCATAAAGGGAGACTACAAGGGGGTCAGGGGATCGGTGACCAGGGTCAATACGGAGAAGCGGAGGCTGTTCATCCAAGGGGTCACCAGGGAGAAGTCAGATGGGACCGTCGTTCCGATCCACATCTCGCCGTCCAACTTGGTGATCACGAAGCTCGACACCAGCGACAAGAGGAGAACGAAGGCCAGAGGTGGATGAGATGGGCAAGATGGGAGGCAGGCGGCACCTGAAGGCCCTCGCGGCCCCCAGGTCTTGGAGAACTCGGAGGAAAGGGCGGACGTTCGTCGCGAAGCCGACCTCGGGACCACACCCCTTGTCCCTCTCCGTTCCCGCCTACGTGCTCGTCAGGGACATCCTGGGCGAGACTGCGACCTCGAAGGAAGCGAAGGCGATAATCAAACAAGGAAAGATGCTCGTCGACGGCAAGGTGATGAAGCAGGAGAAGAGGCCTGTAGGGTTCATGGACGTCGTCTCCTTCCCAACGATCGGTAAGCACTACAGGATCACCATCGAGGATCGCGGCAGGATCGCCGTGATCGAGATCCCCGAAAAGGAGTCGAAGTTGAAAGTTACCCGGGTCCAGACCAAGTTCAACACCAAGGGGGGAGATCTCGCCGTTGGGGTTCACGACGGCTCAAGCCTCAGGGTGCCGGGGGAGGTTCCTGTTGACAGGGGTGACTCGGTCGTGATATCCCTACCTGGCAGGAAGCTATTGGATGTCGTAAAGATGAAGGAGGGCGCGATGTGCTTCACATTCAGGGGAAGCGCGGCCGGGAAGTTGGGCAAGCTGAGATCCAGTTGGCCGTCCGATCTCAGGAGGCGCGCCCTCGTCGAACTGGGGCTTGAGGACGGATCGAGCATCTCCACCTTGAAGGACTACGTCATGGTGATAGGAGCTGAGGCGCCCAAGGTGACCGTCAGATGACCACACAGGAGGTCCAGGCTCAACGGTCCCGCGAAGGCAGGAGGTTCGACGAGATCAGGCTTGAGAAGGTCGTCGTCAACATAGGGGTCGGAAAGTCCGGCGAGCCCTTGGAGAGGGCCAAATCGGTTCTCGCGTCCATCACCGGCACAAAGAAGGTCTGGGAGAGAAAGGCGAAGCGCACGATCAGAGACTTCGGGATCAGGAAGAACGAGCCAATCGCTGTAGCAGCCACGCTCAGGGGAACTCGCGCGGACGAGTTCCTCAGAAGGGCGTTCAAGGCGACCGAGATGAAGCTGAAGTCCTCAGCGATCTCGGGCAGGACGTTCTCATTCGGGCTCACTGAGCACATACTTTTGCCCGGAGCGAGGTATGACCCCAAGCTTGGTGTTTTCGGGATGGACGTGGCGGTCACGCTCGAAAGGCCCGGCTACAGAGTATCCAGAAGGAAGAAGCGCTCATCCAAGGTTGGCAAGAGGGCGGAGATAACCGCCCAAGACACGGCCGAGTTCATCACGTCAAAATATGGGGTGCAGGTGACCTGACAAGTTGGCAAAGCACAAGCCGCCGAAGGTGAGGAAGTTCGGAAAGAAGGCACACCCCTGCGTTAGATGTGGTTCCACCGGTCCAGTGATCAGGCAGTACGGGCTGAACTACTGCAGGATCTGCTTCAGGGAGGTCGCGAAGACGCTTGGATTCAAGAAGTACATGTGAGGTGAGCGAGCTACAACCTTGACCCTGATGGATCCCGTTTCGAACGCGATGGTCGCGCTTCAGAACGGAGAGACGAGGAACCTCAAGAGCTGTGCCATCTGGCCAGCGTCAAACCTGATAGGCAAGATATTGCAGGTCCTGCAGAAGCACGGTTACATCGGAGAGTTCGAGTTCATAGATGACGGCAAGGCCGGAACGTTCAAGGTCCAACTCCTCGGCAGGATAAACAAGAGCAGGGCGGTCAGGCCCAGGTTCAGCGTCAAGGCGGACGATTACACTGAATGGGAAAAGACGCTGTTGCCAGCGTACAACACGGGCATAATCATAGTGACGACCCCGAAGGGGGTCATGTCGCACGCTGAGGCGAGGGAGAAGAACCTCGGAGGCAAGCTGCTGGCGTATGTATACTGAACGGCTCAGACAGGTCAGGGCGAAGAGCGAGCTGGAGATACCGAAGGATGTTCAAGTCGAAGTGATCGGCCCGGTCGTCAAGGTGACCGGCCCCCTCGGGACCCTCTCCAAGGACTTCTCGAAGATGAGGGTGAACATCGAGAAGGAGGGGGACAAGATCTTGGTGCAGACCGACATCAAGGGGAGGAGGGGGAAGGCGATGGTCGGGACCGTCATCAAGAAGATATCCAACGCCATCAGAGGGGTCAAGGTACCCTACGTTGTCAAGATGAAGCTCGCGTTCTCCCACTTCCCACCCACGGTGAGGGTGCAGGGGAACACCCTGAGCATTGAGAACTTCATGGGCGAGAGGACGCCGAGAAAGGTGACGATTCCTCCTGACGTGAACGTCGAGATCCAAGGTCAAGACATCACGCTCACAGGTCCCGACATAGACAGCGTCACTCAGCTGGCTGGTTCGGTCGAAACGGTCACGAGGACCAAGGAAAGGGACCAGAGGAAGTATCTCGACGGCATATACGCTCAGAGCAAGGGTTATGAGGACGAGCCGGAGCGGTGAGCATCTTGGCCCCAAAGCTCAGAAAGAAGTCCCTGGAGCTCAGGAAAAAGGTCCCGAGATTCAGGAGACAGGAGAGTTGGAGGTACGGGCGGATATCCACGTCTTGGAGGAGACCAAAGGGGCTGGACAACAAGATGAAGAAGGAGATCAAGGGGGTGCCCCCGAGGGTCAAGGTGGGCTACCGCACTCCCAAGACCATCAGAGGAGTTCATCCCTCCGGGCTCCAGTCGGTCTACGTTTCGAACGTCCCCCAGCTGGAGAAGATATTCGACGAGGATGTGATCATCGTCATTTCTTCTAGGGTTGGAAAGAGGGCAAAGCGAGCGATAACCGACAGGGCCACGTCGCTCGGCATCAGGGTGTCTAACCCGTTCACCGAGGAGGTGTTCGAGTAAGCGGGATGACGATCAGGACGGTTAGGCGGCTCGCCGCCGACATGCTGAAGGTCGGGAAGTCTAGGGTGTGGATGGACCCTGGGAAAATGGAGGACATCGAGTCCGCGGTAACCAGACAGGATGTCAGGAGGCTGATAAAGGAGGGCACCATAGCGAGGAGGCCCGCATCGGTCCCATCGAGGGGAAGAAAGCGGCTTCTCCTGAGGGAGAAGAGAAGCGGGAGGCGAAGAGGAGCCGGCAGCAGGAAGGGTCACAAGGCCGCCAGGATGGGCCGAACCTCAGAGTGGCCAGCTCGAGTCAGGGCCATGAGGCGCGCGCTCAGAAAACTCAAGAGAACCAGCAAGGTCGATACCAAGCGGTACAGGAAGCTGTACCTCCAGATCAAGGGCGGAAGATTCGCATCAGTCAGGGAATTGCTCGACCAGGTAGTGCCCCGCAGGCGCGCGCCTGCGAAAACCGGCACGAGTAGGGCAGAGGAGAAGAAATGAACCGAGCCAGCTCAGTTCATAGGAGGAGGAGAAAGGGCCTAACGGACTACAGGCTCAGAAGGAGGTTCCTGCTTTCAAAGAAGCCAAGGCTCGTGTGTAGGGGATCCGACAGGTACGTCAGCGCTGCAATTGTTGAAGCTAGAGAGGGGGGCGACCTGACGATAGCCTCAGCTAACTCCAAGGAGTTCAGGAAGCTCGGCTGGCGATTCGGCCTGAACAACGTGCCCGTCGCGTACCTTCTGGGTTCGCTCCTGGCGCGCAGGGTCGCAAAGCTTGACCTGACCGAGGTCATCTTGGACATAGGTCTCTCGACGCCGACGAGGGGAAACAAGCTCTTCGCTGTCGCTAAGGGGTGCTTGGACTCCGGGCTCAAGATCCTGTTCGACGAGTCCGTTGCGCCGAGCGAAGACCGATTGCGCGGTGAGCATCTTGTGAAGTTCGCTGAGGCTGGGCCGGGCGGACTCACCTTCTCGAGCATCAAGGAGCAGGGCGCCGACATAAGGTCGCTACCCAATGAGTTCGATTCCTTGCTCGCAAGGATCAGAAAGGGTGAATTTGACGAACATGGTTGACACGGAAGCGAGGAACGAGAGCGCGGAGATCTTGGATGAGGGTCTCGAGGCCGTGAGGTCCAACAGGGTGACCTCCTTAGAGGAGTACTTCGAGGTGGGCTACAGGGTCAGGGACCCTCAAGTCATCGACCTGCTTATGCCTAAGCTCAGGGAGGAGCTCATCTCCCTCAGCCCGGTCCAGAAACAGACTGACGCTGGGGAGCGAACTAGGATTAGGGCGATCCTAGTGATCGGCGATGAAGAGGGGCACGTCGGCGTCGGCACGGGCAAGGCAGCACAGGTCAGCGATGCGATAGGTAAGGCCTCCAGAAGGGCCAAGCTAAACACCATCGTCGTCAGGAGGGGCTGCGGGTCTTGGGAGTGCAAGTGCGACCAGCCGCACTCGGTCCCGCTAAAGGTATCGGGCAAGGCCGGCTCGGTGAGGGTTGAGCTGATACCAGCGCCCAGAGGCCTCGGCTTAGTGGCCAGCGAGGCAACGAAGGTCGTCTTGAGGTTGGCTGGCGTGAACGACATCTGGTCCAGAACTTCAGGGAGCACCTCGACCGCTGTGTCCACAGTCTTCGCCACGTTCAAAGCGTTGAAGGATACTTACACGACCCTCACCAACCTCGACTGGGGTGCTTGAGTTGAGCAAGTCCGAGAAACCGCCGGCGCTCCTGTTGGCGATCAGAACCAAGGGGACGGTTAACGTCAGGAAGGACATGAGGTCGACCCTCGACTCCCTGCGCCTAAGGCGAGTTCACTCAGCCACGCTTCTGAAGGCCGAGGCCAGCGCGCTGGGAGCGCTCCAAGCTGTGAAGGACCTGATAGTCTGGGGCGAGATCGAGGAGGATACCTTGGCGAAACTACTGGAGAAGCGAGCTAGGCTCGTCGGTGACAGGCCGATCACCGTTGACTACTTGAAGCAGCGCCTCAAGGTCAAGGGATTCTCCGACCTTGCAGAATCCATGATGAGTTCAAATGTCAAGCTGTCCGACCTGTCAGGGTTGAGGCCGTTCTTCAGGCTCTCTCCCCCGAGAAAAGGCTATCACGTGGTGAGGCAGCTCTCCAGGAGAGGGAAGACCCAGGTCGCCGGCTACATCGGGAAGGCCATAAACGATCTGGCACTTCGAATGATCTGAACTTACCCTGGTTCCAAGAAACCTTCCGAATCCTCAACACGCCTGCCACCATTGAGAGCGAAACAGCTGGAAGGTTTTTTAAGGAGCGCTCCGGAATCACGAACGTCTTCAAACAATGTCTGATGAAGAAGGGTGGGATGACTGGTTTAGGAGAAGATACACGTACTTTGATCGATTCTGGAAGGAGATATTCAAGGACATAGACGAGATGGATAGGGCCCTTGAGCGGTTCTCCAGCCTCTCTCCCGAGGAATGGGAGAGGCTTGGGCGCCCTCAATACTACGGGTTCTCCATCAGCGTCGGCCCGGACGGTAAGCCGGTCATTAGGGAGTTCGGCAACGTGAAGAGGGCCGGCCTCGTCCCCAGCATACGGGATGAGATCGAGCCGCTCACCGATGTGGTTGAGAAGGATACCGAGATATCAGTGGTCGCTGAGGTTCCTGGGATCGACAAGAAGGACATCAACTTGACCTGCGACGGAAAAAGGGTCAAGATCGAGGCGAAGTCAGAGATGAGGAAGTACCTCAAGGAGCTGACCCTGCCAGCTGAGGTCGACCCGAAGTCGGGCAAGGCGAGGTACAAGAACGGCATCCTTGAGGTGACCCTGGCCAAGAAGGCTCCGAGCCCGCCGAGGGGCGAGGGAATACAGATAGAGTGACCTACCGGAATGCCCCACGACCTGAGAAAGACAAGGAAGCTGCGAGGCCGCCGCACTCACGGCTGGGGCAGGGTCGCCCAACACAGGAGATCCAGCAGAAAGGGAGGAAGAGGCAGGGCGGGCGCCAGAGGTACCAAGCTGATGTCCTTTCTCAAGGAACTCGGCCCGAAGAAGGGATTTGTCCCGAAGCCCACGAGGAGGGCCGTCGCGGCGGTCAACTTATCCGAGCTTGACAGGTTATCCAAATCCTCAGGAGCTGCCCCATCCGGACGAACCGCAATCGACCTCTCGTCCATGGGCATCGGAAAGCTTCTCGGAGAAGGAACGCCGCCGAAGGGCATCGAGGTCGTGGTGAGCTCGTGGTCCAAGAGAGCCGAAGAAAAGGTGAAGGCTGCGGGGGGCTCCCTCAGGAAACCGTAACTCGGTGAGACTGGTTGGTCAGACTTCTTGAGATAACCGCCTCCTTGGGAAGGGTGATGCCTGAGGTCGCGAAGCCGACCAAGAAGCCCCGCTTGACCGAAAGGCTCGTGTGGACCGGAGTCGCACTGCTGATCTACCTGATCATGGGATACATAGACCTCTACGGGATACCTACGGGGACAGCCGACCCCCTGAGGCAGATGAGGGTCATCATCGGTGGTGCGAGGGGCTCGCTCGCTGAACTTGGCATAGGACCTATTGTGACCGGAGGTCTCATCCTACAGCTCCTCGTAGGAACTGGGTTAATCTCGTACGACCAGACCTCACCCGAGGACAGGGAGCTCTTCGGCGCATCGAGCAAGACCTTCGCGCTTCTCTTTACGTTACTCACCGCGTCACTGTACGCGTTCGGAGGATCCTACGGCGAGCTCAGCCTCACAGTCAGGTTCGTGATATGCGCCCAGCTGCTAATTGCCGGCCTCGTACTAATACTGCTGGACGAGATGCTTCAGAAGGGCTGGGGGATCGGGAGCGGAATCAGCCTCTTCATCCTCGCGGGGGTGGCGCGAGAGATGTTCTGGGCCGCTTTCTCACCGATCCCGATGTCCGACGGGTTCGCACAAGGCGCTCTCATCTCCCTTGTTCAGGCTTTGACCACTGGAAGCCTGACCTCTGAGATGCTCGTCATCAGGCATCCCGATCCGAGCCTTCCTACCATGGGCGGGCTTCTCACGACACTGATCCTCTTGGCCGTGGTGATATACTTGGAAAACGTCAGCATCCAAGTCCCCATATCCTCTTCGAGGGCCAGGGGGTTCGCTGGCAACTATCCCATCAAGTTGCTGTTCGTTTCAACCCTGCCCATAATACTTGCGGCCGCAGTCTTCGCCAACATAACTCTCGTGGCTTATTTCGTGCAGGGCAACCCGGAGATAAGGTCGATAGGATTCATGAACGTAACCCTCGGTGACATAGTCGGGAAGGTGAACGCCACGTCGGGGGCTCCGATGAGCGGACTGGTGTACTACACGAGTTCGCCGCGAAACCTCACCGAGGTCATGCAATCTCCCCTGAGGGCTTTGATCTACATGTTGATCTTGATCACATTCTGCGCGGTTTTCTCGGTGGTTTGGGTCTCCACTGCGGGGATGGACGCCAGATCCATTGCCAAGCAGCTGGTCGACGCTGGCGCGGTGGTTCCAGGATTCAGGGCCTCTCACAGGCCCCTTGAGTTGATGATCTCCGACTACCTCAGTGCGGTGACCGTGTTGGGTGGAATAGTCGTGGGCATGCTGGCGGGCCTGGGGGACATGTTGGGCGCCTTCGGGTCTGGCACGGGACTCCTGCTTTCAGTTGGCATCGTGTACTCTCTATACAAAAGCTTTGCCAGAGAACAGGTCGAGGAACTCTACCCCGGATTGGGCCGACTTCTTCCTGGTCTAACCTGAACTTCACCTTTAAATCGAAAAGCGGAACCAGCCGCACATGGGATCGCTGGCGATAGTCGTGGGCATACCGGGCGTTGGCAAAACCACGGTCCTAGACAACCTCATCGCGCTCTGCAAGGAGAAAGGGACGAAGGCTCAGGTTCTCACGATGGGAACCATGATGCTTGACGAGGCCCTTGCCAGGGGTCTGGTCAAGAACAGAGACGAGCTGAGAAATCTAACGCTCGAACACCAATGGGATCTGAGGGAGGCGACGATTCCGAGGATCCTCCGCGCCAAGCGCGAGAACGATATGACCGTGCTCGACACGCACTTCATGGTTCGGTCGAGGGGAGGCTATCTCATGGCCTTACCAAGGAAGTTCTTGGAAGGCGTGTCCCCTGAGTTCTTCGGCATCGTCGAGGCTTCGGTCCGCGAGATAATCCGCAGGAGGATGGCTGACAAGAAGAGAGCTAGGGATGTTGTGGACCCAAAGGAGGTGAGGCTGGAAAAGGAACTCACTACTCACTCAACCTTCACAATGGCCTCGTTGGTGAACGCCAACGTGATAAGAGTGGTAAACAAGCGAAACCAGGCGCCTCAGGCTGCCAAGAAGCTTTATGAGTTCTTTACGGGAGGCGCGTGACGATGGATCTAGCGGGCCCTCTCTTGGTAGTCGCGGCGCTAGCGTTCGTCAACGCCTTCGGTCACACGCTGGCCTCTGTGAAGCTTTTCAACCCAGAGAAGCTCAGGGCGCTTCAGGAGGAGGTAAAGGATTATCGCGAACAACTAGAGGCTGCCAAGAAGTCGTCGGACACAAAGCTTCTGAAGAGCCTTGAGAAGAGGAAGAAGTACATCGACACCCTGTCCTCCGATGTGTCAAGCGCGACGCTCAAGCAAACCATGGCCTCGCTCGCGATCACCCTCTCCGTCTTCTACTTCATGTTATGGCTCTATCCTCAAGGTCAGGTCGTTGCCATCATACCCACGTATCTGATCAATCCTCAGGACGGGCTGATTATGCTCGACCCCGTATTCTGGTTCATGATCTCCACCATGTTCTTCTCCACCGCGGCTAGGAAGGCATTGGGGTTGAGCTGAGGCGAGAGGCCCGTGACCGCGAGGATGCCAGGGGCCCCCGTGATAACCGTTGGCGGCCTCCACGGCGTGGGCAAGTCAACGCACGCCCCCGCCCTAGCTGGAAGCCTGGGCCTCAGATACGTGTCAACAGGGCTCCTGTTCAGGGAGATCGCGGAGGATAAGGGAATGACCGTAATGGAGCTCACGCAACTGTCCGCTAGGGACGACTCGACAGATAGGGAGATAGACGATCGAAGCAAGCGACTTCTGGAGGAAGGCAATGTGGTTTTCGACAGCCTGCTGGCCCCGTACCTGTCCAAAGGGATCGAGGCCTTCAGGATATACCTGTGCGCTCCGCTGGAGGTCAGGGTGAAGAGGATAGCTAGGAGGGACGGATTAGATGAGGGCGTCGCCCTGAAGGAAACGCTCTTGAGGGAGAAGAACGAGCTGGAGAGATTCAAGAAGTACTACGACATTGACATATCAGACGTCTCGATCTATCACCTGACCTTGGACACTTCGCTCTTTCCAATCGAGGACAACGTTAAAATCCTGTCGACTGCCGCGACCGTTTACATACGGAGGGTCTGGCCCGATTGGCTCTGTTGTCAGTAGGGAGGCTTTGCATCAAGGACAGAGGCAGGGAGGCGGGAAGCAAATGCGTGGTCGTGAACGTGGTCGACAAGAACTTCGTTGAAGTCACTGGCCCGAAGGAGGTCACTGGCGTAAGAAGGAGAAGGGTGAACGCGAGTCATCTGATCCCGCTCGAAAGATCGATCAAGATTCGCAAGGGAGCAACCGACGCGATGGTCCTTACCGCTCTGAAGCGCTCCAAGCTTGTCCCCTTCATGAGGGGAGAACGAGTTGAACGGGTTGAAGGAGGCGAGGGGGTGGCGAAGTCCGAGGAAGCTGATAGTCCGTGAGGAGTCCGAGACCTCTTGGGACCACGGGTTCAACCCGCGCTCAAGGCCAATCGAGTTGTTGCTGAGATCGGCCGTGGTCGTCTTGGACAAGCAAGGCGGCCCGACCAGCCATGACGTGGTGGCCACGTTCAAGAGGCTTGCTGACCTCAGTAAGGTCGGTCACACCGGGACCCTAGCGATCGCTTCGGGGAAATCCCAAAGTGACCGGCGTTCTGATCCTGCTGACCGGTGGCGCGACCAACATCATGTCGTACACGCACACGTTCAGAAAGGAGTACGTCGGGGTAGCTGAGTTCCACGGACCGGTCAGCGAGTCCAAGGTCAGGAAGCCAATGAAGGAGCTCGTCGGAAGGATCTACCAGAGGCCCCCTGTGAGGGCAGCGGTCAGCAGGAGGATTAGAACCCGTGAGGTCTTCTACTTCGACCTACTTGAGTCAGAGGACAGGAGGGTTCTCTTCAGAGTTGGCACAGAGTCCGGAACCTACGTCAGGAAAATGATCCATGACCTCGGGCTTCTGGTCGGCACCGGAGCGCACATGATGGAGCTCAGGAGAACGGCTGACGGTCCCTTCAGCGAGTTGGACGCCCACTCCATGTGGGATGTTGCGGCCGCGATGGAGGTGCACAAGAGGAGTGGGGATGAATCTTGGCTGAGGAGGGTCTTCCTATCTGTGGAGTCTGCCGTGTCCGTCTTCCCGTTCGTATATGTCAAGGACAGCGCGGTTGCTTCAATTTGTCACGGCGCCAGCTTGGCCGTCGGAGGAGTTTCGGCGTTTCATGATCGCATAGCGAGGGGCGACACCGTCGCGATAATGACGCTGAAGGGCGAGCTCGTTGCCATGGGTCGAGCCGAGAAGGACAGCCCGGCACTGGTGAACGACAAGTCCGGATTGGCCGCCAAGGTCGAGCGCGTCATCATGGATAGGCAACTTTACCCGAGAATGTGGAGATGATTCGATAGGAAAACTCTTATTATTCTGCGAAGCTCGACCGAACCTCAGCGCCCGGGTACCCAAGCACGGCCACGGGGCAACGATGGCCTATGCCTGGAGCCGGCTCAGATAGCTTGTGGGCCTTCGGGCCCGCGTGAGTTCAAGGGAGGTATCTCTGAAAGTCTCACCCCGGGCGCCTAATCTGCGGCGATCGAACGATCGATGGAACCGTCTCCACGAGCGATTAACATGACCGATGACTTCGTTCAAACGCAGCCTGCTTCAGCTACACTTCAGAGCAGAAGCTCAGCTACAGGTAAGTATTAATAGCGGGGGACCGTGGTTGCGCAGTTCTATGTCCAGCGAGAAGGAGCTGAAGGCTATCGTAAGGATAGCTGGGACCGACTGCGATGGAAACCGAAAGTTGCAGTACGGTTTGTGCAAGATAAGGGGAGTCAGCTCCAGCTTTTCAAACGCTGTGATGAAGGCTGCAAACCTCTTGCCCGAGATGAAGGTCGGTGAGCTCACGGACGAAGACGTGGGCAAGATAGAGAAGATCTTGAGGAACCCTCAGGATTATCGAATCCCAACATGGCTCGCCAACAGGCAGAGAGACCCAGTTAGCGGTGAGACCAATCAACTCATAGGGTCTGAGATAGACATGGCGGTCAGGTCGGACATCGAGAGGATGAAGCGGCTCGGATCTTGGAAGGGGGTGAGGCACTCCCTAGGCCTGAAGGTTAGGGGTCAGCGAACTCGGACTACAGGCAGGACCGGAAAGACCATTGGCGTCACGAAGAAGGCCCTGGCCGCGAAAATGCGAGAGAAGAAGTAGGTGACACTAAGTGGGAGACCCAAGAAGGATCAGGAGCGCCGTCGTCAGGCCAAAGCAACCCTGGGCCAGCGACAGGCTTGCGGGGGAGCTCCCGCTGATGGGGCAGTTCGGGTTGCGATCCAAGAGAGAACTGTATTCGGCGGAGTCGGTGCTCCGAGAGATAAGGAGGGCAGCTAGGTCCTACTTCGCGCTTTCGGCTGGCGAGAGAGCAGAACGCGAAAGGGAACTGATATCGAGGCTGTACCACCTCGGACTGGCTGAGGAGGGATCGACCCTCGAGTCGGTCCTCTCCTTGGATCTCAGCTCGATTCTCTCAAGGAGGCTTCAGTCCATAGTCCATGCCAAGGGCTTGGCGAGATCCCTCTACGAGGCCAGGCAGATGATCGTTCACGGAAAGATCTCAATAAACGGGGCCATTGTGAGAAGTCCAGGCAGGCTCGTCACCAGGGACGAGGAGAACGGCTTGGCGAAAGTGGACTAGGGCGTCTACATCCTCCTGCCCCTTCTGCCGCCGGGCCTTCTGGTTCCGTTCGTGGGGATCGGCGTGACATCTTCTATCTTTCCTATCGCGAACCCCGATCTGGCTAGAGCCCTTATGGCAGATTGCGCTCCCTGCCCTGGCGTCTTCGGTCCGTGTCCCCCCACTCCTCTGACGAGTATGTGAAGATGCGTGATCCTTTGGTTCCTCAGCTGTTCTGCAACAGAGAACGCTGCGCTCATGGCTGCGTATTGGCTTGGCTTCAACCTATCCGCCTTGACGTGCCTGCCGCCACTCGAGAACGCGAGAGTCTGAGCTCCGGACAAGTCAGTTGCATGTACGATGGTGTTATTGAAGCTCGAGTATATGTGGACGACCGCCCACCTCTCGCCTTTCTCGCTCATCGCTCGAACAGGGCAAAGCGAGCATCTAATAAAGCCATCGCAATCTTCGCGCGAAGCTAACGTTTATAACAAGTTTGGAGCACAGACCGTTTCGATGGGATTATCCATTACCTCTAGGTCGGACGAGGAACTCAAGTTCAAATGGAGCGAGACCAGTCCGTCCCTCGCCAACTGCCTGAGGCGAGTTATTCTAGGTGAGGTACCCACCTTGGCGATCGATGATGTGGTCTTCGCGGAGAACGAGAGCCCGATGAGCGACGAGCACATGGCTCATGTGTTGGCTATGGTTCCGCTGACCACCCCGCCTGGCACCTACGTTTTCCCCAAGGACTGCGAGAAAAAGCGCGAGGATCAAAGATGCAGGGCGACTCTCACGCTCGACCTGCAAGCTGATCAGGAGATCCTTGAGGTCACATCCGGTCACCTGGTCAGCGACGACCCCGAAGTCAAGCCGGTGACCCAGAACATCACGATCACCAAGTTGGCGCCGGGAAAGAGGCTGAAGCTGGAAGCTTACGCCGTGCTGGGCGTCGGAAGGACGCATGCCAAGTTCCAACCGGTCTCCACGGCCTTCTACAAGTTCCAACCAGTTATCGAGATAGACCTCAAGAGGTGCGACGCTTGCGCGAAGTGCGTGGAGTCCTGCCCCACGGGAGTGATCAGGAAGGAGAAGGACAAGATAGTGGTGATAGACCCCGATCAATGCAATCAGTGCGCTGAGTGCGCGAAGTCCTGCCCAACCGATCCTCCTTCCGTGAAGTTGTCCGAGCTCCTCGACACCGTGATCTTCACGGTCGAATCCACGGGTTCGATCCCCACTGAGAGAATCGTATCAGAGGCGCTGGATATCATGAAAGAAAGGTTCAATACCATCAAGTCAGAGGTCAAAGGGGTAAGCTGATAGTTGCCGAGGTCGCGATTGTCTCGCAAGAGAAGAGATCTGAGCGTGAAGCTCGACAAGGCCGGGAAGAAGGCTAGGGCGTGGGAGACACTATCAGAATTAGTGCAGAGACCAAGGAGAAGGCTTCCCGTCATCAACCTGTCGAGGCTGAACAGGATCACGACGAGAGACGAGACCATCGCGGTCGCAGGCAAAGTGCTCGGGGGCGGATCCATGGACCACCCAGTCAAGGTGGCCGCTCTAGCATTTTCCTTGAAGGCGGCTACGTCGATCAAGGGCGCGGGAGGCGAGGTGCTGAGCCTCGGAGAACTCATAGAGAAGAATCCCGATGGAAGGGAGGTCAAGATAGTTGCCTGAGCAAACCGAAGTGTTGGTGGACGCTGAAGGCCAGATAGCGGGCAGACTGTCCAGTGCGGTGGCCAAGATGCTTTTGGAGGGGAAGGGGGTCACGATCGTGAACGCGAGCAAGTCTGTGATATCAGGGAAGGAAAAGATGATCTTCGACGAGTTTCAGAAGCGCCTTGAGATACGCAGCGCGGTTCACCCCAGGTACACGCCGAGGCACTACGCCAGGCCCGACCAACTGTTGAGAAGGATGATACGGGGCATGTTGCCAAGAAGGAAGGCGAAGGGCGCTGAGGCGATGAAAAGACTGAGGGTTCACTCCGGCAAGCCGGAAGATGTCAAGGGGGAGCCGATCGATATTGAGGACGTGAGCGCGAACAGGCTCTCCCATAAGTACATCAGTCTCGAGGCGATCTCAACGAGGTTTCGCGGAAGGGGCAGGTGATCAGAAGGGAAATGCCACCAGCTAGGAAACTGCCTTTGGTCGTTTCGGCCAGGATCAAGTCCGCGGTCGCCAGAGCCACGTTCAAGCCCGGCAACGGGGTGATCAGGGTTAACTCCGTGCCGATCGAGAGTTGGGGCACAGAGGTTCAAAGGGAGCTGTCCATCACGCCGGTCAAGCTATTGCCAGATCGATTCAAGGAGGTGAGCGTGAGCGTGAAGGTCATCGGAGGGGGATGGACCTCACAAGCGAGGGCGATCATGGTTGCCTTGGCCAACGGAATAGTCAAGTGGACCAAGTCCGCAACCGTGAGGAAGGCTCTCATCTCCTACGACCAGCACATGTTGTCAGGAGATCCGAGGATGAAGGAGCCAAAGAAGTTCGGCGGCCCTGGAGCCAGAGCCAGGTTCCAGAAGAGCTACAGGTGAGAGGAATGATAGTGCCGGTCAGATGCTTCACGTGCGGCAAGGTGATAGGCGACAAGTACAGGGAGTTCCTGATCAGGACGAAGCAGAAGGGGGAGAACCCGCAGGAGGTGCTGGACTCGATGGGCTTCCAAAGGGTTTGTTGCAGGAGAATGATAGTTTCGTCCTACGAGTCCATAGATGAGGTATTGGCGTACTCCGGAGGGGTGAAGAAGTGAGTTGGCCGAGTTCACCATAGGTGCGGGCAAGGAGTTCTTGGTGCCGCCGACCGACTACATTAACGCTGGCGTCCACATAGGGACCAAGGTCGCCTTAAAGGAGATGAAGCAGTTCGTGAGGCTTCAGGCTGCCGACGGACTGAACATGATCGATGTCGAGAAGCTCGACCTCAGGCTAAGGATCGCCACTAAGGCCCTCGCGAGACAAAGTGACCCATCAAAGGTCGTGGTCGTTTCCTGCAAGGAATACGGAACAAAGCCAGTTGAGAAGTTCGCAGAGTACACCGGCTTCAAGCAGATACTCAGGAGGTTCCCCCCGGGCATATTCTCTAATCCTCGGGTGAAATATCACTGGCCCGCGTCCATGCTCTTCGTCGTCGACCCGAAGGTCGACGAGAAAGCTGTCGTGGAGGCCTCGCTCGTGAGGATACCGGTGATGGCCATTTGCGACTCAGACAACTCATGCGCAGACATCGACTTCATAATCCCGGCCAACAACAAGGGCCGAAAATCCCTCGCGCTCATATTTTGGATCCTGGCCAGGGAGGTCTGCAGGCTGAGGGGAACCATTCCCCAAACCGGCAGCCTGCCGGAGCTGCCCTCCGCCTTCGAGTATCCGATGGAGGAAGTGGAGGTTGGCGAATAGAAGGGCAAGGAGGTCTACACTAGCTGGAACTTGGTACGCGGAATCGAAGGAATCGCTCACACGCCAACTCGAGTCATTGTTCTTGGGGCCGCTCGGTCCCGGTAAGATCCCAAGGCTCGGGGAGTATCGCGACGACCTCGTCGGCCTCATCTCACCGCACGCCGGATACGTCTACTCAGGGCAGGCCTCTGCTCGCGCGTACTTTGAAGTGGCCGCACGAGGCCCAAAGGACGTAGTGGTACTGCTCGGTCCGAACCACAGTGGAACCGGATCAGGCATTGCCGCATCTCCGTCCGAGAGATGGGAGACGCCATTGGGGGAGGTCGAAGTCGACTTGGACTTGGCAAAGGAGATAGCCAAGCGATCAGGATCAATGGACTTCGACGAGACTGCGCACCGCTCCGAGCACTCGCTGGAAATACAATTACCTTTCCTTCAGTACATATTCAAGGGTCGCCCTTTCAAGATAGTGCCGATATCCATCTGGATGTACGACCTGAACCTCGCCAATGAGCTTGGATCCTCGATAGGGAGCTCCCTCTCTGGCCTCAGGTCTCTGGTCATCGCTTCAACCGACATGAGCCACTACGTCCCTGCCGATGTCGCTGTGGAGAGGGACAAGAGGACCTTGGAGTCCATTTGTGCGATGGACGAGAGCGAAACTTGGAGGGTTGCTACACAACTTGAATCGCTTTGCGGTCTAGGACCGGTGTTGACGTGCATCATAGCATCCAAGAAGCTCGGCGCCGATAAAGGTCGAGTCATCACCTACTACCACAGCGGCGATGTCACCAAGGACCACTCCGCGGTTGTTGGATACTCCGCAGTGGCTTTCGAGAAAAGATGATCTGAATGACAGAGGCGGTCTTCGTCGCCGAGGCGCCCACCAAGATAATACTGTCAGGTGAACACTCCGTTGTGTATGGTTACCCTGCTCTCGTACTTGCGGTTGAGCCCAAGGTACGCTCCGAAGTGCGCCTCATGAAGGATAAGGTCGTCCGCGTGAAGTCTCAACGCTTGGGCACAGCCGAGCTCGACTTGAGTTCGGGTGCGATTCAGGGAGACCAGAGACTAACTCCCATGGTCGAGGTGCTGAGGCATGTCCTGGACGCTCGGGGCTTCGATTCGGGCCTAGTGGCGGAAACATTCAGCGATGCCCCCGTAGCCGCAGGGATGGGTTCCTCAGCGTCCGCCTTCGTTTCCGTAGCCCTGGCAACTTACCAAGCGCTCGGCGCGAAGCCCTCCAAGAGGGAACTCTTCGACGCTGCCATGGTTGGTGAAAGATCAGTTCATGGCAAGCCAAGCGGAGTCGACGTTGAGGTGGCCATCTCCGGAGGGATCATGCGCTACTCAAAGGGTGAGGGCTCAAGGCCGATCAGCCTGGGCTCCGAACTGCCATTGCTGGTGATCAACACCGGGCTGGAAAGGAGAACTGGAGATATGGTGGAAAAGTTCAGGTCCAGCTTGGAGTCAGGAGGCAAGGAGATGCAAGCTCTTCTTGAGGCGATCGGCGAGGTCACTTCCCAATTGGAAGGAGCCTTGCTTGAAGGAAACCTGAGCTTGGTCGGGAGGCTCATGACCACCAACCATGTGCTGCTGTCCAGGTTCGGGGTCTCCGCGCCCATGCTGGACTTGGTGGTCGCCAGTTCCGTGATGTGCGGCGCGCTTGGCGCGAAGCTGACAGGCGCGGGTGGAGGAGGATCAGCCATCGCACTCGCTCCGCAGAACGTCGCACCCAATGTCGCTGCCAGAATGAACAAGATGGGCCTCACCTCGTTCCCGGCTAAATCCTGCTTCGAGGGCGGACGCGCGTGGTCCAGATGAAGCCGATAGTGGTGAAGATGGGAGGCAGCGTCATCACGGATAAGATGGTGCCTTTCAAGATTCGTGACGATGTGATCTCTAGGATGGCGAGCGAGATATCGCGAGCGGAAAGGACCGACGTAGTCATCGTTCATGGGGGAGGATCAGTTGGCCACTACTTGGCCAAGAGGCTGAACCTTCTGGGAAGTGACGAGCCGAAGAAGATCAATGTTTCATACGTGCTCTTGGAGATGGACAAGCTCTCAACGAGAATCGTATCTCACCTAGTCGACAAGGGCATCCCCGCGGTCGCGATCCCCACCCACGCCATAGGAAGCCATGACAGCGCAGGCTCGCTGAAGCTCGACGAGTCAGTCGTCAGGCTCGCATTGAAGTCTGGGCTCTCGCCAGTCCTGAGGGGTGATGTCATCTTGGGAGAGAAGAAGATAGACATAGTCTCGGGCGACCTCCTTTCGTCAAGGTTGGCAGTTTCCTTGGGCGCTGAGAGATTGATCTTCTGCATGGACCAAGAGGGCATAATCGGCACGGACGGGAAGCTAATGCCGAGAGTGAGACTCAGTGAGCCCTACGATCATCTTCTATGGCCTTCCGAAGAGGGAAGGACTGACGTGACCGGAGGCCTCGGCGCCAAGCTGAAGGAGATTGAGTCAGTCGTCAAGGCCGGAATACCCGTGATCTTCCTTTCGCCCTTCAGGGAGAACAGGCTGCTGAACGCCATGACGGGCAAACCATTTAGGGGGACCGAGGTCATTCCGTAAGGGGTTAGGCGATCCCTTGGAGAGACGAAAGGAAGATCACGTGAGAATAGCTTTGGAGTCCGGCCCAGACCTGGAGTCGCCCGCGGGCAACTTCAACCAGGTTCATCTCATACACGAGCCTCTGTCCGACCTCAACCTAGAAGACCTTGACCTCAGGGCCAAGTTCTTGGGCAGGGAGATATCCCTCCCCCTCATCATATCGTGCATGACTGGAGGATTTGGCGCAGCCTTGGACATGAACAGAGAGCTAGCCCTCGCGGCTCAATCCGAGCGAATACCCATCGGAGTTGGCAGCGTCAGGGCTGGCCTCGCTGATCCGAGCTTGGCTCGAACGTTCTACGTAGTCAGGGAACTGGCCCCGTCAGTTCCCGTCATATCAAACTTGGGGGCCCAACAGCTCGCTCAGGGCGGCGTCGAAATAGCAAGGAAAGCGGTGGAGCTCGTGGGGGCCGATGCGCTGGCGATCCATTTCAACAAGCTGCAGGAGGCGATCATGCCCGAGGGCGAGACCAGAATGAGAGGAGTAGGATCAGCGGTCAGGCGAGTCGTCCGGGATCTTGGCGTGCCGTGCGTGGCAAAAGAGACCGGGGCCGGAATCTCAAAGGAGGCGGCTCGACTCTTCAGGGACATGGGGTTCGAGTTCATCGACGTGGCCGGATACGGGGGCACCAGCTTCGCCGCAATCGAGACGAGAAGGGCGATGGAAGCGAAGGACAAGGAGAAAGAATCAATCGGTCGATTGTTCTTGGACTGGGGCATCCCTACGGCCGCCAGCTTGATCGAGGTCGCCTCAGTGCGGGGTGTCAAGGTTATCGCCTCGGGCGGCATCAGAAGCGGCCTGGATGCCGCAAAGGCCATCGCGCTCGGCGCTGATCACGTGGCCGTGGCAAGGCCCATCTTGGAGCGGGTGGCACGCGGCGGGTCGCAGTCAGCTGTAGAGTGGATCAGGGGCTTCGCAAGGGAGTTGAGGGTGGCGATGTTCTTGGCTGGGGCGCATGACCTGGCAGCGCTGAGGAGGAAGCCGGTCGTGGTGACTGGTTGGCTTCGCAGCTGGGCCGAGTCCAGGGGCCTGAACGTCAAGAGGTACTCGATGCGGTGATGGATCGATCGGATGTCAGCGCGCTGATCAGACACCTGGCACTTCAGAACGCCAGCCGTTTCGGAGGGAGGACGTCCCCGGGCGTGGTCTCAGGCCACCTGATCGCGAGGAGGCCTGACCTCTCATCATCCATCAAGGACGTCATGCCCTTGGTCGCAAGGATCTGCGACGAGGTGAACTCGATGACGTTGGAGCAGATCAGGGCTGAGCTGGAACACTTGGGGGAGGCCCCGCCGGTCGTGACTCAGAGGCCCCCGCCGGCCGAGCTCGAACTTCCGCTGAACCCAAGCCTTCCCGGCCACGTTCTGAGGTTCGCTCCGAATCCCGACGGCCCCCTGACCCTTGGCAACGCCAGGCCTGCCCTCCTCTGCGACTTCTTCTCGAAAAAATACGACGGGAAGCTCATACTTAGGTTCGAGGACACATCGCCCTCCGTCAAGCCTCCTCTCCCAGAGGCCTACGACTGGATAGTCGAGGACCTGGCATGGTTGGGGATCAACATTGACGAGACGTACTACCAGTCCGACAGGCTCGAGCTGTACTACGCGAGGGCTGAGCAACTGATGGCCTTGGGTGGCGCGTACGTATGCCTGTGTGACCGAGAGGGATTCAAGTCGTATGCCATGAGGAAGGAGGCTTGCCCGCACCGAGTGCAGACGCCCGATCAAAACGCCAGGCTGTGGTCGGACATGATGTCCGGCAAGCTCAAGGCAGGCCGTTCGGTCGTCAGGGTGAAGACGGACATGTCTCATCCCAACCCAGCGATCAGGGACTGGCCCGCACTAAGAATCGACGATGCACCCCATCCGAGGGTCGGGTCAAGGTATAGGGTCTGGCCCCTATACAACTGGTCAGCAGCCATCGACGACCATGAAATGGGAATAACTCACATCATCAGGGCCAAGGAGCACCTCACGAACGAGATCAGGCAGTCCTACGTCTTCAAGCACTTCGACTGGAAGCTCCCGACCACGGTGACCATAGGAAGGGTGAAGCTGGAGGGATCAATGTTGAGCAAGTCAAGGATCATGGCTGGGCTGCGTGACGGTTCCTACCTAGGAGTGGACGACCCAAGGGTCGGCACGCTCAGGTCTCTAAGGAGGAGAGGAATACTGCCAGAAGTGATAAGGGATGCCATCCTCGATCTCGGCGCCAAGCCAGTCGAGGCCACTCTGAAGTGGGACAACCTGTATTCCGCGAACAGGACCAAGGTAGACCGGTTCACAAGGAGGTTCTTCTTTGTGCCTCACCCCGTGACCCTGATCGTTGGGGGAGTTCCAGCGATCGATCGCGTGACCGTGCCCAATCACCCAGACAACAAGAAGCTGGGGGAGCGCGTGATTCAGGTTCAAGCGCGGGGCGGGAAGGTCCTCCTCTGGATATCCTCAGACGACCTTTCGGATCTCTCTAGCGGAGATCCCATCAGACTCATGGGCCTCTTCAACGTGAGGCTCGACAAAAAGGAGAGGGCAGAAGCGACCGCTGACTTCGTGAGCGTACCTGCGAGCGTCTCGTCCGAGAACCTCAAGAAGGTCATACAATGGGTTCCGGAGCACTCAGCAGTCCCCACTGAGGTTCTGATGCCAGACGCCGCTTGGATTCAGGGGATGAGCGAGCCCGAGCTATCGCGGCAGACTGAGGGCGACCTCGTGCAACTCATCAGGTTCGGGTTTGCTAGGCTCGAGCGGATTCGCGAGTCGAAGGTTTCCGCCGTGTTCGCACACCGATGAATCGAACCTCACCTCAAAAGTCATCCGGAGAAAGGAGCTAACATTTCGTTAAGGGTAACTTTATAAAAAGACTCACTCGCTAACGGCCGAAACGTCGAGGTGTCTAGTATGGGAAGAGTAGTCACGGCGGAATACGAGGCCCCCGAGACGCTGCAGGGACAGGCGCTCGAGGCGCTCAAGCTAGCCGCCCAGACCGGCAAGGTAAGAAGAGGCACCAATGAGACAACGAAATCCATAGAGAGGGGACTAGCCAAGCTGGCGTTCATCGCTGAGAACGTCGACCCCGTGGAGATCGTGCTCCACATTCCACTCCTGTGCAAGGACAGAAACACGCCTTACATTGTGGTATCTGACAAGAAGACCTTGGGCAGTCAAGTCGGGTTGCCAGTCGGTGCATCAAGCGTGGCGATAGAGGATCCTGGCGAGTCCGCGAAGCAGCTGAATGAGGTCATCGGCAAGATCGCGCAGCTCAGGTCAGGCTCCTAGGCCTTTTGGGGGTGACTGCCCTTGAGCTCTGAAGAGGGAATAACCGCGGAGGTCGTGGAGATAGTCGGCAGAGGAGGAGCAACTGGCGAGGTCATCCAAACGAGAGTCAGGATACAGAGCGGCAAGAACAAGGGCAGGGTCATCCTCAGAAACGTCAGGGGGCCCGTGAGAGTCGGGGAAATCCTGCTGCTCAGGGAGGGCGAGAGGGAGGCAAGGAGGGCGAGGTAAATGCCAGCGGAAAGGAAGTGCTCGTTCTGCGGTCAACGGGTGGAGCCCGGCACTGGCCTCGTCTTCGTCAGGAACGACGGGTCAATGAGGTGGTTTTGCAGCTCCAAATGCAGGAAGAACTCAATTAAGCTCGGGAGAAACCCCAGGAAGGTGAAGTGGGTGATAAAACATGTCTCAAGAGGAAAGGACGCTGGTCCTGCTAAAGCCTGATGCCGTAGCTAGAGGGCTCATCGGGGAGATACTCGGCAGGTTCGAGAAGCGAGGGCTCACCATAGTTGCGCTCAAGATGATGCCCCCTGACGTGGGGAGGCTTGAGCGGCTGTATTCAGTGCACAAGGGCAAGCCGTTCTACTCGGAGCTGTTGGACTTCGTGAGCGAAGGCCCGATAATTGCGATGGTGCTGAGGGGCCCCAGCGCGGTCTCCGTCGTGCGATCGATGGTCGGCGCGACCAAGTTCTCGGAAGCTTCACCTGGCACGATAAGGGGAGACCTTGCGCTTTCCACCACGAAGAACTTGGTTCACGCCGCAGATTCGATTGAAACGGCAGAAGAGGAGATACGCGTCTTCTTCGAAAACAACGAGATCGTCAGCTGGGATAGCCCAATTTCGAAAGACCTTTATTAGAAGTCCTGGCAATCACTTCCAGTTTTCGAGGTGAGACGAAGTTTGTACACGAGGGAGCCGATAGTGGTGGTCCTAGGTCACACCCCCCGGGGGACTAGGTGGACCACGGCAAGACCTCCCTCCTAGACAAGATAAGGGGCACCCTGGTTGCGAAGAGGGAAGCGGGAGGAATCACGCAGCACGTCGGGGCCTCGTACTTGCCCTTGGATACGCTGGTCGATGTCGTGAAGGACATAGAGGAGATCCAAGTTGGGGCGAGGCTCAAGATACCGGGCCTGCTAGTCATCGACACCCCAGGCCACCAGGCCTTCATGAACCTGAGAAAGCGAGGCGGGTCAATAGCTGACTTCGCCATCCTGGTCGTGGACCTCACAGCGGGGGTCATGCCACAGACCGTCGAGTCCATCGAGATACTCAGGGGAAGGAACACTCCCTTCGTGGTCGCTGCCAACAAGGTAGACCTGCTGAAGGGCTGGGCCCCAAAGGGAACGCTATCGATCACGAAGTCGATCAAGGCCCAGGACCAACAGACCCGCAGGCTGATGGAGGAGAAGCTGTACGAGCTCGTGGGGCAGCTCTCCAGGCTCGGGCTTGACGCGGACCTGTTCTACTCGATGAAGGGGTTCAGGGGCAGGGCTCCGGTCGTTCCGATCAGCGCGAAGACCGGGGAGGGCGTCTCCGAGATGATAGCGATAATGGCTGGGATGATACAGGGCTTCTTGGCCGAGCCCCTGTTGGTGAAGTCCAAGAGGGGAAGGGGAACGGTCCTTGAGGTCAAGGAGGAGGTCGGCATGGGCCCAACCCTCAACGTCATCCTCTACGACGGCGAGCTGTCCGTTGGCGATTCAGTCGTCCTCTCAGGTTCGTCAGGACCGATCGTGACCAAAGTCCGAGCCATCTTCGTGCCCAAGCCGCTCGACGAGATCAGAGATCCGAGGAACAAGTTCAGTCAGCTGAGCACCTGCCGAGCATCGTCAGGCGTGAAGTTGAGCGCACCCGACCTTGAGGGAGCGTTGGCTGGCTCCAGTTTGATCGTGTCTAACTCCGAAGATCAGCAAAGGGAGGCGATCGATGAGCTCTCCAAGGAGTACGCTTCCTTTCTGTTTAGGAGGGACACGGAAGGCATAGTGTTGAAGGCGGACGCCCTCGGCTCGCTTGAGGCCTTGGTGCTCGAGCTTGAGAAGGGCGGCATCAAGGTGAGGACCGCAGACATCGGGCCCATCTTCAGGAAGGACGTGGTCGAAGCTTCCACCGCGTCCGCGAGCCAAACCCACAGGGCCCTGGTCGCCTTCAACGTCAAGGTCACGCACGAGGCCGCGACCACCGCGAAGGACCTCGGCGTCAAGCTGTTCTTGGGTGAGATAATCTACAGGTTGGTGGAGGAGTACACGCAGTGGAAGGATGAGTACGAGAGGGCTACAGACGCGGAGAGGTTCTCAAGGATAACTACGCCGGCCACGCTGTATGTCCTTCCTGGCTACGTGTTCAGGAGGAGCAAGCCGGCCATATTCGGCATAAGGGTCGAGAGGGGAATATTGAGGGAAGGGGTCAACCTGATCGACGATGAAGGCGAGTCCGTGGGACAGGTGCAGTCCGTAAGGCTTAAGGATCAGCCGACCAAGGAGGCGAAGGCCGGCGACGAGGTCTCGATATCCGTAACCGATGCTGTGGTCGGCAGGAGCGTTCGCGAGGGCCAGACCCTTCACGTTGATGTACCGTCATCCGATGCCTACGAGCTCAAGGCCAAGCTGTCCTCCCTAGCGACTCAAGATGTCTCAGACGCCCTAGAGGAAGTGAGCAAGATCAAGAGGAAGAAAGAGCCGTACTGGGGCTACTGGGTTGCGCCGAGTCGAGCGGAGTAGCATTTTTAACGGCCCCGCCAACCCACACGCAACTGATTGTCTCCTAGGATAAAGATCGACATCGTTGACAGGAAGACGGGCAAGACCGAGGCCCTGACCGTTGAGGGTGGCCAGGCCTCACGATTAGTCGGAATGAAGATCGGCGACGCATTGGATGGCTCCCTCATAGGCAAGGCCGGACACAAGTTCAAGATCACGGGGGGGAGCGACACCTCAGGCTTTCCCATGCTGTCAGGAGTTCACGGCGCGGCCCATAAGAGACTGATGCTAACGAAGGGCAAGGCCGCTAGGACGGCAAGGAAGGGCGAGCGGCTCCGCGTCACCGTAAGGGGCGAAACTATATCAGAGGACACTGCCCAAGTTAACCTCGTAAGAATAGAGCAAAATGAGTAAGGCCAAGAGCGATGTCAGGAAACCGGAGATAAACGTCGGCACGATCGGACACGTGGACCACGGCAAGACCACTCTGGTCAGGGCAATATCGGGGGTCCTCACGAGCAGACACAGCAAGGAGCTCGCTAGGAACATCACAATCAAGCTTGGCTATGCCTCGGTCGACATCTACCGCTGCGATACCTGCGAGCCACCTTACGTCTACTTCACGAAGCCGAACTGTCCCAAGGGACACAAGTGCAAGTACGTGAGGAGCATGTCGTTCGTCGATGCGCCAGGTCACGAGGTTCTGATGACAACCATGTTGAGCGGCGCCGCCGTCGTTGACGTTGCGCTCTTGGTCATAGCTGCGGACGAAGCGTGCCCTCAGCCTCAGACCAGAGAGCATCTCTATGCCGCGAAGGTCTTGGGCCTGCAGAAGCTCATTGTGGTTCAGAACAAGATAGATCTTGTGGATCGCGAGAGGGCGCTCGAGAGCTACAAGGAGATAGGTAGCTTCATGACCGAGGCAGGATATCCTGATGTCCCTGTCATCCCGGTTTCAGCCCAGAGGGGACTTAACGTTGATGTCCTCCTTTGGGAGATGGAGAGGAACTTCCCCACGCCGACGAGGGACCTTAAGGCTCCTCTCAAGATGCCGATAATCAGGTCCTTTGACGTGAACAAGCCCGGCACCTCCTTGGCCGATATCAAGGGAGGCGTGGTGGGCGGTTCGGTCCTTCAGGGCAAAGTCAAAGTCGGGGATCAGATCAGCATCTCCCCTGGCATAATAGTGAGTTCCGGTTCAGAGTACACGAACATCACCTTGAACGGCAAGGTGGAATCCATAATGTTCGAGGGAACCAAGGTCGGAGAGGCAGACGCAGGGGGCCTGATCGCTGTCGGAACCGGACTCGACCCCTCCATTACAAAGAGCGATCGGCTTTCTGGGTCGACGCTCACTCACTCCGACAGAACCTCGCCCGTCATCAAGTCGATCAGGCTCAAGCTCAGCCTCTTCGAAAGGCTTCTTGGATCGGCCGACCTTCAGGAAGTGAAGCCCGTTTCCATCGGCGAGAGGCTAACCCTCAATGTGGGGGTAGGGCTCACGAGGGGAACTGTTGACACCAAGAAACCCGGCGAAGTGAACCTGAAGCTCGAGGTTCCCGTCGTAGCCGAGAAGGGCCAGAGGGTCGCGGTAAGCAGACAGATCGACAGAAGATGGCGCCTGATAGGTCACGGAACAGTGCTCTGATGAAGCCCAAGGGCAAGATCGTTATCCTGCTTGACACAAGCGCTCTACTCTATCCCTTCCAGGCCAAGGTCGACTTCGTCAAGGGCGTGCGCGAGAGGTTCGGTGCCCAAGTCACGTTGGCAGTGGCGGAAGGCACTCTCAGGGAACTCGAATCGATACGTCGTGGCAGCGGTCCCTCACTATCTATGGCAGCCGAGAAGGCGTTGACTTTCGCCAAGGGCCTGAAGGTGTTGCGCTCCAGACTGAAACGAACCGATGAGCAGATAGCAAAGCTCGCAAAGGACACGGGCGCCGCAGTGGCAACCGCGGACTCAAGCCTGAGGAATCAGCTCAGACGAGAAGGAGTTCCAGTTATTTTCGTCTCAAAGGGAAAAAGGATAAGAATAGAGGGAGGTTTTGGCCCGGGGTCCGTTGTTTAGGTCACTCACCCTAGAAGATGTGATAAAGGTCCCTCCCGAGATGTACGGGAGCCCAGTCCAAGAGTCGGTCAGAAGGCTCCTGGAGGACAAGTACGAAGGGATGGTGTTCGAAGACCTAGGCTTCGTGGTCTGCGTGGTCGACTTCAGGTTTGACTACGTCGGGAAGATAGCTCCGGGAGAGGGGGGCTCGTATCACAACGTGACATTCAGGGTTCTCACCTTTCTCCCCGAGGTCCAAGAGGTGATGTTGGGTAAGGTCGTCGAGATAGAGGAGTACGGCGCCTTCGTTAGGGTCGGGCCGTTCGAGGCGCTCCTCCACGTCAGCTCAATACTGGACGACTACGTTGACTTCAACAAGGAACAGGCAACGCTCGCCGGAAGGAAGACGGGCCGCGTCCTTTCCGTCGGGGATTGGATAAGGCTCAGGGTCACAGCGGTGTCGATAGGAGGAGCTGGCGGCGGCGACAGGGTCGGGGTCACGACGAGACAACCATTTCTCGGCAAGGAGGAATGGGTCGCCCAAGACCTGAAGAAGCAAGCCACAGGTGCGGCGACATGAAGGAGCGAGCTTGCCTGGATTGCAAGTACATCACGAACGAGCAGGTTTGTCCCAACTGCGGGTCCAGCAGGCTCACCAATGACTGGTCAGGCGTTATCTTCATACTCGACCCCGAGAAGTCCTCAATGGCCAAAGTGATCGGGGCGAAGAAGCTTGGCAGATACGCCATCAAGGCCAGATGACGAGCCCAAGATCATGCTTCGCCCAACCCCAAGGCAGAGGATCCTCGTGTCGAGACCCCTGGGCGAGCTTCTCGCGGGGGGATCGTTCCCAGAAGTTTTGAGGGAAAGGTTCCTAAGCCGCGGCGCACGAGTGTCCTTCTCAGTGGGCGACGTAGTCACATCCGACCTGATCAGGGCAAGGATACCGTTCGAGGTCGCTGTCGTAGATGCCCATGTCGAGAGGAAGGTGGTCGAAGTCCCAAGGTGGCCGTCGAACAAGACGTTTAGGGTCCGCAACCCGAGGGGTCACTTGAGCTTTGAGGCCCGCGAGGTGATGAGAAGGGCCGCGTCAGCGGGAGGAGGCTCCCTCGTGATCGTCGATGGTGAGGAGGACTTGCTCACGCTCTTTGCCATAGACTTGTCCGAGGAAGGTGACTTGGTGATATATGGCCAACCTGACGAGGGAGTCGTCGTGGTCAGGATCGACGCAGAGGCCAAGCGAAAAAACTCGAGGCTTCTTGCCTCCATCCCCAGAGTCCGAGCCGAAAGCCATTAATCTGACCTCTCTGGACTGCCCCCCAATGAAGCTTGAGATCTCGAAGGCCCTCGACAAGAAACTGATAGGCAGGAAAGACGTTGAGTTCACGATCGACCTTGGGAAGCCCGGCAAGACCCCCACAGTTGCAGAAGCTAGGAAGCTGCTGGCTGCGAAGGCCGCGTTCGACCTAGGCGGAACCCTTGTGGTGAAGATGGGCCACATCACAGGAACGAACCTGGTCAGAGGTGTCGCCCATGTCTACCCGTCCGAGGAAGCTGCCAAGAAATGGGAGCCGAACCACGTGCTGACCTCAAACTTGGACCCTGAGGCCAAGAAGCAGGCGCTAGAGCAACTGAAGAAGCAGAGGATGGAAGCCAAGGCAGCGAGGGGTGGAAAGAAGTGAGCGAGAAGGCGAAGAGGGGTTCCTGGCAGTATTACGAGGTCGACGTCAAGAAGGGTGAGATCAAGCTGAACCTGAAGAAGTGCCCTAGATGCGGCAACTTCATGGCTCTGCACGAGCAAAACAAGAAAAGGTATTATTGCGGCCGTTGCCACTACACAGAGTACCTGTAGTTGCGCTCCCTAGGATTGGAGTCCACCGCCCACACTTTCGCGGGCTCAGTCGTGGATGAAGAGCGGGAAGTCCTCTCAGACGTGAGGGAAGTATACAGGCCGAAGTCCGGAGGCATACATCCGCGCAACGCCTCAAGGCATCACTACGAGTGCGCTTCATCGGTCATCTCAAGAACGATCGAGCAGTCAGGCCTTCCTCCCTCCGAGATAGATGTGGTGGCGTTCTCGAGGGGTCCGGGCTTGGGCCCGTGTCTGAGGGTCGGTGCCACCGCCGCCAGATCACTCAGCCTCTCGCTGAAGAGGCCCTTGGTCGGCGTCAATCACGCTGTGGCGCACCTGGAGCTTTCCAAGAAGATGTCGGGCGCTCATGACCCGGTCTTCCTCTATGTGTCAGGCGGAAACACCCAGGTGATAAGTGAGGCTGGCAAGAGATACGTCATCTTCGGAGAAACTGAGGACATAGCCCTTGGCAACCTCTTGGACTCCTTCGCGAGGGTGGCAGGAGTCGGTTTCCCAGGTGGACCCGCAATCATGAGACTGGCCAAAGGAGGAAAGAGGCTGATCGAGCTTCCCTACTCGATCAAGGGCATGAACGTCTCCTTCTCAGGGACCCTGACGATCCTGGAGGGCTTGGTGAGCAAGGAGCCGATCGAGGACTTGGCCCGCTCAGTTCAAGAGACCTGCTTCGCCATGTTGCTCGAGGCCTCAGAGAGGGCTATGGCGTACCTCGGAAAGGACGAACTGGTCATCACGGGCGGGGTCGGCGCCAACGAAAGACTGAGAGAGATGGCGAAGGTGATGTGTGATGAGAGGAGAGCGCGCTTCCTAGACTATCCCGTGAAGTTCTACGCGGACAACGGTGCGATGATCGCCTGGACCGGCCTGGAGCTCTTCGCCTCAGGTGAGACGCTTCAGGTCGATGAGTCCACCGTTATGTCGAGGTGGAGGGTGGATGAGGTCGAACTTCCCAGAAGGATTCGAGCCAGAGAGGCTGCTATACTCAGGAGCTGAGTCCAATATCTGGCTTGGGACCTGGATGGGCAGGCGAACCGTACTGAAGCACAGGCTTCCGAAGGGATACAGGGAAGAGGCGATAGACGAGGGGCTCAGGGAGTCCAGGACAATCAGGGAAGCCCTCTCGCTCCACGAGTGCAAGGGAGCAGGCGTTCGAGCCCCTTATGTCTATCACGTCAACCCAAGTCAAGGAACCATTCTGATGTCCTACGTCGAGGGCGAGACCCTCACCAACTCACTAAGAAGGTCCGAGCCACACTGGGCGCGGTCCGCTGGGGTGTCAGTCGGAAAGCTGCACGCTCAGGGGATCTCGCACGGAGATCTGACCCCTTCGAACGTGCTGATAAGCGGAGGCGAGATCGTCCTGTTGGACTTCGGGCTGAGCGAGAGGACCGATGACGCGGAGAAGTTCGCCGAGGATCTGAACGTGATGAGGGGCGCGATCGAATCCCTAGTTGGCCATCGCTGGTCAGTCATCTGGAAGGAATTCGAATCCGGATACTTGGAGGGCAGTTCATCCCTCGGAAAGGGCATCGTCGAACGACTTAAGCTAGTGCGAGAGAGGGGCAGGTACGTGAGGAGAGGGAAGAGATGACCCAGCTCGCGTTCGTCACGAGAAACGAGGGCAAGTTCAGAGAGGTCAGCAGACTCCTTCAAGCTCATGGGTTCGAGGTCCGGATGGCCGACCTGAACGTGGACGAACCCCAATCCGATAGCATGGAGTACGTTACCAAGAAGAAGGCTACCTCGGCGCTTGACTTGCTGAGGTCGCCCCTGTTTGTGGAGGACGCTGGACTCTTCGTTCCTTCCTTGAACGATTTCCCGGGCGTCTACTCATCCTACGCCTTCTCCAAGATAGGCAACGAGGGACTGCTCAAGTTGATGGAGGGCAGGCACGACAGGCGCGCGGTCTTCAGGTCAATGGTCGGATTCGTGAGCCCCTCTCTCCATCCTGAAGTTCTCCTGTTTGAGGGTGAGGTGAAGGGGGAACTCGCAACTTCACCTCGAGGTCAAGGAGGGTTCGGCTTCGATCCGATATTTATCCCATACGGATCAAAGCAGACCTTTGCCGAGATGAAAACGGAAGAAAAGAACAAGCTCTCTCACAGGGCGAAGTCAGTGAACTCGATGGGCTCCTTCCTCTCCACTCACTTGGAATTGGTCAGGTGACCTTTATTAAGGTCCAGCCAAACGCTCGAAGCGCTCCTAGTTATGGCCAGGATGTACAGTCACCGAAGGGGGAAGAGCGGGTCAAAGAGACCCGTGGCCAAGCTCAAGCCCAAGTGGGTGCAGACGCCCCCTGAGGAGATCAAGAGGATAGTTGTCAGCCTGGCCAGAGAGGGACACCCGAAAAGTTCGATCGGCGTCATGCTCAGGGACAGACATGGCGTTCCCTCCGTGAAGACCGCCACAGGGATGTCGATCGCACAGATACTGAGAGAAGCAGGGGAAGACCCAATGGACGCTGAGGATCTCAAGCTGCTCATCAAGAAGGGCGAGGCGATGAAGAGGCACATAGACAGGTACAAGTCAGACCACCTGAACGTGCACAACCTTCAGCTGGTGGAGTCCAAGATAAGGAGGATCGCCAAATACTATAAGAGGAAGGGAGTTCTACCAGCTGACTGGCGTTATGAGTAGCCCGGCGGACATTACCGGCGCAACCGAGGAGTTCCTGACCAGAGCCACGGAAGTCTCCGACGCGATCACAAGATGGTGCGAGGAAGGCGACATCGCCATCGCGTCTCACTGGGACGCGGACGGCATCTGTGCGGCCGGCGTGATGTCACTTGCCCTCTCATCGAAGGGCTACTCGTTCAAGATGAGGTTCTTGGACTCCCTCGACGACGAGGTAATGCGGACCCTCGAGGGCTCCGATCTCCCGGTCGTTCTCACCGACATGGGCGCGGGCCAACTCGACATTCTTTCCGAGAGGCTGAGGAGGAAGGCCGCCATAATCGACCATCATCAGAAGCAAGGGGACGACAGATACGTTCAGTACCTCAACCCGATGGACTTCGGCTTCGACGGAGGAAGGGACCTCTCAGGGTCAGGCGCGGCCTACTTCGTAGGCAACTCCATCAGCAAGGGCACAGAGCTTCTGCCAGTTGTCGCAGTGGTCGGCGCGCTCGCCGACATGCAAGACAAGAACGAACTTAGGGAGCTGCGGGGCCTGAACTCACTCATAGTGAACCAGGGCGAAGAACTCGGGGTCGTGGAGGTCCAGGAGGACTTCGTCTTCTTCGGGAGGGAGACGAGGCCGCTGGCCAGGGCATTGGCCGGCACCTTCTCCTTCCAGATACCCGGGATAACTGGCGACGAGATGGCTGCGTACAAGCTCCTCGACGCGATCGACATTCCGCTCAAGGAAGACGACAGGCTGAGGTCTCTGTCCGATCTATCGGAGGAAGAGAAGCACCGCCTGGCTGCAGGCCTGCTCCAAGTTATGGTGAGCAGGGGGGTGAGGCTTCCCTCAGACTTCCCCTTCGTGGGAAAGGTCTACACCTTCACCAAGGAAGACAAGTGGTCGCCGACGAGGGATGGCAGGGAGTACTCGTTCGTGCTCAACTCATTGGGCCGGTCCGAGAGGTTCGACCTAGCGATCGCCCTAGTCATGGGCTACAGGGGTCGCGTGCTTGAGGAGGCGCTAGAAGTCGCTCAAGGCTACACCTCGATGATACAGGAAGCCATAAGGGTGGTGCTGTCCACCCCGGGGGCAGTGGTCGAGTCCGAGCTCACCGTCGTGGTTCGGGGGGAGGGTATACTGAGCCCCAACGCCCTCAGTCCCCTCATAACGATCCTTTCCACGGGTGGCCTGTACTCAGAGGACAAGCTGCTTCTGGCCCTCTGTCTCCAGGACGAGGACAAGACGAAGGTGTCATGCAGGGCATCATATCGTCTGATCGACAAGGGAATCAACGCAGGCCGCATGATGGAGATCGCCGCCAAGTCCGTTGACGGTCAGGGAGGAGGTCACAACGTGGCCGCCGGTGCCACGATACCGAGGAAGAAGATGAGCAAGTTCCTTGAGAAGGTGGAGGAGCTTGTCAGGGAGGCGCTCGGAGAAAGCAAGAGTGACGCTGAGGTTCGACCTGAGGGATCAGGCTAGGGCTGAGACGCTGGCTCGGTCTTTGAAGCCTGACGAGAGGTTCAAGCTCCCGGGACTGAAGATCAGGTCGAAGCGTCAAGGGAGGTCCGTGATGATATACGTATCATGTGAGAGGGGCGCGCGTTCGCTCTCGGGGACGATGGATGACCTCCTCAGGGCAGTCAAGATGGTCCTTGATATCACCGACTCCTTGGCCAAGTGACCATCCTGTAAGGCTCAGGCAGCTTCTCGATGTAGTTCCTGAGGCCCTTGGGCCAATCCTCAGGATCGAACCCATGATTCGCGAGCACAGCTATTGCGAACCTCTCCAATCCGTTGCCAGAGCAGCCGGTCCACACCTCCCTGTCCCTCTTCTCCTTGATGTTGTACCACTCCACGTACCTATCGAAGTGCACCGAGGAGTTCGCCACCTCCAGCCATTGGCTCGTCTCCCTGTCTCCCCTGTGCGGCACGTAGATCTCAGCATCGATCGTCGCGGGCACTTCCCTGAAGACATCCTTCGTGATGCCAGCGTGTGCCATCCACACGGGGGTCACTTCCATCGTCCTGACCTCCAAGTCTAACATCTTGTCGAGAACTCTTTGATACGACCTCATCAGCGCGTCCCTGATCTCTATCACCTGTTGAGGAGTGCCCAAGAACGCCAGCTCTATCCTTGTGAACGCGTTGAGCCTCTCGAGCCCAGCGAGCCCGCCCGACTCATACCTGAAGCTGAATCCGGTCCTATCGCAAAACTTGACCGGAGGCCCGTCCAAGTCCACAACTTGGGACGAGAATATCTCATAGAAAGGCTCACACTGCGCGAACGGGAGTGCGTACTCCGGTTGCCTGAGCTTTCCCTTCAGCTTCTCAGGATGCGTTCCCTCCGTGATCTTGACTAGGTCAGCGTAATCCCTGAAGTCTGACATGTCCCTTGAAGACGGCTCACAGACGTAGAACATTTCGTTCGGTATGCCGTAGAGCTGGCCCTTCTTCCTCATCACTTCCAAGGTGATGAGCTTAGGCAAGAACACCTCAACGAATCCATTCGGCCTCGCGACCTCGTTCACTATGATCGAATCCATCGCCCTCACAAGCGAGGCGAAGGGAGGCATGTAGTACCATATGCCCTGAGCGAACCTCTTGACCCAGCCGCGCTCCTCCAGCTCCTCGTTTGGGTCCTGAGCGTACTTCGGTGCCTTGGTCTCACTCCTCCAGATCTCCCTGAACGCTTCGCGTCCCGCTGGGGCCGCCTCCATTCTCTCAACGTACAGCCTCAACAGCCTGTCCGGCACCTGATCGTATATCTCCTTCTCAGTCACCTGAAGGTCAATCGTTACCCCATCCCTTCGCTCCTTCATCGATTTCACGAAGGGAAGGTCGATCGCCTTCAGTCCGCCTCCAAACAAGTGGACTTTGTAGCTCGTGAACTCCAAGCTCCTGACGCCAGCCTTCAACTCCCGCCCGAGATCTTGGGACACGCTCCTCCTCAGCCTAGCTGCCGCGTCATGAGGCCTCACGGACTTCCCGGTCGTCAGCTTAAGTCTCATCACATCTCCGGTTACGTTAACGCTCTTCACGGAGGCTCCCTCCTCTGCGCTCCTTGCACCTCTGCTCAGGAGTTCAGGCGCAACCTCCTTCATCCAACGCTTCAGCGCAGCGATCTTCTTCGGGGAGAGCTTCGAGCTGAACCTCATCGTGAGTGTCGCTTCGAATCTCATGTCGGGTATTTCCAAATCGTCGTCTCAGGCCGAGAATTCCTTAAATACTTTAGGCAAAAGGGTCGCCGAAATTTGTCGTCAAAGAGGGAAAAGGAGGCAGCGAGGATCTGGCTGGACGTAGTCGCCCCTGAGTACCTCGGAGGCAAGTCGATCGGAAACATCGTCGTCTCATCAAAGGACGAAGCGATGGGCAAGAAGGTGACCGTCCTTCAGTCGGACTTGACCGAGGATCCAGCCCACTCCTTCACGAGGATCATCACCAAGGTCGTGGACGTTTCAGGGAACAAGGCGCAAACCGCGTACGGGGGACACGAGATCTCTAGGGACTACCTCAGAAGCGTCCTTCGGAAGGGATCCTCGAGGGTCGGTCAGGTGATTGCTGCCGAGACCAAGGACGGATACAAACTCAGGGTCACGGTCACCGCCATATCAAGGCACAGGGTCTCCACAAACAAGAAGACCTTCCTTTCAAACAAGATGTCTGAACTGATAAGGCAGAGGTGTTCTTCCCTGAAGCTTTCTCAGTTCGTTCAGGAGATCCTTTCGGGCAAGACGGAGTCCGACCTTTTCAACTTCGCGAAGAGGCACATGATGGTGAAGTTCACCGGCGTCACGAAGGTCAAGGTCCTGCAGGCGCCGTGAACGCACATCATGACTTTGCGCTACCTCGCGGCTGACACCACGCTTATTACGTCGAGGTTTTTCAGCTCGTAGTCCTCAGCAAGCCTTACCTTGGTTCTCGCGTCAACCGCGTACAGGAAGCTTTCCGCGAGGTCAGTGTGAATCGCGTTTGCCAAGTCCCTGGCGGTTGAGCGCCGATCCATCAGATAGACATCGGGCAAGACCCTGCCCTTTCCGTCAGTCAGCTTGCGCGGGTCCTCCACCGGAAACACTGCAACCATCCCAAGCAGATCGAATATGGCCCTGTCGATGGAGTTCTGCACCCCGGTGTTGCCCCACTTCGACAGCACCCTCTCCCTCAACATTTCCAGCGCCCTAGCCTGCTGATCCGTAAGCTTGGGTCCTTCCTTCACCTCAAAGTCTCCAGACCCGGGCAGGTAATCTACCAGCCCAGCCTTGTCAGCCCTCCTAAGCACGAGCTCAGCCTCGGCCGAGCTGGTCACAACATCGTAACCGGCCTCCCTCAGCTTCTTGACGTTCTCCTCGGCCTCAGGCATGTCCGCCTTGTTCGCCACTATGAGTATGGGTTGAGTCCTTGCCCTAAGAGCCCTCGCGAAGAGCGGATGATGTTCGGGCTTCCAGTCCTTTGGGTCCTCAGGCAGCTGAAGCTCTTCCAGCACCTGCTTCACCAGCCACTTGTCCTTGGCCAAGTTCGAGACGCAATCGTATATCGCCTGGTGCAGGTCGACCTTGACGGCTCCCATCCTTCTCGTCACCTTGTCCCAGTTCCTCTCTATCACCTGTGACATCCACAGCTCATACTCCTCCTCAAGGAACTTGACGTCCGAGAGCACATCATGTGAGCCCGGAGACACTGGCCTGCCCTCCTCATCCGTTCCGCCTGACGCGTCAACTATGTGGAGCAAGGCGTCAGCTGCGCTCACGGCAGTGAGGAACTGATTGCCGAGCCCCCTCCCGGCGTGAGCCCCGGGGACCAACCCAGGCAGATCGACAAGCTGCACGGCAACGAACCTCCACCCGCTTCTGGAGTAGGAGTTAACGGGCTGAGGTTTAGCTTTGAACTCGTCTGCCACCTCCTTGACCCGCGCGTACCCAACGCCCACGTTGGGCTCCTTGGTCGTGAATGGATAGTTCGCGATCTCAACGCGGGCGAGAGTGCTCGCCGCGAAGAAGGTGCTCTTCCCCACGTTTGGCTTGCCCGTTACCCCTACCTGCCTCATCTGAGCTGTCTTATGCCAGTTTCCTTAAAAATTGCTACCTCCTCACATCGGCCTCTGAGGACTCAAGATGCTTGATTGAACATATCGTTAGCGTCACTTCCTTTCCTTCAAACCTTTCGCTCAGTAAGGTTAAATTAGCTCAATCGGTCGCAGGTTCTGCACATCATGAGACCAAGGCTCTCAGAGGCTAGCCGAGTCAGCCTCAAGGAGGTGGTCGCGAACTCGCGAGAGGGACTTGCCACTATGCTCAGAGCCAAGCCAGCCGTCTGCAAGTTGGATACGCCCCTTCGCCCCTCGAGGGCTAGGAGCCTGGGGTACAAGGCCCTTCCGGGCTACGCGGTTGTCTTGAGCAGGGTTCCCAAGGGCGGCAGGAGGAAGCCGAGACCAACTTCGGGTCGAAGGCCAAGGCACGCCGGCAGCGTCCTTTTCACGCCAGGCCTTAGCAGGGGGGAGATCGCGGTCGCAAGGGCTCGAAAGAAGTTCAGCAACATGGATGTAATTGGGCATCATGAGGTAGCTTCAGATGGTAAATATCATTGGTTTGAGGTGATCATGGTTGACAGAACGAAGAGAGGAACGTGAAGCAGTGACGAGTCAAGCCGGAGCGCGCGAGGTCACGGCATCCCTCAGGATCCCGACCGGCGTGGTCAATTTCGACAAGCTGATCAGCGGTGGACTCATGAGAGGGAAGACGTACCTGGTTGCCGGGGAAACCGGGACAGGGAAAACGGTATTCTCGATAAAGTACTTGCTCACCGGCATCGAGAACGGAGAGCCAGGAGTCTACATCCCGTTCGACGAGACCATAGAGGGAACAATAGAGGGAGCCCTCACCCTCGGATGGGACTTGATGGAGCCGATAAGGTCAAACATGCTCGAGATACTTGATGTCAGGCCGTTCTTTGCCGAAGTCGTTAGGGAGAAGTTCATGGCAGAAACTGTCAGACAAATCACGAGCGAGCTCAAGAAGCACGTCGATAGAATAGGAGCGAAGAGGCTCGTCGTTGACCCCGTCGCCCCGCTGTTGGGAGAGGTGGTTGATGTCTCTTGGACGAGGGACTACATCAGGGCATTCATATCGGCGATAGAGAGGTTCATAGGAACCACGTCGGTCATCACGTCGGAGATACCCACGGGATCAACCACGCTCAGCAGGTTCGGCGTGGAGGAGTTCCTATCGGCCGGGATCACGATGCTCTCAATACAGAGGTTGGAGCACTTCAACATCAGGACCGTGTCCGTTAGAAAAATGAGATGGACGAAGATCGACCTCACTCCCTACGTGTATGAAATAAAGCCCATAGAGGGAATAGTTGTGGGCGACCCGCTTCCCAAGTACGTGGAAGAATTGAAGTTACAGGGCCGAAGGTTCCAGCAGTTCTGAAAGAGCTCACGACCAAGTTACGTTGTTGATTTAACAGCGCGCCTTCTTAGGCCGTACTAGCGGAGTGGTTGGCCGCTCACGGCGTCCTATGGTTGGCGATCACGATACCGACCTGACTCTACTCAGCCAGATGTAAGGAGGCTGGACACCATCGGCATCACTGCGGTGCCGAGGTATACCGCGATGAATGAGAAAATGAGAGCATACTCGGTCCTGGTCCCGGACGATACCTTTACCGCGCTCGCAGATGTGAGGATGCCGACGCCTGCCGTCGCGAGCATAACAACGTCTTTCAATGGACTCGCTATCGTCACAAGTCCAAGCGCAACCGAACAGACAGCTTGGGGAGTGAACGAGGCGATCGCCAGCGGAACGAACTCGATCAACCTTATAGTTCTGAAGCTCATGGATGCCACAGCTGTGAACATCACGATGCTCACTACTGTGCTCAGCACCGCATAGGAGGACTCGAACCAAGGTCCGCCTACAGCGAGCAACACTAAGCCTATTTTCCACAAGTAACTTGATGCCAAGAGAACGGCTGCGACGACCGCTGCGAAAACCCAGGCCCAATTCGAATCGTACAACATGCTAATCTGGCCAACCGGCATCAACCTCTCTATCAACCCGAATCCTCCCATGTGGGCTTCAATGCTTCCGGCCCGCACCGTCCTGTACAGCTCCATTCCCGCCGAGTTCAGCTTGTACTTCTTGCCCTCTCTCTCGATGTAGCCGCTCAGGAAGCCCAGGTTATGGTAGAGGCTGCCCGTGCTCAAGTTCAATTTCGACCTGAGCTCGGTCACCCCCAGTGGGCCCTCCTCCGCGAGGAGCGCGATTATATGCCTCCTCTTGTCGTGCGAGAGGGCTTGGACGAGGGACTCTATCCCTCCTCGTTCCCCCATTGCCTTGATGCTCCTGCTGAACCCTTTCAGGATCTTGCTTCTAAAAGGTTTCACTCGGACTCTCAGTCTCTCTGTACGCGCCTTGGGGTATAAATAGGAGAGTGACCCATCTACAACGACGGGTTACACGTTAGCCAAAGCAAAGATCATCAATCCACACGATACGACAGAGATTCCTCTGGCCAGCGCTATCCGCTGGTTAGCTTAGGATTCTATCGCGAGCGTTTTCTCCAATTCCCTCACCGTGGGGTTGACCTTGAAACTGAGGCATCTCCAGAGCAGTGTGGCAACCCACTGCTATCTCACGTCCCACGCCACTTTCCTCCACCTACTTCCCTAACAGTTCTAGCATTCGACCCACGTTCACTATCCTTACGCCTTTGAACTCCCTTAATGAGAGCAGATGCTCGTCTCCTGATACTATGTAGTCAGCCTTACCATCGACAGCAGCTTCTAATATCTTGTTATCGTCCGGGTCTTCCGTTGACCGGGGCAAGCGTGTTCTTACTTCTACTACTTCGGCCCTCTGGATCAATAGTTGGTTGAACTTTCTCAGTCTCCTTGAGCTGACGTATTTCCTCAACTTTGGTCTTTCGGCAACTTGATTGAACTCTGACAGAATCTCCGCAGAAACTAGAAGCCTGACTTTTCGATCGACAACCTTGCTCCAGAGAAGTCTTGGTTTTCCCTTCCTGATTAGGCTCGACACCAGCACGTTGGTGTTAAAGACAACCTTCACCATCTCAGGTTCCTTTCGCGGACCTCTTCCTCTTCCCAGCTCTGTGCTTCTCTATCTCCTCTTGTATCTCCTCTTCGCTCAGCTCGCCATATCTCTCTATCCTCTTGTCTATCTCCCTCCAAAGCTCCTCCATTTCTTTTCTCATGTCGGGAATCGTTAGCTTCTTCAGGACAATGGCGTCTTCGAGTCCGTAGACCAGGAGCTTTGTCCTGGGCCTGATCCCAAACCTGTTCCTAAGATAAGCTGGTATGACCACCTGACCTTTTTCGCTGACCACAGCGACATCGGGCTCCTCAACGCGTGGCGTCATGTACAAATTTCCTACCTTCCTACTTAAATACTTTGCTCCCCCGAGTTCATTCGTGGGGAATATCAATGAGTAAAGCAAATCAACCAAACGCCACGCCGCTCTAACGAGATCCAAGGTTCAAATCGGGAAGGAGGGCCAGACAGATCCGCGGGACGGTCGTGACCGTCGGAGGCGACCCTGAGTTTCAGGCCCCTGATACACCGAGGACTAATGTTATGCCCAACAAACTATCACAAACACCCAACCGAGCAGAAGTACAAGAAGCAGTCGACAGTTCTAGGGAACTGAAACACGATCTCCCGATTTTTCGGGCTTTTGGCCCCCGAACCAATAAATACGAGAAATTGAGAATCCCGCGGCACAGGTGAAAACCTGAGAAATGAACAAATCATACGGAAAACTTGCAGCTATCGCACTGCTAGCGCTAATGGCGCTGGCACCATTGGTAGCTTCAATTCCCTTCACAATTGCACAAGAATATCCAGCAGGTAAATGGCGCGTTGCTTTCCTGACTCTCGGAAACAAGCTAGTCCCGACAGGCATTGCAAGGGTGTTTCTGTATAACATCACAGCGACGCCCAAGGTGCTGATCAGCTGGGCCGACGTAGTTTCCGGCATAGCGACGTTCATCGACCTTCCAGGTGATGTCTGGGACGCAGGCTTCGGTGCAACGACAATCAAGTACGGCATAGAGGTGAACTACACAGTAGGAGGAGCAGTTACGAAGATCCTTCTGGCGAACTACACCATCTGCCAACTTGCCCCGGACCCAACACCTGAGATGTACGTCGATGCCGGAGGCTCCGGCTTGGGTGCTATGCTGAACAACACCGCCGTGGTCTGGGAACAGTTCACTTGGACTGACGATGTGTCTCCAGGCGACCCTACCAGGCCTGGCTACTACCTAGACCTCGTGCCTCTCGCGTTCAGGATAGCTGACGAGGCCAACTACAGCGTAGTCGGCGCTGGCGTCGAGATGTTCGCGAAGGTCTGGCAGGAGGTGGCTCACACAACTTGGAAGCAGTACTCGCTCGCAGTCGCTACGTCTAACGGCACTTGGGGATCTGAGTTCGTCGGCAACCTGCCCTGCGCTGAACGCAATGAGAGGGTTGGATGGGTCGAGTTCCTAGCACCCGCCAACTTCTCAAACATTGACTGGGACGCAATTAACGCTCCGTTCACTGGCCTTGCGAACCTCACCTTCTTGGTAAGGTGGAAGCACTCCAGCCCGACGAACGGCCCCATAGTTGGTAGGCTCAACGTCAGTTCCATCGTCAAACCCCATCTACCGCCAACTCTACCAACTCAGCCCTTCAAGATACCCCCAGGTCCAAGCAGCAGCTACACGATTCCGCCCCTGTGGTTGGGCTTTGAAGGCACAACCATCAAGGCATACCTCGGAGATGCGGACGTACCTCTCGAGGGTGGATGGGCCTACAAGAACTTCCACGTAAACGTGAGGTGGCTGTACTGGAACCTGACCGACATCATGGGTGCCCCATGGTGGACGCTCTACGCCGAGAAGTTCCTCAAGTGGGCCGAGGGACCGATAGGTGCCTACGAGTACGTCGGTGATACTGTGGCGCCCGGCAGGGTGCTACAAAGGTACCCGGCAAGGCTCGAGCATTGGCATCCCGACCCACTTGTAAGCAAAGTCCCACTGCACACTGCGGCTTACTTCGATGCAGTCGGATTCAACTTGGCCGCTGGCGTCGAGTGGTTCTTCAGCATAGTCGGGCGGGGCCTGTACAACCCGAACACGCTGCCGCGGAGCTACAGTAAGGCAGCATGGTACGACAGGGAACACGAATATGGCCTAGACCACGACAGGGGTGAATTCCTGAGATTCAGGGATCCTGACCCAGAGGAACCATTATGGTATGGCATAGCCTCTCAAGAGGAAGACACATTGATGGTGTACATCAAGGGCATCAAGCTGATCTCGTCAACCGAGGTGCCCCAGAGGCTCAGGGACGACATAGCGCTCACAATAATCCTTCCTGCAGGCATAGCGACCAAGCAAAACGTGACGATCGCTTGGGAGACCAACACGACGGGCTTTGTAACGCTTCCGGACACCGAAGCATTAAGGGAACCATCAGATCTCTTTGGCCTCCTTGCTGGAACAAACTACGCCCCCAATGAGCAGAACTACAGCGGTTGGCTGCCAGCCACACTGCTCGGGCACACCAACTTCATAGCTTGGTACCAAGGCATCAAGGTCCTGGACACCACGGTGCCTGGCGGATATCTGCCTGGCAACCTGCCTCCAGTGCTCAACGAGATAACCTATGGCGATCTCATCGACTACCCGCTGGCGATATACGAGCTCGGCTTCGTACTTGAGTTCACGCCCGGACCGCTTGGCGAGACAAGGCCAGTGCCTTGGTTCACTCCGTTCTTCTTCAGGCATCCATCAGGTAGGCTCATAGGACCTACCACGAGCGCGTACGCTATCCACCCAGAGGACGCGGAACAGGGCTACGGAATATACGACCTAGTCAAGGCAGCTCCCGGCGGAACATACAGCGACTTCTTCATAGTCTGGAAGGCTTCGCTCATACCCGGTCTGAACGCGACAACCTTGGAGCCGCAGGGACCGATCACTCTAGACAAGAACCTGCCGAACATCAAGATCGTGTTCCCGGTCTTCGACCTGAACGTGACCGTTTGGACGCAGGATCCAGACAGGATAATCAACGTCGATGTCAGGCTGCGCTCTGAGACGGACTTCTCCGAGTTCGGCTTGCCGTACTACATAATCAGGATGATAACTGATCCAGCCACGTTCTTCATCGACGCTGTGCTGCCGTGGGGAGCGAACTACTTCAAGGCCTTCGACGGAGACGTTGACTTCACCGACGATACAGGCTTCGAGATAACAAGCTCGACTTTCACGGACACCAGCCTCAAGTGGGTCTACTGGACCGAGTTTGAGACCACCGGTGAGAGCGTTCTATTGGAGACCGGCCTCAGGGGTCCAGCCCCAGCGAGGTTCATCAAGCTACCTCAGAAGACATACGACATCTGGGTCCGCGTTCCCGACGACACCATGCTGGCCATCAAGGCCGGCTTCAGGTCCGTCGACGAGAACAAGACCCTCTACTGGAGCCAAGATCCGTACACCGGAGTTGGCCCAGTCGAGCTGACCGAGCACACGTGGCTTGACTTGGACAGCTACATCTACGACCCGAACGTCTCGATCAAGGACGCTGGAGGCGCAGCCCTAGAGCTACCGATCGACAGCCACTCCGCCATATTCTTGGTGGAGCCTTGGTACAACGCGACGTACGAGGACTTCTGGGACGACTACGTGACAGGCACATGGAACCCGTACTTCATCAGGGTCAACTCGACCGACGCTGCTGGCAAGTACAAGTTCCACTCAGTGAACGCCACCAAGGTCAACCCGCCGGTTGACCCAGAACTCTACATGCTCGGCACTGATCCAGCGAAAGTAGGAGTTGCAGACAATTACGAGATTGAGAGCAGGTACCTGATAGGCAAGAGCACATTCCAGTCCGCTTACGGATACAGGTTCATGGTGTACTACAAGGGCATTCTCGTGTTCAACGCGAGCATCCCGCTCCAGAACCCATACGTGAGCAAGGACCACGACATAATCACTTCAGTCTACCCGTACGTATTCAAGATAACGAACTGGCCGATGGGAGACTGCGATTGGGTGGATCCCGAGGATTGGCGCTTCGGCATTCCGAACCTCGACGTGGACGTGTACTGGGCAGGCCTCAACCTGACATGGTGGCCCTCCTTCAGCTTGACAATCGAGACGGCAGCGAAGGAGTTCTCGCTGCTGAACGCGAGCAAGCTGCTCAAGGGCTTCAACATGACAGTGGTCAAGAGGCTCTGGCACTGGGTCCCAGCAGGACCCATAGTGCTGGTCGAGATCCCGTACACTCCAGTGCCGCCGTACTTCTCGGCTGCCCTGTTCGTTGAGAGCGGGGTTTCCGACGCGAACGGCGAGTTCAAGGTTCTGGTGCCGGTCTGGAACTACAGCTACTCGAAGAACATCTACACCTACATGGAGACCGACGACACTAACTTCGGCGCCAAATTCAACGATGCATACGTGTCTGAGCAGACACCTTGGTGGTTGACCTCGTACTGGGCAGGCGGTCCAAGGCATCCATGGACTTGGGCGCTAGGGCCACTGGGCATCAACCTGAAGACCCCTGCGGACAGGGAATGGTACGAGATGTGCCTGTTCGGAACTCCGATCTACGCGAACTGGACGACCAAGCCAGGAGTGACTGCCAGCATACCGGCCGACGACGTACCGAGGTTGGCTGCGACACTGGAGTTGGCTTACTTCGCACTCGACCAGGACGAGATGTGGACTGGTGACGACTACGACTGGCTGTATTCAATCAACGCGACTGGCCTCGTGAACACCAAGACCTACCCGACGATCTTCAAGTCGCTCTCAACGAACGGCAAGTTCGGACTCGCTGGAATCGGCATACTGTCCGGCGGAGCGTTCCAAGGCCGCCAGGCCGCGGGACTCTTCGAGGACGAAGCTGTCGGTCCTCCGCAGCCTTACGCGAACTTCTACGCCAAGTTGCAGGTCATGGCTCCGGCCAACGACCTCGCAGTCGTGGTGCTTGACGCTGGAACCGGAGAACCGGAAGAAGGACTAGATCTGCCGAACCAGTACGTCGAGATCATAAGAGACGAGGTATGGTACTACGACTGGGACGCTGGCGTTTACGTGATAGTCGAGGAGGACGTCGGACAGGCTTGGGGCTACACGCCCATCGACGCGAACCCATCAGTGCTTTACTTCAGGTCAAGCCCGACCTTCATACTCTGGGGCTTCTACGACCACACAATATGGACGACCAACCTTACCCAGAGGACAGAAACGAACTTCGACGCTTGGAAGTACTGGTTCAACGACAAGTGGCAGCTGAGGCCGCAGTGGCTGCACGCACACAAGTGGGGCGACATGGTTGACGGAGAAATCTGGTCTTGGACGAGCCAATGCGAATGTATGCAGTGGCCTGCCAAACTACAGCTGACAATCTACGCTGGAGACGGAGTCAGGTACCTCGAGGACGCTTGGGTCTTCATAGTCGACGCTGAATCGAACGAGAACATCACGGCAGCTCTCACAGACTACTCGGGCTACCCAGGAAGCGTCGAGATGACAACCGCGGCTCTGCAAACGATCTGGGCAACTGACCCACTCGCAACCGGAGAACCAAGGGGCAAGTTCCTGAACCTAGGCTTCAACCTTCTGAAGGGCAAGTACATAGTCAAGGTCTTCTTCAAGCCTCGCGAAGCTGGCGCAGTCAACCCGTTCGGAAGGGTCGATGGAGTCTCGGTCTGGGACACCTTCAGGGACCAGCCACAACACAGGTACATCTACCTAGGAGTAGCTCCACCGCCAACCGCAACCGGTGAGGACGATGCGCCATGCCAAGTCAGGACGTTCAACACGAAGGTCTACGACCTGAGGATCAAGGTCGTTGATCAGTCACCATCAGTGAGGGCGATCGCAGGCGCTCCAGTAACCGTGACCGCAACTGACCCGCACCCAGACTGGGTAATGACCAGGACAACGACAGCTGCCGGTGAAGTGGCGCTGACCCTAATGCCGGCCGGAAAGTACATGATAGCAGCTACCTCGCCGACCGCCCTGTACGGGAAGGCGGCGAGCGGAATCGCAGCGACCTTAGAGGCAAGGGTGATAGACGCCCCGGCCTTCGCTTTGGTCCCGCTGCCCATATACGACGCGACTGTCAAGCTCGTAACACCATCCGGCAAGCCGATAGTCGGCGCTGAGGTCACCGTGGCTGGCGTGGCTCTGGGCAAGACTGACGCTGAGGGCAACGTATTGGCCGCGAGCATACCCGCAGGTAGCTTCACGGTGTCCGCGACATGGTACGGCTTGGACATCAGTCCGACCGTCCCGTTGACCGTGACGCTGTCGAGGACCTACCTGCTCACCGCGAGCAAGATAGCTCTCGTCCAGATACAAGTCGTAGGCGCTCAGAACCAGGGTCTGCCAGGAGCACAGGTGAGCATCAAGACCGGCACGACAACCGTGTTCACTGGAATGGCCAATAACGACGGCGTAGTCGCAGTCGAGCTTCCATTCGGAACGTACGAGGCAAAGGCATCCTACAAGGGAGTTGAGGCATCCAAGAGCATAAGCGTGACCGGCGATGTCGTGGAGAAGATAACGACCGGAGTCTTCATGGAGCTGTTCGGACAAGGACTGACCTTCGCAGGGTTCGCCCTGTGGGTGGTCGCAATCATCATCGTAGTCCTGATACTCGTCATAGCCGCACAGGAGTACAACATATACCGCCGGAAGAGGCTGCCTCAGCTCTTCGGAGCTGGACCAGCTAGGTAAGCGCGATAGCTACGTAAGAAGGGGGTTTTCCCCCTTTCTTTCATTTTTTGTTTTTCCTCATCAAGCCATAGTCGGGAATATTGACAGCGGAAGATTCTTGAGTTGAACCAGCGATCTTCTATCGATGAGTCGCAGCTTCCCTCCTGTTGGTTTTATTGAAGATACTATCGTCCGTTCGGGGGGCAAACCTTTATAGTTCAACGCCCCGAACAGGGCGCACTTTGAGCATAGGGTCCCAAACTAGGGACTGCCCCAAGTGTGGTGCATCCATGGGAGCGGGAACGAGGTTCTGTCCCTCCTGTGGCTTCAGGATAGAGGAGACAGCTGGCCCTGAGCCCGCCGGAGTCGCCAGGCCCGCCAGCCAAGGTCTGCTTCAACGAATAATATCGAGGAAGCCATCCACAGCAGAGCCGCAAGAAGGGACACAGGTAAGGACTGCGTCCGAGTTCACCCAGCCCGTAGCGAGCTGGCCATCCAAGTGCCCGAACTGCGGATTCGACCTGAAGGCAGGCGTGAAGTATTGCCCAAGCTGTGGCTTCAACGTTGAGGTCTGGCTGAAGAGAAGGTCCCTACCCGGCGGGAAGACAACGCCAGGGTACTACGCCTCCAGGAAGAGGTTCTTCTCCTTTGAGGGCTACTCCCTTGAGGGCGTGACGCCAGCCGCAGCCATGTTCCTCATATGGGGGCTTTGGAACGTTCTGATGGGCGGCCTCGCCTTGGGTGGACAGGTCAAGGTCTTCTTCCCGACAAGCGGTCCCCCGCCAGGCTTCGAGACCACGACCCTGACGCTGGCCCTGCTTTTCGGCATTGGGTTCTTCTTGGTTCTGTCGGCCTTCGGCCTGATGCAGGTGAACACGATCCTTTACGTTTTGGGCATCATCGCCATGGTGGTCACCATCCCCCTCTCCCTCTACCAAGTCTCCAGCGCTTGGACCGTGCAGCTAACTGCCACAGCTTCCGGCACACAACAGTTCGAGAACCTGCTGACCGGCTTCCTGGGTATACTGATCTCGATCGTGGGACTGATTCAAACAATCAGGATAAGGAAATACTTCTTCGGCGGGGAGTGAGCGAGCCCAACCCGAGATCCTATCCTGCGAAGATCGGCCTCAGGCTGAGCTGCATCGGCAAGTATGAAGGCCTGAACGGAAATCCATCGACCTTCGCTCTCACGCTCCTCGCGAGTTCCTTCACTGTCATCCTCTCCGTCTTGTCCTCGCCGATTTTCGTGCCCTCCCTGATCGTGACCGGGACTGTCTCGGTTGCTGCCTCCTTGTCCCCAACCACGACTATGTAGGGGATCCAACGGGTCTTGGCCTCCATGACTCTCCTCGACAGGCTCATGTCCCTGTCGTCCACTCCGACCCTCACCCCACTGGACGAGATCTCCCTCGCGATCCTTAGGGCCAGCTCTAGGTGGGCCTGAGGGTTGACTGGCATGACCCTGACCTGCTCGGGTGAGAGCCACAGGGGTAACGTCGGCTGGGTTCCGTTCACCTTCATCCACTCGGCCCTCTCCAAAAGACTCGCAAGGGCCCTCTCTATGGACCCGAAGGAAGATGCGTGTATGATTATCGGGACAGGCTTCTTGGACCCGTCCCTATCAACATAGGTAAGGTTGAACCTCTCTCCGTTCTTCACGTCCCACTGCACAGTGGATATCTGCAGGTTGATCCCGTCCGAGAAAACTGACTGGAACTCGTTCTTGAAAGCGTAGTAGTGCGTCATCTCCTTCATCAGCTTGAAGAACGCCGGGACGCCCACCTTCTTGATCATCGATCTCAGGAATTCCTTGTACCTCTCATAGAAGTCCTCAACCATCTCAAATCCAAGCACCCAGTGCTCGCCGGCCACAGTGTCGTCCATAAGCTTGGCGAACATCACCGTGAGCCTCTCGTACTCTTCCTTTGCCTGCTCCTCGGAGACGCATAACGCGTGCTGGTCGGTCATCCAGAAGTTCCTTGCCCTCATGAGCCCGGTCAGCTCCCCCTTCTGTTCCTTCCTGAAGCATATCGCCTCTTCGTAGACCTTGACGGGCATCTGCTTGTAGGTGAAACCCATTCGTTGCACGAACGGGAACGCCCCGGGGTCGCTCGCGAACCTCAGCACAAGCTCCTTGTCCTCCTCCCTTATCATATAGTCCCTCTCGTGAAACTCGCCCTGCAGCTTCCTGATCGCTTCTATGTCCGCGCGATAGATCAGCGGGTTCTGTATCTTGACCGCGCCCCATGGCAGGGCGATCTTGTTTAGAGCGTAGTCCATGATCAGGTCCTTTATCAGCGTGCCGTTCGGGTACCACTTCATATGACCGATGTCGCTTTCAGGGGCATAGTCGACGAGCTCCAGACGCCTCATGTACTCAATGTGGTGAGGAGCCCTTCCGCTTCCGGCCCTTCCCTCAAGCTCGTTCTCCACGAACTGCTTCAACAACGAGTACCTCCCCTTTCTCTCCCACAGCTCCCTCTTGTCCCTCCAATTGTCAGGGGTGATCTCGTGCTCCTTCCCTTCATGATCAATGATGGAAAACCTGTGAAACTTCTCCTTTGGGGCGGGAACCTCCCTAGGCTTGCCGCTGAAGGATCTAGACAGCTCAGAGAGAGGGTGCCCCTTGTTGCTCATCGCGAACGACTTGTACCAGCCGAACGGCGCCCTGTGAACCTCTACGCCGGCCTCTGCTATCTTCTTCTCGACTTCAACGAGCGCTCTCTTAGCCAGATCCGGGCCAGCCAAGGAACTCGAAAGGTGAGCGTACGGATAAACGACCACGAGCTTCGCGCCAACCGTGGCAGCGTGCTCAGCTATCGACTGCGCCGCCTCTGATGCCACCGCTTCCAAGTCCCTCGAATCCTCACTCTCCACTGTTACAAGCGCAACCAGGCATTCGCCCAATCTCACCTCCTTGCCGCGCTCCACCTCCTCAGCTTGCTCAACTGCCCTCGAGAGAGGACTGTAGGAGAAGTCAGCGCAGTGTATCTGAAGGGTCCTCATGATTTCTCGTTCCAGCCCCCTTTGCCTTTTATAAAGCCACCTCGTGAAGCCCAGCTTCTGTTGATGGTCCGATCATACTCTGGTATTGTGAAGGTTCAGAAGGAGATCATCGTGGGACAAGACATCAATTGCCGGGTTGCTGTCACGGAGGCGAAGTTCACCAGTCTCAAAGGAGAATAGGTCCAACCTTTCTCCGACTGGGCAGAGGGGGTCTATGGATGAAACTCTTATATCGTGGAGCATAGAAGCCACTTGTGGGGAATTCTATGGAGATTGGAGTCGAGGTCAGAAAAGTGGATTCCCAAGGGCGCTTCATTCTGCCAGCGGATTGGCGCGGATACGCACTGAAGGACACGCATGAGGTCTACGTGGTCAAGCGCAAGGACTACCTGAAGGTCATACCAAAGCGAAGGGTTGACCTTAAGAAGTTCTTCGACAAAGTTGATCTCGGAGTGGATGCAATAAGAGGATGGGAAGCATTCGAGAAATCCCTAGTCGAGCGAAGCCCTTGAGGTTCCTAGACGCAAGTATATTCATTTACGCTTACTACAGACCTAGACGAAGGATCACTGGACAGGAGGAAAAAATGAAGAGCAGGGCAAAGGAGATTGTCGGTAAGATAAGTGATGGAAGAGAAGACGTGATGACCACAGTTGTTCATCTCTCGGAAATGACGAACATACTCAAGCAAGGTATGCCCCTAGATGACCTCTATGAAACGATCTTCGGCCTCCTCACCTTGGACAACGTAAACACGAAGGGGGTGAGCAAGGAGGACTACACCGCTGCGACAGAACTGGCTGCCGAGCTGAGACTGGACCCCAATGATGCTCTATCTGTGCAATTCATGAGGCTACACGACATCAACGAGATCTACTCCTTTGACAAGGACTTTGAGAGGGTCAAGGGAATTACTAGACTGCCAGCCGTGAAATGATCTCCAACCCACGCCTGTTCGTCCTTTAAGGAGTTTGGGCTTTCCAAACCAACGCGGTGCAGACAGGGAAAGGTTGCTCTAGCCGAAGACGCAAGGTCCTGAGCGATCAGATGACAATCCGAAACAGACATAGGCTCTTTCTTGTGGTCATCTGTCTGCTTGGTGAAGCCCATAGTTGTCAGGCAAGATGTCCCAGAATGGATCTGTGGACAAGCTCTCTCGTTCAGGGTGGGCCAAGTCCGCTTATTTGCGGGCGACATGGACTCTCTGGTCGTTGTACCAGTTCGCCCAGAGCCGCTGGGCCGCAGTCACCTGCCCTAGGATCGATACAGCAACGAAGGCGTACGCGAGCGAGTTTCTCTCGATCGTCGCGATGGCCGATGCCGCTGCCAAGAGGAGAAGTTTTTCAGGGCGCTCTATGATCCCAACGGAGCAGTTCCTCATCCCTCCTGTGGACTCCGCCCTTGCCCTCACATAGCTCGGCACCAGCATGCTGAATATTGCGAAAGCCCCCAATTCCCAACTGATGTATCCTCCCATGGCTGCGCCCATCGCGATTAGGAACTCCCCGTACCTATCGAAGGTGGCATCGAGCGTGGCCCCGAACTTCGACCTCATTCGAAGGGTGCTGGCATAGAAGCCATCCAGCACGTCCAAAGCTCCAGATACCAGAATACACATCGCGGCGAGTACGGGATCATTGGCGAAGAGCATGTAGGCGGCCAGGATGGAGAAGAAAATGCCAGCTGCGGTGACCACGTTCGGGTGAACCGCCAACTGCCTCACCACCCCGGAGAAGGGCCTAAGCACCCTCTTGACCGCCTTCCTTAGACCTCCGAGCATTCACTAGGACCCCCCTATCTCTGACAAGAGATCCTGCAGGAACCTGGCCCCTTCCTGCAACGTGGCCAAGCCCTTCTCGGTCGCCTCGTAGTACACCTTCCTCAGGTCGAAGCCCTTGCTCGCCTTCCTCACTATCATCCCCTCCCTCTCCATCTTGTACAATACCGTGTAAACTGTGATCACGGCCGCGTCAAGACCTCTGTTGTTCTTTAGGTGATTCGCTATCTCATAGCCGTACATGGGCCTCTCCCTGAGCGCAGTCAAAATGTGCAGCCAGAGGTTCTCTGTTGTGAGCTTCCTCCTCAGCCGCTTCATCGCCATCTAGGCGAACTCACCCGGCCCGTATCTCCTCTGCTCCCTCGCCCTAACCTTCACCACCCTATGGTGGATCGCACAAGACACACACATGTACTTGACCGTCTTCACCCTCGGGATGAAGGTCCCCATCCTCTTCAGCTCCCGGGCAAGCGATGCGTCCACCACCGAAACGGGCTTCTCTACCTTGATCGCCTTGTCCCTCGGAGTAAGGGCGCCGCAGTTAGCGCACTGGACGAGATCTGAACGCCCCTTGCCGCCCTTTGACCTTCCCCTCGACTTTCTCTTCTTTCCCATGAGGCAGTCGCAACACATTGAAGCTCTTCTTGATTTAACCGTTGCGGGCTCGTCTTGAGGCACCAGAAAGAGCGTTTTCTGCCATCTAGTGTGTGAGTTTCTATAGAGATGTCTGAGAGCTAAGCTACTACAGTGAAAGGGGCCTCGGCATATGGACGCATTCAGATCAGATCACGTTGAGCAAGGACGAAGACCAGCTCAATAGGCCTCGGCCAGGTATACCTCGTGCATCGCTTGCCTTCCGCAGACGGGACACCTCTTGCCCCTTGGCCGCGTCGAGGTTAGTTCCTCCCCTCTGACTGAAAGCCCCAGCTCGCTCTCCACCTTGTCAGCGCACTCCTTTCCGTCCATGTTCAGGCTACAGAAGTATGTCTTCAAGATCCTCTTTCCGGATGACAACAATGTCCGCGCCCCCTCAAGCGTATCAACCTCTCCCAAGAACCTGCTCAGCGACCCCTCCGCCCTCTCGTAAAGCTCCTGGTGCTGTACAAGAGAGAACTCCTTGAGGAGCCCGTCGATTTCCGCTAGGCCAATGGTCTTCCTCTTTCGGATTGCCCTGTCAAAGACCGTTAGGGTGGAGGACGAGGCCTCCCTTTCGCCTGTCTCAATCCTCAGCGGAACTCCGAGGAACTCCCATTTGTAGAACTTGGAACCTGGGGTTTCATCGCGTTCGTCAAGCTCCACTCTGGCCCCTTTCTCCCTGATTCTCTCAGCCACCATTCTGGCATATTCTTCAACTCCGGCGCCGGGTATGGGGACTACGACCGCTTGGACAGGTGCGACCTTGAAGGGAAGGATCAGGCCCGTGTTGTCGCCATGAACCGATATCACGGCAGCCAGTATCCGGCTGACCCCTGGCCCAAAGCACGTTTGCTCCACGAGTCTTTTCTTGCCTTCAGCGTCATAGTAGCCCACTTCGAAGGCCTTGCTGAATTTCGTCCCGAGGTAGTGCGTGGAGGCTACCTGCAACACAATGCCATTAGGCATAACCACCTCTGCCGCGTAAGTGTTGACGGCCCCCGCGAACTTGTCCCACTGGGGCTTCACGAGGAAAAGCACCGGAATGGCGAGCTCGCCTTCGATTACTTCCTTCATCGTGCTTTCATCCTCCTCCACCTGCTTCAACGCTTCCTCCCTTGACGCGAAGGCGTCGTGGGCCTCTATCCAGAGAAACTCCCTGCCCCTCACGAGGGGCTTCGTGGCCTTGGTCTCATGTCTGTAGACGGCAACACTTTGGTACAGTTTCAGGGGCAGATCGCTCGGCGACCTAATCCACTGGGAGTACATGTAGTAAAACGCAGTTTCGGATGTGGGCCTGAGCGCGTACCTGTTGGCAAGGGTCTCGTCTCCGCCCATCGTGACCCAAAAGGTCTCAGGCGTAAATCCCTTCACGTGTTCGGCCTCCTTATCCAGATTCTCCTCAGGGATGAGAACGGGAAATAGAGTCGGCTCGTGGCCTCCCTTCTCCAGCCTCTCCTCGAAGAACCGATAGATCTCCCTCACCATTCCCATCGCATAGGGCCTGTAGACCACCATCCCCTTGATGTTGAACCTGTCATCTATCAACTCGGCTTGACGTATGATAGTGTTGTACCACTCCGAGAACTGACCCTCCTTATCTATCGAGAACGTTACCTTGCTGCTTTCACCCGGCATTGAGCGAACCGTCCAATGAAGCAGGATATTTATGGAATTCCCCTCAGAGAGCTTTGCCTCGGCCAGATCATCCGTTGGTGCATCGTAAACGCGAGAACCGTCTTCGCGTCGGAATCCTCCTGAGATCTTTCAGACGGACAGGTTCCGGGAGATAGATAAATACGGAAGCCAACTTGGGTGAACGTTGCTTTGAAGATACTCCATCTTTCGCACACCGGCCTCCCAGATGAGAGAATCGAGCGGTCCGCTTGGTCATGTTCGTCGGCGGGCCATGAAGTTCACTTCGCGGGGTCAAAGTATCGTGGCCTGTCCTTGCCATCTGATCCGTTCCTAACGAAGAGCGAGCTGGGATTCGACCTGCGCTCGAATCTGGGTGAGCCGTTCTCCACCCTTCGGTTGGTTCAGAGGTTGAAGCGGATCGTCGCCGAGGTGAAACCGGATTCAATACATGCGCATGACATATTCGCCGGAAGGCTCGCAGCCAAGATCAAGATGCCATTCGTGTACGACGATCACGAGTACTGGTCAAAGGAGGCACAGGCATATGCCGGACCCGTCGATCCCATCTGGACCTACAAGCACATCCTATGGAAGTCTTGGGAGGGGCAGGTGCTCGAGGAGGCGACCGCGGTGATAGCTGTGAGCGACGCAACTGCGGCCGAACACAGGGAAACAAATCGAAGAGTATTCGTCGTCCCCAATTTCCCGAGAGATGTCGAGGCGAGGGGCATCCCGGAGCCCGCCCCTTCACGTTCCGACCTCGCCTCGGTCTACGTCGGGAACTGCACCCCACCGTTCGCTAGGTTTCGTGACACCTCCGGCCTCACCGAGGTGTTCGAAGGAGGAAAAATCGGCAGCCTGAGGGTCATCGGGGATGAACGGCTGGAGACATCTCCGCATGTAGCCTCGACGGGAAGGAAGTCACACTCCGACATGATGAAGGAAATCTCGAAATGCGACATTGGTCTTATCCCTTGGAAGAAGCACTGGTTCCATCCTTACTGCAATCCGAACAAGGCCTACGAGTACGCGCACGCTGGTTGTCTAGTGATGGTCACATCAGGTTTGGAGCAGGTGCGAAAGACGTTGTCAAGCTGGTGCCTGACGTTTGACAACCACGAACAGCTCGCTCGCACATTGTCGGACCTCATGGCGCGTCCCGACGAGGTGCTTGAGAAAAGGCGAGGCACGCAAGCGTTCGCTAGGGATAGGCTGCTGTGGGACAAGTACGATGCAGTGCTGGCCGGGCTACACTCTCTATGAGTTCTCCTAGCAGCGGACGTCTATCCAGCCGAGCGGCGCAAGAACAGGTGTCCCATCGATAGCGTCAATTAATGGCCTTTGTCAAAGCCTCAGCTATCTTCTTGCTGGCCTTCCCCGTTCCGAAAACTCTTCCCCTTCTTCGACGCGGCTTGAACGTTTCAACCGCCCTGGTGATCTTTTCAACGTCAACTCCGACAACCCTGTTCCATCCCTCCCTCACGGTTTCTACCCACTCGGTTGTCTCCCTGAGGGTGATGCAGGGTACCCCCAGCAGGTATGCCTCCTTCTGAACGCCTCCTGAGTCCGTCATGATCATGCTCGCGTGTTTCTCCAGCTTGATGAAGTCCAGGAAGCCAAGCGGCTGCGTCGTCGTCACGTTGCGTCGTGATGTGAGCTTTCCGTACAGGCCATGCTCCTCAAGGGCCTTGACCGTTCTGGGATGTATTGGAAACACTACCCTCTTTTCAATTCTTGTCAATGCCTCCACTATGCTGGAAAGCCTGTGCCGGTCATCAGTGTTCTCAGCCCTGTGGACGGTCACCAAGACGTAGGGGCTAGATCTAAGGCCCAAATCATCTATCACGTGAGATTCCCTCTCGGCCAGCTTCGTACTGTCTCTCAAGGTTTCAACCATCACGTCGCCCGTGAGTAGCACCTCGCCCTGGCAGTGCTCCCTCAGCAGGTTCTTGACAGCAGCCCTGGTCGGGGCGAAGAGATAGCGCGACATGTGGTCCGTCAAGACCCTGTTCACTTCCTCCGGCATTTCCATGTCAAAGCACCGAAGCCCTGCCTCCACGTGAGCTACAGGGACGCGGACCTTTGCTGCCGCCAAGGCTCCAGCCAAGGTCGTGTTCGTGTCTCCATAGACCAGAGCAACTCTCGGTCTCTCAGATAGCAGCACTTTCTCGACCTTCTTCATCATCTCGCCAACTTGATATCCGTGGCTGCCTGAGCCTACGCCGAGTTCATAGTCCGGGTCTGGGAGATTCAAGTGCTGGAAGAATATCTTGGATAGCGAGTAGTCATAGTGTTGACCCGTATGAACAATGATGTGGTCATAATGTTCGATCAGCGCTCTGTGCACCGGAGCCAGTTTCACGAAGTTTGGCCTTGCGCCAACTATGGAGACAACCTTAGTAGCGCAGTGAGCGCGCCCCTCACTTGTGCGGATGTCCGAAGTTCTCAACTCATTTCTGGTAACGCGGAGCGACGGCAAGGATTCCTGCGTTCCTTCATTAGGACCAAGCCGCATCTCCAGGCCAGCGATCAACATTGGCGGTCAGTCGATTGAAACTATTTATCCATTGTTCACGGGCAGCGAACGCGAGGTCAACAGTTGTTCGAAGTGCCCCCAACACCTCGGAAGCATGAACCACAGGTATCCAGAAGGTGACCCCCGTGCTCGAAGGCAGAGCCGCAGATACCAAGTTCGTGGGAACAATAGCTTTCGTTGGGAAGCTCATTGGCATAGCGGCCGGCTTAGCGTTCCAGGTCATAGTGACGAGGAGGCTCGAACCCCCTAGCTTCGGCCTGTACCATCTCGTGTTAAGCGTCGTTACCTATTTCGCGGTTCCCGTCGCGGCCATCTCATATTGGTCGGCTCGCGATTGCGCAAGAGGTTCAAAGGCGGTGCCCACCGCGTTGATATCTGGGATTGGGCTCTCGCTCGCTTCAGTGGTCGCATACCTAGCATTCTCCTTCCTTCTCTCAGGGTGGGTCGATCTTCAGTTCATCCCCTTCGTGGTTGGTGCGATCGTACTCATCCTGACGTGTGAGGGCACGATAGTGCACGCTATCGCTGCCACCGTCAAGCCGCACGTGGTAGGGTATCTTGAGATCGTTAGGGAATCTGTGAAGGTGTTAGCTGGGTTCGTCTTTGTGCACCTCTTCAGGCTGGAACTGATTGGCGCCCTGCTGTCATGGGTTGCATCCCTCCTCTCCGCAGCTGGGCTTGGGCTCGCCCTTCTCGGAGAAAGGGCGGGAGGGAAGTTTGACTGGGCCGCTGTCAAGAGGTGGATGAGAGGATGGTGGCTGCCGATCTTCGGAAACGCGGCAGCCTTACTCGTTACGCTTGATGTCTTGGTGGTTGCGGCGCTCTCCTCGATGATCTCCGTATCCTATCTCTCCGCGGCTACCGTGATCTCGTCCGTCGTTTTGTACACTATAGCACTAACCTCCGCGCTATATCCTCAACTGCTGGCGGGCGGCTCGGAGGAGAATATAGACGAAGCGTTTAGGTTCTGGCTACTCTTCTCAGTGCCGATGACCTTGGGGCTCTCATCTCTAGCTCCTGCGATTGCCCATGTACTGAGACAAGAGTACGCCGTTGCTTACCTGGCGATAGCGTTCAGGGTTGTAGGTGCGTTCTTCATAACGTTCGGTGATATCCTCATATACATCACCGCGGGTCACGAGAAGTTGCTGGCCGACGATGTTCCTGAGGGCAAGCCTATTTCGTCATCTTCAACCTTCAGAGTGATAACGGTGAGGCTGGTCACCAACCTCGTATACATCGGATCCATTTTCTTGCTCATACACTTCCTAACCATGAGCGACCTCGATGTCGCAATCGCGGTTGCCTTCTTGTACCTTCTGCTGTCCATCATTTCCCTAGTGCCGAAGTACTTCATAGCAAGGTCGCTTGCTCGCTTCCATCTGCCCGTCCTTCCCTTGGTGCGATACGTGGCTTGCTTCGTCCCTTCTCTCGTTTTCCTTTGGCTGTTCTACCCATTTGGGGCCTTCAGCGAGAGGATCTCTGATGTCCTCCTGAACCTAGTTCCTCCGATTGCCGGCGCTGCAACTCTATACTTCATATCCGCATTTCTTGTGGATCCGTACTTCAGGGGGGTAGTGTCATCAGTGGTGACTTGGGTTGTCGGAGAGCCCAGAACAACCCACAGCAGCGAAGAGTGAAAACGGGCTCACTGGTCACGGGTGCTATTTGCGATGGTTGAAGGAAAGGCTATTTACCCTTGACCTCGCCAAGGATGGTGGCACTGCGTTCTTGGCATGCCGTTTCGAGGGACCATGACATGAGCTATGAGTTTGGTCGCTGGGATAGATTCGCATCACGACCGCTGCTGAACGTAGAGGCCGTGGGTGGGCGAACAGCATGACTTCTGCAACACCAAGAGAGAGGAATCCTCGCGGCATTTTCACCTCGGACACCTTCCTCGACGCGTTCGCTCCCGTCATAGGAGGAACTCCGGTCTTCGGGCATCATATGTGGATAGTGAAGAAGTTCCTCTTTCGAATGGCATACTGCTCCCCTTGGAACGGTTTCATAAAGCATCCTCACTTAGATGATCTGCTGTCCGCGGCACGAAGAGAGGGATGCTTGGCACTCACCTTTACCTCATCCTCCCTATTGGACGATCCGAGGCTTGAGGAGCTCTCCCCCGTTCCAACGCCGATCGTGCCGAGGGACTACTCTCCCTCTAAGAAGGTCAGGTGGTCGGTGAAGAAGGCTCAATCCTTTGGCTTCGATATCATGACCGAACCAGCTGAGACCGCGTATCCTGTCTTCTCCGGCCTCTGGGGCAGACTGCAACGGGGCATCCCGCTCAGTTTCTACTTGGAGTTGGAACGAAGCGGGCTGGGGCATACTATGGTCGCTAAGGAATCAGGCAAACCCATCTCAGCTCTCTTCTACCTGGAGGACGAGGACGACGTGAGATACATGTATAGTCTGGGCACTCTCAGGGAATTCATCCACTCTCAGGTCACCACTTTGCTGGTGCACAGCTTCTTAGAGAAGTCGATGGCGTCAGGCTCTCCATACGTAGATCTCTGTGGTTGCACGGAACCCTCGATTTACAGGTTCAAGAGCCAGTTCACAGATCAAATCATGTTCAGGCCAAGATACCTGCACGTCATCAAGAAGGTTCTCTGGAATCTGGTCTCATGGAAGTCAAGCACCATATACAAGGATCTCTCCCCGCCCTTCATAGACAAGCGGAACTGGAGGGAGAGAATCGTCGGAACGCCGAAGTCTTAAATCAACGGCTCGGTCACGTCAAGATCCCTATGTCCAACACGATCAGAGTAATTCACGACTTTGATTCCCCGTTTCCCTCTGGGAGGCAAGCCCTAGGGACTGGGTTGAAGTTGATAGTGTACGCCATCTCAAAGAAGTTGCCATTCGTCAGGCCGTTGGCGAAAGACATCTACCAAGATTGCTACAGGTACTGCCTGACCTTGGCTAAGTTGGACAGAACGATCGGGCTGAAAAGCGCGTTCGGGCTCAGACAAGAGGTCGAGGACGAATTCCCAAGCTTAAGGAAGGAACTTGAGGCAATGGGCTTCAGTGTCCATCGTCATGTTCACCACAGCGAAACTGAAGTGACGTGGGATCCTCCTCTTGACGTGGCGCCAAAGTACTGGCACTTTGACCGGCTCTATGCTGGTGGCGACATCAGACCAACTAAGGATACCGAGTGGGCGGTCTTTCATGCCGATTACCCCGATCTCATGGGACATTACATCGACTTTCTTGACGAATCTATTTCCAAGGGCCTTCTGTCAACTTGCCGCGCTGAGAAGCTGACCGGAGAACCCGCTTCTGATGAAGCCACCTGATTCACTACACATATTGCTGGTCACCTCGTCCCCCCATCCTCTGGTTGAGGAATTCGGACAAGAGCTGAGGAGGAAGGGACTGCAAGCCACATCAGTGGGCGTGCTTTCCCGTCAGTTGAGCAGGATAGGATTGGTTAAGGAATCCGGTTGGTTTCTGTTGAGGGTCATGTTTCTCGATCCCATACTTGCGCTAAAGATGTTATTCATCACAATCAGACACGGACTCCTAGATGCTCGCAGAAAGGATTACGTTCATTTCCTTGCTCTAGCTAGCGTGATCGCAGGGCTGCAGCATAGACATGGCTTCGACATGGTTCACGCGTTCTGGGCATACCCAGCCGGGATATCATCAGTCCTAGCAAAGTCTGCTATGAGAAAACCAGTTGTCGTGTCGGTTCTGGGATACGATGCCGATGAGCACACTTTGAAGAATCCCGGGTTGAGAGAGATCACAAAGTTGGCACTAGACGAAGCAGATGCCGTGGTGGCCGGAGCGGAGAGTCTCCGGTCGAACGTCCTCCAGCTCGGAATAGACAATCGAAACGTGTCATTGATCCCCCCAGGAGTCAACACATTGAGGTTCAGGCCAAGAACGAAGGAAGAAACTGGTGAAAGGCTCGTGGCTATAAAGGAGAACTTGGTGGTCGGCTTCGGCCCTCGCTTGGAAGAGACGTATGGCCCAGCTGACTTCATCACAGCTTCAGCAATGGTCTCGAAAAGGGTGTCAGATGTCTCCTTTGTCATGGTCGGCAACGGTTCGCTTCGTCAGGATATGGAGAAGCTGGCGACTCAGCTTGGATCCAAGATCGAATTCGTAGGGGATGTGCCATATAGTGAGATGCCCTATCACTATTCAACTATGGATGTCTACGTTTCGCCTTGTCCCTTCGGACAGGGCGTTTCAACTTTCGAAGCGATGGCTTCAGGAATACCGGTGATAGGATACAACTCTGGGATTGTCAAGATAGTCAATGGAGTGGATGGTTTTCTCGTCGAGCCCGGGAACATCGAGGAGCTTGCCGAGAAGATTCTGTACTTGCTCCAGAACCCAGATGTGAGAATCAGAATGGGCAAGAGAGCTAGGGAGAGGGTTGCTTCGAAACACGGGATGATCGCATACGTGAACAGCCATTTGGAGATATACGACAAGCTATCTCGCGTCACAGGCGTAGCGTCTGGGCCTCAACCCGACTGCGAGGTTCTGTGATACGAAGGAATCGACAATATCCAACGTTGCATTGATCATCTAGTCGGCTGAAGCAGGGCAAGACTTCGCGACGATCCAATTCATCGACGAGAGAGCGACTAATGATCTCAGGCAGTCTTGGTGAGAGAAGCCAGCCGACATCAGTGAAAGGTCCATCAGCTCTTGTTCACAGATCGTAGGTCAGTTGCCTCAGGTGTGCCCAAGTCTATCCCCTTAACCTTTAATAGCGTATGCCCAGTGCGAGTCCGTTCCTTAGAATGGGTAAAGGCTGGATTCTGATAACCGGGGGTGCGGGGTTCATAGGCAGCCACCTTGTGGACAAGTTCCTTGCCTCGGGTTACAGGGTCATTGCACTGGACGACTTCTCAAGCGGAAACATAAACAACGTATGGCACCACATGACGAATCCGGATTTCAGACTTGTGCGGGGAAGCGTGACGGACGCTCAGGCTGTCCACGAGGTTGTCTCCAAGGTGGAAGTTGTTTACCACCTCGCCGCCCAGATCCACGTCGACAAGTCTATACTCGAACCTGATCTGACCTTTCGCACCAATTCGCTGGGGACGCTGACTCTACTTGAGGCTGCTAGAAGGTCAGATGTCAAGCTCTTCGTCTACATGTCGTCCTGCGAGGTGTATGGAAGCGCTCAATACGTTCCCATGGACGAGAAACACCCACTGTGCCCCTCCTCTCCCTATGCCGCCAGCAAGGTGGCGGCAGATCGTCTCGTTCATTCCTATTTCACAACATACAAGTTGCCTTTGGTCGTTTTTCGCGGCTTCAACACCTTCGGACCGAGGCAGAGAGATAGAGGCTACGCTGCGGTGATACCGAAGTTCATCAAGAGATGTCTCACAGCAAGACCGCCGGTCATCTACGGCGATGGAAAGCAGACGAGAGACTACATGTTTATCACTGACATGACAAGGGCACTACAATCTGTACTTGATGCGGGAGAAGCAGTACATGGGTTGACGATCAATGTGGGGACCGGAAGAGAGGTAGGGGTTCTTGAAATCGCTCACAAGATTCTGAAGATGACAGGGGTTGACCTTCAACCCGTCTTCGCAACTGAGAGACCCGGCGAGGTGAAGAGGATCATCGCCGACACATCACTAGCAAAGAAGGTCTTGGGCTTTTCTCCCAAGGTCAATTTCGATCAGGGGCTGTCTGAGCTTATGGATTGGTACAAGGGAGGGGGGTACGAAGCCTCCCGAGCCTACGTGACCGAGGAATGAGAGAGCGCCGGAAAATATCCGACAGGACGCTACAGAGCACCAGAATAATCGTACCGTTTGCCCGCCCGACGATTTCTGCACGATCAGTTGCAACTTACGTGAAGTACGTGAAAGACATGCTGAAGTCTGGCAGGCTGACACTCGGTAAGTATACCTCGGGGTTCGAGCGGTCGATATCTGATTTCGTGGGAGCAAGGCGAGCCGTGTCAATGAACTCATGCACCTCCGCCCTATTCTCCATAGCGATGGCCGTGGGCTTGCGCCCGGGTGATGAGGTAATAGTGCCGGCCGTGACTTTTGCATCCACCGCCAACGCAGCCATCTTGGTGGGCTCCAGGCCAGTCCTCGTCGACTCAGATCTCTCTACCTATAACATGTCAATCGAAGACACCAAGAACAGTACCAGAAGAGGAAAAACAAAAGCAATAATCGCGGTTCACTTGGCTGGGAATCCAGTCAATCTGCGGGCGCTCTCCGAGATCGCGCACGACAGCAGATCGTTGCTGATCGAGGATGCTGCGCATGCATTGGGCTCATATTATGGAAGCAGGCACGTCGGAACTTTTGGTGTTGCTGGCGCATTCAGCTTCTACCCCAATAAGATAATCACCACAGGGGAAGGAGGATGCGTTGTCACAGAGAACGATGACATCGCCGAGAAACTTGAGCTGATAAGAAGCGTTGGAAGAAAGGGGCTTGGCCCCACACAGGTACTGGCCTTCGGCGGGAATTTCAGAATGTCCGAGCTACAAGCCGCACTCGGTCTTGTGTTGATGAGGAAGGTCAAATCATTCCTAGCGGGCAGGAAGAGAATAGCGGAATACTACGATCGCAAGCTGGCGGACATGAAAGATCTCGTGACTCCTCAGAGAATCGAGGACAACTGCACGCCCAGTCGGTACGCCTATTTGGTCATGTTGAACCAAGGCATCAACAGGGACAAGGTCAGGCGGGAACTCCTCACGAAGCATGGGGTTGAGACTTCCATACTGTACGTCCCCTTGCACCGACATCCATACTACAATAGGCTAGGCGTGACTAGAACGGGTCTCACCGTTGCAGAGCACATCGGGCATAGAAGCTTGGCGTTGCCCATATACGGCCACATGACCCTGAGACAGGCTTCATACGTCGTGAGTTCTCTCAGATCTGTCCTCACCCATGTCGCGCGATGACTTCACATGAGCAGACGTTTCCTCATGAGAGGAGAGGGAAATCTTAAGGAGTATGTTATCTCGAATGCAAGACAGCTCCTGTCTCCGTACTCGTCTGATCCCAGATTTCCACTGGACGAGGCCATCACCTCACATTTGGAGCGCTTGGCTCACTCAAGCCACATCGAGTTGCCGGCGGTCAGCGGAGGCGCCCTGGTCGAGGAGTCTGCCTTTGACTCTGGCGTTCTGGGGGTAAAGGTCTTCAGGTTGACCGAATTCTATCCCGTCGCTACAGACATCGATGGTCTATCCGATCTTGTGCGCGCAGTCAACGAGGCAGCTTCCAAGCTCTCCTGCGACTTGCTGATCGCGAGGGTGAATGCACAGAACATGGCCTTGGCACAAGCTTTGGAGAGGTCCGATTACGTCATGTGCGACGTGTTGTCAACGTACTCTATGAACGCTCAGCAACTCATCCCTTTCCAACCCAGTGGTCTGACCCTGCGAGAAGGTACCACCGATGATGCCAATTGGATGATCGACATTTCAACTGGCCAGTTCTCCATGAGTCACTACTTCAACAGCCCATGGATAAAGAGGGAATCTGCGGACAAGATCATGGAAGCATGGATCAAGAACTCAGTCGCTGGGTACGCCGACGGGGTTCTCGTTGCAGAACGAGGGGACGAGCGGGTCGGATATGCCACATGGAGGCGCAAGATCTTTGGCCAAGACTACCTCGTGTGGTTGATTGATCTGGTCGCGGTCAGCAAGGCACATCAGGGACGAGGGATAGGCAGAACTCTCGTATCTCGTGCGACCGCGGACGCACGAGCCAATGGGGCGATGGTCGTGTATGCAGGCACACAAGCCAATAACATAGCTGCATGCAAGATGTATGAATCACTGGGTCTTAGACAAGCGTCCCTTTCCGTGACGTTTCACAGGTTACTGTCGAAGTGAGTTCTGTATGACCTTGCTGAGGCCATGTTCTGGCTCATGCTCGGCGCGCAGGACCGCTGCCCAGCGGAGACGTTGAGGGGGACTTGCCCGTGGCTTGTCAATAGTGATAGCTATTGGCCAGAGATGGAAATCCCATCGAGTCTTGCTGAAGGATCTCATGATTATCCTTATCTCGGTGGATTGGTGCCAGTCAGCGATGGCCCTCCCTGACGAGGAGATAGAGCTGAGGCTCAAGGGGAAATCCTGGGCCGTCTACTGGTACGCCTTGGGAAGGGGAGGCCCCGTAACTGTCAGGGAGGTGCAGAGGTCGCTCGGGTTCTCCAGCCCAAGCGTCGCCCAACATCATCTGGAGGTGCTGAAGGACTTGGGTCTGCTGCACCGAGAGGAAGGAAGCACCACCTATTTCGTGATAAGGAGGGCAACGGTGGGGCCGCTCAGGGACTTCGTGTTCGTGATCGGCAGGCCCATACCCAGGTTCCTGTTCTATGCTTGTTTCCTAACCACTGCGTACTTGGCCTACTTGATCTTCTTCATGAGGTCCTTCACCAGGGAGGCTGCGCTCTTCCTGCTCTTCGGGGCGTTCGCGCTGGCCTTCAGCTGGTACGAGGTGTACAGAGCCCTGAAATCCCTGCCCTTCTGATGTCCAAAATCTAGGTTTATCACCAATGGATTGACCCCTGGATCGAATGGCGAACTCCCTCAGAATGGCGGCGGCCGGGGTCCTTCTGGCAGTCCTCGTTTCGGCCGGGACGTTCCTCGTCTTTCCGCCTGGCGTCAGGATGGAACTGGCGGACGGGGAGATAGGGGCAACCGAGGCCACGTTCGCACTGAGGGGCCCCCAGCGTAGCTTCCGACCGGTCAGCAAAGACGAGACGGCTGCCCCTCTCACAGCAGGGCCAAGCCTAGCCGACCTGTACCAGACACTTCAGGAGAGCTATTTCTCGGTTCAATTGACCAGGCCGCGCCTAGAACCCACGCCTAACCTCGTGACTCAGGAACTCATAGCATATGCCTCGGCTTCCGCAATGGTCACCGCGTTGTCCTTGACGGAACAAGACATCGTGATTCCAAGCTACGCTTCAGCTCTCAGGTCCGCGCAGCAAAGGTTAGACGAAGTCGTCGGGGAAGCTGCCTCATCCAAAGCAAGTGTCGAGCGAGCTCACAACATCCTCATGGTCTCTTCATTCCTAGTTCAAGGAGAGAGCTTCTCTTCCCTGCCGGAGAGCGCGAAAGCCTATGCCAGAGACGTGGGCTTGGCGAACCCCGAGGCTCTCTTCAGCTGGCAAGGGACCGAGAGGTTCAGGTTCTCGCTCCCTCTTTCCAGACTTCAGGCGTCCGTGACTTGGGCCAGCTACGCCACGAGCTTCGAGAGGTCTCGCGATGTCTCCTGTTTGGCAGTGCTTGGCTTCGTGGTCGCTGAGGACATTTCCACCTGGTCAAAGCTCTCTGGGTTCTACAAGGGGCTACTCGGATGGGAGTCTGTCGACTCCGTCGAGCTGGCATCGATCGCTGTCTCAGTGTTCGGCCACTCCCTGACAGAGGAGGAACTAACTGATCCTGCCTTACTGAGCAGGTTCTCGGAGTCCTTGGGGGAAGATCCTTGGGCCTTTCCTTTCGAGATATCTCTGTCGGGAACTGCTCCGGACATATACTCGTTGACATCAGATCTGCCCGACTCACTCTCGCTATTCGACCGGGTTTCTGAGCTCAGATCCCGCTATGCCGCGATGGAACTCGATCGCGAGGGACAAGCCGCTAGTCTCGGAGGAATCTGGCTGATCCAGCTGTTGTCGGCTACTTGGGATGCTCCCAACGAGAGAACAGTCAATGCGATAGCTGGGGCCTATGGTCTCCTACTCTATTCAAGTCCAACGGGTCTTGATGTCGGCTTCGTTTCAAACAGGACAATTCTTGTGGAGATCAACCCCAGTCTCTACTCAAGGCTCGACGCCGCGATAGTAGGCCTGCACGACTACATCGCTTCGACAATTGGGATCAGCAACGGAGCTGGGGCAGTGCTCTTGGCCGCGCACGATGTCGTCGGGTCGATCTCCCAAGAACAGAGTTCCTCTGCTCCCGTCATGCCGCTGGAACGCTCTTTGGTGGAGAAACTCTCCTTGCTCTTGAAAGTCTCCGGACTGACCTTAGCTGTCAACTGGCGCACCGACCTCGGCGAAGCGATGCGCTCAGTGACCGTCACGCTCATAGTAGAAAGAATGGACGGAACGATTGGCCTCATCTACTTGGTTGCTGAGGTCTCCGAGGAGGGATAGCGAGCGGGCCGAACCAACCTATCGACAGTTTTCCAAGACCACCTCACGAAGGACGGCCTCTCTCTCCTGCTGATCAGGTCCGAGATGAATCGTCTCGTTCGAGGGTCGGACGGATATCCGCTCCCGAAGTCTCCAATCCTCGCCCTGAGTTCCCCTACGAGTTCGTCCCTCCTCACCTTGGCCAACACCGATGCGGCCGCCACCTCAACGTGGGCCGACTCCGACCTATTCTCGGATACGATCCTGACCTTCATGCCGTCGAGCGCCCCTTTGACCATCCTCTTGAATACCTTGGGAATGGGATAAGGCGAGTCCAAGTAAGCCACCGAGGGCCTCAGGAACCTGAGGTGCGCCGCTGCAACTTCTGCCTCCAACTTATTGAGGGTCATATACTTCCTCCTTCGCCTGACGTACTCGTCTACGTTCGATGGCGTTACGTACGTGACGATGCAACTCTGACTTGCATCCTCAATGAAGGGGACTAGCGCCCTCCTTCGACTCGGGCTGAGCTTTTTCGAGTCCTTGACCCCGCACTCCCTCAGTTTCCTGATCCCTTTGACATCAACGAGAACTGAGGCTATCACGAGCGGACCTACTATGCTTCCCCTGCCCGCCTCGTCCGTTCCGGATCTCGTCAAGTCCCTCGCCACTCGGCGGAAACGAGCTCATGGGCCCTTGAGAAAGGGGAGAGGCCTATCCTCTCGCTCACCTCAGCGCCCGAGGACCTCAACTTCCTGACCTCCGCTTCGAACACTTCCTCAGGTGGCTTCACTGAATCAATGCTGCTTGCCTTTATCGCCAACACGATCGAACCCCCCTCCTTCAGGAACCAACGAGTGTTCGCGACTGCGATGTCCGACTGATCCGGCTGAGCCACATCGCAATAGATCGCATCGACCTCATCAAGTAGGTAGCAGTATTCGAAAGGCCTCCTCGCATCCCTCAGAATCGGAATGACGTTGCGTCGGACCTCAGCTACCCTTTCCATGAGGTCCCTCAATGGCCTGAAGGATACCTCAACCGCATAAAGGGCTCCCCTCGGTCCGACTATGTCCGAGACGTGGCTCACGGTCGTTCCGCTCGCAGCGCCCAGGTACAGAACGCGTGATTGAGGGCGGATCCTGATGTCCTTCATGCCGTTCCTTATCGCAGCGGCGAGCTTGCTTCTGTAGGGATCCCACTTCCTGTACTCATCATCTCCGACCCTGACGAGTTCCTCACCGTAGACGGACCTTCCCGGAGAAAGGTTCCTCGTCAGCAGACTTCCGTCATAGCCCTCGAACACGCCCTCAAAAAGCTCCCTCATGCTCTCGGGCCTCCGCTTGAGGAGAGCGAATCGATCCTCTTCTTCAGGGACTCCGTCAGCTCCTCTCCGATGTCCGATCCTGAGAAGGTGTCAATCCTGCACGCGACGGTTATCTTGCTGGCCAGCGCCCTTGCCGCCTTCCCCCTCAACTTCCTCGCTGCGTTGTGCACGATCGGATGTTGGAAAATTAGGCCGTGCTTAGGAGGCCTGCTACCCTCCCTCATGGCCCTGAACAGCGCCCTCTCCGCTCCCATTATCTGCACGGACGACGAAGGTAACCTCGCCAGCTTGTCCAATCCGCCTGCCTTCGCGATCAGCTTCGCGCCGAGAAGAGGACCAGCCACTGCAGAGGTATTTGGTGCGATCTCACCCATGACCCCCGAGATCCTGTCTGAGATGCGCTCCCTGAGTGAGATCATCTCCCAAGCCGTTGACGCGTATTGCATGACTAGCGGGGCCACCGCGGGCGGAGTCGGCGCTCCCTTCGACCTCCGCGCACCTTCCACCACCTCCGCAGGAACGTCCTCGGTCCCAGCTGATACTATGTCCTCCTTTGACGGATGCTTGCGCAGAATCCCAACGAACTTCTCCGGAGTCCTGACCAACCTCCTAAGCTCGGGGAAATAGAGCGAGACCCAGTCCACGAGCTTCTCCGTCACTTCATTCAAGGAGCTTGACAAAGTGTCGTGGGCGGAGACCAAGTTGATGAGTTCTTGATCCATCGTGGAAGATAGCTCAGAGATCCTCCTCTGGGTGCGCTCCATCGCCACAGCCCTGTAGAACTCGACTCGTTCCTCTCGGGGCCTTCCCGTGAAGCTGTCAAGACTTGACCTCACGTGCCTGCCTCCCCTCGATGGCTGCTCAAGGGAGACCCCGTGCCCCCTCCTCTCAAGTATGCCCTTGAGCGACTCCTCCTCGACCACCACGCTACTCAACCCGCGAAGGTGGCCCTCAACCTCATCGATAAACTCAGCGCACGCCTCAAGGGTCAGCTCCTGATCATCTCCCTTTTCGATGATCGTCCGCATGTCCTCGTCCAGCAAGTGAATCGAGACCGGCGTTCTGACCAGATATCCCGCCCCCATGCGTCACACCCTCCGTCCTTGCTGACCTTCACTCGTCTCCTGCTCAAGGAACGTTTAAATTTGAGCTGATTCTCGCCCGTTGAGACGATTACATGGTAACCCACGGATCGGTGACCCTTGCGGGGAAAGTTCGGAGCGTTACACCGAAGCTTCCCAAGAAGGAGAGAAAGTCACCCATACCTAGGCTTCGCAACAGGGCGCTCTACAAGAAGAGAATAGTGCTCAAGAGGACCGAGAGACGAAGGGGCTGAGCTTTCGCGCACCTACATTGGCCTCCGGTTACGAACTAGCCAAGAAGGATCTAGCAGAGAGGCTCAGGGATCCCAGTCCGATATCACGAGATGAGTTCGAGCGCCTCAAGAGGGAGGTAGCCTGTAAGCACTCTCTGACAAGGGTGCCGTCAAATCCAGAGATACTTGCCCTGTTGGATCCGGAGAGCCGCGAGCTTGTCAAGCGGGCCCTCCTGCTCAAGTCCACCCGGTCTGCCTCAGGCGTCGTGGTGGTTGCAGTGATGGCTTCACCGCATCCCTGTCCCCACGGTAGATGCATTTACTGTCCTGGCGGACCCGCTTCCGGCACGCCCCAGAGCTACACCGGTCACGAGCCAGCAGCAATGCGCGCCATCCAGAATCGATTCGATCCTAGCGCACAGGTAGTTCAGAGAATGCGGCAACTTGAGCAAATGGGTCACAGCACAGACAAGGTTGAGCTCATCATCATGGGAGGAACCTTTCCCAGCGCTCCGCTGAGGTATCAGGAGTGGTTCGTGAAGGAATGCTTGGACGCGCTCAACTGCTACCGCTCAGCCTCCCTTGAAGAAGCCAAGCGCCTCTGCCGCAACTCACGAAGGAGAAACGTTGCGCTCACTATCGAGACAAGGCCCGATCACTGCAAGGAGCCCCACGTGGACTCGATGTTGGATATGGGAGCAACTAGGGTCGAGATCGGGCTTCAATCGGTGTACGACGATGTCCTTGACTTCGTCGGTAGAGGTCACGCCGTAAAGGATTCGGTCGATGCCATCAGGATAGCGAAGGACTCCGGGCTCAAGGTTGTCGTGCACATGATGCCAGGCCTGCCGGGATCCGACCAAGACAGAGATGTCAAAGCGTTCAGGGTCCTATTCGAGGATGAGAAGTTCAGGCCAGACATGCTGAAGATATACCCGACGCTAGTGCTCGCTGGCACTGGCCTTGAGAAGCTGTACAGAAGCGGCTCGTACTCCCCCCTCGATGACGCAACCGCAACCGAGATAGTAGCAAGGGTATTCGAGATGGCCCCTAGGTGGTTGCGCGTGATGAGGGTCCAGCGCGACATACCCGCCAACCTGATACTTGCCGGTCCCAAGCACGGAAACCTCAGGGAGCTATCTCTCCGATTGCTCTCTAAGAGGGGGCTCAGGACTTCCGAGATCAGGAGCAGGGAGATAGGGCTGAGGAACGCGCCCTCCAAGGGCGAAGGACTCGAACTCAAGCTAACGCCCTACGCTTCGTCCTCAGGGCAGGAGGTCTTGCTTGAGATCGCAGGACGGGAGAGCGACCTCTTGGTTGCATATCTCAGGCTTAGGCTACCCTCACCTTCCGCGCACAGGCCGGAGCTCTCCGGAGGTGAATCAGCCATCGTCAGGGAGCTTAAGGTGCTCGGCAGGTCGACCCCCATCGGGAAGGTTTGGGCTGATTCGAGTCAACACAGGGGACATGGTGCGTTCTTGATGGGCGAGGCCGAACGCTTAGCGAGGGACGACTGGGGCGTCAAGAAGCTACTCGTCACCTCTGCGCTGGGCACCAAGGGCTACTACGAACGGATGAGCTATCGCGACGATGGGCCGTACATGTCGAAATCTCTTTGACGCGGGCCGCGGACATCTCCTTTTCTTGACCGTCAGCGGAAGCCCACATGGGCGCCTGCATCGCTCCGGATCAGCCCTTTCGCCCGGTCAGCAAGACGTGATGTCAAGGTTTTAACGCCAGACCTCAGATGGAAAACGCATGAGTCGCCCCTCCCGGAGAGTGACGGTGGGGTTCGAGTGGCACCAGAGGCTAAAGACCCACAAGCTCTTCTGCGATTGCCCATCCGAACTCGGGGTCGAGCCGGAAAGAAGTGAGATCAGGTTCCTGAGGCTATCGTCGAGCGAGCTGGGTGAGGTGGACCCAGCTGCGCTTCTCGAGGCGCAGAGGTCAAGGAAGTTCGAATACAAGTACTCGACAGATTCCACCTGCTTGGTCGAGCTCGATGAGGCTCCCCCACACACGGTGAACGAGGAGGCGCTCAGGACCGCGCTGAAGGTTGCGGTCATGTTCAAGATGAGGGCCTTGGATGAGATCCGAGTGATGCGCAAGGTCGTTCTGGACGGAAGCAACACATCTGGATTTCAGAGGACGATGCTCGTTGCTGTCGGAACTGAAGACTCCAAAATCGAAACGTCCGCGGGCGATGTGAAGCTGACCACGCTCTGCCTGGAAGAGGAGTCCGCCTTCATAGTGCAAACAGGAGGCAGGGAAGCCATCTACAGGCTCGACCGGCTCGGCATACCCCTCATAGAGCTGGCCACTGCACCAGACATTCATTCAGCTGATCAGGCTAGGGAGGTCGCAGAGGAGGTTGGTCTGAGGCTCAGACTCACCGGCGAAGTGCAGAGAGGGATAGGTTCGATAAGGCAGGACCTCAACATCAGCGTTGAGGATGGAAGCAGACAGGAGATCAAGGGCGTTCAAGAACTGCAGCTATTGAGCGCCATCATAGAACAAGAGGCGAGGAGACAGATAGCCCTCATCGAGATAAGGGACGAACTCAGGAGGAGAGGGGCTTCGTTACGCGAGCTCAAGATCGTCGAGGTCACAGACCAGCTGAAGGGCTCAGGCTCCTCGCTTGTTCAGGGCGCGCTCAAGAAGGGACACAGGGCGCTTTGTCTTCCTTCCCCCAGCTTTGAGGGCCTCTTGGGAAGGGAGCTCGTTTCCGGCAGAAGGCTTGGAAAGGAGCTGGCCGAGTACGCGCAGGCATGGGCCAGCGTCGGCGGGGTGATTCACTCGGACGAACTCCCCAACTACGGGATATCAGCTGAGGAAACTCGGGCCATCAGAAAGGCCTGTGGGCTGGGTGCTACCGGGGCCTTCATCTTAGTTCTAGCAGAGGAGGAAAGAGGCAGGCGAGCCCTTGAGGCAGTCTTCAACAGGCTTCAGGAAGCAATCTCAGGGGTTCCCTCAGAAACGCGCAAGGCCAACGACGACGGTACGACCACATACTTGCGGCCTCTCCCAGGTTCAGCCAGAATGTATCCCGAGACCGACTTGCCACCCATCGTGATCAAAAGGGATGTTCTCGAACGAATAGCAAGCGAGTTGCCACCAAGTCCTGCCGAGCTCAGGGACAAGTTCATCCGGTTGGGCCTCAGCGAGCATGCAACGCTTCAGCTTCTCCGGTCACCCAAACTAGAGATATTCAACTCGTCTGTGTCAGCCGGTGCCGACCCAGTCACGGTAGCTTCCGCGATCTTGAACACGATGCCCAGCCTGAGAAGGGAGGGGATCGATGTTGATTCCTTGGTGGACTCTGAGTTAGTCAAGGGAATGGCCGAGTTCTGTAGGCTCAACCTGCCCAAGGAGTCGATGGACCGCTTCCTGCGGGAACTAGTTGCGAAGGGGAACGCGCGGGACGCTCTCGATGCTCTGAAGTCTCCAATGATCACGAAGGAAGAGGCAAGGAAGATAGTCAGGTCCATAGTGCGCGAGAGAGCATCATTGGTAAAGGAGAAGGGCAAGGCATCCCTCAAGCCATTGATGGGGGTGGTGATGGAGGAGCTCAGAGGCAAGTTCCCCGGAAGCGAGCTTCATAAGATTCTTGAGGAGGAGATAGAGGAGGTGCTATAGATGCCGTACTCAGAAAGTGTAGTTCGGTTCCTCACCTCACACGGCTTGGAGATGGGGAACGAGGTCCGGATTGAGACCGACGGAGTCAAGCTTGAGGGTTACGTACTTCCGCGAGAGGAGCTGGACTTCGGAGACCCAGACACGCTGTTGCTGAAGTTGAGGACAGGATACAACGCAGGCGTCAAAGTGGACAGAATATCTTCGGTCAAGAAGTTGCCTGGGAAGGTGGACTTGGAGAAATTCCCAAAGCTCAAGGAGATAACCCAAGATCCCAGTTTGCCTCCGATCTCCTTCATCTCGACCGGCGGAACAATAAGCTCGAGGGTCGATTACATGACTGGCGGGGTCGCCATGCTATTCTCGCCTGAGGAGATACTGTACGGCATACCGGAGCTCTCGAAGATCGTCAGGGTCAGGTCCGCGGACAGGCTTTTCTCGCTGGCCTCTGAGGACATGCGGCCGGATCAGTGGCCAAAGATATCGCAGAAGGCAGTTGAGCATCTGACCGAGGGAGACCGCGGGGTGGTCGTTCTTCACGGCACCGACACCATGCACTTCACCTCCGCCGCGCTATCATTCATGATAAGGGGATTGAACGCGCCAGTCGTCCTAACAGGTGCCCAGAGGTCGCCGGACAGGGGATCCAGGGACGCGGACTTGAACGTGATGGCCTCAGCCAGGGTCGCCGCGCATCTGCCGCACGCGTTGGTCTGCATAGTCTTCCACTCGTCGTCTTCGGATAAGCGGGCAATTGTGCTCAGGGGCACCAGAGCAAGAAAGATGCATACCTCAAGGAGGGACGCGTTCAGGCCGGTCAACGACCTCCCGGTGGCTCACGTGACGGACTCGGGCGAGATAGAGTTACTGCGTCGCGACCTGAAGCCCAGATCGGACGAAAGCCCGTGGGCGGATCCGGCGTTCGAAGAGAAGGTCGCCATTGTGACGACGTACCCGAATTCCCCACCGGAGGTGATGGACTTCCTACTCGACAGAGGATACAGGGGATTCATAGTTCAGGGGACCGGATTAGGTCACGTGCCGATTCAGACAGTCGACGGGAAGGGCTCCTGGCTACGTGCCATTGAGAGGGCGGTCGACCAGGGCGCGTTCGTCGGGATGACCTCCCAATGCTTGTACGGTAGAGTTGATCCCTTGGTGTACAGGAACGGAAGGATCTTGGAGAAAGCCGGGGTGAGGTTCTTGGGCGACATGCTCCCCGAGGTTGCCTACGTCAAGCTCGGTTGGCTGCTCGGCCATGACTTCGAGCTCGAAGATGTTTGCAAGTTGATGACCTTCAACTTTGCGGGCGAGATATCCGACGGAGACGACCCATCCACTTTCCTGTACTAGGCTTGGACCTTCTTCAATTCGATGTCATTTCCGGACCTGACCACGCGAACCTCGCGCTGCATTGATTTCTTGGAGATATACCATCTGACCACGTCCAGAACCTTCGATCTCTTGACCCCCTCGGGCACCTCCAAGGACCCGCCCCTTCTGCTAACATCTGACTTGGTCTTTCTCCTCAGGAACTCCTCCAGCTCATCAGTGAATTCCTTTTCCTTTATCCCGCTCACTTTAACGATCATCTCTTCATCTGAAGCCTTCCCCTCAGCGCCCTATATAAGAGGACCGCGGCCCAGAATTCCACAACGGCCTGTATCGAGTTCCACACCGACATCTCAAGTATGAACAGCGTTAACCCCGAAACTGGGATTGCCAACTTTAGCAGGCCGAGGCCCCCATCGAGCCATTCTATGAACGCGTCTATCCTGATACCATAGTACCACGGTATCGCTACGTAGTAGTTGAAGGCGGTCATGAACGCAGATCTGGAAACAGCGATCAACGCAACGCTGAGCAACCACACCTTGCTGTTCGACAACACCTCATCCTTGTCGACGCCGAGCCTCACGACCATCGCGGGAATCAGAAAGGTCCAGACAGATGCCAAGAACTTAGATATGCCGCCTACCCACCCGCCCGCGCCGAAGGGTTCCAAGAATCCCACGACAGGTACGCTCAGAAGGGCCGACATGAGCGCTGGAAACGTCCCAATCGTCATCCAACACAGGACCCACGGAAGCGCAACGAGGTCAATCTTCATCATCCAGGGCACCTGAAAGAACGGCGGGAAGAACCCGATTACAGCGGACAGCCCAGTACAGAACGAGGCTATCGCGATCTCGTTGGCTGAGAGGGGCCTGACCACGGGCGCTGACGAAAGAAGGTAGACCCCGATCACTGCTACCGCCACAGACCCCCAAAGCACAACCGAGGAAGGGGGCCAGCCCGAGAGAACCAAAACAACAAGCGCGGAAGCTATCAGAAGAGCGCCCAGAGTTTTCGCTTTTCTCATCGCGCGACCCTGTCCGGCTTGCGATATAAGTTGTTGGTTGCTACCACTTTTGCGGTCCAGCGCCATGGTCCTCTCAGCCTGTCCCCACATGAACCGAGCCAATAGGCCATCGGGCGGTGATGTTCCTCAGCGCGTGATCATTCGGTCTGAGGTTGCCCTTCACGGCTCAAGTCAAGCTAGTCCTTGCGCTCAACCTTGGTGGCCCTTCCAGTGGCCGCAGCAATCACCACGATGAACCTCGTGGATGTCTTTGGTGAGGAGTTGCATCCGTTCGAAGAGGGCGTCCGGATTGCCGCCAAGTGCTTCAGTGGCAAGCCCCGCGTTCGCGCGGCATTGAAACTGTAGGCAAGGAGATTGTGAAGACCCCAGAAGACAGATTTGCGAAACAATACTTTTAAGTGCGTGTGTCCGGCCCGCGGTTCGAAGGGAGATCAACACAATGAAGGTCAAAGACGAAGAGGCTGGGGCTGAGCTGAAAGCACTTCCGACGCAGGAGAAAGTTGTGCCCGTCCAAAAGCTTCATGAGGAGTGGAGGAGGTCCCTGGAAAGACCCGAGGAGTTCTGGGCTGAAGAGGCGAGACAGCTCGACTGGTTCAGGACATGGGACAAGGTCCTCGACTGGAAACCACCATTCGCCAAATGGTTCGTGGGCGGGCTATTGAATGCCTCCTATAACTGCGTCGACAGGCACGTCAAGACTTGGAGGAAGAACAAGGCGGCGATACTGTGGGAGGGAGAACCTGGCGACACGAGAATCCTCACTTACAACACTCTGTACCGAGAAGTAAACATGCTGGCGAGCGCGTTGAAGGGCCTTGGGGTCCGCAAGAGTGAGTTCGTTGCTATGTACATGCCGATGTTGCCCGAGCTTCCGATCGCAATGTTGGCTTGCGCGAGGATAGGAGCGCCGTTCACACAAGTCTACTCCGGCTTCAGCGCTGGGGCTCTTGCGGAGAGAGTGCGCGACACAGAATCGAAGGTCCTGATAACCGCCGACGGCGTGTGGAGGAGAGGCAAAGTCGTAGAACTGAAGAGAATAGCAGACGAGGCCGTCAAGGATTGTCCCTCGATTGAGAAGATCATAACGGTCAAGAGGATCGGACATGACGTACCAATGAAAGAGGGGCGAGACTTCTGGTATCATGATATCACACGCGAAGCTCCCGAGAAGTACGTGCCCCCAGAGCCCTTGGAAGCAAACCATACTCTCTACGTGCTGTACACCTCCGGAACCACGGCGAAGCCCAAAGGTGCTCAAGTCAGCACGGGTGGTTACATGACCTATGTTTGCTCGACCTTGAGATGGTCCTTTGACGTACGGGACGACGATGTGTGGTGGTGTTTTGCCGATATAGGCTGGGTAACGGGACACAGTTACATAGTTTTCGCACCTCTGGCCCTCGGGCTCACAGAGGTCATGTATGAGGGAGCCCCTGACCATCCGGACCCTGGCAGACCTTGGAACATGATTGAGAAATTCGGTGTCACAAGGCTGTACACCACGCCGACTCTGATCAGGCTGCTGATGAAGTACGGAGACGAGTGGCCCATGAAGTACGACTTGAGCAGCTTGAAGATGCTCGGGACCGTTGGTGAGCCGATAAACCCGGAGGCATGGAGATGGTACTTCGATGTCATAGGAGGGAAGCGCTGCCCGATCTCAGACACATGGTGGCAGACCGAGACCGGCGGGTTCCTGATAGCCCCAGCGCCTGGGATCGAGCTAGTGCCTCTAAAGCCTGGATCCGCCACATTCCCCCTCCCAAGCATAGATCCTGAGATAGTAGATGAGGACGGGAACTCGCTTCCGAGAGGGGCGAAGGGCCATCTCGTCATAAAGAGGCCATGGCCCGGCCTGCTCATGACATTGTTCAAGGAGGACGAGAGGTACAAGAAGTACTACTGGGAGAGGTACCCGAGGGCTAAGGCGCCTCTTTACTACACAGGTGACTACGCAGTCCAAGATTCGGATGGATACTACTGGCTACTCGGGAGGTCGGACGACGTAATCAAGGTTGCAGGTCACAGGCTGGGAACCATTGAGCTGGAGGACGCCCTCGTCAGCCACCCAGCCGTATCCGAGGCCGCTGTGGCTGGCAAGCCCGACGAGGTAAAGGGAGAAGTGCCAGTGTGCTTCGTGGTGCTAAAGGTGAACCACAAGCCCTCGCCTCAACTGGCCGAGGAGCTGAGGCAACACGTGAGGAAGGTCATAGGCCCCGTAGCTACGCCCTCCGAGGTTCACTTCGTGCCTATGGTGCCCAAGACCAGAAGCGGGAAGATCATGAGAAGGGTCATCAGGGCCGTCGCGACTGACGCTCCAATCGGTGACGTAACTACCCTTGAGGACGAAGCTGCTGTAGAAGAAGTTACGAAGGCGGTCGAAGAATTCCGAAGGGCCTTAGCCCAAGAGTAGACGGGTTGCCAAGCCCCACTAGCCCGCGATATGAATGAAGAGAGGGGAAAGACTGTGGAGGCAAAGGTACCGAATCGATGGATGTTCGTGATCGCCGGGTTCGTCATCAACCTGTGTCTTGGCACGATCTACGCGTGGAGCGTCTTCAGACCTCCACTGCACCAAGCTCCGTACGGCTTGACGCCCGCTGAGTCCATCATTCCATTCAGCGTCTTCTTGCTAGTCTTCGGGGTGACCTTCGCTTTCTCAGGCAGAATGGTCGGGAAGGTCGGGCCAAGACGCCCCGCAATGATAGGCGCCTTTTGTCTTGGGTTGGGCTATCTCCTTTCCTACGCCATAGCATTTGCGCCCTCGGCGGCACTTAACATCACGATAGTCACTTTTGGTTTGATCGCGGGCACCGGTTGCGGCTTCGCGTACAACCCGCCTATCGCAACCGTCAGCAGGTGGTTCTCGGACAAGCCCGGGCTAGCCCTAGGTCTCACTGTGATGGGCTTCGGCCTGTCAGCGTTGATCACGGCTCCCATCGTTGTCTTCCTCAGGGACGCTTATGGGATCGCGAACGCATTTCTCATCCTAGGAGTCGTATTCTCGATACTGTTGTTCCTGCTCGGCTCGATTCTCACGTTCCCACCGGTAGGATGGAAGGCCCCAACCGTCCCTACCTCCTCAGCTAAGAAGGCATGGGTCGCTGCCTCCGTTGACTATACCACGAGCCAGATGATCAGGACAACTACGTTCTACACGACGTGGCTCATATACTTGATAGGCGCTGGGGCTGGCCTCGTGGTGATAGGCAACGTGACCCAGATAGCGACAGACGTGGCAGGACTAAGAGGTGACCTCGCTTGGATGGCGACCCTTGCGGTACAAGTCCTAGCGATGGCAAACGCTTGCGGAAGGCCGATCATGGGCAAGGTATGCGATATGATAGGTCCAAGGATGACGTTGCTCAGCATGCTCGTCTTGCAGCTCGCATGCCTGCTCCTTCTGTTTCCTTACGCGACATCCCCAGCCGTACTGTACTTGGCCGTCATCATCTTCGCTGCGATGTTCGGAGGGTATCTGGCGGTCATGCCGACCGTGGTCTCGTACTTCTTCGGGGCCAAGAACGTTGGGCCAAACTACGGGCTGTATCTCAGCGCCTACGGCGTGGGCGGCGTGATCTTGCCGCTGATAATGTCATCCGTGCTGGGCGCTAGCCCGACATATGGCGACTACGTTCAAGGATTCTACCTCAGCGCGGGACTCATCTTGGTTGGGCTGGCGCTAGCATTGGTTATGCGGCCACCTTCGGCACAGGATACGAGCAAGACTTTCGATTAGGCAACAAGATGCCAAGTCAAGCGCATCGCGTCAAACTCACTTTCCCCACCATCTGAGAGAAAGCGCTTGCACCAAAGACATATGTCATGCCGCCGCTGAGTCCGTTCGTTGTCCGCCTGCCCCTCTCTTGAGATCGATCCCGTCGAGAATCCGGATTGGGACCACGCCAGGGCCATGAGGGTCTTGATCAGGTCTCCGACGATGGAGTGGTCATCGAGCGTTCGCTCCGTTGAAGTCGAAGCCCCCGGACAAGGTCGGTTCTTGGTTCCGAACCGCAACATGCCAGTGGAAGGACTGACGGTCTTGATGCGAGGGGAACCTTGGAAGGCGATAGATGGGGTAGGGATATCTGTTTCAGGCGCGAAGCTCACTCCATCCAGGGTCCGATACTCGATATGCGCAGCCAGATACAGCTATGCGTTTGAAGACGGAGGTTCCGTCTCAGTCGAGTACGCGCCGGCTGACTCCGGGGTGGCCCAAGTTGGGGGCTCAAGCTCACCTTAGGATTTCCCGAGAAGATGATCGGAACCGACTTGGATCTCTTTCTTCTCGTCGACCTCAGGCCTCTCAAGGGCCCGGAACCGGCCGTAAGCATCTTCCCTGCGCTTGACGGGGGGCTGCTTGCTTCAAGTTCTGTCACGAAGCTGGGAGCGTTGTTCGACTCTGTCGTTGACCGCTCTAGAGCTACCCGTTCAAGCCTGAACTGGTTCTACAAAAACGGCTACGGCTTCAGGAGGAGCACCGAAAGGGGAATCGTCTTCGTTCCGGAGGAACGGCTTATCACAGTAGCAGGTCCGTACGGATTACGAGTTTCATCCGTCTCCCACAGTCTGATGGTAATTCTGTCCGATACCTGGCCCGTGGTCAGAGAACTCAGTGATTACATGATGGCCTACTCGTCACTTCACTCAATGCGTCTGGGCGCCGCACTTTCGTCGTTCCCAAGGCCTAATTACGTAAGCGAGGAGGTCAGGGATGCGCTTCTCGGAAGGATCGCCGCCCTTCTATCTTTCGGGATAAGGGTTGGCGAGGGGAGTGGAAGGACGGTGGGGGAGGCGGGAGCACATTGGTTCAGGGAGACCTGGTTCAGAGATGTGTTCGAAGGGCTCCTGTGGAACACGAAGACTCTCTCCGTCCTCGGGCTCTCGAGGTTTGTCAGGGATCAGCTTGATCTCGCCATGGAGTTCGCCGATGTTAACGGCCTGATCCCAAGCTACTTGGCTTGGTCGTCCGGAGCCGCGGAGGCTCACTATGAGTCGGTAGATTCCACGCTTCTTTTCCACCAGCTGTTGATGGAACATGCCGAGGCGTTCGCAGACAGTGAGCTAAAGGCGAGGGGCCTTTCGTTGCTCCACAAGTTCGTCAAGGCAGCTGAGGAAGGATCCATCCGCGGCGCGAGGATCCGAGATGGCCTGCTCCTTTGTGCTCCTCATTACAGCTGGACCGACAGCAGAGTGGATATCTCCTTGGACGGCGTCCTCCTCAAGCGGATCCCCAGCAGAGTTCCGATGGAGTGGCTCCGCTCCATGATCGCCGAAGGCCTTTCGGCCGCAGACATTGAGGAGACGGCAACGAGAGCTACGTTCCTGATGCCTGAAGTTCAAGCTCGGTTCGTCCTGATTCTGTGCGAAGCGGAGGCAGCTGCTGAGGAGCTGGGCGTAGATGCAGATTGGCTGGTCGAACTCAGTGAGGCATCAGCTCGCGCGCTTGAGGTTCAACTGATGAGTCGCAGCGAAGGGCTCCCCCCTAACCTAGTCATGTTCGAACAAGAGGGCACGAGAGCTGACATGACGCCTTCGTCTGCCTCATTCTTGGCTCTGTCGATTCTGAGGCGCCATCTGACTCGGGCCCGGCTCACGGAAGGGTACTCACAGGCTCGGTCCCAACTCCTTGTCCACAGGAGAATGTCCACCCTGGGTTCTGATGTCGCCCCTTTCGGCTTAATCGTCCAGAGGAGAGAGTGCGAGCCTTACTTTGACGACAGGCAGTACCATGGGTACGTTACTTGGCCCAGGGACTCGCCGTACTTGGTCTGCGTGATGGACGAGCTGGGATACAGCGAGGAGGCCCACAGCCTGTTGCTCAACCACTTGGACTGCTCGGTGTCCGAAGGCGTTCCATTCTTTGTCCACGAGCTCTACGGATTGCCCTTGGGTAGGAACCCAAGTCCGGTGACGGAATCTTCCGATCAACCCATTCCGCTGAAGAACCCAGCCCAGTTTTGGTCCATTTGGTTCGATCCCTACCTGAGGTGGTTCGCGTCCTGATCCTCTACTCGGCCTTCACCATCTTGAGGCCGCCCGTCCTCACTTTCTTGACGATCCTGTAACCACAGTAAGGGCATTTTACCTCCCTCGCCGAGATCATGTCGGGCGCGAAGACCTCTCCGCACGACAGGCATTGGTACAAAGTCTTTGACGCGCTCACATCAGCGGGCTCCACGGTTAGTCGGACGGTCCGAGCCAGGCCTATAAATATCTTAATGAAGTCGCTGGCTTACCTATAAGTAGTCATAGCAGGCCTATATCGACGCTGAGTGAGGTGCCGGATCAGGACGCGAAGATCACTCGTATAGAAGATAAATTCCGAAACCTAAGCAGATTGCCCCTATCGTACTCAAAAGAAATGAGACACCACAATGAGGGCAGAAGAGAAAAAGCTCCGAATGCCCGAACAACATGTAATTGAGGACTGCCGTAACGAGGTAAATTGACCAAAGCCCAATCAATGCTACTCCTACCGCCTTCTTGATTCTCTCGGCTCGCTTCTCTGTCATCTTATCGTGAGAACACTTGCCTCTCGTATTTAATTTAAGCCCTTAGACAGCCACCACATACTCAGCGTTATAGTAAGATGCGGATGCGCTTCCTGTCGTTCCGTGCGCGCATGTAGCAACCACTGTGAAGGTCTGAATCTTGCCCGCTTCAACTCCGCTCATCGTGGAGAACCAAGCGGGCACGAGCCAAGTGCCAGTGCCAGCGTCCAGAAAGCCTGCTCTTCCGGCGCAAGTGACCGACGTGATGGGATGCCCCGCCGAACAAGAGGCAGAAATACGAATATTGAAGGAGGGGGGCAATTCGCTGCCAGGTGCTGGGCTTAATATTTGCACACTCACGACATCACCATAACTCGCTGTTCCTCCACCGGCCTTGGTTCCTCCCGTCGGTATCACATTATCGATCGTGACTTCGATCTCCGCCGTCGATTGACCGGCTGAAACGCACGCACCTACTATCCTCAGTTTATGCTTGGCGTTCGAATACTGAGTCGTGTCCAAGGTCGTCTCATAGGGCGAGACCGTATCCTCAGCGATCTTAACCCAACCCACGCGCTCGTCCCAAATGTAGAATATCACAGACTTAATGGTGTGCGCGCTCGGACATGTGCATGTCGCTGAGAATGTTACGCTTCCCCTAATTGTCGCTCCATTCACGGGTGCTGTAATTGAAAGAGTTAGCGAATGAGCGAGCGAATCAATCCGCGCTTCTAATGCATCGAGACGGCCTATTATTTGCATGATCTGTGTATTGATGTTTGTGATTGCTCTATTTTCCACATCCAATGCTCGATCGAGCAACTTTCGGATGTCACTGAGTATCTTCTTGCCCCCGTAGTATGACATCCTATCACCTTCCAATAAACAGAAGATTCACCTTCCCCTTGGCAAAATACGCTTTCTGAACCCGTATGCGATACGCTGATGTTGACGCATCGAATATCCTTTCCTCCTCCTCTGCATAAAGTCGTTGCTTGAACCTGTCGTTCAGGATCACGAGCGACCCGGGCAATAGCGTTGCGTTCATAAGCGAAAGCTCCGCGACATCGAAATCTCGGGGAGTGATCTCTTGGCTATCACAGTAGTGGTGGCGGGCGTATCGGGTGTTCTCTATCACACCGTCTCCAGCACCGTATAGTTTCAGGTTCCAAGTTGTCTGCGGGACCGACTTCGTTCGCATAAATGTCTCGATTTCTTTGGGTGTAGTTCCGTCGTATGTGAGTCCGACATCTGTTGCTTCGACACCATCCACAAGAACCCTGACCGCCAGATATTGCCCATCCAGGCTTTTCACCTCCAACCACAGGCCAAGGTGGACCTTCGCAACGCTCCACGTCAGATCGGTCGGCGAAGTTGGGCTGAAGTTCTTATCCAAGATCAGCTGCTCAGTTGGAACCCATATCTTGAACGCGAGATCGTTCGCAGCAACGAGCGTCCAAGTTGCGCCCGAATCAGTCGAGGTTCCGACTTGGCCAGCAGCATAGGGGTTT